>SCPN01001507.1_pt1 | contig 1402273 bp, 1331 predicted proteins | sample 6106831 | NCBI WGS metagenome assembly SCPN01 (sample SAMN10720447, study PRJNA508395) | human gut metagenome | isolation source: Participant 1, 0 month | reverse complement strand
CTATTTAACAATATTTTAAATATTTATTCTTGATTTTGAAAACAAATCCCTACTCTCCCATCATAGAGAGATACAAGGATTTCATAATAAATTTCTGAGCAGATGAAAACTGATTTTCGTCTGCTTTTTTGTTGCCTAAAACCCTATTAAATTCACTAAAGGAGGACTTTTAATGATAGGATCTACAAATTTAAGCGGTGGTGGCGGTGTCGGCTCCGATGAATTGACTGCTACCGCTGCGAATGTACTCGAAGAAACTACATATGTCGGCGCGGATACTGATGACGAGCTGGCAGAAGGTACAATGCAGCATCTCACCAACCGTGCTACGATTACTCATACGGCAGAAAATGTTACGAAAGTAATCGAGGGTGATGCAGCTTTTACATCTACTAACAGCGATGGAACGGCGCGTGCAGAAATCAGATATAATGGCACTGAAGGATTTATTACACCGAACACTTTATTTGCTGTACCACAGGGAGATATGGCTACTGCTGGTGGATTGACTGCCGAGAAATTATTAGAAGGACAAAGTGCATTTGGAATCGCTGGTGCTGCCACTTCTGATGCGACTGCGACAGCAAATCAAATTTCAAGTGGAAAAATTGCTTATGTCAAAGGTTCTAAGATTACAGGTACTCTTGCAGAACGCGGACAATCTCAATATGGTAATTTTGGACAAGGTAATGGATATGTAGCCATTAACGCACTTCCAGAGGGTATTTATCGGTCAAATGGAGCTGCTTGGGCTCCAGAGGCACGTATCGCAACCTCAACATTAGCAAGCGGAATTGGACTTAATGCTAGTGTTATTAAGAAGGGTGTTTCCATATTGGGTATTATCGGAACATTTGAAGGAAGTGCTAGTAATCCATTATGGTTGAAAAATTCTTCGGGTACTGCTTCAAATGGCTGGTTGTCTTACGTTGAAAAAAGTAATTCTTGGGGCAATGGATCATATGATTATGGTATATCAGTAGGAAGTCAATATATCGAAGGCGGGGTGTCATCAAGTCAAAATATCCATATTTTAGCTCGTTTATCAAACCCCATCATATTAACTCCATATAATACGCTTCACATGCTAATAACAACGACTTATACAAATCATCCTTTTCAATTATATCGTATTGGCGCAGGAAGTACATCCATGAGTGGAAACGCATTTAACGCATATGCAGATTGTGCAAGTAGTATTTCTAATGCTTGGTATACAATAAATATTTCTGGTTTATCAGGACAATATTGTATATATGCATTTCTTGAACATAATGGTGGAGGTGGTTCAAGATATGGAGCAAGTACACGTATATATATTAATCAGGCATATTTGGATTAATTTAATTGCTATGAATTGGACAAATATATTTGTTGTATATAATATGCTATTGTGTTATAAGTGTTTGATTTTATTGCAAAATAGTAAATCCATCTGGAACAAGTCTTGTCTCAATATTTTATAAGGGGGACGGTGCTATTCCTGGAGTTACAGAACACACAATATCAATTAATGTTTCTAACATAAATGTAACTGGATATTTAAGAATGGAATTTATTGATTTTTATGAATCCGGCGGACTGTCGAGAAATAGAGCAAATACGACAAGCTATATCCATATTGTTAGGTTATCATAAATTTATCAAGTTAAATCTAACGGAAAGAATAATGATTGAAACCGATTCATACGATGGATTAAATGTTTGAACTACGATAGCATTTCACATTTACAAAATATGGCTCATTTAATCAAGTCAGATATATTTGATAAATATAAAAATTTCCTGTTCCAGCACTATTAATTTCTGCGTCTACATAAATATAATACCATCCAGACAATGAAGTTATATTCGATGATACAACAACTTCTCCTAATGAACTAGATGCTGCCGTTGCGGTATACCCCATACTATCTGATGAATTTGTACTTACTCCAATTTGACAATATCCAATGCTACTACTTTTACTAGATGTTACATTAAATCTAACATTCAACATATTATAACCAGACAAATTCATTGGACTATTGGTTCTTGCACATCCTGATGCAATATAACTTCCCTTACTGCGGTTTACCCCATAAAATTGAATATTACTAGAATTGGTGTACATATACATTTCTACCATAGTCTCTTTCCCTGTAATACTTGTTGTTGACATTCCGCCAGAAGATACATATTTCCAAGTACCATAGTTATAGACGTATAATGGATTCTCAAAATATCCCTCACAAGTTCCTGTAATACCCATTATCTAAATAACGCATCCATGAACATATGTTCTACGAAATTCTTGACAACTTAACTAGCCTGTATTATGATGTATTTAAAATCATAACGCAGGAGGATTCAACAAAGTATGAGAATATTGCGTCAAATGAAGAACTGTTCTAAATGTGGTCAAGTATATATGAATTCTACAGGTCAGAGCCTTTGTCCAAATTGCAGAATAAAATACTATCAACCAAATTACAATAGACACCCCATCAAACGCACAGAGTTAGTCCTAGAACGCGGCAAAATACTCTCATTGAATATTTTTTTACGTCTAACGAACAAATCCCCAAATAAGACATTCTGAGAGCTTACCACGTTACTATTCTGTCTATGATTGCCCTTTGTTCGGTTGATGTCTTTCTGAGATAAATTCTGGTTGTATCAATGTTTTCATGTCCCATCAAATCTGCAAGTAAAGCTAGGTCATTATGCTTATCCAAAAAATTCTTAGCATATCTGTGTCGGAATGAATGCGGATATACTACTTCGACTGATACCTTTGATTTTTCAGCATATCTTTTAATCTGCTGTGCCAATCCACGCGTTGTAATTTGATTCCCAAAACGGTTCAGAAAAATAAAGCCGCTCTTTCTCCCTGTTTTTTCAATCCATATCAATGCTTCTTTTTGAAGCTTTGCTGGAATAAAGATTCTGCGAAGTTTACCGCCTTTGGTATATAAATCCACATATCCCATTTCAACATTCTCGCCTTTAAATCTAACAAGTTCACTAACACGCGCACCCGTCGCAGCCATGAACCAAATCGCAAAATACCATTGTTTGTTCTCCATTTTCTTAAATTTGCGTTTTAAATAGATATAATCGGCGTTACTGATTACGTTCTCAAGAAATGTCTTGCGCTGGATTCGAACGGTCTTTAATCTGAGCTTTTCTTTTCCAAGATACTGTAAATACTTATTGATTCCCAAAATTCTGACGTTGACAGTGCTGGGCGCATAATGCTCCATTAAATACTCTTTGTATGATAAAAGATTGGTCTTATTCACTTCTGGATAATGTATATTAAAATAGTTGGCTGTCCAAACATAGTTCTGGATTGTGCTGTCGGTTAAATTTTCTCTTCTTAAAAATGTCTCGTATTTCATAAATGATATTCTCCTTTTTCTTCCGTATATCATTTATGTTCTCTTATTCTCATTGCAATATAGGCGAATCGCGCCAGAAAGGAAAACCACATGAAAATTTACGTTAATGAACGATATGAAATTGTGGATGTAAATACCACAACTGATGAAACCCTGAAAGAATACGAAATTTCCGATGAACAATTTAAAGGAAAATGCATCGAATTTATTCGTGGCTATAAATATGAACCAGTTTGGAAAATTGCCATTGATCCTGAGACGAACCTGCCACAGGTCGATGAAGAAGGTAATCAGGTTTATGAACTGGATGAAGATGGAAACAAAATCAACGCTGGATGGAGTTTATATCCATTCTGGGATTACAACCAGCTCTGTCAGATGCAGCTTGAACATGAAAATGAACAACTTGTGCTGGCTATGGCAAAAATGATTGGAGGTGTTGCAAATGATTAATGATATGCATAAAAAGATTCTGGTAAAAGCAATTGAAATCGGTGTGGAAAGTGGTGAGGATGCGCTGGAAATTTTAAAGTCTTATCCAAATTTATCCATCGCAGAGAAACAGGAAATTGGCAAAGAGATTGGTGTTGAATACTCTCCTACTCTCGCGGAGGCTCTGGCGGAGAAAATCGCGGAATTATCTAGTGTTTGCAATAAAGTGATCGAGGATGGTGTAACGATTCAAATTAACGGAGTAGATGAACATTTTTCTTATGGTATCGCATCAGGAGATCAGAGCAATATTGATTCCTTATTCCAGCTCTCAGCAGCGACAAAACTTCAACAGCCATATCACTGCGACGGAGGTTCTTGTAAGTTATATACACCAGAACAGATCGCATCTATTTATATCGCTGAAAAAATGAATGCTACTGTTCAGACTACATACTTCAATCAATTAAAGCGTATGATTTCTGATACATACAAAGAGGAATCTGATGTTGAAACTGTTCTTGGTATTACCTATGGTGTTTCTCTGACCGGAAAATATCTGGATGACTACAATCAGATTATGGAGCAGAGCAACCTTATCGTAAAGGCGGTGACAGCAAATGAATCAAAGGATACAGAAAACGCTGAAGCTACTGCTTAAATATGCTTTCCTCTGTTGTGTAGGCGGCGGCATATACGTCGCGATAGAAATTCTCTGGCGCGGTTTCAGTCATTGGACGATGTTTTGTCTGGCTGGAACCTGTTTTATTTTTGCGGGGCTTTTGAATGAGATTGAATCCTGGGAAACACCGTTCTGGCGACAGGTTCTGCAGGCTTGGGCTTTTGCGCTCGCCGGGGAGTTCATCTGCGGCTGCGTCGTCAACCTTTGGCTCAGATGGGATGTCTGGGACTACGCCGGACTCCCGTTCAACCTGTTGGGGCAGATCTGCTTGCCATATGCGCTGCTCTGGGTCCCGTTGGTAGTCATCGCGATTATTCTGGATGATTACCTGCGATTTTGGTTTTTCGGGGAGGAACAGCCCCATTATAAGATGTTCTAAGGAGAAAAGATGAATACATACTATTCTGTTCTTGCCGCGATTGATGCGGTAATTAATATTGCCCTGGCAGAGGTCGGCTATCTGGAAAAGGCTTCCGGGATTAATCTGTACGACAAAACTGCCAACGCGGGCGACAAAAACTATACGAAATATGGATATGAAATGAATAAGCTGTATCCGGCGGTCATGGATTATCCGGCATATTGGTGTGCAAGCTTTTGCTGCTGGTGTTTCTATAAGGCTTTTGGACTCACCACGACCAAATCTGTGATGGCTGGAGCTTTCGATGATTACACCGTCGCAGAAGCCCAGGCGTATAAAAATAAGGGCGCTTGGCATACATCGCGACCACAAAGAGGCGACCAGGTGTTCTTCACCAACGGCACGCGGATCTGCCACACCGGGCTTGTCTATGCCGTGGACTCAAAATATGTCTACACCATTGAAGGAAACACCTCTGATGGATCTGCGGTGGTTCGTAACGGCGGCGCTGTTTGCAAGAAGAAATATGCACTTTCAAACTCTCGTATTGCAGGCTACGGTAGACCGCTTTATAGCCTTGCCGTCGCAGAAGGTAGTCAGTTGTCCACCCTCGACATCAAAACCGGCGCAGGCGGCATCCTGGTACGTGTAGATGGCGGTCTGAACATCCGCTCATTCCCGGTTTCAGGCTCGGTTGTCGGAACCTTGAGCAATGGCGTGGCAGTGTATCCGACCAAGAAAACCTTTGCTTCCAACGGCGACCCGTGGTATTACCTGCCGAATAAAGGCTGGATTTCAGCTAAATACCTTGACGGCGGCTGGGTCTATGAGTCTTCGATTGCATCGGCGCGGAAATGGTGGTACATCCATAAGGGCTATTCCTGCACAACGAATGGTATTGAGGTAATCGGCGGACAGGTTTACGCGTTCGACAGCGACGGTTATATGTACGAGAACGAATCTATTCTGGCATATGCCGACGGCGGCGGCGTTATAAAACTGAAAGCTTGAGGTGATTAAATGGATGCAATACGTGAGTTATTAGAATTTGATTTACTGACGTGGGTACTCGGCGCCTTCATCGTGATGTCGGGAGTAACTGCGGCAGTAAATATCATCGGGAAGTTTTCGGAGATTGTTGGTAAACCGTTTAAATGGTGGTCTGCCAGAAACAAGGATCATGATTCGCTGGCGCAGACGATAAGTGCTCTAGCGGCGTTGCAGGCACTTCATGAGAAAGACGCGGCAGAGAATAGAGAACGCGACGAAGAATTGCAGAAGCAGGTTACGGCATTGATGAAAGAAGTACGAGAATATACTGCTACGACAAAACAAGATCTGAACCGATTTGCAGAAAACCGGATGCATGATCGCCAGCAAAGCCTTGAAATTCAGAAAGGCTTAACCGCTTCCATCGACTCTCTGATGACCGGCGTCCGGGAATTGCTGGGGCACGAAATCGATCAGTGTTATGAACGATATGTCAATCTTGGCGGCGTGCCGGAATCTGAGGCGGCAGAGTTTGACAGTATTTATGAGGCATACCGGGAACTGCGCGGAAATCACGGCAGAGAAATTAAATACGGATATGTTAAGAAAAACTTACCGATCCTGCCGGTATCGACGAAATTGCGGGAAGAATAAATTTTAAGGGATAGTTGGCTGCGGCTAGCTATCCCATTTTTTACACCCAAAAAAGGCGCAACATGAGGCTTAATATGGCTCAATTATTGCGCTTGTTTTCTGATTTATTCATTTTTTTTTGATTGTTTCTACATAAGGCTTTTCAATTTTCATGTACCAATCATGTACCATCTGGTGTATTCTAGTGTAGATTTATAACGATTTACGTGAACCCATGCTATTCCTCTCAGCCCCTTGTATATCAAGGGATTCAAGAGATTTATATGACATTTTGGCAACCATCACAAAACCCCGGTTGAAAAATTATGAGTTTTTTACAAAACCGCAGGCTTCGTTAGAACAAAGAAGCTTATTTCCCTTTTCGAGCATAATATGTCCACATTTCGGACACATTTCTTTTGACGGTTTCTGCCAGGTCATAAAATCGCAGTCCGGGTTATTTTCGCAGCCGTAATATCTTCTGCCCTTTTTCGATTTACGGATGACAATCTCACCACCGCATTTCGGGCACTTCACGCCGATCTTTTCCAGGTACGGCTTCGTGTTTTTACAGTCTGGGAATCCCGGGCAGGCAAGGAATTTGCCGTGCGGGCCATACTTAATTACCATGTTGCGCCCGCACTGGTCACAGATCACATCCGTCACCTCGTCAGCAATCTTGACGCTCTCAAGCGTCTTCTCCGCTTCTTTAACCGCCTTGTCAAGATCCGGATAAAAGTTTTCGATAACGGTCTTCCAGCCGATCGTGCCGTCCCCGATGCTGTCGAGCAGGTACTCCATATTTGCCGTAAACTGCAAATCGACGATGGATGGGAACGCCTTCTTCATCATCCGGTTGACTACCTCGCCAAGCTCCGTCACATAGAGGTTCTTATTTTCCTTCGCTACATAGCGGCGCGCGATGATTGTCGTGATGGTCGGTGCATAGGTACTTGGCCGTCCGATGCCCTGCTCTTCCAGCGCCTTGACGAGCGACGCCTCTGTATAATGTGCCGGTGGTTGTGTAAAATGCTGTGCCGGTTCTAACTGGTTTAAATCCAGCTTCATGCCTGCTTCCAGCGACTCGTTCAGAACGCCGTCGGTCTCCTTATCCTCGTCCTGTGAATAGACGGACATGAAGCCGTCAAATTTGATTTTGGACGCCGACAGGGTGAAAAGCTCCTCTCCGGCTGCTACCTTGACGGAGGTTGTCTCGTAAACCGCCGGGCGCATCCGGCTCGCCGTGAAGCGCTTCCAGATAAGCTGGTACAGACGGAACTGGTCTCTGGAAAGCTGTTCTTTTACCTGTACCGGCGTCAGTGTAATGTCGGTCGGACGGATCGCCTCGTGTGCGTCCTGGATCTTGGCGTCTGATTTTGCCGCCGCCGGCGCCTCGGACACGTAACTTGCCCCAAACTGGTCGCCGATATAGCTTCTCGCCGCCGCATCTGCCTCTGCCGCGATGCGGGTGGAATCGGTACGCAGGTAGGTGATCAGACCGATTGTGCCGCGTCCCTTGATATCCACGCCCTCATAGAGCTGCTGGGCAAGGCGCATCGTCTTCTGCGTTGAGAAATTCAGCGTCTTGGATGCCTCCTGCTGCAGCGTACTGGTCGTAAACGGGATCGGCGCCTTCTTCACGCGTTCGCCCAGCTTCACATCGCGCACTTCGTACTCACAGCCCTCCAGACGCTTCATAAGCGCCTCCACTTCCTCTTTGCTGTGAATTGCCTTCCTGCCGTCCTTATCGCCGTAATAATGGGCGGTCAGCTTCTTTCTGGAGCCATGTACGTGGAGCTGTGCATCCAGCGTCCAGTATTCTTCCGGTATAAACGCATTGATCTCTTCCTCACGGTCGCAGATCATACGCAGCGCGACCGACTGCACACGACCGGCGCTGAGTCCTCTCTTGACCTTCGCCCAGAGAAGCGGGCTGATGAGGTAACCCACCATACGGTCAAGCATACGTCTCGCCTGCTGTGCATCCACCAGATTTTCATCGATGGCACGCGGCTCTTTTAAAGATGCCTTGACGGCGTTTTTTGTAATCTCATTGAAACTGATACGGTAAACCTTTTTATCTTTCTGTTCATCCAGCTTTAATGCTTTCATCAGGTGCCAGGAGATCGCCTCTCCCTCGCGGTCCGGGTCAGTTGCGAGATAAATCTTATCCGCTTTTTTAACCTCTTTCCGAAGACGCGCCAACACATCGCCCTTTCCCCGGATGGTGATATACTTCGGCTCATATCCATGCTCTACGTCCACTCCCAGCGTGCTCTTAGGGAGGTCGCGCACATGACCGCCGGAGGCGTCCACCTCATAGTTGGAACCCAAAAATTTTTTAATTGTCTTGACTTTCGCCGGAGACTCTACAATAACCAGATTTTTTGCCATAACAGACCTCTATACAATCTTCCTAACGTAATATTGATTCATTGGCTGCAGGATCAATCCCTGCATTTCCAGATTTAAAAGCGCAGTCATGCATTCCCCTGCTGTCACCCCACAGCTTTTCATGACCGCTTCCAGATGTTTCGGTTGTGAATCTAGGCAACTATACACCATTTTTTCCGACTTGGCAAGTGCATTTACTGATTTTATTGTTTTTTTACAAGAATTTTTACATTTTATATGGAAGAAATCCAACACATCCTCCGGTTTCGTCACGATCCCCGCTCCCTGTGCAATCAGCCGGTTGCAGCCCTCACTGAGCGGATCGATGCGCCGTCCCGGCAGCGCAAATACCTCTTTTCCCTGCTCCAGCGCCAGATCCGCCGTAATCAGGGAGCCGCTTCTTTTTCGTGCTTCCACGACCAGCACCAGGTCGGAAAGTCCGCTGATGATCCGGTTCCGGATTGGAAAATGGGATGCCGTCGGCGGTACACCCGGTCCATATTCTGACAATATGCCGCCTTGTTCACGGATGCGCGCATGTAGCCGGATGCCGGATGGCGGATAACAGGTGTCAATCCCACAGCCCATCACGGCATACGTCAGTCCATCGCCATCCATCGCGCCCTTATGCCCCGCCTGATCGATCCCCAGCGCCATGCCGCTCACTACCTGCACGCCGTTTTCTGCCAGAATCCGGCCGAAATACTCTGCCTCCTGTCGTCCATACGGCGTACAGCTGCGCGCCCCGATGACTGCCGCGGATGGTTTCGCATCTTCTGGAAGCGTTCCACGCACAAACAGCCACATCGGTTTATCATAGATATGCATCAGGCGCTTCGGATATGCCGCCTCACCGCACAGAATGAAACGTACCCCCTGTTCCTCCAGCCTATCGTATTCTTCCACGCGCTGTTTGAAGAGCGAAACTGCTTCCTCCAGCCCCTTTTTCACAGCTTTTCCGAGAAAGGAACATATAAACGGATCCAGTTTCTTCCTATTATATAAAACCCGCTCATAGATTCCCTCAAAACTGCCGCAGGATTCATATAATTTAGCTGCCGTCACCGCGCCGATTCCATCCACTCTCGATAACCAGTAGGCATGGATGCGCTCACGGTCGGAATACTGCATATTTTCTGTCAGAAGCACTTTTTTATGCGGCGGTTCCTGTGTTTTTCCATATAGTTCCTGCATAGAAAGCTGAGCATTCTGTACATTGCTCTCTTCTTTTCCTATTTCCATATCTTTCCCCCTATATATGTCAGATCGGCTGCCTTTTACCTTCAAGAATGCCTCGGCATTCTTGCTGCGAGATGCGCGTCATGCAAAGCATGACATACTTCTTTTGCGCATCTTAAGCAATCCTGCCGGAGGCTATATCAGATGGGGGATTGGCTCCCACCACTGATACTAATTTGCTTCTCGCCACCTGAAGAGGTGGGAGTCATCTCACATCTGATATAACAATTACAACCCTTGTTAAACTTTTTATTCTTTCGATCTTTTAGACATGCTTCTTTTCAGAGACTCCCCCAATATTTTTTTTCAAAACTCCGGAATCCTATCGCCTCCGCTAACTGCGTCCGCCCGATCTCCGCCTGTCCATCCAGATCGGCAAGTGTGCGCGCTACTTTTAAAATCTTTCCGTGTCCCCTGGCACTGATTCCCTGCTGCCGTTCGACCTTTTCCAGAAATACCGCATCTTCCCCGGATAGACGGCAATACTCTTCGATCTGGCGGCGGGTCATCTGGCTATTGTAGGAGATCGATTCGTCTGCAAACCTCTTTTCCTGTCGAGCGCGCGCCTCCATGACGCGGGCGCGCATGACAGCGGAGGAATTCCTCTGCTCTGTCTGTGGAAAACTCCCCTCATCTATACTCTTCTCTGCAGCCATCATCCCCAAATCCTGCCGCGGTACTTCCACCCCAATATCGATTCGATCTAAAAATGGTCCCGAAACGCGGTTCAGATACCGGCGGATCTGGGTTGGAGTACAACGGCATTTTCCCAAATCTGGGAAAAAACCGCATTTGCAGGGATTCATCGCCGCCGCAATCATCGTTTTTGCCGGAAATACAACCGTCTGGTTGAGACGGGAAACCGTGATGCTTCCTTCCTCCATCGGCTGACGCAGCAGATCCAAAATTTTTGGCTGAAACTCCGTTAACTCATCTAAAAAGAGGGTTCCATAACTGGCGAGTGAGATCTCCCCGGGCTTCGGATTTCGTCCTCCGCCCGCCATCGCCTGGGCGGTCGTGCTGTGATGCGGGCTGCGGAACGGACGCTGCAAAACCAGCGGTGTGTCTGGCTTCAGGAGACCGCAGATACTGTATATCTTCGAAACTTCAATGCTTTCCTCCAGCGTAAGCGGCGGCAAAATTGTCGGAATACGCCGAGCTGCCATCGTTTTTCCCGTTCCAGCCGGTCCGATATAGAGAATGTTGTGACGCCCCGCTGCTGCCGCCTCGGTTGCCTGCCGCACCAGCGGAAGTCCGACGATCTCATCAAAATCGACGTCAAATTCTTCCTGTCCCGCCTGAAACAGATCTGGTGTGAACCATTGTCCGTGAATCTGTTCCGGATGCTGCAGGCAAGCCGTCAGCGCTTTCACATCCCGGACTCCGACGATCTCGATTCCATCCACAGCCCGTCCCTCCTGTACATTCTCTTCGGATAGAAAAACCCGTTTCATTCCGCAGCGGCGCGCTTCATAGACCATCGAGAGAACACCGGTCAACGGCTTGATGCTGCCGTCCAAACCCAGTTCACCGATAAACGCCCATTGGTCCCAATCCGGTGCAGAATTGTTCTCCTCATCTTCCACCCCATCCATTTCCGGGCAGGTTTCATCCGTCTTTCTTATTTTTGCCTTTTCACCCTGTTCCCACAAGCACCTCAAAATTCCTGCCGCGATCGCCAGATCACACCCCGTTCCCTCTTTCCGCACTCCGGCTGGCGATAAATTGACCGTGATCCGCTTAGGCGGCAGGCAAACCCCCGCATTCCGAAGTGCAGTCCGAACGCGCTCCTGCGCCTCCCGCACCTCCTCCGCCAGGTAGCCCACCATAACAAAACTCGGCAATCCGTCGCTCACATCAACTTCCACCGTGATCCGGTAGCCATCGATGCCGCGGGTGCTGAAACTGTTTATTTTACTGAACATATATTTCCCCCTATTATTGATTTTTTACCTTGCCTTGTATTTTTCATATCATACAGGTTTAAAATTTGAATATTTTTAACGATATCCTGAGATAAAAGAGATTCTACTTGAATTTGATTTGAAATTAAAATAAATAGATTTGAATCATGAAATCAGATTTACCAGACCTAAAATAGATATTCACTCTTTCATTATATATAGACCTGCGGCAGAATGCAAGCCAAAACAGCTTAAAACTATGACACTAATTAATTGCTTGTGCGCACAAAAAAACAAAACGCTGCCGCAAAATGCTAACTTATAACATTCTGCTGCAGCTTTTTGTTTTTAATCTATCTCTTTAAATAAAATCTTCTCCCAGCTTCTCTGCCGCCGCGCGTGCAATCTGCTCCGGCGTGATCGGAAGCTCATAAAATCGTTTTCCGACTGCATTGTACACTGCATCGGCAATTGCCGGAAGCGGCGTGTTGATAACGATCTCACCGATCGACTTCGCTCCGAACGGACCAGATGGCTCATAACTGCTCTCAAATTCGACGTTTAAATGTCCATAGTCAATCCGGGTCGGAATCTTATACTGCATCAGGGAATTTTCACGCACACCCTGTGCATTGCGGGTAATATTTTCCGTCAGCGCCATGCCGATTCCCTGCATCAGACCGCCCTCAACCTGCAGGCGGGACAGATTCGGATTGATCGGTGTACCGCAGTCTACCGCTGCCGCATAATTAATAACGCTGGTTTCGCCTGTCTCCATATCAATCTCAAGCTCAACCGCACCTGCCATAAACGGAGGCGGGGAAATGTGGGCGGTTCTCGACTCGGTTACCTCCAGCGGAATTTCATGCCCGTACATGGACGCCGTTGCGATATCAGCCAGAGCGATCTTCTTCGTCTCATCCCCGGCTTTTTCGGTTGTGAATACCTCTTTTCCGTCAAATTCCACTGCATCCGCCGGGACGCCCAGAAGTTCTGCACCCAGTTTACAGATCTGCTCACGCAGGCGCAACGCACACCGTTCGGTCGCTTTTCCGGTCAGATAGGTCGTACTCGATGCATAAGAACCTGAGTCATACGGGATGAATCCGTGTCCGCGCCCAGCACCGTGATCGCGTCGATTGGGCATTCCAGCACTTCCGCCGCAATCTGCGCCAGAATCGTGTCACAGCCGGTTCCCATATCTGCCGCTCCGAGCGACAATGTATAGAACCCTTCGTCGTTGACTTTGAGACGGGCACTTCCGACATCCATCGCCGTGATTGCCGATCCCTGCATCGCCATACCCATGCCGACGCTGCGGACCTTGCCATTGCCCATGTCACGCACCGGATATTTGTCTTCCCAGCCGATCATCTCACGCACTTTTTACACAACGGTCGAGTGCGCAGCTTGTATTAACCTGATTATAATATGCTGGCATCAGATCGCCCTCTTTAACCATGTTTTCAGGCGGATCTCAAAGCGATCCATCTGAATCTGGTCTGCCAGCTCATTGACCGCCGACTCGATCGCGAAAAGTCCCTGTGTCGCACCATAGCCACGGTACGCGCCTGCCGACATGATATTCGTATAGACAACATCGCTGATAAAGCGGAATGCTTCAACACTTCCATACAACGGGATCGATTTGTGTCCTGACAGTCCAACGGTTGTCGGTCCATGCTCGCCGTAAGCACCGGTATTGGACAATGTAAAGATCGATGCCGCGGATCGTGCCGTCCTTCATCGCGCCCAGACGCACATGCATCTCCATCTCATGGCGCGGCGAAGACGCCGTCTGTGCCTCCATCCGGCTATAAATCAGCTTCGACGGTTTTTCGTCATCCAGGTAACGAATGCCGGATAGACTTCACAGACCGCCGTCTGCTTCGCACCAAACCCCCGCCGATTCTCGGCTTGCTCACGCGCACCATCGACTTCGGGATATGAAGCGCATTTGCCACGATTCTGCGGCAGTGGAACACGATCTGCGTGGAACTTAAAATATTTAATCTTCCGTAGGTATCGATCGAACAATAGGTACGGAATGTCTCCATCATCGTCTGCTGGCACGGCTTTGTGTGGTATACATGATCAATCACGATGTCGCAGTCCTTTAAAACCGCCTCGACATCCCCGTTGCCGCACTCATCGTGCGCGCAGAGGTTGCGCTTGTTGTCTGCGCCGACCGGAGCAAGACTCTCCCAGTTGTCCCTCTGGGTGAACCAGGATCGGGTTGTCCTTTGACGTATGGAAATCCAGAACCGGCTCTAAGACTTCATACTGTACCTTGATCAGGCGGAGTGCTTTATCGACACATTTTCATCTTTTCCTGCTACAATCGCCACGATATCGCCCTGAAAACGGACATGGCGGTCGATCAGGAGACGGTCATACGGGCTCGCCTCCGGGTATGTCTGCCCCGCCTGTGTGTAGCGCTTTGCATCCTGCGGCACATCCTCCCAGGTATAAATTGCCTCGATGCCCGGAACTTTCATTGCGATCGCGGTGTTGATCGTTTTACCATCGCATTCGCATACGGGGAACGCAGAAGTTTGACGATCAGGCAGTCCTGCGGCGCCAGATCATCCACGTAAACCGGCTGTCCGGTTACCAGCTGCATCGCATCTTTTCGTACAGAAGTATTGACTACTCTCATTCTGCCGCCTCCTTCTGTTTTCTCTCTTCCAGTCTAAAATGCCAGAATGCCGCGAAGCTGTCCTTCATAACCGGAACAGCGGCACAGGTTTCCTGCCAGATATTCGCGGATTTCATTCTCCTCCGGGAACTCTTTTCCCGGAACAGCGCCAGCGCATTCATGATAAAGCCCGGATTACAGAAGCCGCACTGTTCGGCTCCCTGATCGGCAATGAATGCGCCAAATTCTTGCCTCCTCCTGGAGTCCTTCCAGCGTCGTCACGCTGTGACCGTCCGCCCGCGCCGCCAGCACGGAACAGGAAAGCACTGGTTTTTCATCCAGAAATACGGTACAGAGTCCGCAGTTTGCCGTCTCGCAGCCGCGCTTGACACTGTAACAGCCCTGACTGCGTACCAGATCAATCAGAAGCGTATCCGGTTCAATCTCCGGGGAAATCTTCGTTCCATTTAGAGTAATCGTTATCTGCATCATATGTGAATCTCCTAATATTCATACTGTTATACGATCATTTTATTGTCCTATTTCGTTTAGCACTTTTCCAGCACACGCACCGCCCGCTTTATCAGAACACCGGTTAAATGTTTCCGGTATTCAGCGCTGCCGCGCATATTTGAAGACGTCTGAACCTGATCACGGATCCACTTTGCAAGACAGACTGCTTTCTTCCCGGTCTGCGCCTTGTCCTGCTTTTCTCTGGTATCGGCATCCGCATCTGCTTTTGTTTCAGCCTTTGCTTTTCCTCTATAAGCGCCTGTATTGTCTCCGCTGATGCCTCGAACAACACAGCACGCCCCGGACGCGCACCGATGCTAAAACGATATGCTCCATCCGCCCGTTTCGCCGCTGCACAGGTCAGCACTGGAAAATCAGTCTGCGTATTCCGCACGGACTGGTAGTGATATACGGCTTTGTCTTTATGGACAATTAATTTGACTAAAATGTCCGGCCGCCGATCTGTTTTGCAAATTCCACCAACGGCATCCGTCCAGCTTTGTAAAGTTCCACTTCGGTGTCCATCGCCAGGAACATCGTCAGGACATCTGAAAATCCAAATCTGCCATAGATACTGCCTCCGACTGTCGCCAGGTTCCGAAGCTGCACGCCGACGATATGGCGCACCGACTCGCGCATGGCACCGTCTGTGTATGCCGCCAATCCCGGATGTTCTTCCAGCTGGCGCAGGGTAACCATCGCGCCAATCTCAAACGCATCCTCTGTCTCCTCTATCTGATCCAGCCCCAGCCCTGAAATATCAATCGCGGTTCCTACATTGCCCCGGCTCATCTTCAGCCAGATCATACCGCCTATCACCCGGTTCGCTTTTTCTGATTCAGCTCCCAGGCTTCCTCCAGGCTTTCTACCCGTTTATATTCTCGAATCGTCATCATAGGTTTTTCCTCTTTTCATCTATTTCTTAAATAACAAAATTATCCATCTTTTATTATAGCATAAAACATGGTATAATTCCGTTGTTATTTTTAAAATACAACGAGACCACTTTTCCAGAAAGATTAGGAGGATTTGACAAAACTATGAAACCATCCATCCGTACCTACCTCTGCAACGACGAAAACCATCGTTTCTTTGGCGAAGGTCCTTGTCAGCTTCTTCATGCCATCGATGAAACCGGCTCGCTCCGCTCCGCCGCTCTGTCCATGAATATGGCGTATACAAAAGCACTTCGGATTATCCGCTCCGCCGAAGCCACGCTTGATTTCCACTGACCGTCCGCACCACCGGCGGAAAAGGCGGCGGAGGCAGCCAGATGACGGCGGAGGCAAGGGAGTTTCTAGCTAAGTATGAGGCATATCGGGATGCATGTACGGAGAGTGGGCAACAATTATATGAAGAATTTTTTGCAGACGGAAATCTATTTTTTCTCTTCTGGAACACAAACTCCCTCTTTCACTTGTTTGCAAAATTCAAACGAGGTCGGATCGCCTGCATCATCATGGCCTCCGGTCTTGGAAAACGTTTCGGCTCAAACAAGCTCATGGCTTCGTTCCACGGTGCTCCGCTCATCCACTCGGTTCTGGATGTGACCGGTTCTGTTCCGCTCTTTGCCGATCGTCTCGTTGTGACGCGCTCCCGGGAGGTTCACGATTACTGTCAGTCCCTGGGAATTCCGGTGCTGATTCATACACTTCCCAATCGGAACGAGGCGCTCTGCCTGGGACTTACACATGTTAAAAGGCACCCGGATTTATCAGGCTGTCTCTTTGCACTCGGCGATCAGCCGCTTCTGCGTCCACGGACACTGGAACGGATATGCCGGCGCTATCTCGAATGCAAAATATCACCAGGTCACTCAGAATCTGTTTTCCAGATTCTGATTTTTCCATTTTGGAATCAAAATTGCCTCAGAATTCAGGAATTGCAGAAAAATCACCGATCGTACAGCTCTGCAGCATCCAAATGACGGCTTCTCCCGAACCTTCCGTCTCAACCACCGTCGGAAGCCCGATTCTCTTCGACCGGGCATATTTTGACGAACTGCTCCATCTGCCGGAAAAAGCTGGCGGAAGCCATGTTCTCCGCCAGCATCTGGACGTTGTCCAGTATGTGACTGCCGAAGTGCCGGAGGAATTGATGGATGTAGACACGCCGGAGGAGCTCAAACGCCTGGAGAATCTGGTAACAATCGAATAAAACTATAAGGACTGACATCATACATGCAGCATGATGCCAGTCCCTTTTATCAATCTACGTATCACTTTCAGCCATACATTCCATATTTTATAGATGGATCTTATATTTTTATGTATCTATGACCTTTTCTAATCTTCCTATTTCTTACGCCTCTTCCTTCGGCAGCAGCACATTCAGGATAATCGCCATGAAAGCTGCCGGAACGATACCAGATCCGCCGAATACAAGCTGAATTGCTTCCGGCATCTTGGAAAGGATGGTTGCATGTGCACCCATGCCGTAACCAACACCCAGTGCAACAGAGACGATGGTCAGGTTGCGTGAAGTCATCTTCTCTTTCGTGATAAGCTGAATACCGCTAACTACGATCGAAGAGAACATCATAACCGCTGCGCCTCCCAGTACCGACTGCGGCATGATCGAAACGATCGCACCCAGCTTCGGAATCAGACCGCACAGAATCAGGAATACCGCGCCGGTTGCAAGTGCCATGCGGTTGACTACCTTTGTCATCGTAACCAGACCTACGTTCTGGCTGAACGAAGTGTTCGGAAGAACACCGAACAGCGCCGCAATACTGGAACCAAGTCCATCGCAGATAACGCCGCCGGAAAGCTCTTTATCGGTCGCCTCACGGTCCATACCGCCCTCAACGACACCGGAAATATCTCCGACCGTCTCAACAGCGGTTACAATAAACATGATAAGAACCGGCAAAATCGCGCGCATATCAAAGACAATTTTAACCGGGACGATCGCCGGAATGCTGATCCAGCTTGCCTGTGCTACCTTATCCCAGTTTAATACCCATGCTTTGGTATATTCGGTTCCGTCCGCTGCAATGCCCGTGTGCGGAAGCACCAGACCCATGATGAATGCTACAGCATAACCGGCAATAATTCCGACCAGAATCGAGGAAGAACTTAAATATCCCTTCGTTCCGTGCTTCACTGCCAGAATCACAATCAGGACAAAAATAGCAAGCAGCATATTTTCCATGGAACCAAAGTCCTGCGCCGAGCTGCCGCCGCCGAAGGAATTGACGCCGACCCCGATCAATGACAGACCAATCGAAAGAACGACCGTACCTGTTACGACCGACGGGAAAAATCGGCGAAGCGGCTTTAAGAAGCATCCAAGCACACTCTCGAACAGACCGCCGATGATCGAAGCACCCATAATGGCGCCGTACGCTAAAATACCGCCGCCCATCGTAGCCGCCACGCTGTTGAATACACCGATGAAACCAGAGCTGGTTCCCATGATAATCGGAACCTTGCCGCCGACCGGACCAACCGAAAATAACTGCAGCAGCGTGATCAGTCCCGCCACCAACATCGCATTCTGCAGAAGCTCGATCTGCAGCTGTGCCAGATCGTTTCCGCCCGTGATACCACAGGCACCCGTGATGATCAGAAGTGGTGTCAGGTTACCGACAAACATCGCAAGCACGTGCTGCAGTCCCAGCGGAATCGCCTGTTTTAACGGCATCTTCGCCTCAAACTCATAGGCAGGTCCCGTAAATTTCTTTTCATTTTCCATAGATTTTCTCTCCCTGTACCCAATTTAAAACTACCTTTTACACAGTTTCCAAAACATTCTCAATTATAAAAAGCATATGAACTGTAAAGATTGTTTTTCATTTGTATATTATTTTCATTAAGTAAGTTATAAGTATTACTTATAATTTACTTACCAGTCCACAATATCACCAAATACCTCTTCCCGGTTGATCTCATGAAACAGTTCATGCCTTGCCCCGGATAAAGTTGCATCGCCACATTGGTACATCCGGTTTCTTGCAGATCTTCCATCGCGCGCCGCACACCGCGTCCGCCTTCTCCGACCGGGTCCTCCTCTCCCGATATCAGCAGAATCGGCAGATTTTCGGAATTCCATCAAAGCCTCTCTTCCGCTTCAAATCCAGCATGACCTGGAAAAATCGACGAATGCCCCATCGGTAAATAAAACTGGCAGTATGGATCCGCCTCGTATTTTCATCCTCCTCCGTCACGCGCGACAGCCATTGATGTTCCGTTTTTCTTTTTCAAAATAGTGGTTATAGCTTCCAAGAACCAGCTGGTGCAACCGCTCATTTCGTCCATTTCTTCCTTCCAGCCACGCTGCCGCTGCCACGACGGTTCCGCCCAGCCACAAAAGTGGTTCCGGCTGGCTTCCGGTTCCATGAAAATTGCGCCGTCCAGCCATTCTCCATAATGCGTGATAAAACGGCGTCAAAAACGAACCCATGCTGTGCCCAGAAGAATATGCGGAATGCCCTGAAACTTGTGTTTCGCAAAACGTGCCACCTGCGCCATCGCACCGTTCACGCGGCGGACACCATTTTCTCCGCGAACTCGCCTAATTCCTGGTTTTGCTGTCCGTCCATGTCCGGATGATCGTGCCCGATGACCGCAATCCCGCCCGGTTCATCGCCTGTGCAAATTCATCGTATCTGCCAATGTGTTCGATCATACCGTGCGCCACCTGAATGACCGCCCACGGTGTTTCCTCCGGCTCCCAGCAGATGCCATGGATTCTGCCGCTCCCATCCTGAAATGGAATATAAAATCTTTGCCCTGTGCCATCCTGATTTCCCCGCTTTCTAAATGCTATATCGAATTAGCTCTCAACATTGCCTGAAATATTTTTATTTTCCTGTTTTATTGAAGCATATAATTTTCAGATCCTTTTCATATACAGGATACCACAAAACACTCTATTATACAATTTTCCCCCTAAAGAATGTGCCTTGTTGTGTAATAGGGAATTCCAAGGAATTTCCTATTACACACAAAAGCTCCATCTTTCGACGGAGCTTCTGCAGTCATACGTTTTATATATCGTATGGCATATATTCATGAATCAGTGATTCATTAGTTGTTTGTATACAGGTAACGAGCTTGTTCAGGTACTGGTATCTAGCCTTTGCCTCTTCCTCGTTCTTTGCATCCAGCGCGCCGGCTCTATCCGGATTCTTCAGAGCCAGAGATGCGTAACGAACCTCACCCTTTAAGAATGCCTGGTAGTCACCTGTCGGTGCCTTGCTGTCCAGAGTGAACTTCTTGTCCTCTGCAGCCGGATTGTAACGGAAGTTGTGCCAGTAACCGCACTCTACTGCCAGTTTCTCCTCAGTCTGAGCCTTATCCATACCCTTCTTGATACCGTGGTTGATACACGGAGCGTAAGCGAGGATCAGGGACGGACCCGGATATGCCTCTGCCTCAGCGATAGCCTTAACAGTCTGAGCATAATCAGCACCCATGGAGATCTGAGCAACGTATACATAGCCGTAACTCATAGCGATGGAAGCAAGATCTTTCTTCTTCACATCTTTACCGCCTGCAGCGAACTGAGCAACCGCACCGGTCGGAGTAGCCTTGGAGGACTGTCCGCCTGTGTTGGAGTAAACCTCGGTATCGTATACCATGATGTTGATATCCTTGCCGGAAGCCAGAACGTGGTCTACGCCGCCGAAGCCGATATCGTAAGCCCATCCGTCACCACCGAATACCCACTGGGACTTCTTGGAGAGGAAGTCTTTATTCTTAACAATGTCTTTGCAGATATCGCAGTCGATACCTTCCAGAGCTGCTACCAGTTTATCGGTAGCTGCGCCGTTCAGAGCACCGATTCCGAACGTATCGAGCCATTCTTTGCAAGCAGCCTTAACTTCTGCAGAAGCCTGGTCAGCAGCCATAACAGCCTCAACCTTGCCCTTTAAGCCGTCACGGATAGCATTCTGTGCCAGAAGCATACCATAACCGAACTCAGCGTTATCCTCGAACAGGAGTTATCCCAAGCCGGATTTCCTTCTTTGTTCATGGTGTATGGTGTGGACGGTGAAGAGTTACCCAGATAGAGGAGCATCCGGTTGCGTTGGCAATGTACATACGATCGCCGAACAGCTGGGTGATCAGCTTAGCGTACGGAGTCTCACCACATCCTGCACATGCGCCGGAGAACTCAAGTAACGGCTGTTTGAACTGGCTTCCTTAACGGTGGTCTCTTTATATTTATCAATAACATCCTGTTTGATCGGAAGTGTCTGGCCGTAATCAAAGCCCTTCTGAGCTTCTACGTTCTTCTCAAGGCTTACCATGGTAAGAGCTTTCACCCTTCTTGCCCGGGCAGACATTTGCACAGGAACCACATCCGGTACAATCCAGGGAAGAAATAGTCATCACGAACTTGTACTGCGGCATACCTGTAAGCGGCAGTGTCTTTGTTCCTTCCGAGCGGCAGCAGCCTCTTCCTCAGTCATCGCGATCGGCGGATAACTGCGTGCGGGCAGACATAAGAACAGAAGTTACACTGGATACAGTTGTCCGGATTCCAAACCGGTACGTTAACTGCGATACCACGTTTCGAATGCAGCGGAACCAGACGGAGTTGTACCATCTACATAATCCTTGAATGCAGATACCGGTAAGTTGTTACCCTCCTGAGCATTGACAGCAGCCTGAACGGTGTTGACAAACTTAACAACGTCTGCTCTTCCCTCGGTTGCGTGAGTCATCTCAAGTCCCTCGTCCTCGCCGTTCTTCCAGCTTTCCGGAACCTGAATCTCTACAACGTTCTGAGCGCCTGCATCGATAGCAGCCCAGTTCTTCTTAACAACGTCCTCGCCCTTACGGCCGTAGGTTGCCTTTGCAGCAGCCTTCATCAGTTCGATCGCTCTCCTCCGGAATAATATTTGCCAGCTTGAAGAATGCGGACTGAAGGATGGTGTTGATACGGGTCGGACCCATACCTGTCTCGATACCAAGTTTAACACCGTCGATGGTGTAGAATTTGATGTTGTGATCAGCGATGAACTTCTTTAACCTGTCCCGGTAAGTGCTGCTCCAGCTCTTCCATGTTCCACGGGCAGTTTAACAGGAAAGTACCGCCGTCAACCAGCTCCTGAACCATGTTGTACTTACGGATGTAAGCCGGTTGTGACAGGCAACAAAGTTTGCCTGATGGATCAGGTAGGTAGATTTGATCTTCTTATGACCGAAACGAAGGTGAGACATGGTAACACCGCCGGATTTCTTGGAGTCATAATCGAAGTAAGCCTGAGCGTACATATCTGTGTTGTCACCGATGATCTTGATGGAGTTCTTGTTAGCACCTACGGTACCGTCTGCGCCCAGACCCCAGAACTTACAGTTTGTGGTTCCTTCCGGAGTTGTAACAAGCGGAGCACCTACCGGCAGGGACAGGTTGGTAACATCATCTACGATACCGATGGTGAACTGCTTCTTGGTTGTGTTCTCATATACAGCAACGATCTGAGCCGGTGTGGTATCCTTGGAACCAAGTCCGTAACGACCTGTGAAGATCGGAGTCTGATCGAATTTTGTACCCTTTAATGCTGCTACTACATCAAGGTAAAGCGGCTCGCCAAGGGAACCTGGCTCTTTGGTGCGGTCTAATACGGAAATCTGCTTAACTGTATCCGGAATAGCGTCTACCAGTGCACTGGCTACGAACGGACGGTACAGGCGAACCTTTACAACGCCGACTTTCTTTCCAGCTGCTACGAGGTAATCGATGGTCTCCTCGATGGTATCGTTAACGGAACCCATAGCGATGATAACCTGCTCTGCATCCGCAGCGCCATAGTAGTTGAACAGCTTGTAGTCTGTGCCAATCTTCTCATTGACCTTGTCCATGTATTCCTGAACAATCGCCGGAAGTGCATCGTAGTACGGGTTGCAAGCCTCTTACCTGGAAGAAGATATCCGGTTCTGAGCAGAACCGCGCTGACACGGGTGGTTCGGGTTCAGTGCATTCTTACGGAATGCATCGATTGCATCCATATCTGCCATATCTTCAGATCTTCGTAATCCCAGGTCTCGATCTTCTGAATCTCATGGGATGTACGGAAACCATCAAAGAAGTTAATGAACGGAATCTTGCCCTTGATGGATGCCAGATGTGCAACCGGGTTAAATCCATAACTTCCTGTACGCTGGATTCACACAGCATCGCGCAGCCTGTCTGACGGCACGCATAAATATCAGAATGGTCACCAAAGATGGATAACGCATGGCTGGCCAGTGCACGAGCAGAAACATTAAATACGCCCGGAAGCTGCTCACCTGCGATCTTGTACAGGTTCGGGATCATCAGAAGCAGACCCTGAGAAGCGGTGTACGTGGTTGTCAGCGCACCTGCTGCCAGAGAACCGTGTACTGCACCTGCTGCACCTGCCTCAGACTGCATCTCTGTAATCTGAACTGTGTGGCCGAAAATATTGGTTCTTCCGTCTGTTGCCCATTCATCGGTAGCCTCAGCCATCGGAGAAGAAGGGGTAATCGGATAGATAGCTGCCACGTCGGTGTATGCGTAAGAAGCATGCGCTGCTGCGTGGTTTCCATCCATGGTTTTCATCTTTCTTGCCATAATGAATATTCCTCCTATTGATAGTGAATGTATTCAGTAATAAATCTCCCAAATAGATTGTCCTGAAATTTACCTGATAATATTATAACAAATTCTCGTCAAAATGCAAATAAATTTGATTAATATCCGGTATTATTTTTCGAACAATTACAAAAGCTGTCTACTGTTTTTCAGATAGTCGATAAAACCATAAAATATGAAAAGCGCCGCCAGATGAAGAAAGACTCTCCATCCAGCGGTGCTTTCATTCAAATGCCGCTTGAATGCCCTTTTTCATCATTCATTTTGCAATCTATCTTACAGCACTTTCTATATTTCACCTTAGTTTTGCCTTGATTTTAATTGCTTCCAGGATCCATTTGCTTCCACAACCGGGTTCGTTTCCTGGCCTGGAGTTGTCTCCTGTGTCCTTCGTTGATGCCGCCGCTGTCGTGGTCGGAGCTTTGTCTCGCCGTCAGGGCTGGACGGTGCCGCTGTGGTTGTCTCATGTGCCGCTGTGCTCTCATTAGCTGCATTTGTCTCAGCTGCGGTGCTCTCTGCTGCCGCCGTTGTCTCCGTTGCGTTGGTCGCTACAGTAGCGGAACTGTTACGTTTGATTTGCGCTGCCTTTCCACGATAGCTGCTATTGTGAAAAAATTCACGACTCACTTCTTTATCATTCTCATAGGTAACCAGATCCGTGGACCAGCGGCTGCCCGGAGTCGCTGACTTTGTCTGCACTTCCTGACCCGGCTGCAGGGAACCATCCTCGGTATAAACCGCAGACGGCGGATCAATCTCGCCCGTCTTCTCAGAAGACATACGAATCTTGACACCCTTCAGAATCGGAACTCCATACAGTGCGATCGTCAGTTTCGATCCGATGCGCTGAAGCTTGCCTTGATAGCCAGCGGATATTCCGAGTTGTTGACGAACTTGAAGTCCGTCCGCCGTAGCTGACTGCCGCATCCTCGCCCGGTGTAACGTAGGACGGCTCGTAGCTGTGTGCGTGGCGCTCCGTACTTTTAAGCCCCGCAAATACAACCGCGTTATATAAGGTCGAAGATACCTGGCAGACGCCGCCGCCTGGCCCTGGACAACCTCGCCATTTGTATGCGGTTGCCGGCTTGTAGCCTTTTTCTTCGGTTCTCGCACCGGTCGTATTGTTAAAGGAAAATTCTGTCCTGGTTTGACAATCGTTCCGTTTAACGCTGCGACCGCCAGACGGATATTCTCGTTTCGGTTGCTGTTGAGGTCGTCGTGGTTGTGTAGGTGGACATTGTCTTGTACTTATCCTGTACCGACGAATCCGCTGCGACTTCCTTCGTCTCTGCGGTCAGAACGGCATCAAACTCTTCTTGTCAATCGCATCGACCATCGCCTGTGCCAGCTTGTCCTGATCGATGACAAGTCCCTGGTGCCCCTCGCTGAACTCAAACTTGCCCGTTTCCTTTATTGTAACCGGAGATACCGCCGCTTTGGCTGCCATGTTCCAGTTTCCGGCAATCAGTGCTGCCTCTGCCTTGGCATCCTCGATCATATTTTCCGTGTTGACTTCATATGTCTCACCGGTTTCAGATCACTTGCATAGATCCCTCGAGAAGCTGATCAACTTTATCCGCCATCAGATTGGTGACGTCGGCCTCTTTGTCCTCGTATTTGACCTTCATCTTCCAGTCAAATGAATCAAGGATCGCCTTGCGCGCCTCCTCCTGCGTCATTCCGTAAATATTGACACCGTTGACGGTCACCTCTCCATCTGCCACGGTACTCTCCTGTACGGCATCCGATTCGGTCGCCCCTGCCTGCCGCGCTGCCCCACCGCACCCGCGGGAGGCAATCGCCGCTATCAGGATAACCGCCAGGACACCGATCACGATCAAAGGATCTGTGTAATATCCAGACGGTTTCTTCTCTTCTTTATAACGCCCGGAAGTATGCCCACCCGACCGGCTGCCGCCCGGTTCATCGCAGTATCCCGGCGTCCCGTGCTTGTGTGCGCAGCTGTACTTTTGTATGGCTGGATGTTCCGGACGACGAACGATGCCCGGTACTGCTGTACGAACTCAGCGTTCCGCCCTCCAATCCTCTATGTTCAAAATTCCTTCCTCCTGAAGAATTTCTGTTGTACTCACTCATTTTCCATCACCTGTCCGTCTTTCCATGAAATTTTATTATATGTGTTTATTTGAAAATATCCCTGCTACAGTATAGCACAATTCCAGGAAAAGAAAATAACATTATTCTTAAATTAACTTATAAATTTTTGATCCCACAACCGTTTCCTGGTACAAATTTCCACAGCCGCTCTGTTTTTGTATAACGCTTCTTCTTTCAAATATATCTGATGTAAACAATCATTTTGTTCCCGTTTACACACTGGCAAACTGCAGCGGGTATCTGCCGCATACTTGACTTTTCCATCTAATGCGGGTAGTCTTACAGCAGAAGGAGGTCTGCATCTATGCAGTTAATTGATTTACACGTTCATTCTACTGCTTCGGACGGAACACTCACGCCCACCGAAGTGACAAAGCTGGCGCTCCAATGCGGTCTGACCGCCTATGCGCTGACGGATCATGATACAGTTGACGGCGTTGCGGAAGCCATGCAGGCAGCCGAGAACACCTCCTGACTGTCATTCCCGGTGCCGAATTTTCCAGTCCTTATGAAGGAAAAGAAATCCATATTCTGGGGCTCTATCTGAACCCGCACTGCCCGAACTTTTATCTGCACTGCGGCAGGTCCGCGAGATCCGCAACCGGCGCAATGAAGAGCTCTCGCTTTATTTCAGGCAGATGGATTTCCCATTAAATATGAAGATTTAATTCACGGAAATGAACACACTGTCATCACCCGTGCCCATTTTGCACGCGCACTGCTTGAAAAGGCTGTGTCACTTCGGTCAGCCAGGCATTTGATAAATACCTCGGGGACGGCAAAAATATTACCGCCCGAAGCAGATGATTGAGCCGGAGGAAGCGATCCGCCTGATCCGTGTAGCTGGCGGTTTACCAGCGCTCGCACATCCTCTCCAGTATAAACTTGGCTGGAAAGACCGAGCAGCTTCTCTCCTATTTAAAGAAGCCGGAATGATGGGCATCGAGGTTTATTATTCCTCACACTCTCAATCCGACAGTCTTCATTTACGTGAAATAGCTTCCCGTCTCGGTCTGGTCTCCACCGGCGGTTCCGATTTTCACGGTGCCAACAAACCAGATATCCATCTTGGAAGCGGCTACGGCGGTCTGCGGGTTTCTGCACTGCTGCTGGACAACATAAAAGCCCGGTTACAGCAGAAAACAGCTAAAATGCTGATTTACCCGCTCACGCTTCTATCGGTTCCGTATGTTCAGGCATTTACAATCTATATGAAAACTTCTTCATGAACCTGCTGAACAGACGTCTGTTTATATGTTTACATATGATAGAGCGCCTGCTCAATCCCTTCTTCCGAGACGGACTCCGCCAGTACAGCTTTCATTCCCGCCGCGCTGGCGGTTTTTCTGTCTTTTCTCCGATACAGACGGCTGTAAATCCGTTCAATGTCTCCTTATCCGGCTGTAAAATATCCAGGAATCCCTGTACCGTCGATCCGCTCGTAAACGTGGCCGCATCGATCGCGCCCTCTTTTAGGAGTTCACGGATGCGCTCTGCAAGCGGCGATTCCTCCGGCGTGATCGTATCGTAAAGTGTCACATCCATATAGGATATTCCGACAGCTTCAAATGCCTGCGTCAGTTCCGGCGAACCATGTCTGGCGCGCAGGATGCATACGCGTTCGTTCTGCTTCACCTGTTTTGCCAGCCCTTGTCCGAGATCTGCCGCATAAAAGCGCTCCGGAATATAATCTGGGTAAATGCCGTGTTCCCGGCAGACGGACGCGGTTCCCTCGCCGATCACAGCAAAACGCAGATGGGAAAGGCTCCTGAAATCTTTCTGCATTCGGTTCAAAAGCTCAAAGAAATATTGTGCCCTGCCGGACTCGTGAGCACCAGCCAGTGATACGATTCCAGATTCCGAACCAGTTCATACAGTTTTCTTTATCCGCTGTGCCAGCATCCGCTTTTTCTGATTTTTCCAGACCGGTTTTAACTCAATCGTCGGAAATTCCAGCACCTCCGCTCCGGCATCGCGCAGATGTTCCGCCAGCTTCTGGCTGCGCTCCTTCGGGCGGGTAATCACGATCCGTTTTCCTGCCAACGGCTTTTCTTCTCTCCATGCACACGTATCAGCAAGCGCACAGACCTCCCCGATCACAAGGATGGCAGGCGCCTTGACGCCCTGACGCACACCCTCTTCCGGAAGTGTCTGCAGGGTTGCGCGGATCATTCTCTGGGACGCAAGGGTTCCGTTCATCAGAAATGCCGCCGGCGTCTCCGGTTTCATTCCCGCATTCAGAAGCCCCTCACAGATCCTCGGCGCATTCGCAACACTCATCAGAAAAATCAAGGTACCGCCGACCCGAGCAAGTGCCTCAAAATCCAGGGCCGGCATGCCCTCCATACGATGTCCGGTAATCACATGAAACGATCCCGCCAATCCGCGGTGCGTCACGGGATGCCAAAATATGCCGGAACTGCCAGGCTGGAGCTGATACCCGGAACCACCTCAAACGGGATCTGATGTTTCTTTAAAAATTCAGCTTCTTCGCCGCCGCGTCCAAAGACGAACGGATCCCCGCCCTTGAGGCGCACGATCGTTCCGCCCTTTTCGCTTCCTCTAATAAAATTTCTAAGATTTCTTCCTGCTTCTTCGAATGGCGTCCACTCCGTTTACCAACGTCAATTTTCCGCGTATGCTCCGGAATCCAGCCCAGTACCGCGTCGCCTGCCAAAGCGTCGTAGACGACGGCATCCGCCTGCTCCAGAAGTTCTCTGCCGCGCAGGGTAAAAGCCCTGCATCGCCAGGACCCGAGCCGATAAGGTAGACTTTCCCAGCGGAGACAGTGCAGGCTTTCCCGATAACTGTTCCGCCAATTTTCTTCCAAGCTCCGCTGCTTTCTCTGCCTCCCCTCAATGGAACCAATACGGACTTCTCCCGTTTCTTCCTTATAATAAAGACCTCGCAGCTTGATTTTTCCATTTTCAAGCACCGCCAAAGCTGCCGTCGGCGACGAACATCCGCCTCCAAGCGTGGCGACAAAGCCCTGTTCTGCCCTGGTTAAGATCGCAGACTCCTCAGAGTGAACCATTTTCACAAAGGGATCTCCCGGTCACGCCGTCCCTGGATTGCCAGAATGCCCTGTCCTGCTGACGGGATCATTTCCTCCACAGAAAATAACGGCTGATGCGATCTGCAAATCCCAGACGATCAGCCCCGCCGCTGCCAGAATCAGCGCATCATATTCGCCAGAATCGAGCTTTCGCAAACGCGTGTTCAGGTTACCTCGAACCCTTAAATTCTGCATCCGGGAATAATCTCTGCCCTGTAGGACGCGGCGGCGGCTGGAAGTTCCGATTACCGGGTGTGCCGGAAGCTCGGATAAGCCTTCACGCAGAACCAGCACATCGCGGCAATCTTCGCGCTCTAAAGCGCCAGCACCGGCAGCTCCTCCGGCGGACAGAGCGGCATATCTTTTAAGGAATGAACTGTCAGTTCGCACCGCCCTCATAAAGCGCCTGATCCAGCTCTTTTACAAACAATCCCTGCCGCCAACCGCATCGAGCGGACGATCAAGCACCTTGTCTCCCGTCGTTTTCATCGTGATCAATTCAAATCTTGTCTCCGGGCAGACATTCTGCATCGCTGCGATCGCCATCTTTGACTGAACAACTGCCAGCGCACTGTCGCGGCTGCCTACGCGGATCCTATTTTTATCTGTCAATTTTAATCTCCTCTATAAAATATATTAAGTATTTTCTACCTCTGCCTCCGCCAGCACGCGGCGTACTTCTTTGCCACACGATGCGTCAATCCCGGATCCGCTCCGCCAGAAATCAATCCGGCTGTCAGTTCTCTGCCCTGGGCGATCGCCGGGAAATAAAACTCTGACTGACTTTTATCGGAAGCCATATTAAACCAGACGGAATGGCTCGACGCATCCTCCTTGATCCGTGCGTCCGTCCCCGTCTGCCCGGTCGCTGCCAGCGCCATAAAAATTTTTCCTGCCAGATCGTATCACGAACTTCCTCATAGGTTTGTTCAATCAGACGGATTTTCCGTGAATCCGCCAGCTTCCGTATCTCTTCCGAAGTGTTCGGTGCAATCACCGTGATCGCTGCGCCAAATTTTTCCAGCACGCCGACCCGCCTCGATGCCACACTTCCAGCTCCCACAACCAGCACCTGCCGATCTGTCATATCTATAAAAATCGGAAAATAGGACATTTCTCTTCTCCCACTATTTTCGTTTGGTAACTGTTCAGTGCCTTCACAGTCACGCGCAGACCTATTGAACAGTTACTTCGTTTGTTTCTATACCGCCGGAATTGATTTCATCTCTTCCAGGCTGCATTTCTGTATTATTATAAAGTGTCGCATTTTATAAATCAAGCGTGAGACAGATCTATTTTTCATTTTAGAACCTCTTTGTTTCTGTTCACGGGTAGGCACTTTGGAACCGAAAGTGCCGTAAGAAAACGTGGTGGCAGCAGGAATTTGCCGTATTGAAATGCGAAGCCACGGCAAATTCCGTTACTTTTACGTATGCGTACAGCAACCCTCTTTATTAATACCCGCATACGTAAAAGTAATCCTTGTTTTGTCTTGCCAGAACGGTGCAGATTTTGTATACTTATAACACATTTAAATTCAATACAATGAGTATAAAAAGATTGACTAATACCAATAAAGGAGTTACAACGATGGAAGAATTTTACAAAGCAATCGAAGACAAGATCAAAGCTTCCGGCTATCCGGGCGAGGTAAACGGCGAGGATATCTACAACGACATCTGCGATCAGATGGAGGAAAAGAAAATGGAACCTATCTGTTTCTCTCCAAAAGACAATGGCGTAGTATTTGAATACAAGGTAGACATTCTGGATGAGTCCTTCAATCTCTCCTACGTTCATATTACCGCAAATAACGACACGTTTCATATTGATTTTGACAATTAATAGACAATCTTTTCTTGACATCCCTGTATTTTTGACATACAGGGATATTTTTAAGGATTTTTGGAAAATGTGAGCATTGCGCCCTTTATAGAGGTCTGTTATAATTATCATTGTTAAAAGATTGACGAAATATAAACTGCACACAGGGTTGTGTGCCAATCCATGAAGGAGGGCTAACTATGAAAATCCAGAATATTTCCGATGTAAACACATTTTTAAAGTAATTGATTCCTGCAAAGGAACCGTCGAGCTGGTTTCCCGGAGGGCGACCGCATCAACCTGAAATCCAAGCTGTCCCAGTATCTGTCGATGGCAAATATTTTTCCAATGGCTATATCAAAGAGCTGGAGCTGGTCGCTTATGAGAAAGAGGACTTAGACCGACTGATTAAATTTATGTATCAGGGGAGTAAGCTCTCTTCTGAGGTGTACACGGTATGTACGTTGCCGTTGTATAAAAATGTTTGAATGATGCGATAGAAACTGTATAAAAGCTTTCTGGCTGCATGGCAGATTGGCTCTGCTGCACAGAAAGCTTTTTTCCGTTTTATGAATCTAAGTCAAACCGTTTCTCATACTTCACGCAGTAAACACGCAAACCTTCTAAACAGCTACGCTTCTATCCGCGCCAGCTCTTGAAGACTTTTCAATTTCTTCCCGCGACGCCCGGAATGTTCCCTGCACCATCTGGTGCTCCCGCCGCCGCGTCCCTGCAGACGGGCGTTTAATTCTTTCCGAATGCACGCATATCACGGCCGAGGCTTCCAGCTGTGTAGTTATAACCTGACGCGTCATCGCCAGAGCACACCAGCACGGTCTCTCCTTTTCCTGTTCCAATAGCAGATTTGCAAACTGACGCACCAGAACTGGCGTCATGCCCTGCTCAAATACAGCCAGCGCTTTCTGACCCTGCGGATAGACGTCTGCCTGCATGGTGAATGCGCTGCCAGAGGCGGTTGATCCACCGTCCTTGCGCCCGCTCTCCTCTTTCAGATGGCTGACCGCCTCCGCCGCCTTCTCCGGTTTTGCAGAAAGCAGGTTAGAGATCGTCTGCATCTGCTCCGTCTTCGCCTCAAAATTCTCCAGCGCACGGTCACCACAGAGCATGGAGAAACGCACGCCGCCCTTGTAATTCATCAGGAAAGCACCTTGATCACACCGATCTCTCCCGTGTAATCCACGTGTGCCGCAGCAGGCACAGATATCCGCCCCGGAATCTCTACGATGCACCTGACCGGTCAGCTCTTTCTTGCTGCGGTAATCGATCGTTTTCAATTCTCCTCACCCGGATATGTCACCTGTACCGGAAGATTCGCCCAGACAACCGCATTTGCCTTCTTCTCGATTTCCTTTAACTGTTCCCAGTTAAGCGGACCATTCAGATCGACCGTCACTTCATCGTGTCCCATATGAAATCCGACATTATCATATCCGTATGCGGCATGAATCAGCCCCGATATGATATGTTCTCCCGTATGTTGCTGCATGTTGGAAAAACGCTGTTCCCAGTCGATGGCCGCGTGAACGGTGCTTCCCACCTCCAGCGGCGCGTCCGTCTCATGAACAACCACGCCATGTTTCTCCTCCACATGTGTCACGTGCACTTCCCCGATCCGTCCGGTGTCCGACGGCTGTCCGCCGCCCTCCGGGTAAAATCCGGTCTGGGAAAGTTCCACCTCAAATCCGTGCTTTGCCGGACGGCAGGCGGTGACGATGGCATCAAATTCTTTTACATACGGTGTCTGATAATATAACGGTTCCATTTTCATTCCTCTTTTCATTTCGTTGTACAATGTTCTGTGACAAATCGTTATGGATAAACATCCATGTCGATCCGCCCGGTTATCTCGATTATTTCAACAAAAATTTATAGTAAAATATTTCCGTCCTAATTTTCCTGATTTATGGAAACTGTGGCAAGCTGCCCTCATATGATGAAGTGTATAGAAAATCTCGGAGGACATAACCATGAGTGATTTAGCGGCTACCAACTGCGGTTGCGGATGTGATAACAACGGAGGAAGCTGCGGCTGTAATTGTGGCTGTGGATGCGGCGGTTTCGGCAACAACAACTGTCTCTTCCTGATTCTGATTCTGCTGTGCTGCGGCGGATGTGGCGGCGGATGCTTTGATCACGGATGCGGCGGCAACAACTGCGACTGCCTGATCTGGATCCTGCTTCTGTGCTGCTGCTGTGGTGGCGGTGGCTTTGGCTGCTGATAAACATCCGCCCATATCCAGTATATCTTTTGAGAATGCATCCATGTACATTTTAATACCGCAGATTTAACACCATCACATCTTATTTGCGCGTCAACTGATAAATCAATGCATTGCAGATCGCGGCGGCTACATTGCTGCCGCCCTTTCTGCCTCTTGCCACAATATAAGGAGTGTCCGGCAAGGATATAATCAATTCCTTGGACGGCACGACATTGACAAAGCCGACCGGCACGCCGATGATGAGCTTCGGGTGGATTTTTCCTCCTGAATCAACTCGTACAGACGCACCAGCGCGGTCGGTGCATTCCCAACTGCAAAATACAGTCTTTTCCCATTTCTGCCGCCTTGTCCATGCTGGCAACCGCACGGGATCCGGACGCTGCCGCTTTCTTCGCGACATCCTCGTCCGCCATAAAACAGTAGACCACCGCCCAGCGACGCAAGCGCGCGCTTGTTGATGCCGGATTTTCCCATATTCGTATCAGTCACGATGCACGCCCCATTTTTCAGGGCTTCCAACGCCTTATCGACTGCGCCCGGTGAAATACAAGCGAATCTGCGTACTCAAAGTCGGCTGTCGTGTGAATCACGCGTTTCACAATTGGTGCTTCTTTCTCCGGAAATGTCCGTTCCCCAGCTCCTCGGTGATAATCTCAAAACTTCTCGCCTCGATCTCCGACGGCAATACCTGACTGAGTTCTTTCATTTTTCATCCATCTATCTACACTCCCTTTCCAGAATCCGGTAAATTGCTTCCATATCCAAGTACTTCCGCATCGTGTCTGCCAGCCGGTTGTACTGCTCTTCCCGGTATTTCTCATAATCAAACGATAATCCGCCGACTTCCGGCTCCATTCCTTTTCTTTCATCAGCGCACAGACAATCGTCTCCGCCACCTCTGCCTTGTCAAAATGCCGTGGACGTAAGTGCCGTAGAGGTTGTCCCGGCAACAGCCATCCTGTTTTTCAGTGTGGTTTCCCGCCTGTTCTTCCCTGAGTTTCAATAAACTATGATTTACGGCTTTTTCCTGCTCCTTGATCACGTTCTTAACAATATCACCGCCGACAGATGATGTCTCTCCCATATGTATTTCATATCCTTCCGCCTCCATCCCCGAAAGACCGGAAAGATACCGCTGACCGTCCCGAAACATCCCTTGACCTGCGTCCTGGTCTTTTCTTCCTGAAACTGTGTCTGTAACGGCAGAAGGCCCATACCGGAGAGCGTACGCCCAGGCACACCGCCTCGGTTCCTTCCTGATCTGACAGCGTCTGTCCCATCATCTGATAGCCGCCGCAGATGCCCCAGATCGGCGTTCCTCCGGCTGCTTTCTTTAAAACTGCCGCTTCCAGACCATTCTGCCGCATCCAGAGCAGATCCTCGATCGTATTCTTCGTTCCCGGAAGAACAATCAGATCCGGTCGTCCCAGCTCAGACAGACGGCTCACATAACGCACCGAAACGCCGGGGATCGGGTCAAAACGTTCAGGTCAGTGAAATTGGATAAACGCGGAAAGCGGATGGCTGCAATGTCGATCCACACCTCTACATGTTTTCAGATGACTCGTTTTCCTGTTTAAGGGTATTATTCCGCCCTATGGATGAAAGGCGGCTGCTTAAGCTATCCTCGTCCTCGATATCCACATCCATGTACGGAACGACGCCGACCACCGGAATCTTGCATAATTTCTCGATCATCTCAACACCTGGATCCAGGATCGTCTTATCGCCGCGGAATTTGTTGATGATAAGCCCCTTTACCATCGCCTGTTCATCCGGTTCCAGAAGCGCTACCGTTCCATAGAGCTGTGCAAACACGCCGCCCGGTCGATGTCCCCGGCAAGCAGTACTGGCGCACCCGCCATGCGCGCCATTCCCATGTTCACGATATCATCCGATTTTAAGTTGATCTCCGCCGGCTGCCGGCGCCCTCGATCACGATGATATCGTACTGTTCGGACAAGTGCTGAAACGCTTTCTTGATTTCCGGGATTAGCTGCTTTTATACTTGAAATATTCCTTCGCGGGCATTGTGCCGATCGGGACACGCGCACGATCACCTGAGAACCGACATCGCTGGATGGCTTTAAGAGAATCGGATTCATGTCCACCGATGGCTCACAGCCCGCCGCCTGCGCCTGCACTACCTGTGCGCGTCCCATTTCTAATCCCTCGCTGGTAATATAGGAGTTCAGCGCCATATTCTGCGATTTAAACGGCGCCACGCGATAGCCGTCCTGCTTGAAAATCCGGCAGAGTCCCGCCGCCAGCAGGCTTTTCCCGCATTGGACATCGTTCCCTGTATCATGATTGCTTTTGCCACGGTAAATCCTCCTTATTTTGAGTGTCTTACCAAATAATGGTTGCTCAAAGCTATTTTTCTGCCATTTGTCCTTTCAAATGACAGAGGCTATTTTATGGGTTCGCTTTATATTACAAATTCACATTGTGTTTTTCTTCAGATTGTACCTCTTTCAAAATATTTATCAACCTTTCATTTTCTCCCCGGTTCCGCACCGCCACCCGGTAATAATGACGGTTCAGCCCTTCAAAATTCTCACAGGCGCGAATCAAAATGCCATGCTCTAAACATCCCTGTTTGTAATCGCGCGAATCCTCATCCGGCGAACGGAACAACAGATAATTTGTCTGGGACGGATAAACGATAAATCCCAGTTCTTCCAGTTTTCCGCCAGCCGCGGACGTTCCGTCTGCAAAGATTTAACCGTCCATTCCAGCAGATTTCCTTCTGAATGATCCGCCAGTACCGCAAATGCCGCCACCCTCCCGCCTGTGCCGGAGCCGAGACACTCCACGGCTGGCGGAACTTCTCGAGGCGTTCCCGGAGTCCGGCATTGGGGATGATGCCATAGCCCAGGCGAAGGCCTGCCATTGAGCAGATTTTGGTCAAGGCATTTAAGAGAATAACGTGATCTCCAACACCATTTAACAAATTTCCAACAAACGAACATTCTCTCCGTGTATCCAAAACCACTGAAAACACTCGTCCAGCATAAGCCAGGTATGTGTTTCCCGGCAGACCTCCGCCAACCTTTCCAGCTCGGTGGCTGAAATAGCGCGCCCTGTCGGGTTATTGGGATTTCCGAGAATCAATATTTTTCCCAGACGTTTTCATGTTTAGAGGATAAAGTTGGGACGAATCTATCTTCGATGCATCCCCAGAGCCATCGCAAAGCATGGCATACAATTCTTCCCTCCTCTCCAGGGAAAATCCATTTTCTTTTAAATGAAGCCACCGGATCTTGCAGCCGCACATCCGAAGCGCCTGCTCATACTCGAAAATCCCGGTGCCAGCAAAATCGCCTGTTTGGGCCGAATCGCTGAGACAACTGCATATAAAATATCCGAAGCACCGTTTCCAAACACGAGCCAGTCCTTCGGAATCGGCGTGCCGTCTGCCTCATAAAAGCAGCCGCTGCATCGCCGCAGCTTCCGGCATAAAGCATCCGGATATTGTTCCCAAGCAGCCGACGATGCTATCACAGCATCACGGACAGCCTGCGGCATTCCAAGACGATTTGTATTGACTGAAAATCTAACTCTACGGCTGCATCACGTAAATATCGCCGCCGTGCGTGTATGGCATAGATGCTTCCTCCTGTTGTTCCCTCTTTTTGTGTATTCTTTATCTGGTTACTCTTTCCTTCGTTCGTTCTGTTTTTGATATTTTTATCTGTTTGATTGCTTCATTATTTGGATTTTTGCCTTTTATATTCTTCTTTGTTAAAATTCCCTTATCAAAACAAAATCACGGCCCGCATCACCAGTGCCAGAAGTCCCATGATTCCCGCCGCTCCATACATCAGGCGGTTGACCCGGCGGATGTCCTGCGGTTCAATCGGGTGTATCTCATCACCGATATATGGCTTCGGAACTAACTTGCCGAAATACCAGGCATCGCCCGCCAGTCGCAAGCCCAGCGCGCCGGCGCATGCCGACTCGGTCTGCGCGGAATTGGGCTTTTGTGGTTCCGGCGATCACGCCGCCAGATACGGTAAGCATTCTTTCCGTCATATCGTAAAGGTATGCAGAGACTATCAATAAAAGCGCTGCCAGACGCGACGGAATCAGGTTTACCAGATCGTCCAGTTTTGCTGCCGCGCGTCCAAAATGCAGATATCTGTCATTTTTATATCCGACCATCGAATCCATCGTGTTGACTGCCTTGTACAGCCAGCCAAGAAGCGGACCTCCGATCGCCAGATAAAACAAAGGCGCAATCACTCCATCCGACGCATTTTCCGCTACCGTCTCAACTGCCGCCCGTGCGATCCCCGCCTCTGAAAGAGGTTTCGTATCGCGCCCGACAATCATCGACACTGCATAGCGGGCTCCCTCGGTCTCTCCGCCTCCAGCTTCCGGCAGACCGCCATGCTCTCATCCCGCAGGGAGCGCGCCGCCAGCAGATAGTAAGTCATGACCGCCTCGACTACTGTCTGAATCCAGCTGCCGCCCAGATGGGAAATCCAGAGGATTCCGCCTGCCACACTGCCTGTCACAAGCAGCACCAAACACACAAAAGAACGCCCGCGCGGCGTTCCCCGTTCCGTTGCATGCTTTTTCCAGCTGGACGCAAATATTTTTCCAGCCACACAATCAGATTTCCGATCGCCCGAACCGGATGCGGCATCGAATGCGGATCACCCAGGCACAGATCCAGAAGATAACCTGCCAGAATCGCAGCTAAGTGATATCCGACCATTCTACCTTCTATCATTCCTGTCAATACTTTACTGATTGCTGTCATTTTGTCTACTCCCAACTATTCTTTTATTTGATCCGCATTCCCAGACCGCAGATAACCCGGTGCACTTCCTCCGAATACGCGGCGATCCGCTGGCAAATGCGCCCGTCTGTCTCCCGGTAATCGCGCTCAAATGCTTCCATCGGCACAATGCCGCAGCCGATTTCATCCGCCGTCACGAATGCATCCGGATTTTCCTGCATCAGGCGTTCTGCAAACACGTATGGATCGCGCCCGGCTTCCATCTCACGCCTCACAAACAGTTCAAAATGCGTGATCAGATCCGCCTGCATGATCGTCTGTTCGTCCGTTTCTAATCTCCCATCCGCGATGCGTGCCGTAACTCTACACGCTTCTGGATTTTTCGATCGATTCAGAACGGTGGATAAGTCTTTTGTTTTCCTCCGTTCCAAAGTACGTTTTTCCCACAATTTCATCGCATACGCTGTCTTTCCTTGTTCCCTGCCGCCAATTATAAAAATCATTCTGCTTTTCCTCGCTTAAAAATTCAAAAACCGCAGGCACGTACCTGCCAGCCGCATCGCCGCCAGCACCAGCACCACATTCCGCTCGCAGCTCTGCAGAAAATGCCCTGCCAGATCGCCGTTGATGCCGCCAAATTCCCGCATGGAAAAACGATAATAGCAAACGAAAGTCGCAAGTGCTGTTAAGGCTGCCAGAGCGCCGCGCAGATGTCCCCAGTAAATCATCCAGCTGATCGCCAACACTGTTAAAACTGCCATACTCACGCGAACAACCTTTGTCTCGGCACTTCTGGAAAATTCAGCGGCAAGCCCGTCCTTTTTCGCCTTTGGAAATGCCACCACCGAATAGCCGCTGCAGGCGCGTTCCAGCATAAGCGCCCCCGGCAGCAGCCACACATCTGCTCCCACAAGCTCAGAAACTGCCCCCGCATAGAGAAGCAGGTACAACCCCAGACCGATGATCGCAAACGCCCCTGTATGGGGATCTTTTAAAATCGCCAGCTTTTTTTCCCGCTCGCCGTAGGAATGGCGCGCATCCGTCACATCGAGATACCCGTCCATATGGATTCCACCGGTAATCAATAGTGGAACCGCCGTCAACAGGCAGGTCCGGAACAGAACTCCAGCACCCAAAATTTCACAGAGCGCAAACGTGGCTATCTCTACCGCCCCGATCACCGCCCCGATCAGCGGGAAAAAACAGAGCGCATAGCGCATCCGCTCTTCCGTCCAGTCCATGCGCGGCATCGGAATGCGTGAATACATGGAAAATGCAATGACAAAACTTCCTATCAGATTCAATCTTCGATCCCCCTGACTCTATTCTGGCAACCATAACTTTAGCAGGCATTCCGCTCTGTTCCACTCACTGACTACCCTACATCTTTTGTCCTTTCATCGGCTGAAAAAACAGGTATTGACACCGCAAGCGGAATTCCATACACCACTTCCGTCACTGAATCCGCCATCTGTCCCAGTTCCCGGTTGATCCGTCCCAGAAGCTCTATGTACCGCTCCGATTCCGGATCATACGTCACACCGTCCGAAAAGATCTCATTCGTTACAATGATAAGGTCATGACACTGTTTTTGCAAGCGTTTTATTCCTTGAAGAATCCGCTCTTGCGCACCATTTTCCTGAGCATAAAATTCATTGAGGACAAGGTTGGACATACATTCAAGGAGAAGCACTGGTTTTTGTGCCACTCGGCAGGACTCCCAGCGCTTCAAACTATCGTTTTCCTGTTCATCGTCCAAACCAGCCGAATTGGACTCTTCGAATCTCTCCTCTAATTCTAATGTTTCTAACCCCGTATACCGCTCAATCGTCTCAAACCCTTTTGCCGCGCGCATCCGCCGATGGCGCTCCACCCGTTTTCTGCCTTCATCATCCCAAATCCGCATCGTCGCCAGATACCAGAGTGTCCCACCGTTCCCGTTCCGGCACTGCACGGCAATCTGTTCGGCATATTCGGACTTACCGCTGCCACTGCCGCCTGTAACTATATATAACATCGTTCATTTATCCTCTTTTTCACCGAATTGCAGCAGTTTCCATGCTTTAAAAACATACGCAAAAAATGTTTTAATCCGTATATCTCATCACACCAGCGGCTTATATTCCTCTATTTCCATCTCCGCAAACGTATCCATATCCCGGTAAATGGACAGCGCCATATCCAGCAGTGGAAACAGCGCCAGCGCCCCTGTACCTTCTCCGAGTCGAAGTCCCGCCTGGATAGCCGGAGTTACTCCTATCAAATCAAGCAGCCAGATAGACGCCGGTTCCGCCGATACATGGGCTGCCAGCATATAGTCCGTCGCTGCCGGTGCAATTCTTCCAGCAGCTGCCGCCGCAGCAGCCGCGATAACCCCGTCAATCACAACCGGAACATGATAGATGGCACCGCCCAAAAAAGCACCTGCCATCGCCGCCAGATCGAATCCACCTACCTTTTGCAATACCTCCATGCCATCCATGGGATCCGGGTGATGCAGTCCGATTCCACGCCGGATTACCTCCGTTTTCCGTTTCAATCCAGCCGAATCTAAACCCGCCCCAGCTCCAGTGACAAGTTCTGGATCCTTTTGCAGCAGAACCGATGCGACCGCACTGCTGGTCGTCGTATTGCCGATCCCCATTTCACCCACTGCAGACAAGCGGTACCCCTGCTCCTTCAGCACACGCACTGCATCGATTCCCGTCAAAATGGCTGTCAACACCTCCTGGCGCGTCATCGCTGCTGCTTTTGTAAAATTGGAAGTCCCGCGCCGGATTTTCCGTTCTGTCAGGGGATGAAGTTTCCCCTGATGTTCCACCTCACAGGCGATTCCTATATCGATCGGAAACACGTCCGTTTCTGCCTTTTCTGCCATCAGGCAGGAGCAGCTCCTCCCGCGTGTCATATTCGAAACAACTGCCGCTGTAACCTCCTGCCCGGTCTGTGATACCCCTTCTTCAACCACCCCATTATCCGCGCAAAAAATCAAAAGCGCACGCTTGGAGAAGTCTGGCACTTTCTCCCCCTGCGCTGCCGCCGCCCGCACAATATCTTCCTCCAGGACTCCCAGACTGCCAAGCGGTTTTGCCACATGCCCCCAATGCTTTTCTGCCTGCTCCCGGATTGTCTTGTCCGCTGGTACAATCTGTTTCTTAAGCTGGTCAAACCGTATTTCCAGCTCTTTTTCCGAAAAATGTCGAAAATCTTCCAGGGATTCCAATGTCTTCATATTCTCCTGCTGCATCTATATGTTCCTCCCGTTTTCGTTTCCGCCCTTTTCCATGGGGCCGTGAACGGGCGTACCCTTTCAGTCTATCGTTTACCGGTTCAAAATTCCGCCTATGATTGTACCATTGACCGGAACAATACGCAAATACAAATTTGTTCTCACACCGAAAGCATGAAAACAGTAACAAAACGACACCCCCATCCGGGCAGTGCCGTTTTTTTCAAACCCATCTTATAAAATTCCATTTCACGTATCCATACAAAACATACGATCTTAGGAAACGCAATCATTCAATCCTCACGCAACCCCTTTCAACATCCACTCATACGCATCATATGCCGTCCGCAGGGAAATCTCGGCAGTCTCTAGTTCTGCTTTTTTCTGCAGATAAGACGCCTCACCCTGTAAATACGTTGCTTTATTAATCGCACCGGACTGATACTTGATCTGGGTGGCGCCGTATGTTTTTTCGGCAGACTGGCAGGCTGCCTGCACCGCGTCGCGTTCTAGGCTTAATGCCGCTATCTCAGCGTACTGCTCATCCGCTGAGGCGCTTGCGGCGCTCTCGGCTTCCTCGATCTGCTGGTGGCGCAGCTTGCGCGCCGCATCTCCGGTTGCGGAGGATCGTCTGGCTGATTTGACACTGGAACTTGCAATGACAGCTGCCGCGCGGTCCGCATCCAGATTCATAGAAGCCAGTTCCGTTGCCGATACGGCTGGAATTTCCCCCAGCGTAATAGAAGTTCCGCTCTTTCCAAGTAAAATGGCAAGCTGGCGCAGCGCCTTATTTGCCTGATCGGTCGTGGATTGTAATGCTGTCTGGGCGCTTAGCAGGTTTTTCTGAGCCTGCAGCAGATCCGTCTCCGTGCAAAGCCCCGCTGCCAGTTCCCGCTCTTTGCGATCCACCTGCGCCTGATAGTTCTCCGCCGTCTTGGCAGCCGCCTCCACCTCGTCCTGAAGCTGACGGCAGGTGCCCCACTGGATCTGTGTGGTCTTTACGACCTGCCAGACCGTCCGGTTTCTGGACGCACGGCTTGACGCCGAATTTAAGGAAGTGAGGGACTTTTTATACTGCTTCGCTGCCATCGACAGCGTTTGTGTATTTCGCTCATAGGTGCCGATCAGTGCCTCATCTCCGCCCGCATCTTCGAGCTCATCTGCTTTATAGTTCATATCCCGGGCACCGGAAATCATCGCATCGTAGGCTTCCTGGTAGACGGCAAGGCTGTCCTGATAACTGTAATCGGCGCTGACAGCCGTTCCATTGCCGCGCCGCACCAGCGCCTCCAGTTCCCCGTACTCTATCACAGAATCCGCGAGCTGTTCCTCCGTATAGGAGCCGGACTGGCTGGCGATCGTGTTGTCTGCGCTGTTTTCGGTTATGGTGCCATCTTCCAGCGCCGGACCATCTGCCTCGCTGTCTGAATCACTTTCTGTGCCGGAAATCAAAGGCGTTTTCGCCGCCTGCGCCGGGCTCGATACAAGAATACAAGCCGCCAGGGCAATTCCGATCGAACGACTCAATCTGCTTTTTCCGATTCGTTTCACATTATGACCGTCCAGATGCACATCCAAAGCACTTGCACCGCTTCGGTCTCTTTCTTGCCCCTTGCGCATCTTTTGCTCTGTCCCAGCTTCCGCGTTCATCCATTTTCCTTTCAGATTTCGCATCATCCGCCCACCCCTTTCTACTGCGTGGATGCCAGGCCGCCCACCGCCCACTGGTAGGCGAGCTGCGCCTGGAGAAGCGACATCGCTGCCGTCTCTTTTGCCATGGATGCCGATTCATAGGAATAGGTTGCGCTCTGGTATGCGTTCTGGCTGATAAGTCCGGCTGCCAGCTTGCGGTCGTTGGTCTGTTTCGTCTTTTCTTCTAATTCAAGGCTGCGTTTTGCCTGTTCATACTGTGCCTCAGACAGCTTCAGATTCTGATAAGCCGACTGGACATTCGACTTGACTGCCTCCTTTCCGCTGGTCAGAGTTGTCTGGTACTGCTCTTTAAGGGTGCTTGTCATCGCATTGTTGACCTGACGTGCCAGAATCTTTAACTGATAATTATTTTCCTGTGCTTTCGCAATGTCCTCTTCGAGGTTGACCGATGCACTCATCTGTTCCTGCGGGTCCGGTAATGCACCGATTTCTACTGATGCGCCATATTTCCATCCAAGCATCTGGCACAGGGATTCCTTCGTCGATGCAATATTGCTCTCCGCCGTCGTGATGGACGCCTGCGCCTTTAAAAGAGTCTCCTTGGCATCCAGCACATCCGTCTGGGTCGCGCTTCCGGATGAAAGCTTTAAATTTGCCGTCTCATAGTCTTTTTCTGCCTTGGACACCTGGTTCTGCACACTCTTTAAGTTTTCCTGGGCATTCCAGTACTGGATCATCAGGTTCTGCGCCTGCTGTACCAACGATTTCTCGGTCTGCGTATACCCCCACGCCTTAACATTCGCATCATCGACGTTATTATCGCCCTGCTCGCGCATCTGAGTCGCGGAAGCCTCGCTTCTCTGTGCTGCTGCCAGTGCGGAACCATAATTCGCATCATCTGAATCCGGGTACTCGATACTGCTCTCGATCTCATCTGCCGCGTCATAATATTCCTGCGCGATCTCATTGCTGTCTTTGCCTTGATAATCCTTGTACTCGATCCGGTTCTTCTCCACTGTGCTGTTGTACTCATGGATCCGATCAGCAATCTCGTCAAATTCGAGCTTATCATCCTGCAGCGAAGCCCATTTTTCTGTGGAATATGCAAATTGCGGGCTGGCTGCCAACACCTGGACCGGCGCATCTGCCGCCAGGAATACTCCCAGTGAGCAGGCTGCCACGCCAGAGACAATCCGGCGGGTCAGGCATAATCTTCTATTTTGATTCATGTATGTCACTCCATTCCGATCTATCTGATTTTAATTTCCGCAGCAAATATTTTATTTCCTACAATATTTTTTCAATTAACCTATATCTAATCCACATCCGGTATCTCTTCCTTCGGTTTCCGGCTCAGCAGTGCGTAATATACTGGAACCATGAAGAGCGCGACAATCACACCTGCGCTCAGACCGCCGATATCTACGATCGCCAGACCCTGTGTTGTGGAACCGCTGCTTCCGATTGCCAGTGCCATCGGGATCATCGCGAGGATGGTTGTCATACTTGTCATCAGAATCGGTCGGATACGGGTCGCACCTGCCTCGATGAGCGCTGTCCGCAGATCCATCGTGGAGCGATACTGGTTGACCGTATCCACGTAGAGAATACCGTTATTTACAACAGTTCCGACCAGAATCAGGAAGCCAAGCAGGGACGTCATACTGATGCTGACGCCGGTCAGCTTCAGTAATCCGAAGGAACCAACCAAACTGAACGGAATGGTCGTCATAACCATGATGGAAAACTTCACAGACTCAAACTGTGCCGCCATGACAACGAATACCAGGAAGACTGCAATCGCAATCGCGCGGTACAGGGAGCTGAACTCACTCTTCATCATACGGTCACGGCTGTTCTGCCCAATGCTGATTGTACCGCTTAAGTTCGGAGTAATTACCTCACTGTTGATTTGCTGCTGTACATTATCACCGGTGTAATCAGCAGAGATTGTGATCTCATATGCACCGTCGGTTCTGGAAATCGAAGCCGGGCTATCCTCAAATACGACATTTGCCACATCGGTCAGCGCCACCTTCTGTCCGTTTGTTCCCGTCAAAATAATATCTTTTATGTTATCAACTGTCTCGTACTCGCCCTCCGGATACTCAACCGTTACCGTAATGTCCTCGCCGTCAATTTTAAGTGTCGTCGCGTCGATACCGCTCAACATCTGGTTGATCGTCGTTCCGATACTGGAAGCCGTGAGTCCATACGCCTTTGCCATGACCGGATCAACCTTCAGGGTAATGATCGGTGCATTATTCTCAATACTGGAATGGATGTTGATGACATCCGTTCTTGCTGTCATTTCCTTGACAATCTTATCACTAACTTCTTTTAATTCATCATACTGCGTGCCATGAAGAATCACTTCATAGCCGCGCTGTCTTCCCATGAAGCTCATGGAAGTCGATGCCGATACGTCGATCGTACAGTTTGCAATGTTATCCATCTCTTTCTGCCACTGATCGGCTACATCGTCTGTTTTCATGGTACGGTCATCTTTCAGATAGGCACTGATCTCGCCGCTGTCTCCGTTGTAACGCAGCATGTACGAATCAACCTGGTCGCTCGCGGAAACAATCGCCTCCGCTTCTGCCAGCGCCTCCTCGATCTTTTCCTGTTTCAGACCCGGACGCGTCTCAATGCTGACACTGACCGTACCGGTATCATCCGATGTCATCAGCTCCGTCTGCATTCCGCTCGCCAGAATTACCGTCAGTACAAGTACCAGAACTGAAAATCCCATAACCATCGCTTTGTGGTTTAACAAACGGTCCATGATGCCGCGGTACCATTTCTGTAAACGTTCAATCGGACGTCCCATCAGGGCGCGCTTCGCCTCGCTCGGTTTGTAGAACAGATAGCACAGTGGAACCACCGTCATCGCAGAAAGCAGGGACGCCGACATACAGAACACGATCGTGAATCCCAGCGGCTTGAACATCTGTCCGGTCATACCGTTTAAGAATGCCAGCGGCAGGAATACGACACAGGTCGTGATCGTCGAACCGATGATCGAATTGATGACAATGCCGGTTCCGTGAAGCGCTGCTGAAAAATAGCCAAGCGCCCCCTTGTCTTCCTGCTCCGCCGTTGCACGGAAACAGCTCTCCAGTACAACGATCGAGTTATCGACCATCATGCCGACGCCGAGTACCAGCGCACTCATCGTGATAACGTTCAACGAAAATCCTGCCATCGTGATCGCAATCAAGGACATCAAAATCGAAGTCGGAATGGAACTTCCGACGATCAAGGACGCCTTATAATCGCCAAAGAACAGAAAAATGATGAGCATGGAGATGATAACCGCCAGAACCATTGTCTCTGCTACGTCTTTTAAGGAATCAAGAATCGTGTCAGATGTATCATTTGCAACCGTGATCGTCAGATCCGAATCATCTGCCATCAATTCTTCAATTTTCTCTTTTACAGCCGAGGACACTTCCATATCTGTGCTGTCCTGCTGCTTCTGAATCGAAACGGAGATCGTCTCCTGACCGTTGTAACGGGAAATGCCGCCCCGGTCTTTCGTTGCCTCATACACATTTGCCACATCCGACAGAGAAATAATCTGTCCTGCCGGCGTCTTGATTGGAATATCCTGCAGCTCATTTACCTGTTCTGTTTTTAAGGAGGTAGTAACGGAAAGCTCCAGGTTTCCGGCATCTGCCTCACCCGACGGGGATGCCACGTTCGCATCGCTGATCGCACTCGCAACATCCTGCATGGTCAGATTGTACTGATCCATTTTTTCAGACTGTAATTCAATGCTGACGTACTTAGAAGAACCGCCTCGCGTCTCAATGTTTGCAATTGAAGAAATTCGCTCTAATTCAGGTACTATCTTCTGATCCACATAATCGTAGAGGTTTGTCTGCGTTTTATGTGCAATCGAAAGCATCATGCTGTCTCCTTGATTGGAGTTCATCGACATAACGCTCGGTTCCACATCATCCGGCAGCGCCCGCTGGATATTGTCCAGTTTCTGCTTTAAGTTGTCATACGCCTCATCCATATCGGTGCCGTAATCGTACTGAAGCATGATCATCGAACGTCCATCGCTCGATGTGGAGGAAATCGTGTCCACGCCTTCCATCGTGCCGATCGCCTCCTCGATCGGTTCGGTTACCAGCTCGCTGATATCCTCCGGTCCTGCGCCTGAATAATTTGCCATGATAATCAGCATCGGCGTCTCCATATCCGGCATCTGCTCCAGCTTTGCCGAAAAGACCGATGAAATGCCGAATACAACCAGACACAACAGAGCCATGACAGTAGTAACCGGATGTTTCAGGATATATTTCGTTACTCCCATGTCTTACATTCCTCCTGTCCTACTGTTTCTGTTCATTTTTTGCATCGTTCGGAGCACCTGCACCACCCGAAGGCTGATCGTTTCCGCCATCTGCCGGAGCGCCCGCTTTCTGTCCATTTTCAGAGCCTGCCGGGGCATCGGCTTTCTGGTTTCCAGCTTCATCCGCTGCTGCCGCATCTGTTTCTTCACCCTTTAAGTTAACAGTTGAACCCTCATAAAGCTGGGAACTCCATGTACTGATGACGAGATCATCTGCCGTCAGCCCCGACTTGATCTCCGCCAGCTCTGTATTATAAAGCCCCACTTCGACTTCCACTTTATGTACCGTTCCGTCCTGGTAAACATAGACATTTCCAACGCCGTTATCATAGTAGATCGCATCTACCGGCACAGTCATGACATTCTCTGCACGCTCAGAAGTTACTGTTACCTTGACAGTACTTCCCGTTGAAAGGCTGTTCGCCTCCGGCAGCTCTGCCTTTATCTTAAACAGACCGTTGCTCTCGTCCGCCATGCTGCTGACATCGGTAATCACACCATCATAAGTCGTTCCATCTTTTACAATCGTCATCGCGTCGCCCTGGTTTAAGTTGCTCATAACACGCTCGGATACGTAGAACGATACCCTTTTATCTCCCTCACCGGAGATAACGCAGAGCTGCGCCTGCTGGTTGACATGATCATATACATCAATATCCATCGTCTCAATCTTGCCGGAGATCGGTGCGGTCACAGAACTGTATTCCACCTGGCGATCGTAGTTTAATTTTGCCGATTCATAATTTAACTGTGCCGTCTTCGCCTGGTTCTGATACTGCTCCCATTCCTGATCAGAAATATCTCCTCCCTGATAAAGAAGCTGCATACGGCTTAAATTGCTCTGTGCCTCGGTCAGGTTAACAGAGGCGGAGTCCATCGCATTTTTCGCCGTCTCAACCTGTTCGGTATTGATCGTACAGAGAAGCTGACCCGCTGTCACCATATCACCGACGCTGACGTTGACACCCGTCACATCGCCAGATGCCTTCGCATAGACATAGACAACGTCCGATGCCTCGACAGTACCGGATGTGCTGGTTGTCCGCTCGATCGTTCCGCTCTTTGGATTCTCAGCCGCAACCGTCGCCACATTGTCCATCTGCGTGTCCTGCATACCGCCTGGACCGCCCGGACCGCCGCCGAAACCTCCTTTGCTGCCACCCTTGAAACGCATAAAAAGCGCCGCAAGTACGAACACCACCACCACCGCGATGATGGCTGTTTTCTTTTTATTCTGCTTTGCCGCTTCCATCAGAGAAGATAGTTTACTCATTTCGCATATTCCTTTCTGGTTTTTCCTGATTGTCCCTAGTATAACATCCCATTTTTAAACGAGTTTCAACTACATATAAACTGAATGTAAACGAACCGTGAAAAAAATGTGTTGCACCGTTCACAATCAGTTTAAACTTATGTGGTATACTATGAGTACTTATGATATTACATCTTTTTAATTGAATTATAGGGAGGTTTTACGGATATGTTTCACATTCTCGTGGTAGAAGATGATGCGAAACTGCGTTCCCTGTTCTGCACGGTACTCACCAACAATGGTTATCTGGCGCTTCCGGCAGAAAGCGGCGAAAAAGCATTATCTCTTTTAGATTCTGAATATGTAGATCTCATTATTTCGGATATTATGATGTCCGGAATGGACGGATATGAACTGATTGATCACCTGCGGACGAGTGGATTTACGATGCCGATCCTGATTATCACCGCCAAAGAGCGCTTCGAAGACAAGCAGCGCGGCTTTCAGGCAGGCACGGATGACTACATGGTGAAGCCGATCGATGTCAATGAGATGGTTCTGCGGGTTGGCGCCCTGCTCAAACGCGCCAAGATCGCGACGGAGCATCGGATTGTCTGCCAAAATACGATTCTCGACTACGATGCACTGACGGTCACGGTCAACGGGCAGGAGACACTTCTGCCGCAGAAAGAATTTTATCTTCTATATAAATTACTTTCTTATCCAAATAAGATTTTCACGAGGCAGCAACTCATGGACGAAATCTGGGGGCTTGACTCGACAACCGACGAACGGACGGTCGATGTGCATGTCAACCGGCTGCGCGAACGGTTTAAAAACTGCGATGATTTTATCATCATGACCGTGCGGGGTCTCGGCTATAAGGCGGTGAAAACAGAAGCATGATCAACAAGAACTTTACCAAATATTTCCAGATTCCGCTCTACTGGCTGACCCTCCTGGTCTTTTTCTTCCTGGTGTCCTCGTTGATGCCGATGCTGACCGGATATTTTGTCTCGCTGCTCACAAGCGGAACAGATAAACACGAAGTTTTTCGGATTTTCGGTCCAAATTTTCCGAGTCTGATGTCATTTTTGAGCAGCCTTGCATTCAGTATCGCGCTGTCGCTGTTCCTCTGGTCGAAAATTCTCTGCCCGATCGGTTCCATAAGCCTTGCCGCTAAGCAGGTAGCAGACGGAGACTTTTCTGTTCATGTGCCAAATTCGAAGTCTTTGCAGGCGATCTGTGAACTAACCGACAATTTTAACCGTATGGTGCAGGAGTTAAACAGCATCGAATCGCTGCGAAATGATTTCGTGACCACGGTTTCCCATGAGTTCAAGACACCGCTCGCCGCCATCGAGGGCTATGCGACATTGCTGCAGGATCCATCGCTCTCAGAGGCGGACCGGAATGAATACACGCGCATCATCATCGACAGCACGCGCCAGCTCACCACGATGACCGGCAACATTCTTCTGCTTTCCCGCCTGGAAAAGCAGGAGATCGTGACCGGTCGCACGACGTTCAGCCTCGACGAACAAATCCGGCAGACGATTCTTCTGTTGGAACCGCTCTGGGAGAAAAAGCATCTGAATCTCGACATTGATTTGACAGCGTGCAAATTTTACGGCAACTGTGAGATGCTGCAGCAGGTCTGGATCAATCTCCTGCAAAATGCCATCAAATTCACCCCGGCTGGCGGTATGCTTTCTGCCAAACTCGTTATCACAGGCGATAAGGTGCGTGTCTCCATCCGCGATACAGGTGTCGGCATGGATGATGCCACGATAAAACGGATCTTTGAAAAATTTTACAGCAAGAACTCCGATCCCAATGAAAAGGGCAACGGGCTGGGGCTTTCCATCACGAAACGGATCATCGACCTGATGCACGGAACCATCGAGGTATCCAGCCAGGTGGACGAGGGTAGCTGCTTTACAGTGATTCTGCCACTTGAAAAAGCATAGAATCTCATCGGCAAAACATATTGTACCCGACAATCATCAGAGAAATGGCGATGCTGACCCATAGAAAATTCTTTGGGAAAATGAGCACCAGGGTCATGCCAAATCCCATTGAAAAAAGGACTAAACCAAATAAACGCTTCATAGAATGATACCTCTCTGAAATGTCTGTTTTCAAAAGAAGTTAAATAGCAGGCGATCATTGCCAGAGACATCTGACATTCGATCGTGTGCTATGATCATTCTATGAAGCGTTTTGATTTTAATTTCTTTATTTCTTCTCTTCCATCTCGCCCGCCATTTTCTCAGCTGTCTGCATCGTCTCCGCATCGATCGGTCCGGTGCTTCCGCCGACAAATTTATTGACGAGATCCGGTGCCATGTCGAGAACCTTGGTCAATGCATCCTGATGCTTGATATTGACCACCTTCGTCATGCCATTCTGAATGACCAGCACCGCGCTCGGCGTCATCTTGGCGCTCATGCCGCCCGCATTCTTCTCTTTCGCCGACTGACCAAACGCGCCCGCCGCCATGCCGCAGGTTACATCCACGAGTGGAAGTATAATCGCATCGCCAACTGTCACTGGCTCTCCCACGACTGTCTTTGTTGTGACGAACTCATCCATACCCTGAAATAATGCACCGATTGTCGATGCAAACTGATTGTCTGCCATATTATCTTCCTCCTCGGTTTCTATATTTATAAACCTGTGTCCGTACATTCTTATCCATCCAGATCCGAAGCGCCATCAATGCCAGCACGCCAATCTGGACTCTGCCCCGGAACGAAAGCTCCCCGTCCAGCGCATTTGCATCCATGACCGGAGTCAAATCAACCTTCTTTCCGTAAACTGGATACAAAAAAGCCGCCACACTCAAAATTTGTCCCATCAAATAAGGATCCTCCACGCCAAACGTAACCTGCCCGGACAGCTTTCTGGGAAATATATGCCGCAGAATTCGCATGAGCTGGCGTTTGATCAGGCGAAATGACTTCTGATTTTCTTCATTTTCTATAAATGCAAGGACGGATTGGCGTTTGTGCTCCAGGTTGTTGATTCGGGTAAGCAGCTTTGAGAGGGATTGCCGCAGGGCGCTCCATTTTTGTTTGAACCAGCTAATGATTCTATGAAGGAACGATTCACGCTTTTCCTGGCTGGGATTTGATTTTAATTCATTCTTTGCCCGATGCGTTTCTCCTTCTGCCTCGGACACTCCCGCCTCCTTCACATCTGGAAATGCATCTGCATTCTTCACAGCTGGAGACATTTCCGCCTCCCTCTGCGCACTCCGTCTCTTCACCGCCTCCTCCAGCAGCCTGGCAGTTTCCTCCGCTTTCTCGAGCGCGGCGTCTGTCTTCTCCGATGCTGCTTCCGCCCGCAAAATCAGTTCACCGGTGTCTAAATCATCATCCTCTGTTTTCTCCTGCGCATTTACAAATTCCAGCTCATCCGAATCCGCTGCCTGCGTGCCTTCCCGCACACGCCCAGATTCCGTATCTTTCTCTTCACTCTCACTCCCGAAAATCCGGAATCCAAACAACTTAACCGCATATCGAAGCCCATTTTTATAAGCAATCCGCAGCGACACCGCATGAAGCAGCCAATGGATATGCAGATGCACGCCAAAATCCTTGATACTGTGGTAGCTTCCGTTCCCCCGGTATCGAATCGGGACAAATAAAACCGCCAGCAGGCACAGAAACAACAGTCCCAGAATGACAAGAAGCAGGATTCCGAGTATTTTCAAGATTATGAACAAAATATGCAGCAATCCATCCCCTCCCACTTCTTATTCTTTCATTGACAAATTCATGTATCAGCTCTGTATCATATGATGTTGGGGTCAAAAGACATTTTCAGTCCAAAAAAACTTCATCAAAGGCTGCAAAATACTTACCTCTTTTTCCTCAGCCTGTCTTCCTTCTCTCTCAGATACGTCTTCACATCCAATCCACCCGTCTCGCGGTACGTCTCATCCACAATCCGCCCCACCGTCTCCACGGCATCCTGGTAGCTCGCGCCGACCCCTACGATCAGCAGATCCGCCTGCTCCCGGTAATAATTCTGCCGGAGCACATAGGCAGGCAGGATATCAAGCAGGTTGTGTCCGCCTGAGGCAGGCGTGATCACGTGAACGCCCGGCTGTACCTTTCCGAGGCGGAGTTTCTGTAGAATCGAAAAACGATGCTTTTTAGCAGTTTCTCCCAGATACAGATATTTATACCAAATCATCGTCCCCGCCTCCTAAAAAAGGAGAGCCTGATCCATGGCGCTCTAAAAACAGCACGTTTCCGGCTATTTCTCCCCGCCTGTCAGCTCTCCCTCCTTTACATGATCAATCTTTTTTATAATTCTTAATAATCGACCGTCTCAGCAGATCCAGCGCCTGAATCACCGTCTGCTCACGCACCTTCTCGCGGTTTCCGCGGAAATGGTATTCCTCTACTTTGACTTTATCCTTCATATAACATGCGATATAGACGAGTCCCACCGGTTTCTCCTCGGTTCCGCCGTCCGGTCCGGCGATGCCGGTCACAGCGATACAGGCATCCGCATCCGTCGTAAATACACCGCCTGCAGCCATCTCACGCGCCGTCTGTTCGCTGACCGCGCCGTATTTTTTCAGGGTCGCCTTACTGACGCCCAGGATCTTTTTCTTTGCCTTGTTGGAATACGTCACGTATCCCTCGTTAAAGACCTCTGAGGCCCCCGGCACGTTGACGATGCGTCCGGCAATCAGACCGCCTGTGCAGGACTCTGCGGTTGTCACAGTCAGGTCGTATTTCTTTAAGAGGCGGACAACGACATCCTCCAGATTCTCATGCTCATCCGTCGTGTAAACCGCATTACCGAACCGTTTCTTGATCTCTTTGATAACCGGTTTTAACAGCTGTTTTGCTGCGTCTTCGCTCTCGGCTCTCGCGGTCACGCGCAGATGTACTTCTTTCGTCTTTGCATAGGTCGCAATCGTCGGGTTCGTCTGCTGGTCGATGAGGTCGAGAAGCATCTCCTCCACCTTGCTCTCCCCGTATCCGCAGATTTTGAGCATCTGGGAATAGATCACACAGTCAGATCGTTTCTGAATATAAGCACAAACCTGATCTTCCACCATCGGATACAGTTCGTTCGGCGGTCCCGGAAGAAGAATCGCGGTCTTACCGTTTTTCTCCAGAGCAAGTCCCGGAGCAGTGCCGTTTGTGTTGGAAAATACCACCGCGCCTTCCGGCACCAGCGCCTGACGCCAGTTGCTATCCGGAATATCGGTGCGCTTGCGCTGCCGGTACCACTCCTCCAGATGTGCCCGCACCTCCGGATCCTCGACTAACGGCATTCCCATCAGTTCCGCGCAGACATCCTTCGTGATATCATCCTCCGTCGGTCCCAGACCGCCGCCGATGATAACGAGATCGGCTCTCGAAAGCGCCGTCCGGAAGACTTCTGTCATGCGCTCCCGATTGTCCCCTACCGTCGTCTGGTAATAGACGTTAAGCCCCAGCTTTGCACACGTTTCCGATAAATACTGCGCGTTGGTATTGACGATATTGCCAAGCAGCAGCTCTGTTCCTACCGAGATCAGTTCGACTATCATATCAGATACTCCCTTCTGTCAGTATTTTATGATTCTTGTAAATATAATCAACAAGTGACACAATCGTCAGCAGCAGCGCGATCCAGACACAGATCGTCGTGACAAACGCAAGCGCCGGAATATCCAGAATCAATAACACCACCGATACCATCTGAAACGTCGTCTTAAATTTGCCCCAATAGCTGGCGGCGATGACAACTCCGTTGTCCGAGGCGATCAGACGGAATCCGCTGATGATAAACTCCCGGCTGATGATGACGATAACCATCCAGGCTGGAAGCGCGTTCAGCTCGATCAGACAGATGAGCGCCGAGCACACTAAGAGCTTGTCCGCGAGCGGATCCATAAATTTCCCAAAATTCGTAACCAGATTGTACTTTCTGGCAATCTTTCCATCCAGAAGATCGGTCAGGCTGGCTATGATAAACAGTGCCAGTGCAATCATACGGAAGGTACGGTTTTCACCATTCTGCCAGAGAAGGAAAAACACAAAAAACGGAATCATGATGACGCGAAGCGTCGTAAGCTTATTCGGTAAATTCATCAGCCAACTCTCCTATCAAATCATATTCGAGTGCTCCCGTTACGCGGACACGGCAGAAATCGCCGGACATCAGCGGAACATCCGCATTGACAAAAATCAAACCATCTACGTTCGGCGCGTCCTTATAGGTACGTCCCACGAAAGCATTCTCATCTGCCACTTTTCCCTCGATCATAACCTCAAGCACACGGTCCTTCATATCCTCGGCTTTCTCGAAGGCAATCTCCTGCTGCAGCTCCATGATCTCGTCGCGGCGGTCTTCCTTGACCTCCTGCGGCACCTGATCCGGATATCCGGCTGCCGGTGTGTCCTCTTCTGCAGAGTACGCAAACACGCCCAGGCGGTCAAATTCCATCTCATCGACGAACCGCATCAGTTCCTCATGATCCTCCTGTGTCTCACCCGGGAAACCGGAAATTAAGGTCGTGCGGAGTGCAATATCTGGGATCTCTTCCCGCAGATGCGCGATCCGCTCCCGAAGCTCCGCCTGATTCGTGCGGCGTCCCATCCGCTTGAGAACGGCATCGCTCGCGTGCTGGATCGGAATATCCAGGTAGTGACAGACTTTTTCCTCCGTCTTGATCGCCTGAATCAACTCCTCGGTGATCTCCTCCGGATAACAGTACTGGATACGGATCCATTCGATTCCATCGATCTGTGCCAGTTCATGTAAAAGTTTCGGCAGGGTCTTCTCTCCATACAAATCCACGCCGTAAAGCGTCGTCTCCTGTGCGACAAGAATCAGTTCCTTCACACCCTGATCCGCAAGCTCCTTTGCCTCTGCGAGAAGCTGCTCCATCGGCACACTGCGGTACGGTCCACGCAGGGACGGGATAATACAATAGGTACACCGTTTGTTACAGCCCTCGGAAATCTTTAAAAAAGCATAATGTCCGCCGGTCGTCACCAGACGTTTGCTCCGCATCTTCGTCTCCGGAAGTTCGGACAAATCGTGGAAATCAGATACCTTCTTACCCTTCAGCGCCTTCGCCAGCACCTTGCTGACCTCATCATAGCTGGTCGTACCGAGAATACCGTCCACCTCCGGCACCTCCTGCAGGATTTCTTCTTTGTAACGCTGTGCCATACAGCCGCTGACTAAGAGCGCCTTGCAGGTTCCGCTCTTTTTGTACTCTGCCATCTCTAAGATGGTGTTGACACTCTCCTCCTTGGCATCGTTGATAAAGCAGCAGGTATTGACCAGAATGACATCTGCCTCCTGCTCGTCATCGGTAAACGTGTACCCGTCCTGGCTCAGCGAACCCAGCATACGCTCTGCATCAACCAGGTTTTTATCGCAGCCAAGGGATATACAAAGTAATTTCATTCAATTCTCTCCTAATACCATATTTAAAAAATATCTAAGAAAAGACCATCTCCATGTACATAATGAACACGGGACGGTCTTCTGTCACCTTTTAGACCTCTTCCTCCGGGGAATCGTTCTCTGCTACAATTTTAACCTTAGAATGGTACAGCTCGTCGATCGCGATCGAAAGCGGTTTTCTTCCATTCTCAATGACCAGTGCCTCATCACCGGCGATCAGCTGTCTTGCACGCTTTGCAGTCGCAATTACGATGGAGTAACGGCTCTGAATCAGCGGTTCTTTCCCCGGCTCAGCCTCTTTGTTTACAACATTAATTAAGTCAAGATATGACGGACGCAGCATCATAATACATCTTTCTCCTTTCAGAATTGCTTCATCTCTTCTTTTATTTTTTCAATCAAAGTCTTGTGATTTTCTGTTCTGGCATGCATCGCCTGAATCAGTGCGTGCATTTCTTCTACACAGCGGTCTACCTCATCATTCACCAGAATGAAATCGTAGTCATCCATCTGCTTGGACTCCTCCGCTGCTCTCGAAAGCCGTGCGGCAATCTTCTCCGGTGTCTCGGTTCCACGACCTGCCAGCCGGTTTCTAAGCTCCCCGGCACTCGGCGGCGTGACAAAAATGAGAACTGCCTCCGGGAATTTCTTCTTGATTTTCAGGGCACCCTGAATCTCAATCTCCAAAAGGACATCTTTGCCCGCTTTCAGGTTGGAAAACACATACTCCTTCGGTGTGCCGTAATAGTTTCCGACATACTGGGCGTATTCGACCAGCTCATCGTGTTCGATCATCTGTTCGAACTCTTCCCGGGTCTTAAAGAAATACTCTCTTCCATCAATCTCGCCCTCGCGCGGTGCGCGGGTGGTCGCGGAGATGGAAAGGGCATAATTGTCATACCGCTCCAGCAATGCACGCATCAATGTTCCTTTGCCTGCCCCTGAAAATCCGGATATAACTGCCAGTACTCCCTGATTATCCATATATTTCGCCTGCTTTCTAAATTCTATCTATTATTACAATATTTCATATTCTCCGTATTTTCACCGCCAACGGCAGCCTTCCGTGAATACCTCTTCCAGCATGATCGGCTATTCAATATTCTGAATCTGCTCTCTGACTTTCTCGATCTCTGTCTTGAGTGCAATCGCACAATCGGAAACCTCCAGATCGTTTGCCTTGGAAAGGATCGTATTCGCCTCGCGGTTCATCTCCTGTGCAATGAAATCCAGCTTACGTCCGACACTTCCGCCCGCCGTCAGCTCCTTGCGGGTCGCCTCGATATGGCTTCTCAGGCGGACCGTCTCCTCATCGGTGCAGATCTTGTCTGCAAAAATCACAACCTCTGCCGCAATCCGGCCTTCATCGACGCTGCTTCCTTCCAGAAGCTCTTTCACCTTATCTTCCAGTTTCGCCCGGTATTCTTCCACGATCTTCGGGGAACGTTCTTCAATCTGATCGACCAGCGTTACCATATAGTCCAGCTTGCCAAGCAGATCCTGCTTCAGATTCTCACCCTCGCGTGTGCGTGTCTCGACAAATTTCTCTGCCGCCTCGCCGATCGCCTTTTCGAGAATCTGCCACATATGCTCCTCGTCCTCCGGCACCTGTTCCATCGTAAAGACCTCCGGACACCGTGCAAGACGCATCACCGTCGCGTCATTCGGAATTCCAAGCTCGTCCGCCATCTGACGGAAATAATCCATATACTCGCCGGCCAGGGAACGATTGTACTTTAAGGACATCTTCTCATCCGTATAATCTTCATAGGAAATAAAGACATCTACCTTTCCCCGCTGAATGTATTTCTTGAGCTGCGCGCGAATCGCCGCCTCAAAGTAATTAAATTTCTTCGGCATCTTAATGCTGAGATCCAGATAACGGTGGTTTACCGCCTTCATCTCCACAGAAATCTTATATTCATCCGTTGCCATCTCGCATCGGCCAAATCCAGTCATACTTTTAAGCATAGTGACGCCTCTCTCTTTCATCCATAGATAATGGTATTATAATGCAAATCGCCGCAAGCGTCAACCGAATTTAAAAGTGATTGTTTTTCGTGTCTTCTTTCATTATAATAGTAGATACTACACAAATAAAGGAGCACCAAAACCATGGCATTTGACGGAATTGTAATCGCAAACCTGGTTAAGGAGTTTAGTGACGCGCTTACCGGCGGCAAGATCGCAAAGATCACGCAGACCGAGCGCGATGAACTTCTTTTTACCATAAAGAACTTCCGGGAGACGAAACGGCTTCTTCTCTCGGTCAACGCAAGTCTTCCGCTGGCATATCTGACGGATACCAACAAGCAGGGACCGATGACTGCCCCGAATTTCTGCATGCTGCTTCGCAAGCACATCGGAAGCGGACGCATCGTGTCGGTCAGCCAGCCGGGTCTGGAACGCTGTATTCATTTTGAGATCGAACATCTGGACGAGATGGGTGACCTCTGCCGCAAGCTGCTTATCGTCGAACTGATGGGAAAATACAGCAATATCATTTTCTGCAGCCCTGACGGCACGATCCTCGACAGTATCAAACATATCTCCGTGCAGGTCAGCTCCGTGCGCGAGGTTCTGCCGGGACGGCAATATTTCCTCCCGCAGACGGTCACGAAGCAGGATCCGCTGACTGCATCTGCCGATGATTTCGCCGCCATTCTGGCACAGTCACCGGCACCGGCAGGAAAAGCCATTTACACGAATTTCACCGGTATCAGCCCGGTCATGGCAGAAGAATTCTGCTATGAGGCATCGATCGATGCCGACCGCCCCGCATCGGAACTGAATGAGCTGGAGCGCACGCACCTCGGTCACACGCTGGAACTGGCAATGGAATCCATCAAAAATGGACAGTTCTCGCCCTGCATCGTATACCGTGAAGATGAGCCAATGGAATTTGCTGCTCTCCCATTGACCTCGTTCCCGCCGGAATATCAGGTCGAACACTTTGATTCGATCAGTAAAGTGCTGGAAACCTACTATGCGTCCAAGAACGTCATCACACGAATCCGCCAGAAATCCTCGGATCTGCGCCGGATCGTCCAGACTGCCCTGGAGCGCAATTATAAAAAATACGATTTGCAGCAGAAACAGTTAAAGGACACCGAAAAACGGGATAAATACAAGCTCTACGGCGAGCTGTTAAACACCTACGGTTATGAGCTGACCGGCGGCGAAAAAGAACTTGTCTGCACGAACTACTACACAGGAAAAGAGGTCAAGATCCCGCTTGACCCGCAGCTGACCGCCCGCGAAAATTCGCAGAAGTATTTTGACAAATATGGAAAACTCAAACGTACTTTCGAGGCTCAGAGCCAGCTCATTGAGGAGACGAAGCAGGAGATCGAGCACCTCGAATCCATCAGTACCTCCCTCGATATTGCCTTAAAGGAGGAAGATCTGACCCAGATTAAGCAGGAGCTGACGGAATATGGCTTCATCAAAAAGCACGGTCCGGCTGGAAAGAAAGTGAAAATCACAAGCCGTCCATTCCACTACCTTTCCTCCGACGGATTCCATATCTACGTCGGCAAAAACAACTACCAGAATGAGGAGCTGACCTTCAAGATCGCGACTGGAAATGACTGGTGGTTCCACGCCAAAGGCATTCCGGGTTCCCATGTCATTGTGAAATCCGAAGGAAAAGAGCTTCCGGACCGCACCTTCGAAGAAGCTGCCGGGCTGGCTGCCTACTATTCCAAGGGACGGGAAAATGAAAAAGTTGAGATCGATTATGTACAGAAAAAGCAGGTCAAAAAAGTAGCGGGCGCTGCTCCGGGATTTGTGATTTATCATACGAATTATTCGATGATGGCGACGCCGTCGAATCAGCTGGAAGAACTGCCATCATAATGCCGCCTGAAAAAAGACAATGTCTATATTTCTGCAATTCACAATGAGTCCAGTAAAAAACGCCACAGGCACACAACCCATGGCGTTTTTTTACTGGACTCAAATGAACTTAGCGAATCTCGCTCTTACCACCCATATACGGACGCAGAACCTCCGGAATGCGGACAGAACCGTCTGCCTGCAGGTTGTTCTCTAAGAATGCGATCAGCATACGCGGCGGAGCTACTACAGTGTTGTTCAAGGTGTGTGCAAAGTATTTGCCGTCTTTGCCGTTGACACGGATCTTCAGACGTCTTGCCTGTGCATCACCTAAGTTGGAGCAGCTTCCAACCTCGAAATATTTCTTCTGACGCGGGGACCATGCCTCTACATCAACGGATTTTACTTTCAGATCAGCCAGGTCTCCGGAGCAGCACTCCAGAGTACGAACCGGAATATCCATGGAACGGAACAGGTCTACGGTGTTCTTCCACAGTTTGTCATACCACATCATGCTGTCTTCCGGTTTGCAGACTACGATCATTTCCTGTTTCTCAAACTGGTGGATACGGTATACGCCACGCTCCTCGATGCCGTGAGCGCCTTTCTCCTTACGGAAGCACGGAGAATAGCTGGTCAGGGTCTTCGGAAGCTCTTCCTCCGGAACTACGGTATCAATGAATTTACCGATCATGGAGTGCTCACTGGTACCGATCAGGTACAGATCCTCACCCTCGATCTTGTACATCATAGCGTCCATCTCAGCGAAGCTCATAACGCCGGTTACGACGTTGCTGCGGATCATGAACGGCGGGATGCAGTAGGTGAATCCACGGTCAATCATGAAATCTCTTGCATATGCGATAACAGCAGAATGAAGTCTTGCGATATCGCCCATCAGGTAATAGAAACCATTTCCAGCTACCTTTCTGGCACTGTCCAGATCGATGCCGTTAAATTTCTCCATAATCTCGGTGTGGTACGGGATCTCGAAATCCGGTACAACCGGCTCGCCAAAGCGCTCGATTTCTACGTTCTGGCTGTCGTCTTTACCGATCGGTACGCTCGGATCGATGATGTTCGGAATGGTCATCATGATCTTTAAGATGCGCTCGCCCAGATCCTTCTCCTGCTCTTCCAGCTCAGACAGGCGGGCAGACTGCTCTGCTACCTGTTTCTTCAGCTCTTCTGCTTCCTCTTTCTTTCCCTGACCCATCAGAGCGCCGATCTGTTTTGCAATCTTGTTCTTGTTCGCACGCAGATCATCTGCTTCCTTCTTCGCTGCACGGTTCTTGGCATCCAGCTCAATTACCTCATCTACCAGCGGAATTTTCTTGTCCTGGAACTTATTTTTAATATTCTGCTTTACAATGTCAGGATTTTCTCTGACGAATTTAAGATCTAACATATCTTCCTCCTACTGTTATGCAATTAACTGCACGAAAACTAGTTATAATTATACTACAACTTTGTACGAATGAAAAGCCCTGTTTCAAGAGTTCCTCTGTTCGTTACTGTTCACGCATACGTGAACAGTAACGGAATTTGCCGTGGCTTCGCATTTAAATACGGCAAATTCCTGCTGCCACCACGTTTTCTTACGGCACTTTCGGTTCCAAAAGTGCCTACCCGTGAACTGTAACCTATGTTCTTCTTGATACAAAACAGGATAGACTGCCCCATTATATTTAACTCAATTTCGTCAAATAGGACAGACACGCCTCCAGGCACAGTCCGTCCTGCTCCGGGGCACCAAGTTCTTCTGTCTTTTCCACACATTTTTTTGTAAAAGCTGCCGCCCGTCTGACGGCTTCCTCCATCGGCACACCTCGCACCATGCTGGCACCGATGACTGCTGCAAAGACATCCCCGGTTCCGTGGTAATTGCCCGCTACAAATTTAGTTGCATGAAAGACCGGATCCTTGCCGCGCTCATGGATCACGTTGAGGACCTGTTTGCCCTTGACCACGCCTGTCAAAATGACTGACCGCGCGCCCAAAAGATGAAGCTTCCAGGTCAGATCTGAGAGCTTGCGCTTACTCCATCCATTTTCCTGATACAGCGTGTCCGTCAGGGCACAGGCTTCCGTCAGATTTGGCGTGACAACGTCCGCATACTGCATCAGCTCCCGCATCGCCTCGATCAGATCCTCGTCACAGACGCTGTAGAGATGTCCGTGGTCGCCCATCGTCGGATCTACCAAAACCTGCGTATTTTCCCGTTTGAAATCCCGGATAAAATCTGCCACGATCGACGCCTGTCTGGCAGAACCTAAGAATCCAGTCATGATTCCGTCCATCTCAAATCCCATCTTCCGCCACGGCTCCAGGTATGCCTCCATCCGATCGGTATAATCATCCATATAGCATTCCGGATATCCCGCATGATTGGACAGCACCGCCGTCACCACCGGACAGCACTGTACCTTGAGAGCGCTGATAACCGGCATCGCCGCCGTCAGCGAACAGCGCCCGTAGCCTGACAGGTCATTTAAAACCGCTATTTTCTTCTGAATTCCTTCCATGTATAATTTTTCCTCATTTTCTTAATTTTAAGATACCAGGGTCAAAAGGTCAGAAGTTCGACGCAAGCTTGCTTGCAGGAGAATTTTTGACCTTGGGACCCGCCAAAAACATGAGTAGGTAGCCATTTTTCAAAGAAAAATGAGCGAATTACGAATGTTTTTGAAGATTGCGTGAGCATATAGTGCGGAGCAATCTGGTATCAGAGGGGTCAAAATATCTTTTGACCCCAACATCATTTTAAGCAACTTTATAATCTAACATATTCTCGCGGCAGATACGACTGCCTGCAGCATGATTCTGGTTTCTACAAGCGTGTATCTATACATTTGTGTTTCATAAGCCGCACACTCCAATGACGCAACAAGGAGACTGCGCCCGGACAGATGTTTTTCCCATTCTGCCCAACCACAGTCTCCTGTATGTATTTCATTTTAATTCTTCTCGACTGAGATAAATTGCCTTATGCTCTCGCTTCTACAGACAATGCATCCAGAAAACCTGCCTTGCGGAGTGCCGGACGAACTGCCATATAGATAACAACAGACGCAATCGTAGATGTCACCGCATTGATCGAAGTCGCTGCGATATTCCATGCAAGTGTGAGCTCTGCCGCCGGTTTACCAATGATCCAGAGTTTATAATAATATCCGATCAGCGGATCTGCAATGACGTTGAATAAAAGACCTGCCACCGCTGCTGCAATCGTAAAACCAAGGATGTGGTTCTTATCGGTGCTCCGGTCAATCTTGCCCAGACGATGTGCTACGAATCCGGCGATCAGTCCGATGCAGAGTTTGCAGATAAATGTCTTCGGTGCATATACAATATAAACCGGATCGAGAAGGTCACCTATCGTCATGCCGATAGCACCTCCCAAACCGCCGTAAAAGCCGCCGACTAAGAGTGCCCCGATGACACAGACTGCATTTCCCAGATGAATGGAAGTTGCATCGCCGCCCGGAAGTGTGATCTTCACCTGTCCGTATGTAAATACGACATAGGAGAGAGCTGCCAGCAGACCGACCATCGCGATCTTGTAAACCTGATTTGATTTGTTTGCCATGATGTTTCATCCTCCCTTGTTATTGGACTCATCATAGCACAATCTTGTCCCCTGAAAAACATACAGTTTTTATCATTTTAAGCAGGTCAGTTTTAACTTGCCACTTTTTTATCCGGATTAATCATGTGCCTCCACGCACAAAAGGACGCCTCTCTCCAGCTCCAGAATGCCCTCTTCCCGTTTGAGTTCATTGCTGATGCAGAGACTCGTCCCCAGCCCGATCGTCCGCCGCTGGAGCGGGTATTTAAATCCCCGCAGCGTCAGTCCCTCGACAGTCTCGGTCATCGGCAGGAACGAAATGTATTTTCCATACACCTCTTCCCGGTGAAATACCTTATGCCCGCCCAGAAGATACAGGCGGTTGCGGGCATCATAAATATTCACTTCCATTCCCTGGCAGAAAAACTGATACATCAGCTGGATATTGCCGATGGCGTGATCCATACGGCCGCCCAGCGCCCCCAGGATATCAACTGCCTCACAGCCCTGGCGCGCCGCCGTCAAAAGCGCCAGCTCCGTATCCGTCTCATCCTTCTCCGGTTTATGGATCTCAAATTCGATGTCCGGCTGGTTCTGATATTCTTCCAGAACCTTTTTATCCACCGTGTCCAGATCGCCGACCACCGCATTCGGAGAAATATGCAGCGGGCGCAGAACCTCCAGCCCCGCATCTGCCGCAATTACATAGTCATACGAGCGCTGTGAGAGAAAATCTTTCGCAAACGCAATATCAATCGTTCCGCCTGTCACAATCAAACAACGCTTCATCTTCATCATCCCTGTTCAAATTCCTGAAAAATATTTAAAAATGTTTTTACATTCCCAGCCGGGTTTCCCTTAAATACGGCGCTTCCCGCCACGATCACATCGGCTCCTGCCTCCAAAACCGTCCGCACATTGTCCGGCGTGATTCCGCCGTCCACCTCAATGCGGGTGGAAAGTCCTCTCTCGCTGCACATTGCGCGCAGCTTCTTGATTTTTTCTACCGTATATGGAATAAATTTCTGACCGCCAAATCCCGGGTTGACCGTCATCAGAAGAACCATGTCCACCTCCGGCAAAATAACATCCAGTGTCTCGACCGGGGTCGCCGGATTTAACGCTACACCTGTTTGCAGCCCTGCCTCACGGATCTGCGCGATCGTGCGGTCCAGATGAAGACAGGCTTCCTGATGCACACAGATCAGATCCGCCCCCGCTTTTTTGATATCCTCTACATAACGTCCCGGTTCTTCCACCATCATGTGTACGTCAAACACACGATCCGTCACCGGGCGCAGGCTCTTAATTACCGGCATTCCAAAGGAGATACTCGGCACAAACGCGCCATCCATCACATCCAGATGGATGTACTGTGCGCCTGCCTTATCCACCTCAGCGACCTGCTCTCCCAGCTTTGTAAAATCTGCCCCCAGAATCGAAGGTGATAATATAATCATGGTTCTTTCCTCCCATTTTTTGTATAATATCCTCAACGGCTGCTTCTGCCGTATTTCTTTTTCTCTTTTAATTCCTGATACATCAAACGGTAATTGTCATACCGGCTCTGCCCGATCTTATGCTCCTGCACCGCCGTCTTAACTCCGCACTCGCGCTCGCCAATGTGGACACAGCCCAAGAAACGGCATTCATCCTCATATGGCTCAAATTCCGGGAAAAAGTCCTTGAGCGCCTCCGGCTCCAGATCCTCGATATAGAGGGAACTGAATCCCGGCGTATCCATCATATAGGTGCCCTCTTCCACGAAAAACAGTTCTGAATGGCGCGTCGTATGTTTGCCCCGGCGGATCTTCTCACTGATACCGCCCGTCTCCATCTGTGCCTCCGGCTGGATAAAGTTCGTGATCGACGATTTTCCGACACCCGAAGGTCCTGCTAAGACCGTTGTTTTCCCAATGATCAACCGATGAAACTCCTCCAGCCCTGATTTTTCGTAGGTGCTGATAAAATGCACCGGATAGCCCGCCGGTTCATAGATCGCACGCAGCTTCTCCTGCTCGGCTGCATCGACCAGATCGATCTTGTTGAAACAGATGCTGACCGGAACTTCCTGCCGTTCCATCATGACGAGGAAGCGGTCGAGAAGGTTTAAATTTGGCATCGGATCGGTGATGGCAAAAACCACCACCGCCTGATCAACATTTGAAACCGCCGGGCGGATCAGACGGTTTTTACGAGGAAGGATCTCGTCGAGATTGCCTGTCGCCTTCTCCTCATCGAGAACACTGATCTCCACGTCATCGCCTACCAGCGGCTTGATGCCGCGATTTCGGAAAATTCCCTTTGCACGGCATTCATATACCTTTCCAATACCGTCGTGTACATAATAGAAACCGCCGATCCCTTTAATTATCTTTCCCTGCATATCTGTACCTTACAACTACCTCTTATTAATTATCTGAAACTTCCACAAATTCAAGCTGATACGTTTTTAGAACCCGATCGTTCGTCAGATCGAGGATCTGCAGCTCGCCTGTCTGCACACCGTCCACTCCCTCGATATTATAATGAATCGGAAGCGTGATATCGCCGCCGATCTCCCTCGGTTCCATGACCGTCTTAGTCACAGTATTGCCGGCAATCGTCTGCTTCATCACAATACTGACGCGGATATGCGTATCTCCGGAACTTGGTCCAAACAGTTCACTCATCTGGAATTCATCGTTGATCGCCGCCACATAGCGGGTTCCTTTTCCCAGACTGACTGTATAACCAATGGCACTTCCCTCCGGTGTATCTGTTTTCTCCAGGACATCCTGACTGATGATCTTGCCCTTTGCCACTTCCGAACTCTTCGCTTCCTTGCGCTCGCCAAGCTCTAATCCGACCGCTTCCAGAACAACTTTTGCATTTTCCTCTGAAAGCCCTGTAATCCTCGGCATCGGTACCGTCGGTACGTTCGGACCTGAGACCTGTGCTGACATACAGCGTCACCGTACCGCCCGGATCCACGCTGGACGGGCTGTATCGGATCACTATACCGGAGGCAACCGTATCGCTGCTCTCTTTCTGCACTACTACGGTCAGTTTATTTTCTTCTGCCAGAAGCGTCTCTGCATCCTCGCCGGACATCTCTTCCAGTCCAAGTTTCGTCAAATCTATTGCCTCATTGCCTTCTCCGATCGTGACGATAACTTCCGTCTGTTTCGAGACAACCGTGCCGCTGGCAATACTCTGACCGATGACCTTCCCTTTTTCAGAGGTTTCCGACTTTGCATATTCATAACGGATTTTCAACGACTGCTTTTCCAATGCTGTCTTCGCCTCATCCTCCGTCATGCCGTCCAGCGGCGGAACCCTGCACTCCGTTGATTCCAGACTCTCGCTCTCAGACGCCTCCGAAGAAGCTTCAACGGTCGTCTTCGGAGGCGTCTGACTACCAGATCCCAGATTAAAGATGCCTGTCAACTTCGCAGCAATGACAATCACAACCACCACAATCAATACGGCTGCACCGATTCCAATCATCGTAAGCAGGCGCTCCATCTGCGGATTGACATCCTCGCTGTCTTCTTCTATACGGCGTCCCTTCCGTCTACGGTCTGGGCGCCTTGAGGTTTCTTCCTCATAGACATCCGTCTCTTCTTCCTGCCAACCTTCTATCTCTTTCTCCGGCTGTTCCGGCTCTTTCCAGACTACCTTACCACGTTCATTTTCTGTCGGAACCGATCCGGTCTTTTCACTCACTGCCGGATGTTCCATCGTTTGTTCCAGATTTCGATTTCTCTGTGCCTCCATCTGGCGGTTCAGTTCCTCTGCCCCGCGCACGACTGTCGGGGAATTTTCATCAAATTCCGGTTCTTTTTTCAGAAAATCATCGTTTGGATCCACCAGCGCATGGCGCAGATCTGCGATCAGCTCATACGCATTCTGGTAACGGCGTTCCGGCTTTTTCTGGGTACATTTTAAAATAATGCGGTCCAGGCTTGCCGACACCTCCGGGTTGATGCGGCTCGGCGGCTGCACCGGTTCTTCCAAATGCGCCAGTGCCACTGAAACCGGGGTATCCCCGTCAAACGGAAGTTTTCCTGTTAGCATCTCATACATCGTGATTCCCAGTGAATACAGATCGCTTCGTCCATCGCTATAATTTCCTTTTGCCTGCTCCGGCGAGATATAATGCACGGAACCGACCGCATTGACCCCGATCGTCTGGGACGATACAGCTCTGGCGATACCGAAATCCGCCACCTTCACCTTGCCGTCACGCGAGATAATCATATTCTGCGGTTTGATGTCCCGGTGCACAATATGCTGGTCATGTGCCGCTGCCAGCCCCTGCGCTACCTGGATGGCAATTCCAATCGTTTCTTTGACGCCCAGATGACCTTTCTTGAGAATGTAGCTTTTCAGCGTGATTCCCTCGATGAGTTCCATGACGATATAATGAAGACTGCCCTCATCCACAACGTCATAAACACTCACAATATTTGGATGGGAAAGCCCTGCCGCCGCCTGCGCCTCCATCTTGAATTTGCTGACGAAATTCGCATCCTGGCTGTACTCATCCTTTAAAACCTTGATCGCCACCAAACGGTTCAGAGTGTGGCATTTTGCCTGATACACCTCTGACATGCCGCCCGTACCAATCAGTGAGAGGATCTCATAGCGATCCTGCAGATAAGTTCCCGGTTTCAGCATCATGATTCTCTCACCTCCTTGATCTGCGGGTCAATCAATATGACCGCGATATTATCTTTCCCGCCGTTCTGGTTTGCGAGCGCCGTGAGCGCCCTTGCCTTGGTGTCCAGGGTTCCCGGCAGAAGCACCATCCGGTAAATTGCTGAATTATCCACCATATTGGTTAACCCGTCCGAACACAGCAGTATGTAATCGCCCGGGTTCAGTGAAACCTCAAAGAAATCCGGCTCCACATGCCCACCGATCCCGACTGCGCGGGTAATGATATTTTTCTTCGTCTCATATTCCCGGCTGCCGCGGCTCATCTGTCCCAGCGAGACCATCGCCTCCACGTAGGAATGATCCCGGGTAATCTGATGAATGCCGGAGCGCTCAATCCGGTAGAGACGGCTGTCCCCCACGTTTGCCACATAGAGTGTATTTCCCTGAATGGAAGCCGCTACCAGCGTTGTTCCCATGCCGGCAAGCTCCTCGCGCTCACAGGAAAGGGAATAAAGTTCCTGATTGACTGCCTCTATCCCCTTTCGAAGCGCCGCGACCGGCTCATTCTCACCACTCTCTTTGATATATTCCGGCATATGCTCGATCAGATAGCGCGAAGCAAAATCTCCCGCCTGATGACCGCCCATTCCGTCCGCCACGACAAACAGGTTGGAAAGTTCTCCCACCGGCTCCGTGCTGGCAAACTGAGCATCCTGATTGACCTTACGCGTTTTTCCGATATCCGTCAGTGCGTATGCTTTCATTTGACTGCCGCACCTTCTTTCTCCTGCTCTTTATCCATATAGCTCTTCCGGAGCTGTCCGCAGGCACCGTCTATGTCGCGCCCCATCTCGCGCCGGATTGTCACATTGATTCCCTTAGATTCCAGACATCCCTTAAATGCTTCGATCGCTTTCCGTCCCGACTGTACATAAGAGCGCTCCTTGATCGGATTGACCGGAATCAGATTCACATGCCCGTGCTGATCCTGAATCAGCGCCGCCAGCTCGCGCGCCTCGTCCAGATTGTCGTTGACTCCCTGCACCAGGCTGTACTCAAACGTCATGCGGCGTCCCGTTTTTTCAAAATAGTAATGACAGGCCGCCAATACATCCTTTAACGCATATGTACGCGCGATCGGCATCAGGCTCTTCCGCACCTCGTCATTCGGCGCATGCAGAGAAAGTGCCAGCGTGATGGTCAGTCCCTGATCTGCCAGCTCCCGGATCTTCGGAACCAGCCCACAGGTGGAAATCGTCACATTCCGCTGACTGATATGCAGTCCGCCTTCCTCCGTCAAAAGATGGATAAAGCGGATCAGGTTATCGTAATTGTCCAGCGGTTCACCCGATCCCATCACAACCACGTTGGAAACGCGTTCGCCTGTATCGCGCTGAATCTGATAAATCTGGTCCAGCATCTCCGACGGGCGCAGGTTCCGTTCCAGGCCGTCCAGGGTCGAAGCACAGAAACGGCAGCCCATCCGACACCCCACCTGCGAGGAAATACAAACGGAATTTCCATGCTTATAACGCATCAGGACACTCTCGATGACATTGCCGTCCGCGAGGCGGAACAGGTACTTGCGGGTTCCATCGATCTGCGAAATCTGCACCCGTACCTTTTCCAGCGATACATACTCGCACGCGTCCTGCAGCTTCTGCCGGAGTACCTTGGAAAGGTTTGTCATATCGTCAAAGGAAGATGCCAGTTTTTCATGCATCCACTGATAGATCTGGGCGGTCCGGAATGGTTTTTCGCCCAGACTCACCAAAAAGGCTCGCAGTTCCTCCTGCGTCATTGATTTTATATCCTGCTTTTCCATATCGGACTGCCTCCCTCTCTCCTATATGCACTCTCGGAGTCTTTCCTGTATTCATACACTGTTCCGTCCAGTTATCCTTTTCTTTTCATCACAGAGATGAAAAATCCATCACACGGATGAACGCCCGGATAGAGCTGGATGTATCCCTCTTTCAGGCTGTCTTCCTGAAAATCAATCCCCAGACGGCCACTGATATCAACCGGCTCAAATGGATATTCGTTTAAAAACCATGCCCGGTTTTCATCATTTTCCAGACGGTTGACCGTACAGGTGCTGTAAACCAGCACTCCGCCCGGCTTCACGTACTGCCAGACCACCGACAGCATCTGCCGCTGCAATGCAGCCAGGTCCCGTATTCCATCCATTGAAGCGTTGTATTTGATATCCGGCTTGCGTCCGATAATGCCAAGTCCTGAACACGGCAGATCGGCAATGACCACATCCGCTTTCTGCTCCATCGAAGCATCGAATTCACACGCATCAAAGGCGCAGGCAGAGACGTTTGTACAGCCGCTGCGGGCAATATTCTCCTTGATCAAAGATACCTTGTAATCACTCACATCCCGGATCTCAACCTGTCCAGTTCCGTGCAGCAGATCCGCCGCATGAAGCCCTTTTCCACCCGGTGCCCCACAGACATCGAGTACAAAATCACCCTCTTTAATACCCGCCGCATCACCAGCCAGCGACGAACTCAGATCCTGAATCCGGATTAATCCTTCGCGGAACGCATCCAGACTCTCTGGATAGTCCACTCCCGTCAGACGGTAAACGCCGCTTCCCGCCGCTGTCTCCTCTGCCGTCACGCCCTGGGCGGACAGGGAGGCAAGAATCTCTTCTTTCCCTGCACGGTTCTCGGCAAACCGCACCATAAACGGACGTTTCTCCAGACCAGCCTGTGCCATCCTGTGCGTCGTCTCTGCCCCATAGTTTTCCTTCCAGAGAGATAAAATCCAGTCCGGCATTGAATACCGCACTGAATCATCCGGGAAGGTCAATTTGCCTTTTCCACGCGCCACAGAACGCAGCACACCATTTACAAAGCCGGAAAGTCCGGAAAATCCGCGTTTTTTCGCAAGGCGCACCGCCTCATTGCACGCCGCCGAATCCGGTACACGGTCCATATAATAAATTTGGTACACGCTCATCCGCAGAAGTGTGCGGATAAACGGTTTCATCTTATGAACTTTTGTTTTGGAATATGCGTTGATAATATAATCAATCTGGATTTTATACTCCACCGTCCCGTCCACAATCCGTTTTAAAAACGAGCGGTCTGATTTTTCCAGATACTGATATTTAGAAAGAGCCTGAAAAAGGGCCAGATGTGTATACTGTCCCTTTTCCAGAATCTCGGTCAAAATTTCGGCCGCTATTTCACGCAGCGCAGTTCCATCAGTCATCGCGTCGTCCTCCAAATAATATAATCAGACGCAGAAGCTGTAAAATCGAACCAGCCGCCGCTGCCACATACGTCAGTGCCGCCGCACCAAGCACCTGTTTGGTATATCCAACTTCTTCCCCGCGAAGAATCCCTGTTGAATCAAGCAGACGTACCGCACGCGCGGATGCATTGAACTCAACCGGAAGCGTCACCAGCTGGAACAGCACCGACAAGGAAAATAAAAGAATTCCAAGTGAAACGATCGGAGATCCCATGCCGCCGACTAGGACACCAATCAGGATCATAGGCCAGGAAAGCTGTGCGCCGATGTTGACCACCGGCACCATTGAACCGCGCAGGCGCAGCGGAACATACTCAGATGCATCCTGCATCGCATGTCCGCACTCATGCGCCGCAACACCGATCGCTGCGACCGAAGTAGAACCATATACACTCTCAGATAAATTCACGGTCTTGGTCCGCGGATCATAGTGGTCGGTCAGGCTGCCTGCCACCTGGCGGATCTGGACATCATAAATGCCCTGTGAATTTAAAAGCTGTCTCGCCGCCTCGGCTCCCGTCATGCCGGTCATGCTCCGGACTCTTGAAAACCGCGCGTAGGTGCTTTTTACCTTCGCAGATGCCCCTAATGACAGAAATACACCAATTAATACCAGAATCATCGTCGGATCAAACATACTGTAATATCCATATCCGTATCCGTACATATCACTCCAACTCCTTTCAAACGCCTGGCTGCCTGTAGCAGTTCAGTTACTGCTGAAGCATTCATTTTATCCGAGCTTTACTCCCGTTTCCACCGGATATCCGCGTAAAAATGCCGCCGTATCCATCCGCTTCTTGCCTTCCAGCTGAAGTTCCCGGATCGTGAGAAGCCCTTTGCCGGTCTGGACAGAGAATGCATCTTTACCGACACGTACCACCTGTCCGAATGTCTCCGGTGACGGCCTTCCCGCCGCATCTTCCTCGACATCCGCCGACCAGATTTTCAGGGTTTTTCCTTCAAATTTTGTATAAGCGCTCGGCCATGGATTTAAGCCGCGGATCAGGCGCTCAATCACTGCCGCATCCATCGACCAGTCGATCTGCCCCATCGACTTATCGAGCATTGTCACATGGGTTGCCTCTGCCTCATCTTGTTTAACCGGATGCAGGATTCCCGCCTCCGCTTTCTCAAGTGTGGAGAGAATCAGCTTTCCTCCCGCAAGGCTCAAGCGGTCAAACAGGCTGCCGCCTGTCTCTTTCGGATCCAGGCGTACTTCCACGGTATCCAGGATATCTCCGGTGTCCAGACCGACATCCATCTGCATCGTCGTCACACCGCTGACCTCATCGCCATTGATGACCGCCCACTGGATCGGGGCTGCCCCACGGTATTTTGGCAGAAGCGACGCATGGATGTTGATACAGCCGTATTTCGGCAGGTTCAGAATCCGCTCCGGCAGAATCTGGCCAAATGCAATCACGACGATCACATCCGGCTGAATCTTCGTCAATTCCTCAAAAAATGCCTCATCCTTGCGGACGCGCACCGGCTGATACACCGGGATTCCATATTCCAGCGCTTTTTCCTTGACAGGCGGCATTGCCATCGCCTTGCCGCGTCCCTTCGGCTTATCTGGCTGTGTCACCACCGCCGCTACTTCATGCCGACTCTGATAGAGCGCTTCCAGTGTCGGAACCGCAAAATCCGGTGTTCCCATAAATACGATCTTCATATCTGCCTGTCACCCCACTCTTGTTTCTCTCTCATTCTGCCAATGTGCTTTATTCTTCCTCTGCCGCTACATCCTCTAACGGACCTTCTACCAACTCCACATACAGATGTCCGTGCAGATGATCGCACTCATGGCAAATCGCACGTGCCAGGAAATCATCTGCTTCCAGGACAAACTCTTCCATTTTTTCGTTCAGCGCGCGTACCTTTACGTGGCTCGGACGGGTTACCAGACCAGCCTTGCCCGGAACGCTTAAGCAGCCTTCCTGACCAGTCTGGCTGCCGGACATTTCCTCGATGACCGGATTGATCAGGACATACTGGTTGCCGTCCTCCACGTCGATTACTACGATCTGTTTGCGGATACCGACCTGCGGTGCTGCCAGACCTACGCCGCCGGCTGAATACATCGTGTCAAACATATCCTCTATCAGTTCAAGTGTGTGATCGGTTACCTCCGTCACTGCCTTACACTCTTTTTTTAGTACCTCATCGCCAATAGTTCTAATTGATCGGATTGCCATCTTATACACTCTTCCTCTCTATGATATATCGTATTGAATCTGGACCGCCTGCCATTTTGTATCTGCGGCAGCCAGGGTTTCAATCTGACCCCTGATTTGATCCAGTATAGCACATTTTTCACACTTTATATATAAAATTTTTCTGTAGATGTCATTAACTTTGTATACCGGTGCCGGAACCGGACCGATACACTCGGCACTTTCGCGCAGCCGCCGCGCCGCCATTTCCGCACATTCATCCAGCACCGCCTCATCGCCGCAGGCAAAATAAACCGCAGCCATCTGGCAGACTGGGGGATAATGAAGCAGCCTCCGGTAATTGATCTCATGGCTGTAAAACAGCTCATAATTCTGCGCCGCTGCCGCCTGCACGGCATAGTGTTCCGGCCGGTACGTCTGGATGACCACATCGCCGGGCTTCCCGGCGCGTCCCGCTCTGCCAGCCGCCTGCGTCAGAAGCTGGAACGTCCGCTCCGCGCTGCGGTAATCCGGCGTATTTAAGGAAAGATCCGCCGCCAGAATTCCGACCAGCGTCACTCCCGGAAAATCATGCCCTTTTACAATCATCTGCGTGCCGATCAGGATATCTGCCTCACGATTTGCAAATGCCTCCAGAATCGCTTCATGTCCGCCTTTTTTTGCCGTTGTATCCGCGTCCATCCGCAGGATCCTCGCATCCGGAAACCGAATTTTCGTAAATTCTTCCATCTTCTGCGTTCCGGCCCCAAACCCGGCAATATACGGTGATCCGCAGGACGGACACTGCTTCATCAGCGGAATCGTATAGCCGCAGTAATGACAGACCAGACGGTTCTTCCCGTGTAGTGTCAGGGAAACATCACAATGCGGACAGGTCACTGCCTTTCCGCAGGAACGACAGGAAACAAAATTGGAATAGCCGCGCCGGTTCATAAAAAGCATCGCCTGCTCGCCACGTGCGAGTCTCTCTGTCAACATTGCATCCAACGTCCGGCTGAACACCGATTTATTGCCTACCTGCATCTCCGCACGCATATCAGCGATCTGTACCTTCGGCAGGATACTTCCCGCCACTGCCCGGTGATGCAGGGGCAGAAGCACATATTCGCCATTCTGCGCCCGCAGATACGATTCCAGAGAAGGAGTCGCTGAGCCCAAGACCAGCGAAGCCCCGGAAAGCCGGGCGCGCTCCGCCGCTACTTCCCTTGCATGATAGCGCGGCATCGTCTCGCTCTTATAGGCGCCCTCATGTTCCTCGTCGATCAGAATCAGTCCCAGATTGGAAAATGGGGCAAACAGCGCCGACCGCGGTCCGATCATCACGGAAACCTCGCCCCGCGCCGCCCGTTCCCACTGATCATAGCGTTCTCCTGCAGAGAGACGGGAATTCAGAATCGCGATCTGATCGCCGAATCGCCGGTAAAATCGCATCACCGTCTGATATGTCAGCGAAATTTCCGGGATCAGCAGAATCACCTGCTTTCCATCCCGCAGGACACGCGCCATCAGCTCCATGTAGACTTCTGTCTTTCCACTTCCCGTAACGCCGTGAATCAGATACGTTTCACGTTTCCCCGTCTCATAATCCTCACAAAAACGGTCAACCGCCGCCTGCTGCTCTTCATTGAGGCGCACGGTCTGTCCGGCTGGACGCGGCAGTTTTACATGGTTTAACCCGCGTTCCTCACGGGAAACTTTCACTGAAAGCTGTCCCCGTTCCTCCATCGGGCGGATCGTCGCCAGGGTCAGGTCAAGCTCCCGTCGGGCAAATTCCATCGGAATATCCAGATTGTCCCGGAATGCCTCAAGGAGCCGCACCCGCGCCTTATAATGCCGCTTCTGTGCCGCCAGGATTGCCGCTTCCAGCTCTTCCTGGTTTAAAAGACAATGCAGCGTCTTTTTCTCGCGCGGTTTTATCTTTTCCTTGACGGGAAGTACGGTTTTGAGCGTCTGGTTCATCGTCGCGCCATAACGTTCCCGCATCCACCACGCCAGACGGATAAGCTGGGATTGCACCGACATACTGCCCGGTGCGATCCCAGCTATCTCCTTGATGCGGGATGGGTCATACTCCGCCGTATTTCCCATTCCCACCACATATCCAGTCCGAAGTGAATTACCCTTTCCAAACGGTACCGTCACGCACGTTCCCGCCGTAATCTCCTCCGCCAGCTGCGTCGGAATCCGGTACTGAAACGGGCGATCCACCTTCTCATGGGATATATCTATAATAATATCCGCGTATTGATACGCCATGATTCCTTCTCTTTCTATTTCTAATTCAAGTCGAACGTCCGTGAGACTTGGCGCTGACGATTCTTTACAGAATCACTGCGCATCCTCGAGCGTTTATCTCAGTCGGAGAATGGACTCCCACTGAGACAAATTTGCTATTACTCATCACCTGAAGAGGTGGGAGTCTTCTCGACTGAGATAAACCTCGCTGCCGTCTCCCCCAGCTTCATACTGTTGGAACCCTTGAACAGGACTGCATCTCCCTCACCGATCTGTGCATCCAGCCAGTCAAGCATATCTTCTTTTTCGTCCTCTTCAAACGAAACGACATGCAGATCCGGTTTGACTTTCTTTGCTCCCTCGGCGATCGCCTGCGCCAGTTCGCCATATACAACCAGGATATCGACCGGTTTTTCCGCCAGAAACGCACCAACTTCACGGTGGAACTGAATCGTATTCTCTCCCAGTTCCTTCATATCCGCCAGAACCGCAATTCTGCGTCCTGCCGGCAGGGAAGAAAGCACACCTATCGCCGCTTTCATCGAATCCGGGCTTGCATTGTAGGTATCGTCCACGATCGTATAACCATTTTTATGATAAATCTGCTGACGGTTCTTGAACCCGCCAAATTCAAGCAGCTTTTCCGCTGCATCGGCAAGCGGCACACCGTAGGCATCCGCAACCGCCAGGGCAGCCAGCGCATTCATGACATTGTGCTCGCCCATAACAGTCAGCTTCACCGGGACGCGCACCTCGCCGTGTACCATCGTAAAGGACGGAAATCCATCCGGATATGAAAGATCCTCGGCGCGGTAGTCGTTATCTGCTCCAAGTCCATAACGGACGGTATGGCAGCCTGCTTTTGCATGCACGGTGGAAAGCATATCATTATCTCCATTTACAAACAGGATTCCGCCTGCCTTCATACCGTCCTGGATATGCAGCTTTTCTTTTAAGATATTCTCGCGGGAGCCCAGATTCTCAATATGCGTCACACCGATATTCGTCATGACTGCCGAATCCACCGCCGCAATCTCCGCGATCACCGCCATCTCGCCCGGCTCACTCATTCCCAGTTCCAGCACGCCGATCTCATCATTCTCAGAAATCTCCGAGATCGTGAGTGGCACACCGATCTGGCTGTTGTGGTTTGCCGGTGTCTTGAATGTCTTATATTTCGCTGAAAGCGCCGCCGCCACCATTTCGCGCGTCGTCGTCTTTCCCACGCTGCCGGTGATACCAACTAACGGGATAGAAAGACGTGCCCGCAGGCAGCGCCCGATCGTCTGCAATGCCAGTTTCGTGTCTTTCACCTGGATCAGCGCGCCGTGAAAGCCCTCCGGTGCCGCCTCATGCTCCGAAGTCAGTGCGGCTGCCGCCCCATTGTCCATCGCCTGAACCAGGAAACGATGCGCGTCTGATTTCTCCCCGATCAGCGGAACAAACAGATCCGCCCCGCGCATACTCCGGGAATCAATGCTGATGTGTTTTAACTCCGTATCTGCATCTCCGCAGAGCAGTGTTCCCGACACTGCTTCCACGATATGTCTGACTGTAATATGGTCTCCATATTTTGCCTCCAAATTGATTACATATGCAGCTTCTTCACCGTCTCCTGCACTACTTCCCGGTCAAGGAAATGATAGCGCACGCCCTCGATCTCCTGATAATCCTCATGCCCCTTTCCGATGATCGCGATGATATCGCCATCCTCCGCATGGGACAAGCTGTACTCAATCGCTTCGCGGCGATCCGGGATTTCAACGTATTTGCCATCGGTTTTTGCAAGTCCGACCTTGATATCTGCCAGAATATCTTCCACTTTCTCAAAGCGGGAATTATCCGCCGTGATGATCGACAGATCTGCCAGCTTTCCGCCAATCTCTCCCATCGAGTACCGGCGATCGCGCGCCCGGTTGCCGCCGCATCCGAAGACGCAGACGAGACGCTTCGGCTTGTAGTCGCGCAGCGTCAGAAGAAGACTTTCCATGCTGACCGCATTGTGGGCGTAGTCAACGATCACGGTGCACTTTGCTGATTTATATACAATCTCCATCCGTCCATCGACCTGGATATGTTCCAGCGCATGGCAGACTTTCTCCTTCGGCAGGTCAAAGAAGCTGCACACGCCCGCTGCCGCCAGCGCATTGTCCACGTTAAATTTGCCCGGAATGCCGACACGCAGATCGCTCTCATATCGTCCATGCGTCTGAAATTCGACGCCCACGAAATCATGTTCGCGTACATAGTGAATGTCATCCGCTGTAAAATCAGCCGCCTGTTCCAATGAAAAGGTCAGGATCTCTGCTGTCGCCCCTTCTACGATCGCATCAAAGTGCGGATCATCGCGGTTGACGAGCGCTGTCCGGCAGTTTTTCAAAAGCTGCTTTTTGTAGTAAAGATATTCTTCAAAACTTGCATGTTCATTCGGGCCAATATGATCATTGGAAATATTCAGGAAAATTCCATAATCAAAGAAAAGTCCATCTACCCGGTGCATCAGGTAGCTTTGGGAAGAAACCTCCATCACGATGTAACGGCAGCCCGCTTCCACCATTTTTGCAAAATATTCTTGCAAAATGTAGGATTCCGGCGTCGTATTTTTGGTCGGATAATGATTCTCACCGATCACAGCGCCGTTCGTTCCGATGAGACCCGTCTTCTGTCCGGCTGCCTCCAGAATCGCCTTGATCATATAAGTGGTAGTCGTCTTTCCCTTCGTGCCGGTCACACCGATCGCCGTCATCTTCCGCGCCGGATAATCAAAACGTGCCGCCGAAAGAAGCGATAGCGCGTTCCGTCCATTCTCCACTTGAATGACCGTCACGTTCTCAGGCGCCTCAACCGGATGCTCGACCACCAGAACCGGCGCGCCCTTTTCAACCACATCCGGGATAAAGGTATGCGAATCAACGTTTGCCCCGCGCATACACACAAACACCGTCCCCGGCGCCGCCTTTCTTGAATCGTAGACCACCTCGTCAACCTCCGTCTCCAGGCTGCCCTGCAATAATGTATACGGCAATTCTTTCAGCCAGCTTTTAAGCTTCATAGGATACCTCCTGATTTTGATATTTTATAATGATTCCGCTTTTTAATATCCTTCTTCCATCATGTTTTCAAACTGCTCCATGCTCATCAGCACCTTACGCGGCTTCGTGCCTTCTTCCTCACCGACCACGCCTGCATCTGCAAGCTGATCCATGATACGCGCGGCACGGTTGAAGCCAATCTTAAACATACGCTGCAGCATGCCGATGGATGCTTTGTCTTTCTCAATAATAAATTTACCTGCCTGTGCAAAATAGGCATCGCGCTCACCGCCGCCAAAGCCCGCATCCATCGCCGTCGAACGGATCTTGGACTCAACCTCAGCGCTGTACTCTGCGGTCAGCCCCTCCTGTTTCAAAAATCCGACCACATCCGAAACCTCATTGTCGGACACAAACGCGCCCTGTACACGCTGGGGTTTCTGATAGCCCGACGGATAGAACAACATATCGCCCTTTCCGAGCAGTTTCTCCGCGCCGTTCATATCAATAATGGTACGGGAATCCACTCCGGAAGAGACGGAAAAAGCAATTCTCGACGGAATATTTGCCTTGATCACACCGGTGATGACATTGACCGATGGTCGCTGCGTCGCAATCACCAGATGAATGCCCGCTGCACGCGCCAGCTGTGCCAGACGACAGATCGAATCTTCTACTTCGCCCGGCGCTACCATCATCAGATCGGCAAGCTCATCCACGATAATGATGATCTGTGGCAGTTTCTCCGGTTTCTTCGGATCGTCGATATCCGCAATCGACTCAACCTTGGCATTGAAACCCTTAAGATCGCGCACGCCGTATTTTGCAAACTTCTGGTAACGGTCGGTCATCTCTGCCACCGCCCAGTTGAGGGCACCGGACGCCTTTTTCGGGTCGGTCACAACCGGAATCAGAAGATGCGGAATACCGTTGTATACACTTAACTCAACCACCTTCGGGGTCGATCATGATGAGCTTGACCTCGCTCGGCTTCGCTTTATAAATCACACTCATGATCAGCGTATTGATGCAGACTGATTTACCCGATCCGGTCGCACCCGCGATCAGAAGATGCGGCATCTTCGCAATGTCGCTGACAACCGTCTGACCTGCGATATCTTTTCCGACCGCGAATGCCAGCCGGGACGGATATTTCTTAAATGCCTCTGACTCCAGCAGATCGCGCAGCAGAACCACATGGTTCTCCTTGTTCGGAACCTCGATACCGACCGCCGCCTTGCCAGGAATCGGTGCCTCGATACGGATGTCCGCCGCTGCCAGATTTAACTTGATATCATCCGCCAGCGCTACAATCTTGCTGACCTTGACACCCTGCTCCGGGTGAAGCTCATAGCGGGTAACCGTCGGTCCACAGCTGATGTTTGTAACCGTCACGCCCACGCCGAAGTTCTGGAGCGTCTGCTGCAGCTTGATCGCTGTCTCCCGGTACTCCTGATCCGAGAAATCGGTCTGTCCCGTGCCGCGTTTTAAAAGTGTCAATGGCGGGAATATGTATTCTTTCTGGATCTTCTTTTCTTCCTCTTCCTTGCGCTCGATCTGCTCTGGAACCGTCAGTTCCTCAACTGGAAGTGCTTTTCGTTCTTCCCGTTTCTGCTCCAGTTTTTTCTGTATCGCCTCTGTATCTGTCTCGATCACCTTTCCGGATGCGGTCACGACCGTTTTGGAATCCTCCGGGACAAAGAAACTGCCCTTTGTCTCGCCCGGCTCTGATTCCAGCGTCTTATAATAGCCATCGATTGGTTCGGAATCCGTTTCCCCAGATATAGGTTCGTTCCATTCATCCTCATTCCCCATCGAAACGGTTTCCCACTCGTTTTCCGATGGCTCAAAGACATCCTGATGCCCTAAATCTGTATGAACCTCCTCTGCGGTCAAACCGGACGCCGCCTCCGCAGCCGGTTTCTCCCGTGTCTCTACCGGATAATAGCCTGGACCTTTCCGGCTCTCGCTGCCGGCAAATTCTTCCATCGTCCGGGTATCACGGCGTACATACAGGCGTTTCAGGAGCTGGTCGCTCGCACTGTCCTCTGCCTCTGCAGTCTCTACTGTCCGCGCCGTCTCGCGCTCCGATTCTTCCTGAAACTGGGATTCTGAACCATCGTATGCATATGTATCCTGCTCCGATTCCACTGGTTCTTCTTCGTACTCCACCGGATCTTCTTCATACTCCACCGGTTCCGGTTCTACCGCTCCGCCGCCGTGAAATATCTGACCGCGAAATACATCTGCCGGATTCTTCTTCTCTACTCCCTGTCCGAAATCCTGTGCCAGATTTTTTCCCTCTGCCGGAACATCGGACCAATCATCATAAGCCGCTGTCTCATCCTGCAAGTTTTCCTGCCTTCCATGCATCTCACGGAATTCCTCCGGTGCATCCTCCGGTCCCAGCACGGTTCCCTCCGGGACTCCTTCCGAGAAATTCCGCATCACTGGCAGCTCGGTCAACTTGGCGCCCTCGAGATCAACGCCACGGACCCGCTGCTCCTCCCGCAGGCGGCGTTTTTCTTCCTTTTTCTCCTCATGTATCTCACGGCGGCGGCTCATATCTTCTTTCGCATACTCATATGCCCTTCCGCTGCCCTGTTTAACGAAGTTTACCAGGGAACGCTCCGTAATGCACACAGCACCGAGTGCCAAAAGCACCAGCAGAATCAGAACTGCTCCGATCGTTCCCACTGTTCCGCACAACAGCAACATCAGAATGCCACCGATAAAGCCGCCTCCGCCTGCCTGCGCGTAATAATCGCCCAGATTCCAGTCCAGATGCTGACCGCCTCCCATGAGAAGCTGGGAAAGTCCGCAAAGTGCCAGAAGCACCTCGCCAACCGCCACCAACTTGGCTACGGCTTTCTGGTTGCCTCGGTTTGAAAGATAAAAACAAGTTCCCATAAATAAAAGGAATGGCACCAGATACCCCATCACGCCGAATACGCCAAGCAGAGTCGATCGCAGAAAACTTCCGACAAAGCCGCAAAGCCCGAAATTGCTCAAAAACAAAAGTACCGATATTGCAAATGATACAATAATCGCCACTTCCGTTCCCATAAATGCCCCTGTACCACTTTTCTCCACCGGCTCCGGCGCCTGGCTGGCGCGGCTTCGGCTTCCTGTTCCTTTCGCGGTGCCTTTTCCGGACGAAGCTTTCTTCTTCCCCCCACTCTTTTTCTCGTTCAGCGTCTCCTCCGCTTTCTTCGCCGCAGGGGACTTTCTGGATCGCCCGGCTTTTTTCTCTGTCCCTGCTGTCTCCCCGGCACGCTCTGTACTCTGTCTTTTCCTGCTTGTATCTGCCACCTGTCTCATGCCTCCAACATTTCCCATGTATCTGCGGTTCCTCCTGTTTCACAAAATACAGCCTCCCGCAGACTGCTTTTCTCATTTTACATTCTTATTATCTCATTCAGTATACCCAAATTCAGGGAAAAAAGCAACGCTTTCCTAAAATTTTCGCACGTATGTTCTACTTTCTTTTCAGATTTTCACTAAAATCCGTCTTTGTCATCCGATCGTGTGCATCTATTTCCTGTTTCTTCCCATCGATCGCCCGGTTCAGCCATGCAAGCGCTTCCCGGATCCCGCCGCATTCATCGATCAGTCCCTCCTGGACCGCCTCCCCGCCAACCAGGACCGTTCCCAGATCTTTTGTCATCATCTCCGTATTGAGCATCAGGCTCCGGAGGCGCTCATAGGAGATCTGACTGTGTCCGGACACAAAGCTTAAAATACGATCCTGAATCATTTCAAAATAATCATACGTCTGCACGGCACCGATCACCATCCCCGTCATCCGTACCGGATGTACCATCATCGTCCCGGTCGGGACAATAAAAGAGTGATCGACCGCCACTGCGAGCGGCACACCGATCGAATGGCTGTCTCCGATGACCAGTGAAACGGTCGGTTTGCTGAGCGAAGCAATCATCTCCGCCAGTGCCAGTCCACAGCTTACATCGCCGCCCACCGTGTTAATCAGGACTAAAACTCCCTCCGTCTCACCGCTCTCCTCGATCTCCGCCAGCTTAGGCAGAATATGCTCATATTTCGTCGTTTTCGTATTGCCGGACAAATTTTCATGTCCCTCTATCTCTCCGATGATCGAGATTAATTCAATGTGATTGCCATTCTTTCCCGTAATATCCGTCTGTCCATTTTCACGCTTCTGAATCGGATCCTCCTGCGCCTGTTCCCGACTTTCTCCCACCTTATCTGCCTGCTTGTCCCACGCTTCATTTTCCCATTCCCTGTTTTCACGATTTGCCCGAATCATATTTTCCTCTTTTCTGCGCTCTTTCCATCTTACACGCGGATTCAATGTTTTTTCTCAACTGCCTAATTCATTCTTAGTATTCTGTCTTCCTATTATCTTTATTCACTGAAACCGCTTTTTATACAAACAAGGATGTACCTTGGCACATTCGGGCGTCTCGCGCGGTCACTTGCGACATGTTTCTGCTTCGCGCGAGTGCGCATCCCCGCGATGCGTTTTTTATTTCATAGGACACAATTTCCTATGAAACAGAAAAAAGAGAGCTGGGAAAAGCTGCCTTTTCTCCCTGCTCTCTTTCAAATAATTTTTATTGACTTTCCATGGAATTAATCGCCCAGTACATTGACGATCTTCGCCGGGGTACGGTAATTCCAGGTGGAAATCTTGATACCATCCCTTGCATTCGATGCATGGCACACGCGCCCGCCGCCGATATAGAGTGCTACATGGTTGATCGTTCCACCGCTGTTTGTGTAGAAGATCAGATCACCCGGACGCATCTGGGAAGAACTGATACTTCTTCCTGCTCCCGCCTGGGAACCCGAATGATGCGGCAGGCCGACGCCGAAGTGTGCCATAACCGACATCGTAAATCCAGAACAATCCGTACCATTTGTCAAGCTGGTACCGCCCCATACATACGGATTCCCAAGGAACTGAGTCGCGTAGTTTGCGATCTGCGCACGCTTGGAGGAGCCGCTTGAAGATGCTTTCTGGCTGCCAGAACCACCGTTACTGCTACTCTTGCTTCCAGAGCCTCCCTTGCTGCTCGCCGCCTTGGTCTCAGGCTCCGGGGTCTCCTCAACCGGTGTAAACTCGATCGCCTCATTTAACGCATACCGGACATCGACAAATTCAGTCGCTACATAGGCACTCGTCTCATCCAGTGCAATCTGCACCCAGCCATCCTGCTGGCTCATAACCGAATACCGCTCGCTGTTGGAAATCTGCGTCCAGATCGGCGCGTCCGTGTTCGGCTCCGTACGGGCATTCAGACGGTCAGTTGATACGATCGCCATCAGCTGTGCAACCTGCAGTGCCTCCTGCTTCGCCGCATCTCCAGTCAGAATAAATTCGGATTTAACATAGCCAGTAACCGGACCGGACTTGATCTTATACCAGCCGCCATCCTCGGTCGTTTCCAGAATCTCACCACCGGACTTGCTCGTCATCTTACCGATGATCTTCGCATCCTCCTTCGGCTCCACGCGGATATTTAAGTAGTTATTGACATTGGAAATACCCAGATTGTCATACATATTGAGAACCATCGTCCGCAGATCCAGCTTACGCGCTTCATTTAACGCATAGCGCACATCCACATAATCCGCTGAAATATAGCCCCCGCTGATCTGAATCCAGCCGTCCTGCTCGCTGACAATGGAATAACGCTCATTTTTCAGCGCCTGTTCCAGCACCTGCGCGTCCTCACTCGGCTCACTCCGGATATTCAGCTTGTCAGTCGTGATGACCGCCATCTTCTTGACCAGCTCAAATGCCTCTGTTTTTGCCGCCTCGCCGGTCTGTACAAATTCTGAACTGATGTAGCCCTCCAGACCGCCGGAAGATATCTGATACCAGCCTTCCTGGGAATCGTCCAGAATCTCGCACGCACTGCCGCCCATCAGTTTGCCGATGACATCGGAGGTTGTACTGGCGCTCTCACGCATATTAAGATAACCAGATACATCCACAATACCCAGATTCTGGTAGGACTCGACTACATTTTTCTTTTCTTCGTCCTCTTTTGCCTGTTCCTCATCCTCCGGCAGCGTCTCTCCGATCACGGTTTCCTGCACCTCTGCCTCGGATGCCGATGCCACCCGGGCGTTTCCAGAACCTCCGAACGTACCGCCCTGTGCCAGCTTCACGATGATGACCACAATCAGCACCACGATGACCGCACATCCTCCGACCATGAACCAGTGCATCGGATCCTTGCCGTTTCGTCTCTGACGTGCTTTATGCAGGCGTTCTTTATAATCTTCTGTCTTTTGCTCTTCCATCTTATCCTCTCCCTATCAGTCTCCCAGCATATTGACAATCCGGTACGGATTCCGGTAATTCCAGGTAGAAATCTTGATGCCGCTTCTCCGGCTCGCCGCATGGACGATCTGACCATTGCCAATGTACATCGCCACATGGTTGACCGTTCCCTTGCGATTCGTATAGAAAATCAGATCGCCCGGACGCATCTTCGAAGAATCAATCTTCGTACCCGTCCGCGCCTGTTCCCGGGACACCCGCGGCAGGGACACGCCCGCCACATGGCTGTATACATACTTTGTAAAACCAGAACAGTCCACACCCGAATGCGGGTCATTACCGCCCCAGACATAACGGTTTCCGACAAACTGAAGCGCATAGTTGACAATCTGGGTCCGCAAGGATTCCTTTTCTTTTAATGGGGTAAATGGGATCGCCTCCGGCAATGCATAACGCACATCTACGAAATCAGTCGCCACATACGCACTCGTCGTATCGAGCGCAATCTCGACCCAGCCATCCTGCTGGCTTATAACATCGTAACGCTCATTGTTAGAGATCTGCGTCCAGATCGGCGCATCCGTGCTCGGCTCCGTGCGGGCATTCAGGCGGTCGGTTGAAACGATCGCCATCAGTTCTGCAACCTCCATCGCCTCCTGCTTCGCCGCATCTCCTGTCAGGATATACTCCGCCTTCACATATCCAGTGACGGGACCCGACTGGATCTTATACCAGCCGCCGTCCTCGCTCGTCTCCAGAATCTCTCCGGCAGACTTGCTCGTCATCTTACCGATGATATTGCCATCCTCACTTGGCTGATCGCGCACATTCAAGTAATTATCCACACTGGAAATACCCAGATTTTTGTATAAATTCAGCACCATCGCACGCATATCCAGCTTCCGCGCTTCATTGAGTGCGTATTTGATCTCCGCATAATCCGTAGAAATATAACCGCTCGAAATCTGAATCCAGCCATTCTCCGGCTCACCCTCGACCACATAGCGCTCATTTTTCAATGCCTGACCGACAACCTCAGACTCCGTGTTCGGCTCTTTTCGGATGTTCAGGGAATCTGCCGTGATGAGCGCCCGCTTTTCAACCAGTTCCAACGCTTTTTTCTTCGCCTCATCCCCGGTCAGAACAAACTCTGAGCTGATATAACCAGAAATACCGCCAGATTCGACCTGATACCAGCCTTCGGTTGAATCATCCACGATCTCACACGCACTGTCGCCCATCAGTTTGCCGATGATGTTGCCGTCCGTGCTCGCCGTCTCACGCATATTCAGATAACCGGACACCTGCACGATACCCAAATTTTTATAGGAAGCTACCACTGCTTCTTTCTCTTTGATCTCCTCCGCTCTGGACTCTTCGGATGCCTCGTCCTTCGAAAGCTCTGATGCTGTCGCCGCCCCATTCTTTGCAGTTCCGGCTCCCGCCTGACGGCTGAGCAGGGACTTGCCTGCAAATGCTGCAACTGCAAGAGCAATCACCACCCCTGCTGCTATCACTCCGAAGCGCAGATTCTGACTCTTATCTTCGCCCTGGCGCCTGCGCGAATGTCCCGCGGATTCCCGGACCGGATTTGGTGTCTGATCCTGAGCTGGCTCTGATTCCTGACTCTGAACTGCTTCCGGCTCTTGAATCCGCTCCGCCGCTGGCACCTGTTCTGACTCCTGCGTTTCTTTTTTGTTTTCTTCTTCTAACATATGGATCGCTCCTGATTTTTCTTGAAATTATGACTTAATATCTTAAACGTAATTTTTATTTTATCATATTCGTAGGGAATTGCCAAGGAAGGATGTGGAGGAAAAAATGAATTTTCTATGAATGAATTATTACAGAAGTGTTAAGTTGTATATAAACGGTTAAGTCGTGAAAGGGGGAATTAGTTGGAAATATGGGAGAGGAGAATGCCCTCCGACCGCTCGCGCCGCCGGAGGGCATTCTTTCTCACTTATAGTCGTGGTTTTTAATTTGTTGACCCACTTTTCATTCCGTATACTTTTTGTCTGTTATCGGTTATTGATTTTATTCAAGTCGAACGTCCGTGAGACTTGGCGCGTGATTCTGGTCAGCGAAGCTGACATATTCCTATCAGAATCACTGCGCATCCTCGCGGAGCGTTTATCTCAGTCGGAGAATGGACTCCCACTGAGACAAATTTGCTATTACTCACCACCTGAAGAGGTGGGAGTCTTCTCGACTGAGATAAAAGCCTTCAAATCTTATAACCCCTGCTTATTTGGCAAGCATCATACGGTCATTCGCAAATTCTTCTCCGCTTACCTTTTCAAATCTCTCTAACAGGTCTTCTACCTGCAGATTCTTCTTCTCTTCCCCTGCTACATCGTAGATAATCCGACCTTCGTGCATCATAATCAGACGGTTGCCGATCTGAATCGCATCTTTCATATTATGGGTAACCATAAGCGCGGTCAGATTTTGTTCATCTACAATCTTTTCGGTGAGATCGAGGACTTTGCGGGCTGTTTTGGGATCGAGGGCGGCGGTGTGTTCGTCTAAAAGAAGGAGCTTTGGCTTCTGGAGGGTCGCCATCAGAAGGGTGAGCGCCTGGCGCTGTCCGCCGGAGAGTAAGCCCACTTTGCTGGTCATACGGGTCTGAAGCCCCAGGTCGAGCTGTGCCAATGCCTCACGGTAGAAGTCCTTTTCATTCTTTTTGATGCCCCAGCCGAGTCCTCTGGATTTGCCGCGGCGCAGTGCCATGGCAAGGTTTTCCTGTATCTCCATATTGGCGGCGGTGCCGCGCATCGGATCCTGGAAGACTCTGCCGATATATTTAGCGCGTTTGTATTCTGGTTCCCTGGATATGTTTACACCGTCGATCTCGATTTTACCAGAATCAATCGGATATACGCCTGCGATCATATTTAACATGGTGGATTTTCCAGCACCGTTTCCGCCGATGATCGTCACGAAATCGCCCGGTGCCAGGTGTAAGTTGATACCGTTTAAGGCTTTTTTCTCATTAACAGTTCCTTTATTAAAGGTTTTCTTTACATTTGTTATCGTCAGCATTACTCCTCGCCCCCTTCTGAATAATCTTTTCTCAGCCGATATTTAGCGAGTGCTACCGGAACACAGAGTGCCAGCGCTACAATGACAGCAGAGAGCAGCTTCATGTCGTTTGCGTCCATACCCATGCGGAGTACAACCGCACGAATCACAAAGTAAATGACCGAACCGACAACCACGGAGGTCAGTTTCCAATAAAAAGAGGTCAATCGTCCCATCAGGACTTCGCCGATGACGATCGCCGCCAGACCAATGACGATCGCACCCGTACCACTTCCAACATCACCATATTTCTGGCTCTGGCAGACGAGTGCGCCGGAGAGAGCGACCAGACCGTTGCTGACCATCAGGGATAAAAGCTTCGTCATACGAGTGTCCACGCCCAGCGCGCGCACCATATCCTCGTTGTTACCGGTTGCACGCATCGCGCTTCCGATCTCGGTTCCGAAGAACCAGTAAAGAAACAGAATAGCCGCCACAGCCAGCACAATTCCAACGATCATCGATGCCTGTGCCTGGGTCATCCCGAAGGAAGCAGCCAGACCACTGATAAGTGTCTTGACTTTCAGAAGCGGCAGATTGCTCTTTCCTCCCATGATCCGGAGGTTGATCGACCAGAGGGAAATCTGGGTCAGAATTCCTGCCAAAATCGCTGGTATCTCAAATACAGTATGAAGAATACCCGTTACCGCACCAGCCACGACACCGGCTGCCACTGCAACTAAAAGTGCCAGCACCGGATTTACTCCTTTGTTGACTACCAGGACTGCACAAACGCAGGCACCCAGCGCGAAGCTTCCGTCTACCGTCATATCTGCGATATCCATCAGGCGGAATGTAATGTAAACTCCCAATACCATGATTCCCCAAAGAACGCCCTGTGCAACCGCGCCCTGCAGGGATACTAATAAACCGCTCAAACTTTTACCTCCCTGTGTTTTGTATTTTCTTCATCTGATTAACTGTAAAGACTGCCAGATCGGCATATTTATTTTATGCTTCTGATCTGACAGTCCATCTCATTTGAAGTTTAGGTCTTTCTGGTACTCTTTATTTCTCAAGTCCAGATACATCGATTCCCAGCGTCTGTGCTGTCTCTTCATTGACACTCAGCTCGCACTTGGAAGCGTCCAGATAACCGATCGGCATCTTAGAAATATCGGCGCCCTCAGTCAGGATTTTAACGGCCTGCTCACCGGTCATGTAGCCTAACTGGTAGTAATCAATACCGTAAGTAGCAAGACCGCCTGCATCTACCATGCCCTTCTCGCCGCAGATAACCGGAAGTTTATTCTCATTTGTTACCATCGTTACGGTTGCCATACCAGCTGCGATCATGTTGTCGGTTGGTGTGTATACGCAGTCTACATTGCCAACCATAGATTCTACAACGGTAGGAATCTCATTGGAATTGGAAACGGTGTAATCTTCATACTCAATACCGGCTGTGTCGAGTGCTTCTTTCGCCATATCAATCTGAAGAACGGAGTTTGCCTCCGCGCTGCAATACAGAAGTCCGACCTTCTTTACATCTGGAATAATCTGCTGCATCAGGTCAATCTGCTCTTTAACCGGAGTCAGATCAGAAGTACCTGATACGTTGCCGCCCGGAACCTCGTTGCTCTCTACCAGACCGGAAGCCGCCGGATCGGTAACAGCGCTGACAAGAATCGGAATCGAATCCGTCACACCTGCAACTGCCTGTGCTGCCGGGGTTGCGATTGCAAAAATCAAATCATCTTTATCGTTGACCAGTTTCTCTGCGATCGTCTGGCATGCAGACTGCTCGCCAGCTGCATTCTGCTGGTCGATCTCGTATTTGATGCCTGCATCGTCCAGCGCTGCCACGAAGCCCTCATTGGTCTTATCCAGTGCCACATGCTGGGTCAGCTGTAATACACCAATCTTATAGGTCTCGCCGTCTGCTGTCTGCTCTGCCTCTTTGCTTTCTTCGCCGTCTGCGGACTCCGCTGCTGTCGTGTCCGTACTTGCTGTCTGTCCTCCGCAGGCTGCCAGGGATGCCGCCATCGCGCCAGCCAGCATCAGGGCTGCTAATTTCTTTGTCTTTCTCATAATATCATCCTCCTGAACCTTTTCAACGTATGTAACAGATTTTCCTCTTATGCATCAAACCATGATTTATTCTTCACTTTAAAGAGCTGAACTGTTACGCTTTAAAGCAATCATACTACAAACTCCAAAAAGAGTCAACCTAAAATTCCGCTGTTTTTTAGGGAATTCAGGTTGACTCTTTTTTATTTTGCTTCCGCAATCTGCAGTTTCACCGTAAACGTTGAACCTTTTCCGACTTCCGACTCTACCTCCACGCTTCCATGATAAAAATTCACGATATGCTTGACGATCGAAAGACCAAGCCCGGTGCCGCCCTGTTTGCGGCTGCGCCCTTTATCCACCCGGTAAAACCGCTCAAAAATACGGCTCTGGCTCTCCGCCGGGATGCCGACGCCGGTGTCGCGGACCGTCAGTATCATATCCGCGCCCCAGTGCTTGACCTGCACCCAGATTTCGCCGCCCTCGTTGTTATACTTGACCGCGTTTGTCAACAGATTGTTAAACAGCTCCTGCATCTGGCGCAGATCGGCACGAATTGTGAAATTCTCGCACTCTTTATGGACTGTGATGCCGCGCGACGCCGCCTGCGCGGCAATCGAAGACAGGCTGTCCTCCAGCAGTTCCACCGTGCGGATTGTCACAATATCTGCTTTCGCACCGCGCGATTCCAGACGGGAGATCATCAAAATATCATCCACCAGGTTCGTCATCCGCATTGCCTCTTTTTTTATGCGTCCCAGAAAATCATGTGCCGTGTCCGGATCCTGTGCCATGCCGCTTTCCAAAAGCTCGACATAACCGCGGATCGAAGTGATCGGTGTTTTCAGCTCATGCGATGCATTGCTGAAAAACTCCTGCCGGATCTGTTTTTCTTTCTCAATGCGCTCCAGATATTTCTTCATATTCCGGGACATCCGCGTCGTCGTGTCCGCAATGACATTGATCTCCTCATACGGGCATTTTTCAAACTGAAAACGCGTGTAGTCGTCATCCATCCGCACCATTTCATTGGAAATTTCCTGCAAAGGGCGCGTGATTGACTGGGAAAACCGTTCCGCCTCCATCACTGACGCAAAAAAAGCTATTCCAAAGCTCAAAAAAGCGGCCGGAATCAGCATCAGGATATATTCACCCAGCCCGGTTGAACTGGCAGAAAGGCGCAGTATGTATTTGCCGTCCGATGAACGGATCGCCGCGTACGCCATCTGCATTCCTAACGTTCCGGAACGGCGCACCGAATATCCATAGCCCGTCGCCAGCGCATCCTTCACTTCCTTGCGCTCCAGATGATTTTCCATCTGATTCACCTGCGCTACTTCCGTATCAGCCACCACCGTGCCATCCATCCGGATCAGCGTATAACGGCTATTATTGTCGTTCGTAAGGTCGCTCAAATCCATCAGCTGTTCTTCCACATTCCCCGTATAATCCAACATACGGTCAACGGATTCCAATGCAAAATGCATGTCCTCCCTTGACCGTTTGAGCAATACACTGCTGGTAACCACCAGAGCGATAAATGTATTCAGAACCAGCGCCAGGAATAACAGATGAATAAATTTCGTCAAAATCGCTTTTCGCATCGTTTCATCACTTTCCCGCTTCTTTTTCCTTTAAAAACCGATAGCCCACGCCGCGCACTGTCTTGATCTGGGCTCCGGCATCATGCAACTTCTGCCGGAGTGTCTTGATGTGCATGTCCAGCGTTCTCGTCTCCCCATCATAGTCATAGCCCCAGATATGATCGAGAAGCTCGTCGCGCGTCACCACCCGGTTGATATGTTCCATGAGATATGTTAAAAGTTCAAATTCTTTGAGCGTCAGCTCCGTCCGGTCGCCGCAGGCAATCACCTCTCGCGTCTCCCGGTTGATGCTGACTTCACCGATCGTCAGGCTGGAAACCTCCTCTTTTGCAGGTTCCACCCGCTTTAAAAGGTTTCTGACGCGCGCCGAAAGCTCCAGAATACCGAACGGTTTCGTCATGTAGTCGTCAGCACCGTTGTCAAGTCCCTGTACAATATCCATCTCACGATCCTTTGCCGTCAGCATCAGGACCGGGGCTGCGGAAAAGTCCGGCATCTCCCGGATTTTGCGGATCGCCGCCATGCCGTCCATCCCCGGCAGCATCCAGTCGAATACAAACATCGCCGGATACTCCCGCTGCGCCTCCCTGCCTCTCCGGAGCAGGGCCGAGAGGTTGTCAAGCGCTTCCTCTGCCGTCTCAAATCCGCTGGCGCAGTAACCGAAGTTTTCCAGTGCCACGCAGATCAGATTCCGGATATTTTCATCATCCTCAATCACATATATCCGATATTTCATTACTGCATCTCTTCCTTTACGTAGCCAGCTACATTCTTGGCATGATCCGCGATTCTCTCATAATTTGCCAGTGCATCCAGGAAGATAACACCGCCCTCAATCTTGCAGTCTCCATTGGAAAGACGGTTCATATGGTTCTCGCGCATCTCCTCCTCCATACTGTCAACCTCTTCCTCCCAGCGGGCAGTCTGACGCACCTTCTGCATGTCATGCGCCTGACGCGCCTCCACGGACGCCTCGACCGATTTAAGCGTTGCATCTGCAATCGTCCGCAGCTCTTCCAGCGCCAGATCCGAGAAATCAATATCCACATTCTCAATCCGCTTCTTAGCAAGCTCTGCCAGGTTTTCACAGTGGTCACCGACGCGTTCAAGATCACCGATTGTATAATACATATTCTTAACAAGAAGATGCTGTTCATCATTTAAGGAGAGGTTGTTGATCTTTAAGAGATATTCTGTCAGCATTTTCTCCATGCGGTCGATCGTCTCTTCATTTTCAAATACCTGTTCACAGAAATTATTATCTGCATCCACCAGGGCTGCGGTTGCTATTTTTAAGTTAGCAACCGCTACTTTACCCATGTTGACAACCTCGTTGCATGCCGTCTCAATCGCAAAGGACGGAGTTTCGAGGATACGGTCGTCTAAGTGACGGATCATCTCGGTCTCGACACTGTTTGCCGACCACTCTTTCTCTGTCTCCTTCGGCTTCGGAACAATCACATCCGATGCCTTTACCAGGAAACCGGCAAACGGGAACATAATACAGGTGTTGACAACGTTAAATACCGTATGGAAAATCGAGATTCCCACACTGTCCGCACGCGTCATCGCAAGTTCCGGATTCATCATAAACACGATGTATAAAGCAACGCCAAATACAACTGCACCTGTCACGTTGAACAGAAGATGAATGACCGCCGCACGCTTTGCCGTACGGGTCGTACCGATACAGGATAACAGTGCGGTCGCACAGGTACCAATATTCTGTCCCAATGTGATAAAAACTGCCGACTGCCAGTTTACCATGCCGTTGATCGCCAGCATCTGTAAAATACCGACGGACGCGGAACTACTCTGGATGATTGCGGTAACTGCCAGACCGACTAAAACACCTAAAAGCGGATTCTGTCCCAGTACCCGGAAGGACTCGGAGAAGATCGGCGCATCCCGGTACGGCTCAATCGAACCGGACATGAAAGAAAGACCGATAAACAGGAGTGCGAAACCGATCAGGACTTCGGCACCCTCTTTTTTCTTGTGGCTCTTCGCAAACATCGTGATGAATGCGCCGATACCGAAGAGAACCGGTGCAAAGAACTCCGGTTTTAACACCTCGCCCCACTCACTCATCGACACGATCCAGCTCGTCACGGTCGTACCAATGTTGGCACCCATGATGATGCCGGTTGCCTGCAGAAGGTTGATAATTCCGGCGTTTACAAAACCAACGACCATAACCGTCGTCGCGGAACTACTCTGGATGATCGCGGTAACGCCCGCGCCCACCAGCACACCCAGCAAGCGGTTCGAAGTCAGGATCTCAAGCACACGTTGTAAACGGTTGCCCGCAAACTTCTGCAGACCATCCGCCATCGACTCCATTCCATACAGGAACATTCCCAGTCCTCCAATGAACTGAAAGAGTGTTCCCAAAGTACTAATAGACATACATATTCTCCCATCATCTTTTGATCTTTACACATAGTATGTCTTCACTATATCAAATAAATGTAAAAATAACCAGCAGGAAATGTAAAATCTGTGTAAAATTTGATATTCGCAACACTGTACTGCCTGAATGAGAGGATGGTTACAGGACAGCCCGGTATCACTCCTATAGTGCCGGGTTGCGAAAACCATCTTCCACAAACCGCCCGCTCGCAAACATCGCCTGAACAGCAGCCCGGTAGTCAGACAGCTTCTGTGCCTTCTTAATCCTCTTCAATTCTTTTTCACATCCCGGAAAATGGCACTGGAAATAGTACCAGAGTTCCTTCATTTTAAACAAAGTATTCCGGTCGCCGGACATGATTTCTGCATAACCGGTCAGGAGGCGATCGTGGAATTGCTGGAAGGATTGGAGATGAGTCGAGGATGGCAGATTCCACACCTCTCCAAAAATCCACGGACTTGCAACCGCCCCTCGCCCAAACATCAACGCGGCTAATTTCGTTTTTTTCTGCATTTCGCCTTTGTCAGACGGTTCATCTTGTCCTACAATTTCTTCCATGAGCGCAGACGCATCCGCCGCCGAAAAAAGATTTCCATTATAGCTGACCGAGCAGCGGCTCTGCTCCAGCGCATACGCAAATGACTCCATCCGTATTTTCCCCTTATAATAGTCCTCGCGCACTCTCGGGTGTACAATCAGTTCTTCCAGCGGATAGTGATTATAGATTGCGAGCAGGCGTGGAAATTCAGACGCTTCTTTCATGCCGATCCGGGTTTTGATCGACAAACGCACCGGCTTTCCATCCGCAGCGTGGATTTTTTCCAATCCGTTGCAGACTTCCTCCAGAAACAAGCTCAAATCTTCCGGCTCGGCTAAAAATCCCGCGCCCTTTTTCTTCGTAACCACCGTCCCCGACGGACAGCCCAGGTTCAGATTAACCGTCCTATATCCATACTCCGCCAGTTCCTCGCAAACCCACAGAAAATCTTCCGCCGAATGCGTCAGAATCTGCGGGATCAGGCATAATCCCTGATTATGCTCTGGAAGAATATCGTTCCTCTCCCTGGATGTCAGCTTATGGCTGGAACCTGGTGCAATGAACGGACTGTAATACCGGTCAACGCCCCCATAAATGACTGCATGCGCCTGCCGGAATACGTATCCCGTGATTCCCTCCATTGGTGCAAAATCTAATTTTACACTCCTTGCATCGTTCGCGCTTATACGATTCGCGCCCACTTTTAATGCCTCTGGCTGAATCATTTTCTTCACGCTTCATTTCCTCCCAGTGATATGATATAGATCGGATTCTGCCCTTTCATCAAATGACTGGAACCAATCTTCTCCGCTTTTGCAATCTGCATGGACAGAATCTCCGCCTCTATCCCGCGCTCTTTCAGGTAACTCATAAGCACTGTCAGAGACTCCAGCGCAATCAGGTTGATCACAATCCGGATATTTGGGTTCAATCGGAACAATTCATCCAGAATCTCGCGCATCTGTCCGGTTGTTCCCCCGATAAATGCCCGATCCGGTCGGTGAACACTTACCTGTGCAAATGTCTCCGGCGCCTTTCCCGGCACGATCGTGACCGCCTCTGTTCTAGCTTTCTCACAATTTGCCCGGATCAGTTCAACCGCCTCTTCCTTATATTCAAACGCACACACATGAATCCCCGGACAGCTTACCGCCGCTTCCACACTGACAGAACCCGTTCCCGCGCCAATGTCCCAGAACTCACAGTCCTCATACAATTCCAGCTTGGACAATGACACGGTCCTCACCTCACTCTTCGTCATCGGGACCTTGCCCCGGATAAACCATTCATCTCGCATTTGCTACTCCCCATTTTCTAGATTCTCATATAAATTCACTCAATTGATATATTTTTTCTGACTCCCCTTGGCACATACATCCAGCCATTTTCGCAAAAAATCTGGACAGGATGCATAATAGAGATGCGGAAATCCGCCAATCTGTCCTCCCTTTTCATGGATGCAGCGCCAGCTTCGGTTTCCGGTCGGTTTGACTGCCTCCCAGTCGGTGCCCGGATCTTCGCTCTCCCAGTAATGGAACTCATGCCCGTGAATTTCCTGACCGGATGAGGTCAGCAGACGCACATAGCCAAACCGGCGCAGGCGGTTCGTCCGGTAAGCGTCAAATGGATAAACGCCAGCCATTTCCCAATGTTTTCCATCGCTTCCTTCAAGAGTACGGTGTAAATATAAAAATCCACCGCATTCCGCCAGAAACGGCATTCCCGCCGCAATCGACCGCCGGATACTCTCACGCATCACCGCGTTCTTTGCCAGCTCCCGTGCATAATTCTCCGGATAACCGCCGCCAAATAAAAGCCCATCCACTCTGTCCGGGATTTTTTTATCCCTCAGTGGACTGAAATAAACCAGCTCCGCCCCCATCTGTTCCAGAAGGCGGAAATTTTCCTGATAGTAGAAGCAGAATGCCTCGTCACGGGCAACACCGATGCGGACGCGCGAGGTGACTTTTTGCTCTTGACATGCTGGGAATTTCGCTATACTTTCCGCCTCCATTGATTCGTTTTCTGCTTTTTCTTTCTCTTTGTTTTCTATCCTCAATGGCAGCATCCCCGCTACTTCCAGCACCCGATCCACCGCAATCGACTTCTCCATCTGAGCTGCCAATCGCCCGATCCGCTCGCGCAGCCGATCGATCTCGCCCGGCAGAAAAAGTCCCAGATGGCGGCTTTCCATGCGGTATTCCTCGGATTCCGGCAGATAACCAAGCACCGGAAGCCCCGACGCCTCTTCCACGGCTGCTGCCAGCCGCTCATAATACATCGAAGAAACCCGGTTCAAAATCACTCCGGCAATATGGCTTTTTTTCCGGAAATGTAAAAATCCAGATGCCATTGCTGCCGCCGACAACGATGCGCCCTTACAGTCCAGCACCAGAATCGCCGGCGTGTCTGTGATCTCTGCAATCTCCCAGCTGCTGGCGGACGTTTCTGTTCCGCCCAAACCGTCATAATAGCCCATGACACCCTCTAAAACTGCGATTCCCGCCTGTTCTTCCCGCACTGCATCCGCCAGAACCTCCCGCACGCCTTCCGTCGGCAGAAAAAAGCTATCGAGATTTCGCCCGGGAATGCCGAGCACATAGCGGTGAAACATTGGATCGATATAGTCCGGTCCACATTTGCACGCGATCGGATTCAGACCGCGGCGGCGAAGGACTTCAAGCAGTCCGCAGGTCAGAAGGGTTTTCCCACTGCCGCTTTTGGGGGCGGCAAGCATGATGCGTGGACATGCTCTGACAGAAGCCTCATGTGGCAAAAGTTTATCTGCATTATTTTTATATGATTCTGTTACTCGAACATCGGATGGCATTTTTTCTGACACCATTTTCTGTTCATATATCAACTTCTCTACATTTTTTGTTTCTGTATTGTTACCATCTGTAATCTTTTCCTCTTCGTTCTGCCCACGCTTTATTTCATCCGTGACTTCCAGCAGCATCAAGCTCAAATCCGCAAATTCCAATTTTCTCATTTCTTCCGCGGTTCCGCTCCGGATCTGCTCTTCCGGGTACGATAAGTTTTCACCAACCGTCACCTGTACATTTCCATATCCCGCCTGTGTCAGACGTTCACAAAACTGTCCAGCTCCATTTTTGCCGCCCATGAGGATAAACGCACGCTTAGCCGGTTCTTCTGGATCACACAGACGTTTCATCACCCGATCGACAGACAATTCTCTTCCATGTGCGGAATAAATCGTCGCATCTTCCCAGTGCGTCCCCAGGCGTGCCGCCAGATAACTGACACAGGATGTACCCGGATAGACGGTAAATGGATAACCAGCTTCCCGCAGCCTCTCTGCCATCCTGGATGCCCCGCTGAAAAAGCCGGTATCGCCCGAATACAGGATGACCGCCTGCTTCCATTCCGGGTGTTCTGATACAATCTGTATCACATCGTCAGGAAGATATGCTTTATAGCACTTCCTTTCTTTTTCCACCGCAGCCGCTGATTCCTGTCTGTTTTCAGCTTTTCCTTCCTTGCTAATCAGCAAATCATTCTGCAGCGCTCTCTCCGCGGATTCCAGCATACGCCCCGCGCCAATCAAGGCGTCACTCTCTCGAATTGCCCGAAGGACTTCCCCTGTCATCTGGGACGGCTGTCCCATGCCAATTCCCGCCAGAATCAAATGTGTTTTTAACTCTCCAACATTCCCCTCATCCGCCTTCTTCAGCACCTCCATCGCCTCTTCCAGCGAAATACCATCCTCCTCCGGTCTGCGGATCACAACCACTCTGGTTCCATTTTCACGCGCCGCTTCTACCTTTTCCTGAAATCCGCCCGCACGCCCGGAATCTTTCGTCAATAGCCACTTCGCTTTTGTCTGCCGGAGAAATAGCGTATTCATTTCGGTGGAAAAAGGTCCCTGCATCGCAATCAGATGGCTGCCAGTTATCCCCAATTTTTCACATTTCTTCAAAACATTCGAAGTTGGAAGCACTCTTGCATACACCCGTTTTTGATAATCTGGTATCTGGCACAGGGCTTCCAGTTCTTTACTGCCGGTTGTGGCAAAAATCACGCCGGAAACAGAAGAAAGAAATGACACTGCCTCCTGAATGGAATCAACCTCGACCCAATCACGTGCTTTGTTTTGTTCGCCCTCTGCGCGCAGGCACCGTTCCAGGCGGACACCGGTCCGTCCGCACGCTTCCTGGATTTCTTCTGAAACAAGTCTGGCATGCGGATGGGTTGCATCGATCACAAGATGAATCCCCTGGTTTCGGATAAATTCTTCCATCTGGTAACGATCCATCCGTCCACGTAAGACTTTTATCACTGAGGATGCTTGAACATTTTTCAAGCTTTTCTTTGCAAAACAAATCTCTTTGTCAGCGCATTGCCCACTTTCCTTCGTATTATGGTTCAAATCTGGATTCCCTGCATTCCCAGACTCCATCAGTTCCTCCTGCAAAAGCTCCTCTCCATACTCCGAAGCCACGCTGACCCACGCCTCAATCTTTTCCCGGCTACAATATTCCGCCAGCAGGCGCCCTTCTGTCGTTCCTCCAAATATCCATATTTTACACATCGCGGTATCCCCTCGGTGTCACCAGACATCCATTTAACATCTGCGTTTCCTTATTTCCAATAAATACGGTCGTAAACATATCCACCTGCGTCTTTTCCAGTTCTGCCAGTGTCAAAAGGTGCACCGCCTCGCCCTCGCGGCCAATATTCTGTACATATCCGCAGGCAGTCTCACCACTTTTATACTCTAAAAGAATCCGGCAGGCACGCTCCAGATAATCGTGGCGTTTCCGGCTGGATGGATTGTAGAGGCAGATAATAAAATCCGCTTCCGCCGCTGCACGCAGCCTTTTTTCGATCACTTCCATCGGCGTCAGAAGGTCACTCAGGCTGATCACCGCAAAATCATGTCCCAACGGTGCACCGAGAATGGCTCCGCCTCCCAGCGCTGCCGTCACTCCTGGAATTACTTCCACGTTCACATCCGGGTACGCCTCTGCCATCTGCAGCACCAGCCCCGCCATGCCATAGACGCCGCTGTCCCCACTGCAGATCATTGCTGTTTTCCGACCATCCTGCGCCGCTTTTAATGCCATCTCACAGCGTTCCTTTTCCTGGCGCATCGGCGTTGTCAGAAATTCCGCCTGTGGATAAAATTCTTTTACCAGATCCACGTATACCGTATAACCGATGATCACCTGGCTTTCCCGCAAAATGCGGTCTGCCCGGACCGTCATCTGTTCTCTCGCCCCCGGTCCAATTCCGATCACGTATAATTTTTTTTCTTCCACTGCTGCCTCCTTACTTGCTCCGATGCCGGAACCGCTACTGCTGCCGTCACACCGTTAAACGCCATTTTCTGTACTCTCAGATCGATCGCAGGCAGATTTTTCTCATCCATCTCCCGTTCCCGGTAAATCCGGCGCACCCCCATGACGGCTGCACGCTCACAAACATTTCCTACCCCTACTGTCTTCCGCACAAACGGCGATTCTGCAAACTTCGTACCGGCACTCTCCAGCTCTTCCGGGGTAAAACTCCACAGTTCCACATCCCACTCCTTCGCAAGCGCCAGAAATGCCATCTCATTTTTCTTCCGATCCACCGTTGCAATCGCCCGCACCGCACTTTTATCAATCATCGCCCGAGAAAGTGCCACTCTTGCCATCTCCCGGACAGCATTCAGGGACGAATCCCGGCGGCATCCCATTCCAAGAACAACCGTTCGCGGATACAGGCGCAGAAGTTCCGGCGTACCTGATTCATTTTCCGGCTCATAACTTTGCTCTTTCTTCTGCTCACTTTTCTGCCCAAGCGATCCTATATCGGATTTTCCGACAGACATATCTATCTCAGCCGCCTTCGCCGAATCACCGGTTTCCACTGCCACTACCGCCGCTGCTTTGGCTGCATCCCGCTGTTCCTTCTTCTCCTGCAGCCCAATCACCATATCCCGGCGCACCAGAGACGCTGGGGCATTTTTCGGGCATCCGCCCTGTTTCAGCGTCACATAGATGTTTTCCTTCTGCCATACGCCCGGAGTAATCTCTGCCGGAACGATTCCATCTACTGGATAATCACTGAAAAAGCCAATTTTTTCACCGCGCAGCTCCGCCGCAGAGATTTGTTTCGCCAGTTCCCGGTCACTGATCACCAGCTCATTTTCCGCTGCAAATACATCAACTGCAAATGCCTGCCGCAGATCCGTTGCCGTCGTAATTACCGGTTCTGCCCCCAGAATCTGCGCCGCTGCCTCTGCCAGTTCATTGCATCCGCCCACATGTCCAGACAAAATCGGGATCGCATAACGTCCCTGCTCATCGATCACCAGCACCGCCGGATCTTTCAGCTTATCCTGCACCCACGGCGCAATCAAACGGACTGCAATCCCCGCCGCCCCGACAAACAAAATTGCTTCCTTCTCCTGAAATGCTTCCTTGACCACCTGTTTCAGCGGTTTCGAATGTTCGGATCCTGTATAATCTAAAAAGTCAAACGCCTCTTCCATCTGCTGGCTTAATTTCTCCAGCAGGCGCGTCGCCGTCTCTTTTCCCTGTGCAGTAAAGCAAATGCAGATACCGTTCCTGACCCGAAGTTTCAACTGCTCCATTTATAACAATCCCTTTCTATTACTCATATACAAAACCATCCGTCCCCTGACGGAATTCAGTTGTGAATTCTGGCGCATATAAACGTGAGCGCTCGTATCCCGCCTGGGCAGTCACATCCCCGACGATAATCAGAGCTGTTTTTTTGATATTTTCCTGCTCTGCCGCCTCTGCAAGCGTGGCAACCGTGCAGACAACCCGCTTTTCATCCGGCCAGGTCGCTTTGTACACGATCGCCGCCGGCGTGTCCGCCTCATATCCGCCCTTTATCAGCTCTTCCGAAAGCTTCTTCAGCATTCCCGTGCTTAAAAATATAACCATAGTCGCATGATGCGCTGCAAACGACGCGATACTCTCCCGCTCCGGCACCGGCGTCCGCCCCGCCATCCGGGTGATAATCACGCTCTGCGAAACGCCCGGCAAGGTATATTCCAGATTCAATGCAGATGCCGCGCCGCAGAAAGAGCTGACCCCCGGACATACCTTATAAGAGATATTTAACTTGTCCAGCTCGTCCATCTGTTCCCGGATCGCACCATACACGCAGGGGTCGCCCGTGTGAAGCCGCACCGTCATCTTACCCGTCGATTCCGCTTCTTGGATCTTTTCGACCACTTCTTCCAGCGTCATTTTCGCACTGTCATAGACAACGGCTGATTCTTTTTTATAATCCAAAAGCTCTGGATTGACCAGAGAACCTGCGTAAATAATCTGGTCTGCCTGATTCAAAAGGCGTGCTCCCCGCACTGTGATTAAATCTGGCGCTCCCGAACCTGCTCCGACGAAATATACCATATATGTGATTTCTCCTTTTTTATTTAATATTCGAATCTCAACTTTTCGTAATTTATGATTCTTCTATCTATCATTACTTCCATGCCTCTCTCCATCTCCAGCAGCTCCCGCACATACGCATCCGCCCCAGCTGTCCGCGCCATCAGTCCATAATTGCTCGAAAATAGCATTACCTCCGTCTGAACGCCGCTCTCTTCTTCCAATACCGCTTTGACCTGATTCGCTACCTGCTCCATGACCTGTTTCAGATATCCATGTTCATATAGGAAATCTGCCGCTTCCTCAGTCGTATTCATCGGCAGCAGAGCATCTGCCTCCGGAAATCCAACGGTCCGCGCGCATGCAGACAAAATCTCCATCCGCCTGTCACCATACCGGGAATGTGTATTCATCACACCACCTGCCACTTTGACCAGTTTTCCAACATGCCCTGCCAAAAGCGCCTGGTGAATTCCTTCCTGTGAAAGCATTTTAAAGCTGGTCCCGATAAAATTACTGCACTTGATGAAATTTTCCATCGAAAGCCCGGTTTCTTCTTTTAAAAATCGTTCTCCATAATTGCCTGGCGCCACTGCCAGCAGCGAAACATCCTCCTGAGCGTGCACCCGGATATCCAGCCGGATCGTCTCAACCAATGCTGCCTCACTCATCGGGTTCACAATCCCAGTTGTTCCAAGCACCGAGATACCACCGATGATCCCCAGATGCGGGTTAAACGTTTTCTCCGCCAGCTCCCGCCCGGCAGGGATAGAAATCTCAATCCGCAAAGGTAACTCCGGCATGCCCGCCTCCCGGCGTGCCAGAGCCGCCTCCCGGAAAATAGCCGTCCGCGGTACCGGGTTGATCGCGTAATGCCCCACCGGACACGAAAGACCGTCCCGCGTCACCATGCCGATGCCCTCGCCGCCGGTTACCTCAATTCCCGGATACGCCGGGTCTGTGTAACCGCTTTCAGTTATGCTATCATGACAAGCCAGGACGGCCCGTGCACAAACCAATGTCCCATTCGTCACATCCGGATCGTCACCGGAGTCCTTCTGTACACCGCATACTGCGCTATCTTCCTCCCGCTCTGCCCGGACAATCGGCAGAATCGCCCGGACGCCGGAAGGTGTCACTGTCTCTGCCGCCGCAGGTGCTTCCCCTGTGCAGAGAAACAACACCGCCGCCCGCGTACACGCCGCCGCGCAGGTTCCGGTCGTAAATCCGGTTCGAAGTTCCTTTTTTTCATCTGTCTGTTTCTTTTCCGTCTCCATCTGCCTCCCTGTATGCCATTTTCTGCCTGAAGATTCTTCTGTCCATTATAGGAGATTTACACCCGACTTTCAACTTATTACTATTTATCTTTATTTAAAATTCCAGTAACAATCCCTCATTTTCCCCTTGCACTTTCCTCAACTGTGCGGTACAATACGGAATATAAATAAGTAGATTTAATTACATATTCAAGAAATAGTTATTATAAACGTGCAAGGACAGCTAACATGTAAATATAAAAAACCGGAAAGATCTTCTCTTTCCGGCATTTTAAGTCTCACACACTTTAAAACAATACAGTTTTAAACAACAACGTGAAACATTATTTGGTACGGACAACCAGATGGGCATTGACATACTCCCAGGAGTATGTGCCCGCTTTGCCGCCATCCTCAATGAAAAATGGAGTTACCATCTTGTAGCCTTCATCCATCATCATGGTTGCAGCTTCCAGACATGATTCCTCTTCGTTTTCAAAATCAACATTAATGCATGGATTCTCTTCCATGGAAGGATTGTCCTCATTCGGATCTAAATGTGCAATTGCGTACTGCATATGAATTCTCCTTTTCCTTATGATACTGAGAGTCTGAAAACTCCCTGCCACTCATTATAACTATCTTTCAATCAATCGTCAAGCACCTGCGGGCGCACCTTTACTATATAAAATTTTGGGGTGAAAACATGAATACAATTATCAATTTAATCGAAAAAACCTACTATTTCCTCTGGGGTGACTGGATTCATCTGCCGCTTCCTGGCGGAACAACCATCAACCTGCCGCTTCTGGTTCTTCTGCTCGTCCCGACCGGTATCTTCTGTACTATCCGGACGCGGTTCCTGCAGATCCGAATGCTTCCGGATATGCTGCGCGCGCTGCTGGAAAAGGCCGAAACCGGACACAAAGGTGGCTCTCTCTCCGCACTCCAGGCACTGATCGTGTCAACTGCGACCCGCGTCGGTATGGGAAATCTTGTCGGTATCGTTGCCGCTCTCTCCGCCGGAGGCGCCGGTGCGTTGTTCTGGATGTGGGTAACCGCGCTGCTCGGTTCGGCAACCGCTTTCATCGAGGCGACCTTAGCCCAGCTTCACAAACAGCCGGATCCGCTCTACGGCGGTTACCGCGGCGGTCCTGCTTACTACATTCACGACTGGATCAACAGCAAACGCCAGAAACAGGGCACGCCGGTTTCGAAGAAAAATCTTCTCTCCGTACTGTTTGCGCTCTCCGGTCTGATCTGCTGGTGCGGTATCAGCCAGGTCATCAGTAATTCCGTGACCTCTTCTTTTAAGAATGCATTCGGCATCCCGCCGATCTACTCATGCTTGTTTTTAGTTCTCCTTGCGGCAGTCATCGTTCTTCGGAAAAATGCCTCCGTCAGGGTTCTGGATCTGCTGGTTCCGATCATGGCAGGCATTTACATTATCCTGACCCTGTTTTTAATTATCGTGAACTTCCGCCAGCTTCCAGGCGTTTTTGCCCGCGTTTTTGAGGAAGCACTCGGTCTGCGCCAGGCAATCGCAGGCGGCTTCGGCGCCGTATTGATGAACGGTGTCAAACGGGGACTTTTCTCCAATGAAGCAGGAAGCGGTTCCGCCCCGTGTGCGGCAGCGACGGCAGAAACCTCCCATCCTGCCAAAGTCGGACTGATGCAGGCGATGGGCGTTTTCATCGACACGCTTCTCTGCACCTGTACAGCCATGATCATGCTGCTGGTCCCGGCTGATAAAATCTCCGGTCTGGAGGGCATGGATCTGCTGCAGGCGGCAATGAGCTGGCATTTCGGGGAATTAGGCGTCATTTTCATAGCCGTAATCCTGTGGCTGTTCAGTTTCACTACCTTCATCGGCATCCTCTTCTACGCCCGCTCCAATGTGAGCTACCTCTTCGGAGACACCTGGGCCGCCCAGACGGCGTACAAGATTCTCGCCCTGATCATGATGTTTGTCGGCGGACTGACCGCCTACACCTTTGTCTGGGATCTCGGTGATGTCGGTGTCGGTCTGATGACCGTCTTCAACCTGATCGCGCTGATTCCGATGTCGAAAGAAGCGCTTGTAAGCCTGCGGGATTATGAGGCAAAATATAAGAAATCATAGCCACTTTATTTCGAAATAAAAAGGGCGTGTGAAAAAACGAGAGTTTTTTCACACGCCCTTTTTCATTAATGATGGAACAGACGGATTCCCGTAAATGCCATTACAATGCCATATTTATTGCAAACCTCGATTACATTGTCATCACGAACCGATCCGCCCGGCTGTGCGATGTACTGAACGCCGCTCTTGTGCGCGCGCTCAATGTTGTCGCCAAATGGGAAGAATGCATCAGAACCAATGGTTACACCCTTCATGCCGTCCAGCCATGCGCGTTTTTCCTCACGGGTAAATACCGGCGGTTTTACCTTGAAAGTTTTCTGCCATGCGCCCTCTTCCAGCACATCCATATATTCTTCTCCGATATAAACATCGATCGCATTGTCGCGGTCTGCACGCTTGATTCCATCCACAAACTGAAGATTTAACACCTGCGGAGATTGGCGCAGATACCAGTTGTCGGCTTTCTGACCTGCCAGACGGGTACAATGTACACGGGACTGCTGACCTGCGCCGATACCGATCGCCTGTCCATCCTTCACGTAGCAGACAGAGTTGGACTGTGTATATTTCAGGGTAATCAAAGATACGATCATGTCGATCTTCGCGTTATCCGGCAGCTCTTTATTCTCAGTCACGATATTCTCCAGCAGCTCACGGTTGATTGTCAGATTATTTCTACCCTGCTCAAAGGTCACGCCAAATACCTGTTTGCGCTCCACCGGAGCCGGTACATAATCCGGATCGATTTCAATGACATTGTACTTGCCATTTTTCTTTGATTCCAGAATCTCCAGCGCCTCCTTGGTATATCCCGGAGCAATCACGCCATCCGATACTTCTCTCTTGATGATGCGCGCCGTATCTGCATCGCAGACATCCGACAAAGAAATAAAATCGCCGAAGGAAGACATGCGGTCTGCACCTCGTGCTCTGGCATATGCACACGCAAGCGGAGATAAGTCTCCCATATCATCGACCCAGTAAATCTTACGCATCGTCTCGTCTAACGGAAGTCCTACCGCTGCACCTGCCGGCGAAACATGTTTAAAAGAAGTTGCCGCCGGAAGCCCGGTTGCCTCTTTCAGTTCTCTTACCAGCTGCCAGCCATTGAACGCATCCAGGAAATTGATATATCCCGGTTTGCCGCAAAGTACCTTGATTGGAAGCTCACTGCCGTCCGCCATAAAAATGCGGGACGGTTTCTGGTTCGGGTTGCATCCATATTTTAACTCAAGTTCGTTCATCTTCATTCCTCCTGTATACCCATTTAAACGCATGATTCAAATGCTGTTTCAAGTCGAACGTCCGTGAGACTTGGCGCGTGATTCTGGTCAGCGAAGCTGACATATTCTTTACAGAATCACTGCGCATCCTCGCGGAGCGTTTATCTCAGTCGGAGAATGGACTCCCACTGAGACAAACTTGCTATTACTCACCACCTGAAGAGGTGGGAGTCTTCTCGACTGAGATAAACAATTTTGTCTCTGACCTGTTTTCATTTTCAGACGGTTTTTGACTTTTTTAACTATTTTCCAGTCTGTTCCTACTTATTTTTGTTAATGATCTTCGTCTGTGTCTCTCTGGTCGCAATATCAATATAGCGCACAAACAGAGATACCTTATTATCCGGGTTCAGATTCTCCCAGAGTGTCGCTACAAACTCATCCAGGCTGTCCGGAATCTCGATCTTTTTCGGCTCACCCTCAAAGCTCGGGAGCGGATTGCCGTCGTGCATGTAGGTGTGGATGAAATGTCCCTCGCCTGCAACCGGCTTCTCATACGCATATGTATAACGATGGCAGGAATCCGGATTGCCGTCGTTGGATTTCAGAATCGACAGCGCATAGTTGTAACCGCCATCCTCGATATGCAGGATACCGGAAATACGAGGTGTGTAGTTCGGCGCATCCGGCTCAAACTCGCGGCTTCTGAGGGACTGCTCAAAGGTCATCTGGCGATCCATTCCCTCATAAATCGTATCAGTCTGATCGCCGTTGGTCACGATCGTTTTATTTCCCAGCACACGGACCGGTGCATAGATAATCAGACTCGGATCTTCCAGCTTAGCCGGATCAAATGCCTGTGTGCGGATGCCCTCACCTTCTTCTACAAACACACGGTTGCGGCTGTTCTCGCTTCTTCCCATAATAAAGTATGCCGTAACCGCCTTCTTTCCGTCCGGCGTCCGTCCAATGATAATTCCGCGTCCCGGATAAGAATTGTTTTTCAGTTCCTCTGCTATCGATACAGTCTTCATAATGGCAAAGCTTCCTCCTTCATTGTTGTGCAATAATTCACTACTTTATATTTTACCACATTCTATTCTCATTTCCAGTTAGATTTATTGATTTGTTTTCAGAAGTATTGCTTATATATAATACTGGTATTATTTTTTATTCTAATAAACATATAAAAGCACCTGCATTCTTTTACAAATGCTCTGCACTACTTCATGACAAACCGCTCTTTTACCGAGTTACTGTTCACGCATACGTGCCCAGTAACGGAATTTGCCGTGGCTTCGCATTTAAATACGGCAAATTCCTGCTGCCACCACGTTTTCTTACGGCACTTTCGGTTCCAAAAGTGCCTACCCAGGAACAGTAACTTTACCGATGCTTTTTAACAAAATACATCATAAAACAGACTGTTCAATCTGTACAATTCGGTGTATAATTAAAGAAAATATGCCATCAGGGCGATACATTTCACATATGTATACAGATTTTGGGAAATGACGGCATGAAGATAGCACAAAATTCGCAAGCGGTCTGCGCTATGCACCGTTACGAAAAAACGTTCATCATCAAAATTCAAGAAAAGGCAGGTTATGAATATGAAAAATGTAACAATTCTCGATCACCCGTTGATTCAGCACAAGATCTCGCTCCTCCGCAACAAGAACACCGGAACCAACGAATTCCGTTCCCTGACCGATGAGATTGCGATGCTGATGGGCTATGAAGCGCTTCGCGATCTTCCACTGGAAGATCAGGAAGTAGAAACTCCGATCGAAACCTGCAGCACTCCGATGCTGGCTGGTAAAAAACTTGCCGTTGTCCCGATCTTACGTGCCGGTCTCGGTATGGTAAATGGTATTCTGGCGCTCGTTCCGTCCGCAAAGGTTGGTCACATCGGACTCTACCGCGACGAGATAACCCATGAGCCGCACGAATACTACTGCAAGCTGCCAACCCCGATCGAACTGCGTACCATCGTTGTCACCGACCCGATGCTGGCAACCGGCGGTTCCGCAGTGGAGGCAATCGACTTTATCAAAGCACGCGGCGGAAAGAACATCAAATTCATGGCAATCATCGCTGCTCCGGAAGGATTAAAGAGACTGCATGAGGCACATCCGGATGTCCAGATCTATGTCGGTCATGTCGATCGCTGCCTGAACGAAAACGCTTACATCTGCCCAGGTCTGGGAGATGCAGGGGATCGGATTTTTGGTACGAAATAAATCAGAGTTGCCAACCTTCTCGGCATATCAGCAGACGACCTTCTCGTAAACAGTCTGACACACTCGGCTTCCACTGCCGATTCCGAGATTCACCGTCTGCTTTTGGTCTGCAACACACTTGAGCAGGAGATTCTCACCCGAATGGTAAAGGAACTGAAAGCGATTTTATACGGATTGGGAGTATGATTTTGTAACCCGTTGACCACATAACACAAAAACCCGCATAAGCCACAACTGCACTTCGGAGCATGCCGGGGTGCTGTCTGTGATTCATGCGGGATGAGGCAAAAAAAGAAGCCCACCAGCGTACTATGTAGGATTTACACGGTACGCCAGTGGACAAATCTTTATTTTAACAGATCTGATAAACTATATTCACCTTTAGGAATATTTGCGGTTCTACGGTACTCTTTTATTGCATTAACTAATGTCAGTGGATTACTAAAATAATCTTTTACAAAATCATACGATTTCACATTATGCATACGAAGATCTGATTTACAGAATTCACTCGGTTTCTTTCCTGAACGCTTAAATCGCTCATAAGCTCCTTCGCTATGAATAATCAGCATCTCTATCTCCGGAGCAGTAATAACATTGATCACATCAACCTTCTTCTCATAGGCTTTGCTAATCCTAAACTCTTCTCTCCGAGAGTCAAGAATCCTTATAACAGAAATCTGATCTTTAAATCCTTTACGTAAGAAGCGTTCCTCAAATGTCTTAGCACTCCTGCAGCGAATAACATTTTCTTCAAGCATATCTTCTCTTGTAAAAATCAAAAGATTATTATCCACTAGAACATCAATAATTGCAGCTTCTGCTGATCCTTCACATACACACGCTATATATGGTGCTAACTTCATCCTACCGCCCCCTTATTTAATTGAAGCGGCCAGATTTTTCTTCAAACGCATATATGCTTCATACGCTGGAGTTGTTCCTTCCAGAAATCCGCTTTGATATGCATCGCTCTTCTTAATGTCATTGCGCTTTAGAATATAGCTCAAGTTTTCCACTGTAATGCCATTTCGATTTCTTACGATACAAATTCCATCATTTCGGTCATATTCATCCAGCAGTTCCGGATAATGCGTTGTAAAAATCAGCGTTCCGCCTCTCTTGTTAAGTCGGCTATCCATGAAGAAACGCATCAGAGTCGTTACAATTTCTTTATTAAAATGATTTTCAATTTCATCTACCAGAAGGTATCCTCCAGATTGAAGAACCTCTTTCACCATCGAAAATGTAATAATGCCCTTAATTGTACCAGAAGACAAATACTGCTCAAGATCTACCGCATTATTCAAGATAATCTCATCTTCATCTCTAAATTTCAGATGAATAAATGTTTTTCCTTCCGCCTGCTCAAAACATAGCTTCTCGATAGTCGGGTCAAGAAAAGTAATTACTTCCAGCGGAATATCTTCTGTAAAAGGCAAAACATTCACATTCGTATATGAAAGAAGGCTAAACACCTCAACGGTGTCATTTACCTTTTTATTATGAGCGATAATAAAGCTGACATCATCTGAAAGGTAAGCTTCATTACTATTACGTGTGTCAACAGGCTCTATTCCATCGAAATCCGTCAAATATTTTTTCGACTTAACGCCTGCAATCGGCTTTTCCCATAGTCTTTCAGACAAGATTGAATACACATACTCGCCTGTCTTTGCCTTTTTCGCTGTAATCACGGTTTCAAGACAGCAGATATATTTGCGCTTATCATAAAAGTATGTGCGAATCGCAGCTTTCTCTGACCCTCCAAGAATGGTTTTTGCCTCCACATGATTGATTGGCTCATTCTTTATAATGTTCAGTGCTAAATTTATGACTTTCAGCACAGAGGTTTTGCCAGAAGCATTGATTCCAATAAATGCACATGCAGAATGAAGGTAATAGTTGTCAATCAGATTATACAGATTATTCCTGTCATCTTCACTCACACGCTGCTGAGTGTAAAAGCAAATATCCATGTCTTCCTTAAACAACGGAAGCCCTTGTGCTGTAATACGAAGTATTTTCATGTACCATTCTCCATTCCAAAAACGGATTTCACGTTTTTATTTTTCATCAAGTTCATTATACTCTATTTCCCAGAAATTATCAACGCATTTCTCGTTTTTATTTTCTGTATTTCAAACTCCGATACGCATCCAGCACGAACTCCAAAAACTGGGGACTCATCTGCTCCAACATGCTCTTTCCATCCACATTCCCCAACATGGTCACACCCGCTTTTGACAGGTCATCTTCTCTCTTCCCCAACTCGTCTGCCACGGCCGCATCAATGAACGCCGCGAACTTTGCTCCGTCAACATTGCTTTGTACCGGCATCGGTGCACTTGACGAATAAAAATGAAATAGAGGAATTGCTCAGAATACGGGCAGAAGATAATAACTGACCAGCGCCCCAATGTGTATCACACACAGCGAGGGCTTTTTTGAACTCCAGAAGTTCATTTTATTTCCGTTACAAACTATATACTTCCATCATAAGCCGTATCCCGACTTTCAGACCTTCCTCAAAAGCAGTCTTCTCCCATGCACAGCACACTGTTCCCTGCCGGTCCATAATCTTCTCCCAGAGGGGAATCTTTATCTCCGACATAGTCATCTACGAGCCTATTCATACCTTCCAAGCCACGCAGCCACTCTTCCAGTTCCTTTTCCTTGACCTTTGCGGTTTTCCCGGCAACTGTGTTTTTCTCTACTGGATTATTCTCCGTGTAATGTTCGTAGATCAGATCAAGCAGATTCTCCACTGGCGGATAATACTCTGGTTCCGTTTTCCTCAAATACTCCTCCAGCATTTTCTTCAATTTTTCTATAATGCTACCATCCTTCCCAACTGAGATTCACATCCTCAGTTATGGCACATATTACCGTAGACTTCTGTACATAGCAACCTATTTTTTGCGGTTTTTCGGATGCCCCATCTTCTCCTTTACTTCATCCGGCACATCGATCAGCCCGAACCGATAGAATATCCCATAAATGTAAGTCACGCCCCGGATATCGCCCAAAGCTTTCGGGCGGTCTACCACTTCTCCTTTAATATTCTTCAGCGCCAGCAGCACTGAACTCCACGCTAGACTTTTACTCTTCTCCTGGCGGTCGATCCACAGCTCTTTTGTGTACTCACCGTTCCTGCCTTTTTTAATTTCGTAAGAGAATGGCAATCCAGAGTATGTTTTAAATCCTACCCCGGCATAGGACACAACCATGCCCCAGAAGTTTTCTTCTGTCGGATCACCCCTCCACCGCTTCATTGCTCTGTATCTCCGCTGCCGCTCTGCTCCGACACTGATCTTCCCTTTTTCTGCTGTGCTTGGGAAGTACACACCTTTCCGATATGGCAGGTACGAGGTGGCGGAGGCTTTGGAAAGTTTCAGAGTGTTTGCAGTTGAGAGTATGGAGGTTTTGTAGTCTTGTGTTTCACGGTATTCTTGAAAGGTAGCTTGCACCTTCTCCGCCACTTCAGATTCATACACACCGGCCGTGATGAGCAGCTTTCTTACTTTGATTGGATTTAATCCCAGTTCTTCGCCGATGGCCTGCAAGGACATCTCAGAATCATAAAGTGCCACAGCACTTTCCATCTGCTCTTTCAGATTTTTCCCAGCATCGTACTCTGGCTTCAACTTCTTCCGGCCACCGCCTGGTTTTCTTGTTTTCTTCATTTTACTCATGCAGCTCCAACGGCAGTCCGTCCGGGTCATGGAAGAAAGTCATCTTCTTGCCGGTGTAATCATCCACACGAATTGGCTCACATTCAATTCCTACCTCTGCCAACTCATTCACTGTCTGCTCCACGCTCTCCACACAAAATGCAAAGTGACGCAGCCCACAGGCCTCCGGGCGGTTCACACGCTTCGGCGGGTTTTCTTCTGCAAAAATCTCCAGCTCTATGTGTTCGTTAACACGCAGATCCAGCTTCCAGTCTTTACGCTCTGGGCGATAGTTTTCTCTGATGACAGAGAATCCCAGCTTGTTCACATAGAAATCCTTAGCTGCTTCGTAGTCAGATACGATGATTGCAATATGATGTATTTTTGATAAATTCATTTTATGTCACACTCCATTTCTTTTATTTCCGTTATAAACTATATAGCGACCTTCAAAAAAACCGTGTGCGCTTTTGTTCCCCCCTCACAGGGGTAACAAGTGATTCCTGGGATACCCCGGCAGGTCATCGTGTTTACGATGCCTGCCGGGGCTTCTCTGTGTCCTGGGTTTGTAGGGATTCCGGTGCTTCCAGTGCTTCTTCCACATCCTGCTGACCGCTGCCGACATAGCCAATGCCGTTGTAGTAGATCTCCACGGTCTGGGGAGCGTGTTTAGACCACTTTACCTCTTTCTCGTGAACCACGATCTTCTCAATGAACAGCCGCAGCAGCTCCGGCGTCAGTTCCGTGATATCCGTGTACCGCTTCGCCTTATCAAGGAAGCTGTCCGTCCCGCTCACCGTTTCCCGCAGGCACTGGATCTCACTCTCTTTCTGTGGAATACCGGCTGTGATGCGGCTCTGTTCTTCCGTGTAGCTGCCGGAGAGCATTTGGAACTGCTCCGTGGTGATACGGCCCAGCACGCTATCCTCATACAGCTTCTTAAAGATGGTGTCCAATTCCATTTTCCGCTTCCGCATGGCGGCCAGTTCTTTCTCCTGCCTGCGGATCTCCCGCTGAAGCTCGGCGGACTGCTTGCTGCCAATGTAGGCGGCGAACTTTTCCGGATGTTCCCGTGCCATGGCCGTTACTCTCCGTAAGTCCTCCAGCACCACTTCATCCAGAACGCACTCTCGAATATAGTGGCCCGTACAGGCTTCCCCGTCCTTCTTGTAGGTGCGGCAGGTAAAGTGATTGTAGCTGGCGGACATGGTATGCGCCCGGTGCAGCACCATGTTAGAGCCGCAGTCGGAGCAGAACACAAGGCCGGAGTACTTGTTCTGCTCATCCATATTGGTTCTTCGGCGCTTGCTCTCTCGTACCCGCTGTACAATGTCCCAAACTTCTTGTGTAACGAGAGCGGGATGGGTGTTCTCAAAGACCAGGCATTCCTCTCTTGGATGTTCGACCCGCCGCTTGTCCTTGTAGGATCTGCTGCTGTGCTTCATGTTGACGGTATTGCCCAGATAGATCTCGTTCTCCAGCATATCCGCCACAGTATCCCCAGACCAGTGATATGGGCGTTGTGTATCCAGCCCCACGTGCGTGATGCCGTACTTGCTGTAGGCGTACATGGTAGGCGTCAGGATCTGCTCTTTCTTGAGAATGCGGGCAATTTGGCTGGGGCCGCTGCCGCCGGCGCACATAGCAAAGATCCTGCGGACGATGGCTGCCGCCTCCTCATCCACGATTAGTTTTTTCGTGTCCGGGTCCTTTCGGTAGCCATAGGGCGCTCTGGTCCCCAGCCGTTCGCCCCGTTCCGCTTTGGCCTTCAGAACCGCACGGATCTTCCGGCTGGTGTCCCGAATAAACCACTCGTTGAACAAATTCTTGAACGGCATGAGGTCGTTGCTCTCGCTGCTGTCGGTATCCACATTGTCATTGATGGCGATGTAGCGGACGCCGAACATGGGGAATCGTTCCTCGATGTAGAGCCCCGTGTGGAGCTGATTTCTACCGAGGCGGCTGAGATCTTTGGTCACAATGATCCCGATCTCGCCGTTTTCCATGTCTGAGATCATCTGCTGGAACGCCGGTCTTTGGAAGTTTCCTCCCGAAAAACCGTCATCCACATAAAAGCAGGGGCTGGGGAAATGGTGATCTTCTGCGAACTTCTGCAAAATAGCTTTTTGATTCTGGATGCTGTTGGAATCGCCCTCTATCCCATCATCCTGGCTGAGACGGCAGTACAGGGCGGTTTTCCTGATTTGGTTTGACTGATTCATACAGCCCTCCTTTTCTTTGCCAAACCGTTCAGAGCATTGCGACACCACAATACCTCGAACGGTCTGAAATGTCCAGCACTTTACGCGCACAGCTTTCCCTGCCGGAAGTCCAGTTCCGCCAGGGCTTTCAGCTTATCCTCCACAGTTTCACTGCCGTGCCGTGGAAACACGGAGATGACTCGAATCTCCCGCCCGCAGGCTGTCTGCGTCCGCTCCACGGTGATATGCTCCTTATCGATGGTGATATTGGCTTTTTGCTCCATAGGCTCTCCTTTTACTATTGTTTACTGGTTTTGCCCACACGCCGCCTGTGGGGGCCTCTGCCGGAGGGGATGGGCAGGGACGCTACCCGGTGCGGAAGAACGCCGCACAGGGCGGCACGGGGCGAACGGGCGGGTGTTTACTGCCCGTCCTTGTGGCTCAGATCATGATGGGCGTTTATGTGGTAGGCCTGTTCGAGAATGTGTTCCAGCAGGAAACGGATTCTGTCCGCCGCCTCCCGGTCCAGTTCCTTTGCGCGGGGATTCCGCAGAATCTGGCGGATATTGGAGTCGATCTTGTTGACTTCCTCGTGGAGCCGAAACCTGATCCGGCTGGGTCTTTCCACGATCTCGCTCTCTGCAATGAGCTTGCGGAAATAGGTGGTGACCGGCAGGCGGGTCAGTTCCCGATAGCGTTCCAGCCTTTGAAATTGTTCCTCTGTCATCCGGACAGAGATGCTTTTGCTGTTGTCCCGCAGTTTCCCTCTGGGAAGCGGCTTTTTGCGCTTACGGCGCATGGGGGAATCCCTCCTTCCTGACCTCGTATGCTGCCTGGGCAATGTCCTTCAGACAGTCGAGTGCTTGCCGAAGCCCCTCTGCCGTGCCATATCCGCTGTTGAAGGCACGAGCCACGGTGTTGATCTCCCGCCCCTTCTGATTGAGCAGGCAGAGAAAGTCCGACATGACGCCGTTCCGACTGATGATGGGACGATTGCCGGCGAGCTGCTCCATAAGCCATGCGTTGGCAGACAGCCCTGCCGCCCTGCTTCGTTCCATGAGCCGGCTGTATTCTTTGGCACTCATGCGGACGCAGGTCCGATGTGTCTGTTTGTTCATAAACCACCTCCAGACCGCTTCCGGCAATGTTGCCGAGAGCGGTTTTCTGTTTTTTCAGATACCCCCTCACTACCCCTCCCGAAAAAACAGCATGGTGAATAACAAAAAATCCAAAAATTTTGCAAAAAAATTGAAATCCAGGGTGTGCAATAGACACCCTCGCCGTCCAATCAAGGGTGTCTTATTGACACCCAAAGCGAAAAAATCGGCAGACAGACCCTTATAAAGTCTGTCTGCCGATGGTAACATACCACAAATCGAAGAAGGAGGCTCGGAACATGATGTATGCTGTTTTATCATTGGGGCTGGCGCTGCTGGGCGGGATCGTCCGTCTGGCACAGGTGCTACGGTTGTCTGCGCCGCTGCTGTACGGTGCACTGGTAATCACGGTATTCCGCCCGTGGTATCTGGCCCATACCGCTCTGGCGGACGGCATTTTCCTTGTGCTGGTGGGTCTTGCGGCGCTGTCATGGGTGGTGACGCTGATTCGAGCGGTGCGGGAGACGATCTGGTAAAGTAAGGGTTGGCAAGATTGCCAACCCTTACTTCTCAGACAACCTTGTCAGTCTGACCGGGTTCGGTGAATTCACCGAACCCGATTTTTACACTCACTTTCCGGCAATGCTGCCGAGAAGTTCCCGCCCGCGGGCGGCATGGGGGACTGGGGTTTACCCCAGCAAGCAGTATTTTGACATCAAAATGCGATGCTTGCAACTGCGCCGCCTATGGCGGCAGGGGCTATGTGGTGCTGGGGCCCCTTTATTTACGCTAAAGGAAATCCTCATAGGAGCCATAAACGGTAATCTGTCAACTATGTTCGGGGACGTAAACGAAAAAGTCGGCACTATCGCCGCAGAGGTAGGGCAGACCCCGCAAGGGTGGAACGCAAATATATTCTCCATGATACAGACCCTTAGTGAGAATGTAATCGTACCCATTGCGGGGCTTGTCATTACCTACGTCCTATGCTATGAGCTTATCAGCATGGTAACGGAAAAGAAACAATATGCACGACGTTGACACTTCCATGTTCTTCAAGTGGGTGTTCAAGGCGTTTGTGGCAGTCTACCTTGTGACGCACACCTTTGACATCACTATGGCGGTGTTCGATATGGCGCAGCACGTTGTTTCCGGCGCGGCGGGGGTAATCGGCGGCAGCACAGAGATTGATGTTGCCGCCGCCCTTGCTTCCATGCAAAGCGGGCTTGACGCTATGGAAATCCCCGAACTGCTCTTACTTGTCATGGAAACAAGCCTTGTGAGCTTGTGCATGAAAATCATGTCCGTACTGATAACCGTTATCCTCTACGGGCGTATGATAGAAATTTACCTTTACTGTTCGGTATCGCCTATCCCGTTTGCAACTATGACTAACCGGGAATGGGGGCAGATAGGAAACAACTACCTAAAATCCCTGTTCGCTATCGGTTTTCAAGGCTTCCTCATTATGATAAAAAGACAGGGCGCGGAAGTCATATACTGGCTTCCTGCGCCCTGTTCTTTTTGCCTATCTGACATTTCCATTTCTTTCTTCAAGCGGGAACTGCGGGAGGGCTTCTATCAGCTTCTTTGTGATGGACTGGCGCATATCTTCGTTGATTTCCTGTTTCGTGCTTCCGTCCGGCTGTCTGACCGCTACCGTCGATAGCCTGTCGATTTCGTCCTTGTAGCACTCCACGACTTTCTCCACCGCCCATTTTTCCCCGGCAACGGCGGCGCGTATGGTTTCATATTCCGGCATTTTCTGGTTTTCCATGCTCAACGCTCCTCTGCTTTTTGATAGCCCTATCATAGCACAGCGGCGGGGATTTTGCTATCCTTATCCGCGCTCTGTTCCCTTTTCCCGTTCCGGCTGCCTGTCTGCCTGTAAAATGCTGTCAATGTTCTGCTTGATAATATCGTATTCCCGGACTTTCTTTTTCAGCTTCCCATAGTCGGCATAAAGGGCTTCTTTCTGCGCTTGGAGGGCTTCATATTCCGATTGCAGCGCGGCAAGGTTCGGGAGCTTTGCAATGCCCGCCGCTTTCAGCGACCTTGCGGCGGCTTCATGTAGGATAATCGCCTGTTCCTGTCCGGCGCGGTACTTCTCCCTGTTCCTTGCCTTGCGGTATGCGTCATAGACGGGTTTTGTCTTTTGGTAGGTGGAAACATTCTTGATAAGCACCGCCATGTCCGCAAGCCGCTTTTCCGCGTCCTTCAATGCGTCTGCCGCCTGTCCGCTTTCCGCTGCCATTTCTTCAATCCGGCTGACTAAATCCGCGTACTGCTCAATCTTGTGTTCTGTCAAGAAATTCATAGTTTTTGCAGCCAGTTTCAGATTATGGATTTTCGCCCACTGTTCATAGCCCCGGCTCTGCGCCGCCTTGATACTGTTCTCAATGTCGATAAGCAGCGATACGCCGCGCTGCTCTCTGGGAGGCTTTCGCTGCCTTTGCCCGTCTGCCCGCTATCCGTTCCCTTATGGCTTCCTCTGTATAATCTGCGCCGAGGGTTTTTAAGCGGGTAAAGCGTTCCTGTCCGGGAGGCGCGGCAGGAGATATATTTTCCCGGCTTTATCTCATAGCCCGCCGCCTGTAACCGCTGCAATAATTCTTCAAAACTGGAAACTTGGGGGATAAGCGCGTCAACGGCAATCTTTAGCTTGCCTTTCCAACTTGTACCCGTCTTTTCTGCCTGGTACTCCGCATAGCTCTTTCCCTTGCTGCCCTTGCCGGAACGACAACGGACAGCCCGTTTTCCCGGCACAGCTTATCGCTCATGTTCCGTATGCCGTAATAGCTCCTTTTGTTGGAATTATATTTGCGGTGGTCTACGAAATTTACGGCGCAGAAAATAATGTGATTGTGGACGTGTCCTTTGTCAATGTGCGTCGTGAGTACATATTCATGCTGCCCCTTTGTTACCGCGTCGGCAAGCTGCTTTCCGATTTCATGGGCTTTCTGATAATCGACTTCCCCCGGCTCAAAGGACTGTATCAGATGAAAGGCTAAATTGTTCCCCTTTTGGAGTGCTTGGGACAAGGTATATTCAAATTCAATATCTGCCGTTTCATAGGAGCAGCCGAAAGAGGACACAAGCATTTTTCCGTCCGTCTTGTCCGGGTTTTCGATATAGTCAAGGGCTTTGCTTAGAGTGCTTTTAATAGGCTTAATCTTTGTAACCGCCATATCTCCGCAAGCACCCCCTTTATTTCCTCTATGTCCTCTTGGTATGCGTTCCCCGTCGCGTTTACGCGGCGTGCTATCTGGTTGACGTTGACACCGATTTTCTGTATCTCTGCGGTCATTGCCTTTATATCGGCATGGTCTATCTGAATGATATACCCGTCAATGGCAATCTTCCGCAGATACGCCGCCATGTTCCGGGTGGGTACGAGCTTCATTTTTTCCAGTATTAAATCCCGTTCCGCTTCCGTCACTCTGAATTTGATTTGCACCGTTCTTTTGCGTCCGTTCATGTATTCGCTCCTTTCCTTTCCGTTCCGAGGGTTTGGGACACTTCCCAACAAGCAATTTTCAACCGACGCGCCGCAGCGCGGGAGGGGGCGAAAATACGGAAGTGGTACCCGCTTCCTATGCTTGCTACGAATGTTTTTATCCTTTAGGCTCTTATCACCTACTACGGAGAAAAAGCGATTTTGCCAAACTTACGCAAAAGAAAAACGCTGCAACCTCAAAAAAGATTACAACGCTTTCTAAATCCTGTTCAGTTTTAAGTCGGACATTCCTATTCGCCCTCTTTTTCGACTTCGGAAATCTCCTTTGCCGTTGCGGTTACAATCCGTATGCCTGTATCGCTCATACCGTCAAGAAGCGCGTCAAGCTGCCGCCGCTGCGTGTTCTTCTCCGGCGGCGTTTCTAAAAGGAATTGGTCTACGGATATATGGTAACGCTGTATCAGCTCAAAGAATATCTGTAAACTTGGGTGCTGCCCCTTGTTCTCAATGTTCGCAAGGTAGCGCGGCGAGATAAACATTTCGTCGCCTACTTTCTTGCGGCTCTCCTTGCATCCCTCACGCGCTGCCTTTATCGCTGCCCCAAAGCCTTAAAGTCGTATCGTGGTACTGGTCTTTTGCCATAGTTATTCACCCTATTACATTTTACTGTTCCCCTTTCTTGGATATGTCTACGTAGTTCTATCAGTTAGCCAAAATAATTCATATATATATATGTTGACAACAAGCTGCTTTTGTATATAATATTATATAAAAGGGGGGGAATGTTTATGTTACATAGCATGCGTATTCGATAAGCATTGAAATCAAAAAAGATTTTTCCCATTTTCAATATGGGCTTTTTTGTCATGCTTATTTTGCGTATGCTATACAACAAAACTAACGACGTATAGACATAGTATAAAAACTATGCCTTAATTTTGTTGTAGTATTATATATAAATGCAGGTCAATGCTCATGTTGAGAATTGACCTGCATTTTTTTGCGCAAAAGGAGAAATATTATGCTTGAAAAATATTGGATAAAATGTCCAATTTGTAACGGAAAGACGAGGGTTCAAGTATTTTTATAATACGGTATTAAGAAATTTTCCTCTTTTCTGCCCTAAATGTAAATTAACGCATATCGTTGATGTTGAAAACTAGAAATCATAATCAAAAACTCTGAAAACAAACTTTTAATTTTGAAAAGGAAGGATATTTAAATGAAACACTTACCTAAAAGTACACCTACGGAAATATTGAATGACCCATACGGATTTACTTACAAAGAAATGTCGGAAGTAATTGGAGAGGATAAAGCAAGAGCCTTATATACGGAATTATATAAACAGCCATTTCACAAAAAAAATCTATCAATATAAAAAAAAAGTCTATAAAAGTAGCGATACTGAAAAGTATGTTTATGAATTGAAAGATAACAGGTATATTGAAACGGTTTTTATTAAACGGCGAGATGGTGGGACTGTTTGCGTAAGTACGCAAGTTGGTTGTTCTGTTGGCTGTATTTTTTGTGAGTCCGGACGCAATGGTTTTGTTCGTAATCTAACACCGTCTGAAATTGTGCAGCAGGTCATATTGATACGTCAAAAAGTAAATCGTATCGTTTTTATGGGAATGGGAGAACCTTTATTCAATTACGACAACTTGATTGCAGCAATCCATATTCTTCGAGATAGAAATGGACTTAACTTTCCAACCGACGGCATTACCGTATCAACAGTTGGTCCAGTTAATCAATTAAAAATTGCGCGAAGAACATCTAAAAATTCAGTTGACAATATCTTTACATGCAGCAACACAGGCTGCGAGAAACTGTATCATTCCTCATATGCACATGTACGCTATTGAAGATGTTGTTAAGCAAGCATTGTCCTATTCTCAAAGGCATAATCGAAAAGTGGTATTTGCGTATTTGTTTTACCAGGTATAAATGACCGTTCCTCAGATATAAGGCAACTTGCAAAATGGTTTAAGGGCAAAATGTTATGATTAACGCTGCTGCAATACAACCCGACGAGTAATTCAAAAATTAGAGCACCACAAAAACAAGAAATGGTTGCGTTCAAACATCAATTAGAGCAAACAGGACTTGAAGTTACCATGAGAGTTTCTCATGGTAGAGAGATTAAAGCAGCTTGTGGACAGTTAGCTAATACATATAATAAAGCCAAAAAACAACAGAAATAATTTAATTAAAAGAGCCAGACGCACAGACGCAGAGCCGATAATATGCAGTTTGAAATACTGCTGTTATCATTGATGAATAAATGAATTGACAAAAGCAGAAGTATGTACCAATCATGGCGCATACTTCTGCTTTGCTTGCTCTGAACTTCAGTTCTTTAATATTGTCCTTGTGCGGTGGGAGCTTTCCAGCTCCCGGAGGAGCCTGTGTTCCTCACACGGCATTTATTTTCTCTTGGATTCTTGTTTTATTTCAGTTTTTCCAGAATCTCATCAGCGCTCATACCGCTGGCTAATAATCTCTTAACCACACTCTCGGCTTCAGCCTTCTTAGCTTCTTCAGCAGCCTTAGCATCTGCCTTTGCCTTCTTCGCTTCCAGGGATGCCACTTCTTTTTCGACCTTCTTCAAAGCAGTCTTCTTCTCCTTCAAATCAGCCTTCAAAGTGTCAATGTTAGCGGTGATGGAAGCGATCTCAGTATTTAGAGATGCAACAGTCTCCTGCTTCTCTGCGATCTGAGATGCGTAGTCTTTGGTGGTATTGATTTTGGGACGGTTTTTGCTACCTTTGGTTCTGGGCATAGGTGATAACCTCTTTCTTTTTTTAATGTTTTAAGTATAGCACTGCAGAAATATTATTTCAACTTAGCGAGAATATCATCAGCACTTACACCATCTGACAGCATCTTTTCAATCACATCGTCTATCTCAGATTTCTTTGCTTGTTCCGCTTCTTGTTTCTCTGCTAATGCCTTTTCCTCAGCTTTTATTCTATCTTCTTCCTCTTTATTTTGAATTTCTTGTAGCTTTTGCTTCTGTTCAACAATCAAATTATCGATTACTTCAAGAAAACTATTTGCATGTGCCTCAGATATTGGTAAAGATTCAACTCGGCATTTATCCAAAATCTGCAATACACGCCGTTTTAAGGTTTGAAATCCCTCTTCTGGCAACTTAATCTTATAGTCCTGTGTGCATATATTAACCTGCCACATTCTCTTAAAGTAATCTACAAAGCTACTTTTTTCTGCATTTGTCACCTTTTCGAACCCATCCGCTGTGGCCTCGGCCATCTCGACATCAAACATATCAAACCGCTTATTCTGCGTTTGAGCCAGGGCATTCAAGGGTTTTTTCTTCATCAAGCTCACATAAAGAGCTTTGTTCTTTTCAAACATCAATGTGTTGGAACTCAAAAATTCATTAATTATTTTATATGCATTCCATTCTTCCGGCAAAAATAAATCCTTATTGTCATCACCAATAATCATACGGTGGCGTGGTTGCTCTTCTCCAGTATGAATCATTTTCTCAATCTGCTTATGAATCCCATCGCAAATTTTTTCCCACTTAATGTCTGGAAGCTGAATATTATACTTTCTAGCCCAACAACTATTGTACAGCAAATTCACATAATCATTTAACTCCAATGTGCCAGTATATGCTTCTTCCAAAAGTATCGGGTATCCGTCTCTTATATCAACTTCATCTAAATCTAAAAGTCTATTCATTCGCACTTTTTCTTCCGGGGTAATAGCTTTGTCTCTATTTATGACATAATCAAATTCTGCATCAAGAGTATCTTTCGCCCACTCTCCATGCCAAATCCATTGCTTAATTCCACCCGTAATGAATTTATCATCATAAAATCCAGGGTAAAGTATAGACACCTTTTCATCAGAAAAAAGCGTTCCATATCGTGCACTTTCTGGAATCAATCCCGCCCGGAAACACAATACATATGAAAAATATGTAAAAAGCCATTTTTCTCTATTATCAATATGCTTTTCATTAAGTAATATATATATTCTTTTAAAATCTTGAATTGCGCATTTAAGGCTTCGGATGTTATGCGGTCTATGTTTAAGCAACTCCTGAATTTTGTCTTTTTCACTTTCGAGTTCTGCCCTTGAATTTCCAGAATATTTCTTTGAGATCAACTGTTCTAGTGGTATTCCTTCTACTGATGCACCTGAAAAAATAGAACTAATAATTTCCTTATATTTTACAAGGAGTGCTTTGTATTCTTGAGAAACCACATCATCATCCTTACACTCTATACTATCAATTACATTAGAAACCACTGAAGAGTAATCCGGTACATAATGTATCGTTCTTTGGATAATTTTTTCCTTTATTTCACTATACTTAATTTTATCTTTTTCACTTGACTGTATTTTTTCCTCATTTGCCACTACGATTGTATTAATATGAAGATTTTCACAATAATCGTTGATACAGCCTAATAAATCAGACGTTGGAATATCAGTACGCTCCAAATCATCAAATATCAAGATTACTCTTTTATCTCCCATTTTAGGTTCGACTTTTACGAAATCAATAGCATTAAAAGATAATACTCCACTCACAATGCTTTTCCAAGGCTCTGGAAGGTGTTCAGCACCTTTATCCGCAACTGTCTTAAAAACTTCAGTATACTTTTGAGCCTTTTCAACCCATCCAGACGCTGGAGTATTTAATTCAGCTACGGTTCTAAGCCAACATTGCTTTACTTCTTTCTTTACCTCTTCTATCGACGCCATGCCAAATAGACTCACACGCAAAAACACACATTTATCCTTTAGCACATTTGATAAACTATTATTTAATAAATATGTTTTTCCACATCCCCACTCACCAGTGAGCATCAGTGCTCCCACAGGTTGTGGTTCATCACAGTAATATTTCAGTTCTTCTAAAGTATCCATATCGTAGCTCCTATGAGGTCAATCGCTCATTCTTCACATCTCAGCCGATTATCGAATTCCTGATTCTTAGATCGTTGCCTGCTGCTTACCATGAAGAGGTGTGTGATTATCCGAGCAGCGTAGGGAGCTACCGCTCCCAGTATATCACAATTTCATCCAATTTTACAGATGCTTTCTTGCCTTCATCACTGCACAATACATCAATCCGCCAATCATTCCACCTACTGTATTATAGAAGATGTCTGATAGCTGAAACGTACCTAGACGGAGCAATAACTGCAACATCTCAATGCTCACCGAAAAGATAAATGCTATCTTCCCGCTTTGCCACAGGATCTTCTTCCAACCGTTTCCAATCTTCTCTCCGAACATCCACATCACTACTGCTGAAAACGGCACCATCATGATCACATTTTCAATGCACTCCGTTGTCAGCTTCTGTTCGCCGTTCACTGTCTCCCAGATGCCCCAGCCGCCCATGACATCGGATAAAGGATTCATCCACAGCTGACGGTTTAACAGAGTTCGGAACATAATAAGTGAAGTCACAAAGGCCAGGAAGAATAGTTTCCGAAAGAACACACTCTCCTTGAATTTCTGATACCATGTCACTATGGCACTCTTCCAACCTTTGCCTGCTGCGGTAGGCTCATACGCATACAGGTAGAAAAACATAGCAAGAAAAGAAAGCAAGAGTGAGAATCCAAACGGCTCATACAAAGCAATCAGGATGTTTGTGAGGATCTTTCCGAGTAAATCAATCGTTTCTTTCATCGTCATTTACAGATCACTGAACAAGTCAGCCTTGTACACACCATTCTCCAGCATCTCCTTGAAGCTGTCCTTTACAGCTGCGACATCCTCATGATAGGTCATGCCATACCATGTATCATTGGTTTTCAGAACCTTTACGGACATCCTGCCTTGCTCTAATAGCTCACCGATGAAGATAGGGATTAGATATTCTGCCTTCATAGGATTGCCGGGTACTTCTTTCCCAAAGAACTCTTTGAAGCCTTCTTCCAGCACACCCAGGAAATCAGGAGTTAATCCCCACATATTCATAGAAACAAGTGAATTAGCGTCGATCACCACACCATCTGCCTCTGCTCCAACAGCAGTTTTTACGATGTTCTTGGTCTCCATAACCTCTGTCAGGTTATGCTCCTCATCCATCTTGCAGACACCACGGGTTACACCGCCATAATCGGACAGAGTATTCTTCAGAACAAATCCCGCCATGCAGGACTCGCCGCCATTCACCAGATACTCATGAACAGCCTTGAATCCTTCTTTACCATAGTAGTCATCTGCATTGATAACTATAAACGGAGTCTTCAGCAATTCGTTAGCTGCCAGTACCGCCTGACCGGTTCCCCAAGGTTTTGTACGACCTTCCGGAAGTTCTCCTGGAATATCGTTAATATCCTGGAAAGCGTAATCTACAGTTACATTATGAGATGAGCAGATAGATGCAATACGGTCACCAATGACCTCTTTGAACTCCTTCTTGATATCCTTACGGATGATAAATACTACATGGTTGAAGCCAGCCTCAATCGCATCATGAATTGAGTAGTCCATGATGATATGGTTCGCATCATCCACCGGCTCTAACTGTTTAATTCCTGTTCCGAAGCGGCTGCCGATACCAGCTGCCATGATAAGTAATGTTGTTTTTATCATTCACTTTCCCCTCATACTGTTTATGTTTAACGCCGTACTAGCTTTATGCGATATATCGTGTTATCTATGTTTTTGTTCTCCTAGCGCTATTGAATATCAACATCCTATCAGGTTTTGAGTTTAAGTGGAAAAAAAATAATTTTGTTATTAATGTGTCCCACTTATAATTCTTTAATTTTTTTAGCAGGAACTCCACCGTAAAGACAATCACTTTCGCAATCTTTTGTCACAACAGAACCTGCTGCAATAACAACGCCATTACCAATAGTAACCCCTGGCATAATCAATGAATTTGCGCCAATCCAACAACCGTCGCCAACAATTATAGGCTTTGGATGATACATACCTGCCCTGCGCTCAGAATCGGCCACATCATGATCACTATTCATAAATGTTACATTCATTGCGATGTTGCATTTATTTCCAATAACAATATCTGCACCTAAATCAAACCAGCATTCATAATTAACAAATGTACCCCCCCCCATTTTCAAATGGCCTTTTCCCAGTCCCAAATAACATCTTGGCTTTATTTCACAATCCGCTGGAATTTCCGCACCATATAAACGATAAATTTTCATTCTTAACCGTCTATGACATAATACTCCGGCCGCAATTGAATTCAAAATAAAATCCTTAATTATTCCCTTCATCCTCATATGCTCCTTATCTATTTTCTTGCAAAACTTTTTTTAGGTAGTTCATAATAGTATCACGCTTAACAACAGCCATCACTATAGCAATACCAATCAACATATATTTTAACCACAGGATACTATTTACAGCCATTATTGCGAATCCACCGATTATAACCCCTATGGACAATATTAAAATAAATTTAATATCATAAATCTGAATTCCGTCAAGTAGTTCCTTGCACACTTTCTTATAAAACAAATAGTGAACAAAGCAAAAAAATAAGTAGCAAAAAAATGTTGTATATGCCGCTGCTTGATATCCGAAAATATTAATAAAAATATAGTTCAGTATCAAATTTAAAACTGCGCAAAAGATAGATGGAATAACAACTGTAAGCTTTCTCTCATAATATTCTTGAAGTCTTGCAAATAGCTGAAACAGGTAATTAAAAAATACACCTATACAAATCGGCACAATAACAGTAGCACTTTCAATGTATTTTTTTCCTCCAAAAATCAGAACCACTTCTTTGCTAAACAGCATCAAACATCCTAACATTATTGCCACAAACAATAAGACTTGATTAGCTACATTTGATAAACGCTCAAAATTTTTTGCTTTAATTTGTTGATATTGATACGGAGCAAATGATGAATTCAGAGCTCCTGTTATTAAATTAATTAGCGATCCTACTGAATAAGAAACACTATATATTGCCACATCGCGTGCGCCACTCATATAATTTATCATCAATTTATCGGAACTTTGTAATACAAACTCTGACAAGTAATGCGGCAGCAAACTAACACAAAAAACCAATGCAAATGACCACATTTTTTTATTATAAACTGTATAGTTGTGCTTAAATATTGATATATATATTCCCAATCCAATAATCGCAGTTACTATGCTTTGTGGAACTAGCCGACCTTCAGCAGTATCAGATACGAAAAGTACACACAATACTCCTAATAAAGACGAAACCGCAGTGAGAAGGATCGTAACTATAATCAGACTTCGATATTCATATGTATACCTTTTATAAACTTGCCAACAGTGAATGCCTGCTTGGGCAATAAAAGTCGCAAATAGGCATATAACCAAGGTTTTTGACATTTGCATCCATCTGGATATCTGATCTACAAAAGCTAAAGACACAATAAACCATACTAGTGTAAGAATTAAACTAAGTCCGCTTACTGCTGATAAAACTTGTTCTTTATTGTCATATTTGACATAGAGGTTCATCATTGCCTTATATAAAGATAATGTAGTGATTAAAATCAAGACATTCTGCCACGATGTAAAAGTTGACACCAGACCGTACTGTTCTTCCGACAATACTCTGGTAAATATTGGTGTCGTTATCATGGTGATACCACGTTGCATGAAATTGCAAATGGTAAACCAAAAGCCAGCCTTTACCGGCAATGACATATTTTTATATTTCTTCTGAAATGTTTTCCATATATTACTAACTCTATTCACGGTCATGTGGGCTACCTTCTTCACATCTTTTCCTTTAAGAAAATTTGTAGTTCCTCCGGTGTCCCAAGAACATGAACTTTATCAGAATCTACAATGCTGATAGTAACATCCATGCCCTTCTCAATCATATAATTATAAAGAGGTGCGATATATTTTTCATTTTTTTCCATGTGCCTGTCATCCACATAGTATTCTTGATATAAATCTTCATAAAGTTTGGCCGAAGAAAAATAATATGCTCCTAAGGTGCAGTTGTCAGAAATTCTCACTTTCTCCCGCACTTCTATGACTTTTCCAGCATTGTCAAGTTTTGCAAAACTCCAGTGGTCACCTTCTGCATGGAAGCATGGGATATGTCCATCTCCCGAAATATCCTCATATTTCATTTCACCAGGCTCAACATAAGTGTCAATATTGTAAACCACAATTGCATCATTTAGATTACAATAAGGAATTGCCAACATACATGTAGTTGCCTGCCCATCTGTCATATGATCAATTTCCACAATTTTCACATCATGGATTCCGTATCTCGCGCAATGTTCTTTTATAAACGCCTCTGCTTCATCTTCTTTTCTTACCACAAACACATATCTGCTTACAATTTTGTTATATCCAATCAAACTATCCATTGACCAATCAAAAAGTGTTCTCCCTTTTGCGTCAATCATATATTTAGGACAGTTATATCCTACCTTGCGGAATCGACTGCCTAAACCAGCCATCGTGATAATTATAGTCATGCCCATATTTTATTCCTCCATCAGTAAAATCTTCATTGATACTACTTAGTTGCTCCGTTCCCTCGATTTATTACAAATTTCATTCAATTCGTCTACAGAACAATTAAGGAATTCATCTGGCCTTACAGTTCGATCATCAACATAAAATCCCATATGTCCTGGCCATGGTTTCCCATATAAAATTTCATCGTATGGAATTTCCCATTTATCTAGCCATGAAAGCAACACTTTTGCCGTGCTTTTATTTATCAATCCCATATTTCCATTGTAGGAATTCATGTTTCTAGATGTAAAAAGAATAATTTTAGCTCCGTGATCATGGTAAAATCTTAATTTTTCTACCATTTCCTTATAAGGAACTAAGTCTTCATACTTTTCATTCTTTTTTTTAATCGGACACAATGTGCCGTCTATATCAAAGACAAATGAATATTCATCAAACATTCTTTTTTTCTCCTATCTGTATATCAATTACTCTGTTTAGAATTTCCAATCCAGTGCCAAGCATAACCATTTGATGCCTAATGCTCTCGCCATGAAGCGGAATCATACTCAAGAAAAGCAAGGCCTCAATCAATTCAATTTTTTTTAAATCACTATCAATTTCTGCAGCAAATGTACTCAAAAATACCTTATACAAGTTAAATTCCCTTTTTCGATCCTGAATACGGTAATTAATACACGCTCTCTCCGAATTGTAATCAAGGTCAAAAAGATCTTTTATAATGAAATCATATTTTCCATCCACACTATGGAACAGTTTTGCGAGTTCATAACGAAAATCACCAAAAATATCGTAGGTGCCAAACTTTCCTCGCGGATCAATCACTTTAATAAACGAAAAGTTTGAATCCACCATAATATTTGCAAAACATAAATCTCCATGAATGATATTAAAAGTATCTACATCATACAGCATCTCAGGTATCGCCTTTTCCAGTGCTATGATAATTTCATTTAAAGGTAGATACTTTTTTCCATTCACTTCTATTGGTGACTCAAAAAAAGCTAAAAATCGTCCATCCTTTTTCATTTTTTCAAAACGCTGCAAAGTTTTTGTCAGGTACATTTCTTCTAATGCAGAGTGGATATTAGTATCCTTCACCGTGTAGCGTTTAAAATCATCACACACAAAACGAATTCGATTAAAAATGTCAATCCACTGCTGTAATGTCAAATCGCCATAGAGGAACAGCTCGTGGACAGTATGATATGCATAGTATTCCATAGAAACATATGGATTAACATACGATGTCGAATAATCAAAAATTCTGGGTCTGACATACTCAACGTCTGCTGGCAATTTTAAATACCATTTAATCTCCCCAATAAACTTATCCTTATCATCGCTTGTCTTTTTCAGAATGCCACGGTTTTTATCAATTGTAATATGGTTGAATTCTCTAGCACGTACCTCTAGTTTTGAATTATAGTACTTATCCTCATGGCCAATATCGAACCAGTTATTCGCCAGTACTGCTTTCATGGGATACTTTTTACTATACTCCTGTAAAGCATAATAAAAGGTACTCATCTGTAATGATTCTTGTTCAAAGGCCATTTCTAGGCATCTTCTAAAATAGACAGCATCAGTAAATTGAAATACACCAACAAATAGCTTCTTCTTTATTTCTTCCTTTACAGGTTCTTTATCATAAATCTGTACAATGGTACCGCCTTTTTCATCAAAATATGTCCAAGTATCAGACATATAGTCTTCCTGGCAAAAAAAAGCATTTCCCTTGATTCCTGTAACGCTATCTAAGACAATTGTATCTGCAAAATTAATAATAACTGTACCTACAGCATCTTTTAATCCAAAGTAAATAGTATGCCCTAAATCACTTAATTCTGGAAGAATCTTAATATTCACTTTTTTTCCAAGATAATTCTTCAACCTTCTTTGTACTTTATCTGCATTTTCATAACATATAATATCAATAGAATTCGTCTTTTCTTTATACTGTTCATACAAATAATCAAAAGTAATTCTCTGATTTATTGGGTAAATGATTGCCGGAAGTTTTCCTAATTTTTGGAGCTCTTCTGGAACCACTTTAGCAGATGGTATTATTAGCCTCATCAGATTTTTCCTCCCTTATATCTTCAAATTAAGTTTGTCACAGGTCTGCATATAATATTTTTCAAATTCTGGCTTGTATTTAAAAAATCCCTGATTGAGCAACAGCCAGTTCTGAAAAGTCCAATTATATTGCAGATATAAATCTGTATTGTCATTTTTACTATATGTTCGAAAAAGTTTACTTTCATTATATCTATCGTATTTCGGCCAAAACAATCCTATATCATCCCAAGAAACTGTAATTAGATAATTGCTAACAAAATCCCAGTACCCCCTCACTGTATCTTCCAAATTCTCTGTAATATATTTTTTGATATAATTTTTTACAATTTTAATTTCTGGTGCAGTAATATTATAATAATCTCCAATTCTTGGATTACTACTTAATAAATCTCTCAACCATATTCTTCGCTCGTCTTTTGTTCTATTTGGGCTTACATCCAACTCTATGTCAAAAAGATTTCTGATATCTTGTACCGTTCCAAAATACAAGAAATCCGCAATGAAATACGGAATAAACATTCCTCCACCAACTGTTGTTTGGACTGCTATAATTCGTTCCTTCTGTTTTGCACTGTCAACTTCTTGCTTTATTGGAAACTGATCTATTAATGTTTTAAAATATTCCAGCATGTGCGGTTTGTAAATCCGCTGATCTGAGCGTGTCTTTAAAATATACTTAGCACCTGCATCATCTGCACATTGAATGCCGCCTTTTGTGGAAACAATTTGGAAATTCATATTTCCCAGTCCAAAGATGCCCGGTGCTGCATTTAACACTATATCCGCTCCAGCTGTCTTTAGACTATCAATTTCACTCTTATTAGAATCATTCCATGTAGAAACAATGACCTTACATCCGGGATAGTAACGTTTGTAAAGTTTAACCGTATTTAAGGTAAAATGATTATCTAAAATTAGCGGTCCCTGTATCACGATTGCGACATCGCTCATGTTTGAGAGCATCCCTGAATGCACAATCAAATTTTCTGCCGAACCTGATCTTTTTCTATAAGAACAGTAATCTCCTGTTTCTTTTTCATAAGACATACAGCAATCCCGCATTAAAATATCTGCATAATGTCTATCTTTTTTTGTTACAATTGAAAAGAAAAAATCCGTGATTCTTTCCACCGTATGTTTTATTTTCATTGTCTATTTCTCCTCGTCCAACTCATCATTCAATTTGTGTTCCATATAGCACATAAGAAAGACCATACCCCATGTCCAACTTGGCTTATTCCACCAAAATGTAATATTGTATAGCAAGATTGTCAATGAAATAACAAAGCCAAGAGGCCAATATATATTTTTTATCTTATATAATTTCCAAGCACTTTTATATAATTTATAAAACCACTTGATAACAACACTTGCTCCTAGCAATCCATAAACATATACAAAAGCGAAAATCCCATTGTCCACCAATCCGATTCTTTCGTTTCCCACCGCAATATATGCTGTTGATGCAGTGCCAGAATATCCAATATTAGGATATCCGCATCCAAAAATTAAGGTTGCAGGACTTTGTTTAAGCTGTCTCACAAATTCATCTCTAGCTACTTTTCGGATTGCCATCGTGTCAATACCTGTTGTAGTATTATAAAATTGCATCTGCAAAGCTTCATTAAAACGTTCAAAAAATGCACTATTAATAAATACCACAACTGCAATAACACCAATCAAAATCATACATATTTTTCTAAATGAAAGCCTTTTCATCAGTAATATCATTACTGCATATCCAAGAACTACTGAAGCTAATTCCAATCTTGATTGTCCAATAATCAATTCGTATACAAGTTCTATCGCCACAAAAAACAGATATTTTTTGTTGTTCTCTTCCAGATATTTGCTAAGGCCCAAGAATCCGATAATAACACACATAAAACTGTCTACATATAAGCGTGTCACTCTTGCTGCCTTATATACATGCACAAACTGAACATAATCAATTAAATTCACTTGAAGCCAATAGATTATGACAGAAAGAACTCCACAAAACAGCAGACCGTTAACCACTGTATTGATATCGATTTTATCTAAAGCAATTAGCTTTCGGATAGTAAAATAACTTACTAGTATAAAGATATAATTTCGTTGTGGAGCAAATCCCATTGATAACGGTTGACCAATAAGAAAATTACATTGAACGATTGATATAATCGCCAAAACAATCAATGCACTAACATCGGATGAAAAATACATCCGAACAGATTTTCTATTTAACCTATATCGAATATACAAAAGAACAATTCCTGCCATAAAAAGCAGAAACCAAGTCATCGCATAATTAAGAAATATGATCCTAAATGTATCTGTATTGATTAGATAAAAGCAATGTTCCATCAACACAAAGACAAAGATTATAAAATATGAGTTTAATGATTTTGTTCCCACCTTAATTTCCATAAATTACTTTCCTCTACTGTTTATATTCGCGCAGAATGAACATAAAAATTCTCTAGTTGTTGAGCTGTATTTTTAATGTCGTATCCTGCATCTATTACTTCTGCTCTGCAATCCGAGCGTTTATCACAATCTGGCACAACTTTCAGCATTTGATCTGCCCAATCATTTGGATTCCATCCATGTACACGAATAAACTTCGGTGTAATATCAACTTCATCAACAATAGTGTCTGCACAAATCGTAGGCAATCCAGCAGCTTGTGCTTCTATTGCAACAATTCCAAGACCTTCAAATCTTGATGGGAATATGAACATATCCATAGCCTGTAATATGCCCGGAATATCATACGTCACACCATAGAAAATCACAGAATCTGCAATTCTCATATTTTTTGCCTTATCTTGAATGCTTTGAAGAAGTTCACCCTCTCCAACAAGCAACAATACGCTATTCAGACAGTGTTTGTGAAATTCCGCAAATGCTTCCAGAATAAAATCATGGTTCTTCTGATATACAAAACGACCTACATGACCTACTACAACCTTATCCTGTATACCAAGTTCTTCCCTGATTCTTTTTCTGGCATCTTTATTGTAAGCATACTGCTCAACATCAATACCATTCTTTACTAAGGTATAGTTTCCACTTTCGTACACAGATTTAGGAAACATGAATTTTGCTGACTTTTCTGAAATTGTGAAATAATCCGTTACAACTACCTTCATCAGCAATTTATAAATTGGGATAAAAGCATCTCTCAACGGCTTTTGACTTTGGAAATTATCATTATGCGAGTGCATGACAATCGTTGGAACGCCAGCGATTTTAGCTGCAATCGCTACCATGACATCATATGGTGTTGAAGCATCCACATGAACAACATCATATTGCTCCCGTTTGAACAGGTTGACCATGGCTCTCATTTTGATAAAAAATTTCAAAAAATCATTCTTTATGTTCGCAACATCAATTACCTGTTTTTTTCCACCAAGAGAAATTGCTTTATCCTCTAAAAATTCTTTTTTATTTCTAAAAACCAGATAATCAAATTGAATATTATCTGCTATCAGCTCATTGATCGTAACTGTAAGTTTTGAGATACCTCCGCTTCCCAGAGGTGCCATATGTATAACTTTTACGGTCTTTTGATTATCATTCATTTTCTTTTTCTCCTGTTCATTCTTACCTTTTTCATTGTTCTAAAGAAGAAATGCGAAAATGGCATCTTATGGATAATCGGCTTCAAAGCAGTCGCCATTTTGTCTTTTCTCGATGCAGGCAAATATTTTTGAATCAAATCATCATAAGACATTCGCCCAGAATCTTCAAAAAATTGCGATCTATTTTTCGGTATTTCAAAAGTATAATCTTCTTTATAGATTTTGCTTTTCAAATCATCGTTTTCTAATGTCTCAACATGAATCTTTTTAATCTTTTCCGAACCAATATCATTCAGAAAATCTTCACCTTTTCTTGTATTGATCTGTACAATGGATGTTCCTCTATCATCATCCATTTGCTTAGAGTAGTCACCAATCTGCCAGAAATCTCCAATCGTAAAATCTGACATCTTATTTCTTCCACGATAAACACACTTATAACAGGACGGTCTCAATCCTAGTTTGGAGAACATTGTCTTTGTATATGTTTTAACATCAACAATATCTTCCAATGCCTGTCCATTTTGCAGCATTACCTTAATATTGACACCTGCATATCCATATTTTTTATCGCGGAAATATACTCTTGAAACTTTACTGCCATGTTTTTGAGCAATATCCTGAATCCATTCTTTGTAAAGCCCTGGTGACGGAACACCATAGCAAACCAGATCAACCGTAAGCAAGTGTTCTTTTTCTTTTTTGCCAAGATAATATAGTAAACCTTCTACCTGGCATGGAGTACCTACAAACAAAACTGTTTTATCGCTTGTAATTAGTTCTTGTCTGATTTTTTTGAATGTGTCTTTCAAATCTGACTGAACATATTTCGAGCCATACAAATCATTCAGCTCATCAAACTCCCTTGCTTCCTTATGCACAACAATGGCTGTATCATCAAATCCTGCCGCCCAAATTGTGCCACCTGAAGAAATCACCTGTTCTGCCAACAAACCAAACATACCGCCACTTGTACTAACTTTGCGAACATTCTCATTTATGTTCTGACAAGCGATATATTTAACACGATCTGTTCGTTCTTCCTCATGTTCTGATAACTGTGAGCATACTCTCTCACACAGACCACAATTCACACATGAATCAGCATCAACTACCGGATACAGAAATCCTTCTCCATCACATTGCATTGATATGCAATTTTTCGGACAAACACTCGCACACGCGGTACAGCCGCAACATTTTGTTTTATCAGATATCTGTATCATCTTCTATCTCTCCTACTTCAGAGCTGTCTCCAAGTATTTAATTGAGTCTGCTCTTAATTTTTCCAGTTTTTCTTCAACAGCGTTGTAATTGATGTCCTTTTCGACATTCATAACGTCTCCGCTGTATCTTCTCTCACTAAGCCCCAATAAGGTACAAAGGCTATCAATTCTACTATTTCTTGAATTTGCTCCTGCATTAAAGCGGTTAAACGTCACAAATTTTTTGTGATTCAGAATGCTGAAAACAGAGCCGTGGAAAGAATCTGTCAAAATATACTCAGCATGACGAATCAAATTCACAAAGTCTGCTGCATCCATATCGAAGAGCTGAATATCGCCAAAACTCAAATCACATTCCACATAATTATCCAAGAACGGACAAGTAATCAGTTTCAGCCCTGTCTTGTTTTTGAACTCATTAGCAAACTTTCTATGCTCTTCATTTGTTCCCAAAAAATAGCAGAACACATACGGTTCTTCTACAACTTCTTTTTCCGGAAGCATTTGTTTCCATCCCTCTGCGTCAAACAACAGAGTGGGATCGCATACTACCTGCGCTGTTTTCCCTGTTAATTCTTTAATGATTTTTTGTCCAGCAAGTTCTCTGGTACTCAAATGCTGAAAACGGTTCAAATATTTTGCGGTAGCCTTTTTTTGAGAATTTGGAATTTGGCTCACTCCAAAGCTCGTTGCATATGCAATCTTGGGCTTATTATCGGGTGCAAACTCAAGCGTGTAGAAATGGCTTCCCAGATTATTCGGCAGCCAAAGCTGGTCACTTCCACAAAGAAATGCATCATAGTTTTTCTTGCATTTTGCCACAAGTGTTTCCCAACCACCATAAGATTCCGAAAACAATGGAGCAAAATACTTGTCTACAAAAGCATCAAAACGTTGATTTCGTTGTTGCACTTGTGCCTGATAAAAAGGTTTGCTTTTTAGTGCATTATCTTTTTGGTTCCCAGAAAGTTTCGATTTCAAAAACGAGATATTAAATAATCTAGGAATTGTTTGAACAATAAAAGTTGGCGTTATTTTTTTTTTATAACGAATTATTTCCGACTTATAACCAAGCTCCTCAACTTTTTTTACTGTGGCAAGCACCTGTAATTGACTTCCGAAATTTTTTGTGTCATAGCATACTGCTAATCCGATTTTTTTCATACTCTTTTCTCCTGCATCACATCAATATAATATTGAGCTATTTCTTGATGCATCGCGTCCATGCTGTACTTTGTATGAATAAGCGCAATATTATTTTTTCCTATTTTTTCTACTGTCTCTTGATTCATACAATATGTTATTAAAGCTTCTGAGAGCTTTTCAGTGTCTCCTGGCTCTATTAATATTCCATTTTCTTCTTTCACTACTTCTGGAATTGCGCCAACCGTTGTGCTTATAATAGCCTTTCCACAAGCCATACCTTCCAAAATCGCCATCGGAAGTCCCTCATTATAAGATGGAAGCACTAATACACTAGATTTTTTTAGCAGTTCTAATTTTTTATCAAAATCAGCCCATCCCACAATAAAGATATTGCTCTTGAGATTTTTTTCCTCAACGATCTGCTTGCATCTGTCAATATCCCCATCGCCAGCCAAATAACATTTAATGTCCGGTATTTGACCCTTAACTCGTTCTATTGCTTTGATGAGGTCATACGTTCCTTTTCTTTCTCCAAGTCGCCCAAGAGATACAAAAGTATGTGGATGATCTTTGACACTCGTTATAGCGGGTTTCAATCTCTCAGTGTCTATACCATTTTCAAGAACAACACAATTTTTTAATCCAAATGTTTCATCAAACTTCTTTTTCCATTCGGCAGACAACGCAATAACCTCATCTGCTTCTTTCAATATTGAAACAATCTTATCCTTTTGATTGCTTTTTTCATAAAAGAGCATATATTCAGCACCGTGAATATGTAAAATTACTTTTTTGCCCCACTTTTTCGCGGCATGAACATACAAACCTTTTCTGAATGTACTTCCGTATGAAGCTGCATGTATATGGTAAATATCATAATTTCTTTTTGTGAAATAAAACCTAATAAATGAAAATAGCGAAAAGAATAAAACCTTTAATTTATTTCCGTCAATATAGGATTCATAAATATCTATATTAAATTTAGAATTTAATGTCTTATCTTTTTCAATTTCTTCTATAACCGTTGCCATTCCACCCTTTGATCTTGTCGGACTTGGCCCAACTACCAAAATTCTCATTTTTTTATTTTCTCCACATTGTCTCTCTTAAAATAATCATTTTTCATTTTAACGGCTTCATTACTCAACAAAATAATACCAATAAGATTAGGAATTATCATCAATCCGTTAAATGTATCGGCCAAATCCCATGCAAAGCCGAGTGTACTTTGTGATCCAATTAGAATAATAACAACCCATAACGCCTTGATAATCGGCTTTATCTTCTGTCCAAAAATATATTCTCCAGCTCTTTCTGCATAGGTGTAATAACTAATCAAACATGAAAATCCAAAAAGAACAACCGAAGCCAGACAAATAAATCCACCAATTCCGCCAGGTAAAAGTGAATCAAAAGCTCTCATCGTCAGCACCGCACCATCAAGACCACTACTCCATAATCCCGAAAGTACAATTGCAATTCCGGTTACACTACAAATAAATACAGTATCAAGAAATACTTCAACTGGTCCCCATACAGCTTGTTCAATGGGATCGTTTACTTTTGCACCACAATGCACCATTGCCGCAGTTCCCAACCCAGCCTCATTAGAATAAATACCTCTCGCAATACCATATCTCATGCATACAAATACCGAACCCACAATTCCGCCAGTTGCCGCTTTCGGATTAAATGCTGCTGTAATAATTTCTACGATTGCTCCCGGAACCTGAGTAATATGAACAATCATGATTAGCAGCCCAGCAAGAATATACGCTCCGCCCATAAAAGGTGCAACAACCTCACAGACATGACCAATTCTTCCAATTCCACCAAATACAATAATCCCGACCAATACTGCTAAAATCACTCCAGTTACTACTGTCGGGATACTATATCGTTCATTTAATGTCAATGCAATTGTATTGGTATCAACCACACCAGATATAACAAATGCAAACGGAATAACCAAAATCGAAAACAGAATACCAAGCCATTTTTGGTGCAAGCCGTCTGCCAAATAATACATTGCACCGCCGCTGACCGTCCCATCCTTATGTATTTTACGATATTTAATACCCAGTGCAATCTCAGCAAATTTAGTTGCCATACCGACAAAAGCCGCTAAAATCATCCATACAAGTGCTCCCGGTCCGCCCATAACAATTGCCGTTGCTGCACCTGCAATATTTCCGGAACCAACTATCGCAGATACCGATGTCATCGCCGCTTGAAAACTCGTAAGTTCGCCTTGTGCGGTCGGCCCTTCATCCTTTTTCTTAAAAGCCTTTATAATTGTTTGCTTCACAAGCCATGCTGGATGGCGAAACTGCATAAATCCGAATCGGACTGTATAATAGACACCAGTTCCAAGAATCAGAAGCATAATGGGAACGCCCCATACAATTCCATTCACAAAATCATTAATCTTAATAAGTGTTTCCACAATAAACCTCTCTTAAATTTTATTTTTCCTGTAACACACGGTCCAATTTAATTCTTTTAGCCATTTCAAGATCAAACGAGCGTGGGGTAAACGGATCAGATCCTGCTCCATCTGTAAATGTCAACTCACCAAAATAAATGTGGTCGTTTGCCATGTACAAATCCACCCTTACAAACTGGAATGGTTTTGCCAGCTTTCGTACCACATCTATCATTTCAGGAAAATTTTTCCCTTGTGGCAGAACATAATCACTATTTTTTACTCCACCGTTAATAATACCCTCTAATTTATTTCCGTCCATATCGTACATATCAACAGTTTCATCTGTATAACGGTCTGTAAAAACGCCATAATAGAGAGGTTCTCCATCATAGCAGTAAAACTTATAATCTCTTAACGCTCCCGATTCATCTTCCAAATATTCTTCTGCAATTATTCTATTCTTCACGCCTTTATATTGTGGTTCTTTTTTCATCTTGTAAAAATCATCTTTCAACCACTTATTCATCGTAGTAGCGGCATTCTTTTTATTAAGAGAATTTTTATCTTTGCAAATAAGAACCGCACCACTTCCATTTGTGCACTTAAGTACAAATTTATTAGGCAACCTATCATAGTTGATTTCATCCGATCCGTTATAAACGCCATACAATTTATTCAAGTACTTATTCCCAACAGTTTTCTCTACAAAATCTCTGACTTCATATTTATCAACATACCGACTTAGCTCATCAAGATGCCCGTATAATTTCAACCACTGAATTTTTTCGCCAAAATACTGCGGATTTTTCAAATTCAGTATTTTTTGATATCCTCTAAAGTAAATCAGGTAAAGAGCCGGCTTATCCGGCAAAACACGCAGAATATTTCTATATAAATTTTTCGCAAATCCCATAATTATCTCCTCAATGTTTCTATATAATTTTCAATGCTTTTTACGATAGTATTAGTATTCGATTCGTATTCCGAATACTCTGTATGTTTCACTGTTTCTATTGCCTCTGCTAATTCATTTGTGTCTCCGCACGGACAAATCAGATTCAGATCATCAAACTGTTTAACCAACTGAAGCTGGTGGTCATCAACGTGTTCTCCATATTTTGCAAGACGTGGAACAGCAATGACTTTCTTTCCTTTTTTTACTGCACCAATAATCGCACCCGTTCCACCATGAGTAATCACTATATCCGCTTTACCCATTTCCACGCTAAATTCTTCTCTGTCCATGAAATTATTATAGCGATAATTTTGGGGAACATAATCGCTGTAACCAATCTGCGCAAATACATCTTTTCCGCAAATGATTTCTTTTTCACACAGCTTATCCACAGCTATAAGCAATCTATTGAATTGAAATTTCTGGGACCCCAATGTTATAAAAATTTTCTCTGCCATTTAATAGATTCCTCCTAAATATATCGCTTTAGGATAGAACTTCAGCATCGGTTTCCACTGCACATAAAATTGATCGGCAAACTTGTAAAGTAGCTTTCCTGTTTCAGTGGGCGAAGTTACCTTTGCAAATGATTCTATATAAATAAGCTTTTTCCCCATAAGTTTTGCAATAAGGCAAATTGGAATCATCGCCAGAACGCCCGTACAGATAACCACATCTGGCTTTTCTTTCCTATAAATACCAATGGACTTCCATGTATTTACAATCATTTGCCAGACAAAATCTTTTTCCCGGCGGTTCACTTGATTCATGTAGTATGTTTTTTCGCCTTTTGCCTTTGCGCTATAATCTGTTTTTTCGGTTATAACAAAACTGTCATATTTTTCCATCAAAGGTTTTAACATCATTAGCTGCTCATAATGTCCACCCGATGAAGCCGCAAAACATATTTTTTTATCTTTCATACTTCATCTTCCAAATTTCTATATTATTCTCTAAACCACACATTTCCGTGGTCACTTACTCGTATTGCAGGATTTCCCGCTATTGTACAGTTACCCTTTTCAAACGATTTATTTACGATTGCACCAGCACCAATCATCATATTATCGCCAAGAGTTATCTTGCCAAACATTTTGACACCTGGTCCAATCCAAACATTATCTCCAATTACCGGAACAGAGCCTTTTTCGATATTTTGTCCAATGTTCACACCTTGGTGAATATCACACCATTCTCCAATCCTTGCCAACGGATGCACTACAATCAGACCATAGTGATTTATTTTCAGCCCCCCCGAAACAGTTGCATGGAATTGAAAACCCCAATTTTAATCCTAGCTGCTTATGTCGCCATTTCCAAAAAAGTCCAGCCAATTTGTTCTTTTGAGTATTTCTATAAAATTCATCCATCCTCAAAGCGATTTCAAATTTCCATACTTCATCTCCAATAATGGACGGTCTGCTTTTCTTCATCCCCAAAGCTCGTTTATCTTTATCCAGACAATCTTGTAAATCATCTCGTGTTTTTATCATGACTTTTTCCTCAATCTCTCTGGAAAATATCTCTCGTGTAAACTTTCTCTTTTACATCATCCAGGCACTTGTCATAGCGGTTCGCAATAATGGCGTGGCTCATTTCCTTGAACTTTGCCAGATTGTTGACCACCACAGAGCCAAAGAATGTCTCTCCGTCCTTCAGAGTCGGCTCATAGATAATGACTGTTGCGCCCTTTGCCTTCACACGCTTCATAACCCCCTGAATAGAACTCTGACGGAAGTTGTCGGAGTTAGATTTCATCGTCAAGCGGTAAACGCCAATCGTGACGGATTTCTCCTTGTCCTCATCGAACTCATTCTCTGCATCATATCCATAGTAGCCAGCCAGCTTCAGAACGCGGTCTGCAATAAATTCCTTACGAGTACGATTAGATTCCACGATTGCTTCAATCAGATTTTCCGGCACATCGGCATAGTTAGCCAAAAGCTGCTTGGTGTCTTTCGGCAGGCAATATCCACCATAGCCAAAGCTTGGATTGTTGTAGTGACTACCGATACGCGGATCAAGGCAGACACCATCAATGATCTGCTGGGTGTTCAGCCCCTTGCTTTCTGCGTAGGTGTCCAGCTCATTGAAGTAAGCCACGCGCAGAGCCAAATAGGTGTTAGCGAACAGCTTGACCGCCTCGGCCTCAGTGAAGCCCATGAACAGCGTGTCAATATTCTCCTTGATTGCACCTTCCTGGAGCAGACCAGCAAACTCATGTGCGGCTTTCACCAGACGTTCATCGTTCGGGTCAGTACCCACAATGATACGAGAAGGATACAGGTTATCGTAAAGGGCTTTAGATTCACGCAGGAACTCCGGGCTGAAAATGATATTCTTGCTGTTGAACTTTTCTCTTGCACTTGCCGTATAGCCCACAGGAATTGTAGACTTGATAACCATAATGGCATTAGGGTTATATTCCATGACCAGCTTGATTACAGCTTCAACCGCAGACGTATCAAAGTGCTGGGTGTGGCTATCGTAATTTGTGGGGGCGGCTATTACAACAAAATCTGCATCGGAGTATGCTTCCTTTGCATCCAGAGTTGCGGTTAAATTCAAGTCCTTTTCTGCCAAGTATTTTTCAATATAATCATCCTGAATCGGAGATTTCTTGTTGTTGATCATATCGACCTTAGCCTGCACAATATCGACTGCAACCACCTGATGATACTGGCTCAGAAGCACTCCCAGCGAAAGCCCTACGTATCCCGTGCCGACCACAGTGATTTTATAATTTCTCATAGTTCTGTTCTCCCTTACCAATTTTTTATTTGATAAAACAGCAAACAAGCCCACGGCGGATTGCTCAATGGCAATCCACCGTAGGCTCGATTCGTTCTCCTTAATTTTTTACTTGCTGCTCATTTTGTGGGTCAAAACAGAGCTGCACCAAAACCTCCCACCTATAACCTCTGGATTTCAGCTTCTCCGCAGCCTGTCAGCAAATAAACACTTTTGTCGAACGAGTCGAGCCGTCGAAATCCTTTATTTATCGTGGTTTTTCTTGGTTGACCCTATTATATCTCCATCCCCAGTGCCAGCAACAGCGATTTTGAAATTCTTCATAATATTTACTCCTCCGGTCTTCCTTGGACCCAATTCCCTCAAAAGGTGTTTTTATCTATGTACACATCCCGAAGGATGGTATTTCTTGCCAATCGTATTCTTTTACCCCTCAACTTACTTCACGGCACAACAACAAGCCTGTATACAGATTGCAACAACAATCTATACGCAGGCTTGTCCTCGTACCTCCTTATTCTGTTTTCTGCTCTATCAGCTTTCGCTGTGATGGGTTAAGTATAGAGCGCAACCAGAAGCCATTAACCCCTGAAAGCACGCTGGCCGTAACGCACCGTGACAAGCAGAAATAAGTTGAGGTGAAAAGGTCAAGCCGCGCAAACCCGCATGAAATCAGGCTTTTCTCTGCTCTCAATCGAAGCATTCCACTGATGGATAACTTGTCCCCCTTACACCGCCCCATCTCTCCTCAAAACCACCATCACCGTCTTCATCAGAATCTTTATATCCATTCCGATATTCCAATTAGTGATATACTCCCGGTCGAGGCGGACAACTTCTTCGAAGTCCGTGATTTCACTTCGTCCGCTGACCTGCCACATACCGGTAATACCCGGCTTGATCGCCAGTCTGGCTTTATGGTGCAATTCATAGAGGTTGGTCTCTGAAATCAGCGGCGGGCGGGTGCCTACAAGCGACATATCTCCTTTCAGCACATTGAAAAACTGAGGAAATTCATCCAGACTTGTCCGGCGGATAAATTCACCGATTCCGGTCTTATGGCTTCCATCCGGCATGATTTGATTTCCGATCACGCGCGGGTCAAAATCAAGCTTGAACATCTTTCCATCGCCCAGCTTATTTTCTTTCATCAGCTCATCACGGCGTGTTTCGGCGTCCATGTACATACTTCTGAATTTGTACATTTTGAACCGTTTTCCGTTTTTTCCGACTCTTTCCTGGGTAAAAAAGATCGGTCCCGGTGATGACAGATAAATCGCAGGTGCAAGAAATAAAAAGAGTACCGCCGTCAATGCACAGCCGATCAGTCCGCCTATGACATCCATCATCCGTTTGAGAAAAAGCTGGAAAGACGACGCATAATTGATGCTCGTTGTCAGCACGGTATACGGTCCTATTTTCTCCACAAACTGTCTCTTTCCCGGCACACTTGTCACTTTTGCCAGGTTCAGATGCACCGTTACGCCGGTTTCTGTCAGCTGGTTCAGCAGCTTATCCGGATATGGCACCATCTCTGAGGTTACAACAATAACCTCATCAATCCATCCCTGGCAGACATAATGGGGAAGTTCTTCCTCCTCCACTATCACAGGGATTTCTTCGATTTTCTCTCCTACATGCGATTCGTGACCTCCGATCAGGCAGACCCCCGCAATCATGTATTGTGCATAATTGTTTTCCTTGATCGTTTTGACCGTCCGTCCAGCTATGTCCTCATTTGTCACAATCAGCAGAACGCGCTTGTTTCCATCGACTGTTTTTTTCCGCTGCAGATGCCATTTCCAGCATTCACGCACACTATACGCGGTTCCGATATAGAAGACAGCCGTCAGCATCAGTGCCAGCCTGGAATACCTCTGCCCTTCCTGCAGAAGGAACAGATATAAAAGAGCACTGCCTTCTATAAAAACGGCCTGCTTGACAGCTACTATAAATTCCACAAACTGGTCTCTTCTTATGACTCCCCGCATTGTCTCCCTGCAAACCAGCAAAATCAGATCCATCAGTCCTAAGAAAATCGCCATATTCCGATACAAAATCGGTGTATATATATCACATCCATATCCACTGCACGCATAGGCAAGTATTAATGCCGCCTGCAGAGAAATCACATCCAGGATGATGAAATCGATATGCTTCATCCATCCGCCTGAATTTCTTCTGTACATATCTACCGCTCCCCCCGTCAATGCCTATTGCAATCGACTTTGTAAATCAGCCTCTCAAGGTACCGGCAGGTACCTCTCTTACCAGGTACCTGCCGGCTTCCGCGGTCTTATCAATTAGTTCTTATGAACCAATGTAAAGACTGCATTGCCCGGAATTGTTACATTAACAGAGTTTGTTGCATGATCAATCCCGTTGACCGGAGCTAATTCCCACTTATGATCGGTTTCACTGTAGTAGTAGATTTCTACATTCTGAACATCGCCCAGAGCTGCTACTGCAATATTTACCGTGACCGGATCACTCACTACAACGCCATTTGCATCGGTTGTCATGAGCTGCTGTGCCGGCATAAGCGGAGAATATCCAACCAGTGCCGGATCACCCGTTACACGATACAGCGGAATACCTGCATTGATCTCAAACACTTTTTCTGCAACAGCCCAGCTATTGCCGTCTTTGATCTGCTGATCGGATGCGAACCCAACCGAACTGCCATTTGCAGTATTTCCCTGCGAAACAGTAATACCGTTGGAACCATTCTGACCACTATTCTTGATACCCGTAGATGTCTTGTTGGTAATGGTTCCCGCATTTACATTGAGACCTGCGCTCTTGGAAGAGGCAGAACCTGAACTGCTTCCTCCGTGACTGACTGTCACATTTGTGTTCGGGCTCGCTGCCATTGCCAGTGTGCCCGGCACTGCCATGATTGCTGCTGCCATCATGAGTGCTGCGTACTTCTTTTTCATTTGAACCTTCCTTTCCGGCTTTCTAAGCCTTTGCTTTTTAAGCTTTTTCTTTATAAAAAAGATTGATGACAATCTCTTTTAGCTCATCCATATCTGGGTAAAACTCTTCGAATTTTCCCTGATATATTTTTCCCGACAGTTCAATAAAATCACCGTCTTCCATGGCATCCGGACTGTTCAAAAGCGCCAGTCCCATGTCCATGTACTGGTCCTTCGCCATGTTGGTGATCGCCAATTTCTGTATTCCATCCACCAGCCGGGTTATGGTGGTTTTGTCTGCCGCCTGACTTTCCTTTGCCTTCTGAATAAACGCTTTCAGATATCCTTTCTGCCGGTGAAGACGAATACTTGCGGACCCCTCTTCGTCCACATCCCGGAAGCGGACATATTTTTCTGTCAGATCTCCGGTCAGGTTGACTGTTTCTCCCATCTTGAAATCTTCTGGATACTGGTTTGCGACCATCTCATCATCCACGGTAACCGGCACACCACCGACTGCATCATTAAAATAGGAAATCGAATCCATATTGACTGCAAAGTATCCGTCGATCTTAAGACCAAATAAAAGTTTAGAAAGGGCTTCTGCTGTCAGTTCACAGCTTTCTTCCCGCCCATCTCCAAACGCATACGCCAGCGTCAGCTGCTGTGTCTCGGTCCCCAGAGGTTCCCCAAAATAGTCAAATACCTCTATCTCCGTCATTGTATTTCTTGGAATCAGTACAATCTGAGCCTGATCTCTGGACGCGTCCTCGGCGATCAGAAAGATGGCATCGGCATCGCCGCCTTTTCCCGAAACTGCCTGTGATGCCATCTCGCCCTTCGTATCAATACCCATACAAAGAATGGCTCTCATCGCTGTATTCCGGCGATATTTCTTTCCATTCCAGGTCAAAATCCCATTTTTCTGGTCTTCTGCATCCTCGTTTTCCTGCTGCCCACGTGCTTCCATCTCCTGCACGGCTGCTTCTCTCTCTTCATATCTGTAATACGCATGGATACCGAATCCCACGCAGGCGATTCCCACCGCCGCTCCGGCAATCCATCGAATCATATTCTGCTTTTTCATTTATCCGACTCGTTTTCGTAATATTTACTATATTTGGAATATTTTCCATAATATCTATGATAGTATCCGCTGCCTGCCATATCGACACGATTCAGTACGGCTCCTAAAATCCGGCAGCCTGTCCGCTCAAGCTGGTTTTTTGCTTTCTGCACCAGGCGATAACTGAGCGCCCCGCTTTCAACTACGAGGATAGCTCCGTCACAGCGCTGGGAAATAATAGCTGCGTCAATGACACTTCCAAGAGGCGGCGTATCAATGATGATCGTATCATATTCATTTCTTGCCCATTCAACCAGCCGCGCAAATGCGTCCTCTCCCAGCAATTCCGCCGGATTCGGCGCCATCGGGCCAGAGAAAATGATGTCAAGATTTGGCAGATTGGTATGATACAGAATATCCCCCAGCAGTTTCTGTCCTGTCAGGTACTGCGTCAGACCGTAAATCTGCTGCCCGAATCCGAAGCGGGATACCAGCACGGATTTACGGATATCGGCATCAATAAATAAAACTCGTCCCTCTGTCTGTGCCATTGAAATCGCCAGCTGGGAAGATGTCTCACTTTTTCCCTCATCCGGCATCGTGCTGGTCAGCATGATCACTTTCAATCCACTGCCCGAAAACTGAATGTTGGTACGGAGTGTTTTCATTGCTTCCTCATATTGATAGTCTTTTTTTTCATCCTGTGTAACCGGGATGAACAGATTCTGGTTTGCCATGCTCTCCTACCTTCTTTCGTTTTTCTCTTTTCCGGCAAATGGATTGATGATATCCCAGATGCCGGAGGTACGTTTTACTTTTTTCTCGCCTCTTCCGTGAATCTTGCTCTCCGGAATCACAGCCAGTACCGGCAGTTCCAGATATTTCTCCACATCTTCCTCTGACTGAATCGTATCATTCAAAATAACAGTCAGGCTGATGTATGCACACACCAAAAAGGCTGCTATCAAAGCGCCAATCGCAGCATTTTTGGTATTGCTCGGACTGGTCTTTTTAACAGCTACCTCACCGCTCTCGATGAGTTTCGGCGGTGTCATCTCCATGATTTCTCCTACATAGTCCGATGCCACTTCTGCCGTCGTATCAACGATCTTTTTTGCCATTTCCGCATCCGGATCCTGCGCTGAAATGCTCAGAATACGTGTATCTTTCGGATTCTCCACTTCAATCTTCTTAACCAGCTTTTTATAGTCCATGTCCAGATGAAGTTTATCGACTACCTCTTCCATGACCGAGCGGCCGGTAATGATCGTCTTGTAATCCTGCGTCAGCTGCGTGCCAATCTGCAGGTCGGCCAACGATGTCAGCGTTGTTTCTTTTGTCAGTACATAGATTTTTGCGGTTGAAGTGTACTGCGGTGTGAGCAAAAAGTAACTATATGCCCCTCCAATTGCTCCTCCAATCACAAGCGCTCCGATGATAATCCAGAGTTTCCGGAGCAATGCATACAAAATCTCTCCGACATCAATTACATCCTCGTCATCCCACGCCTGTTTTTGACTCTCTTTCGTTTCCATACCTTACAAATTTCCTTTTCTTTCTTTTTTTCTGACCGGCATTCTGCCAATCTGTTTCAGATGTATTTTAGAGTTCCTCTTATAATCGTTCATCCAGGATTATTTTTTCTGGATTCTCCACTGACAATTGTCTGGCCAATGTATCCCCGCCTTTTTTCCGGATCCAGGCAAGCGCCCTGTCACTGTCCGGTGCACGGTGATGAACCCCATGCATATCGGTTCCCAGAAAACTGATATATCCCGCCAGCAGCACTTTACGGCACCAGCGCCGTTCCAGTCTCTCACGTAAATTCCAGACATTTCTAAGCTTTATCAGACTTCCGTAATTCATCTGAAGATAAGCTCCCTCCTTCTGAAGCTCTGTCAGACGTCCTGTCTTTCTTAGACACTGATAACGCTCAATATGCGCCAGCACTGGGAAATATCCCGCCAGCAGCAGCTCCCGGACTGCATTCTGTATCTGACTCCACTGCGACTGGGGAAGGAATTCTACCAGAACATAATGACTTCCCGCCAGTGTCAGCAGTTCTCCCCTCTGAAGCATATCAGCCATGCCTTCAAAATATTGTATTTCCTGCCCGCTATACAGTCGCAGCTCCGGCATCGCCTTCTGAACCGCTTTTGCCATCTGCTCCATAAGTCTCTGTATCTGTTCCGGTTTTGTCCGCCAGTGATAGACGGTATAATGAGGGGTTGCTATCACATTGCGCACACCTTGCCGATATGATTTCTGAAGCATCCGAACACTGGCGCTTATGCTTTTCGAGCCATCATCAAGTCCCGGAAGAACGTGTGTATGTATGTCCGAAATTCTTTGTTCTTTTTTTTTCGGCTCTTCCTGCGATTTTTGCAACATTCTATTCTCTCCCTTCGCTCTCAGCGCCGCTTTGTTCTCCCGTCAGATCCAGCCATCCATGCGTCTGCCTTTTTCTGCGGTAACAGCCGCAGCTTTTTGTATGTCCACTTTTTAAATGCGTTCCGTAAACCAGACAGATGTTTCCGCAATCGCATTGGCACCCCCAGTATCAATGAACTCCTGTCTTCTTCTCGCTCTGTCTTATAACCAAAAGATGTCCATATTTCCTGCCAACCAGATTTTCCTGCTTCATATATGTCCCTGTATATGACATAATATGTATCATGTCATATACAGTGTGCCGTGATATGAGGACTTTTACAGCCGATGAGAGAAAAGAAAAAAGGAAAACGTTGATTTTCTGATTACATTATTTTTAAAACAAAAAAATGCAACACTTAAATTTGCATTGCGGTTGCTATTTGTAATATTTTAAAGTACAATAGTAAAGAATTTATAAAAAAAGGAATGCAGCAATGACATAATACATATTATGTCATTGCCGTATTCCTTTTCATTTTACACTCTCTGATTTCCGAATATTTGCCTCTACAGCATTCACTGCAATCGGATCACTTACGTGATTTCCATTTGCATCCGTTGTCTGGCGAATGATCTACCGCGTAAATTTCTCCGCGATCGCACCGCTATAGTACGCATTCAGCAGTTTTTCCAGATCTTTGATCTTCTCTTTCAGTTCCCGTCCGATATCGGTATCCCCGACGCACTTGCGCTCCGGCACCCATTTGACCATACGGCTCTCGGAGTGGATATCACTCTCCTTCTCGATCGCCGCCTCGGTGGACTCAAACGGATCGTGCGCCGCCAGAATCAGACCGTAGGAGTTGTAAATCAACGTATACCCTGCGATACCGGTTTCTTTCTGATATGCCCTTGAGAAACCACCGTCGATGACGAGAAGCTTACCGCCGCATTTGAGCGGGCTCTCGCCGTCTTTGGATTTGACCGGGACATGACCGTTGATGATGTGCGCGCCCTCCGGTTCCAAGCCAAACTCACGGAGAATGCGGTCAAGCACTTCCTCATTTTCCAGCATATCGTAATACGGATTTTTTACTTCTTTATGGGTCTCTTTTTCTGCCAGAAAATAGCGCTCAAACGTTGCCATCTTGTCCTTGCCGAACAGCGGGGAATTTTCATTCAGCCAGATATACCACATCATATCCCTGCCTTTTTCCCGCTCTGCCTTATCGACCGCGACAAACCCCTTGCGGACATAATTGTCCAGAATATCGTATAGCGCCTTTCCCTTATATTGCTTGCCGTAGATCTCTACCTCCTTGAAGGTACCGTCCTTATTTAACGGAACGCAGCCATGGTAAAGAAGATTATTGTTGTATACTTTATAGAGACTTCCCTTCGCCAGCAGAAACTTCATATGCTGCTGCAGCTTCTCGCAGTTCATGAAGGCACGTTCCAGACGTTCCATAATATCCGCTTCTTCCGGTGTAAATGCATATGGATCTTTCGGATCCACCGTCGGGAAATTCATATCGAGCATCTTGTACTCTTTGCCATCCATTTCCAGAACGCCGCGTTCAAAATCAATATGATGCAGAAGATTTCGTTTCTCCAGACCAAATTCCGGATGGCGCTTGATGATCTGCCCTTCCGCCTTGAACTGGATGATCGAGATCGCCTTGTGCATCTTCTGGTTCATCTCGCGCTCAGATGCACTGTAAGAGTCACTGCCCTTTAACTGGAAGCAGGTGCACGGGTCATCCCCATATGTATTGATCGCAAAGGTTGCCAATGGAAGAAGGTTGATGCCGTAACCATCCTCCAAAATATCCAGGTTTCCATATCTCGCGCAGATACGGATTGCGTTTGCAATACAGCCCATCTGTCCCGCTGCCGCGCCCATCCAGAGCACATCGTGATTGCCCCACTGGACATCAATCGAGTGATAGGTCATCATCTTGTCCATGATGATATGCGGTCCCGGACCCCTGTCATAGATATCGCCTACGATATGAAGATGATCGACCGTCAGGCGCTGAATCAGCTCGCTTAGCGCTATGATAAAGGCTTTCGCCCGTCCCACACGGACAATCGTCTGGACGATGGCATCGTAGTAGGATTCCTTGTCCTGCAGATCACCGCGCTCAGTCAGAAGTTCTTCCAGCACATAGGCAAATTCCTTCGGAAGCGCCTTGCGGATCTTCGAACGCGTGTACTTGCTCGCTGCCCGGCGGCAGACCGCAATCAGACGATAGAGTGTGATCTTATACCAGTCATCCGGGTTCTTCTCCGTCTGCAGAATCCGGCTCATTTTCTCCGCCGGATAGTAAATAAGGGTTGCCAGTGACTGCTTATCCTGACGGCTCAGGGTATTTCCAAATACATCGTCAATCTTTCGCTTGACGGAACCGGAACCATTTTTCAATACATGAGAAAATGCCTCGTATTCCCCATGGATATCGGTCAGGAAATGTTCCGTTCCTTTCGGCAGATTTAAGATCGATTCCAGATTGATGATCTCCGTCGATGCCGCTGCAATCGTCGGGTAAAGCTCTGCCAGTCGATCCAGATAACGCGCCTGCAATGATTTCATGTTTTCTCTAACCCCTCCTGTTTGCGGACGCCCCTTTTGACCCTTTTTCACCCAATCCCGTGCAGCCTGCTTCCGATGCCCGTTATGCATATAAAACACACGCAAAAGATACACGCAGAAAGATGGAAAAGAATTTGTAATGCTTGTTGCAAACAATTACAAAAAATCGAAATGGCGTCTCATTTTTAATTCTGATACTTGTATCTTATCACACTTCTATTAAAAACGCCATTTCGATTCCTATAATAAGTATTATTAGTATTTGCGGGCAATCACGTATTTCTTCTTAAATTTAAAACTTATACCGCATCTGATACCAGATCACGTTTCCATGCACCGATTCCGAGATCCCCTCATTCACAAATCCAAACTTGGCATAATAGGCTATCAATTTTTCCTTGCACGTCAACACAAGTCCCTTCCTCCCCTGTTTTCTGGCATCCTCGATGGCGCACTGGAGCAACTGTCCCGCATAGCCATGTTTCCGGTATGCCGGGATCGTATTGACACCAAAAATCATCTGCCATGCGCCGTTTTCACCGTGCATTTCTGCCCGTTCGTACATCTCATCCGTCAGATCCGGCTTGTCTGTGACGAAGCCGTCCACAAACGCAATCAGCTTTTCGCCTTCAAACATGAGCCAGAAATGATTTCCATAATACTTAATTCTCTCCTCAAACTCCTCTTTCGTTGCGGCTTCCGCTGCCGGAAAGCATTCTGCTTCCACGGCTGCAATCTGAGCCAGATCTGCTATTGTCGCTGTTCTTATCTCCATAATATCTCGTATCATCCAATTATCCTCGTTCGAGGATAAAAAAATAATCTCCTTTCTCTCTTCAAAGGCATTCGCCCATATAATTCAAGTCGAACGTCCGTGAGACTTGGCGCGTGATTCTGGTCAGCGAAGCTGACATATTCTTTACAGAATCACTGCGCATCCTCGCGGAGCGTTTATCTCAGTCGGAGAATGGACTCCCACTGAGACAAATTTGCTATTACTCACCACCTGAAGAGGTGGGAGTCTTCTCGACTGAGATAAAAAACAGAATAATTTCGGTTCTTTCTTTGCAAATAAGCCAATGCATATAGTTTTCCCCATACACATCGGCTTATTTCACGCATCAGGCGGATCTCTCGATCCTGCCTTTTACTTCATATTCAACTATTTCCGCAGCTGTGCCAGGCGCTCCTGTACCTGTGCCATCATCTGGCGGTATTTCTCCAGCTTCTCACGCTCTTCGGCAATCTTTGCCTCCGGTGCGCGGCTGACGAACTTTTCATTACTTAACATGCCCTCGGAACGGGCAAGCTCTTTTTTCAACTTCTCCTCTTCCTTGGTCAGACGCTCGATCTCCTTGTCCAGATCCACCAGCTCTGCAAACGGCATATAGATGGTTGCCTTTGCAGTCACAGCCGATACGGCATCGTCTGCGATTCCGCTCTTGTCCTTCTGAAGGACAACCTCGCTCGCATAGCCAAGAGTTGCGAAGAATACACGGCTGTGCTCGAAGATGGCCAGAACTTCCGGATCCTCGGATACAACGTATACTTTTGCCTTCTTGCTCGGCGGTACGTTCATGGATGTGCGGACGCCGCGGATCGCGCGGACTGCATCCTTGATCGTCTCTACAGCTTTCTCCTCGTCTGCGAAATTCCACTCAGCCTTGTACTCCGGCCATGCGGATACCATGATGGACTCTTCCTCATCCTGCAGGTTGCAGAAGATCTCCTCGGTGATGAACGGCATATACGGATGCAGCAGTTTCAAGGACTGAATCAGAACCGTTTTCAGGGTCCAGAGTGCAGCTGCCTTGGTGGTGTCTTCCTCGGACCAGAGTCTCGGTTTTACCATCTCGATGTACCAGTCGCAGAACTCCTCCCAGATGAAGTCGTAAACCTTCTGGAGAGCGATTCCGAGCTCGTACTTATCCATGTTCTCGGTAACATCTTTTGCCAGCGTGTTGACCTTGGAGAGGATCCAGCGGTCAGCCATCTGCAGGTCAGAAAGCTTCACATCCGTTACCGGCGCTTTTTCGATGTTCATCATAATGAAACGGGATGCATTCCATACCTTGTTTGCAAAGTTACGGCTGGCCTCCACACGCTCCCAGTAGAAACGCATGTCGTTGCCCGGTGCATTTCCGGTGATCAGGGTCATACGCAGGGCATCTGCGCCGTACTTGTCGATAACCTCCAGCGGATCGATACCGTTTCCAAGGGATTTACTCATCTTGCGTCCCTGGGAGTCGCGTACCAGACCGTGGATCAGGACGGTGTGGAACGGCTCTTTGCCAGTCTGCTCCAGACCGGAGAATACCATACGGATAACCCAGAAGAAGATGATATCGTATCCGGTTACCAGCACATCAGTCGGATAGAAATATTCATATTCCGGTGTGTCCTTCGGCCAGCCCAGGGTAGAGAACGGCCACAGCGCGGAGGAGAACCAGGTATCCAGGGTGTCCTCATCTTGATGCAGGTGGGTGCCGCCGCATTTCGGGCATACCGCCGGTGCGCTCTTGGCAACAGTCATCTCGCCGCAGTCATCACAATAATAAGCCGGAATCCGGTGTCCCCACCAGAGCTGACGGGAAATACACCAGTCACGGATGCCCTCAAGCCAGTGCAGATAGGTCTTTCCGAAGCTCTCCGGAACGAATTTAAGTCTGCCGGATTTAAGTGCCTCTACCGCCGGTTTCGCCATCTCTTCCATCTTGACAAACCACTGTGGTTTTACCATCGGCTCTACGGTTGTGCCGCAGCGGTCGTGGGTACCTACGTTGTGGGAATGCGGAACGACTTTGACTAAAAGTCCCATTTCCTTCAGATCCTCTACCATGGCTTTTCTCGCCTCGTAGCGGTCCATGCCCTGATATTTGCCCGGTACGCTGATGGTTGCATCGTCATTCATGATGCAGATCTCTTCCAGGTTGTGGCGTTTTCCTACCTCGAAGTCGTTCGGGTCGTGGGCCGGTGTGATCTTTACGCAGCCGGTTCCGAACTCTTTGTCTACATACTCATCCGCGATGACTGGAATCTCTCGGTCGGTCAGCGGCAGCTTTAACATCTTGCCGATGATATCTTTGTAGCGCTCATCCTCCGGGTTCACAGCTACAGCAGTATCGCCTAACAGCGTCTCCGGACGGGTGGTTGCGATCTCAACGAAACGACCTTCCTCGCCAACGATCGGGTAGTTGATGTGCCAGAAGAAAGCCGTCCTGCTCCTCATGCTCAACCTCTGCGTCGGAAATGGAGGTCTGGCAGACCGGACACCAGTTGATGATGCGGGATCCCTTGTAAATATAACCTTTTTCATACAGTCTGGTAAATACTTCCAGAACCGCCTCGGAACAGCCCTCGTCCATGGTGAAACGCTCTCTGTCCCAGTCAGCGGAGGAACCCAGCTTGTGAAGCTGTTTTACGATACGGCTGCCGTACTCTTCTTTCCACTCCCATGCTTTCTCCAGGAAGCCCTCACGACCCAGATCATGCTTGTCAATGCCCTGCTCTTTCAGCTTATTGATAACCTTAACCTCGGTCGCGATTGCTGCATGGTCGGTACCCGGCTGCCACAGAGCCTCGTAGCCCTGCATTCTCTTATAACGGGTCAGGATATCCTGCATGGTGTTATCCAGTGCATGACCCATGTGCAGCTGACCGGTAATGTTTGGCGGCGGCATCACGATGGTGAACGGCTTCTTGCCGTTTCTGCGTCCACGCTCTGCATCGGCGTGGAAATATTTGCTGTCCAGCCATTTCTGATACAGGCGATCTTCAATATCCGCCGGATTATATGTCTTTTCCAGTTCTTTCATTGATCGATTCTCCTTTTGTGTTTTAACTCATCAAATGCTGTTTATCCTCGCATTCTATCATGAACCGCATCTTGTTTACCTTCATTTTGTGTAATTTCCGATGCAGTTTCTTACATCTGTTTCCGGACAATCTTGTACTCATCATCCGTCTGGTAGTACGGGCAGACAAAACGCTGGTTGCTTAAAAATGCCGCCATCTCGTCCTCATCCAGATCTGCCTCGCACAGATAATACCCATAATCATCGTCATAGACATAATTGCCGCACGTATCACAGCTTGTCAGCGGACCCTGTTTTTTCATCTGTTTTGTCCTTTCCGAAGCGCGTTTCCTATGAAAAAGAATGTGCCTTGGCACATTCTCGCGCCGAGCGCGGTCGCTTGCGACATGTTTCTGCTTCGCGCGAGTGCGCATCCTCGCGGAGCGTTTTTTGTTTCATAGGACGTAATTTCCTATGAAATGAAAAAGCCCCTTGCAGACATATCATCTGCAAAGGGCGTCATATACGCGGTACCACCTTAATTCAATCAGGATTTCCGCCTGCCGGTGTTTTCTTTGCACACATCCAGACTTTACCCCAATCCTCTTGATTCTATAACGGGAACTCCCGGGATCTCTTATCCACCACTCTCTTTCACAACATTCCTAAGTCATAGCAGAACGCGGTTTTTCAGAAATCCGGCTCCGAAGCTACCTTCCACATCCGTTTCCCGGAACCGTCTCTCAACCTGCGCGGTTCTCTCTGTCAGGGCTTCTATGTGTACTCCTCTTCTTCACTGCCTTTCATTTTTCAGTTCCTTGTTATCATAGAGGTTTTTCAGGAAAATGTCAAGGTTTTCGGCACAGGTTGGTAAATGATATATGCCCGTTACTGTTCACAGGTAGGCACTTTTGGAACCGAAAGTGCCGTAAGAAAACATGGTGGCAGCAGGAATTTGCCGTATTTAAATGCGAAGCCACGGCAAATTCCGTTACTGGGCACGTATGCGTGAACAGTAACATATGCCCTGGCTCTTCCCACTTTAAAGACGCCCAGCTGTAACAGCTGCACAGCCCCTATTTCGGCAACGTATCCTTATATTGTTGATACGTCCCATCCGTCACCAGCTTTGCGTATGCATCATATGCCTCCTGCAGATTCTCATACTTTTTATCCTTCGAAAGATATTCCGTATACTGTTTTGGAGTTAGATGATCGGCGATTGCTACATAATTACCAGCTGCATTCTTTCGAATAGCGGTAGTTGTTTCTGAAATATAAAACCTTCCATCTGCTGTACTGATAATAACCGGTATCTTCTTTCCTGCACCAACCGAATCGGATGATATATCTACAGATGTCCAAAATAAATATCGCTTCGACTTATCCTTCGCATCTCCCAGATAGGCCCAGGTTCCCTTTTTTAACAGGCTGTCCTCCTCAATCTTTGCCTGTATCTTTGGAAGCATATTGGATTTTGTACAGTTGGAATCAATTTCAAAATTGTTGTTATTACCCAGCATTTCCAATACGCCGCTGTTATTCAAGGGCGCATGCATATCGCAATTGATATTAAACGTATATTTCTGTTCCGAACCGCCTGTACCATTTTTACCTTTCCAGTTAAAAAGCACTCCCGAATTTGGCTGATAGGAAACTTCACATTCCCCACCTGGAACCGGATAACCAATCCAGTTGGCCGTATCACCCTGATCATTATAATGCATCACTCCACCTATCGTCACCGGGTCATGCGACTGCCATTTTGCTTTTTTCTGCTTCAGCTTTACAACCTTCACTTCATTCTCTGTATCCTCAATCATGACCGCTGCCATCACCTCTGCATAGGCAGAACGGACATTGGCAAGATCCGTGGCCTCCCGGCTGGCCTCCAGCTGCCTGGTGAAAATAGGAATAGAAATTGCAGCTAAAATGGCAACAATCGCAACGACTACCAAAAGCTCCGCCAGCGTAAAGCCCTTTTTCCTATTCTGTATATGAATTTCCATTCTTATCACCCACCTGTCACCTTTATCCCTTTTTTTGTTTTATTCTATCACATGATTCTAAAAAATTCACGCAAAACGTTTTGCATCTGACGCACATTCCCATAAATCGAAAGAAGAGGACTCCGCCTGCGGTTTTCACCGCAAAGCATCCGCCTCTTCCCCATTTCATTGCTGTAATCAAATTCCTGCCGTCAATTAAAACAGCGGAACAACCGCTCCATCGTACTTCGTCTCGATAAATTCTTTGATATCATCGCTTGTCAGGACTTCCATCAGAGCTTTTGTCTTGTCGCTCTCCTCGTCACCTTCACGGACTGCTACGACATTTCCGTATGTCTGAGCTGCCAGAGAATCAGAAGCCTCTACTGCCAGAGCATCGGTTACCTTTAAACCAGCCTCGATTGCGTAGTTGCCGTTGATAACTGCGATATCAGCATCCTGTAAGGAACGCGGAAGCTGTGCTGCCTCAAGCTCTACGATATCCAGGTTCTTCGGGTTCTCTGTAATATCATTGATAGTTGCGGTCAGACCTGCATCCTCTTTCAGTGTCAGAAGACCCTGATCCTGAAGAAGCAGAAGTGCTCTTGCCTCGTTGGTTACATCGTTTGGCACCAGAACCTCTGCGCCGTCAGCCAGCTCATCTAAAGAATCGCTCTTGCCTGCGTAGATGCCGAATGGCTCATAATGGATTGCACCTGCACTTACCAGGTGAGTGCCATTCTCCTCATTGAAGGTATCCAGATATGGTTTGTGCTGGAAGTAGTTTGCATCCAGATCGCCGGACTCCAGTGCGTTGTTCGGCTGTACATAATCAGTATACTCTACGATCTCCAGATCGTAGCCCTTGTCTGCCAGAAGGTCTCTTGCAGCTTCCAGGATCTCAGCATGCGGTGCCGGGCTTGCGCCTACTACCAGCTTCTCCAGATCGCCGTCTGCCTCTTTTGCCTCTGCGGTAGTCTCCTCTGCTGCCTCTGCAGCGGTCTCAGCAGTTGTCTCATTCGAGCTGGAAGAGCAGCCTGCTAAGGATGCAGCTGCCAGCAGTGCCAGGAATGTGGTTCCTAAGAATGATTTTTTCATAGTGATTTCCTCCTCTTTGTGTGTTTAAATTGTAACTGTTCAGTACCTTCACAGTCACACGCAAAAATCCATTAAAAATTGCCTACGGCAATGGGATTTTTGCCTACTGAACAGGTACTTTAAATTTATATTTCAGAAATGTCCTGCATCTGCCACAGACGATAGGCTGCATTTCATTTCTGTAAATATCTTATTAACGGATTCTCTTATCACTTCTTCTCGAACTCCGCGTAAAGATCTCCTGAATCAGCTGTGCGATAATAACCAGAATCACAACGGTAACTAGCATCATATCTGCCTGATAACGGTGGTATCCATATCGGATCGCCACATCGCCCAGACCGCCGGCGCCGACACAGCCTGCCATCGCGGAATATCCGAGGATTGTCGTGATCGAAATCGCTGCGCCGACTAACAGGGACGGCTTGGACTCCGGAAGCAGCACCTTGAAAATAATCTGCCAGGTTGAAGCGCCCATTGATTTTGCTGCTTCAATCACGCCTGCATCAATTTCCTTTAATGATGCCTCTACCATACGGCTGATGTACGGGAACGCCGCGATTACCAGCGGTACAACTGCCGCATTTGCTCCGATCGTCTTTCCCACGATCGCGCGGGTCAGCGGCATTACCATCGCTAACAGGATGATAAACGGCACCGAACGGAGCAGGTTGACAATCACGCCCGCCACTTTGTTGAACAGCGGCACCGGACGGATGCCGTCTTTATCGGTTACAACCAGCGCCACGCCGAGCGGAATGCCGATCAAATAAGAAATCAGGGAAGAAAGACCTACCATATATAAGGTTCTCCAGGTCTCTTTTACCAGCATACTGACTGTCTTCGCATCAAATACCATCTTAGCGCACCTCCTCATAGGTCACACCGACCGTTTTTAAATAATTGCAGATACGCCCTGCATCTACCTCGTCCTCCGGGAGCTGCAGAAGCATCTGTCCCATCGCCTTGCCCCCGATATCGTGGGTATCCGCGAGAAGGATATTGACCGGAACCTTGCAGGCTAATACCATATTGGAAATAATTGGCTCCGAGGATTCCTGTCCATTGAAAATAACGCGGATCTGGCGCGCTCTGGCAAAGCTTGTCTTCTGCCCTGCCGTCTCACCGAGAATCAGCTGCCGCCCAATCTCCGACTTTGGACCGGAGAAAATCTCTGATACCCTGCCAGACTCTGCAATGTGGCTGTGGTCGATGATCGCCACACGGTCGCAGATAGACTCAATAACCGCCATCTCATGGGTAATCACGATCACAGTAATGCCGCGTTCGCGATTAATCTTCTTGAGAAGCTCCAAAATCGATTTTGTCGTGTTCGGGTCGAGCGCACTCGTCGCCTCATCGCAAAGCAGCACCTTCGGGTTCGTGGACATCGCACGCGCAATCGCCACACGCTGCTTCTGTCCGCCGGAGAGCTGTGCCGGATATGCCTTCATCCGTTCTTCCAGACCGACTAATTTTAAAAGCTCAGCCGCCCGTTTCTTCGCCTCTGCTTTCGGGACACCGGCAATCTCCATCGGAAAGCACACATTCTGGAGTACATTTCTCTGTGCCAGAAGATTGAACTGCTGGAAAATCATCCCCATCGACTGTCTGGCTTTCCGAATCTCCGACTCTTTCATCATCGACAGGTTCTGTCCCTCAAAAATAACCCGTCCCGCCGTCGGTGTCTCCAGATAATTGATACACCGGACCAGCGTACTCTTTCCTGCACCTGACAGACCGATAATTCCAAAAATCTCGCCCTTCAGGATTTCCAGGTTAATATCATCTAACGCGGTCACCGTTCCGTTCGTTGTCTGGAATTGCTTTCCCAGTCCTTCCAGGCAGATGATCGCTTCCTTTCTCTGCTCCATGGTCTTTTCCCCTCTCTTTTTCCGAATATACAGCATTGATACCCTGTCGCATAAAAGATGCCACTACTGTTTTTCTGTCACAGGAAGCAGTTAGTGCCTTTTTGTGTCATAAGGAATTTCAAGGAATTTCCTATGACACAAAAAAGCCGCGAATCCAGTACGGATCGCGGCTTTCTATGCTATACTTACAGGTCTATCCGACCAGCCCGTTCCGTCTTTCATGCACACAAATATGACAGCACATCATACACATGCCGTTCATCATCATATTCATCTGCATGGCTTTACTCTGACGCATCGGACCTGTCCCCTTTCAGCTTATATTCCCTTATTCCTGATAGGAATTATTTGTTTATGAAGATACACCCATTTTCCGGGTTTGTCAAGTGTTTCCTGAATTTTTAAGAGCTATTTTTTAGAGCTATTTCACTCCTGCTCCGGTTTTTGCACAGCTTCTCTTCTTTTTGATATCTGGAGTTCCCGTGCTTCTGCACGGCTGCGGCGCAAATTTTCTCCTGGCATCTCCTGTTTCCGGCTGCGCCCTTTCTCACGCTCGCGGATGCGATCCGGCGTGCGGCTCTCAATGATATAGCGCGGGCGGTGCTTCGACTCCAGATAAATCTTTCCGACATACTCTCCGACGATTCCGACCGAGAGAAGAAGCAGTCCGCCGATAAACCAGAGCGATACCATCATGCTCGCCCAGCCGGTGATCGTATTGCCCCGGAAGAAATCAACCACCGCCCAGATAAGGAATCCAATACTGACAAAAAATGCCGCAATTCCCATGAACGTAATCATCCGGATCGGCTTTGTGCTCAGCGAAGTGATGCCCTCGATCGCAAAAGCCAGCATCTTTTTCAGCGGATATTTGCTCTCCCCTGCTGCCCGCTCTTTACGGTCATAATATACCACATCGGACGGATAGCCGATCATCGGGACAATCCCGCGCAGAAACAGATTGACCTCCGAAAATTCCGCCAGCCCTTCCAGTGCCCTCCGGCTCATCAGGCGGTAATCCGCATGATTATACACGGTGTTCGCTCCCAGCGCATTCATAATCTTATAAAATCCCAGCGCTGTTGTACGCTTAAAAAATGTATCCGTCGACCTGTGACGACGCACACCGTACACGATGTCACAGCCAGCCATATACCGCTCGATCATCGCGTCGCATGCGTCCACATCATCCTGCAGATCGGCATCCATCGAGATCGCCGCGTCACACCGCCGTCTCGCCGCCTCAAAAAGCCCGGCTAAAAGCGCGTTCTGATGACCGCGGTTGCGGCTCAGCTTCACACCTGCAAATCGCTCGTCCTTCTCATGGAGTTCCTCGATCAGCTTCCACGTTCTATCCTTCGAACCGTCGTCTACCATCAGCACCCGGCTTCCCGGATGAATCCGGCGGCTGCGGGTTAAATCATCTAATTTTTTACCTAAAAATTCTGCCGTCAATGGCAGAACTTCCTCTTCGTTGTAGCAAGGCACCACGATATAGATAACCGGTGCATTTCTCATACTGTCATCTCCTGCCCGGGTCACTGTCCCTTCTATGCAGACAAGTCCCCTCGTATTTTCAAAAGCAGGTTTCCAGATACAGGTATCTTGCCAGAATCCTCCCTGCAGCTGAAATCTGCTTTTTCCATATTTTTTTATTATATAGGAACTACATTAAAAAGAAAAGTAAATTTTTGACACATCCACCCGATTCCGGTATAATAGAATTGATATTTTTATCACTTTACTATTACTCGCCACCTAAAGAGGTGGGCGTCTTCTCGACTGAGAAAAAAATCAAAAAAAGCCATCTATCAGGAGGTATTCATATGTCAAAAAACGAAAAAGCAAAGGTATATTTTACAGATTTCCACACCATTGCATTTGGCGACGGTCTCCCTACCAAATTAAAAAAACTGATCCGTAAAGCCGGGATCGGTTCCATCGATATGGATGGTAAATTTGTCGCTATCAAGATGCACTTTGGTGAACTTGGAAATATCAGTTATCTGCGTCCGAATTATGCCAAAGCCGTTGTTGATGTCATCAAAGAGCTGGGCGGCAAACCATTTTTAACAGACTGCAATACGATGTATCCAGGCAGCCGCAAGAATGCGCTCGAGCACCTGGAATGCGCCTGGGAAAACGGATTTACCCCGTTGACTGTTGGATGTCCAATCATCATCGGTGATGGATTAAAAGGCACCGATGACATCGCTGTTCCGGTGGCCGGAGGCGAATACATCAAAGAAGCTAAGATCGGCCGCGCCGTCATGGACGCCGATGTCTTTATCAGCCTGACCCATTTCAAGGGGCATGAGATGACCGGCTTCGGCGGCACAATCAAAAACATTGGCATGGGCTGCGGTTCTCGCGCCGGTAAGACCGATCAGCACAGCAGTGGAAAACCACACGTCAAGGAAAAGCTCTGCCGGGGCTGCCGCCGCTGTCAGAAGGAATGTGCCAACGGCGGTCTCGTTTTCGATGAAGCCTCCAGAAAAATGCACGTGGATGCTGAGCACTGCGTCGGCTGCGGACGGTGTCTCGGTGCCTGCAATTTTGACGCAATCGAATTTGACAACAACGCAGCCAACGAGCTGTTAAACTGCCGTATGGCGGAATACACAAAAGCCTGTTGTGGATGGACGTCCAAACTTCCATATTTCCCTGGTCGTTGACGTCTCCCCGAACTGCGACTGCCACGGTGAAAATGACGTACCGATCCTTCCAAATCTTGGTATGTTTGCTTCTTTCGATCCGCTGGCACTCGATCAGGCCTGTGTGGACGCCTGTCTGGCCGCTGCTCCGATGCCGGGCAGCCAGCTTGCAAAACATCTTGCTGATCCGGATTTCCACGATCACCATGACCATTTCACAAATTCCACACCAGAATCTGAGTGGAAAAGCTGCCTGGCACACGCGGAGAAGATCGGTCTGGGAAGCCGGGAGTATGAATTGATCACACTATAATAACATCGCCCCCATCTGCCAGCTGTGCCGCCGGTCTTTTTGCGGCCGCAGAGCTGTGAAAAACGGAGCCGCCCCAGTCTTTTCTGCCGGTCGGCTCCGTTTTATGCTCTTCTTTATTTCTGAATCCAGACACCATTCGCATCGACTCTATATCCGTCCGGTGTCGTTCCATTGACAAACAATGCTCCGTCAGCACTCACATAATACCAGTATCCATTCGTCTGAATCCAGCGGCTCTTCGCCATAGCCCCGCTTTCGGTATAATAATGCCAGGAGCCGTTTACCATCTGCCAGTCACGCGCCATCCACGCATCTGCATGGAAATAGTATGTCTCCCCCTTGATCAGGAGACTCTCATTTGCCGCGTAGGTTCCGTTTGCTTTCAGGTATTTCCATTCATTTCCAAACTGCTGCCACGCACCGTCGCCCTGAGCAGCTGTATTGCCAGCTCCAGAGCTACCCGGTCCACCCTGGCTGCCGGAAGAAGAGGTATTTTTGCTGGTCGTATTGCCGGACGGCTTGCTGGAATTTGACGTACTGTTGTTCGCCGCATCCGATACCGAGGTGTTCGTGCCAGCCGGTGTGCCGGATGCGCTTCCCGCCACCGCAAAACCATAGTCCAGCAGCTTTTTCGTATCGTCATAATGGGTCTGCGAACTCTTTAAAATAACTGCAATCAGGCGCACGCCATTTCGCTCTGCACACGTTACCAGCGTGTTGCCTGCCAGGGAGGTATAACCGGTCTTTCCACCTATGATTCCCTCATAGTACTGGGAATTTGCCGGATTGAGCATCTTATGTCCCATCGTAAGCGTCCGCACCGTCGGCACGCTGGCAGTCGCCGGGAAATCGTAATGCAGGGTCGATGCAACCTGACGCACCGTCGCATTATTGAATGCAGCATTTGCAATCAGCGCCATATCATGTGCGGTTGTAAAATGGTTCGCATTATTCAGACCGTTCGGGTTTGCAAAATGCGTATGCGTGCATCCTAAGGACGCTGCCTTCTCATTCATCTTATCCGCAAACGCGCTGACACTGCCGGACACATGCTCCGCCAGTCCGTTTGCCACCTCATTTGCCGATTTTAAAAGCAGACCATAGAGACAGTCCTTAACCGTAAAGGTATCGCCCGCCTTGACCTGCAGCGTCACCGCGCCCGATTCCAGATTCGAAACTGCCGTCTGGGAAAAGGTTACCGTATCACTCAGCTTACAGTTTTCCGCTACCAGAAGCGCCGTCATCAGCTTCGTGATGCTGGCTGGATAATACTGCGTATCCGCATTCTTGGAAAACAGGAACTGGTTGTGCGTCGCATCATAGAGCACTGCGCCCTGCGCTGCCACCGTCGGCTGAGCTGCATTCTGTGAAGTAACCGTTGCTCCCGAAGGAACTGCGCCGGAGACCGTGCCTCCTGCCGCCTGTCCCGGACCGGTCGCCCCGTCTGTCGCAGCAAATGCCGTCCATGACACAGACATCATAAGTGCCATTCCCAGGCAGAGGGAACGCACGGATTTTTTCCATTTATTCATCGTATATTGTCCTTCCTGTATGTATTTTCGCTTTTCTCCTACCCGCCAGCTCCCGCAAACGTAAAGTTACGTTCACTCATTGCGCGGACTTTAACGGATTTTGCCAGTGCTGCGCAGGTACAAATCATGCAAATCTGTCTTACATTTTACTTCATTTTAAGCGACAATACAAGTTGAAAGGAAAATTTGAAATTATTACAATTTTATTACAAAAACAGGTAGCCGAAGGACATTCAGATCCTCCAGCTACCGCTTGATTCTTTTTGTATCTTCTCTTTAAATCGTTGACCAGCTTCGCCGGTTTCCAGTTAACGCCGTCTTTGCATACGCCGTGCGTCACAGAATCCATCTTGTCATGCAGATCTTCTGCATTCCAGACGCTTTCTATTTTTATTTAATAAATTTTTACAGATACTTCTTCCGCAGATCTGCCCCACTCTCTGCCGACAGATACGCCGGTGCCACATCAAAGACGGTCTTGCAGCCTTTCTGGCCTTCCTGGTTCATCTTGTATGCCGCGCGTGCGTATGCCACGATGATGGAGGAAGTAAATTCCGGGTTGGAATCCAGCTTTAAGCTGTACTCGATGATATGGTGGTTCTCTTTGTTCCAGCCGGTCTTACCGCTGCGGAGTACGAAACCACCGTGCGGGAGACGGTTGTGATCGCGTTTCAGTTCTTCTTCGGTGATGAAATGAACCGTTGTGTCGTAATCAGAGAAGTAGTTCGGCATGGTCTTGATCTCGTTCTCGATCTTAGCCAGATCTGCGCCCTCTTCTGCCACTACAAAGCACTCTCTGGTGTGTTTTTCGCGGGTGGTCAGCTCTGGGCTGCTGCCGCTTCTGACTGCCTCCAGTGCACTCTCAACTGGGATTGTGTACTGTCTGGCATCCTTGACGCCCTCGATCCGGCGGATCGCATCGGAATGTCCCTGGCTGACGCCCTTGCCCCAGAATGTATAATTTTCGCCCTCCGGCAGGCATGCAGCTGCATAGAGACGGTTCAGGGAGAACATACCCGGATCCCAGCCAACGGAGATGATGCCAACCTTTCCGGATTTCTGTGCGGACTCATCGACTGCTGCGAAATGCTCTGGAATCTTTGCATGGGTATCGAAGCTGTCCACTACGTTAAACCACTGTGCATATTTCGGGGTCTGGACCGGCAGATCTGTAGCCGAACCGCCGCAGAGAATCAAAACGTCGATCTCGTCTTTCTTCGCCTCTGCCTCATCTACATGATAAACCGGTACGCCCTCGGTCAGGATCTTGACCGTTTCCGGCGCACGCCGTGTAAATACTGCTTTCAGTTCCATATCCGGATTCTGGCGGATCGCACACTCCACGCCGCGTCCCAGATTTCCATATCCTAAAATTCCAACTCGGATACTCATAGATATTCCTCCTCACGGTACGAAATTTGCCACGGATCCATCTCGACTTTCCAGGTTCCGTGACTCGATTTTACTTAAAAATTTCGTAACCGTTCAGCACCTTCACAGTCACGCGCAGTAAATGTGCAGACCCACTGAACAGTTACAAAATTTCAAGTGTTCCCATTATACACTAGATCCATCCGTTTTTCAATATAGGTGAGTTCACGCGTACAGGAAACAAATTCTCATTTAATTCTCAACGAAAGCCTTATTCCAGCTCCTTCATTCCGGTATACAGCTCAAAATACCGCCCTTTCTGCGCCAGCAGATCTTCATGGTCGCCGCGCTCAATGATCTGCCCGTGCTCCAGCACCATGATCGCATTGGCGTTGCGGACTGTCGAAAGCCGGTGGGCGATGACAAAGGTCGTCCGGTCCGCCATCAGCCGGTCCATGCCGTGCTCGATGTGCTTCTCCGTCCGCGTATCGACCGAACTCGTCGCCTCATCCAGAATCAGGATCGGTGCTTTAGAAACTGCTGCCCGCGCAATGTTTAATAGCTGGCGCTGTCCCTGGCTTAAGTTTGCACCGTCGCCCTCCAGCATCGTGTCATACCCATCCGGCAGACGCATGATAAAGGAATGCGCCGATGCCGTTTTTGCCGCCTCAACAACTTCTTCATCCGTGGCATCCAGCCGCCCGTATCGAATATTTTCCCGTACCGTGCCGGTAAAAAGATGCGTATCCTGCAGAACCATCGCGATATTTTCCCGCAGCTCCTTCCGGTGCATCCGGCGGACATCGACGCCGTCCACCGTGATCGAGCCGCCCTGTATATCATAAAAACGGTTGATCAGATTCGTGATCGTCGTTTTTCCGGCTCCCGTCGAGCCGACAAAGGCGATCTTCTGTCCCGGCTTCGCATAGAGCGAAATATCCTTCAAAATCACCTGCCCCGGCTCATAGCCGAAAGTCACATGGTCAAGCACCACCTCACCGCGGATCGGCGCGATCGAAACCGCATCCGACGCATCTGCCGCCTCTGGTTCCGCATCCAGCACTGCAAACACGCGCTCCGCGCCTGCCAGCGCCGAAAATACGTTTCCAACCTGCATGGAAAGCTCGTTGATCGGTCTGGAAAATTGCCGCGAAAAACCTAAAAATACGGTCAGTCCACCGACATCAAAGTTCCGGAACACACAGAGCAGACCGCCAATGCAGGCTGTCAGTCCATAATTTAGCTGGCTTAAATTGTTCATGACCGGTCCCATCACACCGCCGAAAAACTGAGCCCGGATCTGTTTTTCTTTCAGATCCGCATTGAGCCATCCAAATTCTTCCTCTGCGATCTCTTCATGGCAGAATACCTTGACGACCTTCTGCCCCTGCACAGTCTCCTCGATATAGCCGTTCATCGCGCCAAGCGCCGCCTGCTGAGCAGAGAAATATTTCTGGCTCCGTCCGGCAACAAATTTACCGGCACGCAGCATCACCGGCATCATGGCAAGCGTAATCACCGTCAGCCACACGTTCGTGTAAATCATCAGGACCAGCGTTCCCACAATACTGAGTGCGCCGGATAAAAGCTGCACCAGCGTACTGCTGAGCATCATGCCGATCGTATCCACATCGTTTGTAAAACGGCTCATCAGATCGCCGTTGCTGCCGGTATCATAAAACCGGAGCGGAAGCGTCTGCATATGGTTAAACAGCTCTTCCCGCAGCCGCTGCAGCGCGTTTTGCGCCACCTGCAGCATGATGCGCGACTGCATATAGGAAGCGGCAACGCTGACTAAATAAACCGCTCCCATCACGCACAGGGAACGGAACAGCCCCGCCACATCGCCCCGGCTGCCATCTAAAGGCACAATATACCGATTGATGATCGGGCGCAGCATATAGGCGCCCACCAGATTCGTCACCGTCCCCAGGATCACACAGAAAAAGGCGGCTGTCATCGCCATCCGGTCGCGTTTTAAGTATGAAAGCAGGCGCAGCATCGTCTGACCGCCCGCCTTGGGCTTTCCGCCCTTCATGACCGCCATCCGTTCCGGTCCCCGGCGGCGTTTCGGCGCGTCGGCTATGCGGCTGCCATATCGGCGTTTCAGGCTTTCAATCTGTTTTTCATCCATCATGCCATCCCCTCCCCGTCTGCCCGTTTTCCATATTGCGTCTCATAGATCTCCCGGTACGCCTCACAGGATGCCAGCAGCTTCTCCTGCGTTCCCTCTCCGATAATCCTGCCGTCCTCAAGGACGAGAATCCGATCCGCGTATTCCAGCGAACTCAGCCGCTGTGCGATAATAAATTTCGTCGTATCTTTCAAATCTTCCCGGAATGCCGTCCGGATCGCCGCCTCCGTTGCCGTATCGACCGCACTGGTGCTGTCGTCGAGAATCAGGATCTTCGGCTTCTTTAAGAGTGCCCTTGCGATGCACAGCCGTTGTTTCTGACCGCCGGATACATTGACGCCGCCCTGTCCCATCTCCGTTTTGTAGCCTTCGGCAAACGAATTCACAAAGGAATCTGCCTGCGCATACACTGCTGCCCGCCGCACTTCTTCCTCCGTCGCCGTCTCATTACCCCAGCGCAGGTTTTCCTCGATCGTGCCGGAAAACAGGACGTTTTTCTGTAAAACCATGCCAACGCCGTCCCGGAGATTTTTCAGGGAATACTCCCGCACATCGATACCATCCACCCGCACACTCCCCTCTGTCACATCATAGAGGCGGGGAATCAGCTGTACCAGCGACGTTTTTCCGCTTCCGGTCGCACCGAGGATGCCGATCGTCTCTCCCGGCTCTGCCGTCAGGCTGATGTGGGATAGAACCGGCTCACCGCCAGCGCGGTAGGAAAAGGAAACATTCTTAAATTCCACGCGTCCTTTCTCAACCTTCCGATCCTTCTGTGATGCATTTTCATCGCTCAGATCAATCGGCTCATCCAGCACCTCATCGATTCGCCGGATGGACGCCATCGCGCGGGAACTCTGCAAAAATACCATTGAGAGCATCATAAGTGACATCAGAATCTGTACAATGTAGGTCGTAAATGCCGTCAGATCCCCGACCGCCATCCGTCCGCCGATAATCAGGTTTCCGCCGAACCAGACAACTGCCAGTGTCGTCACATTCATCGCGAACATCATGACCGGCATCGTCGCAATTACGATCTTCAGCGCCCGCAGCCCTGCCTCCTTGAGGAGCTCCCGGTTCGTGCCGGCAAACCGCTTTTCCTCGTAGTCTTCCCGCACAAAGGATTTCACCACCCGCACGTTCGTCAGCACCTCCTGGATGCCGCTATTGAGTGTATCCAGCGCTTTCTGCATGGCCGTAAACCGCGGGTATGCAGTCCGTAGGATCCAGACGATCGCCGCCGTCAGAAGCGGAATCACCACCAGGATGACAGCTGCCAGTTCCGCATTCATCCAGAACGCCATCACAAGCGCCCCCAGAAACATGCCCGGCGCGCGCAGCATCATCCGAAGTCCCATCATAACCAGGTTCTGTACCTGCTGGATATCGTTCGTCAGACGGGTTACCAGTGATCCCGTGCTGAACGTATCGATATTTTTAAATGAAAACTGCTGCACTCTGGCAAATAAGTCGCGGCGCAGATCGCTGGTAAAGGAAATCGACGCCTTCGCTGCAAAATATGCCCCCAGAATGCCGCCTGCCGCCATCAAAAAGGAGGTAATCGCCATCACAAGTCCCATTTTGAGAATGTATCCGCCGTCTTTCTGCGCCACGCCATGGTTAATAATCATCGACATAAATTTGGGCAGCAGAATCTCACCCAGCACCTCCGTTACCATCATGAGCGGTCCCAGAATAAAGGCGCTCTTATATGGCAGTATATATGATTTGTATCGTTTCCATTGCTTCACGCTTTTTCCTCCTGCCCGTTATTTCTGCAAATTTTTTTATGGATTCTGTTCAAACAGCTCCATCAGTTCATTCTGGCTCAAATCGCCCAGTGAAACCATTCCCTCTGAAACCACCTGCGCCGCCAGCGCAAGCTTCGCATTCTGCAGCTTCAAAAGATTTTCTTCTATCGTATCCTTTAAGATCAGTTTGTATACCGTGACCGGCTTTTCCTGCCCAATCCGGTACGCGCGGTCGGTCGCCTGGTTCTGCGCTGCCACATTCCACCACGGATCGTAATGAATCACGATATCCGCCGCCGTCAGGTTGAGTCCCGTTCCCCCGGCTTTCAGGGAAATAAGGAACACCGGAACCTCATCCGAGGCAAACGCCTGCACCATCCGGCTGCGTTCTTCCTTCGGGGTCGCGCCGACCAGAAGATGGGACGAAATGCCCTCTTGTAAAAGGCGTTCCCGAATCCGCTCCAGCATCGAGGCAAACTGGGAAAAGAGCAGGATCTTATGTCCCGCCGCAGACGCCGATGCGATCAGCGAAACACAGGTCTCCAGCTTCGCCGATTCCCCCGTATAATCTTCAAAACAGAGTGCCGGATCGCAGCAGATCTGGCGCAGCCGCATGAGCTGGGAAAGCACTTCCAATTTTCCATTACCCGACCACGCGCCGCCAGCCAGCGCCTCTTTCAGTTTCAACGCCGACGCCGTATAAAGCTTCTGCTGCCGCCCCGACGCCGCCGAATAAACGATCCTCTCTTCCTTGGTCGGAAGCTCCCGCAGCACATCCTTTTTCAAGCGGCGCAGGACAAACGGTCCCGTCATCCGCCGCAGTGCCGTCAATGCTTCCGGATCCTGATTTTTCACGATCGGCAGCTCATACCGCTCACGGAACTTCCGGTAACTGTATAAAAATCCCGGCATCAGGAAATCAAAAATGCTCCAAAGCTCGCTGAGCCGGTTTTCCACCGGCGTTCCCGTCAGAGCGAAACGGGCATTCGCCGAAATCTCCTTTACCGCCTTCGCGCCCTGTGTCTTTGCATTTTTAATGACCTGCGCCTCGTCAATAATCTCATATTCAAACGTGCGTCCCAGATACGCCTCCCGATCCCGTTTCAACAGATCATAGGACGTGATGATCACCTGCGCCCCCTCAGACGCCTCCATCCGCATCTGCTCCTCCAGCTGTTCCTGCCGTTCTTTCGCCGTCCCGGCAATCAGAAGCACGCGGATCCCCGGCGAAAACCGGGCAAATTCCTGTCCCCAGTTGTAGACGAGCGACGCCGGGCAGACGATCAAAGACGGAAGAGGTAATTCTGACCCACTGCCTTCATTTCCAGCCGCTTTCTGCTCGGTTTTTTCCTGATAAAATGCTGTCAGAAGCGCAATCACCTGCAGCGTTTTTCCCAGTCCCATATCATCTGCCAGGATCCCGCCGAAATGATACCGCGCCAACGTCCGCATCCACGTATATCCGATCTTCTGATATTCCCGCAGCGTCTTTTCCAGCACCGCCGGAACCGCATAGCTGACACTCTGCGCCGTTTTTAGATCGCGCACCATCATCCCGTAGGCTTCATCCCGCTGAAACAGTTTCATCCTGCCGTCGCCCGAGAGACTGTCCAGATAAAAAGCACGGTAGGCAGGTATCTTCGCCTCCCCCGCCTGAAATTCACTCTTTGTCAGTCCCAGATCCGCAGTCAGGCTGTCAAGCGCCTGCAGACCGCCGCCCGAGAGCTGCAAAAATTCGCCATTTTTCATGCGGTAATATTTCTTTTTTTGGCGGTATTCACTGAGTACCTGCAAAAGCTCCGCCGGGTCGATTCCCGCCGTCTCAATCTTCAGATCCAGCCAGCCGCCTCCAAGAGAAACCCCCATCGACACTTCCGGCGGAGGCAGGACGCGCAGATGGCGGACAGACTCTGACAGCCATACCTCGCCCACCTCCTGAAACTGCGTCATTCCCTCGCTCAGAACCTGGTACAGCGCTTCTTCATCCCCGCGGATCACCAGCTCGCCGCTCTCATCCTCCCAGTAAGAGAAGTACCGCGTGATCAGGCGGCTGATATAAAATTCCGCCGGTACATCCCGGCAGATCTCCCGCGGAACATGCTCGTCCGCCAGCGGCGAAAACGTAAAATCTCCGTAGGAAAGCGTCGGACGCAGACGCAGCTCGTCCGGCGAATCACTGTCAAACTCAAACCGGGCTTTCAACGCCTCTGGGCGGTATTTCTCCCAATCGATCTCCGGGCTCTGCAAGATCCCAAGTGCCTCCATGCCTTCCAGCACCCGCGCATAAAAGAGCGGAATATCCCGGCTTCCAACCAGCAGCTCCCGCTTCTCTTTCCGGCTTCCGCACTCTCTTCCGCCCTGTTCCATCTGCTCCAGAAAAACGCCCATCGTTTCTGTATACAGTTCACTGCATCCAAACAGATGCAATCCATCTGCCACATACAGACGCTGTTCTCCCCGGAACGAAGTTAGAGCCGATGGAACCGTAACCGCAATTCCATCGCCTCTTGCTTCCACCTCCACCGGGAAACGCGGATCCTTGCGCTCAACCTGGCACACACGTTCAGCACCTTTCTCGTCCTCCGTTTGGACTTCTTTTCCCTCTAAAAGATCAAACAGCCGATCCCTCGCTGCAGATCCCAGCGTTAACGCCCGCATTACCGGAAGCGGCAGCCCCGCATGACCGCGCATCTCCTCATAATGGCGTATGTAGGCGTCCGCCTCCTCCAGCAGAAGATCTAAAAATGGGCGGCTTTCCGGCGCAAAGGCAGACGGGACGTGTTCAAACGCCATGCCTTTTCCGTATTCCACCCGTTTTCCGCTGTGAACCGCCTGTGCAAATTCCAGCAGGTTTTTCACAATATACCGTTTTTCCCGTCCGATCCGTGCCTCCAAAAGCACTTCGCCGCGCCGGATCTGTAAATAGGGATGCAGATAGACCGGTTCCCGCTCTTCCTCGCCCAGAATCCGCGCTACTTCCCGGTTCGTGTACTCCCGGATCATCATCCGGATCTCCGGCGAAGTCGAAACCGGCGGTGTATGCTCGGCTTTCTGCTGGCGGGCAAACGCCTCCTGAAGCGCTTTTGCATGAACGCAGGGACCCCGGAATGAATTTCCCTCCGCACAAGAACAAGAGTAGTCATAGATCTGACTACCCTTGATAAAAATTCTTGTCTGATATACCTTTGTCTCATCCTCAATCTGTCCCTGTACCCGTACTTCGCCCTTCCAGAAGGTATCTACGGACATTTTTATTATTTTCATGAGGATTCCTCCATATTACAGATTACATGTGTTCCGGCGATTCCATTCCGAGCAGATCCATACAGGTATCCAGCACCCGCTTGGTCAGCGTGATCAGGCTGATAAAAGCTGCCTGCTTCGCTGCGTCCTCCTCGGAGAGGATCTTATTTTCCAGATAGAATGCATTGAACGCATCCGCCACTGCCGCCATGTATTGGCAGAGCTTATGCGGCGCCGTCTCGTAGAATGCAGATTCTGTCACCTCGCCGAAACGGCAGAGCGCCATCTGAAGTGCTTTCTCTGTCTCGCTCTCAGCCGGACGGATCGGAACCACTTTAGCATCCGCACCGCGCAGTTCCTTGTATTTCTCCAGAATGGACTTGATGCGGACGATCATATACTGGATATGTGGACCTGTATTTCCCTCGAAGGAAATAAAGCGGTCTACATCGAAAATGTAATCTTTGGTCGCCTGATTCGAAAGATCGGCATATTTAAGTGCCGCCAGACCGACAATCTCCGCCGTGCGTGTCATCTCGTCCGCCGGAACTTTCTGCTTCTCCTGAATCTTCTCATATACCTTCTCATCGATATTCTTGATCAGGTGCTCCAGACGCATAACACCACCCTCACGTGTCTTGAACGGACCACCGTCCTTGCCGTTCATCGTACCAAAGCCCAAGAAGATCATCGGCGTATCTTCTTTGACGATGCCCGCTTTCTTCGCCACACGGAATACCTGAATAAAATGAAGCTCCTGGCGCTTGTCTACGACGTAAATGTAGCGGTCCGGATGGAAATCCTGCTCACGTTCAATGATCGTCGCCAGATCGGAAGTCGCATACAACGCCGCACCGTCGGATTTGCGGACGATACAAGGCGGATATTCCTTCGCATCCCCTTCCTGTGCGATATCGACAACCAGCGCGCCATCGCTCTCATAGGCGAGACCTTTTTTCTGTAAATCCTCGATCAGTCCCGGAATATATGGCTGCGCATCGCTCTCGCCCTTCCAGAGGTCGAACGATACATTTAAATTGCCATAGTTCTTTTTCAGATCCTTCAAGGACACGTTCATGATGTGCTTCCAGATCGCATGGAACGGTGCATAGCCACTCTGCAGTTTGAAGGTTGCCTGCTGTGCCCGCTCACGGAATGCCGCATCTACCTTGGATTTCGCGCTCGCTGCCGGATAGATATCCTCCAGCTCGGAAATCGTAAACGGCGGCTCCGACGGATACTCGCCGGTATAATCCGGGTCAAAATATACCAGATCCGGCTGACGGTCATGCAGCTCCTCGATGATCAGTCCCATCTGCAATCCCCAGTCACCCAGATGCACATCGCTGATGACATGGTGTCCCATATAGCGGCTGATGCGCTTGATGCTCTCTCCGATGACCGCGGAACGTAAGTGTCCGACATGCAGTGGTTTTGCTACATTGGCTCCGCCGTAATCGATGATGATCGTCTCCGGCTTCTTAGCTGCGTTGAGTCCCAGCTTTTCATCCTCTGCCACCTGCTGTACATAGGATGCCAGGTAGCACGGATTCAGGCGGATATTGATAAATCCAGGCATCACGGCGTTGATCTCAGAAAACATCTTGCTTCCGGCTGTCTTTTCCACCACCTCATTGGCAATATCGATCGGTTTCTTTTTATACGCTTTGGCAGCTGCCATCGCGCCGTTACACTGATACTCGCAGAGATCCGGGCGGTTTGATACCGTTACGCGGATGTACTTCTCATCGTACCCGCAGCCGGTAAACGCCGGTTTCAGTTCTTCCACGATCAAATCTAAAATCGTTTTCATACTAGATTCCCTTTCATAATTTATATCGCATATTTTCAAGAATGCCTCTGCATTCTTGTTGCGAGATGCGCGTCATGCAAAGCATGACATATTTCTTTTGCGCATCTTAAGCAATCCTGCCGGAGGCTATATCAGATGGGAGCCCCACTCCCACCACTGATACTAATTTGCTCCTCGCCACCTGAAGAGGTGGGAGTCATCTCTCATCTGATATATCCTTCCGCATTGCCTTTTTCACATCCTTGCGGAACTGCTTCCAGGCATCCTCATGATCCACGAAATACTTCGGGCACGCCTTTCCAGTTACGTCATAATGACGGATCACGTCCTTCGGACTTAAATCGAGCTGTTTGCACAGCCATGCGGTCAGTTTTACCAGCGAGTCATACGTCTCGTCTGTGAACTTTCCGTCCGCCGCCGGATGGCAGCACTCGATTGAAACGGTGTCCGCATTCCTCTCATTGGAGGCATATGCCTTCTCCCCGACCGGAACGCACTCGATGATCTCGCCGTCCAGGCCGATCACGAAATTGCTGCTGACAGAAACGGTGTTACTGCCGCTCTGATCTTTCAATCCCTCAAAATAATCATGGTTCTGCTGTGCCGTCGTCCCAGGATTTGCCACATAGTGAATCACGATCCCGTTGATGACCGGGATATTCGTCCCCGGTCTGGAATATCGGTTGACCGTGAGAAGCTGCTCATCAACCCAGTTTGGCATCTCGATCGTGGACGGATCGATCAGCTTGCGGATCATTTTCCCGCGCAGCGTCCAGCCTGTTCCCGCACCCAGGAGGAAAATAAGCAGACACAAAAACAGCCGCATCATCACACGGTGCTTCTTCTGCTGCCTCGTCCGCTCCCGGCGGATTGCCGTCTGCCTGCCGGATGTACGCCTCTTTCTGCCACCAGATCTGCGCCCCGGCTCATCCTCTTCCCCCAGACGCAGACGGTCTTCTCTTCCGTTCTCCATATTTATCACTCCCCATGAGCACCGCTCACTCCGAACCTGCTCTCTGAGATGAACCAACGGACGCGTCATAGACGCCTCCCCGATATGTTAAGCAAAAAAACTGTTGTAAAATCTCGACGTTTCCTCCGGATCTTACAACAGTTTCTCTGCTTGCTACTGTTCATGCGCTGCATAACCAGCAAAGGAAAATGCCTGCCACAAACAGTAATCTCTGTTTCCAGTCAGAAACCTGTCAGTGACACGACTGCCTCCCCACAAGGGTACAAACGGTATCGTGAAGACCTTTCTGACGTATATGTTATAACTTAGACTCTGGACAGATATTCACCAGTACGTGTATCGATCTTGATCTTATCGCCCTGGTTTACGAATAACGGTACATATACAGTAGCGCCAGTCTCTACAACTGCCGGTTTGGTAGCGCCTGTAGCAGTATCGCCCTTGAAGCCCGGCTCTGTATCTGTGATCTCAAGCTCTACGAATAACGGCGGCTCTACGGAGAATACCTTGCCGTTGTAAGAACAGATCTTGCACATCTCGTTCTCTTTTACGAACTTGAGTGCGTCGCCGATTGTCTCCTGGTTTAAAGCTACCTGCTCATATGTGTTTACATCCATGAAGTTGTATAAGTCGCCATCGGAATACAGATACTGCATATCAACTCTGTCGATTCTGGCAGACGGGAACTTCTCGGTCGGACGGAAGGTTTTCTCTACAACGCCGCCATTCATTACGTTCTTAATTTTAGTACGAACGAACGCAGCTCCCTTTCCCGGTTTTACGTGCTGAAATTCCATGATCTGGTATACGTTGCCATCAATCTCCAGTGTGATGCCGTTTCTAAAATCGCCCGCTGATATCATAAATGATGCTCCTCCTTGAAAATACTCGCTTTATCTTTTTTATTTTATACTATAAAATCCTCTTTTTCAACTACTTTTTTGAAAACACAGGGCACATCATGTCAATTCCGCCCCTTATTTTTCTAAAATTGCCGATATTTTTTCTGGAAACAACTGATTTTCCACCGTTTCCGGCACTCCTGTCAGCATCCAGTTCTGCCACTTGGCAAGCTCTTTCAAACCGTTCAAAAACACCCAACTACAAACTTCCGCTATTTTTTTCCTGTCTTCTCACATAGAACCACAGGACAATTTTCTCCAGATACCGCTTTAACACGATCTGGATCTCTTCCTTCGGATTGATCGGCTTTACAAGAATCGAATAGATGCCTGTCCGCCTCGCCCCGTACACATCCGTAAAGAGCTGATCCCCGACAAACATCGTCGAGCGCTCGCCCGTTCCCATCCGGCGCATCGCCTGCCTGTATCCGCTGCGCTTCGGTTTTCTGCCCTTGTAAATATAATCCGAACCTACCTGTCCGGCAAACGGGGCGACCCGCGCCTCCTTATTATTCGAGAGCAGACAGGTGTGGAACCCGATCGCCCGCAAACGTTCAAACAGCTGTACTGCCCGCTCGTCCGCCGGGGCACCGTGCGGCACCAGCGTATTGTCAATATCAAATATGATACCCCGCATTCCCTTCTGGTAAAACTGCTCATACGGGATATCATACGCAGAATCCAGCCATTCATCCGGATAAAACGCATTTCCCATCATCTGGTCTCTTCCCCGTTCTTTCCAGACTCATACGACGGCACATTCCGCTGCTGTATCTTCTGCAGTTCCTCCATAAATGTATCGACGTCTTTAAACTCCCGGTATACCGATGCAAACCGCACATAGGTAACCACATCCAGATCCTTTAACCGCTCCATCACAAGTTCCCCGATCACCGCGGTCGAGATCTCCCGTTCTTCCCGGTTAAATAAATTGTTTTCCACATCGTCGATCAACGCCGAAATCTGTCCCGGAGAGACTGGGCGCTTGTGGCAGGAATGCAGGATTCCTGCCTCTATCTTCGCCCGGTCGTACATCTCCCGGGTATTATCCTTTTTGACAACCATCAGAGGGATTGTCTCAAGTTTTTCATATGTGGTAAAACGCTTTCCACAAGTCTCGCACTGTCTCCGGCGTCTGATAGAACTGTTGTCATCCGCAGGCCGTGAATCGATTACTTTCGTGTCAGCCGCGTTGCAAAATGGACACTTCAATCGCTCTTCCCCTTTTCTGGTTTTATTGATATGCCCCCGCCAGGTTTTCATAACATATCATACTTATTATAATATCGCAGGAAGTGCGCTTCTGCAAGCAGAAGTTTTCCGCTATTCCTTCTTTTCTCTCTCTTCTTTCAGCCTCACCAGAATAATGTCATCCCCTATCTGGCAGATGTCGCAGAATGGAATTATGTACTCTTTTTCCCGCCCCAGAAAGCCCCAGACACAGCCCGGTCCCGGCACGATGATCGCAAGCATTTTTCCCGTGCTGATGTCAAAATCGACGTCGCCCACAAAACCAAGGCGCTTGCAATCTTTTACATTTATAACTTCCCGCTGTTTGAGTTCACAGATACGCATAGACATAAACCTCCCGGATCCTTCTGTAATCAAAATATGTACAAAAGGACCGGGAGGTTCTTCCTGGACAGGTATTTTTATCTACTTTTATTTCGTAACTTCTGATAACGTCACGCTGTCAAAATGCAACGTATAATCAATCAGATGCGGCTGGCTCATCGCCACCGTCAAGGCACTGACCGCTACATCCTCATCCAGCGTTACCGGAATCTGGAACTCGGAATTGCCCTCGGTCTGGATCGGATCATACTGCACGTCATCCACCAGCATATACTCATAGTTCGGGCTGCTCCAGACAATATCGGCAGTCACCTTTCCATCCTTGACGATAATGGTCGCCGGGCTGTCCACCGATGCTCTGCCGGAACCTCCCTGCAGGGTTACCTCACAGGTATAAGTGCCGTCTGCCACATCTGCAGTCTGCCCTGTCGGTTTCTGGGCATCTGCCGCATCATCGCTATTCTCCGTCTCGGATGATGCCGCTTCCGCGTCCTCTGCCTCTCCGGAAACCGGATTTTCTACCCTTACTTTGTGGTCGTACCAGGTGCCCTTCTTACCAATCAGAGCCAGGTCAAATTCTTCTCCGAGCGCCGGAACCGGCACATCGAAGCCGTTGACCTCCTCGCTCAGACCGTCACTGTAAGTAACCGTGTCCACGGTTGGCTGCAGCCAACCGGCTTCATCTTCCTTGGCTTCGTCCGCAGTACCCAGATACAAATTCACGATATTTTTCGAGGTCAGGCTGATATGAAGTGTCGCCTCGCCATCCTTGACCGTCAGGACGCCTTTTCCATTTTTCGATTCATTGACCTTGAACATACTGCTGTCCGTCTTAAAATCGACGGTGTAGACGCCGTCTGCAAGGTCAATGCTGCTTTTCTGTTCGGCATTCTCGGTTTCTGCGCTCTCTGTCTGCGCCACGGTGTCGGCTGCGTCCTGTTTCTGTCCTCCGCACGCTCCGAGAAGAGCGGCAGCAAGCAGAAGCGCCGCTAAATTTAATTTCTTTTTCATATACATTATTCCGAAATAGACTCAATGGCTGTCCGTGTATGAGCAACATAGAATGATTCTACCGCTTTAATTCTGCCCAGACCGGAAATCTGAGTATCTACCTTGTCAAACGCACCTGATGCCTCAAACTGGCTCTTCCAGGAATCATCATCATCGCCTGCCATATCGTTGTTTGCGTGATCACCTGCAACTACCATCAGCGGACGAAGAATGACGTTCTTATAACCAGCTGCCTTCACTGCCTCGATAACAGACTCACAGGAAGTCTCTTCCGGCTCGCCCTCTACGGTACCGATAAATACGTTGCTATATCCAAGATTCTGCATCTGGGTCTGCATCTGGCTGTAGGTTACCTTTGCAACGTGTGCGGTACCATGACCCATCAGAACGAATGCGGTTCCCTGATCGGCTGCGTCAGCTGCATCTTTAAAACCAGCTTCCGAAGCTTCTTCTGCTACAACTGCTTTTGCAACTGCCTCTTTATCTGCATTGATAACGGCTGCATCGTCGCCAACCTCACCTAACAGCGGCTCTGCGACAGCTACCTGCTCGAATTTATCCTGATACTTCTCGATCGCCTCAACCATCTCGTCGTACTCAGCACCGTGCATGAGGTGGGTCGGCTGGACAACCAACTCTTTAACTCCGTTCTCCACGGCTCGCTCCAGTGCCTGATCCATATTGTCGATGCACTCGCCGTCACGAGCCTCAACGTGGTTGATAATGATCTGTGCGGTAAATGCACGGCGGACTGCCCAATCCGGGAATGCATCCTGGATGGAATCCTCGATACTCTTGATATCTTTCACACGGCTGTCGTTGAAGGAAGTACCAAAGCTGACTACCAGGATCTCCTTGTCGCCAATCTCATCCTGATTGCGCGGATCGTCCAGGCTCGCATCGCCGGTATCACGACCAAAATAATCTGGATCTGCGTTCTCGCCTTCTACCAGCTCCTTCTGCTCGTCAGTCAGGGCATCCCATGCCTCTTTGGCTGCCTTGCACTGCTCATCCGTGTCATCGGTGCGCTCCTGTACATAGATGTCATCGATCAGCTTTGCCACCTTATCTGCTGCTTCCTGATCGGAATCGGCGCTCTCAGCTGCCTCGGTCTCTGCCTCAGAAGCCGCCTCCGTCGAGGTTGCCTGGCTGGATGTACTGCCGCCGCAGGCTCCAAGCAATACGGACATCGTAACTGCCGCTGCACTTACAACTACTTTTTTGTTTTTTCTCATGTTTTCCTCCTTGTGTGACTCGCACAAAAATAGTTTTAACCGATATGTTCACGACAGCCGGCAGGTTTCCTGGCTTTCGGGTCATCATGCACGCCGCGCCTTCTCACTTTCGCAATGGCATCTGCAGCGCCACTCTCCGGTTCACAGTGACGAGATCGCACAGGTTTTGCACCTGTTTCCCTTTTACCCCCTGTCCATGCCTATCAATCCGAGCAATCTGACTGGTCTGGCACAAACAGCGGCACCCACTGCCCATATCAGCTTGTTTCATTATAGATGGGGTATGTTTAAAAGTCAATTTATCCTGGAAATTATATCAAAAAAGCACCTCTCATCCGGTTACTGTTCACGCACGTGCCCAGTAACGGAATTTGCCGTGGCTTCACATTTAAATACAGCAAATTCCTGCTGCCACCACGTTTTCCTACGGCACTTTCGGTTCCAAAAGTGCCTACCCGTGAACCCTCTCATCCGGATAAAAGGTGCTCTCCTCCTCTTAATGATTTTATATTTTTTATGGCATAAATTTCCGGTAAATCGAAATAATTTTCTCATTCTTCACCGTCACAGCCGTGTTGTATGGCTTAAACTCCCCGATCAGCCGATCACGGATCGCGAATAATTCTTCCGCGGTATACACCTGCGGCGGTGTATCCGGGTCAGAATCATCTGTCAGGACAAAGTTCTCATCCATCTGCAGCGTAACCTCTCCCAGCTTATGGTAACTTCTCCCGACTGCCATCTCCGAGCCATAAAAGGAATCCTCCTCTACCATTCTCAGCTCTTCTCCCCCCTGTGCCGGACCGCCATTGATCTCGATCCGCCCAGACTCCTGTCGGTCAATCGAAGTAATGAGACATTCTTTCCCATCGATAAGCAGCGTATCTCCCGCCTGCAGTTCATCGATATCTGCCTTATGAAAATGCTCATAGTCATAGACCGTCAATGTAATGATAACATTGCTTTCATCCTGATGGATCTGCTGCGGTTTGAACCCAGCTGCAAAGGTACAGTTGTCAAAATGCGTCATATTGAGGGTTTCCCGGACTGGTTCAACCGTGAGCGGTTCCGTCCGCTCAGTTTCCTGCGTTTTATCCCGTTTGGGCTGCTCCTGCGCCTGATCATTTTCAGCCACAGCCTCACGGATCGCCCCCTGGCTCTCCTCATCGACAGCCCCTTCCTGTGTGGCTGTCTCCGATGCCGCGCCCGCACAGGCGGTCATCCATACACTCATCCCAAGTGCTGCGGCGATCCATGTTTGTTTCAATCGTCTCATGTTTGCTGCCGCCCCTTTTCGGCTTCTCCTTTTTCCTGGCGTTTTCGTAACTGTTCAGTACCTTCACAGTCACGCACAAAAATCCATCAAAAATTGCCTACGGCAATGGGATTTTTCTTCGCCGCCTCAACCAACTTCTCCATCTCCCGCATTACCTCTTCAAAATTCAACGCAGAAGTATCCAGTAAAATGGCGTCCTCCGCCTGCTTGAGAGGCGACAATTCCCGGTGCATATCGCGGTAATCGCGCTCGATGATATCCTGCTCGATCGCCTCCAGGGAACAGCTTTCCCCGCGTTCGGTCAGCTCTTTATAACGGCGTTCAGCTCTCACATGACTGCTCGCGGTCAGATATACTTTCAGGGTCGCATCCGGCAGAACCGCCGTTCCGATATCCCGGCCATCCATCACGACATCCCGGCGTCCGGCTAATTCACGCTGCAGCTCCACCAGTTTTTTGCGGACCGGCGCATAGACAGAGGTATTCGAAGCCATATTTCCAACCGCCTCCGTCCGAAGCTCGCTGCTGACATTCTCCCCATTTAAATAAACCTGCTGGATCCCATTTTCATATTCCAGTGAAATGGAAACCGTCTCACAGGCGCGTCCGATCGCCGCCTCATCATGGCTGTCGATGCCCTGGCGCAGAAAATACAATGCCATCGCCCGGTACATCGCCCCCGTATCTACATAAATATATCCATAATCTTCTGCCAGCTTCTTTGCCACTGTGCTCTTCCCAGCCCCGGCTGGTCCATCAATCGCTATATTAATCGGCATTTTGTTTCCCCTTTTTTCATATCGTTATAATTCATGATTTTCCGCTGCGCTCCGTCCTGCCAGCACACCGGTCGACCACGCAATTTGTAAGTTGTAGCCGCCCGTGACTGCATCGAGATCCAGCACTTCCCCTGCAAAATAAAGCCCTGGAAGCTTCTTCGACTCCATCGTGGATGGATTAACTTCTTTTACCGTCACACCGCCCTGGGTAATGATCGCCTCATTGAAACCTCGCAGCCCGGTCAGCGTCAGGGTAAAATGCTTTGTCACCTCCGCCAGCCGTCTCCGCTCTTCCCTCGTCACGGCGTTGACCTGCTTGTCCGGCTCAATGCCGCTGCGGCGAATTATGACCGGTATCAGTTTTGATGGGTACAGATGGTTCAGCGCATTTTTAAACTGTTTATTCTTCTCCGCCTCAAAATCGCGCAGAATCCGCGCATCGAGCTGTTCCATGGAAAGCGCCGGTTTCAGATCGATCATCAGAGTCAGCGGAGCCTTTTTCAGTTTTTTCGCCGCATAACTGCTGGCACTCAAGAGTACCGGACCCGAAACGCCGTAATGGGTAAACAGCATCTCACCAAATTCACGGTAAACCTCTTTCTTTCCATTTAAAACAGCAGCTTCCACGTTCCGCAGGGAGAGTCCCTGCAGCTCCTTCACATCTTCCTTCGTCTCAAACGGAACAAGCGCCGGCGAAAGTTCCGTTACCTTGTGCCCTGCTGCCTCCGCAAACCGGTAACCATCGCCGGTTGAGCCGGTCGTCGGGTAGGACAAACCGCCCGTCGCCACGATCACTGCATCCGCAGCTATGTAGGAGTCCTTTTTCCCACGCTCATTACCGCCCTGCGCCAGAATCACACCTTTTAATACACCATCCTCCAGCCACAGTTCCCGGACTCCCTGATTCAATTCTACTTTCACGCGCAGCTCCCGCAGCCGTCTTGCAAGCGCCGATGTCACATCCGACGCCCGGTCAGACACCGGAAAGACACGGTTGCCGCGCTCCACCTTAACATGACAGCCGTTCGCCTCCAGAAAATCCTTCATATCCTGATTGGTAAAACCATAAAATGCACTGTACAAAAAGCGGCTGTTTGTCACAACACTGTCAAACAGACCCTCCATATCACAGTCATTCGTCACATTGCAGCGCCCTTTTCCCGTGATATAGATTTTCTTTCCCAGTTTCTCATTCTTTTCATAGATCGTTACCGCGCAGCCATTTTCCGCCGCCGCAATCGCAGCCGCCATACCGGCTGCCCCGCCGCCGATCACGATTATTTTTTTCATATTGCTATCCTTTTCGTTTTTATATTGCCTGGTGCTATCAATCCTGTACCAGGTGAATCGCAAATCCGCCGACTTCTTCTTTAAAATAGGCGAAAATGCAGCGTCCCTGCTCATCAAAGCGCTTCGTCTCTTCCCGAATCGTCATACCGCGGTTCACAAAGTATCGGATCGCCGCCTCGCAATCATTTACGCCAAAGCCAATATGGCCGTAGATTCCGTGGCTCTCCACCTTCATATTTTCCGTCAGGTCACCGCTGAACACCGCTTTCTCCGTCTCGCGCGGCATCAGCCCCATCAGGCGCGCCAGTGTCTCAGCAACCTCCCAGGCCTCGTCTTCCGATTTCGTATTGATTCCCACGTGTTTTACGTGCATATGAAATAATTCCATCGGGGTTGGATCCCCCGCATGCTCTGCCATAAATGCTAGTGTGCGCTCTTTTGCTGTCTGCTCCATTTTGTCCGCTTCCTTTCTATCGCTACATTTAACGCAAAGTTTACACAAATGTTTGTATTTTTCAAAATTGCCGTCTTTTTCTTTAAATATTGATTTTACTGTATCTTACGAAGAATTGCAACCGCGCTTCTTCATATTTCCACACATGATTACCAAATCGGCCGTCCGCTTCTTTCTATCACTTACGCAGCTTTTTTACCTCACGGATCTTCTCCTCCATCGCCTCCACAACCGTTTCCAGCACCTTGACGCGCGCGAAATATTTGGAATTTCCTTCTATGATCGTCCACGGGGCATAGGTAGTAGAGGTCCGCACCAGCATCTCATTGACTGCCTGCTCGTATGCGTCCCATTTTTCACGGTTGCGCCAGTCTTCGTCCGTGATTTTCCACTGTTTTGCCGGAGCCTCCATGCGCTCCTTAAAGCGGCGTTCCTGCTCATCTTTATCAATATGAATCCAGAATTTCACGATCACCGCGCCAAAATTCGCCATGTGCTCTTCCATCTCGTTGATTTCCTGATATGCCCGTTTCCAGTCCGCCTCACTGCAGAAGCCCTCGATCCGCTCCACCATCACGCGCCCGTACCAGGTGCGGTCGAAGATCGCAATATGCCCCGCTTTCGGCATCTCCCGCCAGAAACGCCACAGATAATGGTGTACCTTCTCCACATCATTCGGTGCCGCCGTCGGATTGACCTTGTAGCCGCGTGGATCCAGGTGGCTTGTCAGGCGCCGGATCGCACCGCCTTTTCCCGCCGCATCCCAGCCTTCAAAGCCGATCACCACCGGAATCCGCAGCCGGTACAGCTCGCCGTGCAGCACCTCCAGCTTTTTCTGCAGCTTATCCAGACGTTCCTTATATTCCTCGCGTGTCAGCGTTTTCGTCAGATCCACGCCGGAAAGCACGCCATTTTTAAACCGTTCATCTGGAAGTTTGACCGGCGGATGCACCGCTCCTTCCTCGCGTTCCATTCGGCGGCGGTTCAGCTCATACTCCAGCCGGTCTGTGACGGTGGATAAAATCTTGACTGCCGCATAATTTTTATCAGTCGCTTCCACGATCGTCCACGGCGCGTACCCGGTATCCGTCCGCTGCAGCATTTCCTCATTCATCTCCAGAAATGTATCGTAATCCTTGTTGCGCTTCCAGTCCGCCTCCGTCACACGCCACGCAGTCTCTTTGCTTTCTTCCAGCCGTTTAAAGCGCTTTTTCTGCTCGTCCCTGGAAATATACAGAAACAATTTGATCAGAATCATGCCGGAATCTGCCAGCTGCTTTTCAAATGAAAGGATATCCCGGAACGCCCCGTTTAGCTCCTGCCGCTTCGTCTCTTTGTCAAACCGGTCAACGGTAACCTTATCGTACCAACTCTTGTCAAAGATCATCATACGTCCATCTTCCGGTGTCTTCGTCCAATACCGCCAGAGAAATGGACGCATCCGTTCCTCTTCCCCCGTCTCCCGGCTCGCATAAACATCAAAGCCGCGCGGATCCAGCGGCTGGATCAGGCGGTTGATCTGCGTTCCCTTACCGCCTGCCCCGAAGCCGTCAAATACGATGACAACCGGGATCTTTTCCTCCTTACAGGCGCGCTGCAATTCTCCCAGCTTCACATCCATCTCTTCCCGAAGCTTCTTGTAGTTTTCCTTATCCACTGATTTATTCAAATCTACTTTTTCCAGCATCTTTCCACCTCCACATCAAGCAGTAAAATGACCTTTCACCAATCCCATGGCATCACAATGCTTCGTCTTTACCTTTCCCCGTCATCATCTCATGCTCTTTTTTGATCTCTTCATATAATTGTACCGAATCCCACTTCATATTATACGGTGTCAGGACTGCTTTATAATCAATCCGTCCGACTCCCTTTTTTCGGAGTGCATAGATAAATGCATCGATCTGGGCGGAAGAAAAGCCTGCCATGATCGCCATCTCATCCGAGAAATCCATTTTCCTGGAAGAATCATTCTCCGGCACTTCTCGCTGCAGCCTCCCGTCTGCCTGTTTCTGCGCGGTCCCTTCTTTTTGCGTTTCCTCCCCGGCCTCTATTGCCTGTCCGGCTTCCCTGAGGACATCCTCATTCAGTCCTTTCACACCAGCCAGCACGCCCACCGGCAGCCCGTACTCCTCCTTTTTCACTGCCCTTAAACGGAATCCCAGCGGCATAAGCGCCTGCTGCACCTTCATTTTTCTTTTGGAATCAGTAAAATTATACAATAATACAGTTGGTTTCATCGTAATTTATCGATTCTCCTCTCTGTTTCTTATTCCCGCCTCATCAATTCTCCGGCTTCTCAATATGATTCTCTATTATATCCTTTTTCTCCCCTTCTGTGCAAGAAAAACAAAAAACAGCGGCATCAGCCACTTGCTTTCGCTAGTCCGCTGTCTGCCGCTGTCTGATTTTTATTTCATTTATGTATGTTTCCGCATTTCAGATTCTCTTCCGGTCTGCAGTCGGATATCTCCTTAGTGAAGAACACCATTTGCATCCGCTATCATACCGTTCGGAGCTACCATGTTAGTCCAGAGTGCTCCGCTATTCAGGTCAAACAGATACCATGCGCCATCGATGAACTGATAGCCTGTCTTTCTTGCACCGCGAGTGCCGTCGGATACCGGATTCAGATAATACTTGTACGGTCCAATCTGCTGCCAGCCGGTCAGCATCTTGCCTCTCGTACCATCGGATACCGGGTTTAAATAGAACCAGTTATTATCAGTATAGATCCAGTCTGTATCCATGAATCCGTTTGCATTCAGATGATACCACTCATTATCAACATATACCCAGTTGTTCTTAACCGGTACACCATTGATGTAGTAAGACCAGCCGTAAATGCTGTTTACCCACTGACCATTCGCATTTGCCGGAGTGGAACCACCAGAAGAATTATCGGTCGGAGGTGTACCTGTATACACATCTGAAGAATTCATATAATATTCATCGGACTCGTCACTCCACTCACCCTTATCGCTTCCGTCAACCGCGCGCACCTTAAAGGTATAATCGCCGGATTTCGTCATGTATGGGTAGAAATTGTAGCTTGTGCCTGTAGTTGTAACAGTCGTTACGGTAGAACTGTTGCGGTACAGTTTAACTTCATACTTGCTTGCATACGATACGCTGTCCCAGGTTGCGGTACGATTGCTCCAGCTAAGATCTTCGACCGTATCCAAATCGCCGTCAACAGCTGACATCGTAATCTTAACTTTCCACTCGCTCTTATCGCCAGATCGCTTCGTAACTTTGTAAGCCGACTTGGTTGCAGAAAGCTTTGTGCCGGATAACTGATAACCGTCCTTTGCCTCGATCGTCAGGTAGATGACCGGCTTATCACCTCTCTCCCACTCGCTGTCGTCATTGTCAAACTCCTGCTCGGTAATCTCAACATTACCCTTCGTAACTTGTACATCCGGATCCCCGATGCTGTCGCCCGCTTCCGGTTTCGCATTGACACGGAACTTAACTTCCGAGATCTTTTTGTCAGCCGCGTATGCCGGAATACTCATAGCCAGTGCCGCCATGATAGCAAGAACGGAAACCGCCGCTGCCTTCAGGTTATGTCTCATATCCCATCCTCCTTTTTTAATGTACTCTCGCGTACAAAATCTTGTTTCCATTATAACAAACATATCCGCCTGCGTCAAAATAAACTGTCGGTATTTTCAAAATTTTCCCCTTGTTTTTTTGAAGTAGATGTCTGCTTTCTGTTATTGACAGGATAGCACACTTTTATTACCTGAGAATAACTTTTTGTTTAAGGTTTTCTGACATTTTCGTCAATGGTAGAATTTATATCATAATTGATATTTCCTGTGACATAAAAAAGAATGTACCTTTTTGTGTGATGGGGAATTCCAAGGAATTTTCTATCACACAAAAAATAGACCGGGGCAGATTTCTGCGGTCCGGTCTATTTCTACCTTACTTAAAAGCAGGTGTTCATTTTATTTGAAATACTCCACACCTGAAGCAAACAGCTGCATATCCTGATTTCCATAGATATTCACGCCTGTATCGCTCCAGCAGCGCTCGTTGTGACCCATCTTACCAAGAATACGTCCATCCGGGCTTGTGATACCCTCGATGCACTGGTAGGAACCGTTCGGGTTCCACTCCTCGCTGACGGATAAGTTTCCGTTCGGATCGCTGTACTGGATCGCGATCTGACCATTTGCGCGAAGTTTTGCAAGCCACTCCTCGTTGGCTACGAAACGTCCTTCACCATGGGACATCGGGTTGCAGTATACGCCTCCCAGCTCTGCTTTTCTGAGCCACGGGGACAGATTAGATACAACCTTTAAGTATGCCATGCGGGAAATGTGGCGTCCAATGTTGTTGGTTGTCAGAGTCGGGGAATCTGCTTTCTGAGGCTCAATCTTGCCTCCGGTTAAAAGTCCCAGTTTGATTAATGTCTGGAAGCCATTGCAGATACCCAGTACCAGGCCATCCCGGTCATGAAGCAGTTTGTCGATCTCCTCCATCATCGCCTCGTTGCGGAATACCGTAGCGAAGAATTTAGCCGAACCATCCGGCTCATCACCTGCGGAGAATCCACCCGGGAACATGATGATCTGGGATTTCTTGATATCCTCTTTGTACTGCTCGATGGAAGAACGGATATCGGATGCATTCTGGTTGCGGAATACACGCACAATCGTCTCCGCTCCGGCTGCCTCAAAGGCTTTCGCGCTGTCCAGCTCGCAGTTAGTACCCGGCATTGCCGGAATAAATACGGTTGGTTTTGCCACTTTATGTTTGCATACATATACCTTATCGGTATTGTAAAGTGTCTCTTCTGCTGCCTTCATCGGTGCGCCGGAAGCGGTCGGGAACACTTTCTCCAGGGTTCCGGTCCATGCTTTCAGAGCCTCTTCCATGGAGATCACGGTACTGCCATACTCGAAGGTTCCCTTGTCGGTTACCTCACCGATTACGGTGTAGCGGATGGACAGATCTCCCACCTTGCCCTCCGGAACCTCGCAGACGATGTTGCCCCAGCCAGCCGCGAAGAAGTCTCTCGGATCTACATTATGCTCAATCTTGACGCCCAGCTTGTTGCCGAATGCCATCTTGCTGACAGCCTCTGCCACACCAGCACCCTCAACCGCATATGCGGAAATAATCCTTCCAGACTCCATATCGCGGTAGATTTTCTCGTAACCATCCATGATCTGGCTGTAAACCGGCAGGTCATGTGCATCTTTCTCGATGGTAAAGAGAACAATCTTGCTGCCCGCTTTCTTAAATTCCGGAGATACCACGTGTTTGGTATCGGAAATATCAACTGCAAAGGAAACCAGTGTCGGCGGTACATCGATCTCGCCGTGCTTCTCATCGTTGAAGGTACCGGACATACTGTCCTTGCCGCCGATGGACGGAAGTCCAAATCCGAGCTGTGCACTGTAAGCACCGAGCAGAGCGGAGAACGGTGTGCCCCATCTCTTCGGATCTTCCGTCATACGTTTGAAGTACTCCTGGAAGGTAAAGCGGATCTTCTTGAAGTCACCGCCGTTTGCCACGATCTTAGCAACAGAATCCAGCACTGCGTAAGTAGCTCCGTGGTACGGGCTCCAGCTGGACAAGTATGGATCGTAGCCGTAGCTCATCATGGTAACGGTATCGCATTTGCCCTTGCTCATCGGCAGTTTTGCCACCATCGCCTGTGTCTCGGTCATCTGGTGGACACCGCCGTATGGCAGGAATACACTGCTTGCGCCCACGGTGCTGTCGAACATCTCAACCAGACCCTTCTGGGAGCATACATTTAAGGAAGAAAGCATGGACAGCCATTTTTCTTTGACATCCTTTACTTCCTGTTTATCAAATACATTGCCTTCCTTGGTCGGAACCTCAACGGTAACGGTTGTCTCCTGATGGGCACCGTTGGTATCCAGGAATGCGCGGCTTACATCTACGATGGTCTTGCCTCTCCAGTTCATGACAAGGCGCGGCTCCTCGGTTACCACGGCAACCGGAACTGCCTCCAGGTTCTCTTCTGCTGCATAAGCAAGCATCTTATCAACATCTTTCGGGTCTACCACCAGAGCCATACGCTCCTGTGACTCGGAAATCGCAATCTCCGTTCCGTCCAGACCTGCATATTTCTTCGGAACCTTGTCAAGGTCAATCTGAAGTCCGTCAGCTAACTCACCGATCGCTACCGACACGCCGCCGGCGCCAAAGTCGTTACACTTCTTGATCAGACGGCTGACCTCTGGGCGGCGGAACAGTCTCTGTAATTTACGCTCGGTCGGTGCATTGCCCTTCTGAACCTCTGCGCCGCAGACCTCGATGGACTCCTCTGTATGTACCTTGGAAGAACCGGTTGCGCCGCCGATACCATCACGGCCGGTACGTCCACCCATCAGGATGATTACATCGCCCGGATCGGAAGTCTCACGGATGACATTTTTGCGCGGAGCTGCTGCCATAACAGCACCGATCTCCATACGTTTTGCCACATAATTCGGATGATAAATCTCTTTTACATAGCCGGTAGCAAGACCGATCTGGTTACCGTAGGAGCTGTAGCCATGTGCTGCATCCTTTACGATGCGCTTCTGCGGAAGTTTGCCGTGCAGTGTCTCAGACATCGGACGGGTAGGATCAGCCGCACCGGTCACACGCATAGCCTGATATACATAGGTACGTCCGGAAAGCGGGTCACGGATAGCACCGCCTAAGCAGGTGGCAGCGCCGCCAAACGGCTCAATCTCGGTCGGATGGTTGTGGGTCTCATTCTTAAAGTTTACCAGCCACTCTTCTTCCTTGCCGTCGATGGTAACCGGAACTACGATACTGCACGCATTAATCTCCTCAGACTCCTCCAGATCCTCCAGCTTGCCCTCACGGCGAAGCTTCTTCATAGCGAGAACAGCCAGATCCATCAGGCAGACAAACTTGTCATCGCGATCTTTGTAGAGAACCTCGCGATCTGCCAGATACTGTTTGTAGGAAGCTTCCATCGGCTCATTGTAATCGCCCTTTGTAAAGGTAACGTCCTTTAACTCAGTCTGGAAGGTCGTATGACGGCAGTGATCGGACCAATATGTATCCAGCACGCGGATCTCGGTCACAGACGGATCTCTCTTCTCTTCGTTCTTAAAGTAGTTGTGGATATGCTCGAAATCCTTGAACGTCATCGCAAGGTTCAGGGAATCATAGAGTTCTTTTAACTCTGCCTCGCCATAACCGCAGAAACCATCGAAAATCTTGACATCCTCCGGCTGCTCAAATACCGTTACCAGCGTTTCCGGCTTTGCGTTGTTATTCTCACGGGAATCCACCGGGTTAATGCACAGGGACTTGATGCCCTCGATCTGCTCCGCGGTCAGTGTTCCGGAAATAACATAAGTTGTTGCGGAACGGATTACCGGATTTTCCTCTTCATTCAGAAGTTTCACACACTGTTCTGCGGAATCGGCTCTCTGATCGAACTGTCCCGGCAGGAACTCAACGGAAAAGATCGTATCGCCTTCCTTGGACGGGAATGCCTCCTCATAGACAAAATCAACCGGCGGCTCAGAGAAGATAGTGATCAGCGCTTTCTGATATGCATCCTCCGATACATCCTCAATATCATAGCGGATCAGTACGCGGACATCGGTGATCGTGTCGATCCCCAGATAGCTTGCGATCTCCTCTTTCAGATCGTGAGCCAATACGGCAAATTCCGGTTTTTTCTCAACGAAAATACGTCTTACGCTCATGTTTTCCTCCTGTTTTTTCGTATTTTAATGTTTCATGTTCTGTAAAATACATTCATTTTTTAGCATAAAAGGCAAATGCCTTCTTCTAGCATCTGCCTTTATCATACACAATTTTTATAGATTAGTAAAATTAATATATTTAATATTTTTTATTAACACATCTTATTGGTTGCTGTTCCAACGTCCCTGTCTCATTCAGTGCAAGCAGCTTTCCCATCCCCGTCGAACGGTCATACGAAACAACCGACAGACTGGCATTCGCCACAATGATCTCCTGCGGTTCCCGATGGAAACGGAGCAGATAATTCATCAAAAAGACGAGGATCCCGCCGTGTGCTACGATCACCGCATCCCCGGCTGTCTCCTCCAAAATCTTTCGGATCGCCCGTTCACTCCGCGCCTCGCAGGATTTTCTTGATTCTCCGCCGGACGGGATGCCGACCATCGGCTGTTCCCTCCACAGATGAAATTCGTCCGGGTACTCTGCTTCCACCTGCTGCCAGCTTTTGCCTTCCCAGCATCCAAAATCGCGCTCCCGCAGCCCCATCAGGCGGCGGAGCGGTAATTTTCCTTCCTTTGACAAGATCTCCGCCGTCTGGAATGCCCGCGCAAGCGGGCTGGTATAGACCGCATCGATCCGCGTTCCCGCCGGATAGCCACTCCTCTCTTTTAGAACAGCGGCTAGCTGCTCCGCCTGCTGCCGTCCTGTCTCATTCAGCGGAATATCCGTCGTTCCCTGTATCTTTCCCGCCCGGTTCCAGTCAGTCTGACCGTGGCGCACCAAATAAAACAGCATTTTCTATTACTCCTGTTCACCTATCTCTTTCTGAGCCATCTCTGCCGCCTGACCGCTGACCTTCATCGCATCCATCGTCAGCTTCATGATGTCACGGATCTCATCCTCGCTCATCTTCATGCGCTCTGCCAATTCCGCAAGGGTCGCCTCGCGTCCCAGCTCCCGCGCCATGCTCGCAGAAATATCCTTGAGGACATTAACGCGCGCCGCCATCTCCTCCTCAATCTTCGTCTCGCGGTTCTGAATCTGCAGCGCATCCTCGATCGCCGCGCGCACCCGTTTCTCCATCTGTGCGTCAAAATCGCCTCCCTCATACTCGCCTGCAAACAGGAACAGTGCCATATTTGCCTCCTGCACCAGATCGCCCGCCGGAAGTCCCCGATCGTGATACTCCTCTGCGATCTGAACCGCCTTCGTCAGTTTTAACTCCGTCAGACGGGAAACCGCTGTCTTGTCCCCCTCCGTCAGTTTTTTCAGAAGCGCCGTTTCCTCCTCCGGCGTGCCCTGCGGGAGATTTTTCAGTTCCTCTAAGTAAATATCATAAAATGTATTAGATTCCATGTGGTATTCCCTCCTAAAAAATACATACTTCTAAGATGATTCCGTCATTTTATCACAAACAAGACACAGATACAATCATTATTGACTCCGCCCTCCAATCATGTTACACTGAATATAGTTCTATAAGGAGGACTAATAAATGGATATCAACTATGAATTATATAAAGTATTTTACCACGTAGCCTCGACGTTAAGTTTCTCCGAGGCATCTAAGCAGCTTTTCATCTCCCAGTCGGCGGTCAGCCAGTCGATCAAGGTACTGGAGAAGAAACTGAACCAGACTCTTTTCATCCGCAGCACAAAAAAAGTACAGCTTACCCCGGAAGGCGAGATCCTACTCAAGCACGTGGAACCGGCGATGAACCTGATCCGTCAGGGCGAAAACCAGCTGCTCGACTCTAACAGCTTAAACGGCGGTCAGCTCCGCATTGGCGCAAGCGATACGATCTGCCGCTATTATCTGGTGCCATTTTTAAGCGAATTTCACAAGCGCTACCCGAATATCCACATCAAGGTTACCAACCGTACCTCCATCGAATGTGCACGGCTTCTGGACAACGGTCAGGTCGATTTTATTCTGACGAACTATCCAAACTCCGGGCTCGGTGGAACGCAGAATATCCATGCGCTGCGCGAATTCAACGATATATTCGTCGCCAATGAGACCTTTTTTCCGATGAAAGACCGCCCGGTTACACTGCGCGAGCTGCAGGCACTCCCAATCCTCATGCTGGATCGCAAGAGTACCACCAGCGAATTTCTGCACAACATGTTCCAGAAGCACCAGCTCGACCTCGTACCGGAGATTGAATTAAGCAGCAACGATCTGCTCATCGATCTGGCGCGCATCGGTCTCGGCATCGCATTTGTCCCGGATTTCTGTCTCCCGGCTGGCGAAAAAGAACTTTATGCCCTGACCCTGACTGAAGCCCTGCCGCCGCGCCAGCTCGTCGTCGTCCACAATGAGACAATGCCGATCTCACAGGCATCGCGTGAATTTATTGAACTTCTGGAAAACGGCTCCAAAATGCCTGAAGCTCCTGCTCCAGAGACGAAAGACTGACTCGTTTGACATCGCTCCATTCCCTTGGAAATAATTCCCGGTACTCCCGACGCCAGAACCGGTCATCCAGTAAAAGGATGACGCCCTGATCGGACGCGGTCCGGATGACCCGCCCTGCCGCCTGGAGTACCTTATTCATGCCCGGATACTGGTAGGCATATGCAAATCCATCTTTTCCCTCTTCTTCAAAATATCCCTGCAAAATTTTCTGCTCCGTGCATACCATCGGGAGCCCGGTTCCGACCACGATCACGCCGATCAGCCGGTTGCCTGTCAAATCGATTCCCTCCGAAAACAGACCGCCCATCACGCAGAACGCCACCAGGGAGGTATCACGTTCAGCTGTTCGTTCGGGAGAAAATTTCTGTAAAAATGCTTCCCGTTCTTCCTCGGTCATGTGAGAATCCTGGACCAGGATTTCCATACTTTTTCCATTTTCCCCGGAATGATTTTTCATTTTTTCATTATCATCCAATTCAACCTTCTGATACGCATATTCTTCTTCACACACCTCACGCACCCGGTTCATATACTGATACGACGGAAAAAAGACAATATAATTGCCCTTTTTCACACTTGCCATAACCTGGATGTACCGCAGCACCCGCCGGTATTCCACCTCATTGCGCCGCGTATAGCGGCTCGTCACATCCGTCGCCGCCAACAGAAGACGCCGCTCCTGTGGAAACGGGGACGGCACGTAGACTGTATAGTCCTCCTCCTGATCTGACAGAAGCATCCGATAATACCGGAGCGGCAGAAGTGTTGCCGAGAAAAAAACCGCCGCCTTTCCCTGCGACAGGCACTCTGCCAGATTTTCAATCGGATTGACACAATAAAGCCGGATGACAAATTCGCCGGACGGCAGAAGTTCCGTGTAAATCCGGTAATGCTCATCGACCCGCTCATACATATTTAAAAAATGGCGCACCGAAAAATAAAAATCCAGAATCGTGTCCCGTCCATCTTCCTCGCCCGGCTTTTCCAGATACTTTTCCATTTCCCCAAAAACACTGTTTAACACTGGAACCAGATGTCCGGCATCCGTGATCACCTGGTATCCGCCGCATTCCCGCTTCATCTCCAGAAGTGCCTTATTTAACCTTGTAAGCTGCCTCCCCAGCGTCGGCGCACGATGTCCCAACACCTTTTTCGTCAAAAGCACTTCTTCCTTTATAATAGAAGCACTGTACATTTCCCGCGCGCGCGATACCAGATTGTGGGCTTCATCCATCAGGAAGAAATAGTCCCCCTCGGCCCCATCCGCAAAATAACGTTTCAAGCGCACATCCGGGTCAAAGACATAATTATAATCACAGATGATCCCATCCACAAACGAAGAAATATCGAGGCAGAACTCAAACGGGCAGACCTGAAACTTTTCCGCATACTCTAAAATTACCGAACGCGTGATTCCAGATTCTTGATGCAAAATCTCATACACCGCATCGTTGACCCGGTCAAAATGCCCTTTTGCACGTGGGCACATTTCCGGATTGCACGCCGGCTTTTCCAAAATACACAACTTTTCCTTTGCCGTGATCGTAACCGAACGAAAATACAGCCCGCGTTCCCGCAAAATCGCCAGCGCCTCTTCCGCCACTGTCCGCGTGATCGTCTTTGCTGTCAGGTAAAAGAGTTTCTGTCCATGCCCTTCCCCGATCGCTTTAAGCGCCGGAAATACCGTCGAAAGTGTCTTTCCAATCCCGGTCGGAGCCTGGACAAACAGCCTGCGCCCGCGCTCCAGCGTCCGGTAAACCGCCACCGCCAGATCCCGCTGCCCCGCCCGGTACGGATAGGGAAATTCAAGCGCCTTGATTGATTCATCACGTCGCAGTCCGTTGTGATAAAGGTAACGCGCCCATTTGACATATTCATGGATCAGACCAGCAAACCATTCGGAAAGTTCATCCATTGTCTGGATCTCCTGAAAGCGGCGGATCTCCTCCGTCTCCAGATTACAGTAGGTGAGCTGCAGCGTCACTTCGTCCAGCGCTTCCTGTAATCCATAGATATAGCCATAGCAGCGTGCCTGCGCCATATGCACGCCGACCGCCTCCTCCAGACAGTTTACATCCTGGTAAACACACTTGATCTCATCGATCGTGACATTTCTTCCATCCCGGATGATTCCATCCGCACGCCCCTCGACCACGATCTGGAATCCATCCTCCTCCACCGAATGGCGCAGCGACACCTCCGCCTGATACCCCGATCCCATCCGCTGCTGTATCTTCCGGTGCATCCGTCCCCCAGCTAACATCGCCTCTTTCTGTGCACCCGCCGTGCGCCGGTTATCAATATCCCCCGAACGCAGCACGAACTCAACCAGATTGCGGACGGAGATCCGTATCTGCCTGCCGGTCAGCTCCATGTGTGGTTCCTCCCTTCCCCGTACATGTACTCTCGGAATCTTTCTGTGCTTGATTTTGTGAAATGATTTTTTGTCAGTTGTGCCCAAATTTCTGAGGCGTACGCGGTGCGTACGTTGATGAAATTCAGGTGCAGCTGAAAATCAACCACAAAAGCACGTGAGAAAGATATATATCTATCAAAGACTGCAGACACCATCTTCTCTCCGGCACCCGCAGTCTTTCTTTATTTTCGTACTATCAACTTTTCTTTCATCATGCCGATTCGAGCCATACATATCCTTCCAAAATATCTATGATATCTATGTTCCACTTGAACCAGCCTTCCAGCCCTTTTATGCCGCTGTCACATTGTCCGCTTCCATCGTGTCAAGGAACGCCTCATACTCTGCATCCTCGCCCGTGTACTCAACGGTCAGAATCTGTGTCAGATCCAAACTCATAACTCCCAGAATCGACTTGGCGTCAATGACAACACGGTTATAAAAAACATCAATATCAAAATCGCATTTCATAGAAGCATTGACAAATTTCTTTGCATCTTCTATCGTTTTCAGCATAATTTTTCTCTGTTTCATAATAAACAACTCCTTTTTCCTGAATGTACCAACAGAATTTTTCCCTCCGTTTTTTAGGCACATTTAAAACCATAAAGATTTATTCAGTGTTTATAGCATGATTTTTGTCGAATGTCAATTTGATTTCTTTTATACCGCATATTTTTAATACATGATTTTTACCAAAAAAGCAGAGTGTTTCTTGGTAAAATATTCCGACGTCTAGAACTATCGTCGTATTCATTTCATGATATATTGTCATTATTTATATATATCAAATGGTTTAGCGGATTGTTTTTGGGCAGTTGAACTAAATATTCATTGTGATTTTCCACCCAGCATGAGCACACAAATTCTCTTTTACCAAATTATCCTGATCTCTAGTTTCCATATAAAATGATGAATGATACTTAATAAATGGAAAAAAATATATTAAATCAAAAAAAATGAAAAATTATAAAAAAATTGTTGACTTTTCGTTATGGCTATGATATCATAACTGAGTCAGCAGCGAAGGGGAATAGTTCAATGGCAGAGCAACGGTCTCCAAAACCGTTAATGGGGGTTCGAATCCCTCTTCCCCTGCTTCTAAAGGCGTCAGTGATTCAGAGATGAGTCATTGGCGTTTTTTGTTTTTTTAAACATTCAAGTCGAACGTCCATGAGACTTGGCGCGTGATTCTGGTCAGAGAAGCTGACATATTCCTATCAGAATCACTGCGCATCCTCGCGGAGCGTTTATCTCAGTCGGAGACCTAACTCCCACTGAGACAAATTTGCTATTACTCACATTACGCTAATATTATTTTTCTTAAATTTTCCCAAAATCCAAGCAACCTACAGCAGCCCAATCGCCTCCCGCACATTTGCCACCCCTTCCAGCCGGATATCCGACCTTGGTTTCAATTTACTGACATTGACCATCGGAAGAATGCACCTTGTAAATCCCATCTTGACTGCCTCATGGACTCTCTGCTCTGCCATCGAGACGGCGCGCACCTCTCCGGAGAGTCCGACCTCGCCAAATACGATCGTTTTCTCATCCAGCGGACGGTCTTTATAGCTGGAAATCAGCGCCATCACGATCGCAAGGTCAAGCGCCGGCTCGTTCATCTTCATGCCGCCTGCAATGTTGACATAGGCATCGTACCCGGACAGGGCATAACGGCATCGTTTTTCCAACACTGCCATGAGCAGGTTCACACGGTTGTAATCGACACCCGCTGCCGTCCGCCGCGGCAGTCCGAAATTCGTCTTTGACACCAGCGCCTGCACTTCCAGAAGAATCGGGCGGGTTCCCTCCATCGAGCAGGCAGTCACCGCACCGGATGCCTCCGCCGGGCGCCCTTCCAGCATAAATTCGGATGGATTCGGCACCTCCGCCAGTCCTTCCTCCCGCATCTCAAACACGCCGATCTCATTGGTCGAACCGAAGCGGTTCTTCACTCCCCGCAGAATCCGGTAGGACGCATGGCGATCGCCCTCAAAATATAGCACTGTATCGACCATATGTTCCAGCATACGCGGTCCCGCCACAACGCCCTCTTTCGTCACATGACCGACGATAAAGACTGTCACACCCAGTCCTTTTGCGAGCTGCATCAGGACGCCGGTGCACTCTCTTACCTGGCTGACACTGCCCGGTGCAGAACCTGCCGCCTCAATAAACATGGTCTGGATCGAGTCGATCACGACCACATCCGGGCGTACCTCCCGGATCACCTCCGCAATCGTATCCAGGTTCGTCTCACTCAAGAACGAAAGTGGTCCGCTCACCGTCCCGATCCGGCTTGCCCGCAGTTTGATCTGTTTTAATGACTCCTCGCCGGAGACGTATAAAACCTTTTGTTCCTGTCCTGCCAGGTTCCGGCAGACCTGCAGAAGCAGGGTTGATTTTCCGATTCCCGGATCTCCGCCGACCAGCACCAGGGAGCCACGCACCACGCCGCTTCCAAGCACCCGGTCAAGTTCTGCAAATCCGGTTCTCGTCCGATCCGTATCGGAAAGCTCAATTTCATCTAAGCTGACCGGCTTTGCCTGCGCGCCAGCTCGTTTCCCCGGTGCCGCCGTCAGCGAAGCCGCTGCCGCATACCGCCCTGCTGCCGTACCGGATGATGCCGGTGCGGACGGCGCTTCCACCATCGTATTCCACGCCTTGCACGCCGGGCACTGCCCCATCCATTTGGAAGATTCATAACCGCATTCCCTGCAGAAAAATCCCGTTGATTTTGCCTTTGCCATGCTGATTCCTTTCCAAACACTTCTTCTCATATTTCTTATTACACAAAAAGCTGCTGCATGGCGGAAACCGGCTTCCGGCGCACACGCCCGCCATTCCTGCCATGCAGCAACTTTCATCTCACGCATTGTAACTTGTACGTAACGCTTTGTTTTTCTTTTCCTTATCTGGCTTCAATCCGGATTGCGGTTGCCTTGCCCGGGTTCAGCTCCACGCTCAGTACCAGTTTGCCGCTGACGTTGGTCTTCATGCCACCGACCGATACGCCGTCTACATATACCTCATACTCACGCTCATCCTCTAACTGAATGGTAATCTGAGCATCCTTCTCGCCCTCAACCGAAAACTGTACGGAAGTATCTCCCGCCTGGAAATGATTGACTGCCGTGCCCGGTACCGACTCATATACGAACATTCCGTTGCGCTCCAGCTTGGTAATCTCGCCGAATGTTTTTACCTTATAAAGATCGCCCTGAAATTCAAAATCCTGCAGCTTGGACTTTGCTGCTAACATATAATTGCCAAAACTGATGGTTCCGTCATCCTCGATGCGGATTAACTCGCTAACTACTGGCATAATGCTTTATCCTCCTAGTATCCTTTTAATCAATATCGCAACTGCTCCGCACTTACACAGTTACTCAGTAGTATCATTTTAACACACTTCGACCGGGTTTACCAGTCTTTTCGCTTCCAGCCCTTTAGACCGTCTCAAATTTCAGCTGATCGCCATCTTTTTCAATCCGAACCTCTGTTTTTTTCCGGATCGTGCCTTCCAGGATCTTCTCAGAAAGCTGATCCTCGATCTGCGTCTGGATCGTCCGGCGCAACGGTCTTGCACCATATTTGGAATCATATCCCTTGTCTGCCAGAAAATCGATCGCATCATCTGTGATCGTGAGCGTCATTCCAAGCTGATCCTCCGTCCTTTTCTTGATGCCGCGCAGCAGAATGCCCGCGATCGTCTTGATATTCTCCTTCGTCAGAGGATGGAATACTAAAATCTCATCGATTCGGTTTAAAAACTCTGGCTTAAACATCCGGCGCACTTCCTCCATCACGCGTTCTTTCATAAACGCATAATCCGCTTTCTCACCGCTCTCCGACGAGAATCCAAGCCGCTTCGGGGAAATAATATTTTCAGCGCCCGCATTGGAGGTCATAATCAGAATCGTGTTCTTGAAATCCACCTTCCGTCCCTGTGCGTCCGTAATGTGCCCGTCATCGAGGATCTGCAGCAGAATGTTAAATACATCCGGATGCGCTTTTTCAATCTCATCAAAGAGAATAACCGAATATGGATTGCGACGCACCTTCTCGCTGAGCTGTCCGCCCTCCTCGTAGCCAACATATCCTGGCGGCGAACCGATCATCTTGGAAACGCTGTGTTTCTCCATGTACTCCGACATATCAACGCGGATCATCGCATTTTCCGTGCCAAACATCGCCTCCGAGAGTGCCTTGGAAAGCTCTGTTTTTCCGACACCCGTCGGCCCCAGGAACAGAAACGAACCGATTGGCCGCTTCGGATCCTTGAGTCCCACACGACCACGGCGGATCGCACGCGCCACGGCGGATACAGCTTCCTCCTGTCCGACCACGCGCTCATGCAGAATGGACTCCAGTTTCAACAGCCGCTCTGACTCTTCTTCTGCCAGCTTGCGAACCGGGATCTTCGTCCAGTCAGAAACAATGTCCGCAATCTCATTTTCACCGACCACTAACTTGCGTGAATTTTTCTCTTTTTCCCATTTTTCACGAATCTTTTCAATCTTTTCCTGCTTTTTCTGCTGCTTCTTCTTGATCTCACCGGCTTTCTCATAGGCTTCAGCCTTGATCGCCTCTTCCTTCTGGCCTTCGAGTTTTTTGATCTCCGCTTCGAGCTTTTTGATCTCCTCCGGCTCCGTATATACAGTCAGACGCAGCTTCGAGGATGCTTCATCGATCAGATCGATCGCTTTGTCCGGCAGGAAACGGTCATTGATATATCGGGCAGACAGGCGCACCGCTGCCACCAGTGCCTCATCCTGGATCGTCACCTTGTGATGTTCCTCATAGCGGCTGCGAAGCCCCTTCAAAATCTCGATGGATTCCGCCTCCGTCGGCTCATCCACCATAACCGGCTGAAACCGACGTTCCAAGGCCGCATCTTTTTCGATGTATTTGCGGTATTCTTCCAGCGTCGTCGCACCGATAAGCTGAATCTCGCCTCTCGCCAGCGACGGTTTCAGGATATTGGAGGCATCGATCGCGCCCTCCGCGCCGCCTGCGCCGATGATCGTGTGAATCTCGTCAATAAACAAGAGCACATTTCCACTCTCCCGCACCTCGGCAAGTACCTTCTTAATCCGCTCTTCGAACTCACCGCGGTACTTGGATCCTGCGACCATGCCGGACAAATCGAGGCTGACAACCCGCTTTTTCGCGATCGTCTCCGGTACATTGCCGGAAACAATGAACTGCGCCAGACCTTCCACAACCGCCGTTTTTCCGACGCCTGGTTCCCCGATCAGGCACGGATTATTCTTCGTCCGGCGGCTTAAAATCTGAATAACACGTTTCATTTCCCGTTCCCTGCCGATGACTGGATCGAGCTTTCCGTCCCGCGCCATCTGAGTCAGATCCCGGCTGAAATTGTCCAGATTCGGTGTATTGCCTTTCTCCGGGCGCACCCGTCCTGCTGCCGCATCTTCCGACGCCTCGGACGGCGCATCATCGCCCATAGCCCCCATCAGATCCACATATAATTTCTGAATATTAACATTCATTGTATTGAGTAAACGGCACGCAGTTGATTTTCCATCCTTGATGATGGCAATCAGGATGTGCTCCGTTCCAATCAGAGGCGCTTTGAAAAAAACCGCCTCATCATAACTCGCCTGCAGCACGGCGCGCGCCCCCGGCGTATATTCAATCTGTCCCTCTACCTGAGTCGCCACTGCCGGGCTTATCAGACGCTCCATCAGTTCCATGACACGCTCTTCTGTCACATCATGTTCTGCCAAAACCGCTGCCGCCACGCCAGTTCCCTCTTTTATCAGTCCTAAAAGCAGATGCTCCGTCCCCACATAGCCGTGTTCCAGCTCCTGCGCTGTCTCGACTGCCAGACGGATCGCTTCTCTGGCTTTCTGAGTAAAACGATCGATCATTTTACTGTTCCTCCTGTTTCTTTTTACTTTACACCAGCTTCGGCAGTTCCTCACGCAGATACCGCGCCCGCTCTGCCTCCAATTCCTCACGTCCCAGCGGCTTGCTCGAACGTTTCTGTAAGTTTGCCGGCTGGATGCCGATCATCAGGCGGTAAATGCTCACAAATTCTGCCGGTTTTAACAGCCCGTCCGCGATGCCCGCCCAGACATGAGATAGAAATGTCATCGCTTCCTTGAGCGTCATCCGGCGCGCATATTTCAGAACGCCGTAGGACTTGTACGCCTCGTCCTCCCGCTCCAGGCGGTGCCTCGACAGAGAAACCTCGCGGAACTGATTTTCCTGCGCCGAGAGCTGCCCCGCCACGTTGGCTACCAGCTCCAGAATCTCTTGTTCGGTGATTCCGAGTGTCTTCTGATTGACTACCTCGTACAGATCGCCATAGTTTTCATTGCCTCTGCCATAAACGCCGCGCACGGTCGTGCCGAAACGTCCCATATCGCCCAGAAGTTCCTGAAATTTCTTATTCATTGTCAGAGACGGCAGATGCACGACCACGGACGCCTTCATTGCTGTTCCGACATTCGTCGGATAGGACGTCAGATACCCATATTTCTCATTAAATGCATACGGAATCTTCTCGTTGATATAATCATCCAGCTCATCCGCTTTTGCATAACATTCTTGCAGAGCGAGTCCCGATGCCAGCACCTGTAAACGGATATGATCGTCCGCATTTAATACCATGCTGACCCGCTCATCCTCCGAACAGAGGATCCCACCCGGCGTCGTCTTCTCCGCCAGCGTGCGGTTTAAAAGCCGCCGTTCCCGCAATGCGGTGCGGTCAAGCTTCTCCATCAATTCTAGATCTTCATATTCATAAAACTGACCGTCCCGGTCACCCAGATCGCGGAAATTCTGTTTTAAACGGGCAATCATCGTCCGCGCCTCATCCGGCTCCAGACGGCTCGGAAATTTATATTCCTCCCAGTTCCGAGACAGACGCACCCGGCTGGAAACGATATTGGACGCATCATTCGCCACTTCCTCAAACCATTTCGTCATGTCTCATCTCTCCTTCCAGACTGTGTATCTTATCCCGGCAGGCAGCAGCCGTCTCATAGTCTTCTTCCTGCAACGCCGCTTCCAGCCTGCGTTTCAGCTGCTTAATCTGCTCTTCCGGGCTGAATTCCAGTTCTCCTTTCTTCGTCACCTCTGCAGCCGCCTGACTGCGCGGCTGGATCTTCGGATGTTTGCCGGTATGGCTCGAATTTTCCTGCAATTTCTTAATTTTCTCTCCAAGCAACGGATCAAACACATGATAACAGTCCGCGCATCCGAAACGGCTGTTCTTGATAAATTCTTCATACGTCGTGCCGCAGGTCGGGCATACCACATCCTCTTTCGGTGCCTGGCTGGCAGACGCATCCGTCAGTCCCAAAAGGCTCGAAAGCAGTTTTCCAAGCGGAAATTCTCCCTCAATCAGTGCCGAGTACGGTCCCAGATCCATCTCTTTCGCGCACTGGGCGCAGAGATTATGCTCTGTCTTGACGCCGTTAAACACTTCTGTATATTTAATATTCGCTTCGCGAATCCCACATTTCTCACACAGCATAATTTATCCTCCCAACATACACATCCCGCAACGGTTCCAATACACAAAAACCATCGCCCGCAGCCGGAACCTGCTATTCCGCTGTAAATGCGTCATAAATGGAATCCACCAGATTGTGAACCTCCTCGCGGCTCACATTTTTACAGACACCTCTTGCCAGAATCACACTGAGATCCCGGCGCATCTCCGAGATCGTCCGCATCTTATCCGTGTCAAGTGCAATCACTGCCCCGCGGCGGCGGTCTACCCGCAGAAAGCCTTCCTGTTTCAGTACAGAATATGCCTTGTTGACCGTGTGCATGTTAATTCCGATGTTATCCGCTAACTGGCGCACGGATGGCAGCGTATCGCCCTCCCGGATCTGGTCGGTCGCAATCCCGATGATGATCTGGTTTATGAGCTGAATATAAAGCGCTTCCTCACTGTTAAAATCAATCTCTACAATCATACTCCACCATCTTTCATTCTGACGGCAGACCCCGTTTCTAAATACAGTCAGCCGCCTGTTTTATCATTTGTTATATAGATTGTATAACAAACAGATGTTTTCGTCAACTGTAAAACTGTGTTAATTGTGTGAACTTGTTACTGTTCACGGATAGGCACTTTTGGAACTGAAAGTGCCGTAAGAAAACGTGGTGGCAGCAGGAATTTGCCGTATTTAAATGCGAAGCCACGGCAAATTCCGTTACTGGGCACGTATGCGTGAACAGTAACGTGAACTTGTTACAAAAAAATCGATATAAAAGAAAAGACAGATACCCGCCAGAAATCTCCTGGACAGATATCCATCTTTTCCTCTTTTATTTACTGCGGATCGTCGATATACTCAAATCCATCCTCATCACGCCGATCCCGCTCTAACCGGGCTTTTGCCTCGCGGGCGCGTCTGGATCGCTCTGATTCCGACTCATATCTCGTTGGGCGATCACCGTATTCCTCCCGTTCCAGCGTGTAGTAAAGCTCCGAGCGGGATGCCGGGCGCACATGAATCGCCGGGCGCGCATTCCGGCGTTCTCCCGATGCTGCAGACTCTTTCGCCGCACGATGCGCCGATGCCGGCGTGTAATCGCGCTGCAGGCGGCTTTCTTTTGCTGAAACAGCACGTTCCCGTTCTGTGCGTCGGCTTTCTGCCACTGCCTGGCGTTCCCGCTCTGCGCGGCTTCCGTCTGCCGAAGTTCTGCGCGGACGCTCTGAACGGCTTTCCTCTGCCGCATCTCTGCGGGTGCGCTGCAGACGTTCTTCTTCTGATGCCTCTCTGCGGACACAAGCCGGACTGCTTTCTTCTGGCATTTCTCTACGGACGCGTTCGGAACGATTTTCGCTTCCTGCTTCCCGGCGGCGTCTTTCCTCCGGCATCCGTTTTGCGCGGTCTGCCGATGCTGCCTCCATACTCCGCTCTCGGCGAACCGGCTGGGACGCGCGCTCATCTTCCCTTGTCCGGCGGACCGGCTGCATCTCGCGCTCCTCTTCCCGCTCCCGGCGAACCGGTCTTGTCTCCAGCGTCTCTTGGGTTCGGCGCGCACTCCGACGCCCTTCCTCCATCCGCTCTGCGGACGGGCGGCGTCTGTCATCCGCTGCCATGCGCTCCTTCTCACTCCGCGCTACCGGTCTTGCCGGCATCATTTCCCCATCTTCTCTCTTGTCGCGCCCAGTGCCTCGTTTCACCCGTGCGTCTGCCACCGGTCGTGCATTCGGCGATGACGGACGACGCTTGGACCTCTGTCTGCCTCCGGCTGCCTGCGCTTCCTCTCTCCACTCTTTCCGCTTGAGCAGAAGATTGATCACGATAAAGAACAAGATTACACACGCTACGCCCAGAACCGCAAGCATGACAAAGCGAATATTATAATCCCTGCAAAGTGCGTTGTACTTATCTACAATCTCTTCCACTTGTGCATCATCGTATTTAGTTGCCAGAGACGGGTCTTCAAAATACCGTTGGAAGGTCTTTTCTGCAATATCATACCGGTACAGCGACTTCTCGCCGCTCTCATTCATACCATATACGACACAATACTTCTGCTGTTCATCGCTCTTCCACACCCAGCCCTGCACTTTATACGTGCCGTTTAACTGAATGGTCGTCTCCATAAATCCATCCGGAATCTGAACCGACTCATCCGGTGGAAGCACCAGAATCGACTTTGCTGTCACATCGATCGTCACATACGGCGATAACACACCGGATTCCGGTATATAAATATAAAACGCACCATTTCCATCGGCCCCCTGCAAATACAGAAGCGTCAGGTCATTGCCATTTCCACACTGGACCTCTGAACCGCCATAAGTACAGGTAGACTGCGTATATCCTTCCGGAAGCAGGGAGGCATCAAATTCCGTCGCCACCGTATAGGAAACGCCGTCTATTTCCACATCCAGCCCGTTTGTCACAACCGGCGTTGTCCCAACTGCCTCTGTTTCAGCCCCTGTCTCTGCCTCTGACGGCACATCGACCGTATCTAGCTTATTGACTGTGATCGTGTAGCTCTTAGTTGTCTGTCCATCCTCCGCCGTCACCTTGCAGACAACGGTATTAGCACCTACCTTTAAGCCGGAATCACCGCTGACAAGGACTTTCGCCTTGCTGTCCTTCGCACTCGCGCTGACCGCCAGCTTATCGACGCTGGCTCCTACCTGCGCCGTATAGGAAGTCACATTTGGCGAAAATGCAGGGGAAAGTGTTCCTGGAGAAATCTTTAAGGACGAAAGCGCCGCTTCCGCCGAGGAGGTTGCCGGTGCTTTTACTTTGACACTCGCCGTCCCCGTTTTAGAAACTGTGACTGCCTGTGCATCTGAGTCATAGACTTCATAACTTCCCACAGAGATCGAAGTATTTCCCGCCTGCACTGCCTTGAATTTCAGCGTATAGGAAAATGCCTTCGTCGAATTGGAATCCATCGTTCCAACCAGGCGGACGGAACCTGCACCGCCGCTTGCGTTATTTCCGCTCACAAACTCAATGACCGACGGATCATAGGAAAGTACCACGTCGGATGCCCCTAGATTTCCATCCTGAGAGGAGATCTTCACATTGACGCTGAACTCCTGACCCACCGTCGCACTCGGATCGGAAAATGAAATTTTTGCGCTGGATGCATAGGCGCTGATCCCGCCAACCGGCGCCGCCACCGTCAGCATACCTGCCGCAAGTATACCTAATATGATATTTTTAAACCTTTTCATTCAACTGCCCTGTCCTATATTCTTTATTGGGAACGATCCCCTATCTGCACCGTTCCCTTTCTTTACAAATTTTCACGTACCCGCTGCCACCTCTCAAGACCAGCCGCAGGTACGTGAAATATCCCTACAGTCCCAGAATCTTCTTCTGCATCAGAAGAATATCCAAAATATCTACTTTTCCATTTCCATTGAGGTCGGCGCGCGCGATTTCTTCCGCTCTTAACTTTCCAAGTCCCAGTATCGACCGCTGTGCCAGCAGGACATCCATGATGTTCAGCTTACCGTCGCCGTTGACATCCCCGCGCACCGACGATGCCGTATGCGTTCCCGATGTGGACTGGGATGGTGCCGCCGCGCTGGTCGGCGACTGGCTCCCCTGCGGACTTCCGGCGCTCCCGACAGACTCCCCATTTGGCGCAATCAGGGTTCCGGAACTGCCGCTCCCAAATCCATTCACATTCGATCCCGGTGCGGACTGCCCGGAAGGAGAACTTCCCGAAGAGGTCGGACCGACAATCTGCACATCCGAACCGCCGGAGGAAGAATTTCCTGAACTGCCTCCTGAAGACATGCCCGGTCCCGTCGCCGGACCGCTAGAGCTGCTTCCAGAGGAAACGCCGCTTCCAATCGAGCTTGAGTAGGTCGGACCGCCCGACTGGCGCACTACGTGAAGGACGTAATTTCGCAGATTTCCATTTGCCGCTTTGACCGTCACGGTGATCTCATTGACACCGCTCTGCAGATCGACCGTTCCCGTTCCGGCAATCGTTGCCTTGGAATCAATCGCACTCGCTGCTACCGTCACGCTTGCCACCGATGGATCCACGATCAGATCGTAGGACTCTGTATCTCGGTTAAAGGTCGGTGTTAGTGCAAATCCATCGACACCCAGCGCCGACAGCTTGTTGTTCGGGCTGCCGTCCAGCGTCGGTTTGACGCAGGCGCCCGCCGGCATATTTTTATACACCGGAATCGAGAACTCAAGTGTTGTATTTGCCAATGCCGTGATCTTCGAAAGCGTCAGTCCTTCGGCAGCTGCCGCCTGCACATTCGTCATGTACTGGTGTTTATAAAGGTTGCTGCCCTGCACATTAAATTTCTTTAAGTACAGCGTATCCTGTCCTTTTTTTACATAATTCTCGCCGTAATAAACCGAACCGCCACGGATCGATTTCTCGATGCTGTTCCACGGGCGCAGATAGGTTCCCGACTGGGATGCCCACCAGAGTCCGCGTTCTACCGCACTCATCGATCCGGACTGATATGCCTCTATATTAAAGAAGTTATAATATCCCTGATAGCCGGACACCGTTCCGGAAATACTGCGCCCGGTTCCCTGGCTGCCCTGTTCCTGCAGAATCATCGACGCCAGAATATATGGATTGACTCCCGATTCGGATGCCGCATTCATGATGATATCTACATAGGAAGTACCGATTGCAGACTGCTGCGCCACTCCCGTGGAAGTTCCCGAACTGCTGGAAGTGCCACTTCCCGGTGCACTTGTTCTTCCGCTGCTGGTTGAACCAGAAGTTGTTCCAGTTGTGCTGCTTCCCGGTGCGCTTGTACTGCCACTGGTGGTTCCAGCCGTGCTGCTGGTTGTCCCCGATGACTTATTCGATGTGCCGCTGCTGACCGGCGCCGTCTCCCCGTCTGCATTGTTGGAAGAAAATCCATCTCCCGCCATGCCCGGTCCATTGGTCGCTGCCACCCGCTCCGTCTTATGATCGCTGATCGAAGCAATCGGAGACGACAGACCGGCGCTGCTTCCGCTCGAACCTGACGAACTTCCCGGTCCCGTCGCTGAACCGGAAGAAGAGCTTCCAGAACTGCTTCCCGTACCGGCCGATACCGACGAGCCGCCCGACACCGTGCCGGAAAGGAAGGTTCCGCTCACCATGTTCTGCAGCCCCGTCTTCGTGTGAAGCGAACTGTCATACGACTGTTTCATGAACTGGTAAATATATTTATCATTTAAGAAATTCCGCGGATCCATATAATAGGCGATAATATCCGAAGACGCCTGTACCCAGGAGCTTCCGTCAAAGCCCGGCCAGGTTCCGGTTCCCCAGTCATACGCGCCTGTCTCGGTCGATTTCCAGGACGAAATGCTGCTGCTCGCAACCAGGTTCCGCCCGATCACGCTTTCATTTTTCAACGCTGTGTTCCAATCCAGATTCGTCTGGAACGCCGTGAACGTCCAATTCGGATATTGTGCATGCAATTCCCGGAGCCCCTGTTTATAGCTCTCCGGAAATCCCTGCTTTGTCAGATAGCTTTCAAAATCCGAATCCGATTTGATCGCAGTCGGAAACTTTATGTATTTGCTCGAAACATAACCCGTCTGCTCACCGCCGCTTCCGCTATATCGTATCTGATACCATACGACGCCATCCGTTCCCGTCTGCTCACCAAGTACTGTAACTGGTGCGCCCTTGGACAGCTTCGCTAGTGCCTGATACGAAGTTCCCGGACCACTCCGGACATTCAGGTTTGTCGCATTGACCGACGCGGTTCTCTCTTCCGCATAGCTGACGATCCCCAGCAAAGACTCTGCTGCAGTACCTGCCAGCCCTGGGTTGACCGCCATCACAGCGCCCAGCAGAAACGCCGCCGCCCGTTTCCCCAACAACTTCCATTTTTTCATCCGTCTATCTCCTCATTCTGCTGCGTTTTCTGCAATTCATCCCCCGCAACGGAATTCTTATTCTGTCTGCCGCCGTATTTCCAGACAGCCGCTCGACTGTTTTCCATCTTTTTCACGTTTTTACAATCGTATCTATTATAATGAAAAAAGACCATATGTGTCAACCTTACCGAAAAAACTTCGCAAAATTTGGGGCTTTTGCGTGGAATTGTAAGATTTTCTTAATTTTTAGAAGCAGTATAGGTTGGCTTTGAAATGTTTTCCGGATATATGATTTTTGAATGTATAGTAGCATAAAAAGGAGTGCCAACCCGGTACACTCTACCGATTCTGGCACTCCTTTTGGCTCAAAATCCTTAAATTCTTTTTAGCTTAGATCTGGTAAGACTCGCTTTTTCTTCCAGCCCAGGTATTGATGCCGTTTCCATCCATCTCCTCAGTGGACACCGGTGCTTTCTTTACTTCCGGTGCAGCCGCTTTCAGGATCTCACGTTTCTCAACCGGCGGTTTCTTTGCCGGACGGGACTCGAAGAACTCTTTTGCCACCTGTGGGAACAGTGCATAAGTCAGGACATCCTCATCCTGCTGCTTCCACTGCTTCATCTCCGCCTCAATCTTCTCAAGCTGCGGCTCGATCAGATCTGCCGGACGACAGGTGATCGGTTTTGCATCGCCGATTGCTTTCTTCTGAACTTCTTTGTCGAACGGCTTTACAGTCTGTCCGAACTCGCCCATCAGAAGTTTCTTGGATTCCTTTGTGAACATCTTGTAGCGCTCGCCCATCAGGACATTTAATACAGCCTGCGTACCAACGATCTGGGAAGACGGAGTAACTAACGGCGGCTCACCGAAGTCTTTGCGGACTCTCGGGATCTCTTTCAGAACATCGTAGTATTTATCCTCTGCGCGCGCTTCTTTCAGCTGGGAAACCAGGTTGGAAAGCATACCGCCCGGGACCTGATAACGCAGGGTATTGATGTCAACGCCCAGAACCTTGGTATTCATCAGACCACTCTTTAACGCTTCCTCACGCATCGGGCGGAAGTAATCTGCGATCTCCGCCAGTTTTTCCTGATCCAGTCCGGTATCATACGGAGTACCTTTGAAGGTCTCAACCATAACCTCGGTCGCCGGCTGGCTCGTTCCCATCGAGAACGGAGACATCGCGGTATCGATCATGTCAGCGCCCGCTTCCACTGCCTTTAGGTACGTCATGGATGCAACGCCGGAGGTGTAATGCGTATGGATATCAATCGGAAGATCAACTGCTTCTTTCAGTGCTTTCACAAGGATTTCTGCATTGTACGGGGTCAGAAGACCTGCCATATCCTTGATACACAGAGAATCAGCGCCCATATCCTCGATTCTCTTTGCAATGTCTTTCCAATAATCCAGTGTATATGCATCACCCAGTGTATAGCTCAGCGCTATCTGTGCGTGTGCTTTTTCTTTGTTGGCTGCCTTTACCGCTGTCTCCAGGTTGCGGATATCATTTAAACAGTCAAAAATACGGATAATATCAATACCATTGGCAACTGATTTCTGTACGAAATATTCTACCACATCATCTGCATAGTGGTTATAACCCAGAATATTCTGTCCGCGAAACAGCATCTGAAGTTTTGTCTTCTTAAAACCATCTCTCAGCTTTCTAAGGCGCTCCCACGGATCTTCCTTCAGGAAACGAAGGCTGGCATCGAATGTCGCACCGCCCCAGCATTCTACTGCATGATATCCAACCTCATCCATCTTTCCGATGATCGGAAGCATCTGCTCGGTTGTCATTCTGGTTGCAATCAGAGACTGATGCGCGTCACGAAGGACAGTTTCCACGATCTTAACCGGCTTTTTCTTTTCATTTGCCATTCTAAAGATACCTCCCAATACACTTTTATTATGAGTCAACTATCTGCGACCTGGCTGATTAAATAATTCACAGCCATATTTTTATCTATTATACCACAAGTTTCTCGGTTTCTGGATAGTTTTTTTAATATAATTTCATAAGTAAATTCTATATCGTGGAAATGTGGGTTGTGATTTTTACTGATGTCAGAGAGCTTTCCTCTGCGCCGCGTGGGGGCGGCGCAGAGGAAAAAAGTTTCTTGGTCACCTCTTTCTAGTCCGCAGTGCTGCAGCTCGAAAAAACTTCGTTTTTCCTCGCTGTCGGGCATTCGCCCTATGAAAAAAAGAGGCCACACACAGCTGCTTTTGTGTAAACACAACGCTTCTATGGATCACTTCTTTCTAGTCCGCAGTGCGGCAGCTCGAAAAAACTTCGTTTTTCCTCGCTGTCGGGCATTCGCCCTATGAAAAAAAGAAGCCACACACAGCCGCTTTTGTGTAAACACAACGCTTCTGTGTGTGGCTTCTTTTTTTCGCACTGCTCTTTGCTTACGCAAGTTTGGACTTAGCCAGCTCTGCCAGTTTTGCGAAACCTTCTGCATCGTTGATAGCCATGTCAGAAAGGATCTTGCGGTTCATCTCAACACCAGCCTGCTTTAAGCCGTACATGAACTTGCTGTAGGACAGACCGTTGATACGAGCTGCAGCGTTGATACGAGCGATCCACAGCTGACGGAACTGTCTCTTTCTCTCTTTACGACCAGCGTAGGAGCTTGTAAGAGCTCTCATTACGGACTGCTTAGCTACACGGTACTGTTTGGAACGTGCGCCTCTGTAACCCTTTGCCAGCTTTAATACTCTATTGTGTTTCTTTTTAGCGTTTAATCCGCCTTTTACTCTTGCCATCGGTTATTTCCTCCTTCTTAATCCTCGAATCTTATAAGTACGGTAAAATCTTCTTCATTACCTTGCTGTTTGTAGCATCAGTAACGATATCTTTTCTAAGATTTCTCTTTCTCTTGGTAGACTTCTTAGTTAAGATGTGAGGATTTGTAAGCTTTATTTCTTACTAACTTTCCGGTTCCGGTTGTTTTAAAACGTTTAGCAGCTGCTCTGCTTGTTTTCATTTTAGGCATGGTGTAGTCCTCCTTAATAATAGTTATGTCCTTATATCTAGCGTTTCGCAGAAAGGAACAGTACAATACTTCTTCCTTCTACTTTTGCCGGTTTATCAACGGCTGCGATATCGGCAAGCTTCTCTGCAAAATCGTCAAGGATATACTTTGTCTTTGACATATGTGCCATCTCACGACCTCTGAAACGAAGTGTAACCTTTACTTTATTGCCTTTTTCCAGGAATTTTCTCGCATTGTTCATCTTGGTATTCAGGTCATTTTCATCGATATTCGGGGAAAGACGAACTTCCTTGATCTCGATTACCTTCTGTTTCTTCTTAGCTTCTTTTTCTTTTCTTGCAAGCTCGTATCTGTATTTACCGTAATCGATAATCTTGCAGACCGGCGGCTTCGCAGTCGGAGCAATCTTTACTAAATCCAGTTCCGCTTCTTTCGCTAACTTGTAAGCATCCTTTGCGGACATGATTCCAAGCTGCTCTCCATTTTCGCCAATCAAACGAACCTCTCTATCTCTAATCTGTTCGTTAATCATTAACTCGCTAATAGTCGTGCACCCCCATGATATGTGATGATTTTGGTTGATTCAGTGTCAAAAAAAATAAGTGAACAGTACAGACCATCCACTTACTCATAATAGGAAATCCAATATAGGAAATTTCTCAAATTTATGAACCCACAGTCACTTGCTCGTGCTGAGGTGAGGTAGATAACCTGCTTTCCTGTCTTCGTGAAGTTGTTTCCTCACAACTTTTGTTAGTATACTATGGTTTCTTTGGAATGTCAACCGGTTTTTTCGAGATTTTTGAGAAGATTTTTGAGAAGATTTACAAATGATTTTTAAATATGGTTCACGTGTTGCGCGAATGACGGCAACGTACGCAAATACATTTACGAACATACTAAAAACTACCGCCGGATATCATTACCTCTGCCCGATTTTGCTTCCTTCCTGACAGAATTTTCCATATCCAGCGGCATTTTTTATTTCGAATATTTATGCAATCTTTCTTCTATTAAAAAAGAAAACCGCATCAGTCACCGTTTCTGGAAACTCGAACATTCCGTCTGCATAGAAACTGTCGCATTGCCTCCGGTGATTCCGATGTGTTCCGCGCTGCACCGGCGGTCTGTATTATAAACACAGTTCGTTGCCTCGCACTCTACTTCGAGACGGCTCTCCGGTGTTTTAAAAAGGTTGCGGAATGTGCCGCCTTTCTTCTCGTCGAAGCTGCCACAGCAGGTATCGCATTTATCCTGCGCCGTCTTTCCTTCTACCAGAATGGTATTTTTACAGCAGCAGTTTTCCGCATTGTGCATACATCCGGTTACACTACAATCCAGTTTTGTCATGATTTTTCCTCCTGTTTTCTGACATGCATCACCGAAAGTCTCCTCCGGCATCCAGCCGTCAAACTTTTCAGCGATACACTTTTCAATGTGTCATGGTTTTCGTTGCTGTTCACACATGTATGACCAGTAACGGGATTTTGCCGATACTTCGCATTCCAAATCGGCAAAATCTGCAACCAGAACTGTATCGTACGGAACTTTCAGTTCAGAAAATTCCTGCCTGTGAACAGTTACTGGTTTTTAGATTCAGGAGTAGTATCTGCTTCTTTTTTGGATTTATTCGTGCAAACTAAAACAAACGCATCCATGATTTTATCTCACAGATGCGTCTGCCTGATTTTTTAATTTTTCAAAATTATTTAGCTTCGTCTGCTTTCACAGTCTCACGCAGGTTTTTCTCTTCGATCTCCTTCTGGATAGACTCGATGAAGCTCTCTACACTGCTTGCGCCCTCGTCACCCGCAAAACGGCTGCGGACGGAAACGGTCTTCTCTTCTTCCTCTTTCTGTCCAACAACCAGCATGTACGGGATCTTCTGGGTCCTGTGCCTCGCGGATCTTGTAGCCGATCTTCTCGGAACGTGTATCCATCTCTGCACGGATGCCAGCCTCGGTCAGCTTGTCCAGAACTTCCTTGCTGTAATCTGCGTATTTGTCAGAGATCGGAAGAATCTTTACCTGTACCGGAGCCAGCCAGGTCGGGAATGCGCCTGCGAAATGCTCGATCAGGATACCGATGAAACGCTCGATGGAACCGAAGACAACACGATGGATCATGATCGGACGATGCTTCTCGCCGTCTGCGCCGATGTACTCCAGCTCAAAACGCTGCGGAAGCTGGAAGTCAAGCTGGATGGTACCGCACTGCCAGGTTCTTCCGATGGCATCTTCCAGATGGAAGTCGATCTTCGGTCCATAGAATGCGCCATCGCCCTCGTTTACCACATACGGCAGTCCCAGCTCTTCCAGAGCGGAACGCAAGCCTTCGGTAGCCATCTCCCAGTCTTCATCACTTCCCATGCTGTCTTCCGGACGGGTGGAAAGCTCTACATGATATTTGAACCCAAACAGGGAATATACCTGGTTGATCAGGTGTACAACGCCCTTGATCTCGTCCTTGATCTGCTCCGGTGTCATGAAGATATGTGCATCATCCTGGGTGAAGCAGCGTACACGCATAAGGCCGTGCAGCTGGCCGGATTTCTCATGACGGTGAACGATACCAAGCTCACCCATGCGCAGCGGCAGGTCACGGTAGGAACGCGGCTCGGAAGCATAAACTAGAACGCCGCCCGGACAGTTCATTGGTTTGATTGCGTAATCCTCTTCATCGATCACAGTTGTATACATGTTGTCTTTTGTAATGATCCCAGTGTCCGGAAGTCTCCCAGAGCTTGCGATTCAGGATGATCGGAGTGGAAATCTCTACATAACCTGCTTTTTTATGGATCTCTCTCCAGTACTCTAACAGGGTGTTCTTCAGAACCATGCCCTTCGGCAGGAAGAACGGGAAGCCCGGGCCAGCCTCGTGCATCATGAACAGGCCAAGCTCTTTGCCCAGTTTACGATGGTCACGTTTCTTTGCCTCTTCCATCATTGTGATGTATGCTTCCAGATCCTCTTTGGTTGCAAATGCGGTCGCATAGATACGGGTCAGCATTTTGTTCTTCTCGCTGCCTCTCCAGTATGCGCCTGCCAGATTCATCAGCTTAAATGCCTTACCAACACCCTTGGTGTTCATCATGTGAGGTCCTGCACATAAGTCAGTAAAATCACCCTGACGGTAGAAGCTAATCTCTGCATCCTCCGGCAGATCCTCGATTAATTCTACCTTGTACGGCTCCTCTTTCTCCTTCATGAACTCGATCGCTTCATTTCTCGGCAGAGTAAAGCGCTCCAGTGGAAGTGCTTCTTTGATGATTTTCTTCATCTCTGCCTCGATCTTTGGCAGATCCTCTGCAGTCAGAGGGGTAGCCGGATCGACATCATAGTAGAAACCGTCTGCGATGGACGGTCCAATCGCAAGTTTTGTCTCCGGGTAAAGGCGTTTTACAGCCTGTGCCATTACATGGCTGGCGGTATGGCGCAGAGCTGCCAGACCTTTCTCATCCTTTGCAGTCAGGATATTTAACTGACAGTCATGGTCGATCACGGTACGGAGATCTTCTTCCTCACCGTCAACCTCACCCAGACATGCCACTCTCGCCAGGCCTTCGCTGATGTCTTTTGCAATGTCGATGATGGACATCGGGCTCGCATATTCTTTGACAGAGCCATCTTTTAATGTGATCTTCATCTTTTTTCTCCTTTTCGTTCTGAAATAATAAAAGCTTCCTGACCAGAAGAACCAAAAAAAGTCCCTTAGCCAGATGTTTCTGACTAAGGGACGATAAATCGCGGTTCCACCCTTATTGAATCGATCGTTCGGATCGATTCCACTTCATTCTGATGATAACGGAATCACCGTTCCCGATTAAGGGACATTCAAAGCTGGTATTCAGATTTGTTTTCCTGTCCGGCGCTTCCACCCACAGCCACCTGCCTCTGTTATTTCAGGCTTTTCCTGCGACGCCGTTCTCTGTCCAGTTCCACAATCCTACTGGTCTTCTCAACACTTTCTTTATATAGATAAACCCGTTTCTGGTTCATCATTACAGTCTCGATTATATCAGCTGTTTCTATTTTGTCAAGATATTTTTCTCTTGAGTTTTCACTGCATTGACAGACCGCCTCTTTCATGGTATGATAATAAGGATCTAAATATAAGGGCCAGTACCGGTTTCGACAGGGATCATGAAGCTGGTGAAGCTATCCGCATGCGATGCGTTAAATGGCAAACTTAAAATTAAACGCTAACAACAAATTAGCATACGCTGCCTAATTTGGCAGTTGTCAGCCTTAGAGCACTCACACTTTAAGAATCTGGCATCGAATATGTGAGAAACGATGACAGGCGGGTTCCGGACTGTCAGGCGTATCAGGAACTACTGAAGTTCTGAGGATGTTCGTTTCCGCAGGATAGAGGGAATGTCAAAGAACGGACTATGATAGTAGAAGAACAGGGAATTGGTTTTTGGACACGGGTTCAACTCCCGTCTGGTCCACTCGCAGGAACCCTTGTAAATATTGGATTTTTCCTTTATTTACAAGGGTTCTCGGTGTTTTAAGGAACTTCTTTGCGAATGCCATTTTCGGCATTTTGAACCCCCTTTTCGGGGTAAATATCACACGAAATATCACACGAAAAAAGGGGCTGTTTTTCCTTTACTTTCAAGGGATAACAGCCCCTTTGCTATGTGCTTATATCGTGTTTTTTTATGATATCGTGGAGTTTTTCTTCTTATTTGATGTGTCCGTCGGCAGCTATCCGGTCAGCCGTAATCATCCAGCCGTCAGAATCAAACGCATACGCCTGTCCGTCAATCTGGCAGACTGCATCGTGCCGGTAGGTGTACCCACTCAGCAGATACCACCAGCGTCCGTCCTGGCACACCCAGCCAGTAAGATACTTGCCAGACACCCAGCCGTCCGCAGTCTGGATCCACGGATCGCCGTCGGCAAAGCATTTATTAATTGGCTGCACACGCTGATCCTTGGTGTAGCGCTTGCCTGTGTCTGTACCTTTTGGAGTTGTTCGGATGATAAGTGAGGACGCAGTGACTCTCAACCCGCGTATGCCGCTCTTAATTTCTTTAAGATCGGTGATCACCGTTTTTGACTGTTCTGGTACCGTGCTGTTCTCCGCCGCCCAGGTCTTTTTAAACGCCTCAAATGTCCCATATTTCTGTTTCAAAATCCCAGTACCGCTGCCCCAATCCGGCAAATATACGTGTGGCTTGTCTACGATGCTTTTCCAATCGCCGCCCCATGCAAGCCCCAGCTGCTTGGCGATCGCTCCAACCCGGTTGAAATAATCTCCTGCTTCATTGTATGCGCCTTTTCCGTCCGCCCGATAGAAATCAGCTGCGATACCCCACTGGTGCTGACTGCTGTAACTGCTGCCTTTTGCATTCGTGACAATACTGCCCGGCTGCGTGCGTCCCTGTGCGTACAGTGCATCCTGCTCGGCAACGCTCCGGAACGATTCCCCGATTTTAATCGGCAAACCTGCACCAGCACACTTATCAACGAGCTGCGCGGTCAGCGTCTGGAGGCGTGGATGGCATAATGTAATGTCTCTCATTCGATATCTCCTTTCTTATTGTATAAGCCGCAAAAGCTTTTTGAGTTGCCACTCTTGGATAAATGTGTCTCCGACGTACAAGTTGTTTGCGAACACGTTATTCCACCGATATCCCAGGCCTCCGAGATCCGCACCACCGGACTTGTACGGAATAATATTTCCATACATACTACCTCCACCCCGACTTAATAATGTTCCTTCGATACCACCGATCAAACCAGTTACTGAGAGCTGGGCAAGAGCGCACCAAACATCATTGGACGGACTAAGAGTTATTCTGAGCTTCGTGTCACCGCTTTCATCATTATCATGGCCGATATAAAACGTATTCACTAATTCTTCATATTTAAAATTATTTTCTTTTAACGTCCTCCATCCTTTAGTTGCACCATACTTCTCAACTTTTATATATTTTGCATTTTGATTTGCTGCTCTCCAATATAAAGATACTCCGTTTTCCCATGTTATTTTGTCTGCAAACGTAACCTCTATTGCTACAAATGAATCTGTTAGATCAATCGAGTTACCATTTTTTTCACGGATCCATGCCCCCGAAGAATCACCTGATGGATTAATGCCGACATTATCTTTTTGGGACTTATACCAAGTGATTTCATTGTTGCCATTTTCTTTTATGCCTACATATGCTCCCGTAGGATATTTTTTCGATTCGTCCCACATGATTTTCGGTATATCGGCCCAAGCAACAGGTTGTGGAAAATTCACATGCGTTCTGCTAGATCCATCAAACAAAAACTCGGCTGCCGAGTCTTTGATGGGTATTTCGTACTCGCCAAAATAAATTTTTACTGATCCGCCTCTATGGATATTGAACCCTGCTCCGTTAATGGCCGGATTGATAGAGACAGCAGAATCATTGTTAATGATACTATTTATTCCGCCAACTAATGCAGATGCATCCAGTTTCGCCCCTGGTTTATAAGGCTGATATCCTAATGCATTTACTACTGCCGTATATGATACAACAGCATCTTTTCCGTTAACTCCATCTTTTCCATTGACTCCGTCTTTTACGTCTACCGATCTTGTTCCGGACGCATCCTTGATTGTGATGCGATGTCCGCCTGTAATGTCGCTGACGGATAACTCAGGGCTTATTCCGTCCTTTCCAGGATCTCCTTTAGCCCCAGGATCGCCTTTTTGTCCAGGGTCTCCTTTAGCTCCAGGGGCACCCTTGACTCCTGGTTCTCCCTTTTCGCCGCGTTCCCCCTTATCACCAGGGGCACCCTTCGTTCCTGGATCTCCTTTCGCGCCCGGCTCTCCTTTCGCACCCGGATCGCCTTTTTCTCCATTTTTACCCGGTGCACCTTTTTCACCCTGAGGGCCGGTCGCTTTGATGCCAGAGTCCACAAATGCTTTTTTATTATCGTCATATACATACCATGTGCCGGTATCACCGATATAAGGACTGTACCCTTTCTTGATGATCATCTGCTGAGATGGCGTCATTTTATGCGGCATACTGGATGCTGTAATTCTCATCAGCTTCATTTATCTCTGCCCCACAAAATTAAAGATAGTGTCATCGTGTCGTTGGCGGACATACAGGGGTACAATATCAAAAAATTCGATATCACCACCCGAAACCAGTTTAATTTCGAGCTGCACCCTCTCGCACCGGATTGCCATCGTATCCTCCTGCGTCAGTGGCAGAGAAATTGTCTGGCCGTCAATGACTGTGGTGGACTCGTCCCACTTTTTAAAAATCCTGTCATCTCGGTAGAGGATGGCACTTACCTGGTCAACATTAACAAGAGCCTCGTCAAATTCAAGAATGATGGGTTTATTATCGCCTCGGATTAAAGTCTCCAATTAATCACCTCTTTCAAAAAAAAGGCGGATTGCTCCGCCTCGCTGTTGCGATGTCGCAATGGCAGCCATCACCCCGGCTGTCTGGGGAGATAGGTGGATCACCTCCTCTTAGGCCTTGGATACCTGCTTAAGCACCTGATTAGCTCCGGTTGCTGCAAGGCCGGATGTAATACCGATTGCAGCCGCATTAATCACATCGCCTGCCGGGAAATCCGGCATCAGATACATGCCTGCTACTCCCAGGATGCCACCGGTCACACCGCATACAACCGGAATAAGCTCATCCTTAACCTTTTCGGACGCTTTACATCCCACGCCTGCCAGATAACAAATAGCAGTGATAGCGGCTACACTCGCAATTCCAAGTTCCATTCTTATCCCTCGCTTTCTGCTGGACCATACGGCATGGCTAGACTTCGGTGATACAGTTCCTCTCCGGTACCATTACCGCCCAATGCCTTGTATGGCCGAAACAAATACTCTAAATTATCGCGATCATCTAAACCGCAATACCCTCGCTGCAGATAATACTGACAAGCCTGGTACAAGCGGTCGTGAAGCAAGGCAAGAACTGCCTCGTTGATAGCCTTAGTTCTTACCCGTTCTTCCTTGAGTTGCTTTGACAATTCGCGATAGGCCACACCGAGCGCGCCAGATATAGCTGCAAAAAGCCATGCTGCCCGGTGTGTGGCTGCGTACTGCATAATTAACTCCATGTCCTTACTCCTCGATCAGTTCTTCGCACTCCAGGTCAATCAGGATCTGTTTAACCTGCGGTTTAATTTTGTCTGGAACCTGCGCATATGTCTTTTTGCCCTTAACAATTAAAGTTGCATAAATAACTGCCATATCGTTCACCTCCTTCCTCAGCACTAAAAAGAGCAGCAGCCTAAGCATTTAACAGTGCCTCGACTTCTGCTCTGAGTTTCTTTGGTACATCATCGATTGTTTTCCGACCTTTGCGAATAAGATCCACATACACCATTGCCATTACACCTCACCTCCTTCTTTTGCTTCCAGTGCTTCGTATACTTCACAGATTGCCATCTGCGTGTTGGTAACTTCTTCTTCCAGTTCGAGCTTACTCTCATACTGCTCACAAAGAGCCATCTGAGTTTCAGTTAACTGAGAATCAAGTTTCTCGATGGTGGCATTTGCCTCTTTTAAATCTTTCTGTAATCTTCCGATGTCCGACTCCGGGACATAATCGAATACAGGTTTCGGGTTCTTTGCATCTGTCACATCAATGTGATTCAGTACTGCTCCATCTGGGATATCAACGAAAATCGCAGTCAAACCCTGTGGAACGGTTGTCTCACCGTATGAGATGTTCCAAATACGCCCTGTTGCGTCATAAATAACTAATGCGTTCATTTGTGTACTCCTTTCGATTAGTATTTAGATAAGTAGATCTCGTTAATCTTGCTGTCAACCGTTGTCTCAGCACTGGTACTACCTCTAATGGTGGAAAAACTAACCCAAAGGTAAGCCCATTTTTGTACGTTAGCTAACGGTATCGTAACCAATGTCCATGTTTTATCTGGCAATTCAGACACACCACCCGGTTGTTTACCAGCGTCGTCACTCGGGTTATCAAGGAATTTGGCACCAACACTAGTGACTCCATAATGATTCTTTTGTCCGTATACGTTCATTTTTAAATATTTATAACCACTGAAATTTATTGATGATTTAGTTACTCCGATACGGCGTGTATCATTTTGAGTGAACGTAATAGTTCCTCCGGAATCTACAGGAGCTACATTAGCCTTATAACCTGTAAAACCCGGAGTTGTCATATTGGACCACGTTCCATGATTGTAAATCCACAACTTATCATCCACATATCCTTGAAAGGTTCCTGTTACTTTCTTTCCGTAAAAATCAACGGTCACACCTTTTTTAATTACGTTTGCAGACGGCAGTGTGAATGCTGGAATAATAATATCCCCTGTCATTTTCTTCTCGGCACAAGAAATTCTCTGCTGACTGGTTGACGGGGTATAAGTTCCACCGCTCATGGTCTGCATCGTACCGGACAAAGGATTTCCATCTTTATCGACAATCACTTTCCCGGCTAATACATCCTTTGCTTCCGCAGTGATAACATCCAGATCTGCTCCACCGCCTCCACCAGGCATCCAGATTCTTCCCATTGACTACACCCCCTTGAGTCCGATTGTAATATCGGTAGTCGGTTTCTTATATACCTTGAAAGCGACACTGCCGTCAGCTGTTGTGCCAGTTCCAGAAGTAATAATTCCATATGCTTTGCTGTAGGCTTTCTGCACTTCCTCAGATGCCCCGTCTTCCAACATGCTTACTACGATAGGGGAATCATCAGCCTTAACCCCTTCTATCATTACGGTCTGGGCATAAGGGGCAAAATCACCCGTCCACCCGGTAGCGGTCAGTGTTACCGGTGTAACGTGATTTATCTGATTGATGGCAGCGTTTGTGCTGTTGATGTCCTTTGCCGCAAACCGATCCCCTTCCTGTGTGTATTTAGTTGTGTCAAGTATTCCGGAGCTTCCGTCTGCGTTCTGGGTAATGCGATATGTCTTCGAACCCTCGTATATCGGATCTTTATAATCCTCTTTCAATCGCATCTAATTCGCCTCCATTCAGTGTAAAATTCAGATATCTTCTTCCGTTTATCGCTCCCTGGATATTGCTATAAATCAATCCGCAGGCCTCTTCAATTCGGTTCAATTCCTTCCAGTCTATAAATGGCTGGTTATCGTAGAACGTTTTTCGTTCTCCGGTCTCAAACGGGAACGTTCCGGAACAGATATTGTCGATGTTCGACTCAAATCGGTTGATTTCATCTGTATAAAAGCCATAATCCGCATAGGTTTTATCTTCACCCATCTCCTCGAATCGGAAATCCGGCCAGAGGGAAAGTGCCTGCTGCCGGATCTCGTTCAGATTTCCCTTTATGCGGTTATAGTCCCCCACATTAAAGAAATCATCCTGTTTCCAGTTTGTTTTTGGTTCTACCCACATGAGTCATATCCCTCCTTGCTTTTATAGTCCCGGACAGAGCCCCATTAAACTTAAGAGTGTGTTCATAAATCCTCAGCAGTAAATCCGGAACATATTTATTTTCAAGAAATGCGATATCATTCGCATCAATCCTGGGTTCTCCCCGATATGTCAGATCGTATTCTCTATCGGAACGGAGATAGTCTCCGATCCACTCTGCCAAATCAGCGGCCAGAGCACTGCTTGATACCAGTGGATTTTCCCACATCTCAACTGTACCGGATACGTTTAATTCTTTTCTCGTGACCGTCTGTGTCGTGCTGAATTCAGATCCAGTCACAACAACCTCTGTTCCGGATGCAGCTTCAACTGTCACATAATACGCACTACTATCAATGATCGGGATCGAAACACCGTCCGCTGTCTCCGCTGCATACCCATGTGATGGTGCATTCAAATAAAATGTATGTCTGCTTTCGCCATCCGGAACTATTTCTTTTGCCAGCTGACGTAATTCTGTTCCTTCCGTGTAAATCGTTCTGATCACCTGCAGTTCTTTCACTTTAGACAGCTGCGTTCCTTTTGGGGTTTTGGTCAGCTCTGCACCATATGAAAGTTCATAATCAGTGCTGTCTCCAAAAGTGACTCTCTGAAGCGAAACTCTTGCCTGGGGAGCTCCTTCCAAAAACTCCATTTCAAGGCGATTCATCTCTGGGAATTCATGACTGAGCACAAAAACATCTGAGCTGATATTTGTTACAAAGTCTTCCTGCAGCTCACCGCCCAGGTAGCTGTGAAATATCATTTTCAGCGGATGGTTGCGACCAAATTCTAATGTGATTCCAAAGCATTTATAGGATGATTCCATATCAATCCACACCTTGGGAGGCTCTTCATATATTCCACCCTCGTCTGACACGCAATCAGACACATATCCGACTTCCAGAAAATCTCCGGACCTCGGAAGGAAAAACTGAGTCGCTGATACATCTGTATGATCTTTTTCTGTCGTCGCATATACCTGCTTATCGGTCTTCTCGAGTATAGATGCCACTCTCGAAAAATAAGTCTCATCGGAAGAACCTGCCTCCATATCTGGGATAAAACTAGATTTCATGACAATATTTCCGCTTCGGTTTTGATATAAGATGCACCTTCCGGCATTCGCAATCAACTGCAGTGCTTCCCGATGCGAGACTACCGGCATCGGGTTATACACTTTTACATTCTTCAGATAATCGTCCAGCCAGTATTCTCTTGAATCAACTCCTGCATCATTCAAAACATCCACCGCCAGGTCGTAAAGACTGATTCCCTCCGAACTGTACTTTCCCCGTCTATAGAGTTCTCCCAGATCCTCAAATCTATCAGAGGCTGAGAAACTCATTTCGTCATCATCCGCTGACCACTCACGCAAAAACGCCCTGGCTCCCGGAATCCATTCAATTCTTTTATCGTCTAATTCCTGGCCATACAGTATTTCCACTGCCTGCCCAGGTTCCAAAAAGTTCAGTGTACTCTCTGCGTTTTCCACATCATAGGCCCGGTCCTTGTTCTCAATCGTAAGCTGAAAATCTAACGTAGGAAGTTCTTCTGATATAGGCGAGATGTGTTCTTTCTTACTGGCGGTCTTTATTTTTTTATTATCGAAATAAATACCTATTCCCATTGTAATCTGGTGAATCCGAAGTCTCCCTTGTCCATTTACCATTCGCTTAGGAACGAAGCGAAGGAATGTTGCATCTGAAAAAATCTCATCTGTTATAAAGACAACGTCGGAGTTATTTTGTATATTCACAGTTCCGGAATCAGACTCGATGGAAAAATCAACCGGATAAGCTTTCCCAAAATCTACGGTCAATCCCTTTATATCATAAGCAACCGGAAATCTTATCTCTGCCACTCCTAACGGTTGAGCCGTAACAATTCCGGCATTTAAGACTACGTCCTCCCGTTTTCTTGGAAGGAAATATACAGTTCCGTCTGCAGGTGTATAGTCCTGGTCACATACCGCATACAGCTCCTCCACCCTGTAATTATCAAGCGGCCTCTTTAAGTCGCTATAATATGCATAGTTTCCGGATTCAAGAACACCTGCAGATGCCTGGGCCTCCTGGTTTACCACGCCGATGGTCACACGAAGCAGATTTAAGCCGTCACGATACTTCTGGCGCATCTCCTTTTTATATTCTGCACTTGCTGAATACACTACTCCATCACCCCGCAATCTATCAGGTTCACTTTGCAGTCTTTATACATAGTTGGAAGTCCGTTTTTGTCAAACTCTACCGGAGTTGCCGTTCGATTTCCTGGATACATCCGGATGGTCTTCCAGGTATTGTTCACCATATCCGGAATTCTTGCCGTTACCACGAACTTTTCAAACTCCTTCAGTATCTCGGACCACGTATCCGCAGGCAGGATTTTCCATTGCAGACCGTCGATTTTATACTGATCTCGCCCGACCCGCTGACCCACAAACTCGCCCAGGGCATTCTTTCCATCCGAGACATTCGTTGCCACTACAAAGCCCGCTCCGATATCAGGGGCGGGAAATTCCCGCCCGTTAATTGTGATTACAGCCATCTTCCCACCTCCTTACGTGGTCCGAAGTGTATATCCGGATCTCTTTTCCAATTCTGTCAGTTTCTTCCGGATCTCCCGGATATCGATATTAACCGTCAAATCCATACTCTCAATCAGGTGGATAATCTGTTTCAGCAAGTCAATCATGGTGGACAGGTACTGTGCATTCATGTCAGGTTCTTTTGAAGCAAGGGCAGATGCTCTCGAAGCTATATCCAGAATGCGTTCCTCCTGACTGTATGGTGCACTGCCGACAGAGGCCAGGGGCGGAGCTGCATTCCTTGCCACCTGGGCCACTGTATTTACAAGAGGCGCAAGGCAGGAACTCATGCCGCGCTGGACAGCCTGGGTAATACCCTGGGTGATCTGCTGGTTGTTCGCAACCGCTGCCCTGCCTCCCCAGGTTCCAACCATCTCGGGGCCATTTTCATTTGCAATAAAGAGATTTCCTGATTTCGGGAAACCACCGCTCGCATGAGCCCTGATTTCTCTTGCCGGTCCGGTGGCAGCGCTCGACTTTTTCCTTTTTTTCGAAGAACCCTTTTCATCATCATCATTATCATCGTCGGCCTCTTTTGACTTCTTGAAGATGTTCTTCACAGTATTGCAAACACTATCCCAGATCTCTGTAACATATTGAACGATTCCGTTAAGCCATGAAGTGATTTCTTCCCACACGTCCTTCAAACCGTCCCAGAGTTTATTCATGACACCCTTGCCGACTTCTACCATTTCCTCGATATTGAAAACGGCTTTGATTTTCTGCCAGATGTCGGAAAACCACTCGTAGATAGCATTCCACTTTTCTTCGATTGTTGCCTTTACCGCATCCCAGATTTCCGAAAGCTTATCCCTGAGTTCTCCAAACAAAGTACCCGCTAAGTCTTTAATCGCCCTCCAGAGAGCTGAGGCAAATGCTTTGATGTTATTCCAGATGGATTCCCACACTGCTTTTATCGACGCCAAAACGCCGCCCAGTGTGCGCAGCATTTGATCAAGAATAAGTGTGAAAACAGATTTAATTATCTCCCAGATTCCGCTGAAAATACCCTTGATGCCATCCCAGGCCATGCTCCAGTTGCCTGTAAAAACCCCTGTAATAAAATTCAAGAGGCCGTTGAGTGCCCCCATGACACCGTCCAAAACACCAACAGCACAATCCAGGAAATCAAAGAAAGCATCAGAAATCAACTGCAGAGCCGTGCCGACAAGAGGCGCAAGAGTATCAATAACCCATGCTATAAACGGGCAGAGCAAGTTTTCCCATAATACCCGGAGCCAGTCGATTATCGTTCCGATAAACTCTCCGATTTTCTGCATAAATGGCTGAATCTCAACCAGAAGATCAGCCAATCTGTCGGCGGCTGATTGCAACACCGGAAGAATGTACGCATTAAACGCATTCAAGAGATGGCCAGCTATATCCGAAATCCCATTTTTCACACTGACAATCAGCGGAGAAATATGCGTTTCATATAACTCAACTACCGTATCGACAAACACGGAAATCAGCTCGCTGATAGCTCCTGTTACTGTCTGAACCACTTCCAGTAAGCCGTCTAAGACCTCTTTAATCAGGTCAGCATTATCAATGAATGGGCTTAGAAGCAAATCCAGAATATCGGTTTTGAATGCGAAAGCCAGCTGCGTTGCTCCCATAAAGGCATCCGCATAAATCGCTATAATATCCGCAGTAATCTGTTTGGCCACAGGACCGCGAAAAACCGTAGATACTTCCGCAAGAGCCTCGGCAAAATTCCCACAAATCAAAGCCATATCCCCACCGATATCAAACATGGCAATCAGGTATTTCTTAATTCTGCCGGAATTTTGCTGCAGGTAAAGGTCAAGTCCACCGAGAAGATTATCTGCAATCGTAGCTCCTATGCTTGATACCGAACCTGCCACCTGCCCCATTGAATAGGCTAATTTATTGGCAAAATCAAGAGCGGATGCCTGCACATTCTTGTCAGCAAAAATATCTTTTATGCTTTTCTTGATAGAATCAATGCTTGCCTGGATAGAGTCAAATACTGCCGTGTCACCGAATGCATCCCAGAAACCAGAGGTGAATGAGCTTTTCAGCTGATTTAAAAGCTCGGCAATCTTTTTGAGTTTCTCGCTTACGATATCCTCATCATCCGGAAGGGTTCCCATGTCGAAATCGTCCGCATCGTAGCCACCGCCTCCACCAGAACCGCCAGAACCTCCTCCCCCGCTTTCGCTCGGTGCGCTGATGATATTCAGCTCATCAATTCCTGTAGATACTCCTTTGAGGTCCTTGGCTGCCTTTTTGGCTGCGCCTCCGGCTCCGGATGCGGCCGTCCCTGCCTTATCCGCTGATTTCGCAAGAGACTCCATGCCTGCTGCCGCGGCTGATACTCCACCGCCAGACCCTTTTTTGCCGGTAATAAGCTCAGTAAATGCCCTGAATGCATTTGCAAGGCTCATCAGCTTTCCGATAATCGTGTTGATCACGTGGATGACCGGAGACAGTACATTGATAAGCCCCTGGCCAATCGTAGCCTTTAAGCTCTCAAACTGCAGCTGCAGAATGCGCACCTGGTTTGCCCAACCGTCCGAAGTTCTGGAAAAGTCTCCTGCTGCCGTTGCCAGCTGATTCTGCACGAACTGATACCGCAGGGCAACCTTCTCCATCTCCGACATGTTTGCAGTAGTCTTACCGAAACCATTGGCTAAAGCATAGCTGTCAAGCGCTGCCTGAGTCATGACGATACCGAGGTCTTTAAGGCTTTCCGTCTCGCCCGTGAATACAGACTTCAACTTTGTGTAAGCCTCATCCTGGCTGATGTTATAAAATGATGCCACATCACCGGCCAGGCCGGTCAGAGCCGTAGACATGTCATAGGCTGCCTTTTCCCCGAAGCCAAATGCTTTTGCCATTGCTCCAAAAGTACCTGCAATGCGTTTTGTCATCGTTTCTGATAAACCAAACTGCTTTGCTGCATTCTGGGCAAACTGGTTGATCTGCCCAGACATGTGTGGAAAAGTCACATCCACCACGTTCTGGACTTCAGACAAATCAGAGCCAAGCTCAATACAGGACTTGCCAAAATCAACCAACTTCTTTATGGCAAATGCCCCAGCAAGGGCAGCACCTGCTTTTTTTGCCAGGCTCTGAATGCCGGTCATCTGCTTTTCAAAATCGTTTTTATTCACGACCAGGTCTAGCCCAATCTGGCCAACACTATCATTGCTTTCCTTTGCCATCTATTTCACCTGCCTTTGTAGTAAGACAGGCACATCGGCACAGCGTCTTAGATTCTCAGTTCAAATATTTTTCTACACTCTTTGTTCTTGCATTTAAAAAAGATGCCTTTACATACGGCATCCTCTGCTTGATTCGCATTAACCGGATGCCCACAGTAGGGGCACCGGACTTTTTTAGGTTTTATCTTTTCAATCTCAACCACCTCCACATAAAGCGGACATCATCCGTTCCAGTTCCGCCATCTGCTGGTCGTAGTCTTCGGCTGTCATGCGTTCGGCTCTCCTGATTCTCCAGGCATCGTGTATTCGCTTTTGGTCCTTCGTAAAGTGTTTTAGGATATCTTCATCCGTTTCAGACCGGATCGCCACCACTCGCCCAAGCGGAGTATCCGGAGACAAGCCGGACAGAAGGGAGCGGAACTCATCCCAGCTGACCGACTCAAATTCTTTTGTCCGGATTCGTAACCCGTACTGCGTCAGAAAACTGGAAATTATCAAATCCCAGTCCTCAAACAGATCGTAGTACGGGTCAATGCTCCCCCTGTGATACCCCTCCTGTAACCAGAGAAACAGCTTCCTGGATGATGATCACCATATCTCCGAATGAAGGTTTTAATGCTTCAATCTCTTTTTTTGCCTTTTCCGAGAAAATCAGATTGTATGCCTCGAGAATCTCATCGATTCCCGGCTCCTTATTTCCAAGAAGGCTCATAACCTTCAGTAAGGTAGGAGCATCCGCATTTACTTCCAGTTTCTTACCCTTAACTACCAGTGTTGGATTTTCATCAAAGCTCAGTTTATCTGTGATATCTACTACTCTTGCCATTTTTTCTCCTCCTGTTTACGCTGCTGCCGGTGTAAAAGTTGGTTTACCTTTACATTTGACTTCGAACTCTAATCCATCAACGTTTGTACTGTCTCCGCCTGCCGGAGTTGTCACGTTAATGATTGCCGTAAAAGATACTTTTGCACCAGACGGCATCTCCCACTCAAACGGAGCAACTACATCGTTACCGGATTTCCACGCAAGACCGGCAATAAAGTCGTTACCCGGATCGCCATAAGTACGCTTACCCTGGAAAGAAAAGCTAAGTTTTTTACTAGTCATCATGGCATCGCCCCAGCCTTCTGCCTCCATCGGGTTCCACTCCTCGATCCCGCCCTCGATAGACGGTGCGAAGTTGGTAAGATTCGCAATCACCGTAGTCGCAGACTCGCTGTTATCGATACCGACTTTAAATTTATTGTTATTTACCGGATATACTGTTCCTGCTGCCATATATTCGTCCTCACTTTCTTCGATAAATCAAATCCAGCCAAATCACGTATTCATATACCCCATTGTCATCCGTACCAACGTCCTGTGGTTCTGGTACCATTAGTCTCAGATAATCAATGTGGGTTTCTCCTATGTCCAGGCTGGATATGTGTTCAAATTTCTCATACAGCTCATATGCTGCTTTTTCGCTCTCTGACTTGCTTCGATTCCAGTGAACCAAAAGCGACAGCCGTCTGACTCCGTAGGTGGTGCACTCCAGGCCGCCAAGCGCGATCTCCGGAGGGCCGGAGCCATTTCTCGCATATACACCTATTGACTTTTGCTGTTTGTTGTCCAGCTTCCCGATGTATACATGCTCATCCGTGGCCACTCTAAATGATGCAATCCACTCTCTGATCGCCGCAATTGTCAGCATTACACATCACCCACTTCCTTATAAAATCTCTTGAATGCATTTGGGGCAAAGTCCGCTTTTGCTCCGCCCGGCAACCAATCCTCATACCATTTTCCTTTTGCATTCGGGTTTTCCTTTGTCTGGAAATTGTACTCCGGATGGTAATACAGCCTTCTGGCATATGGTGTGGATGAAACAAGGCTGACTTTACCGGATGATGATTCAGAATAATCCACAAAGGTGCTCTCATTCTGCAGGTTTCCTGTATCAAACGGGAGTACCTGCGCCTGTACAACTTCTGTATGCAGTGCCTCGCCCGTCATCTCTAGGGCCTTCACTGCTGCCTGTGTCAGCTCTTTAATACGATGCATATTTAACTTTACGGTTGATTTAATCTGCATCAGATCACCTCCAGGCTACAGTAATTTACCGTGCCATCCGGATTCCGGTTCTTACAGCCTTGCTCAATCCGTCTCTCTTCACCAAATACCGTGATGGTTCCCCCGCTGAGAGACGGCATCTGTGGGGCAATGTCTCCTGGGAAGAGGGCTGTCCCTGTAATCTGGATCAACTTTTTCTCAGCCGTCAGGATTGTCTTTGCTTTATCCTGCCAGTTGCAAAGCAAATCAGCATCTAGGAAGTATTTCGGGTTTCCGAGGTTGTTAATATCTTCTGACTCCAAATGTACGTGCACAGGTGTCTTGCAAAGGCGCTTTGGCACTAAGCATGGATATTTCATGGCCTCACCTCGCTAACCGGTAGCACAGGCCCGTCTGACACAACAGAGCGTATGTATCGCGCTTCATGGCTATGCCCTTATCCGTAAACACATTCCAGGAGCTACCAAATTGTGCCGACACTCCGTTGATACTGTATCCCTGCAGGATGGTGTTGATTTCGTCGGCGTTCTCCGCTTCAAAATCTGCCTGCTGACACACAACTTCCCGAATTATGTCCTGCTGAAACTGTGTTAGATTAGAAAATCCCTGACCTACAATCCGGTTGTAAGTCAGGGAATCAATGTGGCGGGAGGCCTGGCGGAGAGCTTTTAAAAGCTCATCCTCAGGCACGGTGTTGCCGGCATACTCTGTCAGATAATATTCGGTGGTTACATACGGCTCATAGGCCATAAGATCACCTCCAATCAGGCTCCAAACTCTGCTGTATCCACGTCAACAAATACACTGTCCACCTTATTATCTTTGCCATTCGGGAATACAAACACATCAGACAAGGAACGGTTCTGATACAAATAGCCATCACCTTCCGTATGCGCGCCAGGCTCGAAATAATAGATACTGGAGATTTTCGGAACGGTCTTACAGGTCTGACCGCAGGCAACCAGAACATTAATCTTGTGTGCGCCTGCCTTTGCGGTACCGGAAGCCACTTTTTTCTGCGGCTCAAAACCACCTGCTTCCGGCTCCCAGTCAAATGCATCATAGAATCTCTCGTCATCCACAACTTCCATGACTGCCACACCATCAATGTCAGTAACACGGGTCTCGATGCCAATACCGCCCTCTGCGATCTGGGTCAGTTCAATCTTTCTGGTAAACTCTGTGGACTGCTCCAGCGCATCCATGATAGCACTGGAAACATACATCACAAGGCTTCCATTTGCTTTGTATCTTCTCAGCTTGCCTTTTGCCAGGATATCTTTCAACATTCCGAAGACCTTTGCTTTAGTATAGGCCGCAATCGCAGTAGTAGAATGATAACCCTCTTCTTTCTGAGCTGCCTGAGCAACCTTAGAGAAGAACAGTGCATCCGTCTCCGGCACTACCTGAGTCTGTTCAAAGGTTCTGGAGATATTCTGGATAGATGCTGTTGCGTTCGTCTCATCCACATCCGCTTTATCTACCAGGAAGGAAATATCGCGGTCATGAGTAACTGTAAACGGCACATCTTTCTGCACGTAATTACCTTTATTCCATCCGCCATTGCGATTATGATTCTTGTATCCGGATGTGGACATCTGGGTAAAATGGAAGGTTTTGGCATCCAGCCATCTTACGTTAGTAGTTACAAATGGGGACGTTAATGCTCCCTGCATAAGGATTTCTAAAAGTTCCGGCTCCCATACCTGGGCATAGTTTAAATTCGGCATATATTCACCTTATCCTTTCTTAGTTGTTGAAGCGGTTCCAACGTTTAGTCGGTACGCTCGCCTGCGGTGTCTGTGTTCCTGGCTGAGGCTCTCCGATGGTTCCACTAGATGCCCCAACTTGCACGAAACCCGTAGCCCCTGCCTGAGGTTTCAGTCCTGGAACGTCTTCCAGAACCTTATTGATGGCAGCTTTTAAAGCCTCACCGTTGATTTTTCCATCCTGCCCGATAACCTGGCTCAGATCTGCCATTTTCAGGACATATGGAATCGTTTTAGAATCAATCCCCAGTTCAACTGCCGCCAGCACTCCGGCACTCTGAATCTGGGCCTCCTGAGCCGCTGTCTGCGCCTTAGCAAGCTGTGACTGCATAGCACCTACATCTGGCTGATTCTTTGCTTTCTCAGCCTTAAAAGCTGCGATTGCCTGTTCAACCTCCTCCTGGCTAAGCCCCTGCTGTTTAAAATAGGCTTTCAATGCCGTATCTTCCTTAGCAGCCAGAGTACCATCCAACATCTGCTGAATCTTTCCATAGTCAATTGTCGGCGGTGTCGGCTGTGGTTCTGGCGGTGTTGGCTGTGGCTCCGGTGGTGTCGGATTACCAGGTTCAGCAAAAAGCTGTAAGTTCATCGGGAATTTCTTTCTCATGTCTTCGTGCTCCTTTCCATTTATGAGAGTGTCTCTCTTGTTACCTGTCCATTTTCATCGGTGTCACCGGCCGCGCAGAGTTTAGAGCCATACTCGCGTTTGGGCATAAAAATAACACGCATTTCTGCGTGCTTATAACCGTTGCGACGTCGCAACAAAACATATGCAAAACATCAATCCCTGTGACTTATGCTTGCATATTTTCTAAAAAAATGGTATAAAACAATTAAGAAAAGACCATTTCCCGTCCCCATTGTCCCACTCGATGAGTGGTTGACCGGATGGATAAATGGTCTTTTTATTTTCTCATATACACCTTTTCTATTTTGCCATCTTTCATCACAACAATTTTTTCTATAAACCTAGTATGATGCGAACTATAAAGACCATTTATCTGCCGCTCTATCTCTTCCGCGGATAACGGACATTCCGTAATATCGAAAATGAAATTGGGTGATTGTTTCTTTTTCTTCGCAATCATATTGTAAAATACATTTTTCCCAGAACTTTTAAAAGTTTTTAAATCAAATCGCTCCCCATTAATCAAATAGTCCGGTGTTTGTATGCCTTGTGGGTACATTATCTGAGGGACAAATTCAACAATCTTTCCATACTTTTTGCTCAATACCGCAGCAACAGACCGTTCCTGTTCCGTAGGATGAAGTGTAACCCTTTTTCCATCCACTTTATAAGTCACTCCGTTGACATCATATTCTTTCATGTCAATAAGAGAGCCGTCCGTGTTCTTTTTAGTCCATTCATCTGTAATTTCATCTGGCATGCCAAAAAACTGCTCTTCCCGCTTCTGCTCTATGTAATCGCTCGCATCTAAATTGCCAGTCTTAAACCGAACATTTCTCCACTCTGAAGCCTTTCTCCCATAGATCTGTTTGTTATCCGGATCCAGTGAATATTCAGCCAACCGACTATACTTCTCTTCCTGGCGCTTTGTGTACTGCTGCCGGACTTCCTGCTGGCTCTGTAGACCTACATTCTCCAGTTCCTCTTTTGTCCAGGTATCGTCTGCTGTGGAGATGCCAGGGAAATATGTAGTATGAGAGTCCTTACAGCGGGGATGATACAGCCCCTTACTGATAGCGTAGCTCATAAGCGGATACCGCTTCCCGGTCTCCGGATCCACACCATCCTTGCTGCCACCGCTCCACACATCATCAATCAGCACCTTGCCGACAAAGGGCAGGCACTTCGGACACGGGTTTCCACGCTTTGCCATGATAACAGTGGCAACGCCCCACTCCTGCCGTTTCTCGCCCTCTCCCTGCAGGTATGCCCGCTTGCTGGCCGTCCTGATCGCCATATCAGCATAATCAGAGAGTGTGTGGCGTGCACCGTTGGCGTACATCACACAATTAAGGCCACGGGACAGCATGTCCTTCGTAGCCATATCAACAGCCTTTTCGTACGTGCCTGCTCCGGTATTGGCATACACCTGCGCGTTGAATATGGCTTTGCGGTAATCATCGTTGGCCTTGCGGAGCACTGCTGTTTCCGCAGCTTCCATATCGTGCGTAGTGGCTTCGATCAGCGCATCCAACTTCCGGTCATTCAGCTTAAAGAACTCTGCCGTCATTGCATCATGCGCCGGTGTCCCGTTCCTGCCGTGGGTCTTCCATCCTTTCCTGATAGCCTGCAAGATTCTGATTTCCTGCTTCATATTGCCTTTCATGCGTGCCTGGCGGATCAGATGCTCAATCTGGCTATTGATGCTTTTAAACTGCTTTTGGTACTTCTTCTGGTTCTTCCGCTTGTACTTTTCCAGGGCTTTCAGCTGTTCCACCTGCCACATGGACCAGTTGTAACCTTCCTTGGTCTCTTCCGCCCTGTGCCGATCCATATTCCGGATCATGGATGCAATCAGTTCGTTTTCGATGCGCCGGAAGGCCTCAGCAAGATCGTACTCATCAGGTTGCACTCATCAGCGCCCCTTCCATAGCATCCTGTCCTGCAGGCTGCAGTATCTGGCCGTCGTTTGAGAGTACCTTGAATCCCTGTGCCTTGAATCCGTGAATCAGCTTTTTTAACTGGCTCATGCTCTTGCATTTGTCATTCCGGAGTTCCGCGTATCCTTTTTTCTCGATAGCGTACACGCCAAACGGTACCTGATCACTTGCCATCTTTAACAGCCCTTGGTACTCCTCCTGGCTCATTCTGTACACTCGGTTCATCACCTTCACCTGCATCTCCGTCACCTCCCAGATTAACATTAAAAAGCCCGGCAGCCATATTGACTCCCGGTTCATCTACTTCTACAATTCCCTGCTCTGTTTTCAACCTTGCGACTTCTTCTTTCTTCCATTTATCATCCCTAGAATCACCGTATAACTCTTCCACCTGAGCTTCTATGCTCATCAAAGCGGTTCCCGGTCTTGCTTTCGACAAGGTCTCCACCTGGCTTTCAAAAGACGGGTTGGCATACTCTCCAAACGGAATGTCAACCTTTACTTCTTCGACCGGCCGACCAATCAAGATATTATAGGCATTTACAGCGGCACTAACCACTTCTGGAAGTGTTTCCTGCAATGCCTCTACGATAGCATTTCTGGTGTAAAGGGTTGTCTTCTCTTTCTCCCTCTGCGCTTCTGCATTATCCAGCTTCTTGGTATCAATCCCCAATGTACTTGGACTAATGATTCCTTGCAGACACAGGTCCAGGGCTGTGATATAAGACGCAAGATAGCCATCATGAGGAATTACAGGTTGTTCTGTGGTGATCTGGTTCTTTCCATCCTCCGCCATATTGTCATTCCCGGCGATGTAGCGGTTATCAAATGCGTTCGGCTTCAGTAGCATGCCATTCTGTGGGTCGCGCGGCAAAAAAGCCTCTGGAATGAACGTTCTGGCTCTTCCAGCCCTGAGCGCATCCATCCACTGAGACCACGTCTCATCAAACGCATCGAAACTGTCCAGTTTTCCATCAAAGATTGAGCCGCCACGGCCTTTCCACTTCGCTGATTCATAAACCTTTATTGGCACAGCCAAGATTGTTTTTCTGTCAAATGTGAAATCCTGCAGATTCTTTGTTTCTTCCAACACACTCAAATCAACGTGCTTCTCACCCTGATACAGTTCGTTGATGATATAGCCATACCCATAGCGCTCGTTAAGTACATACTGCTTTCCTTTGGCCTCATATGACTTTTTAAAGATTACTTCTCTCAATCGGCCTCTCTGGCGAATTATCTCTATTTGTTCCCCTGGATACCACTCCAAGATGGGGTACTGGCTTACAGATGTATCAATTGTTACCTTGTAGGCTCCATCTCCGATATAGAGCGCCTCTTTTAAAGCTTCCTCGAATCCCTTCCGGAACTTGTTTTCCTGCTCGATCTCTTTCCAGAGCTGTTCCTGGGCACCGTTCTCAAACTCAAAGTCATTCATGTCAGATAGAACAACAGAAGAAAGAACACGCACAATCAGCCCGGGAAGGCCTGTATGGATCTTTCTCATTTCCATTCCCGGGCTGCACCTGGATGCCCAGAACTTATATCTATCTACCATCTCCGGACTCTGCTGATACATCTGCTCCAATTCGTTTCCATCTCCGCGATACCAGATACGGTTTCTTATAGCCGATAACTCATAATCCATTACTTCTTGGATTCGAATTGTTGTCGGGCTGGCCCCTTGGACATTCAGCCAACTCCGTATTCCTCTTTTCACGCCCTCACTCAAATTTGATATCCACCTCACTTTTATGCCTCCTCTTCGAATCCGATTAAATGCTTATACGGAATCCAGCTATACTGATTTGCGTTGATTGTATGATCGTTTCCATCCTCTGGTTCGTCCTTATCTTCCTTCCAGCTGTATTTTTCCATCTCAGCCAGATGGTTCTCACACTCATCGACTACCAGATAGCAGCCCTGCTGTATCCATCCAAGCTGCAGTTTGATACGGTCAACAATTCCAAACTTTTTGTAGGCATCCCAGAAATTATAAAGGCAACCATGCAGGCGCTTGTATTTCTTAAGCTCTGTCATGGTTGCCTGGTCAGCATTGTCCACATATACGTCTTTGGCAAATCCCCACTCGTTCCGGCACTGTTCCAAGAAGCCGACTAACTTAACTGCCGTGTCGCTGGGTGCTATCGGGGTTTCTAAATCTCGGTTGTTATACACCTTTTCTTTTAGGGTGATGAGTCTCCGGTCTGTTGTGATGCCCTGGAAGATAAAGGAAATTGTATCTGGGGACTTACTGGAGTAAGCCGTATCGACTCCGCAAGTGAATTTCTTCCATCGGATCCGCCCTGCTCTCACTTCTGCCTGCACCCATGCGGATGTCACCACATGCTTCTTCCGGTCGAAATTCGGGAAAATAAGTCCAGATGCTTTTCCTCTGAGTCCCTGAATCTTGTTCTTCCAGATCTTCGTACCCTTCGGTGTGTTCTGGATGATCCGCTGCTTCTTTTCTTCCGGAAGACCGGCATTATCGTCAAAAGAAAAGAACCAATGCACCCAGCTGGGCTTTGGTTCTTCTTTTAGTTCGTCTTTAATTTCCTGCGGAGTCTCCGACTCCCACTCTGGAAGCGGTCTGCTGCAGTTAATATATTCTTTGTACACATCCAAGCTTGGATCATCCGGATTCAGAGTCGCCATCAAGTAATCGCACCTCATGGATGCCTCACGTACAAAATCAATATCTGCAGTGTTGATCTCATCAATGTATAGGCATCCATACTGACCACCCAAAGCGTCTTTCCATTTCCGTTTATTCCCGTAGCCTACTACAAAGATGATCTTGTCGCCGCCGGATGTATGGAACAGGATATGCGGCATCTTGTATTCTCCGGATCCGTTGCCCTTATATTCCACTAAGATTCCAAAATCATCCAGGATTCCCAGATCCTTGTTGATGATATTCTTCTCAGCCGCTCCGGTATCATCCGCTGCCAGAATATGCAGCTTCTTCGGTGACTCTGCCACCTTCAACATAAATTTGAACAGCCCTACTGTCGTCTTTCCGGCCGCCGTCGTGCCTTCCAGAAACTCTGCCGGAGCATTACACTGAAGGAATGCCTTGTACTTGTCTGACAGTACCAGACGTTCAGCACTCACTAGCCACCACCTCGCATCTGCTGCAGAATATCGTCCAGCTTAGCCTTCTCATCATCCAGGCCGGAGACCTCTATTCGATCCTTGAACATTCCCAAGTGACGTCCCAGCAACTCCAAAGCTTTCTCTTTGTCATTCAGCTTCAACTCTATTCCGTTCTTGCCTTTTTTTATCCCGGCTATTGCCTTCATCTGCCCTTCCGACAGATCTGCTGTATTTGTCAGGATCACTCTATTATTCACGATCTGAGCGAAGTCCGTAGCATTGGCAAATGCAATGGCAGCCAGTTCCTGCAGCACCATGTCCTGGGTGATTTCTGTCCGTTTCTGCCGATCCTGCATCCGCTTCTCGACATACGCCGCAACCTTAACATTCCTTAACAGTCGTGCCGCCGCAGCTGCTGCAGTCTCATCGCTCTTGACCCGCGGATATGCGACCTTGTAAGCCCGGGTGGCATTCAGGTCAATCAGATATTCATCCGCAAAAATCTTCTGTTTTTCTGTCACTCGTGCTCACCTCTCTTTCTAAAATACGATCCCACCGGCACCATAGGAGACAGCCTGGCGCTGCCTCTCGGAGGTGTTGCTTGCTGGTGCCGTGTGCGCCGCATGAAAATCGACATAACAAAAGCACCTATCTTTTCGACAGGTGCCCTCGGGAGAAAATCAATTATGGTCATGAAACCATCGGGGCGGAAGGAATTGAACCCTCGACACGCTGGATATAAGCCAGCTGCTCTAACCGACTGAGCTACGCCCCAGGGGGATTCCCCGCCGGGGTCACTGTCCAGCGGGGATTGAAGTATATACGGAGGAGTATTCAACGCTCTTGCAAGCGTGTCCGTTGAAGCTGTCAGCTATAAGCCTTTAGCTTCATGATACACTATATCATGTTGATTCGTAACATACGTAACAATCGTAACAAACTTTACTTTTCATCCATAAATCTCAAGTATTCCATTTTGACGCTTGCCTCGGTAGCCCCGCGCCCCATGCGTATAGCTACCTGCTCCCATGTCATTCCCTCGAAAATCCGGTACCGGATAATACGCTGCGTCCGCACCGGAATCGTATTGATCCACACTTCCACATCCTGTTTTATCCGCGCCGCATTCCGCAGGCGCTCTTTTAACACTTCTTCCAGACGATCCTCTGCACCTGGCTCTTGCATTGATGCATACGCAAGTCCCTCAATCCGATACGTCTGCATCGTATATGGAAAATCATGTGATGAGCCTTTGACGGCATCCTGCTCCTGCCGCTTTTTTGCTCTCCTAATCTTTTCCAACTCTGCTTCTGTCTCCTTGACCTGGGCGCAGGCATCTATGTACTGCTCCAATATCCGCTTGTCCAACGGCACCACCTCCCTACGCCTCCCACTGTATTTTGCATTTCCAGACACTGTTTAGACATCCTGTGTGGAAAAACCATTCCGTATTTCTCTTCGTCTTCACGTATTCGATACCCGAAAGCTCGCCGTCCGGATCCAGCTCCCCGCAGCAGCCTTGGCAGAATACTTTGCCTGCCTTGCGCTGCCGCCGCATCGTCATTCGCATCTGACGTTCTGTCACTTCGCCATTTCTCGGATTTTTCGAACCCTTGCTTTTAACGACTCCATTACCCAATTCTGCACATCCTCCTTGCGCTGTAAGGCCTGCATCACGTCCTCGTCACGGGTTCCGCTGGTTATCAGGTGATGGATGATTACCTTCTCCTGCTGCCCCTGCCGATGCAGTCTTTTATTTGCCTGTGTGTATAACTCATAATTCCATGTCAGACCGAACCAAATCACATGGTTTCCGCCTTGCTGTAGGTTCAAGCCATATGCACTACTGGCCGGATGCGTCAGAAGTACATCGATTTTTCCGGCGTTCCAGTCGTCCTCGTCCTGTGTTGTTTTCAGTTCCCGGACCCGCAGATGCATCTTCCCCAAGGCTTCTAAAATCCTCGTCCGGTCATGCTGGTAATTATAAAAAACCAATGCCGGTTTTCCCTGCAAGGACTCGATCAGCTCTATAAATGCCTCTATCTTGCAGTTATGTATTTCATGTACGCTGTGATCCTCGTCATACAGCGCCCCGTTTGCAAGCTGTAAAAGTTTATTGCTGAGGGCCGCCGCGCTGGTAACGCTGATATCCGCCTCATCTTCCGGAAGCTGTAAAACCATCATCCGTTCCAGTTCGTCATAGGCTTTCCGGGATTTGGCATCCAGCTCCACCGGGATTTCGTGGTATGTGATGTCCGGAAGCTGCAGATAGTCCTCCGCTTTCATGCTGATGCAGATGTCAGATATCCGGTCAAGGATGCTTTGCTCACTGCCTGGCTTCGCTTCATAGCTGTACACCATACCGTCCGCGCCGCGCTTGTCCGGCTGGAAATACCGTTCACGGAACTGTGTATACCTCTTTCCAAGCCGCTCGCCGCCATCCAGCAGATAGACCTGACTCCACAAATCATCCAGCCCGTTAGGTGATGGCGTACCAGTCAGTTCGACCATGCGGTCGATTTTATCTCCCATGCTCGCCAATGCTTTAAAACGCTTCGCACTGTGGTTTTTAAAACTGCTTGACTCATCCACAACCACCATATCGAACGGCCAGGCATTCCGGTAATAATCCACCAGCCACACCACGTTTTCTCGGTTGACGATATATAAATCCGCCGGTGTATTTAACGCTTTGATTCTTTTCGCCTGGCTTCCGAGAACAGGGGACACCCGCAGCATACGGGTATGGTCCCATTTGGCTGCCTCCTTGCTCCACGTCCCCTCTGCCACCTTCTTAGGGGCTATGATTAAAACCCTGCGTACCTGAAAACGGTTATATTTCAGCTCCTTGACCGCTGTCAGCGTCGTAACGGTCTTGCCAAGACCCATATCCAAAAATAAGCCTATTTTTTTAACCGCCAGAATCCGGTTTATACAATGCTGCTGATAGGCGTGCGGCTTAAATTCCATCTACCTGCACCTCCGTTCACGCTTTGCACTTGATCGCTATCCTGGTTGCCGCTCTCACGTACCCATATGATTCAAAAAAAGCTCTCAATCCTTCCACTCCGTAAACCACCTCTACCTCCTGTCCTAAATCCCGAAGACGCATCATCTGCACAACCTGCAGGGGACTTAAACTCCCGCTCTCCGTTTTCAGTTCCACGAACACCGGTTTCCTGTTCGGAAAAATCACAATCCGGTCTGGCACACCTGCGTTCCCCGGGCTTGTCCACTTATATGCCCTGCCACCCTCGCGCTTCACTTCCTCGGTCAGAATCTTCTCGATGTCTCTTTCTCTCATGTTCTCGCCGCCTTTATATATTTTTATTTATAAAATATTTTGTTTACGCGTGCGTAACGCGTGTATATAACCCCTCGTATTATGTACGCCATGTACGCCACGCTATCTATATTTTATTTATTTTTACACTCTCTATAGTAAGTTTGTAGTTTTGTAGTTGTTTTATAAAATTGTTAGGTTTTATGCGGTTTTAAGGGTGCTACAACCCCCACTACATTCCGACTACATTGAAAACTACAAAACTACATAAACTACAAAGAATCTACAAACTTTTTCGGCACTATGTAGCCGGTCTTGCGAACCCTCTTTGCTGTCCGTAGGGTCCAAAATTTCGTGGTGTGCTTATCCGCTGCCATTTGCCGTGTAGAAGAATATTATTGATCTCCATGCTGTCGGACCGCTTCATGAACTTCAAATCCCCACCAAAGCACTCCGCCCATATTTCTACAGCGCAGATTCTATCCCTTATATGCAATGCACCTTCTATGTGCAAACCCCCCGAAAGGAACATCCGTCTCTTCGTCAGGTCCATCTGTTCCCAATTTTCCGGCACCGGCTTATTTAAAAAGTCCATTATAAGGCCTTCTTTTCCGGATGCCTCCCTGTGGGTCTCCTGCTGCTCTACGACCGCCGCCTCAAGGTTCTTCGGCATATACAGTTCTTCCCCCGCCGCCCAGCGGGCATATGCCTCCGCCCACACCTGATCTACTTCCTGCGGCAGCTCTCTCCATACAGATTTTTTCGCTGGATGCAGTCCAACATCTATCGGCCAGAAACGCCGGTTCCCTGTCATATCTTTTAAAAACTCGCTGTCATTGGACGTTCCGAAAAACACGCAGCGCCGCGGGTACTTGTCCGTCCGGCGACCGTATGCCGCCCTGTAGATATCCTCTGTCTTACTTAAAAACTGCTTAACTACCTGCGTCTCCTGCTTCGTGAACGCGCTCAGTTCTCCGACCTCATTAATCCATGTCCCTTGAATTAGCTCCGCCGCCTCTTTCCCCTCAAAAGTTGTGAGGCTGTCGGAGAACCACTGCCTCCCCAGAATCGCAAGAAACGTACTCTTACCAATCCCCTGCGGTCCGGTAAAAATCGGCATGTAATCGTATTTGATGCCTCCGACTACCGCCCTTGCCACCGCCGCGCAGAGTGCTTTTCTAATAACCGCCCTGGTGTACGGTGTGTCATCTGCGCCCAGATAGTCCGCCAACAGGGTATCCACCCTTGGCACGCCGTCCCATTCCAGCTCCTGCAGATAATGCTTCACGTCATTAATTTTATTCTGGGCGCTGACGATCAGCAGCGCATGGTCCAGTTTTTCCCGCCCCGTAAGTCCGTAGAACACCTCTACGTATCGGTAAAAGCCCGCGTCATCCACGTCCGTCCAGCGCCGTTTTTCGTCCCTCTGGTCCCACGGCACGCGCCCCAGAACCATACCGCAGGATGCGAATTCATCCGTCACGATTCTTCCCTTTAAAAGCGGGTCGTTTTCCAGGACGATCACCGCGTTGTTTATGGTCTTCTCATATCTTCCATTGCCATCCTTGGTCAGCTTCGAAAGCCAGGACAAATCATAATCCGGTACCGATGCCTCCGTCCCTGTCGCGGGTGTCTCAAATGCCGACCTTGCCTGTTCATAACGCTCCTTTGAGAGTAATTCAGACACAGGCTTATCGTCCTGGGCTAACCGGCTCATCAGAACAAACGACGGTAATTTAGCAGCCGGCGTCCCGTCTTTGGCGTCGTTATCTTTATCGCCGAACATATGAAGCCGGACTAAATCGAACGCGTTTACCAGCTGACCGCTACACGGATCCGTTGCGTGATGGGAATACAGGAACAAGTCCCCATCGTAAACCACGGCACCGCCGACCGTAGAACCACCTGTGTAGGTGTATCGCCCCGGCATCGCAGTTTCCTCGTACATCCCCGGAATGAACTTTTCCATCGCCTGTGTGATGGTATACGTCCGGCAAAAGGCGCCAATAATACCGCGCTTAGACAACGGATTTTCCTGTTTTGCCAGCCTCCGGCGCTCGATTGCATCCGCCCCCGGAACCTGCGGCCACTGACTGATATCCCGCCAGTCCCCATACATACCAAGTACACCGTCAAGGCTGCAGAACGGTTTATCGTAAACTTCTGCCACATACTGGCTGTCGCTGCAGCAGCTCGGCCAGTACATCAGTCTGGATGCCTCAAAGGTCGTCGGATCGCAGAACTCGATGCCAATGAGCGCAGCCAGTTTCCTTGCTGCCGGCTCATACTCATCCGCAGTACCTGTCCTATCCACCGGGATGATCACGCGGAGCCGCGGTGCGTAGCCGGAGTGCTTCCGGGTACTATAAACCGCAGCGGCGCACCCAAGACCATCCACGCGCCGCAGAATGTCATCCGTCTGCCCTGCGGGGATATTGTCCAGGTCCAGTGTAATTAAATCCCTTCCTGTTACGTCCGCGGCTTTCCGGCGGTCACCTTTCAGGGTACCCCCCACAAAACCGCCCACGTCCTTCAGCTCATCCTGCTGAGATTTTGGAAGGGCAAGGTACTGCTCCAGCGTTTCTGTTCCGCGCACCGGGGTTTTCAGTTTTTCTGCAAATTCAGACCACATGATATCAGATTTCAGCCAATGTGTAGCCTTCCTGCTGCCTGCCGTGCTGATCTGCAGCTTTCTGTTATATTGCATTCCTGCCCCTCCTAATCCTTCATGTAATAATTACTTTCAAACCCCGCGCCTTTCAGAATCAACCCCTGCGCCCAGGGAATCGGTTCTGCCATCAGGTCGCATATCTCATCGACGGTAGTACTCATCGGCGCGTCGATAATTACCTCATCATGTACGTGGAATACCACCTGTAGATGCCTGGATGATATCCGTTCCAATGTGACCGCTAGGCAGTCCCTGGCAATCGCCTGGATGATATTCTCCGTCATTTTCCCGCCGTATGTAGATGTTATCTCCCACTTCCGGCTCTGCTGACCGATCGAGTAGTAATGCAGCGCCAGTTTTCCAAACTGATTCTCCCTTAAAAATGGCTTCGGGTAATAAAGTTTCCGTCCGCTTGGTAGCCGTACTGTTAAAAAGGACTGACCGTAAACCAAATCCCCCTCCAGCGCAAATATCAGCCCGTAAATAGCCTGCGGCTGAGCTGTCCGCATAACTGCGAGCGCTGCATTTTCCACCGCATACCATAAATCACGGATGCGCGGGTTCGCCTGCCGCCAGCGCTGGACAATATCCGGAAGTTCATCTTCTGTTAACCCCATCTGCAACGCGCCCATCGCTATCAGCGCCGCGGTACCGCCCTGATAGCCGAGGGCAAGTGTCGCAACCTTCCCCTTCTGCCTCAGGGCGTATTCCGGGTTTCCTTTTGCAATTCGGTCAACTGGCACGCCAAACATCTGGGACGCCGTCGCTTCATAGATTTTCCCGTGGGTAGCAAATACTTCATTAACCCACTGTTCACCCGCCAGCCAGGCAATCACACGCGCCTCAATTGCCGAGAAATCCGCCACCACAAATTTATTCCCGTCCGACGGGATAAAAGCGGTACGGATCAGCTGGGACAGCGTATCTGGAACATTCCCATAAAGCAGCTTCAAACCATCATAGTTTTTTGCTTTGACAACTTTCCTCGCATAGTCCAATGTCTTAATGTAATTACGCGGGAGATTCTGCATCTGTACCAGCCTTCCCGCCCAGCGTCCCGTCCGGTTCGCCCCGTAATACTGCGTCAGTCCGCGCACCCGATCGCCTTCTCCCTTCGCTGTCGCCATCGTGACATATTTTTTAATGGACGTTTTTCCAAGCTGTTGCCGGATCCTTAACATCTGCTGTACCTCTTCCGGAAGCGCATCCGCCGCTTCCAGTGCTTTCGATACGGTCTCCTTCCGGATATCCTGGAAGCGATCTGGATCTTCCGGGTTTCTCCGGCTGTGCTCATTCAGCCAGGGAAGCAACTGCGGACCACTGTTCGGGTTAGCCAGTCCAGTCAAACGGATGGCTTCGTCCGTTAATCTCTGCGTACTAATCTCATCGATATACAGCGCGCCAGTGATCAGTTCCGTGTCCACCCGGACACCGTATGCATTCATAAGGATATCCATCTGCCATTGCTTCTGTTCCGCATCTGGCATCGGGAACTGACTGAGCCTTGAGAGTATCGCGCGTTCCGTCACAACATCCTGCTTACAGTATTCCTTGAACAGTTCCCATTTGTCCTGATCGTGCCAAGGCTGATTCCACGTCCTGTTTCCGTTACGTTTTGTAGGTTTACAAGGAACACAGAAATATCGAATCAGCGCCTTACCGGTGGCAAGTTTACGTTTATCCTGAGGAAGCCCGATCGCCTTGCCGGTTGCATCCAGTCCGGCAGTGTACCCACAATAAAGACCATGAACCATCGTACAGCGCCACTGCTCTATCGGGGTTTCACACACCGCTCTATTAAGGCAGTACCATTCAAACGCTGCGTTATATGCGTGTTTCAACGTCCCTGGATCCGACAGTGCTTTAACGATTTCATCCGGAATTTTTTCTCCGCTCATGAGGTCTACAATTTCAACCGGCGCATCGTCCATCTGATAGGCGAACAGCAGTATCTGAAAGTCCGGGGACTGTGCATATCTATAAGCCCCTGCTTCGGCGATACCCACGCTGCTCCGCGTCTCTATATCAATGTTCAGATGTCTTATCATCACGGTTCCTCCTGTTCAAAACGGGGGCTCTATAGCCCCCGATAGTTCTAGTACGGCATCCCGGTTAATGGGTTCACACTGATTCCCGGCTGCGGTGTGTATGCCTGTGGCTGTACATACTGCTGCTGTGGCTGCGCATATGCTTGAGCTGTCGGCTGTGGCTGCCCCATCGGTGCGGGGGAGCCAAACGCCTGTGCTGCGGAGATAGAGCCGCCGCCCAGCGCTTCCCCATCCCTTAATTTCTGCACCGGTCCCAGACCACAGCCGATGCCTTTCTTTCCGCCAAACATATACGGATAAAACGTTACATTTACGCGACCGTACATACCGCTGTACACCTCCGACTGGTTGATAATCGGGTTCCCCATACGATCCACAACCTCCGGCGGATAATCCGCTTTCGCGCTGGCGGTAAATACCCAATGTCCTTTACACTCCGCCCCAAACGGCATGCCGTCGGATGGTCTCACACCATCGCCATCATAAACTGGTGTCGGTACAATCGGCGGGCACACACCGTTCCACTTATCCGAAATGCCTCTCTGCTTCGCCGCTTCAACCGCCGCATCGATACGGCTCTTGGTATCGGTATCCGTTTTCGGTACCAGCACCGTCACGCTGAACTTTTCCTCCTGCCCCTGCATCGCTGCGTATGGCTTGAATAAGTGTGTATAACTGAATCTTACTTCTCCAGTTGTAACGTTAGTCATTTCATTCATGTCCCTTTTCCTCCTTAAATGCTTCTGCGGCGCTAACTGTGTTTGTGATAGCCGGGCGCTTATCGGATTCCTCTACCAATGCCGGTTTTCCCTGCTTCTTGGTAATAAATTCCCCTACGCTCTCGGCAAACTCCTTTTTACCTACTATCTTTTCTACCTGAGCGAGAGTGAGCGGCTTTCTCTCCCACAAAACTTCTGACTGGACGCCATCGGATTCGAGTTTTGCGAATGCCGCGTCCATATCTGTCCATTCCCGTACACTTCGTCCGGCAACCGCTTTCCAACCCGGGATCTCTTTCCCGGAAAGGCAGGCTTTCAGGGCAGCATCCTCCACATCTTTCAGCCATTTGGCTACGTCCTGTCCCTTTTTCAGGTATTCTCCCATCTGCTCATCCGTCAGCAGCGCAGGATCTGTCCCGGTCATAAATGCCAGCTCTACGTTCTTTTCTGCCCGTGCCCGGCACCGCCCCCGCGCCCGACAATACTTACACGTTTTGACCCCAGGCGCGAAATCTCCGCTTCCGTGGATTGCGAGATCAACACGTTTCTTTACCTTTTCCCCGAATGCCAGAAGTTCCTCTAAGCTGCATTCCCATTCAGAGATAGCATCTGACAGTCTCGGCTGAACAATACTCATACGGACCGTATGTACGTTGTAAAGAATCTTGTACGCTTCATATGCCCCCAGTGCGTAAAGCATCATCTGTGGGTTATGCTCCGCATTCACGCGACCATCCGGACTCTTGCCGTACTTGAAATCTATCACATGAATGATGCCATCCCCCAACAGAATACAGTCAGCGCTTCCGGAAGCCGGATCCTCATCTGGCAGATGGGGGATATATGCATCCAGGCTTACCCTGCGTTCGATATCGACGTGCGGCGACGCCTGAAACTTCAATGCTACGGACTTGATGTAATCCAGATAATCATCCGTATAGCCCATCATTTCATCGTCCCAAATCTCTTTCGTTTTTAACTTCTTGATTTCGGCGTTCAGTTTCCGCTTCCCGAAATCCGTGGTGAAGAAATAGTTCCGTACCTTGAGCTCTGCCAGTTCGTGCGCCAGCGTACCCTCTTCCGCCGCCGAAGAAGATGGATCCGGGAACTGCAGTCCCAGAATCACACTTGGCGTGCACTCCATCCACTGGTATGCATTCGACGGGCTTAAGGTCGAATGGTTCCGTAATGCATGATCTCCCATTAAATCTGTGCCCCCATATCCCTTAATGCTGTCGCAAACGCCCCGTACTGCAGCGGCTGTAAAGCCGGAATCGAGTTCACACCGAACTGCTGAAGGAGCGACAGAAGCTCATTCTGTCTGCCCGAATCCATCAGCTGCATCGCCGCGCCTGCAAGTTCATCCGGCGTGTATGTATGGGTACTTGTCGGTACCGATGCCTGTACGGGTGCTGTCACCCCGACCGGAGCCGTCGGTACTACCGGCGTAGCAGGTGCCTGTGCTACAGGTACCGCCGCCGTAACTGGTACAGCAGGTGCTGTTGGGATAACAGGTGCAGCCGATGCAACTGGCTTAGACTGTACCGTCGGTTCCACAGGCGTAACCGTCCTTGGAGACTCTGCAAGGCCTGCATTCTTCTCTGCTACTGCCGCATCCGGCTTAGCACAAGAAGTGCAACCGCCAAACATAGAAACAAACTCCTCCACTTCTTGACAGCTGGTAAAAGTTACTGAAATATTCATGGATAATTCCTCCTAAAATTTAATATTTGAAAGCTCGTCCTGTAAGGTCAGCAGCTCTTCTTTCGTCAATGTAATCCCTTTCGTCATTTTTGAACGGTCATCGTTCCAACGCCGAAGGTCGTACTTCGGTTCGTTTTCTCCCCACTTAACTAAATTCAGCTCTAAGTGGTACCCGCGACTCTCAGGAAACTCTATAAACGTTTCCAGAATCTCGCACCTGACGTTCCCCTCCAACTTCCATCACCTCCTCGCAGTCGCACTTTTCATCCGGATCCAGATGCGCCCCGCAGCGCGGGCAGATTTTAAAATATCTCATTTTTCTTCCTCCCGTGCTGCTTCTGCAGCTGAATGAAATGCCGTATGGAAATCTGCATACGCTTTCTCCAGCTCTTTCCCCGAAAAATACGTTTTCAGAAGCGTCACCGCCATTCCTGCCAGGACTCCCGGAAGAATTGAACGTTTAACATCACCGATGATAAACACCTCTGAATTTCTGATTGCATCATACAGGATTGTGATACCAAGGATCACATCCCCTTCCAGCTCTATCGGCTCCCTTTTACCTTTAATTGCCGCTTTTACCATTGCATCCTCCCGAATCTCTTGATATAATCAAGCTGTTAATATTTTTATTGATTTGACCGTTCAGCACTGCCAAGCTGGCGGTCTTTTTCTTTGGTTTCCCATAGCCAGTGTACCGGCTGGCATTCAACAGAGCACCAGCGCGGTTCGTTCCATTTGTTCTTCTACTCATAAGCTCTCCTATTCTGTGTAAGCCAGAGCTTCCGCTTCTTTCTTCTCTAACCACTCTTTTCCCTTACAGATAGTTCCAAGCAGCATAGCAATATCTTTTCCCTTGTAAGTCCGCTCTTCGTTTTCCAGGTATCCGATGAGGTAATGAATGCAGTGTTCGATACGAACGGCATCATCTCTGTAGCACTCTTTGCGTTCAAGGTCCGTATTCAGCATTCCGTCAATGATATCTCTAATTTCTTTTGCCATCTTCTCCACCTCCTAATGCAGTACCAAGAGCGCCCCGGTCGCGATCCCCGCAACCGCCGACATCACTACCGCTACCTCCGCCATCAGATGCAGGTGCTTGTCCTTCTGCCGCAGCTCCGCTTCCAGCGTCTGGATCATCTGATTGCGCTGGCTGCGCAGGTTCATGCACTGGATTTCTTTCTCTTTCACGTTTCTTTCTCTCCTTTCTTACGTAGTCTTTACAGGGATAGTCCCGGCTGGACTCCAGGCACCGCCAGGCTTTCTGGCAGTCTCTGCACAGCCATCTCATGCTACCTCATCCTTCTGTCCGGTTAATTCCAGATACAGGTTAAGCAACCGGAGCAGGATGAGGACTCTGCCTGTTGGCGGTCGGTTTACGATGTAACAGAGGTTTCTTCCTCCCGTTCCGAGCCGTTCCGCCAGCTCGTCCGTTGTCCATCCGGTACGATTCTTAACCAGCGACATCCAGTCTTTCGGCCAACGCCAATAGTCTGGAGTCTGTAAGATTCCTTTTTTCATAACTCTCACTTCCTCTCGTCCTCTGTTGCGAACAGGTAATCCAGAGAACACTCTGGAAATTCTTTCTCGATCTGGATCATTTCACTTCTTTTAAACTCCGTAGTTCCGGACATCTTGTTTTTCAGACTTTCGTATGTGATTCCTGTTAATTCAGACAGAGCTTTACACATTTCTCCAGCGTTTCAAGCTGGAGCATGAGTTTCTTATTCTGCTCCTCTAAGCGAGAAACACGTTCTTCCAAATACATCTGTCCACCTCCAGTTCTATTCGGTCTCTGCAAAGTACTCCACTGGAACATCAAAGTATTTCGCAAGAATCAGAAGCTTGTCGAACTTGGGCTTGTATCTTCCATATTTCCAATTTGTTAACGTAGAAGTAGATATCCCTGTTTGCTTCGCCACTTCATAATCAGTAATACCAGCTTTGTCTCTTAGTTCTGCATATTTCTTATACAAATTTACACCTCCTTGGCTAAACTCTATTGACATTAGCTAAGATTTCAAATATAATTAAGGTGTCATTCAAAGTTATATGTGAAACCTTAGCTAATATTTTGTTGCTAGCTTCTGTATCAAAGCTATGTCTGTATAATAGCATTGATTTCAAAGTTTGTCAACTACATATAGCTTCTTTTTCAAACTTATTTTTTAGAGGTGGCTTATGTATGAAATTTTTGAACTATTATGCCGGAAAAATGATGTAACTCCTTACCGTGTTTGCAAAGAAACTGGCCTCACTACTGCTACAATTAGTAACTGGAAAGCCGGTCGTTATGTTCCAAAAGCTGATAAAATGCAGAAAATTGCGGATTATTTTGGTGTTAGTATTGAATATCTAATGACCGGAAAAGAAGAACTAAAAGAGAAGGCTCCAGAGCTGACCGCTCGTGATGAAAGAGATATTGCAAAAGATCTCGACCGAATCATGGGGGAAATACAGAAAGGTGATGATGGTCCTCTATATTACAATGGCATCGAAATCGACAATGCATCTCTGAACCTACTCCAAAACGCCATTGAATATGCCCTCAGAGAAACCAAGAAAGAAAACAAAGTTAAATACAATCCAAATAAGAATAAAAAGTAGGTGACACTTTTTGGAAACAGCAGATCATAAAACCAGGCGCCTGATCCGGTATTATGAGCACATGATCGGCAGCCGCGACCCTGTCAAGATTGCCGAATGTGCCAATATCCGGATTGCAATTCTTCCACTGGGTGAAATTGCCGGGAACTATAAGCTTATAAAACGTAAGCGCTGGATCTTTGTTAGCGATAATATTCCGCCGGACAGCCCAATGTTTAAAGTCGTCGTGGCCCACGAACTTGGCCATGCTCTTTTACATAGAAAAGAGAATTGCGCTTTTATAAAAAATAAAACTTTACTACTTACGTCCGGAATCGAATGGGAAGCAAATTATTTTGCCGCCCAGTTGCTTATTACTGATGAAATGCTGAGTGACTATAAAGGCTGTACCAGGAGGCAGTTCTGTGATTGCACCGGTTATCCAAAAGAACTCATTGAGTTAAGATTAAAATAAATGGAGGGACACTATGAAAAAAGCAAAAATACTAATTACCGCCGCACTATTAACCGTTGCTTTCAATGCAACTGCCTACGCCGGAGCATGGCAACAAGATACAACCGGCTATTGGTGGGTTAATGATGACGGCACTTACCCAACTAACTGCTGGCAGTGGATTGACGGAAATGGAGACGGCATTTCTGAAAATTACTATTTCAATGAAAGCGGATACTGCCTGATGAACACCACCACTCCAGACGGCAATACCGTAGATGCCAATGGAGCTTGGACAGTAAATGGCGTTGTTCAGACACAAGTTGTTGTTTCTGCACAGCAGACCACAGTTCCCGCCGCTACACAGCCGGTCGCTCAGTCTGGTATCTCTTCCGCTCCGTATGAAGGATACACCATTATTGTTAATACCAACACGAAAAAGTATCACGTTCCGTCCTGTAGATCGGTAAAGGATATGAAAACAGAAAATACAGGATATTGCAGTGACGCTGCATATTTAGATTCTCAAGGGTATACTGCTTGTAAAAACTGCCACTAAGGAGGCGCTGCCATGAAGTTTGGAATGAGAATACCAAGCCTGAAAAAGAGCATTAAAGCCCGCACAACCGGAAAAGCAAAACGCGCCGTTAAGAAAGCTCTCGTTCCAGGCTATGGAAAGAAGGGAATGGGCTGGATAAAAAATCCTAAAAAAGCAGCCTATAACAAAATTTATAACAAGACCAGTTTTAGCATCATGGACATTTTTAAGATGTTCAAATAATCCCCCCCCGGGCCTCCCCGGAGGCCGAGGCACTATGGCAATATAATATACTTACCTGGGTAACCATCTGAGATTCCATACGGTTACAGATAGAAAAAACCGCCCGGTATTGGCGTACCGAACGGCTTTCACATAGATTTTCTCTTGCCGGATTGCTCCGGTTATGATTAATACAGCTTGAACACCTGAATTATATCATTTCCAGAGTGTCCTGGCAAGGGGTGTATTTTTTTTACCCAATTTACACCGTTGCGGCATCGCAGCAGACGAAAGGAAATGATATTATGGCAAAGAAACAAAAACACCTGCTTCCATCCGGTTCTGTCCGGATCCAGGCATACGACTACACAGACGATGCCGGCAAAAAGCACTACCGCAGCTTTACCGCACCAACGCTGGCAGAAGCCAAGGCGCTGCGAAGTGAGTGGCAGCTGCATCGCAAAGACGAACAAGAGGTTGCCTCCAATTTAACGATCCAGAGCACAGCCCGGAGGTATATCGACTCAAAAGATGGTGTTCTCTCTCCCGCTACCATACGCGGATACGAATCCATTTATAAAACCCGTTTTGCCGGACCATTTGGGAAAACTAAAATCAATGATTTAACCAGTCAGCAGCTGCAGATCTGGATCTCTGACATGAGCCGAGACTTATCTCCAAAATCAGTCCGTAACATCATCGGACTGTTGAGACCAACCCTGGAGATGTTTGCTCCGGATCGACATTTCAAGGTTCAGCTGCCAGCCAAAAAGAAAGCAGAACTGTATTGTCCCTCCGACGATGATATTAAAAAATTGTTGGACAGCATCCAAGATGATCCAGAACTGGAACGCGCTGTACTGTTAGGAGCTTTTGGACCATTGCGCCGCAGCGAGCTCTGCGCTCTTACTGACAAAGACATTACAGGCAATATGGTATCCATCACAAAGAGTTATGTCCGGGGCAAGGATAACGTATGGTACACAAAGGTCCCTAAGACTTATGCCTCCTATCGCACCATACCCCTTCCGGATCCGGTAATTGCAAAACTATCCGGTATCAAAGGGCATCTGTTTTCATCCACCCCGGACACCATCTCGCATCGTTTCAAACGAGCGTTGGCAAAGGCTGGGCTTCCGGATTTCCGTTTTCATGATCTGCGGCACTACTCGGCAAGTATCATGCACGCCATTGGTGTTCCGGATCAGTATATTCTGCAGCGCGGCGGATGGAGCACCGACGGCGTGATGAAAACTGTTTACCGGAATGCTATCGCAAATGAATCCGTAAAACAAAATGACCTTATCAATAAGCATTTTGAGCAAGTATCACACGAAATATCACACGATACTTAAAGATCCTTTAAAATCAAGGGTTTTGGGCGGGTTCAACTCCCGTCTGGTCCACTCACAAAAAGAAAGCCTCGAAGTCTGAACCACTTCGAGGCTTTCCTTTCGTTTATTCTACCGGTTCTGGAATATCTGGATAATTGCTTTCACAATCGCCACCAGTACATTCCACATCCGTTTCAGCGGACCTTCATCGCTGTCGCTTGTGGATTCCTGATCGGAAATATCCGTCGCGTCATCATCATCGCTAATCTCATCCGTTCTGAGGACAATCTGCACGCTGTTCGGGGACGGGTTCTTGGAGGAAGTAAAGGAAATCTTATCTGCCTCTGGATCCATGTTCAGGAAATTATTCTCATCCTCAAACTTATCAAGCTGCTCATCAAGCGTACTCTTCATGCTGTCTCCCGCTTCGCGGATGGCTGAAATATTATCAATCATCGTCAGATTCTTATCAAGAAGCTTCTCCATTCCCTGAAGTGTTGCCTTCGTACCGGCATCCAGAGAATCTCCAGCTGAAATCAGCGTGTCATTTAAAAGGCTCAGCATATCATGTGTGGTATACAGCGTCTTCGTCAGACGATTCATCAGCTCTTCCGAATCTGACAGCGAATCCAGCATCGTCGGAACATACTTATCAGTCGTTTCAATCAGAACGCGCATATCATCCAGCAAATTAATCAGCTCATCCGTGGAACTTCTCAGTGCCGACAGGGTAGAGCCCGTCTTTCCACTGATGTCTCCGGCCGTCTGGAACGCTCCATTGACCCGGTTGACAACCTCTTTTGCTGATTTCTGCATCTCCTCAATTTTCTGGAAAATGCCTTTCGTCGATTCTACCAGACTCTTCACACCGGCTGCATAGGTCGTCGATGACAGGGACTGCAGCGATTCTTCTACGTCATCCTCTGCATTTCCAATCTCGTCTTCCCAGCTTGCATCATTGACGCCGCCGCTTCCCGGTTCGCCGGACGGTCCGACTGTCAGCTCTTCGGAAGAAGCCTCGGTTCCAAATGCATTTACCTGCGCGTCTTCACTGTCTTTTGAAGCAGAATCGCCTGTATCCTTCTTGTCTTCCGCCGTTTCTTCTGTACCAGATACTGCAGCCTCTTTCTCCGAAGAATTACCGGAGGTTATATCCGCCTCGGTTCCATTTTCCGTCCCGGCTGCTGAACTTGACGTATCCGCCGCAGTCTCCTCTGCATTGGCAGTTTTCGTCTTACGGATTCGTTTCAGCTTCGTGCCATCCAGCGCATCCAGGCTCTGATTCAGGCTTTCGGCTCCCTGTTCGGTCGCCGTCAGAGAAGTAGTTCCCTCTCCAAGAAGCTGGTCAATCTGTTCCAGAATCTTCTGGGTCTCCGCCGTCTTCTGAGCAAGCTCTTTCTCGATCGCCTCCTGCGACTGCTGGCTGAGCAGTCCCTTGTTCAGCTCATCGGCTGCCGAACGCAGCGATTTACTCAAACCTCCCAGACGATCATACAGGCGATCTAGTTCATCCTGCATATCTTCCATCGTATTGGAAAGCGCCTGTGTGTTGCTGTTAATATCCGTCACCGCATCGCGCGCCGTCTGTAAATACGGAATCATGACCGTCGTCTGATCCGTGACCGCTTGCAGATCGGCAAGCGCCTGTGTCGAGAGCGCCTCGATCTGTTTCCGGTTAGCACTGACGGTTCCACGCGCCTGATCGAGATTTGCCAGACCGCCCTTCACGCCGGAAACATCCGACTTCATGGATTCCATCGTCTTTAACAGCGCATTCATGCTGTCATACATCTTGTTTCCATCCTCGCGCCAGGTATCTTTCGCCTCTTTCAGATCCTTGATGCGGTTCAGCTCATCCAGGGTCCCCGGAACCATCATCATAATGACTCCGATATTCTCATACTTATCCGTGCCGACCCGGACTGTAAAATCGCCGTCCTCGCCCGGAAGCGCCGCAAACATTGCCGCCTGATAGCTTCCAACCGACTGCACCTGCGCGCCCGGCGCATCGACACTATAGCATTTCTCCATATCCACCGGCACAAGCACGGTCAACACCATATTATTTTTGTAATACGCCTTCGCCTCCTCATTCGGGGTCGCCTTTACATTGACCTCAACCAGACCAGACGCCCCCGCCAGTTTGGATGCATCCGCTTCCACTCCATTAAGTTTATAGGAAACGTCAAACGTCCAGGGCAGATCGACGCTGTTTTTCGGCATCGTACATTGATAATAAAAACGCGAATTCTTCTCCGGCAGTTTCCATGTGACGGTTCCATCGCCAATTTCCGGCGCCGTGTCGTCCGTCATGTTGACCACCTTGTCATAGGTACCATAATCGGTATATTCGGTCAGTCCATTCGTGGTACAGCCTTTGACCACATTGATCTGCGTTGCCGTTCCATAATAGTCCAGATTGACATACATCGTTTCATCTACCTGAACTCTTGGTGCAGCCGCCCGGACAGGAACTGCCGCACTCGTTACCAGCGTAACCGCTGCCAGCGTCGCCGCCGCTCCTCTTCTAATGATCTTCTTCATGGCTTCCAGCCTCCCTTTTTTCTGTCATCTTCCGTTTCCGGTCTTTTCTTCGTTCTCTCACTTTTCCGAGTAGCCGGAGCTTTCTTCTGTGTTTCTCCCGCGCCTCCGCATCGGAATCTGTTTTCTCTTGAGAACCGCCCATCTCTGTCATTTCTGTATCTTCCAGCGCTTTCGTTTCAGCTTCGAATTGTTTTCTTTTCGACGTAACTGAATCTACCAGCGGCTTTTTCCCTTTCCACACGGCACCAGCCACGCGTCTTGCCGCCCGTTTCATACGGGCATGGCGGCGTTCGCGCCGTTTTTTGAAAAACAGATGAATCCTCTCAAATTCGTTCTGCATCAGGATATGATCAAACAATACCAGAAATGCCGGCATCAGGGAGCAGACAAAAAGCATACTAATCAGAGCCCCCCGTCCAATCAAATGTCCCAGATCGCCGATCGCCGCGACACTCGATACCTTGTATACAATATATCCGGCACAGGTCAGGATCGAACCGGATGTCAGAATCGCCGGAATACCAAGATTCAGCGCCCCGATCGCCGCTTCCTTCTTATCCATCGTCTTGCGGCATTCCAGATAATTGTTCGTCGTCAGAATCGCATAATCGACGGTCGCGCCCAGCTGGATACAGCTTACGATAATGTAACCAATGAAAATCATCGTGTCTCCGACGATGTACGGTACCGCCATATTGACGAAAATCGCGACCTCAATCGGAATCATGATAAGGAGCGGAATAATCAGTGATTTAAAACTCCACATGACAACCACAAATACGCCGATCAGCGACATCACATTGACACGGCTGTAATCCTTCGTGATCGTCGTCTGGATGTCCTGTGTGGACGGTGTTGTGCCGACCAGATACGAATTTTCCGGATAATATTTCTTCATGATCGCCTGGATCTCATCCGAGCACTGGTACGCCAGCTTGCTCTCGCCCTTACTCTTAACGTAAATAAGGATTCTCGCATAATCTTTTTTATGTAACTGGCTTGTGATGCTGTACGGAAGGAAATCTTCCGGTACGCCCTCCGGGAGCTGCCCGGACAAGGACGTTACACTCTTCATGTACGGCAGGTCTTCCAGCTCATCCGTGAACTGTTTTTCCTTGATAAAAGAAGTATCCGGCACGATTGCCATCATCATATTGCTTCGTCCGAATTTCGCTGTGATCAGCTCATCATCCTCATATACCGTCGTTCCCTCGCTGGCGCCGACCGCGTCATTTCCGTAGAGGAAATCGTTCATGCTCTGCGCCGTGTATGCCGGGATCGCTAGCACCGCAATCAGAATCAGCACGATGCGGCGGCTGTTGTAGATACCGTGGCTGAGCTTATCAAACGACGGCAGGAACGAACGATGGGATGTTTTCTCAATCATCGGCGTCATACGCAGAATCATCGCCGGCATAAAAAACACCACTGTCAGAAGACTCAGGACAATACCTTTTGCCAGCACGAGTCCCATATCAAATCCGATATTAAACTTCATAAAACACAGAACGATAAATCCGACGATCGTCGTCAGGCTGCTGGCGAAAATGGAGTTTAATGCCTCATTGATCGCGTTGCTTAACGCGGTCATCTGATCCAGTCCCTTTGCCTTTTCCCTCGCAAACGCGTGGCTTAAGAAAATCGAATAATCCATCGAGCAGGCGAGCTGCAGGACCGCCGACACACTGTTCGTCAAAAAGGATATCCGCCCGATAAACAGGTTCGTTCCTTTGTTCAGGACGATCGCCACGCCCATGACCGTCAGATACAGCACCGGTTCAAACCAGGAGTTCGTCGTCACGGTCAGAATCAGGAAAATAACCACGACCGCCAGCGTCATAATCAGCTTCATCTCGCTCGAAACATTTTCCTGCAGCGATTTGTTCTGAACCGCCATGCCGACGTAATGTCCCTTGTCTCCGAGAATGTCCTTGATCTCATCGATCGTCTGGGACGTCCTCTTATCCGTGTCGCCGTTTACAAAAACAATATCCATAACCGCCGTATTATCCTTGTAATACTCATCAACACTATTAAAGTTGATAAATGCGTCCGCCGCGTATACGCTGGTCGATGTATCGAGCCACATGACCTGATCGACTCCGTCCAACGCCTCTATTTTATCCTTGTAGGCTTTCGCCTCATAAAGCGAAACATCATCAATCATGATGCGCCCCGTGCCGGGGTAGCCGAATTTCTCTTCCATCAGGTCCAGTCCCTGTTTGGACTGGACGGTCGACGGCAGGTATTCCGTCAGATCATAGTTGATCTCGACAAACGGCGCCATGAGCGCTGATATCAGCACCAGAACCAGAAAGACAATCTCGATCGCCCTGCTCCGCTCAATGATGAATTTCGGCAGGGAGAAGGCTTCTTTTTCCGTCTGTTTTTCTTCTTTGCGTTTATGTAAAAATTTCAGTTTCATGCCTGCTTGCTCCTGTCATACAATGATTGCGATCCTTACCGCATCAAAATAATCATATAATAATGCTTATCGCCGACCTGCTGATGTGCAACACCCATTTCCTTATAATAAATCACCCGGTCCACGCGCTTTTTCTCGTCGCTGTCGTGATTACGCAGAAGCTTTTCTTCTGCCTGCGTCACATCATCACAGTTGATGAGGTAAATCTCCGTATGACGTCTCGCAGTGCTTTCCCCGATGGATTTGAGGTAATCATCAAGTGTGCCTTCATCCGGGATCCGGCTGCTTCCATAGCCCTTACTGCGTGCCATCGCCAGACGGTGTTCGGCGATCTGCTGTAATTTTCCATTTAAAATAAAGCTGGCATCTTTATCGTAATCTTTTTTGTCATCGTCATAGTAATCTTCTTCCTCATCCCCGTCAAACGCGTCCGCCTTCAGCTCATTTAAGCTGTCCGCCATCGCCTGGGTATCTGCATCCAGAAATGCCAGCGTGTACGCGCCGCCGCCCGTGTTTTTCTTCTTTTTGGCGTTCGCCAGGCTGCCGTCCGCGTTGATCGTATACTGCGTCTCATCCTTTGTGAAGGTCGTTCCCTCCATCGCGCCGCTGTCTTTCAGGAAATAGTATTTTCCGTCGATATTCTGCCAGCCGGTCGCCATCGCGCCGTCCCCTTGCAGATAATACCAGGTTCCATTTTCCTGCTCCCAGCCCGTTTTCATCAAACTGTCTGCTCCGAGCAGGTACCATTTTCCGCCCATCTGCTGCCAACCCGTCAGGTAAGAACCGTCCATTCCCACCAGATAATAACCATTCTCCACCGGCTGCCAGACACCCGCATCATCCGCAAGCACTGTCTGGGCGGCAGACGCTGAGAAAAGGAGACTTACTCCTGCAATTCCTGCCAGCCGTACTATCTTATGTCCCAGAACCGCTTTCAGCGCCCTTTTTAACCCCGGCGCCGTCCGTTTTTCTTCCTTCTTCATCCACAAACTTCCGTCCTTCATACGCTGTCCTCACTCTTCTTTATGCTTATTGATCGGATCCATCTGTTTCCAGTTCCACTCCCCGTGCCGTTAAAAGTGCCCGGAGCATCGCCGCCAGTTCCTTTTCCGAGATCCGGCTGCTGTCAATCAGCATATTATAACTTGCTTTATCCGCCCATGTCTTTTTTGCATAAAAATTATAATAATTTTTCCGTATTTTATCCGCTTGTTTGATCAGGTATTCAGCTTCTTTTTCATCTGTCTCGTAACGCCGCATAATCTCCTTCACGCGCGCCTCCATCGGGGCATATATAAATAGAGAAATAAGCCCTTCTGTCTCCTCCAGGATCTTGTCAGCGCAGCGTCCCACGATAATGCATGGACCTTTCTTCGCATACTCCCGGATCAACTGGGACTGCACGACAAACAAGGTATCATTCATCGGCTTTCCATAACCGGTAAACGGATTGCACTTGGCCGGAACCTTAAAAAGAAAACGGTTCGCCTTCATCTCGTCCGCCTCTTCCAGTTCCTCCATCTTAAATCCGCCGCACACCGCTGCTTCCTCTATCAGATGGCGGTCATAACAGGGAATTCCCAGTTCCTTTGCCAGAGACTGCCCCAGATTATGGCCGCCGCTTCCAAACTCTCTTCCGATTGTAATGACAAAATTTTTCATACCAGATTCCACCTTCGTATCTATTTCCTTTTGCTTTCGCATATGCTGCAGGTTCTCATAGCAGTTCCTTTCCCGATTGTCAGCCACTCCTGCCGTCTGTGAAACATTCCATACAAAAGACTTCTTCGCAGTGAACAGTTACATCTAAAATAGAGCATATACAACTCATGTCCGTTTAATTGACATTTGTTCATTTTTGAACTATAATGCATTATACTAAGTTGTTCGAATGAATACAATAATCATTTTTACGTCAGTTGTATTTTAATCAACATTTCATCACATTATGTTTGTTTTTTGTATCTGGTGTGCCCATTTTTACTTATTTTTAACACTCCCTTCATCCACAGCCTCCGATACACAGTCATACGGCGTTTCCCTGTCTGGAAACGTTCAGAAAGGAAGTCACTATGAAAGAAGAAATACTTGACCGGCGTGTACGAAAGACGAGACGCCAGTTAAAAGAATGCTTAACCCGCCTCCTCAAAGAAAAAAAAATTCAGGATATCACGGTGCGTGAACTCGCCGAGATGGCTGACATCAACCGCGGCACCTTTTATCTTCATTATAAAGATGTCTTTGACCTGATGGATCAGATCAAAAATGAGCTGATCGAGGAGGTTGAGTCTGTCCTGACGCACCATCCCGTTCCCGAACTGGTAGCGCGCCCTTCCCTCGCGCTCTCAGAACTATTTCCTCTTGTACAGGAAAATGCAGAGATTGTTTCTATCTTAATAGGAGAAAACGGTGATCTGAATTTTGTCAACCGCCTGAAACGCATTGTCAGCGAAAAATGTTTAAAAGGCTGGCTGGATCTCAAATGTTCCAGCGATCCGGATACGCTCGCGGCATTTTCCGCCTTTATCGTTTCCGGCTGTGTCGGTACCGTTCAGTACTGGATCGAAAGCGGCATGAAGGAATCCACAGAACAGATGGCAATCTTGACAGAGGACTTTATCTTAAAAGGCATCCGGGTGCTGGAAAATCCGGCTTGACTTTCACGAAATTCCGTGCTTTAATAAAACTGCAATTTTTAAAAATTCAGAAAGGAGAACCACATGGACAGTTGTGACAGCAACGGGCGAAGTCGTCGCGATGGGCAAAATCAAACTATGAATTCCAACCATGCGTACCAGACTGTTGGTCTGCCGCAGGGTCTTTTTGAGTGTGAATCGGGCTGTCTGGCGGCACATTTCCGCCTGCTTTAACAGGCTGGTGATTCAGTGCTGAACGTTTCCCGGCACGATTGGTTTTCATATATATTTGTCCATCGCCCTGGCGCGGGTTTGAAACTGCCATCTGCGGCATTTCATCCTGTTCCCGACTGGCGGTGGATTTTTTTATCCCCGCACTGCTCGCCCTGTACGTCCCAAACGGCATTAAATAGAACGACAGAAAGCGAGGGAACCAAATATGAATCAGACTCCAGAAATGGACGAAAAGAAAACAAGCTCCCCGGAAACGGCTCCGATCGCCGCAACCGCAGAGCATAATGCTAATTTTGAAGAAAATATCCGCGCGATCATCCGCAGCGGAAAACCGGCAAGCGTGATCCGGGATGACCTCGACAATTACCATGCAAACGATATTGCCGAGGTTCTGGAAACACTGGACACTGCGACCCGGAAACGCCTCTACAATATTCTCTCTCTGGAAATGACGGCAGAGATTTTCACCTATCTCGATGAACCGGCGCCTTATCTGCATGAGCTGGGACTTGACCGGGCGGCAGCCGTTCTGGCAGAGATGGATGCCGATGAGGCGGTCGATATCCTCGAAAATTTAGATTCGGAGGAAAAAGAAGCCCTGATCGCGCGCATGGATCAGGAATCTAAGGATGATATCCACCTGATCTTTTCCTACGATGAGGAACAGATCGGTAGCCGGATGACGACCAACTACATCGTCATTCCCAATAACTGTACGATCAAGCAGGCAATGCGCCATCTGATCTCCCAGGCGGAGGACAACGACAACATCGACACCATCTACGTCGAAGACGAAAATGGACGCTATTTCGGTGCGATCGAGCTGAAAGATTTAATCACTGCCCGTGAGTACATGAAGCTGGAGGACATTATCAGTACCTCCTATCCGTATGTGTACGCGGATGAGAAATCTTCGGATTGTATGGAAGAGCTGATCGATTACAGCGAGGATTCTATCCCAGTACTCGATCGGAACCATAGGATCATCGGTGCCATCACTTACGAGGACATCGCCGAGGCGATCGACGACGAGATGGGTGATGACTACGCAAAGCTGGCAGGTCTTACTTCGGAAGAGGATCTGCACGAACCACTGTTGCAGAGTTTGAAAAAACGTCTCCCGTGGCTGGTGCTGCTGCTCTTCCTCGGCATGGGCGTTTCCTCGGTAGTCGGTATTTTCGAACCGATCGTTGACCGTATCGCCCTTCTTATCTGCTTCCAGTCGATGATCCTCGACATGGCAGGCAATGTCGGCACCCAGTCTCTGGCTGTCACCATCCGTGTCCTGATGGATGAGGACATCTCCGCGATGCAGAAGCTGGGATTTGTATTCAAGGAAATGCGAATCGGATTTTTAAATGGACTGCTGCTCGGTTCGGCTTCATTCGTCGTGATCGGCATTTTTGTCCATATTATGAAGCAGAAGAGTCTCTTCTTCTCTTTTGCACTTTCCGGCTGTGTCGGCATCTCTCTTCTGACCGCGATGGTGATCTCCAGCCTGGTCGGCGTACTGGTGCCGATGCTGTTTCACAAGCTGAAGGTTGACCCGGCAGTTGCGTCTGGTCCGCTTATCACGACGGTGAATGATCTGGTAGCGGTTGTGACTTATTATGGACTGGCGGAGATTTTGCTGGTGGATGTGTTTCATTTAGTGTAGAGAACCGGTGAAAATAGGTATTTGTGATTCGGACGCAAAACAGGACTCTTCCTTTTTAGCAACTTCTCCCTGCTTCTTATAGATAGAGTTTGCATCTACCCCGCCGCGCACGCTGGAAAGCGGATAGATGTTGGTACCGCGTCCGATGATGCTGCCCGGGTTTAGGATAGAGCCGCAGCCTACTTCTACGTTGTCACCGAGCATGGCGCCGATTTTTTTGCGTCCGGTTTTGATCTTGCCGTCTTCGGCGTGGATTTCCACCAGAAGTTTATCGGATTTTACGTTGGAGGTGATGGAACCGGCACCCATGTGGGATTTATAGCCTAAGATGGAGTCTCCGACGTAATTATAATGCGGTACCTGTACTTTATCGAACAAGATGACGTTTTTAAGCTCGGTAGAGTTTCCGACTACTGCACCTTCTCCGATCAGGGCGCTGCCGCGGATGAATGCACAGTGGCGCACCTCGGCATCTTTGCCGACGATGACCGGTCCGTACAGATAGGCGCTGTCAAATACCTTCGCTGTCTTGTGAACCCAGATGTTTTCACCACGTTTCTCATATTCTGCCGGATCCAGGCTATTTCCCAATTCGATGATAAAATCACTGAGACCTGCCAGCGCCTCCCACGGGTAGGTAAACTGTTTCAGATAATCTGAAGCCAGCGTATGGGTTAAATCATATAATTCTGTGATTTTCATTTCTTCTTTTTTCATGATCATTGCCTTTCTTGAAATTCAATTTCTTCTCTTTCCCTGCATTCTGGTAGAACACAGCAACCGCATCAAATGCCGGCCGCAGCCCATACGTATTTCCCATATGAACCGCATTGTAGGTGCGTCCGATAACGAAGCGCTCTAATTTCTGCATATATTCATCCGGTGTGATGCTGCCCTCTGCCACATAGGTCAGACCTTTTTCCCAGCTTGCCGTCAGCTCCGGGTTGAGAAGCTGCTTCATGGATGTGTGTACGACCTCATAAATCAGCTCTCCCAGATAGGTCGGCGTGATGACCTGCGTTTTTTCGTTGAGCGCCATGTATTTGATGTTGAACAACTTTTTCAGGATCTCCGCGCGGGTTGCACTCGTTCCGATGCCGCTGCCCTTGATCTGGGCGCGCAGCTCTTCGTCTTCGATAAGCTGACCGGCATTTTCCATCGCCAGAATCATCGAACCGGAGGAATAACGCTTCGGCGGAGATGTCTCGCCCTCTTTGATCTGCAAATCATCCAGTGACACTTTCATCCCCTTTTTGAGCTGTTCCAGCATCTGGATAAACTCTGGGTGGGACGCGTCAATTACCTTTGGCTGGCTGCTGTCTGTTCCATCTGCTTCTCTTGCCGGATTTTCCGCATCATTTCCATCTATACCTGGTTCAAGGCGGTTCGTTTTGCCGACACTTTCCCCGGCAGTGTCCTTTTTCTTTTTCGGAATTTCCGCCACTTTGAGATATCCCGCTTCTTTCAATACCTTGAAACCGGCAAAGAAATGTTCACTTTTTACCTCAATCTCAACCGCATATTTCTGGTAAACCGCCGCCGGATAAAAGATGCTTAAGAAACGGCGCACAATCACCTGGTAAATCTTGCGGTTCAACTCCGGGAGACTTCGCAGCGCGCCGAGTCCCTGTCCGGTCGGTATGATTGCGTAGTGATCGGTAATCTGCTTATCATTGACATAACGCGTTTTTGCTATGTTCTTCCACAGCCCTGCCTGCATCGCCTCCGATGCAAATGCCGCCAGCGGCTCATAATGCGTCAGACCGCCGATATTTTTGCTGATCTCCTTCGCCACCGCCGTTGAAAGCACACGCGCGTCCGTTCGCGGATAGGTAACCAGCTTTCGCTCGTACAGCTCCTGCACCACTTTCAGGGTCTGATCCGGGCTGATTTTAAACATTTTAGAACAATCATTCTGGAGCTCCGCCAGGTTATAGAGAAGAGGTGGATTTTTGGTTTCCTTTTTCTTTTCCACTTTTAAAATGGTTCCCTGCGAAGTATTATATACGCCCATTAAACCCGCGTCCGCTTTTTCTGCGTCGCTGACCTCTGACTGCATGACTCCCGAATTTTCGCTTCCATTCTCGCGTTCCCACAGCCATGCAATCAGCGCCTCCGCGTCCTTTCGCTCCTTAAAACCATTTTCCTTATACAGACACGGCGTTCCATAGTAACGGCTTCCTTCCACCGCCCGCCATTCGCCGTCAATCGAGATGCCTGCCGGTCCAAATGTACCGATCACGCGGTAAAATGGCGTTTTGACAAATTCCCGTATTTCCCGCTCCCGGCGGACTACCATGCCGAGGACACAGGTCATGACGCGTCCGACTGAGATCACGGTCCGGTCAGAACTTCGCATATAGTTAGAAACAGATGGTCCATATTTCAACGTCAGTGCACGGGAAAAGTTAATTCCCATCAGATAATCTTCTTTTGCCCGCAGATATGCCGAATCCGCCAGATGATCGTATTCGGACAGATCCTTCGCTTCGCGGATGCCGCGCAGAATCTCTTCCTCCGTCTGTGAATCGATCCAGACGCGCTTCTGTTTCTTGCCCTGCACGCCAGCCATCTGCGCGACGAGGCGGTAGATATATTCTCCCTCCCGTCCCGAGTCGGTACAGACGTAGATTGTATCTACATCCGCCCGGTTTAAGAGACCGCTCACGATTCCAAACTGTTTCTTCACGCTGTCGATAACCTGATATTTCCATTCTTTCGGGAGAAATGGAAGTGTCTCCAGACTCCAGCGCTTATATTTCATATCATATACTTCCGGATAGCTCATCGTGACCAGATGTCCAACACACCAGGTCACAACCGCATTTTCCGACTCAATATAGCCATCCACCGATCGTCCATTTACCTTGAGTGCATTTGCGAACTCACGCGCCACGCTTGGTTTCTCGGCTATAAATAACGATTTTGCCACGTTGTTCTGCTCCTATCTTACTAATTTCGTTACTGTTCACGCATACGTGCCCAGTAACCTAATTTCCTCTAATTGCTTTTCCGCTTCGGCGTCCACTCCGCCAGAATCGCCGCCGCAAACATCAGCGCACAGCCAATTAGCATCCGCACCGTCAGCTCCTCATGCAGCAGCCAGACAGAGAACAGAAGTCCAAACACCGATTCAAACGACAGTAGAATCGAGGATGTGCTGGCGCTCAGATATTTCTGCCCCACTGTCTGAAGCAGAAAACAGAGCATGCTGGATGCGAGTCCCAGATACAGCATCGAAACTGCTACTCCCGGCAGTGTAAATACTTCCGGATGGAACGCTCCTTCCGTGAGAAGCCCCAGCACCCACGAACACGCCGCCGCTGTTCCCATCTGCATGACCGTCAGGCGGATCGGAGTGCAATATGCCGTGAAGCGATCCAGAAAAATCATATGAACCGCAAAGCAGATGCCGCACACCAGCGTCAGGAAATCACCAAAATTGACCGACAGATCGCCTTTCAGCGATAAAAGAGCCAATCCCACAACAGCAAATCCCGCTGCGACCAGGTTATTTGCCTTCGGGCGCACATGATTAACCGCCCATGCCAGAAACGGCACGATCACCACATACAACGTCGTAATAAACGCATTTTTACTCGCGGTCGTGTATTTCAGCCCATACGTCTGAAAATAATAACTGATAAATAGAAACAATCCCGCCAGTGCGCCGCATTTAAACTCCTGCATCGACATTCCCCGGATCTGTTTCCAGAAAAGAGCCGCCATCCCAAGCGCCGCGATCGTAAACCGGTACGCCAAAAGGTATGTAGGTGTGATCGCGTCCATCGAATTTTTCATCACAACGAAGGCGCTGCCCCAGATAATTGTTACAAATAAAAGGCTGGCAGATGCCAGCACTTTTACTCCCTTGTTGTTTGTCTCACTCATGTCAATCTCTATCCTATGTCAAAATAATCACAAATCAAATACAAATTTAAACCGTCATAAATTTATAACTGGTCGTTGTATCGTATTTCTCGCCCTTTTTCACGATCGGGGATGCAAATCCCGGCATGTTGACTGCGTTCGGGTAATACTGAGTCTCAAAGCAGTATCCCTGGCGTCTCGCATACTTCACGCCGCCCTTACCCGGAACCTGTCCGTCCAGGAAATTGCCCGTGTAGAACTGAACTCCCGGCAGATCGGTGTATACCTCCATCTTGCGCCCGCTCTCCTCGTCGATCGCAGCCGCCGCCAGACTGAATACGCCTGACTCATGGTTGAGAATCCAGTTATGATCGTAGCCGCCGCCCAGTTTTAACTGATCGTAATCCGCTTCTATATCACGTCCGATCGGCTTGAAATCCGAGAAATCCATCGGAGTCCCCATTACCTTGCGGATCTCACCGGTCGGGATCAGCACCTTGTCTACCGCCGTGATCGCATCACTGTCAATGTAAACCATCTGTGAAAGCACCGGACCACTCTCATGACCTGCCAGATTGAAATACGCGTGGTTTGTCATATTAAAAATGGTATCCTGATCGCAAGTCCCCTCGTAATGAATCTTTACTTCATTTTCATCTGTCAGCGTGTAGGTCACACGGATCGAGGCATTTCCCGGATATCCCTGATCGCCGTCCGGGCTTTCCAGGGTAAACGAAACCTGATTAACGCCCGTCTCATATTCTGCCGCCCAGATACGGTTCCGGTAAAAATCCATGCCGCTGTGCAAGTTGTTCGGACCATCATTCGCCGTCAATTCGTATTTTTTATCATTTAACGTAAACACCGCGCCGCCAATCCGGTTTGCATTTCGTCCAACAGCCTCGCCCAGATGCCCATCGCTTACCAGGCAATCTGCTACTGTTTCATGTCCCAGCAGGACATCCGCCATCTCTCCGTTCCGATCCGGCACCAGCATCGTGGACCAGATTGCACCCAGATCTAAAAAGGATGCAGAAACTCCATTCTGATTCGTCAATGTATAACGGCTGACCTCTCTGCCATCTTCCATTGTTCCAAAGATTGTCTTCTCAACCATGACAAATCCCCCTTCATTTTTAGAATCCGAAAAATATTTTTCGCATTTTTTATGCTTACTTATGTCAGAATAAATCTATTTACCTTTTCAAATCGAACGTCCGTGAGACTTGGCGCGTGATTCTGGTCAGCGAAGCTGACATATTCCTATCAGAATCACTGTGCATCCTCGCGGAGCGTTTATCTCAGTCGGAGACAAGGCTTCCACTGAGACAAATTTGCTATTACTTACCACCTGAAGAGGTGGGAGTCTTCTCGACTGAGATAAATAGCTGATTTATTAAGTATACAATACTTTTTCCCTCATGCACACCCATTTTTTCCAAATCCCATTATAAAAATTTAAAGATTCGTTACTGTTCACACATGTGTGCCCAGTAACAGGCTTTTGCCGATGCTTCACATTCCAAATCGGCAAAAGCTGCAGCCAGAACTGTATCTTACGGAATTTTCAGTTCAGAAAATTCCCTCCTGTGAACAATTACCAAGATTCCATTTCAGCTAAAAAAGAAGGTTCCTTGACGCATCACGCGGAGCATTTTTTGTGTCTTAGGACGAAGTTTCCTATGACACAAACAAAAACTGCCGTTCCGGACAGAGTCAGCCATCGTTTTTTTAACAGCCTCTCCGCCACTGGGCGGCAGTTCTTACTTTTATCAGTTTTAATTTTCTATTTCACGGATTCTCTGAACAGATTTCTTTATTTCGCCTGGATATATCCCTGTGCGGTCAGAAGCTCTGCACACAGTACCGCACCGCCGGCTGCGCCGCGCAGTGTGTTGTGGGAGAGACCTACAAACTTCCAATCGTAAACTTTGTCTTCTCTCAGACGGCCAACAGATACGCCCATGCCCTTCTCATAGTTGACATCCAGCTGTACCTGCGGACGATTATCCTCCTCCAGATACTGAATGAACTGCTTCGGTGCGCTCGGAAGCTCCAGTTCCTGCGGAAGTCCTTTGAAATTAACCAGCTTCTCGATCAGCTGCTCTTTGGTTGGTTTCTTTCTGAACTTTACAAATACGGCTGCTGTATGTCCGTCCAGAACCGGTACACGGATGCACTGGCAGGTAATCACTGGCTCGGATGCCTTCACAATCTCACCGTCCTTGATCTCTCCCCAGAGACGAAGCGGCTCCTGCTCGCTCTTCTCTTCCTCACCGCCGATGTACGGGATGATGTTGCCTTCCATCTCCGGCCAGTCTTTGAAGGTCTTGCCTGCACCGGAGATTGCCTGATACGTCGTAGCTACTACCTCATATGGCTCAAATTCCTTCCATGCAGTCAGAACCGGTGCATAGCTCTGGATGGAACAGTTCGGTTTTACTGCAACGAAGCCTCTCTTGGTTCCCAGACGTTTTTTCTGGAACTCGATTACTTTAAAGTGCTCCGGGTTGATCTCCGGAACTACCATCGGAACATCCGGGGTCCAGCGGTGTGCGCTGTTGTTGGAAACAACCGGTGTTTCTGTCTTTGCATACGCATCTTCAATCGCACGGATCTCTTCTTTTGTCATATCTACGGCGCTGAACACGAAATCAACTTCGGATGCTACCTTCTCGATCTCGTTTACGTTCATAACGGCCATCTTCTTCACACACTCCGGCATCGGGGTCTGCATTTTCCAGCGTCCGCCGACTGCCTCCTCATATGTTTTTCCTGCAGAACGCGGGCTTGCTGCCAGCGCAGTAATCTCATACCACGGATGATTTGCCAGAAGCGTGATGAAACGCTGACCTACCATACCAGTTGCTCCCAGAATGCCTACACGTAATTTCTTTTCCATGTTCATCGTTTTTCTCCTCTTCTGACAGCGGCTTTTTCAGCTTCTCATGGCAGGATGGAGTTTGGATAGGAAGCTCCTGCTCTGCAACACGTTTTCACTCTGCCGCTGTAATTCTTGTCTATCCTATAACAAAACAAACAAAAAATCAACATTTTTCCGCAAGAAAAATACATTTGTATGTCACTCGCGGACATTTGACAAATTTATAACGTCTGTCACGGATTTAACGATGTTTTAACTCAAAATAGGTTCTTCTAAGCCAAGTATTCCGCTGCAGCCTTCTCAATCCCATCCGGGTACTGCGTCCGGTAGCTCTCAAAATCAAGCCCCCTTGCCGCAATCTCTTTTCCTAGTTTCACTAAGAACGACGGAATCTCACTCTCAAACATCGTGCCAAGCTCGCGTCCCATCGCCTCTTTTCCCTGTACCTCATTTCCGCCCAGATAAAATACAAATGCCGGCTGTGCCTTGCCATCTGCCATCCGCACGCCGCCGCGGAATCCCATCGGTCCGGTCTGGTGGGTACCGCAGGAAGACGGACATCCGGAAATATGAATCTGCGGAAGTGCGCCGTCCGGGATCTGTGCCTCCCCGACCGCCTTTACACACGCCTGTAACAAAGCCTGCGAATCGCGTGCACCAACCTGACAGATCGACGCACCGATACAGCTTACCGATGTCTCAAACTTTGTCTGAGCCGTCTCCTTCGTCGCCTCCAGAATCTTCTCTGCTTCTGCTCCGGTCAAATTGATGATGTAAGCAGTTTCATCCGGTGCCAGGCGAAGCTCTGTGCCGTCAATCGTCTGCATCATTTCTCCCAGGGCTGCCAGCGTCTCCGGGCGCGGCTGTCCGCCAATCGGATGCCAGATAACCGTATAAAGTCCCGGCTGTTTCTGCTCCAGCACACGTTCTCCCGACGCGCTGCTTCCATCGCCTGTTTTGCTCTGCTTTTCTTTTATTCCTGCCGCTGCCATCACTTCCTCGCGGGAAAGAGCCAGCTGCTCCCCGGATGCCAGTACCTCCTGAAGCTTCTCCTGATACGCCTTCCGATAATTTTCCGCTCCGCCGAGTGCTTCCTGCATATACCGGGTACGCGCTTTTCCGCGGTTTTCGTAATTGCCATATGCCCGGAATGTCAGCCACATCGCCTTAATGTAATAAAGAATCTTCTCCGGCGCAACGCCCTCGGCAACTTTAACGCCAAACTGCGGATTGTTTCCCAGACCGCCTGCACTGTATACATCAAACGTTCCGTCCGGACAAGCCGCAAATCCCAGATCGCGGTAGGTCGCGTGCGTCACATTCGACGGTGAATTAGAGAAACAGACCTTGAGCTTGCGCGGCATCTTTTCCGCATTGATAAAGGTCATCAGATATTCTCCCGCCGCCTTCGCCCACGGCATAACGTCGAAATATTCGCCCTCTTCCACGCCGGAAAGCGGAGAACACATCACATTTCGCGGAAAATCCCCGCCGCCGCCCATCGTCACGATCCCGGCATCGAGTGCCTGCTCCATCAATTCACAGACTGATTTCTCATCCAGATTGTGAAACTGCACACTCTCACAAGTCGTAAAATGTACCATATTTACCTGATATGCACGGATTGCCTTTGCGATAAATGCAAGCTTCTCCTTCGACACACATCCTGCCGTCATACGTAGACGCAGCATGCTCGCCGCGCCGCCTTTCTGTGCATAACTGCCGTAACGTCCTGAAAAGCCCTTATATGAGCCCTTATCCATCTTTCCTGCATAAAAATCCCTCGTTTTTTCACAAAACTCCGGAAGATCTGTTTTCCACTCCTGTGGAGCAATTCCTATCATTGTTCTCTCCTGTTTTCTCTTCCTGCTGCCACCACGTTTTCTTACGGCACTTTCGGTTCCAAAAGTGCCTCCCCATAAACAGTAACCTTCAAATTCTACTTTTACCAACTTAGCTCTTACACCAGATCCAGCGCCACTTCCATCATATTGGTAAACGTCTTCTCGCGTTCTTCTGCCGTCGTCGCCTCTCCGGTCACTGCCGAATCCGATACGGTCAGGATACAGATCGCATTTGCGCCCGCATAGGCAGCGTTGCTGTAAAGTGCCGCCGACTCCATCTCCACTGCCAGCACGCCCATCTGCGCCCAGGTAGTTCCGGTCGGCTCAAGCGGTGGGTTGTAGAACATATCGGAACACAAAATATTACCGACATGATATTTTAAATTTCTCTTTTTCGCAGACTCAACCGCCTTTTCCAGCAGCTCATAGCTGCACACGCAGGAATAATCCCCCGGCAGGCGGAACTGTTTTACATAGTTGGATGTCGTACAGGAACCCATCGCAAAAATAAGCTCGCGCACCTTTACCTCCGGACGCAGCGCACCGGCAGTTCCGATCCGGATCAGATTCTTGCATCCATAAAAATGAATCAGCTCATACGAATAAATTCCCATCGACGGACAGCCCATGCCGGTTCCCATGACAGACACGCGTTTGCCCTGATAATAGCCGGTATAACCGTACATATTTCTCGTTGTATTGAACTGTTTTGCATCCGTCAGAAAATGTTCTGCGATATACTTTGCCCGCAGCGGATCGCCCGGAAGCAGAATTGTCTCCGCAATCTCGCCCTGCTTTGCCCCGATATGAGGGGTCGGTGTGTTCTGAAGTTCAGTCATATGAAATACCTCCTTTTTTTCTTTCTGTTTGGTTCTAGCTTCTCGCCCGGCTTCCCTTGCCATCGCGATGCCCTATTTTCAAACGGCTCAAATGAACCGGTTTTTCTTTATACATAACGATCGGATCGTCCTCGGTGCCGTCCAGCAGATGGATTGCCTCCAGCGACTCGGTACGTCCCAGCTTGATGCCGCGCACACCTTTCGCATTCTTCTTCATCTCCGATATCTCCTCAATCGGGAATCGCAGGAAAATACCGCTGGTTGTCTGGATGACCGCCTCTCTCATGCCGTCCGCCGGCTGTACCGAGAGAAGTATATCATTCTCCTGAAGCTTGGTCGCCGCCACTGTCCGGTTATTTGTCTCAAATTCCCCGCCCGGCACGATCTTGATCATCGCATCCTTCGTTGCAAATAATAGCTTCTGTCCCTTTAACTGCGCCGCATTCACCACACAGACCGGACGCTCTTTGGTGCCATCAAATTTACTCAGGTTATCAATCGGCACACCCTTATCGCGCAGCTTTCCAAACGGAATCTCCGTCACCTTCACCTGATGGAATGCACCCAGATCCGTAAACAATCCAATCTTATCCGTCGTATGGCACGGCAGTACATACACATTCTCCGTGTCCACTGTCTCCCGGTTCCGCTCGTAGATCGACGGTTCCAGAATCTTGCAATAACCAAACTTGTCCAGCACGAACACGCCCGGTCTGGCGCTCTCCGCCGCCTCGTCATACACCGCCTCGCGTCCATCCTCGATCTTCGTCCGGCGTTCCACTGCAAACTCTTCCTTGATTGACTGCAGATCTTCTTTAATCACCTCGTCCATCGCCTCACGGCTGCCGAGAATCTTCTGGTATTCTTTGATCTTGCGAAGTGTCTCTTTGTACTCCTTCTGCAATGCCAAGATCTCCAGGCCGATCAGTTTATAGAGACGCATTTCCAGAATCGCAGATGCCTGTTTCTCCGTAAAATGAAGCTTCTTGGCGTCTTCCTCAAATCCCGGTGTGCGGAACTGGATTTTCGAAATATCGCCCTCCATCAGGCAGGCTTTCGCATCTTTCAGATTCTTCGAACCGCGCAGGATCGCGATAATCAGATCGATGCAGTCGCAGGCTGTGATCAGACCTTCCTTGATCTCCTTCTTCTCCTGCTCCTTTTCCAGAAGCACCTGATACTTGCGGGTATTATTTTCATACTGGAAATCCAGGTAATTCTTTAAGATTCCCTTTAAATTCAGCGTCTCCGGGCGTCCATTCGTGATCGCCAGCATATTGACGCCGAATGTATCCTCCAGTTTTGTCTTTTTATACAAAATATTCTGGATTTTCTCAATATCCGCATCTTTCTTGAGTTCCAGCACAATCCGGATTCCTTCTTTATTCGATTGGTTGGAAATATCCACCACATCGGCAAGTTTCTTGGACTCAACCAAATCTGCGATATCCGACAGACATTTATTGATGCCCGCGCCGATCATCGTGTACGGAATCTCCGTGATCACCAGCTTGTCCCGGTCAGAACGGCGTTTTCCAAGCTCAACCTCCATCCGGGCACGCAGCTTGATGCGCCCCATTCCCGTCTCATAGATCGCCGGAAGCTCACTCTTATTCGCAATGATGCCGCCTGTCGGGAAATCCGGTCCCTTTAAGACGCTCAGAAGCGCTTCCGTCTCCATCTCCGGCTGATCGATATACGCCATCACCGTATCGATGACCTCGCCCAGATTGTGCGGCGGAATGCTGGTACTCATGCCGACCGCAATTCCCTCGGCACCGTTGATCAGAAGATTCGGCACACGGACCGGCAGAACCTCCGGCTCTTTCTCCGTCTCATCGTAGTTCGGCACAAAGCGGACGGTCTTATCCAAATCTTTTAAATATACTTCCTCCGCAAACTTCTGGAGACGCGCCTCCGTGTATCGCATCGCCGCCGCGCCCGTCACCCTCGATGGAACCAAAGTTTCCATGTCCGTCTACCAGCGGCATTCCTTTCTTAAAATTCTGGGAAAGCACGACCAGCGTCTCATAGATCGAACTGTCGCCGTGCGGGTGGTATTTACCCATCGTATCACCGACGATACGCGCCGATTTCCGGTGCGGCTTGTCGTGCCCCAGATGCAGCTCCCCCATATCGTAAAGGACGCGGCGCTGTACCGGTTTCAAACCATCCCTCGCATCCGGGATGGCGCGGGCCGTGATGACACTCATCGAGTAGTTCATATAGCTGCGCTGCATTTCCTCTGAATATTCTGTCGTAATGATCGTTTCAGCCATTCTATTTTCTATCTCCTAAATTCCTGTCATATACTTTCATAATCGTAACTGCTCAGTGCCTTCACAGTTACTCATAATCTTTCTATTAAGCATCTATCTCCGCCTCATCTGCGTGATCGTAGATAAACTGCCGTCTCGGCGGCACGTCGCTTCCCATCAGCATCTCCGTGATCTCCGACGCCATCCGGGCATCCTCGATCTCCACACGCTTGAGCACACGGTTCTCCGGGTTTAACGTCGTCTCCCAGAGCTGTTCCGCATCCATCTCGCCCAGACCTTTGTAGCGCTGCAGGGTAAATTCCCCTGTGTGGGTTCTGCGGTAGCGCTCCAATGCTTTCTCATCGTATAGATACTCTTCTTTTCCCTTTTTCGGAATCACCTTAAATAACGGCGGCATCGCAATATATACGTGCCCGTTCTGAATCAATTCCGGCATAAAACGGTATAAGAAAGTCAGAAGCAGCGTATCAATATGGCTTCCGTCCACATCGGCATCCGTCATCAGGACGATCTTGTGGTAACGCAGCTTCGCAATATCGAAATCATTGCCATATCCTTCCGAAAAGCCGCAGCCGAACGCATTGATCATCGTCTTGATCTCGGCATTCGCCAACACCTTGTCCATCGAAGCTTTCTCCACATTTAAAATCTTGCCCCGGATCGGCAGGATCGCCTGATAGCGGCGGTTTCGTCCCATCTTAGCTGAACCGCCCGCGGAATCTCCCTCTACAATGAAAATCTCACAGAGCTCCGCGTCCCGGCTCTCACAGTTTGCCAGCTTTCCGTTGCTGTCAAAGGAAAAACGGGATTTCGTCAGCATATTGGTCTTGGCGCGTTCCTCTGCCTTCCGGATCTTTGCAGATTTCTCCGCACAAGCGATGATCGCCTTCAATACCTCTAAATTCCGGTCAAAATAAAGCTGCAGCTCGTCCCCTGTCACGCTGAACACCGCTTTTGTCGCATCGGCACTGGCCAGCTTTGTCTTGGTCTGGCCCTTCAAAGATCGGATCCGGATGCTTCACAGCCACAATAGCTGTCATGCCGTTTCGCGTATCCGGTCCTGTAAATTTTGTATCTTTTTCCTTCAGGATTCCCAGCTCTTTCGCATAGCTGTTGATCATCTGGGTAAAACGAGTCTTAAAGCCCGCCAGATGCGTGCCGCCCTCCTGCGTGAAAATGTTGTTGCAGAAGCCGAGTACATTTTCCTCAAATGCATCGACAAACTGGAACGCCACTTCAACCTCAATCTGGTCGCTGACGCCCTTAAAATAAATTGGATCATGAATCGGTGTCTTCGTACTGTTCAGCTCGCGCACATACGCCACGATGCCGTCCGGCTCCGAATAAGTCACCTTTTCAGCCTCGCCCGCCCGCTTATTCTCATAAAGAATCGTCAGCTTCGGGTTCAGATATGCCGTCTCATGCAGGCGGCTCTTGAGCCAGTCCGCCTTGAACCGCGTTTTTTCAAAAATCTCCGGATCCGGCAGAAAATTGATCTCTGTTCCAGTCTCTCTTGTCTTTCCAACCACCGGCAGAAGACCATCGATCAGTTCAACCGTCGGGATGCCACGCTCATATGCATCGTGATGGATCTGTCCATTCTTATATACATTGACCTCCAGATGCGCTGAGAGGGCATTGACAACCGACGAACCGACGCCGTGCAGACCGCCGCTCGTCTTGTACGCATTGTTGTCAAACTTGCCGCCCGCGTGCAAGGTCGAGAGCACAATTCGCTCCGCTGCCACACCCTTTTTATGCATCTCCACCGGAATACCGCGTCCATTGTCCCGGACGGTGCAGGAGCCGTCCGCCTCCAGCGTCACGCGGATCTGGGAACAGGCGCCCGCCAGGTGCTCATCGACCGAGTTATCCACGATCTCATAGATCAGGTGATTCAGCCCCTTCGTTCCCACGCTTCCTATATACATACCAGGACGCTTACGGACAGCCTCCAGCCCCTCCAGAACCGTTATGCTGTCCGCATCATACTGTGTTTTACCCATAGATTCATTCCTCCTGTGCCCGACCTGGGAATAATATTTGCTGCCATTTACACGTGTGATGCAAACAGCAGCTTTTATTTCACTGGTCAAGCTGATTTCTTCCACTTATAATACGTATTTATTTTATGACTTTGAAATCATGCAAATAGAACATTCTAACTCTCTGGCATCACACCCGCCAGCCATTGTTTTATAGACTTTTCATTAGCGAAAAAGTAGTAAACCGTTCTCATTTACTATAAAATATTAGTAACTGTTCAGTATCTTCACAGTCACGCGCAAAAATCCATTAAAAATTGCCTGCGGCAATGGGATTTTTGCCTGCTAGCCCATGTTTTCGTACGGTCAGCGCAGTAAATGCGCGGACCTACTGAACAGCTACAAATATTATTACATAAATTCAAAAATTTTGCAACGCATTTTTCAGAACAAACGTTCGCTTTTCAGGCAACCGGATTCCATGCCAGCACTGCCAGCTTTCTTTTATCCCAGCGCCACATCCAGAATCATCATCAACACAAATCCAACCGCAAATCCGATCGTTCCCATATCAGAATGACTGCCCTGCGCCGACTCCGGAATCAGCTCCTCCACAACCACGTAAATCATCGCCCCTGCTGCAAGCGCCAGGAGAACCGGCAGAACCGGTTCCAGATAGCGGTACGCGGCGATCGTCGCAAGCGCCCCGATCGGCTCGACGATACCGGAGAGTGTTCCCATCGCAAACGCCTTTTTCCGGCTCATCCCCGACTCACTCCGAAGCGGCAGGGAAATGATCGCTCCCTCCGGGAAGTTCTGAATCGCAATTCCAAGTGAAAGTGCCAGCGCCGCTGCAAGCGTGATGCCGCTCTTTTCTGCTAAGAATCCGGCAAATACCACTCCGACTGCCATGCCCTCCGGGATATTGTGAAGTGTGACCGCCAGAACCAGCATCGTTGTCTTCTTGAGCCCGCACATATGTCCCTCCGGCTCATCACTTCCCAGATGCAGATGCGGAATCAGGCGATCCAGCAAAAGCAGCATCAGAATACCCACCATAAACCCAATGGATGCCGGCAGAAATGCCAGACGCCCCATCGCTTCGCACATATTCATCGATGGAATTAAAAGCGACCAGACCGACGCCGCCACCATCACCCCCGATGCGAACCCCAAAAGCGTTTTCTGGATGATCGGCTTTAACTCATTTTTCAAAAAAAAGACGCAAGCTGCTCCCGCCGTCGTACCGACAAACGGAATCAAAACCCCAAGTAGCGTATTATGATCCATATTCATTCCCTTCGCTTTCTTTTTTAATATCTGAGCGGTTCTTTCCCCGGAACCTTGTTTTTTTTCTTCTATTTCTCTTTGAGGTACCGGTTTGATCAAAGAAGTCATCTCAAGTTCCTCTGATTGAATATTCCTATTGTAGCATATGCACCTTTCTTTTGCACGGTTCCTTTTTATCATTAAGCCGATTTCATCCGCCAATCCCGGCTCAAATCCGATTCAAACAACCCTCTGTTTCGGCACCGGCATTCTTTCATATATTTCGTTTACAAATGTTTTTTCACAAAATAAAAAAAGAACCAGAAACCAGGCTGTCCCTAATTTCCAGTTCTCTTTTCATTCTTTGAATACAATGATTTATCGCTTTTTAATTTATTTCTGCTCAGAATTCTGTTTGATAAACTCATGAACATCGTTTACGCTTAAATTGCTCTCTTCGATCGCATCCAGTAATTCGCTTAATTCAGCTTTACGAATCTCAGCCGCTAATTCCTTTTTCTCTGCTTTCAGAGCTTTAACGGTTTCTTCTAATTTAGCCAGCTTCTCTTCTACCGCTGCCAGCTTCTCTTTGTTTACTTCTAATGCAGAACGTTTTGGTCCTCTCGGCATAATACATACCCCTTTCGTTTTCTTTGAGAATAGCACAAATCTCTTATTTGTGCAATATCGAACTTCCTTTTTTGAATGTCTTTCTCTCTGGACAAATTTCTTTTACTTTATTATAATATCAGGTTGTATCCAAACGCAAGAAAAAAGGAGTTTGTATGAGTAATCCCAATACACAGAACGATTTCTCCAAAGGAAGTATCGTTAAAAATATCATGAATCTCGCAATCCCGATGACGCTGGCGCAGCTTATCAATGTCCTGTACAACATCGTCGACCGCATCTATATCGGGCGTATTCCCGATCACGCCACTCTATCTTTGACCGGCATCGGGCTTTCGCTGCCAATCATCACGCTCGTCATCGCATTTGCCAACCTGTTTGGCATGGGCGGCGCGCCGCTCTGCTCGATCGAACGCGGGCGCGGGGATATCAAAGAAGCCGAGGCAATCATGGGAAATTCCTTCTCCATGATGGTTATTTCCGGTGTGCTTCTGACCCTTCTCTGCCTGATATTCCGCAAACCAATGCTGTATCTGTTCGGCGCCAGCGACGCTACTTATCCATATGCGGATGCTTACATTACGATCTATCTGCTCGGCAGCCTGTTCGTGATGGTCGGGCTTGGCATGAACTCATTCATCAATTCACAGGGCTTCGGGCGCATCGGCATGATGACCGTCCTTTTAGGCGCTGCCGCCAATATCCTGCTCGATCCGATTTTTATTTTTGTGCTTCACATGGGAATCCGCGGTGCGGCGCTCGCCACCATCCTGTCGCAGCTTCTCTCCGCTATCTGGATTCTGCGGTTTTTAACCAGTGACAAAACAATTCTGAAACTGAGACGTTCTTCCATGCGTCTTTCCGCGCAGAGAGTCCGGAAAATCGTCGGTCTCGGTCTGTCCGGTTTTACGATGGCGATCACAAACTGCACCGTCCAGATCATGTGCAACGCGACCTTACAGGTATATGGCGGCGATCTCTACGTCGGTGTTATGACCGTTATCAACTCCATCCGTGAAATTGCAACGCTTCCGGTAACCGGCGTCACCCACAGCGCCCAGCCGGTGCTCGGTTTCAATTATGGAGCAAAAGAATACGGACGCGTTAAAAAGGCGATCGTCTTTACCTCTTTTATTGCAATTTTATATACGACCGGTATCTGGCTGATCGTCGATGGTTTCCCGGCATTCTTTATCCGCATTTTTAACCAGGATGCCGAACTCATCGCAGCAGGTATTCCGGCGATCCGCTTATACTTTTTCGGATTCTTTATGATGTCGCTCCAATTCTCCGGACAGTCGATTTTCGTCGGTCTGGGCGAATCCAAAAAAGCGATCTTTTTCTCCATTTTCCGAAAAGTAATCATCGTCGTTCCGCTGACAATCCTGCTGCCAGGTATGTTCGGAATGGGCACCAACGGCGTATTCGCCGCCGAACCGATTTCCAACTTTGTCGGCGGAATTGCCTGCTTTGGAACGATGCTTTTAACGATTTGGAGAGAATTGACGAGATTGCAGAAAGGGAAGGATTCTTAAAGATAGAGAGGTTATTTATTTAACTGAAAATGGCTAAAAGTTTATGGGACGGACTTTTAGCCATTGCTGTATATAACGATAATTTTTACTATGTCAAAAATATACATTAATTTTTTCCATATGTTTCAATTCGACACGTATGTTCCTTCCTTACCTTATCATAATTAATTCCAACCAATAAAATATTTCCCATATAATTTAAAATCGATTCTGGATAGTTCTTTTCTTTGATTTGCTGCAGCGCAGTCTGTGCATTCTGATTCCATTTAAGTTCAATTACCAGCGCCGGATAATCATTCTTGTACTCTGGTTTTGGTATAAATACAAAATCCGCAAATCCACGTCCTGTCGGTAGTTCCCGAACTGGTTTAAAATAATATTGCATCGAACTCAGATAAGCAATCGCGAGAACACTGCTCAAAGAATTTTCATTATGATATTGAATAACAGATACATATTCATCATGAATCTTCCCGAGCTGTGATGCTACTACTTCCTCGTCCAAATCCAATGTTGCATCCAACAACCTCTCCGACTCTTGCTGAAACAGAAACATCTCATTCCAGCGTTTACTTTCTACCGCCTTAGTCAACTCCTGCCGAATTTCTTCATTCGGAACAAACGCCATCTTTTTCGCCTGATCATAGCCTAAATACCCCAAATGAATCATATATGTCAGCACATCGTTTTTACTCTGAATATTCGAAATATCATTTCCAAATGTTGATGTATCTACCTTCACTTCAACTCCAGACAGCATTTCGATAATTGCCGTTTTCAGTCCGTCATAATCCATATTAATGAGCGGCACAATCGCCTCATAAGACGCGGTTTCCGACCAATAGCTCTTAAATTCACCATCTAGCATGACACTCACAACTGCTTTGGGATTATAAACCTGACAATTTCTTAGAACATATCCATCATACCACGCCTTTACCTTATCAAATTCCACCTGATAGCGTTCTGAAAGTTCTTTCACCTCCGCCTCCGTAAATCCAATATACGGAGACAAGCGACCCGCGCTCAACATCGTAAATTCGTCAAAATTGTTCAGTGCCGACTGGGTTTTCTCTTTTTTAATAGGAAGAATGCCCGTCAAATAAGCAAGTTGAATATACTTGGTCGGTTCCGTTCCCTTAAACAATCCCCTCAGGAAACTTATATATTCATCCTGAATTTTCGAATTCGCCGCCATATCACGAATCAGAACATCCCACTCATCAATAATTACAACAAACTTATTCTTCGTTGCATTACAAATAAATGACAGTGCTTCTGGAAGCGAACACGTGTCACTCGGTATTGCTTCTGAATAGTATTTTCTTAATTCCTCAATCGTTTTCTCTGTAATATACGATACAACCCTGTCGGCACCCCCAGCAGCTCCTATACACCACTGGATATCCCAGTGAATCACATCATATCGGTTTAGATGTTCCTTGAAATCCGGGCTCTGACTAATTTCAAGTCCAGAAAACATATTCCCTGAATCGCAGCCCTTACTGTAATACGCTGTCAGCATATCCGCCGTAATCGACTTTCCGAACCTTCTGGGACGGCTATTGCAAATATATCCCTGCAATGTATTCATCACCTTATTGGTATACGTCAACAAACCTGTTTTATCAATATAGATTTCCGAATTCAACGCAACTTGAAACGCTGAATTATCCGAATTCACAAAAATCCCCATATTGACACACTCCTTTCGAAGTTGTTGCTTTGCCTGTTCATAATATTAATCATATTTATATGATTAATATTAACATTTGATAGTTTGAATGGCAAGATCATCATTCAAAACGTTCCTCTACTTCTCAGCCATCCGAATCAGCAACTCCAATATTTTAATTGCCATCTCTTCTTCCCGCATCCAGCCATTATAAACATCCTTCATGTCCTTCAAAATTATGCTTTCATCCGCCATCTCATAAAAGCGTTCATTTACTTTTTTTATGACAGCTTCATCTGGCACATCCTCTTCCATAAAATACATACTCTCTCCATAAATTCCCTTCCTTTTACCACCCATAACATCCCCTAATACCACACTTCCAAAATTTTCTATTCTGCAAGGTGGTAGTTTGAATTCCTCTAAAACAGAATCAAGAATTCTCTTCACTTCATCCGATGCCCGTTTTCGTTTCGTCAAATAACCATCCAGCGCCCCAAACAGGCGCTCCATTTGTCTCTTCAACTCCGTCGGTGTCTGAAGATAGCGGCTGTCCAATTTTATTTTCTGCCACTCAACATATTGTGGATGCGGTATCATCGTCTGGTGTCCCACTCTGAATTCAATAATGGAAGGATATGGATTTTCATTCAATATGTTTCTATGAATGTTCACAAGTTCATCATAAAGCGGTCGATAAATCTCCTGCGCTCTTTTCCTATTCAATTCTTCTTTTCGCTGCTGTGTGTTGACCCATATAGACCCAAGCAATGAAAAAACAGCACCGACAACTGCTCCAAGCAATGTTCCGATTATACCTAATAGGGTTTGAGAATCTGCTCGCGTGAAAAGATTCACTTGTCTTAACAATGTCACAAACATAAACAGGACAAGAATGACTCCACATATATAGATGCAGATTTTGAATTTATTGAAATAATATTTTAGCTTTAAAAATATCATAAATTCTCACTTCTCTTTGCAAAGATTTTTCTTGTATTGTAGCATTTCAAAAAAGAATTTGCAAAGATTTACCCAATCTATTTTTCAACTTCTTTTCTTCTTGCATCCTCCCCTTACATATGCTATTCTATGAAAATAGCAATTCCAGCAAAGCGGTCACTTTATAAAAAAGAACGGCTGAGTTTTTACTCCTCAGTCGCTCTTTCATCCACACACATTTCCCGTCCGCTCATCCCCGCCATCACAATCACAAACCAGAAAAACGGCTGACGGCAATTCATCAGCGTAAAACTTTCCGCCAACAGCGCCAGCACCGCCGCGCGCTGTGCCCGATCACATCGAATCACATTTCGTACAATCCAATATACAAGCACCGCCGCCGGAATGATACCATACGAAAACCAGACATCAAAAAAGCTCGAATGAATTTCATTCACATGAAACACATCAAACACGCCCGGGCTCAGCAGCTGTTCAAACCCATCATATGGAATAAACCGCTCAAAAAAGCCCTCTCCTGCCCCATATAATAAATACTGCGGTTCCAATACCAAGCGTTCTGCACTTCGATCGTAAAGCAAATCATAAAGATTGCCATTTGCCAGTTTCCAGAGTTTCTGCTGAATCCGCGAAAAAAGCGTGTAGCTCGTCTGGGAAACATCAAAATCAGCCCCCGGCAGGATCCTATATACCCCAACAGCCAGCAGCACCACAAAAACCGCGCCGCCTATCCACCACAGCCTTTTCCGCTTCGAATGACAGCATCTGTCCCAGAAAATCTGTCCGATAAGCACACAAAAGAATACAAGCAGCCCGACAAACATCCCCGTTGATTTTGCCTTTCCTATCAAAAACACTCCCAACAGAAACATTCCCCAGAAGCCGATACGTGTTTTCGCCGTATAAATCGCTTTCCGCCGATACCCCATAAAAAGTACCAGCATCATGGTAAAGATAAAAAATGCAAACTGGTTCGGATCATTGAAAGTTCCCATAAACCGGGCACCGCCCCAGGATTCATGGAAATAACGCCCATGTCCAGAGAATAAAACAAGCAGCTGGAATACCATATTGATGCGGCAAATCCAGCACAGACCACGCATAAAGTACTCTGAATACAGTGTCCGGAACATCCATATCAGACACGCGGAATAAATCCAATACATCGTATGCAGCGGGAACTCCCGATTGGAAGTCCGGATAAAATAGATTCCATTAATGATAGCAGCAAAGATGAGAAAAAAAACCCACGGAAGATCCTCCCGGTAAAATAATTTTGTCCGGTTCTTCCATGTTTCATAAAATGTCATCACACAGGCAGCCGCAAAAAACAGATCTGCAATCCCAATACTGCCGCTTGGGAACAGATAAAATTGTTTCAAAAAAACAGCTATGTAAAACAACCAACTTGCCACAATCTACTTCTTCCCTTTCGTAACAATTCTGCTTCTTTAATTATATCCATAAATTTTCCGGATAACATCCAGCCGTTATCATCCGGCTAAAACTTTCCTGCGCTGGCTCAATGTCTTCCTTATAAGTAATTCCAATCCATTTATCCGATGTAGAAAGCACCTTAACCGAAGCCGCTTCTTTTTCCAGCAATTCCGCTACGATATTCGGAAGGAGATATTCCTTTTTCTCTGGATACTCACCTAGTTGATCTAGAAATCTAGGAAAACCTTCCCTAATATATTGTAAAAAATCCGGATATCCCGCCCACATATTCATCGAAACCATCGTGTCTGGTGTAATCCAGCCTTCTACTTCTGCATTATCGCACCGAATCTTGCCGTCTATCTTCTGAATCCCGGTTGTCTCAATTACCTTTACAAGATAACCTGTTTCACCTGCCACACAGACACCTCTAGTAACGGCGCCATTCTCACTCAAAGTATTTTTCAGAGAAAATCCCGCCATCGCCAGAGGTATTTTCCCGTCCTCGTGCTCTCCCGAAATCAGGAAATCATGCAGCTTGACAAATGCTTCCTTTCCATAATAGTCATCTGCATTGATAATCACAAACGGCTCTTTCACGATATCCTTACAAGCCAGGATCGCCTGTCCTGTACCCCAAGGTTTCACACGCCCCACTGGGACTTCATATCCTTCTGGCAGATCCTCCAACTCCTGATAAACATATTCGACCGGCATGACCTTAGACAATCGGTTCCCGATCACTTCTTTGAATTCTTTCTCAATCGCCTTGCGAATTACAAAGACAACCTTTGTGAATCCTGCTTCTTTCGCATCATAAATTGAAAAATCCATGATAATCTCCCCGTTGGGAGCCATTTTCGCAAGCTGCTTGATACCGGTTCCGAAGCGGGAACCAATGCCAGCGGCCATGATGATGAGGGTCGTGTTCATTTTTTATCCTCCGTAGCATAAAGATTAATTCACTTTTTTTACTGTTTCCTTATTTGATTCAGAAATAATATAATGCGGTCTATGCTTTGCTTCATTATAAGTCTTTGCTATGTATTGCCCCATAATACCAATACTAAAAAGCTGTATTGCTCCAATAAAAATAATTGCACACATAGTAGATGCCCATCCTGCAACTGGATCTCCAAAGCACACCCTTCTAATTATAATGATAAGCATCATAATAAATGCTATAAATGTCATTCCAATTCCACTCCACGATGCAATACTAAGAGGCACTTCCGAAAAATTAATAATTCCATCAATAGCATACTTAAATAATTTCCAAAAATTCCATTTCGTTTCACCCGCTACACGCTCAACATTTTTATAAGGTAACCAATATGTTTTAAATCCAATCCATCCAAAAATACCTTTTGAAAATCGATTATACTCTCCCATCGATACGATTGCACTCACCATTTCCCGTTTCATCAACCGAAAATCTCTTGCTCCATCTACAATATCTGCATCAGAAATTTTATTAATAAGCTGATAAAATTTTCTAGCAAACCACGAACGTATTGGCGGTTCTCCTTCACGGTTTTCTCGACGTGTCGCAACACTATCGTATTTGCCAGACTCTAATATTTTTATCATCTCAGGCAATAGTGATGGGGGATCCTGCATATCCGCATCCATAACTGCTACATAATCTGCATCTGCATTGCAAAAACCCGCATACATTGCAGCTTCTTTTCCAAAATTTCTTGAAAAAGAAATATATGTAACATTGTCATTCTCAGCTGAAATTTTTTTTAAAATTGAAAGTGTTCTATCTTTTGAACCATCATTTATAAAAATCAGTTCATATTGACAGGACATCTTTTTTACGATTTTCATCATTTCCTCATAAAAAACTGGAAGTGATTCTTGCTCATTATAACATGGTACAATCAAAGATACTTTCATATTTTCCTCCAGTAAAATGAATTCATCAAAAAGTAATGCATCGTTTTTGCAACATTCCTAAATGAGAGCATCAACGTTCAGGATTAATCATCATTTTATAGTCCATGTTCTATTAAATGTTCAAAAATCCTATCCTTATTCTTACTAATATTTCTTTTTATAGAATCTGAAATCCATAATATTGTATTAGAAATAATAAAACTACATATAAATAAAGCTATAAGTTTTTCATGGTATGTAGCATTTCCAACATTCAATATTTTTCTTTCATAAAACGATTTTACCAGTTCCATACATTGCCAGTGAACAAGATAAATACACGTACTCAATTTTCCCAAATATTTGCATACACTTTCCCATTTTGTAAATTCATTCAAACATGTGATACTTACACAAACAAATAAAATCGGCAATGTTACAAATCCCAAATTTCCATCTACATAGCTATGAATCGTAGGCGTATTATTATATGCAATGAGCCAAATCACTCCATAACCTAGTATGGCAATAAGGTCACATACATATATAACATATTTTTTTATCTCATAGTTTTTCAATTTTTCTACAAAATAAAAAACCAATGTTCCACAAACCACTCCTAAAATAGCTCTCAAATTATCCGTCTTTATGAACCCAGACCACCCCCCCCGTTGCGATTGTTCCAAAATTAAATGACATATAACCACTTATCAAAAAAACGCTTAATGGTGCAGCGTAATAAAGATACCAACTTTCTTTGTAACGAATAATCGGGTATATCAACCACTCAGAAAAAAGCATAGCGGAAATATACCACCAAGTTCCATTCACTCCAACAATTGATATACCAGAACTATTCATAAAAGCAAATTCAAATGGCAACTTCAATATATACGTAAATAATGTCCATTTTTCTGGACGTTCATTTATTATTAGTAAATATAGCCATACAGACGAACAGAAAATAAAAGCCATAATAAAATATCCATATAATCCCTTTATTCTCCTAATTATATAATCTCTTATGCTTAATTTATTAGTATATATTGAATTTACAAGCAAATAACCAGATATAACGAAGAAAAACTCAACACCAATAAGAGCATAACCAAAAACCAATTTATCGCCTTCTCCGGCCAAAAAAATCCCATGCGAAAATACAATCAAAATACTAAATATAAATTTCAGTATATCTAATAAACCATTATATTGTCTTCTATATCCATCTACTATCATTTTTTCTACTCTTTCAAAGTATATAAACAATAATTTTCGGTAAAATTCACCCGCAAATAGTTGTTTTGCAAAATATCTTGTATGATATTTGTTTCATTATCTGTCAATATCCATTTTGCCTGTTTTGAAGCAAAGGTATCATAGATTGCACCTTTCGTTTCGGGACTAAGATTTCCTTGCCATTCTTGAATAACAAAATATTTATAACAAGGCATTAGATCTTCCAAAAGGTATAATTCCTTAAATTCATTTCCACCATAAACAACAAAACTATTTTTTTCGTTTGAAGGGATCTCATCAAGCAATTTCTCCCATTCTCTATCTGTTTTACTTTTAAAATTTTTTCTATAATCGAAGCTTTCAATCATCAAAGTCCCGTCATTAATGAGAAGTAAGCTTAAAATATTTACGCTAATTAATCCTAATAATACCTCCTCCCACTTTTTATCTAAAAGTAAACCTGTTAAATAATTTATCATAATAGGAATTTGTACAACACATACTAGAGGATATTGCGGAAATGCATCTCCACTTAAATACATAGCTTGCTCCAAAAGTCCCGTCAAAAAATACAATCCCGCTTCATCATATTTCTTTTTCATTAAAGCTATTATAGAAATAATAAAAGCAGATAAAGATAGAATATAAAGCAAAAAGTATAGCTTTACATCGTTTCCAGAAGCCGTTAATAACCAGGATTTTCTTCCCTCTGCATATTCAAAATTATATAATAATGTACCATAAATGCATTCATACAATCCACGTTTTAATGCAAAATATACCACAAATGGAATAATCACAATTCCACTTCCCATTAAACCAGATATAATGTTATTTTTAATATTTGTATATTTTCTCTTGTAGACCAAATATATAAATATAAAAAGTATCCCTGCACAAATCGGTATAAAATTTGTAATTCTGGTCGTCAAACAAATTCCAAAAGTTACCCCATATAGCCCTCCCGCTATAATGCAATGTTCACTGTTATTTTTCCTCTCTTTCCAATATTTAATAATTTCATAAAAAGACCAACTAATGAATGGAATGCAATATTCCTCAACAGTATTTCCATCTCCGTAATTGCGTTTCATTATAATAAGGGTAATAATAACCACCATAAATCCATATACCTTATTTTCATAAAACAACTGACTAATTTTATAAAATGCAATTAACGAAAAAAACAAAAAGAAACACTGAATAAAAGCCACACCATATTTTTGTCCATTTGCCAACCAAAAACCCAACATATCAATCCAAAAGATAAACGGTCCTTTATGATCAAACAAATCAATATATGGCACCTTTCCTAAATACCATGCTTTACCTATTGTTAAAAATTGTGCTGAATCTCCACCATAATAATATGGGAACAATGGAGATGTGCTGTAAGAAAAAAGCAGTACATACAACATTGAAAGACACATAATCAAAATTATTTCTGTTTTTTTTATTTTTCTGTTCATAATTATCCGTTCAGTAATACTTCCGATTCCTTTCCTAAAAGTTTATATTATCTTTTTATATACTTCTGCATTCTCTTTGCCAATATATTTTGCTACAAGTTCATATGTTTCTTTCTTATTTTTTATTCTATTTAAGTCTTTCTTTGCTCGTTCCTTATATATTTTTACAAATTCTGCCTTTATCTTATTCAATGCATATAAATGCGTCTGAACTTTGCTAACCTGCAAACAATCATTGAGAATTTGATTTTTTTGGCTCACAATAGATTCTTCCAGATGATCGAATATATCAAAATGCACATACAATCTTTCATCATCCACTGCAACATCCTGTCCGGGGCGCGACAATCTGTAATAGTATAAATATTCATCAATTGCTATTACAGATTTGGCCGCAGCAAAGACCTCAATTTTAAATGGAAGATCATCAAATCGTCTTAAATCCGTATAAAAATGTATTTTATTCTTCTCTAAGAAACTCTTTTTATAAATTCCTCTCCAAATAGCCACCCGACAATGCATAATCAAATTCCATATTTTCCTTTGATCCGTTGTTCCATCACAATACGGCCATCCTAATGCATCCTTTACCCTCTTTGTTGTTTTTGTATTTTCATAAAATTCATTATAGCCACAATAGCTCACATCATAAGAGCCGATCATTGCTGCGCGAAGCAATTTTCGAAACATACTCTCATCTATGAAATCATCTGGATCTACAAATCCAACATACTGTCCCTTAGCTTTTTCAAGACCAAATTCTCGTGCTGAAGCACATCCTCCATTTTCTTTATCTAGTAACTTAATTCGTGAGTCTTTCTTTCCCCATTCCAAAACAATATCTCTTGAATTATCTGGAGAACCATCATTTACAAATAAAAATTCTACATACGGAGCCTTCCATGTTGTTACACTTCTTATACATTCATCTAAATATGCAGCAACATTGTACATAGGAAAAATCACACTCAATTCTATTTGAGATTCTTCTTTTCTATTCCATACTAACATTTTTGGTTCTTTATTCTTTCGAATTGTCTTTATCATGATCGTTGATGTAATTTCTTTAAACATCTCCCATGTATTAAAAGCGCCCGTATAGCCTTCTAAAACCTCTGCAAATAAATAGTTTGGCTTCCATATTAATGCTGTTATTAATTCTTTAGGCATTATATTTGTTGTATATAACGCCCACTTCTGCTTTTTACCTTTAAATTCATTTTGATTTACATAAGCAACTTTACTACAATATTCTTCATTATATTTTTCTATTTCTGTTTCACATTTCTTTACAATCTCATTTCCAAACTCCTGATCAAATTTTCCAATAATTATAAAATCATCAACATATATATTGTTTAAAATTTCCACAATCGTTCTATATTCGGACGTTTTATTTATCCAATATACAACTGTTTGTATTTCTGTATTTTTATTTAAAAAGCATATAGCTTCATTCATTATATTTTCCCCTTTGTTTCAAACTATTAAATCTGTTAATTATTTAAAAAGATATTTTTTTAAGGACCATTTTATTGTATATATCAATCCATGATCTTGAATACATTTTAATCCACCATAAATAAGACCTTTTTTCTTTTCTCCATATTCTCCAAGTATTTTTTCTCTTTCGTCATAATCCCTTAAGAGCAAATATTTTTCATTTTTGACTATTTCGAATAATTTACTTTCCAGATTTTTTTTATTTGAAATATTATTTAAGTAAAATTCAGTATCTTTCTTATCTAACTCTGAAAATAATCCATGAAGTCCATCCAACAACGGAGCAATATATTCTAAATTAGTAACATTGATACTCCATAACGAATAATTCAAAATTAATCCAACTACATAAGCACGCTCCGTTTCATTAAAATCATTTTTGTTTTGGACATCTAACAACTGTTGAAATATCGGAATCATATCCAATCTGGATTTCCCACCGCCTGCTGTTATTTGTCCCCCTTGATTTATACGATAAAAGAATCCTACTTCCGGCAACGCCATGCATGTATTTGCTCGATTCAACAAATAAAAGTGCCCTGGTATATCTTCCCACTTTAATTTTTCTGGAAATTCAAATTTATTTTCTTTAAGAAAATTTGTACTATAAATTTTTCTACAAGCATTTACTTCCAACGCATACAATTCCGTTTTTTTTCTAACATTTGTTTGAATATATGATCGTCCATGTTTTACTTCAAATATTTTTTCATATAATTTTTTATCCATCCATGGAGTTACACAATTAGTAACTGTGTCATAAACCCAGGGAAGAGTAAACACTATATCTGGTTTTTCGTCCGTGTTTTTTATAAGTTGCGTAAATTTTTCAACATATCTTATATTAAGCCAGTCATCACTGTCCAAAAAACACAAATACGGTGTTTTCACTTCTTTCATTCCTGTATTTCTGGCTCCACCAAGCCCTTTGTTTTCCTGATAAATATATGTAATCAAATCACTGTATTTATTTTTATAATCTAAACATATTGTTTCTGTTCCATCTGTGGAACCATCATTAACAATAATAATTTTATGATTTCTCTTTGTTTGATTTACCAAGCTATCCAGGCATTCAGCAATATATTTTTCAACATTATATGCTGGTACAATAATCGTAAGTAGTTCGTCCACCCTATTTTCCATTTCATTTACCTCTTATTTATATTTTACTTTTTTCTTAAATATCTCAAAGTATACCTCACCCCGTGCTCCCTAACACATCTGATTCCTCCCACAATTTTCCGACTCCACTTACATTTCTCTTCTGCTTCCCGAATCGAATATAAAGTCATATCCCGAACCAGTCCTTCATAATAAGGAGTCATTCTGGCATACTTCCAAAACACTTCTCCAAAGTCCATCTCCGGATGATGCCATGGTTTTTCAGAGCCTGCATAATGTATGATTTTGGGCTTCTTTCTTGCCTCAAGATACATCTCATTCAGCCATGCTGGTGACTTTACTACAATCTGATTTTTCCGGATTCCGGCATAGTCCACCATCATATTCCATACCATATCCAGATAGCGTACTTTTCCTTCGCATAGCTTATTTAAAATATCCTGATCCAGCAGCTGAAATTTATGTGAAGTTGCATACTGTAATTTTTCTTCCACCGTATATATCTTCCGAAACTCTTCCAGATTCATAAGCAAAGTTCCTGCCTGAAAATACATATATGGCTCTTTTAATTTCAAAACCTGATCCATATACTGTTTTTTATTTGGTTCATAACCGTTATACAGCCCCGCTGTATCTGCATCATGACACGCCCCCAGAAGATATCCATCTATATTTTCGTTGTATAATTCAGCCACATCGCCCTGTACCACCATATCTGAATCCAGATACAGTATTTTTTGATATCCAGGAAGCAATTCCGGCAATACAAGCCTGAAATATGTCTCAATACTGAAATGCCCCCGGATATAAAAAGAACATCCCTGTATATACGGCGTTGGATCCAGATAACGGATGCTAAAATTGCTTTTATCCGTTATCATCCTTTTAAGGATCTCTTTATTTTTTTCCGATATATTTTGTGTCAATACAAGGATGTCATAATTGTATTTACTGCTGGCACATTCACGTATACTCTCCAACAAAGTTGACATATATGGAACAAATTTATCATTGCACGCAAATGCGATCGCAATATTCCGCTCCTCAAATGCCGGCAGCACAGATACAGGCTGTTTCGCCTCCGTATGAAAGACAATGACTGTCTGCAAAGTTTTTATTTTCAGATTTCTGGTTCGTTTTAAATGCATATAATAAAGGGTCAGCAGCCGTTCCCCCAGATGCCCCGGAGTTCTCCTTCCCTCAATGGAATAGTCACGCATATTTGCTCTTTTTTCAAATTCAAACAATATATCAAACAGCCATTCCATGTATTCGAAGAACAGTTCTTTTTTCATAATATACATATTGCAAAAACACGTGTATTTTCCCTTTAAATACAGCTCCATATCTTCTGCATAATCAGGATATTTTTCTCTTACAATGTCAGATACACATTTTAAATCTTCAATATGCAAAGCATCCCCGTACTGATATTGTTCATATACATTCGAAGCTTTTCCCGGCATCGAGGCAACATTTTTTTCTTCTGAAATCACCAGATCATAGGAGGAAACCAGCGCTTCTATCTTCCCATCAGAAAGTCCATACTTCTCTTTCATTTCTTCTGATAAAATATTTTCACGCACATTTCCCCAGCGATCTTCCCTATACCGCCGATCTGAAAAATTCAAATATCTCCGGTAATGGAAAAAACCATAATAATCCGCGTTCAAATTTTTCCAAGCCCAATACTGTGCTGTCAATTCACAATACATCGAATTTTTTTCAGATATATTTTCTCCTGTATTGTCCATAAGCATATTGTCCAGCTTTCTTTTTCCCAGAGCCGCTCCCACCTGAATCGGTAGAAGAATATTACTTTTTAAGAGCGCCGTATCTTTATGGCAAGCTACCAGAATCTTTACATTACTCATTCGAACCTCTTCATTCTCTATGCCAGACGATTTATGCCAGACTTTCCATGTATTGTTTTGCAATCTCGTCGACTTTTCCAATACCCTTTACAATTCCCTTTTGAAGCCAAAGCGCATGATCGCAAATCTGCTGTACCGATTCAATCGAATGCGATACGTAAAGAAGTGTTGTTCCGCCTGCCCGCATTTCATTCATGCGTTTTTCACATTTCTTCTGAAATGCATAGTCACCTACTGAAAGGACCTCATCACAGATCAAAATATCTGGTTTGACAATCGTTGCTATCGCAAATCCCAGTCTCGCCGCCATACCGGAAGAGTAGTTTTTAATCGGCATATCCAAAAAATCCTGCAATTCTGCAAATTCTACAATCTCGTCGAAATGCTCTTCCATAAATTTTTTATCATGCCCCAGGACAGCACCATTTAAGAAAATATTTTCTCTGGCTGTCAGATCACCATCAAATCCGGCACCCAGCTCAATCAGCGGCGCTATGCTTCCGTTGACTGTTATTTTTCCTTTATAAGGTTTTAGAATTCCACAGATTGCCTTTAACAGCGTAGATTTTCCAGATCCGTTTACGCCGATAATTCCCCAGGCTTCTCCTTTTTTCACCTCAAACGATACGTCATTGAGTGCGAGAAATTCTTTAAACATCAGTTCATGCTTTACAAGCTTGATGAAATACTCCTTTAAATTATCGATCTTCTCGGACGCCATATTAAAACGTATTACAACATGCTCCGCTTTGACCGCACATGTATTCATATCCATACAGATGTCTCCTATTTCGCGTAATTAAATGTAAAGTATAAAACGATCCTGATTTTTCATAAAACATGCCGTTCCGATTACCAAAACTCCCAACGCGACCAATGTTCCCTGTAAGACCATTCCCAAATCCGGAAGCTGCTGCATCAAAACAACCGTTCTGAACTGTGTGATATAGGAATACAGAGGATTAAATGTCGTAATTCCCCATCTCAATCCATCCGGCAACTGATTGATCGGATAGAAAATAGGGGTCAAATACATCCAGCCTGTCATAAATGCAGCATAGATATACTGCACATCTCTGAAAAATACGGTTGCCTGCGACAGGAATAAACCAATCCCCGTACTGAACACATATACCTGGATAATAATGAACGGAATGAAAAGCATATACCAGTTCAACGGAACTCTGCATACAAAAAGAACAATCAGCATCGCGCCAAGAGAAAACAGCATATTTACACATGAGCTTGTCACTTTGGAAAGTGTAAATATGTATTTTGGTACATACGTTTTCTTTAACAGGGATGCATTTCCTGTGATTGACCACATTGCCTGATTCGTTGATTCTGAAACAAAATTAAATACGGTCTGTCCGATAATCAGATATACTGGATAATTCTGTATATCAAACCGGAACATATTTGAAAATACGATGACCATGATCATCATAATCATCAATGGATTTAAAATACTCCACAGATATCCTAAAAAACTTCTCCGATATTTCAGCTTTACATCTCTCTCAACTAACTGCTGCAAAAGATTTCTGTAATTATATAATCCATTCAAACGATCTCTAAATCGGCTCATTTTTAAAAGCTCCTATTCATCTTACTAAGCGCCCAAACCGCCGCCCCATACAACCGATACCGGCTCATCCGGAGCGCCTTTACCGCCTTATTCCGGTTTGCATGATAAATTCCCGGATATTTTTCCAATAATTCCTTGTCAAACCGAACCAGCTGATTTCTCACCATTTTATCCGCAGGAAGACTCAAAAGGATCTTGACTCTTCCTGCCGCCACGCGGGCGATTCCGCTCTCGATATAGCGCATTTTTTCTTCGGAACAAACAATCTCCCCGTTGCGGCATTTCTCATAAAATGCACACAAGGATTCCAGCACCCGGTCGTAATTTTTCTTATTCTGAATCATTTTTTCCGGGCTGACACTCTGACCTGCACGTCCAATCCGGTACTGATAGACAAAATCCGGCAGAAAGGACACGGTTCGCACCCATGGAATCGGATACAGGATGTATTCCGCATCGACGTAATAGCAGTGCTCGTCGATTGAAAGCGGCATCTGTCTCAAAATCTCCGTCCGCCAGGTGATTCCATGCATTTTCATATAAACCTGATCGGCAATCCCGTCGAAGACGTAGGATTTTCCATATTTCACGCCCTTGAATGGCTCTTGCATCTCTGCTTTACTTGGAAAAGAGGATTCTTCGCCGCTTCCATTGTCAAACCGCCAGTAAAATCCGCTGACTACCGCATCGTCATTGGTATGCGCCAATGCATCTACTAAATTTGAAAATGCCTGCGGATCGACCCAGTCATCGGCATCGACAATCTTTAGATAATGGCCTCGCGCCTCCCGGATACCACAATTAATACCGGAACCGTGGCCACCATTTTTTTTATGAATCACGCGGACCGTATCCGGATATGCTTCTGCATATTGATCCGCGATTTTTCCGGTCTGATCGGTTGAACCATCATCTACCACAAGGACTTCCAGGCATGACTGCCCACATTTCTGGTGTTTGATATCGGATTCTGCCGCACTTTTCTCTCTTTCTGTATGTTCAAGCGAACGGCACTGTGCTTCGCATCCGGCACAGAGTGAATCCAGTGTATATTGAATATATTTTTCCGCGTTATACGCCGGGATGACGACTGTCAGAAGCGTTTCCATTGTCTGCCACTCCTTCCGTACTTTCTTTTAACATCATGATCTTCGGGGTCATCAGCATCAGCTTCAGATCCAGAAGCAGCGAATAATTCCGTATGTAGGTCAGATCCAGCTTCAGCTTGTCATAGGAAGTCGTATTGTATTTCCCGTAAACCTGTGCATAACCGGTCAGCCCTGCTTTCATTTTCAGACGATAGCAAAATTCCGGGATCTCTTCCTCTATCTCCGCCGCCAGCTCCGGGCGTTCCGGGCGCGGTCCCACGATCGACATCTCGCCTTTCCAGATATTAAAAAGCTGTGGAAGCTCATCCAGACGGGTTCTGCGGAGGAAGTGTCCGACCGGCAGAATCCGATCATCATTTTCAGCCGCCAGTCTGGCGCCTGTTTTCGCTTCTGCATTCTGAATCATCGTCCGGAATTTACAGATCTGAAACTCTTTTCCACCCTCGGTCAGCCTCGTCTGCTTATAAAACACTGGTCCCCGGTCGGTCAGGTAGATCGACAGCGCCACCAGCAGAAAAAATGGCGATAAAACAACGATTCCCAATCCCGAAAAGAATAGATCAATCGCCCGTTTCACAAACCGCTGTCCCCCGGAAATGCCCTCATTTCTTGACAGAAGAAGCGGACTGTCGAAAATATCCAGTTCTTCCGAGGTCCGGAGCAGAATATCCGACAGCTTCGGCACTGTATAGGTGCGGATGTCCTTTTCAAAGCATTTTTTCAAGAGTGCATTTCGCTCCTTGGCTGGAATATCGCCGATAATCAAGGCGTCAAATGTCCCTGCTTCCCGGATGATCGCCTCCATTCCCACCCGGATATGAATCGCTTTCGCCAGGTAATATTTATCCTCGCGCGAATTGATTTTTTCCATCAGATGAAATGCCGGACGATCGCCACATACCAGAAGCATTCTTCTCGGCGGAAACAGCAGCCGATATAGCCGCTGAAATAAGTACGTCCAGACGATCGCCGCCAGAAGCTGTACCAGCGTCATCGCCAGTAAAATCCGCGGATCGTGAAACTTCTTATCCAGCAATGAGATTTGTATATAAGTAATAATATTTAAAAGTCCGATCGACAGTATCTGAGAGCAAAGCAGGTTTCCCTTTTTCAGATATCCGATCCTGAATCCCCCATATGTATATAGGAAGAAAAACAAAATTCCTGCATACAGGGCGATCATCAGCCAGTTTCCTCTTCTCCAAAATGGAAATTCAATTAATTTATTGAAATAACCGTTCCAGACGCATCCATAAATCCCCGTCAGGACAGCCATCAAAATGACCGCGCCTCCCATTCGGAACAGCCTCTTGAATGGTTCGTATTGTCTCAAAATAGTATCCTCCTGAACTGTCAGGCGTGCATTCCTTCCCGCAACTTTTTCTGATACAAATAGCCGCGAATCCCAACCGGCAGTATGCTTGCCGCCACACGCACAACACAGTTACTTATATATTCAGGAAATGTCAAAAATCCACTTTTATAAAAATGGGTCTGCAGACGCATATTTTCTTTCGCATATGCCAGACCGCCGCGCCGCTGCATCATGCCATTTCCGGTTCTCGCGTATACCAGCACATCCGGCAGATTTTCTGCCCGATAACCAGCCTGCAGCATCCGCACCCATAGTTCATAATCTTCGGCGCCCTTCACTGCACGATAATTGCCAACCGCTAAAACAGCGTCCCGCCGCATCATAACCGCCATATGGTTCATCGGGTTGCGCCTGCGGGCAAATGTAAGAATCTCCTCATAACCGCACGGCAGCGTCCGGGTACCGGTGATACAACAATCTTCTGGAATCTCCACCGGCTCTTTCGGCGTATCTATCGTCCACTGCATATTTGCTGCTTTTTCCAGCGAATCCATCTCAAACTCGGCAATCGCTCCGCTCGCCAGCGCCAGCGCCGGGTTGCCACGGAACTGCGCCAGCTGCTTTTCACATCGTTCCGGACAGGCGATATCGTCGCTGTCCATGCGGGCAATCAGGTTATTTCGGCAGCTTTCTACTCCTACTGCCAGCGCCGGTCCTATGCCGCGATTTTCCGGCAGGCGCACGACTTTCACCTGTTCGAACCATGTTTCTTCTAATTCCCTGATTACTGCATCGAGTTCTTCCGTCAGCGGACCATCGCAGACCAGGACAAACTCATCCGGCGGAACACTCTGTTTCATCATGCTGAGCGCCGCCCGGTAAAAATAGCTCGGATTTTCCTTTCGGTAAACAGGCATCAGAACGGAATACTTCATATCTAAACTTCTCATATGCCTGCCACCTGCTCCCGGTTTTCGTCGCCTTTTACACGGATCGCCAGTTCTACCCGCCGTGCTGCTCCCAGCATCGGCATCTCCAGCGTCACAACCCGTTTCCGGATTCGTTTCCGCACGATCTGTCCCAGCGACTCTCCTAAAATGCCTTCCGCCGACACGATCTCTCCCGCCTCGTTTACCTGTACGAGAAATCGTCTTACCGTATGCTGCGGATCCCCTCGAAGCAGGCGTTTCAAAAATTCTTCCTCCGCCCTTTCCAGCGGTACTGCTTTCTCATCGAGCGGAAGCTTCGCAGAACCCGCCAAAATTCCTATCTTCTGTTTCAGTTCTCCCGCATCATCCGTATCCACAAAGATATATCCCGGAAACATCGGCTCCACACCGATGTGATAAATCCCGCCCATCCGCCAGGACCGTTCTTTAGACAGCACAAAACAGGGCTTATCCGACTCTCCCGAATAAACCCGGTTCAATTTCTCTGCCATCTCAGCTTCTCTTCCTGCAGGCGTTTGTACTGCGTACCACATACCGAGCTTCTTCCTCTCGTTTTTACAGTTTTCGCAGAATACGCAATTCTGCGAAATTTGGTTCACATTATTTTGACAATATTATTTTTTAAATTATATTGATTGAAAATTTGACAAATAACTGATCAGAAATGCGTATCTTAATAATTTCATAATAGATTCTTGTCAAAATTCTATTGTGCTCTAAAATTTTAATCCAAATTTCGCAGAATTGCGTATTCTGCGAAATCTTTATTGTTTAGTTTATTATGCAATATACCACAATATATAAACAATCTAATCTTATGCGTAAATTGTGCATAATTCCCCTTATTTATTTTTAACAAAATCATTTTTAAAAACAAATAGGGACTTGAAGCAATCATTGTCCTATGGTATTCTGTAAATACAAAAGCATATATTTTTCTATATCAGCCATCTGACTGTCTGGCATTCTAAATCATCTGAGAATCTTATGCTTTTCCAACTTATTCACAACTGAAAAGCAGGAGGTTTTCAAAAAGGATTTTGCCTTGTTCTCCTGCTGAAAGGAGGACAATTACATATGAAAAAACACAAACACACTATGAGCACAACTGTAGACAGATATCGGAGGCAAAAGAAACGACTTGCAGACAAGAGCCAGGCACGGCGCGATCACAAAGACACTCTTTTCCGGATGCTTTTCAGCAGCCGTGAAAATCTTTTAAGTCTTTATAACGCTGTCAATGGGACTCATTACACGGATCCCACCGTTTTGAAAGTTGTAACATTGGAAAATGCTGTCTACATGAACATGAAAAACGATCAGGCGTTTCTTCTGGACTTTCACCTCAATCTCTATGAGCACCAGTCCACCTGGAATCCCAATATGCCGCTTCGTTTTCTGCTCTATGTAGCAAAGGAATATCAGATGCTTATCCGAAATCAAACTATCTATTCTTCCGCACTGGTTTCACTTCCAACACCACATTTTATTGTATTTTACAATGGGGAGGAACCCAAGGAAGCTGAAAGTACTCTGAAACTTTCCAGTGCATTCCAGCAATTCACGGATCATCCAAAACTGGAACTGCTTGTCCGGGTTCTAAATATCAACTTAGACAAAAATCCTGAAATTTTAGATGCCTGCCAAACTTTAAAAGAATATATGCTTCTAGTCGAACGAATCCGGCGATATACAAAAAATATGCCGTTAAACGAAGCCGTTGAAACGGCTGTAAATGAATGCATCGAAGAAAATATCCTGGCAGATTTTCTTCAAAAAAACAAATCGGAGGCGATTGCTATGTGTTTATTTGAATATGATGACGAACGGGAGAAAAAATTGATTCGTAAAGCAGAATTTCAAGAAGGCGTCAAGGCTGGTCTCGCCTAGGGACGAGCAGAAGGATTAAATGAGGGTAGGAATGAACGTACCAGCAAAATGCTTCACGCCATCCGTCTGATTCAGCAGAAACATTCACTGCAGGATATTCACGCTAAGACTGGGCTTGAGGTGGAAACGATTCAGGCGATATTAAAAGATTTGCAGAATATACAGTAAACTATATTTCTTTATTTAGCAATTAATATCTCTGTTACATAAATTAATTTTTACCGTTAATTTTTCACGAAGAAGGTGTCAAAAAATGCCAAAATATAATTTCTATTATGACGAATCCGAACATAGCCGGAAAATTAACTACACGACAATAAGTGCCTCTAATTATTATGATAATTTCATAACTATGATTGTTGGATGGTCTACCCGAAATGATGATATTCTGCAGCTTCACGCCGACTTTGAAACTAAATATGCGGACAGGCAAAATTGCAATGGTGAAATCAAAAGTACAATGCTTCGACAAAAACAATTTAAATATGGTTTCGCTTCTCTCAACAGACAAAACGCTCAATTTATATATGATTTTTTGTCACTTTTTAATAAGGATATTCACATTTACTTTTCCATTTCCAGTAAGATCGAATATCTTGTACTACAACTTTTCCAGAATTACCGAAACAATCTTCTCATTGATGCAGATTTAATGAAGTATTCCATCATAAAAGCTCTTGTTATGTACCATCCTCAGGAAATCATTAAATGCATCTTTGAATCACCCAAAGATTTTTTAGCAGAATTAAAAAAGTTTTTCCAAAATAGAATTGAATATAATAAAGGCAATCCCAGTTTAAAACAAAAAGAAACTGAAGCATTTCAACAGATTTTATTCATACTGAATGATATCGCAGATTCTCCAGATATTAATTGGGATTATCATATGTCCTTTGATGGTTTTAAAAAGTATCTCGGGGAAAAAGACATATCAAATTACCACCTAACCATTGATAAAGAAGGGGAAGAAAACGAACAAAGCAAAACTTTAAAAGCCGCTTGCGAAATAGGGCTATATAATTCCAGTGAGGCAAATTCCATAGAGCTTCCAGGACTTCGTATGGCTGATATGCTGGCAGGCATTATATCAAAGTTAATGAAAGGTTTATTTGATTCATTACGGTATCAATCGCTTGACGACAGTACTAATAAAAAACTTTTAGAGCCAGACTGGTTTTACCTAAATGAACTCCAATTAAACATTTACAAAAAACTCTATTGTCTTATTTGCGAGTGGCAACCTGCATGGTACAAATCCTACTCTGGTATATATTCAGATGATTTAGTCCTTTTTAATGCTTTACTTAATTTCATGAATCATTTTGAATCTATCGAACAAATCCAGGAAAATATCAATATGCAAGGTGAATACTTCAATGCTTTTGCTTGTGAACAGTTAGAAAACTACTTTAAACTGAGAAAATGCAAACTACCAATCGAGCCTGTAATCCCTTTTGATAAAGAATCCTACCTAACCCCCAGAGGCGGAAGAATATTTTTTAATTCGAGAAAACAACCACTTTTGCCATTATATAAAGCTTCTCAAACTTTTAATGTATTGTCTGTTGGTGTAGATCAAACCCTTACCCCAACAGTAACCATTCTAAGTGGTTACAAAACTGAGTGTTTTCAACTTCCAACCGAACTCAGCAAATGGGCTCGCAGTGTTATAGGTATGGCTTCCATGGGAGTAAATCTCTTCCCTGCCAAAGTTACTTTTTCCAATATTAAGGGAAAATACTATGCAGATATACTTTAGTGTAGGGAACAGCTAGGCACTTGCATTATATAGGGAAGAGCTGCTGGCTACCAATCAGCCGTGCAGCTCTTTTTATACTTTACATCAAAAAACACTCCCACTGTCTGTATACCAGAAGCAGGAAGACATTGAATGATTCGACTGAACTTTCAGATCCTTACTTTTTCTTCACCATACACCGCTTCTTAAAAAACGAAATGCCATAGCAAAGTACCTGATCGTAGTCATCCTCGTACTCTTTCGCATACATTCTGTCATCAATCTGCCGCAGAGCTGTATCGCACTCACTTTCTAATTTTTCCAGATTTTTCGTATACTTTGCCTCAAAGACTGCAACCCGTGCGTTGAGAGAATCGTAGACAACCACATCGCTGCGACCTTCTCCATGCTCCTTATTGGAATCCACCATATACCCAGCGCCGGTAAAGATGCCAGCGAGAAAAGCGTGATAAAAATCTTCCCGATAATCATGGTAACTGATCGTGCGACGCAGCAACGCATTCATCTCTCTTGTAATGCCCTCGCTGTCACCGTTCCAGACCGCGTCAAACAGGGCATTCCGATCCCATTTCCTGGTGGTGTCATCAAACCATTTGATGACGGTCGTTTCAAAGATTTCTTTAATTTCCGCATTCGGAATCATAAGGGCAGCCATGCCATCTGGCAGATCATCCTTATAATCAGATCTGCGCGCTTTCGTTAAGTATCCTGTCAGGTACAACATACTCCAAAGGTTATCCTCAGAAGAGTGCAGATAATCATAAGTCAGATTTTCGTCCACACGCTGAACAATGCAGCCGCCAGACATCAGAGTTTCAAGCTTTTTTGTAATAGTACCGCCTGCATAGTCAATAAAGGAACGAATAATAGCATTATCGCTTGTGTTTTTCCAATAACTGACTGGCTTCGCCTTTGGATTGCGCTGCAGTTCCAGCATATAGTTCATGACATCCCACGGACAGTAAACATCAAAATCGCCAAAATGGTAACCGTCATACCATTTCTTCATGTCATCCGCCCGTTCTGTCAGACCGACATCCTTTAATAACTGATCCACCTCACTTTGCACAAAGCCAAAATACTCATTTAAGCGTGAATCCGTAATGGTATCTGATATAAAATTATTGGTTCCCGTAAAAATACTCTCTTTTGCTATTTTCAGACAGCCTGTTATAACGGCAAAACTAAGTGACTGGTTGTCTTTCAGAGCCTGCATCAAGCCCTTCATGACATCCAGCATTTCCTTATAATAACCGTTGTTATTTGCTTTCGCTACCGGAACATCATACTCGTCTATCAGGAGAATTACTTTTTTATTGTAGTGCCTGTTTAATAATTGCGTTAAAAATTGAATGGAACGCAGCACATCCGTCTTTTCCGCCTTTCGGTCACTTATCCGCCGGAAAAGAGACTTTTCCTGTTCACTGATTGTCGGACTATCTAAGAGATATGCGTGATTCTGATACAAAAAAGCGATCTCATAGACAAGCTGCTGATATGCATCCGTAAAAGTGAGCCCTTCTATCTGCCGAAATGAAATAGAAATCGTAGGATACTGATTCATCCATTCATTGCATAGTGCCTGATGATCTGTAATTTCCAGTCCTTCAAACAGCTTTCTGCTGTCTTTACGGATATCGAAAAAGCTTTCCAGCATATTCATTCCCAAAGTCTTACCAAATCGCCGGGGACGGGTAATCAATGTCACTTCCGCCTTCTCATCCAAAATTTCCGCAATCAAGCCAGATTTATCGATATAGTAAAAATCACCATTTCGGATTTTTTCAAAATTTGAAATTCCAACGGGAATATTCATTTTTTTCATCTCTGCCGCTCCTTTCCCGTAGCCATGCACAGATCTTTCTTTCATGTTTATGATAACATGAATCCCCTATTCTTACAATCAAAACTCCATCTACCGTGCAGTTCCTGAAATAAAAAAGAAACCAGCTATCTCTTTTACATCCCCTGATTTTGAATATAAAAGAAAAACTGGTTTCTTAATTTTTACTCTTTGAATCTCTGTTTTATATCGCTTATTTCGAATATAAAAATTATTTCTGTCTCGCCTTAAACGCCCGGTCAATCTCCCGCTTCGCGTCCTTTTTCGCCAGATCGTCTCTCTTATCATACAGCTTCTTACCGCGTGCCAGACCAATCTCTACTTTTACGAGACTTCCTTTAAAATACACCTGCAGCGGTACCAGCGTATATCCTTTTTCTTTGATCTTTGACATCAGGCGGCGGATCTCCAGTTTGTGGAGAAGGAGTTTCCGCACACGCAGCGGATCTTTGTTAAAAATATTTCCTTTCTCATACGGGCTGATATGCATGCCGAATACATACACCTGACCGTCGCTCTCGATCTTGATAAATGCCTCCTTGATGCTGCATTTACCCATGCGGATCGATTTGACCTCGGTACCGAACAACTCGATCCCTGCTTCGAATTTATCATCGATAAAATAATCATGGTAGGCTTTCTTATTATTCGCCACCATCTTGATTCCTGCTCCCATTTTAATTCCTCTTTTCTTTATCAAAATAAACCGGATTGGCTCAAAACATATTTACATTCATTCCAGATTCAAACTCCATAACTATATAGTACACAAATTTTTAATTTAAAAATTTTCACTTGTGAACAGTATAACATTCCCCTCTGTCTCCCGTCAAGAAGCGCCTTGAACGTATTATCATTCACAAACAGGCACTTTTGGAACTGAAGATGCAAATTCTATTCCAGATTACGCGCGAACTGGAACCCTTGAATGCGTTACGATTCTGTGCTAAAGTAGTATGGAATACATACCAGGAGGTTTCTTGACATCATGGACTGCTCAAACACATTACCTAATAATCAAGCCGCATCCGCTGCCCCACAGACGGAAACGGTTACTCTTCCCCGCCCGTGGGGCTTTCCTGCTCTCGCGCTTGCGGTCTTTATCAACAGCTTCGGCGTCGTACTGATGCTGTATTCCAATGCCGGTATTTCGGCTATCTCAAGCGTTCCTTACGCGTTCTCCGAGGTTTTCCCGCGGCTCACGCTCGGAACCTGGACCTATATCTTCCAGGGACTTCTGATCGCCAGCCTGATGATTCTCCGGAAAAGATTTGTGCCGACGTATCTGTTCAGCTTCGTGGTCGGATTTATTTTCAGCGAACTGCTGGATGTGCATGAGGCGTGGATCAATATCCTGCCGACGGCTCTTTCGTGGCGGATTCTCTACTTTATTATAAGCTATCTGCTTCTCTCCCTTGGAATCGCCCTGTCGAACCGCTGCGGTCTGCCGATCGTTCCGACTGACCTATTCCCGAGAGAACTTTCGCAGATCACAAAAATCCCGTACCCGCGCATCAAGGTTTCTTTCGATGTCATCTGCCTTGCCGTTACCGCCGGGCTGACGCTCTTTTTCCTGCATCGTCTGGATGGGCTGGGAGTGGGAACGATACTGGCTGCATTTACAATGGGAAAGGCAATTGGAATGGTTGGAAATGGGCTGGACGGACTGTTTCGCCGATATATCGTTCGTTAAGTCTGCCCACCCCTATAGAAAAGATGGGCTGGTGGATTTGCGCCACCAGCCCATCTTTTCTACTTTGATCTCTACTTTTTATTTTACAATCTTCTACTTCCAGTACACCGCCGGCATAAAGTCAATCGTCCTCGCATACCGGTCGCACGCAGTCACGCGGACGCGGATGGTCTGACCGAGCTTGTACGTCTTTCTTGTCATCTCTCCGACCAGCTCATAGTGTGCTTCGTCAAATACGAAATAATCGCCGCGCAGTTCATTGACATGAACTAATCCTTCAACCGTGTTCGGCAGCTCGACATAGAATCCCCAGTTGGTGACGCCGGAAATGACTCCCTCGAATTCTTCTCCGATGTAATGTTCCATGTACTGGACTTTCTTCATCTTATCTGTTTCGCGCTCGGCTTCGTCAGCGCGGCGCTCCAGTGCCGAGGTCTGGACTGCCACTTCCGGCAGGATTTTTTCAAAATGGGCGGTTTTTCGCGCATCCATATTGCCGTGCAGGCACTCTTTGATGATCCGGTGGATCTGCAGATCCGGGTAACGGCGGATCGGGGAGGTGAAATGGGTATAATATTTCGCCGCCAATCCGAAATGACCGGAGTTCAAGGTCGAATATTTCGCCTGTTTCATGGAGCGCAGCGTCAGACGGCTGAGCAATGCCTCCTCCGGCGTGCCCTCGATCTTTTCAAGCAGCTTTTGCAGCTCTTTCGGGTGGACTTCGCCGCCCGGCATCCGCAATGTATATCCAAAGTTGTTGATGAACGTGCCGAGTTTCGCCATCTTCTCCTCATCCGGTTTCTCATGGATTCGGTAGAGGAACGGAATTTCCTGCCAATAATAGTCCTCGGCTACCGTCTCATTTGCCATCAGCATGAAATCCTCGATAAGCTTCGTCGCCGCGTTGCGCTCATATGGCTTGATCTCGATCGGGCGTCCTTTGGCATCGAGTAAAATCTTGCTCTCCGGGAAGTCGAAGTCGATCGCACCGCGCTCCTGGCGCCTCTTGCGGAGAAGCTGCGAAAGTTCTTTCATTTGCAGGAATAACTCCACAAATTCCTTATATTTCTCCTTTGTCTCTGCATCATCATCCGTGATGATCGCATTGACCGCCGTATACGTCATCCGGCGATCGACGCGGATCAATGTCTCTGCAATCTCATGTCCGATCACGACGCCTTTGTCATTGATCTCCATGATACAGCTCAGCGCCAGGCGATCTTCGCCCTGATTCAGGGAACAGATACCGTTTGAGAGTTTATGCGGCAGCATCGGAATGACGCGGTCGGTCAGATACACGCTCGTTCCGCGCTTTAATGCCTCGCGGTCAAGCGGGCTGCCCTCGCGGACATAATGGGTCACATCCGCGATGTGTACACCGAGCCGGTAACCCTGCTCCGTCTTTTCCAGCGTGATCGCATCGTCGAGATCCTTCGCTTCCTCACCATCGATCGTGACTGTCGGCAGATCGCGCAGATCCTTGCGTCCCGCCTTGTCCTCCTCGCGGACGGCATCCGGGATCTCTTCAAGCTGCGCCATGACCTCCGGCGGAAATTCTTCCGGCAGACCGTATGCTTTCACGATCGATAAAATATCGACTCCCGGATCGTTCATATGTCCGAGAATGCTGGTGATCACGCCCTCCGGCTTCTTATCCGGGCTGTTTCCGTAATCCTTGATCTTCACGATGACCTTATGACCGGTCACTGCGCCCGCGTCACACCCCTGCGGGATGAAAATGTCGCGTGAAATCCGTGGATTGTCCGGGATCACAAAGCCGAAACCGCCGTTTTTCTCATACAGACCGACCAGCTCCTGATTGGCGTGCTCCAGGATCCGCACGATACTTCCCTCGGCTCTGCGTCCGCCGTCGCTCTCCTGCTCAATCACAACCAGCACCTTATCGCCGTGCATCGCGCCCTTTGTTTTTTCACGCGGAACGAACACATCCTGCTCACGTCCCTCGATTGTCACAAAACCGAAGCCCTTCGGGTGTCCCGAATAAATACCTGCCTCTGAAAATGTCTCCGGGCGTCCCAGCTTGCCCTTGCGGGACATGCTGATTTTTCCCTCCTCCAGCAGATGATCGATAACCCGCTGCAGCTCCCGGCGCTGTTCCTTCGGAATATTTAAAAGAAGTGCCAGCTCCTTCAGCTTCATCGGCACGTATGCCGGTTCATTCATGACATCCTGAATCATCTTGCAGCGGCGGGTAAACTCCTCCTCGGAAGCACCAGCATCCTCACGCTCCTTCTTGCCGCGCTTTTCGCGCTTCTTATCCATCTCACGCTCAAACTTCCGATCACGGTCTTTCTTTTCCGCTTTATCCTTTTTCCGGCGCACCGATTCCTCTTTCGGACCTTTCGCACGCTCCGGCTTTTTCTTCTTTTTTCCGTACCTCTCTTCCCACTCGCCGATCAGCCCATCCCCGTCAATCTGGCGCTGTACGCTGCTCTCCCGGCTTTCTCCGGACATTTTCTCTTCCCGCGCTTCTTCTTTCCGCATCGCAAACCGCTGTTCTGCATTCTTCCGGATCGTCTCCAGCATCTCATCCGAGAGCTTTGTCTCCGTCTGATGGTGCTTTTCAAATGACTTTCTTTCTCTCCTGCGATTTTCCGGCATTTTCTGTCCTTCCTCTTTCTGTGAAGCTGCCGCACTCTGCATCTGCGCCCGGCGCTTCTGCTGTTTTGCGTATTTCTGAGCCTCGCTTCTCTTTATTTTCCCCATGATTTTATCAAATATGTTCAAATTTATCTCACTTCTCTTTCTCAATATGAAAAAAAGGCTGCCACGCGACAGCCTCTTAAAGGTTCCTTACAGGAATTTCAAATTCAAAACTAATGCAAGGATCAGCCACAGAATTGCAGCATATTTGGTCAGCTTCTCCAGCTTTCCTTCCATAGAACGGCTTTTATTTCTGCCCCAGTAGCTGTCAGCCATACCGCCGATGGAACCGGACAGACCTGCCGATTTGCCCTCCTGCAGTAGGATTACCGCCGACAGGAATACACAGATAATAATAAATATGATCGTAAGGATCGTCTTGATCATCTTCGCACCTCCTGAATAAACATAGTAATCATAGCATATTTTCGGCGGAAGGACAACTGTTTTTTTCCCGACTTCAACCCGGGAATTTGCCGTATTTAAATGCGAAGCCACGGCAAATTCCGTTACCGGGCTTGATTTTATCTCCCGTCGTGCGATACAATAGAGTTCTATCACATTTACAATCAGCGAAATCCTTTTTTTCATGGGAACAGCTATTTTTTATCATAAAACGAGTCAGGAGGGGTCTATTTTGAAAAAATTCACTTCGGCGTTTGGGCGTCTGTTTCTCTCTGCCGTCCTTATTTTTCTGGTGTTCTACACCATGATGCCAGCCATCAATCTGCACGATCAGGATTTCATCGTATTCCTGATTATCTGCATTCTGATTGTACTGGCAGTCAACTTTATGGAAAGCATTCTCATATTCCTGAAAACAGTACAGCAAAACCGCGGCGTCGAGGTCGTGCGCGATCCTGTGACCGGACGAATGGTTCTGCGGCGCAAGTACGCGGACTCCTCCGGCAGTCCGTTTGCCGGTTTTAAGGCGATGGGACGCCCGTGCAAATATGGCATGATCGCGATCGCTGTCCTGATCTTCTTTTCCCTGATCGCCTCCGCGGCGGGCATCCAGCTTTTTAATGCGTCCCGCTACCGCGATCTAATCACCGTTACCGAGGGCGATTTTGCCTCAGATGTCGCAGAACTTGGCATGTCGCAAATCCCGGTCGTTGATAAGGATACCGCCTCCCGGCTCGGAAGCAAAAAGCTCGGTGAGATGACCGACCTGGTCTCCCAGTTTGAGATTCAGGAAAATTACACACAGATCAACTACAAGGGGACACCGTACCGCGTGACGCCTTTGCGCTATGCCGACCCGATCAAGTGGCTGTACAACCAGAAGAAGGGACTTCCGGCATACATTGCTGTCAATATGGTCGATCAGAATACCGATCTCGTCTGGCTGTCCTCCGGCATGAAGTATTCCACCAGTGAATATTTCTTCCGCAATATCAACCGCTACATCCGTTTCTGCTACCCAACACGGATGTTTGAGACGGTCTCCTTCGAGATCGACGACGATGGAAACCCATACTGGGTGGCGCCGACCATCGCCTACCGGATCGGCTGGTGGAACGGCAAGGACATCGACGGCGCGATCCTCGTCAATGCTGAGACCGGCGAATCTAAGTGGTACGCCAAGGCGGATGTCCCGCAGTGGATCGACCAGCTCTATGATTCGAACCTCATCATGGAACAGCTCGACGACAACGGCAGATTCCAGAATGGTTATTTAAACTCTATCTTCGGTCAGCGCGGCGTGCGTCGGACGACCTACGGCTACAACTATCTCGCCATCGACGACGATGTGTTGCTGTACACCGGCATGAGCTCTGTAACCTCAGATGAGTCGAACATTGGCTTCGTCCTCGTCAACCTGCGGACGAAAGAAACGAAATTTTACACCGTTCCGGGCGCCACCGAGCTCGCCGCAATGGATTCCGCGCGCGGACAGGTGCAGCACTTAAATTACAGTGCGACCTTCCCGCTTCTCTTAAATATTTCCGGACGACCGGCATATTTCATTTCCCTGAAAGATGCTGCAGGGCTTGTGAAAATGTATGCGTTCGTCGATGTCGCGCAGTACCAGATCGTCGGCACCGGACAGACGATCGATGAGGCGAAGCGCAATTACCGTGAGACGCTGGGACAGGAGGAAATCGAAGATCCGACTGCCAAGGAACCAGCGGCAAGCGAAACTGTCTCCGGCACGGTCGAGGCGATCGAGAATGTCGTCGTTTCCGGTAACACCTACTACTATTTCACGCTGACCGATGACCGCACCGACAGCGTCTACACCGCTGCGATCACCGTTTCCGAGCGGCTTCCGTTCGTGCAGGCGGGCGACTCCGTTTCCTTTGAGTGCGTCGAGAATGGTTCTACAAAAGAAGTTATAACCTGGAGGTAAGATAACATTGAAAAGTGAAGATATGATTTTAAAGGCAGCCATCGTACACATCCTCGATTCTTCGGTGGGAATCCCGGTTCTCTCCGACCAGAGCATGGAGGTCGGACCCGATTTCTCCGACTTCCTGAAAGCGCATATCGAGAAAATAACGGAAAGTGACGATGTCAAGCACTGTACATTTGCAGAAGGATCCGAGGTCAAAGAGCTGCTGCAAAACTGCACCCCGGATAATTTCGTCGAGACGAGCAAACAGCTCGCCGAGCGCCTCTACGACATCATGAATGCGAATATTGACATTCCAGCCGCCGATGTGGCGATGACCGTGTTCGGCTGCAAGGGCAAGGATTATCTGGCATTCTTAAAGATGAACTACAAGACCTCCTACACACATCAGACCAGGGAAACGGACGGCGGCAACAGCAACGAGATCATTTTACAGCGCGCACTGCTTCCGGGACAGGGACAGCGCCTCTCCGAGGCGTTTGTCCTCGATCTCTCCGACGGCTCCCTGATTCTGGCTGAGAAAAAATATGAGGTCAACGGCGAAAAATGCTTCTATTTCTCCGAGCTCTTCCTCGAATGCCGCGCCCCGCTCTCCCAGAAATCCAAGCTCGACATCGTCACCCGCGCCGTCGATCAGGTTGCCAAAAAATATTACGGCGACGAGGATGCACAGAAAAAGATGGAAATCAAAGACATTATCTGTAATGAATTAGAGGAACAGGGCGAAATCAAGGTATCCGAACTGCGCGAAAAAGTATTTCCCGGAAGCCCGGAGATGCTCGAGGAGCTGGATGAAAAACTCGACCGCTACAACCTCTCCTACGAGACGGTCGCGCCGAAAAATGAGCAGACGATCAAGAAATTCCAGAAACAGAAGCTGTACACTGACACCGGCATCGAGATCTCGATCCCGATGGAAGAATACAGAAATCCCGACCATGTGGAGTTTATCACCAACATGGACGGGACAATCTCGGTGTTGATTAAAAATATAGGGGTGTTGAGCAGTAAATAGCGTCTCACACAAAATTTATTTGTCCGCTGAGTGAAATGATAGCGATACATAATGTTCAAGTCGAACGTCCATCAGTCATGCCGCTGGTCAAACCGTGTATACACCTCACAGAACCGCGCCGCAAACGACGGCTCGCGTCCACCCGCATACAGATGAGAAACATCCCCAAAACGGCTCATGCGGAAGGATGCAACGCCGGAGCGGCGCTCTTCTGTATAGAGCACCGTCACCGACGACGGTGCCGCACAGGTTCCGTGCCAGAGCTGCATCGGAGAGATATTTAAAAGATGGGAAAGCAGGACGCACTCGACGCCAAAATGACAGAATAAAACAATCGTGTCCTCATTCGGTGCCACGGCCTGGTAAAACAATCCATTTCTCACATATCCGTGCCGTCTGAGCAGCCGGTCAAGCTCTCCAGTCACCCAGTCGTACTCTTCTTTTACATGGGCGTTCTGAAAGACTTCTGTTTCATGCCAGTGATCCTTATCAAAATACTTCGGCTCCGCCATCCACGCATCCGGCAGCCAGTCCCAGACACAGTGCCCGGAATCCTTTCCCGGATGTACCGCCTGCGGGGCAAATTCACGCAGCCAGCTGCAGGTTTCTGCCGTGCGGCAGGCTTTTTTTAAGGTCAGGGACGCCGTGTCCTTCGCACGCCCCAGCGGCGATACATAATAAGCCGCCACCGGAATCGGCGCCAGACGGTCTGCCAGAAGCTTTGCTTCCTCCCAGCCAGCCGGTGTCAGGGAATCAATCGAGTAATCAGGATCCGCATGGCGGACAATCAGAAGGCGCATAGGAATACTCCTTTCGTAAAGAAATGTTACAAAACCAAAAAGCGCGGTGCTCATGACCAAAGGATGTATCTGGGCGCGGGCAAAATTAGAGCATCTTCCGATACTCCTGCTTCCACCCATTCAGAAGCTCTCCCGCACTCTCCATCCGCCGGACCGGATTGCGGTCAAACATCGTCTCGACCATGCGGACATTCCCGCACTTCTCCGCAGTCCGGTTCGCCTCGTCGAGTTCCCGTTTCCAGATCTCCTTCTGTTCCGGCGTCATCGCAGCCGCGTGGCGCTCCTTAAGTTCCAGCTTCGGGTCAATCAAAGCAAGCTGGTACAGGTGCTTCAGCATCTCTGGGCTCTTGTCGAAATTGTACGCCATTTCATAAGCGGTAAACGCTTTCTCAAACCAGAAAATCCCGGCATATGCCGCCCCGATATTGTTCCAGATCTTCGCGGTAAATTCGTCCGTCAGTGATTTGACCCGCCAGTCCTCCAGAATCCGGTTGTAGTAATAGATCGCCGTCCCAAACTGCCGCAGGCGGAAATAGTAATCCGCCGTCTCCTTCCGGAACTCCGCCGCATTCATTTTGCGAAATGCCGCCAATTTCTGGCGGTATGCCGCAATCTCCTTTGCCGTATAATAACAGCACTCCTGCAGAATCACGATCGGCAGCTCGTCCTGGCTCTCGCCGCTCCGCTGCCATGCCTCCAGTTTGCCGGCCAGAAACGAAAGTCCCAGCTCCGAACGGATAAACTCAATCAGGCGGTCATCCACAAATCCATCCAGCGCCAGAAGCGGATTCTGATAAATGACATAACACAGCTCCTGCGACGATGCGATATGGACGCCCAGCCGTTCTATGTAAAAAGGATGTCGAACCGGCTCCTGCCGGCAAAGTATCAGACTCATAATGAAACCTCTTGTTTAATCATCCGGTTTGTCGCCGGAAACAATTCTCCAAATCCCAAATCACGTATCATGACGATCATCGTGTCTTCCCCGGTAAATCCAAATGCCATCTCGATCCGGGTCGTCCGGTCCGGGCGTTTCGGGAATCCCTCGAGCGGAATCTTCACCGTCTTCTTTTTGCGCGGTTCCAGCGGCTGGAGTGAAAATTCTACCTCCGGCGTGCCCGACACGATAAATTCCGCCGTCATTTTCGTCTCATACCAGCTGTCCCCGGCGGATGCCAGCACCAGCTGTCCCTCTTTTTCACGCTCCTGAATCTTTAGAGAAACCGTTGTTTTCAGCCGCCCCTCACAGATACAGGTAAAATGGTACGCACTCTGCGCCTCACAGAGATCTTCCGAGCGGATCAGCGCCCCTCGGGTAAATACATCCATCTCCGCAAACACCCGGCGCCGTTTGCAGATCTGCTGCATAAAATCTGCCGCCCAGTCCGTCTGTGCAAATCCCCTGCCGGTCAGGATGATCGCTGAAAACAGGCGCTTCTGCAGCAGCCGTTCCGCACAGGAGGAAAGAATCCGGTCTGCCATCTGGATGCCCGCGTCGCTGTCCAGCACATTTAAGTGGAATGACTCCTCCAGTTCCTCCTGATCCGCGACCACCTGCATCTGGCGCAGCCCGCGCTGCACTCTCAATTCATAATAATGAAGACCATTCTCCGAAAGTTCAAACATTCCCACCTGGTTGCTCCAGACTTCCCGTTTCTGGCTCATCACGTAATATACAAAGCTCTCCGCGTGACTGATCACATGCACCCGGCTCCGGTCGATTTCCAGAAAATCGGCACAGTACATCAGGCAGTCCACCAGCTTTACCTCAAGCTTTGGCACCGTGATCACCAGGTTTTCTATCTCTTCTTTTCCGGACGCCTGTCTGGGAATCGCAAGCACCTGCTTCAGGAACATTTTCAGCAGATATAAGCCCTCGTAGCGGACACCGTCGATCGTGGCGGTGCCGTCCTTCATCGCCAGGGAAAGCAGCTTATCTTCCACTACCATGCCCTCTAACGCGCCCCCGGCACTCTCCTCTGCCACCCGCCAGACGTCCGAATCCGGTTCTTTTCCGATCCGGGTCGGAACCGACCAGATCGTCTCCTGACCCTGACAGGATATATGTGTGCATGAATCACACAGATCCATGCCAATTATAAGTCCATTCATCTATCGTTTGTCCGTCTGTCCCTTTCCTCAGGCGATCGGGAAAAGTGCGCTTACCGCCGCATCTCTCTTCTGGTACTCCCGCATCTTTTCCCGAAGCGCCGTCTCGTTATTTACTTTTAAAGAAAGACTCATCTCATTGAGCGCCGCAAACCGGCTTTCCCGGCTGCGCCCCGGAATCTCCCGGCAGGAAATCTCTCCCTTTTCTTTCGTCTTCCGGACGCCGTCCTCTTCCTCTTCGATCTGATATTCCAGCGTCTCGCCCTCAAAAATCACCTTTTCACGGATGTAAATATCCCGGTAAACGAGACGCATTTCCTCATAGTGGAACTCTTCCTCCTGCGGCAGAATCCGCAGCCGCAGATACGGGCGCACCGCCCGGTTTCCGTGATACTCGATGATTTCTTTATCTAAAATATTGCCCGGGATATGGATAAACTGCGCCAGATCCTTAAAATAGGCAAAAATCATACCCGCATCTAAAAGCACATCCACCACCGACTGGCACAGGCGCCGCTGTTCCTCCGAAAGTTCCGGCAGCGTCGCATAATACTTTGTCAGCGCCAGCAGATAAATATCTGGGATCCGCTCCCGATCAGAGCTTCCCTGCACAGCACCCTCCAAAAATGCGAACACCTTGTCGTCCGTCGGACGGTTTTCCAGAAAATATTCCACGCTCTTGACCGTGAAATACGCGCGCACGATATTTTCCCCTGTTTTCTTGCGTGACGCATAAAGCTCGAACACCCGGTCTAACTTTGCTGTATTGCCGGTAAAGAGCATCTGCGCCACCAGCCGTTCCTCCAGATCGTACGTCTCCACCCGGAGCCGCAGCCCCTGCATCAGGACGCGGTACATCTGATCCACCGTACCGTTGAAATGTTCGCAGAGATAATCGAGAATCACACTGTCCGGCTTCTCGTGTTCAAAGACATACCAGGTCAGATAAAGCAGGTGGTCATCCCGGTCAAAGAGATTTTGAAGCAGCATTCTCCCGCAAAGCCGCAGCAGCAGATTGACCGGCAGACCTTCCAGACCATACCGGCACACCATCTCATACGCCTCGCTGAAATGCCCGCACCGGATCAGCGTCCCGCAGACGCCGTTTCTCTCATCCCGCGTCAGCTGGTCCTTGTCAAGACTCAGAAGGTATGAAACACTTCCATCCTTTTTCTCATCCTCAATCCCATCCGCCATCCTCTTATAATACCGCACGATCGCTGACAGCACCTTTGCCCTAAACAGCGGGTGCAGCTCCATCTTCTGATCCGCGTGCTCCAAAAGGATCGCATCGTCCCCGGTCAGCACCTCCTTGCGACAGGCTTTTGCACACGCATTCATAAAGAGGAACGGATGCATCGGATTCATTTCAAAACAGGTCTGTAAAAGTTCCTCCATATCCGTAAATACCGGCTGGATGGCGCAATTTACCCGCGCATACCGCGTCTCATTTTCATCCTGGAATAGAACCAGATCGCGCTCCGAAAACAGCGGCACATACGCCGTGCCCTCGTTCAGCACATACGCGTCCTCCGTCATCTGCTCCTCATGGCGCACCACCACGTATTTCATCGCCGGTTCCCGGCATTCTACCCGGCAGGATTTCAAAATCCCCGGCAGGACACGCGCCATCTGCGTATCGATCAGTTCCGGATAAATCAATTTCCGGTACAGGACCGCCAGGGCACCGTCTATCCGTTCCTTGAAAAGCTGATCCACCGCAAACTCTTCCATCGCCCGCTCGTACATCCGGTAAATATCCGAATCTGGCGTTCCATATGTAAGAAGGTTCGCATAAAGCTTCGCCAGTGACCCCGCATCCAAATTTGCCGAATACGAAAAGTATAAAAATACCTCACGCGACATCAGGCGGTCATAATTCTCCGGCATCGCATATAAATAATATTCATACAGGCGCGTCAGACTCAAATCTGCCTCCAGCGCCCGGCTATACCATTCAAAACAGGCTGTCTCCCGGCAGTCTCCCCGGATCAGCATTGCACAGAGCGCCTCCAGAATCTCCGTCTCCGGATACAGCCCGTAAAGTTCCGTCAAAAGGCGTCTGTAAAACTCCCGGTACGAACGGGACGCACGCATCACCCGGACCGCCGCCAGTGCCAGCTCGCGGCTGATAATTTTCCGGCGTGCCCCATAGTACAGGGCATGAAGCTCAAAATTGCCCGCATTGTCTAAAAGGATCGGATCACTCTCCAGAAGTTTCAGTCCCGCCGCATAGAGGAATGGGCTGTGACAGCCATCCTTAAACTCCTGCTCCATGCTGATCAGCACCGTAACCGGATTTTTCTGCAGTTCCTCATCCAGACGCAGAAGCATCAGATAATAAAACAGGCTGCTGCCCGTCTCCTCCGACGCATACTGCTGCAGCAGGCGGATCAAAGTGTCCTTCTGCTCGGCATTGCCGGTCAGCGTCACGTACAGATAGCGGTACAGGCAGTTAAGCTTCCGGTCGCCCGATATTTTAAGCGCCGCTGAATCCTGCAGTTCCTTTAAAATCGTCTGCGCTTTCTCGCGCCGATCAGTCAAAAGGTATAATTCCGCCTGCAAAAGCCGCAGTCCCGCGTCATAGTGCGTCATTTTCATCAGATCCAGCTCCCGCTGCATCTGGTGAACCGCCTCCGTGCCGCCGATCCCATTTTCATACGCCAGACGGGCAGTCAGATAATTTCCAAGCTCTTTCTGGAATGACATATGTGCCCGGTCGCATCCGCCCGCATCGGCAGCCGATGCCTCGATCGGGATCCGCACTATTTCTCTGGCAGTGTGAATCAGGACGGCACCGAAATTCTTTCCGGCATGCAGCCGTTCCGCCAGAATCCGTACTGGAAGACGGAGCAGACCATCTTCAAAATCCGCCTGCGTCGCACTCTTCTTCGGCAGATGGAGGAACTCGCCGTCTGCCGTCACCTCCAGGTACACACTGCCCCAGTTATCCATCCGGATCTCGATCGTGTCCTCGGCATTCTCAGCCAGCTCGGCATATACGCGCGCCCTGCCCGGAATCGTCAGACCGACCGGCTTTTTCACGCCCAGTCCAACCAGAAATTCTTCCATAAAATTTGCCCGGCTGCCGTGCCCCTTCAGGCCGTCATAGAGTGCGCGCACATGCAGATCCTGCATAAACGGCACTTCCACAAAATCCGGGTACTCCAAAAGCCGGAGCGCCGTCTCCATATCATTTTCCGCGACGCGCAGAAAATCTTCCGCCGTTTTCAGATCACCTAAAGTCTTCCCGGCGTCTGCCACCTCGACGTGAAACTCATACGGAATCTCCTCTTCCCCGCAGTTTGTCACCAGATAAAAAGAACCCGTGATCGTGTCGCCTGCCGTCAGGAACGAAGTGTCCACTTCATATACGATCCGGCACCTGAGTCCGCCAAACGAATTGTTATCCCCTGGAATCCGCACCCGCAGGTTCGAGGAATACACAAATCCCTTCACACTTAATCCATTTTCGCTCCCGATCCATAAATTTCTCTGCATCAGGGTATTCATCCGCAGCGTCTCATCTATCTTTTCAGGCGACCAGGTCATCTTCGGCTGTTCCGAATCGATGATTCCCTTCGCCAGCCGGTTAATTCTCTCTTTCATTCCTATCACCTGCCGTTTCATTATCCTGTCCCGGTAACTGCTTCGTCTTCCCACAGTTCCGTCGGTTCGAAATCTCGTACCTTATATCATACCATATTTTGTCTGCATTTACATCAGGGAATTGGAGAATTTCGCTGATTGCCCATCCGGCATTTTTATAGAAACAAGCGCTATCGTTTTCTAATTTTTCTTAATTTCCTAATCCCAGTCACCCACATACAGGCGTGTGCCAGTCTGCCAAGCTGTTGGTTCATAGATCGTCCAAATTGGATATGGATATGCTTTTCCTTGCAGAGAATCATCTATTGCGATCGTCTGATCAACGCCATTGGTGCCTGTTTTGGACGACAGGTCAGCGGCACCTGTCCTGGTAATACTGAAATAGCTGTCCTTTACAGAGTTGCTGTCTACATAAGGTACGCCGATGATTGCTTCGCTTAACTTCGGCAGATACCAGCATTCTTCCGGAACCGAAAGACTGCCAGCTTCCAGCTGTGCGCCCTGCCACCAGGTATTGTTCAACTGACCAATATAGTGTCCAAGGAACATTGAGGTTCCAGCCGCTTTCACACTTCCTGTTGTGTAGCAGTTCGAAAGAACCAGTTTTGCAGAATCATATTTTCCAAATAAACCGCCTGCGATGGCATTATATGTATTCGTTCCACACGCATCCGCTGCACTGAAACTCTGTATTACCGAAATCGGACCATCCATCCACCCCACGAGGCCTCCGGCACACCAGCCGCCTGACACATTCTTTCTATCTGACAGCACTTCCGCACCACTTTCCGTATAACCGTAAGAGCGGTTCCGTCCGCCGACATAACTGTTTTCAATGCTGAATTCTTTCCCGGCAGTTCCGCCATTCTGGTTGTTTTTCAGGTATCCATACAAACCTCCGGCGGTTCCAGTTGTATCCACATACCCAGAGAAGAAGCTGTTTTCCAACTTCATCTGACCAGAGCTCTCGGCAAAGCCGACCAGACCTCCGCTAGCATCGGTTCCCTGTATCCGTGCATTTTTTCCTGAAACATATACGTGATTCATCACTAAATCACTTACTTTTGCTTCCCCGATCAAGCCCCCAGTTTTTCCTCCACTTATTTGCAGCGTCGGTGCATCTACAACTACATGGTCGAGTGTCAGACTGCCACTATTCGTGCTTCCAACCACCGCGCCTGTTGCCAGCGTTCCAGAAATCCGGGATTTTTCTCCATATATATGGATATTTTTAATCGTTAGATAGCTGTCCGCCGAAGTGCCTGACTGTGCCACCAGCCCTGCTGTATTCTGCCCCTGACAGGAAATGTCCGGATCCTTCAGATTCAAGTTTGATATCGTCAGATGATCCGTCTTCTGAATTAAAGCCGCACCATTCCAGGCAACAGGAGTTATCTTTAAGCCTGCAATCGTATAACATTCACCCAGTTTTGCTTTTTCTTTCTCATCCACCTCCGCATCATAAGAGATAATATCCGGGTTGTTAATCGGCCAGAAACTTCCACCTTCATACTTGGAATTTCCCGGACTGTAGATCATCATCTCTCCGTATGCATCTTTCACCTCTTTACAATACGCTTCCGTCTGTGAGGTAATCGAATCATCCTCCTGCCAGAGAATATTATCGGTCTGGATGACCCGTGTGATCTTTAAACCACCATAGCCTTCTCCGCAGAAATTCAGATTCTGCAGATGACGTCCATTGGCGACCTTAACCGTATAGGTATCCGTTCCATCATCATTGGGTTCAATTACATCAGCAAAACAGCTGTTGAACTTATATGAGAGCTTTGTATTTTCTGTCGGTGGATAGCCATCCTCGCTCAATTTTACGATCACATTTTCTCCATTTATGTAACCGCCCGGCTGATAACCTCCCCAGGTACCCAGACTACAGAAATTTCCACCCTCACGTGATAAATCATCCAGATAGAAACGCAATTTCAACTTTTTCTCTTCCGTTATGCCTATTTCAAAACGATTTTCCCTGTTTTCTTCAGCAAAGCTCGTCCAACTGCCATTTGCCTCATTTTCTGCACAGCTGGCAGCTTTCTCTTCCGTATCTACAAAGCAAAATTTCGATCCCGTTCTCAGAGTATTTTCCTGCAAATCACCAGTATTGACTTGGAGAACATACCACATCGTTTTACCGCTCAATTCGCCGGTAATCGAAAATATCAGATGTATTCTCTGATTTTCTTCAAGCGGAGACGGAGAGACATAATCGATATGCAGCCTGTTTCCAGTATACAGCGCCTCTTCGTTCTCGCCCTTGTCCCAGTCCCCGACATGGTTATTCAGAAACCACGAAAATCCCTTTGAAGCGTCCTGCGCAGCAAGTTTTTCCGCTACTTTCTGGATCGTCGGCATCGGATAAATCGGTATTTCTGCCTTCTTTAATTCCGGATCATACGGATATGTATTCCGCTTTTCCTCCGTATCTTTATTTTCTTCCTCACTGCTATCTGCACTCGGATCCTTTACACCAAACAGACTTGCAAGAGCCTCGTCATATGCAAGCACATACTTCTCATTCACCTTACTGCACACATAGCACCCCGGATAAACTGATTTTTTGTTCGTTCCTGTACCACTCGTCTCCGATGGAAGTATTCCATTCGTTCTACTTGCATAATCATAGAACGCAACAAACGCAGGTGCTTTCATCGCCGGATCCTCTGTTTCATCCGCCGCCGTACCGCTTCCACCTTCCGTTTCATCCGATTTTTCCTCAGCCGTCGGCGAATACACCGACGCCGATACATATGTATTCGCTATCTGACTGTCTGCCGGAAGCTGTGCGGCGAGACCCCCTGCGAATCCGCCGGTATATGCCGCTACGTTATAACGTCCGGTAAGATTCTCAAAAGCTGTATTGGCGTTTGCCCCATTCCCTGGTTTTTGGGAGGTATCAAACTTCTTGTTTGCTGTATGACCGCCGACATAACAACTCTGAATCTGCACCGTGGAACCGCTTGCGGCGGCTGCAGCTGCTGCTTTCTCAGCAGTTCCGACCAGACCGCCGGCGTACATACCTTCCACATAGAGTGCCGCTGCGCTGTCGATCAGGGAAATTTTTCCCTTTGCCGTGCCGATCAGGCCGCCCGCCGTTCCCTTTAAAGCGCGGATCCGGTATTTGCTTTCTTCCTCCAGCTTCAGATCGGCTGCTTTTTCTGTGCTGCTTCCCAGCTTATCACGGAAATGATTCTCCACCAGCGCATCCTGGACGGTCAGACTGCCGCCCTCAAATGTGCCGATCAACGCACCGGCAGAAGCGCCAGTCTGCTCTGCCTGCACCTGTGGATATTCCACCTGCACTTTTTTTATTTCCACCGTTGGCAGCTTTATAGTTCCCCGGGAATCCGTTCCCGGCATCACCGCGCCGATCAAAGCGCCTGCATTCGCCTTCGTCCGGACCACTGGCTGGCAGATCAGCAGGTTTTTAACACTCATATCCTGCGTTACCGTTCCAAACAGTCCGCCCGTCCCATCTACTGCTGTGATTGAACCTGCCGCCGTTTTTCCTACCTGCAGACCATCAATCCGGTATGTATTTCCCTGATAGTCCAGTGGATACGGCAGGCTAAGCGGAAGATAGCTTCCCGCCTCCGTGGTATATGTCTGTGCCGTCGGGTTCGTCCGATCTGCATTCGTTTCATCCGTTACCCGGTAGGCAATCGAGATGGTTTCCGCATTCTGATTCAAAAAATTCGAGCCAAATGCCGTATGCAGCTTCGCCACATGTCCGCAGTAACCGCTCTCGTCCGCAGTGTTTTCTCCCGCTTTCCAGGTCAAATCGCTATTCTGCATCGCCGTAACCATTTTGGACGTAGTCACCGCTCCCGTGTACAGCTGATCCGGATCCCAGCCTGAAACCCGCTCATCCAGATTTTCCAGATGGCGGAAGCTGCCGATCCCCACGCTTCGGTCCGTACCGATCGATGCAAAGAGGCTGCTGCCTGAATCTGTATTGCTCGTCTTAACCTGCGAAAGCGCTTTATTGTTGAAAACCTGCGCGTACACAAAGATATTTTCGCCCGGAATAAAGGAGGCAAAACCTCTTTCATCCTGCTGAAATGTCATATCCGTCTGTGCCGGCTGGTTGAAATCTATAAATTTGAATCCTGTACTTCCGCCCGTGCCGGCTGGCGCCGCTATGTCATCCAGAATGACCTGATACGTTCCATCCGAATCGCCCGAAGTTCCGGACACCTTCGCCACACGCGCCGAACGGCTGCTTCCCGGGGCATTGATCTCGATGTAGCCGGTTGTACCGCTCTTTTCTCCCTTTACAAACAGGCTCAGCGAATGTTCATTTTTATTCGGATCCCCGATTTCCGCATATAAAATATCATCATTCACCAATTTCACTGTCGGTGCCTCGAATTTCTCCTCCGGCAGTTCCGGAACTTCCAGATTTCCTGATGCGTAATATCCGATCGGCAGCTTCTGATCCTTATAATTGGAGTTAGCACCCGTAAACCGCTCCCGTTTTCCGGCATCAGACGCCGCCGCCAGAAGTGCCTCGCTTCCGATATCTGTCTGCACAAACTGATAATGATCCGAATACCACACCTCGCGGACCAGTCCTGCCTCCGGATCATAGAAAATAAGATAGCTCCCGTCTGCACGGACAGTCTCATCCATCGATCCAAACGGAAGAAGGCGCTGCCGGATCTCCTCGGTCACATTCGCAGACACCAGCGCCGCCTCACCGCCAGACTCTTCTTGTTCCGATTCAGGCTGCCCTGCCTGTTTTTCCGGCACATAGAGAACCGCGTAGATATTTCCCTCTTTCTCCTCCGCCAGCACTGTATTTTCTACCGAAATTCCCAGCTTTGCCTGCTTTTGATCGTCCGAAAATTCCCCCTGTGCCTCCATATGGAGCAGACGCGGAATCGTCCCATTGGAGACTTCCAGTGTCAGATGATTCTGCGCCGCCAGAAAGATCTCCTTCGCTGTCTGATCCATCTCCAGACGGCGGAGCTTTCTCTGGTAACGAATCACCGCAACAAAAGAAAGACTGGCAAGAATACCGACAATCGCAATCACCGTCAAAAATTCCGCCAGCGTAAACGCCGCCCTTCTCTTCTGTTTGTTCTGTCTCTTCTGCTCCATCTGTCCTCGTTCCTCTTTTAATTTTATTTCTGATCCAGGTTGACCGCACGCACGATCAGGTTAATCGGCTTTACCACCGCTTTCCGGGAAGTTCCCATCGTATCTTTTTTCCGGTAGATCGCCAGATTTTGAACCGTAAAGCACGCCGTCTCCTCCGAATAGGTATAGCCGTCAAATGCCGTATAATATTCATCCGAGATCGCCGCCTGCGTCAGCAGAGGTATCTTATTATACGCATCATCGTAAGTATAATCCCCATACCATTTTTCAATGCCCGTGCCAGACCAGTCTGTCGCACTAAAGTGCAGCCACAGGTGGCTGTTTCCACTCCGCAAAAGAGGTGTTACCATTTCTCCTGTTTCGGAAGTCCCAGCAGAATTTTTCACTTCCAGCGCATTGGCAAATTCAGCGGTCATCAGCTGCGCCGTGAGCGACAGCGCCTGCTCTGCATCTGCCTGATCCTGCGTCCTCTGGTAAACATTTTTTACCATCATCACGCCGCCTCCAAGCACCGTGCCGATCATACCGAGAATCACAATCGCCGCCAGCAGCTCCGTCAGCGTCATACCGTTCTTTGACCGGAGTTTTTTCTGACATACTGAAAAGAGCTTGCAGTGACCCTTGGATGCCGTCTGTTTCTGCTGCCTGCAATGCCTATTTCTGCATCTGCGGCATTCACTTCTCTCCTGTCCCATCTCTGTCTCCTCTATCGGTATCTGTAAAGCAGATCTTGTAAGTTTACCTCTTCCTCTTCTGCATCCGAATCAGCCTGGCTCACATACAGTACGATCGGATACTGTCCCGTCCGGTAATTCGTCTGTATGCCTGTCTGGTAGGCATTTGACGCCAGGCTTTTCTTCATGCCGCCGGTTCCAGATGCCTCCAGCTCCAGAACATATCTGCCCGACGCCTGTTCCGCTGTCCGGTTGTTCTCCAGCTGATTGCGGCTGTCATAATAGCCCGCCATCTGCTCTTCGCCCTGCTGCAGCATCCTGCCGGACGCCAGAAATGCACTCAGAAACAGCGTCATTCCCAGTGCAATCACAAGAACCGATATCAGTACCTCTGTCAGCGTCTCTCCCGCATTGGCACGCAGCTTTCTTCCAGCTGCCCATTCCATTCTACTTATCATCCTGCAGCAGCTCCTTCTCTATTGTTCCGTTCTGCCAGCGGATCGTCGTGATGATGGTCGTCGTCGTGATCGTGTAGGAATCATCGTCATCCGAATCTCCGTCATCGCCCGCTACTGTGACCGTCTCACTCTCGGAGCTATGTGCTGCTTCCAGCTCCAGCCGTTTCTCGCACCGCTCTTCCTTCTTGTCATCCGCCGTTACCGTATCTGAGATAACCGCCTTGATTTTATAATCATCCGTCATCCACAGGCGTACACTGGTCTTTAACGGGCCAATCGTGTTCCCGCTCGTTCCGGCTTTCTTCACTGACAGGGTAAAATCTTTGTACGCCATTTCTTCCTCCGATGCATTCTCCCCGTCTGCCAGCTTCCGATACTCATTATTTCTATAAATATCCACGATCAGTGAATCGAGAACCGCGCTATTCGCACTCTCTGCGCTTGACAAACCCGAATCCGTTCCATAAAACTCTTGCCACGTCGCCTCATTATCCGTGTTTTTCCGGCTGCCGACGTAGTAACAGTAAAAATCATCCTCATCGTCTTCCTCGTCATCCCGGCTGTCATGCACGATCACTTCCTTGATCTTGACTATATTCTCCGTCTTCTGCAGCTCATCCCGCAGAAATGCCGCCGCCGAGTCCACCGCATACCTCTTCTGGTCCTCCCTAGGCAGGTGGCGGATCTTTCCAGCCGACGCAGAAGCAGACGCCAGAATGATCGACGCGCCCACCCCGCAAAACACAAAAAACAGGAGCGCCGCCATCAAGCTGGCGCCATCCTGATTTTTCATACGCCTGAAAACCTGCCTCCAGATTTCCGGGCGTTTTTCACTGTTCTCTGCTTTTTTCATGCTTTATTCTCCCAGCGCCGCCTCTGCCGCTGTCTCAAGGTCAGAACGCTGCAGGTTCGACACATCCGCATTTGCCAGTCCCGACGGTGCCTGCGTCTCCTCCGGTTCCAGCTCCAGGCCTTCTTCTGATTCCGCATCGTAGCGGGTCTCAAAATAAGTCAGCTGGAACGCCACCGCCACCGGGTGGATGCGGATATCCTCTAACTCTCCATTTTCCAGATCTTTATCATCCTGAATGCTCAGATCCTCGATCAGACAGCGGTACGGTCCTTCGACCACCTCATGAAGCATCGAAACAGCGTGATCAAACGAATCCGCCGTAAAAGAAATATTCATCGCGCGGCGGATCTCCATTCCGTCCACCTGCGGCTCTGAATACTGGAAAGTAAAATCATACGCATTCGCAAAAATACGGTTCAGTTCCTCCGTCTCCGTCTTGAAATGATTGTAGGCCGGAACCATCGGCGCATTCGATGCCTTGTTTTCCTCGATCTCTTCCTCCATCTGCCGGATCTGCATCGCTTTCATCTGCTCCAGCTGAATCTGGGCATCCAGCTCCGCCGTGTCCGCCGCCTCAATCCGTCGCTGCACCGGCAGGTAAAATCCGGCATAGTAGCCGCCCGCGATCAGGGCAAAGACTACAACCAGCAGCACTATTTTCTGTGTTTTTGTTAATACATATTTCCCTAACGAATTCATTCTTCTTTGCCCTCTTCTGGTTCGTTAAAAAATACAGCCATTGACACTCCCACCTGCTTCAAGGATGCCAGAACTCTCTCTTCGCCATCTTTCTTCACTGTTTCCTCCAGCGAAGCGGTCACATAGCGCGCATTCGGATCCGCCTGTGCATCACGGACCAGCTGCGGAAAGAGTGTACCATTGGGAATGGTTCCTTCCAATGACATCTGATCCGAGGTGATCGAAACACTCGAAACTGCCGTCAGCGGGAAAATCTGTGATTTCAGGGAATCCAGCATCATCCGGCGGTCCGGAAGCTTACTCTCTTCCTCATTCAGATACCCATTTCCATAATGCGCGTACTCTGCCAGGACCTCACCGTACACCTCGTTGGATTTCTCCAATGTACGAAGCTCCTTCTCCGTCGCCGCATAAACCGCCTCTGCCCGGTCTGCCTCCTGCAGGGGAAGCATTACGCCAAATCTCGAAAATCCGTAGACAAAAACCATAAAAACGGCAAACGCGCCCAGCTCCGCCGCTATTTTTCCTTTTTTAGTCTGCTTCTGATACAGATTGATGCGCCGTTTTTTCGGATACTTCGGACCGCCAATCTGCATATTCGCGATTGATTTTAAATCAGTCACCGCTCTTCCTCCTTATGCAAGTAATACACCGTATGCCTGTGGGCTGTCGATCCACTCGTCTTCCTCATCCAGAGAGGCCTCCGGCAGAAGCTCCGCCACACTCCGCACCGGCAGATCCAGCGTTTCTTTCAGCGCATCAATCAATTCCCCGTATCGTGCGCCTCCGCCGCAATAATAGAGGCTGTCGATCGTATTATTCACATTATTGAAGCTATAAAAGTTCAAAACTCGCATGACCTAGACGGCGCGGGTCCGGTACTGCTCCTCCAGCACAGCCGCCATCTTTTCTTTGTCGGTCTCCTCGCGGTTTTCTTCCTCCACCTCAATTCCCAGTTCCTGCATCTTGTTCTTATCTCCCAAACGGATCTGCTCGATCTCCTCACAGCCCGGCTCCATGGTACGGGTAATATCATAGATCCCCTGGCGAAAGAAATGGATCCGCAATGCTTGGGTTCCCAGATCGAGAATCGCATAGTCTTTCACAGTTTCCGATTTTTCTGCCCCCTTTGCGTTCTCTTTTTCTTCCTTTTTATGAGGTTCTGCATTCAGCTTTGTCTCCAAAGCCTTCTTCTCATCCGCCATTCTCTCTTCTGCATATTCCAGAATCCATTCCAGTCCCAGCACGGCCGGAACCAGACCGACCAATTTCAAGTGTGCCATCTTGGCCAGTTTTTCAAATTGCTGCGACAGCTCTTTCGTACACGCCGCACCAATCAAATCCATTTTTTCCTGATCCGCATAGATCATCGCATAATCAAAGACGTACTTATCCATCTCGTTTCCGATATAATCATGGAACTCATATGGAAGATTCAGCCGGAGCTGTTCCTCCGTCATCAGCGGCAGCTCAAAGCGCCGCACATACGCATCCTCCTGCCGGATGACAAACACGACGTTCCGGCAGCGGATCGCATACTCCTTCAACAAATCCTTTATTAAATCCGCATATTGACGCATATCGTTCCGGTCGATCCCCTCGACCCGCTCGCTGATAAATTCGCGAAGCTCGCCATTTTCCGCATATGCAATCTTGATACGGTAATGTCCAATCTCAATTCCTAAACAATTCTTCATCTCTGCACTCCCTTTAAAAGAGCCCTGTATACCATTGTGTCCATATATCTCCATACAGCAGCATACAAAAACATGCCGCCGCAATCGCCGGTCCAAACGGAATTTTCTCCCTCCGACCGATGACAGAACCTGCAATTCCCAGCACACAGCTGAGAATCAGGAAAAATAATACCTCCCAGGCGGAACGCATATACAGTCCCGTCACAAAAAAAAGTTTTACATCGCCGCCCCCCAAGCTTTCTTTTCCGGTCAGGCGGTCAAACAGCAGGGAAAGTGCCAGCATACTGACAGCCAGTCCGGCACCGGTCAGAACTCCCCGCAGCATCTGTCTTCCCGGTTCCGGTAAGCCCAGCGCCGTGCCGAAAAAGATCAGGATTCCGGCTATCTGAAGCCGGTCCGGTATGATCCACGCATGCAGATCTGTGAGTGTCAGACATAAAAGCACCATCCAGAGCAGAATTCCCCGCAGTGCCAGCACCGAGACATCGTACCGGTACATAATCAGGCAGCATGCAATTCCTGAAACAAGTTCCGTCCAGAATGCCTCCGCCGGGATCTTCGCTCCGCAATAACGGCACCTGCCCCGCAGGCACAGCCGTGAAAAAAGCGGTACCAAATCCAGTACTCCCAGCACATGACCGCAGGCATCACAGTGGGATCTCCCTTTCAAAACGGACGTTCCGTTTAACATCCGCCCTGCCAGACAGTCTGTAAAACTTCCGAGCGCACAGCCCAGAATAAAAGTAATCATCAAAATGTAAATTGTTAAAAATGTGGTTTGATGCAGCATCAATGGAATATCTCCTGTCCGTACCCATGTTCTGTCTGTTTGTAAATCCCCAATATTTTATATCTTCCAAGATATGTAAAACGCTATCTTTATCTTAAAACGCCCAATTTCATTTCTTTTATTTGGCGCCAAATCCCGGCTTTGGACCAAATGGATTCTGGCTGGTTCCCCCAACTTCATTTCCCTCATAGAAAGGAGCGGTCTGAAGCGGAGACGTATTCGCATATGGATTAGCCGCCGGATTTCCGATGTAAACCAGAATATCTGTACACGGTGTCTTGGCTTCCATCGCCGTCTTCCGGTATTCCTGCCCCAGGTCATTTACCTTCTTTGTTCCACTTCCCTGTGCGTACTCAATGTGCGCGTTCTCTCCCTCTGCCTGACAGACAATCTTTCCCTCTTTTACATTGTATCGGTAATAGCGGTATTGCTTCTGCGGCTGGTTCTCGTAGCGTTCCAGGCTTTCCTTGCTTCCATACAGCATTGCCACGGCCGCCGCCTTCGCCGCACGGACATTCGCCTGATTGGCTGCGATGACCGCTTTTTTCCGCTGTGCCGTAAAAATCGGAATACTGATCGCCGCCAGGATCCCTACGATCGCTATCACCACCAGCAGCTCTGCCAGTGTAAAACCGTGTTGGTTCTTTTTCATTTGCTCACCCACTTTTTATCAAAATGACCTGCTGACTTTGTTTTGATTCGTGCGTTGCAGGTCACGCTTATGTATCTGACAATGAATGGATTTTTAAATCCTGAAAAATTTCTGATGTGAACATCACTTCCATTCTAAACGTTACTGTTCACACACGTGTGCCCAGCAACGGGATTTTGCCGATGCTGCGCATTCCAAATCGGCAAAATCTGCTGCCAGAACTGTATCGTACGGAATTTTCAGTTCAGAAAATTCCTACCTGTGAACAGTTACTTCTAAACCTTCATGCGCCTGGCAGTCAGGTGTACCACCACAAATGAAAGCTCTGGCAGGCGCATTTAGCAAAAATGGATGGGAAAAACCCCATCCATTTTCTCCACGTATGTGGTTATTTATGAACACTAATTTTATTGTTTTCCAACATACAGTTTAATAATCGCACCATTGATTGCATCTTTATCAGTAGATGCTGTTCCATTTTTACTCGGCTCAATTGATACACTAAACAAATCGTACTTTTCTTTTCCATCAACATCATCAAGAGTTTTTTCTGTAGTAGCTTTTTTGTTTCCCGTTACTACAGTAGCCTGTCCTGTACTAATGTCATAATCATATTCAATTTTTGAAGCTGAATCTGCACTGTCTGTCAGATACTGAGCAACCGCTGCCGCCTTTGCTGCTCTCATATTCGCCTGATTCGTAGCCTTTCTAGCCTTGCTCAGCTGTGCCGTAAATACCGGAATCGAGATTGCAACCAGGATGCCCACAATTGCAACAACCACCAACAGCTCAGCCAGTGTGAAACCTTTTTTGTTCCCACGAACTTTCTTGATTAAACCTTTCATAAAATCAATCTCCTTGTATAGTATTATATTAATGAACAGAGAATTATCTCTGCGCCATCCAGCCTATGCTGTATCACATTTCACATGTGTGCAGTCAATTACGCTTACATCAGATCGTACATCGTAAAGATAGGCAGATAAATCGACACTACAATGATACCCGCAAAAATCGCAAGCACCACCAGCATCGTCGGTTCCAGCAGTGCCAGAAGCCGCTGAATTCGATAATCCGCCTCGTTGGCGTAATAATCGGCAACATTGTCCAGTGTCTCCTCGAGCTCACCGGTTTCTTCTCCGACGGAACACATATCGACCATCGTCGGCGGGAAATATTTCTTTCCCTGCAGACATTCCACCAGACTGCGTCCCCGCTCGATTCCTTCGCGCATGGAGCGAACATCCTCGCTCAGAAGTGCATTGTCCATGACCTTCGCCGTCGTGTCAACCGCCTGATTGATCGTGATACCCGCTGCCAGAAGCACCGACATTGTATTGGCAAACTGCGCTGCGCCGTTCATCTGGTTGATCGCGCCCACAAGTGGAAGGGATAACATGATCTTTGCTTTCTCAATCCGTCCCTGCGGCGTATTGCCGTAGACCTGCGAACCAATCTTCAAAAACGCCAGCACCGCCAGCATCAGCAGCCACCACTTCGCAAAGAAATGGGAAGTCGCGATCAGCATCCGCGTCATCAGCGGCAGCGTACCGCCCAGATCGGCAAATACATCTGCCAGTGTCGGGATAACCTTCGCCATGACGATAATCAGGACAACCACCGCAACCGCAACGACAAACAAAGGATAGGTCATCGCTCCCTTGATCTTCTCCGTCGTCTTGTAGGACTTTTCGTAAAACTTCTGAAGCCTGTCAAAGGATCGTTCCAGCGTACCAGACTGCTCGCCTGCCCGGATCGTCTCGATAAATGTGAGCGGAAAACGGTCGCTATACTTTTCCAGCGCCGACGCAACGGTACTTCCTGCAGCTACTTCCTCTGCCGCAGCCCCCAGGATCTTCCGGATCCGCTTGTCCTCATTCTGATCTGCCAGCATACGCATCGCGTGTGCCACTGTCATGCCCGAATGAAGGGTGAGCGCAAACTGTGAACACAGGATCGCCAGCTTCTTCGTCTTGATCCGCCTGCTTCCGATCTCCATTTCCAAGAGACTGCCTTCATCAGGTCTTTTCTTCTCTTTCTTTTGGCTGATGCTCAAAAGAATCGGATAGTTTTCCCGGATTCTGGAAGCGGCTGCCGCTTCACTCTCAGCCTGGAGCACTCCCCGGACTTCTTTTCCATCCCGTCCCAGCGCTTTATATGAAAAATTTGGCATCTCTCATACCTCCAGCCACAGGATTCAGCTGTACGCCATCCGTATGTACATCGCCATCTGCATCCTTTTTATGATTATTTTAACACCTTTGTTTATTTTTGTAAATATACTGTCAATCTTTTAGGTTTTTTATACAAAAAACACACATCTATCCCAGCTTATTTTTGCCATTTTCTCTATGTACGCTTTGCTTTTGCCGATCTGTTCTGTATATATTTTCACCAACACATCTGACTTCTCTTTCTTTTCCAGACTATTTCTGGTATATAAACCATCAGAGCGGAAATGGTACATCCCGCCCTGACACTCCCAAAAATAGCTCCCGTTTCTTTTTATGTTCTTTCGTAACTGTTCAGTACCTTCACAGTTGCGTTCTTTCTTATTTTTCGTCCTTCTTATCCAGCATCTCTTCCATCGTATGCCATCCCAGCACCGCGCATTTGACACGCGCCGGCATATGGGAAACATCGACCAGGGCGCCGGCTTCCTCGAGTTCTTCGATCTCGTTCTCGCTTGCCTCGCCCTTGATCATCCGCAGGAACAGATCCGCCAGATGGCGTGCTTCCTCTTCGGATTTTCCGATAATCAGATCCAGCATGATATCAGCGGACGCCTGGGAGATCGCGCAGCCGCTTCCCTCAAAAGCACCGTCTACCACCTGTCCATCTTCGACCTTCAACTGAAGAATGATGTCATCTCCACAGCTCGGATTGACGCCCTCTAATACCAGATTGGCGTCCGGCAGCTTTTCTTTATGTAACGGATGCAGATTGTGATCCGTCAGTATTTCATTGTAAAAGGTTCTATTCTCCATATCCCATTTTCCTCCGGATTTCTTTCAGGTTCTGGACAAAACGGTCGATGTCCTCCTCCGTATTGTAGAACGCAAAGCTGGCACGCGCTGTTGCAAATACACCCAGATGTTTTAAAAGCGGCTGGGCGCAATGGTGACCTGCGCGCACATTGACATTTGCGGCATCCAGAATCGACGCGATATCGTGCGGATGTACGCCGTCCACGGTAAAGCTGATAATTCCGTTGTGCTCTTTCGGCTTATCGCTTCCCTGGATATGAACGCCCGGAATCTGCCGCATCGCCGTCATCGCCCGTGTTGTCAGCAGCTCCTCGCGCTTCTGCACCTCGTCAAATCCGATGTTCATCAGATAATCGATCGCCGCCTGTAAGCCGACCGCACCGCCGCCATTGACGGTACCGGCTTCGAATTTGTGCGGCAGTTCGGCAAAGACTGCCGATTCCCGGCTGACCGAATCGATCATCTCGCCGCCCGTCAGGAACGGCGGCATCGCATCCAGAAGAGCTTCTTTTCCGTACAGGACGCCGATTCCCATCGGTGCCATCAGCTTGTGACCGGAAAATACAAGGAAATCTGCATCCAGTGCCTGCACATCCACCGGAATATGAGGGGCGCTCTGTGCCGCATCGATGACGATGACACCGCCTTTTTCATGCACCAGTTTCGTCAGCTTCTCTACCGGATTTCTGCGGCCAAGGACATTGGAAATCTGCGGCATCGCTGCGATCTTTGTCTTTTCTGTCACCAGGGCTTCCATATCCTCATCCCGGTAGGAACCATCCGGCTGACATTCCAGATAAACGAGCTTCGCGCCTGTCTGTCTGGATACCATCTGCCACGGCAGGATATTGCTGTGGTGGTTATCAATGCTGATTAAGATCTCATCGCCTGCTTTCAGACTGGTTAAACCATAGCTGTACGCGATCAAATTCAGGCTCTCGGTGCTGTTGCGTGTAAACACGACCTCGCTCGTCTTTCCAGCATTGATAAATTCCCGCACGCGCTCTCTTGCCGCTTCATATGCCTCCGTCGCCTCGATTCCCAGCTCATAGAGCCCGCGGAGCGGATTGGCATTTTTCTTTGTATAGAAATCTTCCACTGCCTTTAATACCGCCTCCGGGCGCTGTGCCGTTGCCGCATTGTCCAGATATGCGATATCCGAACCCGCAAGCAGAGGAAAATCTTTCTTGTAATCTGTCATGTTCTGTTCCTTCTTATATATTTGTTTGTATACTTGCTGCAAAAACAAACCGCAGCCAACTTACAGTTTTTTCATTTTATTATCGCTTCTGGTTCATGAACTCCTGAACCTGCTTCTGTACTGCCTCGTCAGCTACCAGCTCATTCAGCGCGTCGATTCTCGCCCGCGCTACCATGCGCTCAGCTTCCTCTCTCGACAGTCCGCGGGAGCACAGATAAAACAGCGTTGCATCGTCCAGATCGCCCATCGAAGCGCCGTGATTTCCTTCGACATCTTCTTCCGCACACAGAATCAGCGGAATCGTCTGGTTTACGATGTCATCGCCGAGCAGCAGCACATCCTCGCGCTCAGTTCCCTTTGCCCCGGCGCATCCCGGCACGAAATCGATCGTTCCGCGGAACAGCTTGGAGGAACCGTCCTGCAAAACGCCAGAGACTTCCATCATACTCTCTGTCTTTTTGCCGCGATGGCGTACTGTATAGTTCATATCCAGCTTCTGGTTTACACTGGTGTAATAGCCGATCTTCGCGTCAAATGCGCTCTTTTTTCCTTCCAGCTCGGTCAGGCAGCCCGCATAGACCTTGCCTGCGCCCAGCTCCAGTTTCAAAAGCTCAAATGTGGCATTTTCTCCGCAGGACGCACCGATATCACTCAGGCAGGTATATCCGGCGCCGAGAAGCTGCACTTCCTGAAGCTGTACCTTTGCATTCTTTTCCGCATGAACCTTTACCTGGAACGAGGATGTTCCCTGTGCGTCCTCCCCGGAGCGGAATACGATCAGCACGTTTAAGCGGCTGTTTTCCTTTGCATCCAGGCAGAGGCGGTTCTGGTAACTGCCGTTTTTGTAATCGACGCAGAGAACCGTCCATTCTGTATTTTCATTCTGCAGCACAGCTGCCGCTTCCGCTGTCAGCCGGTAGATACTTCCCGCACCGGCATTTTCTTCTGCAACAGCCGTTCCATTTACAGTGTCCGTTCTATTTGCGCCAGCCGTTCCGCATTCCGCCGCCATTGCATCGTACTCGCGTCCCATGCCGGTCTGGATCTCGTCCCACTCTTTTCCGGAGATTTCTTTTTCCCAGGTCACACCTGCTGCCAGGCGCTCCGGTTTTATCAAAACACTTTCCTCCGGCCACTCAATCTGTATCTGGCTTTCGTTCATTCCCAGCCGGTTCCAGGTTCGGGTCGGAAGAATGTTTACTATCATTTCTTTCTGTCCCATTGTTTCCTCCTGTCGTTACCATTCATGCACTTGCATGCCCCGCAGCAAAATCTGTTATTTCAAAATCCCCGCTGCAAACAGTAACCATCTATTATCCGATACTGCCTTTCATCTCAAGCTGAATCAGGTTATTCATCTCAACCGCGTACTCAAGCGGCAGCTCCTTCGATACATCATCCGCAAATCCGCTGACGATCATTGCGCGCGCGTCCTCCTCGCTGATGCCGCGTGACATCAGATAGAAAACAGCCTCGTCGCTGATCCGTCCAATCTTTGCCTCATGGCCGACGTTCGCATCGCGGGTCCGGATATCCATCGCCGGGACCGTATCGGAACGTGAAATATCATCCAGCATCAGGGACTGGCAGGAAACCGATGCCTTAGAACCAGATGCCTGTTTTCCAATCTGCACGCTGCTTCGGAACGTACTGATACCGCCGTCCTTGGAAATAGATTTCGTATTAATATAGGAAGAAGTCCGTTTGCCCGTGTGGACTACCTTCGCACCGGTATCGAGGTTCTGACCTTCTCCGGCAAAAGTAATGCCGGTAAATTCCATCTTTGAATCGTCACCCTTTAAAATACTCATCGGGTACAGATACGATACATGGGAACCAAAGGAACCCGATACCCACTCGATCGTGCCACCCTCTTCCACAATCGCGCGCTTGGTGTTCAAATTGTACATATTTTTCGACCAGTTCTCGATCGTCGAATAGCGGAGTTTCGCATTTTTGCCGACGTACAGCTCAACACAGCCCGCATGCAGGTTTGCTACGTTATATTTCGGCGCAGAACAGCCCTCGATGAAATGCAGATATGCCCCCTCATCAACGATGATCAGAGTATGTTCAAACTGTCCGGCTCCCGGTGCATTGAGACGAAAATAGGACTGAAGCGGGATCGTAACCGACACGCCCTTTGGCACGTACACAAAAGATCCGCCGGACCAGACCGCCCCGTGCAGCGCTGCAAATTTATGTTCCTGCGGTTTGACCAGATGCATAAAATGCGTCCGGATCATTTCCGCATATTCGCCGTGCATTGCGCTCTCCAGATCGGTGTAGACAACGCCCTGCGCCGCTACCTCCGCACGCACGTTATGATATACTAACTCCGAGTCATACTGGGCGCCCACGCCTGCCAGTGATTTCTGCTCCGCCTGCGGGATTCCCAGACGCTCAAAGGTATCTTTGATGTCCTTCGGAACCTCCGACCATTTAGCGCTCATCTTGGATTTCGGACGGACATAGGTTACGATGTTGTCCATGTCCAGATCCTCGATATCCGGTCCCCAGTTCGGAACCTGCAGGGAATTGTAAATCTGTAAGGACTGCAGACGGAACTGCTGCATCCATGCCGGGTCATTTTTCTCCTTAGAAATCTTCTCAACGATCTCCGGGGTCAGACCCGCTTTTACTTTATATGCGTCATTTTCTTTGTCTTTTATATCGTAGACGCTGCGATCAATGTCATCTACATACGTTTTTTCTTTCATGTTTGATGCCTCCATATTACCCGTGCTGTTTCGTTATTACTGTCGCGTTATCCTGCAGCACCTTCGATTCCAAAAATACCTGCCTGCGAACAGTAACGATTAGTTCCGGGCGTCTGCCACACCCGCCTCACGGATAAAGGATTCGTAGCCTTCCTGGTTGATCTTATCAACTAGGGAGCCGTCACCGGTTGCCACGATCTTTCCATCTACCATGATGTGCGTATAGTCAACATGCAGTGCATCGAGAATCCGGGTGCTGTGCGTGATAATAAGAAGCGCGCCGTTCTGGTTCTTCTGGTACTCTTCCACACCCTTAGAAACCAGACGGACTGCATCAACATCCAGACCAGAGTCTGTCTCATCGAGGATTGCCAGGCTCGGATTTAAGAGCATCAGCTGTAAAATCTCAGATTTTTTCTTCTCACCGCCAGAAAAGCCCACGTTTAAGCTTCTCTGTGCATACGATTCATCCATCTGGAGAATGTCCATCGCCTTTTTGAGCTGTTTATGAAATTCCCAGATCTTTAAGTTCTTGCCAGTCTGCTGGCGCATCGCGCTCCGCAGGAAACTTTCCAGCGAAAGTCCCGGTACCTCCAGCGGCTCCTGGAAGGACAGGAACATACCGGCTTTGGAACGCTTGTCCGTGGACTCATGTGTGATATCCTCACCCTTAAATAAGATCTGACCACCCGTGATCTGGTATCTCGGGTTTCCCATCAGGACGTTGCCGAGCGTCGATTTTCCAGCGCCGTTCGGTCCCATCAGGACATGTACCTCCCCTGCACCGACGCTTAAATCAACGCCGTGCAGAATCTCTTTTTCTTCTATATTTGCCTTTATCTGATTTACTTCTAACACTTTTTCTGCCATAAAGCACTCCATTTCCGGGACCGGCTGAGACATTCATGCTCGGTCTGTCTGATCTGTGACAGCCGCCTCGTCACGAAAGCGGTTATCCTTCTTAGCAAACGTCCATCTCTCTGGTTCCTTTTTTCTATAATGAATCTGGCTGTTCAGACGGTCAGATTACCCTATGGCTATTATAGGTATTTATTTCCGGATTGTAAACCCTCATTTTTCACAAAACAAGAAAGATTCTTATTATATTATTGAGACTTTTTCTCGTTTATTATTGAGTCAGCATCATCCACCCCCAATACACAACCCCTAATCCCCACGAACTCAGAATCCCATACAGGATCACCGGACCCGCGATTGTAAATATTTTGCATCCGACACCAAACACCTGTCCTTCCGCCTTGTATTCCAGCGCCGGGGATGCAACTGAATTGGCGAATCCGGTGATCGGAACCAGCACACCAGCTCCAAAAACACGAGCCAGCCTCTGGAATACATTTGCCCCTGTCAGGATAACGCTGAGCAGAATCAGTCCCAGCATCGTCCAGAGCGCCGCCGTTTTCTCCTCCATGCCTGTCTGAACCAGACAATTTGTGCTGATCTGCGCCGCCAGGCAGATCAGCCCGCCGGAAATACCCGCCATCAACACATTTTTCCATGTACTGTGGACGGGCGTAACCGATTTGACATATGCTTCATATTGATCTTTTCTGGCTTCCATGGTTTCTCCTCTCTTCTACTGTCTTCCAATTCCATGTAAGAAATAATACAGCGAACCCGCACATTTCCCCGCCGCAATCGCGAGAAGGAGATATGGCAGCCCCACTGCCAGACGCAGGCGGCGGCTCAGCACCGGCAGGGCTTTCAATGTCTCTGCCAGCGACATGACGAGGCAGCCCACAAAAATACCACAGGAAAGTCCCGCAGCCGCTAGAAGCAGCTGTCCGGAGACATTTCCAAGCATCACCAGAAATTCAGCACCAGCTCCCGTTCTGCCACCGCCTTCTGCTGCCTTCTGCCACAACTCTGCCTCCGTCATTGCCGCTGGCCACGCTATTCTCAGAAAACTCCCGGTCAGCTGTTTCACCTTCTCTGTAAATAAATCCACCACATTTCCAAACAATCCTCCCAGCGCGATAATCGTCTCATACAAGAAGATTTTCCCCTTCGACGCCGTCGCCGTCTTTCCAATCAGGCGCGGATAAACGCCGATGACCACCAGAAAGGCGTAGACTCCCGCTGCCACCGTGCTTCCCGCCGCCAGCCCCGCCAGCAAAAGCAGCGCTTCTTTAAGAAACATCGATGTCATCCTCCTTCCGCTCCTCGTTCTGAATCAGCGTTTTATTGACATTTTCCTCATACAGGCGCATTTCTACCTCCAGCGGCGTCGGATCGAGACTGAATTTCCACGAAGTAAAATGATTAAAAAACAGCAAAATCCCCACCGGAAGCCCGATCGAATAACCGATCTCCAGCGCCGTTGTTCCGTCCGACGCCTGCCCCGTCGTGATCTCATATATTTTCCTGAATACATCCAGCACGTTTGCATCGTTGTTGAATGTCATGATCGCAAATGCCGCCCCGAAAAAGCAAATCAGGCAGACGAACAGCGTCTTGCACCACTGCCAGACAAGCGCCTGACGGTGCGGCGGCTGATAATGAATGACATAATCCGTCTCCCCCAGATTCTGCACCGATGTCCCCGGAATTTCCCGTTCAATCTGCTGGATAATCTCCATGACGTTTCCAACCAGACGGCTTTCGCGCTGTTTCCCGCCGCCGCGGATCCTCTTCACGATCATCGCACGGCAGCGGCTTTCCACGCTTTTTTCACTGCAATAAACTTCTCCCAGGCTTGCAAGCGGTACATTTTTCTCATGTACCTGCGTGATCTGGCTGAGTTTCAGATAGACCGTCTGTGTCATAATGCTGCCTTCTCCGTCTGTGCCTCCGGTCTCAAAAATGCCTCCGCGCTGTCCCCGGAATGCTGTACGAAGGTTCCGTCAATGTAGACGCTGTCCCGCCCCACTGCCATCAGACAGAGACAGAGCGCTGCTACAATCAGAATCATGCATCCGACCCAGACACAGATTCCCATCTTTTTTTTCATTGTCACTTTCACATTTCCCGTCATTTTTTTCCATCCTTCCTGTGTATTCTGGAAACTCTAAAAGTTCCTGCATCCAGTAGTATGGCTGTCTTTCAATGGAGTATGCACATTCATATATTCTGAATTATGAGCCTGTCTTTTTTTCTCATGTTTCTTCCAGCTTTGCGCGCATCTGCCCTAATATTTTCCGCTCGATCCGCGACACCTGTACTTGTGAAATGCCGAGCTGCGCCGCGATCTGAGTCTGTGTCTGATCATAAAAATAGTGCCGCACAATGATCTCCCGCTGCCGTCCATTGAGCATTTTCAGCAAATCTCCCAAAAGCATCCGGTCAAGCAGAACCTCATTCTCCGCTGTCTCCCCAGCAATCCGGTCCTGAAGCAGAAGGCCAGTTTCTTCCCCGGCGCTGGCTGGTGCAGAGAGCGATTCAACCGGACTGTCCGCCGCCATCGATGCGGCTGCTTCCTCACAGCTCACTCCAATCTGCGCCGCCAGCTCTTCCAGCGTCGGCTCCCGCCCAAGCGCCGTGCAGAGCGCATCCCGCGCTGCCCGGAGCCGCTGGTTTTGCTCTTTGATGGAACGGCTGACCTTGATGATCCCGTCATCCCGGAGAAAACGTTTGATCTCCCCCGCAATCATCGGCACCGCATACGTCGAAAAACGCACCTCATATGATAGGTCAAACTTATCAATCGCCTTCAACAGCCCGATACTTCCGATCTGAAATAAGTCCTCCGTCTCACACCCCCGCCCCGCAAAGCGGCGGACGATGCTCCATACAAGTCCCAGATTGTCCTTTACCAGCGCCTCCCGCGCCGTCTTATCGCCCTGGTGTGCCCGTTTGATTTGCTCGATGGTTTTATCCATAGGACTCTGCCGTTTCTTTTTCTTCCTGCTCTTTATTCATATATCCCCTTCCAATTTGCTTTTTCATCGTCACACACGTTCCGCAGCCCACCTTGGACTCCACCTCGACCTCATCCATAAACGCTTCCATAAACGAAAAGCCCATCCCTGAGCGCTCGCCGGTCGTGTCTGTCGTATACATCGGCTCCATCGCCTTTTCCACATCCAGGATTCCTTTTCCCTCATCCCGGACCGAAATTATCAGTTCTTCTCCCTCAATCCGCGCTTCTATGTAAATAATTCCGATTTCATCGCTATACCCATGAATCACCGCATTTGTCACTGCCTCCGAGACCGCCGTTTTCACATCCTCCAGCTCCTCCATCGTCGGATTCATCCGGCTCATAAAGACTGCCGCTGTGACACGGGCAAACTCCTCGTTCGATGAATGGCTGTCTATCTCCAGGTGCATCCACGTGCCATTCTTCTCTGCTTGTCTCTGTTCATTCTGTTTAAATTTTCTGTATTCTTCTGAATCTTTTATTTTTTTAAGTTTTCCTTTCACTTCCGTTTCTGATACAGATATATCATCCGCATACATATTCATCTCTCCTTTAATGTCTCCCATCCAGTGCCTCCTCTCTCGTCCGGTACGACTGCACCAAACGATACACGCCGCCGATCCGCAAAATCCGGCGCATCCGCTCGCCTGCCCCGTACACCGCCACCGTGCCGCTGCTACCCTCCATCTGCTTATACCGGTTGAGAATTACACCGATCCCGGAACTATCCATAAATTCCGTCCCTGAAAAATCAAAAATAATCCGGTTAATATAATTTTCCGCCAGAAGCAGGTCTGTTTCATATTTGAGTGTCAGGCAGTTATGATGATCTACCTCCTTCGGCAGATGAATCACCAGCGCCGAATCGATCGCTTCGTATGTAAACATATTTCGTTCCATATCAGGATTCCCCCTTTTTCGATTTTTTATGCAGCCTTTTCCTATATACCTAAAAAGAATGTGCTTTGGCACATTCGGGCGTCTCGCGCGGTCGCTTGCGACATGTTTCTGCTTCGCGCGAGTGCGCATCCTCGCGGAGCGTTTTTTGTTTCATAGGACGCAATTTCCTATGAAACAAAAAAGCACCGTAAAGTTTTTATCTTTACAGTGCTTTTCTTCTTAATTATCTGCCGTATTATATTTGTACTTACTGCGCCGCTTGCGTCTCCGCTCCGCTGCCTGCTGCCGTTTCATCCGCCGCAGTCTCTCCCTGACTGATGATGGACTGACCTGGAACTGCAGCCTGCTGGTTATCCGGCGCAAGCTCGGCGAGCTGCTGTCTTGCCTTGTCCGCCTGCTCGGAATCCGCATACTGGGTCACAATCTGCGTAAACATTTCGACCGCCTTGTCTGTCTCGCCCTGTGCCCGGTAAATCATACCCATGCTGAAGATAACCTTCGGGTTTGCCGGACGGATCGCCAGACAGGTCTGGTAATCTGCCAGTGCTTCCGCCATACGGCCTGCCGACCACATCGTGTATGCCAGATCCTCCAGCGTCTGGTAGCCGTTTGTCTCGATGTCCTGCTTTACCCCGTTGGCAATGGAAACGACCGTCTCGTCCGTAAATAACGACGGATCAAAGCCCTCATAATAGGTAACCGCCTCTGCCAGGTTATTGTTGCGGTATGCCTGCAGCATTTTGACGAGCTTCGCATACTGGTTCAGAACGCTGTCATTGCTGTTGAGCATCGTATCCAGCTTGTTCTCCGCCTCTTCTTTGTCCTTTTTCGAGGTCTCAATGCTCTCATTTAAACTGTCAATCTCTTCATTTTTCTGATTGAGCTGCTCGTTGTACTGGAGCATTTCCTGCGTATGTGCATTATTTGCCTGCTTAATCTTGGCTGGCATCACCAGGAAAAAGATAACTGCCGCGCCCAAAAGCAGTCCAGCGCCGATATTGAGCACTGACTGCAGTCCCGTATTCTCCTTGTACGTCGGCGGCATAATGACATCATCATCCTGCATCTGGCGGTGGGAAAATGCGTTTTTCAGCTTTCTCCGCTCGATATCCGCCTTGCCGGTATGTTCTTTAACAATCTCCATATACCAGTTCGCCTTGGGATTGTTTTTATCAATCTTGAGTACCTTATACAGGGATTTGCCCGCTTTCGTATAATCCTCATGACTAATATGCAAAAGAGCCAACAGAAGATGTGCTTTTACAAATCTTGGATTAGCTTCTACAACTCTTGTAAGCTGTAAGGTCGCCAGATCGTCGCTTCCGGTCTGCGCCTGCAGAAGCGCCTGATTATATTTCTGAATCGTCGCGCTCGCCTGATCCAGACGATCCTGCTTGCGCTGAATCTGGTCTAAATAATAATCAGCCCGGTTATCCTGCTCCTTAAAGTTCATGCTGATAACCCACTGCACCAGCGCCTCCGACACCTCACCCATCTCATAATAGATAAGTCCGAGAAGATTTCTGGCATCAATATGATACTTGTTCAGGTTCAGGCATTTTTTCAGATACTCGACCGCCCCTGTTAAATCCCGTCTCTTTGCCCGTTCCAGCCCGGCATTGTAAAAGCTGTTGGAAATCAGGCGAATTTTTCTTGTTCGATCCATCATGTCCGCCTATTCCTTCATATGTTTTAAAAGTTCCATCATAATATCCGACATATCTGTCAGGTCACTCTTCACGATCGCCTCGCCGACCTCCTCGACCTCCAGACTCGGTTTAAAATGTTCGATTTCTTCCTCGAAATTGATTGTCATTCCTTCGCCACTCATGTTTTTCCTCCAGAGTTTCTTCCTTTTATTACATGGATATACATTCCCGCTAATCTTACACCATTCTGGCGGTGCTGTCAAATCCAGTTCGGGAAATCTTTTTCTCCAGCTCTCCGATTAAATACAAAGAACCCACACAGAAGCAGGTATCCTCCGGACGTTTTTCCTGAACCAGTGTCTGATAAGCTGTTTTTACATCTGGTATACTTTGAACCTCACAGCCATCTGCCACCCGGTGTGCTGCTTTTTCCATCGCCTCCATCGGAAGTGCCCGCGATGTATATAAATGAGTCAGCACCAATCGATCCGGCTTCAGTTTCCGCATCAGTGTTTCCAGCATCGATTCATAATTTTTATCTGAAACGGCTGCAAACAGCAGAAAAATCCGACCATCTTTCCCGGACTCTTCTCTTCTGCGCGCTGCCACCTCTGCCGCCGCGCCCGCAAACGCACGGATTCCGCCCTCATTGTGAGCGCCATCCAGATAAACTCCGTCCTGGATCTCCTCCATGCGTCCGTGCCATACCGCATTCCGGATGCCCGCTGCCGCTGTCTCCCCGTCCACTGCAAGAAGCCGCGCCGCCTGGTAAGCGATGCAGGCGTTGACCGCCTGATATTCCGCTTCGAAGGGAATAAACAGACGCTGGCTTTTCTCTTTTATCATCAGGCTCATCCCGCCATGTTCCCGCCGAAGATCCGTATACACTGCCGGGCTGATCGGATATGCCGGACAGGAAAGTTCCGCCGCCCGATTTCTGATAACTGCCGAAGCCGCCGCATCCGTATCATCGTACACCACCGGCATATTTTTTTTCAGGATTCCCGCCTTTTCGCCCGCGATCTGTGTCACCGTGCCGCCCAGGTATTCCATATGGTCAAGGCTGATCGAAGTGATGACCGTAAGCGCTGGATGCTCGATGCAGTTCGTTGCATCCAACCGTCCGCCAAGCCCCGTTTCCAGAATCACATACTCCGGCTTTTTCCGGCGCACCATCCACATGAACATCAAAAACAGATATTCAAAATACGTCGGATGCCCCAGTCCTTCCTGCTCAAAATGAACATATGATGCCTTAACCGCCCCAAATGCCTCCAGGAACAGTGCATCGTCTGCTTCCTGTTCATCAAAAGAAAAACGCTCCGTCACGCGCACCAGATGAGGAGACGTAAACCGCGCCGTCCGCTTCCCGGCTTTCTGCAAAACCGCATCGAGAAACGAGCAGACCGACCCTTTCCCATTCGTTCCGGCCACATGTACGATTCTTTCCTCCTGCGGCAATGCATTCAGGTATGAAAGCATCCTGCGAAGCCCCTCCGCCGTATGTTTTTCACTGGTAAATTTCGGTATCTCATTCAGATATGCATCTGCCGCTTCTACCGTCCATTCTTCTTGTTTCATGGCATGAAATATCCTTTCCTGGCAAACGGAAGCGGCAGTACGAACTCTGCCGTCTGCCGCCTTGTCTTTTGTATGTTATTATTTTATATCATTTGCGGAGATCGTGCAAGTGGTTATATGGAATAAAGAAACCCCTCTTGATAATCAAGAGGGGTTCCACTCATCAGCTCCCTGCCGGACTTGAACCGGCGACCTACGCATTACGAATGCGTCGCTCTACCAACTGAGCCAAGGAAGCATTTTAATTCGAAAAATGCTCTGGAAAACCCAAAGCAACTTTCGATGACCTGTCCGGGAATCGAACCCGGGTTTACGCCGTGAGAGGGCGTCGTCTTGACCGCTTGACCAACAGGCCGTATGTTTTATAATAGAATCGAGGCGACGTGATTCGAACACGCGACCTCTGCGTCCCGAACGCAGCGCTCTACCAAACTGAGCCACGCCTCGATTACATGACGTAGTATAATATAAATCCAGGAGAATGTCAACACTTTTTTTGAAGAATTTTTAAAAATATTTATTATGTTTAATATTTCGCTATAGTTGCTTGTGTTTGCTCAATTCAATAAATTTATATTTACTTCATCAGCTTCTGAATCGTCTTGCACAGCTCCTCAACCGCTTCTTCCCCATTTCCCGCCTCTATATCATCGACCACACAGGTTTTGATATGGTTGGACAGCAGGACTTTGGAAAAACTGTTCAGCGCCGCCTGAACCGCTGATACCTGGTTTAATATATCGACGCAGTATCGCTCGTCTTCCACCATCGCCTTCACACCGCGCACCTGTCCCTCGATCCTGTTTAAACGTTTCAGCAGATCTTTTTCCTCGGTCAGGTTTCTGTGTTTGTGGCGTTCCGTCTCTCCTCCTTGACAGACCTGCGCTTGTGATTCACATTTACAACAGCCCATGCTTTTCTCCTATCTTTTATCAAAATGCTGCGAAATAGCATATTAATTCCACCATTTCGCAGCTTTTTTCATCCTACTGAATCGAGTCCACCTTATAATCCTGTGCCTCAACCGCCTCTTTCAACGTATCGTCCGCCACATCCGCACTCATGCTTACGACCGCGGTTCCTTTCTCATGGCTGACCTCTGCGCTCTCCACGCCTGCCAGTGCCTCCAACGCCTTCTTTACGCGTGCCTCACAGTGTCCACACATCATTCCTTCGATATTCATTGTCTTTGTCATCGTTATTCCCTCCATATTTATATGATTTTTTTGATTCTCACTTTTTTGCATTTTTTTTGAAACAGTTTCATTTTCATTTGCTGTTTGCCCAATTGACCGGGTGTCTTCTGCCCCCATCCTAACTGCACCTGCGTTTTCTGCCTTTTCTCCACCTTTATTAGCAGTCTTCTCAGCCCTCTTCCGCAGCGGATGATCCTTCGATGCATCGTGCATCTTAAACAGATTCAGCCGCAGCGCGTTCGTCACTACGCAGAAGCTGGATAAGCTCATCGCTGCAGCGCCGAACATCGGATTTAATTTCCATCCAAAGATAGGATACCACAAACCGGCTGCAAGTGGAATACCCACAACATTGTAAAAGAATGCCCAGAACAGGTTTTCGTGAATATTTCGAAGCGTCGCACGGCTTAGACGGATTGCCGCCGGAACATCACTCAAACGGCTCTTCATCAGCACCACATCCGCGGCATCAATCGCGATATCTGTACCGGCTCCGATCGCGATACCTATATCGGCACGCGTGAGCGCCGGGGCATCATTGATACCATCACCGACCATTGCCACCTTGCCCTGTTCTTTCAGGCTGCGGATGACACTCTCTTTCCCATCCGGAAGTACTCCGGCAATGACTTCATCCACACCAGCCTGTGCCCCAATCGCCCGGGCGGTCCGCTCATTATCTCCGGTCAGCATGACCACACGGATTCCCATGTTCTGCAGTTCCTTGACCGCCTGCGGGCTGTCTTCCTTGATGACATCTGCCACGGCAATCATACCAGCCAGACGACCATTTTTCATAAAGCACAGCGGTGTCTTGCCTTCCGATGCCAAACGCTCAAAGGATGCCTGTTCCTGTGCGGACACCGTCGTATGTCCGCTGATATAGGAAAAGCTTCCGCCTGCCAGTGAAGCGCCGTCTAACGTACCGGAAAGTCCATTACCCGGCAGCGCCTGGAAATCAGCCGCCTCCGGCGCGTCAATCTGCTGTTCTTTTGCATAGAGAAGAACAGCTTTCGCCAATGGGTGCTCACTCTTCTTTTCCAGGGAAAGCGCCAGGCTTACCAGCTCCTTCTCAGTCACACCTCCGGACGGGATGACGTCGGTCACACGCGGCTCGCCGCTGGTGATCGTACCCGTCTTATCAAGCGCTACAATGTCCATTTTTCCGGTTTCTTCCAGTGAAACAGCTGTCTTGAACAAGATTCCGTTTTTCGCGCCCATGCCGTTGCCGACCATAATCGCAACCGGCGTAGCCAGTCCCAGTGCACACGGGCAGCTGATAACCAGTACGGAAATACCTCGCGCCAGTGCGAATCCAAACGTCTGTCCTGCCAGCAGCCAGATAATCGTTGTCACCACTGCGATCGTGATAACCGCCGGGACAAACACGCCGGAAACCCGGTCTGCAATCTTGGCGATCGGCGCTTTCGTCGCCGCCGCGTCGCTGACCATGCGGATGATCTGCGACAGGGAGGTATCTTCACCGACTCTGGTCGCCTCACAGCGCAGATAACCAGACTGGTTGACCGTTGCCGCCGAAACCGGATCCCCCTGTGCCTTATCCACCGGAATACTCTCGCCGGTCAGTGCTGCCTCGTTGACCGCGCTTGCTCCTTCCAGGACCACGCCGTCCACCGGGATATTTTCACCTGGACGTACAACAACTACATCACCCTTCTTTACCTCTTCAATCGGAACCTTTGTTTCCACTCCATCCCGGATGATAACAGCTGTCTTCGGTGCCAGTTTCATCAGTCCCTTTAAGGCATCCGTCGTTTTTCCCTTGGAACGCGCCTCCAGCATTTTTCCGACTGTGATCAGCGCCAGAATCATTGCCGCCGACTCAAAGTAAAATTCATGCATGTAGGACATGACTGCCGTGCCGTTGCCCTTTAACTGTGCGTCCGTCATCGCAAACAACGCATATGTGCTGTAAATAAACGACGCGCCAGAACCAAGTGCTACCAGCGTGTCCATGTTCGGGGCGCGGTGTAAAAGTCCCTTGAAACCGCTGATAAAGAATTTCTGGTTAATCACCATGATAATTCCGGCCAAAAGGAGCTGCAAAAGTCCCATCGCCACATGGTTGCCATCCATAAAGTGCGGCAGCGGCCAGCCCCACATCATATGTCCCATCGACATATACATAAGGACTGCTAAGAATCCCAGCGATGCGATCAGACGGTGTTTTAAGACCGGCGTCTCCCGATCTTTTAAGGCGTCCTCTGCCTCCGACGCGCTCTGCGCCTGCGCTGCAGTGCCCTGTCCTTTCAGGGATGCGCCATATCCGGCATCTTCCACCGCATGAATCACGGTCTCCGGGGGCACATCGCCCTCGACGCCCATCGAATTTGTCAGCAGGCTGACCGAGCACGCCGTGACACCCGGCACTTTCGATACTGCTTTTTCAACCCGGCTGCTGCATGCCGCGCAGCTCATGCCGGTTACTGTATATTGCTTCATGGTCTCCTCCTATCTCTTAACTGTCCTTATAATATACCCCCATAGGGTATATGTCAACCCCAATTTCATTTATGATCTCTTTTTCTCAACAAAATAATAATGGACGCAAAAAGACCCTGTCCGGAGAATTTCCCCTTACAGAGTCTTTTATACATTCGCATCTATGCTGCCCTTTGGCAGGCATAGACATTATTCCATTTTTATCTGCGCATCATCCAAACAGCACGCCCAGCACGCCGTAGGACAGAATCGACATAATCACCGTCGCCAGCGCGATACCGACTAAAATCGCGCCAAATGCCTTGCCAAATTTCATGTGGAGCAGGGATGCCACCAGCGCGCCTGTCCATGCGCCGGTTCCCGGAAGCGGGATACCGACAAAGAGCATCAGCCCCCAGAACTCATATTTCTCGATCTGCCCTTTTTTGCTCATCGCTTTGCGTTCCAGCCACAGCGCAATACCACGGAAACACGGAACCTTCTTCATCCACTCCAGCACATGGCGGATCAGAAGCAGGATAAACGGGATCGGCAGGATATTTCCCACGATACAGATCGGGATCGCCCGCAGGATCGGCACGTTTAAGAGTGCCGGTGACGCAGCCAGAAGCCCGCCTCGAAGTTCCAGAATCGGAATCATCGAGATAATGAAGATAATTGCCTCCTTCGATATGACTCCGGATAAATTAGCTGTAAACCATTGTACCAGTGAATCCATAAATTATGCCTGCTCCCCGCTGTTATTTTCATTCTGTGCCGCAGTATCGGTGGTGTTCTCCGAAACAGAGTCCGAAGCATCCGCGGAATCCGCGTCTGGGCCAGCCGTGCCTTCTGTTTCTGCGTTGTCAATCGCCTTACCTGCTGCAGCTTCATCCTTCTCTTCAAAGATAGTCTCCTGCATCTCCTCCGGTTCTTCCGGCTCATGCACATCCGCAGATGTCGTCGAATCCATCGGCGCACCGCACCGGCTGCAGAATGCCGCATTTTTCTCCACCTTTGCGCCGCACTCCGCGCAGACTCTTGTGCCCTCTAACTCGGCAATCTCATCCTCCAGGGACGCAATCTTCACAAGCCCAGCCTGGATAGTGTGGAACTCATCTGCGAATTTCCCTTCCAGCTCGCCCTCATGTCTGTCATAGTATGCTTTTCCCAGTGTGATATATGCCTTATTAATCTTATCTTTCTCTGCGGACAACTTCGATTTCAGCTGTAATACGCCTGTAATGTCCTTTACCCGGTTCGCAGCTTCCTTGCTCTTATCGCTGATCACCTTTCCAAGCTCATCGAAAAATGCCATATTTCTTCCTCCTCTGCGGGATATGTACGCCTCAAATTTTGTTCTGCCTGATGTGACGGCGCATCGCTGTTCTAAATGCAACGGCAGGTTCATGCAAAACCAAAGCGTCTGATATTTTCTCATAACGATTCAGCCGGTTTTTGCATCAAATACATAAACCGGCTGAACCGCTACGTTTCCCTTTATTTTAGCCCCTACGGGGGAGAAAGTCAATCTTTTGCATCCCTGAATCAACTCCAGGCAGCTTTTTTAATACGCAAACACCCGGTTCAGCCGCATCAATTCCGGTGTCAGGCCGAAGGTCGATTTCACAAACTCCGGAACCTTGCCATAGCGGAACGAGCGCTGGTAGATGCCATACTGACCCGATTCATCCATTTCATAGTCCGCCGCATATTCCCCATCATACAGGGCATTCTGACCGGCATCCACCGTATATGTCTGACCTATCTCATTTTCCTCCATTGAATTTACCGAATTCCTCAAATCGTCCTCTGAAACTGCCCCTGTGTCCTCTGTACCGGACACATATACTGCAATATTGATCCCCTGATATGCCTCCGCCATTTGATTGATCTGCACCATATCATCCGAAGCGGAGTTTGCAAGAATTTCTGCAATCTGTTCCGGATCTGTAATCGTCACCTCGCGTCTGCTGTTATTCTGAAGATACTCCCGCTGGCATTTTCCAAGCTCTGTATCTGCCGGTGCCAGCTGATCCTCTGGAATCTTGCCGCCCTGATACTGAAGCACGATTTTTTCTGTATTTTCCGGCGTCACCTTGCTGCCGACCTCGGTACCACACTGTTTCAGAATCGCGATCGTCTCCTGGAAGGACGGATAAATCGGGTAATAATCAAACTGGTTAAATGTGTCATAATAGCCGCCATTTTTACGAATCACATCAATCATCGCCTGCATCTCATTTGTCTTAAACTGAATCTCCGCGATCGGCATCTCCTCCCGGCGCATATCCGGCGTCAGAGCCATCAGCTCTTTCTGGTATGCAGCAAGAAGTGCCGCCTTCGTCTGCTCATCCGGAAGCTTCACATGGCTGCAGTCCTCTTCCTCTTTGTAATTGACGCCTGCGGCATCGTCTGCCTGTAGGGACAGCACCGGGTACATTCCCAGTTTATAGCTCTGATTTTCATAAATGGAATCTAGCTGTTCCCGCAGCTCCGATACATTGATCGTGCGGTAATTACGGTAAACGGTTTTTCCATTGTTCAGATGCCAGGACAGCACGATCGAATCATAGCGTGAATCCAGATCCGTCTCACTCATCCAATCCTGTCCGCCGTTCAAATGCTTCCGCTGTCTGGAAGCTGTCTCGATGCCCTGCGCGCCAATTTCCCGCAGGACACGGATTCCATCCTCATCCGAGATCTGCATTTTATCTGCTACATCTCCCTGGGACGCCCATTCCATTCCAACACTGTAGCCATCCCTATACATTCTCGGAGTCACATGGTAAGCCCCTGCCGCATTGTTGTCCAGCGCATCACAGTAAATACCCGCGTATGCAACCTTGTCAGCATCCGGCAGATAGCTGTCATATCCTGCCACATCCAGGCGGAACCCTAAGAAAATGGCTGCCACTGCCACCGCACTGATGACAAGCTGTCTCTTATGTGCAAACAAGCTCTTAAAATCGAAATGATAGATAATTTCGATCAGGCAGCTGGTGATGAGCAGTCCGCAGATCAAGCCAAACACGGTCCAGATATCATCATTCAGGATTGACCGGAAAATCATTCCGGAAAACAGCGTGATCGGCACAACCAGAAGGAAACGGATCACCGGCTCACTTACCTTAAATGCCATCGCTCTTCCCGCCGCCTCAGACGGGCGTTTCCGGTACAGGAACATTCCCAGACCAAAGAGCAGGGCTGCCACTGCCAATGCAATGACTGCCATCCGGGTGGGATGATCCGAACCAGTTGCCGTGCCGTACCAGAAAACCGGTGAGGTCCGCTCGCACCAGCGCAGCAGGAAATTGCCATTGTCATAAAACGTCATGAAGTATTCGGAAAAATACGTCGATACCACTGCAGCCACACCCGGTCCCCAGCTAAAAAGCACGCCGGTTCCCAGTAAACCCACGATCAGATTGCCTGTCAGAATCACTGCCAGCACAACCGTCATGTACACCAGTGTAAAAAAGCACATATGCTGTACATACCCAATCAGCAGGGTTCCCCATGAAAATGGTGCGCCCTTTACCTGCAGCATCACTCCTGCCGCCAGCAGAAATACCAGATACGGGACTGCCAGATACAGGATACCATCCAGGCAGGTCACAGTATAAAGCATTTCACGGCTGATCGGAAGGCTGTGAAAAAAATCCGTTTTCTTTTTCGAATGGAGATACGAAAAACCGGACGCTGCCAGCACCACCGCCGTCACAATCAGGATAAATACCAGCATTGCATTCTGGATCGAATACATATGCAGCATCTCATTGGTCAGCTTTAATTTTGCTTCTGCTAACGCCGCTTCGACGCTCAGTTCTTTAGACAAGTTATCCGGACGCAGCATTATGCTGGTTTCCAGCGCTGTCAGGACTGGAAACAGAAAAAAACACAAAAGTGCGGTAAGCGCCACGCTCCAGAGACGCTGCTTCGTATTTTCTCTCATATATTTAAAAAACAAGCCTTTTGATGTCATAACCAGCCACCTCCGTTTCACTGATAAAGATCTCTTCCAGGGAAAGCGGTATCATTTCAAAAAACACCGGATGATACGCCTGTAAAATTGTCTGAATCTCTTCCCGTTTTCCGCGCACGGTAAGCGTCAGGAGACTTCCCCTCTGTTCCGTCTTTATAATATCGATTCCCTGCAAATCGCTGCTCCCCACTCCTGCCGGAAGCACACACTGAATCTTGTGAATATTTAACTTCATATCGTCCAGATCCTTTGAGAGAAGCATTCCTCCCTTGTGAAGCAGACCTACATGGTCGCAGATATCTTCCAGCTCCCGCAGATTATGGGAGGCGATGACCGGCGTGAGGTTCCGCTCCTCGATATCATTGGCAAAAAGACTCTTGACCGTCTGCCGCATGACCGGATCCAGCCCGTCAAACGTCTCGTCGCAGAACAGATAATCGGTTCCCGCGCAAATGCCCAGCAGCACAGCGAGCTGTTTTTTCATACCCTTCGAAAAGGTCTGCACCTTCCGCCGGCTTTCCAGTTCAAAATTCTTTAGCAGTTTATCAAACCGGGCTGCATCAAACTTCGGATAAATCCCCTGATAAAACACCTTCATATCTTCCGCCGTTCCATTGCTTAAGAAATACGGCTCATCCGGGATATAAAAGCACCGTGCCTTTACCTTTGTATTCTCAAATACCGTCTCATCATCAACCGTAACGCTTCCTTCGTCCGGCTTTAAAATACCGGCTGCCATCCGCAAAAAAGTACTTTTTCCGGCGCCGTTGGTTCCAATCAGACCAAAGACACTTCCATTGTGAATCTCCGCATGGATATGATCGACTGCCACTGTATCATAAAAACGCTTCGTCAGATTCTCAGCCTTTATCATTCCTGTTTCCTCCTTCCTCACTTCCATAGCTCTGGATGACCTGCTCCTGGAACTCCAGCATCGTGATGCCGGTTCCTTTTGCATCCCGGATCAGAAGTTCCAGCTGATCCCAGATCTCCTGCCGCTTCCTCTCCCGGATCTGCCGGTTATCCGCCACAAAACTGCCCCTGCCCTTAACCGAATAAATATATCCCTGGCGTTCCAGCTCTGCGTACGCCCGCTGGATCGTATTCGGATTCATCGACAGCTCCGTTGCCAGACTCCGCACGGATGGAAGCTGACTGTCCTGCTCCAAAATCCCCCGGACCATCAGATCCGACAGCTTCTCAACAATCTGCTCATGGAGAGGTCGTCGATCTTTATAATCAATCAGAATCATGCTCACATTCTCCTTTCCTCCATTCTGCCCTGTATCAAAAATCATAAGTGTATTAGTTCATTTAATACAGTTATAGTATACAAAAAGGGCAGTCGATTGTCAACCGACTGCCCTCTTACGATTTTCTTAACAACCTTTTTGGTTATATCCGAATAGAAACAAACTTCTGCAATCAAAGATTGATTACTGAGCCTGTGTCTCCTCAGCTGCCTCAGTCTCTTCTGTTTCAGCCTCAGTCTCCTCAGCTGCCTCAGTCTCTTCCTCAGATGCCTCTTCGGTCTCTTCCTCGGAAACTTCCTCAGTCTCTTCTGTTTCAGCCTCAGTCTCCTCAACTGCCTCAGTCTCTTCTGCTGCTACAGTCTCCTCTGCTGCTGCAGTTGTCTCCTCTGCTTTGCTGCCGCAAGCGGTCAGAGCAGATGCTGCTACCATTGCACTCATAACTAAGATTGCTGCTGTTTTTGTAAGATTCTTTCTCATAATTATTCTCTCCTCTTTAAAACATACGATTTATGTTTTCTTGTACCTCATCGGTACAGGACTTATAATAAAAACAAATTATGTCCAAAATATGAACAGATAATTAACATTCACTAAATAAATCCCATATTTCTTACAAAAAACGAAAGCTTTCGTAATAAAAATCCTTGTTTCTGTTGGTTTTACATCATTTTTTTAAGTCTTTAAATCTTAATATATATGCGGCAGTTTTCTCGTTTCAATGCTGCTTTTTCCCGGTTTCCAGCTTATTTTTATTCTTTTTTCGTTTCTTTATGAACAATCTCCTCGATTTTGTGTTTACGATTTGTTCACAATTTAGCCAAATTTGAACGGTTGGAACCGGACTGAAATTCCGTCATATATTTCCGGTAGCGAAGCGGCAGGCGCGTTCGCTGGCAGGCTGGATTTTCCCGCTCCTTAATTCCTATCTGATGAAAAAATGCACTCCAGAGCGCCGCATATTCGCTCTGATCGGTTTTCCCGGAAAGCGCCTGCAGGGGTTCTGTCTCAGCCCCGCGCATCATATACCACCGCCCCTTTCCTGTCCAGACTCCCGCTTCCTGATGATTTTTATCATAGATAATAAATGGTTCCGATGGCAGGCGATCCGTAAAATACGGCATCAGCAATGCCGTCACCCGGTTTTTCGGACCAATCTCAGAAAACAGTACCTGATCGGAATATTCCGCAAACCGCATAAATTCTATCTGCAAATGCGCTTCATTGGCAACCGCGCGGTTGATCTGAAAGACTGTCTGCACCGCCGGTATCTGTAAATTGTCCGTGATACGTCTCCCTGCTGCCCCTGCGCCAAATCCACAGACCAGAAACCGGTAGACCGCCTCTGCCCGATCATCCCGTTCACTCAGTGCCGTGCGGTAAATCCAGCTGTACGCCAGTTCTGACAGGGATCTGCGCACCGAGCGCACGACTTTCTGCGCCTTGAGCTGATCCACCGCCACCTCCCGGTACTCCGAAAACAGGCTGTAATTATATTCGCCCTGTACTTCCAGCCGCACGTTCTCATGCCCCAAGCGGCTGCTCCAGGCATCATATACTCCTGTGAATATGCCTTCCGGACTGTCTTCACATACAAATACAACCATTTTTCTCTCCTCCGTTCGTTTCATACCTGCGCCATATGAAAATCATCAAACAACGACATCTGGCGGTACAGCCCGCTCTGTGACAGCTGCCACTGCTTCCGCTTTTCTTCACTGACTAGCTGTGCCGCGATCGCATCCTCATGGATCTGCACCGGGTACATCATCCGCCCTGAACAGGTAATGAAGTATACCGCCCGCTTCAACACAACTCCCATCTTTTTCAAATCTTCAAACCGAAGCGCCGTCTGCTTTCTCGCAGCGACAATCCGCATCGCAGACTTTACCCCGATGCCCGGAACCCGCAGAAGCATCTCATACGGTGCCCGGTTTACCTCCACCGGGAACTCTCCCAGGTTCTGCAGCGCCCAGTCGCACTTCGGATCCAGAAACACATTAAAATTAGGGTGTTTTTCACTCAGAAGTTCCGACGCCCGGAAGCCATAGTAGCGCATCAGCCAGTCCGCCTGGTACAGACGGTGTTCTCGCAGAAGCGGCGGTCCGTCCGGAAGATCCGGAAGCAGGCTGTCCTCATTCACCTTGATAAACGCCGAATAAAAGACCCTCTTTAATCCAAAATTCCGATACAGCGCTTCCGCGACTGCAACCATCTGATAATCACTCTCCGGAGTCGCCCCGACAATGAGCTGCGTGCTCTGACCGCCGGGGACGAAATAATTCTTGCTGTTTGAGATATTTCCCAGTCCGAAACTGCCATAGATCGAGCGTCCCGGGATGACACGGGGGGTCTCCGGTGTATGTGTCCTTCCAACCCTTTCATCCGTTCCCCCCGGCTCTTTCGACCTCATAAATCCTTTTACCTTGTCTCCATTCCGCCCCCAATCCATCTTTGTCTTTGTCTGATTCAGACTCAGAATTCCCTTGTCAGCCTGCAGACATTCCTTTTCCCCTTTTCCTATCGCTTTACCACCAATTCCATATCTCCCGTCTCCCGGAATCTGAATTTCTCCGCGCTCTTTCTGCGGAAGCCATGCCCCTCTGCTCTCCAGACGCCCTTCCTGCTCCAGCTGTCTCGCAATCCCAGTCTGGATCTGGCGCATCGGGCGCAGTATCTTGTCCCGCGTCTTTCCCGGTGCCAGGCGCGCCAGACCATCAGCCGTCGGAAGCTCCAGATTCACACTCATCCGGTCCGCCAGAAAGCCCACTCTCTCAATCAGCTCCGGATCTGCCCCCGGAATTGCTTTCACATGGATGTAACCGTTAAATCGATGGACCCGCCGAAGCCGGTACAAGGTCTGATACAGCAGTTCCATCGTGTGATCCGGTGTCTCCAGCACACCGGAACTTAAAAACAATCCTTCTATATAGTTGCGCCGGTAGAATTCCATCGTCAGACGGCAGACCTCCTCTGGCGTAAAGGAGGTACGGACCGTGTCATTGCTCCGACGATTGACACAGTAATGACAGTCATAGATGCACTGGTTCGTAAATAAAATTTTCAGCAGGGAGATACAGCGCCCATCCGAGGCAAAACTGTGACAGATGCCGTCCACCCGGCTGTTTCCAAGAAAGCCTTCCTTTCCCTTTCTACCCACGCCGCTGGATGTGCAGGCGGCGTCATACTTCGCCGCATCCGATAAAATTCTTAACTTTTCTTCGATTGAAAGATTTTCCTGTATCAGCATGAGGTTCTGCCTCCTCCCGTCCTACCGAACATTAGTTCTGGATTTATCATACCATACTCCCTTTTTAAATGCAAGCTTTTTCGAACATACATTCTGTCATTATTCCCATATGTGTTACTGTTCACGCATGCCCAGTAACGGGATTTTGCCGATGCTTTGCATTCCAAATCAGCAAAATCTGCAACCAGAACTGTATCCGAACCTTGCCAATCTCCGCCTTTAAATTTTCTCTTAAAATATAATTTCGATAACACATGACAATATTTCCGATTGTTTTCCTCGCAAGCCGCGTTTATAATAAAGAAAGATTGAAGGTATAGAATGAATTATTCTTATAGGTAGGATGAAGGAGGAGTTTACAATGGCTATTTTAGTTACTGGAGGCGCCGGTTACATCGGCAGTCATACCTGCATCGAACTTTTAAACGCCGGATATGAGGTTGTTGTCATGGACAACCTTTACAATGCCAGTGAGGAAGCGCTGCGCCGCGTGGAGAAAATCACCGGCAAGCATGTAACCTTTTACAAGGCAGATATGCTGGATCGCGAGGCAGTCAATGAGATTTTTGAGAAAGAATCCATCGATTCGGTCATTCATTTTGCAGGCTTAAAGGCAGTCGGGGAATCCGTTGCGAAGCCACTGGAATATTACCACAACAATATCACCGGAACCCTGATTCTCTGCGACGTAATGCGCAATCATGGCGTCAAGAAAATCATTTTCAGCTCCTCCGCTACCGTATACGGAGATCCGGCATTCGTCCCGATCACCGAAGAATGCCCGAAAGGCAAAATCACAAACCCTTACGGTCAGACAAAGGGAATGCTTGAGCAGATTTTAACTGACCTGCACGTGGCAGATCCGGAATGGAATGTCGTTCTGCTCCGCTACTTCAACCCAATCGGTGCACACAAGAGCGGTCTGATCGGCGAGGATCCGAAGGGAATCCCGAACAACCTGGTTCCTTATATCGCACAGGTTGCTGTCGGCAAGCTGAAATGCCTCGGTGTCTTCGGCAATGATTACCCGACTCCGGACGGAACCGGTGTGCGCGATTACATCCACGTAGTTGACCTTGCAGTCGGTCATGTAAAAGCACTCCAGAAATTTAACGATAAGCCAGACGTATATATCTACAACCTCGGCACCGGCAAAGGCTACAGCGTACTCGATGTTGTCAAGGCTTACGAAAAAGCCTGCGGCAAAACAATTCCTTATGAAATCAAGCCGCGCCGCGCCGGCGATATCGCAACCTGCTACTCCGATGCTACCAAAGCAAAAAATGAACTCGGCTGGGAAGCTCAGTACGGCATCGAGGAGATGTGTGCTGACTCCTGGAAATGGCAGTCGATGAACCCGAATGGATATCGGGACGCTGAGGACTAAGAGATGAAAAAGAATGTGCTTGGCACATTCTCGCGCCGAGCGCGGTCGCTTGCGACATGTTTCTGCTTCGCGCGAGTGCGCATCATTGGCACGTTAGCGCCTTTTTGTGTAATAGGGAATTCCAGGAAATTTCCTATTACATGACAAAAGCGGCTGACAGATGTCCATCCTAACATCTGCCAGCCGCTTTTTCTGTTCTTTATTTGTGTTCCGCAAATCCCCGCCGCATTTTTTCCAGCGCCCGCTTCTCGATCCGGCTCACATAAGAACGCGAAATCCCAAGTCTGGCGGCAATCTCCCGCTGCGTCTGTTCCTTTCCGCCAAACAGCCCGTACCGGCTGCGTAAGACGATTTTCTCTGTTTCTTTTAAACACGCTTCATAGGCGCGGTAAAGCTGTTCAATTTCCTGCTTTAAAATAATGGTTTCCAGAACTTCTTTTCCTTCTGCCTCCAGCACATCCATCCGGCTGACGGTTTCTCCATCTTTATCTACCCCGATCGGGTCATATAACGAGATATCCTTTGCATATTTTTTACCAGCACGGAAGGTCATCAGAATCTCATTCTCAATACATTTCGCCGCATACGTCGCCAACCGCGATCCCCGCTCCGGATGAAACGTATTGACCGCTTTAATGAGCCCGATGGTGCCGATCGACAGGAGATCTTCCATTTCATAATCTGTACCCTGATATTTTCTGGTCACATGCGCCACCAGCCGTAAATTTCGCTCTATCAGAGTATTGCGTGCCTCATGGTCTCCCTCTTTCATGCGTTCCAGACAGGACCGTTCCTCTCCAGGTGTCAAAGGCTTTGGAAATGTATGCAAAGAAAAAGCCACCCTGAAGCTTACTTACTGATAGTTTATGCTTCGGTGGCTTTTCCAGTGCACCACTTGCTTTTCCGATTTTAGAAAGGGAGCTAAAAATCATACCATCCAGCCGGTTATAAATCCGCTGCGTCTAAAAATATTGATACCTCCTTCTCTTCGCCACCAAAAAGATAACTGACACTGTCACGGACATACATTCCGCCACGATAATTGCACCCCAGATTCCGTTCAGGCCCAGGAGCAGCGGCAGAATGATAACCGATGCACTTTCAAACACAAGAGTACGCAAAAATGCTATCAGCGCCGAGGTCAGTCCATCTCCCAGCGCCGTAAAAAAGGCGGAACTGAAAATGGAGAAACCGCAGAATAAGAACGAAACCGCATAAATGGAATACGCATGTACCGTCATGTCCAGAAGCCCAGCATCATATCCTACGAAAATAGCTGCCAACGGTGCCGCCATCACCTCGGACAGCAGCAGCATGTTCAGAGACGCCGCCGCGATCAGAACCACACTGCGCTTTAGCAGGTTATTTAACTCCTTTTTATTTCCTGCGCCGTAGTGATAGCTGATAACTGGAGCTACGCCGGTCGCATAACCGATGAAAATCGCAAGGAAAATAAAGTTCACATACATGATGGTTCCGTAAGCTGCGACTCCGTTTTCTCCCGCGTAGCGCATCAGCTGCGCGTTATACAGCATGCCGACAATGGACATGGAAATACTGCTCATCAATTCCGATACACCGTTGGTGCAGGCACGTCTGAGCGCTCCTCCATCCCACTTTGGTCTGCGAAGGCGCAGGCTGCTGCTGTTCTTCCGCAGGAAATAAACCAGCGGTATCGTTCCGCCTATGATCTGTCCCATCGCAGTCGCCATCGCCGCTCCGGCAATTCCCCAATGGAACACTCCCATGAACAGAACATCTCCCGTCATATTGAGCACACCCGAAATGATCGTTACAATCAGCCCCAGCTTCGGCTTCTCCGCCGTCACAGAAAGGCTGCCAAACGCATACTGCAGCATTAAAAACGGAAGCGCCACCAGAATGATCCGTCCATACCGGATGCAATCCGCCAGCATCTCTCCCTTCGCGCCAAGAAAGGCAGTGATCTGCGGTAAAAACAGAATACTGATAACCGCAATTACCAGACCAGAAACAACGGTCGCAGCGATCAGAAGGGAAAAAATCTCCTGGGCCTTCTCACGCCTGCCCTCGCCCATAATCCGGGCGATCAGGGCACTTCCACCCGTGCCGAACATAAATCCCATGGCACCTACGACCATCAGAAACGGCATAATGAAATTGACCGCCGCAAACGGCGTTTTTCCTACAAAATTCGATACAAAATATCCATCTACCACTCCGTAAATGGAGGTAAAAATCATCATTAAAATAGATGGAATTGTAAACCGGATCAATCTCCCAAAACCGAAATGATCCGATAACTGAATCCTCTGTTCCATAACATTCTCCTGTCAAATTTTTAAGTAATTCTGCCATTATATCACGATTCGCATCTTCGATGCTTACCGCTGCTGACGCAGCTATCGTGATCGCCATTCGCCGTTCGCCATAAATCTGCAAGCAGCTTTCTGGCTCACTTGCGCTCATTATATCATAATTCTTCACATCACGGAACATCACCTGCACCTCTTCTCCCTTGAGCCAAATAAATATTATTCCTACGGTTGATTTTTTCGGAATTATTCTGTATAATGAAAATAAATTTACAATTTAACGCGTTAAACCTCAACGCATTAAATTCAAAAAAGCACGACTTTCACATTAGGGAGGAACTATGTTATGAGCGAAGACAAAAAATTAAACATGCCTCAGTCGCTTTTGCTGCTGCTTCTGATCATCGGATCGGTTGCAGTCTGCATCCGGCTGAAAACGGGAGGACCAATGATTGGTTTATTTATGAGCTGGATCATCATCTATCTGTTTTGTAAGGTATTACGCATAAATTATGAGCATGTTGTAAACGGCGCTTACGACGCGATCCGGGTTGTCGTTCCTACCCTGTGCCTGCTTATGGCGATCGGTGTCATGATCGGTACCTGGCTGCAGAGCGGCACGATTGCAACCATCATTGTCGGCGGTTTAAAACTGATCAACCCGAACCTGGCTGCTGCCGCTGACCTTAATTTTCTGTGCCGTGTTAAGCCTGGTAACCGGAACTTCTTACGGTTCCGTGGGCAGTGCTGGCGTGGCCATGATGGCCATCGGCAATGCCATGGGCATTCATCCGGGCATGGTAGCCGGAGCTGTCATCTGCGGTGCCATGTTTGGCGACAAATTAAGCCCGCTTTCCGACACCACCAACCTGGCTCCAGCGGTTGCTGGCTCTAAATTAAACGACCACGTGCGTTCCATGCTCTGGACCACGCTTCCGACCTTTGTCATCAGCCTGGTTCTCTTTGTAATTCTTGGCATCAGCCAGACTTCAGGGAACTATGAAACTGGAAATCTTCTGACATACATCGATGCCCTGCAAGGTGAGTTTAAACTTGGCTTCATCACTCTGCTGCCAGCCATCGCAATCATTATTCTGCTTTTATGCAAAGTAAACGCGGTTGTCTCCCTTGGTCTTTCCGCCATCTGCGCCGGAGCTGTCTCTTTCTTCTATCAGGGCGCAACTTTGCAGAGTATCATCCGTGTTGCTTACAACGGATACAGTACCAGCATTGAGGAAGGTATTTTACAGACCATCTTAAACCGCGGCGGCATGAGCAGCATGCTGCAGTATGTGGCCATCATCTGCTTTGCAGTTGGTATGGGCGGTATGCTGGATCGCCTCGGCGTTCTCGGCAATCTCTTAAACGCCATCGTAAATCACATCAACAGCGATGGCAGCCTGATTGCAGCAAGCCTTTTAGTCGGCTATGTAACCAGCTTAATCAGCTGTTCCCAGCCGATGTCCCACGTCCTGACTGGAAATATGATGAAACCGCTGTTCAAATCCAGAAAAATCGCACCAGAAATCCTTTCCCGTACCCTTGAGGACGCAGGTACTTTATCCGGTCCGATGATTCCGTGGCACGGCTACTGTGTATACATGGCTGGAACCCTCGGCGTTGCCTGGTCAGTATTCTTCCCATACCTGTTCTTACTGTACTTAACACCTTTGTTCAGTATTTTCTATGGATTTACGGGAATCTCCATCCGGCATACAGACGACGCTCAAAATTAAACCTTTCACTTGATGAAAACAAAAGGATCGAAACATATATGCAGCCTTTGACACAGTGTTTACCTGTGCAAAGGCTGAACACATCTAATTTGCCCGAACTTTTTTCATGATTTCGCGCAAAATATATTACATATGAATTTAGGAGATGAATATTTATGATGGAAACAAAGCTTGTACTTCTCGGAACCGGTACCCCGAATGCCTGCCCGAATGCCAGCGGTCCTTCTTCCGCAGTTGTCGTAGGCGACCGCGCTTATCTTGTAGATTTTGGTCCTGGCGTTGTCCGTCAGGCGGCGAAAGCATACCAACAGGGAATTGATGCCCTGCGCCCGGACCAGCTGATGATCGCATTCTGCACACATCTGCACACCGACCACACGGCCGGCTATCCGGATCTCATTTTTACCCCGTGGGTGCTGGAACGCCCGAAGCCGCTGAAAGTATTCGGTCCAAAAGGCATCCAGAACATGACCGAACATATTTTAAAAGCATATGAGACGGACATCAACTTCCGTATCCACGGTTTTGAAAAAGCCAACGAAAATGGCTACAAAGTCGAAACTACTGATATCCAGCCTGGTATCATTTATCAGGATGACCGTGTGACGGTTGAAGCATTTCCAGTCAGCCACGGTACGCTTGAAAGCTACGGATTTAAGTTTACAACACCGGATAAAGTGATCGTGATCAGCGGTGACACGGCTCCGCTTGAGATTGTGGCGCAGAAAGCGGAAGGCTGCGATATCCTCCTCCATGAGGTCGAGTACACCGCCGGTCTTTCCGCCAGAGAGCCAAAATGGCAGAAATACCACCAGGAAGTTCACACTCTCAGCGTTGATCTGGCAAAGATTGCCGCCAAAGCACACCCGCAGCTTCTGGTTACCTACCACCGTATCTATCACATGGAAATCCAGGACAACACCCGCGATGTCGAGGTTGAGATGGCGCGCAGAAACACCGCCATTTTGCAGGAAATCCGTGATGCCGGATATGAAGGTGCCGTTGTAAACGGACAGGATTTAGATGTATTCTAAGAAAAATTTAAGGGGCTGTGAAATAAGTCCCTGCCAGCATCATCCGGTCATTATCAAATGCCTTCTTCTTTTTCTCCGCATAGCAGTCTAAAAGGTCATTCACCCCCATTTTCGCTCTCTCCTCACCGCCCAGATCCAGGATGATCCGCCCTTCATCGAGCATGATCGTCCGATTTCCGGTCGTGAGCGCCTGCGACAGATTGTGGGTGATCATCAGCGTCGTCAGGTGGTTTTCCGACACAATCGACCGCGTGATCTCCATGACCTTATCCGCCGTCGCCGGGTCAAGCGCTGCCGTGTGCTCATCCAGAAGAAGGAGCTTTGGCATGACAAGCGTACACATGAGAAGCGTCACAACCTGTCTCTGACCACCTGACAGAAGCCCTACCTTCGTCTTCATACGGTTTTCCAGATCCATATGGTACTTCTCAAGCTCTGTCCGGAATAGATCCTTTTCCTGTTTGCGGACCGCACTTCGAAATGGCTTCCGATCCTTCCGGGTATATGCCAGCGCCAGATTTTCCTCGATCGTCAGATGCGGTGCCGTTCCTTTCATCGGATCCTGGAACACGCGCCCGATCTGGCGCGCCCTACGATGCTCCGACAGAAAAGTGATATCCTGACCATCCAGGAAAATCTGTCCCTGATCCAGCCAGTAATTGCCGCAGATCGCATTAAAAAGCGTCGACTTTCCCGCTCCGTTGGAACCGATGATCGTCACGAACTCCCCATCATCCAGATGCAGGTCCAGTCCGTTCAAAGCGTGGTGCTCGCTCGCCGTACCAGCGGAAAATACTTTTGTTGCCTGTTTTACATCTAACATAGTACATCTCCATCTTTTATCCCTGTTTGTAACTGCTTTCCAGGTTATTATTTACACATATCTTTTTCTCTCGTCCGCTTCATCTTTGAAAGCCCCATCTGATAACGGATCGCCGGAAGCGCCAGCGCCGCTGCTACGATGCACGCTGATACCAGTTTTAACGCATATGCCGGAAAAATCTGGCTCTTGGTTGCCGCTGCGATGATATAACGGTAGATGATCGAACCGAAAATCGAGGAAAAAAATCCGATTTCCAGACCTCTTTTTCCAACAATCACTTCGCCAATGATGACCGATGCCAGACCTACGACCAGCATACCGGAACCGGAGTTTACATCCGCAAATCCCTGATACTGGGCAATCAGACCGCCGCTGACCGCTACCAGTGCATTGCTGAATGCCAGCGCCGTGATTTTCATCGCGTCTACATTGATGGAGGACGCGCTCACCATCGCCTCATTATCGCCCGTCGCCCGGATGCAGAGTCCCAGATGCGTCCGGAAGAAAAGAATCAGCAGCACCAGGCAGACTGCTGCTGCCGCGATCGCAATCACGAGTCTTGCCGCCTCTTTTGAAAGTCCCAGGCTTTCTGCCGCTTTAAATATGGTCGGAACATTGATGAGGGAAATATTCGGGCTGCTTCCCATCACAATCAGGTTGATGGTGTAAAGCCCGCACATTGTGAGGATACCAGCTAATACCGCATGAATCCCCATCTTCGTCTGGAGTACGCCTGTCACACAGCCGGCCAGCGCCCCGGCCACAGCTGCTGCCACGATCCCGGCAACCGGATGCCCCGCCAGCGTGCAGACCGCCGAGGCTGCCAGTCCCAGCGTAAAACTCCCCTCCGCCGTCAGATCCGGAATATTTAAAATGCGGAATGTGACGTATATTCCAAGCGCCAGTATTCCATATAAAAATCCCAACTGCAGGGATCCGATCACCAGTGTCATGTGTGCTTCCTCCTATTTTCAAGTTCGTTTGTAATTACTCCGCAAATTTCCACAATCAATAAATGTACGTACCAGCCAGACTGCTATATATCTTACTCCGCATCCTTTACAAAGGTTGCCTCGCTCTGCACCTCATCCGAGAATGTGATTTCCAGTGCATCGGCTGTATCCTGATTGATTACCATATTGGACGCCGGTACCACAACAGCAGCAATATCCTCCATCGCAGTTCCGTTTAAGTATTCCAGTGCCATATCTGCGGTCTGTGCGCCGATCTCGGTATCGCTGATCGCAATCGTTGCAAATGCACCGGAATCAACCATAACAGCGGAGCTTCCATATACTGGAATCTTCGCATCTCTTGCCACTTCCGTTACCATCGGCATTGCACTCTGGATGACACTGTCATTCGGTACGAAAATCGCGTCAACCTCGCCCGCTAAAGACTGTGCCGCCTGCTGTACTTCAGATGAGTTCGTAACAACCGCCTCTTTATAAGAAAGTCCCTGATCGTCTAAATATTTTTTTGCATTCTCCACGGTGCTGACGGAATTGATCTCGCTTGTATTATACAACATTCCGTAGGTCTTACAATCTGGTGTCAGCTTATCGCTCAGTGCGAAAATATCCTCAACCGGAATCGCATTGGAAGTACCGGTTGCATTCTTATCCGGCTTTTCCATATCGGTAATGACACCCGCGCCGACCGGATTGGAAACAGCGATAAAGAATACCGGAATATCCGTCTCCAGGTTTACCATCGCCTGGGTCGCCGGAGTCGCAATCGTTGCAATCAGGTCAACACCGCTGTCTGCCATCTCCTGGCAGATGGTATTCAGCGCTGCCGCATCGCCCTGTGCATTTTTGTAAACAATATCGACTTTACCACCTGTATATTTTTCAGTCAGCTCCTCCGAGAAACCATCACGCATATCTGCAAATGCACCGTTATCAATCATCTGGATCACGCCAACCTTGATATCGCCCTTTGCCTCGCTGGCTGCTGCCTCCGATGCATCTCCATTTTCAGAAGCCGCCTCAGAATCAGCCGCTGCTGTCGTCTCTGCCGCATTCGAGCCGCCACAGCCTGCCATCGTCAGTGCCATTGCCGCTGCCATCGCTGCTGCTGTGCCTCTTTTTGCCATCATTCCAAATCCATTCATTTTTCTCATAATGCTCTTCCTTTCCGCCATCCTGGCTCTCGCTGATTTTGATTCCCAACGAAATATAAAATCCCCGGCGCAGACAAACTCCTGCGCCGGGGACGAATAAACAAATATCGTGGTGCCACCCCTGTTCTCAGACCTTCAAACTTTGTATATAAAAAGCAGATATTCTCACACAATGGAAAATATCTGCCATCCAGTCTGACTCATTCTACGGTACGGAAAACATAGACGTGATTGATAATGCGAAATCAGATATGCTCTCGATACCCTACCCTTTAACGCAGAGCTACGGCTGCAGCTACTCGAATCACTCTTTCACCTCGCATCTCCCAAATCCATTCCATACAGCCCTTCATACCGGTTTCCACCAAGCCCGGCTCTCTGTGATGTACCTCTATATGTACTCGTTTTGTTCATTGACTTTGTAGTGTCGTATTTAATTTTTTTCATAGTTTACCACTATGTTTTTAAGTTGTCAACCCTATTTTCGAATTTTTCTTTATCATCGGCAAAATCGGGTTACTGTTCACAGGTAGGCACTTTTGGAACCGAAAGTGCCGTAAGAAAACGTGGTGGCAGCAGGAATTTGCCGTATTTAAATGCGAAGCCACGGCAAATTCCGTTACTGGGCACGTATGCGTGAACAGTAACAAAATCGGCTGTCCGCGCGTTGCTGTACGGCACTTGCAGTTTCAAACGTGCCAATTTGTGAGGATGTATTAGAACAATACTTCTCCGATAATCTCCACCGAATCACTGATGCAGTCCGGACAGGCACGCAGCACATTTCCTGTTTCCACACCCTTCAAATCCCTACAGACCACGCTCTGGTTCTTCTCAAGGAAACGCGCGATGCACTCTCTGGCATCCTTATAAGAAACCGCCTTCGAATTCGCCAGCTCCAGATCCCCGGTACTATCCTTCAGCCCCGCCAGCACAGCCGCCGCCGAAATGGCCCCGCAGGTACCATTCATGCCGCCCATGCCAAGACCAAGCCCCTCCGTTACCTTAAACAGCGCCACCTTGTCCAAATCCACCTTATCCGCAAACGCACACGCCACCGACTGGGCACAATTATACCCCATTGCATGAAACTGAGCCGCCTGCTGCTGACGCGCTGAAATCTCCTCTTTTGTCATACTGATACCTCCTAAAATTTTCTTAATCTGCTAAATTTTTTATATTGTACTATTTATGCCAATTATAACATACATTCCCACTTTTTAAACACCCCAAAAAGCATACAACATACAGCGCCAGAAGCCAAATGCCCTCCGTTGCATTTGCAGGAGTCTTGGTAACTCTTGGCTCGCAGAGATTTGTGTTAGAGTTCAAAATACACCTGTCTGAGCGAAGCGAGTTTGTATTTTGGACTCTGCTTTTAACAAATCTATGCAAGCCTAGTGTTACCGGCTCCGAAACCGCAACGGAGGGCATTTGGCTTCTGGCGCGTCACCTTGCCATTTTTATGCATTTCTATATATTTCTATTTCATCAACGTAACCATAACCGCCTTCTGGGCATGCAACCGGTTTTCTGCCTCTTCAAAGATCTCTGACGCATGTTCTTCAAAGATCTTCTCGGTAATCTCCTGTCCACGGTAAGCCGGCAGACAGTGCATTACCATCGCCCCCGGTTTTGCCGCAGCCATCAGTTCATCATTGATCTGATATCCCTGGAATGCCTGCTGACGGATCTTCTTCTCTTCTTCCTGACCCATGGAAGTCCATGTATCTGTGATGACAACGTCTGCATTTTCCACTGCCTTGATCGGATCATTTACCAGTGTAAATGCGTCATTGCCAGCTGCGAAATCCAGCACTTCTTTCGCCGGACGGTAATTATCCGGAGTTGCGATAGATACCTGCATATCCGATTTCAGACCGCCTACGATCAAGGAGTTCGCCATGTTGTTGCCGTCGCCGATGTAACACATCTTGAGCCCTTTCAGTACGCCATATTTCTCACGGATCGTCATCAGATCAGCCAGTACCTGGCACGGATGGCAGAAATCCGTCAGACCGTTGATGATCGGGATAGAACCGTATTTTGCCAGATCCTCCACTTCTTTCTGCTCGTAGGTACGGATCATGATGCCGTCCAGATAACGGGAGAGTACGCGTGCGGTATCCTGTACCGGCTCACCGCGTCCGATCTGTAAGTCACGGGAGGAAAGGAACAGTGCCTGTCCGCCGAGCTGGAACATACCGGTCTCAAACGAAACTCTGGTACGGGTGGATGACTTCTGGAAAATCAGACCGATGGATTTGCCCTCCAGAAGACGATGTGAAATGTGATGTTTCCGCTCATATTTTAACTGATCTGCCAGATCCAGAATCGAGGTAATCTCCTCCGGTGTGCAGTCCAACAGCTTTAATAAATGCTTCATGTCTAAAATACCTCCCTCATAGCAGCGATTGCCTCGTCCATCTCCTCTTTCGTGATAACAAGCGGCGGAAGCAGACGGATCGCCTCTGTACCGGCTGTCAGGACCAGGACGCCTTTCTCCATCAACTGACTGACCATCGCAGCTCTCTCGTCTTTGTCCACTACGATGCCTAACATCAGTCCCATGCCGCGAACGGTTTTTACCTTCGGAGAACCGATCGCTAAAATCTCCTTTTTCAGGTACTCGCCCTTTTCCTGAACCGATTTCAGGAATTCCGGCTTATTTACGATATCTAATACGGTATTGGCAGCCGCACAGCAGAGCGGATTGCCGCCGAAGGTTGTACCGTGCGTACCGGCGCCCAGTACATCCTGGCATTTCTTATCCGCCATGACAGCACCAATCGGAACGCCGCCGCCGAGTCCTTTTGCCATGCTGATGATGTTCGGCTGAACGCCGTACTGCTCATAGCAGAACAGGCTTCCGGTACGTCCGATGCCCGTCTGAACCTCGTCAATCAGAAGCAGGATGTCCTTCTCCTTGCAGATCTCGGCAGTTGCCTGTACAAATTCCTTATCAAGCGGAAGGACGCCGCCCTCGCCCTGAATCATCTCCATCATGACAGCGCAGGTCGTATCATCAATCTTGCGCTTCATGTCTTCGATATCATTGGCTGCCGCATAATCAAATCCTTCCGTGAATGGGAAGAAATACTGATGAAACTTGTCCTGTCCGGTTGCCTTTAATGTCGTCACGGTACGTCCGTGGAAGGACTGTTTCAGCGTGATAATCTTATTTCTTCCCTCGCCATATTTGTCAAAGGAATACTTTCTTGCCAGCTTGATCATGCCCTCGTTGGCTTCCGCACCGGAGTTTGCAAAAAAGATTTTTCCCATTCCGGCTGCATCGACCAACTTCTTTGCTGCCTGCACCATCGGCTCGGTGTAATACAGGTTGCAGGCGTGCATCAGCTTATGTGCCTGCTCCGATACCGCAGTCGTCAGCGCCTCGTTGTCATGGCCAAGACTGTTGACACCGATGCCAGAAGTCAGATCAATGTATTTCTTTCCGTCCGTATCCCACAGCGTCGCGCCTTTTCCGTGATCCAGCGCAATCGGAAAACGTCCGTATGTGTGCATAATATAAGTTTCTTCGCCCTGTTTGATTTCTTCAAATGTCATAAAAATCCTCCATGCATCTTTCAAACTTTGTTTACGAGAACATGGTTCCTACACCGTCATCGCTCAAAAGCTCGACCAGAATCGAGTGCGGCACACGGCCATCCTGGATATTGGCACGTTCTACACCCTGGCGTACTGCCTCAACACAGCAGTCTACCTTCGGAATCATACCGCCAGAGATCACACCCTCTTTGATAAGTGCCGGAACCTCAGAAACTTTCAGTCTCGGAATCAGTGTCGAATCGTCTTTCGGATCGCGCATCAGACCGCATACATCCGTCAGAAGAATCAGTTTTTTCGCTTTCAATGCCACCGCCAGCTTCTCCGCTGCCGTATCTGCATTGATGTTATAGTTCGTCTCCTCGTCCATGCCTGCTGCCACGGAGGAAACAACCGGGATAAAGCCCTCATTTAAAACGTCGAGAACAACTTTCTCATTAACCTCTTTCACATCTCCCACATAGCCGTATTCCGTTCCATCCGGATCGACTAACCGGATCGCCTTGAAGAGTCCGCCGTCCATGCCGCCCAGACCAACGGCACGTCCGCCTGCTTTCTCAAACAGGGAAACAAGGTTTTTGTTGACCTTGCCGCAGAGAATCATCTGGACAATGTCCATCGTTTCTCGGTCTGTGTAGCGCAGACCTTTGACAAATTTAGACTCTTTTCCGATTTTTTTGAGCATCTCCGAAATTTCCGGACCGCCGCCGTGTACCAGCACGACCTTGATGCCTACCAGATTTAAAAGGACGATATCCTCGATCACCGCCTGCTTTAAATCTTCATTAATCATGGCGTTTCCGCCGTATTTTACAACGATAATTTTACCAGCATATTCCTGAATATATGGCAGCGCCTCTACCAGGACTTCTGCGCTCATTTTTGATCCTGTTTTCATCACGTCCGATAATCTCCATTAATCTTCACATAATCATAGGTCAAATCGCATCCCCAGCAGGTAGCGCTTCCGCTGCCTTCCTGAAGTGTTACATTGATCTCCACTTCATCCTGGCTTAAGATTTTCTTTGCCAGATCTTCATCAAAATCGAGTCCCCTGCCGTCCTCACAGACTGCAATGCTGCCCTCTTTGGAGGCAAACTCGACTAACACTTTCTCCGTGTTAAACGCAGCTCCGGAATAGCCCATCGCGCAGAGAACGCGTCCCCAGTTCGCATCGGAACCGAACATTGCTGCTTTGGTCAGGGAAGAACCGGCGATGGATTTTGCCAGTACCTCGGCTGTCTCCTCATCCTTCGCTCCCTTCACGGTACAGGTCATCAGCTTGCTTGCGCCCTCGCCGTCTGCCGCAATCTTACGAGCCAGATCCTGCATGACTGCCTGCAATGCCTCGCAGAATGCCTCGTATGCCGGACCTTCTGCAGTAATCTCCGCATTGCCAGCCATACCATTTGCCAGAACGGTACACATATCGTTGGTGGAGGTATCGCCGTCAACGGTCACACGGTTGAAGGTACGTTTTACATTGAATAACAGCGCCTTGCGGATCATCTCGCTGCTGACTGCACAATCGGTTGTGATGAAGCACAGCATCGTTCCCATATTCGGGTGGATCATGCCGGAACCTTTGCAGATACCGCCGATGTGGCAGGTTGTTCCATCTATATCAAATTCAACAGCGATCGTCTTCACTTTTGTATCGGTCGTCATGATCGCTTCTGCAGCTACCAGGGAGTTGTCATATTTCATCTCCATCTCGCCTGCATGAGCCTCGATCGCCTCAACCGGAAGCGTCTGACCGATGACGCCGGTCGATGCTACGATTACATTTTCCTCCGAAACGCCCAGCGCACGCGCGCCTGCCTTTGCCTGTCTTCTTGCATTCTCCATGCCAAACGGAGCGCACGCATTCGCATTACCGGAATTGACAATAACCGCCTGTGCCTTTCCGTCGGCCAGATGTTCCTTTGTCAGTAAAATCGGCGATGCCTTGACGCGGTTGGTCGTATAAACCGCCGATGCGTTGCAGACACAGTCCGAAAGGATCATCGCCAGATCCTTTTTTGTATGAGATTTGCGGATTCCGCAGCGCATCGCACCCGCTTTAAATCCTTTTGCAGCACAAACGCCGCCTTCGATTATCTTCATATGACATTCCTCCTGTCATTTTTAATGTACTCTCGGAATCTTTCTGTGCTTTATTTTGTGAGATGTTTTTTTGTCAGTTGTGCCCAAATTTCTGAGGCGTACGCGGTGCGTACGTTGATGAAATTCGGGTGCGGCTGGCGGAAAATCAGCCACAAAAGCAAGTGCAGAAAGACTCCGAGAGTACATTTTTATATAACTTCGCGTCTATAGTCCCCCGCAGCTATTTTATGGTTTTATCTCTCTACCCCAAAATATCTAAAAAAACCATCTGCCGTTCTTTTATTATAGCACTTTTCTATAGTGCCAGTCCAGCTGTCTCCTCAAATCCAAGCATCAGGTTCATGTTCTGAACGGCTGCGCCTGAAGCACCCTTTCCAAGATTATCAAAGAGCGCCGTCACCATGGTCTGTTCCCCGTGACCATTGACAATCAGCTCCAGACTGTCTCGGCCTGCCATATCTGCCGCCGCGATCATACCGTCATATCCAAACGGATGTACCTTAATGAGCTTCTGTCCGTCATACCAGCCAGCCAGCTTCTCATAGATATCCTCCGCGGTCGGCCCGCCGTTTAAGAGGCGGTTCTGAAGCTGGATCGTGACCGCCATTCCTTTATAGTAGTCATCCACGATCGGACTAAAGACCGGCGGATAATCAAGTCCGCAGACCTTCTGCATCTCCGGTAGATGCTTATGTTTCAGCGTCAGACCATAAATACGGGGTGCGAAATAGCTCTGCGGCTTCTCCGGCGATTCATACTCGGCAATCATCTTTTTACCGCCGCCGGAATAGCCGGTCAGGGAAAAGACTGTCATCGGATAATCCTTCGGGATGATCCCCTGCGCCACCAGCGGATAAACGGAAGTGATAAATCCAGTTGCATGGCAGCCTGGATTCGCCACCCGGCTGGATGTTTTGATCGCCTCGCGGTGCTCCTTTGAAAGTTCCGCCATGCCGTACGCCCATCCTTTGGCTGTCCGGTGCGCAGTAGATGCATCAATAATGCGCGCCCCAGAACCTTCCGCCAGTGCAACTGCCTCAACCGCTGCCGCATCCGGCAGGCACAGGAATACGATATCCGCCGCATGAATCAGCTTTCTTCGCTCTTCCGTGTCCTTGCGCTTTGCCTCATCGATCAGAAGCAGCTCGATGTCCTCTCTTTTCGCCAGACGATCGTAAATCTGCAGTCCGGTTGTTCCTTCTTTTCCGTCTATATAAATCTTCGGTTTCGCCATTGTTCGTCCCCCGTTTCCTGTCCTACTCCTGAACCTTGTGTTCGCTTACAAATTGCTCAATCACAGAAATCTGGCGGGTTACTTCTTCCGGAGCCGGTCCGCCGATTACCTTACGTCCACGTACACAGGTTTTCAAATCAATCGCTTCATATACGTCATTTTCAAAGACATCGGAATGTGTCTTGTACTCTTCCAGTGTCAGATCGGCTAAGGACTTGTCCTCACGTACACACTGGGCTACCAGCTGTCCGACGGTCTTGTATGCGTCACGGAACGGCATTCCCTTCTTGGTCAGGTAATCTGCACAGTCCGTTGCGTTGATGAAGCCTTTCAGAGCCGCTTTCTTCATATTGTCTTTCAGGATCTGCATCGTGGAGAACATTGGAGTCAGCACGCGCAGGCACTGTTTTACGGTGTCAATCGCATCAAAGACTGCCTCTTTGTCTTCCTGCATATCCTTGTTGTATGCCAGCGGAATACCCTTTAACATGGTAAGAAGGGTAAACAGATCACCGTACACGCGACCGGTCTTGCCGCGGACCAGCTCGCAGACATCCGGATTCTTCTTCTGCGGCATGATGGAGGAACCGGTTGAAAATGCGTCATCCAGCTCTACAAACTTGAACTCCCAGGAACACCAGGAAATAATCTCCTCAGAGAAACGGGACAGATGCATCATCAGAATGGATAACGCTGCCGTCAGCTCTACGCAGTAATCACGGTCGGAAACACCGTCTAAGGAGTTGTTGGTCACTCTGGCAAATCCAAGCTGCTGGCGTACAAAATCACGGTCGATCGGATAAGTCGTGGAAGCCAGCGCGCCGGATCCGAGCGGCATATCATCCATGCCCTCCAAGCAGTTTTCCAGACGGATTACATCACGGCGCATCATATTGGCATATGCCATCATATAATGTCCAAATGTAACCGGCTGTGCACGCTGCAGATGTGTATAACCCGGCATAACAGTTTCCAGATTGTTCTTTGCGCTCTCGCAGAGTGCTTCCATGAAATCGAGAATTTCCTTTTTGATCGCCACGATCTCTTTCTTCACGTAAAGACGCATATCCAGTGCAACCTGATCATTTCTGGATCTCGCCGTGTGAAGACGTTTTCCGGCATCGCCGATGCGCTCGGTCAGAATCTGCTCTACATTCATATGAATATCCTCATAATCCTGTGAGAAATGAATCTTACCTGCCTCAATATCCGCTAAGATACCTTTCAGTCCTTTGATAATTTTGTCTGATTCTTCCTTCGCAATGATGCCCTGCTTGCCCAGCATAGCCGCATGGGCCATGGAGCCTGTGATATCTTCCTTATAAAGACGACAGTCAAAGGAAATCGATGAGTTGAAATCATTTACCTCCAGATCTGTCTCTTTTCCGAATCGTCCTGCCCATAACTTTGCCATAAGTGTAAACTCCTTTTTATTCTCTGATTTAGAACCAATGCGACCATTGGAACCGGCAGATACCGGAAAACCAATGGTCACCATCGGCTGCGGGCTTGTCGCCTGCAGATTATTTATTATTTTCCTAAATTATTCTACGCTCGGAAAATGCTCGCCGGTCTTTGCTGCCAGAACTTCGTCGTTCAGGGCGCGAACCTTGATCGGAAGTCCGAACAGGTTGATGAATCCAGCGGAATCTGCCTGGTTGTAGCAGTCATCCTCATCAAATGTAGCCATACCTGCGGAATACAGGGTGTATGGAGATGTAACAGATGCCGGAATGATGTTGCCCTTGTAAAGTTTCAGTTTTACATTACCGGTTACGGTCTCCTGTGTGGAATCAACAAACGCGCTCATTGCTTTGCGCAGCGGTGTGTACCACTGACCATTGTATACTAACTCAGCGAACTTGAGAGCCAGCTGCTGTTTGTAGTGCTGTGTCTCTTTGTCCAGAGTAATTTCTTCCAGTTTCTCATGGGCCTTGTAAAGGATAGCTCCACCAGGAGTCTCATATACACCACGGCTCTTCATGCCAACCAGACGGTTCTCTACAATATCCAGAAGTCCGCAGCCGTTCTCACCGCCTACCTTGTTCAGAACCTCGATTACCTTCTCTGCATCCATCTCCTCGCCGTTTACACTGGTCGGAACACCTTTCTCGAAGTGGATGGTTACATAAGTAGCTTTATCCGGTGCATTCTCCGGAGATACGCCTAACTCAAGGAATCCAGGTTTGTTGATCGGAGCCTCGTTTGCCGGATCCTCCAGATCCAGACCCTCATGGGACAGATGCCACAGGTTCTTATCCTTGGAGTAGTTGGTCTCTTTCGTAATCTTTAACGGAATGTTGTGAGCCTCTGCGTACTCGATCTCTTTTTCACGGGAATTCAGTTCCCAGAAACGCCACGGAGCGATAACATCCATCTGCGGAGCAAATGCCTTGATAGCCAGTTCGAAACGAACCTGATCGTTTCCTTTACCGGTACAGCCGTGGCAGATAGCGTCTGCGCCCTCTTTCTTCGCAATTTCAACGATTCTCTTAGCGATAATCGGACGAGCGAAGGAAGTACCTAACAGGTAATGCTCATAAGTAGCGCCAGCCTTCATGGTCGGGATGATGTACTCATCTACGAACTCTTTCTTCAGATCCTCGATGTACAGCTTGGAAGCACCTGTCTTTAATGCCTTCTCTTCCAGACCATCCAGCTCCGCACCCTGACCTACGTCAGCGGAAACTGCGATAACCTCACAGCCATAGTTTTCTTTCAGCCACGGGATTAAAACCGATGTGTCCAGACCGCCTGAATATGCAAGAACAATTTTATTATATTTCTTAGCCATTTTTCATTTCCTCCAATCATTTGCCTGCGTGATGCTTTTTTCTTTGTCCATCCAGTCAACTAAGACCGGCAGATTTATATGCCTCACGTGAAATTACCCAGATTATACCTCCTTGATCCTAATTATGCAATACTTTTTTTGCATTTTTATGAATAATTTTTGTATAAAAACGTGTTTTATGCATTTTTCATGTGTTTTATGCATAAAAATAACATTTACGGACTTCATTTATATGCTATGCTACATGATAGGTATAAGTATTATAAATAAGTGGTACTGTGTGTGTACAGTAACATGGTACTGCCCTTCCTGCATTCTAAAATATGCATCTTGATTTAAAATGTCAAAATTGCTATTATAATGTAAGAATAAAATGAAAGCATTCGAAAGGATAAAAACCATGACGATCAATGAAAAAGCACTCGAACTTCATGAAAAATGGAACGGCAAGCTCGATACCGTCTCCAAAGTACAGGTAAAAACCAGAGAGGATCTGGCTCTGGCATACACACCGGGCGTTGCAGAACCATGTAAGGTAATTGCAGAAGATCCGGAGGCTGCATACCGCTACACCATCAAGTCCAACACTGTAGCCGTTGTCTCCGACGGAAGCGCCGTTCTGGGACTTGGCAATATCGGACCGTTAGCAGCTATGCCGGTTATGGAAGGAAAAGCCGTTCTGTTTAAAGAGTTCGGCGGCATCAATGCATTCCCGATCTGCCTCGACACACAGGACACCGAGGAGATCATCGAGACAGTTGTCCGCATTGCCCCGGCATTCGGCGGTATCAACCTGGAGGACATCTCCGCACCGCGCTGCTTTGAGATCGAGGAACGTTTAAAGAAACTGTTAAACATTCCGGTTTTCCACGATGATCAGCACGGAACCGCCATCGTCGTACTGGCAGGCATCATCAACGCCCTGAAAGTAACCGGCAAGAAGAAGGAAGACTGCCGCGTTGTTGTCAACGGCGCCGGAAGCGCAGGCGTTGCCATCACCAAACTGCTCTTAAACTACGGATTCCCGCATATCACCATGTGTGATAAGACCGGTATGCTCTGCAAGGGCATGGAAGGGCTTAACTGGATGCAGGAAAAGATGGTCGAAGTTACCAACTTAGAGCACAAGACGGGCACACTTGCCGATGCATTAAAAGGCGCTGACATCTTCGTAGGCGTGTCTGCTCCGGGCATCGTTTCCCAGGAGATGGTTGCTTCCATGAATAAGGATTCCATTCTCTTCGCAATGGCAAACCCGGTTCCGGAGATCATGCCGGATCTGGCAAAAGCTGCTGGTGCAAGAGTCGTAGGAACCGGACGTTCCGATTTCCCGAACCAGGTCAACAACGTTCTCATCTTCCCAGGCATCTTCCGCGGCGCTCTGGAAGGACGTGCAACCGCTATCACCGAAGAAATGAAACTGGCTGCTGCCAACGCAATTGCTGCTCTGGTTGATGACAGCGAATTGAGCGACGAGAACATTCTTCCGGCAGCATTTGATCCGCGTGTAGCTGACGCTGTTTCCAAGGCTGTGAAGGAACACATTAAGAAATAAACGTAACAATTCAAGCGATTCTCGCATTTACCGTAAGAACCGCACAAAATTTACACAGTTACGAAATAATAATAAAGGAGTTTTTCCATGCTGGCTGAACCGATGACACTTTACAAACTGATGAATCTCTATATGCTGCACCAGGTCAATTTTCCGCTGACCAACGCGCAGCTCTCCAATTTTTTTCTGGATCGTGAGTACACCACGTATTTCACACTCCAGCAGGCCTTGAACGAGCTTCTGGATGCAGGTCTGGTAAAAAAGGAGACGATGCGGAACAGCTCCCGCTATGAGATCACTAAGGAGGGCGAGGAAACGCTGGAATTTTTCGGCAAAAACATCTCTCCTGCCATCGTCAGCGACATGGATGAATACCTGAAACAGAACCGCTTCCGCATGCGAAACGAGGTAGGACTGATCTCCGATTTCTATAAATCGACCAATCAGGACTACATCGTTCACTGCGAGGTGCGGGAAGGAAAAGCCGTTCTTGTCAATCTCGATATCTCCGTTCCGGATAAGGAGCAGGCGGAAATCATGTGCAATCACTGGAAGGATAGAAGCCAAGAGATTTATGCTTATGTGATGAAATCTTTGATGAGTGAGCATGGGGTGGAGAAAAAATAAGGACGATAAAAAAATCGCATACGAGACGAAAAACAAGGTCTGCGTCTGACATTTTATGCCTTTTTGCAAACCTTGTCTTTTCTTTCCATTTATATTACTTTTTCTAGATCTATAACAACACCATAAAAAGCTCTATTACTCTACCGTAACACTCTTCGCCAGGTTTCTAGGCTTATCTACATCCAGTCCCTTCGATACACTTACATAATATCCCAGCAGCTGCAGCGGCACAACCGCTAAGCTCGGTGTGAAGTGCTCGTCAGTCTTCGGTATATAGACTGCGAAATCGACGGTGTCTTCAATATTGTAGTTGCCTGCAGTTGTGAGTCCCATGAGGTAAGCGCCGCGGCATTTTACTTCTACCATGTTGCTGATCATCTTCTCATACAGGGCTTCCTGGGTCAGGATGCTGACTACGAGGATACCATCCTCAATCAGGCTGATGGTTCCGTGTTTTAATTCTCCAGCCGCATATGCTTCGGAATGGATGTAGCTGATCTCTTTTAATTTCAGGCTGCCTTCCATGCTGACTGCGTAGTCGATGCCGCGGCCGATGAAGAACACGTCTTTTGCATTGGCATATTTCGCTGCGAACCACTGGATGCGTTCTTTGTCATCTTCGAGCAGCTTCGCGATCTGATCCGGCAGTTCCTGCAGGTCTGCAAGAAGTTCTTCATATTTTTCTTCTGTGATCGTACCGCGCACATGGGCAAACTGTACGCCCAGAAGATATCCGGCAACCAGCTGTGTGCTATATGCCTTGGTGGTCGCCACCGCGATCTCTGGACCTGCCAATGTGTAGAAAATATGATCTGCCTCACGCGCAATCGTGGAACCTACTACATTGACAATCGCCATCGTAGGAACGCCCTGGCTCTTTGCCAGACGCAGGGCTGCCAGGCTGTCGGCTGTCTCGCCCGACTGGCTGATGATGATAACCAGACTGTTCTCTTCCAGAATCGGGTTCCGGTAACGGAACTCGGAAGCCAGCTCGACGCGGACCGGAATACGCGCCAGATCTTCGATCACATACTGCGCTGCCACGCCTGCATGGTAAGCAGAACCACACGCTACGATATAAATACGCTTTAACGAACGAATGACATCATCGGAAAGTCCCGCCTCGGTCAGGTCAATATGACCATCGCGGATGACTGAATTTAATGTATCCCGAACCGCACGCGGCTGTTCATGGATCTCCTTAATCATGAAATGCTCATAACCTCCCTTTTCAGCAGCTTCTGCATCCCACTCAATCGTCACAAGTTCTTTCTGAATCTCTTCCTGATCAATATTATAGAAAGTAACCTCTCCCTTATGTAAGCGTCCCAATTCCTGGTTGCCGATATAGTATACCTTGCGGGTATATGGAAGCAGGGGCGGAACATCCGACGCGATAAAGGATTCGCCCTCGCCTACTCCGATGATCATCGGGTTATCCTGACGGGCTACAAAGATCTCCTCCGGATAATCCTTAAACATAACCGCCAATGCATACGTGCCACGGATACGCATCATCGCACGCGCCATCGCATCGAGCGGTCCCTCGTTGTATTTCTTATAATAATGATCGATCAGCTTTACAGCCACCTCTGTATCAGTATCTGAATAAAACGTATATCCATTTTTAATCAGTTTTTCGCGAATTTCCTGATAGTTTTCGATAATACCATTGTGAACCGCTACCACGCTGCGGTCATCCGTGCAGTGCGGATGTGCATTGTTCTCAGACGGCTCCCCGTGTGTCGCCCAGCGGGTATGACCGATACCGCAGTTGCCCCGCATTGCGCGTCCATTGTCTGTTTTCTCTGCCAGCGCGCGCAGACGTCCCTTCGCCTTTACAACCTCCGGTACACGTTCTCCGTCTCTGACTGCCAGACCTGCTGAATCGTATCCACGATATTCAAGCTTCTCCAGACCCGCTAATAAGATCGGAGCCGCCTGCTGGTCTCCTGTATATCCTACGATACCACACATACAATTATTCCTCCTTTTTCAACCAAGCGAGCCGCTGCCATCATACCGCCTCAGACACTCCCGCCTTCGTATCTCTATCTCAAGAATATGATAAATCTATTGATTCTTCAAAATAGAATCTTCTATAAAATATGTCGTTTATCCCTAAATAGCGCCTGACCGGCACCTTCGATATAGACTTTCTTCTCGGTCATGTACATATTCTGTCTCATTATACCAAAAAAGAATCTTCTTGTCAGCATTTGCTGTAATATTTTCGTCAGTCATCATATAGACACATCTCATTTTAAAACCATCCGCCATAAGCAGTCACATATTTCTTCTGCATATCTACCTGTAAAATAACGATTGTCCACGACAACTATTTTTTATACAGGAGGTTTCATCATGAAAAACGAAACAATGTACTTTAACGATCTTCTTTCCATCTGGCTGGAAAAGCAGAAACAGGCGCGAGCCCTGTCTACCTATGTGAAATACCGGCATCTGGCAGACCGTTATATCTCCCCTTATTTTAGATCCATCCAGCTTTCAAAGGTCGATCTGCCTCTGCTTCAGACATTCCGCAATTCCCTTTTATCCTCGGATTCCCTGCATCCGCTTGGGAACGGAACTATCCGCTGTATTCTTCTGCTCGTCAACTCCATTCTGCGTCTTTCCTATGAAACCGGGCAGACAAACGGCATTCTCTATCTCCCGCCCCGTCTTCCAAAAAAGCGCCCTGAAGTACCTGTTTTTACCCTTCAGGAACAGGAACAGCTCGAACACTATCTAACTGCCCATACAGGAGTCTCCGAAGCCGTCATCTATCTGGGACTCTATACAGGGCTGCGGGTTGGAGAACTCTGCGCCCTGCGTTGGGAAAATATTCATTTTTCCGATCGCTATCTCCATGTCCGACACACGGTACAGCGCCTGACGCGCCTTGACACAACCCATAAATCAGAACTCATTTTATCCGGTCCCAAAAGCATCTCCTCCAACCGTTTGGTTCCCCTGCCTGCTTTCCTTCTGCCGATCCTACAGCCATATTCTCATCCGGAACACCCGGATTATTTTCTGCTGTCACAATCTGCCAGCTCCCCGATGGATCCGCGAACCTTCCAGAATCACTACCAGCGCATTCTATCACAAGCCGGACTACGCTATCTGAATTTTCATGCAATCCGGCACACATTTGCCACCCGCTGTATCACAAATGGCATGGATCCCAAAACGCTCAGCGAAATTCTGGGACACTCCGATTTGAAAGTCACGCTTGAATACTATTTTCATTCCTCTCTGGAATTCAAGAAAGAACAGATCGACCGCCTTACTGCACTTTCTCCGGCCGTCCATACTTCTCTTCCAGATATGCCACATAATATGACGGATTAAAATCTTCCCCCGTCATATCGCGCAGGATCTGACGGCTGTCCTTCAATTTGCCATACTGGTGAATATTTTTCCGCAGATATTCGCGGATTTCTCCTAGTTTTCCCGCCTCCAGTAGTTTTTCTACCGGCAATTCCTTCTTCATCTGGTGATAAATCTGCGCGCCAAAGGCATTTCCTAATGCATAGGACGGAAAATAGCCGATCGATCCCTGTGACCAGTGAATATCCTGCAGTACGCCCTCCCGATCCGTGGACGGGCGTACTCCCAGGTATTCTTCATACTTATCATTCCAGATCTGCGGCAGTTTCTCCACCTCCAGATCCTCCTCAATCAGCATTTTCTCAATTTCATAGCGCACCAGCACATGCAGCGGATAAGAAAGCTCATCCGCTTCCGTCCGGATCAGCCCCGGAACGGTTCTATTAACCGCCGCCAGAAAATCTTCCAGACTCGTCTCCGTCAGCGGGCTTCCAAACATCTGCGCCACTTTTCCATAAATCGGTTTCCAGAATGCATGGCTGCGTCCCACGATATTTTCAAAGAAACGGGACTGGCATTCATGCATTCCCATCGAAGTTCCTTGCCCCACCAGCGTCTGTGTCAAGTCATCCCGGATGCCAAATTCATAGATAGCATGTCCCGTCTCATGCAGCACGGAAAAAATCGAAGAATCAATCCGTTTCTGATAATGCGTCGTGATCCGTACATCATGATTGTGCAGATTCGTCGTAAACGGATGGGCGCTGAGTGCCAGTACTCCCCGGTCAAAATCAAAGCCCTCATATTCTGCTAGGAAACGCGCCGCCTCTGCCTGCGCCGCCTCCGGATAATCTGCGGATAAAAAGGCGTCCGGAACCGTCTTCGAGCGCTCTGCCGATTCTTTCAAAAGCGGCACGATTTTCCCTTTCATCAGCTCAAAAAATGGATCTAACATCTCCATATTAAAACCTTTTTCGTAGGTATCCAGCATCACATCGTAAAGCTTCTGTCCCGGCTTTGCCCGGTACGCCGCAAATTTCTTCTGATAGGAAATAATCTCCTTCAAAACAGGGGCAAATGAAGCAAAATCATTTTTCTCTCGCGCACGCGTCCAGATTCCCGTCGCACGCGCCGTAAGTTCTGCATACGCACGGTATTCCTCCGGCGGAATGCAGGAAAGCCGCTCCTGCTCCTCGGCTGCTTCCCGGAGAATTGCCGACTGCACCTCATCAAATACGCCCGCATTCTCTTTTTCCGCCTTCTGGCAGGCATCCAGCAGCTCCTTAAAACGCATTGACGCCAGAATCTCCTGATACTGCTCCGAAAGCGAACCTATCACCCGCGCGGTATGCTCTGTTGCACCCTTCGGCGCCAGCGTCTCATCATCCCACTCAAACAAAACCATCGACGTCTGAAGCGCCATCGCCCGCTCCAAAAGAGACTGCAGCTCCTCAAACTGTTTTTTTACATTCTGATTCTTCTGTTCTGTCTGTGCCATTTTCCTGCCTCCTGTCTTTTTTTTCGTAATTCTATCATCCAAATTCTGTGTATTTTTTGGTTCCGCTGCACATATGCCTGCATTCTTTTGTAATATGAGCCATTTCCATCTTCATCATACCAGATTTTCTTTCTTCTGTTTCTTATATCTTTCTTATGATTTTTTACAGTTCACACATTGTGCAAACTGTAACAGGATTTTCTCATGATGCCTTATGTGACTTTCCAATCTTGCATAATCATGCAAAACGCGGTATACTAAAACCAGTTTAAATCATATGCATAAAGCTGGTTCCCGGCACACGGATATACGCCACGAATCAACTTCCATGCACACACCAGGACAGGAGGGATTGCAGATGATCGAAGCAACGAGCTGCGGCGGTGTGGTTATATTTCGGGGAAAATTACTCGTTCTTTACAAAAACTACCGGAACAAATACGAAGGCTGGGTTCTTCCCAAAGGAACCGTAGAACCGGGCGAAGACTTCAAGCAGACCGCCCTCCGGGAGGTTCATGAGGAGACTGGCGTCGCCGCCTCCATCATCAAGTACATTGGCAAAAGCCAGTACACCTTCAACACCCCTCAGGATACCATCGAAAAGACCGTGCACTGGTATCTGATGATGGCGGACAGCTATTACAGCAAGCCGCAGCGCGAAGAATACTTCGTCGATTCCGGCTACTACAAATTTTACGAAGCCTACCACCTTCTGAAATTTTCCAACGAAAAACAGATCCTGGAAAAAGCCTACAATGAGTATCTGGATCTGAAAAAGGCAAATTTATGGGGGAATCGGAAATACTTTTAATCACAAGAACAAAGAGGCTGTTGCAAAATCATTACCCAAAATAGATGATTGAGCGGCAGCTTCCATTTCTCTGCCAGCTAATCCGGGTTAAAATTCGCGGTTTTCCTGTTAAAAAAGGCTTTTCGGTAATTTCCTATGAAACAAAAAACACCCCGTCCGCTGCACAAAGCCAACGAACAGGGTATTAAAAAGGGGAGGATAAGTATTCAAAAATTTCTCTTTTGTGATACTAACAGTATGACCCGTTTCTGCTATTCTATACATCTATCTCCAAATTTTTATACGCCTTTTATCTGCTTCCGAGTATCCGGTTTTCATATTATTTATCATATATGCCTTTTTCTCTTGCTTTCTTCCTCTCTTTCCGCTACAATAGATACGTTTTGAGTTGTACTTTTTGATTTGTTTTTGCCTCTATGAAAAATACAACTCCAGCAAATCATTTTATGTACATTTTTATATTGATTTAAAAGTTTTTATATCGTAAACCTTGTACTTACCTCACAAAAAGGAGATTTACCTTATGAACAAGAAAAACATCTTAGTCGGACAGTCCGGCGGACCGACCGCGGTTATCAACGGGAGCCTTTACGGCGTTATCTGCGAAGGTACGCGCCACAGCGATGCGGTTGGCTGCGTCTACGGTATGATAAATGGAATCGAGGGCTTTCTCGCGGATTCTTATATGAACCTTTCAGAAACACTCTCCGATGACAATCTGGAACTTCTTCGCCTGACTCCGGCGGCGTATCTGGGTTCCTGCCGTTTTAAACTCCCGGAGAACCTCTCCGACAGCTTCTACCGCGTCCTCTTTGAAAAACTGGAACGGCTGGACATCGGCTATTTCTTTTACATCGGCGGCAACGACTCGATGGACACCGTCAGCAAGCTTTCCCGCTATGCGGCGCAGATCAAAAGTCCGATCCGCTTTATCGGCATTCCCAAGACGATCGACAACGATCTCGTTCTGACCGATCACACGCCGGGATACGGCAGTGCTGCCCGCTATGTCGCTGCATCCGTCCGTGAAATTGCGCTGGACGCCTCTGTCTATCAGCAGAAATCGGTCACCATCATTGAGATCATGGGACGCCATGCCGGATGGCTGACGGCTGCCTCTGCCTTAGCACGCAAGGAAGCCGGTGACAACCCTCTCTTAATCTATCTGCCGGAAGCTCCATTTGAGCTGGCACAATTTAATGACGACTTAAAGAAAGCGTTTGAAAAGACAGCGAATGTCATCGTCTGCGTCTCCGAGGGCATCCGCGACCACGGCGGTCGTTTTATCTGCGAATATTCAACCGAAGCCCAGGTCGACACCTTCGGTCACAAAATGTTAGCCGGATGCGGCAAAATTCTGGAAAATTATATCCGCAACCAGTTCGGCATCAAGGTGCGCTCGGTCGAGCTCAACGTCAACCAGCGCTGCTCCGGTCTCACCGTTTCCGGTACTGATTTAAACGAGGCTGAAATGGCAGGTCGTTTCGGCGTCCAGGCAGCCCTGGACGGTCACACTGGACAGATGGTCGCATTTGAGCGTGAAACTGATACAGCTGCTTCTGAACCTGTTCATGCAGCTACTGCCGTTTCAAACGCTGCGGACTTAGGCGCAGCATCCGCTTCATGCGTAAAGCATCGTAACACTGTATATAAAATTCATCCAGTTCTCAAGGATGTCAATCTGATCTGCAATCAGGAAAAGAAGGTACCTGCTGAGTGGATCACGAAAAACGGTACCGATGTCAGTGATGATTTCCTGGCTTACTCGCAGCCGCTGATCCAAGGGGACATTTCCCATATTATGGAAAACGGACTTCCAAAATATTTGTACCGCAAATAGTCCATCACGCAGTATAACTGCTTCATCCTTGAAATCCATACAAGCAGCAGAAAAAGAGACGCTCCTTTCATTTTACGGATGCGTCTCTTTTCTACCTAATAATACATAATACCTGAATTTTTTTCTAATTTACCCCAATCACACACTCTTATCATTTGGGGAGGAATCCTGACCGTGCCCTTTCAGCGCAGCCATCTTCTAAATCTAATCTTCCTCACAATCCCGAATTTCAACCCCATCATAAAAGAACATCAGAATCTCTTCATAATTCTTGCCTTCGCGCGCCATCTCCTGTGCGCCGTTCTGGCTCATGCCGACTCCGTGACCGTAGCCGCCGCCCCAGATGGTAAATGTGCGGATGTCTTTTTCCTCATCCCTGGCAGTTTCATCCACCGAGAAAAAGGCACTCGGAAGCGTACTCCATCCTGTCAGTTCGGTTCCGTCATTTTTCTTATAAACGAGTGATTCCGAGCCGAGGATACTCCGGATCTGACTCTGACCTTTCAGCGTCTTGGTTCCCTCGCTTCCGACGATCTGCACCGTCTGGGCGATACCACCCGTACCGCGGGAAGTCACAAAAATACCCTGAATCTCGCCGATGGTATCTACCTTCTGCTGCAGCTTCTTATTCGTGATCGTTGTTTTCCAGCGGTACATCGGGAACGAGGAATCATAATTCTGCTCACCCTGTCCCTGGATAAACTTGAGAAATGTGTCGTTGTCCGTCAAATCCGGAATCTTCTTCTTTTCCGTCAAACCGATCCCTTTCAGATACGGAACTTCGTCTTTGCTGGCGCCCCAGATCGTTCCATCGGTCGAATATCCGCAGGAAGTTGAAAAATAATACGTTTCCGCCGGGGTATCGTTGTAATATACAATCTTCCCGTCCGTCTCCTTGACTGCCAGATTCGTCCGCTCACTGCTCTCTGTATTATTGTACACCTGATAGTTCGTGCTGTCATCAACGTGTGCGCCGTAACGGCTGTAGGCATTCGCCTTGATCTGCCGGTAGGCATACGTCCGCGCGCAAACTGCCTGCGCCTTGAGCGCCTCCAGCTCATAATTGGATGGCATCTCGCTCGGCACTACGCGTGTCAGGTAATCTTCGACGTCCAGCTCATTGATCAGAAGCAGCCCATCCGACTCCTCGCTCAACTCGAAGCTGCCGAAATACGACGGCGTTCCCTGCGCCCGCTTGGTACTCAGGATGCGGATCTCCTTCTGCGGATCTTCCAGCGTGATCGTCATGCGCCCTTCTTTCAGGCGGTCATCGCCAGGACTCACGGACAATTTCGTTCCCGGGCTCAAAGTCTCCTCTGATTCGCCCCAGGTCACATGCATCGTGCTGTCCGACTGGAGTACCACTTTCGTGTGAAACAAGGAGGAATAATCATCATTCATGATCAGCACGCGGATGTTCGTCGCTGAAAAATCATGATTTAAGAGTGCTGCGCAAACCTTTTTGCCAGCCACGACAAATTTTCCCAGATCATAGCCGACCAGCACATCCCGCTTTTTCTGCTCCTTGACGACTCCATATGTTTTATATACTTTAAAATCATCGTCCAGTTTCAGCGTTCCGTACCCGTCAATCTCGATCGTATCATCCTTGACCGAGAGTACCTTTCCTTCGATCATGTCTTCCTTGAGCGACAACTTGCGGATCTTGCCCTTATCCAGCTCGACATCCGCCAGCACGCCATCGGTACGATCCTTGAGCTTTTCTTCCTCTGGAAATGTCCGGACGATCGTGCCAATATACACATCCATCCCACCCGATTCTCCCGGAACGATCCAGACATTCTTATATGTAACTTTTTCAGACTGTACGCCACACAGCGTGATGATCGAACCATCGCGCTCATAGACCTCGATCTTCCGATCGATGCAGGCATCTAGCGACACGCCCTCAAAATTCATCGTTCCCTGATCCGTATATGCCGTCCATGCCGCTGCTTCCTTCACATTTTTCGGTGTTCCATAAAGCACCAGCTTCTGTTTTTTGACCGCGTTTTCCGAATCTGCCTTTTTTAAGAATGACTCATAAAACAGCCACCATTCTTCCTTCGGCATTGCCTTTTTATATTTATTTTTAGATACATTCAGGGCGCTCGAAAGCCCTTTTGAAACGCGCTCCGCCGCATATGCCGCTTCGCCATAGGTCAGTGCGCCCATCGCGTAGCTTTTACTTATCTTCTCGTCTCCCGGCTCCAGATAGCCTTCCTCAATCATATAGTCAATATATTTGGCATACCATTCATCCTGATCCGGCGTTCCAAAATGGCTTCCGTGTTCTCCCTGCGACGCAACGATGTCGTCCCGGTCTGCAAATGATAACGCCATAGCTTTCGATGCCATGGCGCGTGAAATATCATTATCCGAGTGATCCAAAAATACAATTGCAAAGAGCAGGAGTGCCAGAAAAGCCGGAATCGCCACTGCCCAGTAAACCAGCTTTTTAGGTTTCAGAGACTGTACTGCCTTTCGCGATCTGCCTGTTTTCTTTTCCATATTTCTCCAGCCGCCTTTATTTTTTAACTGTCCCTTCTCATTCACAGTCACTTTTTATTTAACTCCATAAACGTTCCTGTTTTCTCATCAATGTGGTCTAACTTCCGGTATTCGTCTGTCTCCATCGGCAATTTCCGAAGCCGCAGCGACCGGTGCACCGCGCGGGAGATCAAGTCATAGATAACCGCAAATGCCGGTACTGCGATAATCATGCCGACGAAACCAAAGAGTCCGCCAAAGAAGAGAATCGAAAACAGTACCCAGAAACTCGAAAGCCCTGTCGAATTGCCCAGGATCTTCGGTCCCAGAATATTGCCGTCAAACTGCTGCAGAAGCAGAATCCAGATGAGGAAATACACACACTGGAGCGGACTGACTAAGAATACTAGGAACGCTGCAGGTATCGCACCGATGAACGGTCCAAAAAAAGGTATCACATTCGTCACACCGATAATGACGCTCAAAAGCATCGGGAACGGCATATTTAAGATCGTCACACCGATGAAACAGATAATACCGATAATGAGGGAATCCACCAGTTTGCCGATGATGAAGCCGCCGAACATCTGATTGATAAACCGGATCTCCTCAATTACCAGATTCGCCTGTCTTAGATTCAGGCAGCCATAAACAATCTTCTTTCCCTGTGCTGCCAGTGTATCTTTGATATTTAACAGATACACCATGACGATCAGACCGATCAGCCAGTTTTTGATAAATTCCAGGACTCCCAGCACACTGCTGGAAACACCTGTCACGATCTGTCCAATCCGGTGCATATCGATGTTGGTAAACGATTTCTCCGCCCAGTTCTGAAAAACTGCCAGGTTATTTTCCAAACTGCTCAGAACCATATTTTCGATCTCCGGATTATTTTTCAAAATACGCTGAATCCATTCATACACATTCTGCACATACAGCGGAAATGAATCCTGAATGCCAATCAAACTCTCGATCAGCTGCGGGATCATGAGCTGGAACATTCCTACCACAAGCACAATAACCAGCCCCAGACTGGCTGCCGTCGCAAGCATCCGGGCTGCACCGCGGACGTATTTGGAATTCTTAGTGACAGAGCCAAGGGTCTTTTCCACGATCCCTGCTACCCAGTTATATGCCGGGGCGGTCAGATACGTCAACACCGCACCGCAGAGAATCGGCGCGAGGATTTTCACAATCTTGCGGGTGCCCGCCGACACCACATCCCAGTGTTGGATGCTGAACCAGAGCAGTATGCAGACCGCAATCACCAAAACTGCCGTCATACCCATATAAATGTATTCTTTGAAATCTCTTTTTTCCATACTTATGTTCTTATCCGTTCCTCTTTTCTGATTTTACAATGTGCTTCTGGAAAATGTTACATTTTCTTTACACACTTTCTTTTACAGAGAAAGCAGCGATTGCTCGCTGCTTTTATCCTTTGTAACCCCAAAATGCCGGCTCTTACCATATTGACGCCTAGCGCTGCTAGGTGGGCAACCTCACTTAGATTTCTGTCTTCCACTCGAGAGGAGGCCTGACATCCATCTAAAAATATCGGAATCCCGTTAGTCAAAATGTAGGTTCAAAAAAAGCAAGAGTTGTCGAGCATCCCAGGAATTACAAATATTCTCTTTTGATACGGCTATTATACCGCAAGTCGGATGTTTTTTCAAGTTCCATTTTCTGATAATGCGGTCAGGTTGTTACTGTTCAGGTTATCCCTCTCTCTATCTCTTTTAAGGAGCTCCTTTTTATCTTTTATACTTCTCTCCACTTCATCAGGAAATCTCCCAGCTCTTCCACCGTCTCAATCTGGTAGTCTGCCCCATTTTCCGTAAACTCTTCCCGGGAACCATATCCATACAGCACCGCCGCACATGGGAGCTGATTTTCATGCGCCCCGATAATATCGTGTTTCCGGTCGCCCACCATGATAACCTTCGATTCCTCCGGTGTTGTTCCCAGACGGTCCAGCGTGTAGGCAATCACATCGCCTTTGCGGACCCGGATCTCCTCCATATCCGCCCCGCCAACCAGGGTAAAGTAGGAAAGCAGATCAAAATGCTCCAGAATCTGAATAGCAAACGGTTCCGGCTTTGAGGTTGCCACCGCCAGCGTAAGACCGGCATCCTTTAAACGTGTCAGCATCTCCCGGATTCCCGGATAGACTTTATTTTCAAACATTCCCTGTTTCGTAAAATATTCGTGGAAATAGCCGATCGCTTCGCGCGCCTGCGCTTCGCTGAATCCGTAATATTCTTTAAAACTGTCCGACAGCGGCGGTCCGATAAACGGACACAGTTTATCCAGATCCGGCTCATTGATCCCGTATGCCTGCAGCGCATGCTGGACAGACTTTGTGATGCCTTCCTTCGGATCTGTAAGGGTTCCGTCGAGGTCAAATAGTATGATATGATTCATATGGTTCGTTCTCCTTATTGTAGTCCGCAGTGCATTACTCCGCAGCACACCAGCTTGAAAAAACTATGTTTTCATTGCTTACGACCATTCTAATACATTTTACGCAAAAAAGAAAGATAACGTTTCTCCAGCCATCTTTCTTTTCTGCGTTTCCGTTACTGTTCACGCATACGTGCCCAGTAACGGAATTTGCCGTGGCTTCGCATTTAAATACGGCAAATTCCTGCTGCCACCACGTTTTCTTACGGCACTTTCGGTTCCAAAAGTGCCTACCCGTGAACAGTAACGTGTTTCACTCTTTATTTGTAAAATTCATGTCCACCATGCTGCATGACATAGGTCAGCTTGCCATCGAACCAGCGTACATTGGAGGAAGCAGAGATTCCGCGGTTCATGAAGTACAGGGCGCCGCCCGAGTAATCCTCGCCTTCCAGTGCACGGTTGACGCAGTCAATTGTCTGCTGCGTTACCTTACAGCTGTTGATCGTTCCATCCAGTACCGGTGAGAACTGGGATGGTTCGTACACAACGGCTTTGACGCTGTTCGGGAATTTCTTGTTTTTCACCCGGTTGATAATTACATTTGCAACCAGTATCTTTCCCCTGTCGTCGCACACACCCGCCTCCGCCTGCACAATTTTCTGCAGAACACTGTAATCTTCATCGCTGTAAGAGATGACTGCGCGTTCCCGGCGCTCCCGTTCTTCTGCTTCCTGCGCCGCCTGCTGGGTCTGCATTCGTACTTCTCGTTCGATTACCTCTACTTCCAGAGCTTCCTTCGCAAGTTCATCCTGAATCCCCTGCTCCAGCCTCTGTCCGAGTAGATGCTGACTTTCCTCGTTGGAGGCGAGAATCGTAAATTCTGATAAGCTCTCTGTCTCTGTCGTTTCTTCTGACTGCAGCATTTCTGTCAGTTCCACATCATCCGGATATTCCCGGTGTGCCGAGGCTGCATTTTTGCCAACGCCGCCAAAACTGACCGAATTAAATGCTATCACCGTCACAACCGCTGCCCCCGTCATCAATACGGCTGCGGTCCGGTACATCCTTTTTGTCACACGGACAAATAATGCCTTTATAAACTGATAAGCAGTCTGAAGAAATGTGTCAATGCTTGGCATACACTCTCCTCTTTCTATCAGTGCAGTCCTCCCAAAACCGGTCTGACTGCCATTTAACATCTGCGGCATCTTCTTTGGCTGTCTGATTTTTTCTGACAGCTAAGGACAGATCGTTACTGTTCACACACGTGTGCCCAGCAACGGGATTTTGCCGATGCTGCGCATTCCAAATCGGCAAAATCTGCTGCCAGAACTGTATCGTACGGAATTTTCAGTTCAGAAAATTCCTACCTGTGAACAGTTACGACAGATCCTCTCTGCCTGTGCCGCTTCCTTCAAGTGACGGGAGACATTATATGTGGTTTCCGGCTTCAAAGTCAACGTCTTTTTTACATTTTTGTGACAAATCACATTCTCATTTAACTTTTCCTTAATATTTATGTGAGCATTTTATAAACTTTTTTGCTTTTTCTTCCCATTTTTTATAAACTTTGGCTGGTATAAAATTTTCATTTTTTTACAATTCTGTTAAATTCTGCCCGTCAAAAAAACAGGCGAATCAAGTCGCCTGTTTTTTATGTCAACTGTAATAGAACAATTATGGTATCTGTAAAGGTGTCAGACAGACTCCTTACCACTCTAGATCAGCGCTACAAACTGTGCATCCACATATTTTGCAAGTTCCTCCGGATTCAGAATGACCTGAACACCTCTCTGACCCGCGCTGATGCTGATTTTGTCGAAAATCTGCGCTGTTTCTTCTATATAAGTAGGGAACTTCTTTTTCATACCGATCGGAGAACAACCACCTCGCATATAGCCGGTCAGCGGAAGAAGTTCCTTCATATGGATCATCTCCACTTTCTTGTCCTTGGAAGCCTTTGCCACCTTTTTCAGGTCCAGCTCCTCATCGACCGGGATACAGCAGACCAGATAGCCGTTCTTATCGCCCTTTAAAACGAGCGTTTTGAACATCGTGTCATGGTCCATCCCCATCATATCCGCCGCATGGCTGCCGGATAAGTCGTCCTCATCTACTTCATACTCGCCTGCTTCATAATTGATTCCAGCCGCGTCTAAAAGACGCATTACGTTTGTTTTTGTCATAAGCTAAATCCTTTCTGGAGACAGATTTAGTGCCCTCCTCTTATTTCTGGTTGATATAGTTTACCAGTCCACCGGCTGTGATGATCTTCTGCATGAACTCCGGGAACGCCTGCCCCTGGAAGCTCTGGCCGGTGGTTTTATCGGTAATCACACCGCTGTCAAAATCAACCTCTACCTCATCACCAGCCGCGATTGCTTTTGCAGCCTCCGGGCACTCGATGATCGGCAGACCGATATTAATAGAGTTGCGGTAGAAAATACGTGCAAACGTCTCAGCAATAACACAGCTTACACCTGCACACTTGATTGCCAGCGGCGCATGCTCGCGGGAAGAACCGCAGCCAAAGTTCTTATTTGCTACGATGATATCACCCTTCTGTACTTTATTTACAAACTCTTTATCAATATCTTCCATACAATGTTTTGCCAGCTCGTTGCCATCCGGAGAGTTTAAGTATCTTGCCGGGATGATAACGTCTGTATCTACATTGTCTCCATATTTAAATACATGTCCATTTGCTTTCATTTCTATATCCTCCTGCGATTTATCCTGTTATTTTATCCCAATTCACGAGACGGCACCTGCGATTGCAGGAAACCCTTCCCCGAACCGTAATATCCGTTTGTAACTGTTCGGTACCTTCACAGTCACGCGCAGACCTACTGAACAGTTACATCCGTTTTACTTATTCCTAAACTTTTATGCCTATTACAGTCCCAGTTCCGCCGGTCCGCTCACTTTTCCGGTAATGGCGCTGGCTGCTGCCACTGCCGGGCTTGCCAGATAAATCTCAGAATCCACGTGTCCCATACGTCCAACGAAGTTACGGTTGGTCGTGGATACACATCTCTCGCCTTCTGCCAGGATACCCATATAACCGCCCAGGCACGGACCGCAGGTCGGAGTGCTGACAACAGCACCAGCCTCGATGAAGGTCTCTAAAAGTCCCTCTTTCATGGACTGTAAATAGATCGCCTGTGTCGCCGGAATCACGATGCAGCGCAGACCTTTTTTCACTTTTCTGCCCTTTAAGATCTCAGCTGCGATACGCATATCCTCGATACGTCCGTTCGTACAGGAGCCAATGACAACCTGATCGATCGCAATATCACCCACCTCATCGATCGTTCTCGTATTCTCCGGAAGGTGCGGGAAGGATACGGTCGGCTTTAACTCGGATAAGTCTATGGTATACTCTTCGTCATACTCTGCATCCGGATCTGCCTCATATACCTTGAAATCACGTTTAGAATGCTCTTTTAAGTACTCAATTGTCTTCTCATCAACCGGAAAGATACCGTTCTTGCCGCCTGCCTCGATCGCCATGTTGCAGATCGTGAAACGGTCATCCATGGAAAGGTTCTTGATGCCCTCGCCGACAAACTCCATGGAACGGTACAGCGCGCCATCTACGCCGATCATACCGATAATGTGAAGAATGACATCTTTACCACTGACCCATTTTGCCGGTTTGCCGATCAGGTTGAACTTGATCGCGGACGGTACCTTGAACCAAGCCTTACCGGTTACCATGCCAGCTGCCATATCGGTACTGCCGACACCTGTAGAGAATGCGCCAAGTGCGCCGTATGTACAGGTATGGGAATCCGCACCGATGACTGCGTCACCTGCTACAACCAGACCTTTTTCCGGAAGGAGTGCATGCTCGATTCCCATCTCTCCTACGTCAAAATAGTTGGTGATATCATGACGACAGGCAAATTCACGACAGCATTTGCAGTTTTCTGCCGACTTGATATCCTTATTCGGGATAAAATGATCCATAACCAGCGCAATTTTGTCATGATTGAATACCGTCTGGTTGTCCATCTTCTTCATCTCATTGACCGCTACCGGCGTTGTGATATCATTTCCAAGAACCAGATCCAGATCTGCTTCGATCAACTGTCCTGCTTTTACCTCTGCAAGACCCGCGTGCGCTGCCAGGATCTTCTGTGTCATTGTCATTCCCATGATTTATTTCCTCCTGCATATACATACTTGGTAACGGCTCCGATGCCCTTACTGTTATAGGAAAAAACTCTGTTCCAACGGTGCCGCTGCCATCTTTTGCTTTTTTATGTTTGTATTATAGCACCGGTTCTGTTATAATACAAATATATATTATTAATAGATACTATGAGTCGAAGTTATAGTGTCACTGTTCACGAGTAGGCACTTTTGGAACCGAAAGTGCCGTAAGAAAACGTGGTGGCAGCAGGAATTTGCCGTATTTAAATGCGAAGCCGCGGCAAATTCCGTTACTGGGCACGTATGCGTGAACAGTAACTTTATAGATATAAAGGAGTATTATGGAACAACATTTAACCCAGTACCGTATTTTCTACGCCGTTGCACGCGCCGGTAATATTTCCCGCGCCGCCAAGGAACTTTTTATCAGTCAGCCCGCGATCAGCAAATCAATCAGCAAGCTGGAAGAAAGCCTCGGCATGGCACTTTTTATCCGCAATTCCCGCGGTGTCTCCCTGACTGCAGAGGGACAGGTCTTATTTCAGCATGTGGAAGCCGCCTTTGAAGCACTGGAGCGCGGTGAAAATGAGCTGAAACAGATCCAGAACCTCCACATCGGACAGCTCAAGATCGGCGTCAGCAACACGCTGTGCAAATATATTCTTCTTCCTTATTTAAAGGGATTTATCGCGCAGTACCCGCATGTCCGCATTTTGATTGAAAGTCAGGACACTGCACGCACAATCTCGATGTTGGAACAGCAGAAACTCGACATCGGTCTGATCGCCGAGCCGAAAAACCGCCGCAGCCTTTCATTTCTCCCAGTCATGCGAATCGAGGACACCTTTGTCTGTACCCGGTCGTATCTGGAAAATCTGCGGATCCGCGAAGGTGCCGATGTCGATCCGTTCGAATCCGGGACAATCCTGCTGCTCGACCGCAGCAATATGACGCGCACGCACATTGACGCGTACTTTGCAGAGCACGGAATTGAACCGAAACAGATTTTAGAGGCGACGACGATGGATCTTCTGATTGAATTTGCCAAAACGGGACTCGGAATCGGATGTGTGATCCGCGAGTTTGTGCGGGAAGAATTAAAGGATGGTTCGCTGATCGAACTCCCGCTGGAAGTGCCAATCCGAAACCGAACGATTGGATTTGCTTATCATCCGACGGCGATGACGCGGACGATGAATGATTTTGTGCAGTTTTGTTCAGAATGATGAAATAATTGGCAACACGAACGCCATTTCCTATGAAACGAAAAAGTCCGGCGCATGGCGGTCAAGCTGCCATATGCCGGACTTTTTCTGTTTAGTTCCTATTTTTATCAATTTTCGTAACTGTTCAGTACCTTCACAGTCACGCGCAAAAATTCATTAAAAATTGCCTGCGGCAATGGAATTTTTGCCTGCTGGCCCATGTTTTCGTACGGTCAGCGCAGTAAATGCGCAGACCTACTGAGCAGTTACCGATTTTCTTTTAAAATATTCTTCGCACATTTCCACACACATGGAAATATTTTCCCATCTACCAGCCAGACATACACTTTCGAACAAATTCCTATTAAAATGTAGCTCAGTACCAGATTCACCCCGATCGCCAGCTTCTCTCCCGCCTCAGAATAAATGCTGTAAAACCAACAGGAAAAGCTGGCAATCACAAGCCAGTGTGTCAGGAAGATTCCCATGCTATACTCGCCGATCCACAGAATCATTTTTTTGAGGGTCTCCGGGAGCCAGGTCTCCAGACCGCCGAGCCAGAAGAGACGGAAGCCTAAAATCATCAGGAATGCAGCAACATGACCATAGAATTCCATGGTTCCGAGTCCGCCTGGAAATCCATGCGCTCCCAATGTGGTTCCGATCCAGAAAGATTTTCGAACGAACCAGATGCTGAAAATCCAGAGGGCAGCACCAAAGATGCCATATTTTCCTTCTCCATCTTTAAGCAGATTCTCTTTTCGCTCTCTTTCTTTCATGGACTTCTCAACTGCCCGCATCAGCAGACAGATCCCATTTCCCAGAAGCAGGCAGATATAAAAGCTATTCAATCCGATCAGCACTGCCGCGACACCTGCCAGAATCAGGATTTTCTGGCGGGTTCCTACTTCCCGGAGGGCGGATGAAAGTACAAGAGTCAGAATACTTCCCATGAAAGTGTAGGTCAGCATCCAGGACGGACCATAGTACGTTGAATCAGCCTTGAAGATTGTATCAAACCAGGCATAGCGGAGCGCCTTCAGACCGCCTGGCAGATAGCTGTAAAAGTTGCTCAGCCACTCATTTTCCAGACGCGGCGCAACCCGCACTGTGTAGAAGAGACCGCTCCGGTAAAATAGATATGCCAGCAGAAATGTGACCGTCAACGGGCAGGTCAGTTTCAGATAGCGGCGCAGGATCTCTAAACTCCACGAAGTAAATCGCCCGGAATATACCTTATCGGCTATCAGCATTCCGCTGATCATCAAAAAGACTAACCCGAAGGTTCCATAGCGGAGCAGGGGAAGCGGTCCTATTTCCATCAGCGCATTTACCTTATTGCTGCCCCAGCTCCCGAATGTACCGAACCAGTGACTTCCAAAGACCGCCAGACAGGCGTATGCCTTGATTATATTTACGTCATCATAGCGTTTCATCCGCGTTTCCTTTCCCATTCATATAAAAGAATGTGCCTTGGCATTCTCGCGCCGAGCGCGGTCGCCGGCGACATGTTTCTTCTTCGCGCGAGTGTGCATCCACGCGGAGTGATTTTTATTTCATAGGATGCATTTTCCTATGAAACCACAAAAGCAGGCTGCAAACCTGCAGCAGCCCTGTATAAGATTTCCTATATTCGAAAAACGATTAGTTGTTGATCAGCTTGTCGCTCTCGTCGTTCCAGCTGTACAGCTTACGGATCTCTGCGCCGACTTTCTCAGACGGATGCTCGGAAGCAAGCTTTCTCATAGCCTGGAAGTGTACCTGACGACCTGCCGGGGACATATCCAGTAAGAACTCTTTTGCAAAGGTACCGTCCTGGATATCGGACAGAATTTTCTTCATAGCTTTCTTTGTCTCAGCAGTAACGATCTTCGGTCCGGTTACATAATCGCCGTACTCAGCAGTGTTGGAGATGGAGTATCTCATGCCTGCGAAACCAGACTGGTAGATCAGGTCAACGATCAGCTTCATCTCGTGGATGCACTCGAAGTAAGCATTTCTCGGATCGTATCCAGCCTCAACCAGGGTCTCGAAACCAGCCTGCATCAGAGCGCAAACGCCGCCGCAAAGAACAGCCTGCTCACGAAGAGGTCAGTCTCAGTCTCGGTACGGAAGGTGGTCTCCAGAAGACCTGCTCTTGCGCCGCCAATGCCAAGACCATAAGCCAGTGCACGGTCAAGTGCTTTACCTGTGTAATCCTGCTCTACAGCTACCAGACACGGAGTACCCTTACCAGCCTGATACTCACTTCTTACAGTGTGACCCGGTGCTTTCGGACGATCATGGTTACATCGACATTCTTCGGCGGTTTGATGCATCCGAAATGAATGTTGAAGCCGTGAGCGAACATTAACATATTGCCCTCTTCCAGGTTCGGCTCGATGTCTTTCTTGTACATATCAGCCTGCAGCTCATCGTTGATCAGGACATGATGATGTCTGCTTTCTTTGCAGCCTCTGCTGCGGTATATACTTTAAAGCCCTGTGCCTCTGCTTTGCCCAAGACTTGCTGCCCTCGTAAAGACCGATGATAACATCGCATCCGGACTCTTTTAAGTTCAAGGCATGTGCATGACCCTGGCTGCCGTAACCGATAATAGCAATCTTCTGTCCTTCTAATAAGGATAAATTACAATCTTCCTGATAGTAAATCTTTGCTGCCATTTTTCATTTCCTCCTTGGATCTAACAAAATAAAATAAATTTATTATAAAGCATAGACCGGCGCCTCTCTGTGCGTCTTTGGACCAAACTTTGTAAACCTCTTGAATGCCTTGTATCCAGTCTATCAATTGATGTACTACGGCAGATAGCGGATATCATCCGCGCCTCTGGAAAGACCTGTAAGACCCGTTCTGGCTAATTCCAGAATCTCATAATCTTCCAGAAGATTAATCAGCGCGTCCTGTTTGGACTGGTCGCCTGTCAGCATAACAGTGACAGAATCTTTTCCCACATCGACAATCGACGCACGGAAAATCTCGGAAATCGCATTGATCGCCATCCGCTGGTTCGCATTTGCCCTCACCTTGACGAGCATCAGCTCACGATATACGGAATGACCTTCCCGCAGTTCCTTGATGTCGTGTACATCTTCCAGTTTTCCAAGCTGCTTCTGAATCTGCTCCAGAACCTGATGATCGCCCAGCGATACAACCGTCATACGGGAGTATCTCGGATCCGCGGTCACGCCAACTGTAAGACTTTCGATATTATATCCGCGGCGGCTGAAAAGTCCAGCCACACGGCTTAAAACGCCGGCAGTATTATCTACCAGCAGTGATAACACAATTCTGCTCATGCAATCTTCCCACCTTGATCTTCTGTCTTGTTCGTATAGCCTTAATGATAGCAACCAATTCTCAGTTTGTCAACTAATTAAAAGGAATGCTTAGTATTCCTCAGAGATATATCATTACTGTTCACGCATACGTGCTCAGTAACGGAATTTGCCGCATTTAAATACGGCAAATTCCTGCTGCCACCACGTTTTCTTACGGCACTTTCGGTTCCAAAAGTGCCTGCCTGTGTACATTAACGATATATCAACACATCATTTCTGGTGTTCCTGCCACTTTTCTCCCAGTCCGGACCGTATTTAAAATACATCTTCATCTCGGTTCCGACACTGATGAGGCGTGCATCATCCGGGATCTCCTCGCGCGTATACCAGCCTGCCTCAGAAAGCTCGTCCTCCTGCAGCCGGATCTTATCGTCCCCATCCAGTTCTGCAAAATCCGATCATCTCCGTATCAGTAAACGCCCACGGCTGACTCTTGAAATAGCGGATATTTTAACTTTCAGCCCGACTTCCTCCATCACTTCGCGGCGGACGGTCTCTTCAAATGTCTCCCCAATCTCGACAAATCCAGCGATCAGCGCATATCCACGGTAAGTACTGTGGTTGACGCGGTAGCGCGACATAAGAAGTTTGTCCCCGTTCGTGATCGCCACGATGACTGCCGGGGAGATCTTTGGATATTCCGTCTGGCCGCAGACCGGGCAGACGAGCGCCCGCTCGATCTTGCTGTCCTCCGTCTTTGCCCCGCAGCGTCCGCAGAACTGACGGCTCTGTCTCCAGCGCCACAGCTGCACCGCCGTGATCGCTGCAAATGCCTGGTGCATCGGCTCCATCCCGCGGATGTCGGTCGGCGTTTTCCATGCATAGTAAAGCTGTTCCAACTCTTTTCTGCCCCTTCCAGTGCACCAGAATCCGTCTTCCCAGCTTCCATATGATTTTGTCCGAAACAGGCATCTGACCAGCCCCTTCTTTTAGCTTTGCCAGAATCTCTTCTGCTTCTTTCTCCGGCACACTGACCAGAAAATATGGCTTCTCATCAACCGAAAGAGATAGACCGCCCGATCCATCAGTTCCGGAACTGCCGCCTCAATCTCCTCCCGGCGCGGGATAGTAAGCACATGTTCCTCCGCGGTCTCACGCAGAAGAATCCGGCCTCTCTGGATGCAGAAGACATAGTCCTGTGCTCCAGGTTTCTGAATGTGGTATGTATTGTCGTAGCGATGTGGTGCGATGTCCTGTATCATAACTTTATCTCTATCCTTTTATTCTCCAAAACTTGTGCAACCGTTATTTCCATACTGTGTAACGGCTGTCCTCGCAGACGTTCTTTGTAATCTTTCTGCAAGTCTCTTCATTTTACTCTTTTATTAAAAATACAATCCCTCGGCTCGCCCCAGACTTACAACCGTCCCACAAAATCCTCATATCCAAACGCCCGCACCACTTCCGCTGTCCCATCTTCATGCCGGTATACGATCGATGGAAGCGGCATTCCATTAAAGGTATTATTTTTGACCATCGTATAGAGCGCCATATCGCCAAACACCAGCCGCCCGCCCTCTTTTAGCGGTGCATCAAACGAATAATCCCCGATGCAGTCCCCGAAAGACAGGTTGGTGCCCAGGCGGAACGTATACGGCTTTTCGCCCGCTTCTCCCGCTCCGATAAGCGGCGGACGGTACGGCATTTCAACACATCCGGCATATGGCAGGCTGCCGAGGTATCCAGAATCGCAATCTGCATGCCGTTTTCCATCGTCTCCAGCACGGAAGTTACAAGAAATCCCGCGTTTAAGACAACTGCCTCGCCCGGTTCCAGGTATACTTCCACACCATATTTTTCGCGCAGCCCGCGCACCAGGCGGATCAGGCGTTCCCGGTCATAATCTTCTCTCGTAATGTGGTGTCCGCCGCCCAGGTTCAGCCATTTTACCTTTGAAAACCAGGCTCAAAGTTCTCCTCCGCTGCCCGCAGCGTCGTCTCCAGGTCATCTGAATTCTGCTCGCAGAGCGTATGCATATGAAATCCATTCAGATACGGAAGGATAGTTTCTTCAAAGTTCCCCACCTCCGAAAGCATCGGAAGAGTCGTCCCCATGCGGGATCCGGCGCACACGGATCATAGATCGCGTGACCCTCCTGCGTGGAACACTCCGGGTTCAGCCGGAGTCCCGCCTGTTTTCCGGCTTTTTACTTTTTCACCATATTTCAGCACCTGCCCCGGCGTATTAAAAACGATGTGGTCGGCATAATTTAAAATCTCATCAAACTCATCCGGGCGGTAGGCGGCAGAAAACACATGGGTCTCCCGCCAAACTCCGTTTTCCAAGCCGCGCCTCATAAAGCCCGCTCGCCGCGGTTCCCGACAGATACTGACGAATCAGCGGGTAGACCGAATACATGGAAAATGCTTTCTGTGCCAGCAGAATCCGGCATCCAGCCCGCTCTGCCGTATCTTTCAAAATTTCCAGATTTTTCTTTAAAAGCGTCTCATCCACCACATAAAATGGCGTGCGGATCGCCGCCGTGTCCCGGAGAACCCCAGCCGCCTCCCGTTCCTGCATCTGTTTTCCTTCCTTTCCTTCTCGCTTCCATCTTCCCTGTCCATTCTCTTCCTGCGCCTAAAAACGCAAAATAAAACCAGTTTCTTACATGGAGGTATTTTTATCTTAATCCACCAGTGCGGATCCCAGGATTCCTTCCACGGAAGTCCCCATTTATTTAACGCATCCATAAATGGATCCGGATCAAATTCTTCAATATTATAAACGCCCGGTTTCTGCCAGGTTCCATTCATCACCAGCATCGCACCGATCATCGCCGGTACACCGGTTGTGTAGGAGATCGCCTGGGAACCAACCTCTTTGTAGCACTCCTGATGATCACAGATATTATATAAGTAATACTTCTTCTCTTTTCCATCCTTCTTACCCTGGAAAATGCATCCGATATTCGTTTTCCAACAGTACGAGGACCGGGATGCCGGATCCGGAAGCACTGCCTTTAAGAACTGCAGCGGTACGATCTCTTTCCTTCGTACATAATCGGCTCGATCGAAGTCATGCCGACGTTCTCCAGACACTTTAAATGGGTCAGGTAACTCTGACCGAAGGTCATGAAGAAGCGGATCCGCTTGATTCCCGGCATATTGAGCGCCAACGATTCGATCTCCTCATGGTGAAGCAGGTACATATCCTTCATGCCGACGCCGTCAAAATCATACTCTCTTGATCTCCATCGGTTTCGTCTCTACCCAGTGTCCATCTTCCCAGTAAGAACCGTTTGCCGACACCTCCCGGATATTGATCTCCGGGTTAAAATTGGTTGCAAACGGATAGCCGTGGTCGCCGCCGTTGCAATCCAGAATGTCGATGTAGTTGATCCGTCAAACTCATGTTTCAGCGCATACGCCGAAAATACGCCGGTTACACCCGGATCAAAGCCGCTTCCCAGCAGTGCGGTAATGCCCGCCTCTTTAAATTTCTCACGATATGCCCACTGCCATTTGTACTCAAATTTTGCCGTATCCTCCGGCTCATAGTTCGCAGTATCGATATAATGGGTCTTCGTTGCCAGGCAGGCATCCATGATCGTCAGATCCTGGTACGGAAGCGCCAGGTTCAGCACCACATCCGGGTTAAATTTCTCAATCAGGGCAATCAGCTCGTCCACGTTGTTTGCATCCACCTGTGCAGTCTGGATCTTCGTCTTGGTGGTTCCCTCTAATTTTCTTTCAGCGCATCGCATTTGGACTTCGTCCGGCTTGCAATGCAGATCTCCTCAAATGCCTCGCTGTTCTGGCAGCACTTGTGAATTGCTACGGAAGCTACGCCTCCACATCCGATAATTAACGCTTTTCCCATCTTTTTCCTCCTGTATTCTGAAATGTACTCTGTTTTTGTTCCATTTTATAATCCAAATTTCACATTTGCTTTTGTTCAAACACTTTTCAGTTCATGTCTCAAACACACACTTTTATTTGATGATACCAGGGTCAAAAGGTCAGAAGTTCGACGCAAGCTTGCTTGCAGGAGAATTTTTGACCTTGGGACCCGCCAAAAACATTTCTTACTTAATCTTTGGATTTCCCAACAGCGCCAGCAGCATCTCCCTTACAATCTTGCACGCCACCGCCGTCGATGCACCGGACGCATCCAGCGCCGGGGATAATTCATTCACATCACATCCAACAATCCAAGCTGCACTGCAGATCTGCGTGACTGCCCGTCGAAGTTCCTCAAAACTGATTCCGCCCGGTTCCGGCGTTCCTGTTCCCGGAAATACACTCGGATCCAGCACATCCAGATCCAGGGTAAAATACACCGGTTTTCCTTCCAGTTTCCGAAGAGTTTCCTGAAGGACTTCCATATCCACGATAAATGGATGCGTCGTCACGTGTTCTTTTCCCCAGCGCCATTCCTCCCGGTCGCCGGAGCGGATACCAAACTGCGTGATCCTGCCATCTCCCAGGACTTCCCAGCAGCGGCGCAGCACACAGGCGTGGGAAAGTTTCGCGCCCAGATAATCGTCCCGCAGATCGGCGTGTGCATCAAAATGGATGATATGCAGATCCGGATATTTCTCTGCCAGCGCCTGCACCGGTGCCAGCGTCACCAGGTGCTCGCCGCCCAGCATAAATGGGATCTTGCCATCCCCGGCAATCTCCGCCGCCCGTTCCCGCAGATCCTTTAACGCCAACGATGCGTCACCAAAGCAGAGCTCCTGATCGCCCGCGTCAAACACGGCGTAATCGGTCAGATCACGGTCCTGGTACGGCGAATACGATTCCAGCCCATAGGATTCCGAGCGGATCGCCCGTGAGCCGAACCGGGTGCCCGGGCGGTACGAAGTGGTCGAGTCAAACGGCGCGCCGTAGAGCACGATCCCCGCCTTCTCATAGCTGGCGTCACACGCCAGAAACGTCTCAATATTTGCCTTCAACATCTTCTAACATCTCCTCCACATATGCCGGCAGGTAAAATGCCCCTTTATGCAGGGTCGTCGTATAATACCGGCAATCCAGTCCCCGCAGGTTCCATCTTGTCTCATCCAAATCTTTTAACGGATGGTATTTCTTCGACGCAAATCCAAACAGCCAGTGCCCGGACGGGTAGGTCGGGATATGCGCCTGATAGACGCGGCTGATCGGAAATGACTCCACGATCCGCTTATGAGCCCGCTTGCACGCCTCCGCATCTTCGGCATAAAACGGGCTTTCATGCTGATTGACCATGATGCCGTCCTCTTTTAACGCCTTATAGCAGTTCCCGTAAAATTCCCGGGTAAAAAGCCCTTCGCCCGGTCCAAACGGGTCGGTTGAATCCACGATGATCAGATCGTATTCATTTTCCTTAAAGCGGACATATTTCAGCCCATCCTCATAGTGGATCGAGAGTCTCGGATCATCGAGACGGCACGCTGTCTTCGGCAGATATTTCCGGCAGACCTCCACCACCAGCGGGTCGATCTCCACCATGTCGATGTGCTCGATCTCCGGATAGCGGGTCAGCTCCCGGATCACGCCTCCATCCCCGGCTCCAATTACCAGTACCTTTTTGACCAACGGATGCACTGCCATCGGCACATGCGTGATCATTTCGTGATAGATAAATTCATCCTTTTCCGTCAGCATCATATATCCATCCAAAGTCAAAAACCGCCCAAATTCCGGCGAATCAAAGACATCGATCCGCTGAAACTCGCTCTTTCCGCTGTAAAGCTGGCGATCCACCCGGATGGAAATTTTTACATTTGGCGTATGATTCTCTGAAAACCAGAAATTCATAATTTTCCCCTTTCTATCTACTGCTTATCTATTTCAGCACATTCAGGCGCTCAATCCCCGGATCCTCCGGTCCAGTCATTGAACATCCTTTTTCCAGCGCATACGCAATGTAGTCAATGATCTCTTCCGTGATCTGCTCGCCCGGCGTCAGAATCGGGATGCCCGGCGGATAGCACATGACAAACTCACTGCACACACGTCCGGCTGTCTCGCGGATCGGAAGAGATTCTTTTTCTCCGTAAAATGCCTCCTGCGGCGACATCGCCACGATCGGGTCAATATAGTCAAAATCCATCAGCATCGATTTATCCCGGCTGAACCGGCGCTTGATCTCCGCCAGTGCGCTGACCAGGCGCTCTACCTCCCGCTGCCGGTCACCGATGGACAGATATGCCAGAATATTTCCCAGATCACCAAATTCCGCCTGGATATCGTACTCGTCCCGGAGAAGATCATAAACCTCGATCCCCGCCAGCCCGATATCGCGCGTGTGAATTGAAAGTTTGGTCACATCGAAATCATAAATGCTGTCGCCGTTCACCAGCTCCTTCGAATAGGCATAATAACCGCCAATCCGGTTGATTTCTGTTCTCGCATACTCCGCCAGCTCCACCACCTGCTTAAATGCCTCACGCCCGCGAAGCGCCAGGTTCCGTCTGGAGATATCGAGGCTGGAAAGGAGCAGGTAGGAACCGCTCGTCGTCTGCGTCAGATTGATAATCTGGCGGACATACCCGGCGGACATACCCGGACCCGTCAGAAGAATCGAGCTCTGCGTCAGGCTTCCGCCTGATTTGTGCATCGAAACCGCCGCCATATCCGCCCCAGCTGCCATCGCGGAAATCGGCATATTTTCCCCGAAATAAAAATGGGTTCCATGCGCCTCATCAGCTAAACACAACATCCCATGCTCATGTGCCAGCTTTACAATCGAGCGCAGATCCGAACAAATGCCGTAATACGTCGGATTGTTCACAAACACCGCCTTAGCATCTGGATTTTCCTTGATCGCCCGGCGCACATCTTCCACACGCATTCCAAGAGGAATCCCCAGTCTCTTATCACCCGCCGGATTCACATAGACCGGAACCGCGCCTCCAAGCACCATCGCGCCCATGACGCTGCGGTGGACATTTCGCGGCAATATAATCTTCTCGCCCCGCTTGACTGCCGTCAGCACCATGCTCTGAACCGCCGATGTCGTACCGCCGACCATCAGGAATGCGTGTGCCGCCCCGAATGCCTCAGCCGCCAGCTGCTCCGCATCCGCGATGACGGACACCGGATGGCAGAGGTTATCGAGCGGCTTCATGGAATTGACGTCCAGCCGCATGCAGGTCTCTCCTAAAAGTTTCGTCAGCTCCGGGTTGCCGCGCCCCCTCTTGTGCCCCGGCACATCAAACGGCACCACGCGCATCTTCTGAAATGCTTCCAGCGCCTCATAGATCGGCGCGCGCTCCTGGGTCAGCGCGTCATCTATTCGACTGCCTCCCCCCGTTTCTTTCGGTCCTGAAGCTTCCTTTCTGCGCCGTGCACTCCGTCCGACGCCCGGCTCCAGATTTCTTCTCTCTTCTTCCATCTGCCGTCCCTCCTGAAAATCACTCATTCGTTTCTTCTATCGAATTTCCCTGGTTTTCGCGGTATTTTCCAGTCAAACCATTCTCTTTCCTCTCAAAAAGCATTTCTTTTAAAACACATTTCTTCCGCTGAAAATTTCAATCATCTCCCGCCGCAGGCTCTCCATAATACTGAGTCTGGTGGTCGGCGGAAGTTCATAGACATCTGTCTTAAACAGATAATTCTGCAGGTCGATCTCTTTCAGCATCATCTTGGTATGGAACAGATTTGCCTCGTACACATTGATATCGACCACATCGTAGCGCCGCAGCGTTTCCTTGGAGATATAATCCTGAATCGAGCGGATCTCACGATCCATAAACAACTTTTTTCCGTCCACATCCCGCGTGAACCCACGCACCCGGTAGTCCATCGTGATGATGTCCGAATCAAACGAACCGATCAGGTAATCGAGTGTCGAAAGCGGCGTGATCTCCCCGCAGGTCGCCACGTCGATATCCACCCGGAAGGTCGCCAGACAGGTCTCCGGATGGTATTCCGGATAGGTATGGACGGTCACATGGCTCTTGTCCAGATGCGCCACCTGCGTCTCCCCCTGCACCGGCACCATAGAGCCTTCCGCAATCAGAAGCGTGACCGAAGCCCCCTGCGGATCGTAGTCCTGCTGAGAAATACTCAATACCCGCGCCCCGATCATATCCGTCAGCGATGTTAGGATCCGGGTCAGGCGTTCCGAATTGTACTGCTGATCAATGTAGGCAATATAATCCTTCTGCTCCCTCGGTGTCTTGGCATAACAGACATCATAGATATTAAAGCTAAGCGCCTTTGTCAGGTTATTAAAGCCGTATAATTTTAATTTTTCGCTGTGATCCATATCTTCCTTCTCCTGAAATATAAATGGTGTTGATCAAAAAAGCGGATGATGTGTCTCCACATCATCCGCAAAAACGTTCTTTTCCTGCTTCGCTCTATTTTTACAAATCTGCCGTATATCTGCGAAATCTTCCCTTGTCCCTATTTACCGCATATACTGCACATTGCTTCAAACCTTTTTATCCACAGAAATCTTACATTCAGAGTCTATATAGCAAATATCTACTTTTACCACTCTTATTGACCGTTTTACAAGTTGATGTGCATGAGCACTGGTTGTAAAGTAACCAACTTATAAAATTGAGCTTTTAACTCAATCAATAGGGCAGTTCGCACTGCCAATCGGCATTTGACCCGGCTGTCCGTATGGCCATTCCCTGTTTCACAGGTGGTCAGATATATTTGCATGGATGACTCTTAAAATGTTAAGATTTTCCATATCAGAGGTATCATACAGCAATTTTGGTAAAATGTCAAGAATGATTTTTATTTGGGTTGACATTTGAAAATTTTCACTTTTCTAACGGTACTTCCGTCCGCTTCCCGCAGAACGCAAACATCGCCACGCCCGCCGCAAAGATAAACAACGAGATAAACTGTGAAGTCGAGAGGGATCCGACCGCTCCCCGGTTCAAATCACCGCGGAAAAATTCCAGCACGAAGCGTCCCAGACTGTAGCAGATCAGATACAGTGATACCACCTGCCCCTGTTTTTTGCACTTTTTCGCCGCATAGAGAAGCAGCAGGCAGTGCAGAAAATCCAGACCGCTTGAGATGAGCTGGGTCGGAACCAGGGGAATGTTGTTCGGGGCAAAGTCCGAATCGTGGAACACGATCGCAAAATGGCTGTGGGTCGGCATACCGTAGCAGCAGCCAGCCAGAAAACAGCCGATCCGTCCAAAGCCCTGCGCGAGCGCAACCGACGGCATGACCAGATCTGCATACTGGAAAAAGGAAATATGCTTGATCCGGCTCAGCACATAGCCGCCCAGCACGCCGCCGATGATGCCGCCGTACACAACAAATCCATCGCTGATATCCAACAATTTCTTCGGGTTTTCTACAATCTCATCCAGAATTGTGACATAGTACAGAATTTTTGCACCTAAAATTCCACATACAACACCGCAGATCGCGATGGAGAGGATCATATCGACATCCATCCCCCGCTTGTTTGCCCGGTACTCTGCCAGGTAATACGCAGCGATAATGCCGATGCCAATCATCAGACCGTAGCCGTGGATCGTGATGCTGCCGATTGTGAATAAGTCATTTTTCATGAAATACTTGTCCTCCGTTCTCTTCTTTCCTACAATTTCCTACAACGCATGAACGTCCATATAATACTGATAATTCGGGAACTTATTCTGGAAGTGTTCTGCCATATAGTACGCCGCTTCTTTCGGGTTCCGGTTCTTGATTGCCTCGAAAATCTTCAGATGGCTCTCATAGAAATACATGCCGTCCGTCTGGCGGATCTGATCCGACACCAGATCCATGATGCTCGAATAAATCAGGCGGATCAGCTGGTTTCCAGAAAGGTTCACCACCCGGAAATGGAACAGGTTATTGTAATACTGGCGCGTCCTCAGATCGGCTCCGCCCGCAATCGCCTCTTTCATCGAATCCATCAGCGCCTGAAACTCCCCGATCTCCTCTTCCGTGATCTTGGCGGCCGCAAGCGACGCCATCTGCACCTCCATGATATAGCGGAATTCCAGAATATCATCCATCTTGCCGTTTTTTAAGTAAAACTGCATTGCCAGCGGATTGATCACCTCGACCGTGTCCGCCGTAATATAATTGCCGTCTCCCTGACGGCTGCGGATAATCCCCAGCACTTCCAGCGCACTGATCGCCTGCTTGAGCGCCGGTCGCCCAACTCCGAGCATCTCGGCTAACTGGCGCTCCGGCGGAAGCCGGTCACCTTTTTTTAATTCGCCGTGCATGATCATTTCCTGGATCTGTGCGACTACCTTCTTATATACTGAAACATTTTCTTCGATTGGCTGAAACATTCTCAGTCTCCCTCCTGCTGATTTACGTTCCCTAACGCCTATCGATTATATCATTATTTATGTGAAAAAACAAATGTTAATAGATAGCAGACAACCTCCAGCACCGGCACAATCCAAAAAATACAAGCGCCTCCCTGTGCTACTCCCAACAGTCCCATCGGCGTTACAACATTGGAATGCCACGGGACCAGAAGACTCATGTATAAAGCGCCCAGAAAGAGCGAATGAATCATTTTCTCCCGTTTCCAGCCTTTTTCATCATACACCGGCATCAGGCAGGAGACGGATATCACCAGGGAACACATCGCCGATGCTGAAAAAACATTTACTACAAAAACAAATAAAATTGCTGCTATATTTCCTTTTTTCTCTGTATCCGCCCACTTAAACAACGGCTGCATCATGCATCGGATCGCCCCGCTTTTTTCAAGCATTCCAAACAAACTAAACGCTAAAAGGAACAAAAGAACCGTCCCAGCCATGCTGCTGATACCTCCGCTGTGAAAATAGGATCCTTGGTCCGGTCCATTCCATAAAACATTCAAAATTGTCTGCCATCGATATTTCTGGTAAAAAAATGCCACTGCCATCCCGGACACGCAGCCTGCCATCAACGCATGGATGGCGTTTTTTCTCATTAACATAAATATAAGAACCACTGCAGCCGGTATATACACGGGCATTCCCAGGCACATTTCCCCGAATATTTGAATCATTTTACTGCTTTCCTGTATCGATATTCCTGCCAGTTCTGCATTCTTCCATCCCGCATAAAAACAGCCTGCCAGACAAACGCATATGGTTGGAATGATACTATTTCGTTCTGCTTTCAAGGTTTTCGCCAGTTCTATTTCAACACTGGATGAAAGTAAATTCACAAAATCCGACATCGGAGAAATCCCATAGCCGCAAAATGCTCCGGCTATTATAACAGCTGCTGCTATTTTCTCTTCATATCCCATACTTGTTCCAATATTTAAAAATAGGATTCCCATGGTTCCACAGGAACTAAACACACTGCCAGTCAGAAAACTAAACAGAAAGCATCCTACATACGCGGTGACCGGATACCATTCCGGACGAATCCACAAAATTCCTGTATACGTCAGTCCTGGAATCGTACCTGACAGATTCCATATTCCTGTCATCGCTCCTGCACATAAAAGAAAAAAGATAGGTGAAACTGCCCTTGTGCAAGAATGAACCATTGCTTCCTGAAGCTCATTCCAGGAATAAGAATTTGCTTCTAAAAACAGAATCACGTAGATCCATGCAAGAAAAAAGAATGCCTGCACCGGTACTTGGATCCCGCATACTGGAACTGCCAGAATCAGGAAAATTCCTCCCACCAAAGCTCCCGATCGTTTTTTATCTAATTTTTCTGCCCCCATCATTCCTCCTGTTTCTTTTTTCCACTGCAACGTTCAAATAACCCTTTTAATTAGAAAAACAGATGTAAAACAGGTTTTCTCTCCCCATCCTACATCTGTTTGACTTACTTAATGAACGTCTTATTTATCCTTGTTTAATTTCTTGATTCCAAACCCGGTAAAGCCCCAGAGAACCGCAAAACAAAAACCTGCGTAACAAAAGATTGCCCACGGGGCATATGCGAACGTAGAGACTCCCAGCGTTCCCGACATATACGCGCCTCCCGCTGACCACGGAACCAGAGGAATGGAACAGGTTCCTGCATCTTCCAGTGTTCTGGAAAGATTTTGCGGTGCCAGATTTCTTTCCTTAAAGGACTCACTGAACAATTCTCCGCCCATCAAAATCGGAATATATGCATTTCCAACAATCAGCGCAATAATCAAGACTGAAATAACCGTTACCAGAATCAAAGTTCCGTCACTGTGTACGAATGTTTTCAATTTTTCCAAGATTGCATTCATAAAACCAGCCGCACTCATAGCACCTGCAAATAGAAATGCGCAGAGCACTTTCAGCACCGTTGCCATCATGCTTGTCATTCCGCCCCGCTCTACCAGCGTTTTAATGCTTCCTGTCACTGTTTCCGGATCAATTCCCAGCATGGATAAAGAAAATCCGCTATATGCTGCCGAAATTACCTTTGCAATCGTCGCTCCCTGAAATACAATCGCTAAAACTCCCGCCAGAACCGATGCTGTAAACATAACCGGAATCGTTGGTTTTCCCATCGCTGAACCAACCAGCACAACCACCAGAGGAAGCAATAAAAACACATTAAAATGATAAATAGAAGCAAGCCCCTCTGTCATCTCATTTGCCGCAGATGCATCGACCGATGAAACCACCATTCCAGTACGTCCAGCTATAAAATATACCACTAAGCAGACAAGCGCCGCCGGGACCGTCGTATAAAACATATGCCGGATGTGTTTAAACAATGTGGTTCCGGCTGCTACCGGAGCCAGATTTGTCGTATCTGAAAGCGGTGACATTTTATCTCCAAAATAAGCACCTGAAATAATTGCGCCCGCTGCTGCCGGAAGATTAACGCCCAATCCCTGCGCTACTCCGATAAGTGCCAGCCCGACGGTTCCGACCGATCCAAAACTGGTTCCCGTACACACAGAAACAATTACTGTAATCACAAAAGCCGATATCAGAAACAGCTGTGGATTTAAGAGCTTCAGGCCATAATAAATCAACATAGGAATTGTTCCTGATAACATCCAGGTTCCGATAATCATTCCAACAAATACAAAGATAAAAATCGCCATAAATGACTTTCCTATCTTTTCCGAAACCGCATCTGCAATCTCATTCCAGGTTGTTCCATAAAACAATCCTAAAAGCACCGTAAAGAAGGAACAAACAAGTAAGAGTACTTCCACACTTAGTCTGAACTTTCCAAAACCAATTCCCAACACGAACGCCATCACCAATATTGGAAGCATCGCAGCCCCAAAACCCGGTTTTCTTTTCTCTTTCATATTCATTCCGTCCTTTCGCTCGAATCATATGTTTCTCTTCTACCATCCCTCTTTATAAACCCCTATATGAATCTCACGCTTACGGTTTTACCCGTTCCCTCACAGAGTGCACTTTCTTTTATGATGTTCAATCATCAATCGACACTCCCAGCGTTTCTGTCATCTTCTTATATTCCTGTGAAAACTTTTCTGTTATCGGACCAGGAATCTGTGTACCAATCTTCTTTCCATCGATCATTTTAACCGGAACCACTTCTCCGACTGTACCACAGATAAATACCTCATCCGCATTGTAATACTCTGAAACAGATACGTTTCTTACCTGTACTTCCATTCCCATCTCTTTTGCTATCTGAATCATTGTTTTTCTCGTAATTCCCGGAAGCTGTGAATCTAAAGTCGGAAGTATTAATGCTCCATCTTTAATCATCTGTAAGTTCGTAGAGTTTGTCTCCGCCACATAACCATTCTGGTCAAGCATAATTGCTTCATCCGCTCCCTGACGGATTGCCTCACACGCCGCCATAATCTGGTTCAGCTGGTTGCAGCAATGAATCTTCGGATCCATGTAAGACGGGGAATAGCGTTTCAGCCAGGTTGTTACCAGCGTAATTCCCTCTTTATTGAAAATAGGGGGTTTCTGATCCACACAGATAACGATCGACGCATTCGTCACATTTAAAGTCGGATGCATACCTGTCTGTGCTTTAAATCCGCGCGTCACCTGTAAACGCATATGTAAATCAGTAAATCCTGCATCCAGATTTCGACGAATCAGCTCTTTTACAATTTCCTTCATCTCATCTTTGGTCTTTCCTATATCGATTCCCAGCGTGTAGCAGGACTCATACAGACGTTTGATATGCTCATCCAGACGGTATACTTTTCGTCCATATGCACGGATTCCTTCATATACGCCATCTCCATGCTGAAAACCACTGTCATATACGGAGATAACGGCTTCTGATTTTTTAACAAAATCTCCATTTACATAAAGGATTGTATCTGCAATTTTCTGTCCGTGTAACATAATAGAACCATCTTCTGTCAACTGTGATAACTTATACATATCCGTTCCTCCTTCAATTATCTTTTTATTTCTTTGATTATCTTTTGGTATAATGGTAAATTGGTAAGTCCATTTACATTATGATCATATCACATTTCATCTGTATGTCAATACTAAAATTTATAACTGTTATAAACACACATTTATATATTTAGTGTTATTTGATTCATTGTTAGATTTTTACAGAATATAGTACAGTATTTAGTTTTACTTTTTCGCAATTTAACGCAAAAAAACAGACAGAAAGAATAAAATTTCCTTTTCATTCTTTCTGCCCGTCTATTTTTATTATATTTTATTAAAAGTCAACTAAGCAGGGCGCATTTTTATGCCTCTTCCCGCTCTTCCTCCGGCAGCAGGTTCGTCATGCTCTTTAAGCTGATCGCCAGTGTCGAGCTGTTGTGCAGCAGCGCCGACATCGACGGTGTGATGATACCAGCCACGCCTAAGAGAATCAGACCTAGGTTGAAGCTGATAACGAAACGGTAGTTTCCATGGACACGTTTCATCAGATCCATGCTCAGATGACGCAGAAGCACGACTTCATCCAGGGAATCTTTCTTGATCGTGATATCCGCGATCTCTCTGGCAATCTCCGCGCCCTCGCTGACTGCGATGCCCGCGTCTGCCGCTGACAGGGCCGGTGAATCGTTGATGCCGTCACCGATCATGATAACTTTGTGGCCTTTCGCCTTCTCCTCCTCAACAAAGCGCGCCTTATCCTCCGGAAGTACCTCGGAGAAATAATCATCCACGCCGACCCTCTTCGCGATCGCCGCTGCGGTCCGCTCGCTGTCGCCGGTCATCATGACAATGCGCTTAAATCCAGCCTCTTTTAACTGGCGGATGACAGACGGTGCTTCCTCACGCAGCGGATCCTCGATGCAGATAACGGCTGCAAGCTGTCCGCCGATTGCCATGTAAAGATGGGAACAATTTTCCGGAAGGTTCTCAAACTTCTCTTTTCCATCCTCCGGCAGTGTGCACTTCTCATCCTCAAATACGAAATGGTGGCTCCCAATCACGACGCGTTCTTCGCCCACATAGGTAGCGATACCGTGCGCTACGATGTAATCCACTCTCGAGTGCATCTCCTCATGTACCAGATGACGTTTTTTCGCTTCCTGTACGACCGCGTTTGCCATCGAATGCGGGAAATGTTCTTCCAGGCAGGCTGCGATACGAAGCAGTTCTTCCTTCTCCATGCCATTGAAAGATACTACATCGGATACAACCGGTTTTGCCTTGGTCAGGGTTCCGGTCTTGTCAAATACGATCGTCTCCGCCTCGGCAACAGCCTCCAGAAACTTGCCGCCCTTGACCGTAATGTGATGCTGGCTTGCCTCACGCATCGCAGACAGGACTGCAAGCGGCATTGCCAGCTTCAGTGCGCAGGAGAAATCAACCATCAGAATCGACAGTGCTTTCGTCGCATTGCGGGTCAACAGATAGGTAAGCGCGGTACCGCCCAGACTCCACGGAACGAGTGCATCTGCCAGGTTCGACGCCTTGCCTTCAACGGATGATTTGAGCTTCTCCGAATCCTCGATCATCTGTACGATACGCTCATAACGGGTGGATCCGGCGGATTTTTCTACCTTGAAGGTAATCTCTCCCTCTTCCAGCGCGGTTCCTGCGTAAACATAGCTGCCCGGCTCTTTTCTGACCGGCTGGGATTCGCCGGTCATCGAAGCCTGGTTGATCATCGCCTCGCCGCTCACTACGACACCATCCAGCGGAATCACTGTACCCATATGGACGGTCAGCTCATCGCCTGCGGTAACATCCGAAAGCGGTACAAGGACTTCGGTCCCGTCCACTTTCTTCCAGACCTTTTCCACGTTCAAGGACATGCTCCGCGCCAGATCACCAACGGATTTCTTATGTGTCCACTCCTCCAGAAGCTCACCGACGCCGAGCAGGAACATAACGGAGCCAGCCGTATTGAAATCGCGGCGCAGAAGGGAAACACTGATCGCCGTCGCATCCAGCACCTCCACATGCAGCTTGCGCTTAAATACGAGGCAGTGGATACCTTTCACGATATAACGGATCGCCTGCACGGATGTGTATACCGCACGGACCGGCGCCGGTAGAAATGTCTTCGTCGCAAAACGGGTCAGTACCTTCTGAATCAACTTTTCTTTGTACTCCTGATTCAGGGCGCGTCCGCTGCTTTTAACTGCCATCTCCTGTTTTTCGGTAATCTGACCATCAAACGCCGCTACCTGTACGAGTACCGCCTCCCGATCCTCCTTATAATAGATAACCGCATCTGCTGTCCGCTCATACACCTTAGCCGCCGTCACGCCGTCCAGACCAAGCAGATACTGTTCCAAAACATCCGCTTCGCGCACGGTATGGAATTTCCGGGCAAGGCTGATACGAATTCTTCCTTTGATTTCATGCTTTATAATGAATTTCATGATTCATCTTCCTCCGGTTATAGAAGAGCTGCCGCGAGACAGCATCCCATGCTATCTTGCGGCAGCCCCCCCTGTTATTTAGATTCATGTATTCTTGGAGTTGCTATTACTGCTCTGCCTTCTCAGCCTCCGGTGCGGCCTCGGTTGCCTCAGCAGTCTCGTTGAAATCCTCATCCTCACCAAAGCTCTCATAGCCGCGAGCCTCGTTGATCTGCTTTGCCTCAGCCAGGATGTCCTCAGCGTTCTCCTGAATATTGGTAGCGGTGGTCATCACACAATCACGTGCACGAAGTCCGGCTGCTACGCAGTTTACGTAAAATTTCTTTGCATCCTCGCTGCCAAGAATCTTAACACCTGCTGTTCCGAACAAAACGCCGCCTGCAAATAAACCTAATTTTTTTAATTTGAAAATGTCCATCATGATTACTCCTCCTCTGATATTATCTAAATTATATTCACATATGATTTTTGAAAACTATTTATTCCATTTCAAATGCGAATATAGCTGCGTTTAATGACTCATTTCTGAGGTACAAGTAGATGGTAACAGCTTACCCCCATGATAGTCAAACCTAACTTTCCTTATTGAGATTTTTTATCAACTGGCATCCGAAGTTATACTTGACAGCTCATCCTCATTCCGCAGAGAATACTGGCGGCAACGGTTTAAAACGCCGATTTCTTCCAGCACTGCAATCATCCGGTACACCGTTGCCTTGCCGATCCCCGGGTCGCGCTTGGATGCCTCGTAGTAGATCTCCTTACAACTGCTCCATCTTCCCTCCAGGATCACATCCAACATGATCTTTCTTTGATCGGTCATCCGTTTCCCCCGTCTCTTCAGTTCGCTGATAATCTGCTCTCTCTGCTGCATCGTATCATCTCTCTTTCCATATCTTCTAAATTATTTTTCCGCACATCTGCCGTTTCCGTCCACAACCCGGCTTTTTATTAGCGCAGACTAACTGTTCGTTTAAAATATATAGCATACTCTGCTTGCCACTCTTTTTGCAAGTACTAAATTCCGCTTTTGCCTCTGGCTCAGCCTCATTAAGTCCTTAGATACGACTCGCACTAAGTGCTCATATTATATTGTGTTTCATCAAAAACAAAACATAATTAGTATGAACAAACTCAGGTTAGAATGCCGCAACTCAAGTTAGATGTCTCTAACCTTAATTTAAAGACTACCTCTTTTTTTCTCATCTGTCAATGAATTTTCGAAAATATATTTGATTTTCTTCTCTGATAATGGTAAGGTACTCACAGAATAATCAATTCAGACAGGAAAGGAAGGATTTTTCGATGAGCTTCAAAGAAATAAAGCCAGAAGAATTAAATTTTAACCCGTTTACCCGCATCGGTTCCGACTGGATGCTTTTAACCGCCGGCACCGAGGATAAATTCAACACCATGACTGCCAGCTGGGGTGGCGCAGGCGTATTCTGGGGCAAACCGGCTGTTACCTGCTATATCCGTCCCCAGCGCTACACCAAAGAATTTATAGACAAAGAAGAACTCTTCTCCGTCAGCTTCTTAAAAGACGGACACCGCGATGCTCTCAAACTCTGCGGCTCCGTATCTGGCCGTGACCACGACAAAATCAAGGAAACCGGCCTGACCCCGGTCTTCATCGACGGCGTACCGGCATTTGAAGAAGCTGACACCATCCTCATCTGCCGCAAAATGTACCGCACATCCATGAATCCGGCAGATTTTATCGATAAGGACGCTGACAGCAAGTTCTATCCGGAAAAGGACTATCATGATATGTATATTGCGGAGATTGTGAAAGCGGTTGTGGCTGAATAAGCAGAGCCGTTCCATTTAAAATTTAAATCCCACAGGAAACGCTGATTTGCAGCATTTTCTGTGGGAATCCTTTGAATGATCCTTTTGGGTCTATTTGTTTATATTGTGTCTTTATTTATTCCTTTATTTTGCCAATTCCAGCATCCGCGCCAGCGGACCAACCGCCCTCTGCCGCATCGCCTCATCCATCTCCACTTCCTCTTCCGGATTTTCCAGCGCCCGCAGTACGCTGTCCAGATGAATCTTCTTCATGTTCGGGCAAAACTGGCGGTGACCTACGGAGAAAAACTTCTTCTCCGGGTTCTTCTGCAGCAGTTCATAGAACACGCCCATCTCGGTGCAGATCAGGAAGACTTTCTCATCCGAATTCGTCGCATAATCAATAATCTGGGAGGTACTTCCGACAAAATCTGCCAGCTCCAGCACATCGCCGGTACACTCCGGATGCGCCAGCACAACTGCCTCCGGATGCAACTCTTTTGCTTTCTTTACATCTTCCGCATGAATACTCTTATGTACATGGCAGAAACCGTCATTGAAAATAAAATGTTTCTCCGGCACTTTTTTTGCGATAAAACGTCCCAGATTCTCATCCGGAATAAAGAAAATATCCTTGTTCGGCAGTTTTTTCACGATTTTGAGTGCATTCGATGAGGTAACACAGACATCCGATTCTGCCTTGATCTCCGCCATCGAGTTCACATAACAGACAACGGCTACATCCGGATACTCTTTGCGTACTTCGCGGATCTTCTCCACCTCAACCATGTGAGCCATCGGACAGTCCGCGCTCCGGTCTGCCATGATAACTGTCTTCTCCGGGCTTAAAATCTTCGCACTCTCGCCCATAAATGACACGCCACAGAAAATGATCGTCTTCTGCGGCACCGTCGTCGCCAGCTCCGCCAGATAATACGAATCGCCCACATAATCGGCAATCTCCTGCACTTCTCCATCTACGTAATAATGTGCCAGAATCACGGCATCCTTCTCTTTTTTTAATGTCTCGATCCGCTGCTTTATCTCCTGATCCATCTCTTTTCCCTCTCCTTTTTTCACCGCTCTGTTCACGCTTCCGAATCCCCATCGATTGACAGAAACCATACCATTTTTCCGACAGCTGCGGTTCATTTTCTTCTTTACAATGTATCCGACATCTTTGCCACGCCATATTTCTCTGTCCATATAGCTTCCACACAGTAAACTTCTGTGATTATACCTCTAAGAGAAAAGCTGTGTCAATGAAATTTTGACACTTTTTATTACATCTGTCTTGTCATATAGCAATTCATCTACATACAGACTGAACGTCTGCTTTTCCGGCGCTTCAACCAGAGCAGCCAATATGCATTTATGCAATTTTTTTGTTTCACAAATGTATTTTACTGTGCAACAAAAAGTCAAACCAAAAATCGGACGGTTTTTCGCTGTGTTTTTCACTGTTCAAACCGTCCGATCTACATGACATATTTATAATTTTATCGCTTTATGCACATCCGCCCTTATTGCTGAAACAGCACCAGTCTCGATACCTTTCCTTCCGCGTCCGCCCAGATCGCGCATTTCTTTCCCGCTTCCAGATCGTCTGCGGTCACGATGTTCCGGGTTAAATACGGCAGAATATGTGTCTCAGCGCTGATAGTATAAGTCACGCCATCCTCTGCTTTCACATAGACGGTATCATCATTCTCGGCACTCTTTTTCACCGACTCGATCTCTGTGTAAACCGGCACGGCGCTCACATCGGTTACATGGACGAAGAAGAGCTGTCCGTTCGTGATCGGCGGCTCGCTCATCGTCATCGCCTCCCCGATGTAGGCATATACAACGGTTCCCGTCTCCGCCTCGGTCATATCGACCGGATTGCCTGTCTCTGCGTCAAAAATCGGCGTTTCCGGTGAAAATGTGATCACCATCTCGCCGGCACTGCTGATTCCCGACTGATTGTCAATCGTGACGGAATCACTGGTAACCTCCGAAACCGGACCATAAACACAAATAAATTCGGATGAAACCTTCTTTCCTGTACCGGATGCCGGACCGGACGGGGCGTTTTTCTCGATAACCGTATTACTCTCGCTGGTTTCCGCTGCAGTAGTCTCCCCAGCTGCCTTCGTATCTTCGACAGCCGTCTTATTCTCCTCATCGCCCGCTTTTGCACTGGAAGCGCACCCAAGCGCACCTACCGACAGTGCTGCACAAATCCCCGCAATATATAACGATTTTTTTTTCATAATTTGAATCTCCTTCCGACTGTTCTTATGCCTGCTCCCTGTCTGTTCCCAGGGACTTCTCTGAAATTTTTCAAAACTTCCCAGGCACTTTTTAGTTTGTCCTAAAACCAGTGAAATATTTTTCTTTATACTCTGTATTCAGCTCTTCTATCTGGTTTTCTCTGTTCTAACAGTCTACCCTATTTCACCCAAAAGTAAAAGTGCTTTTTTCTTACGGATTTCTGATATTTTATTACTGTTCACGCATACGTGCCCAGTAACGGAATTTGCCGTGGCTTCGCATTTAAATACGGCAAATTCCTGCTGCCACCGCGTTTTCTTACGGCACTTTCGGTTCCAAAAGTGCCTACCCGTAAACAGTAACGATATTTTCCTTTGCCGGTCAGGAGGTCCATACAAAGCTTCAGCAACTGTGCTGCCATGTAACATTTCACTCCACTTCCTCTTCTATCAGCTCCACACGGCAGATCTGTGGAAAATTTACCGCGATCTCCCCGCCTATATTTTCAAAGCCAGGCTGATTTCCACTCTTTATTTCCGCCAACCACAAAACCTGCCGGTAATAATCGATTTTCTTCAATCGTCCTGCTGCCGTTCGGTAAGCGCCGCCATCCTTGTGCACGTCCGGTTGGAACCAAGTCACAGAAAGCCGAACCGTCTCGCCACGCATCAGCTGCTCCTCCGCTTCCACAAGCGTCTGATTGATCATCTCACGCACGCTGTCATCCAGATCGATCTCCCGCTCGGTCAGACGCGCCTCCTCCTCTACCGCCTCCTCATAGCCATTCAGTGCGGCAAACGAGGCAAACTGCGCCGCCCGGTCCTCCACCGGCATCCGTGCATGGCGCAAGGGAAATGGGTAAGAATGACCGAGAATATCGCCGTAGCGGCGCTGGGCGTCACTTTCCTGCCCTTTTTGGGTTTGGCTTCGTCCACCTTTTAAGTTTTCAAATTCATTCACTCTATATTGATCTTCCATCTATGCCTGATGCCCCCCGATCTGCCCGTTCCGCTCCTTGGCGGTCGCGCCTTCCTCAAAGTTCATCCCGCGCAGCACCGCATTTTTTCCGTATTTTTTCTTGATCGTCAGAAGCGCTTCCTGCATCCGGCGCTCCCGCTCGCGTTTTTTCTGTTCTTCCTTCTCTTTTGCTTCCTTTTTTGCGTAATCGGTAAACAAATCAAGCTGTTCAAATGTTTCCTTCTGTTCACGCTCTTTCGCCATTTTCTCATTTACCACATGGCATGCCGAGAGCGACATCCGACGGATGAGAAGCGCCGGGTTGACAATCTTATCATACAGAGCCGCCATCGCCTCCAGAAGCTCGCTTGAGGACGAAGTCGCACGCGGCAGATTCCACGTTCCATGTGCATGCTTCGGCACACGCCGCCCGTAGCGATCGGTTGTCACCGGTCCCTTGTATACTTTCCGTATCTCCGGGCGGGTCAGGTTTTCGATGTCATATCCGACCGTTAGAACGAGCTGATCGGTCACCAGCCGTTTTTCCACCAGCTCCAGCGAGATCCCGTCAATCATCTCCTGAACCACGATCCGCGCCTTGTCCGCCGTGTACGGACAGTGAAGCACCTGTCCGCAGCCCAGGCTGCTACTCTGCGGCTTGTACGCCCGTATCTGTGCGATCGTGCACGACTCATAGCCCCACGCATGGTCAATCAGAAGCTCGGCGTTGATGCCGAACATCTGGTACAGCAGTTCCTCGCTGTAAAACTCGCCCGGTTTTCCCAGTGAACAACGCGCAATATCGCCCATTGTCCGAAGTCCCGCCTGCCAGAGTTTCTTCTGATAGCCCGGTCCAACCCGCCAGAAATCAGTCAGCGGCTCATGCGTCCACAAAAGCTCCCGATAACTCTGCTCATCCAGCTCGGCAATCCGCACGCCGTCCTTGTCCGCTTCCACGTGCTTCGCCACAATATCCATCGCCACCTTGCACAGATACAGATTCGTCCCGATCCCCGCCGTCGCCGTGATGCCTGTTTCCTTTAACACCGTGCGGATGATGCGCTTTGCCAGCTCCCGCGGCGAAACCTTGTAAATTCCCAGATATTCCGTAACATCCATGAATACCTCGTCGATCGAATACACATGGATGTCCTCCGGTGCCACATACCGGAGATAAATCTGGTAGATCTGCGTGCTCCATTTCATATAGTGCGCCATTCTCGGCGGCGCAACCAGATAGCTGACCGCCAGCGACGGATCCGCCTTTAATTCATCATTTCTCCACGATTTATCCCGGAACTGGCATCCCGGCGCCCGTCTGCGGCGTTCCTCATTGACTTCCCTAATCCGCTGAATCACCTCAAATAACCTGGGACGCCCCGGCACACCATAGGATTTCAGCGGCGGCGATACCGCCAGACAGATCGTTTTCTCCGTCCGCGATGGATTCGCCACGACCAGATTCGTCGTCAACGGATCCAGACCTCGCTCGACGCACTCGACCGATGCGTAGAACGATTTTAAATCAATGGCAATGTACGCGCGCCTGGAAACTGGTTTCTGCATGGCAGGATCCTCCCTTCTCTATGAATTTAAAATTTGAGCGCCACTGGTAAAAAATCATCTCACAAAATCAAGCACAGAAAGATTCCGAGCGTACACATGAAAATCCAGTTAAAAACTCACTAAGTGCTTCTATTATAGCATAACCATCAGCTTCACGAAATACTCAAATCCAAACATGTGTTTTGCAGCAGCAATAAAAAATGTGCCTTGGCACATCCGGGCGTCTCGCGCGGTCGCTTGCGACATGTTTCTGCTTCGCGCGAGTGTGCATCCTCGCGGAGCATTTTTTGTTTCATAGGACATATTTCCTATGAAACAAAAAACCTCCAGTCCATTCGAATGAGAATCACATTTCTCATCCAAACAAACTGGAGGTTTTCTATCTCACCAAGTTTACCTCTTGGATTTATTTACCATTTATTTCTGGCATTATAACTGCGGACCAGCCTTTACCAGAGCCTTGCCAGCTTCGTTTCCTTCGTATTTAGCGAAGTTCTTGATGAAACGGCTTGCCAGATCTTTTGCTTTCTCTTCCCACTCAGCCTCGTTTGCATAGGTATCGCGGGTATCCAGGATAGCCGGATCTACGCCCGGAAGCTCGGTCGGTACTTCGAAGTTGAAGTACGGGATCTTCTTGGTCGGAGCCTTCTGGATATCTCCGTTTAAGATAGCGTCGATAATACCACGGGTATCTTTGATGGAGATACGTTTGCCGGTTCCGTTCCAGCCTGTATTTACGAGGTAAGCTTTTGCTCCGCTCTTCTCCATTCTCTTAACCAGCTCTTCTGCGTATTTGGTCGGATGCAGCTCCAGGAATGCCTGGCCGAAGCAAGCGGAGAAGGTCGGGGTCGGCTCGGTAATGCCGCGCTCGGTACCAGCCAGTTTTGCTGTAAATCCGGATAAGAAGTAGTACTGTGTCTGCTCCGGTGTCAGGATAGATACCGGCGGAAGTACTCCGAATGCGTCTGCAGACAGGAAGATAACGTTCTTAGCTGCCGGTGCAGAGGATACCGGACGTACAATATTCTGAATATGATCGATCGGGTAGGATACACGGGTGTTCTCGGTTACGCTCTTATCAGCGAAATCGATCTTGCCGTTCTCATCCAGGGTAACGTTCTCAAGCAGTGCATCACGTCTGATAGCGTTGTAGATATCTGGCTCAGACTCTTTATCCAGGTTGATAACCTTCGCGTAGCAGCCGCCCTCGAAGTTGAATACGCCGTTGTCGTCCCAGCCGTGCTCGTCATCACCGATGAGAAGACGTTTCGGGTCGGTAGAAAGGGTAGTCTTGCCGGTTCCGGAAAGTCCGAAGAAGATAGCGGTGTTCTCGCCATTTAAGTCGGTGTTAGCAGAGCAGTGCATAGCAGCGATGCCCTTTAACGGAAGGTAGTAGTTCATCATGGAGAACATACCCTTTCTTCATCTCACCACCGTACCAGGTGTTGATGATAACCTGCTCGCGGCTGGTGATATTGAAGACAACTGCGGTCTCAGAGTTTAATCCAAGCTCTTTGTAGTTCTCAACTTTAGCCTTGGAAGCGTTGTATACTACGAAGTCCGGTTCGAAATCAGCCAGTTCTTCGTCGGTCGGAACGATGAACATATTCTTTACGAAATGAGCCTGCCAAGCAACCTCCACAATAAAACGGATCGCCATACGGGTGTCTTTATTTGCGCCACAGAAAGCATCTACTACAAACAGTCTTTTGTTGGAGAGCTCATTTAAAGCGATATCCTTTACTGCATTCCAGGTCTCTTTGGATGCTACATGGTTGTCGTTCTTATACTCGTCTGAAGTCCACCATACTGTGTCCTTAGAGTTCTCATCCATAACGATGAATTTGTCTTTCGGGGAACGTCCGGTATAAATACCTGTCATAACGTTTACTGCACCAAGCTCGCTGACCTGGCCTTTTTCATAGCCCTCCAGCTCCGGTTTGGTTTCTTCTTCAAACAGCATCTCATAAGAAGGGTTGTAAACAATCTCCGTTGTTCCTGTGATTCCGTACTTGCTTAAATCGATCTTAGCCATCTTAATACCCCTTTCCTGTTATCCGGCAGCTCCCGTCTGTGTGAAATTGTCAGCTTCGCTGACCAGAATCATGCGCCAAGTCTCACGGACGTTCGACTTGAATTTTGTCTGACATTTCTCACCGAACCGGGGATTTCAGTGTCCCCCACTGTACATGTGTATAGTTTGCAACCGCTTTACCTTTTCACGGTTCTTATATTTTGTACAATGCGAAAGCTCGCCTTTTCTTCTCTTTATCTATTTTTACCAAAAGAGATTACTTCATCATTCTAATGCATTCATGGTAAAAAATCAAGCGAAATCGCGAAATGATTGATATTTTTTTATCAATTTTATTATTTCAAATATATCTGTCGCTCACAGCGTCTAAATCGTTTAAGTTTTAAAATCACACGTACCACACCGCTTCATTCGTCGCTGAAATGGCATCCGTACCCGCCTCAAAGGCCGCCATCACATCTTTTTTGTCAGACAGCAATCCCCCGGCGATCAGCGGAATATCGGTGTACTCGCGCATGATCTTAAGAATCTTCGGCATCACCCCTGGCATGATCTCGACTGCATCCGGTCGGAACATTTCGATCTGTTTTTTCAACGTATCAAGTGCGATCGAATCCACAACAAAGGTTCTCTGGATCGCATAAAGTCCCATCTCCTTCGCGCGCTCCACCAGTGTATTTTTTGTGCTGATAATACCGTCCGCCCGCGTATTGTGGGCGATAAAATCGACCGCCACCCTCTTGGTGCTCAGTCCCTGGATCATATCCACGTGGACGATCGCCACCTTCCCGGCGTCCTTGATGCGCGCTACAATCTGATCAATATCACAGATCGTGCCAAACAGCACAAATACTACCTTACATTCAGATTTAAGACTTTTTTCCAGCCCTTCCCAGCTCTTAATCGCTGCGATTATCGGAGATTCCTCCAGTAATTCAAGCATTGTCATTCTATGCTTCCTCTTCTCTCATAGTCTTGAGTATTTCTCCCATCTCTTTCAGCCCTGTGAAAATCGCATCCGGCACGACATCCGCCTTCGGTACATCCTCCAGCTTCGTCTCGCCGGTCAGCACCAGGATTCCGTGTGCCCCATTTACCACGCCGGTTTTCACATCCGTGTAGATCCGGTCGCCGACAAACGACATTGCCTCGCGCTTTGCCCCGGTCATCTCCAGAACCATATCCACGGTCTCCTTGAATGGTTTTCCGACATACTTCGGCTCCTTTCCGGTCGATAAGGAGATTGCCGCGCACATTGCGCCGCAGTCCGGGATAAAACCATCCTTCGTCGGGCAGTTGATATCCAGATGCGTTGCCAGGAACACAGCGCCGTTGCGGATATACGTGCAGGCGCGCTCCAACTTCTCATAGGTCAATGTCATATCAAAGCCAATCACGACCACATCCGGCATCTCCCTTGTCAGAAGAATGCCATTTTCACGGAAATTCTCCTCCAGGTCCGGCGTTCCCACCAGATAGACTTTCTTTTCAGGATAATACTCTTTCAGATACTGAATCATCACATCCCCGGATGTAATGATCTGATTTCTTTTAATATAACACCCCATTTTTGCCAGTTTGTCAATATATGTTTTCGGAGATTTCGACGAATTATTCGTAAAAAATACATATCTCTTCCCTGCTTTCTTCACTTCCTCCAGGAAATCCAACGCCCCGTCGAGCACATCCGTATCCAGATAAAACGTCCCGTCCATATCGAGGACAAACAGTTCTGTCTCCTTTAAAATTTCACGTTTTTCCATGCCTCTCTCCTTGTAATTTATCTCTGTAAATATGTACCTGTAAAAAAGATTTTCTTCAAAACAACTTTTATCCAATGCCAGCTTTTCGGCAACATTCGGGAAGCTGCACAAACTTTTTCTATGAGTCTGTACAACCTCCCATCTCTCATCCTATATTCTGTGTCGGGGCTGTCGGTGTCACTTTCACGATTCCTTACGCCCGCTCTACATTCTTGCTCGCCACAACTGCAATCCCAGTTCCAGCGCAGTCATCAATGATCACATCCCCGATATGCACCGGAGCAGCCACCTTCACGGCGCGGATCTCCTTCATGCAATCAAAGATTTTGCCCTTCGGGATATCCGAAGCCGTCTTGACCGCTGCTCTCTCGATCGTGCCGCCCTCGACGCGTACCGTTGAGGTAACGATTCTCGCCGACGGTTAATTTTTCTTTGTATACGCCGCGCGGGCATGTATTTCCTTCTACCTTGATCTCGCCATTTCCCATCGTCACAGTGAGCTGACAGCCCAGCGGACATCCGATACAGGTCAGTTCTCTTACTTCCATCACTCATCCACCTCCGTGCAAATGGTTATTTCTTTCAGATCCGGATATCTTCCTCGCCGGGATTAATTGCCCTCATCACCCGGTGCCAGCACGCGTTTTTTGCGGCTGCTCACACGCTCTCCGTCAAAATAAACGGAAATGCTGCGGTTTTTATAAACATCTGCCACACGGAAACGAACCGTCAGCTTGTCTGCCATCGCCTCGGTATCGATCGACTGCGGTACCGTGTAGCGGACGCCATTTTCTGCCTTGAGTGTCACGCTGTGACCTTTCTTCGTCTCGCCGGATTTCACATATTTCGCTGCGTTCTGTCCTGCCAGCGCTGCCTCCTCGGATACATAGTCAACCAGATCATGTACATGAAGCACGTTGCCGCAGGCAAATACACCCTCGATGCCTGTTTCCAGACGGTCATTGACCATTGGGCCGGAGGTAACCGGGTTCATCGCCACGCCCATATTTCTCGTCAGCTCATTCTCCGGAATCAGACCACAGGATAACAGAAGCGTATCACAGTCATAGTGCTCTTCGGTACCCGGAATCGGTTTGCGCCCCGTCCATCCAGCGCGCAATTTTAATACGCGCGCCTTTCCCTCGATATTCACAACCGTATGGCTTAACTTCAACGGAATATCAAAGTCATTTAAGCACTGTACGATATTTCTCTTCAGACCGCCCGAATACGGCATCAGCTCCGCTACAACCTTAACCTTTGCGCCCTCCAGTGTCATACGTCTCGCCATGATCAGTCCGATATCGCCGGAACCGAGGATGACAACCTCTTTACCGACCATATGTCCCTCGATGTTCATGAGACGCTGTGCCGTACCAGCAGTGTAGATACCTGCCGGACGATACCCCGGAATGTTCAGGGCGCCTCTCGGACGTTCGCGGCATCCCATCGCCAGGATAATCGCTTTTGCCTTGATGAGCTCCAGTCCCTCGCTGCGGCTTACGACTGTGATCTCTTTGTCTTTATTGATATCCAGTACCATGCTGTTTAAGCGGTACGGAATTTCCAGCTTTTTCACTTCTTCCTCATAACGTGCCGCATACTCCGGTCCGGTCAGTTCTTCTTTAAAGGTATGAAGACCAAAACCATTGTGGATACACTGATTTAAGATACCGCCCAGCACGCTGTCGCGCTCCAGAATCAGAATATCCTCTGCGCCGCTTTTCTTTGCCGCTGCTGCCGCTGCCAGTCCAGCCGGACCTCCGCCGATAATTACAATGTCATGCTGAATCATGGTTATGCCTCCTCACCTTTTATCATTTCGGAACCTTTGCGGTTTTTGCAGATCTCTGTGATCGGGATTCCCGTCTCACGGGAGAGAATTTCCATCGCTCTCGGAGTGCAGAAGCCTGCCTGACACCGTCCCATACCCTGACGGACGCGCCGTTTGATGCCATCCATCGAGCGTGCGCCGAGTGTACGGGTGATCGCATCCACGATCTCCCCCTCGCTGATTGTCTCGCAGCGGCAGACGATTGCGCCGTATGCCGGGTTCTTGCGGATCAGTTCTGCGCGTTCTTCCGTATTTAAACGTGCTGCTTTCACGATGCCCTTGCGGATCGGATTGAAATTCGGATTCTTGCCAAATCCAGCTTTTTCCTCGATCATCCCAGCCAGATATTCACCGATCGCCGGTGCGCAGGAAAGTCCCGGAGACTCGATTCCGGCTGCATCAAAGAAGCCCGGTGCGTCCTCCGCCTCACCGATGATGAAATCATCGCCGTCCTCATGGGCACGCAGGCCGGAGAAGGAAGTGATGACCTGACGGAACGGAATGTTGTTGACACTCTTGGCTGCCTTCTCACATGCCTCTGCCAGTCCCTCGGCGGTCGTGTAGGTTCCGTCCTTATCTTCCTGATCCACCGCGGTCGGTCCGACTAAGAGATTTCCGTGAATCGTCGGGCTGACGAGGATTCCCTTGCCATACTTGCCCGGAAGCTGGAAGACAGTCGCTGATACGTGGTTGCCTGCCTCTTTATCGAGCAGGCAGTACTCGCCGCGGCGCGGCACAATGTGAAGCTTCTTTTCCGAAACCATGTTGTGGATCTCGTCAGAATACACGCCGGCTGCGTTCACGACATATTTTGTCTCGAAGACACCGTTGTTGGTTATCACACGGTATCCTTCTGTCGTTTTTTCAACTTTTTCTGCTTTTGTGTTGAATACAAATTCAACGCCGTTATCACAGGCATTCTCTGCCAGCGCGATCGTCAGACCAAATGGACATACGATGCCGCCAGTCGGTGCATAGAGCGCTGCCACAACCTCCCCGCTGACGTTCGGCTCCATCTTGCGGACCTCATCGCCGGTCAGAATGGAAATATCCGGCACACCGTTTGCCACGCCTCTCTCATAGAGTGCCTGCAGCGCCGGGAGGTCCTCCTGCGCGAAGCAGAGTACCAGGGAGGAATTCCGCTTGAAATCAAAATCGAGTTCTTTGGATAAATCTCCCATCATGGCGTTGCCTTTTACATTGAGCTTTGCTTTTAAAGAACCTGTCTTTGCGTCATAGCCCGCATGGACGATAGCACTGTTTGCCTTCGATGTGCCGGAGCAGACATCCTCTTCTTTTTCCAGAAGCACGGTGCGGCACTCATATTTCGAAAGCGCTCTGGCGATGCTGCTGCCGATGACGCCACCTCCGATAATCACTACGTCGTATGTATTTCCGTTCATACTGTGATCCTCCATTATTTATACTAAATGTTTTCTTGTTCTCGTTTCAACTATCCTGTTTGTTTAGACAATTCATCCTATTTCTGCTGCATTTCGTGCGTAAGCCCATCTGAACCCTTTAGCTGCTACAGCTCCTCTGCAAACCGGATCTCCTCCATCGCCTGAATATCGCTCAGAAGTGTTTTCCGGAGCGACTTGTCCTGCACCTCGACCGACATCGTCGCGGAGGGACCCTCGCCCTTTAACTTATTCTTGGCAATATCAAAAGACACGATTTTCACATCCTTGGAACGCATGGTATCCATGAACGCCCCAACACACCGGCTGCTGGTAAATTCCAGATAGAAATCAAACACCTTCGCATGCTCGTGAATCATTGTATCCACGCGTGTCAGGAGCTTCAAGGTAACTGCAATCAGAATCAGACCATAAAACGCGCCGTCCACAAATCCGATACCGGCTGCCAGTCCTTCACAGGCACACACCCATAGGCATGCCGCCGTGGTCAGTCCACGCACCTGATTGCGCCCGGTTACCATGATCGTGCCGACTCCTAAAAATCCGATGCCGCTGATAACCTGTGCGCCCATCCGCGCCATGTCCGCTTTCGCGGACGGAAATGTCCGGAACATATATTCACTCGTCAGCATGACAATCGCTGAACCCAGGCAGACCAGCACATGCGTCTTGATACCCGCACCGCGCCGTTTCAGACCACGGTCAATTCCAATGAACATTCCCACCGCCAGTGAAAACAGCAGACGAATCCAGATGCCGACCGCTGTCCAGGTCGCCGCTGTCTCCACAATCCATTTCCAAACTGCCATTTTTTCTCCCCCTGCCAGCCCGTAAAACTTCTAAAACACAGCCTTTTTTTGCTCCACAAGACTCTTCCATGACCGATACCGGTATCTTTTATGGAACAAAAAAGAGCAGAAAGCATCCGTATTTCTACGTTTGCCTTTCTGCTCTTAATCTCACAGGCTTTATTATATCCAATTTATTAACGTTTTGTCAATCTGTTTCTATGCTGCGCCGTACAGAAGATCCGGTACACATGTAATTAAGAACGGGCAGAAGGTCAGAAGCAGAAGAACAACCAGAAGGGACACGATAAATGGCCATACTTCCTTCAGGAACTCACTGATCGGACATCCCGTGATACCACAGGTCGTGAACATCATCGAACCGAACGGAGGTGTAATACCACCGATCATGATGTTAACGATCGCTACCAGTCCAAAGTGGTAATCATTGATTCCAAGCTGTCTTGCAACCGGAAGCAGCAGAGGTGTAATAATCATCAGCGCCGCGCCGCCTTCCAGGAACATACCCATAATCAGAAGAATTACGTTGCATGCCATAAGGAACAGCCACTTGTTGGTTGTCAGGCTTAACATACCAGTTGCCACGACTCTCGGCAGGTTAATCCAGGTCATGTAGTAACCGAATACATTCGCTGCAACCATGATCAGGACAACGCTGGAAGTACCGGCGATACTGTCAAGCAGGATCGGAACCAGATGCTCTTTCAGGGATAGTTTCTTGTAAACGAAACGTCCGATAATAATACAGTAAAGAACGGCTACCGCACCGCCCTCAGACGGGGTAAACATGCCAAAACGCATTCCCAGGATGATACCAAATGGGAAGAACAGACCCCAGAAAGAGGTAATACCCTGTTTCACGATCTCTTTCAGAGACGGGAATTTTTCACGGGTGGTCGGGTAGTTTCTCTTATGTGCAATAATCGAAACAACGATCATCATCGAGATTGCCATCAGAATACCCGGAATATAACCAGCCGCAAACGTACGACCCAGGGAAATCTGTGCAATCAGTGTAAAAACGATCAGGTTTACTCCCGGCGGAATAACCGGTGTAGCAGCCGAGGAAGCCGCTGTGATCGCTGCGGAGAACGCCTTGGAGTAACCTCTCTTCTCCATCTCCGGAACCAGCATCTTGGACTGCATCGCACAATCTGCGTTGGCCGAACCGGAGCATCCGCCCATCAGCATACTAAGTACTACGTTTACCTGTGCCAGACCGCCTTTCATATGACCGGTCAGCACTTCCGCGAAATCCATCATCTTGTCACTGATGCCGCCGTAGTTCATGACGGAACCAGCCATAACGAAAAATGGAATCGCTAACATCGAGAACGACTGTGTAGAGGTCATAACCTTCTGTAAGATCAGCCAGTTTTTACTGGTTGTATCAATAAATGTAAAATAAAAGAAGGTTGAACCAAACAGCGCATATACAATCGGCATTCCCAGGAAATAGAGAATAAATACCATAAAAATCGGAACGAGTTCAATTAATTCGAGTCCCATCAGTTATTTCCCCCTTTCCCTTTAAATACCTTGATAATATCCTTAACCAAAAAGTAAATACAGAAAATCAGTGAAAGCCCAAATCCGATCGGAACCGCGCCGGAAATATACCAGCTCGGAACACGCAGCGTATTAGTCAGCTTATCCATCGTGTTCATCACATACTGGACGCTTGTTCTGGTCAGCATAATCAGAGTAACAAGCTCCAGAAGATCCATAATAACCTTAACAACTTTTCTTATCTTCTCCGGAAGAATGTTGATCAGGATGTCTACGCCCAGATGTGCGTGCTTACGGTACGCATATGCGCTTCCAATAAAGACGGTCCAGACGAAGAGCCCCGTAGCGACCTCTTCCGACCAATACAACGGTCTTTTCAGGAAATAGCGCATAAGGACGTTTGCGTTTACAACGATTGTACAGAGTGTCAGTGTCACGCAGGTAATAATTGCATCCAGGTTTACCAGCACCGACCCCAGTGTGATTTTTTTCTTTTCCATAGTCTATCCTCATGCATTCATAATGGCAGTCAGTTTTGCATAACCGACGACTGTTCTGTCATACAGCCATCTTTCCAGCAGTTGTAACTGTTCAGTACCTTCACAGTCACGCGCAAAAATCCATTAAAAATTGCCTACGGCAATGGGATTTTTGCCTGCTGGCCCATGTTTTCGTACGGTCAGCGCAGTAAATGCACAGACCTACTGAACAGTTACCAGCAGTTTCATATTTCCGGCACTATACGTTTGTCGGAAGTCTGCCCGGACCTCAGACAATCTTCTTTGTTCTGACAGCCCGGGCAGATATACTTTCTTCTCCGCAGCGGTTCTGATAACCGTTACGTTTTACCATTTCATAATTGCTTTAAAATACTGTATTTGTTCGGAACAATCTACATTATTCGTTCTTTGCACGGTAGTCATTCAGGAAATCAACCAGTTTCTGATGAAGTTCCGGATCTGCGCCGTACTCGTCTACGATCCAGTCATAAACCGGTGCACAAGCCTCTGTGAATGCGTCAATATCTACATCGTTCCACTCAACGCCTTTGTCTTTCAGGAACTCGATCATGGAAGCTTCGTCGTTCTCAGCATTTTCCTGCTCCCACTTACCAGCTTCTACACAGCACTCATCCAGGATGTTTCTCCATTTTTCCGGGATGGACTGATATACGTCCTCAGCCATGAATAACCAACGGGTTGCGATGAAGTGGTTCGTGTTTGCAACTTTCTTGGTGTACTCATAAGCACCTGTATCCTTCAGGGTGGAGATGGAACCTTCGAAACCATCAACAACACCACTGGACATAGCAGATAAGCACTCCGTAAAGCTCATTGCAGACGGGGTAGCACCCAGACAGGTAATCGTCTTAACAAACAGCGGAGACTCGGTCGAACGCATGATCAGACCATTTAAGTCAGCCGGTTTCTCAACTACCTTGTTCGTACATACGCTTCTGAATCCGAACGAATAATGTGTATCCAGAACGTGGATGTTGTGCTCGCTTGCCAGTTTTGCATTCAGATCTTTTACAATATCAGAATCCATCACTGCATTATACTCTGCATTGTTCTTGTAAAGCATCGGTCCAACTAATACGTTGTAATCGCCGATGTAATCAGCAAAGTAGGACGGCTCCTCCAGACCCATCCAGACAGCGCCGTTGTGTGCCTGTGCTACAGACTCCGCATAGCAGTCAAGCTGGTTCTGTCCGTAATACTCCAGAGTGATATGACCATCGGTCTTCTCTTTTACCAGGTCTGCCAGATATTCGCTGGCTTTGTAGTTCCACTCTGCCGGCTGAAATACGTTGGAAAACTTGATGGTGATGTAGTAATCATCTGCAGATGCCTCGTCACCTGCTGCCGTTCCTGCGTCTGCTGCCTTTGTGTCAGTCTTTGCGCCGCTGCCGCCGCAGGCCGCCAGGCTCATCGCCATCGTCGCTGCCAGTACTACTGATAATACTTTTCTCATACGTTTTCTCTCCTTTTTCTTAACCTCCCCCAGTCATCTTTCTGACCGGTTCATCAACAGTTTCTACTACTTTCTAAATAAATTACCATTTCAGCATTTAGGCAAAAAAATAGCACCATTTTTAAAAAACAGTCTTTTCCAGCTGTTTCTAACCATGGCGCATCTCTTCGTCTCTGCTTTTGGTTCTTTATTCATCTTTTACCTAATTCTAACACTTATTTTACGATTAGGCAAGCTATTTTGTCGAAATTATATAATTTTTTCTCGATTTTAGTCGATTTTTATGTGATATTTTTGTAACAATCTTGTTTATTTTTTATCAACATTACAGATTTAACAGATCCAGTTGCGGAAACAGGGAAGAAACAGTATACTACTTCTTAAGATATTTTCTATGCTTCTATATACTGTTTTTATATAGGTGATGATTGATTTTTTATATGAAAGGGCTTACCATGATTTACTATAAGATAGAAATGCACCACAACGAAAAAACCTTCGAATCCCTGTCCCGGATGCAGTACGATCTCTTCTGCGCTTCCAACCGGATCACGCGGACGATCTTAAGTATCCTGTTCATCGCCGGAGGTATCATCAATCTAAGCGAGTGGTGGGGCATCCTCTTAGCCGCCTACGGCTGCTATCTGACGACCAGCACCTACAGCTCCGCCAACCACACCGCCCACAAGCTCGCCGACCAGATCAAAAAAAGCGGCATGCCGTTCCCGGCGTCCCGCTATGAATTCCGTGAAAATCATCTGGAAGTCTATTCTCTTCCGAAAAACACCCGCGAAAGCACACTGGCTTACAATGAATTTGAAAAGCTGGGTGAGGACCGCGATTATTTCTATCTGTTCCGCGATTCCTACGGCGGGTATATGGTGCCGAAAAAGGGGATTGACGCAAGCGCGGGGTCCCGTTCAAATTCGGATGAGAGCCTGAATTTGAAAGCAATTGGCGCGTTTCGGGAATTTTTGGAAAATAAGAGTGGGAAACGGATTTACAGGAAGACGATTCCGCTGGTTCGGGTGATGCAGGCGTTGAAGAAGAAAAGATAGGTCGATAGATATAAACTATAAAATAGTTCAACAACTATAAAAAGCCACGATTTGAACTCTTTGATTCAGATCGTGGCTTTCTCAAAAACCTGCTGTTCTATTCTGTTTTTCTGCCAAAAATCTTCTGCAGTTCCTAGAATCAGCCTTACCGCGTGGTGCTCAAACGTTTTTGCAACACTTGTGGCTAAAAAATATCAATGCAGTTATTTTCTTCTATCTCTGCGCCACCTTATGCGGATTCAGAATATTCTTCGGATCAAACACTTTCTTGATTCCGTTCATCAGATCCAGGTTCTTCTCCGGCAGGGATTCTCTTAAATACGGCTTTTTCGCATATCCGATGCCGTGCTCGCCGGACACCTGACCTTCGAGTTCATGGGCTTTCTGATAGATCTTCTCCATTGCAGCAGACATCCGTTTTTCCCACTCTTCATCACTCAAATCGTCTTTCAGGATGTACGCGTGCAGATTTCCGTCGCCCGCATGACCGAAGCTCTTGATACGGATATCAATCTCATTGTGGAGATCGTGCAGATACGTCACCATCTCATTGACGCGGCTTCTCGGAACAACCATATCGACCTCATCCATGTAAGTCGTGGATCCCTTGATTGCCTCCAGGAAAGCACCTCTGGCTTTCCAGATGGATTCCTCACGCTCCTGGGTATCGGAAATCAGCACGTCCAGTGCGCCCTGTTCCAGGCAGAGTTTGGCCACCTTGTCATACGCTTCTTCGATCTCCTGGGTGGAATTACCATCAAATTTCAAAAGCAGATACGCATCCGACTGTTTATCCGGGAACGCTTTTCCTAAATACTCCTCGGCGTCTTCAATCACTTCCCGCTGCATGAACTCGATCGCGGTCGGGATCGTCTTAGATTTGATGATAACCGGGACGGTGTCGATCGCCTGTTTCAGGGTCGGGAACGGGATCAGAAGGCTGATGACACGCTTCGGAAGCGGCAGAAGCTTTAAGATCGCCTTGGTAATAAATCCAAGAGTTCCCTCGGAACCAATAATCAGATCTTTCAAGTCATAGCCTGAACTATTCTTTACGACTTTGCCTCCAAACTGAGTGATCGTGCCATCCGGCAGAACCACTTCCAGCCCCATGACATAGTCTCTCGTCACACCATATTTGACCGCACGCATACCGCCCGCATTCGTGCTGATGTTGCCGCCGATGGTCGCTGATTTCTCACCCGGATCCGGCGGGTAGAAGAAATCGTGATCTTCTACATAGGCGGACAATTCCATCAAAAGGACGCCCGGTTCCACCGTGACCGTCAGGTTTTCCTCGTCCAATTCGAGAATCTGGTTCATCAGGGTGGTATCGATCATGATGCCATGTTCCATCGGAACCGAAGAACCAACCAGACCCGTTCCGGCGCCCCTCGGTGTCACCGGAATCGTATTTTCGTATGCATATTTCATGATCGCAGCGATCTCTTCGGCTGATTTTGCCTTTACCACCACATCCGGATAACTGCTGGTGCCGCTCAGCTCATCGTGGCTGTACTCTTCGTTGATATTTTCACCTACGAGGACACGCTCGTCATCCTGAATTGTGTTTTTTATATATAAAATATCATCTTTATCTATTTTCTTGTAATTTCCCATGATATCCTGCTCTCCTTCCTGTGAATCTTTATCTTCCCATCTCAATCTTCTCAATCAGTCTCGGGAGAATCTCATAGAGATCACCAGTCAGGCAGTAATGTGCCGTCTTGAAAATCGGCGCTTTCGGATCTTTATTGATCGCGACGATCGTCTCCGCGTGATTCATGCCGGCAGTAAACTGGACCGCACCGGACACGCCGCAGGTGATGATGAGTTTTGGGCGGACCGTACGGCCACTCAGACCGATCTGGCACTTGGCATCCAGCCATCCGGCTTCCACCATTGGACGGGTGCAGGCAAGCTGACCTCCCAGCAGATCTGCCAGTTTTTCCAGCATTTTCAAATCTTCCGGCTTCTTCACGCCTCGTCCGGCTACCACCAGGACGTCAGCATTTTCGATAAAGGTTTCCTTCGGCTTTTCTACGATATCCAGAACCCTCACGTGGGAAAGCAGTTTTTCCTTCTCAATTGTACAGACCACAATCTCACCGCTCTCTTTCTCGGCACGCTCCGGTGCGTTCATGATCTTATAGCGCACGGTTGCCATCTGCGGACGGTGGTTCGGGGTCTTGATGTGCGCCATGATATTGCCGCCAAAAGCCGGTCGGATCTGGGATAAATCAGTATTTTCATCCATTTCCAGGATCGTACAATCCGCGGTCAGACCTGTCTTCATACGGGCAGCCACACGCGGCGCCAGCTGTCTGCCGACCGTGGTCGCACCGACGAGAATAGACGATGGTTTTACTGTCTGGATGAAGTTTTCAAAAACAGCCGTGTATGGCTCGATCTGGAAACGTGCCAGTTCCGGTGCATCATAGACGAATACTTTATCTACATTATAATGAAGCAGTTCGTGTGCAGCCGCTTCGATTCCATTTCCCATAAACAGGGCGTAAACCGGATGTCCCGTTACCTTGGAAAGTTCTCTCGCTTTTCCAAGAAGTTCCAATGTAACCGGATGCACCTTTCCATCCACGTGATCTACGTAAACGGCAATGCCCTTCCACGCACTCTTATCGACGCTCGGTTTTACCGCGTCTTCTACATATTCAACCGCGCCCTTCGGACCTTTTCTCACGCAGAGACGGCACATTTTACAGGCGGCGCCGATCGTCACCTTTCCTTCTTTTTCTTCCATCGCCCCGAACGGACAGAGCTTGATAAGTTCCTGATTATCCGGGATTTTGTCCTGATGTATGATTAACTCAGCCATGATTCCACCTCCTACACGAATTTCATATCCACGATCTTCTGATACAGCCGGTCCGCCAGCTCTTCGCCGCTTCCGTCCCACATTTCCTTTTTGTCATTGACAGCCGGTGGAAAAATGCGCTGAACCTGCGTCGGGGAACCATTGAGTCCATAGTGCATCGCGTCTTTATCATCCATATCCGCCAGGGAAAGAATCCGGATTTCACGGTCTTTCGTGTTCATTTTCCGGACATACGAAGGAAGTCTTGGCTGAAAAATGTCCTTGTCAACGGCTAAGAGACACGGGAACTGCACTTTCGCCACCTCGACCTCTTCCGGCAGATCCATGCTGACGGTGATGCCGTCCTCATCAATCTGATTGATCCTGACAACATCTGCTACGCTCGGGATATTCAGCCACTCGGAGATCTCCGGACCAACCTGCGCGGTGTCGCCGTCCGTTGTCTGTTTGCCGCAGAGGATCAGGTCAAAATCGCCGCAACTCTTGATGCCCTGCGCAAGTGTATAGCTGGTCGCCAGTACATCCGCACCGCCAAATTTGCGATCCGATAAAAGCGTTCCGCCGTCCGCACCCATCGCAAATGCCTCGCGGATCACCTGCTGCGCCTGCGGCGGTCCCATGGAAATGACGTGAACACTTCCGCCCACTTCTTCCCGGATCCGGAACGCCGTCTCCAGCGCGTACAGATCGTATGGGTTCATCTTCGAAGCCGCGCCGTCTCGTTTCAGCACGCCGGTAACCGGATCAACTTCTACTTTATTGCTTTCCGGTACCTGTTTGATACAGACAAGAATCTTCATTCTGTTTCCTCCTTCATATGGATGCTTTGTAAAAATCTTTAAATGATGGATATAAAGAATTTTTAATCCGCATATTGGTTCTACCAATTTATTGAAAAGAAAAAGAATTTTGGTAGAACCAATTTTCTTTATTCGTTAGTATAGTGGGCTGCTTTCTGGTTGTCAACGATTGTTTATCTTTTCACATAGAATGTGTTTTTTCATTTTTTTCCAAAATTTCATCTATCATCCGGAAATGCCGGTCCAGTGCATCCTTCCCCGCTGCATTATCTTTGTTCCGCAGCGCTTCCGCAATCTGCCGGTGACAGAGATTCAGTGCTTCTTTCGCCTCTTTTGTCCGCAGAATTTCCGCGCGCATATTCCGGATGAAGGTATCGATCACGCCGGAACACGCCTCTAAAATATTGAGCAGCAGCACATTTCCCGACGCCAGCGCCAGTGTAAAATGGATCTGTTTGTCAATCCGGGCGTTTTCCTGCTCGTCCATGCTCCGGTCAAGACGTTTTACCAGTTCTTCCAGCGCGTCCATCTGGCTCTCCGACGCATGTTCAACCGCCAGGGCAAACGCCTGCTGTTCCAGCGCATAGCGGATCTGGCTGATCTGCTGATAATTAATCTGGGACATCGCAAACATCATCCCCATCGTCTCCGCAATGCTTTTCTGAAATTCACAAGTGATGTAATTCCCCGAGCCCTGCTGGGAGGAAATCACTCCCGTCATATCCATGATCCGCAGCGCTTCCCGAACGGAATTGCGGCTGACTTCCAGCATCTGCGCAATCTCCCGCTCCGGAGGAAGCTTCTCCCCCGGACGCAGCTCGCCCGCCATGATGCGGTTCTTGAAATATTCGATGACGCCTTTGTAGGCTTTTTCCTGTTTTTCCATAGACGCTGCATTCCTTTCACATTGTCTTTATCATATCATATATAAAAATCCAGATTGAACCGAAAAGATTCTTTTTACAGAAAGCTCTCCAATCTCGTCTCCTGCCAGCTTATAATCTCCTGCTCCAATTTACAGTTGTGCTCCAACATATACCGCAATATTCCCGCATAGCTGCTGCCCTGTTTTATCATCGCTTCCGCCTTCGCCCGATCGGGTGCTTCCAACGGCTTCGCATATGTCTGAAACCGCTGCAATTCCTGCACACCCATCGCGCATAGCTGAAACGGCAGTCCCGTCTTTCGGATCAGATGCCCCGCGATCGCCAGACCGTCTGGATCGAGATCGCCAAAATGATGCCAGGAAAGTCCCGGATTTTCTCTGGCGATCCGCTGCAATAGCGCCTGTTTCGTGCGGGTATGGTAGCCGCTCAGAAACAGATAAAATATATGTTCCCGCTCCAGCCGGTGAAACGAGGTCAGATTTTCCACCGTCATCAGCGCCGCATCCCGGATCTGGATGCTTTTTGCCTTCTGGAATGTCTCAAACGGGACCGACATCGGCAGATCGTGATAAATCCGAAGTTCACGTCCGTCTTCAAGGCAGATCCGCGCATCCCCTTTCAGATAGATATACGCCGGATTGGAATAAATGTAAAATTCCTCCAGAAGCGCCGTCTGCCGCTCCCGTTCTTCTTCCAGCTCCGCAAGCGGTTCATCATACCGCCCCGTGTGCTCCAAAATTCCACACACCTTTTTCCGGTATATCTTTTCCCACTGTTTACTGTCATGCAGAACTGCCTCTGACATTTCCCGCTCCAGCGTAGTTCTCTGCTTTTCCTGATTTTCTTTTAAAAATTGCACCAGATTCCAGATAGCTTCTGCCTCGGTTATCTCTTTTTCTACCTTCTTTTCATCCAGCTTTCTCGCACGGCTGTTTTTCAGTGTCTGAAGCTTTTCTTTTCCACATGCCTCCAATAAATCGCATTGGCAGAAGCGATGATAAACCTCTTCCAGCCGTTTTTTTAGAATATTCTTTTCTGTCCGGTTCAGGCAGGCATAGTAATCTTCCCAGCGTTCCGGGACAGCACAGATCTGACGGAGAATACCCGTATTCGGAGGAACTACATGTATAAGTCCCTCCGATTCCATCTGACGGATCAGTCGTTCAAATTCTTTTTCCTGGAAAAGCTGTTCCGGCGGGAGAAAATCTTTGTTGTAGCCCTTGAAAATATCAGATGGTTTGACCGAAAACACTTGTTTTACCTTGTTTTCACCGGCGTAGGTGACGCTTTTTTCGTATTGATCCAGCAATTTACTTAAAAGCTGTTCTTTCCACTCTTTCCGATCCGCCATTTTTTCTCCTCGTTTCCTATGCCTGCTTCACCAATCCTTCTACCGCATTCGTATACCGTCCTGTCACGATCAGGCTGACGGTTGAATCGATGAACTGACCGATACTGTTGATCTTCTCTGGCGGGGCTGCATAGAATACCTGGAAGTGATTTTCTTCGAAATAACGGACCATCTGCTCGATCCGCTCTCTCGACAATGCCGAGAATGCCTCGTCGATGAATGCCAGACGGGCGCAGCAGGTGTTTGCCGGGTAGCACTGCAAAAGACTCGCCGCCAGAATGATGAAATACGGGGTCTGCTTCTCGCCGTTGCTGGCGGAACCCTGTTTTTTTGATAACTCTGCCGTGATCTCGGTCTGTCCCTGACGGCTGCTGATCTCCATATCGTAAGAGAAATATCTCCTGTAATCCGTGTATTCCCACTCATCTTCTTCCGCCAGAATGATACTCATAAACTCCTGAATATCATTCTCCATCTCCTCGTCGTCGCGCGCCGAATTCATATAGACCTGCGGGGAACTCATATATTTTTCCAGACGCCTGCAGATGCGGAAGAAGAGAGCGCGGTCTGGCTTTTCTTTCATCACAAACTTGTAGGTATCGTTGCCAAACGGCATATGGCGCAGTTCACGGTTGATCGCGTCCATCTCACGTTTTGCCTCGCGGACATTCTCGTCAATCTCCGCCACGAAATCGTTCATAAACGCGCTCTCCAGCCGTCCTGCCTGCTCCTGCAGCTTCTGCTGGGCTTCCTCCACCTTGACGTGCGCCAGGTTCCGATATTCTTCCCGGTACCACGGGATGTAACCGATGCCGCGTCACCGCCTCCAGCTGGCGCTCCCGCTCTGCCAGCATATTTTTGCTCTTGTCGATGGAAAGCTGTGTCGTCACGCGGATCGTGCCGCGCTTCTCGCTTTCGCGGTTATATTCCTCCAGCATCACCTCTTTGAGTTCCATGTTGACAAGGCATTTTTCCTCATATGCCTTCTGGCATAAATAGATCTCCGTGCTGATACGGCCCAGTGTTCCTTCGCAGCCCTTTAAATCATTCTTACAGCCGCCGAGCTCACTCTGGTTCTGGTTCACACTCTCATTTGCCTCGCGTGCCAGCCGTCCCGCCGTCTCCAGTTCTTTCAGGACTGCGGTAAAGTCTGGATTTGCCTCGATCTCCTCGCGGTCCTTTACCAGGCTGTCCCTGCGCTTTCCGCAGTCCTTCAGCCCATATGCCGCGCCAAAATCGTAGTGTCCGCCGTCCCAGTCGATCTCCTTGATCGCATCACGGTATTTGATAACGTGTGAAAGTGCCTCTTTATCGGCCCGCTGAACCACCTGTAATTCTTCCAGTTCTTTTCTGGACTGTTCCAGCTGGCAGCGGATCGCGTCTGCGCCGAGACACAGCTCGGTCCGTCTCATATCCATCATCGCAACCGCATAGCTCTTCGCCAGCATGCCATCCCGCATGAGTCCGCCCTTCGGGTATTCATGCAGCTCTTCCAGATTTTCACAGAGATGAATGCCGTTTAACAGATAATTGGCGTAACGTCTCGCATAGACGTTCGGGATCCGCAGAATCTCCGCCGCGGAACCTTCCACCGCCTCTGTTTCCGGAAGCTTATCCGTGATCACGACATTTCCATCATAGATCCGCTCTTTCTGTAAAATCTGCATCGCCTTATGGCAGTACGCGCCGTCCACGATGATATAGAAACGCTTTCTTCCCAGAAATGTCTCAACCGCCTTTCTCCACTCCGGGCGGTCCCTCCACCAATTCGGCAAAAATATGGACCTCGGTCTGGATACCCTGTTTTTCTAACCCTCTCTGAATCTTATTCCGGGCATTTTCCACCTCCGCCGGGAACACAAGGATATTCGATTCCAGACGGCGGATCTTCTCCTGCAGCGCCCCTATCTCTTTTTCGCGCTCTTTACACCGATCCTGCAGGTGGATCTTATTTTCCTCATAGATGCCGTCCTGACGGTGCACCTTCTCGCGGAATGCGTCAAACGCCTCCCGCTTCTTCGCCGTCTCCCCATCCGCCTGTTCCAGTGTCTCCAGATAGGTGTTTTCCGAGGATAAGGACGGAAGATCTGCTTCCAGAAGCTTGATAAGCGCGCTTATCTTCTTCTTCAATTTTAAAATCTGCGCCAGCTTGTCCTCCCAGTTCTTTTTCTCACGATCCGCTTCCTCGATCTGGCGTTTCAGGGAATCCAGGCTTTCCTGCATTCCCTTGACCATATCGTTATTTTCTGCAATTCGCAGGCGTTCCTGTGCGGCTTCCTGCTGTCTTGCGAGCTCTCCCGCCCGCTCGGTCAGGCGCCCGTACTGGTCTTTTAAAGCCTGATAACGGTTTTTCGTCTGCTTTTCTTCCTCTTCCTTCTCCCGGAGCGCCTGGTACGAAAGCATCAGCTCCCGGATGCGGAGTACCCGCTTTTTCTTCTCGTATTCGTCACTCTGGCGAAGCACCTCTTCGAGCTGGATTTTGCCCTGTCTGAGACTCTCATAGAGTTCCCGCAGGCGCTCAAACTGGCGCTTCTGCTCGCGCAGTTCCTCCAGCGACTGGACTTTTCCCGGTTCCAGGACACAGTCCTGAATAAACTGGTCGATATTATTTTCCGGGTTAAATGCCATCATTTTCAGAAGCTTTGTCCGGTATTTGGCTGCGTCCACGCGGAGTCCCAGCGCCCGGAGTACCGCCTCCGTGCCGCGGTCCCGTCCCATAAAAGAGGAAAGCTTCATCGCCTCGCCATTCACTGTCAGCTCATTTTTCGGCGTGATGCGGAGTGCATTTCCCTCAATCCGTGTAAAATCGATATCGTCAATCGCCGCCCCTGGACAAATAAACCAGCTGCTGACCGGCTTGCCAGACTCACTTGGAGACTCAATGCATACTCCGACCGTGAGCGGCTGTCCCAGCATCGGATCGGAAAATTCCATCGCAATATAGCTGACAACGCTGCCATTTCTCAAATAACGCGCCTCGCCATTACTGCGCGTGTCGCCGCGCACATAGCCAAGCACCGTCCGGTCTCGGTCCTTCGCCGCCTTGTTAAACTGCGTGTTGCCCGTCAGGAGATAGGTCATCGCATCAAGCACCGTCGATTTTCCGCTTCCGTTGACACCGGTCACCAGGGTCGAACCTTCCAGCTCGATACAGACATTCTGGAAACGCGACCACTGGACCATCAAAAGTTTTTTCGCCGATTTCCTATTCATGATCGTCTGATTCTTCATCGCCGTCTTCCTCCTCTTTTGTCAGCTCCGTTTCCCATTCGTCCTCACGGCTCCACTTTTCCTGCATCCGCCGGTTGACATTTTCCACAAATTTGCCAAACTCCTGTGGTTCCAGCACAAACTGCATCGACGGATAAAGACAGATCCGGCAGTCCTCCTCGCCGAGCTTTCCAATCACCTGCAGAAGCTGATATTTGGTAAACAGCGTCAGAATTGATGCAAAACTGCTCTTGTCAATCTGATCCCGAATGCCGTATTTTTCCATCTCATAGCGCAGATCGGTCACCGAAATCTCAATATTTTTCGAAAGATTTCCAGAACGCACCCGGTCCGCATAGAGAGTCCAGAGGCAGCATAAAACCACACTCTCCATCTTTTTGAGTGTCACATGGTTGATCTGCAGTTTTCCATTCTCGCCGAGATCCCGGCAGTTCTGCAGCATAATCACGCCATTTTCCCGGTCAATTACAATATCGTATCCGATATATTCCAGGTACGCTGAAAATGGTTCCGAACGCTTGGAGACAAAATAGTACGCTTTTTTGCTGTCCTCGTCACGGTCGCGCACGATAAAGGTCTGCTTCAGAAGACGCCTGACACTTTTCTGGAACATGTCCTTCTCAGAGGATGTATATTCATTCCATATTTCTTCAAATCCCATGTTTTATTTCTCCTTCCGGCGTTCGATTTTAAAGCGCCGCAGAAGCATCTGCTGCGTTTCCAGATAACCATCCTCCGCCTGTATCTCATACCCATTTTCCGAACCATATGCAACCGCCGAGAGCGCGCTTAAAAGATCCCGCTTGCTCTTCATTGGAACCTCCTCGCTGGATATCTCCGTCCGCTCTCCTAAAAGCGCCTCCAGATAATTCTTCATCTTATCCTTCGAATACGGGTTCTCTGCCTCCCTCTCCTGTGCCTTCCTCGCACGATCGATGTCCTCCTGTGTCATTTCTTCCAGCTCCGCATAGGTTGCCTCGCGGATCATCTGCTCCCGTCGCGGATAGCGGATCGAGTCGGTATCAATAAACTCATTATTTTCCAGCAAAAACAACCCGTTCATCGACTCCGGCAGTTCTTCCTTCCAACCGAGTGTGTTCATCTCCGCCGCAATCACGCGGATCGTCTGCTCGACATGCCCGCGCACATCGCTGTCCCGGTTTTGAAGAAATCTCGCGCGTCCAATCGCAATCTGTAAATAGATATTAATTTTATGCTTGATATCCCGCATGATCTGGTCGTAATCGACTGAGAAAAACTGCAGAATCGTCTGGATCATATCCAGCACCTTATTCTCTGCCTCAATGTGTTCCAGTTCTTCTTCCTTCGCGCATCCCGCCACCAGGCCCTCAAACAGCTCCTGCCGGTTCTGCATCGCTTCCAGCTTTGACCGGATAAAGGAACGGTACATATGAATATTCTGCTGTTTCGTCAGACGCGCGTACTCGCGAATAAAATCGCCCTCACAGTATTCGAGGACGTTCTCGGTCAGACTTTCCAGGCTTTCCTCGCGCACCATCCGCTCGATGATTTTTTTGATAAAGGTCGCCAGGCGCTTGAGCGCACCGGAGAGCTGTTTCGCGTTGCGGTAGACCGAGCGCAGCGCATTGACATAGATATCCGGTTCCCACTGGTCGGGATTCTGCAAAATATTATAAATATTGAAAATATAACTTGAAAATTCTTCCCACTCCGGCTTCATCATCTTCTGGAGAAATTCTGCCAGAAAGACGCCCTGCTCCGTCATCATGATATGCTTCTCATACGTCGCATCGTCCGTGTCCTCCTCCAGCCATCCGACCTCTTTCGAGCAGAATTTGCGGATCACGGAATTGGCAAGCTGGTTGTAATTCCGGTCGGTTGTCATCTCATCGTCCAAATAATCAATGTGATTTTCCAGAAGATAGATGGCAAGCGCATCCCGGATGCGGCTGCGGGCAATGCGGTAGGTGATCTCCCGATCATACTCATGATAAATGAGCAGAAGACAGTCCGAATAAATGCGGTTGCTGCTGCCGCTTGCCAGGCAGTTGAAAAAGCCGATTGGGAGAGCGTCAAAAAGGTTTTTATTTATACTCACGGTGTATTCCTTCCATATATTTATCTGTATTTAATTATATACTCTATACTGGGAAAATGGCAAGGCTGGGACTGTTTGGTCTGTGATTCCGGTTATTTCAAAGAGACGTTTCCGCCTTTGTTTAACGTGCTCACAAACTGCATCACACATTCTCTCAGCTTTGCAATGCTCCCATTCTCCTCCGTCCCCGGCTTCATACCCATTCCTATTTCCCGGATGCAGGTCGGGGAAACCGGAACGCAGTAGACATCTTCCGTATTTCCGCGGATCATCAGTTCAGACATCATTGAAATGCCCAGTCCTTTTCCCACCATGCGGATCACCGTCTCGTCATCCACATAGACGGACTGCTCCTTTGCCCTGACTCCCTCTTTTGCAAATGCGGCGTGTACATCGATGTCAAACCGCCCGTAAGGCATCAGGAAATCTTTTCCTTCAAATTCACGCAGCGGAAATTCTTTGCGCCCATTTAAGGGATACTGCTTTGGCAGAATCGCATACAAAAGTTCATGATATAGCGGAATCCACTCGCATTTCGGTTCTTTCTGTCTGCTCGCAAAAATGACATCCGTCTTTCCGCTCTGTAATAATTCAAATGGTTCCAGCGCATGATCGACCATGCGGAGATCAACGTCCACCTTCGGGCAGAGGCGGCGGAACCGGTATAAAATCTCCGGCATCCAGTACATCGCGATGCTCGCATATGCCGCCACACGGATCGACTCCTCCTGCTGTTCCCGCACCGCCTGAATCTTATTTTCCAGGGTGGCATTTGCCTGCAAAAACTGGCGGATATCCGGCAACAGGTTTTCTCCCGCCTCCGTCAGCGCGATGCCGCTGTAACTGCGGCGGATCAACGGAAATCCAATCTCCCGCTCCAGGCTGTCCACCAGATGGGTCAGCCCCGACTGCGTGTAGCCAACTACCTCGGATGCTTTCGAAAAACTTCCAAGATCTACCGCCGTCATCAATATTTCCAGTTTTTTGGCATCCATGCCGCACCTCCTTTTAGAATATTACATTTTGTCATATTTCTATTATAAACTAGATTTTCACAAACCACAAGGAAGGCTTTATAATGATGATTAGAAAAGAGTTTTCAATTGTTACTGTTCATGGGTAGGCACTTTTGGAACCGAAAGTGCCGTAAGAAAACGTGATGGCAGCAGGAATTTGCCGTATTTAAATGCGAAGCCACGGCAAATTCCGTTACTGGACACGTATGCGTGAACAGTAACTTTCAATTCTCATGTAAAAGGAGTGAATATCTATGACGCAGACCTGTCTTTCCCATAAGCAGCGGCTTTTAGTTGCCGGAACCTTATTCGGCATGTTCTTCGGCGCCGGGAATCTGATTTTTCCGGTACATCTCGGTCAGCTTGCCGGACGCCAGTTTCTCCCGGCAGCGATTGGATTTATTCTGACTGCCGTCGGCATTCCGATCCTGGGTGTTGCCGCGATCGGAAGCACGCATTCGGAGGGACTTCAGGATCTGTCCCGCCGCGTCGGACACAGATATAGCTATTTCTTTACCTGTCTGCTCTACCTGACAATCGGACCGTTTTTCGCCATTCCGCGGTGCGCTACGACCTCCTTTACCGCTGGAGTCAGACCCCTTTTAGGAACACAGCTTTCCGAACAGACTATGCTGCTTTTGTTTTCGCTGATCTTCTTTGCGCTGGTGTTTGTATTTTCCATTCGTCCTGGCAGCATCACGCTCTGGATCGGAAAAATCATCAATCCGCTGTTTCTTCTGTTTCTAGGCGTTCTGATTGTGACTGCCCTGCTTCATCCGAGCATCGAGGTTTCAGCGGCAGTTCCCGATGCCTCTTATCAGAATGGAGCTTTCTTTTCCGCGCTCTCTCAGGGCTATGAAACCATGGATGCGATTGCCGGACTCGCATTCGGGATCGTGGTCATTTCGGTTATCCGCCAGATGGGCGTGCGGGAAGATTCAACCATTGCAAAAGAGGTTCTGCATTCCGGTATGCTGGCTGGGCTTCTGATGGCATTTATCTATCTGCTTACCATCCTGATTGGAGTACAGTCACTGGGACAATTCGAACTTTCAGAAAACGGCGGCATCGCCCTCTCCCAGATTGCAGACTACTACCTTGGACGGATGGGCACCTGGATCCTCGCCATTGCGATCACGTTCGCCTGCCTCAAGACCTCCATCGGGCTTGTAACCAGCTGTGCGGAAACCTTTGTGAAACTGTTTCCCCATGCCCTTTCCTACCGTGCATGGGCGGTCGTTTTTACCCTTTTTTCACTCATTGTGTCAAATATAGGACTGTCCGCTATCATCACTTACTCGGTTCCTGTTTTGATGCTGATTTACCCGCCAGCCATCACGCTGATTCTCCTCGCGCTGCTTGGAAATGCATTCCAGCATAACAAAAAAGTCTATGTCTGCGTTACCATTTGTTCCTGGGCAGCTTCCATCTTTGACTTTTTAGCAGCTCTGCCGGACGAAATGCAGTCTGCCCTACATCTGGAACCCGTCATCGCATTTGCCAGACATACGCTTCCACTGTTTGATTTGAACCTCGGATGGATTCTGCCGTCGCTTGTCGGGCTTTGTATTGGACTTCTCTGGAGACAGAAAGAAAAATCAGCAGACCGCTCACACCTTCCTGTATTTCCCATATCTTAATAGTATGAACGAACCGCAGGAGGCAACCATGAAACGAACTAAATTTGCAGCTGCCCTGGCTGTGCTCACTCTGCTTACCACCCTGACCGGGTGTGGACAGGCGAAGGAGGCGGACGGGGCGCTTGAACCGGTCACACTCAATGAGGTAGCCCACTCGATTTTTTATGCGCCACAGTACGCCGCGATCGAGCTGGGCTATTTTAAGGATGAAGGCATCGCTCTGACACTCGTAAACGGTGCCGGTGCCGACAAGGTTATGACCTCGCTCATCTCCGGGGATGCCGATATCGGATTCATGGGCTCAGAGGCAAGTATCTATGTCTACCAGGAAGGTTCCGCCGATTATGCTGTCAATTTTGCCCAGCTGACCCAGCGTGCCGGAAACTTTCTCGTTGGACGAAGTGCCGAACCAGACTTTTCCTGGCAGGATCTGAAAGGCAAAAAGGTGCTTGGCGGGCGCGCGGGTGGAATGCCGGAAATGGTCTTTGAGTATATTTTAAAGAAAAATGGCATCGATCCAAAAAATGACCTGACAATCGATCAGAGTATCAATTTCGGGCTGACAGCGGCGGCGTTTACGAGTAATGACGCGGATTACACGATCGAGTTCGAGCCCTTCGCCACCACCCTTGAAACCGAAGGAAATGGCACCGTTGTCGCCTCGCTCGGCGTCGATTCCGGTTATGTCCCCTACACCGCCTACTGTGCAAAACAGAGCTATCTAAATAGGCATCCGGAAATTATCCAGTCGTTCACGAATGCCATCCAGAAGGGCTTAGCTTACGTCAACTCCCACAGTGCGGATGAAATCGCCGAGACAATCCAACCTCAGTTTCCGGAAACAGACCGCGCGGCAATCGCCCGCATCGTTGAACGCTACAAAGCGCAGGACACCTGGAAAAATGATACCATTTTCCACAGGGACAGCTTTGAGCTTCTGGAAAATATTCTGGAAGAAGCAGGTGAACTCAAGGAACGGATTCCTTATGAAAAACTGGTAACGACCACGTATTCTGAAAAAGCGGCTGGATTGCAGAATGAATAACTAGCCATGAAAAAAGCTGTCGTGTATCACTATTCAAACATGACAGCTCTTTATTTTTATGCCGCAAACACTCCCATTACCTTCTTAAAATAGTCCCAGAGTCCCGCTTTCTCCACCGTTTCTGCCGCTTCTATCTCTACACTTCCCAATTCCCGTCCATCCAGCCGGTAGACCAGATGTCCGATCACATCACCTTCCCGAACCGGCGCTTTGCAGGATTCTTCCATCATCCACTCTTTTTCGATTCCATCCAGATTCTCTCCTCCCATCGAAAGGTAAGAAAAGGTTCCCCGCAGACGCCCTGCAACCTGTTCCTGGATGCCGCCTGCCACCGTCATTTCCGGCACAGCTCCCGGATTTTCATCTTTGTAAAGATGACAATTTGCAAACCCATAATTTAATAATGTGACCGCATCCGCAAACCGCGCCTTATAATCCGGTGCTGCCAGGATGACGGCAATCAGATCAACGCCATCTTTCCGCCCGGTTGCGGACAGGCAATATTTTGCCAGCGATGTAGAACCTGTTTTCAGTCCCGTCACCTCAAAATTTGTCACCATTTTCAGCAGCTTATTCGTATTGGAAAGTCCAAATTCTTTCTCTCCCTGCTTGGTCCGGTGCGTTATATTTTCCATCCAGACCGTTGAATACTGAAAAATTTCCGGATACTTCGTGATCAATTCCCGCGACATGAGGGCAATGTCGCGCGCCGACATCGCGTGCGTTGTAGACGCCGTCAGACCGCAGCAATCCTCAAACTTTGCTGTCTCCATTCCAAGCCCTTTCGCCCGCTCGTTCATCATCGCAACAAATGCCTCCTCACTGCCGCCGATATATTCTGCCATTGCCACACTGGCATCATTTCCCGATGCAATGACGATGCACTTGATCAGCGTTTCGACCGTCTGTACCTCCCCTTCTTCCAAAAACACCTGGGATCCCCCCATGGATTTCGCATGCGCGCTGGTCGTGACCTCATCTTGCAAATGAATTTTTCCCGAATGTAACGCATCAAAAATCAGAAGCAGCGTCATAATCTTCGTCACGCTAGCTGGATTTCGCGCCTCGTCCGCATTTTTTTCGTACAAAATAGTTCCGGTGGAGGCCTCCATAAGGATCGCCTCCGGTGCTTGGACGGGAAGCTCAGCAGCATTTTCTGCTGCCTGCGCTGTCTCTGCGGTTACTGAAACGGGAATCCACAGTTCCTCCGCGTAAGATGTGAGCATACCACTTCCCCCCAATTTACCAATTCCAAGCCGTATGCCTGACACACATTCTCCCATCGTAAGCACAACCGCTACACCAATCGCTGCCAGCCCTCTCCAAGCATTTTTGTTTAAATACTCTCTTCTCCTGTCTCTGCCATCTTCGTTCCAACACATACATTCTTTTTCCCGAAACAGCTCCTTTTTCACAAACCAACTCCATTTTTCCACACGCTTCCATTTCAAATACCACGCCTCTCCCTGCATGATACATTTTTCATTCATATCTTCCTCCGTCTGCACATACTCTCTTCTCAAGATATGGCATATCCGCCCGTCCCTATACCAAAGAGAATTGTAAGAAACTGTCATAGACCACCTTTCCTTTTTATGGTATACTATAAGAACACAGACAGGCTTATAAAAACGTTTTCCGCTCTCTATCTTGCTGTGTCGAGTCGGTGGCAAACTTTCTCGGCCTGTTATTACTATCTGACGCAAAAAACGACAGATAAATATGAATAAACAAAAGGTGAAAACTATGATGAGAAGAAATTCCTCCCTTGGAAGCGTTGGATTTTCTGCACGTGGCGGACGTTCCAGGCGACGACACGGCGGTTCCTCCAAACTTCCGTATTTAATTTTAATCGGCATTCTGATTGTACTGCTTGGAATTGCCGCGTTCCTCTGGGTGCGCCGCTCTCCGGCAGAACATGCATCTTCGGTTCCAGCGTCAACCGAAACGGATTCTGAAAATGGAGTAATTTCCCTTGATAATGCATCTGCACCTGCTGATGACAGCCTCGAGGGTGTCATCGCTCAGGCAAAGCTTCTGGCAGACGGTTATGACTATGACGGGGCAATCAATCTCCTGTCCAGCAGTACATACGCATCTGACGAGTCCGTGACGGCAGCGATCGACGAATACAACGCCACCAAAGAAACACTGGTGCGCGCTGATCCGCGCAAGGTAACGCATGTATTCTTCCATACACTGATTATGGATACCTCGAAAGCATTTGACGGCGACAGCCGCGAAAAGGGTTATAATCAGGTCATGACGACCAAGGATGAATTTATGAAGATTCTCCAGTCGATGTATGAGCGCGGTTTCGTTCTGGTACGTCTGCACGATGTAGCATATGAGGTGACCGCAGAGGACGGTTCCAGGCATTTCCAGGAGGGCGATATCATGCTTCCGGAAGGTAAGAAGCCGTTCGTCATGTCACAGGATGATGTCTGCTACTACGAATACATGGATGGCGACGGCTTTGCCTCCCGTATGATTATCGGCGAGGATGGCAAGCCAACGAACGAGATGAAGATGGACGACGGTTCTGTTTCCGTCGGTTCCTATGATCTGGTGCCGTTACTGGATGATTTCATCAAAGAGCACCCGGATTTCTCCTACCGCGGCGCAAAAGCGTGCATTGCTTTTACCGGTTACAATGGCATCCTGGGCTACCGCACCGATTCCGCCTACAATACTGACGAGTACAAAGCGGAACACCCGGATTTCAACTTTGAGGAAGAACGCGCCAACGCAGCAAAAGTCGTCCAGTGCCTGCGCGACGACGGTTTTGAAATTGCCTCCCACAGCTGGGGACACCGCAACATGGGTACGATCCCAATGGATAAATTCCGTGAAGATACCGATAAATGGGCAAATGAAGTCGAAACGCTGACCGGTCCGTGTGATATCATCCTCTTCCCGTTTGGAAGCGATATTGGGGACTGGCATCCGTATGATACAAGCAGCGAGCGCTTCCAGTACCTGTACAACAAGGGATTCCGTTACTTCTGTAACGTAGATTCCTCCCAGTATTTCGTCCAGATCGGCGACGATTATATGCGACAGGGGCGCCGGAACCTCGACGGCTACCGGATGTATTACGACCTTCCGGAAAGTGGAGTCGGCGGCGATCATTTGAGTGACCTGTTTGATGTCAACGAGGTATTTGACCGGTCAAGACCTACTCCGGTGCCGAAGATGACGGAGTAAGATAAAGCTGTAATCCAATTTTAAATAAAAGAAAGAGAAATCGAGCATTTGTTCGATTTCTCTTTCTTTTTTAAAAACCCCGGAGTCTTCCACACTCCGGGGCACACCTTTTCTTTCAAGCACAGCTTTCCGTTGCAAATCTTAGAACTGCACAATCTCCTCAATCGGCTCTGCCTTTTCCACGTAATCTGCATAAAGCATCGGACCTTCGCCCTCATACTCCGGCATATACTCATATTCTACGCGGGCACGTACTTTGACCCAGTCTTTCGTCTCAAGCAGACGGGCATTTTTCGCCTTGCACATGAAACCTAAGAACGTCATATCTGCCTCGCAACAGGTCATCGCCATACGTCCAGGAACAAAGTTGTTCTTCGGGAAATCCGGGGTTTTCAGTACCATGCCGGTAAATTCAACGGTCTTTCCACGGTAACGATCCGGTTTATCCATCGCATCAATATACCAGATACCATATGCCTCCGGCGGAATCTCGATCACTTCGGCATTGACATCAAATGGAAGATCCGCTTCGGTCACTTCCTCAATTTCGCCCTCTGCGTCCTCAAATACGATCTGAACCTGCGGGTTCATGCCCTTTAAAGTACGGCGGTATACATCCAGATCCTCGATCTCGTCGCAACGGTTCATGATAATCATTTCCGTGTTGCGGACCATGGCACCAATCAATGGTTTCATGTTCTGCAGGTATAAATCAAATGTGGAACCATCGATGATCGTGATCTGCTGATACAGATCCCAATCGTTCGGAAGTTTCAGGGCATCCAGATTCCACATACCGTTCCACTCCATCAGAACTCGCTCCGGATTGTAAAGAAGCTCCAGATCCTGTAGGTATTCCGGCGTCAGCTTTTCCGCTTCCTCTATATAGACGACCGCTGTATGAGTCTGCTTTAAAAGCTCCTCATCATACTCTTCCTCGCCCTCTTCGCAGACAATCAGAAGTGTTTTTCCTTCGGTCTGGAAATAATCCTGCTGCATTGTAAATTTAATAAACTGGGTTTTTCCAGCTTCCAGAAAACCATTGATGAGAAACAACGGCATCTTATCTTCATTCATAGTTCATTCTCCTTGTATTTACGCGTTGAACGCTGCCTTCAGACCCTCTTCGTCCAGCTCGGCACCGATCACGCACACCTTTCCGGTAAAATCCGGTGCTCCCTCACGGATCTCAGCCTGCTCCGGAACCATATCAAAATGCAGCCATACGCCCTTTTCTTCACTCGGAACCATGCCTTTCGCACGCAGAACCTCGCCGTATTTATCACCATAAGCCAGATCATCCAGAATCTTCTGCAGATCTTCTTTCTTCATCACGCCGACATTCTCCAAGCCCCAGCTTGTAAATACATCATCTGCATGATGGTGTCCTTCGTGATCGTGGTGGTGGTCATGGCAGCCACAGCCACACTCGTCATCATGGTCGTGATGATGATGCTCATGGTCATGATCGTGACAGCCACAGTCATCATCATGGTCATGATGATGGTGCTCATGATCGTGATCATGACAGCCACAGTCATCGTCATGGTGATGATGCTCGTGATCATGATCATGGCAGCCACAGTCGCAGTCATCGTCATGGTGGTGATGCTCATGATCGTGGTCATGGCAGCCGCAATCGCAGTCATCGTCATGATCATGATGGTGATGATGCTCATGCATATGCTCTCTTGCCTCTTTCATCAGCTCCTCTGCCATATCATCTTCCTGCTCGATCATCTCAAGAAGCTGTGCGCCGGTCAGCTCGCTGCATGGAGTGGTCACGATGGTTGCCTTTGCATTGTGCTGGCGAAGCATCTCAACCGCACCCTGTACCTTCTTCGGATCCGCTACATCGGTACGGCTTAACACGATCGTGCCTGCATTTTCGATCTGGTTGTTGAAAAACTCACCGAAGTTCTTCATATACATACGGCATTTGTTGACATCTACCACGGTAACCGCACTGTTTAACATAACCTCAATCTCAGAAGCTACATTTTTTACTGCATTCATAACATCAGACAGCTTGCCGACGCCTGACGGCTCGATGATAACACGATCCGGCTGATATTTGGTCAGAACTTCCTCGAGGGAACGTCCAAAATCGCCGACCAGAGAACAGCAGATACAGCCGGAGTTCATCTCACGGATCTCGATGCCAGCGTCTTTTAAAAAACCGCCGTCAATGCCGATCTGTCCAAATTCATTTTCAATCAGAACGACTTTCTCGCCTGAAATTGCTTCTTTTAAAAGCTGTTTAATAAACGTAGTCTTTCCTGCACCCAGGAAACCGGAAATAATATCAATCTTTGTCATTTTACTTACCTTCTTTTCTGTACAAATGTGTACTGACTGTAAATCATTGTCCGCCCGGTACCTGGCATCCCGGCAATGCATAGCTTTACATCGCCCGAATCTGCCGAAGTTCCGATCAGCCACTTATTATTTTACACAAATACCTAGTAAAGTCAAGCATCTGCAATCCTTTCTCACTTTCCAGGTTACTGGGCATATGTGAACAGTAACGTTCTTAGCCTCACATAGATATGCAGCCTTTTTTGAGACCAAAAAACGCCCTATAAAGACACAGTAATCGTCCGCTTCCAGCTCGCCCCAGCATACACTGCCGTGATAAGCTCTGCCAGCCAGAACGCGTGCCAGACACCGGTAGGACCGATGATCCGGCTGAGCACACATGCGATCGGAATGATAATCACGGCATAGCGCATCAGGGAAATTTTCAGAGATTTAAGTCCCATTCCAAGTCCCTCAAACGCGCCGGAAGCAATGACGGAAACCGTTGACATGACAAAGCCCGGGCTGATGATCCGGAGCGCCGTTCTGCCGATCTCCACCGTCGAAGGTGTCTGCGTAAACAGCCCCATCAGGAAATCCGGCACCAGCTCGCCAAGCAGGGTTCCCACTGTCATGATAATGCCAACAATCATAAGGGCCGCGCGGAAGATCTTTTTCACCCTCTCCTGCTCGCCTGCACCGTAATTGTAACCGATCAGCGGGCGCATTCCCTGCACCACGCCGCTGGCTCCCTGATAAAGCAGTGCCTGCAGCTTGTAGTAAACACCCAGCACCAGAATATATACCTGCGAAAATGGTGCCAGAATCGCATTGAGCGCCGTCAGAAGCAGGGATGTCAGCGCCATATTGAGTGTTGCCGCGATTCCGACTGAATACATACCTCCGCAGATCTCCTTCGACGGACGCATTTCCCGCAGCGAAATCTCCACATTTAACGGTTTCACATGGTTTAAAATCAAATAAAACAGCAGCGACGCCGTCTGCCCGATTCCTGTCGCCCACGCCGCACCGCAGATTCCCAGTTCCGGCATGGGGCCTAATCCAAAGATAAAGATCGGGTCCAGCACGATATTGACGCCGCATCCAATCAAGACGGCTGCCATCGATATTTTCATCTTTCCAACCGACTGGTAGACCTTTTCATATGCCATTCCCATCGTGTCGATCGTTGAAAACAGAAACACATTGTAAAAATACGTCAGTCCGTAGGAAATCGTTACCTCATCGCTCGTAAACATCCGCAGGAAATACGGAATCACCGCCATTCCTAAAATCGTTAAAATCATTCCATGTAAGGCACTTAAAAATACTCCCTGCGATGCTGTCTGGTTCGCCATCCGTGTTTTTCCTTCGCCAAGGCGTCTCGCCACCATCGCATTGATACCAACGCCAAACCCAACCCCGGCTGCGTGCGCGAGGTTCTGGATCGGATAGACAAGCGAAACCGCCGTCATCGCGTCCTCACTGATCATTGCCACGAAAATGCTGTCCACGATATTGTAGAGTGCCCCGGCGATCATCGATATGATGACCGGGATTCCCATCGAAAGCAGCAGCGGGACAACTGGTTTTTCCTTCATGTAGGTCTGATCCATTTTTCCATCTCCATTCCCTTTTTTATTTTTCACTTTTCATGAGCGTTTCTGATACATTCTTCGCAGAAAGAAAACACCTGGGTTTCTTCTGAAAAGCATTTCTTATCAAATAAAAAAGAGACTACGGACTTTACTGTTTATCTCAGAAACAGTACAAACCCTATAGTCTCTTTAACGCTTAGACAAGCTATTCGATTTTCGTTTTCTATCGCCGACCAGCAACTCTGCAAGCTTTTGCTGGCGATCTGCCCATTCCGGCAACCGAATATTATTATAACCGCAAGCCATTTTATTTGTCAACCACTCCCTGGCAAATCATCGCGGCAAATTCCTGCTGCCACCACGTTTTCTTACGGCACTTTCGGTTCCAAAAGTGCCTACCCGTGAACAGAAACATGAGCATACAGAATGTGTATGTTCTACAAAAAACATCCTATTTGCGGGCAGTAGCAGCTATCCCTCTCTGTATCAGCGAAAAAAGCAGAAACGCCGCCAGATCCACCACAACAACGCTCGCGCCCGCCGGTGTTGAGTACGTGTAGGACAGCACCATTCCTCCAAAGAAACAGATCAGCGACAGAATCCCCGATGCGATGACCACCCCCCGGAAGCTCTTGAACACCCGCATGGAGGTCAGAGCCGGGAAAATAATCAGACTGGAGATCAGCATCGCGCCCATCATCCGCATTCCAATCACGATCGTGATCGCGGTCAGAACCGCTATCAGCACGTTATAGAGCGACACATTGACGCCGGTCGCCTTGGCAAAGCTCTCATCAAAGGTAACCGCAAATACTTTGTTATAGCAAAAAAGATATAATCCAAGCACCACCATGGAAAGCACCGCTGCAAACTGGACATCTTCCCGGCTCATCGCGAGAATGCTTCCAAACATATAGCTGCTGACATCGGTCGTCATACCGGTTGTCAGGGAAGTTACGATAATACCGATTGCAAGCGCACTGGCCGAGATCATCGCAATCGCAGCGTCACTCTTTACTTTTCCATGTTCCGTGATCCGCAGCAGGAAAAATGCCGCCAGCACGACCACCGGAATCGAAACCTTTAAAGGTGACCAGCCTGCCGCCAGTGCGATCGAAAGGGATCCGAACGAAACATGGGATAAACCGTCTCCAATCATTGAGTAGCGTTTGAGCACCAGGCTGACCCCCAGCAGAGAGGCGCAGAGAGAGACTAAAAGACCGCCGATCAGCGCCCGCACCATAAACGGGTATGATAACATTTCAGATATAATTCCCATCTTCTACACCTCCTTCTCCGCATTTCTGTCTTTCAAATGCTGTTTCGTTTCAGAATCAGTTTCCGAACCCATTTCCGGCTTCTGCATCTTCCTGATTCCATCCTTCTGCATCGGCACTCCGCATCTGTGCCCCAGAGTTGCCAGCTCTTCCCGTCCCAGGAAAGAATGAGCAATCTCACTCTTCACATATTCTTTCATCGTACCCCAGAACAGCGGCTTCTGCCGCATCTGCAAAATTTTTCCTCCCTGATGCACAATATTTGCCATATCATGGGAAACCATCAGGATTGCAACCTTTTCTTCCTGATTCAGTTTCCGGATCAGCTGGTAAAAGTCCAGAATCGCCGACGGATCGAGTCCCGTGATCGGCTCATCGAGAATCAGCAGCTTATCCGTCGCACAGAGCGCCCGCGCGATCAGAACACGCTGTTTCTGACCGCCGGAAAGCTCTCTGAAACAGCTTTTTTCCAGATCGCGGATTCCCAGACGATCCAGATTTGCCCGCGCCTCTTTCTTTTCTTTCATCGAATAAAACGGGCGGCTGCCGCGTTTTCCCAGGCACCCGGAGATAACCACCTCAAACACAGTCGCTGGAAAGTCCTTCTGCGCGTCGGTCTGCTGCGGCAGGTAACCAATACCGGCTTTTTTTAATTCTTCCGAATATTCAATCCTGCCCGAAGTCGGTTTTAAAAGTCCCAGAATGCCCTTCATCAGGGTACTTTTTCCCGAACCATTTTCCCCGACAATGCAGATGTAATCGCCCTCATTTACCTCCAGGTTCACATCCAGCACCGCATCCTGGTTTTCATAACCAAAACCTACATGCTCACATTTTAAGAGTAATCCCATCTATAATTCCTTTCACTACTGCTCTACTCTTCTATTGTCATAAACATTCACCATGGCTAAAGACTTTTTCCCATAATCATCTATTCTTTTTATGACAATCCCTTTTTCAAGTTCTTTACGTTCTGCTCCATCAATTCCAGATAGGTAACACCCGAATCAAACTGGTGTCTCGTCACATTGTGGCAGGAGTGGAACAACAGTGGTTCCGCGCCCGTCTCTTCCCCGATGATCTCCGCCACGCGCGGGCTGGAAAGCTCCAGGTAATAGACAGCTGGTATCTGTTCCTCCCGCACCTTATCGATCAGGTAGGCGATGGTCTTGGCACTCGGCTCCGTATCCGTACTGCATCCTGAAAATGCCGCCCTGTATTCCAGCCCATACTCATCGAAAAAGTACCGGAGTGGAAATTTATCACCGAAAACGACGAGACGGCGCTTGGCATGGGAGACAACTTCTCTGAATTCTGCATCCAATTCCGTCAATTTATCCTGATAGGACGCGCAGTTTTCCGCATAGGAAGCCGCGTGCGCCGGATCTTCCTGTGCCAGCACCTCCGCCAGCACGCCGGCCAACTTTTTCGCATTGACCGGGGACGTCCAGATGTGCTCGTCATATTCAATCTCGACGCCGTGACCATCGTCCTCATCCAGATACTCTTGAGCGTGATCTTCATCATGAACCGCCACATCTTCCATATCATGCTCATCCTCGCTGTGAATATGCTCTTCTGTGTCGTGTTCTTCTTCACTGTAAACATGGTCCTCTGGCTCATGTTCTTCTTCACTGTGAGCATGATCTTCCGACTCATGATCGTGATCACCCGCATGAACTGTTCCATCCGCATGAACATGCGTATGTCCATGATCGTGCGCCTCTCCATCTTCCATGCCCTCGACGATCTCCTCCTGCACTACATCCACGCAGTCCATCATCGTCACGACGCGCTTCGGTCCGGTGCCTTCCCCGAAGGAATCAAGCACCTGCGAAAGCCACTGTTCCATCGTACCGCCGTTGCAGACTAACAGATCTGCATTCTGGATCGTGATCATGTCCGCCGGCGTCGGCTCGAACGAATGGCTATCCATGCCCGCCGGAACGACCATCGTCAGCCGGATCGAATCCCCGGCAATCTGCCGGAGGAAATCGTAATACGGAAATAGCGTCGTCACAACGTTTAAGCGCGTATCACCAGACGCCTCTGCCCCTTTTAACGGATTCGACGATGAATCAGACGATGCAGTTCCCCGCCGTGGCGTACACGCTGTAAGAACACAGGAAAAGGCAATCAAAAAAGCAAGCATCCATGATATCCATTTACATTTAAATCCATTCTTGTGTTTTACCATATTTCTTTTTTACCCTTAACTTCTTCTATTTCAGTAAATGTTTTTCAATAAACATTTCGAATTACTATTTCAAATATCATTTTCTTTCACAACTGTTTCTCTTTTCACAGCTATGAACAAACACAGACACTACTCCATTCTTCCATGTGACTCATTCTTTTTCTTCACAATCTCCGCTACTTCCGACGGATGTGCCACAACATACTGCGGGTGGCAGCCTTCCAGCTCTTCCCTGTTACGGAAGCCCCAGAGCACACCGACCGTGTCCATTCCGGCATTCAGCCCAGTTTCCATATCTGTATTCGTATCGCCCAGATACAGACACTCTTCCTGTTTTATACCCAGTTCCCGGCAGATGGCGAACGCCCCGTCTGGAGCCGGTTTTTTCGGCGTTCCCGCCTGCTCGCCGCGCACCACATCAAAACATCCTTTCCCAAAGAATGTCTCAATATTCACAATTGCCTGCTCATGCGGCTTATTCGAAAGGACAGCCACATGTACCCCCATCTCTTTTAACGACGCCAGCAGTTCCCGGATACCGTCATATGGTTCTACGTCTTTCAGGCAGTATTTAGAGAAATTCTCCATATAAATCGGAAGCGACGCTTCATAATGAACCAGCTTCTCATCTCCCGCCAGCACCAGCGCGCGCTTCATCTGCATCCGGTATCCATTTCCCACGATCCGTTTCGTTTCCTCCGGTGTAACATGGCGCAGTCCGAATGCATCCAATGTTAAATTTGTCACATAAGTCAGCGCATAAACCGTATTTAAAAGAGTTCCATCCAAATCAAATATACATAAGCGGTACATTGCGTTTCTTCCTTTCTGTTTCCATCTTTTCTTGTAACTTTTTTGTTACTGTTCACGCATACGTGCTCAGTAACGGAATTTGCCGTGGCTTCGCATTTAAATACGGCAAATTCCTGCTGCCACCACGTTTTCTTACGGCACTTTCGGTTCCAAAAGTGCCTACCTGTGAACAGTACCACTTTTTCCCCTCACAGCCGATTCATACTTTCGCAGCTACAGGCAATCATCCATACAAACTCATCTTCGACCAAACATATCGCCCCTCAAATCACGATGTTTCCTGCCTCTCCTTCTGCATCTGCTCTTCACGCTCCCGCTTCGAGAACACGCATCCGCAGTAATTCTGCCGATATAGATGATACTGCGCCGACAGCTCAATCGAGCGCTTATATCCCTCTTTTTTCTTGAAATCCGACGGCAGAAATGCCACATGATACTCTTCTCCCATCGCCTGCCCGATCGTATTGAGGCGCCCGGCATTTTTGAGCGGACTGATCGTGAGGGTCGTCGTGAACCAGTCATAGCCGCCCTCGGCTGCCAGCTTCGCCGCTTCCCGGAGGCGCATCTCAAAACAAATACCGCAGCGCTCGCCGCCCTCCGGATCCTTCTCATGCCCCCGGACTGCCTCATAGTAGCATTCCGGGTCGTATTTTCCTTCTACAAACCGGATCGGATGCACCGCTGGAAGCTCCCGGATCAGCCGCTGTACCTCCTCCGTGCGCGCCTCATATTCCTCCTTCGGTGAAATATTCGGATTGTAGTAGAACACCGTAATCGAAAAATACTGCGACAGATATTCCAGTACGTAGCTGCTGCACGGCGCACAACAGCTGTGGAGAAATAAAGTCGGAACTCTGCCGTCCCGGACTGCTGCATCCAGCACTTTTTCCATTTCTTTCTGATAATTCCGTTTCGCCGTCTGTGTCTTTCTGTCTGGCGGATTTTTCATTGGTTCCGACATTTTTCTCTCCTCTTTCTATAAGTTCCCATCTGTCCGTGCATTTTCCATCCAGCACACGATACTTCTATCCGAAACGCTTCTTTCCTGACAAACATCATTTCCATCCTTAGACGTCATATGAAGATATGCACAATAATTCATATTCTTCAAAACTTGAAAAAGCAGCCTGTACCCACGGACGGGTACAAACTGCTTTATCTTTTTATTAAACCTTTCAGGAAATTCCAAACAAATTTCCCTTTTTATCAAAATGATACAACTCTTACAGGAAATCGCGAATCCGTTTGCTCCGGACCGGATTTCTTAATTTACGAAGTGCTTTTGCCTCGATCTGGCGGATACGCTCTCTCGTTACGTTGAATGCTTTTCCGACCTCTTCCAGGGTTCTCGGATGTCCGTCCTCCAGACCAAACCGGAGAATAATAACCTGACGCTCTCTCTCCTTCAGGTCTCCAAGCAATGCATCGATATGCTCACGCAGCATAACAGATTCTACATTCCCTTCCGGCGTTACCACATTGCCGTCCGCTACGAAATCACCCAGATTGGAATCGTCTTCCTCACCGATCGGGGTTTCCAGGGAAGCTGGCTCACGTGCGATCTGCATGATCTCCATGACCTTATCCTCGGACATGCCAAGCGCCTCGGAAAGCTCTGCCACCGACGGCTCATAGCCCAGTTCCAGCGTCAACTTACGCTGCATCTTGGACATCTTGTTGATCGTCTCTACCATATGCACCGGGACACGGATAGTTCTCGCCTGATCCGCCAGAGCCCTTGTAACAGACTGACGAATCCACCAGGTCGCATATGTACTTAACTTATAACCCTTTGTATAATCAAACTTCTCAACGCCCTTAATAAGACCCAGATTGCCTTCCTGGACCAGATCCAGGAAGCTCATGCCGCGTCCTGTATAGCGCTTTGCAATGCTGACAACCAGGCGCAGGTTTGCCTCAATCAGGCGCTCTTTTGCATTCACATCACCCTCTGCTTTGCGCTTTGCAAGGCGGATCTCCTCCTCCGCGCTCAGAAGCGGAACGGTACCGATCTCTTTCAGGTACATGCGGACCGGATCTTCCGTGCCGATTCCCTCTAACAGATCGATCGCATCCAGATCGATATCCTCTTCCTCGTTCTTGAGGAATTCATCATCCACATCATCATCGAGCATCGAATCATTTTCCTTGAGGATCGAATCATCGATCACCTCCGGAATGACATCAATATTATTCTGCTCCAGATAATTGTAAATCTGCTCCATCTGCTCTGTCTGCAGATTATCGCCCATAAAAAAGTTATTGATCTCTGTCACGTCCAGCGCGTTCTGCTTGGACTTTGCTAACTCTACCAGTTTCCTTAACTTACCTAAAAAATTTTCTTTCTCCACGAATTAACGTCCTTTCGATTTATTTCGCTTAGAAGTTTCTTTATATCTAACGTGATATTGTCCCTCGATTGTTTGTGTGCTTTTATTTCCCTGCACCTTTCCCTGCAATATCCCGAAAGTACATTATATACGATTAAATTCTATTTTTCAACAATTTTCGAAATTTTTCGATCTATTTCTATTTAGACAGTTACTGTTCACGCATACGTGCCCAGTAACGCAATTTGCCGTGGCTTCGCATTTAAATACGGCAAATTCCTGCTGCCACCACGTTTTCTCACGGCACTTTCGGTTCCAAAAGTGCCTACCCGCGAACCGTAACTTCAGGAACCCTGATCGCAATCTCTCTTGGTTTATTTTCAATCACGACCTCTGTCTGGCTTCCGCCAAACTCACCGTCCAGCGACCAGTCCACCAGCTCCTCCGACTGTACCGTCAGTTTCGAGGTGCGGAACTTGAATACGCATTCATTTTCGCCCTCTCTCTGAATCAGATAAGCAGCAATACTTGCAATGTCAAGCGGCGTGCGCGGTTTCCGGACCAGAAGCACCTCAAACTCCCCGTCATCCAGCGCCACGTCCATACCAACCAGTCCTTTAAAACCTCCGATCGAGGTCGTATTGGTCACCATTCCCAGAATAAATTCCTCTTCCACTTCTCTCTGCTCCCCCAGATGTTCCCACGTAAGGCGCATCCGGTAGGATTTAAGCCCTGTCAGGCGTTTGATGGCTTCCAGCATATATGCCTGATGCCCCAAAATATTTTTCGTCTCCTGCGGGGTCGAATAGGATACCTCCGTAAATGCTCCGAACGCCGCCACATAGACGAAATACCGGTTTTTGCCGAATACACCGACATCCACCAAAAATGGTTTTCCCAGCGCAGCTGTCTGCGCCGCTTTCCGCATATTTTTCGGAAGTCCCAGACTGGATGCGAAATCATTCGTGGAACCCGACGGGATATATCCTAACTCCGGGCGCTTTTCCGGGGTGATCGTCATCAGCCCCGATACCACCTCGTTGAGCGTACCGTCCCCGCCGCTGCACACGACCAGTTCCTTCGTTTTCGCACGTGCCGCCTGATACTCCGCATCCTTCGGGCCCTGCGTAATATAAACAGACGGTCCATAGCCCGCCTTTACAAAACTATCTAAAATTTCAAGAAGACGACTTCGAATCTGTTCTTTGCCAGATCTCGGATTGATGATAAAAAGCATTTTTTTCATAATCGCCCTTTCTCCTGCTCCCCCACACTAACAGTATTTCATATTAATATATTTGTATACACGCGAAATGCATTGGGGATCGGATAGCGATCCTGCAGCTCCGCCCGGCGCACCATCAAAACTGTTTTATCCTGATAGCCGGATGCCCGTTTCAGGCGGATTCTGCGTCCGCACATATGCCATTCAACATGGGAAAAAATGTGGACTGCATCCGGCAGATCCTCGGTTTCCTTGATATCCGCCTCCGCGATCCCCAGTTCTTTCGCTGCCTCCGCCGCACTCTTTTTTCCGTCCAGATTGACATATTCGTAGAGGGACGCCAACAATCCCTTGCTGCTGCGCTTGCGGATCGCCACCGTATCCTCCCACTCAATCAGGCAGACCGTTTTTTCCTCGATCCGGCGCGGCTTTTTCGGCGGCTTGACCGGATATTGCTCCTCCTCTCCCCGCCGGTGCGCCAGACAAAGGGATTCCAACGGGCACTTCTCACAGAGCGGACGTCCGCCCGGGATGCAGACAAGCGCGCCCAGCTCAATCCATGCCTGATTATATTCACCTGGATGAAATAACTCTTCTGACCGTAATGCCGTGGAAACCTCACCGGCATCATCACCGACTGACAAATAGGAATCTCTCTCCTCCGTCCGGCGCACAAGTTCCGCCTCCAGGCGCCGCTCATATTTCTTTCGAAGCGCCGGCTTCGTGCTGTCCTGTGGGTCAGCAAACAGGCGTGTCAGAACACGCACCACATTTCCATCCAGCGCCGGAGCCGGCAGATCATACGCGATCGACGCAACTGCCCCAGCTGTATAACTTCCGATGCCCGGAAGTTTCAATATCTCATCCCGCGACGCCGGCATCTGACCGCCGTAGTCTTCCATCAGGCAGACCGCTGCCTTTTTTAGGTTCCGGGCTCTGGAATAATACCCAAGTCCCTCCCACAGCTTCAAAAGCCGCTCTTCGTCCACCTGCGCGAGCGAGGTGATGTCCGGGAGTGCTTCCATAAAACGGGCAAAGTACGGTTTGACCGCCTCTACCCGTGTCTGCTGCAGCATGATCTCCGAAATCCAGACCGAATACGGTTCCGGATTCTCCCGCCACGGAAGGAGCCGCCGGTTTTTCCGGTACCAGGAGAGCAATGGAGCGCCGGATGCCGCCAGCCTCTCTTCTTCCGCATAAGGTATTTCCCCCTCTAAAGGCTTCAACGACGCATAAAAATCTTTATACATATCCGTAAATGCCCCGGACAGATACCTCTCCTGAGATCACCTTGCACACCTTTCCGTCTTCTGTGCGGACCAGCAGTTCGCCCATCTCGTCAATTCCGAGCGCCATGCCCGTATACTCATTGCCCGGAGACAGGACGCGCACCTGTGTACCGCAGTTTGCCAGACGGCTGTTATAAACGTCCATCAAGGATTTCATGTTCTGGTTTTCCATGAATTTATCATAATATCCCTCATACGCACGCATGATCGCGGCGATAAGCTGGCTGCGGCGCACTTCTTTTCCTGTCTCCAGATACAGAGACGTTGCCACATCCCGAATCTCCTCCGGGAACTCGTGATTTGCCACGTTGATACCAATACCAGTCACGATATAATTAATACACTCTAATTCCGTGCTCATCTCGGTCAGGATACCGCAGACCTTCTTTCCATTGACGACGATATCGTTCGGCCACTTGATCTTTGCCTCCAGATCACAAACCTCCCGAATCCCGTCGGCAACTGCCAGAGCCGCCACCAGCGTCAGCATCGACGCGCAGGTCGGAGGAAGCTCCGGGCGCAGAAGCAGGCTCATCCAGATGCCGACGCCATGCGGCGCCGCCCAGCTTCTTCCACGGCGTCCCTTTCCCATCGACTGATAATCCGCGACTGCCAGCGTACCGTGCGGGGCATCTTTCTCCGCCGCTTTCTTGATCTCGGTATTGGTTGAATCCGTCTCGTCAAAATATAAAATATTTTTTCCAGCCCACTCGCTGTCGATGCTGCTCTCCAGCTCTGCCTGGCTGAGAACATCGCCCAGGAAACGCAGCCGATAACCGCGGTTCCGGACCGCCTCTATCTCATATCCTTCTGCCTCCAACTGTTTGATAACTTTCCAGACTGCCGTCCGTGATACATTTAAACGCTCACAGATCTCCTGTCCGGACAGGTAATCATCCGTTTCTTTTAACATTCGCAAAACTTCTGTTTTCACTTTTATTACCCCCACCATATTGTAAGTGTACTGACAATACATAAAAGGAACAATCCTGCTCCCACTGCCATCAGGATCATTCCGCCGGTCCGCAGATGCTTTCTTCCCCTTCCCCGGCGATAGCGGTCATAGCCATTGGCAAAATTCAGTACCGCCGCCAGAAGAAAGATTACCGGAAACAAAATCCGGTTTTCATCCGGGTTCAGAAACGCAAGAACCGCAAATATCACAATCAATATACCCACTACGATATGAAGTATATCCAGGGCAAACGCGATATTCGCGCTTTTCTTTCTTTTTTCCTGCAGGTTCAACGCATCCACTCCTTACTTATATTCGCAAACAACAGCTTCATTCTTCATATAGCACATAGCTTCTTGCATATACCCTTTCATCAACATATATGGGTATACATATCACTATGGGATATTATACCGAATGTCCGCAGGCTTGTCAAAAAAGAAATCGAAAAAGGCTGCGGTTCCTGCTTTACATAACCACCAGCCTTTTCTTATACCTTCTTTTTATAACTTAGAGCCGCTCACTCCCGGCTACTCTGCCTTTTGACCATCCGCGCCAACTTCTGTCAGACCCTTTACCAGACCGGCAATGCCCTGGATCTCGGACGGGATGATGATCTTTGTTGCCTTGCCGTCCGCTGCTTTGGCAAATGCCTCCAGGCTCTTGAGCTGCAGCACTGCATTGTCCGCGCCTGCTTCCTTGATGAAGCGAAGTCCGTCTGCTTCCGCTTTCTGGACTTTGAGGATCGCTTCCGCCTCACCTTCTGCCTCGCGGATCATCTTTTCCTTCTGTGCTTCTGCACGCAGGATCGCCGCTTCCTTCTCTGCTTCTGCTTCCAGAATCGCGGACTCTTTCTTACCTTCGGCTACCAGGATCGTCGATTTCTTCTCGCCTTCGGCACGGAGAATGGACTCACGGCGCTCACGCTCTGCCTTCATCTGTTTCTCCATCGCATCCTGAATAGCTGCCGGAGGAATGATATTTTTCAACTCAACACGGTTTACCTTGATTCCCCACGGGTCTGTCGCCACATCGAGTGCAGCGCGCATCTTCGTGTTGATCGTCTCGCGGGAGGTTAAGGTCTGGTCAAGTTCGAGATCACCGATGATATTTCGAAGGGTGGTCGCCGTCAGGTTCTCGATCGCCATGATCGGGTTCTCAACACCATACGCAAACAGCTTCGGATCCGTGATCTGGAAAAATACAACCGTATCAATCTTCATCGTAACGTTATCTTTCGTGATAACCGGCTGCGGTGCAAAATCTACAACCTGCTCTTTTAAAATGACTCTTTTTGCCACGCGGTCAATGAACGGCACCTTGAAATGCACGCCAACCGACCATGTCTCCAGATAAGCACCCAGACGCTCTACGACTAATGCCTGTGCCTGCGGCACAATCCGGATACAGGATGACAAAATCAGAAGTACTACAATTGCAATGACAAGAAAACTGATAACTGCTCCCATATTTCCTACTCCTCCTTACATTTGCTGACAATCAGCTTGACGCCGCTGACCGCCTGAATCTGTACCATCGTATCCTTCGGAATCCGGCTTCCATCCGCCGAGCGTGCCGTCCATTCCTGACCGGACACCATCGCCGTCCCTCTCGCCTCGTCGTTATCAATCTCTGCGGTTACCCGCGCTTTTTTACCCACCAGCGCGTCCACATTGGTCCGCACCGTCTTCTGATTGATATACCGGAGTGCCAATGGTCTTGTTGAATACAAAAGAAGGAATGAAACAACGACAAACACTGCCATCTGGATGTAAAGATTCACTCCCGCGATCGACAGGACACACGCAATCAGAGCGCCTCCAGCAAACCAGATCGAAGTCAGCGCCATCGACGCTGCTTCCAGCCCGATACACACTACAAACACCGCCAGCCAGACACACCATACTGCCATGTCATCCCCTCCTTCCATATAGGTCTTTTGACCCTGATATCTTAAAACTAGTATACGATATTTTCTGACATTTATCAACCAATCAGCTCTGTTTTTGAACTTACGGTTTTATTACAAACTTCTTAATGGAACATATCGATCTGCAGTTCAATTTATTTCTTCACAGCTCTCTATTTGCACAAACTATCCGGCTTAAAACATTGTTTCAAAAAATGCAATTTACTGCCGTCTCTGCCGTGCCGTCTCAAACAGCAGCACCGAAGCCGCCACCGCTGCATTGAGGGATTCAACCTTTCCAGCCATCGGAATCCTCACCCACGCGTCAGCAAGCGCCGCCGTCTCCTCGGTCAGACCATTTGCCTCATTTCCGATCAGGAAGCCGGACGGACCTGTATAATTTTCTTCTTCGTAGTTATGTTTCCCCTTTAAATGTGCCGCATAGAGGCGGATTCCCTGCTTTTTTACTTCCCCGATCGTCTGATGCAGGTCGTCCGTGTAGATAAACGGCACCCGGTAGATCGAGCCCATCGTGGAACGGATGACCTTCGGGCTGTAAATATCAGCTGAACCACGGTCAAGAATGATGCCTGTCACACCCGCCCCCTCTCCGGCACGCAGGATTGTTCCCAGATTACCCGGATCCTGCAGCGTCTCCAGAATCACAAGCTCCGGTGCCTTTCCGTCCGGGCTATTTTTCAGCACATCTGAGAGCTGATAAGAAAACTGTTCCGCTACCGCCAGGATACCCTGCGGTGTCTGGGTGTCCGACATATGGCGCATGACCTCATCCGTCACCGTCTCATACCGGCAGCCAGCCAGCAGTTTTTCTGCTCTTTCCCCCTGCTGGCGCAGAAAATTTTCCGACACATAGACTTCGCGGCGTCTCTCCACCGGCAGTTCCCCGAACATCTTCGGACCTTCCACCAAAAAGACGCCCTGTTCCCGTCTTGCTTTTGCTTTCTTTGCAAGCGCCGTCACCGCTCTGACACGGGCGTTGCCCGTGCTCGCGATCACAGGCTGCCTCCTGCCGCTTTCGTCTCCGGCACTCCGTAAACGCAATCCTCATCCAGTGTTTCCAGCTCCTCCAGCCACAGGCGGCTGCACGCATCGCTCGGCATACGCAGGTCGCCGCGCGGCGATACTGCAGCAGAACCTACCTTCGGACCATCCGGCAGGCAGGAACGCTTAAACTGCTGGTTGAAGAAACGGCGGTAGAACACCTTCAGCCATTTAAGGATCGTTTCCTTATCATAAGCACCGTCAAATGCCTGACGCGCCAGGCGGTAAATCTTGCCCGGACGGTAGCCGAATCTTAATATATAGTAGAGATAGAAATCATGCAGCTCATAAGGACCAACCAAATCCTCCGTTTTCTGTGCGATCTTTCCATCCTCCTCCGGCGGCAGAAGCTCCGGGCTGACCGGCGTATCCAGTACATCCAGCAGAATATCAGAAAGCTCTTTCTCGCCACAGGTATCTGCATAATAGCGCACCAGATGGCGCACCAGCATCTTCGGAACCGAGCAGTTGACACCGTACATCGACATATGATCGCCGTTGTAGGTCGCCCAGCCAAGCGCCAGCTCCGACATATCGCCGGTGCCGATGACAAGACCGCCGATCTTATTGGCAAGATTCATCAGAACCAGCGTCCTCTGGCGTGCCTGTGAATTTTCATACGTTACATCATGAACCGACGGATCCTGTTCAATGTCACGGAAATGGATAGTAACTGCCTCTCGGATATCGACTTCTTTCAAGGTTGCACCCAGCTTTTTCGTGAGCTGGCAGGCATTCTGGTACGTCCGGTCAGTCGTACCAAAGCACGGCATCGTCACAGACAGGATATTTTCACGCGGAATCCCCAGCAGATCAAAGGCGCGCACGGTTACTAAAAGGGCCAGCGTTGAATCCAGACCGCCTGAAATACCAACGACAGCATGGCGGCATCCGGTATGTTTGAGACGTTTTTTCAATCCCATCGCCTGGATCGAAAGGATCTCCTCGCAACGGCGGTTCCGGCTGCCCGCATCGTGTGGGACAAACGGGGTCGGATCAATCGCGCGCTCCAGCGCAAGCGGTTTCCGATCCAGCGTAAAGCTTACAAACCGGTAATCCTCACGGCCTTCTGTCTGATAGGTCGTCATCCGGCGGCGCTCACATTCCAGACGTTCCAAATCGATATCTGCGTAGATCGTCTGATTCTCAAATCGCGCTGACTCCGACAGGATATTGCCATTCTCAGCGATAATATTCTGGCCGCCAAAAACGAGATCCTGGGAAGACTCTCCCTCGCCCGCATTGGCGTAAATATACGCACAGAGCAGCCGCGCCGACTGACCGCTGATCAGACTTCTGCGGTACTCGCTCTTGCCTGTCACCTCATCGCTGGCAGAACAGTTGACGATCACCGTTGCCCCCGCCGACGCGTGTGCAATACTCGGTGGATTTAAAACCCAGACGTCCTCGCAGATCTCCGCCCCCACGACGAGATTTTCCACATTGTCACAGGAAAATAAAAGCTTCATTCCCATTGGCACCTGATAACCGTCCCAGGAAACGTCGATTATCTTTTCCCAGCCCGGGTTGAAATAACGTCCCTCATAAAATTCAGAATAGTTTGGAATCCATCTCTTCGGAACCAGACCAAGCAGCTTTCCATCCTGGATCGCCGCTGCCACATTGTACAATTTATTGTTGTATTCCCACGGAAGTCCTACAAATACAAGCATTGAATCGCCAGCTGTAAAGGCGATCAGCTTCCTAAGCTCTTCCTTTGCCTTCGCCAGCAGCGATTTCTGGATAAACAGCTCACCGCACGTATATCCCGTCAGCACCAGCTCTGGAAATACCATAATCGAAGCGCCCTTTTTGCGCCCCTCCTCTATCTGTTCACAAACCTGTTCCCGGTTGTACTCTACATCTGCCACCTTCACTTCCGGTGTTGACGCGGCAACCCGGATAAAGCCATCTCTTATCATATGGTTTGTCTCCCTTATAAATAATTTTTAAAAACATAGCAACTGTTCAATAGGTCTGCGCATTTACTGCGCTGACCGTACGAAAACATGGATCAGCAGGCAAAAATCCCATTGCCGTAGGCAATTTTAAATGGATTTTTGCGCGTGACTGTGAAGGTACTGAACAGTTACGAATTTATTGTAGCTGTCACTATACAAAAAGTCAAACATATATAAAAAGAGAGCCGCTTTTCCCCCACAGAAAGCAGCTCTCCGGTCACGTTCACAACCGTTACATTAAATAGTTTGATTGCTGTATGTAAATATACCACTCTTTTCCAATTTTGTCAACGTCACTTTTGTCATTTTGCACAATAAATCATTTTCTTTTTTCGACAAGAAAAAGCAATTTTCACAGTTCTTTTTTACAAATCTTTCCGCTTTCAGTCTTTGAAAACTCCTTTAGCAAGGCAAATTCGCGCGGGATCTCATAATCTGCCAGTCTTTCCGCCAAAAATTCCCAAATTGCCATATTGGTACAACCACATTTCCCGCTGTCACTTCCGACATTTTCTAGTATATCGGAATTTCAAAAGATTGCCAAACTTGTACCACTGAAGGTTTACAAATTGTTTTTCTTTTTACTCAACTGCCAGAACGGATATTTCACGATACCGGGTGTGTTATTGTTTTGTCATTGTGACATACTCCCTCCACTTAGCCAACGCTGGAAGTGGGGGCTTCTCGTTCGATTGCCCTATTGGGCAAAGCATAGGCGAGCTATCCCCGTGTGTCCCACGGTTCTGTTATTATGAGCGGGACTGTTTCGTATCTACGAAGTCCCGAACAAAATCTACGTTTTGGGCGGGAGATCAGGAAATTTTTCTTTCTGTTTCAAGTTCAACTCCCGATATCCTCAAGCCTTCCCTGCAAATATTGATAGCTGCATTCTCATCACGGTTCATCTGATTTCCGCAGGTGCAGCTATACATACGGTCTTCCAGTTTTAGATCTTTTTTGAGTTTTCCGCAGCAGCTGCAGATTTTTGAACTGGGATACCACTTATCAATACGAACCAGTTTCTTACCGGCACGTTCTAATTTGTAGGAAAGAAAATCCGTAAACATTCCCCATCCATTATCATGAACACTCTTTCCAAACCTTGAATCCTGGCTCATTTCTTTCATATTCAAAGATTCTATGCACACAAGATCATAAAAATTGGTTATCTTTCTGGATTCCTTGTGCAGATAATCTTTCCGCTGACGTGCAATATGAGCATGGAGTCTGGCTATTTTCTTTTTCTGTTTCATGTAACGGCTGCTTCCCCTTTCGCAATGACTCAGCCTGCGCTGCTCCCTTGCAAGTTTTTCCTGGGCTTTTCGGAAAAAGTGAGGATAGTCTGCATGAGCTCCATTGGAATCTACATACAATTCACTCATGGAAAAATCAAGTCCGATTGCGGTTTTTACAGACCTGATTTCATGTTCCGCTTCTTCTGCCGCATACAGTAATGATACATAATACTTGTCATCTGCTTCCTGGCTGACGGTGGCACCCTTCAATATATAACTATCATCAATATTCCGATGCTGTTTTATGTGAATCCAACCTGCTTTCGGAAGTTTCAGTTTACCACTCTGCAAAGTAATATTTCCATTTACACAGTTTGTCGTATAACTTCTTACCGGATTCTTTTTTGACTTGAACTTCGGAAAACCAACCGAAGAATCTCGAAAGAAGTTCTTGTAGGCTGTCTGCAGATGCAGCTGTGCATTACACAATGCCAGGCTGTCTACCTCCTTCAGCCACGGAAACTCCGCCTTATACTTTGCAGGCGTAACCTTTAATACTTTTCCGGTTTTCTCATAATATTCTTTCTTCTCTACCAGCATCCGGTTATACACGAAACGCACACAGCCAAATGTCCTTGCAAATAATTCTTTTTGAGATTTATTCGGGTAAATCCGAAAACGGTACACGATGTTCACTCTTATTTTCTCCCTGCGTTTCTATGTACTGGCGGATGACCTCAATGGGTGCACCACCAGCACTTAACAGGCAAAAACTCTGGCTCCAGAACATTTCTTTCCAAAGCTTCTGCCGAATCTCCGGATACTCCTTTTTTTTATCAAGCGGCTGCTTGCGCTTTTATACGCATTAATAAATTTGCTGAGTTCCGATTTCGGATGGGCCCGGAACATAATATGAACATGATCCCGATCATGATTCCATTCCTCTAATGTAACATGATACTTCGGAGCGATATATTCAAAAATCTCCCGGGTCCGATCAGAAACAGGATCCGTCAGTACCTTTTTTCGGTATTTTATAACCAGAATCAAATGATAATAGAGTAAAAATACTGAGTGTGCATTACTATCTAATTTTCTCATAAAATCAGCCTTTCCTTTTGCTTTCGACTGATTATATTATAACACAAGAACACTTGTTTGTCTATGTCTTTTAGAACATTTGTTCTCACATGTTTATTTTCATTTATGTGCACAGATATGTGCAGTTTTAATATGCCAGATATTGCATGATTTTCCCAAAAGGCAATTCATCTCACCACCTAGAGAGTATGGGAGAATTCTTGCAAAGTGTTGTTAAACGGTTGCTTTTCACTTCCGATGAATTTATAATAACGCCATAGGTTACAGTCTGAAACCAATCCCCGACGCAATGCGGACCAGGGGCGGACATTATAAACCGACACAGGAGGATACCGCCAAATGATTACCATTCAAAATCCGCTGACCTTTACTTCCTCTTATCCGCCCAAACGGTTAGGAGCTATCTCCGATCTGCTTTTTTTCGATATCGAGACGACCGGCTTTTCCGGCGACTACGCCTCGGTCTATCTGATCGGCTGCGTCTGGCACGACGGAAACACCTGGATTCTGACCCAGTATTTTGCCGAGACGAGGGATGCGGAGGAAGAGGTTCTCGACGCTTTTTTTGCACTTCTCCGGACAAAGCGCATCCTCGTCCATTTCAACGGCGACGGGTTTGACATTCCATTTCTGACGAAACGCTGTGTTTTTTATAAAAAGGACTGGAATTTTGAAGCAGTTGAAAGTTTTGATATTTATAAGAAAATACGCCCATTAAAAAAATTGCTGGGACTTGAAAATCTGAAACAAAAAAGCATCGAGCGGTTCCTCGGCATTGCCCGCGAAGATAAGTACAACGGCGGTCAGCTCATCGAGGTTTATGGTGAATATTTACAGACGCACTCTGAACTGCTGAAACACCTTCTGATTCTCCATAACGAGGATGACTTAAAGGGAATGCCGCAGATTCTGCCGATTCTCGCCTACCCGGACTTTCTGACCGGCGATTTTTCTTTCAAAGGTTCAGAAAGCCGTGATATCCCATATGCGGACGGAAACTCAGAAAAGCACCTGCTGCTTCACTATGAAAGTCCCGTCTCTCTGACAAGCGGATTCCAGTTTTCCATCGGTGAGCTGGAGCTGTCGGCGGAAGGAAACCGCCTGACGCTCGACCTTCCATTATATTCCGGGGAACTGAAACGATTTTACAGCGATTATGAGAATTATTACTATATGATCTACGAGGACTGCGCCATCCACAAAAGTGTCGGTCAGTATGTGGATCGCTCCGCCCGCAAGAAGGCAACCGCCAAAACGTGCTACACCCGCGCAGCCGGACTGTTTGTGCCGCAGCCGCTTCTTGCAGATGGCACTCCGATGTGGCATGAATGCCTGAAAGCAGACTATAAGAGTAAGCAGCTGTTTGTGCCGTATTCAGAACAGCTTTTCACAGATCCAGAGACGGCAGTGCTGTACTTACATAATTATCTGAGAGAATTGTCCTTATAAATTACAGCACCCGTCCACGCTCTCTTATCTCCCGGATCACGTGTCCCATCCGTTTTCTCCGGACTGCCTGTTCTTTCGCCCTCTCCCGTGCAAGCAGCGCCCGGATGAACGCAAAGGTTCTCTCCTCGCCCTGCTCTTTCAGCATCGTGAGGAGATATTCCAGCTGGTACTTCGTCCTCGGGTGCATCACGACAAAATCTCTGCCTCTTTCAAAGTATTCCCACGCACACGCATCCGTGTAATCTTTTCCCTTATAAACCTTCGACGCGGCAATCCGGTCCATTACCATCTCGATCAGATAGCGAAGGGGCATTTTATTGCCGACAAGCCCCCAGGACTTGTCCGGTGCAAAATCGATCCAGTATTCGAAATGATGTTTGTTGCGTCCCTTGTGGTGCAGCCATGCCGCCGAATAGCCCTTTTCTTCTTTTTCCGCCGCATTTGGGCTGCGGTTTCCCTGATAATATTTAACGCCGGTCGCAAATTCCTCCCAGGAATACTTGGAGAGGTCGTGCAGAAGTCCCTGGCGGTACAGCCCTACCGCAAAGCAGTTTTTCATGACCTCGCATTTATGTTTCGTGATCGTCAAAAAATGATGATACGCATTGTAAATATAATTCATTTTCCTACCTCTTTCCCCTTTTCTTTCCTCCTATTTTACCCCCCGTATTCTGGTTTGACAACCCCACTTTCTTTCGCGGCTTTCTGGAAAATACCCGTTACTGGGACACATGTGTGTACAGTAACAAATGCCCTTATTTTCCACAAAAATTTAACTATTTTTAAATGTCTGAATTTCCAGAAATTTTATGCGAAAACGTTTGACATCAATATGAAACTATGCTATTCTTGGAACAGGTCGTAAATCCATGCGACCATCACTATTTTTTATATTTTTTTGGAGGTATCATATGAACAGAGGTACTGTAAAGTGGTTCAACAACCAGAAAGGTTACGGATTTATCTGCGACGAGCAGGGCAACGATGTATTCGTTCACTACTCCGGACTGAACATGGAAGGCTTCAAGTCTCTTGAGGAAGGCGCTCAGGTAGAGTTCGAAGTTGTTAACGGTGCTAAGGGACCGCAGGCTACTAACGTAACCAAGCTTTAATCATCAACTTTCCAGTGTACCTGTTTTCCAAATATGTTTGATATATATTTTGCGAATACGTTATATTGATCTAAGTAAAGTGATTATAAAAAGGGATACCGCTTCGGCAGTATCCCTTTTTTCGTCACTGCTCACACATGTGTGAACAGTGACCTTTTTTTCTGTCCTGCCATGCGGAACATATCCAAATATCCTTTTTCCGCACAGCAGCCATATCTATTATCTCATTTCTTTTTACTTCTTAGCTTTCTCGTACAATTTTTTCAGCTCATCCACACTAAATTCATAGTGCTTGTTGCAGAACTGGCAGTTGACTTCGATGCTCTTGCCCTCGTCGATCATCTCCTGCAGCTCCTTGCCGCCGATGCTGATCAGCGCCTTTTCTACACGGCTCTTGGTGCAGTTGCAGGTAAACTGAATCGGCATCTTATCCAGAATCTCCAGACCAAATTGTCCTAAAATCAGCTCCAGAATGTCCTCCGGGGTCATTCCCTTATTTAACATCGTCGTCACCGGCTCCAGCTCACCGATCGTCTTTTCAAGTGCCGCGATCGTCGCCTCCTCTGCTCCCGGAAGAAGCTGGATGATAAATCCGCCTGCCTGGCGCACCGTATTGTTCTTTATTCATCAGAACACCCAGTGCCACGGAGGACGGAGTCTGCTCGGAGGTCGCATAGTAATAAGTCAGATCTTCCGCAATCTCACCCGTTACCAGGATCGTCTGTCCCACATACGGCTCTTTCAAACCGATATCCTGGATTACGCTCAAGACGCCGACTCCCAGCGCACCGCCCACATCCAGCTTGCCCTTCGCATTCGGCGGCAGCATTACCTCCGGGTGGAACGCGTAGCCCTTGACATTGCCGTTCTTATCAGCTGTCACCGTCAGACCGCCGATCGGACCATCGCCCTCGACCCGGATGGTTAAAAGATCACTGTCCGCTTTCATCATCGATCCCATCATGACCCCTGCCGTCATCAGGCGTCCCAGCGCTGCGGTCGCCACCGGGCTGGTATTGTGCGCCTGTCTGGCTTTCTCCACCAGATCACGGGAAGTCGCCGCAAATGCGCGGATCTGACCATTCGCCGCCGTCGCACGGAGCATATAATCTCCGGTCTGTCCCGTTATTTCACCTGCTTTTATCTTTTCCATCATTTATACCTCTTTTCCATGTTCTCTCGCAACCACATAGATTCGGTCGCTCTCTTTTCGCGGCGCATTCTTCGTAAATGCGTCATACGCCGCCACAAATTCCATGCCCGCCTCTGTGAGCGCCTTTTTTATCTCGTCCAACGACCACGCGCGCTCAAAATGCGTCTCCTGATAGCGGCGGTATAAGTCATCCTCCTCGCGGATAAAGAGCGTCAGATCGTAGGAGTTAATTTTCTCCTCTTCATCATACTCATTTTCCCAGATGAAGCTCCCCTCGTCGCGCACCTCCGCGATCGTCTCACTTCCCATTGCCTGAAACTTTGCCTCCGTGTTCAGGTCGAAAATGAACATTCCCTTCGGATCCAGATAATTGTTGACCAGCGAAAATACGTGCGCCAGATCGTCATAATCCAGAATATAATTCAGCGAATCGCAGATACTCACGACCGCCCGGACCGTCCCGTACAATTCAAATTCACGCATATCCTGCAATAAATACAAAATTGGCAGCCCGGATTCTGCCCGTTTTTCGATTGCTTCCTGCAGCATATCCTCCGAGACATCCACGCCGATCATATCATAGCCTTCCTTTGCCAGAAGCTCCGTCAGCGTGCCGGTTCCACATCCCAGATCCAGCACCAGACCATCGTTGATCCCATATTCCTTTAAAAGAGAAGTCAGGTACCCGCACCAGTCCTCATAGGGAATATTATCCATAAACATATCATATACTTCCGCAAAACTCGTGTAAGCGTCCATTTAGCCTCTCCTTCTATATTGCCGATGCAAAAATGACTGCCATGCACCGAAAGCTTTCCCCTACTGCACAATCTCCTTCCGATGCCAGCACTCCCATCATAGCAATTTTTCGCCCTGTTTGCAAGAATAATTGAAAAAGCACACGCAAATGACCAGGAATGGAGTAATTGTTCACAGGTAGGCACTTTTGGAACCGAAAGTGCCGTAAGAAAACGTGGTGGCAGCAGGATTTTGTCGTATACACTAACTCTTGACGTTCCACGCAGAACTGACTATACTAGAGCGTATGAAAAATTTGACTGAAAAACAAAAACATTCCCCCATCAAAAGCCGCCGTTTTTACCGCCGGCAGATGTGGCTTCCGGCGCTGGTGCTGATCGCGTCCATCCTGCTCCTGTGGCAGAATGCCGGGGAAAATTCACACTCCCCGCGGCCGATAAACAGCCAGTGCAAGTTTGAAGATTTTTATAACCCGGCTCAGCCCTATGTCTCGGTGAACGCTCCTTCCTTATATTATACAGGGTGCGCTGCCTACGATGGAAAGAAAGAGACCGGATATTATTATTACTCTCTGGAAAATGGAACCTGCCATTTCTATCTGCTCGATCCGTCTTCCGGCTATCCAGAGCCGCCCGAACGCAAAGCACTTTCATTAAACGGGCGTTTGATCCGCCTGAACGAGGATACCTATGAATCGCTTCTCCAGACGATGGCGGACAGTCTCTCCTGGACGGTGAGCTCCCTGCGGAACATGACTTCTCCTTATATCATATCCGCTCTGCCGTATCCCGCTCTGACGCATGAGGTATTTCATCTATTAGCCGGATGTGCGTTTCTGATCGCCCTGGTGGATCTGATCTGGCTTTTTTACCATTCACTCCGGCACCGCCGGGAGCCGCTGCAGCTTTCCGGTGAGGCACAGCAGGGGCAGCAGGATTCTTCCAGTGAGCAGCCGCGCACTTTGATTTCCCACCGCAGGAAAAAACATTGACAGACGATTCGAGCCATGCCGCTTTCCCTGGCATAGGCCGAACCGTCTGTCTTTTTTCGGCTGCTATTTCGTTTTTCTCTATTTCAGCTTATCAGATTATGCTTCTATCTGAATACACCGCGCCCAGTGTGTCCTTGAAAGTTGTACTGCCTCCGGTGACAGCGGCACATGGGCACACGTCTCTCTTCTCTTCGGACATCGCTCATAAAAGATACACTTCTCCCCACTGCCCGCTATCTTCTTTGGTGCATTCTGGACGGACCGCTCTTTTTCCTGATTTTCCAAAAGGTTCTCTTTCGTCTGTCCCCGCTCAGGTTTTTCCATCCGGCTGTCTCTCTCCGGCTCCGCACTCTGCTTTCCTGCCTCCGCATCCAGTTCCATTGTATCCCCGCCGATCGCCGCTTCCAGCAGAAGTTTCGTGTACGGGTGCGCCGGATGCTCATAGATCTCTTCTGCCAGACCTTCTTCCACAATCACACCCCTGTAAATGACCATGACACGGCTGCAGAGCCCGCGCACGACGTTCAGATCGTGGGAAATAAAGAGGATGGTCATCTGCTTTTCGGCGTGCAGCTTCAAAAGCAGGTTCAAAATCTGGGACTGGACCGTCACATCAAGCGCCGAAACAGGCTCATCCGCGATCACCAGGCGCGGATCCATGAGAAGTGCCACGCCGATGCTGATGCGCTGTTTCTGACCGCCAGAAAGCTCTCTCGGATGGCGCGCCGCAAAGGACTCATCCAGTCCGACATTTTCAAGCATTTCCTTCACTAGCTGCCTGCGCTCTGCGCGGTCCCTGATGCCGCGCAGGCGCAGCGGTTCTTCCAGAATCCATCCGATCGTCCGCGCCGGGTTGAGCGATCCCGCCGGATCCTGAAATACCATCTGCGGACGGACGCCGTCACGCACCTTCACCTCACCCGTATAATTGTCATGAAGTCCCAGGATCGTCTTGCTGAGCGTCGATTTGCCGCAGCCGCTCTCGCCCACGATCCCCACAATCTCTCCCTCTCTTGCCGACAGGTTCAGATCGTGAATTACGTGTTTTTTTCCTTTTTTGCGGAACAGACCGCCACGCACATCGTAAAATACATTCAAATCCGTCAGGCGCAGGATCTCCCCTCCGGAGCTTTCCCCTTTTTCTCCCTCCGGAATCGACGCCACCAGATGGCGCGTATATTCATGCTTCGGATGCAGAAGGACGTCTTCCGTCTGCCCTTCTTCCACGATCTCGCCCTTATAAACCACGATCACACGGCTGCAGAGCGCACGCACAACATTCAGATCATGGGAAATAAAGAGAATCGACGTTCCCTTGGTCCGGTGGATATTCCGCAGAAGCTCCAGGATCTGTGCCTGAACGACACAGTCTAACGCTGTCGTCGGTTCATCCGCAATCAGAAGACTCGGAGAATTGATCATCGCCTGCGCGATCATCACACGCTGGCGCATGCCGCCGGAAAGTTCATGCGGGTATTTACCGCACAGCCCCTCCGGGTCCGGCAGACCGACTTCTGAGAGTGCCTGCACCACCCGTTCATGGATCTCAGCATTTCCGAGTTTCGTATGGATCCGCAGGCTTTCCCCGACCTGCCGTTCGATTTTCAATACCGGATTTAAGGAGGTCATCGGCTCCTGAAAGACCATCGCCATTTTGCTGCCACATAGCTGTCTCCGCTTTTCCGGTTTCATGGTCACCAGATCTTCTCCCTGAAAACAGAGCGATCCGGAGGCAATCTCGGCGTCCTTCGGAAGCAGCCCCATCAGTGCAAGCGCACTCATGGATTTTCCTGACCCTGACTCGCCGACTACTCCGACGATCTCGCCTTTTCCGATCGAAAAGCTGATGCCCTTGACTGCCTCAAAGGTCGAATTTCCTTCTGGAAAACGGATCGACAGATTTTTTATTTCAACCAATGGTTCCATCTTTTCGCCTCCTTACTGCTGCATCGAGCGCAGCCCCTCGCTCACCATGCTGAATCCCAGAATAATCAGGATGATCGTCACGCCCGGTCCGATCGCGTACCACGGCGCATTGAACAGGTACGACTGCGCTTCGTAAAGCATTCTCCCGAGACTCGGCTCCGGCGGCTGGATTCCCAGTCCCAGATAACTCATACTCGCCTCCGCCAGCACCGCATTGTTAAATCCGATCGCTGCCGCCGTCAAAAGGCTGACCGCCGCATTCGGCAGAATATGGGCGAAAATAATCCGGATATGCCCTGCGCCAAGGATCCGCGCACTCTTGACAAAATCCAGTTCCCGGCACCGTATCACCTCACTGCGGACGATCCGGGCAAAACTCGGGATAAAAAGGATTCCCAGCGCCAGAATGATGTTGTAGCTTCCCGGCTTCGTCAGGCTGATGAAGATAAGCGCCAGAAGAATGCTCGGAAACGATAAAAGGATATCATTGAAACGCATGATCAGGTTATCGAAAAAGCCGCCGAAATAGCCGGTCAGCGCACCGACGATCGTGCCAAACACACACCCGATCAGAACCGTGCAGACTGCCACAAAAAAGGTGCTGCCGCTTCCCGCCATCACACGGCTCAAAATATCGCGCCCGAAGTTATCCGTTCCCAGCGGGTGTGCTGCACACGGCGCCAGATTGACTGCCATGGAGTCCATCGTCGTCGTCCCATACGGCGTCCAGAACTGTCCGATCAGGGCAACTGCCAGAAAGAACAGCGTGATCGCGCCCCCTATCATCAGATTATAATTCTTTCGTTTCATTCGTCTTCCCTCTATTCTTCCGCCGTCCGGACTCTCGGATCCAAAACCTGATAAATCATATCAACCGCAAAATTGATAAGTACGACCACCGATGTGATATACAGCACGATCGCCTGCACAACTGGATAATCGCGGTTGGAAATCGAGCTGATCAGAAGCCTTCCGATTCCCGGCACGCTGAACACCTGCTCCGCCACGATGCTGCCGGCAAGGATCTCCGCGATTACCATCGCAAAGAACGTCACAACCGGAATCATCGCATTTTTCAGCACATGCCCGTACAATACCGCTGTTTCCGTATTGCCGCGGCTGTAAGCAGTCCGCACGTATTCCCGGTTCATCTCTGTCAGAATCGAGCTTCGCAGGAATTTCACCACCATCGCAATCTTCGGCAGCGCTACCGCGAATGCTGGAAATAAAAGGTACTGTGCAGACTTTCCGAAATTTTCCGACGGTTCGATAAATTTACCCGGCTGGAACATATGAAGAATCAGTCCAAACACGTATGTCAGGATCATGCCGAGAAAGAATGACGGCACCGCCATCAGAATCTGCGTCAGGCAGTTCGTCAGCGTATCGACCCATTTCCCGGCAAACCGGGCACTCAGGATTCCGAGCGGAACTGAAATCACCGTGATGATGAGCAGGGAAATGACTGCCAGAAGCACCGTGACCGGAAGCCGCTGTGCCAGAAGGGAGCGGACTGAGGTTCCCTCATACCGGTAGGACTCCCCGAAATCCCCCTGCATCGCATCGGTCACCCATCTTCCATACCGCTCCAGAAGTGGATCGTTTAATCCCATCTCATCCCGCGCCCGCTCTAACTGCTCTTCCGTCGCGTCCTTTCCCAGCCTGGAAAGTGCCGCATCGCCCGGAATCACAGAAAAAGCGGTAAACGTCAGGAAGGATATGACCAACAATGTGATAATGAGAGTTATCAGTTTTTTTATAAAGAATTTCATAATTCCCTCCTGCGTTTACCGCTTCTTATTCTGTTGTTATTTCCTGGTTACTGTTCACGGGCAGGCACTTTTGGAACCGAAAATGCCGTGAGAAAACGTGGTAGCAGCAGGAATTTGCTGGATTGTAACTGTATATTTTACTGCTCTACCTGATATAACAGGGACATATCCTCTGCTGCCGTCGGGTAGAAGGTGTAGCCGCCAAACTTCTTGCTGACTGCTACGAGATTCGCCGGATCTTCGATGTAAACGGCTGCCGCATCCTCTGCCAGGATCATCTGCGCCTTCTTGTAGTTTTCTACTTTTACATCGTCATCAACGGTTGTGTATGCTGTATTAAATACATCGTCGTACTCAGTGTTGGAGTAATGCATGAAGTTCTTCGCATCGTCTGTCACATATTTCTTGAGCCAGTCGCTCGGTGCCAGCGTTCCGTCAAAACCGATGACGGTCGCCTGGAAGTTGCCTCCCTTGTATACATCCTGCAGCCAGGTGCTCCACTCAACCTGATTTAAGGTCACGTTGATGCCGACCTGAGACAGCTCATCCGCGATGATCTGCGCGCTGTCTACGTGCTGGCTGTATGAGCTCGGAACGGTGATTTCCAGATCAAAGCCATCTGCGTATCCGGCATCTGCCAGAAGCTCTTTTGCCTTCTCCGGATCGTAGCTGTATACGGTCTCTGCTTCCGGCTCATAGTATTTCGACATTGCCGGGATCATATGGGAGCCGATGATGTGGCTCTTTCCGCCGAAAATAAAGTTGTTGATCGCATCGCGGTCTACCGCATAGCAGAGTGCCTGACGCACCTCTGTCTTGGAAAGCGGCTCGTAAGCGCTGTTTAAGTACATCGCATGGACGAGGTTCATGCTTCCCTGTACGATGTTGTAATCTTCATCGCCCAGTGTCTCCGCCTGTGCGGCGGTTAAATATTTCAGAATGTCGATGGTGCCTGCCTGCAACTCTACAAATGCGGTGTCCACATCGGCAATAAATTTAAATTCCACGCTGTCCAGGCTCGGAACGCCCTCCTGCCAGTAGCCGTCATATTTTTCCAACTCCAGGTTCTGTCCCGGTGTGTAGGAAACATATTTGAATGGACCGGTACCGATCGGATTGCCTGCCGGGTCCTCGTTGGACTGCGGAATGATGGCAATCGTCATCATCGGAAGAAACTCTGAATAACTTTCTTTCAGGTTTACAACCAGTGTCTTATCATCCTGCACCTCTACACTATCTACAAGCGAAGAAAAAGCGGAGGATTCGCCCTGAATCTCCGCATAACGATCGATGGAATATTTGACATCTTCGATGGTAACCGGTGTGCCGTCATGGAATGTGACGCCATCTCTCAATGTGAAAGTATAAGTCTTTGCATCATCGGAAATGGTATAATCGCTGGCAACAGCCGGAATAAATCCGCCATCGGAAGTAGGCTTTACAAGCCCTTCGTACAAATTGAAAACCACGTCTCTAGTTCCTGCGTCCGTATCTACATGGGGGTCAAGACTAGCCAGGTCCTGCGTCATGCCATACACAACGCTGCCGCCTGGTACTGGTGTTCCTTCTGAAAGAGTATTACTGGTCTCTGCTTCGCTGGACTCGCCAGCTGCTTCTGAGGTGCCTTCTGCTGTCTTGCTGCCTCCGCATGCACAGAGTGAAGCAGATAACAAAAGTGCCATTACGCCTGAAAGAAGCTGTTTCTTTTTCATATCTTTGTCCTCTCGAATTCGTAATAATCTCTCATTATTAAATTGTCCTAGCCATTATAGCAGATTTTCATAGAAAATCAACTTTTCCAGCATAATTTAGGACTTTCTCACTATCTTTTAGGATGTTTTTTGTTGAAATTTACGAATTGATCCGGCTCGAAACTGTCAAAAATAAAAACATCAAACTGTTTCCGGTGCCGGTTTAATTCGCCCTGGTTTTTAATCGTCCACGCCGCCATCTTACATTTGTAGAAATAACGCAGCATTTCCACCGGAAGCGTGTTGCTGAACTGGCAGTTGTACGCAATGAAATCCGGTCTGCAAAATCCGTTCAGCATGCAGTATGTAAGCATCTCCCGCACAATGACCGGCGTTTTCAATCCCTCGCCGCGGTGATTGGTCGCAAGCTGTCCGCGCAAAACATTCGGACGATGGCACTTAAACCAGCCGAGTGCCAGCGGACTGAACGATTCGATGCAGTACTCACCCGGATAACAATCTAAAAGCGCCGCGCATTTCTCACACAGCTCCCGGTGGACAATCTCTGCTTTCAGTTCGATGATAAGCGGGGTACGCCCATCCGCCAGCTCAAGCACTGCCTCAAAGGCCGGTATCGTCTGGGATGAACCAAACAAACGATAGCTTTGCAGCTCTTCAAAGGTACAGTCGCGTATCTTCCGGTCAACGCCCGCCGCCCGCTTCAGATCCCAGTCGTGAAATACGACCGGAACCCCGTCTTTTGTCAGCTGTACATCCAGCTCGATCCCATATCCCATCTGGATCGCGCGCTCAAACGCCGGGAGCGAATTTTCCGGACATTCGCTCCGGTTGTCATGAAATCCCCGGTGGGCGATGTATTGCCGCTCAAATGCCTGCATTCTCGCCTTCCGCCCCGTCTCCGGCAGCATACTGCAGTAAAACAGAGATAAGAGCGATATCGTCACCATTCCTGGAATTACGATTGTCATATGTAAATAGCCTCTTTTCTTTCGTCACACAACGGCTCTGCGCCGTCCTACTAATCTTCTATCTCCCAATGCACCTGGCTTCCACCATTTCCTTTTTTTACCACCAGCTTGTGTCCCATCTCCTCTCTCAGCTCCGTCACGTGGGAAATGATGCCGATCAGGCGTCTTCCTCCGGACAGCTCCTGCAGCACCTGAACCGCCCGCGTCCGTGATTCCTCATCCAAGGAACCAAATCCCTCATCAATGAACATCGCATCCACCTTCACGCTGCCTGCCGCATTCTGGATGACATCCGCCATGCCGAGCGCCATCGCAAGCGCCGCCAGAAAGGATTCTCCACCAGACAATGTTTTGACGTCCCGGACCCGGTCGGTCACAAAGCTGTAGACATCCAGGTCAAGTCCCACTTCTCCCTGTTTTCCCAGATCGGCCAGACCGCGGCATTGAAGTTCAAAGGTTCCTTTCGTCATCCGGCGCAGGCGGCGGTTGGCTGCCTGTATCATCTGGCGGAAATACTGGCGCTGTACATACGTCTGGAAATCGATCCGCGCCGCGCCGCTCAGTTTTCCGTCCGCCGTCTGGTAAAGTTCGCTGATCTGCTGTTTTTCCCGGTCAAGCTGCTCCCGTTCCTGCAGATACACCCGAAGTGCCGCATATGCATCCTCGTTGCGCGTCCGCACCGACACATGTTCCCGGTGAAGCCGCGACCAGCGGTTTTTTTCCTCTTCCCAGTGCCGGATCTTTTGCTGGATTTTTTCTTCCGGTTCTGTTTCTGAATCTGCTTCAAAACGTTCCCGGAGCGAAGATAAGCTTCCCTCCAGCTCCCGGCATTTTTCCCGGCACTCCTGTGCTTTCTTATCAGCCGCTGTCACCGCCTCTGCAAGTGTTTCCAGCTCCCGGCTGCGCTTCTCAAGCTCTACCCGGAGTGTCCGGCTGTCTTTCCACTCCAGCCGCTTCGAGAGTTCCTCCAGCTCATTACGTCTCGTCTGGCTCTCGATCGCCACCTGCTGCACCTCACTTCTTTTAAGCTCCAGCGCAGCTTCCAGCTTCTTCTGTCCGGCTCCGTTCGCCTCCCGTTTCTGCCGGATCGTTTCTTCCATGGCAATCCGGTCAGTATAAGTGGTTTCCGCCTGCCTGCATCGCCGGATTTCCTGTGCCATCTGCCGTAGCTCCTTCTCCAGAGCATCCACATCCGGCTGGGCTGCCGGGCTGTCCTGATTTTGACCGTACAGTTTTCCCTGGATCTCTATCCGCCGTCTGCTCTCATGTTCCAGCGAGATCTGCGCCTCCTGGCACGCCTCAGCGGCTGTCCTCTGCTTCTGATCGGCATCATCCCGCCCGGCACGCAGCGCTTCTACCTGTTCCTCCCGGATCGGCTCTGTCTCCAGACGGCAGGGAGCCGGGTGTTCCAGCGAGCCGCAGACCGGGCACGGTTTTCCTTCCTGCAGCTCTGCCGCCAGAAGTCCCGCCTGCATCGCCAGAAAGCGGCAGGACGCGTCCTGATACAACTGATCTGACTGCTGGTACGCCCGCGCGGCTGCCTGAAATTTTTCCTGGCGTTTTTCCAGTGACTTCCTCCATGTCCGCTCCGCTTCACAGCATTTCCCTAACTCCTGCAAAACCGCCTGGCGCCGTTCCATCTGCTCCCGCCGTCCCCGGCATTCTGCCAGGGCAGCGCGCGCCTCTACCGCCTCCCGCTCCTGGTTTCGAAGTATTTCTTCCTGTGTACGGCACGTTTCCAGCTGATTCTGCATTTTTTTCAGGTTTTGGGTCAGAGCCGTCCGCTGATGTTCCAAAGTTTCATATGCCTGCCGTTTTTTCTCCTGCTCCGCATAGAGCGGAAGCGCATCCTGCATCCGCCAGATCTGATCCTCCAGCTCCGGTTTCCGGCTCTCATAGGCTGCGGCAGCTTCCCGGCGCCTAGCCTCCATCTCCCGTCCAAATGCTTCCAAACGGCTCTTTTCTTCCAGTACCCGTTTTTCCTTTTTCACAAGCTCCAGATGGTTCTGTCCGGCGGCAAGCTTCTGGATTGTATTCTCTTCCAGTCTCCCCGCCTCTTCCTCGATCCTCCGGCTTTCCTCCGACAACTGATGCAGAAATGCAAGCAGTTCCGCTCCATTTGTCCGGTACCGCTCTTTCAAAGACTGCCATCTTTCTTCCCACTCCAAAGCTGCCGCCTCCTCCGTCCTGGGAACCGTCACCTGCCGGATGACTTCCTCGCACCGGGTCTTGTTATCCTCCAGCCTTCCATACAGCGTCCGATCTGCCTCCCGCAGCTTCTGCTGGATTCTACCGTAGATCCCGGTATGGAAAATGCGCGAAAATATCTCTTTTCTTTCTTTGGAGGATGCATGGAGCAGACGGATGTATTCGCCCTGCGCGATCATCGCGATCTGCGAAAACTGATCGCGGTCCACGCCCACGATCGCCCGGATCTTCTCATCGATCTCACGGATCCGGCCGGACATCTCACTTCCATCCGGCAAAAGCAGAGACGCTTTCGGCGCCACACTCGTCGCCGTGTATGCGCCGTCCTTATTTTTCCGCTTGCTGAGGCGCGTGTATGCCGGACTGCGGCGGATCGTATAATCCTGCCCCTTATCCTCAAACGTCAGTTCCACCCAGGTCTCCGCGTCCTCCGGTGCATACTGGCTGCGAAGCATCGCGCCCTCTCTCCCGGCGCCGCTCGCCGCCCCGTAGAGCGCAAACGAGATCGCGTCAAAGATCGTCGTTTTGCCTGCCCCCGTATCGCCCGTGATCAGGAACAATCCCGTCCCCGCCCGTTCGAAATCAATCTGCGTCACGCCCCCATAAGAGCCAAACGCCGACATTGTAAGCAGCTTCGGTTTCATACGCGTTCCTCCTCCTCTGCCTCTTCCACCATGCGCGCCAGAATCGTCTCCTGTTCCTCTGTCATCGGGCAGTGGCGCACCGCCTCATAAAAAGAGGCAAATGCCTGAAACGGCGTCACCGCCCCTGTTTCCTCCGGTTCTTCCTCCAGTCGTTTCCGCGTCCTCTCATTGTCCACCCGGATCTCCAAAATATGCGCAAATAACTCCTCCAGGCGCTCCCGGAAATCGTACATTTCTTTTTCGTCCGTCAGGACCACGCTCACATACGCGTCCGCGCGTCCGCTTCCATCCGGCATCTTTTCCATCGTATCTGAAAGCAGCTTGAGTTCTTCCAGTGTCCCCCGCACGCGCTTTACATCGGGATGGCAGAGAATCGGCAGACGGCGGATCTGAGGCTCACTTCCTTTTTCTCCCAGTTCCACCACCGTGATCCCCTTCTGATGGTGTTCTTCACTGATCGAATATTTGTACGGCGTCCCACAATAGCAAAACCGCTCCTGCCCTACCTTCTGTGCCCCATGGATATGCCCTAACGCCGCATATTCAAACGGTTCCAGCACCGACGCATCAATCGCATCCAATCCGCCGGAGGTCAGCACCGCCGTCTCCGAATCGCAGGTTTCCGGATTCTGACCGTTCCAGACAAAAAACTGGTGCGCCAGAACCACATTGCGCTCCTGCTTCCGGATCGTCTCCCGCGCCAGGAGTTTCTGGAATGCATCGGTATAACCATTGGTGTCAAACAAATGGCGCACATGACCCGGACGGATAAACGGTACCAGATAAAAATGAACCGGTCCCCACTCATCTGTAAGTGTGACCTGCTTTAAATACTCCGTCCGATCTGCCGGCGGCAGCGCCGCGATATGGATCCGGTGGCGTGCCAGAAACGATGCGCCATACGCCAGCCGCTCCGGTGAATCGTGATTTCCCGCAATGATCAGGATCTCCGTCCCCGGACAGCGCCCGGATAGCTCGGTCAGAAACCAGTCAAAAAGCGTATACGCTTCCCCCGCCGGGACCGATTTATCATAAATATCCCCGCATATCAGAATCGCATCCGGCTTCTCTTCCTCCGCATATTTAAGTATCTGCAAAAACGCATTTTTCTGGCTCTCGCGCAGGCTATAGCCATTTAACATTTTCCCGATATGCAGATCAGAAAGATGAAATAGTTTCACGCAGGCACACCTCCTTTTTCTTTCTTTGAGCCACTGTTTTTTTGATTTCCAATTTTTTCCGCTTAAACATATAGACATTTTCCGGACATATATGGCAAAAAGCGCCGACACATCGAACCACTTCCCGTGCCAGCGCCTTTTTTGGTTACTGTGAACAGTTACCTTTTTCTGTTTTGTTCTTCACTCTTAATCCAGCTGGATCAATGCCATAAAGACCAGATCTTCATCTCCGGTATTGGCAATGCCATGACCACAGCCATCCGGCGTGAAGGTCTTATCGCCGACGGTAACCGGACGTTTCGTTCCATTATCATCGTACTCGCCCTGTCCCTTGATGATATAATACGTCTCGCTCTCGCCGTGGTGCTCATGATAGCCCAGGGAACATCCCGGTGCGATCGTTACCTCGGCAAACATCTTACATTTTGCATTTAACTCATTGTCATCCAGAATGTATTTTACAACTACCTGTCCTTTACCGCCGTTCGCATTTTCCTTAACAACTGTCTTCATGCTGTTTCCTCCTCATCCTGTGCCATTCTTTCAGATTCGTTCGACACTGTTTTTCTATGGAGTATTATAAGCGATTTTTTCCTCAACTTCAAGCTCTCTACTTAAGGGCAATCCGCATTTGTTGCAGTTCAGAAAATTCCTACTTGCTAAGTTCAATCCGCATTTCTAACTCGCTGTACGGAATTGTTACCTCCGGGAATCCTTCCGCATACGATGCAATCTCATACGGCGCATAATAGAAAACCACGCCCGTCTCGCTCAGATAAAACGGCGATTCGTAGCTGATGCCGTCTGCCACCGTATGTTCCAGATCCTCCGGTGATTCAAAGGCAAAATTTGTCTTTTCCGCCAGCTCCCGGAATGCCGCACCAACCTTCGCCTGCAGCTCCTCCACCGGATTCTCAACCACATCGCTCAAAGACAGGCGTGCCCCCGTTTCCCGGTCAAAGACAAAATACTGGCGGAACGGCGTTCCGTGTGCGCCGCCCGTATATTCGTATCCATCCGCACGGACGCAGACATAATGATCATCCAGATACGTAATCGCGTCATCTCCGTCGATCGTAAGAGCCATCGAATAGATCGGCTGCGCTGCATCCGCCTCCTGCGGAAGTACCTCTTCCTCCGATCCGTCCGTTTCCGCTGTATCGATGCTCATCTCCGTATCAAGATTCATGGAATCCGTCCGCGCCGCCGACAGAACCGACGCCTGCAGCTCCTGCATCGTCTGGTTCATCGCCTCGACCGCATCGCCCTCTCCGTCAAATACCAGCCGTTCTGCGTACACACTTCCCAGCTCCCGGCTTCCATCCGCACTCTTTAACGTCTCCGACTGCGCCTCGACATGCCCCAGCTCCCGGATCGGAGACTGGAACAGAACCGGCTCTAACAATGTCACTTCCCCGCCTGCCGCATCATCCAGCGTTTTTCTCCCAGATAAACGCCGTAATCCTTAAACTGCTGGCAGTATGCCTGATTTCCCGTCACATAAAATTACCATACATAGAAAAATCATTCGTCATGCCCGGCTCTTCCTCGACCGTAAAAGCGCATTCTGCGCCTCGGCGGCATTTGCCGCTGCATCTGCCTTAGCATCCGCCGCAATCCGCTTAAACGAAAATTTTCCCGTGCTGATCTGGGAGGTCTGATTTTCCATCAGGTACAAATATCCGTCCTGATACTGCACCAGGCTGATATTTTCCGCCGTCTCATATAAAAGCGTCCGTTTCTCCGGGTCAGAGACCTCATAGCGGTAACACTGCGTATTTCCATTGCCATCCCGAAGCAGGGCAAAATGCGTCCTTCGCAAACAGCACCGACGATGTATTCGTAATATCCGAAATCTCCCTCGGATGGCTGCCGTCCACATCCGCAATCACCAGGCAGGTTTCATTCTGCACCGGCATATACCCAAACTGTTCCGTATAATATGGAAGAATCCCATTAAACAGCTCGCTGCAGCCTGCCGGAATCTCCCGTAGATCGTGTCTGACGGTGACAACTCTCCCGCTGTTTTGCCATTCTCATCGAGCGTATAAATGACATTCATGTTGTAACCCTTGACATACAGGCGGTTCTTTGACGCATAGAGCACCGACGGCTGATCCGTCAGATCCGCTAAATGCTCTTCCACACCGCTCTCCAAATCCAGCCGGTACAGCCCATAAAGCTCCGTGCCCTGTGTGCTGCCACTCTCCGCCTGTATCCGATCAAAATACAGCCCGCCTCCGTAGACCCAGAAGGTGCTGTTTTCATCTCCCGTGTCAAACTGGCAGAGCGTCTTCATCTCGCCTGTCTCCTTCGAAGGGAACGGATCTCCGTGCGGTATTTGAGGTACAGCATGCCATTCTCCTCCAGCACCCGATCCGCCGCTCCGAGCGCCGTGCTGACCGCGCCCTCCGTTTCCTCTGCCGCCTGTGTCTGCGCTGTTGTCTCAGCCGCCGGTGATTTTTGCACGCTGACAGGGCTGCCGAAGCAGCAATCAAAAACATCGAAGCCGCCAGCACTGCCCTATACCCTGTCTTTTTCTGAACCTTTTTTCTCTGGTTCTGCTCTGTTCTTCCCTGATTCTGTTTCATTTCTTCCCGTTTCCACTCTTTCTGAGCCATCCGTCCAAACTCCCCACACTTTTTCTATTTTTCATCGGACCTGCGTCCGCTTTTTCTTCTGAATACAGGCGGAAATGGTGAATCCATCCCCGCCTGTCATACAGTGTACCCTGTTTTTTTTGCAATGTCAAAAGGTGTTCCAATATATTAAGTTATATTAATGAAACTGTAAGATTACAGTGCGCGGGTCTTTGACACCTGCATACCAGCTTTATGAGGCAATCGGCATTCCTACTGCAAATTATCCGGTCCGAATCCCATCGGTAGAAGCTCCGCCAGTGTATAGACCTTATATTCCTTCACCGAACGTGCCAGAATGATCTGAAATCTATCATCCTGGCAGAATTCCTTCATCACCTGACGACACACGCCACAGGGCGCACACCAGTCAAATTCCGAAGCTCCTTCCGGGCCTCCCACAACTGCAATCGCTGTGAAGCTGCGTTTACCCTCACTGACTGCCTTAAAAAAGGCAGTGCGTTCCGCGCAGTTTGTCGGTGTATAGGCCGCATTTTCAATATTGCAGCCACGGTAAATCCCGCCTTTTTCAGTCAGCAGAGCCGCCCCCACCTGAAAATGAGAATAGGGTGTATAGGCCATTTTCCGTGCTGCGAATGCTTCCTCGATGAGTGTTTCTATCCTCTCATTATTCATTCTTCGCATCCTCCTGAATCAAGATACGGATGGCTTCCACCGCTGTCCGGATCGCTGCCTCTGTATCATGGGCCTGTTCATTGGACAAGCCTTTTTTCGCCCGCTCCTGATTAGCCAGAACCAGGAAGCAGGCACCTACACGCACCCGAAGGAAGCTGCCTGCGATAAACAATGCTGCTGACTCCATCTCCGATGCCAGGCATCCCATCCGAAGCCACGCCTGCCACTTATTTTCAAGCTCGTAGCTGACCGGCATCACCTCCGGCTCATGCTGTCCAAAGAAAGAATCCTTCGACTGTACAACGCCCGCATGACAACGGAACTTCAGATTCTTCGCTGCACGGATCATGGCATTCATAACATCCACATGGGGCACAGCCGGATACTCAATGGGAGCGTACTCTCTGCTGGTTCCTTCCATGCGGATAGCTCCGCTTGCAACTACGATATCTCCGCCCAGTACATCCTCCTGCATACCGCCACAGGTGCCCACACGCAAAAAAGTATGGGCTCCGCACTTGGATAACTCCTCGATAGCGATAGCCGCTGACGGACCACCGATGCCGGTTGACGTCACACTGACTTTTACCCCATCGATGGTTCCCGTATATGTGGTATATTCACGATTATCCGCAACTAACACCGGATTTTCAAAATGTTCTGCTATCTTCTTGCATCGCTTGGGGTCCCCCGGCATGATGACATATCCGCCGATATCCTCCGGACCGATTCCTGTGTGGTACTGTTTTCCCGTTCCTTCTGTATAATCAACCATATAATCGCCGCCTTTCTGTTTTTAACTTCAAGTCCAATGTCATTTATTTTATCTGATCCAGCATAGAAGTTCCGATGGTTCCCTCCGGCATCTTGACACCGAAATTGTCCGCAATAGTCGCACCGATAACGGCAAAGGTGTCACTGGTATCAAGCTTCCCACTTTCCGTATCCGATGGTGAATACGCAATAAACGGGACCTGCTCTCTCGTATGATCCGTTCCCTTGTAGGTTGGATCATTTCCATGATCCGCCGTCAGAATCAGCAGATCGTCCTCACGGAGCAGCGGCAGAAGCTCTCCCAGCTTTTTATCAAATTTTTCGATCTCTTCCCCGTATCCCACTGGATTTCTGCGATGTCCCCATAACGCATCAAAATCTACCAGATTGGTAAAGCAAAGTCCCTTGAAATCCCGCTTTGCGATATCGATGGTCTGCTGCATGCCATGCACGCTGCTGTCGGAATGATTGCTTTCTGTTATCCCTTCTCCCACAAAGATATCGTTAATCTTTCCAACAGAAATCACATCATATCCGGCATCCTTCAGGGCATTCAGCGCCGTCGGTCCGGTGGGTTTCAAAGCATAATCATGGCGATTACTTGTCCGTTTGAATTCGCCGCGCTTTTTGCCCACATAGGGTCTTGCGATAACACGGCCAACTCTCCACTCATCCCGCATAGTCAGTTCTCTGGCAATCTCACAGTAATGATACAAGGTCTCAAGTCCCATGGTTTCCTCATTGCCACAGATCTGAAGCACAGAATCCGCTGATGTATAGACAATCAGCTTTCCTTCATTCACTTCCTGTTCACCCAGCTCCTCCAGAATCTCCGTTCCGCTGGCTGCCTTATTGCCGATTATCTTTCTGCCGCAGCGCTTTTCCAGTTCGTCAATCAGTTCCTTGGGAAAGCCATGCTCTGTAAATGTGATAAATGGCTTATCTGTCCGAATGCCCATCATCTCCCAATGACCGGTCATGGTATCCTTACCATTGCTCGCCTCATTCATCGCCATGAAATATCCTTCCGGATGTTCTGCCGGCTTAACCTGCTTAAGGGCCTTGAGATTGGCAAGTCCCAATCTCTGCAGATTCGGAATATCCAGATGTTCCACTGTTTCTGAGATGTGCCCCAGCGTATCCGCACCGGTATCATCAAATCTGGCTGAATCCGCCATGGGCCCGATTCCAAGGGAATCCAGTACGATTACAAATACACGATTAAAACGCATATCACTCACCCTTTCTACTAATTTTTGCTATATTTGATAGTTTACTTTTTTACACTCTCACACAGTCGCGGGTGATTTCAGCAAGGGAAGATACGCCGCACATAGCCATGGTATCTGCAAGCTCACTTCCGATCTTCTGAATATAAGCTTCGACCCCTTCTCGGCCTCCGCCATAGACAGCTGTGACGAAAGGTCTGGCTATGATAACCGCATCTGCCCCCAGTGCCAATGCCTTAAATACATCGGTACCGGAACGGATTCCGCCATCCACGAAGATTTTCATGGAACCGTCCACTGCCTTTGCTATTTTTTCCAGAACCTCTGCCGTTGCCGGACACTGGTCCAGGACTCTTCCTCCATGGTTAGATACCACGATGGCTGCCGCACCGGCCTCTTTAGCCTTCAAAGCGCCTTTTACCGTCATAATACCCTTTACAATAAAAGGGACTCCTGCTGCCTTCACGATCTCACGAAGCTCCTCCACTGATTTACTTCCGGCCGGCGGGTTGAAATTTTTCAAAAATGGAAGGCCTGCCGCATCGATATCCATGGCAGCCGCGAAAGCACCTGCATCCTTGACAAGCGCCATCTTTTCACGAATCATCGCCACATTCCATGGCTTCACTGTAGGAATTCCCAGTCCCCCTGCCTTTTTGATGGCTTCCGTGGCAGCCACCATCACATTGCTGTCCATTCCGTCTCCTGTAAAAGCAGCAATTCCAAACTCTGCGCAGGAAGAAACTAATATATCATTGTAAGAAACATCATTCAGTGAATCGCCGTAATGCATATTCACGGCTCCCACCGGACCTGCAAAAAAAGGATACTGAAAATTCTTTCCAAACAACGAAAGAGAGGTATCGATGGGACGTTTCTCCACCAGTGTATCCATCTGGACACGGATGTCCTTCCATTTGTCATAATTCCGAATCGCCGTATCTCCGACTCCTTTGGCTCCCGGACCCGGCATCTGATTCTTGCAGGCTCTTCCGTTGCATTCCGGACAGGCCTTGCAGTAATTGCCCATTTTTCCTCTTGCCAGTTCTATACATTCTGCATAATTCATTAATCTGGTTACCTCCCTGTCACTTTTTTTTCAAATCCATACACCCAATTTCCCCTTAAAAACAAAAACAGGAAAATCACGGAGCTGATGCTCCAGGTCAGTGGGTATGCCCAGAATATGACCCGGATATCCAGAATCAGACGCACTGCCAGTGTGATGTAGCTAACACGGAACAGACACCATACACAGAGCAGAACGATCATGGGCACGGCAGCATTGCCGGAACCCCGGAGTACAGCCGCGATACAGTGAGTAAATGCCAATAAACAATAAAACAACGCAATGGTTCTGGCCTGCATCACCCCATAATGTATCACATCCGGATCACGGTTGAATGCTGCAATCAGCACCGGTGCCGCCGTATATATGGTGATACCAATCAGTTCTGCAATGGAGATGGAGCAGAGGATACCGAACTTCGCACCTTTCTTTGCTCTGTCATACTGCTTTGCCCCAAGATTCTGTCCCACAAAGGTGGTTATCGCCATAGTAAAGCAGGTCACCGGCAGGAAGGCAAAACCTTCTACCTTAGAATAAGCTCCGCAGCCTGCCATGGCCATTTTACCGAATGCATTGATGTTGGACTGTACAAACACGTTGGCTATGGCAATGACTGAGTTCTGGAAACCGGAAGGTACACCATTCTGAATAATCTGCCTCAGCATATGTCTGTCAAAACGAATCTTCCTAAGCTCCAGCCGGTAATCTTCCTTCACTCGCATCAGATGCACCATACAGAGAATCGCGCTGACAAACTGGGATATAGCCGTTGCCAGGGCTGCCGATCCCACTCCCATGCCAAGTCCTGCAATAAAGAAGATATCCAGCACCACATTCACACAGGAGGAAATAATCAGATAGATCAGCGGATGGCGGCCGTCCCCCACCGACTGCAGGATTCCCACGAAAATATTGTACATGACTACACCCAGAGAACCTGCAAAATAGGTTTGAAAATATACAATCGATTCCGGAAGTACATCTGCCGGTGTTCCCATCAGTACCAGAATCTTCGGTGCCAGATACATTCCCGCAGCCGTCAGTGTGATTCCGGCCACCAGACCGAAGGCTGTGGTTGTATGAATCGCTCTCTGGAGATAATCCTTGTTTTTCGCCCCATAATACCTGGCAATTACCACACCTGCTCCCATGGCAATACCGTTAATAAAACCTACCATCAGGAAAATCAGGTTTCCCGACGAACTGACTGCTGCCAGCGCATTGCTGCCAAGATAATTACCTACAATCAGAGAATCCGCTGTATTATACAGCTGCTGAAACAGATTCCCCAGAAACAATGGTATGGCAAATAAAATAATCTTCTTAGAGATACTTCCCTCTGTCATCCTCGTTTTGCTTTCAGCCCCCATAAAACCCCCAAAATGAATCATATTTATGCACACAGTCGATGACTATTCATCACCCCCTCTGCACGCATATGTTCTCGATCTCATTATAGCCGACTGCCAGCAAATTCTCAATACTTCTTGCGCTGAGTGTGTAGCCCATTGGCTGTGATTAACAGTGCTAATCGGAACACATCGTTTTTATGTTTCTTTATATTTTTGCTGTCAACCTGCTCTCCATTCAACTTGCGTTCTTTTAAATCCAGCCACGCTTTCGCCTTAAATGGTATCAGGCAAGTCGGACTTAATACTGGAATGCCATCAACCCTCTTTTGTCCGGTTTTTAGCAATTCATAATACGCTTCATTTAAAAGGATTGCCGACAAACTGGAGATTTCATCGTCTATCGGAAGCGGTGTGAGAACTGCATCATCTTCCAATATAATAAAATCTGGATTTCTTGGAAAATATTTCTATCATATTAAGCAAAATTTCCACTCGATGGGTGGAAATTCTACAATACCTAAACTACTTCTTGAATTTATATTTTCCTTTTCCATGACCGGATACTGATTCAATAATGTCTGCCTTTACCAAATTGGAAAGAAGTTTTGAAGCACCTGAACCTTTCAGCTCAAGAAGCTCCATAACTGCACTTCTTCCAAACACCTCATCAAAGCCAAACTTCTCAAAAAGTCTATGGATATGAATCGTCGTTTTTGCCGAGAAATCACTACTTTTTTCGAAAAGTAAACTTTCAATATCCACTTTTTTGTCTCGAATGTCCACTTTTCCACTCTCAACATCCACTTTTGTGTCCCCAATATCCACTTTTTCTTCGTTCAAAAGTCCACTTATATGAAGATTTCGATTATGAAGCTCATTTTTCTCGTTCAAAAGCAGATTTCTGAGAAACGCTTCCAGATACTCTGTTGTTTCGTGAATACCTTTTTGCAGGTTCGTATAGTTTGCACGGACAAGTGCATTTCGGAAATACCACGCATTTTCTGCAAAAATATCATTGGTTGCAGAGAACCCAAGCGTCCTTAAATATTTGATGAAGAACACTGCTGTTGTTCTCGTATTGCCTTCCCCGAAGATATGGATTTGCCATAACCTTGAAACGAATACAGCAAGATGATGGATAATCTCGTCCATTGAAAGCCCTTTATAACTATAATCCTTCTCCTGCGAAAAATCATATTCAAGTGTGGCTCTCAGTTCTGAAGCACTACCGTACATAACAGTCGCCCCATCAAGCACCCATTCTTTCTTTGTAATGTTGTAATCTCTAATTTTTCCGGCGTGTTTATAAATACCTTGAAAGAGTTTACGGTGGATAGATACATACTCGTTTGGCGAAAATGAAAACGCTGTTTCAGAAAGAATTTCTGCGATACGGGACGAAACCTTATCTGCTTCTTCGGTACGCTCGTCATCGGACAAATGCACTGGTCTTGTTTCATAAAAAATTGCGTCCTATGAAACAAAAACTCAAATTTACTATTTTTATCCCCAAAACTTTCTATTTTAACTTTATCATATATGCATCTATTCCAAATCCACTTCGACGCAAACGGTCAAACTTCGACCTAATTGGTATCTGGGGATCAAAAAAATGCCGCCTTACGCGACATTTTTCTGAATCCGAATCTTATATTTAATTTATAATCACACCTCCAGCTTCCGCTTCTTTGCCAGCTTCTTCATCTCCTCCGCATTCTGCCGCACGGTCTCGGTGATCTCCGCGCCGCCCAGAAGTCTCGCAAGCTCGTCCACCATCGCCTCGCGGTCTAAGGCGCGGATGGAGGTTGCCGTCCGTCCATCGGACGCGGATTTGCGGATCTCGAAGTGCTGGTCCGCCATCGCCGCGATCTGCGGCAGGTGCGTGATGCAGATGACTTGACGGCATTTGGAGAGGATCCGCAGCTTCTCCGATACCATCTGTGCAGTCCGCCCGCTGATACCGGTGTCAATCTCATCAAAAATCAACGTTGGAACCTGATCGGTCTCCGCCAGCACCGTCTTGATTGCCAGCATGATACGCGACAGCTCACCGCCGGACGCCACCATACCGAGCGGCCGAACCGGTTCGCCCGGATTCGTGGAAATCAGGAATTCCGGCTCGTCGATACCGCCCGCCGTGAAATGATCCAGCCGCCTAAACTCCATCTCAAACTGCACATCAAGGAAATTCAGTTCCCGAAGCCCGTCTGCGATCTTCTCCACCAGCTCCCCGGCAAACTGCTTACGCGCTGCTGACAATGCCTCGGAATGTTCTTTCAGTACTGCTTCCGCCTGTTCCAGTTCTTTTTCCGCCTGTTCCCGAAGTTCATCGTAATTCTCCAGTTCCTGCAGTCGCGCTTTCTTTTCTTCCAACGCCTGAAGTACCTCCGGGATCGTCTTCCCATACTTGGTTTCCAGGCTCCGGATCAGGTCAAGCCGCTCCTGTGTCTCCTGAAATGCCGCTTCGTCAAAGGTCATATCGTCCATATATCCGGCGATCTCCCTGGAAAGATCCGAGAGCAGCGAATCCACATCGCACAGCTCGTCGCGAATCCCCTTTAATCCCTCATCAAACGCCATCGCGCCGTCAATCTCACGGAATGCCCGCGACACCGCATCACCGGACACCGCGTCATATGCCTGTGAAAGACTCTCAGCAATCCGTCTGGCATTGGAAAACCGCTTAAAATCGGCTGCCATCTTTTCCTCTTCGCCATCCTTTAACGCGGCATTTTCAATCTCCTCGATCTCAAACCGGCAGAAATCCATCTCCCGCAGCCTCGTCTCCTGATCGGATGCAAATGCGGCACATTTCTGTTTTAACTGCATATACAGGCGATAAGCAGCTTCCGTATTCTGTTTGAATGGGAGAAGTTTCTCTCCGCCATACGCATCGAGGATTTCCAGATGTTTTGACGCATTCACCAGCGACTGATGTTCATGCTGTCCGTGCAGATCGATCAAAAGACCCGTGATCTCCCGCAGCCTTGCCGCCGTTACCGTCTCGTCGTTGATGCGGCTGATGCTCCGGGTCGGTGTGATTTTCTTAGAAATGATTAAAATTCCCTCTTCATCAGGGTAAATGTCGTGTTCCCTCAGCTGCTCACGCTTTCTCTCATCATCGATGGAGAAAACCAGTTCAATGTAGGCGCTGTCGCAGCCCCGGCGGATCATCTCTTTCGGTGCTTTTCCGCCCAGCGCGATCTGGACCGAACCGATGATGATCGATTTTCCGGCTCCCGTCTCACCGGTCAGAATGTTGAGTCCGTCCCCGAACTCCACCTCCGCCGAATCGATCAGAGCCAGATTTTTCACTCGTAAATGATAAAGCATCCGCTTTCCGTTCCTCCTTATCAGCGGTTCCCGCAAAAAATGCGTGAACCCACCTTACCTCATCCCGCAATCAGCTTGCGGATCTTGTCCATCAGAACGATCGTATCGTCCACCGTACGGACTGCACACATGACCGTATCGTCCCCGGCGATGCAGCCGACAATCTCTGAAAAATGGATGGCGTCGAGCGCTGCCGCGACTGCCATCGCCATGCCTGACACCGTCTTGATGACAAGGATATTCTGCGCCATATCCATGGAAACGAAGCTATCGTGCAGAATACGGGTATATTTATCATTGAACGCCGTCTGAGGATGGAAAACCGCATATTTCTGTCCGCCGTTTTCTGTCTGGATCTTAGACAGCTTTAACTCCCGGATATCCCTGGAAACCGTTGCCTGCGTGACATTGTATCCCTCTTTATTCAGATATTCCGCCAGCTCTTCCTGCGTTTCAATCTCATATTTTCCAATCAATTCCACAATCTTGCTGTGACGTTCCATTTTCATGGCTCTGACTCCTTTTATATCTGTTTCATTTTGTTCCGTATATTTTCCAAAAATGGCACCTGTTTGAGCTGTATCAATGTCGTCTCGATCTCTGATTTTGCTATCTCGATTGTATCACCCGGCTCAATATCAACCACCGTATCGCCGTCAAAGCTCAGCGAAACCTTCGTCCGCCCGGTCGTCTGAATCCGCAGACTCAAATGGCTATCCGGCGGCAGAACGATGCTGCGCGAATTGAGTGAATGCGGGCAGAGCGGTGTCAATACCATCAGATCCGCCTCCGGCGCCACGATCGGACCGCCCGCTGACAGGTTGTATGCCGTCGAACCGGTCGGGGTCGCAACCACCATGCCGTCCGCCGAATACTCGTTAAACAGCTGTCCATTGACAGCCAGCTCAAACCGGAACGCATCGATTCCCATACGGTTCAGGACGATATCATTCAACGCGATATCCTCCATGACGACCTTCCCGCCGGAAATCACGCACCCCTTGAGCATCATCCGGCTTTCCAGACGGTAGTGATCTTCCATCAGATCCCGCATGGCAGGCAGAATGTCCTCCTCATGCCCGATCTGCGTCAGATACCCCAGATGCCCCATATTGATGCCAAACAGTGGAATCTTCCGTCCCGCCAGATCACGCGCCGCCTGAATCAGCGTTCCATCACCGCCCAGACAGATCACACAATCTGTATCCTCCGGCACCGTCCGGCGATCGGTATAGCGGTATGCCGCAGCCACTTCTGCGTCCCTGCGAAGTCCATCATGGCGGTCCAGACGGATGCAACGGCAGCCCAGTTCTGCAAAAAAGCTGCAAATCAGATCGGCTGCCTCCTCTACACGCGGCTTTTCGCGGTTTACAATCAGATAGAAATTTCTCATGTTTTGTCTAACTCCCTGTGAGCTTCCTCAACAACCTGTTCCGGTGAAACCGGACACTCTTTTTCCGCTTTTGCAAGTGCTTCCTCACCAGTCACAGTTTCCTCCGATGCCTGCTCCGGTTTATGCAGGTACAGGAGGTACTCGATATTTCCCTCCGGTCCCTTGATCGGGGAAAATTCCAGATTCCGGATCTCAAAACCGATCTCTGCCGCATATGCCATCACCATCTGAATGACCTCCAGATGCGTGCTCTTCTCGCGGACAACGCCCTTCTTTCCGACTTTCTCACGTCCCGCCTCGAACTGCGGCTTGATCAGTGCAACCACCTCGCCGCCCGGGCTTAAAATCTCCTTGACCGGACCTAAAACCTTCGTCAGGGAAATAAAGGAAACGTCGATCGAAGAGAAATCTACCGGCTCGCCGATATCCTCCGGTGTCACATAACGGATGTTTGTCTTCTCCATGCAGACCACACGCGGTCATCATTGCGAAGTTTCCACGCCAGCTGTCCATGTCCTACATCGACCGAAAACACCTTGACCGCGCCATTCTGCAGCATACAGTCGGTAAATCCGCCTGTGGACGCGCCGACATCCATACAGACCTTTTGATCCAGCGTCACTCCGAAATGCGTCATCGCCTTCTCCAGTTTCAGACCTCCGCGGCTCACATATTTTAAGGTAGATCCACGTACCTCGATCTTCGCATTTTCATCGAAGGTCGTACCCGCCTTGTCTTCTTTCTGATCTTCTACATATACAATCCCAGACATGATGATCGCTTTCGCCTTCTCACGGGATTCTGCCAGACCTCTCTTGACGAGAAGTACATCTAACCGTTCTTTCATTCTATGTTCTTCCTTCCGCTGCTGCCACTCTTTTGTTTCCCATCATGCTTCCGCGTCAGTCTCCAGCACACCTTCACGTTTCAGCTGCGCCAGAATCGAATCACTGTCAATTCCCAGCTCATTCCGGAGCACCGACACATTTCCGTGTTCGACGTAGGCATCCGGCAGCGCTATATTAACTACCTTGATCTGCGGATAATGCTTCTGTACATAATCCGTCACCCGCTCGCCGTAACCGCCGCGCAGGACATTTTCCTCCAGTGTCACGATCGTATGGTGCGTTCCTGCCAGATGGTCGATCACGTCGGTATCCATCGGTTTCACAAACCGCCCGTTGACCAGCGTACACGGCTGCCCGGCACTCTTTAATTTCTCCCGGATATGCTCTGCCGTGCTGACCATACTTCCGACTGCCAGAAGCGCCGTCCCGCTCTCCTCATACAACATCTCGCTGACGCCATACTCAACCGGTGCCAGAAATTCCTTCAAGCCCCGGTACGCCTCGCCCCTCGGATAACGGATCGCAATCGGTCCATCGTAGGAGATGGCAAACTGCAGCATCTTTTCCAGTTCCCAGCGGTTTTTCGGCGCCATCACGCTCATATTCGGCACAGAGGAGAGGAATGTCAGATCAAAAATACCCTGATGCGTCTCCCCATCGCTTCCGACCAGTCCCGCGCGATCCACGCAGAGCACAACCGGAAGATTCTGGATACAGACATCATGAATGACCTGATCATATGCCCTCTGTAAAAAGGATGAATACACCGCCACCACCGGTTTCAGACCGGCTGCCGCCATACCTGCCGCCGAGGTAACCGCGTGTTCCTCCGCGATTCCCACATCGAAAAAGCGGTCCGGATATTCTTTCGAGAACCGTTTGAGCCCCGTTCCATCCGGCATCGCCGCTGTCACCGCCACGATCTTCGGATTTTCCGCTGCCAGACGGCAGATTTCTCTGGAAAATACATCTGTATAGCCCGGATGTTCCTTTTTCCGGAGCGGTTTTCCCGTTTCAATATCAAATGGTTCAACTCCGTGAAATGCCGACGGATTCTTCTCCGCCGGACGGTATCCCTTGCCCTTTTTCGTAATCACATGGATCAGCACCGCGCGGTTGATCTTTTTCGCCTCGCTGAAAATACGGATCAACCCCTTAATATCATGTCCATCCACCGGTCCCAGATACGTGATTCCCATATTTTCAAACCACATGCCCGGAATCAGAAGCTGCTTGATGCTGTTCTTTGTCCGGAGCAGCGTGCCGACCAGATCCGAACCGATCATCGGGATCCGCGATAACGTGCCCGCCACATTCTTCTTCAACAGATTGTAGCCCTCATCTGCACGAAGATTATTCAGATACCGCGACATACCGCCGACATTTTCCGAAATGGACATATTATTATCATTTAAAACAATAATAAAATTCGTCTTGAGCCGTCCCGCATTGTTGAGCGCCTCATACGCCATGCCGCCGGTCAGCGCGCCGTCCCCGATGACGGAAACGATCGAATAATCCTCGCCCAGCAGATCGCGCCCCTGTGCCATACCAAGCCCCGCCGAAATCGAAGTCGAGCTGTGTCCCGTGTCGAACGCATCAAACGGGCTTTCCTTCCGCTTCGGGAAACCGCTCAATCCCCCATACTGGCGCAGCCCATCAAAATTATCCTTCCGCCCGCTTAAAATCTTGTGCGTATAGGACTGGTGCCCTACATCCCAAATAATCTTATCCTTCGGAAGATTCAGCGCGCAGAACATTGCAATCGTCAGTTCCACCACGCCTAAATTGGACGCCAAATGACCGCCTGTCCGGCTTGTCGTCTCGATCAGAAACTCGCGGATTTCCGCCGCCAGCTCCTTGCGTTCTTCCTCGCTCAACCGTTTTACATCCTCCGGTCCTTTTATCGTATCTAATACCATTCTTTCATCCCCCAAACCGTTTTCCACATCCGCTGTCGTCCCCGGTCTTCGATTGGATTTTTTATTTTTCACGGCTGACCAGCATCTCGATCAGCTCTTCGAGGAATTCATTCTTTCCAGGCAGGGAATAGAGGATATCAACCGCCGTCTCCGAAAGCTGTTTGACATCATGCTTCGATTTCTCGATTCCCTCCAATGTCACATAAGTGGTTTTATTGTTTTTCTCATCGCTCAGAACCGGTTTTCCAAGCACCTCCTGGCTGCTGGTAACGTCGAGAATATCATCCTGGATCTGGAACGCCAGACCGATCGCCGCCGCCATACGCTCTACTGTCCCGCACTCAGCTTCGCTCGCGCCCGCCATCACGGCTCCGATCACCATCGACGCCTCCAAAAGTGCTCCCGTCTTTAAACGGTAGATAAAATCCAGCTTATCCTTCGGAATCGGCTGATTCGTCAGTTCCACATCCACCGTCTGACCGCCGATCATGCCGTAAATACCCGTTTTTTCGGATAAAATCTGGATACAACGTCCCACCTTTACCGCATCCGGCGTCATCGCAAATGCCTTTGCCGCCGTCTCGATCGCGTAGATCAGAAGGGCATCTCCCGCCAGAACTGCCATATCATACCCATATGCAACCCAGGTCGTCTTTTTGCCACGGCGGTACTCGTCATTGTCCATACATGGAAGATCGTCATGAATCAGGGAAGATGTATGAATCATCTCGATCGCCGCCATCAGCGGCTCAATCTCTTTTCCCTGACCGCCAAACAGACGATATACCTCACGCATCAGAATCGGACGAAGGCGTTTGCCGCCTGCCTTCACACTGTAATTCATCGCTTCAAAGATCGTTTTCTGATGCCCTTCCTCTGCCGGAAGATAAGAATATACAATCTCTTCCGCTTCCTTGACTGCCTGTGCCAGCCGTTCCTTTGCATTTTCCATCTCTGTCACGCCTCCGTCTCCTCGCCGTTTACGACCATAATCTGTTTTTCAACCTTATCTATCTTTTCACTGCAGGCGCGGACCAGACGCATTCCCGCCTCATACGACGCAAACGATTCTTCCAGCGTGCTGCGGCTGTCCTCCAGCGTCCGCATAATGCCATCCAGACGGTCAAACATTTCCTCGATCGAAAGTTCTTCCTTATTTTCTTCCATCGATCCTGCCTCCTGTTTTATCTAATATACTCTCGGAATCTTTCCTGAAAGAAAACGTGTTCTCAAATCTCTCTGTTATGATTCTCACGCAACACAATGAACCACTTTTTTACCCAGGCAGGTTTTCCTGATAAACCTCCCGGATCTCTGCCTCCACGCGTCCATCCGGCAGACGGACGGTCAGCGTATCCCCAGCTTGCAATCCTGTCACTGTCTCCACACGTTTTCCATCTGCATCCGTCACGAACCCATATCCGCCGCTTATCTTTTTTAACGGGGAGAGACCATCCATCCGGCTGCACACCAGTTCCAGACGATGGCGCAGATCGGACACCTTTTTCTCCATCTGGCGCGCCATCTTAACTCTCGCATCTTCCAGATACTGCCGTCTCTCATTTAACTGACTCTGCGGACTGTGAAGCTGCAGGCGCAGACGAAACTGCTCCAGGCGATAGGCATACTGCTCCGCCTTCTGCTCCATCCGCTTCGTCATCTGCTGTGCCGCCGCAATGCACTGCTGCTCAAACAGGTGGTAATCAAAAACCGCCAGTTCTGCCGCCGCCGAAGGAGTCGGGGCACGCAGATCCGCCACATAGTCCGCGATCGTAACATCTGTCTCATGCCCGACCGCCGAGATTACCGGCGTCCGGCACGCAAAAATCGCCCGCGCCACACTCTCCTCATTGAACGCCCACAGATCCTCAATCGAACCGCCTCCGCGCCCGACGATCAGCACATCCAGATGCAGCGCATCCAGGGTCTGGATCGCCCGCACGATACTCGGCGCTGCCCCTGCTCCCTGCACCAGTGCCGGGCAGAGGACAAGCTGCACGTAAGGGTTCCGCCGTCCCGAGATATTGATAATATCCCGGATTGCTGCGCCGGTGCTCGCCGTCACGATACCGACCGTTTTTGCATACTTTGGGATCGGCGTTTTATATTCCGGGGAAAACATCCCCATTTCTTCTAATTCATTTCTCAGTTTTTCAAAGCGCCGGAATAAATCGCCCGTGCCGTCCAGCGTGATCTCGCTGGCATAGAGCTGGTATCTTCCATCCCGCTCATACACTTCGATACTGCCCTTGACGACCACCTGCTGTCCTTCTTCCAGACGGAACGTAAGTCCCTTCCGCCTACTGGCAAACATAACTGCCTGCATCGCTCCCAGACCGTCTTTCAAGGTAAAATAAATATGACCGGACGTATGATATTTGCAGTTAGAAACCTCGCCCTTGACCGAAATCCGGTTCAGGGCAAAGTCCTGTGCGAACATATTTTTAATGTATGCATTAACCTGCGAAACCGAATATACGCCAGCCATCGCTTATACCAGCTTCGCTAAAATGCCGTTGATAAATGCCGGTGAATCATCGCCGCCGAACTTCTTCGCCAGCTCGACCGCCTCATTGATCGCTACCTTCTCCGGTACATCGTCATCGTGCTTGATCTCGTATAATGCCAGGCGCAGGATCGTCAGTTCCACCTTGCCCATACGGCGGGTAGTCCATCCCTGTGCAACCCCATCGATTGCCTTGTCAAGCTCCGGAAGCACATCCAGAATCTTCTCAACCTTGCTCTTTACGTATCCGCCGTCAAAGGTGTCTAACATCGGATTATGGATGATATCGCCGATTCCGCTCGGAACATCGTCCTCCTCTTTCGGCTCTGTAAAATATACATCCACCTGCTCCTGCATCTCATCCGTCGGGTAAAAATCCGCACAGAAAAGCAGCTTAAAGCAATGTTCTCTCAGTTCTCTTCTGGTCATACTAATCCTCCTGTTACCTGTTTCTATCCGTCTGATACGCCCGATTTGCTGCCTCGGTATCGCAAATATCCCTTTCGTAATCCGCCGCAATCGTTTTCTGAATATCCACAGTCTTTCCTGCATAATTGTTATATTTCTACTATTCTAATGTATCATTATACCGTATCCCCGGTTTTTTCACAAGAGTTTGAGAAAAAGAATCCGCCAAAGTTACTGTTCACGGGTAGGCACTTTTGGAACCGAAAGTGCCGTAAGAAAACGTGGTGGCAGCAGGAATTTGCCGTATTTAAATGCGAAGCCACGGCAAATTCCGTCACTGGGCACGTATGCGTGAACAGTAAGCCGCCAAAAAAGCGGCATCCCTGCTGAAGCAGAAACGCCGCTTTTATATCGTTTACAATCTTATCGATTGCTTATGCTATCCAATGTTTATTCATCCACGCTGTAGTTCGGAGCCTCTTTGGTGATGTGGATATCATGCGGATGGCTCTCTTTTAAGGATGCTGCGGAAATCTTTACGAAACGTCCGGTCTCCTGAAGAGTCGGAATATCCGATGCGCCGCAGTAACCCATACCAGCACGCAGACCGCCGAGCATCTGGAATACGGTATCTTCTACCATTCCCTTGTATGCAACACGTCCTTCTACACCCTCCGGAACGAGTTTCTTCGCATCGCTCTGGAAGTAACGATCCTTGCTGCCGTTCTCCATCGCTGCGATGGAACCCATGCCACGGTATACTTTGTATTTTCTTCCCTGATACAGCTCGAAAGGTTCCCGGGCTCTCATCGCATCCTGCAAACATGGAACCCATCATGCAGACGCTACCGCCTGCTGCGATCGCCTTCGTCAGATCGCCAGAATACTTGATACCGCCATCTGCGATGATCGGGATGCCGTACTCTTTTGCGACTGCGTAGCAGTCCATAACAGCGGTGATCTGCGGAACACCGATACCTGCTACGACACGGGTCGTACAGATGGAACCCGGTCCGATACCAACCTTGACCGCGTCAACGCCTGCCTCGATGAGAGCTTTTGTTGCCTCTCCGGTCGCTACGTTACCTGCGATTACCTGCAGATCCGGATAAGCTTCCTTGATCATTCTGACACAGCGCAGAACATTCTCGGAATGTCCATGTGCAGAGTCGAGAACAACTACGTCTACTTTTGCTTTCACCAGGGCTTCCACACGATCCAGCACGTTTGCAGTGATACCTACTGCCGCACCGCAGAGCAGGCGTCCCTGTTCGTCCTTTGCGGACAGCGGATATTTGATCTGTTTCTCAATATCCTTGATGGTGATAAGACCCTTGAGGTTAAAATCCTTGTCCACGATCGGAAGCTTCTCGACACGTGCCTTGGCAAGAATCTTCTTTGCCTCCGTCAGGGTGATGCCCTCCGGAGCGGTAACCAGATGCTCAGAAGTCATGCACTCTTTAATCTTCTTGGAGAAATCCTCCTCAAACTTGAGGTCACGGTTGGTGATGATACCAACCAGTTTTCTTCCCTCTGTGATCGGAACACCGGAAATCCGGAACTTGCCCATCAGCTCATCCGCATCCTTTAATGTATGCTCTGGGGATAAATAAAACGGGTCAGTGATTACACCATTCTCAGAACGTTTTACTTTATCGACCTCCTCAGCCTGCGCCTCGATCGACATGTTCTTGTGAATAATACCAATTCCACCCTGTCTTGCCATTGCAATCGCCATGCGGTGCTCTGTAACCGTATCCATGCCGGCACTCATCAGGGGGATGTTCAGCTGAATCTTCTTGGTCAGATGTGTCGTCAAGTTTACCTGATTCGGAATAACCTCAGAATAGGACGGCACAAGCAGGACATCATCAAATGTAATGCCATCGCCAATAATCTTACCCATTATATTACCCTCACTTTCGTAAATTTTAAACACTGGACATTGAAAACTGTCTGATGTTAATAATTGATTTTAGCAAGTTTTTTGAAATATGTCAACCGGAGAATAAAGGGGTTGACGATAGAATTTACTTACGCCATTTAATTAGTGTATCTTATAAATAATACCAATCAGATAAGTATTAATAATGCAGTCATCCTTAGCCTCATTTCCCTGCCAATTTTTTCACCAAAAAAGAAGGACTGCCACACCTTCGCATAGCAGTCCTTCTCTCCCCTGGCAGCTGCCTGTCAGAGATTCTTTCTATAAATTACCATTTTTATTTTCTACATTCGATACTGCATCTCTGATGTAACATCTTCCGCCATTTTCCGGCTCTCTTACTTACATCATGCCGCCCATGCCAGCGCCTGCTGCCGGACCTGCCGGTGCATCTTCTTTGATGTTGGCAACTGCAGACTCGGTTGTAAGCAGGGTAGATGCAACGCTGGTTGCGTTCTGCAGGGCACTTCTGGTTACCTTTGCCGGATCCAGGATGCCTGCTTCTACCATATCTACGTATTCCTCATTGTAAGCATCGTAACCTACGCCTACCGGGGACTCTTTTACCTTGTTGATGATAACAGAGCCTTCCAGACCTGCGTTTGCTGCGATGTGGAACAGAGGAGCTTCCAGAGCTTTCAGGACGATACGGCCGCCGGTCTTCTCGTCGCCTTCCAGTCCGTCTACTACCTTCTGAACTTCTGCTGCTGCGTGAACATATGCAGATCCGCCGCCTGCGATGATACCTTCCTCAACAGCTGCCTTTGCTGCGGACAGGGCATCTTCCATACGCATCTTAGCTTCCTTCATCTCAGCCTCGGTCGCTGCACCAACACGGATAACAGCTACGCCGCCAGCCATCTTAGCCAGTCTCTCCTGCAGTTTCTCACGATCAAAATCAGAAGTGGTTTCCTCAATCTGAGCCTTAATCTGAGCCACACGGTCTGCGATGGCTTTCTTATCGCCGCAGCCATCTACGATGATGGTGTTCTCTTTCTGAACCTTAACAGATTTCGCACGACCAAGCTGCTCCATGGTGGTATCCTTTAATTCAAGTCCCAGTTCCTCGGAAATAACAGTACCGCCGGTCAGGATTGCGATATCCTTTAACATTTCTTTTCTTCTATCGCCGTAACCCGGAGCCTTCACACCAACAACGGTGAAAGTACCTCTCAGCTTATTGACAATCAGGGTGGTCAGCGCCTCGCCCTCAATGTCCTCAGCGATGATGAGCAGCTTGGAACCAGACTGTACCAGCTGTTCCAGCAGCGGCAGAATCTCCTGAATGTTGGAGATCTTCTTATCGGTAATGAGGATGTACGGATCGTCCAGAACGGCTTCCATCTTCTCCATATCAGTTGCCATGTATGCAGATACATAGCCACGGTCAAACTGCATGCCTTCTACCAGATCAAGCTCAGTCTTCATAGTCTTGGACTCTTCAATGGTAATAACGCCGTCTTTGGAAACCTTCTCCATCGCGTCTGCTACCATCTGGCCTACTTCCTCATCAGCGGAAGAGATAGCAGCGACTCTTGCGATATCTGCCTGGCTCTTAACGTCCTTCTTCATGCCTTTGATTGCCTCTACGGCTGCATCTGTGGCTTTCTTCATGCCCTTTCTTAATACGATCGGGTTAGCGCCTGCTGCCAGGTTCTTCATACCTTCGTTGATCATAGCCTGTGCCAGAACGGTTGCGGTTGTAGTACCATCACCAGCTGCATCGTTGGTCTTGGTTGCTACTTCCTTCACCAGCTGTGCGCCCATGTTCTCAAACGGATCTTCCAGCTCGATCTCTTTTGCGATGGTCACACCATCGTTGGTGATGAGCGGAGCGCCGAAGGATTTATCCAAGAACTACGTTTCTGCCTTTCGGTCCTAATGTAACTCTTACGGTATCTGCTAACTGATTTACGCCTGCTTCCAGGGCTTTTCTGGCTTCTACGCCATATTTAATCTGCTTTGCCATGGTTATCAACCTCCATAATTTTCTTGAATAAACGTTCCGATCAGCATCTGTCTTCCAGACATCCTGCCCATCGATTAACCGATAACAGCCAGAATATCATTCTGTTTTACAATGACATATTTCTCATTGTCCAGCTCAACTTCTGTGCCTGAGTATTTCGAATAGATAACTTTATCGCCAACCTTTACCTGCATCGTGATTTCTTTTCCATCTACCACTCCGCCAGGACCAACCGCGATTACCTCTGCCTGCTGCGGTTTCTCTTTTGCCTGACCCGGAAGAACGATACCTGATTTGGTAGTCTCCTCTGCAACTAACTGCTTTAATACAACTCTGTCAAATAATGGTGTTAACTTCATTATTGGCTCCTCCTTATCCATCCAAATTTATTCCATCTGATTGCTTTTCTTTCGTAATCAGATATGTATCTTCTTCTTACGAAGTATGTTATAACACGTTCTGTTAGCACCGTCAAGTGTTGAGTGCTAAAATTTTAGTAAATTTTACGGGGAGAACTGAAATATTCCATTTCTCCCCGTTCTATTAATTGCTCTCCTCAAATGCCTTAATCGCCGCAACCGTTTTCTCATAACACTCTTTTACCGATGCAAAATCTGCCTCGTATCCGGTCAGTTCTCTGCCTCTCAGTTTTTCGGTCAGCGCTGCGCTTACCTCATAGAAGGCATCAAAGCCCAGGTTCAGACAGATTCCTTTCAGGGTATGTGCCGCGCGGAATGCTTTCTCCGCATCCTTTTCTTTTAATCCATCCTCCAGATCCTGAAAGCTGGAATCGCTCAGAAACTTGATGGCAAATTTTTCCACCAGCGCCACACCTCCAAAGCGTTTCTGAACTCCTTCAAAATCCCCGCCCATTTCTTTGTAGCATTCCTGAATTGTCATGACAGCCTCCTGTTATTTCTCTTCCTCAGTTTTCATACGGCTCAGCTCCTCGCCCGCAGTTCCATACTCTTTTTCAATCGCCTGCGTCACCGCGCCGAAAAACTTCTTCTGTGAATTGTCATAATGTTCAAATTTCTTATTTTTTCGCTCCGGATCACTCATCTCACTCCGGTATGCTGCCTCCTGCAGCTCCTTTTTAATAGGATCCTGAATCTCACACAGGCACTCAAGCAGGAGCGGGTTAAATGTACCACACTCTCCGTTGCAGATCATCTGCACCGCCTCCTCATGAGAATAAGCCTTTTTATAGACGCGCTCACTTGTCAGCGCATCATACACATCCGCCAGCGCCACCACCTGCGCTGAGATCGGGATCTCCTCCCCTTTTAGACCATCTGGATATCCTTTTCCATCATAGCGCTCATGGTGCCAACGGCAGATCTGGTACGCCACTTTCATCAGCGGCTCATCCTCATACATCTGAAGATTCGCAAGCATGTCCGCACCGATCACTGTATGTTTTTCCATGATCTTACGCTCCTCCGGCGTCAGACGACCCGGTTTATTCAAAATCTTCTCGTCAATTCCGATCTTTCCGATGTCATGCAGGGATGATGCCGTGCTGATCAGCATCCGGTTCGACCAGGACAAGGGATATTTGTCCGTCTTCTTGACGAGCTGTTCCAGAATCATCGTCGTCAATATATTAATATTGAGTACGTGCATACCGCTCTCGCCATTTCGAAATTCCACGATCTCGCTCAGAACACTGATCAGCATCCGGCTATTCTTCTCTTTCTCAAAAACCTGGTTCGTCACCATTGCCACCAGGCGGCGCTGTTTCGCATACAATTTGATCGTATTTAAGACACGCCGGTGTACAACCTCCATATCGAACGGGCGCTTGATATAATCAGAAACTCCCCACTCATACGCCTGCTTGATGACCTCGCCCGAATCTTCGCCCGAAATCATGATAACCGGGATATCCCCGATCAGGTTGTTGCGGTTCATGTATTCCAGAACCCCGAAGCCGTCCATCCCCGGCATGACGATATCGAGAAGAATCAGGGAAATCTTCGTCTCATAACGGTTCAGCATGTCGAGACATGCTGAACCATTTTCTGCCTCCAGAATCTCGAATTCGCCTTTCAGCATTTCTGAGAGAATCATACGGTTCATCTCCGAATCGTCCACGATCAAAATGCGGTAACGACTCGCATTGCGCCGCCCGGCTACCACGATCTCCTCCGGTGTCCACTGTCCATCTTTCTCAGTCACAATCATGTTCTTGGAGGTCTTCGCCTGATACATAAATTCGTCCGCCCGGCACATCGCCTTCCCGACTGTCTCCCCGTTCGTCAGCGTACCGCCGATGCTGACTGACAATTTCAGTTGCGGATATCCTTCAACACTCATGTTGCAGATCAGATCCTGTATCCGATGCAGCTTCTCAACAAATGCCTCCAGACTGATGCCCGGCATCACAAGCAGGAATTCATCCCCGCCATAACGCACCAAGCGGTCCGTCTTACGGATACAGCTTATAATCGCCGCCGACACCGTCACCAGCACTTTATCGCCCGCCACATGCCCATATATATCATTGTAGGTCTTAAAATCATCCAGATCGAGCATCGCGATACCGGCATCCATCCGCTGCTCTTTTAACTGATCTTCAAAATATCTCCGGCTGTAGCTCCTCGTCAGTGCATCCGCATACAGCTCGCGCCTGTAGTGTGCAAATTTCTTAACGAGTGCTTCTCTTCCCTCTGCGTCAAGAAGTGTCTCATCATCCAGACAGGAAATCATCTCCACCACACAGGGAACTCCATCCACCTCCAGATACTTCGCGATGACCTGATACATCTTCAGACCGATAAATTCAAGCTTCATGCACTGTCCCTTCATCGCAAGCGCGCGCTGTGCCGCACAATTCTCACAATTCTTTCCTTTTTCCCAGAACGAATAGCATTTGCAGTCCTCGGATCGGAGTTCCCCGTTCCTCACGTCCATCTTATGGAGTAGATCTTTATCTAAAATACGTACAACCGTAAATATCCTTTCCATCTGTGCAATCATTTGTTCCAATTCCTGCGCCGTCATCTTTGTATTCAAATTCATCATTTTATTTTTATCACCACCTAGCAAATATATAATTTTATTCTACATGATTTCCGGTATGACAACAAGCATTTTTCTCATGCTTCCTGTACATAATTACCGCCCCTGTGTTACTGTTCACGCATACGTACCCCGTAACACGTGATTCACACACTTCCCGTTGTTCACAAAAGATTCCCTTTATTTTTTAGGCGTTTCGTATTACAATAAGGATATCGAATCGTATAGAGAGGAGTATCAACCATGGCAAAAAAACATTTTGGTAAATTACTGACACTGGCAGCTATCGTCGGCGCTGCAGCAGCTGGTGTTTCTTACGTCTTACAGTATAAATCATTCCACAAGGAACTGGATGAGGATTTCCACGACTTTGAAGATGATTTCGATGATTTTGACGATGCCGGCGATAAAGAAGCTTCCAAGGCTTCTGATACAGCTGCCTCCGAACGCAGCTATGTTTCCTTAAATCCGGAGAAAAAGGAAGCTCCGGCTGAGACTCCAGAGGAAACTTCTGAACATTCTGAGGAAAGCGAAAAAGCTCCGGCTGATGCAGATGTCTCTTCCGAAGAACCAGTCAAAACAGAAACCGTCCGCGCAGATGCTCCGGTTTCCGAGGACGGCGAATCTTCTTCCGAGAAAGAAGATTCCGACGCAGCCCCGGATGACAGCACAACCGTGACGGTTGAGGAAATCACAGAATAACACAGGAGGATTCTTTGCATGATACAAAGTCTTCTCCGCGCGATGGAACTTCTGGAACTTTTAAAAGAAGCCAACCACAAATATTCCATCGCAGAACTTTCCGAATCAACCGGGCTTCCGCCCAGCACAATCCACCGGATTTTGCAGACATTTTGTGAAAAAAAATACGTGATCCGCGATGAACACGCGCACACCTACCAGCTTGGTCCCGCCCTCATCTCTCTCGGTCGGGCGGCGGCTGACAATGTGCGGATTCAGGATGCGGCGCTTCCGATTCTCAAGAACCTCTCCTACTGTACCCGTGAGGATTCCTATCTGATCATCCAGGTTGGCGACAAGGGACTGGTACTTGACAAAACGGACGGTCCGAACCACCTCAAGGTCGTCGAAGAATTTGGCTATGAGATGGATCTGCACTGCGGTGCGATCCGCAAAGCGCTTCTGGCTTTCCAGAGCGACGAATACATCCGCCGCTATCTGGACACACGCTTAACCCGTCCTGAGGCATTTCCAAAGGCGGATCCCGCAGAATTGGCAGAAGAACTCCGCACCATCCGTGAGAAGGGCATTGCCGTTTCCCACGGCGAATACGTCCCGGATGCAGTCGGGATCGGTGCTCCCATTTACGGTATTGACGGACGCATTTCCGCTTCGGTCGGAATCATCGCACCGTATTCCCGTATTGAAGATGACACACATCTTCTGCACCTGCAGGATCAGGTCCGCCACAGTGCGGCAGAATTATCCTATTATATGGGACATACATTTAAGCAGGAGAAATAAAGGAGATTTCACTTTATGATTAATAAACGCTTATTTTTAGCAGGCTTAACAACCGGTCTTCTCTCCCTCTCCGCCGCTTTCCCGGCGATGGCAGGAAGCTGGAAAAATGGAGCTGGTGACAATGCTGCCCGCTGGTGGTACGACAACGGTGACAACACCTGGGCGGCAAATGGCTGGCGCTGGATCGACGGCAACCAGGACGGCGTCAGCGAATGCTACTATTTCGACGCCGAAGGCTGGCTTCTAACCTCCACCACGACACCGGACGGCTACACTGTAAACGCAGACGGCGCCTGGACGGTAAACGGCATCGCTCAGAGCCGCCAGACCGCGGCTTCCAATGAATTCGATAACGAAAGCTGGGACGATTTCCAGAACAGCTCCTCCAAAAAGACGAAAAAAACAGCCACCAGCTCCAGCAGGACGCCAGATTCCGGAAGCTCTGACTCCAGCACCGGCTCATCCGAAGATTCTTCCAGCGATGATAGCAGCAATTCCAACGGAAGCTCCGGCAGCCACAGCAATTCCGGAAGCTCCGGTCCGTCCAAAGAAACCTCTTCTACTTCCGGAGACAAAAAGCCGGATGCTCCAAAGAAGAACTCCAAACAGGAACCAGGCAGCGGCTACCGCCAGGGGTCTGTGACGGATGAGCAAATTGCAAATAATAGTTCTTCTGACTCCACTAAGGAATAAATAAATGTATGCCGCAAGGCGCACCAAACAAACGCCCCCGCAAGAAAATCTCCTGCGGGGGCGTTTCTATCTCATCATTCAGTTTCCCAAACGAATCTTCTATTATTTCTGAAGTGCAAGAACGTCAGCGAATGCCTGAATAGCAGTGCTTGCCTGACCGAAGTCTCTCATCTGCTGGTCGATACCCAGTTTGATGTGCGGAACGCCTGCATCGTTCAGAGCTTTCTTCAGGTATGGATACTCCATCTCCTCCGGATCACAGAACTGCTGCATAAACAGTACCAGCCCCTGAGCGCCGCTCTCTTTAACCATGTTAGCTACGAACTCACCACGACGGTTCTTGTCAGATTCCGGATCGTACAGAAGTACTTCGTAATCGATGTTAGCGAACTGTTTAGCCAGTGCTCTAACCGGATCCAGCTCGTCTTCCGGAGCGTCTACACGGAAGGAACGTGTCTCATGTGCTACATCATCTGCAGCGATAGCGATGTTGTTCTCTTCGAAGATAGAAAGCAGCTTCGGATTATCACAGATAATACCGGAGGTAACAACCTTGGTTCCCTTCCAGTCACAGACAGGAAGTTTAGCCAGCTCTGCGTTCAGCTCGTTCAGCTTTGCAGTGTATTCCGGCTTCTCCATGAAGTAGAATGCCTTCAGAACTGCGGAACGTTTGGTTGGTGTGATAACATCACAGTGCTCGTTAGCCAGTTTTACGAACTCACGGCGAGCTGCACGGCTCTTGTTGTATACAACGATAGCATCCTGGATGTCAGAATCAGTAATCTTTCTTCCAGCGATCTCTTCCAGATCAGCTTTTACATGGTTGTACTGATCGATACAGAACTGAAGACCGAACTCTTCGAAACGGTTCTGCGGATGAGCAAGGAAGATAACTTTCATCTTGTCGCCCATAGCAACACGGAAGTTCTGGCTCATCGGACGTAATGTATCACAGATTGTTGGTGTGATGATTCCGTCTAACTGATCCATAGTTCCGTCAAGGAGCATCTCAAGTGCGAGCTGAGCGATGGTGCAGTAGAAAGTAGCGCAGTACTCTTTTGCACGGCTGATGGTCTTAGTGTTGGAACCCCACATACCCATCGGAACGATACCAGCGGCATATACAAGCTCTTCCGGAGCGTAGTAAGGAAGAACACCAACTACTTTTTTGCCCTGTGCTTTATATTCAGCAAGCTGCTGTTTCGGAGTTGCAGCTTTTACCTTAAATTCGTCAAATAATGCGTTGATACTCATGGTCTATTTAGCCTCCTTTGCCTGGATGTTTGCTTCCATAGCCTCTACAAGACCCTGTACACGAGTCTCGTACTGAGCAGCATTGAAGTTACGCGGGTCAGCCTGATCGCCGTCGAAACCAGCACACGGGATACCCAGGTCAGCAGTAAAGCGACGCTGCATCTCAGCCATGTAACCACTCCACGGCTTACAGCTTCTGTTGTAGTGAACGAGAACGCCATCTACCTTGTTGTCACGGCAGATGCCTTCACGCCAGTCAACACCCTGCTCGATGCAGACAGAGTTCGGAGCTTTGTAGTAAGCACGAGCCATCTCATCGATGTTGTTGTAAACGAAACCGAATGCCGGAGCATATACAACGGCAGTAACGTTTACACCGTGGGTCTTCAGCGGTTTGAACAGAGCCGGCAGTTTCGGCCAGCACGGAATACCCTCGAACATAACACGGTATTTCTCCGGGAACGGAGTTGTGGTCTCACCCTTCTTAACTGTCTCTTCCAGGTCTTTTGCAAGTAATTCAAAAGCATCACCAGCAGCTACAGTAGCACGTGCAGTTACAACGTCTGCCATGTGGTTGAACAGGTCAAATCCACTGTATGGAGCCGGTTTGTACTGCAGGAAATCACAGACTTTCAGCCAAGCCTTAGCGGTACGGTTAGCGTTTGCACAAGCCTGCTCGAACTTCTTCTCGTCGAACTTCTTGCCTGTCAGCTCTTCCAGCTGTTTGATCGCTTTGTCGAACTGAGCGCGAACGTATTTAACATTCTCATCATGAACTTCTACTGTATTGTTGTACGGGATATCGATCATGATAAGCGGAATGTTGCACATACGAGCGATGTTCTCATACCATTTTGTCATACAGTTACAGATGTTGTTGCAGCAAAGAACGAAATCCGGCTGCGGAATACGCATCTGACGAATCGGAGAAATAGCCTCAAGACGTTTCTCTTTTTCCGGACCATCCGGGAGTTTTTCAATCTCAAGCAGGTTGTCCAGCTGCAGATACGGAGTCTGAGTCTTCGGATCCTTCTTCGGTTTTCCGTCTTCACCCATCACTACGTTGCCGTCAGCATCTTTTAATGGTTTACCTGTGCTCGGGTCGATGATGTACTCACCTGTCTCCGGATCATACTTACGGGATACACGTACACCAGCTGCATATGCAAGGCTGATACGAGCGTAACCGCAGATATCGTTGTCATATCCAAGATCCTCAGCTGCCTGGCACATCAGCTCACCATAACGGTTTGCTGCGATACCAGCTGCCTGGTTCTCCGGGTACATAACGTGTAAATCAAATGCTGCTGCGAGCTCGCACGGGAATTTGGAAGAAGACCATCCAACTAACTCGCCTCTTGCTTTGGCCTCACGCGCGTCTTTATGAACGTCATCTACGACTTTACGCAGCGCAAGAACACCAGGGCTAACCTGTTTTGCCATAATAATTATCCTCCATTCTTAAAAATTAACTTAGTTACTTCTGACGGCTGGCTACCTGATATGCCATCAGGGCTGCGCCAAGCGCGCCGTTATACTGTGTCAGCGGGGATGTACAAATCTTTACGCCAAGCTCAGCCTCAAGCGCATCTACTACGCCCTGGTTCTGAGCCACACCGCCTGTCATAACGACATCCGGCACTACACCGATTCGGTGGGCAAGACCCGTGACACGATGAGCCACTGAACGATGAATACCGGCAATAATATCACATTTATCCGTTCCCATCGACAACTGGCTTATAACCTCACTCTCTGCAAAAACCGTACAGGTGGAACTGATTCCTACCTGCTTCTTGGACATAGCGCCAAGACGGCCTAGATCACTTACCTCAACTTCGAGAACGCGAGCCATAACATCCAGGAATCTTCCGGTTCCGGCTGCACACTTATCGTTCATCTGGAAGTTTGTCATGACACCGTCCTCAACGCGAAGAACCTTCACGTCCTGACCGCCGATGTCAATTACGGTATGAACCTTCGGGAAAAGGAAATAAGCGCCCTTTGCATGACATGACAGCTCACTCATCTGCTTATCGGCAATTCCGTCCATCAGAGATGTACGTCCATAACCGGTAGCCAGTGTGAATGCCATATCTTCTTTCTTGAGGCCTGCATCTTCCAGAACTGCCTCGATGGCACGGCTTGGACCGCTGGTACCTGCTCCAACGTCAATCAGAGACTTACCTACGATCTCCTTGCCATCCTTCAGGATGATACATTTGGAAGCTGTAGAGCCTACGTCGATACCTAAAGTGAAAATTTCGCTCATGATGTATCTTTTTCCTTTCAATACTGACTTTCTATGCCTGATTTTTGTTTCAACGATGTTTTGGCAGATCCGTGCTATCACATCGTCTCCACCCATCATAATACCACAAAATCAACTAAAAGTCGCTGTAAAATCTTGAAAATGTTATAAAATAATTCTTAACAAAACTATTACTTATTACTTATCTGCCTGAGTATACCAATAAATCGAGCAAAGGTTCCAGTTCCTTTGCCCGATTTATCTGCAAGCATCCGGCAAAACGGTTCATTTACAGTCATACAGACAAGCCGCTTCGCCAGAGCCTCACACTATTCACACTATCAATTTGTTACTTATCACTATTTACACTATCACTGTCAGCCGCGTACTTACGCGCCTTCTCTTTTTAAAATGTTATCTTAGCGGCACCTATCACAATGCCGTTTTAATTTGATAATTATTTACCGTAGTTGATGAACTCACGAGTAGATCTCGGAGCCAGCATCTGATGCATCGGGCAGATAGCCTGAGCATTCTGATAATAAGCCTCGGTAAATGCCTGGATGTACGGACGAAGATCGGTCAGATCTACGATCTCATCAACCATACCCTGTTTTGTACAATATTTCGGACGAGATTTGTCTGTGTACATCTGGATCATAGCGTTCATCTTGTCGATGATCGGCTGAAGCGGCTCGCCAGCTTTTTTAGCTTTAACAAGCTTTCTGGAGTACATAGCGTTTGCAGCGGTCTCACCCGGCATTACGTAGTACTCGCAAGCACCTGTACCGATAGAGAATACGTTGGTGTTGTTGCCCTGCGGACCACCCAGAACGTAGTGAGCAGCAGCACTTGCCTTACGAAGAGTAACCTCCAGAGACGGAAGCTTAGCATTCTCGATAGAGTAGATCAGGGACTGACCTAAACCAAGCAGCTCTGCCTTCTCAGCGTCATCGCCTACATCGATACCTGTGGTATCCTGCAGCCAGATAACCGGTGTCTTATCACGAGCACACAGAGTAACGAACTCGTTCATCTTAATCAGACCCTGACGGTACAGCTTACCACCGATACCTACAGAACCCTGTTTGTACTCCGGATAGTTCATGAGTAAGCCCTGTACGTTAGCGATAACACCAACCAGAAGGCCGTTAACTTTTGCAAGACCAGCAACGATCTCCGGACCGTAGCCTTTCTTGTACTCGAAGAACTCACTGTTATCGAACAGACGGCCGATTACATCGTAGATGTCGTACGGACGTTTCTGGTTCATCGGGATGATGCTGTACAGATCCTCAGCCGGAAGCTGCGGAGCCTTCGGGCTGTCAACACGGAAGAACTCCAGGTTGAAGCACGGAAGGTAGTTGATGTACTTCTTGATTCCCTCGATAACGCCTAAATCATCCTCGTAAACTTCACGGAAGAATCCGGTCTCATCATAGTGGATCGGCACGGAACCCGGAGCCGGAACGTGATGTTTGCTGTTCTCGATCTGAGCGTTAACGATCTGCTCTGCTGCTTCCTCATCGATGTAACCCTTCGGGTTCATACCGGAAAGGATACCAGCGCCACCAACTGCCATGTTCGCATCTTTATGAGCGATCAGGATAGTCGGGGAAATGCTGTGGTAACCACCACCTGCCGGGTTGGTTCCGTAGATACCTACGATAACCGGAACACCAAGCTGGTTTAACTCAGCGTTGCGGAAGAACGGTGTACCACCACCACGACGGTTCGGGTATACTTTGTCCTGATTCGGGAACTCAACGCCTGAGCAGTTTAACAGGTATACTAACGGCAGATGCAGCATCTTAGCGGTATCTGCAGCACGGAGCAGGTTATCTGCCTGTCCCGGAACCCAAGCACCAGCCATCTTCTTGTTATCAGAAGCGATGATGTAAACCCATTTGCCATTTACACGGCCAAGACCATTCAGAACGTTAGTTGTCTGGAAACGGTTGTCTTCCGGATTGTAAAGGCTGTTTAACGGGCACCATGTACCTGGATCGATCAGGGCGTTGATACGCTGTGTAGCAGAAAGCTGTCCACGTGCGTTTAACTTCTCTTCGGTTGTGATACCAGCATCAAGAGCCTGCTTAATGGACTCATGGATGTCGTTCTCAACAGCCTTCAGTTCCTGCTCGTTTTCCGGATTCGGATTAACCAGAGCTTTACCAACGGTAGGCATATTCTGGAAATATCCTGGCATTGAATACATATTCATGTCTTCTTTTCTCCTTATAAAATAAAAAATAAAAATGGTTATAAATGAATTGCTTGCGGGACAGTTCGTCTCCTGTCCCGCCTGCAATCAGTAACTAATTAATCGACAGAAATGATATCTGTCTTGATTCCCTATGGAAGGCTAATTACTTAGTCTCCTTCGGAACTTTGATGAATGCCTGACCTGGGTCGATCTCTTCACGAATTACGCGGATGATCTCCGGATCCGGACCTTCCATAAGCTGAGCTCTGGAGGTATCGATCTCGAAACCTGTGTTCTCCTGAACCATTTCCGGAGAGGAGAATGGATAATAGTAAGCAAGGTACATTCTCTTGGTCTCTTCGTCGAACTTCATGATACCAAGATCTGTAACTACCATCTGCGGTCCACGGTTGCCCGGAAGACCTGCTCTCTCACGTCCGCCAGGGCCGTCCATCCAGCCACAGCTTGTGATGTAGTCAACATGCTCCATGAATCTTCTCTTCTGGTGCTGCATCATGATGATGGTGTTGCAGAAGGTAGCGATTCCGTTTGCACCGCCAGAACCGGTAAAACGTGTGGTAGGTTTAACATAATCACCCTTACCAAAGATACACGTAGAGTTAACGTTACCATACGGGTCGATCTGAGCGCCGCCGATGAAAGCGATCATACGATCAGCATCATGTAACCACTCATTAGCCTCGAAACCTACGAAACGAACGTTTGGCCACTGTACTGCACAGTGAGCCATGAAACGGTTATCACCTACGGAACGCGGTACCTCTACCGGAGAGCAGTCCATAAGTCCGCTCTCTACGATCGGGTGGCAGCTCGGGCAAACCACACGCTTCGCAAGGGAAGCACCGATTAACGGAAGACCGGTACCAACGATAACGATCTGGTTTTCTTTAATATTTTTTGCGATGGCATAAGCCTGCATTTCCTGCTTTGTATACTTTGTATAATCAGCCATTTTAGATTTTCCCTCCCTCAATTAATGTCTGGTAGAATAGCCAAGATGCGGCTCATTCTTAAGGTTCATGAGGCGAGCGCCGCCAAGGACATTAAGAAGATCATCCTGATCCTTGCAGCCGTATACGTATTTCTGGAGGTAATCCTTGAAGGTCTCCGGAATCTTGGTGCCGTCAGCAGCATCTTTTGCAGCCTGTGCAGCAACTTCTGCAGCTTTTGCAAGCTTCTCATCTTCCGGCTTAGCAGCAGCAGCCTTAGCAGCTTTGTCTGCAGCCTTCTGAAGCTGTGCCTTAGCATCTTCAGCGTCAAGGTACTTGGAAGCCTTATCGTACTCCTTAAGTCCCTTATCATCATCATCATAGTAGCCATAGCACTGTGCCGGCCATGCACCGTACGGAGTACGAACGACAGCGTCTACGCACTCACCGAAGATTCTTGTCTTTGTAGGATCACGGCGGATATATTCATCACTTACGATCTCCTCGCAGGTAACGATACAACGCTTTGCAGCTACAGCGATATCTACATCGTGGAACTCATCACCCTCGATGATGCAGGTTCCATCCGGAGATGCCTGCTGTACATGGATGATCGCGCAGTCAAGCTTCGGAACCGGAACAGCAAGAAGCTTCTCGCCCGGCTCAAACGGGTTCTCGATCTCTACGCATTTCAAGTTGTCAACGCCTTCCATTGTTTTTCTCTTCTCTTCGCTGATACCCCAGAATTTAACAAGACCGGAGCCCTGCATCATTCTTACCGGGAGGTACGGAAGACCCAGAGATGCAGCATGAAGCTGAAGCATCAGAACGTCCTGGGAGTAGTCCTCATATGTAAGCTCACCTTTCTCGATTGCAGCACGGAAACGACGTGCAACGTTTGTATAACCAGAGTTTGCTGTGTAGCAGTTGATGTAAGCTCTTACACACGGCCCTCACCGATTAAGGAGTCCCAGTCTCCACCTGCCGGACCGGACCAGCCTACAAAACCAGTTTTACCCTGACGAAGGATCTCGTAAACAGCAGCGTACGGTTTACGGTTTGTTGTAAATCCGCCGAGGCAGAGTACATCGTTATCATGTACATACTTCTCTACGGCATCGTGTAATGACATTACTTTATTAGCCACAATAAAGCCTCCTTTAAAAAAATTTTCTATAACTACCTATATAAATAAGTAAAAACGGGATCCGGTACTTCCGGCGCTGCGGTCTTTCGCAGGCCAGATGCAGCCAGATCCCGGCTGCAACAGCCAAAAATCAATATTCGATTAACCGAAAATCAGCATGAAGTAACCGGCTGCTACTGCAGAACCGATAACACCTGCCACGTTCGGACCCATAGCGTGCATCAGAAGGAAGTTGGTCGGATTCTCTTTTGCACCAACTGTCTGAGAAACGCGGGCAGCCATCGGTACAGCAGATACACCAGCGGAACCGATTAACGGGTTGATCTTGCCGCCGGTTACAGCGCACAGCACCTTACCAAGGAGAACACCTCCGATGGTAGCGAATGCGAATGCAAGCAGACCCATGCAGATAATAGCGATGGTCTGAACACGCAGGAAGATCTCGCCGTTTGCGGTTGCACCTACGGTAGTACCAAGCATGATAGTTACGATGTTGCACAGTGCGTTCTGAGCTGTATCAGAAAGACGCTCTGTAACACCAGATTCACGAAGCAGGTTACCAAGCATCAGCATACCAAGCAGCGGAGCTACGGACGGAAGAAGCAGGGAGCAGAACAGTACTACGAATACCGGGAATACGATCTTCTCAACCTTGCTTACCTTACGGAGCTGCTTCATAACGATGGAACGCTCTTTCTTAGTGGTAAGAAGCTTCATGATCGGCGGCTGAATCAGCGGAATCAGCGCCATGTAGGAGTAAGCGGCAACGGCGATCGGAGCAACCAGATCCGGTGCCAGGTTGTTAGCTACATAGATAGCGGTCGGACCGTCTGCACCACCGATGATACCGATAGCAGCTGCCTCACCTACTGTAAACAGACCAGTTGCGTTAGCCAGCATGAATGCAATGTAGATACCGAACTGAGCAGCTGCACCAAGCAGAAGGCTCACCGGGTTTGCAATCAGCGGACCAAAGTCTGTCATGGCACCTACTGCCATGAAGATCAGACACGGGAACAAACTGGACTTAACACCGCCGTAGATGATACGCAGAACACCTGCGGTATACCACGGCTCGCTTTCCTTCATCAGGTCAGCCAACGGCAGGTTTGCCAGGAACATACCAAATGCAATCGGAAGCAGAAGAAGCGGCTCGAACTGCTTTTTAATTGCCAGGTATAATAATACAAAAGCAATGAGAATCATTACACAGCTTCTCCAGGTCAATGCTGCGAAACCCGACTGTGCAAGAAGCTCTTTTAATATTTCAAAAAAGTTCATTACCTAACCTCCTAGTTCAGAGCAACCAGAGCAGCTCCTGTATCAACAGAATCGCCAGCCTTAACAAGGATCTTGCTGACTGTACCGTCTGCCGGAGCAACGATCTCAGTCTCCATTTTCATGGCTTCCATAATAACTACTACTTCGCCAAATTTAACCGCCTGTCCTTCAGATACCTTGATGTTCAGGATTTTACCTGGCATTGGAGCTTCTACGGTAGTTGCGCCCGCCGGAGCTGCTGCCTTCGGAGCCGGAGCTGCTGCCGGTGCCGGAGCTGGAGCCGGTGCTGCTGCAACTGGAGCCGGAGCCGGTGCTGCCGGTCTCTGTACCGGTGCGGATGCCGGAAGAACCGGAGCTGCCGGAGCTGCTACACCATTACGATCCAGAGATTTGTAAGCTTCTAATTTTTCTACTTCAACTTCGTATTTCTTTCCATTGATCGTAGCAACATATTTCATAATTCTTTACGTCCTTTCGAATGTTTATCATTACTGTTCACACATGTGTGCCCAGTAATGGGATTTTGCCGATGCTTTGTATTCCAAATCGGCAAAATCTGTTGCCTGAACTGTATCATACAGAATTTTCAGTTCCGAAAATTCCTTTTTGTAAACAGTTGCTATTTATCATAGTATCGTCTATTAGTTCAGGGTAACCAGTGCTGCACCTGTGTCAACGGCGTCGCCTGCTTTGACAAGAATCTGTGCTACTGTACCGTCTGCCGGAGCAACGATTTCAGTTTCCATCTTCATAGCTTCCATCACGATGACGGTCTCACCAAACTTAACTGCCTGTCCTGCAGATACTTTGATGTTCAGGATTTTACCTGGCATCGGAGCCTCTACGGTAGTTGCACCTGCTGCCGGTGCTGCCGCCGGAGCTGCTGCTGGTGCAGGAGCCGGTGCTGCTGGTGCAGGCGCCGGTGCTGGAGCTGCCGGTGCTGCCGGTGCTGCTACTGGAGCCGGTGCTGCTGCCGGAGCCTCGCCGTAACGCGGCATTGGCTCGTATGCATCGATTCTTTCAAGTTCTACTTCGTACTGTTTTCCATTGAGGGTAGCCGTATACTTCATAACTGCTCTAACCTTCCTTTCGATTTCCTTTCATTCCTGTTTCTCATTACTTAACTTCTGTCACGCTCAAGATCTTAAACTTGTCTGTCGGCAATCCGAGGTCATCCCCGATCGTTGCCATCAGCACGGCAAGTAATTCCTTATCAGCTTCATCCGACACAGCCGGTGCTGCTTTCTGTGCTGCGGCCGGGGCCTTAGCACCATCAGAAACAACGGAGCGGAGAATCTTGGAAATTACCATAATTGCCAGAGCCAGACAGATCAGAGCCAGGAAAACTACCGAAAGACCCAGCAGAGAAACGATAACTGACTGCCCGAAAGGCATAGTTGGTTCAGTCCACATTGTGCATTGCACCTCCTTATTTATTTTAGGTTCTGCTTTCTTTGTGAAAAATTATACTTATAAAATTCCACCAGTAAGATTCCGTATTGTGGAATGCATTCCATTTTTGAAAGCAATTTATAAGGGGCTTTTCCCCTTAACTGTAACAAGTGAAGCCACAGATTGACATGATCAGCTCACTTTACTTAAATTATAACAGTAACCCCCCTGATTGTCAACCAAGCCTTTCATAAATTATGCACAAAAAGCAGGGTGTTTTATTAGCAAAAACAACCTGCTTTTTATAGGTTATTACTACATTTTTCTACATTTTTCTTAATAACCCCCGGAAGAATCGCCAAGACCTCTCAAGCATTTTGCTCATATTCTAAAATGTATTCTGAAAGTCCCGTTCTCTCCTTTTTTCATCAGAACAAAGCCGCTTTTTTCTGTATTTTTTTATACATTTTCAAGAGTTGTTCTCGATTTATTTCGGAAGCTTGAAAGAGCTCTTCAGCGAAACAATCCGGTTGAAAACCGGTTTGCCCGGCTCGCTGTCGCGGCAGTCCACGCAGAAGTATCCATTGCGGACGAACTGAAAGCTCTCAAATGCTTTTGCCTCTTTCAGACCCGGCTCTAAGTAACACTCTTTCAGAACGCGCAGGGAATTCGGATTTAAGTTCAGCGTTCCATCTGCATTGAGTTTGCCCTTTTCCTCGTCTACCAGGTTCTCATAGAGACGTACTTCTGCTTTCAGTGCAGTCTGTGCTGCTACCCAGTGAATCGTACCTTTTACCTTTCTTGCATTGAAGCCGGAACCACTCTTCGTCTCTGGATCGTAGGTACAGTGAACAACCGTTACATTACCGTCTGCATCTTTCTCGAATCCGGTGCAGGTAACAAAGTACGCGTTCATCAGGCGGACCTCATTGCCCGGGAAGAGACGGAAGTATTTCTTCGGTGGTTCTTCCATAAAGTCCTCGCGTTCGATGTAAAGTTCTCTGCCAAATGGAATCTTTCTGGAACCAAGTTCCTCGTTCTCCATATTATTTGGTGCATCCAGCTCCTCGATCTGTCCTTCCGGATAGTTGTCGATAACAAGCTTGACCGGGTCAAGAATTGCCATCACACGGGACTTCTTTAATTTCAGATCCTCGCGCAGGCAGTACTCTAACATTGCACTGTCGATGGAATTATCTGCTTTGGAGACACCTGCCAGCTCTACAAAGCGGCGGATGGATTCCGGCGTGTAACCTCTGCGACGCAGCGCTGCGATGGTTACCAGACGCGGATCATCCCAGCCATCTACAATCTTATCTTCTACCAGTTTCTTGATATAACGTTTTCCGGTAATGACGTTGGTCAGATACATCTTCGCAAACTCAATCTGGCGCGGCGGGTTCTCAAACTCGCACTCTCTTACGACCCAGTCATAGAGCGGTCTGTGATCCTCAAATTCCAGCGTACAAATCGAATGCGTGATGTGCTCAATCGCATCCTCAATCGGATGCGCAAAGTCGTACATCGGGTAAATGCACCATTTGTCCCCGGTGTTGTGATGATGCATATGGGCTACACGATAAATAACCGGATCACGCATATTGATGTTCGGGGATGCCATATCAATTTTCGCACGCAGTACCTTTTCGCCATCCGCATATTTGCCTTCTTTCATCTCCTCAAAGAGCTGTAAGTTCTCCTCGATGCTGCGGTTGCGGTACGGGCTTTCCTTACCAGGATTGTTAAAATCACCGCGGTACTCGCGGATCTGATCAGCTGTCAGATCGCAGACGAATGCTTTTCCCTTTTTAATAAGAAGAACTGCACACTCATACATCTGCTGGAAATAGTTGGATGCAAAAAACAGGCGGTCCTCAAAATCAGCGCCCAGCCATTTTACATCCTCGATGATCGACTCAACAAACTCCGTCTTCTCCTTCGTCGGGTTGGTGTCATCAAAACGGAGATTGAATTTTCCGTTGTATTCTTTTGCCAGTCCAGAGTTCAGAATAATCGATTTAGCGTGTCCAATATGAAGATATCCGTTCGGTTCCGGAGGAAATCTCGTCTGGACATGATTGTAAACGCCCTCTGCCAGATCTTTGTCAATCTCGCGCTCGATAAAGTTCTTGGAGACAGTCTCTTCCTTCTCCTCTCCCTCTGCCAATGGTTTTTTATTTTCTTCCATATACATTCCCTCCGTTGTTTCTTTTCGTAAATTGATACTGTTGTTTGAGTCAAATCAAACAGTTTTATTTTTTATCATATCACATTTTGGAGTTTTCGAAAAGGGGATATTTGCCCACAAAAAAGGAAGCGCCGCGGGAGGACACTTCCTTTTCTGATTTTCAATTTTTAAGCATCTTTATTATGGCAATTTAAGATGTCCTGCGTTCGCAGGTAATTGTACTTCTTCTTATTATATATGTGTTTTTATGCGATTTTACTTATGCGTTTGCAAGAGCCTCGCCCAGTGCCTCGCACTCAGCACCTGCTGCCTCGTCCGGCGTTGCGTTGCAGATTACCGGCTCGCAAGCCATGGTTACGCCCAGAGTCATGCAGTCGCTCTCCCAGGTACGCATCCACTCGCCGTCGCCCCATCCGTAAGAACCGAATAATGCAATCTTTTTGCCAGAGAGAACCGGGCTAACCTCGTCGAACATCGGCTGGAACTCAGACTCCTCTAACTGTTCAGCCCCCATAGACGGGCAGCCAAATGCGATTCTGTCATACTCGCCAGCTTTGTCAGCGCCAAACTCTGCGGAAGTAAATAAATCAGCCTCGCCACCCGCTTTCTTAACGCCCTCTGCTACGTAATTTGCCATAGCCTCTGTGTTTCCCGTTCCGCTCCAGTATACAATTGCTACCTTGCTCATTTTTATTTCCTCCTTGTGAATAATTTACTTACTTAGATTTATTATGCGGCTTTTACAAGCTGAATAATCGGTGTCCCCTGACGGTATTTCTCCCGGCACACTTCCGTGCATTCCCGGTATGAATCAAACCGCCGTTTTGCTTCCTGCGGGTCGCCATACGTCTTCCAGTAACCGCTGCAGGTATAATTTTTTCCCTGATTTTCAATGAATCCAACAACATCCTCAAGCGGATACCCCAGGAAAATGCCAATCTCATGTGGAAAATCATGTTCCAGACAAAGCCGGTTGGAAAGCTGCCTCAAAAAGCCATCGACCGTCTTCTTCATCTGGTAACCAGACTTTTTTAAAAAGTGCTGTACAGATATTTTACCCAGAATAAAGCGAAGCCATTCCTCGCGGTACACCAGAATCAGAAACGCGCCCGTCCGGCTGCACTCTTTAAGCGCCCGCACCTGAAGCCCCGACGGTTCCAGTTCCCGGTTCCAGAAATCAAGCGCTTCCAGGAGTTTATCACGGTTCTGCGGCTGATAGCGGAACAAGTTCGACGGTTTGATGCCACGAAGAGTCGGCGCACACACCTCTACGAATACTTCTTCAAACAATCGTTCCATCTTCCTGCCTCCTGACTGCTTCTCTTAGTTAGCCATATCTACCTTTAGTTAGATATGGCTAACTATCTTTTAAAAAATAAAAGGCTTTTTCTGCCTTCTATTTTCCTTTTCACGGGTTAGTCTTATCTAACTTCAATGAGACTATATCATGAATCACTTACCACGTCAAGCAAATTTTGTTCATTTTTGCTTACTGAGTTTTTTTATCAGTAACATCATTTTCTATCTTTTGGGACGATAAATAATCTCATTCACCGTATACACCGTCACAAATGCCTTCGGATCTGTTTTTAATATATACGGCATGAGCTGTGCATATTCGTTTTTATCTACGATCGTGATAATTTCCGTCTTCGGCTCATTGTCAAACGCGCCGAATCCCTGATAGATCGTCGCGCCGCTGTGAAGCGTATGCAGGATAAACTGGCGTATCTCTTCTTCTTTTTCCGAGATAATGCAAACTCTCTTTTTCAGATTCAGACCGAAAATAAAATGATCCAGCACAATTCCGTTTAAGTATGTGCCCAGAATGCCCAGCACCACCAGTTTTTTATCGCTAAAAAACACGGATGAGAGCGCCACACACATGCCTGGAAGCGCCATCGCTTTTCCCAGCTCCATATGGAAATATTTGTTTAAGAGCTTTGCCACGATGTCCAGACCGCCCGACGAGGCATTCATCCAGAACAAAAGAGCCAGACCAACGCTGACAACAAAGATATAGCAGACCGTATCCATCATCGCATCCTGGTTGATCGACACAAAATCCGGAAAAACCTGCTCAAACACCCACAGAAAAACCGGCAGAATCAGTGACGTATACACCGTCTTGACGCCGAACTCGCGTCCGATAAAGAGAAAGCCCACCACCAGAAGCGCCGCATTTAAAATAAAGGTCAGCACTGAAATCGGCAGCGGTATCACATTTCCCAAAAGCATCGCCAGACCGGAAATACTTCCCACCGATACACCGCTCGGAATCAGAAAGAAATAGACGGCTGCCGCCACGACAAAGGTCGCCGCTGTGATCATTGTGTACTCCCCGATTACGCGCATGGACTTTTTTGCCATAACTTAAAACCTCCTCATATTACAATTTCGCGCGAGCGCGCATCATTGGCACGTTAGCGCCTTTTTGTGTAATAGAGACTTCCAAGGGATTTCCCATTACACAAAAAGACACATCGCGTCTGCAATGTGTCTTCGTAATGAGGCATCGGGGATTCGAACCCCGGACAACTTGATTAAAAGTCAAGTGCTCTACCGACTGAGCTAATACCCCATATTTAACTGGGCTAGTTGGATTCGGACCAACGAATGCAGGAGTCAAAGTCCTGTGCCTTACCGCTTGGCGATAGCCCATCAGCAAAAGATCCTTTTAAAAGGAAGGTGGATATAGGGATTCGAACCCTAGGCCTCCAGAGCCACAATCTGGCGCGCTAACCAACTGCGCTATATCCACCATAGGAATCTGTTGAAACAGATTCGACGAGCCTGAAGGGATTCGAACCCCCGACCCACGGCTTAGAAGGCCGTTGCTCTATCCAGCTGAGCTACAGACTCATATTCATTTTGCGATTCTGACCGTTTTATCCGGCACTGTAACCATTCCCGCACCTGACCTCTCAGCCAACTGCTTATCTGTCTCATCGACAGCAAAGATAGTATATAACATTTGAAAAAGAATGTCAACAGGAAATTTCATATTTTTTAAAATAATTTCAAAAATTCATTTCTTTTGACTTTCCCCCTATTTTTCCACCTCTTCCTGCTCGTATGACAGGAAGTCCGCCAGAAATCCCTTTTCCCGCAGCGCTGCCTCGATCTCGTCGAGAATCTCCTCCTGATCGGCAGCCACGTGATGGAAATGATAGCCCGATGTCACGTTTAAAAGCGGCGTGGAACGCCCAGTCCGGATATTTTCCACAAATGCCTCAACATCGCGGCGGCTGCGGATATTTAACGGCGCCGATACCTTTCCATAGATGCGGTGGTTGACCATGACATCCAGCACCTCTGGATCAATCAGTCGTTATCTGCTCAGCGCATTTTAAGAGTATTTTCTTTCGGTCCGCTGTACTCCCGCGTATTAGCATTCCTAACAAAATTACTGTTTTCCTGTATTCGCTGGTTTTTAGAATTTTTATGGTAACTCCAGATGTTTGAGGCTCCGGATCAGATTGAGTTTGCCGAGTGCGTCAGCGCGCCGCTGGACACATAATCTACGCCTAATTTCGTGATCGTTGCGATATTTTCCTTCGTCATATTTCCGGAACACTCCGTCTCGGCGCGTCCGTCGATGATGCGGATCGCCTCCGCCATCTCGTCCGGGGTCATATTGTCCAGCATGATAATATCAGCGCCCGCTTCCACTGCCTCGCGCACCATATCGAGATTTTCCGTCTCCACCTCGATCTTGCGGACAAATGGGGCATATTCCTTCGCCGCCTCAACCGCCGCCTTAACTCCGCCGGCTGCGTCGATATGGTTATCCTTGAGCATCACGCCGTCCGATAAGTTGTAACGGTGGTTGCTGCCGCCGCCAACCTTGACCGCATATTTTTCAAATATACGCATACACGGGGTCGTCTTGCGCGTATCTAAAAGCGTCGTCTTCGTTCCTTCTAAGAGCTTCGCCACCTGATTCGTATAGGTCGCAATGCCGCTCATCCGCTGTAAATAGTTGAGCGCCGTCCGCTCGCCGGAAAGAAGCACCCGGATGTCGCCGGTAATCACGCCTAAAAACTGCCCTTTTGTGACGGTATCCCCGTCTTTTACCTCAAATTTTATCTCGGTCGCCTCGTCCAGAAGTTTAAACACGCGCTCAAACACCTGTAAACCGGCAATAATACCGTCTGCCTTGGCTAAGAGCTGTACCTCGCCCTTGCGGTATTCCGGCATGACCGCGTTCGTCGAAACGTCCTCACTGTTGATATCTTCCTTTAACGCCATGCGGATATACTCATCCGCAACAAGCTGCATCGTAATTGGATTCATACTCTTCGTCCTCCCGTCCGGCGATCTTGCCTGCCGCTCTCTCTGCAAATACAAGGCTTTCCAGCAGACTGTTGCTGGCAAGCCGGTTCTTTCCGTGTACGCCGTTGCAGCTCGTCTCACCAACCGCATACAGGTGGTCCATCGTCGTCTCGGAGAAATGATCGACATAGATACCGCCCATAAAATAATGCTGCGCCGGTACGACCGGAGCCGGTTCCTTCGTGATATCGTAGCCCTCTTTTAAGCACTCCTCATAAATGTGCGGAAAATGGTTCCGGATCGTCTCCTCCGGAACTGCCTTAAACGACAGCCATACATGATCGCTGCCCTCTTTTTCCATCTCCTTCTCGATCGCCTGCGTCACCACATCACGCGGCAGAAGCTCATCGACAAAGCGCTCGCCCTTTCCATTTAACAGAACTGCCCCCTCGCCGCGGGTCGATTCTGAAATCAGGAAGCTGCGTCCCGGCTTCTTGCTGTACAGGCTGGTCGGATGAATCTGGACATAATCGAGATGTTCCAGACGCACGCCGTGTTTCTTTGCTACATCCAGCCCATCACCTGTCAGGCTCGGGAAGTTCGTCGAATGCTTGTAAAGCCCGCCGATACCGCCGGTCGCCAGAACCGTGTCTTTCGCATGAATCTTTAAAATATCGCCGTCTGCATTCTTTACCAGAATACCGGTGCAGATGCCCTTTTCTACCAAAATATCCGTCATAACAGTATATTCCCGGATTTCTACATTCGGAAGTTCTTTTACACGCGTCTGCAGGGCCGTCGTGATCTCTTTTCCCGTGATGTCCTCATGGAAACAGATACGCGGCTGCGAATGCGCGCCCTCCTTTGTATATTTTAAACTGCCATCTGGATTTTTGTCAAACCCTACGCCTAATTTCAGCAGATTATTTATCACATCCCGGCTGGAGCGGATCATGATATCCACACTCTCCTTGCGGTTCTCGTAGTGTCCCGCGCGCATCGTGTCCTCAAAATACGCATCATAATCCGTCTCATCCCGCAGCACGCAGATACCTCCCTGCGCCAGCATGGAATCACAGCTCTCTATATCTTCCTTGCAAATCATTAAGATCCGGTCTTCCGACGGCAGATTTAAAGCGGTGTACAGACCGCCTACGCCACACCCGACGATGACCACATCATAATTTTCCTCCCGGACCATTTTGTTGCCTTCCTTTCTATACCATACGTTTGCACTTATCTTTTTATCCTGCAGATAGTTCAGCCTTCAAATCGCAGAATACTATCTGCCACTCTATGCCCCTATCGCAAACAGAGTTCTCTTTCAATCCAAAACTTCATTTGTGCATCCGCACCAGTATAGCACATATTTTTTCATGTGACAAGACATATGTAATGATATTTTGGTCGATTCTGCAAAAAACATATTACTATTCACGCATACGTGCCCAGTAACCAAAAAACTCCAGTTTCATTGACAGTCCACCATAAATCCATTAAAATACCTACTATAATAAGGTTTTTGCCGAATTAAATTTAAACATATGAAGAGAAGGTATTTTCATGAAAATCAATCACGTACACGCAGTCTATTTCAGCCCGACCGGCAACGCGAAAAAGGTTGTTACCACGCTGGCGCAGGCCATCGCGGATACACTCGGCGTCCCGATGGATTCCTATGATTTCACGCTGCCGGAAAGCCGCGAAAAAGTTCATACATATGGGGCAGACGATCTGCTCGTCATCGGCACCCCGGTCTACGCGGGACGCATCCCGAACAAGATGCTCCCATTTGTACAGACCCATTTTGAGGGAAATGGCGCGCTCGCCGTTCCGGTGGCTGTCTTCGGAAACCGCAACTTCGACAATGGGCTCATCGAGCTTCGCAATGAATTAGAGGCGCACGGTTTCCACACCATTGCGGGTGCCGGTATCCCGACCGAGCACGTATTCAGCGACAAGCTGGCAACCGGACGTCCAGATGCAGATGATCTCGCACAGATCCATGCATTCGGCATCAAAGCAGCTGAAAAGATCACTTCCCTGACCGAAATCCCAGCTCCGATTGCCGTGCGCGGCGATGATCCGGTCGGACCATATTACACCCCGCTCGGCACCGACGGAAAACCAGCTGTCTTCCTGAAAGCCAAACCAGTCACCGATCCGGAAAAATGTACTGGCTGCGGCATCTGTGCAACGGTCTGTCCGATGGGCTCTATCCCGGCAGATGCACCGGACACCTGCACCGGTATCTGCATTAAATGTCAGGCGTGCATCAAGATCTGCCCGGCTGGCGCCAAATACTTCGACAACGAGGCTTTTCTGTCCCACGTTGCGATGCTGGAGCAGAACTATACACGCAGAAGTGAGGCGGAGTATTTTATCTAAGGATATCCACATTCCAGCATAGTTTTAGGGCGGCGCCATTTTACTGGTGCCGCCCTATCAACCTACTTTTATGACCGTGCAGTCTTTATTTTTCTATGTCCCGTTCTATTCCTCTGTCTTTTTTCTACCTGTCATTAATACATAGGCTGCTGCCATCATTCCAACTGTAAGTGCAGTCATCGGCACATTCATCTGATCCTCTCCAGTCTTCGGAAGTCCCTCTTCCGGTACGACCGGCTGAGGTTCTGGTTCAACCGGTGTAACCGGTTCGGTCGGTTCTGCTGCCGGACCAGACGCGGTTGTGGTCGAAGACTTTTTACTGCCAGAACCACTTCCACCGCCGTGACCACCATGACCTCCACCGCCATTATGATCCGGGGTCGGATCTGGTGTTGGAGTTGGATTATCGCCTCCGCTCATGGCATTGACAAATTTTACAACTGCTGTTTCTCCACCAGCGATTGTTCCTACATCTCCTGTTTTCGTCACGGTATAGCCTTCATTTCCGCTCTCTTCCACCGTGTAAGCAGTTCCCTCCGGAAGACCGGCTGCTGACTTGCTCTCGCCGTGCTTTAATGTAAATGTTGCTACATTATCGACAAATTCCATATCGCCATAATTTCCGTTCAATGCAGTGCCGCCCTGCAAGGTTACTTTAAACGTGAACGCTTTTTCCTTGTCTCCGCTTCCGGTGACCTCTTTGGAAACCGTCAGGCTGCCGTACCGGATTGGTGCATTGGTCAGTGTAATGTGATAGGTTTTGTTTTCCTTGTCATATTCTGTACTGGAACTTCCCTTCCATCCTTCCAGCGTTTCTTCTTCCACAATATAGTGACAATCTTCCACCTCTCCATTCGAAACGCATTTTGACGGAAGATCCTCAAACGACGCCGACCAGTTATTCTCCGCATTTAGTTCTGCGTGACTGTCGAGCTTCACTTTTTCACCGCTCGTATCGCCTACGCGGTAGAGATCCACGTACACGTGGTCTGGATGAGTTTCTTCGGTCCATTTTTTGGTTACTTCTACCGCCACATCTGCATATTCCATACCAATCACGACTGGACTGTTCGTTGCAATACCGCCGCCACGCTTGGAAACATTGTCACTGATAACAAGCTGCGCCTCCGAAGACGCCAATTTCTGGTGCTCCTCACTCAACTCTCCATGTAAACCAAATGACTTATTTGTATTGGTATAAATAGCCGGATCCGCTTCTGGATTTCCAGCCTGATAGCGATTTTCCGCCTCATCAGAATACCATCTGATCACACCGCCGCCCAGAGAACGACCGGAAACAGAAATGTGGGTAGTTGCGCTCGGCGGGTTGCTCTGAATCGAGAACTTATCCGGTGTATCGGTTCCTTCATAGCGGATCTCATCTCCTGATGCTTCATAAGAATAGGAAATGCCGCCTGTCTTCCCAGTTGCCTTATTTCCATAAAAAGCGCCGCCCAAAGTTGAATAAACCTCTGTCTCAGAGGTCGGGCACGCCCAGATTCCTGCACCACGCGATGCCCGATTTCCTGTTATCAGAACATTCGTAAGATGAAGCGTTGGATTCTCGTGATTCGTGTAATCAATTCCGCCGCCAAAGCCAGACGATCTATTTTCACTGATCAAACCACTGATTAAATTCACCTGGCTGTTCTTATCCATATTCAGCTTCATACCGCCGCCACGCTGACCCGCATCATTCTTAGCAATGGTATTTCCTTCCAATGTCAGAACACAATCAGCCGCTCCAAGTACACACAGCCCGGCGCCATTTCCCATGCTGTCATTTTCTGTAATGACATTGTTCTTCAATGTAACTGTTTTCGATATACGGCTGTAAATTGCACCACCATCGCCGCCTCTGGCTGCCATCTCTGTAATCCGATGGTTATAAGCATGTGAATTTCGAATCCGGTTGCCTGTCAATTCTGCCGTCTGCACCGCATCCAGATGGATTGCTCCACCATAATCCTTAGATGTATTAGAGAAGAAATAATTTTCATTCAGTGTCACCGTTCCGCGATCTGCAAAAAGCGCACCGCCGCCAAACCAATACTGTCCGGTCGTTCCTGTCATATCAATCGCACTGTTATAAAACAAATTACACTTCTCCATTTTAACCGCTGCCTGAGAAGTATAGACAGCACCTCCGCTCTGGGCGAAATTTCCCTGTCCACTATATTCTTTGTAATTATTATCTTCTCTTGTAAAATAACCGAAATTACATTTCTCTGCTTTCAGCGTACCTCCATTCATCAAAACAGCGCCGCCGTTTCCAGATAACGCCTGAAAACCTGCCAGAATCATATTCCTCAGAATGACTGTTCCGCCGTTTGCCTCGATCGCACGGTTATCTGCCCCCTTGCCGCTTCCGCCAAGCAGACCATTCAAAACCGTAAAGGTTACCGATTCCGCAACCGCAAATGCACTGATTGTCTGTTTTGCTTTTGCTTCCGGAACTATTTTTACTTTTACTACTTTTCCATTCAAATCAAGTGTAAGAGCTTTATCAACTGAAACAGCTTTTGACAGTCCACAGTTTTTCAGCACCTTCACCGTATCCCCATCGTCTGCTGCCGCGAATGCAGCTTCCAGCGTATCATACGCTGTCCCATTTACCTCTGCCACACCGGCAGCTGCCTCGTTTAAAGCCAGCAGAATAGAAAATTCGTTGACGCCAAAGGTCAGTTTTGCTGTTTTTTCACTGTCCTCTGTGCTATCCTGGATTTCAACCTCAGAAAGTTCTGTGATGACATCCTCATGGATATGCAGGATTTTTGTCTCTTCCAGATTTTCCCCTGTCTCACTTTCAACTGCATTCTTTTTAAACTGAATGCTGACCTTGACTTCTTCGGATGGCTCGACTTCCTCTCCTGCCTCGTTTACAAATTTCACATCAAAGGCTGTAAAGGAATCCGCGCGGTATCCTTCTTCATGGATCTGATCGCTCAGTGTCTGATGTTCTTCGCTTCCGTCCTTGATCTCTTCTGCTTTCAGCTTTACTTTTTCTTCAAACGCCCCCGCCGGTACCGTCAGAGTAAGTACAGCAGAATCTGTATTGACCGTGTAGACCGCATCATCCACACTGCCGGAAAGTCCCAGCTCTGCAGCGGTCGTCACGAATGCGGCAGCTGCCGTATTTTTAAGAAGAACGCTCTCATATGCCTCGCCCTCTAGCCGCTCTGCTCCGTCTTCTATCTCGACTTCCGTCTCCGCATCCGGCCGACCGGCTGTATTCGTTTCTTTCTCCGATGTCTCATCTTCCGTCTGCATCTCGCTCGCCGTCGCCGGTGCCGCTGTCAGGAACATCTTAAAATGATCCGATCGCGATACCTGCGCCACGTCCCCTACTTCGCTGCCTGCAGAATCATTCTTTTCCTTTTCTGAGCCCGAATCTGCATCCGGCTGACTGTCCTTTTCTTCTGGGGTACCTGTTTTTTCCGCATCACCCGCATCCGAGCCTGCTTCCTGGCTCTTTTCCGGCTCGTTTGCCGGGTTCTCTGCTTCTGCCCCGTTTTCTGCTTCACTCGCCGGATTTTCCGCCTCTGAACCTTTTTCCGGTTCACTTGCCGGGTTCTCTGACTTGTCCACATTTTCCGGAGTTTCCACCGGATTCTCTTTTTCTGGTTCCTGCGAATCTGTCTCTTTTACATTTTCTTTCTTCTCAGACTCTCCAGCCGTTTTATTTAATTTTTCTTCCGCACCATTCGAAATGGAAACACCCGTTTCTTCGATTACTTCCATTTCTTCATCCTGAATCTGCTTCTTTAACTCTTTAGATGAGAGAATCGAAACTTTTCCGCTTCGTTTTCCATCTACCTCGATCTGCCCATATTCTTTCTCAGAAGAACGATTTAACAGCAGAAATAAAATTTCTTCCTCGCCCGTGATCGTATAATGATCCAGCTCCTCTTTTTCATCCAGTCTCGCATAGACCTTTAAATTTACCTTTCCGTCCGGTGCTTTCACATCCGAATGCAATTCAAAGAGGGAACCATCTTCCTGAAACAGTGTCTCATACGCTTCTGATTCTTCTCCCTCAAAGGTTAGGGCATCTTCCTTGACCGGTTTTCCTTTCACCGCTTTTAATAGGGCCTCACTCAACTCTTCCTGATCCAGGACAAAATTCTGATTTTCTTCTTCCGCCTCATTCTTTTCCAACAGCGGAGCCGTTGCTGCCAGCGCCGTCGTACTTCCAATACTGGTACTGATCATACTGGTGCACAAACAGACAGACAAAAGACGCTTCATCTGCTTCATTTCTTTATGAAACAAATGATGCCTCTGTTTCCGGCTCCTCCCCTTTGTCTCTAACTTCTTCATATTCTTACCTCCTGTTATAGATCTATTTCCCATTCTATTCTGCCGATTCATACGCATATAGAATTGTCCGGGCATTGTTAAATTCATAGCTGCATGTCACAAATGAATACAAACGCACGATCGTCCCCTCGACCGGCGCGGACGCGCTCGCGCCCGCTGTCATCTGCTGAATATATGACGCAAATTCTTCTCCCGATGCAAACTCCGTTTTCCGGCGGATCGCATCCGGCGATGTGCAGACAGCCGCCAGGGCTTTTAAATGAATCTCCCGCTCCGGCGTATAAAGAATGATTTCTGAATGCTGATCGAAATAGCCCTGATCCTTGTATCTGGAAATGTCCTTAAACATACTTCCATTCTTCATGTGATGGCCGTACAGCACGTTATGCAGGGACGAAAAATCTGCCCGATCGGCATAGTCCAGAAAAATCGTGCCCGCCGTGCTCTTCTGCCCGTTCAGATCACGGTGCAGATAATAATCATTGTCCTTCCCCTGAACCACCGGATAATTGATCTGTGTTCCCGGAATCTGAATCCAGGCAACGACGTCCGGATTCTGGGAATCCAGCACTGCGAAATCAATTGCTGACACATATTCTGTCTCCTTTATTGCATTTGTCTCATCTATCTCATTGTCCACTTCTGGCACTTTTTTCTCCGGCATTATTTCTCCTGTCGTCCCTGCTTCCGACATTCCCACAACCTGAGCGGTCAGCTCTTCATGCGCCTTCTCCTGACGCATTTCATCCCATTTATGCATTGCCACCCCCGCTGTACCGAACGCCAGACAGATGACAGCTATCACAGCCGCTGCTTTCCGTGTCCACTTTTGCATCGATCCCTCCATCTTTGCCCGTGAAACGTTCTGCGCCTTTATTTATTAAGCAAATTATGTATTTTTATAAATGATGTATTAATTTGCATACAAAACAAAACAGATAATAGCATAGTTTTAGGACAGCGCCATTATTTCTGGCGCCGCCCTAAAAACCTGCTCTTATAACCGGGCAATTTTTATTTTTCTATGTCTCGTCTTACTCTTCCGTCTTTTTTCTGCCCGTCATTAATACATAAGCTGCTGCCATCATTCCAATTGCCAGCAGAGCCATCGGCACATCCATCCGATCCGTATCCCCGGTCTTCGGAAGTCCTTCTGCCGGTACAACCGGCTGAGGTTCTGGTACAACCGGCGTAACCGGTTCCGTCGGCTGTGCTGCCGGTCCCGACGCGGTTGTGGTCGAAGACTTTTTACTGCCAGAACTACTTCCGCCGCCGTGACCGCCGTGGCTTCCGCCTCCGTTATTGCCTGGATTCGGGGTCGGGTTAGGATCAGGTCCCGGTTCCTGGCTTCCATGTTCTACCACATATGATACGGTCGGCTTCGGGAATTCTTCTGGCCGATACTCATTTCCACGGCTGTCTACCGGATACAGGACCGCCTCCTGATTGGTATAGAGCCCTTCATAGTGCTGGCTGCCGTCCCGGTCATATTTTCCATATGTTCCATCCGCCGTCTTTGGGTTTATCAGTTTTACGGTATAGGTCAGCTGCACCGGTGCAAAGTTTAAAACTGGTTCATTTATATACCAGGTAAACATCTCTGTCTCTGCCTTATTTCCCGCATCATATACCACTTTAAAACGATAATTCTGCGGTCCCGGTTCTCCGTCTCCAAAATACCAGGTGTTGCCCTCCTGATACATAGAAAGCGCTTTTCCCCCTACTGTCAACTGGTCTAAGTGATCGAAATCAAAGTTATAATCCTCTTTCACATAGCCCATATAATCTTTCACAACAGAACCTTTATCAACGGCATACAAAATATCATTTTCTATACTGTCAAATGAAACCTGCTTTCCATTCGCGAGGTACCGCATGAAACTCATTCCCCACTCATAGTTACTTGCCGTTCCGGGCGGCGTAATCGGCATCGCATAGCAGTGATATCCTTCCGAAGCTGCCTGTGCATACGCCTCGTATGAAAGATATAATGCCTTATCGATCGAATTCACATATTTTCCTGCTTCCTCCACCGGTGTAATAAGCGATACATCCGGTTCCGTTCCATATGGATAGTCGTGTGTATCCTTCTGCTCTGAAAGTCTGGCTTCTATGCCGGTCAGCCATGCATTCCAGTCCGCCGGTGCCTGATTATTTCCATACTTGGAATTCCAGTTATCCGGCCCTGCAAAATGTTTCGGAGAATCTGCCATAAATCCCCAGGCAACCGCCGTCGGATTCTCATTAAACATATAGGTAATACCATCACTGACAACTACCAGTGTCTTGCGTTCATCTGCCACTCCTGTATCCTGGTCTAACATCGATTTACCCGCTAAAATACCTGCGTGAAGATTGGTTCCACTCTTAATCTCCTGACAAATGGCTGCTTCAATCGCCTCATATTGGGTCTCCAAATCCATAAATCCATCCGTATGGGCTTCCTTGTTAAAGAGCACTACTCCCACTTTGACCTTTGCTCCCTTTTCCTGCACTTCTTTCTTGAGGTTCTGAAGCATTTCCAATGCCTGCTCTTTCAGTCCCGTGCTGGTTGATTTATCTAAGACAAGCACCACATCACTTACCAGCTGCTCCTCCGCTGACGGCAAGGACAAAGCCACTTGAGACTTAAAATTTTCATCCAGCTGTTCTGCTGTCTTCGATTTAGAAGTTCCTCCCTCTGGAATCGTCGGAAGTTCTCCTCCCGGAATCGTATATGATACAGTCGGTTTCGAAAATACTTCCGTTTTTCCTTTTTCCTGATCGCTTCCAACCGGATGCAGCACTGCTTTCTGGTTAGTATAAAGTCCATCATACTCTTCGCTTCCGTCTTCATCGTACCGTCCATACGATTCTCCTGGATTGTTCTTCGGATTTACCAGTTTTACCGTATAGGTCAGCTGCACCGGTTCATTATTTTTTACCGCCTCATTCATCGTCCAGATGAAATGTTCTCCGCCTTCCTTATCCGACGGATCATATTCCACCTTAAAACGATACTGAGCTGCATTCACGTCTTCATTTCCAAAATAAACGGTATTTCCATCTTCCAATTTAGAAAGCTCCCTGCCGCCAACAGTCAGACGGTCGATGCTCTTTAAGTCAAAATTGTAATCATCCTTGACCCAACCCATATAATCTTCCACAGTCGAGTCCCGATCGACGGCATAAAGGATATCATTTTTGATATCTTCAAAACTTACCGTTTTTCCGTCTGCCAGATATTTCACAAAGCTCGGTCCCCATGGATAGCTTTCACCAGCAGATGAACCAATCGGCATCGCATAGCAGTGATACTGTTCCTTCGCCGCTTCCAGATATGCCTCATAGGAAAGATAGAGTGCTTTATCAACGCTATTGGCATATTTTTTTCCTTCATCAGGTGGGGTACATGGCATTAACTCTCCTTGCTCATATGAATGGTCAAATTTATCGCCCTGATTATCCATCTGTGCTTTGATTGTACCCAGGCGCTCGTTCCACTCATCCTCCGATAATGCTTTATTATTCCCATATTTAAGAATCCAGTTATCCGGTCCCGCCCAGGAATGTTCTGAACCATCATTCTCAAATCCCCAGGCAACCGCCGTCGGTTTTTCCCCAAAAATATAGGTAATGCCATCGCTTAAAAGCACAAGGCTCTTTCTTCCTGCTGCCACCTGCGTATCCTCATCCAGCATTTTCTTGCCTGCAAGGATTCCAGCCGAAAGATTCGTTCCGCTGCTAATATTCTCACGGATCGCTGCCGCAATCGCATCATACTGGGTTTCCAAATCCATAAAGTCAGACTTATGCGCTTCTTTATTAAAAATAACGACTCCAACCTTTACTTTTGCGCCATTTTTCTTTGCCTGCGCCTGCAGCTCCTTAAGCATCTCTAACGCCTCATTTTCCAGCTGCACGCTGGTAGATTTATCCAGCACAAACACAATGTCATTTTCCAGTTTTTCCTCCGCTGACGGAAGGGAAAGTGTTACCTGGGATTCAAAGTTTTCGTCCAGATTGGTAGCTTTTTTAGACTTCGAAATCTGCCAGTGTGGAATTTCTTCCACTTCCACTGCCGACAAAACAGCTACGTCTGTCAGACCAAGCTCCATCGCGGAAGTTACAAATGCGGCTGCGGATGCATTCTTAATGCCTACCGTTTCATATGAATCCCCCAGAATGCGTTCGAAATTGTCTTCTTCTGCTTCGTCGCCTACAATCGCCTTATTTTTTTCATTTTCATCGTTTTCGTCCTCTTCTTCTTCTGCATCAGGCGGAGATGCCATTGCAGATGAAGTCAAAAACATCGAAAAATGAGCCGAACGTGATACCTGAACTGAATCTTCGTCCTGGGCGCTGTCATTTTCTGAATACGATGTATCTGTTTCGGACGCATCCATGCCTGCTTTTTCATTCTCGTTCTCAGAATCCAGCTCCGATAAATCTTTCTTGTCATCCGCTGCTTCCGATTCTTCTTTTATTTGATTGTTACCTGTATCTGAAGCATTTTCCTGCTCCTTTACATCGTCCTCCAGAGCCGTATCCTCTTCTGTGATATCTTCACTTCCTGCCGGAACTGCACTTTCCGGTTCTTTTACCTCATTTTCTATCTCGGTCGGAACCGCTTCCTCTGTCTCCAGCTCAACCTGCTTTTTTACTTCACCAAATGGCGCAACCGTCATCCATGCGCTGGCTCTTCCATCCACCAGAATCCGTCCGGTGCGCTCTTTTGAAGAAGAATTGGTCATCAGGAAAATAATTTCTTCATTTCCGCTGATCGTATACTGATCCATGTCCTCTTCATCCTCTAAGCGGGCATACATTTTCAAAGTAAGCCGGTCGTTTTTCTTCTCGAAATCTGGATGCAGTTCATATAGATTTCCTTCTTCAAACAGTCCCTCGTAGGTTTCTGCCTCATCGCCGGAAAACGTAAATGCATCCTCTTTTACTGTCTTTCCTTTTTTAGCAGCATCCCGGATTGCCTGCCTGAGGACTTCTTTTTCCAATGAAAATTCCTGTCTTTCATCCCCTCCTTCGGATGTGGCAGCTGCAAATGCGGCTGTATTTGCCACGCTTGTGCTCAACATACTGCTGCACAAAAGCACTGACATGAAACGCCTTGACTGACGCCCAAACCAGCCTTGACTGTAACTTTTCCCCTTTTTCTTCGTTTTTTTCATTCTTTTTGCCTCCCGTCTTATCATCAACACAGGTTCCCTTATGCGGATTTAAATACCTCCATTCTGCACCGCTTTCACGCCATGTTCCCGCAAAAATGGCTCGTACAATTCCTCTTCTGCTTTTTTCCGCGCTGCCACCGCATCCTCAAGGTTTACGAAGGTTCCAAGGTTGTACACTTTTCCCTGAAAGCCGATCGCTGCCCGCCACCGGGAATTTTCCCGCTGGTAGACGCCTCGGTAGCCGCTTGTATTGTTTGCCGTATTTTTCTGGTTGGCGATTCGTTCCAGGCAGGTTCCGCCTACAAAATGAATCGCTTTTTTCATGTTTTTCTTTCGTGTCTCCGCCTGCAGGCACCCACAGCTCTTGGTTTTTCCCGCGCACAGGCTTTCTTTGGATGCCTCAATCAGGCGTCCGCAGCTACAGACACATTTCCAATATTCACCTGTCCGGTTGGAATTATCCGCCTCTTCAAGCACTTTCAAACGTCCGAACTGACGACCTGTCAGATCGATCCGCCGACTGGACGGAAGTTCCTTCCGATAGCACCCGCAGCTTTTCGTATGCCCTGTTTTCAGATGGGACTCCTCCACGGTTTTTTCTTTCCCGCAGTCACACCGGCACAGCCAGTAATGGCGGCGGCTTTTTTCTGCCTGTTTTATCTCCCGGCAGACGGTCAGGCGTCCATACCGGCGCCCCGTCAGATCTTCTCTCACATACTCCACCTCCCCGGCTGACATAATGGGAATTATGTCATATCCACCTGTTTTGTTTTTTCTTTAATTTGCAAGGTTTTTGTCGGATTTTGGATAAAATATCTGTACTTTCAAGTACTGTTTTTTAACGTCTTTGTAGGTTGAAATTTTTTCTCAGAAGTGATAAACTTGATAATAAAATCATATATTTAGATATGTATGCAGATTTTTTTCATTTCATGACATAATTCCCATTATGTTTTTCGTCAATTTTCCCTATCAATCAACAAACCTAATTCCAGCTGTCTGCGGCACGCTTCACGGCTGCTGATGATCGTATAACGTCTTGTCGTTTCCACGCTGCTGTGACCCAGATAGTCTGCCAGACGGACCAGATCGTGATCGCGCTCATAAAATATCTTGGCAAACAGATGGCGCAGATTGTGCGGATATACCTTGCTCGGAAGAACACCCGCTTCGGTGCAGACGGATTTCATGTCCGCCCACACATTCTGTCTGCGGACTGCCTGCCCGTTTTTTGTGACAAAGATGCTGCCTCTCACAATCCGCTGCTTCTGGCAGTACTGCGTCAGATACAGCATCAGCGACTGCGGCAGCAGGATCACCCGCTGTTTTCCCTTACAGTCGATCACTACTTCCCCCTGTGCCAGCGATTCCGCTGTAATATATGAAAGCTCGCTGATTCGTATGCCCGTGCTCGCGATCGTCTGCAATATCGCACAGAGGCGTTCATCGCCGCGCTCCCGCGCCGCCTTAACTAACTTTTGATAATCGCTGCGCGTCATTTCCTGTCTCTCATCACAGAAAATCCGCTTCTGCACCCGGAACGTGCGGACACAGTATTCCTGTCTTCCGATAAAATGAAAGTAGCTGTTCAGAGACGCAAGCATCGAATTGGCGCTGGACGTTTTATAATGAGCTTGCAGATATTCCTTAAAAGATATAATTGTATTTTTATCCCAGTCTTCATCAGCAAACATCAAAAACTTTCTCACGTCCCTGCAGTATTTTTCGATCGTGTGGCTGCTTTTTTCCTGTTCTCTCAAATAATCCCTAAATCGTTCCAATTCATTTTGTGTTTCCTGTTTCAATGCGTTTCCTCTCTTTCTCACGAAACTTTCTCGCGTATTTGTTTTTTTCGCAGCTGTTTTTTCTTTCACAACTGTGACCACTTTTCTATTTTCTGAAAAGTAATCTTATAGTATACGCACCGGAAACAGAAATCTCGCAAAAAAAACATTTTTGCTCTTTTAATCGGATTTTTGCAGAACCAGACATCACTGCGCCCGAAATTTTTTCACATGGACTCTCTTTGATCTTCACAATAAAAACAGGACAGCCGCTCCCATATTGCTCGGAACAGCTGCCCTGTTTTTTCATATATTTTCTTTTATATTCATTTTACTCGTCCGCCCGGATCGCCCAGCGCATCTTCGTCGAGCGGGCACGCGGGTTCTGTACGCACTCCTGCGCGGACGGGCGCACCACATCTTTGGAATATTCTTTATAGATACCGGCGCGATATCCCTCTTTGAGCGCCGCTTTCACCAGTTTATCCTCTCCGGAATGGAAGGTCAGGATCGCTGCCCGTCCGCCCGGTCGAAGCGCATTTGGAAGCTTCTCCATAAACTCATAGAGTACTTCAAATTCCTGGTTTACATCGATCCGGAGCGCCTGGAAAACACGCTGACAGGTCTTCTTGACTGTCTCCTTTTTCTCCTTTTCCGGAAGGAAATCCAATGTTTTTTCAATGATTTCACGGAGTTTCGTGGTCGTATCGATCCGATTTCCACGGCGGATCTCATCCGTGATCGCTTTTGCCAGCTCCTCGCAGTACGGTTCGTCTGAATTTTCGTACAGCATGCCCGCCAGCTCCTCACGCTCGATCGTGTCAAGGCGCTCGGCGGCGCTGATGCCTTTTTCCTGATTCAGGCGCAGGTCCAGCGGTCCATCTACCTTGAACGAAAAGCCTCGCTTCGGATTGTCAATCTGCATCGAAGACACGCCCAGATCGGCTAAAATAAAATCAAAACCACCCGCTTCTTTGGCAATCTCATCGATTGTACAGAAGTTCTGGAGACGGATTGAAAGCATGTCCTCGCCATAGCCCGCTTCTTCCAGGCGTTTCCGCGTCTTGGCGGATTCCTCCGGATCAACATCGGTCGCATACATATGTCCCTGCCCTTTCAGGCAGGCCAGCATTGCCTTCGTATGTCCGCCGTATCCTAGCGTCGCATCAAATCCGACCTGCCCCGGCTGGATCTGCAAAAAGTCCAGAATCTCCTGCACCATAATGGAAATATGCATGCCCGCTGGTGTATTTCCCTTCTGAATCACGTGCTGGATCGTGTCCTGATACTTCTCCGGCTGCAGCTCTTTATATTTTTCTTCAAATTTCTTTGGATATTTTCCTTTATATCTGACACGCCGTTTGTGTGGTGTCTGATTTTCCTGATCCATAAAAGCCTCCCATATCTGCTTAGATTTTCCATTGATTTTCCCATCTGTCAAATCGAAAATCATATTGGTTCAAGCATATATGGAAGGCGTTCAAATGTCAATTCTTTCTTGATTTTTCCAGATAAAACGCAGCATCATAGGTATACAATAAAGGCGTTTTGGTTGAAATGTTTCTCCGGGCAGATGTTTGCAGATGAGCCATCAAATCTTTCTGTATATAAAATACTCATTCTCCCCAATGTCTGACGCTCCTGCCTGCCCGGATACTCCTTTTCAACGTGCATAGTATGACAAATTGTGTGGTGTTTTGCATCGGCTGGATACTTGACACGGCATCCCGCTTTCAATAAAATGATTATATACCGTACATTGATGTGCGATACAATCCCTTTTTAGCTAATTTATATAATTTTTACTTATTTTTCATGTAATTATAAAAAACTATGAGTGTAAAAAATTGCACCAGAATTCTACATGACAAATATACATGATTGCACATCTTATGGATATCTAACAGGAGGTTTTATGACGCACGATAAAAAACGGCTGCTCTCGATCGGCGAGGCAGCCAAAGCGTTGGAAGTGACCCGGCGCATGATTTTAAATTATGAAGACAAGGGTCTTATTCTGCCGGATCAGAGAGACGGTATCAATGGAAACCGTTACTATACAGCAGACACCGTCTCGCGCATCCGGAGCATCCGCATTCTGCAGAATCTCGGTCTGTCGCTGGATGATATCTATGCCTATTATCACGGCACGACGGATCTGGAGCCGCTGATCACTCGTCTGGAAGATCTGCGTGACGAGATCAGCCGGAATATTGAGAAATTAAAAGAACATTCAAAAGGGCACAATGACTTTGAAATCCGACAGATAGAACTTCCCGCCCAGACCGTTTACTGCCAGGATCTGCATTCGACAGAACTTGAAGACAAGAAAGAGCAATTACGTGGCGTCTTCATCAAGGCGATCCGCCAATATGGTTCTGACACCACCCAGCATATGTTTTTCACCGAATACAACCTTTCGAATCCGGGCGATTTTACCTGCTGCATCGCCGTCCCGCCGGAAAGCCGGGGTGAACATCTCGTCACCCTGCCCCGCCAGAAAGCGCTCTGTATCTTTTATCACGGTGCCTATGAAGGTCTTCCTGTAATTGTGAAGCATCTTTGTGCGTATGCAAACAAATATCAGATTCCATTAAAGGGCACCGCCCGCCACCTCTATCTGGAGGGACCGCCCCAGCACAAAAATCCTGAGAATTTTCTGACGCAGGTAGCGGTTCTGATGGCGGATGATACCCTTTAACCAAAACTTATTTCTCTAATTTTATTATTTTAATTCCTCTGGGCGCAGCACGCATTGACCCACTCTATAAAGTTATCGGCCGCGGCAGCCCGCATGGACATAAACAAAGCCCTGATCCGTATAATCCGTAAAACTCCGGTACTCCGTCAGATCCTCCTGCGCCGCATATCCCGGCGTATTGACTGGAAATACGATCGGCTCCGAACGTGCCTATCTGTATCCAGAATCACTGCCTTACACTTCAATCGCCCCAAACCGGAACGAATACAGGTAGCGCTCCGCCACCCTTTTTCCTGTCATCTGTTCTAGTGCGCGGGTATAGTAGCGCACCTGTGCCTCATAGCGGCGGATCAGAATGTCTGAATTTTCCACATAATCTGTCTTATAATCCACCAGAACCAGCTTGCCGTCCTCCTCAAAAAAGGCGTCGATGATACCCTGTATCAGAATCCGCTCATCCGAATCCCAGTCGCCCATTTCGCGCGCCGGAATACCGATGACGAACTGTTTTTCCCGGTACAGTTTCCCGGCTGCTGCCGCTCTCTGCATGCGTTTTCCCAATGAACTGGCTGTCAGTTTTGCCAGATCTGAGCCGCGCACCAACGCCGCCGCCTCGGCATCCATCCGCCCCTCAGCCGCCAACTTCGCCGGAAATGCATTTAACTCCTGTCTCGACATTGCCCGCTCAAACGGCAAAAACTGCAACACACGGTGGTACGCCGTACCGCGCGTCGCGCCGCCTTTTTCTTCCTGCTCCTTCTCCATAAACACTGGCAGCGTCGGCAGAAATACCATCTCCTCCTCCTCTTCCTCCATGCCCTTTTTCTTGAGTTCAGAAACGGACATCTTGGTGTTGAGACTCAGATCGTCCAGGTATGGGTACTGGAAATGGTAGTTGTTGCTGATGATCGATTCTATTTGCCTGATATTTTCGAGCCGATTTTGCGTGTTTGGATGATTCTCGTCATTCGACAAATGGCTGTCCTCCCCCGCCAGCCACCGCAGCCACTCTCTCGATAACGTCTGGCGTATCTGCGTGCCAATCTCACGGTCGATCTGGTCGGAAAGCGTTTCCATCTGATATGAAATCCACGGATTTTTTTCCGGAATACTCATCAAAATCCAATCCAGATACGAGGAAGCCAGCGTCAGAATCGTATACGGAATCGCCCCGTGTTCGGCTGCCACTGCGCTCCACTTCGCAATCCGATCCTCCAATTTCCGGGAGGACGCCGTCAGAATCAATTTTTCCTTCGCACGCGTCAGCGCCACGTAAAGAACGCGCAGTTCCTCGCCCAGCGCCTCCAGTTCCATTCGGCGTTTCATCACATTTTTCTTGAGCGTCGGTCCCTTGATGCGCTTCTCACTGTCCAGATAGTCGGTTCCGATTCCCAGATCCGCGTCAATCAGAAGTTTCCCCCGCGTATCCTGCTTGTTAAAATTTTTTCCCATTCCAGCCACAAACACGATCGGAAATTCCAGTCCCTTGCTCTTATGGATACTCATGATCCGCACCACCGTTCCCTCGGAATCTGCCACCGGCGCTTCACCAAAATCTGTATTGTATTTTTTCAGCTTCTCAATATACCGGATGAAATGGAACACACCCCGGTAGCTCGTCGCCTCATAGGCTGCCGCTTTCTCCACCAGCATATCCAGATTGCCGCGCCGTCCCGCCCCGCCCGGAAGCGCCGACACATAGCGGTAATAGCCCGTTTTGTCGTAAATCCGGTAGAGGAGTTCGTGCATCGGCAGGTAAACAGATTCCTGGCGGAATGTATCCAGGAGAGTAAAGAGTTTTTGGAGTTTTCGGCGCAGGTTATTCTTTTGAATTAATTTATTTTTTTGAAAACGAAACGCATCCGCGATCGACGACTCGTCACTTTCGTCATTCGACTTCACCGGTCCATCCTCGTTCATATACTCCACAACCGCCCGGTAAAGCCCTGCATCCCGCGACCGGTCAACGCCCGCCTTATGTTCCGCCACAATCCACGCCATCTCCTCATCAGAAACGCCGCCAAACGGCGATTTGAGCACCGACGCCAGGGGAATGTCCTGCATCGGATTGTCGATGACTGCCAAAAGATTCAGCACCGTCTCGACTTCCAGCGTATTAAAATATCCCGTCCGAGACTCTGCGACCGCCGGAATCCCCTGCGTCGCCAGCACCTCGATAAATTCTTCCGCCCATCCGCTGACGCTTCGAAGCAGAATCACAATATCCCCGTACTGCGCCCGACGGTAAGCGCCAAGCTCCTTATCCCAGATCGTGATCCCCCGTTTTTTATCCGTCATCTCACGGATCTTTCCGGCGATCATGCGCGCTTCCAGCTCTCTGGCGGTGTAATCGGCTGCCTCATCATCCAACTCGGGGGATTCCGTCTCTTTCTGCGGCTGCGCCGACAAATCCACCAGCAAAAGCTCCGTCTTTAACTCATCCAGGCCATCCCGCTCTTCAAAGGCTGCGCCCGGATGCAGTGCCGCATCTTCCGTATAGGATATATTTCCCAGCTTTTCCGTCATGATACGGTAAAAAATCGCATTGATCGATTCCAGTATGTGATCCCGGCTTCGAAAGTTCTGGTGAAGCTCGATCTTCTGGTGCGCGCTCTCCTCCGACGTGTATGTACTGTATTTTTCCAGAAATAATTCCGGTCTCGCCAAGCGGAATTTATAGATACTCTGCTTGACATCGCCCACCATAAACACATTCGGGCGGTCAAAGCGTTCACCGCTGATGCACTGGATCAACGTCTCCTGAACCAGGTTGCTGTCCTGGTACTCGTCCACCAGAATTTCGTCGTACTGCACGGCGAGCTCATCCGCGACTGTGCCTGGTACACGCACTGTCCAGGCATTTTTCCCCTGCATCTGATCGGTTTCTTCTGCACTTGAAGTTTCCTTCGCCTCGGAACATTCTGCTTCCGGTTCTGTCAGAATCTCCAGCGCAAAATGTTCCAGATCATGAAAATCCACCACATTTTTCTCTTTCTTCTTCGCCCTAAACCGCCGTCCAAATTCCTGCGCCAGCTCCAAAAGTTCCAAAATCCGCTCTTTTCCAGCTTCCATATCCGCAAGCATCTGCTCCGGGGATGCAAACAGATACTCTCCTTTTAACTTTTCAACTGCTTTTTTGACCCGGCTGCGGCAGTCGGAAACAAGCGCCTTTTTCTCCGGATCGACCTCCCCGTTTTTGCCGCGGATCGCCGCCAGACGCGAAAACGTAAATTGTTCCAATGCCTCCGAGATCGTTTCAAACGAACCGGCTGCCCCGCAGACTGCCTCCGCATGGCGCAGATCTTCCTCGATCATCGACAGGTACGGCATCGGTCCCCCCGTCTCCTGGCAGATCTCCCACGCCTCCCGAAGCTGTATTTTCCACTCCTGCGCCTGCAATGCAATATCACGCAAAAGGAACTGCATCCACTCCGTCTGCTCCAGCTCTCCCTGTTCGGTCAAGAGCAGCTCCTCACGGCATTTTTCATACCACGCATCCGGCCACGGGTTACTCTGGGCGAAATTGTAGACCTGCATCACATACTCGGCAATTCCACCGTCCGCCTTGCCCGTCGCATACGCGTCCACAAACTCCTCATACCGTTTCCCGCCGTCGCGGTAATAATCTTCCAGCAGCCCATCCATCACATCAGCGCGCATCAGAAGCATTTCGCCCTCATCGCCAACCCGGAATGCCGGATCGATGTCCAGCCGGTCAAAATGTTCCCGCATGATATGCAGGCAGAAGCTGTCGATCGTCGTGATCTGGGCAAACTGAACCAGAACTGCCTGCTGCTGGAGATGTTCATTTTCCGGCTCCGATTCCAGTTTTTTCTCAATCGCCGCCTGGATCCGCTCCCGCATCTCCGCCGCTGCCGCCCGGGTAAAAGTCATGACAAGCAGGCGGTCTATGTCCTTCGGGTTCTCCCCCTCCGTGATCATCTGGATGATCCGCTCAACCAGCACCGCGGTCTTGCCGCTTCCGGCCGCTGCCGACACCAGGAGGCTTTTCTCCCGCCCCTCAATTACCTGCTTCTGTTCCCTGGTCCAATTTACTGCCATTTCTCGCCCTTTCCTTTTTCATGACTGGTTCTTCTTTCATTCCCACAGTCACAGCCAAACACAAACTTACCGTTCCGTTTCCTTATCCTTTTCTTCCATCTTCCCCCAGATCTCCTCCGGGCTCAGCTTATCAAAACGCCGGAACTGGTAGCCGTCCGTTTTCAAATCAAATCCGCACACACTGTGGTACGGGCAATAATCGCACGCCGTTTTCTGGCCGTTTTTGTACGGCGACGCCGCAATGTTTCCATCCAGAATCTCCCGCCCCATATGCTTCATTTTCCGGTTCACATACGCGCCCAGCACACGGAATTTTTCTTCCCCTGCCGCCTGCGAACGCCGCTCAACGATCGCCTCATTTTTAATCGAAACCGGCACAACATCCGAATCCGCCGTCGCCTCCTCGCCCAGCCGGTTATCCAGATGTGCCAGTGCCTCCCGATCGCCGTTTACCAGCCCGTTCATCCGCAGTGCCTTCAAAATATCGGCATTCGTCTCCTCCTCCGACTCCACCGGCTTGCGCTCCACCATCGGATCCTCGATATGATAATAGAAAAGCCCCGCTGGAACCACCGTTTTATCCGGGTATTCCCGCCCGATCTTCTCCATCGCCGCATCCATGTAGACAACCAGCTGCAGCTGCAATCCATAATAAATATCCGTCAGGTCAAATTTCGTTTTTCCCGTCTTGTAATCAATGATCTTAAGGTACAGCCGGTCTCCATCCTCGCAGAGATCGATTCGGTCAATCCGCCCGCGCAGATGGATCGCCTCCTCGCTTGAAAGCGGAATCCGCATCGCTCTCAGGTGCTCCATCGGTGAAAAACTGACCTCAAACCCGGCTGGCTCAAAATCACCTTTTTTTAGCTGTTCCGTCAGTGCCCAGATCGTCCGATCCGTGATCCGGTATACCTTCCGTTCCAGATACTGGTTCCGGTACGAGCTTCCCAGAATCGCATTGCCGTATTCCTCCGTGACCGACGCCACACACTCCGCCACCATTTTCTGGCGGTCTTCCTCCGAAATGCCGGAAAACCGGCGATTTTCCTCTTTCATCCGCGTGAAATACATGTCGATCGCCGCATGGAACAGATTTCCGATATCCGACGGGGCAATCTCGTACATCTGCCGTTCCGACAATTCCAGCCCATACGAAAGAAAATGTGCATACGCACACGACGCATACAGCTCCATACGCGTCACACTGCCCCGCAGAATCGGGCTATAGAGCGCCCGCGCCGCCGCCTTCCCGATGCCCGTATCCTGATAGGTATAAAATGCAGCATCCGAGAGCGCCTGCATTTCATCCCGGTACGATTCTGCCTGAATAAAGTATCGGTACAGCGATATAAACTGGTCATTTTCCCCGCTTTTTTCATCCTGCAGTCCCCGAAGCACCCAGCTCATGCCAAGCTCCGGCGACCAGAGCGCTTCCTTCTCTTCCTCCGGCTGTTCCAGACGTTTCTCCGGAAATAATTTAAGCAGCTGCAGCATCAGACTCGAAGGACGCATCGCTTTTCCCTCGGCAGAGGACGCCGCACACGACAGATAGAGATAGTCCGACGGCTTTGTCAGCGCCAGATAGAGATAAAATCGCTGCAAAAAGCTTTCCTCCCGCGCGGTCGGCGCCAATTCTACCTGCATTTCCCGCAGCGCCCGGCGATCCGCCTCCGAAAGGATCCCGCCGCGTCCCGAAACAGACGGCACTATCCCGTCATTGACTCCGGCAAAAAACAACACTTTTATATTGGAAAGACGGGTTCGCGTGATATCGCCGACCACGATCCGGTCCACGACCGCGGGGATCAGTCCTACCTTGATCTCCGCAAAACCGGCGTCCAGAATCTCTGCATACTCCCGCTGTCCCATGACCTCCTCGCCGAGAAGCGCCACAATCCGGTCAAACAGGTCCATCACCAGCCCATACACCTGCCCGTACTCCTTGGCAAGACTCATATCGCCCATTTCTTCAAACTGCTGCGCCATCGCCGCCAGCTTCTGCTCCATCTCAAGTGCCTCGAGAAAATGGACCAGCGCCTCCGTCCGCTCGCGCACCGTTGCTTTGCGGTTGGAAAACACCTCCCGAAGCGGCAGAAATGGTGTGACAACCGCCTCACGGAACTGATTTAACTCATCCAGATTGATAAGCTCTGCCCCCCGGTACACGCGCTCCCATGTACTGTTCCACCGCTTAAACCCGCGGATTCCAAGCGCAATCACATAATTTTCCGCCTGATAGATCACTTCCGGTGAAAGCCCCGCAAGCGGCATCACCAGCCCTGTTTTCAGGAATCGAAACACCGATTCATAGGAAAAGCCCGATTGCAGCACCTCCAGCGCCGCCCGGATTAGTTCCACCATCGGGTTACTTAAAATATTTTTCTTATAATCAATAAAACACGGGATCTGATTCTTCTCAAACTGCCTCAGAATCTCCCGCGAATATGTCTCCAAGTCGCCGGTAATCACCGCGATCTCCCGGTAACGGATGCCCTCCGATGCCACCAGACGCCGGATTTCTCCGCATAAGAAAGAGATTTCCGCCTGCGGGGTTGCTGCTTCAATTAGACGCAGGCTTTCCCGGCCGTGTTCAGCCGCAGCCCCGCTTTCGTTCCCGCTCCCAGAATGATACACCTTTCCCCTATATCGGAACAATTCATTTTCAATAAATCCCAGTTCCGGGCTGTCCTTAAATCTCCACATTGGTTTTTCTTTCAACAAAATATCCTCATCCCGGCTGCATCCGGCAGCTGCAGCACGATCAATCAGACGGCAGACGGTATGACGGCTCATGTAAAAGAGCTTCTGCTGCACGCTCTCGCGGTACGGGTTGTCCTCCGGATCCATCGTGACCGTCACGATCACCTTCCGGCAGCACCGGAATAAGAGTTCCAGAAGCTCATACTGGATCGGCGTAAAGCCCGTATAGCCATCCAGCGTCACAACGCTATCGCGGATGAGCTGTGACTGCGGCAGCACCCGGCAGAGAAGGCTTAAAATTTCTTCTTTTACGATCACTTTTTCCTCGGTATACGCCTGGAATGCCCGGTATAAAACCTGCATATCCAGAAGCTTCTGGCGCAGCAGCGGGCTTTTCGTCTCCCCGATCAGCGTCTCCAGCTTTTCCTCCGTGATGCCGTACTGGAAAAACTCAGACAGCATCGATTTGATCTCGCTGATAAAGCCCGCCTTGTCCAGATGCCCTCCAAACAGGTGCAGATTTCCCCGGACGCCCGATGAGACGCGCCGCAGAACCATCGATTTTCCCATATCATCCAGCACCGCCAGATTTTCAATCGCTAGTTCCTCAAACACCCGGTATGCCAGACGCTCAAAACTGACAATATCGATATTCATCACGCCATGGTTCGGATGCAGCATCACGATCTCTTTCTGCGTCTGCATCGTAAACTGTTCCGGCACCAGAGCAAAAAAACGTCCGTCCGGCTCTTCCATCGACTGACGGATCAGATTTTCATACAATGTCCGTGTCTTTCCCGAACCGGAACCACCGATTATAAATTGCAATGACATAGTTTTCCCTCTGTCTTTCTGTCTATGTTTTCTGTCAGATACCAAAGCACTTCCGCCCGGATGCATCCCGGATTCCCATTTCTTCCCGGTATTTCGCCACAGTCCGCCGCGACAGCGTGATCCCCGCTTCCGCCAGTTTTTCTGACAGCACGCGGTCGCTGAACGGCTTTCTCGGATTTTCCGTTTTGATCAGATGGCGGATTGCCTCCCGCGGATCTTTGCCTGTTTCCATCCGATTCACCACTTCTGCCTGAACCGCCGTTTCTTCCTGATTCGCCGCCTCTTCCCGATCTGCCATTCTTCCCTTATCCGTCGTCCCGAATCCCCCCGCAGCCATGTGTCTTGAAAAGAAATATGACAGCGGAAAGATCCCCCAGCGGCATTGAAGATATTTTTCACGCACTGTCCGGCTCAGCGTCGGCTCGCTGACCCCCAGCGATTTAGCCGCCTGTTTCTGCGTCCACGGAGCCAGTTTTCCACTTCCTTTTGCAAAAAACTCCCCCTGTACGCACAAAATCTCTTCTGCCAGCCGCGCCAATGTCCGATTGCGCTTCCCAATGCACTGGCAGACCCATTCAGCCTGTCGGATTTTCCCCTCGATGTATTCCTTCGCCTCCGTCTCGGTATCTTTCTGCTTCATCAATGACAGATAATACGGATTGATGGCAATCTGCGGCAGTGTCTCATCGGGAAGCTGCATTTCAAATCCGTGTTCCGTCTGTGAGATAATTATATCTGGTACGATATATTTATCATAGCTCTCATCCCCATATCCGCTTCCTGGTTTGGGATTCAGCTCCCGGATCCGCGCTGCTGCCAGAAGCACTTCCTCCAGCTTGCAGGAGCATGCACGGGCAAGCTGCTTCATCTGGTTTTTTCCCAGCAGATCCAGATGGTTGGAAATGATGCGTGCCGCCAGAATTTCGGTTCGCATCGTTTCATTCTGAACAATATCAATCACCACGCTGCCGTCCTCTGCCAGGTAAGACAGCTGCATCAACAGGCACTCCTTCAGCGACCGCGCCCCGATCCCGCGCGGTTCCAGCCTGCCAAAATTTTTCCAGATACGCTCTCCTTCTGTCTCCTCAATTCCCAGCCCAGCGCAGAGTTCTCCAAAATTCACGCTGAGATATCCGCTTGCATCCAGATTTTTGATCATATAGCGGAATATTTTTTCTTCTCTTTTCGTCAGATGCAGCATACACGCCTGTTCCAGAAGTGATTCCAAAAGCCCCTCCTGGCTTCGTCCCGGCTCTAATCGCCCCGCCTCTTCTTCCTCATCCTGATAATAGGTCTGGTTCTGGCGGTCAAGGCTGGCAAGTTCTTCAAGTCTGCGGATTTTCTCGTTCAGCTCTCCATTTTCTTCCAGCCGTCCGTTCTCCGGCTCCCGCTCTTCCAGATCCACCACTGGATTTTCCAGCGCCATCTCTTCTATGTACTCTTTCAGCTCTATCTGCCCCATCTGAAGAATATTTGCGGATTGTATCATTTTCTGGGACAAGGTCTGTTTGAGCTTTAACTCCTGTTTCAGTTCCATCGTACCACCCCTGAAAAGATGTAAAACGCCCAGATGCCTCGCCGTTTCTGCCTGCGAAGTACCTGGGCGTCCTGTCTTTTGCCTGCCTAATTACTGATCCAGCTCGTCCTCGCCGACCAGCTCATCATATTCCTGCTCGTCCAGAAGCTCGTCAAACGCATCTGCCACGATCTCATACTCATCGTCGTCCTCGATGTTTTCCAGGTTCGGCTGTCCGTTCTCATCCTCGCTGTAACGGTACAGATATACCTCTCCGTCCTCTGCCTCGATGTCATCCATCGGAAGAAGGGCAATATAATCCTTGCCGCCTGCCGGGAAAATCGTCAGAACAACACACTCAATCTCTCTGCCGTCATCCAATGTCAGAGTCACGGTCATCTCCTCGCCGTTGTCGATCTCTTCCTGCGTCATATTCTTATTATCTGCCATATTTTACCTCTTTCTTTTCTATGCCTTTTCTACGTCCCACAAGATCCGTTGGCGGAATCCTGTCTTGACTCCACTGTATCAGAGTATTCTGTAAAAATCAAGACTTGACTTCCTCATTGTCCTCTTCATCTGCCGCCTCGTTACTGTTCACGCATACGTGCCCAGTAACGGAATTTGCCGTGGCTTCGCATTTAAATACGGCAAATTCCTGCTGCCGCCACGTTTTCTTACAGCACTTTCGGTTCCAAAAGTGCCTACCCGTGTACAGTATCGCCGCTTCATTCCGATACGCCGCCATCTATTCCAGCCCCTCATCCGGCACCTGTACGCGCATTCCACGTGCAAATGCCCGGTTTAAGCGGATTGTGTGCCGTGCCAGCGGGTTAAACAGCATATAGATGCAGAATACCGCCTCTATAAATTCGATTGCCGCCGCCGTCACCAGCATGAAAACCAGCGGAAATGGCAGCCACCAGCTCATCTGAAGCAGCGATACGCCGCCCCACACGATACTCGCCCCACGCCCGATCAGCATCAACACCGTAAGCACCGGGCTCTCCCGCAGCATCAGCATATACCAGCCATAAAAAATAAACGGTCCCAAAAGCGTCATGACCGCATTTGTTTTCTCCATTCCATAGACAAATGTCATAATCAGATAAAACAGGCAGTACAGAACCCGCACCCCCGTCAGAATCCGTACCATCCAGTGCAATGCCTCATTCTGCTCCCCGTAACCCGGAAGTGTTTTTTCCATCTGTTTTACCCACATTGCCCATTCCCGCTGCACTGCAGCGTACTCCGGACGATGCTTTCTCTTTATAAATCCCATTCAGAGTCCCCTCTCTAATATTCAATTCCCCGCCGCGCCAGGATTTTCCGGTCAAACGGATGCTTGATTTTTTCCATCTCTGTCACGTAATCAGCCCGCAAAAGCAGCTCCTCCGGCGGTTTCCGCCCCGTCATCACAACTTCCAGATCCGCTGGTCTGTGATCCAGAAAATCCACTATATCCGTCAGCTCCAAAAGTCCCGAAGAAAGAGAAGCACAGACCTCGTCCAACACCAGCAGAACATCGCAGGTTTCACAGAAGTTATTCTCCTCCGGTGCTTTCGAACCGTTCTCTTCTGCTTCCCCACACCGCTTCACTGCCTCACGGCACGCCGTCTCAAACATACTTTTATAATAATTCGCTGCCTCCCGCTTCACCTCATCGGTCATTTTCCACGTGAATCCAAATGTTTTTTCACAGGGAATCAACGTCACCTCCGGGAGCCGCTTTAAAATCTCCACCTCCCCAGACTGATCCGTTTTTAAAAAGCGGGCAGCAACTACCTGTTTTCCCGCTCCTGCTGCCCGGACCGCCAGACCGATCGCCGCCGTCGTCTTTCCTTTTCCGTCGCCGCAGTACAGATGTACACATCCCATATATTTTTCCTTTTCTTTCTTTTTATCCCGCTTTTCAGCGCACCGATACCAACTATCTTATCATATCAAACTGCCAACCACAATATTTGCCCGATTGAAAATTTACATTGAAATATTTCCCCATATACGCAATCTGGCGGTCTGATCCCAAGGACCAGAACCGCCAGAAAACCAAACTCAATGATTCAATTTTACCAAACTTCTAACTTCAAACTTCTAATTTTCCTATTTGAATGCAGCAACCAGCTCTTCCGCATCCTTATAACCCTGTTTTTTCAGTTCCCCGATATACCACTCGGTTACTGGTTCTACAATTGCCTTGAAGGAATCGATATCCAGATCCTCATACGGGATGACCTCGACGCCATTCTTGGACTGCCATCTGGAAAGGATCTCGTCGTCGCCTGCGCGGTTGATCTCGCGCTCGTACTGAACAGCAAGTTTGCCGCACTCATCGACTACTTCCTGCTGCTCCGGTGTCAGGCTGTCGTAAATATCCTGGTTGATGCAGAAGAACAGGCAGTCATAGTTTGCATTCCACATGGAAACGTATTTCTGTACTTCCTGTACGCTTGCCGCATCAATCGCCGGAAGCGGGTTCTCCTGTCCGTCTACCGTCCCCTGCTGCAATGCCGTGTAAGTCTCGGACCAGTTCATGTTGGTCGCATCTGCGCCCCACAGCTCGTAGCACTTCATCAGAAGGTTTGAACCAGCCACACGCACTTTCAGGTTCTTCATATCTTCCACGGAACGAACCGGGCGCACGCCGTTAGTGAGCTGACGGAAACCATTTTCCGCCATACCCATACAATGCAGGTCATAGGAAGAAAGAATCTCATCCATCTTCTGGCCAGCCTCGCCGTCCAGCTTCGCGTCGGCGTCCTCCACTGAATCAAACAGATACGGCAGCGATACCACGTTGAAACGCGGGTCAAATGCCGAATAAATCAGGTTGCTGTGCATCGAAATCTGCACCGGATCTCCGTTCATCAGCGCCTGGATGCCCTCGGACTGGTTTCCACCGGTCAGCTGATCCGCTGCGTAAACATCTACTTTGACCTTGCCGCCCGTTGCCTGATCCATGAGCTCGCCAAACTTGCGTCCTGCCTGTGCCCAGGTACTGGTTTCCGTCGTGGAACACGTAAAGTTCCAGGTCATTTCCGGCCAGTTCAGGTCACTGTGATCTTCCACCTGATAGGTCGAAGAATTTTCAATGCCCGCCGTCTTAACTGCACTAGCCGCATTTTCAGTAAAGGTGTTTACCAGATCCTCTGCATCATCAAAGCCCTGGGTTTTCAGTTCTCCGATAAACCATTCCGTTACCGGCTCAGCTGCTTTCTTAAAGGATTCGATGTCGAGATCCTCATATTTCAGCACCTCCACACCGTTCTTAGTCTGCCAGCGATCCAGAATCTCCTCATCGCCTGCACGGTTGATCTCACGCTCGTAAGCAACTGCCTTACGGCCTGCCTCATCAACAACCGCCTGCTGCTCCGGTGTCAGGCTGTCATACAGCTTCTGATTGATGCAGAAGAACAGGCAGTCATAGTTTGCGTTCCACAGGGAAACATATTTCTGTACTTCCTGTACACTCGCCGCATCAATCGCCGGAAGCGGGTTCTCCTGCCCGTCTACCGTGCCCTGCTGCAGCGCCGTATACGTCTCGGACCAGTTCATATTGGTCGCATCTGCGCCCCACAGCTCATAGCACTTCATCAGAAGGTTCGAACCAGCCACACGCAGTTTCAGGTTCTTCATATCTTCCACGGAACGAACCGGATGTTCGCTGTTGGTCAGCTGACGGAAACCATTCTCCGCCATACCCATACAATGAAGGCCATAGCTTTCCAGGATCTCAACCAGCTTGTCGCCCGCCGGACCATCTAAGACTGCATCCGCTGTTTCAACAGAATCAAACAGATACGGCAGTGATACAACATTGAACCGCGGGTCAAATGCCGAATAAATCAGGTTGCTGTGCATCGAAATCTGCACCGGATCGCCGTTCATCAGTGCCTGGATGCCCTCAGACTGGTTTCCACCGGTCAGCTGATCGGCTGCGTAAACATCTACTTTGACCTTGCCGCCGGTCGCCTGCTCCATGAGCTCGCCAAACTTGCGTCCCGCCTGTGCCCAGGTGCTTGTCTCGGTTGTGGAACACGTAAAGTTCCAGGTCATATCCGCCCAATCCAGATCGCTGTAATCGCCGATCGTGTTGAAATCGTCATTGTCTGTCTGGGTGGTTCCGCTGTCGCCTCCGGCTGTCTCGCCATTTTCAATGGCTGCCGCACTTCCCAGTGCCGCCGGCAGACAGGTCGAAATCTGCGGAATATAAGTAATTATCAGTAAAACAACAATGGAAGCGGCTACCATCGGAACGACTGCCCTGGAAATCTCCTGCAGCGTTACGCGGATACCGTCTCTTAATTTGATGCCGATCGCGACAAACAGGTTGACACCGACCGGAGGTGTTACCTGACCGATTGCCAGGTTTACCGTTGCCACGATACCAAATGCGACCACATCGTAGCCCAGGGCCTTACATACCGGCAGCATGATCGGGATGAAAATGTACATCGCAGAATTTGCATCAATAAAGCAGCCCGCGATCAGGAAAATAATGTTACAAATCAGCAAGAAAGTAAACTGGTTGCCTGCCACTCTTGCTAACAGTTCGGAAGCAGCCGTCGAAATACCGAAACGGGTGCAGACAAAAGAGAACAGCGACGCACACGCTACGATCAGCATGATGCCGCCGGTGGTCTTTGCCGAATCAATCAGAATTTCCCACAGGTCTTTAAATTTTACTTCCTTATAAATAATCATACCGACAAACAGACCGTACACAACGGATACGGCTGCCGCCTCAGTCGGGGTAAAGATACCACCGTAAATACCGCCCAGAATGATGACCGGCATTAACAATCCCCAGAACGCATCCTTGAATGCGTTCCAGCGCTCTTTTGCAGATGCCTTCTCTACGTTGGACGGCACGACATGATTGCGGCGCACCTCCAGCATAACGACAACTACCAGAGCCAGACCCATCAGGATACCCGGAATGATGCCTGCCATAAACATATCTCCGATGGAAACACCTGTGATCGACGCGTATACGACAAACGCGATACTCGGCGGGATGACGATCGCGATGGAACTGGAAGTTGCCATCAATGCCGTCGAGAAGGCTGCGGAGAAACCGCCCCGCTCTATCATCGCCGGAATCAGGACCGCACCCAGGGCCGCTACCGTCGCCGGACCGGAACCGGAGATCGCGCCGAAGAAGCAGGCTACGATGATACACACATTCGCAATGCCGCCTTTTCTGTGACCGACACATGTGTCAACGAAACGGATCAGGCGCGTGGAAATCCCCGCCTTCGCCATGATATTTCCGGATAATACGAAAAACGGAATCGCCAGCAGCAGGAATTTACTGATGCCGGAGTAAATATTCGTCGCTACAATCGTTAAAGAAGTACCGGAATACAGGATCGCCGCCGCGGAAGAAAGTCCCAGACAGACGGAGATCGGCACATTCAGCACCAATAATACGAAAAAGGTAATAAAAAGAACTGCGCTAACCATTTATTTGTCCTCCTTTTTCGTACACTCATCGAGACAGAACTCGATAAAATGAAGAATCATGCACGCCGAACCGATCGGTACAAAGGACCAGAAGATCCACTCCGGCCAGTTCAGCACAAAGGTACGTTTCTGGTTCGCAAGCTGCGCCAGTACCTTGTCCATGCCATAGTAAAATAAGATTCCCATAAAAAGAACCGAAAAGATCGTAATCAGAATCATGACCGGCTTCTTTGCTGATTTCGGCAGACGCTCTGTTACCAGATTTAAGCCTACCAATCCGCCCTCACGCGCAGACAGCGCCGCGCCAAGCAGTGTAATTAATACGAAAATGGCAACAACCAGCTCCTCTGTAAAGGACCAGGACTGGTGAATCACCTTACGGGAAAATACATTTCCCACCGTCAGTACAAGGATCAGGAGCATCGTGACTACCAGCACGGTTTTCTCAACCATCGCCACAATATCCATCAGCTTTTTATATCCTTTCATACTGCGCTCTCCTCCTAAAATAAGTATCTCATTTTTCCACATTTCTGTCGGCTGTACGCATTCATCTGAACGTTTTTGTGTCATAGGACGCAATTTCCTAAGGCATAAAAAAACGCCCCCAGATAATAGGGACGAATGAAGTGCCAGATTTCTGCTAAATGTTCTGTTTTTCTCGGAAAACACGCAAACATATGCAGCACCAAACAAACAAACGCTGCTCCCGCTTGTGCGGGATTCGTACAAAAACAGTGACCGCCGCGCCCTTGCTCTCAGTCAATCGAGGCATGAACGGTTCCGTTTTCATATGGAACAATATCAAACTAAAATTAAATATTGCTGATATGAAATATATTCTACACTTTTTTAATAAATACGTCAACCATTTTTATAGACTACGGTCTATTTAATAAAAGCTGCGTAAAAATAGCATAAAAGAAATAAAATTCTTTTCCTTCAACCTATTGATGATTTGATTTTTCTATACTATAATAAACATCATACGCTTTAAAGTGTGAAAATCTTTTAGACAATACAGGAGGATGAAACTCATGGGATTTGAATATGTCAGCAAGCTGCCGACCCCGGACGAGATTCGTGCACAGTTTCCACTGGCACCGGAGCTGGCCGCAGAAAAAGCTCGAAAGGACGCTGCTATCCGTGACGTCTTTACAGGCGACAGCGACAAGTTTCTTGTCATCATTGGTCCGTGCTCTGCTGACCGGGAAGATGCGGTTATTGATTATGTAAACCGCCTTGCCAAGGTACAGGAGAAAGTGAAGGACAAACTGATTCTGGTTCCTAGAATCTACACCAACAAACCAAGAACAACCGGTGACGGCTATAAGGGACTTTTACACCAGCCAAATCCGGAAGGTAAGCCAAACTTATATCAGGGTCTGATCGCGATCCGCAAACTTCATATGCGTGTGATCGAAGAAACCGGCTTCTCGACTGCAGACGAGATGCTATACCCGGAAAATCTGACCTACCTTTCCGACGTTATGTCCTATGTTGCAGTCGGCGCACGTTCCGTTGAGAACCAGCAGCACCGCCTCGTTGCCAGCGGCATCGACGTACCGGTCGGCATGAAGAACCCGACCAGCGGCGCACTCTCCGTCATGCTGAACGCCGTACACGCAGCACAGCACGGTCATGAGTTCATCTACCGCAGCTGGGAAGTAAAAACACAGGGCAACCCGCTGACCCACACCATCCTGCGCGGTGCTGTCAACAAGCATGACCAGTGCCTGCCGAACTACCACTACGAAGACCTGAAGCTGCTCTTAGACCTCTACAACGAGCGTAATCTGAAGAATCCGGCCTGTATCATCGATGCAAACCACTCCAACTCCAACAAAAAATACATGGAGCAGATCCGCATCGTCAAGGAAGTGCTCCACAGCCGTCGTCACTCCGACGATATCCGTAACTTCGTCAAAGGCGTCATGATCGAGAGCTACATCGAACCAGGCAGCCAGAAAGTCGGCGAACACATCTACGGAAAATCCATCACCGACCCGTGTCTGGGATGGGAGGATTCCGAGCGTCTGCTGTATGAAATTGCTGAAGGATTATAAAATATAGAAATATGCAGAAAAGAGTCCGGTGGAAAAGCTCCGCCGGACTTTTTTTCGTTAGGAATTCGGATTTCAAAAAGGTTAAAGGATTAAATCTTTTGTATCATGCATTTATTATGGTTATAGTATATCATGCCTATCTCCAAAATGTTTGTATTCTCTTTAAATAAATTATGAAGAAATTCTTAAGATTCACCATTTCGATGCAATAAAAATCCGATTTTCTGCATTAATGAATATTAGGTTTATTGTTCAATTGATTCACATACATAAAAAGAACAGGTTTCGCCATTAAAAAGCTGTACTCCTGCATACAGAGGCTCTCTATCATATGTATATGTCACACTCTTAATATAAAGAAGCGGAGTTCCCTTCTTAACTTTCATCAGTTTTGCTTCTTCAGCCGTGGCCCGGCATAATTCAATCCGCTTCTCTGAGGAAGCAACTCTTACCTTGGCTTCTTCCTGCAAGCACTCAAACAGAGAATTATCATTAAACTGCTTTTCCAAAAGAAAGGAATATTTTACCGGGAAATAGTTCTTCTCAATGGCTACCGGTTCCCCATCCGCTGTACGCAAACGCGAAATATAAACTACATAGGATCCAGGTTCCAGATTTAACTGTTTTTGAATCTTGTCATCTGCCAGAACCAGCTTATTTTCAAGCATCTGTCCCCCAGGCTTCATATTCATATGACGGCACATTTCTGAAAAGCTCTGGAGATTTTTTATATCCTTCGCGAATTTCTGGCGGCAGATGAAGGTTCCTTTTCCCTGCTTCTTTTCCACAAGGCCCTGGCTCACCAGATCATCCACTGCACGCCGAACTGTGATCCGGCTCACATTGTACTGTTTTGCTAACTCCGCCTCTGCCGGAATTCGTTCTGTTGCATTATAAACCCCATTCTCAATATCTCGTTTCAAACTCTCCACAATCTGTGCATATAATGGAACTATGCTGTTTGGATTTGTATTTATCTCCATACCCTTCTCCTTTTCATTCTTTATAATAATTGAGCCCTACATCCATATAGTCAAAATGATATATAATGTTATATACACTATCATACTATTTGTATTGTTCCATTACAAGCTTTTTTCGTTATTTTAACAAAGAAATTGTATTTTTTTTACTCGGTATAAAAAAGAAAAAAGCAGGCCCACAACAACTACAAGGTTGCAGGCCTGCTTTTATATTATATTTTTGTAACTATTCAGAACTCCATTCGAAAAACCGCTGCTTTGCAGCTTCTGTTTTGCTCATGTGGTTACTTCAATCCTTAATAATCAAATTTCCACATATACCGGCGATATGTCATCGGATGCATTCTCACATCTGCCATCGCGGAGATGAACTGTTTGGAGATCGGGTGGAACAGAAGAGAGTTAAAGTACTCTGCAACACTCTCATCCAGTTCGCCTAAGCCAAGCTTCTCTGCATCGATAACCCAATGATGACCGCCAAACTGATTTAAGAAGCGTTCTGCTCTCTCATCTACCGGTCTTGTTCGTCCAATGCTCTTGAACAGAAGGATGGCAAGATCCTTGTCACAGGTCTCAAAAGCACCGTGGAAATATTCACCGGAGTGGATCGGAACACAGTGGACGGTCTGCATCTCCTGGAAGAAGCAGAATGCATCTGAGTAAGATACCTCCCAGGCTGCACCGCTTGACATTACATTCCATACCGTATCATCTTTGTAGGTCATGGCAAATTTAGCTGCCTCAGCACGCACATCTATATATGCTTTTCCGTAAATCGTCTCCAGCTTTTCGAATCCTTCCAGAGCCTTGTCATATGCCTCATAATTATCGTACTCTTTTAAGAGCCAGAACGCGATCTTTAATGCTGTACCCTGACTGTTGTAATGAACAAGTGTCGGGTCCTTATACCACTCGTCTGCGTGATAATAGGTGATATAATAATCAGCGGTCTGCGCTGTCAGAGAATCTGCATATCCGGATAAACCAACCGTAACGGCACCCTTTTCTTTTGCCACCTTTAATGCTTCCACGGTTTCTGCCGTTGCTTTGGTGGAGGTTCCAATCACAAGTGTATTCTTATCCACATTCTTCGGAGTTGCATTCACGAACTCACTGCTGTTATATCCCTGAACACGCAGAGAACTCTCCTGATTTAACAGAAACCGTGCCGGATAGGAGGATGCAAAGGATCCTCCGCAAGCCACGAAAATAACCTGTTTTAATCCGCCATTTTTATCCAGATCTGCTTTGGCCTTTTGTCATCACATCGATGACTTCCTGCATCCCTTTAATCATAGAATTAATCCTCTCTTTCTTACGTTTTGCCGTATCTTATCCTCTGAGGGCTTTGGTTGCCTGTTCGTCTACCTGATAATGAACTCCATCTGATACAACAACCACACCATAATCTTTTTTCGCTGCCTCTACAGACACCTTTTTCTCAATGACATCCTTTAATACCTTTTCCGGCTCACGCTTCATCGGATCACCATATCCGCCTGCACCAGGAGTTTCAACCCGGATGATATCGCCCTTCTTTAACGGAAAACTGGTTGTCTTGTGTCCCATTTTTGTGATAGTTCCATCCGGAGTTACACGGTAGAATGCACCGGCAGCACCTTCTTTACCTCCATCTAATCCCCATGGATGGAATTTATGACGATCACCTAATCCTGTGTATGCCACATCATCCTGCATCATCTCTAACTCACGCTCGATACCAAGGCCGCCTCTAAACTGGCCGGCACCGCCTGTATCTTCCTTCAGTTCATATTTTCTGGCAAGAATCTTTGTGAACTCCATCTCGGTTGCCTCAATCGGCATATTAGAGGTATTGGTCATGTTTACCTGAACACCAGATAAACCATCTAATCCCTTCGAAGCACCGCCGCCTCCGGCAATAACCTCGTGGAAAATAAACACACTGTCTGTTCCGATTGCACCTTCACCTGCTAAGATGGTGGTGGTACAAGCACCATTACCAGCCGTTACGACGGTATCCGGGAAGATTGGTGCCAATGCTCCGAAAATGGCATCCGGGATTCGCTGCTGGCAGTCAATCTGTGCACCAATCGGACTTGGTTCTGTTGGATTAACGATACAGCCCTTCGGTGCAATGATCTTAATCGCACGGTTAATACCCTCATTGGCCGGAATATCATCTCCCATCAATGCCTTAATGGCGAAGAATACAGCTGCTTTCGTACAAGGATATGGCACGTTGATCGGTGCCTTAATCTGCTCAGCGGTTCCTGTAAAATCAATTGTCAGGTCATCCCCCTTAATGTTGATTTTCACTTTAATCGGCAGCGGATCCGGATATTTGTCACCACAGCCATCCACATAATCGGTATAGCTGTATTCTCCATCCGGAAGCTCTGCAACAACTGCACGGACACGGCGCTCTGAATAGCCTACCAGCTCTTTCATGCACTCAATCAAATCATCCTGATAACGGGCATATGCTTCCTGAATTCTCTGTACACCAATCAGGTTTGCTGACATCTGTGCAGTCAGATCACCCTCTCTCTCCTGCGGAACTCTGGTATTATCAAGAAGAAGGTCCATAACACTCGGAATCAGTTTTCCATTCTGGCGGATACGGATTACCGGAATTCGAATACCTTCCTGGAATAAGCTATCTGCATCTCCGGAGGTAGAACCAGGTACCTTACCACCGATATCTGAATGATGCGCAATATTGGCAATCCAGCCAACCAGTTTATCTCCCACAAAGGCCGGTGCTGCGATTACGATATCCGGCAGATGATTGCCGCCGCCATGATACGGGTCATTGGCAATATACATATCGCCTGGCTGAACATTTTCCTTTCCAAATTTTTCATAAATATTAGGAACTACACTCAGCATTGAGCCTAAAAGTGCAGCTAAACTTTCCACCTGGGCAACACTATTTCCATCCGGATCGATTACTGCAGTACACACGTCGCGACGTTCCTTCATATTGGTGGAGTATGCACTGCGGACAATGATTCCGTAAGTCTCCTCAGCAATGGACATCAGGAGATTGCGGACAACCTCAACAGTTACGGTATCGATCTGCTTTGCCATCTTACTTCTCCTCCTCATCATGAATCTTTAAGTTGTGATATCCATCAACGTGGATTACCCATCCTTTCGGAACCACTAACGTAGTATCCATCTGTTCGCAGATGCACGGACCAGGAATCGACTGACCCGGAACAAATTTATCTCTTAAGTAGACCGGTGTTTCAACATACTCATCACTGTTCTGGAACAGAACCTGACGAACTTCGATCGGTTCCGGAATCGGTGCCTCCGGATGAAGCTCTGCTGCTTTCAGGTCCGGTTTATCGATAACGCCGATAGCGGATACACGATAACTTACAAACTGTACAATCGCATCTTCTTTGCAGTAACCGTAGCTTCTCTTGTGCTCTGCATGGAAATCAGCCAGTGCTTTCTTTAATGTCTCCTCTGTCATCTTTCCAGCCGGTACCGGAATGCTGATCTCGAAGTTCTGACGCTGATAACGCATATCAATAGCAAATTCAAAGTAACGTCTGTCTGCCGGAACACCTTCTTTATCCAGAAGACCGGTTCCCTGCTCTACCATGTTATCAAACTGCTCATTGATGTCATCTAAGTTGCCGGCTTCACCATTCATGATCTTAGTTCTGGATAAGTCGAATTTTGTATCTGCCAGAAGAAGTCCGAGACTACAAAGAGTACCTGGATGCGGCGGAATCAATACTTCCTTCATTCCCAGTTCTTTTGCCACCTCGCATGCATGAAGCGGACCGGCGCCTCCGAATGCCATCAGGCTGAATTCGCGGACATCGTAGCCTTTCTCTACGGATACGCTTCGGATCGCACGGACCATGTTGGAATTTACGACTGTGATAATACCGTTCGCTGCACGTTTCATATCCAGGTTGGATTTATCACAGATTTTTGTCTTAACAGCATTTTTAGCCAGCTCAATATCTACATCCATTCTGCCGCCAAGAATCTTCTTCTGATTCAGCTTGCCAAGAACAATATTGGCATCTGTTACACAAGGATTCTCACCGCCGCGCATATAGCAGGCCGGTCCAGGTGTTGCGCCCGCACTCTTAGGTCCTACCTTTAAGGCACCGCCTTCATCAATCTTGGCAATGGAACCGCCGCCGGCACCGATGGTAATGATATTAATCATCGGGATTCTGGCCGGATATCCTTCGACATAACGCTCATTGGATACCTGAGGAGTATAATTTTCAATTAAGGAAATATCTGCACTGGTACCACCCATATCGAATGTAATAATCTTGTCTGCTTCGCACTGTTTGCCAATATATGCAGCTGCGATAACACCGGCACTCGGTCCGGACAATGCTGTCTTAATCGGGCAGTCGATGGTTTCTTTTATTGAAATGATGGAACCATTGGACTGGCTTACATAGGGCTCTACCTGAATACCAAGCTTCGCAATAGAATCACGGAAATTATTTACATATTTTTCCATAACCGGTCCCAGATAACTATTCATAACCGTTGTACTCATACGGCTGAACTCACGGAACTCCGGTGCCAGTTTACTGGAAATCGTTACGTATGCTTCCGGGAACTCTTCATGAATGATCTCTTCAATTCTTTCTTCATGAACCGGATTAATGAATGAGAACAAAGTACAAACTGCAATTGCTGTCACACCCTGTGCTTTTAAGTATCGAACGACCTCTCTTGTTTCGTTCTCATCCAGCGGAGTCTCAACACTTCCGTCGTAACGGATTCTCTCTGTTACCGTACAGTTTAAACCGGACGGAACCAGTGGATACGGTTTCTGTGCCTGAAGATTGTAAAGAGAAGGACGTCTCTGGGTTCCGATTTCCATCAGATCCTTAAATCCTTTGGTAGTGATAAGGCCAAGGCGGCAACCTTTCTTCTCGATTAATGCGTTCGTTCCTACGGTTGTACCGTGTGCCAGATAACTAACTTCTTCCGGAGCTGCTTTCTTAATCTCTAATACATCCTGCACGCCCTTTACAATTGCTCTGGACGGATCCGCCGGTGTGGAACTATCCTTGTAATTGAACAACTCACCTGTTTCCTGATTAAAAACAGAAAAATCTGTAAACGTTCCTCCAACGTCTACGCCAATCATATATGACATAGTATTTCCTCCTATGTAGTGTATTTTTCAAGCTGCACCTTCCAGGTATGGTCGTTTACCCATCCGGACTTTTTAGGATGTTGACATCATACAGTTTATGTTGTTATATAACGTCATATCTCCTTTACTGATAACATACTACCATTCTCATCATTTGTCAATACTTTTTCAATCAAAAATTCCATGCTTTTTGAGCCACCTTATGCTCTGTATATCTGCCTGCCTTGGATTAGAGCGATACCTCGGATCATTCTGCTCCAGCGCATACATTCCCTTATATCCAGCTGATTCAAGAATATCCAGATATTCACAGATGGGAAGATCCCCATCCCCAAGGGCCATGTGAACCGCCGGGTGGGAATCATGGAGATGAATATGTGATAATTCTGCTCCATGAGCTAAGTAACGTTCTATCTTCTGGTCCATATAAACCATTTGTCCTATATCCAGCATAGGCTTCATGCTTCCTGAAGGCATAAGGGAAATCATCTCTTTCTGCTGCTCCGGCGTGTTCAGTACGTTCGAAGACAGAGGTGTCAATGTCTCCAGCACAAGTAAAATACCCATTTTCTGAGCCTTTTCAGACAAACGATACAGGCTCTCTTCGCTCCGCTTCCACGCATCCTCCACTGGTTTGTTGAAATAACCGCATCCAGCTGAAACCAACACCTTCGGGCAGTTCAATATTTCTGCTGCATAAAATGCACGTTCAAAATTGCGTATGCTATATTCACGTATTTTTTCATCTTCTGCTGCCAGATTGACCGGATACTGGCATTGCTCCGGCGTGATACAGCATACTGAAAGCTCACGGCTCCGAATCTGAGCAGCTTTTTCTATCAGCTGCGCTTCGTCCATCGTATCCAGACAGAAGGACGGACCTGCTGCCCAGAGTTCCACATTTTGCATTCCCAGTAAAACAGCCGTATCCAGAAAGTACTCGAACGGATACCGCAGATACTGATAGCTCCCCAGTGCAAATCGTTCCTTTGATATCTGCACCATGACCCTCACTTCCTTTTTTATTTTTGTTTTTATAATTCTCTGTAAATCCGGTCATGCTCAGACTTCGGTACCGGCACACCGTCTCCAAAGGCACCATTCTTCAAGCAGGTTCCTGCTGAAAATACAGCTGCCGCTTTCAATGCCTCCGGAAGTATCTCTGCCCTTATCTCACTGTTTTTCCAGCTTCCCTCCGGTTGTGTTTCCAGCTTTTTCAAGATGGTAATCAGCATAGCAGTGGCAAAGCTGTCTCCGGCTCCCATGGTATCCACCGGGGTGACATAATCCGGCAGCTGGCGATAAAACCGCTCCCCATCAAAAACCGTTGCTCCCTTACTTCCACGGGTAGCTGTCACCACACTGCATCCCTTTTCATGCAGCTTCCGGCACAGTTTTTCTGTCTCCTCATCATTCAGATCACTACAGGATAAAAATGCAAAATCAATATATGGGCATACACGTTCCACCCTGTCTTCCTCATTCCAGCGATACGAAAAATCATAGCTTACCAAGGGAGAAAGTCCATGCAGGGCTGGAAGCAGCCCATCGGTAAAGCCATTGTTGGTTGTATGAATCAAATTAAAACCATCTGCATATTCCAGATCCTCTTTTTCCAGATAAATTGGATGCTGCTGCAGAACACCACCTTTATTGCTTCCTTTAAATACACGATCTCCATCTACAAGGGTTACTCTGGCAAAGCCATTTTCTCCTTCATAGATGCGGCAATGACTGTGTCCGACTCCGTGTGCATCTAAAGATGCCTGCACGTGATCCGCTACTGCATCCTTTCCAAATACTCCCATAAAATCCGATTCTGCTCCCAGCATTCTTGCATATACCGCAAAATTTACTGCCTGACCACCCGGATACATGGTTCCGGTATGCAGATATACATCACACACATTATCTCCAAGACCTAATACTTTCAGCATTTTCTGTTTCCTCCTGTATTTTTATCGATTGAATTTGTTTTGAAACGAAAAGCGGCCGCCTGGAAGAGGCCGCCATTTCCTGGCAGTTCTGTCCCAAGCGGCAGCATTATTCTTAATTTAAATTTTACTTATTTATTAAACTGACGAGTCTGATCATAAAGATCCTTGGTTGTAAAGAAGCCTTCATCCTGAAGCTCTTTTCCTAACGGTTCTGCTGCATCAATAAATGCCTGACGATCAATGTCACAGAATGTTACGCCGCCTTCGTTAATTAACCACTCTTTATCTTCCTCCCACTTGTCGAGAGTTCTTTCAGAATGATGAGAAGCTACCTGTGCTGCTGCATCAGAAATCACTTTCTGATCTTCTTCCGATAAGCTGTTCCAGAACTGAGTGGAGAAGCAGATCTGCTCAACCGGATATGCGTAATCCACATCTGCTACATATTTTGCAGACTCATAGAGGCCTGCAGAACGATAGGAGTCTTTCGAACACTCACCACCGTCAACTACGCCCTGCATTAAAGCAAATGGATATTCGGACCAGGCAACTACAACCGGTGTTGCTCCCATCGCTCTCGCATTTTTCTCAAAGATCGGAAGGTTCGGAATACGATATTTCATGCCAACCATATCTTTCGGGCTCTTGATCTCTTTGTTTGCAAAGAAGATACGCGGATTCTTCTGGAATTCGAAGTTTACTACGTGAATTCCCTGATTATCCAGGCTCTCCCAGATTGGATCTGCTACATCACTCTTTAAGTAATTAATCATGGAATCATAATTGTTAAATGCAAATGCCATGGAAAGAATGTTTAAATCAGATTCATAGGTTGCCAGGGTATCTAAGGCACACATCATGCCCTCCTGCAGTCCTACCTGAAGGTTCTCCAGCATCGTGGTCTCATTGCCAAGCTGCTCTGCGGGATAAAACTCAAAGTAATATCTGTCACCGATCTTATCATTTACCAGATCACAGAACTCTTCACAGGACTGCGGTGCCGGCTCTCCGATGGCTCCGGAGTTACCGAATTTGACAACCTTAGCTCCAGCCGGAGCCGGTTTTGTTTCTACTGTATCAGCTCCGCCTTCCGTCTTATCGGTGGCCTGTGCGGAGGCCTGCTCCGATGTGGTTGTCTGTGCAGTGGACGATCCACAGCCTGCTAATGTGCCTACTGCCATGGCTGCCGTCAGGACAAGTGCAATTTTTTTCTTCATAAACTTTCCTCCTTAAATTGTGTACTTTATACTATCTTAATCTCTTACTCTTACATGGATCCTAACAGTCTCGGAAGGAACATGGTCAGCGGCTCCCAGAATGTTGTAATCATCAGTGTAATAAACATCGGGATCAGGAACTGTACCGTATATTTCAGTGCAGTTTCAAATTTATTACCGGTCGCCTTCGCTGTTACAAACAACGCTGGTGCCATCGGCGGAGTGATTAATCCAAGTGTTACATTCAGTACAGCCATAACACCCATCTGAACATAGCTCATACCAAGAGCCGTTGCCAGATTCATAAGAAGCGGTGCCACCATAATCAGAATCTGCATGGAACCAATAAAGCAGCCCAGGAATAATAACATTGCATTTAATATTAAAAGAATGATGATTTTATTTCCTAAGGACATCAGAAGAGTTGTCATAAAACCAATCAGACCACTGGTTACAATTACCCAGTTAAATACAAGACCGGTTGCACACAGACACATGGACATACCCGCGCTGGCTAATGTATCCTTTAAGGCCTTTGTCAGCATCTTAAAGCTAAAACGTTTTAAGCAGATAGCCAGGATGACGCAATACATAGCCGCTACAACGGAACACTCTGTAGGAGTAAAGATACCGGTCATAATGCCAAGTACCAGGATAGCCGGGCCACCCAGTGCCGGAAGTGATGTATACAGAGAGTGGAATCGCTCGCCCCAGGATGCCTTCGGTGCCCGCGGGCAGGCAATGTGCTGGGTTTTCACTGCAATCGGAATCCAGATCATCATGGCCACGCCCATCAGGACACCCGGTCCCATACCAGCCTGGAACATAGCCAGTGTGGAGGTCTGGCTTAAGAATGCCCAGACAACGAAGTTGATGGACGGCGGAATAATCGGTCCGATACCTGCGGATGCTGCCGTTACTGCTACTGAGAAGTCCGGATCGTATCCGGCTTTTGACATCGCACTTACCTCAATGGTTCCAAGTCCTCCGGCATCTGCCAGAGCGGAACCGGACATTCCGGCAAATACCATGGAAGATAATACATTGGCGTGTGCAAGTCCTCCTGGGAGGTGACCGATCCATTTTTCAAACATTCCAAATAGTCGGTCCGTTAGTCCCACTTCATTCATAAAGCATCCTACAAAGAGGAATGCCGGTAATGCCAGCATGTTGAAATCAGCCAGGGAGTTTGCTGTTTTCTGTGCAAACATAACAAATGATTGATGGTTAAATACAATGAATTCAAACGCTGAAGCCAGCATTGCGTATGCAATCGGTACTTCCAGAAGAATTAATACCACAAAGGTAATAAAATAGACGGCTAAATAGGGATCCAGATTAGTCAAGAAGACCGCCTCCTTCCTTTTCTACCGGTACACAGATGGATTCATCTCCGGTAATTACAAATGCGATTGCCTTATATGCAGACATTACCAGCATAATCACTCCCATCACCAGAACCGGCAATGCATAGTAATAACCCTTGCTGATAGGAAGTCCTCCAACGGGAGGCATCTTCTTCTGCATCTGAAACAGCTGCCAGGATGCCGGAATATAAACCCAGCTTATCACAACAATCAAAAAGTTCGTAAATGTAAACATTCCTCTGCGAAATGCCTTTGGCATACGGTTCATGATAAACTCCAGAACTGCATGACCATTGTCCCAATAAACGGTACACCATCCAAGACACATGGACCATATCATCAGTGCGGTTACACATTCATCAATTCCGTATATAGGATGCTTAAATATAAAACGCATCAATACCTGAAGGAACAATAGTGCCATAAAAGCGAATATCATGTATCCGGTAAATACTTCCACCACACTATTCGCTTTATCCATAGCCTTACCAATTGAATAGATACTTTTCTTCATACTCTAATTGCCGCGCTTCGCTGCTGCGAATACGTACTCTCCTTCCTTTAAAATTAATTTCTATCATATAATGTCATGTGCTATAAGGGGTTTCTGGTTTTCTCTGCTCTGGCCGACCTATCCATTCAAATACTCGTCCAGATTCCCTTATATTATAATACCTTCAGAGACATCATATATCGTTATGTTATTTTTACCATACTTTGATTCATTTTGCAAGTATAAATTTATTTTTCATCGTCGCTTTTTATATTATCATAGGTTTTCTCCTTTCTTTTTTGTGAATTTTGTCAACTTTTGATTCATTTGCGTTATTATACGCAAAAAGCGGAACCCTCTCCTTCGTTGGAGAGCAGTTCCGCTTTCATCTTATGATGCCAAAGTCAAAAGAAATTTCGTCCTTTTAGGTCATCATATAACATCATATAATCTTCTAGCATTTGTTATGCTATCACTATATATTTTCATTGTCAAATTTCTCTTTAAAAAATGCAAAAAAAAGCAAATTTATACTTCCTAATATTAAGCTAAGGAGAATCAGGCTTCCCGGATGAAACAGGTCACACAGTTTTCCTCCTGCCAGATTCGCACATACGGTTCCGATCACACTGCTGATGGTTAGACCAATGGAAATACTAAAGCTTTTCAGACGTTCATCTGATGTTTCCGCAAAACACTCTACGCTGGCGCTCATATAGAGGGCAAAACTGACTGATTGAAGAATCTGTCCCATATAAAGAGACCACTCGCCCCCAAAGAGCTGAAAACAAATCGGACGAAGCAGGTTTGTGCCCAAAGCTGCTGCCATCCCCCAGAGGGCCGGATAGGTTTTCTTTTTTCCAATATAGGCTAACAAAAGCAGACTCAAAAACTCTACGGCTGCTCCTATTCCACAAACATTTCCAAATAATTCCGCATCTCCTCCACGCTCCGCAATAATCAATGACAGGAAGCTGCCAACTGGCCGATGACTGAACCAATAAAGAGTGCTTATTGTTAAACAAAACAAAAAACGACGGCTTTTTACCAATTGCTGAAACGCCTGAACAAACGAAAGACTTTTCTCTGCCTCCCCTTTCTTTCGATGATTGCCAAGCCTGGTATCCGGAAGCAGGATGAGAAATGGAATCATCATAAGAAATAAAAGAATCTGCATCTGAAAATAACGATTCCATCCCCAGTGTTTGAAATAAAATCCTCCAATCACTGACATCACTGCAAATCCAATGGAACCACCGGCACGAATCCGGCTGTATATCAATCCCGGATAACTTTCCTTACTTAAATTAACCCAGGCATCCATCAGCTGACTAAAGGGATAGGCCAATCCGGCTGCCAGAACCAGCCCCGGCAGAAGCAGCCATGACTGGTCCATGAATTTTGTGCAAAAGGCACACACCATTGATACGATACCGATACAAACTAAAAGGTATCTTCTGGTGGGCAGAAATGTATCTGTTATATAGCCTCCCACCGGTTCCATCAAAAGATTGGCCAAAAATGTCAAACTGGTAATAATTCCGCAGACTGTGGCGCTATAGCCCTGCTCTGTTAAAAACAAAACGATGAAACTTGAAAAGACACAATAGACCGCATAATAAATAAAATATGCCGAAAAAAACAGAACGGTACAGCTCCTTTTCCCTTTCACTAATGTATCTTTTCCCGCCCCAGTCATAACAAAACCAAAGGAATAACCGCCAGCGATAATCTCTGATTAAAAATACAGTTTCCATCCTGCCAGCCTTCCTCGTAAAAGCAAGCAATCGCATCCTTTCCTGCAAGATCCGATGCTCCCCCTTCTTCTGCTATCATAAGTCCATCGTTCCATGTAACACCATCATCTTTACTAAGCCGAATCGTGAGCTTTTGACGAGCGTCAAGACTCCAGCGAACAGATTCTCCCTGTTTCTGCCGTTCCAGCGCCGGTTCATCTCCATAGGCACAATTAACAAAAGCCATCTTCCCATCTGACAGTGACAAAAGAGCGCCTCCACAGATTGGATCCGGAAGTTCTTGATTTAACCAGGGTTCTCCCCAGCGTATAGTATCTTCCCCATCTATCTCTTTTTTGCTTTCACAAAAAGCTCTTCTTCTGACGCCTGGGATTTCATGGCGCATGGTTGCAAGCAGTGTTCCATCACTCCGTTCTGCCACGGAGCTTTCTGTGGGATCGCCAACCCCGTTTCCCGCCGGAACTACACTGCTGCATCTCCATGTTTTTCCTTGATCCTGACTGGATAGACATGCAAAACAAGCTGGGAGATGGGCATTTTCCCCACGGCTCAGCCACAATGGAAGTATCAGTGTCCCATCTTTTTTGCTTATTCCATGACCAGGTGCAATCGCCCACAATGTAACCGGCCATTCTTTCCGGAATCCGTCAATCAGGGAGGTCAACTCCCTTTCCGTTCCAAATGAAACACCATTATCATCGCTTTCTTTCAAAAATAATCTCTTATAATCCTGACACCAGAAAAAATAGAGCTTTCCCTCCGCTGCTGCTATTAACAAGGGATTATGAATCAGCTCATCGTCATTGGGAGAAACCATCGTAACCCGCTCGCCGATTGGCTCTATCGTTTCACCTGTCATGCGATATCTTCTTAAAAACAGAGTTCGGCTGTTTCCTCCATCTTTTCTTCCTTCATAGGTCAGGAGCAAATCCCCATTGGAGGCTGTCACGATTCCCGGTACGCGATAGGAATCAAAACCATGCTCATTATTTTCTTCTACCACAATCCGGGTATATTTTTTTTCTGCCATATGGTCCTCCTATCTTACTTCTCCAGTGAAAAAGAACAGTCATATTGTTTTACATATTTATCCATTCCGGAGGCTGAATATAATACCATCGTACAGCAGCTGCCAAAATCACCGGTACGCACTACGACTTTGGCCTTCTGCATCGTTTCCGTTAAGCGATCCTGACTGATGGTTCCGCCAGGCAGCTGCGGCAGCAGCGACTGAATCTTTTGATACATAGCATCATTATACTGGGGCATTAACTCAAACACTTCGTAACGCTCTGCCACCAGGTCGTTCATGATTGCGCATATCGTCTGTTCAAGGGTTGGAACTCCTCTTATCAGTGACACATCAATTACATTGCAGCCATCCGGAATCGGCATATTAGCATCGCAAATCACAATTGCATCCTTATGGCGGGCCGTGGCTAATGCATATCCAAGCTCTGCGTTAATCACCGTGTTCTTAATCATATACTACTTCCTCCTTTTTGCAGTATTATGTTATATAATGTCATTACGTTATATGATAAGTATAGAGGAAAGAACAAAAAAGTCAATGCTTTCGATAAAATATGGCATAAAAAGAACGGACTCTGTCACATCTTGTACAGAATCCGTTCTTTTTCAATTTTTTATGGACTAAATATTCTTAAACAAGTCACAGAAATCAAAGGTCGCAAAATAATCCTTCGGTGTCTCTGCCCGGCGGATCATCTCCACGGAACCATCCTCTTTCAGGAGCAGTTCAGCCGAGCGCAGCTTTCCGTTGTAGTTGTAGCCCATCGAAAAACCATGTGCGCCGGTATCATGGATGACAAGGATATCGCCCATATCGATCTTCGGAAGCATCCGGTCAATCGCAAATTTATCATTGTTCTCGCACAGGGAACCAGTTACATCGTATTTGTGGTCACACGGCTCGTTCTCTTTTCCCATAACCGTGATGTGATGGTAAGCGCCGTACATAGCCGGGCGCATCAGGTTGACTGCACACGCGTCCACACCAATATACTCTTTATAGGTGTGTTTCTCATGGATTGCCGTTGTCACAAGGCAGCCATACGGTGCCAGCATGAAACGTCCCATCTCTGTATAAAGCGCTACATCGCCCATGCCGGCCGGAACCAGCACTTCCTCATATACCTTGCGGACGCCCTCACCGATCGCCATAATGTCGTTCGGCTCCTGATCCGGGCGGTAAGGAATACCAACGCCGCCAGACAGGTTGATAAATTTAATATCTGCGCCGGTCTCTTCTTTCAGCTTGACCGCCACCTCAAACAATACCTTCGCAAGCATCGGATAATACTCATTTGTAACCGTATTGCTTGCAAGGAAGGCATGGATACCGAAATGCTTCGCACCTTTTGCTTTCAACACCCTGAATGCCTCAAATAGCTGCTCGGTTGTCATACCGTATTTCGCATCGCCTGGGTTGTCCATGATATCATTGCTGATCTTGAACAGTCCGCCCGGATTGTAACGGCAGCTGATCGTCTCCGGAATATAACCGATCGTCTTCTCCAGGAAATCAATGTGCGTAAAATCATCAAGGTTGATGATCGCGCCCAGCTCGGCAGCCATCTTGAACTCCTCCGGCGGTGTATCGTTGGAGGAGAACATGATCTTCTCGCCATCGTACTTCATCGCCTTTGCCATCATAAGCTCTGTCAGCGAAGAGCAGTCCACGCCGCATCCAAGTTTCTTTAAAATATCAATTACAAATGGATTCGGTGTTGCCTTTACAGCAAAATACTCTCTGAATCCCTTGTTCCAGGAAAATGCACGCATCAGGCGCTCGCCATTCTCGCGGATTCCCTTTTCATCATACAGGTGGAACGGTGTCGGGTATGTTTTCTTGATCTCCTCCAGCTGCTCCCGTGTTACAAATGGTTTCTTCTCCACTTTTACATCCTCCGAACTAAAATCTACATATAAAACCTAAAAGTCTGGACTACCGGGAACATACACTACTCCCGGCACGCCCAGACTTCTTTGTCCTGCTACTATTTATACACCAAAACCCGTGTTTTATCAACTGATTTCCCGAAAAACGCCCACAAATGGGCGATATTTGTTACTGTTCACGCATACGTGCCCAGTAACGGAATTTGCCGTGGCTTCGCATTTAAATACGGCAAATTCCTGCTGCCACCACGTTTTCTTACGGCACTTTCGGTTCCAAAAGTGCCTACCTGTGAACAGTAACTGGTATTTTTCTCCTTTTCTCCGCCAGGACACAAACTCCGGACAAATTGAATCATTTTCCAGATACATCTATGAACCGGGCACAGATTCAGGCGCAGAATCCAGTTTCTACTCTACCACAATTACACGCATAATATTCGTATCGGCTACCGGTTCATGGCGGTTGGCACGTGTCACCACACCCGCGGTTGCAACCACAATTTCACCCTCTTTGACGATACCTTTCTCTTTCAGCAGTTCCACCGATGCAAATAAGAGTGCATCCGTCGATTCAGCGCGTTTTGCATGGAACGGCTTAACACCCCAGTAGAGCTGCATCTGGCGGACAGCCGTCATGCTCGGGGAAAGTCCCGCGATCAATGCTTTCGGACGCCATTTCGAAAGCATTCTCGTCGTAAATCCGCTGACACTCGGAGCCACAATGACCGGCGCTTCCAGATCGGAGGCGGTCGCTACGGATGAATAACATACCGTATTGGATATATTTCGAAGATTTTCTGCCGATACCTTTCTTCTCTGGTAGAACATATAATCCAGATATTTCTCCGACTCCTCGGCGATCTGGCTCATCATGCGGACTGCCTCGATCGGGTAACTTCCCATCGCCGTTTCTCCGGACAGCATGACCGCATCGGTTCCCTCGTACACTGCATTCGCCACATCCGATACCTCGGCACGCGTCGGACGCGGGTTGCGGATCATTGAATCGAGCATCTGGGTCGCCGTGATAACGACCTTGCACGCCAGGTTACATTTGCGGATGATCATCTTCTGGATGTGCGGAACTTTCTCTGCCGGAATCTCCACGCCCATATCGCCGCGGGCTACCATGATGCCGTCGCTCGCCTCAATGATGGAATCAATATTTTCAATTCCTTCTTCATTCTCGATTTTCGCGATAATCTGCATGGCAGAACCTTTTTCATCCAGAATCTCCCGGATCTCGCGGATCGCATCGGCATTGCGGACAAACGAAGCCGCCACAAAATCAAAGCCTGCATCCACGCCGAAACGAATGTCTTCCTTATCTTTATCGGTCAGTGCCGGAAGCTTGACACGTACCCCCGGTACATTGACACCCTTCTTCTCGCCCAGCTCGCCGCCATTTTCAATCCGGCAGACGATATCTGTTCCATTGACCTCCCGCACGTGCAGCTCGATCAGACCATCGTCAATCAGAATGCGGTCACCCGGCTTTACATCCTCCGCCAGCCCCGCATAGTTGATGTAGCCGCGTGTCTCATTACCCACGATCTCCTCGGTCGTCAGCGTATACAGATCGCCCTCTTTCAGCGTCACTTTCTTTCCATCTTTTAATTTGCCGGTACGGATTTCCGGTCCCTTGGTATCCAGAAGCGATGCGATCGGAATCCCCAGCTCCTCGCGCACACTCTCCAGAATCTCCAGACGATGTTTATGCTCCGCATGATCGCCATGCGAAAAGTTAAAACGTGCGACATCCATGCCATTTAACGCCAACTCCTTCATAATCTCCCGGTTATCGGTGTTTGGTCCCATTGTGCAGACAATCTTTGTCTTTTTCATTCTGTCATTCCTCCTCATATTCTGTCATTTATCGAGATTTTTCCCATCAGTGAATCATTTATAACCTCTTTTGTATGCTTCATCCAACCTATTTAAATCCCCTGCTAAAAAAACAATCCACCGCTTGGTTCTATTTAGAATCTTTCAATTCTTCTTCCGTCACATGTTTATGCGTATACAGGTGATCCATGCAATATTCCATATTTCCCGCACATTTCGAACAATAGCGGAACTCCAGGTTCGGATCGTCCTTCTCGGTACGTCCGCAGACCGCGCATTTGTGGCGGGTCAGGGAAATTTTCTGGATCTGCGCTTTCTGCATCTCGTTTTTGAACTTCTGCTTGCGGACCGCCTCTTTCGGGCTGATCTTCCGGTAGTTACGCGTCATCAGGAAGAAAATGATAAAATTGAGCATCGAAACAACAATCTCAATTTTCGCGATAATGCCACCCGTTAAGAAACTGTAGACCAGAAGCGCTCCGTACATCATTCCAAGGTATTTCGCCCGGATCGGAATGAAAATCAGAAGGAACTGCATCTCCGGGAAGGTGCAGGCAAACGCCAGAAACAGCGATTCATTTAAGTAATACGGGGACATTGGCACCGAAAAGCCGGTCACACCATACACCAGGAATGCCGCAATGATGTGTCCCAGCACGCCCATAAAGAAAAACATATTAAATCGGAAGGTTCCCCACACGCGCTCCAGCGTCGATCCAATCGAATAATAGAGATACATCGCGAGCAGCGCAAAGAGGACGCCCGACTGAGGCGGGCATACGAGAAAGGTCACGATTCTCCACACCTGCCCCCGCAGGATCGCCGCCGCATCAAGTGCCAGATACTGCACGTAAAAATATGGATTAAACAGGCTCATCACAAATCCAGCCGCATACATCATGATGATGTAGTACATCAGATTCGGGATCGCAAACCGGCCGAATTTGCGCTCTAATTTTCTAAAAAAATTCATAATTCACATCCTTTTCCGTTTTCCTTCCATTATAGAGAGCGGCGGATTCTTTGTCAAATTATATTGTCGCTTCCACCACGTTATCTTACGGCACATTCGGTTCCAAAAGTGCACGCCTGCGCTCTGTAATGGCTGCATTCCAACTCAGAAAAAGCGGTATTTTCCACGCAGAAAATGCCTTTCCTTGTACAGGAACGCCCTTCTCCCATTATGCGCGATATTAACAAATTTTGCACATTTTTAGCATCTTTTTAACGCACCCTACCGATTGTTTTCTTCCTTATTCTATGTTAAAGTATAGCCGAATACATGTGTAATACAAAGGAGGGAAGGGGCACTGCCCCGATTGTACATGAATTCCTGTAAAAAATTAGGAATCGACATCGGTTCCACAACGGTTAAAGTATCTATTATTGAAGACGGCGGTAAGCTTCTTTTCGCCGATTATAAACGTCATTTTGCAAACATACAGGAGACGCTCGCGGACCTGCTCCGTGAGGGTGAAGAGAAACTTGGCGCACTGACCGTCGAGCCGGTCATCACTGGTTCCGGCGGTTTAACACTTTCTAAGCATCTGGGCATTCCATTTGTCCAGGAGGTTGTAGCGGTTGCCACATCCCTGAAGGATTATGCCCCGCAGACCGATGTGGCCATTGAACTGGGCGGCGAAGATGCCAAAATCATTTACTTCACCGGCGGCATTGACCAGCGCATGAACGGAATCTGCGCCGGAGGTACCGGCTCTTTTATTGACCAGATGGCTTCGCTGCTTCAGACGGACGCATCCGGTCTTAATGAGTATGCGAAAAATTACAAGGCAATCTATCCGATCGCGGCGCGTTGCGGCGTTTTCGCAAAATCCGATATCCAGCCCCTCATCAACGAGGGCGCTACGAGAGAGGATCTCTCCGCATCCATTTTCCAGGCGGTCGTCAACCAGACCATCAGCGGCCTGGCATGCGGCAAGCCGATCCGCGGCAATGTTGCGTTTCTCGGTGGACCGCTTCATTTCCTCTCGGAGCTGCGCGCGGCATTTATCCGCACCCTGAATCTGGGGACGGACCAGATCATTGCCCCGGATCACTCGCATCTGTTTGCGGCGATCGGCGCGGCGATGAACTCTGATCCGAAGACAACTGCCAGCCTGCACGATCTGATCGAACGGCTTTCCCACGGCATCAAGATGGATTTCGAGGTAAAGCGGATGGAACCCCTCTTTACTGATGAAGCTGACTATGAAAAATTCAGAACCCGCCATGCAAGTCATGACGTCAAAAAAGGTGATTTAGCGACCTACGAAGGCAACTGCTACCTCGGCATTGACGCCGGTTCCACCACAACCAAGGTGGCGCTTGTCGGCGAGGACGGCTCTCTTCTATACCGCTTCTACAGCAACAACAACGGCAGCCCGCTGGCGACGGCGATCCGCGCGATGCAGGAGATCCACGACCAGCTTCCTGAGAAAGCACAGATCGCTTATTCCTGCTCCACCGGTTACGGTGAAGCGCTCTTAAAATCTGCCCTGATGCTGGATGAGGGCGAGGTCGAGACGATCTCCCACTACTACGCAGCGGCGGCATTTGAGCCGGATGTAGACTGCATCCTTGATATCGGCGGTCAGGATATGAAATGCATCAAGATCAAGGACGGCACCGTAGACAGCGTACAGCTCAACGAAGCTTGTTCGTCCGGCTGCGGCTCCTTTATCGAGACATTTGCTAAATCATTAAATTACAGCGTACAGGATTTTGCCAAGGAAGCGCTCTTTGCCAAAAATCCGACCGACCTCGGTACCCGCTGTACTGTTTTCATGAACTCTAACGTCAAACAGGCGCAGAAAGAGGGCGCTTCCGTCGCAGATATTTCTGCCGGACTGGCTTACTCCGTCATCAAAAACGCCCTGTTTAAGGTTATCAAGATTACCAACGCCTCCGATCTCGGAAAACACGTGGTCGTACAGGGCGGTACCTTCTACAACGATGCCGTTCTCCGCAGTTTTGAGAAGATCTCCGGCTGCGAGGCAGTCCGCCCGGACATTGCCGGTATCATGGGTGCCTACGGCGCGGCTCTGATTGCCCGTGAGCGCTACGATGCTTCCAAGACGACCACGATGCTGCCGATCGACAAGATCTTAAGCCTGACCTACAAGACGACGATGGCACGCTGCCAGGGTTGTACAAACCACTGCGTCCTGACGATCAACCGTTTCGATGGCGGACGTCAGTTCGTGACCGGAAACCGCTGTGAGCGCGGACTGGGCGGCAACAAACAGAAAAAAGACATTCCGAACTTATTCGACTATAAATACCACCGTATGTTCGATTATGAACCGCTGACCGCCGATCTGGCGCCGCGCGGTACCGTCGGCATCCCACGTGTCCTGAATATGTATGAAAACTACCCGTTCTGGGCAGTCTTCTTCAAGGAACTGGGGTACCGCACCGTTCTGTCCCCGAAATCGACAAGACAGATCTACGAACTTGGTATTGAATCAATCCCGAGCGAATCCGAGTGCTACCCGGCAAAACTCGCGCACGGTCATATCGAATGGCTGATCCGCCAGGGACTGACCTACATTTTCTATCCGTGCGTTCCTTACGAGCGCAACGAAACCCCGGAAGCGGGAAATCACTACAACTGCCCGATGGTCACATCCTACGCGGAAAACATCAAAAACAACGTAGAATCCCTGACGGATCACAAGGTACATTTCCGGAATCCGTTTATGGCATTTACAAATGAGGAAATCCTGACAAAACGTCTGGTCGAAGAATTTACCAAGGATCAGTCGATCCCGGAGAAAGAGATCCGCGCCGCCGCTCACAAGGCATGGCAGGAACTCATCGCCTCCCGTCAGGATATGGAAAAGAAGGGCGAGGAAGTCATCGCCTGGTTAAAAGAAACCGGACACCACGGCATCGTGCTGGCAGGCAGACCGTACCATGTAGATCCGGAGATCAACCATGGTATTCCGGAACTCATCACTTCCTACGGTTTTGCCGTGCTGACCGAGGACTCCGTCTCCCATTTAGGACGCGTTGACCGTCCGCTGATCGTCACCGACCAGTGGATGTACCACTCCCGCCTCTACGAGGCAGCTTCCTATGTGAAGACACAGCCAAACCTGGATCTGATCCAGCTCAACTCCTTCGGATGCGGTCTGGATGCAGTTACTACTGATCAGGTCAATGATATTCTGACCCGCTCTGGCAAAATTTATACGCTGCTCAAGATCGACGAGGTCAACAACCTCGGCGCCGCACGTATCCGTGTGCGCTCCCTGATCGCCGCAATTCGTGTGCGCGAGATGTGCCACTACCATAAACCGATCGTTTCCAGCGCATACAGCCGTGTTTATTTCACGAAGGAAATGAAGAAAAACTACACAATCCTCTGCCCGCAGATGTCGCCGATCCATTTCGACCTCATCGAACCGGCAGTCCGAAGCTGTGGTTACAACCTGGAGGTGCTGCAGAACTCCGACCGTACCGCTATCGACACAGGACTTAAGTACGTCAACAACGACGCCTGCTACCCGTCCCTGATCGTGGTTGGTCAGATCATGGATGCGCTGCTCTCCGGCAAATACGACTTAGAGCATACAGCTGTTATCATGAGCCAGACCGGCGGCGGCTGCCGTGCTTCCAACTATATCGGCTTTATCCGCCGTGCCTTAGAGCGCGCCGGTATGCCGCAGATTCCGGTTATCTCGTTAAATGCCAACGGCATGGAGACGAATCCGGGCTTCAAGATTACCCTGCCGCTTCTCACCAAGGCAATGCAGGCGGTTGTCTACGGTGACCTCTTCATGCGGGTTCTCTATGCGACCCGCCCATACGAGGCAAAAGCCGGTTCCGCCAATGCCCTGCATGAGAAATGGAAAGCAATCTGCATCAAATCGCTGCAGAAACACTCTTTATCCATGGCAGAGTTTAACCGCAACATCCGCGGTATTATCCATGACTTCGACGAACTTCCGAGACGCAATGTCCAAAAGCCGAAGGTTGGCATCGTCGGCGAGATCCTGGTAAAATTCTCTCCGTTAGCAAACAACCACGTGGTAGAGCTTCTGGAAGCCGAGGGTGCCGAGGCAGTAATGCCGGATCTGATGGATTTCCTGCTGTACTGCTTCTACAACAGCAACTTCAAAGCTGACAATCTGGGCGGCAAGCGCTCCACCGCACATCTGTGCAACATGGGAATCTCCCTGCTGGAGTATTTCCGCCGCACCTGCCGCCGCGAACTGGAACGCAGCACACATTTCCTTCCGCCTGCACGAATTCAGGATCTGGCGTCGATGGCGAAGCATTACGTTTCCCTCGGCAATCAGACCGGCGAGGGATGGTTCCTGACCGGCGAGATGCTGGAACTGATTCACAGCGGCACGACGAACATCATCTGCACCCAGCCGTTCGGTTGCCTGCCGAACCACATCGTCGGAAAAGGCGTCATCAAGGAACTGCGCGCCAGCCATCCAGAGGCGAATATCATCGCCGTAGACTACGATCCGGGTGCCAGTGAAGTCAATCAGTTGAATCGTATCAAACTGATGCTTTCCACCGCACAGAAGAACCTGTCAGAAGGAAAAAAAGATTCGAGAATTGGATGATTTTGGATAAAATTTCCAGCTGACTTTTAAAGACGTCTGTGATATAATAAATTTATATGGAGTTTAAGATAGGCTATGGATTCCATAGCCTATCTTCTATATAGGGGAACAAAAAGACAGACTAAAAGGAGATCTCAGGATGAAATCAAAATTATTCCTCTGCGCGGCTCTGGCTGCGGCTCTCTACGTGACGCCGTCTTATGCAGCTGATTATTCCGCACAGGTTGTGAGTTTTTCTCAGGAGGACCCGGACAACCTCTCCATCGAGCTGACCGGCTCCAAAGTAATTACCGACGATTTTTCATTCAAACTTCCATCCCAGGTATTTTCGAGACTCATCATGGTTTCGAACGGGGATTCCTACGAGGTATATGAAAAAACAGCCTATGAAACGGAGGCGGACTTCTCTTCCGCATTCTCGCATTTGAGGACACGCACTACCGTGATTTAAACGGCTGCACCATCTTAGGCTTCTGCGGCAACAAGCTCTTCATTCTGGATCTGCACTACGACGAGCAGTATGCCAGCGACAGCGAAGAATATGCAAAATGCAACGAAATCGTGACCTCGCTCAAAAAGAGCTTCATTTCCTATATCAAAGACACCGGGACGGTTGAGTAGCATCGAATCGAATATAAATATGCAAAAAGAACGTCAAATTCTAAGTTTTTCGCTTGGATTTGACGTTCTTTTTTACTTTAAACTCTTCTATTTTGGGCTCTTCTATTTTCGTCTTTGTGCCATAGAGGTCCCTTACAAGACCGCTGATGGTCGTGTACTGGCTTCTACGCAGGTAACGGACTGCCAGCATAGAAGAAACAACCGCGCCGATCGCCCATGCTGTATCATACCAGCCTGCCGACAGCCCCACGGTAAAAGCGTTCTCCGCGATACCGATCGTCGAAGCGCCGCCGATCGCCAGACCCGCGATACTGGCTGCCACGACAAACGCATTATTTTTTCCTTTATATAAAAGGAAGTTCTCTGAATCCTTTTTCTGGCTGTAAGACACATAGATACTGATGCCAAACAGCAGAAGCACATATAAAATAACAATTAGCAGCGGAATATTCATTACTTCGCGCCTCCATTTTCCTCTGCCTCGCGGCAAATACGCTCGTAGGCTTCCTTTGTCTGTGGGAGCACGCTTCCGCCGTACGGAATTACATATACATCTTTTCCGTTAAAGTCTACCTCTGCCAGCAGAGCCTTCATATCTTTAAACGATCTTACGCCCATATCCCGAACCAGCTCCGGCTCCATGGAAGACAGAAGCAGCGTCTTCGAACGACGGATGGACTCGCAGGCTGCGTAGAAAATATAGCCGCCGATAGTGAAAGACGCACGCAGTGCCTCATCCAGGCATCCCTTAGAGAGAGGCTTAATCCAGTCGAAGAAATCCTTGGAACCGCTTCCCTCCGGGCATTCCGCCAGCATAATGAGTGTACCGCCCTCTTTGACCGCTCTCGATGCGTTAAACAGCGTCTTGGTGGACTGATAAAAATTCAGATCCTTCGGGAAACCGCCGCAGCTTGCAATTACGACATCTGCCTGATAGTCGATCGGCAGTCCGTATCCCTTCTGTACATAACTGCAGCTTGCCTGCCATGCCTTGTCAAACTCACCGCAGAATAAACCGCTGTGGCGGGAAGACGTATCTACCACGATATTGATACCGAACGTAACATGTACCATGGCACCTGCCTCTCGCATATCCAGGTTGATCGGGTTGTTCTCCACCAGACCGCTGCCGACACGCACATCCGTCATCGGTTTCTCCGGATCCAGCGCACGCTCATGGTTCATGCGGATCGTCTCACGGGAAGCAATACCTGGAACGATGCTCTTTCTTCCGCCGCCGTAGCCTGCCATCAGATGGTGCACCGTACCGCCGATGCAGATGATCTTTCTGCCGACTGCCAGCGGATTGACCGATACACGCGTTCCGAAGGACGTCGTACCGATGTATACCAGATCCGGCGCATCGCAGTCATGGTCAGTCACGCTCGCTACATGGTCGTAGACAAACTCGCTTGCAAGTTTTCTGCGATCCTCCGCCGTATTCTTGCGGTGTGTTCCCAATGCAACCACAACCGCAATCTGGTCATATCCCACGCCCATCTCATCGTGCAGATATTTTACCAGAAGCTCGCAGATCACGTCCTGACGCATCCAGAAACGCGTCATATCACTGATCACGATCGTAACCGGATCGGTCGGTGCAATCAATTCCTTTAACGGCTTCGTGCCAATCACACCATCCGTCACACAATGCAGAAATTCTGCTTTTATATCTTCAATGACCCGCATCTTATTTTCATACAGGTATTTTACACTCTTCGCTCCGTCAACCTCAAAATCGACCGCCGACGTTCCGTACTTTAAATGTACTTGCTCCATTGTCTTTCTCCTTCACATTTCCTCATCCGCGTTAAACGTTTGCACTTTAAACCACTAAAGTGTATAATAAAGCACCTGTTTTGTCAAGTCTTTCACAAAACAGGTGTTTTATTTTTATAATTTAACCTGTTGTGCTAGATAAAATAATATAAAGAAACTTCAACAAAATGTGCTATCCTATTTGTAGGCAATACAACGAAAGGAGGCATCATTATGTTGAAGTTCCAAAATAATAATACCACTGTTATTGCAACTTTTGAAGACTTTATTTTAACCACTTACGTTATTATTGACGAATTGTATCATCAGTTTGCACTTCCTGAGGTTGCCAAGCGACGGCATGTTTTAGATGCAAAACTATCTGATTCGGAAATCATTACCATTAGTCTTTGTGGTGAGTTGCTTGGCGTTGATTCTGAAAATGCCTGGTTTTCTTTCGTGAAAAAGAATTACAGACATCTTTTTCCGAAGCTTTGCAGCAGAAGTCGTTTTAACAGAACGAGGCGTGCTCTGATGCAGACAACCGAATTATTAAGACAAAAGATGCTCTCTGTTTTTCCGGTTCCGGTCAGTTCTTATTGCATTATTGATAGTTTTCCGCTTGCAGTCTGCAAATTTGGACGTGCACGATACTGCAAAACATTTCGCAGCCAGGGTGCTGATTACGGAAAGTGCCCTTCTAAAAAGGAAACTTACTTCGGCTATAAAGTGCATGCCCTGGTCACATTAGAAGGTTACATTACTGCATTTGAGATTACGCCGGCATCCACAGATGACCGTGAAGGATTACGGGATCTGGTGGGTAATTGTTCAAATATTACAATTTTAGCAGATAAAGGATAACAAAAAGAAAAAACTCATGCAGGAAATGCAGGAACAAACGATCTGTCTTTTTGCACTCAAGCGTTCCAACAGTAAAGAAAACTGGCCAAAATCGGTGCGTCAGCTGATCTTCAAATTGAGAAGACGGGTAGAAACTGTCTTTTCACAGTTAAGCGGTCAGTTAAATGCAGAAAGAGTACTTGCCAAAAGCTTTCAGGGCTTATGCACCCGTTTGGTTAATAAAGTATTGGCATACAACCTCTGCATTGCATTAAACAGTATTTTCGGTGAAACCTGCGAACTTGGAAAAATCAAAGAACTGATATTCTAAAAAATTTGGTAACTGTTCAGTAGGTCTGCGCACTTGCTGCGCTGACCGTAAGAAAACATAGGCTGGAGGGCAAAAATCCCATCAGCGAAGCTGATCTGGAATGGATTTTTGCGTGTAACTATGAAGGTACTGAATAGTTACAAAATTTGTTTATCAAAAAAACAGGGATTCTTTGCGGTTTTTACAAGTTTTTAAACGTTTTATTTGAAATAGCACAATAGGTTAATTTATATGATATTTTTCAATCTTCCCGGTACGCCGCATACATCTGCGTCGTCGCCATATCCGAATGTCCAAGAATCGTCTGAACCGCCCGCATGTCTGCACCTCTCGCAATCAGGTGCGCCGCAAAGGAATGGCGCAGCGTGTGCGGCGTGATATCTTCCTCAATCCCGGCTTTCTCGCCGTAATATTTGATAATCTTCCAGAATCCCTGCCGGCTCATCGCGCCGCCCGTACAGTTGACAAAGAAATAGTCCGATCCCTTTCCACGCAGCAGCTCGTTTCTCGCATGTTCCAAATACTCCTCCAGCGCTGCTTTCGCCGAACGTCCAAATGGGATCGTCCGCTCCCTCTCCCCGTCGCGACAGACCAGAAATCCAATGTTCATATTGATATCTTCCATCTGGATCCCTATAAGCTCTGACACCCGGATTCCGGTCGCATATAAAAGAGCCAGCATCGCCTTGTCCCGAATCTCCTTCGGTGTCTGCCCGGATGGCTGTGCCAGAAGCGCTGATACCTGATCGACACTCAGGACCACCGGCGCCTTTTTCTCCACTTTCGGCGCATGCAGACTTTCCGCCGGGTTCCGCCGGATGCATGCCTGCATACATTCATAATTAAAAAACGCTTTCATCGCCGCCATCATCCGTGAAATGGTGGTAGCCGCCTTTCCCTGCTCTTCCATATGAAGAATATATCCATGCAGGCTGGTCTTTGTCACCTTCGCCGCCTCCCGGATCTCTTTCTCCTCCAGATAAGTAATCATCTGCATCAGATCTCTCCGATATGACTGTACGGTATTTTCTGATGCCTGTTTTACCTCCCGCAGGTACTGTTCAAATCTGTCTACTTCCCCTCTCATACTTCCCCAATCTATTCTCGTAACCATTTCCGCCATTCTTTTATTCACGGCATTTTCTGCCAAAGCCCCAGCCTGCAGGGCAAATATCGTTCCGCGGCAATCCTATCGATTCCTCCATCTGAACCATCCATTCTCCTGAGTTTTTCTCACCCTATCTGCAACTTACCTTCTTCTCCACAAACAGGGCTTTTATCGTCCGCAGGTATCATTATATCTACATTTTCCCATAAAATCAAACATAATTTTCCCCACTTTTCCTACATTTTTCGACTGATTTACATAAAAATACAACATATGGTGCGTCCACTTTTTTCACCCCCATATGTTGTAAATTTTGAATTATATTTTTATTCGGACAGCCCCATTAAAATGGGCAGTGTGAGACCAGTAATGATACAAAACCAGGATTCAGCCACACTTCCAGCGCTGTTCCCATCCCCAGCACCAATAAAAGGATTAAAAATCCAGCCGTCCGTATCCGCCTCTCCTTTGCAAGCGCCCAGGAAAGAAGCAGCCAGAACACAGGAATATAAAACACCACCTGTGGAAATAACGTTGCCACAAATACAGGCAGTCCCCAAAAACCGCCCCAGCCAGTAAATCCTGCCAGTAGCCATGCCTGCTCCAGACCTAAGACGAGACAAGCCCCCCACGCAGCCAGGCATGCGACCGGCGTCATACCTGCCAGCCACAGCATCAGCGCCATCCCTGACCGCTGCAGCCAGACCTGAAAAAACAAAGTTCCCCGGCTGGCTGCCTTCATTCCGGCGTTTAGATGCCAACCGGCACCCGATGGATCTCCAATTTCTTGTCCAAGCCTCGCTGCCAGCACACTTTCCAGACCGGCATGTCCGCTCCCGGACGAAATTTGAAAACAAACGGCTGCTATCGTCCCCAATACAATCCCAAGGATCCAAAAAAACACTGATACATCCCAGGTACTTAAAGCCGGAAGCCGGAATCTCCTTTTCACATGCAATCTCTGCCTATTCCTTTGTTACCTTATCTGTATTCAGTGTTTTTTATAATATGCCTTTATATCTGCCTCTATATGCTGTTAGCTTCATGCGTCTTTCAGCGTTTAATCCATATATTTATTTCATCACAGATGCTCACAGTGCTTCGCTGATCCTTATTTTTACTTCTGTCCTGCTTTGCAGGCATACGCCAGAATCGCGGACACAGTCTTTCCATCCGTCAGCTCTCCTGCGTAGATCCGTTTCAAAAGGTCGGAAAGTTCCCACGCCTCTACCTCAATCTCCTCGTCCGGGTCAAGATGCTGATGGGTTTTCTTGAGATCGCGTGCCAGAAAAATATCCAGCGCCTCATCACAGAACGCGATCGTTGTGTTGACGCTCATCAGATATTCCAGATGGTCACAACGGTAGCCCGTCTCCTCCTCCAGCTCGCGGTACGCGCAGTCAATCTTCGCCTCATCCGGCGAATCCAGCTTACCAGCCGGAATCTCCAGTGTATAGCGGTCCAGCGCATTGCGGTACTGACGCACCATGAGAATCTTTCCATCCTCCGTAACCGGAAGCACCGCTGCCGCGCCGTCATGATGGATAAAATCCCATTTTGCCTGATGTCCGTTTACCTCGACGGTATCTTCGTACATTTTCAAGATGGTTCCCTGATATTTTAACTCTCGTTTCAGACGTTTGACCGGCACGGACTCCAGCGATGCCTGCTTTTCTACTTTCTGTTCCATATTTCCTCACCCTTATGTCCAGGTTCCTTCTGGGTTCTTTTTCAACATTTTTTCACTATTTCAGGTCGATGCACTTCTCATAGCATGCGTCACATGCCTTGATAACCGCATTCCGCAAACCATACTCCTCCAGGACGCTGACCGCGTAGATCGTCGTGCCGCCCGGCGAGCAGACATCATCTTTGAGTGCGCCCGGATGCTTGCCGGTCTCGAGTACCATCTTCGCACTGCCGACAACGCCCTGCGCCGCCATCCGGTAAGCCACATCTCGCGGCATGCCGTACTTAACGCCCGCATCTGCCAGCGCCTCGATGAACATATAGATGTATGCCGGTGCACTGGAACTGATACATACAACCGCATTCATCATATATTCCGGAACGATCTCCATCATACCAAAAGATTCAAAGAAATTGCTGATCATCTGCTTTTCTGTCTCTTCAAACAGCTTCTTGTCGTAGCAGACACCTGTCATACCCTCGCCGATCAGCGCCGGCGTGTTCGGCATCGCACGCACGATACGGCGGTCACCGCCCAGCTTCTCGTTGACACTGTCAATCGTGATACCCGGTGCAATCGAAATAATAATATTTTCTTTCGTTACATGGTCCTTGATATCTGCCAGTACATTGTCATAAAACTGCGGTTTTATAGCTAATACGATATATTTTGCATTTTCCGCACAATCCTGGTTTGTGTCAACCGCCTTGACACCTGTCTCTTTCTCTATCTGTGCCACTCTCCGGCGGTTCAGATCCGTAAAAGTGATGTCTTCCGTTTTATATTTGTTCAGCAGGCTTCGCATGATCGCATAGCCGATATTTCCCATTCCGATAAAACCAATTTTCGCCATAATCTTTGTCTCCCTCCATCTGCCATCCGGCACTTCCCTGCCGGATGATCCTCCATTTGTTGTCTGACTGCAGCTACTCTTTCCAACAGCCACATCTGGCTTTCTATTCAGCATCTTGATAACGGTTCAATCTTCTTACCATTACGCCACAATAAATGCATGAAGCTGCTAAATAATCACTATTTTTCAACTCTATCATGCTATAATACTCGTCTTTTGGACAGTTTGCAAGCAAAATTTCTCCGCCTGCCTTCACGCTCACGACCCTTTATTTTACCCTGCTCATGCAAATTTTCAGTCTGTCCGAAAAACAGAGTTTCCGTTTTCCGCTTCATGAAAAAAAACTGTATTTTTCTGTATTTCTTTCTCTCTCAAAAAAGATGTAAAGAATGTGCCTTGGCACATTCGGGCGTCTCGCGCGGTCGCTTGCGACATGTTTCTGCTTTGCGCGAGTGCGCATCCTCGCGGAGCGTTTTTTTGTTTCATAAGACGCAATTCCCCATGAAACAAAAAAGTCTTATGAATGTAATGTATCTTCATCCATAAGACTTTTATTTTCATGCTCAAGTTTACTCCATGCAGCCCTGCTGCCGGGTTTTATTTGGCGTACTCGGTAACTCTCGATTCACGGATTACATTGACCTTGATCTGTCCCGGATACTGTAACTCTTCCTGAATCCGCTTTGAAATCTCTCTCGCCATCAGAACCATATCATCGTCGCTGACCTGTTCCGGTACAACCATGATACGCACTTCGCGACCTGCCTGAATTGCGTAGGATTTATCAACACCCTTATAGGAGTTCGTGATATCCTCCAGCTGTTTCAGACGGTTGGTATATGTTTCCAGAGTCTCTCGTCTCGCACCTGGACGTGCCGCTGAAATCGTATCAGCTGCCTGTACCAGACATGCAATCAAGCTCTGTGGCTCTACATCGCCGTGATGGGCTTCCACTGCATTGATAACGGTTGCGGACTCTTTGTACTTCTTACAGAGCGCCACACCCAGTTCTACGTGGGTTCCCTCCTGCTCGTGATCGACTGCCTTTCCAATATCATGTAATAAACCTGCACGTTTAGCGGTCCGTACATCGACGCCCACCTCAGCCGCCAGAAGTCCGGCTAACTGTGCAACCTCAATCGAATGCTTCAATGCATTCTGACCGTAGCTTGTCCGGAATTTCATCTTACCAAGCAGCTTGACAAGTTCCGGATGGATACCATGAATGCCAACTTCCAGAAGAGCCGCTTCGCCCTCCTCGCGCATCATGTTTTCCACTTCTTTCTGTGCCTTCTCTACCATCTCTTCGATTCTGGCTGGATGAATCCGTCCATCCACAATCAGACGTTCCAGTGCAATACGCGCTACCTCTCTCCGGATTGGATCGAAGCCAGACAGGACAACTGCCTCCGGCGTATCGTCGATGATCAGTTCCACGCCCGTCAGAGTCTCCAGTGTACGAATATTTCTTCCCTCACGTCCGATAATTCGTCCCTTCATCTCATCATTCGGAAGCTGTACGACTGATACGGTTGTCTCAGCCACATGATCCGCAGCACAGCGCTGAATCGCTGTCACCACATAATCCTTGGCTTTCTTCTCTGCTTCCTCTTTCGCTTTCGCCTCGAGATCTTTGATCAACCTCGCCGTATCATGCTTTACATCTTCTTCCACGGAACGCAGCAGATATTCCTTTGCCTGTTCAGAGGTTAAACCGGAGATCTTCTCCAGTTCCAGCATACCTTTCTCATAGAGAGCCTCTGCCTCCGCAGTCTTTCTCTTGAGTGCCTCCTCCTTGACATTCATACCCGCTTCACGCTTTTCCATCGCTTCTGCTTTTTTGTCCAGGTTTTCTTCTTTGCTCAGTACACGTCTTTCATAGCGCTGAAGCTCAGCTCTTCTTTCCTTTGTTTCTTTCTCAAGCTCATTCTTTGTCTTTAACGACTCTTCCTTCGCCTCCAGGAGAGCTTCTCGCTTCTTTGTCTCAGCAATTTTCAATGCTTCATCTATTATTTCCCTGGATCGTTCTTCTGCGCTTCCAATCTTCGCCTCATATGTCTTCTGGCGATGCTGGTTCGCAACGATCCAAGTAATAGCTGCTACAATAACACCTGTAACGATAACCGCAATTATTACTTGTGACACAGGAGCACCTCCTTATTTAGTTTTCATTGTACGAAAATACAATACTATAATTTTAAACGGTTTTATACAGTATGTCAAGCAGAATAAGCGCTTCCTAACCAGCTTCCTGAGACACCTTCAGACAACGTTCTGTTCTGTTTCATAATACATTTGCACGTTCACAGTCATGAAACAGAATCCATTCAAAATCATCTTTGGTAAATGACTCTGCGCCTGAAAGTCAACTAAGCGCATCCTCCTGCTCCTTCATCTCTCTCCGGATATCTTCCCATGAAAATCCCCGCCTCATCAGATAGGCAATGATCTTTTTTTCCTCCTCCGGCGCTGTCTCTCCCGCCCTGTAATGCTTCTTCTCAAGCAAGACGCGGATTGCCTCGCCCGAATCATGTTCTGTCTCTTCCAGCTGCTCCCGGATGATCTCGCGCGATATGCCTTTTCGCTGCAGGTAAAGCTTCAATTCCGCCTGGCTTTTCCGCTTTCCATGAACCTGCAAATAATTCGCCGCATATCTGGCATCGTCCACAAAATGATATTCCTGCAAAAATCCAATCGTCTCCTGCACGATCGAATCCGGATACCCGTCCTGGAAAAGGCGGCGGCACATTTCTCCTTCCGTCCGGTCCTGCACTTTCAAAAGATTCAGCGCCCGCTCATGTGCCCGGCGGCTTAAAAGATCCAAAAGCTCTCTCTCCGTTCTTTCTTCCAAAACCGCGCCCTCACAGACACCGTATTTTTCTAATTCCCCATTATATAAAAGAAAGGCAAAGTCCTCATCCGTGAAAACTTTGCACTTTCTCTTATCCAGGGATTCTACGCGTTCAATCCGCATATACAGCCCCTTTTCATAGCTACAGTTCACACACTGCCAGCTGTAACTTTTCCTGTTACTGTTCACACATATGTGCCCTGTAACAGGATTTTGCTCTATTTTTCGTCCTCTGGGTCCACTCCTACCGGCGGAAGCTCCGTCGGTGCTTCCTTGGACGCCTCCGGCATCATCGTGTCTTCGGAAAGTCCGTATTTGACACGTACCTTGTTCTCAATCTCAAGGCAGATTTCCGGATTTGCTGCCAGGAAATTCTTCGCGTTCTCGCGTCCCTGACCGATCTTGCTGCCCTCATAAGCATACCAGGCGCCGCTCTTCTCCACGATGTTCTCCTTCGCCGCCAGATCCAGGATATCGCCCTCACGGGAAATACCTTTTCCGAACATGATATCAAACTCTGCCTCACGGAATGGCGGAGCAATCTTATTCTTCACAACCTTGATGCGGACACGGTTTCCAATCACTTCGCCGCCCTGCTTCAGAGACTCAATCCGGCGGACATCCATGCGGACAGAAGAATAGAACTTGAGTGCCCGTCCACCGGTCGTAACCTCCGGGTTTCCGAACATGATACCAACCTTCTCACGCAGCTGGTTGATAAAAATAACGATACAATTTGAACGGCTGATTGCTGCGGTCAGCTTTCTGAGTGCCTGCGACATCAGACGTGCCTGCAGACCTACGTGGGAATCACCCATCTCGCCGTCAATCTCTGCCTTCGGAACCAGTGCGGCAACCGAGTCCACAATCACGATATCGATCGCACCGGAGCGCACCATCGTCTCGGTAATCTCAAGCGCCTGCTCGCCGTTGTCCGGCTGGGAGATATACAGATTATCGATATCAACACCGATCTTCTTCGCATATGCCGGATCGAGTGCGTGCTCTGCATCGATAAATCCAGCGATACCGCCTCTCTTCTGTACTTCTGCCACCATATGCAGGGCAACCGTCGTCTTACCACTGGACTCAGGTCCGTATACCTCGATGATTCGTCCCTTCGGAACACCGCCCAGTCCCAGTGCAATATCCAGGCTCAGGGAGCCGGTCGGAATCGTCTCTATATTCATATTCGCACCAGAATCACCCAGCTTCATCACTGAGCCTTTTCCGTATGCTTTCTCAATCTGTGTCAACGCAGCATCCAATGCTTTCAGCTTGTCTTCTTTATTCATCTTTCCCTCCAAAGCGCCGCTCCGCGGCCAATCACGAACAAATGTTCTAAACTTAGCTCTATCATAGCGGATCCGGCTGTAAATGTCAACTGTTTTCTTTTGGTTTTCCCCCGGACGCACTGCAGGATGCTGCCGGATCTATAACCTGATTCTGCGATTCAAAGTATCTACAATTATATCATTTTCCGGCTGGTTCTGTCTATTATTTTGACGAGAAAAGCTGCTGGCACCGCCCCGCTTCTACTCTAACAGCCGCCCGATATCCAGCGCCCCCCAGCCCTGCTGGTTGCGCGGCAGCCCCAGATCCACTGCCCGCTCTTTAAAGCGAAGCTTCACATCCCGGTTCGTCATGTCCGGGTTCTGCTCCAGCAGAAGCGCCGCCGCCCCCGCGACAAGCGGCGTAGACATGGACGTCCCGCTTTTAAAACGGTACCCGTTCCGCCGCAGGTTACAGCTCACAATCCGTGATCCAGGCGCCACAATGTCCGGCTTGCAGATGCAGGCGTCCGTCGGACCCCGCCCCGAATAGTCCACCATCCGGCTGCCTGCCACCTCTACCTCCCGGTCATCATCCGCACATCCCACCGTGATGACCTTCCGGCTGATCCCCGGCGTTGTGATCGTGTGCGCGGCTGGACCATTATTTCCCGCTGCCACCACGACCACATACCCGGCATCCCACGCCGCATCGACACCGCGCACCAGCGCCGAATCCTCACTCATTCCCTTCGGTGTAAAGGAACCAACCGATATATTGATAATCCGGATCCCGTACTGGCTGCCATTCTGGCGCACCCAGCGAAGCCCTGCCAGCACATCCGATACATACCCATTTCCCCTCTGATCCAGCACTTTCAGGCAGACCAGCTGCGCCCCCGGCGCCACACCCTGATAGCGTCCCGCCGACGCCGTGCCGCTGCCGGCAATCATCCCTGCCACATGCGTTCCATGCCCATTGTCATCATACGGCTGCTGTTTTTTCTTAAGGAAATCCCGAAATCCGTAAACGCAATTTTCCAAATCCGGATGCAGAAATACCCCTGTGTCCAGGATCGCCACTCCGACGCCTTTTCCTGTCAGTCCTCGTCTGTACGCCTCATTACAATGAATCCATTCTCTCGCCCGGTTCACAGGAAAAAGCCCCCATATTCTTCCCTTACTGTTAGAATATGGGGGCTTTCGCCGTATGTGAATGCAGCCTCTTATTTGTGGAAGCTGTAATAGACGGTTCCGCCTGCCAGTCCACCGCGGAACTGCGCCAGCTCACTGACCGTCACCAGCTGATAGCCACGCTCCACAAGCGCCGGAATGATCGTGACTGCCGCATCACCGGAAGCATTGTAAAGCTCATGCATCAGAACCACCGAGCCATCTTTTACCTGGTTTAACACGGTCTGCACCGATGAAGCCGCATTGCGCGTCTTCCAGTCCAGCGTATCCACATCCCAGAGTACGATCGGCTGGCTGATATTGGCAAGCACAGTGCTGTTTTTTCCACCGCCCGGAAGACGGACTGTTTTCGGTGGCTCGCCTGTGATCGCGGCAACCGCCTGATTGCAGGCCTCCACCTGCTGACGAATCTCCTGTGCGCCTAACTTCTGGAGATACTTGTGATCCTGCGTGTGATTTCCAATCTCATGCCCATTGGCATACATCCGCTGAATCTCACTCTTATAGGAATTCACACGGTTTCCGACCACATAAAAGGTCACACGACCGCCGTACTGTTCCGCGCAATCCATGATGCGGTTTCCAACCGGGGCATACGGACCATCATCAAAGGTCAGTGCCACCATCGGTGCATTCGGATCGATATAACGACCGCCGCTGGCCACCATTCCATCCGGAACCTGGCTGTCCCCCTGCTCCGTTCCCTGTGTCTCAGAAGCAGTCTGTCCGTTATTTCCTGTCTCCTGGTTCTCTGTTGTCTGCTGTCCTTCCGCTGCGCCAGCATGATTCTCGCTGCCAGCAGCTGTCTGTGCATCCCCCGCCTCATTCTGGGAACCTGACGCCTGCTCCCGCCTCTGAATCAGCTCCATATCCGATGCCGGTCCGGACGGCACATCATCCGCATACGCCGCAAACGACGCCCCTACCGTACAGACCGCCATAAGTAACAGTGCTGCTGCTCTCATTTTCCATGTTTTTCTCATACCGCTCCAAACCCTCCAAATTGTTTTCTTTTTCTTCTGCCATTCCGATGCAATCCGGAACAGCCGACCATGTGACATACTCACGTACAATGGTTTTATTATATCACACTCTTCCTTTATTAAGAACACTTCGTCCCATTTTACTTCTTACATTTTTCTGACAAGGTTAGTGTTCACGCATACGTGCCCAGTAACGGAATTTGCCGTGGCCTCGCATTTAAATACGGCAAATTCCTGCTGCCACCACGTTTTCTTACGGCACTTTCGATCCCAAATGTGCCTGCCTGTAAACAGTTCCAAAGAATATTCATAAGTATTTTTAATAAATATTTCATATTGTGTAATACACCTAATATATGCTATGATAAAAATGATGTCGTTACGCATCACAACGCGTGCAACGTAACACATGGAGTTTATTGACAAAAGAGTTGAAAGGAAGTAACAAATGGGCGGATTTTTTGGTGTCACATCAAAAACAAACTGTACACTGGATCTTTTTTTTGGTACGGACTATCATTCCCATCTGGGAACACGACGCGGTGGTATGGCGGTTTATGGAGAAAACGGTTTCAGCCGTTCTATCCACAATATCGAGAATTCCCCGTTCCGTACAAAATTTGAGCACGATGTCGATGAAATGCAGGGTAACATGGGCATCGGCTGTATCTCAGATATGGAACCGCAGCCTCTGTTAATTCAGTCGCACTTAGGAAGCTATGCCATCACCACAGTCGGCAAGATCAATAATGAAAAAGAGCTGATTCAGGAAGCATTTAAGAAAGGGCATATTCATTTCATGGAAATGAGCGGCGGTAAGATCAATGCAACCGAGCTGGTCGGCGCCATCATCAGTCAGGCAGATTCCCTTGTTGAAGGTCTGAAACTGGCACAGGAAAAAATCAAGGGTTCCATGACCATTCTCCTGCTGACCCCGGAGGGCATCTATATCTCCCGCGACCGCCTCGGACGTACCCCGGCGATCATCGGACACAAGGACGGTGCGTTCTGTGTTTCCTTTGAAAGCTTTGCATACATCAACCTTGGATACACGGACTACAAAGAACTGGGACCGGGCGAGATCGTCCGCATGAACGCCGACGGCGTAGAGGTACTCAGCCCGGCACGCAAGGAAATGAAAATCTGTTCTTTCTTGTGGGTTTACTACGGTTATCCGACCTCCTGCTACGAGGGAATCAACGTCGAGGAAATGCGGTACCACTGCGGTCGTATGCTTGCCAAACGCGATCATTCCGACGCCGATCTGGTAGCCGGCATCCCGGATTCCGGTATCGCGCATGCAGTCGGCTACGCCAATGAATCCGGCATTCCATTTGCCCGTCCATTCATCAAATATACCCCGACCTGGCCGCGCTCCTTCATGCCGACCACCCAGAGCCAGAGAAACCTGATCGCACGTATGAAGCTGATCCCGGTAGACGCCCTGATCCGCGACAAGAGCCTGCTCTTAATCGACGATTCCATCGTCCGCGGCACCCAGCTCGGCGAAACGACCGAATTCCTGTATCAGAGCGGTGCCAAGGCAGTACATATCCGTCCGGCTTGTCCTCCGCTGCTGTTTGGATGTAAATATCTGAACTTCTCCCGCTCCAATTCCGAGCTGGACCTCATCACACGCCGCATCATCCGCGACCGGGAGGGCGACAATATTTCCCAGGAGCTTCTGGATGATTACGCAAACCCAGACAGCCAGAATTATAAGGAAATGGTCGAAGAAATCCGTAAACGCTTAAACTTTACCTCCCTGCAGTTCCACCGCCTCGACGATTTAATCGAGTCGATTGGTCTGGAACCGTGCAAGCTGTGTACATATTGCTGGAACGGAAAAGAATAATGTTGTAGAATACGTTTCTATGATAACCAAAATGGCAGCCCATCAACTTCTGCTGATGAGCTGCCATCTTTATTCTGTTAATTCTCTGCCAATCGTTTTATCAGCACCGTGCCTTTATAGTTTATACAAGCACACCGCCAATACCCACATCACTTCTGCCCTGTCACCATCATATAACGGTTATGTGCGTCCTTCAGACAGGCAATGAGCGGCTTCTGAGTCAGTGCAAAATACCTTTCCCGGATACTCTGCTGCATCTCGTCCAAATCCGTTTTCAAACTCTTTCCAAGCAGCATCGACACAACAAAATTGCGCGTCACCGACAAAATCGTATTGCACTCCAGATCAAGAATCTTTCCCGTCGCCCGTTCTACTACAAAACTCACATAAAACTCGCCGTGCAGGCTGTAAATCGCGTCCTCCTTGCTCGGTTTCGCCTGACCGACAACCAGAATCGTATCATCCTTATACATTATATCGTTTCCCCTTTTCTTCGAAACTGCCCTGATAAAAGCAGTTTCATCCATATACTGGTTTTATGATACCATGTTCTTAGGAAAGGTACAAGCTACGCTTCCTCGAAACCATATAAAATATGTAGAATTACAATACATCGTAAAAGGAACCAAACGCTCTCACGAGAAAAGGGATCGAAATCGATCCCTTTTCTCACTCTTCTTAGGTTAACAAGTATGGTTAACAAATAGTTAACAAGTAATTAACAAATGATGTACTTTTTACTGCTTTTCACCACATCTAACCACCCTTAAAACCCTTGAAAAATCAATAATTTTTAGAATTTCCCAGCCTTCGCAGCTTCCTCAATACCTACCGCAACCGCCACAGTAGCGCCGACCATCGGGTTATTACCCATACCAATCAGACCCATCATCTCTACATGAGCCGGTACAGAGGAAGAACCTGCGAACTGTGCATCGGAGTGCATACGTCCCATGGTATCAGTCATACCATAAGAAGCCGGACCTGCTGCCATGTTATCCGGGTGAAGGGTACGTCCTGTACCGCCGCCGGATGCTACGGAAAAGTATTTCTTGCCTTTCTCTACGCATTCCTTCTTATATGTACCTGCTACCGGATGCTGGAAACGGGTCGGGTTGGTGGAGTTACCGGTGATGGAAACGTCTACGCCCTCTTTCCACATGATCGCTACACCCTCGGTAACGTCATTTGCACCATAACAGTTTACTTTCGCACGAAGTCCCTTGGAGTAAGATTTTCTCCACAGTTCTTTCACTTCGCCTGTGTAATAATCCATCTCTGTCTCTACATATGTAAAGCCGTTGATACGGGAAATGATCTGAGCCGCATCTTTGCCAAGACCGTTTAAGATAACGCGAAGCGGTTTTTTACGGACTTTGTTTGCTTTCTCTGCGATACCGATCGCACCCTCTGCGGCTGCAAAGGACTCATGACCTGCCAGGAAGCAGAAGCAGTCGGTCTCTTCTTCCAGAAGCATCTTACCTAAGTTTCCATGTCCCAGACCTACTTTACGCTGATCTGCTACGGAACCCGGAATACAGAATGCCTGCAGTCCCTCGCCGATCGCTGCCGCCGCATCGGCAGCTCTGCGGCAGCCTTTCTTGATTGCGATTGCCGCGCCTACCGTGTAAGCCCAGCATGCATTTTCAAAACAGATTGGCTGGATCTTCTTTACCTGATCGTATACATCCAGTCCGGCATCCTTCGTGATCTTCTCAGCTTCTTCGATCGAAGCAATGCCATAGCTATTTAATACGGAATTGATCTTGTCAATTCGTCTCTCGTATGATTCAAATAATGCCATTGTGATGTTCCTCCTTAACTATGTACCCTGTGATTATTCCTGTCTCGGATCGATAATCTTAACTGCATCGTCTACACGACCGTACTGACCTTTTGCCTTCTCATATGCAGTGGTCGGATCGTCGCCCTTCTTGATGAAGTCGGTCATCTTACCTAAGTTTACAAACTGGTAACCAATGATCTGATCTTCTTCATCCAGTGCAATTCCTGTTACATAGCCTTCTGCCATCTCAAGGTAACGCGGACCTTTTTTCAGAGTTCCGTACATCGTACCTACCTGAGAGCGGAGTCCTTTTCCAAGGTCTTCAAGACCGGCACCAATCGGAAGCCCCTCTTCAGAAAACGCACTCTGCGTTCTGCCATATGCGATCTGGAGGAACAGCTCACGCATGGCGGTGTTGATTGCATCACAGACAAGGTCTGTATTTAATGCTTCCAGTACGGTTCTTCCCGGAAGAATCTCTGCTGCCATCGCTGCAGAATGGGTCATACCAGAACATCCGATCGTCTCTACCAGAGCCTCCTGAATGATACCTTCTTTAACATTCAGGGTCAGCTTACAAGCACCCTGCTGCGGCGCACACCAGCCAACACCGTGTGTTAAACCGGAAATATCCTTTACTTCTTTGGACTTAACCCACTTTGCCTCCTCCGGGATCGGAGCAGCGCCGTGATTTACGCCCTGGGCTACTGGACACATATTTTCTACTTCTTGTGAATAAATCATTGTAAGACTCCTTTCGAAATGATTGGATTTTGTACTTTGTTAATTTTATCACATCAATCCTGTCCCTATTATCTCACGAAATTCTCAATTCGTCCATAGGTTTTTTGTAACTTTTCAGACGGTTTTCTCATCTTTCTTTCTCTCCAAAAAAACATACAAAAACACGACAAAACTAACGAACAGAATACATCCCTTTACCATGCTGGAAATACTTAACGCCCACCAGATACCGCTAAGTCCCATCACAGAGGACAACAACACCGCCACTGGGATGCGCGCGGAGGTAAAGGTCACGCTGACGATCGACGGATACAGCGTTCGCCCCAGACCGGAAAACGCACCGATCGAGGTCTGTTCCACCATCATAAACATCTGGCTCAGTCCCACGATCCGCAGGTAATTGACGCCGATCGCCATGACCTCTTCTTCCTGCAAAAAGATCGAGAACAGCGGACGCGCCATTCCGATCAGCAAAAATGTCGTGCAGAGTCCCCACGCCGCCGTCATCGCGATCGCACAGAAATAGCCGCGGCGCACACGGTCATACCGCTTCGCCCCATAATTCTGTCCGAGGAATGCATTGACTGCCGCCGAAAAGCCATCTCCGACCATCCAGGAAACGGATTCAATCTGACTGCCAACACGCTGTGCCGCCACTGCCAGATCACCCCATCCGGTGATAAGGCGGGTCAGAATCATCGAAATTCCTGCGTAAATCAGGTTCTGCACCGCCGACGGCACACCGATCCGCACGATCTCCCTCCAAACCTTCACCGGAACCAGCACCCAGAGACGCAGATGCGGAAACAGCACCTTTTCCCGCAGGACTGCCTTGAAAAACAGGAGGCTTACGAGCGCCTGTGCCGTGACCGTCGCAGCCGCTGCTCCGCTGACTCCCAGTTCCGGAAATGGTCCGATTCCAAAGATCAGCACCGGATCCAGCACAACATTGAAGACAAGTCCCGCCACGTTGACGATAAACGGTGTCCGGCTGTTTCCCGCCGCCGTCAAAAGTCCGGTCAAGATCGCATTTAGATAAGAAAAGATCACAAGCCCACAGGCGATCCGCACATACCATTCTGCCTGTGCAATCACCTCCGGGCTGTTTAATTTAAAAAATCCAATTAACCGACTGGCTCCAAAGAGCGAAACCAGCCCATACAGCACGGCAAACAAAATTCCCAGCTGCAGCGCACCTCTCGCATACTGCGCCGCACTGTCATTTTCTCCCGCACCAAGACAATGGGCGGTCTTTACCTGACCGCCCGTCCTCGCCAAAATCGCAAATCCCTGTGAAAACCAGGTATACATACCTGCCGATCCCACCGCCGTGACGGCGCCTGCCCCGAGGCGTCCGATCCACGCCATATCAGTCAGATTGTAAAGCATCTGAACCAGAGAGGTCGCCATGATCGGAAGCGCCAGCCGGGTCAGTGCCGGGGCGATTGCTTCATTCAGCAAATCTACATGATGAGATTTCATTATTTTGCAGAAAGATACTCGTCGATGCCTCTTGCACCTGCTCGTCCGGCTTCCATCGCGAGAATAACCGTAGCCGCGCCAGTCACTGCGTCGCCTCCGGCGTAAACGCCCTCTTTCGTTGTCTTTCCATTGCTCTCATCCGCCACGATACATCTCCAGCGGTTGATCTCCAGACCTTTGGTCGTATTGGAAATCAGCGGGTTCGGGGAAGTACCCAGCGCCATGATAACGGTATCTGTATCGATCGTGAAATCAGAACCGACCACCTCAACCGGACGTCTTCTTCCAGATTCATCCGGCTCGCCAAGCTCCATACGGCGGCATACGATGCCTTTGACCCATCCGTTCTCATCCTCGAGAATCTCAACCGGGTTGGTCAGAAGGTCAAAATGGATGCCCTCCTCTTTTGCGTGATGTACTTCCTCCACACGTGCCGGAAGCTCTTTCTCACTTCTTCTATATACAATATGAACTTCTGCACCGAGACGCAGAGCCGTTCTTGCCGCATCCATCGCTACGTTTCCGCCGCCGACTACAACTACCTTCTTCGATTCCATGATCGGTGTGTCATAATCATCGCGGAATGCCTTCATCAGGTTGTTTCTGGTCAGGTACTCATTTGCGGAAAATACGCCGTTGGCATTTTCACCCGGAATACCCATGAACTTCGGAAGTCCGGCACCAGAACCGATGAAGACTGCCTGGAAACCTTCTTCATCCATCAGCTCGTCGATTGTGATAGATTTTCCGATAACTACGTTTGTCTCAATCTTAACGCCCAGCTTGCGGACGTTCTCGATCTCCGGCTGTACAACGCCGCTCTTCGGAAGACGGAACTCCGGAATGCCGTAGGTCAATACTCCGCCCGGCTCATGAAGTGCCTCGAAGATGGTTACATCATAGCCCAGCTTTGCCAGATCACCTGCACAGGTCAGACCTGCAGGACCGGAACCGATGACTGCTACTTTCTTTCCGTTTGTCTTCTCCGGCGCTGCCGGTACAAAACCATGCTCACGGGACCAGTCTGCCACGAAGCGCTCAAGTTTACCGATGGAAACCGCCTCGCCCTTGATACCGCGCACACACTGTCCCTCACACTGGGATTCCTGTGGGCAGACACGTCCACAGACTGCCGGAAGTGCCGAAGAAAGTGCGATGACTTTCGCTGCCTCCTCAATATTTCCCGCTTTTACTTCCTGGATAAACGCCGGAATATTGATGGAAACCGGGCATCCAGCGATACATTTTGCATTTTTACAGTTCAGACATCTCTCAGACTCCGCAACTGCTTCTTCCATATTATAGCCGAGACATACCTCTTTAAAATTAGTCGCACGTACCTTCGGATCCTGCTCTCTGACCGGCACCTTTTTCATCATATCTCTCTTTGCTTCCATTATTTGTCACCTCCGCACTGTCCGCATCCGCCGTGATGAGTATCGCCCTCTTTCAAGCGCAGCATCGCTCTGCCTTCCTGAGTCTTATAAATTCTCTGACGTTCCATCGCCTCGTCAAAATTAACAAGATGTCCATCAAACTCCGGTCCGTCTACGCAGGCAAATTTGACCTGGTCGCCTACGGTGACACGACAGGCACCACACATACCGGTTCCATCTACCATGATCGGGTTCAGGCTGACAATCGTCGGAATCTCCAGTTTTTTCGTCAGCAGGCAGACAAATTTCATCATGATCATCGGTCCGATTGCAACACAGACATCGTACTTGCGTCCCTGTTTTTCAACTAAATCCTCGATGACACCTGTAACCATACCTTTAATGCCAAAGCTGCCATCATCGGTTGTGATGTAAAGGTTTCCGGCTGCCTTCTCCATCTCCTCGGTCAGGATCAGCAGATCTTTGGTCTTAGAACCTACGATAACATCTACATCAATGCCGTGCTCATGCATCCATTTTACCTGCGGATAAACCGGAGCCGCACCGACGCCGCCGGCTACGAAGAGGTATTTCTTCTTTTTCAGCTCTTCTACATCCTCATGGATAAACTCGGACGGATTTCCAAGCGGTCCTACGAAATCATGGAATGCATCCCCAGCCTTGAGGGTGCTCATCTTCTCGGTAGAAGCTCCCACGGTCTGGAATACGATCGTGATCGTTCCTGCCTGACGGTCAAAATCACAGATGGTCAGCGGGATTCTCTCGCCCTCTTCGCCCATCTTGACGATGACAAATTCGCCCGGCTCACATGCACGCGCTACACGCGGTGCTTCTACAACCATCAGATAAATCTTATCTGCCAGTTTTTCAGCTTTTAAAATCGGGTACATTCTATTCCTCCTTACTGATATATGAACATTTTATTGTTTGACTTTTCAGAATTCTCAATTATTTTACCACTTTGTCCTATTTTTGACAACCTTAGAGCGATTCCTTTTCCAGCTTCCGATATTCCCTGAATTCATAGCACAAATTGAAAAATGTCTGCTCGCCGCTTCGTCTTACCAGTTCCCAGCCTTCTTTCTCCAGATCAACCATGTGTGTGTCTGCCACATAGGAAAAATCAATCCAGGTAATCTGCGCTGTGTCGCAGAACGGAAGGAACTGCCGGTAAACCGACTCGCCGCCGATGATGACGACATCTACATCTGTCAGATGTTTTTCCTGTTTCAGCTCGTCAATCCGCACCAGCGCCTCCTCGACACTGTGGCAGATCTCTGCCCCCTTTACGCTCAGAGCCTTCTTTTTTGTCAAAATCAGGTTGATTCTGCCATCCAGCGGTCGCTGAGCCGGGAAGGTCAGAAACGTTTTATAGCCCATCACGATGATTTTTCCCATCGTTTCCTGCCGGAATAATTTCTGATCCGCCGGGATCACCGTCAGCATCTGCCCTTTATTGCCGATACCCCAGTTCCGGTCCACTGCCGCAATCAGCTGAAAATGTCTCGGAAACCGTTCCGGAAACTGTCTTTTGAGTGTCTTCATCATGCTCGCCGCATTGATATAGAATGCCTCGTCTGGCTGTTCTTTCTTATCTACATGAGAATGGAACACGCGCTCCATCTCCCGAAGCGCCGTCTCTTCTTCCGGGAACCGGTTCATAATATCAATCATGGCATCACGGCTGTCACGAAGCTTCTGCATCAGGACATCCCAGATCGTCGCCTTATCCGCTTCACTGACAAAGCCATAGTGGTTTAAAATAATCTCTTTTGCATCCAATTCCGATGAATACTCGATCGATTCTTCTGCCGCCTTATAATCTACCAGAAACGACGGCATATAACTCCCATCATGCCCCATGACGCCTACCGTCTCACTGCACAGCATCAACTCATCGTCAATCAGGTAAGACATGGAACATTTCGTGTGGCCGATCGTCGCAAACGCGTAGATCGTATGGTCGCCCAGTTCGATCGTCTCGCCGTCCTCCAGCGATACATCAATCTGTAAATCTGCATCGTCATATTCCGAATCCCATGGAAGCCCCGCCGCTTCTGCCGCCTCGCCGCTTAGACGCCGGATCGTCTTCAAAGCGCCCGGTTTCACTAAAATTTCTTTTGCGCGCTCGGAAGCATATGTTTTCACCCCCGGCCATGCTTTCCGCACCGCCGGAAGCCCCGCTACATGATCATAATGGGAATGGGATAAAAGAACCGCGTCTAACTCTGCATCGCCCAGTTCTCTTTTTATATTTTCCACCATCTGATCGGCAGCATACGCCATCCCCGCCTCGAACAGGAGATTGGCTTTTCCCTTTATCAAAAACACCGCACCGCTTCCGCAGCCAGATACATCGATCACCGTCATTGCTTTTTCATCCTTTTTGTTTGAATTTAAAATCGAACTAAGAAAATTTGAACAAAAACAAATCCTCAAATCCCTATTTCGTATTTGATTTTATTTTACTGGATCTTTATGAGAAATACAAGGACTGGTTCAAATCAGATGAATGCAAGGAATAATGGGATTTTTTATAACAGAATGCCGCAATTTCATTCCAAACAAACGGAACAATATCTGAGCGGGTGTGGCTGGGATACTCGGACAGATTTTCTAAATTATAAAAAGGATCGGCACCGATATGAAATCGTGTGTTTCGTTACACAGATTCCGGATTAGCGCCGATCCTCCGGGTGGTTGGTTTTAATTTAGGGAATTATGGGGACGGGCTGCGCCCCAGCGTGCTCAGTGCCCCAGCTCAAAAAAGCTGCGCTTTTCTTCGCTGGACGGGCTGCGCCCTATAAATCAGTCCAGCAAGACAGTTCCTTATGTGCAAGCACAACGTCCCTGTCTTACTGCCCTGCTTTGCACTGCTTATGCCTCAACCATATATGGATAAGTTACATCCAGGCACGGTACTCTAAGTTCTTTGATGGTTCTCGGGCTTAACCAGCGATACATGTTGATCTCGCTTCCGGCTTTGTCGTTGGTTCCTGATGCTCTTGCACCACCGAACGGCTGCTGACCGATAACTGCACCAGTTGGCTTGTCGTTGATGTAGAAGTTTCCGGCTGTTCCTTTGAGTGCATCTTCCATCTTAACGATAGCTTCGCGGTCATCTGCAAAGATTGCTCCGGACAGACCATAGGAAGTTGCGGTATCGCAGCTTGCCAGAGTCTCATCAAGTTTGTCATCCGGATATACATATACGGTCATAACCGGTCCAAAGATTTCCTCTACCATAGTCTTGAAGTCTGGCTTCTTAGCCTCAATCAGGGTCGGATATACAAAATATCCCTTGGAATCATCGTATCCGCCGCAGATAACTTCTGCATCCTCGGATGCTTTTGCATAGTCGATATACTCTTTGTTGGTCTTGAATGCGGATGCATCGATAACAGCGCCCATCAGGTTTGTGAAATCAGTTATATCGCCAATTTTAATCTTCTCAATCTCTGCCAGCATACCCTCTTTAACCTTCGGCCAGATGCTTGCCGGAACAAATGCACGGGAAGCTGCGGAGCACTTCTGTCCCTGATACTCGTAGGATGCTCTTGTCAGAGCTGCTACCAGACCCGGTACGTCTGCGGAATTGTGAGCAAAAATGAAGTCCTTTCCACCAGTCTCGCCAACCAGACGCGGATATGTTTTGTATTTCTTGATGTTCTCGCCTACTAAGGAGTAAACACCGCTGAACACTTCGGTAGAACCTGTGAAATGGAATCCTGCCAGGTTCGGATCGCTTAATACGTACTTGCTCATGTCAGAACCACGGCTCGGTACGAAGTTGATAACGCCCGCCGGAAGTCCTGCTGCCATCAGGGCCTGCATTACATAGTAATTGGAAAGAACTGCTGTGGTAGCCGGTTTCCAGAGAACTACGTTACCTGCAATCGCCGGAGCGGTCGGAAGGTTAGCACCGATGGATGTGAAGTTGAATGGGGAAATCGCGGTTACGAAACCTTCCAGTGGACGGTACTCGATGCGATTCCAAACATTCGGTGTGTTGTTCGGCTGTCTGTCATAAATCTGCTGTAAGTAATATACGTTGAAACGAAGGAAATCGATCAGCTCGCAGGTATCAATCTCAGCCTGATATACAGTTTTGCTCTGTCCTAACATGGTAGCTACATTTACTTTATCTCTCATCGGACCAGCGATTAAATCAGCTGCTTTTAAGAAAATAGATACGCGGTGTTCCATTGGCATCTCGGTCCATGCTTTTCTAGCTGCCAGAGCTGCTGCAATTGCATCCTTTAACTCTTTCTCACCGCCGGAAGCTGCTTCTGCGATTACATGAGCATGGTCATGCGGCATAACTGCTTTGGTCTTTCTCTCTGTCCAAACTTCCTTACCACCGATGATCATCGGAACCTGAACAACCTGTGCCGACTGGCGCTCCAGCTCTTTCTTTAAGCTGGCTCTCTCCGGGCTTCCCGGAAGATATGCTTTTACCGGCTCATTTTTCGGCATCTCTACTTTGAAATATCCATTGCTCATTGCTCATCTCTCCTTTTTGACTTTTTGTCTCATTTGCGATTATGATATGAAATTTTTTCTCACTTTGTTTTCGTAAAATCTAATTTTTTCTTTTTAATTTTCATATCAGTGAATTTCTATGGCTAAATATTAGCATGTTTTTCATTTTATGTCAATACTATTTCATATTAAAAAATACATGTTTTCATTATATTTTTATGTATATATCGTATAATCTCTTTGTTTTTTCCTGTATTCTGTTTTGGATTGTAATTTTTATCGATGTTACTGTTCACGCATACGTGCCCAGTAACGGAATTTGCCGTGGCTTCGCATTTAAATGCGGTAAATTCCTGCTGCCACCACGTTTTCTTACGGCACTTTTACTTCCAAAAGTGCCCACCCGGAAACAGTAACTATCGATTCTTGTAATTCTGTATGTTTTTTATGCTTTGTTTACGGGACATGGTTTTTGTGGTATACTGATCCCGCCCGAAACAACTCACAAAAGTGAGTTTATCCTGAAAATAATTCACTTATATGAAAAAGGAGTTTGACTATGCTTAAATTAGAACGTACCAGCGTCATGAATCTGGAAAATGCCATGCGCGGTGCCCGCAATCCGATGAACAGCTGGGGACGGATGGACAGCTTTTATGATGAGAATGGCGAATATAAACTGGGACCGAACGATCTCGACCTTGCGAAACGCCTCCGCAAAGCAGGCAGCGACCACCGCAAGTTTCTGCGCCAGGTATTTGTCTCAGTCGATGTGACCGCACCTCTTTACTGGTGGAAAGAATATGATACTTATAAAGTAGCGACCGTCGCCAATTCAACCAGCACGATGCACAAAATCGCCAGCAAACCGTTTTCGATGGACGATTTCAGCTGCGACCACATGACAGCCGGAACACGCGCATTTATGGAAACAGTTATCGCCAAGCTGGAGGAAATCCGCCTGCGTTATCTGGAGACGAAGAATAAAGATGACTGGTATGATATGATCCAGCTGCTGCCGAGCAGTTATAATCAGATGCGGACTTGTTCGTTTAATTATGAGACACTGATTAATATTTATTATGCCAGAAAGGATCATAAGCTGGCGGAGTGGCATACATTCTGTGACTGGATCAAGACCTTGCCGTATGGGGAAGAATTGATTATTGGGGAAGGAAAATAGATAATTAGTTTGATTATCGTGAGAGGGACGGAGAAAAAGCCGCCCGAGCAAAAATGATCAGGTTTCGAGGACTGGGATTTTCTAGGCATCTTCGGTTTGATTAAAAACAGAAAGAAATCCTCACAAAGCAAGTTTGTTGCGGTTTCTTTCAACATCAAATCCGAATCTGCCAAGTAAATCCTCAGTTTCGAAAATTCCATTTTCGCTCGGGCGGCTTTTTCTCCTGTTTATTGGATGATAACTTGGTAAAATTTAAGATCCTGGCCCCCAACAGCGCATGAATGCGGCTGTTGGGTGGCGTAGGATCTTTTTTAATGACAGTATTGTATTTATGATTTTAGCTGACATCTACTGTCTTATCTTATTATCTAATAAAGTAATGCCGTCACTGCTAGTCCTTCTTCTAATTGCTGAATGTGCGCTTAGAAGAAATGTTTAGTTGTGGCAGAGAACCGGCATTCCCTTGTATACTTTCTCGTAGAGAAGTTTTGCTTTATCAACCGGCAGATTGATGCAGCCGTGGCTACCGGAATACTGGTAGATGGTTCCGCCGAATTTACTTCTCCAGCTTGCGTCATGGAAACCGATGCCGCCGTTGAATGGCATCCAATAGTCTACGTGACTTTCATATTCATATGTGCCGTCTGCCTGTTTGGTGCCGCGCAGAACGCGGTCGGTCTGCTTGTAGGTCAGGCTGTAAATACCTTCCGGGGTTGTGTAGTTTTTGGATACGTTTCCGGTTACGCACGGAGCATCCCAGGTCAGGGCGCCGTTTTCATACATATATACATGCTGGGCGCCGAAATCAACTTCTGCGTAGGTATTGCCCCAGTCTGCGGCTGAATGGCTGGCTGCCTGCTGGGAGAACTGGACTTCACGTTCCTGATTGATGCCTGTCTGCGCCATCAGAACCAGGTTGTCTGTCTCTGCGGTCTGGTCAATCTTCCATCCATAAGGGCCTGTCAAGGCAACCTCTTTTCCGGAAGTCGTATGGAAGGTACGGGTAGTTCCAGCTGTGTCGTATTTCGCTGCCAGCGCCTTGATGTAGGCAGCTGCCTTATCGCGGTCTACAGTAATGACACCATTCTCGCCGCCTGTATACCAGCTGACATATTCAGTACCGGACAGTGTCTCGGTTGCATCACCGATATGGAAGGTGATGGTCGCATTTTTAGCCTGATTCATCTGGGCGCAAAGTGCTTTTAAGGATGCATCGCCGGAAGTCACCTGGATCGGTGTGTAACATCCCAAGGCTTCCAGATCAATCTCTGTCATGCCGGAGGCGATCGCTGCATTGATCGCCGTCTGTACCTTTGCCTTATCCACAGATTCTCCCTTTACTTCCGGAACAATCGTGAAATCTTTTCCTTCTTCCCAGGCGGATATATGGGCATCTACCGTCGGTGCTACACTATCTGACATACAATTTAAGGAAGCAATGCGGTTTGCAAGCATCGTCTGATCGCAGGAAAGCGGCATTGCGATCGTCAGCGCTCCTGCTCCAGCTGCCCCTGCTGCCTGCTGGTCAATCGCTGCCTGCAGCTCATTTGTAATCACCACTTTATAGCCGATCTCCGCTGCGGTGATCTCTTCTGTCTTGCCTCCACGTTCTTTGATCGTTAATTTATAAGAGCCGTAATTCTGCTCCAGCTTTGCCTTTGCTTCCTCGTTGCTCATTCCGCCGACTGCGACGCCATTTACACTTGTTCCATTTGCAAAACTGCCATCTGCCAGTACTGGCTGTGCAAACATCAGCACCAGTGCAGCTGCCGCACCAGTCATTTTAAGTATACTCATACTTTTATTTTTCATTTTTTCACAAACCTCTCTGCCGCGCCATCTGGCTGCGGCCTGCATATATGGATTCTGAATCCTTATTATAGCAGAGTCGGAAAAAAAGTCCAGACCGATTCTAAAAAAGATCGTCAAAAGATCCAATTCGTAAGAATTTCTTAACGGTTCCTTTTTTTCTTTCCTTTTTCTTTCATTTTTTCCATATTCATGATTGCAGTTTTTCCATTTTGCAGTATGATGGTATTCATTGCAAATGGGAAGTATAACTTTCAGAACGTCCTTAAAAATGTTTAAAATTTTCATGTTCCCAAAAGCGCCAAAAGGACCGCCGCATCTGGCATGCCCTCTTCTAAGTAAACAAGATTTTTATTGTTATCTTGGTCTGCTTAAAAGGAAATATGCCAGTCTGCGGCAGTCCTTCTTTCTATTTCCGGTCAATTTCCGGATTGACATGCACCATAATGTGTTTTACCTTCGGAAATGTCTTTTCAATGCTGTTATGCACCAACTCGGCAATCTTGTGCGCCTCCCGCAGCGGCATGGAACCGTCTACCTCAATCTCAATGTCCGCATAAATTTTATTGCCAAAGATCCGCGTCTGAAGCAGGTCAATCCGCGCCACATCTGGATTCTGAAGAACGCAGGCGCGCAGCTGTTCTTCGGTCTTCTCATCACAGGAATGATCGACCATTTTATCCATCGCATCTTTAAAAATCTCATACGCCGCTTTCACGATAAAGACGAAAATAACCAGGCTCGCGATCGGATCCATGACCGGAAATCCCATTCTCGCGCCCACGATTCCGACCAGCGCACCGATCGAGGAAAACGCATCGGAACGGTGATGCCATGCATCTGCCATCAGTGCGCTGGAATCAATCTTTTTCGCATAATATCGGGTGTACCAGTACATCGCTTCTTTACTGACAATGGATATAACAGCCGCTGCCAGCGCCAGCATCCCCGGTACCTGCAGGTGACTGTATTCTCCCTTGAGCACGTCCGTAAGCGCCTCCACGCCAATCCCCAGACCTGTCATAAAGAGAACCATCGAGAGGACAATCGCAGCCACACACTCCATCCGCTCATGTCCATACGGGTGCTCCTTGTCCGGCTGTTTGGACGACAGCTTAATTCCAATCACCACAATCATCGTGCTGAACACATCGGACGCCGAATGGATACTGTCACTGATCATCGCATTCGAATGTGCGAACACGCCGGCTAACAGCTTCATAAACGCCAAAAGGATGTTCACTACTATCGTTACAAAAGACACTTGATTTGCCACCTTCTGAAAATCATTCTGTTTCATATTCGTTACCTCCAAAAAATATCTCATGGCACTAACGATAGGTGGGTGCTGCAAACCCATAAAAAAGTATAAAAAAACACCCACGAACCAGTATGAGTAACTACTGTCCCGTGGATGAAACTAACTTCCACTGTCGCTTCTGCGACCCGACCCCATGATATTCACGGTCTGCTCAGTTTGTACTGTAGTTTGATATGCAGTGCAAAGAGTTTATGATGAATAATAGCACAAGTTTACTTTGTTGTCAATATCGGGAAACGCCCTTTTTTCCATATTTATTTTTTTAATTCCTTAATTCCAGCCTCAAGTCCTGCCGCCGTCAGCGGAAACATCGGAATCTCCTCGCGGATCAGACTGATCGTGTATGCACCGTAGGCATATGCCCAGTTATTTTCCCGCATCGGGTTCAGCCAGATCGCCGACGGAAAACGCCGGTGCATCTCCTGCAGCCAGTAAATGCCCGTCCGCTCGTTGCTGTGGAAATAGTCGAGACTGCCGCCGCGGTACAGAAGTTCCGACGGCGCCATCGACGCATCCCCAACCAGAATTACCTTGTATTCCGGTTTCAGGTTGTGAAAGACCCACTCGGTCGAGATCTTATCTCTCCAGGAGCAGGACGGCGTCGTAAACAGCTGATCGTAGAAACAGTTGTGGAAATAATAAATCTTCAAATCCTTAAAATGGGACGACTGATTGACCGCCTGGAACAGCCGGTTGCACAGATCCGCATATGCCCACATCGACCCGCCGCTGTCCATCAGAAGCAGAAGCTTCGTCTGGTTCTTTCTCGGGCGCTCCATGACGAGCTCCAGACGTCCGCCTTCGTCGCAGGTCTTCTCGATCGTTTTCTCCACATTGAGTTCCGTTTTCGGTCCATCCTCACGGCAGGATAAAAGACGCAGCTTTTTGAGCGCCACCTGGAACTGCCGGATCTGGATGACCGCATCGTCGCGGAAATCGCGGTAATTCCGCTGTTCCGCCACCTGCAGCGCGCTCCGGTTTTTGCCCGGTCCGCCCACGCGGATGCCCTTCGGGCTGTAACCGGAATGTCCAAATGCCGACGTACCGCCGGTTCCAATCCACTTATTGCCGCCGTGGTGCTGCTCATGCTGCTCTTTCAGTCGTTCCGCCATCATTTTACGGATATCGTCCAGATCAAGTCCCGCAAACCGCGCATCGACCTCATCCTTATCATACGGCGTCTGCGCGTGCGCCTTCGAAAGCCAGTCTAAGACCTCCTTCGGAAGTTCCTCAAACGTCTGCACATTTTTAAAATATGCCAGAAATGCCTGGTCAAATTTGTCATATTCGGACTCTTTTTTGACCAGAACCGCTCTCGCCATATAGTAAAACTCCGTCAGGCTCGCGTCGTTCAGGTTCATTTCCAGCGCATCCATCAGGCTGTTCCACTCATTGAGGCTCGTCTTCATCCCGTAAGAACGGAGTAGATACAGAAAATCAGTAAACATATCGGTTATTCTCCACCAGCTTTAAATCCTCTGTCTTTTTTAAGAGTACCCCCGCAAACGGGATCTCCTTTTCCAGCTTCTCCACCGGCACGCCGCCGATCACAAGCGCCTGAATCCAGTCCAACACCTCGGAGGTACTCGGCTTCTTCTGCAGACCGCGCAGATCGCGCACCCGGTAGAAGGCGTCCAGCACGCCGTCTATCAGCTTCTGGTCGAGATCCGGGTAATGCGCCTTGATGATCTTCTCCATCATCGGCTGCTCCGGGAATGCAATATAATGGAAGATACAGCGGCGCAGGAACGCATCCGGCAGCTCCTTCTCCGCATTGGAGGTAATAATCACAATCGGACGGTGCTTCGCTTTGACAGACTTTCCCGTCTCCGGAATGTAAAATTCCATCTTGTCAAGTTCCCAGAGCAGGTCGTTCGGGAATTCCAGATCCGCTTTATCGATCTCATCGATCAAAAGAACCGTCTGCTTTTCCTTCTCAAATGCCTCTCCCATCTTTCCGAGGCGGATATATCTGGCAATATCATCAACGCCGTCCGCACCAAACTGGCTGTCGTAAAGACGCTGTACCGTATCGTACACGTAAAGACCGTCTTGTGCGCGGGTCGTCGATTTAATATTCCAGATCAAAAGTTCCATATCGAGGGATCTGGCAATCGCCTCCGCGAGCATCGTCTTTCCAGTGCCCGGTTCTCCCTTGATTAAGAGCGGCTTTTTGAGCGCCGCCGCAATGTTAACGCTGCGGATCAGTTCATCCGAAGCGATGTATTCGTCACTGCCGTGAAATTGCTGCATGGTAAATTCTCCTTTTAGAAAGTTCTCCTTTTACATAACTGTAAACACTAACAAGGGCGGCATAACGATTCAGGATCCATGCTGACTGCGATCGGTTCGGATCCATCGTTCCTCCCGATCGTCATACATAATCCTGCCCGTTTGCCGCCCTATTGATTTTCTATAAATATAGCAATATTCTAATAGTTTGTCAAATCGTATATATGTTAGGATTTCATTAGAAAAACACGATTGTTACTGCTCACTATTCTACTTTGCCACCCGGATATTCTTGCTGCCGCTAAATCCTTCCGGCGGCTCTGTCTCCGTGAGGATCGTCGCTTCTTCAAACACCCCGAACGTCACCGAACTTACCATGCCGAATTTCTGGCTGTCCGCCAGCACATAGCAGCGCTCTGTCTGGCGCATCGCCTCTTGCTTGACTAATGCCTCATTCGGATCCGGCGTCGTGAAACCGTGGCGCTTGCTGACGCCGTTGGTTCCAAAAAATCCCTTTGTAAAATGATAGCCCTGGATCGTCAGGATCGCCTGGCTTCCGATGACCGCCTCCGTCGTGCCCTTTAACTCACCACCAATCAGAATTACGCGGTTTCCGGCGGCTGCCAGCCGTTTGGCATGTGATACCGCATTCGTCACAAACGTGGCGCTGCGCGCCGGAAGATAGTCTAAGATATACCCGGTCGTCGTGCCCGCGTCCAGATAGACAAAATCATCCGGCTGGATAAGTCCCGCCGCAAACTGGGCGATTCTCCTTTTCTCCTCCTGCTGCAATTCCATCTTCTGTGCCACTGACGGCTCGGTTCCCGTAAATGTCCCGTCCGAGGACACCGCGCCGCCAAACACCTTGGTCAGGCGCCCCGCCTTGTCAAGCGCATTCAGATCCCGCCGGATCGTCGATTCCGAAACTCCCAGCACCTCTTTAATCTCAGGAACTGTCACACTCCTCTTTTTATCCAGAAGTTCCAAAATCAGTTCGTATCTTTTTTCTGTCAGCATGACTCTTTTCCTTTCATCTTCTGCTGTGGTTGAACTTTTTTTAGCTCAATTTTTCACTTCTCTCTGTCTTAATATTCTTATCAACTGCAGCTGCTTTCGACAATGACCTTCCGAATCGGCAGCACACGCCCCGGCGATACGGAAAGCTCATCCACACCCATTTTCAGGAATTCTTTTGTCAAACTCAGATCCGCGCCCAATTCGCCGCAGATACCTGCCCAGATGCCCTCAGCGTGCGCATTTTCGACAACCATGCGGATCATCGCCAGTACCGCCGGATGGTGCGGATCGTAAAATGCATCCAGCTCCGGGTTCTGACGGTCAACTGCCAGCGTATACTGGGTCAGGTCGTTCGTTCCGATGCTGAAAAAGTCCACTTTTTTCGCCAGATCCCGGCTTACCATGACTGCCGCCGGGGTTTCAATCATAATGCCCTGCTTCGGATCGCCAAACTGGAGATTCTGTGCGGTCAGCTCCGTCTTGACCTCCTCGACAATCTTCGCAATCGCCTCGACCTCCCAGACACTTGTGATCATCGGATACATGATCTGGAGATTGCCATAGGCACTTGCCCGAAACAGCGCGCGAATCTGTGTCTTGAAAATCTCCGGTCTTGTCAGGCAGATACGGATCGCCCGGCAGCCCATCGCCGGATTTTCCTCTTTTTTCAGTTCAAAATAATCGCACTGCTTGTCCGCGCCGATGTCCAGCGTGCGGATAATGACCGGTTTGCCCGCCATCGTTTCCGCTACCTGTTTATATACCTGGAACTGCTCCTCCTCCGTCGGAAATGTTTCTTTTTCCAGATACAAAAATTCGCTGCGGAACAATCCGATGCCCGCCGCATCGTTCTGAATGACCGACGCCAGATCCTTGCTGTTGCCAATGTTCGCATACAGGCGGATCTTCTTGCCATCCAGAGTGACTGTTTCGCGCCCTTTCAGTGTTTGCAGCAGTTCTTTCTTCTCCTGTTCCTCCCGCTGCCGGCGGCGCATTGTTTCCAATGTCTCCTCATCCGGTTCCACATACAGGACTCCGTTCGTACCATCCACAATCGCAAATTTCCCATCTACCGTCTCATCGAGCGCCACGTCCGTTCCGATCAGAGCCGGAATGCTCATCGTACGCGCCAGGATCGCCGTGTGGGAATTGACGGAACCGTGTACCGTCACAAAGGATAGCACCTTGTCCTTTTCAAGCTGTACCGTCTCTGACGGTGCTAAATCATCTGCCAGAATAATCACCGGCTCGTCCGTATGGATGCCCTGACCTGCGCCTCCGGACAGAACGCGCACAATCCGCTCCGAAATATCTTTGACATCCGCCGCGCGCCCGCGCATATATTCGTCCTCCATCGCCGCAAACATCTGGGCGAAATTGTCACCGGTCACCGCAACCGCATACTCGGCATTGACCTTCTGCGTATCGATGATATTCTGAACCGCGTCCAGATAGTCCTCGTCCTCCAGCATGATCTGGTGAATCTCAAAAATCGCCGCATTCGCCTCGCCAACTTCTTTTACCGCCTTTTCATACAGCTCGCCGAGCTGGTGGATGGACTCCTGAACTGCCGCATTAAACCGCGCTTTTTCCTGCTCTGTATTCTCTATTTTCGTCCGCTTTACGGTCTGCTCGCCTTTCTGATACACACATATTTTTCCAACTGCAACACCGCCAAATACACTTTTTCCACGATACGTCTGCATGACCATTCCCCTTTCCATTGATCCATTGTCGAAAAATGCCGCCATGTAATAATCCCTTACATCGCGGCATCTTTGTTAAACTACATATTTTCCTTCATAAACTGGCTGACTGCCTCATAAGCTGCTTCTTCATCCTCACCCTCAAAGGTCAGGGTTACTTCCTGCCCGTTCTTTACTGCCAGTCCCATGATACCGAAAATCTTTTTGCAGTCGCCGCTCTTTCCGTCTTTCGTCAGTTTGATCGTACTCGTAAACTGTTTTGCCGCCTTTACCAGTTCACCTGCCGGGCGTGCGTGGATTCCTTCCGGGTCTGTAATGGTATATTTAAACTCTTTCATGATGATGTTCTCCTTCTCATTATAACCTATTTTGATTGATTTGACCAAAAAATTTCTAATAAAGATTCACATTCCGTCAAAAAAAATTATTTATCTATTCTTCTACATTCTTCTTGAGAACTCCTAAGAGTACCGTCGAGATCGCCATGCCAACCACCAGTGCCAGCAGATAGAACAGCGGATTTCCCATGACTGGGAATACGAAGATTCCGCCATGCGGCGCCATCAGCGTACAGTTAAATAACATGCTCATCGCTCCCGCAACACCCGAACCGACGATGCAGGCTGGAAGCACGTGTACCGGATCGGACGCTGCAAATGGAATCGCGCCCTCCGTGATAAATGCCAGACCCATGATGAAGTTGGTCGGTCCTGCCTCGCGCTCTTCCTTTGTAAATTTCTTCTTAAACAGCATTGTTGCCAGCGCAATCGCACACGGCGGTGTCATACCGCCAATCATAACAGCTGCCATCACATCGTAGTTGCCGGAGGCGATTGCCGCCGTACCAAATACATATGCCGCCTTGTTGAATGGACCGCCCATGTCGATCGCCATCATCGCCGCCAGCACAAAACCAAGAATCAGCTTACTCGAACCACCCATGCTGCTCAGACCATTGTTTAACGCCATATTGATCGCGCCCATGACCGGCTCTACGACGAAGCTCATAACCAGTCCGATGAGCAGGACGCCCACAACCGGGTAAATCAGGACCGGAGCAATCTTTTCCAGTGCCTCTGGAAGATTCTCGCACGCTTTCCGAAGCGCCAGAATCAGATATCCGGCAATAAAACCTGCCGCCAGGGCGCCAAGGAAACCTGATTTTCCCTGAGAAGCAATCATGCCGCCGACAAAACCGACTGCCAGCGCCGGGCGGTCTCCGATCGCCATCGCGATGAAACCAGCCAGAATCGGGAGCATAAAGCCAAATGCCACACCGCCGACATTTTTAAACCATGCCGCCAGCGGGGTAATCGTACCAAAGTTTACACGCTGGTCGAGCGGAAGTGCATTCATATCCACACTAAAACCATCAATCAGAAACGCAATCGCAATCAGGATGCCGCCGCCGACTACAAATGGAAGCATGTGGGAGACACCATTCATCAGCTGCGTGTAAATCTGGTGTCCGACACTGCCCGTTTTGCCGCCAGAGGCTGCCTTTGCCGGGCTGCTGCTTCCAGATGATGCTGCGTGGTAAACCGGTACCTCCCCGGACGCCGCGCGCTCCAAAAGCTCCGGTGCCTTGCTGATACCGTCCGAAACCTGACATTCGATCACTCGTTTTCCGTCAAACCGATCCATCGGCACCTGTGCGTCCGCTGCCACGATGATGCAGTCCGCCGCCTCGATCTCCTGTGCCGTCAGCACATTTTTTGCTCCGGCTGAACCGCGCGTCTCAACTTTGATCTTCCAGCCCTTCGCGCGTGCCGCTTTTTCCAGGCCTTCGGCTGCCATGTAGGTGTGCGCGATACCGGTCGGACAGGAAGTAACCGCTAAGATCTTCAGCCCGGCTGTCTTTTCCGTCTCTGCACCCGCTTTTTGCGCCTGAATCTCCTGACCACCTGCCTGTGCGGCATTCTCTCCATTTGTATCTGCCGCTTCTTCGACGGAATCAGCCGCCAGTCTCTCATCGATGCCTGCCTGTTCTGCATCTGCCTTATCAATAATGGAAAGAAAGTCTTCCACCGAAGAGGCATTTCGCAGGGAATCTGAGAAATTCTCGTCCATCATGAGAACGGAAAGCTTGCTCAACACATCCAGATGTACGTTATCTTTTGTATTTGGCGCTGCAATCAGAAACAGCAGAGTGACCGGTTCGCCGTCCAGGGAGTCGAAATCCACGCCATTTTTGATGACCATCGCCGCCAGCCCCGGCTTTTTGACCGCATCACATTTTCCATGAGGAATTGCAATCCCCTCGCCGATACCGGTCGTGCTCTCTTCTTCTCTCGCATAAACCTGCTTGCGGAATGCTTCGACATCCGACAGCTTTCCGCTCGCCGCCATCAGCTCTACCGCCTTGTCCAGTGTCTCCGATTTGCTGGTGGGTGCCGCATCCAGCGATATACTTCTCGGATCCAGTAAATCAGTAATCTTCATATCTGTTGCCTCCCTATTTATGCCCGAATGTCAGGTATGCATTGCATATCCGGCAGTACATTCTGCCAGCTTCAAAAATGTCTGCATACAACCTCATCCGATTTTTGTGATTTTACAGGTCTCATACACTTTCTTTATCTCATCCTTCGTCGCCAGCTGCTCCGAAAAGGCGCTCGCGCTTCCAGCTGCCAGTCCCATGCGGAAGGCGTGTTCATAATCTCCGCTCTCCCCGTATCCGGCCAGGAAACCGGCTACCATCGAATCTCCGGCTCCGACACCATTTTTCAAGGTTCCCTTCGGTGCTTCCGCCGCATAGACGCTTCCATCCTCCGCCAGAAGAACCGCGCCCTTGCCTGCCATCGAAACCAGCACGTTGACCGCACCTTTTTCCTGCAGCTTCTTCGCATACGGAACAACTTCCTCCCGCTCCGAGAGCTTCACGCCGAAAATGTCTCCCAGTTCATGATTGTTCGGTTTGATTAAAAATGGATGGTGTCCCAGCACATTGAGCAGCAGATCCTTGGTCGCGTCCACAACAATCCGGACGTCCCTGCCATCCAGGCGCTCCATAATCTTCTGATAAATATCATCCGGCATCGACGCTGGAATACTTCCAGCCAGCACCAACGTATCATCCGCCCCCAGCCGGTCAAGCTGGGTCATCAGCGCATCCACCGCTTCCCGCGGAATCCTCGGTCCCCGACCGTTGATCTCAGTCCCGTCGATGGATTTCAGCTTCAGGTTGATGCGGGAGACTCCCTCATCCAGGGAAATAAACTCGGCTTTCACGCCCAGCTGCTCCACTTCCTTCCGAACCTCCTCGCCGACAAACCCGGCAGTAAAGCCAAACGCCGTATTGGCAATTCCAAGGTTTTGAAGGACCGTCGAAACATTGATTCCCTTTCCGCCCGGAAGCAAAAGCTCCGAATCCGTCCGGTTGGTCAGTCCGAGCTTAAAATCGCTCACTGACACAATATAATCTAACGATGGATTAAAGGTTACCGTATAAATCATAAGCCTTCATTCCTTTCTTATCTTGATTGATTCTGACTGTATTATAAAATCATTTTCATTCAAAATCAATCAAACTTATTCACAAACATGCTGCCTCTTTTTGGGTTATATTGCACAATTTTGATTTTTTATGATTGTTTTTGATTGATTGTTTCGTGTGAATTCCGGCGAAACGATTGCTGTCACTGATGGAATAGTGTTTCCAAAAACATCATTTTTACTCAGCTTCATCTCCTCTTCTAATCGTAAAATCCGCCTTTGTTGACAAGGATTTCCCCATTTGCTATAGTAAATGAAGAATTTTGTAATATCTTTGTAATATTTCCAAGATGTTTTTATATCAGAAAGGATATACGATATGAACGATTCCCCTTTGAAACCTGCTTCTTCCAGGCGCAAAAAAATGGATAAAACAATGATGGCGATCTATTTCCTGATCCTTTTTATTGTGGCCGGGGCGGCTCTGCTGGCATTTCTATGCCTCTCTAAACCTTCTGATAAGAAGAACAACGCCGGCTCTGATCCTTCCATTGCTTCTTCCAGCACCTTAAAAAACAGTCATCAGACCGGCACCGATACTAAAAGTACGGCGAAAGCCAAAATCAAAGAAGAAAAGCCGATCGATCCGTATGAAAATCTCGCGGTCGCCAATGTGGATGATGCGCTGAACCTGAGAGAAAAACCAGATACAGATGCCAAGGTACTCGGCACCTGCTTCCGCGGAGGCGGCGGTACCATTTTAAAACGCAAAAATGGCTGGACAAAAATCCGCTCCGGTGGGCTGGAGGGATGGCTCAAGGACGATTATCTTGTATTTGGCGATGATATCAAGCCGCTCGCCAAAGAGCTCGGTCTCTATATCGCTACCGTCAGCACACAGACACTCCATGTACGTGAGGAAGCCAGCACGGATTCTGCCATCGTCGGTCTGGCTGCCGCGGAAGACTACTATCCTGTACTGAGTCAGGAAACTGGATGGGTCAAAATCCAGCTTTCCGTTGACACCTCCGGTTACGTTTCTTCTGATTATGTCACAATCAGCGTCAAGCCAGGACGCGCAATCAGCATTGAGGCTGAGATGGCTGCGCTGGAGGCGGCACGGCAGGCTGCTGAAGAAGCTGAGCAGGCATCCAGAGCCGCCGAGGAAGCCCAGATTGCAGCCGCGAAATCGCAGGCAGAAGCAAACGCGGCTAAAGGTTACTCCCAGACTTCGGGAAAATCTGGAAATTCTGGAAGCTCTTCGAAAAAGAGCACGGCTGCACCAGCCGCTAAATCGTCCTACGTGGTCTCCGCCTCCGAGAGCGACGTTTATCTGCTCTCCGCCTGCCTCACGATGGAAGCCAACGGAGGATCCTATGAAAGCTATCTGGCAGTCGGAAGTCTGATCGTCAACCGCGTCAAATCTGGCAAATGGGGCAAATCCATCTCCAGCGTCATCTACGCGGACGGACAGTTCCCAGGCGCGACCTCCGGCCTGCTTGACAAATATCTCGATAGAGGACCGTCCTCTACTGCCACCAAGGCGGCAAAGGCAGCGCTCGCCGGGGAGAATCAGATAGGCGACTACCTTTATTTTACCTCGACCAAATCAGCAAACTACGACAGCTACTCCAGCTATCAGGTGGTTGGTGGGAATTGTTTCTATAAAAAATAAAAGGCTAAAAAAGGCGGATTTAAACGCATTACATTAAACCTCATATACATTCCCATCGCCTTATGATATGATAATCATATCAGCAAAACATACAGGCAGAGGACACCTACTGTCCATACCTTATTGATAGGTACTCTCGGAGTCTTTCCTGCAAATCATCTTACAACATTAAGCACAGAAAGCTTCCGGGAGTCCATTAATTGCAAATGGAGGAAATTATGAGAAAATCAATTTATACCTTGATGGTTTCCACTCTCATCGCAGCCGCCAGCATGACCGCCTGCTCCAGCCAGCCGTCTGAAACAACCACGGCTGAAACAACTGCCGCTGAATCCACACAGGAAAACGATACATCAGCAGAAAGCAGCGATGCCAGCGAAACAACTACTGCCGGAGAAAAAGAAACCGCCCAGACAACGGATGCAGATTATGCAGAAGACGAGACTCTGAGCGAAAAAGAAATCACAGAACTTTACCGTGGTTTTGCCAGATCCCTTCAAAGCATCATCGCCAATAAAAATATGAACGATTTAGCCGAGCTGCTTGTCTATCCGTCCTACATCGGCATCGATGACGGGATTGTCGTAAATAACAGAACTGAATTTATGGCTCTCGACGCAGACAAGGTATTTACCGACGCGCTGATTGAGGCAGTCAAGACAGCCGATGTTTCTTCCACCGAACTGACCAAGGCAGGTTTCATCGTAGGCGATCCATCCGGTAAACCGGCAGTTACCTTTGGTCTGGACAAAGAGGGATCTATCGGTATCACAGGTATTAACTACTAATCAGATATAAAATAGTGAAAAAGAGCGCCGCAACACTCACAAACCGGCTTTCCATTTCTGGTAAAACCGCTCCATGAGTGCCGCAGCGCTCTTTTCTACGTTACAGCCAGACAACTGCATCCATCAATCCGGCTGACTGCTTCTTCTACATTATCCTTCAATCGCAATATATTTTTTCTGCTCGACTTCCGGTTTTGCTTCTTTCTTCGGAACAAAAATCTTCAAAATACCATGCTTAAATTCCGCCTTGATATCTTCCTCTGTTATATCATCACCGACATAGAAGCTTCTCGCACAGGAACCTGCGTAACGCTCTCTGCGGATGTAACGACCGGACTTTTTCTCCTTCTCGTCCTCATCCAGTCCCTTCGCAGCCTGAATCGTCAGATTACCATCTTCCAGGGAAATCGAAATCTCTTCTTTCTTAAATCCCGGCAGATCCATCTCCAGCTCATAACCACCTTCCAGTTCCTTGATATCGGTCTTCATCAGGTTCTGTCCATGGCGTCCATACAGCTTTTTCTCTATCTTCTGTCCGGCGTTATCATCATAAAACGGAAAATCATTAAAGAAATCATCAAACAAATTTTCTCCAAAAATACTCGGCATTAACATAAGTCATCTCTCCTTTTCTAACTTCATTTCATTATGTTTATTTACCAACATTTTCGGAACCGGGACGGTCTGGGAACTTTTCTTTTCTTCCTCTTCCTTCGTTCTGGCTATGTTATAGCACTTCTTATTAGCACTGTCAAGAGGCGAGTGCTAATTTTTTTGTGAAGAATTTGTGAACGCTACGAGCCATGCACATTTACGTGAAAGAGCCATCTTTCAAGCTTGCTTGATAAAGATGGCTCTTTCATGGAAATGTATAGGGCGACAGCCCTACAGCGAGGGAAGTCTTTCCCGAGCTGTGCATGGCGTATGCCACTACTTCACAGGGATTTTTCACTTACTTTCGCACTCGATTTTCTTGATTTGACCACATTTTTACGACAAATCTTTTGAAAAATATATTCGTCTGATTTTCTTACCACATTTTACGACAACGACTTATGGTTTATACCACAGCAGGTACGGTTTCTGGCAGGTTCATTTTAGACATCTCATTCTCCACATGAGACTTATCTGAAATATGATTATAGACATTCATTGTGATCTGTGCATCTGAATGGCCCATCACATACTGCATAACTTTGGGATTGACATTGTTCTCACCCAATCTGGTACATCCCGTATGACGAAGGGTATGCGATGAAATAGGAGGCATCAACTCCGGCTCTCGCTTCTCTTCTTCTGCCAATTTGCTTTCTTTTTTATTATAGGCATTAACAATATTTTTCAGAAAGCTGTTCACTCCCGCTGGCATAATCGGACGTCCATGCTTTGTATTAAAGATGAATCCACTGCGTCCACCTGCATGGATCTCCCGGTTCTTCATGTCCACATCTGACCAGGTTAAGCCGATGGTTTCACTCACTCTCAGGCAAGCCCCAAACATAACCTGCATCATTGGAAGATGAGGCTTATACACATTACTCTGTTCAACAAACTTCAAAAGTTTTTCCTGCTGTTCCAGTGTCAATGCTTCTTTCTCCTTTGCCGGAGCCCCATAATCTCCAAGTGTTCCTGTTACTGGATTCTTGCGGATAATCCCATCTTCCACTGCCAGTTCAAAACTGGGATTCAATAAGCCATAAAGACCTTTGATCGTACTGTGTGCCAGTCCTTCATCTGACAATGCAGAAAAGAACGTCCTTACGTGAGATGTCTTAAAATCCACAACACGTAGCAAAACTTAAATTCACTGCATTTTTCCTCTTTGGCAAAAGGAAAAGCACTGTAAAACCCATAATCCAACGGTTTTCAGTGCTTTTTTCATATTACATTATTGAATATCCCTCATTCTGCCTATATAAGTGAAACTTAGCGAAACTTAAATTAAATCTCTTTCAGACAATTCAATTTGGATATTCACCGACTGTGGATTATTTCTCAGTGCACCAGTTTCCAACTTACCGCCTGCTGCCTTGCATCCACAAATCTCTTATAAATACCTTCCTGTTTCATTAATTGCTCATGTGTTCCCTGCTGTGCAATTCTTCCTTTTTCAACAACCACAATCTGGTCTGCATGTCTGACTGTTTTTAATCTGTGGGCAATCATAATAATCGTTTTTTCCTTTGTAAGTGCATCTACTGCATCCATCAGCTCCTTTTCATTCTCCGGATCAACATTTGCCGTTGCTTCATCCAATATGACGATTGGCGCATCCTTCATAATCGCTCTGGCTATCGAAATACGCTGCTTCTCACCACCGGAAAGTGTGGCTCCTCCTTCTCCGATCACTGTGTCATATCCATTCGGAAGTTTGCTGATGAAATCATGACAACATGCTTTCTTCGCCGCTTCCACCACTTCCTCATGACTTGCATCCTGGCGTCCGAATTTAATATTATTCTCAATGGTGTCTGCAAACAAATACACCGACTGAAACACAAATGAGAAATTACTCATCAGACTGTTCATGCTGTAGTCTTTTACATTCACACCTCCAAGTGTCACTTCCCCGGAATCCACATCCCAGAACCTGGCAATCAGATTGCAAAGTGTTGATTTTCCTCCACCAGATGGTCCAACGATTGCTGTCGTCGTTTTCTGCGGAATAGAGAGCGATATATCATCAATGATCTTCCGTTTGTCATAAGAAAACGAAACATTAGAAAGTCTGATATCGTAATTTTCCGGCTGTATTTCTTTACCGTCGATATCCATGGTATCCAGCTCCAATATTGCATTTGCTTTATCTACACATACGCTTACCACATGTAAAAGAGATGAATAATTTCCTGCACATTCCAGACTGGCATAAAGCATAAATGCTGAAATTGTCATACCGATCGCATAGACCGCACTCATAGTTCCATTAATATAAAAATATGCACTGCAAGCCACGATCACAGCACCTGTAATTTTGGTTATCACACTTTGCAGAAAATGATAGGGCACAAACAGCATTTCCATCTTTGTATTGATCTTTTCACATGCTTCATTTGCATCATTTAATCTTTTCGCCTGTTTCCCAAGCAAGTTATATGATTTAACTTCTGATATTCCATATAGATACTCCATGATCTGGTTTACAAGCTCCATATCGCATACCACTTTTTGCTCTGAATCTTTTTTACCCGCATTCTGCATCACAGAATTGACCCCAAAGAAAATAAGTACTCCTGCTGCAGCTATCAGTCCGATTCTCCAGTCAAAAATAAACAGCATAAGAATGATCATTGATGTTTCCAGAATTCCCTGCATTGTCAGCATAACCACTCTCGCAGCCACATCGCCAAGTATTTCCATTGTATTGGTTGTAATGGAAGAAATTTCCCCGATACTATTGGAATTGAAATACCCCATCGGCAGATATCGCAGATGTTCTGCAATCTTGATTCTCATAAAAGCACTTGCATTATATCCTCCCTCTGTCTGAAGCACTGTAGAGTATCTCTTGCAGATTACGTCGACTACAATTGCAAGAACCATAATCGCAACGGAGCCTCCAATATATTTTCCTGTCGGTTTCCCACTCAGCAGACCAATCAGTATGTCCATAATAGCCGGAATCTTCATTGCTGAGGCAAGAGCCTCTATGAGTCCGATCACTATCGACAGTTTAAATTTATTGCCATTTTCCCTGCCTGAAAAACGAAAGAATTTTGCCAGAATCCCAAACATATCATTCTCCCTCCTTCACCGTATCTTTTACAGAAATATGGGCATTCCACATTTCCTTATAAAGCGGGCATGACACCAGAAGTTCCTCATGTGTGCCATGTGCTGTTACATTTCCATCATTTACAACAAAGATCTGGTCACTGTCCTTAACAGTAGAAAGTCTGTGTGCTATTACGATCAGGGTCTTCCCTGCTACCAGTTTTGCGATAGAATTCTGCAGAATTGCCTCGTTTTCCGGATCTGTGTAAGCAGTGGCCTCATCAAGGATCACGATCGGAGCATCCTTTAACATTGCTCTTGCAATGGAGATACGCTGCCTCTCACCACCTGACAGATGTCCTCCTGCACCTCCTACAACCGTATCAAATCCATTCTCCAACTGCATGATAAATTCATAGCATCCACTTTTCTTTGTCACCTCGATGATCTGTTCATCTGTAGCATCCGGATTTCCCTGTCTGATATTTTCACGTACCGTTTCATTGAACAGATAATTGTCCTGTGCAACATATGCAATTTTCCGATTAAAATCTGCAAATGCCAGTTCTTTGACATGAACTCCACCGATTTTGATGCTTCCGGAATCCACATCCCACAGGGACGCAATCAGCTTTGCGATGGTCGACTTGCCGCTTCCGGAAGGTCCTACGATTGCATTTACCGTTCCTGCTTTCAGCTCCATAGTTACTCCGTGCAGGATTTCTTTGTCGTGATAACCAAATCTGACATCTTCAAGAGTAACGGAGTTATCTTTTGGAACACTTTTACTTTTCTCTGGACGTTCAAGCTCCGGCTGTTCCAGAATTCCTGACACTTCACCAACAATCACCCGATCTTGCCAAGATCATCTGTATAGGAACCCACTGTGATCAACGGTCCAACGACTCCAAGTGATAAAATAATGCAGATGACAAAATCTGAAATCGCAAGTGTTCCATTAGCTACATAATGTGCCCCAAACGGCAATACCGTAAGAAGCGTATAAGGTGTGACCACCATCATCAGTCCATGAAAGATCGAGCACCGTTTCATCCAGGAAATAAAGGAATCTGCATATTCACTAGCCGCCTTTGTAAATTTTGCATAAGAACTTTCTGTCTTTCCAAATGCCTTGATCACTTCGATTCCGTCAATATATTCCACTGCCGCATCATTCAGATCTTTTGTTGTCTGAACCGTTCTCTCGAAGCTTGGTTTATAATCCAGCATCATTCCAAAATAGGAAAGAAATCCCACTATAACCGGCACCAATGACCAGAGTGCCAGTCTCCAGTCTGTCAGGAAGAAATAAATCAAAATCACAATCGGTGCCAGCAGATTGGACGTGAATTCCGGGACAATATGCGCCAGTGTTGTCTCGATACTGTCGATTCTTTCCACCATAATATTTTTAAATGTACCGGAAGGTGTGTCTTTCACATAGCCAAGAGGTACCCGCGCCAGCTTGTCACAGCAGGATTTTCTTATATTTGCAAGTACTGCAAACGTTGCTTTATGTGACAATGCTGTCGAAAGTGAATGAAGCAGTTCTGCAATGATAAACGATAATACAATCAGAACCGCTTTTGCAAGATATATTTCAAACTCCTTTTCACCATTTAAAAACAGCTTTACTACATCTGCAATAATAAAATACGGCAAAATCTTAAAAATCACATTTCCTATTGCAAGTAACACACTCCACACATAGGCAATTCTTTTTTGTCCGGCCCACGTCAGGATCCAGCTGACTGCCGACTTCTTTTTTTCTTTCACATCTTTTCACTCCTTACGTTCGTTTTATTGTTTCGTTTTATTATTTTACCTTCTGTTAGTTCGAGCTAACCAACATATAATAAAATAGGTGGTCTACTGGCATCAACCACCTGATATTATTATCCTGTCTGAACTTTATTCAGAAATCCAGAACCTGCAACACACATAACCTATTCAGAATTCCTGCATCAGTTATACTGGAAATTCAATATTCCACAATCGTTCCCAGCCACCTGTATTAAATTCTTTCAGTTGATGTACATTTTTCTTTGCAGTCTCCCTGTCTATATCATGCTCAATGATCTGAAATACTGATGAAAAAAATCCCGTATAGATCATATGCATAAGGCTTTCCTCTACAATCGGTATTTTTACACCGTTCTCTTTCATCTTTTCCATATAATTCAGGCTGGACTTCATTTCCCGCTCTACCATATTGTGTATGAATAATTCAAATTTTCCACTGTCTCCGCATTTCAACAATAATCTGAAATTATCATAATGATCATAGATATAATCAACCATCTGCTCCATCCCATCACTGGATGTATCCGACATATTCCTTGTCTGATCACTGGCAGAAAGCTTTTCAAACTCCTCAACGATCTGGTCATAAATCTGATAAATATGTTCCATATAAGGATCCGTCAGTGCATCAAAAAGTGCCTCTTTCGTCGGATAATATTTGTAAAATGCGCCAGTAGTAAGTCCTGCATCTTTTACAATATTTCTTAAAGATGCTCCTGTCAAACCATCTTTCAGAAAATGTTTTCTGGCTGTATCTAATATGTTTTTCTGTGTATCTTCTGCTTTCGTCGACATTCTTTTCGTATCCTCTAAACTTCTTTTCAAAATATAACAGCGCTATATAACACTGTTATATTTTAACTCATTACAGGAATTTGTCAAGTCTTGGTGTTTCAATTTTTTATTTTCCTCGTGTATTCAGTTTCCACTCCGCAGATGCTTTCTGCAGTTTTACAAGTCTGTTCTATTCAGACAGATTTTCTGTTCCTCAGATCGTCGTTGCTCTGCTGAAGCGATTGATTCAGCTTCTGCGTTTCGGACAATTCGGTTGTCAGACACTGAATTCCTACGGTTGATTTCCGAACTTCTTCTCGCAATCTCTGCCTGTCGGACAAGATCGTCTGTTTCTCTTCTTCCAGCATCTGTATCTGCTTTTTCTGTGTCCGCATGAACTCTTTCGCTCTCTCGAAACTCTGCATTAGAAGATCTTTTTCTACTTTGAGCTTGATCGGTGATTCCTCCGGCTGCTGCGATGGCTGTGTCAAGTTCTCTGTAATAATTTGTAAGTTCTTCGGCTGCTCTGCTTTCTCTGATTTCAATATCTCTGGATTTTTTCCTATTTCTATCAAATTCATTCTCTAGTCCCTCCTTGCTGATATCCAGATGAAATGTTTTTGACAGATTGCTGTCTCTCACCTTCTTCCCATCCTGGTTCTGAAAAGTAATGTGCTTCCGTTTCTCTGTCCAATTTACATTCCATCCAAACTGTTTCATTTTTTCCTTAAACTTTTCTTTGCTGATACAATTTTCCAGTGCTTTTAACACTGCCATTGCACAATCCGCTACTAAGCTGTCTTTCACCTGCTGATGGAACAGGTTATATTTATCTTTGCTCCATGCAATGACTTCCCCTTTTTCAATCTGGCTTCTTATTCTTGAAATGGTGATTACTCATTACCGTAAAATTCTTAGTTCTCTCTACACGAAAAATCTGTGCCATTCTATCTCACTTCCTTTCCAGACAGAAAAAAACGCAAGCCACATTTCTATGACTCACGCCTTTCTCTGCACTTCATTATTAAATTGAAAATTTCTATTCTTCTTTCCTTTCTTCTGGTTTCTTCGATATTGCAGTTCGTTCATAAAGCATGGATTTTTTTCTTTCACGCAGTGTTCGCACTGACCAGTTTTCCTGCATACACATTGCAGCATAAAAATCTCTTTTTAACTCATCTTGTATTGGCAGAATCTCTACAAAATGCGACCAGGTCAATTGTTGCGACAATGTCGCAACTTTTTCGAAGTCAGGAAATTCCTGATAAAACTTAATCATTCTTGAAATTGATGTTTTATCAAATCCCGAACCATACTCCTGTTCCAGCCGTTTACTGACTTCTGCAACAACCCTTTTTCCATACTCAGGCTTATTATTTCCAGTTAACTCCACACTAAGTCTTTTTCCAATTCCCCAATTAAGAGAAATAATGGCATCATTCACAACTTTTTTACATTAGTTTTCTTTTCCCTGATTAACGCATTTATTTCATCATAAATATTATCAATATTATCTGCTATTAATATCTCTTTTTTCATTATCGATCCCCTTCTATAACTTGAAATGCCAAATTGGCATTTCAAAACTGTCCCAACTGCTTACTGTTATATTACCCTATTTTTCTCATTCTGCCTACTGCTTTTTCATGGTCACATATAATAATGAGGTCGCATTCCACGACCTCATCACCTTCATTTAAACATAAATCAATTCCTTGAGAATAATTTCTTCCGCAATCGCTCTGTGCTGATTAACAGCTCTTACCCAGGTCATCTGATCTGCTTCTTTATCCGGCAGTGGTTCTTTTTCTTCTAACTGCTTCAGAATTACCTTTTCCCATTCTCTGGCTGCCTTGTCCACTTCCAGAAGATGCTCTCCAATGGTGTCCTGCAGAAGCATCACCTGATAAGTTGAATTTCGATGGTTTTTCAGATAATCTCTGCGAAGAAAACCATACTTGCCAAGTTGCTCCATCTGTTCACCGGATTTATAGGTGAGATTCGGGATTAGATATCCATTTACATTTGTATACGTTAATTTCATTTTATTAGCACTCTCCATTTCTCATCATTTTTTTGACCACAAATTTACGACATTTACGACAAATCTGACACTGCTTTACAATACCAGACAAAATGGCTGATGCCCCGGAAAGCCTGTAAAACAGGCACTTCTAGGATACACAAGACAGAACAAAAATCGACTTCCATTATCAATAGGTGAGTGCTAATTATTTGTGAATATTTTGTGAAATTATCAATCCTTTTTCTCTCTATCGATACTGCCACACTAAAGAGGATAGGAGAATTCTTGCAAAGTGTTGTTAAAAAAGTAAATCTCTAATATTATTCTTATACTATTTCATAATCAAAACCGTCGCCAGAATACAGACGAATCCAATCAACTCTGCCGGTGTAAAAACGGAATTCAGCCAGACCGCTGACAGGCACGCCGCCGTCAGCGGTTCCAGGCAGGCAAGCACCGAAGCGCGCACCGGTCCCGTCAAAGAAACTCCCTTTAAAAAAAGAGTATACGCAACCGCACTTCCCAGTATCACAAGCACACCCAGATAAAATGCGGCATGACCGTCCAGCCCCGCCGGAACTTCCCAAATGCGGACGGCTCCCGATAAAAGCACGCCGCCGATAAACATTCCCGTCCCGGTTGCAGGAATACTTCCCCACTGCTTCACCGGATTTTTTGAAAGCAGGAAATACGCAGCTGCGCCGACACCTCCCATGATTCCCCAGAAAAGTCCCTTCGCCGTCAGTTCCATGCCGTCCAGTCTTCCTCCCGTCGCGATCAGCCAGACTCCAAAGAATGCCAGACAGATACAGAAAAACGTCCGTTTCGTGGGCAATGTACGTTCTGCCGCGCATACAAAGACCGCCACGAAAATAATCGATAAATTCTGCAGCACCGTCGCCGTTCCCGAATTGGTCCATTTGATTGCATTTAAGTACGCATACTGGGACAGCACCAATCCCAGAAACGAAAACAGCACCATCTGAGCCATCGCTTTCTTATCCTGAACCAGTGCCCGCACCGGCAATTTTCCCTTCGCAGCGGCAGCAAGCAGAAGAATCGTCCCCGCCCCCAGCATTCTAAGCGCCGTCACCCACGCCGCATCGATCGGGTAGGATGAAAACAGTGCCTCCCCGCATGTTCCCGAAAATCCCCAGCTAGTCGCGCCGATCATGCAGCAGAGAGCGCCGAGGCGGGCAGACGAAGAAGGAACTTCTGTGGAATTTGATGCCTGTTTTTCTGTGGCATGATTCGACTCCTTGATGTTCATTTGATTCTTTCCATCTCTATTCCTTTTTAACATCTTTCATTTCTCCACTATTCTTTTATGAGTTTCGTTCTTTTTCATTGACTTTATCATTATATCGGTATTATCTTTATTTATATATAAAAATATCGGCTTGTTTTTTCATTATATTGAGGTTATTATGATTACAAACTATCTTTCCATAAATTCTGACCGGGAGGAAAACCTGATTCGTATTTTCCCGGATTTTCCGGTTTCGGTGTACCGAACCGACTTTTCCGATCCGTCTTATCAGCTTGTGAGCTGGCACTGGCATGAAGATTTCCAGTTCTGCCTGGTCGAGCGCGGCGAGGTCTGTTTTCAGACGCCTGGTTCCAGATTCCCGATTTCGTCCGGCTGCGGTATTTTTTTAAACCGACGGCTCGTCCACAGCGCTTTGCCATTGACGCCGGATTCCTCCTACTACTGCATCAATTTTTCCCCGGCGCTTCTGACTGCTGCCAGCGGGGCTGCTTTGTCGGATGCGATGGTTCTGCCCCTTTTGAATGAGGAAACCTTGTCTTTTTTCCAGTTTGACGCCCTCACACCCGACGGTTCTCTGCTGACGGACTCCATCTGCCGTATTTTACAGCTTTCAGAGAATCACACACCTGAAAGCTCGTTTCAGGTATATGGTATCCTGTTTTCCCTCTGGATCATCGCCTGGCGCTTTCTCCGTCAAGACGAATCCACGTTCAATAAACGCGGCGATACTTCTGCCGCCAACAGCCGCCTGAAAGAGATTTTCCACTACTTGCAGGCGCATTACTCGCAGAAAATCCCCCTGCGCGAGATCTCTGACGCAGTCTGCCTCTGTCCGGAAGAATGTGAACGTTTTTTCAAACGGATGACTGGCATCACGATTTTCCAGTATCTCCTTGAATACCGGATCAAAAAAAGCCAGGAGCTTTTGAACAACTCCCGCCTATCTATCGCGGAAATTGCCCAAAGCTCCGGCTTTACAACACAAAGCTACTATTCTTCCTGTTTCAAACGCCTGACCGGATGTACACCGGGGGCGTATCGTAAGCGGAAAATTTCTCTTATAACTTTTCTTTAAGGAATTGCCTCTTCTTGAAACTTCCTTAACCGTGTTCTCATCCGATTCTTTCCATACACAGCACAAACGAGACACTTTGCATCCCTGTTTTATCAGGGATTGCAGTTCTTACATGGTTCATATCCATGTGCAATCACTTCATCGCGCGTACCGGTAAATTCCTGCCGGTTTGCCGCCTTCATCTGGGTGACAGATGTGCAGCTTGGAAGGTGAAATTTTTTCGAGTTGGTATTGAGAATGTAGGTCTGAACCGTCGCGCTGCTTCCAGAGGATCCAGCGCCGCCTCCCGACGAACCAGCTGCTCCCGATCCAGCCGATTGATTCTGGCTGCTGCCATTTCCAGCCGTTCCCTGTCCGGCTGTGCTTCCCGCACTTCCAGAACCGTCCGCCCAGCTTTCTCCTGTCGCATAATCGATCGCAATACCAGGCTGGACATTATAGACGTACACGCAGAACAGCACTCCCTCGCCCTGATCCTCGACGGATTCCGCCTCCATCAGGACGCCGGAGGCAACCAGATTATTGCCCTCAAAGAACCGGTGTCACGCGGTACATGACATGGTTTCCGGTTTCTTTCACGTAATCGGCTGTCAGATTTTCAAATGGCAGCATTCCCTGTACGTTCAGATAGCGGGTTCCGGTAATCAGGTTTTTGACATTGGCATTCTCCGCCGTAAGCTGGTAGCCGATCAGATGACAGCGGTTATAGAGATACTTTCCATCCACATTGTCATACTTCGCCGTATGCCATCCCGTCGGCTTGACTTCCCCGATCGAGCCGCGCTTCTCCGTCGGCATCGTGTCCTGCGAAACCGAGGCATATGCCACGCCGCAGCGCCCCAGGCTGTCCAGATCACTGTAACTCTCAAATGATACATCCGTCAGGTCCGCATCGGTAAAATACGGCACATTTCCATTGACCGCCACATACGGCTGACCAGAATATGCCGGTACATCCGCCAGATTAAATGACGTTCCCGAAGCAGAAGATACACGGTTTCCACCATTTTCTGACGATGACACCGCCTGCGAATCTCCGTCCGCACTTTCCGCCTGATTTTCCTCCGCGCTGACACTTCCGTTTCCATTCAGACTTTCCTCTGGAATCTCCTGCGCGCACGCTGAAACAGACAGCATCGCCGCTGCAGCCAGCCCCAGAAGCCACATTTTCAATTTTCTCATATGAATTTCTGCCTTTCCGTTTAAGCCTATCCCTTTCAGAGCCATGTAGATTTGCGCGTTCTGGCGCCTGATTTTCAGGTGCAGAACCGGCTCTTTTTTATATTTGACTTGTTTTTTATGTTTTTCTTACTCTTTTATATTGTACTTACTTTTTATGTATATTTTTTACCTGCGCACATACCGCTCTTCTGTGATTTTCTCATGCGAGGAACCCGCATATTCCTGCGTTTCTGCCAGCTTCCAGCTGCCCAGATCCATCTTAAAATACATATCTGCCGGATAATCCCGGTTCCAATGACAAAGAATCACTTCTTCGATCCGGCTCTCATACGGAACAACATCCTTGTCCTCGACAAAACAGTACTCTCCCGGCCCCGCCTTTTCCAAAAACGCTTCATCTGCCTGAATCTGCCCGGATTGCCCCAATTGCCCGGATTGTTCCTGTTCTTTCGGCATATTTCCATTCACCTGTAAAAACTGTTTCTGGCTGTATGCATTCATCCACAGTTTTTTCCCACCTGTCAGCTCCAGAATACGCTTTCTAAGCACGCGGTCCTGGCTCTGCCGTCTGTGATTGAACATCATGCCGTTCTGATTATCCACACATACAATTATCTTCATCTCTCTTTTTCTCCCTTTTTCTGTCTGCTGTACGCTTCATGTTTCCCAAGGAATCAAAGCAAGCGTCAGCTCCTCCATCCAAGTCCGCAGATTGGGACGTCTGACTGCCAGCGTGTTAACAATCACCGATCGTACACGCACTGGCATCGTTTCTCCTTCTTTTACCAGCCTGCTCACATCGTTTATGACATAAAAATTGCCATTCTCATATCCCAGATACATCATCACATGTCCCGGAAAATATAGAAGTGTGCCCGGTTCCAATGCTCTTAAAATCTGCTCTTTTTCTGAGCAGCACCGCCCCGCCAGCTCTATTTTTCTAACTGGCATCTGCAGCTGACCGGTCGTATTGCGAGGCAGGATCAGTCCAAAACAGCGGTACACTTCCCGGATATAGGAAGAACAATCCCGGCTTTCCAGCATCCCGCCCCAGCCGTAACGATCTCCCAGGCACTTGAATGCCTGTTTAAGAATCCCACCGGTTGTCAGATTCAAATACCCCACTGATACATCCCGGCTCATCGGAATCAGTCCTTTTTGCCGGAAGAAACTTCCATCCGGGGCGCGGCATGGAAGCCAGACGATGTAATTATTCCAAGACAGTCTGTTCTGTACCCTCTGTTCTGCCTGTGCTTCTGTTGTCTCTATTACCGCTCCTGTCCCTTTTTTTCTGTTTGTTTCTATTGTTTCTTTTATCTCTGGGATTCCTTCTTCCACGCACAATTCCAACACCGTCCCCATCCGAAGCCGGTACGCACTGGTTCCCGGATAGACTGCACTTGCTTCCAACCAGACCATATCCCCTGTCACTACTAACGGATGGATCGGAAATGCCGCCATCAGCCATTCCGCCCGGTTCCGACAGACTGCCACCGACTCTGCCGATATCCAGCCCTCGCTGCATTCATTCCGAACATACAGATAACTCTCCTCCTGCACCGAACCAAAAATCAAAAGCGGTTCCCCGACCATACAAAGACAAAGTGCTGCCTCATCCCACTCCGGATCGGATGGCTCCTCCTCATCGGCTAAAAAAGTCTCCATCGGAAACTGTTTGATCAACCCCTGTGAAATCGCGATTCCATATTTGATATGAACATTTTTATCCACGGAATTTTGAGCATCACGCACAGTCCAATTTATCCCCTGTATCCCAAATGATAAGAAATTTCCACACCATTTATCATAAACAACTCTCTCTTCTTTGGCAAAGGCTTCATTTTTCAAATCATGCATTTCCGTTCCAGATGTCCGTAAAATCCGTGCATTCAAATTTTCAATTTCTTCCGGCGTCATTTTTACTGTTCCTGGCGCATTTCCTGTGTCAATCCAATGTTCTACCCGGCATTGTTCCTTCGAAACATCTGGTGCGAATGATAAAAAAGACGATCTCATATGAACTGTTCCAAAACAGCCTGCTTAATTTTCGTATCTTTTATATGATGCATCTTCCTTTTTTATACACAATAAGGAATCGGCAGCGCCTGCTGCCACCATCTGTCCCCCTCCCAAGTATAGAACATTTGTTCTGATTTGATTATATACAATTTTCTCCCAAATAGCAAGCCCCTATTGAAAGCAAATCCCCAGATTTAGTAATTCTTTGCATGAATCTCGAAATAAGCCTGCGGATGTGCACATACCGGACAGACTTCCGGTGCTTTCTCGCCTACTACGATATGACCGCAGTTGCGGCATTCCCATACCTTCACTTCGCTCTTCTTAAATACTTCCTGCGTTTCCACATTGTGAAGCAGGGCACGGTAGCGCTCTTCATGGTGCTTTTCGATCTCCGCTACCATACGGAATTTCGCTGCCAGCTCCGGAAAGCCCTCTTCCTCAGCCGTCTTGGCAAATCCATCATACATATCTGTCCACTCATAATTCTCGCCGTCTGCAGCAGATGCCAGATTCTCTGCGGTATTTCCCAGGCCGTCTAATTCCTTAAACCACATCTTTGCGTGTTCTTTCTCATTGTCTGCGGTCTTTAAAAAAAGGGCGGAAATCTGCTCAAATCCCTCTTTTTTTGCCTTGGATGCAAAATAGGTATATTTATTTCTTGCCTGTGATTCACCAGAAAAAGCCTCCCTCAGGTTCTTTTCCGTCTGGGTTCCTGCATATTTGTTAGCCATTGCATTGTCCTCCTTTTAATTGCATAAAAACAGCTTGTCTTTTCTTTCTATTATAGTACAATTGAATGTTTTTAATGTATTTTTTAAAAGCATTTTTTTCCAAAATCCAGACAATCATTATGGCTCTTTTCCTGTGCTGGAGCCTAAACGCCTCTGCTGTATTTGGCAGGCTTGTCACAAGAATCATACTTGCCACAAGCATCGCCGCTATTTTCTTTCTTCGTTTTATCATTGTCTGCCCCCGTTCTTTTTCCGGTGTTATCCTAATTATTATATGTTGTGTAAATCGTGTTTTTGGTGAAATTCATGCGTACCTTCCTTGGTCTCGTGAAAATCCGGTGTTTTTCTATCAGCACAAAAAAAGCAGCAGGATTCCTCCCGCTGCTTTAAAATCTATTTATTTTTTTGTGTGCTTATAAGAGTTTTCTACTTCCCATACCGAACAAACACCGAACTCATTATGGCTTACAATGTTGGAGCCGATGCCACCCTGTTCTCTATCCATTCCAGTAACATGATTATAAATCAGTTTTCCGTATGGGAAACTACTCATGCGCCAACTATGGCCGATGCCGATTTCCCAATCGTTATATTTACTTAGATCCACATGATTTGGATCCGGCACATTTACGCTGCTTGCGGTATACAGGCATTCTTCGCAGTGCGTTACTTCACGGCCATCAATTTCGAGCACACCCCGCTTATTTACATAATATCCATCCGGTGTCACGGTATCTGCAAGAAGATAGCCTTCATCATTCAGCGCAATCGCTTCTACGTCCGTATTGTCGTAGCCTAAATAATACCATCCGCCATGTGTATGGCTCCAACGTGGAGCGCCAACAGCATCTATCATGTAAATGTTGGTGACGCCATTGTTCCACTCCGGTTTTGAAGTGTCAATTAATTTTCCAATCGCTTCATTCCTTATTTCTGCGTTTCTTCCACGATACAGATAATCAATGATCTCCTTTGACGATGGTCTATTGGTATTTGCTGTACCTGTAGCCTGTGCTGCCGCAGCGCCTATGGTCTGTACGACACCATTTATGGTCCACTGACCATCGGCATTTACATCATATCCATCCGGTGTCTTCCCATTTGTTACGATGTATCCGTTCGGAGCGAAATAGTAGCACTCTGAAATTCCATCCTTGTTTCCATCGATCCACTGCCAGCCATCGTGATACCAGGTTGTTCCTGTGGCATTTGTTCCGTACCACCATCCTGTTTCATTCTTCTGCCATCCGATCGGGTTATCTGCAAACACCGGAACAACCATGATGAGTGATAATGTAAGCGCAGATAACGCGATTAACTTCTTTCGTAACTTCATCGATTTCTCCTTTTTACTGCTTCTTTACATTCTCATAGCCATTCTCAGTCTCTACGACCATTACACCAGGCGCCGAAAAATAAATATATGAATTGCTACTGATGGCGGTTCTATTCGAACTTGTGCACTCAAACACGGTGTAGCCAATCTCATTCACACCTGCATAATGGTACGTATCCGTGACTCCGCCAAATCCCGGAAGCCACTCGGTATCTGTCAGCGTCTTGGTTGCCGGATCATACACGATCTTCATTGAAAACGAGTAAGTGCCAATATTGTATGCATAGGTTCCGCTATAGACATCGGTTGCCGGAGCCTGTGAATTTGCAACCGTGCCGTTTGACGTATTTGTCGTTACGGGTTCTGTGCTTACATTCTTCGTCTTTACTGCTCCTCCTTCCGTCCATGCCCCATCGCCGTTTACTACGTATCCATCCGGGGTCGTGGTATTTGAAAGCATATAGCCGCTGTTATCAAAGTAATAGCATTCTGCAATGCCATCTTTATTGCCATCGATCCACTGCCACTGTGACTTTGGGTAAGTGCCATTATCCTCCTGCCACCACCAGCCTTTTGAATTCTGCTGCCACTGGCCAGCGAGTGCAGTCGTTGCTGCGCTCATCATCATGACTACAATCATTGCAGATGTGATAAGCTTCTTTCTTATCTTCATATTCATCTCTCCTTTTTTGAGTATTTTTGTTTTCTTATAGTCTTATTATCTCACATAAGGATAGTTGTTTAAAGAGTGATCTGTTTTTCAGGTACGTATTTTTAAGAAAATTACAAAGTGATCGCACGATCATCACAAGCCTCAATATCTCACAGTTTTTCACTGATTGCACAGCACCGTTTCTTACAGAAGGTAATACCATACAGCCGGATGTCCTTCCGATCATCATTCAGAAGATATTCCTGATAACGGCGATCCCTGATCTGATCAATAGCCTTTTGACAAGTCATCTTCATATCGTCAAAGTTTTTTGTATATTTTAGTTCTGCGACGATTCCCGCATCTGGATCGTCCGTTTCTACGATGATATCCGCAAATCCTTCTCCGGCTTCAACGTTTGACTTTACAAGCCAGTCTGCGTTTCCAGTAAGGATCCCGACGAGAAGGTTATGATAAGAGCTTTCTTTTTCTTCTTTCCTTGCCTTTGTATCAAATACGCTGATGGAATTACTGAGTACGCGGTTTAAATACTGCTCGACACCTTCGGTATCTCCTTCTTCAAAAGCCTTCCAGAATGCTGTTAGACGCTCCGTGTTACTGAAGATCGACTTTTTAAACCACTCGTTAATCTGAAGACGAAAGACTTCTCGTACTTCCCGGTTTGGAATAATCAGCCGATAAGCTCCGTCTTCATTTCTTCCACTCTGCGTCAAATACCCGGTCGTAAAAAGAACGCTCCAGAGATTTTCGATGCTCTGATCGACCTCTTCATACGTGAGATCCAGGCGAAGCTCCTTTTCGATGGCTTCACCGTTGATCAGGCGCTCAATTTCATTCTTCGTCGTTTTATTTGCTTTATCGATAAAACGCTTTACGAGGTCATTTCCGCTTGTGTTGATCCAGTACGCTTCCGGCTTTGCCTCTTTGTCATCCTTCGCGCGGTCCACAAAATTTATTACATCCCATGGACAGTATACATCTGCATTTCCGAATCTGTATCCATCGTACCACTCCTTCACTTCTTCGAAGCGATCCTCCAGATGATAATCTAAAAGCAGTTTCCGCACTTCCGTATCTGTAAAACCGAACTGTTCGTCAAAACGCGTATCCGTGATCGACAGGATCTTGAAATTGTTGAGGCCCGTAAAGATACTTTCTTTCGAAACACGAAGGCAGCCGGTCAGCACTGCGAATGAAAGCGAATCGTTTGTTTTTAATGCTTCACCTAACAGTCCGCGAATAAAGTGAACCATTTCTTTGTAATATCCATGCTGAAATGCTTTATCCAGCGGGACATCGTACTCATCGATGAGAATGACTGTTTTTTTACCATAATGCTTATATAAAAGAGCCGACAGCATCTTTATAGAAGAAGATACAATGTCGGAATCTTCTTCCTGGACTGTCATATCTAAAAGTCGGCAATAATTCTTTTTATCTATATCCAGAAGTCGCTCGCTGTTTTTCAGATCATAAAATCTTTCAGCTTCCCGTTTGATCAGTTGAATACATTTACGTTTTGCTTCTGAAAAACTCAATCCCTCCACGTCCTTTAAAGAAAGAAAGATAACCGGATATTGCCCCTGATGCTGCTCGCACAGTTCCTTATTCTCAGAAACATACAGCCCATCAAACAGTGATGTATCCGTTCCAATCTCAAAAAAGCTCTTCAGCATACTCATGTTGAGGGTCTTTCCGAATCGGCGTGGGCGTGTGAAAAGATTCACTTCACCCCAATTTAAAAATAACTGTTCGATTAATTTTGTTTTGTCGATATAGTAAAAACCATTTCGACGTATCTTTTCGAATCCATCAATTCCAACCGGAAGTTTTAATTTTTTTTCCATAAAATCCTCCCGCTTTTACTTTTTTAGAACTTCTGTTTTCTTTTATTGTCTCACATTTTTTATAAAAAAGAAAGAGAAAGAAAAGAACATATGCAAAAACGCCGGATAAGAATCGTCGTCTTACCCGGCATTTTTCGTTATTTCTCTTCTTTGAATCTCTCGAAGCCCTTCTTGTCTTCCGATGTCACACCTCTCTTATAGAAGTATTGGCAGGTCTTACAGTTTTCCGCTCCGCGCCTCTTATATGGGCACTTTACTGTTTTCTCGTAAATGCAGCGGTTCCGTACCTTTCTCGTGATAAAGAAGGCAATGAGTCCCGCAAATACGAATCACATTTCTGTATTGACAATCGCTTCCGCTTCCCTTACGCCTCATCAATCGCATGCCCGATATCATGGCGCATATATTTGTTAGCAAAATCGATCCACTCGGTCGCCTTGTATGCGTTGGCGCGCGCCTCTTTCAGGTCTTTGCCCTTTGCAGTAACGCCCAGCACTCGACCGCCGTTTGTCACGATGTCGCCGTCCTCATCGAACTTCGTGCCCGCGTGGAATACATAGTAACCGTCCGTGTCTTTGAATTTCTCCAGACCGTGAATCTTGAAACCTTTTTCATATTTCACCGGATAACCATCCGACGCCAGAACAACACAGACTGCCGCATTGTCCTCAAATTCCAGCTGGATCTGATCCAGGGTTCCGTCGATACATGCCTCAAAGACTTCCACGATATCGTTCTTCATGCGCGGCAGGACAACCTGTGTCTCCGGATCGCCGAAACGCGCATTGTATTCCAGCACCTTCGGACCATCTTCGGTCAGCATCAAACCAAAGAAAATGATGCCCTTGAAGGTACGTCCTTCCTTCTTCATCGCGTCAACCGACGGCTGATAGATGTACTTTTTGCAGAATTCGTCTACTTCTTTTGTGTAGAACGGGCTTGGCGAGAAGGTTCCCATACCGCCTGTATTTAAGCCCTGATCGCCGTCCAGCGCCCGCTTGTGGTCCTGGGAGGAGGTCATAATGCGGATCGTATCGCCATCGACGAAGGAAAGGACAGAAACCTCGCGTCCTGTCATGAACTCCTCGATGACCATCTGATTGCCGGCAGAACCAAACTTCTTGTCCTCCATGATCTCCTTGACGCCTGCCTCTGCTTCCTCTAAAGTATTGCAGATCAGAACACCTTTTCCAAGTGCCAGACCATCTGCTTTCAAAACGATCGGCATCTTAGCGGTCTGTAAGTATTCCAGCGCCTTGTGCGGATCGGTAAAAGTCTCATAGGCTGCGGTCGGAATGTTGTATTTCTTCATCAGATCCTTGGAAAATGCCTTCGATCCTTCCAGAATCGCCGCATTTTTTCTCGGTCCAAATACACGCAGTCCCTGTGCCTCGAACACATCCACGATACCGCCGACCAGCGGATCGTCCATGCCAATCACGGTCAGATCAACCTCATGCTCTTTCGCAAATGCCGCCAGCTTATCAAATTCCATTGCACTGATCGGCACACACTCTGCATACTCTGCGATTCCTGCATTGCCCGGTGCACAATAAATTTTATCTACCTTCGGACTCTGAGCCACTTTCCATGCGATCGCATGCTCACGTCCGCCGCTGCCAACGATTAAAACTTTCATGTTCTTCTCCTTATATTCTTCCGTTTGCAATCGCATCGATCGCCTGCGGAAGCAGTACCCACTCTGCCTGTTCCATCACGCGCTGCTGCAGCGTCTTCGGCGTATCATCCGGCTGCACCTCTACAGCTTTCTGGAAGAGGATCGGACCGGTATCGGTTCCCTCATCCACATAGTGAACCGTCGCGCCCGTCACCTTGACGCCGCGCGCCAGTGCCGCCTCATGCACCTTCAGTCCATAATAGCCGACGCCACAGAAGGACGGAATCAGGGACGGGTGGATATTGATAATTTTATTTCTGTATGCCTCGATCATCGCCGCCGGAATCTTCACAAGAAATCCAGCCAGAACGATGAGATCCGGCTTACACGCCTTGACGGTCTCTAAAAGCGCCTCATCGAATGCATCTCGCGTCTCATACGCCTTCGGAGTCACAACAAACGCTGGGACACCGTGTTTTTTCGCGCGCTCAATCGCATAAACGCCCTCATTGTTGCTGATAACCGCTGCAACCTCTGCGTTCGTGATCTTGCCGTTATCAACCGCATCCAGGATTGCCTGCAGATTTGTACCGCCGCCAGACACCATTACAACGACTCTTAGCATAATGTTACTCCCTTTTCTCCTGCCTCAATAGAACCGATGATGTACGGTGTATCGCCAGCGGACTTCATTGCCTCCATCGCACGCTCTGCATCAGCCGCATCGACTGCTACAACCATGCCGATACCCATGTTGTAGGTATTGTACATCATATGCTCCTCGATATCGCCTTTCTTCTCCAGCATACCAAAGATTGGCGGAATCTGATAGCTGTCTTTCTTGATGACTGCGCGAACACCGTCTTTCAGCATACGCGGAACATTCTCATAGAAGCCGCCGCCTGTGATATGGCTGCACGCTTTCACAGTCACGCCTACATTCTTCACTGCTTTCAGCGCCTTTACATAGATACGGGTCGGTGCCAGAAGTGCCTCGCCAAGCGTGGTTCCCAAATCCTCATAGTAGGTCTCCAGTCCCTCTTTGTTAAGTTCCTTCTCAAATACCTTGCGGACCAGGGAGAAACCATTGCTGTGAACGCCGGTGGATGCCATACCGATCAGTACATCACCCGGTTTCAGGTTTTCGCCGGTAATCATGTCTTTTTTATCAACCACGCCGACAGCAAAACCAGCCAGATCATAATCTTCCTCCGGCATCAGCCCCGGATGCTCTGCTGTCTCGCCGCCGATCAGAGCTGCCTCCGACTGTAAGCAGCCTTCTGCAACGCCTTTTACGATATCCGCAATCTTCTCCGGATAGTTCTTGCCGCAGGCAATATAGTCCAGGAAGAATAACGGCTCGCCGCCTGCGCAGGCAATGTCGTTGACACACATGGCAACCGCGTCGATACCGATGGTGTCATGCTTGTCCATGATGATGGCCAGTTTTACTTTGGTACCGCAGCCGTCGGTACCGGATAAGAGCACCGGATCTTCCATCTCTTTAATCTTTGCCAGGGAGAATGCACCGGCAAAGCCGCCCAGACCTCCCAGCACTTCCTCACGCATCGTTTTCTTTACATGCTCTTTCATCAGTTCTACCGACTTGTAACCAGCCTCAATATCTACTCCGGAATTCTTGTAATCCATGGTTTTCCTCCGTATGTCCTTGTTTATATTTTTAATGTTTATTTCTGTGCCAGATACTCTTTATGTCCCAGTTTCTGTAATTTCTCATCCTTACCGACCACTTCGTTCTTCATCTCCTCAGAGTATGCTTTTAATTTCGCTAAAAGCTCCGGATCGGAAGTTGCCAGAATCTTGGCTGCCAGAATACCCGCATTCTTGCCGCCGTTGATCGCTACCGTCGCAACCGGAATACCGGACGGCATCTGTACGATCGAATACAGAGAATCAACTCCGCCTAAATCCGAGGTTTTCATCGGAATACCGATCACCGGCATCGGAAACAGTGCCGCGCACATACCCGGCAGATGCGCTGCCTTACCAGCACCTGCAATGATAACCTTAAAGCCTTTCTCCTCAGCGGATTTTGCATAGTTAAAAAAGATGTCTGGCTCACGGTGTGCAGAAATGATTGTCATTTCATAATCAATCCCCATCTTGTCCAGAAAATCTGCTGCCTGTGCCATGATCGGCATGTCCGAATCGCTTCCCATTACAATTCCTACTTTTGCCATCGTTCATTCTCCTTTTCTCTGCATTGTATTTATTAGTTCTACTTATAAGTAATTTGAATAAAAACAGCCTTACTTATTAGTAATGATACTAGGTTTTTGATCGCAAGTCAATAGGGTTTCGAGAATCCTTCAAAAAATACTATGAGATTGCAGCCTCCTTGCTTTTATGTTATCCTTATTGGCATCACAATGATTACAAAGAGGTTCCCTAAATGAAACGGACATTATCATACACTATTACAAATAAAAACAAAGCTGACACCATCGGCGCCTTCCTCCGCGATGCCGGATATTCCCGCCGCATCCTCATCGAACTCAAACAGAACCCTGAGCAGATCTGCCTGAATGGGACTCCATCCTGGCTGAACACACCGCTTCAGATCGGAGACACCCTGACACTCTTTCTCCCGGACGAACCCGTTTCCTCAGATATTCTTCCGGTCAATCTTCCGATCGATATAGTATATGAAGACGAAGATCTCATAATACTCAACAAAGCCGCCGGAATGCCTGTCCACCCGTCCCAGGGACACCATGAAAATACGCTGGCAAACGCCCTCGCGTACCGTTTTGCCTCGCGCGGCGAACATTTCGTATTCCGTGCCGTGAACCGCTTAGACCGAGACACCACCGGTCTTCTGCTGATCGCTAAACATAAAATAAGCGGCGCATTTCTCTCCGCCATGACTGCGAAAAAAGAAATACGCCGCGAATATCTCGCGATTGTCTCCGGGAAACCAGAAGAATACGGCACCATTGACCTGCCGATCGCCCGAAAAGATGGTTCTACCATCGAGCGCTGCATCGATATGGAACATGGGGAACACGCCGTCACCCATTACCGGTGTCTCGATTACCGGGACGATCTCGACTGCTCCCTCGTCCTGCTGCGTCTGGAAACGGGGCGCACCCACCAGATCCGGGTCCACATGAAAGCTATCGGACACCCGCTTTTAGGTGATTTTCTATACAACCCGGATTACCGCTTCATCGGACGGCAGGCACTTCACTCCTATACGGTGGCATTCCGGCATCCGATCACTGGGGAAGCAATGGAGTTTACGGCTCCGATGCCGGAGGATTTTTCCTTCTTCTATTAATACTGCTTCCGCAGTCCCTTCGGATAATGGTTTTTCAGCGTCCCGCCGCTCTTCTTGCCCCATCCGAGAGAATATCCGTCCACGGTCACAAGGCACCAGCCTTTTCCGGCATCTTCCGCAGAAAGCCGGATCGTCTCGCCGCGCAGATATGCCGCCGTCTCCGGCGCGTCCGCAGACAGGTTCACGTTCTGTTTTACCTCCGACGGATGCAGGGCAAGTGCCAGCGCGTGGGACGGCTCAAAACGGTTTTTCTTAAATTCTCCCATCTGAAGCCCCGGGCGAAGCACCCGCAGCCCCTTAAAATCGACCATCTCCTCCGGCGTCCGGTAAAGCTGGTCGCCAAACATCGTCATCGTACTGTCCGCCGTCCATTTCTTCGGCTCTATAAATATCTCCTTGCAAAAATCCTCATAGACTGCCAGAAGCTTCTTGTCTTTCACCGAAGCCGGATATTTACGCTTCACGCTCTCCGGCTCGCCCGTTTTTCGAAGAAGTGCCGCATAATGACCTTCTCCCTCGGTCCGGTGCGGCCAGATACGGATCGTTTTCTCAATTCCATCCGTCACACCCGCGCCCCAGGCTGGAACTCCGTGCGAAAGTCCCGGATAGTCCGGCGTTTCCTCTAGCGTAAATTCGGGATGCGCCTCTAAAAAACGTCCGATTGCCTGCTCGTCCTCCTCCGGTGCAAAAGTACATGTAGAGTACACCAGACGTCCGCCCGGTTTCAGCATCGTCGCCGCATTTTCAAGAATCTCCTGCTGCCGCCCAGCACAACGATGCACATTCTCCGGACTCCATTCCGTGACCGCCGTCTCATCCTTGCGGAACATTCCCTCGCCGGAACACGGCGCATCCACGATGATCCCATCAAAAAATGCCAGAAAATACTTTGTCAGCCGCCCGGAATCTTCATTTGTCACAACCGCATTCCGGATTCCCATGCGCTCGATATTCTGCGAGAGAATCTTTGCCCGCGCCGGATGGATCTCATTGCTCACCAGAAGTCCTTCTCCGCCCAGTCTCGCCGCCGCCTGCGTCGATTTTCCGCCCGGTGCCGCACAGAGATCCAGAATCATTTCCCCCGGCTGCGGGTTTAAAAGCGAAGCCGCAATCATCGCGCTCGGCTCCTGAATATAGTAAACGCCCGCATCGTGGTACGGATGACGCCCCGGACGATCCTCCGCCCCATAAGCGAATCCCTCCGCCGCCCACGCAACCGGATTCAGAGAAAATGGAGCCGTCTTAGCAAATTCCGCCGGATTCGTTTTCAGTCCGTTCACGCGCAGTCCCTGTGAGCGCTCCTTGTCGTAACTGGCGATAAACGCATCGTACTCCCTGCCGAGCATCTGTTTCATTCGTTCAGTAAATGCTGCTGGTAAATTTATCATGGTTTTGTATTATCCTTCTTAATCAAACATATAATTCATCTTTCCTAAATAATAATACTATTACATAAACAGCAATTCCGTCAACTATTTCTGCCTCTTCTTTCCAGTATCTTTTCCGCCCCATTTTCCCACACTATCCTCATGATTCGATGGATATTTACGTTCGTTCTCCTCCCATTTTTTAGTTTCTCACTCACACGCGGATGCAATCTGTTTTCTTCCAATTTTTCCAGTATCAGCATCGCACTGCACCGACGCGGCGAATTTTTTCTCTGGTGCCTGCTCTGCGGCGGCTTTTTCTACTCCCAACTCTCCCTGTACCGCCCCCGCCAGGCAAAATGCTGCCTGCTTCTCCTCACTGCCGCTGCCCTGCTGCCCTATACCCCGGAGCACCTCCCAGTCTGTGCTATCCTTCACACGCTTCTGGCGCTGGCGGCTGCGCTGTTATTTCTTTATAATCTGTTTTATTTAAGCTTGCAGCTCTATTTTTCGTCCCCAGCTCCTGTCCATTATTCCCAAAGAACCTCCAATACTGCCTTTTTCAGCAAATTGACTCACTCTCTGGATTCTCCTGCTACCCGTGGGCGTCTCTGCCTTCTGCTCCTCTGGATTTCATCCGTTTTCTGTCTGGACAGCTGGATTTTATCGGGAATCATCAACAGCGCCATGGAGATTTGCCTGACCTTAACCGCTGGAGTACTGTTCTGGCTGTTTTTTCCTTCATTCCGCCCTGCACTGAATCATCCGCATTCCCTTTTATGATTTTAAAACATCCCCATATCAAAATATCCACAGATCAGTGAACCGTCCGTGAGACCTGGCGCGTGATTCTGGTCAGCGAAGCTGACATATTCCATACAGAATCACTGTGCATCCTCGCGGAGCGTATTTTGTTTCATAGGACGTAACTGTTCAGTACCTTCACAGTCACGCGCAAAAATCCATCAAAAATTGCCTACGGCAATGGGATTTTTGCCTGCTGGCCCATGTTTTCGTACGGTCAGCGCAGTAAATGCGCAGACCTACTGAACAGTTACCATAGGACACATTTTTCTATGAAATAAAAAGCCAGTTCTATATCTCTCTTAATACACCAAAGATATAAAAACTGGCTTTTTACCATTCTTAGATTTTTATACCTGCTCCCTCATTTTAAGCAGATATGGTATGTAAACTTCCCGTCATACAGAGCCGGAAACTTCACCGAACGCCCACCTTAGTACACAATCTTGTACTCGCTGGAACCTTCTCCATTTACCACATAGTAAACGGCACGCTCTTCCGGTTTAACATACAGGGTCAGAGTCTCAATCTCGTCCTCTTTATGTCCCAGAGCTGCATATGCTTTCTTTGCTTCTGCCTCCAGCTTCTCGATAGAAATCTCAGCACCTGCGTACTGTACGTATGCAACTGTCTTTACTTCCTTTTTCTCAGCTGTCTTCTTTGCTGCAGTGGTTGTCTTTGTGGTTGTCTTTGTGGTTCTCTTTGCAGTTGTTTTCTTTACGGTCACGTCTGTCTCCTTTTTCTCTGCGGCTGCTGCCATCTCTTTCTTCTCTGCGAGGGCGGTCTCCTTCTTCTGTACCGGCGCTACGGCTGTCTCTTTCTTCTCTACGTGTGCCAGTGCAGTTTCCTTTTTCGGAACGGATGCTACTGCCGTCTCTTTTTTCTCCACCGCTGCAACAGCTGTTTCCTTCTTTGCCACTTCCGCTACCGCTGTCTCTTTCTTTGCGACTGCTGCCACTGCCGTTTCTTTCTTCGCCACTTCAGCTACGGCTGTATCTTTTTTCTCCACAACAGACGGAACCTTTTTCTCTTCCGTTGAAACAGATTTCTTTGCCGCTGTCTTGGCTAATGTTTTCTTTCTCTGAACCATATATCTCATCCTCCTTCTCTGCTTTCTCCGCAACGTCTTCCGGCTTGTGATTCTGTGCTCACTCACACGGCGCAGCTTTTCCGCCTGCGGCAATGCCTCATATCCGATTCATTCCCGACAGTCGAAGTAGGGACACCGCCTAATCACATCCTTGTCATTCTGCGGTATCCCCATAATTTAATTGTCTTATATTCAAGTTTCCCCAAGTTGTCTGTCCATTCAGATTATCACACAAATGGTCTTTTTCCGCCCTTTTTTTTGATCCACCGTCAAGCACATCCTATCCCTATTTCCATGACCTTGTCTGAACTTTAACAAATTATACGGCAATTTCCTGTTTTTGTCAACAAAACCGCTCTTCCTACCGAATCGCCAAGTACAAATTATAAAATCCAGTTACACTGACGATTCCCACCATAATCGGCGTCAGGAATCGGATGCAGAACACCCAGAGTTTTCCCAGACGGAACTTCGTACCGTCCGCCTCGATCTCCGCAAGCAGATACTCCGGTTTCCATTTCCAGCCTACATAGTAGCACATCGTGAGTCCACCGAGCGGCATCAGAATATTATCCGTTACCAGTCCGGCGAAATCAAAGACCGACTGATTCAGGATTGTGACATCACTCAGAACGCCGAAGGACAGCGCACTCGGAATGCCAAGCAGCGTGATCGCCGTACCAATCACAAGCGCCGCATGCTTGCGTTCCCAGCCCAGCGAATCAATCGCAAAAGAGGCACAGACTTCCAGAAGTGCGATCGCACTCGTAACGGCTGCGAAAAAAACCAGCGCAAAAAACAGGATTGCAAAGAAAGTTCCCCCCGCAATATTCGCAAATACCATCGGCAGTGTGCCGAAAATCAGTCCCGGTCCCTGTCCCGGCTCCAGACCGAAGGCAAATACTGCCGGAAAGATCGCGATACCCGCGAGAACCGCAATCACGGTGTCCAGACCACCGACGATCATACAGCTTTTTGGAATATTTTCCTTTCCACTCAGATAGCTTCCGTAGGTGATCGTGATACCCATACAGAGACTCAGGGAATAAAACACCTGTCCCAGTGCCGCGCTGACAGAAGAAAGCGTGAACGCCGAAAAATCCGGCTGGAAGATAAATAACAGTCCTTTCGAAGCTCCCGGAAGCGTCACGCTTCTGAAAATGATGACAAATAACAGAACCAGAAGCATCGGCATCATCAATTTGCTCGCTTTCTCAATGCCATTGATGCCAAAATAGCAGACAGCTATAGTCGCTGCCATAAATACAATATGCCAGATCACCGGCTCGCTGCTGCCGATAAAGGCGTTAAAATCCGGCGCTGCCGCCGTCGTCACATAGCTGGCAATATACTTTAAAATCCAGCCGCCGATGACGCTGTAATAACTCAAAATAATAAACGCCGCCAGTACGCCGAATATACCGACAATCCGTGCGTGCGGATGAATGTCCGCATATGCCTGCACCGGATCATGCCGCGTCTTCCGTCCCAGGGACATTTCCGTGATCATAACCGGAAGTCCGAGAACGACGATAAAAAACAGATACGCAACCAGAAATGGAAATCCACCGTTCTTTCCCATCAGATATGGAAATTTCCACAGATTTCCCAATCCAATCGCCGCCCCAGCCGTCGCCATAATAAAGCCCAGCTTACTCGCCCATTGTTTGTTTTTACTCATGTGTAGCCCTCTTAGTATTCTTTCATTTCATATTTGATATAGCCTTGCGTTATAACGCAATACAGATTATTATATCGAATTTTAGGGACTATGTAAACCGTTTTTAAGTGGGAATCACGCAAAAAAGTCTGTCCCCCGACACCTTTCCCATGCCAAAAGACAGACTTTTCTCTATTTCTTAATTCAATTCATTTCCGGCAGCACACTCCCGGCATTTCAGAAAGCCGCGCTGAATTTCCACTTTTTCTCTTAGTCCTCGATCGTATCGATCAGACTGTCATCATCAAAGTAATTGATCCGCATTGAAGCCTTCACATCGCGAAGCGTCTCAGCAGCCTTCGCCTCTGCTGCCTTGCTTCCCTCTTTCAGGATGTCAAATACATCCGGGATTCTCTTCTCCCATTCCTGGCGTCTCGCACGGATCGGAGACAATTCAGCCTGCATAACGTTATTTAAGAATTTCTTCACCTTCACATCGCCCAGACCGCCTCTCTGGTAATGTGCTTTCAGCTCGTCCAGGTTCTGGTAATCCGGCAGGAACTCTGCAAAATACTCCGGACGGCAGAATGCATCCAGATAGATGAAGACCGGATTGCCCTCGACTTTACCCGGATCCTCGACACGCAGGTGATTTGGATCTGTAAACATGGACATGATCTTCTTCTTCACATCTGCTTCCGAATCAGAGAGGTAGATGCAGTTTCCAAGCGATTTGCTCATCTTTGCCTTTCCATCGATACCCGGCAGACGCAGACACGCCTTGTTGGACGGAAGCAGGATCTCCGGTTCCGTCAGGGTCTCGCCGTACACGCTGTTGAATTTATGGACGATCTCCTTGCACTGCTCTAACATCGGCATCTGATCCTCTCCAACCGGAACGGTCGTCGCGCGGAATGCAGTGATATCCGCCGCCTGGCTAATCGGATAAGTAAAGAATCCAACCGGGATGCTTGCCTCAAAATTACGCATCTGAATCTCTGCTTTTACGGTAGGATTTCGCTGTACACGGGATACCGTAACCAGGTTCATATAGTAAAAAGTAAGCTCTGTCAGCTCCGGCACCATCGACTGGATAAAGATGGTGGATTTCTCCGGGTCAATTCCACAAGCCAGATAGTCCAGGGCAACCTGCAGAATATTTTTACGCACCTTTTCCGGATGATCTGCGTTATCTGTCAGCGCCTGTGCATCGGCAATCATAATATAGATCTCGTCGAATTTGCCGGAATTCTGAAGTCTCACTCTCTCGCTCAGAGAGCCAACATAATGTCCGACATGTAAGCGCCCGGTAGGACGATCGCCGGTTAAAATAATTTTCTTCATCTATTTGTTTCCCCTTCCATTCTGGTGTTTTTTCTTTAATGGATTTTTGCGCGTGACTGTTAAGGTACTGAACAGTTACGAAAATATTATATATCCTGGCTGGCAGACTGTCAACATTCTGAGACTCCATCTTCCCCAGTAACGCCCTGTTGTTTACTGTACACGCATACGTGCCCAGTAACGGAATTTGCCGTGGCTTCGCATTTAAATACGGCAAATTCCTGCTGCCACCACGTTTTCTCACGGCACTTTCGGTTCCAAAAGTGCCTACCCGTGAACAGTAACTCTGTTACCATTCTTGTCTTGCATATATATGTTAAACACCAGAATTTCCAGTTCCGGAAATTTACTTGCTCTGCGCAAACAGCCAGTCTCTGACTACTTCTGGCTCTTACTCCTGCAGGTTTACCATCACATCCGAAACATCCACTTTCTTATCGATCAGCCCGCTCTCGCTCATCCAGTCGATGTTTTCCTGCCAGCACTCTTCGGTCTGGGTCAAAAACGGAACCTCATCGCTCTCCATGAGCGGCAGAAGTGTCTCACAGGACTTCTCCTCCACGCTCTGGGTCAGAGGGAAGTTTTCCTCATTCTGATTATTCATCAGGATTGCCAGGCAGCCATTCGGATCGTTCTTAAAGTCTTCAAAGCCCTTCTTCGATGCGCGTAAGAATCCTTCCAGAACTTCCGGCTCCTGCTGGATCATTTCGTTGTTGGCAAGGAATACTTCCTCATAATAATTCGGGATTCCATATCCAGCTGCCATGAAGTAGTTGACATCAAAGCCCTCTTCCTCCAGCTGCGGAACCTCATGGTTCACAAGGCAGCCGATGGTGGCATCCACATTGCCGGTAGTCATAGAACTCATCAGTTCAAATCCGACATCGATCAGGTTTACATCCGATGCATCCGCTCCCACATATTCCATCATGCTCTTGACAACCGCCTCGCTGAGTGCTGTTCCGCCGTAACCAACGGTTTTTCCAACCAGATTTTCCGGTCCTGTGATATTCTTATCCTTTAAAGAAAGAACGACACTTAACGGGGACTGCACGATCGCACCGATGGATTTGATCTTCGTTCCCTGATTGGCAACCGCCTGGATCACATCCTGCTGATAGTACATGCCGATCTCCGCCTTTCCAGCCGCTACCAGTGATAACGCATCGTTCGCATTGGCCGGAAAACGCACTTTCACATCCAGTCCTTCTTCCGCATAATAACCGCGCTCGATCGCCGTATAAATAAAGGTATGGATCGCATTCGGATACCAGTCAAGAACCACATTGATCTCCTTAAGATCCTGACTTTTTCCATCTTCCGAGGTCTGTTTCGCATCCGTGCCCTCTGCCTGAGCAGCTGTCTCACTCTTTTCGCTGGCCGTTCCACATCCGCCAAGTGTCATCATTCCCATCACTGCTGCCATCACTGCGGCAGCCATTTTCATTCGTTTTTTCATCTCATATCCTTTCATTTTTACAAATTTCCGTTTATATTTCCCTATCACTTACCTGTTTTCCAGTTCTTTTGGCATATGACTTGCTGGATTCACATACCAATCTCAAAGATCTGCACTTCTTCACGAGTAGCTTTTTTGTGAATACACTTTTTTCGGTCTGCAGCACACATTTCAAAAATACAGACTTTTCAATATCCGCACACATACTTCAAAATTTCATCCTATATCACAATTTCCTACTCATTCCTCCAGAAAATCATCCGCTTTTCAAGCAGCGAGACAATCCACGTTGCCGCCATCGCCACTTCCGATAGGAGCAGAATCGGTGCAAATACACCGGCTCCATCTAACTGGGTCATCATTCTCCGGCTGAAATATCCGAGTCCGCTCTGAGCGCCCAGCCATTCTCCAATCGCCGCTCCGATGATCGACAGCGGTACCGCCATCTTGATCGCTGAAAAAAAGTACGGAAGCGTCGCCGGAATCTTTAATTTCAAAAAGATCTGACGCTTATCCGCGCCAAATGTAAACAAAAGTTCTTCCATTTCCGTCTTCACCGACCGGAACCCGTCAAATACCGTGATCGTGATCGGGAAAAACGTAATCAGCACCGTTACAAGCACCTTGCTCCAGATCGTGTAGCCAAACCAGAGGACAAACAGCGGTGCCAGCGCCGTCGTCGGGATCGTCTGCGAGGCGATGATCAGCGGATACAGCGCCTTTCTTGCCGTCTCACTGGCATCCATCAGCACAGCCAGTCCCACGCCCAGCACGATCGAGATCAAAAGTCCAATCGCAACTACCGACATCGTCGCCGGCAGATGTGCCGTAAATAATGGACCCCGAAGTTCCCACAGCCGTACAACCACCTGAACCGGAGACGGGAGAATATAGGCTGCATCAATCCCCATAGCCGCTGCCTGCCATGTAAACAGAAGCACCGCCACCAGAATCAGGGCTGGAAGATTCGCATTCATCCGGCTTCCCATTTTATTTGTTTTTTTCTGTTCCATCACGCCTTCTCCTTCTTAAGCATTCCGATCAGTTCTTCCTTTAAGGACAGAATCTCCGGTCTGCGAAGCTCTTCCCGGGATCGCGGATATCCCGCCGGGACCTCGATGGAGCGCAGATGTGTGATCGGTGACTGTTCCACCACGAGAATCCGGCTGGACAGAAACACCGCTTCTTCCACATCATGCGTGATGAAAACAACCGTCTTTTTCTCCTTCTCCCACTGTTCCAGAAGCCACTCCCGCATAGACAGTCTTGTCAGATAATCCAGGGCTGAAAACGGCTCATCCAAAAGCAGAAGGTCTGAACCCGTCAGAACCGTTCTCGCAAAGGCGGCTCTCTGGCGCATACCGCCGGAAAGCTCTTTCGGCGTCTTATCTCCCCAGTCTGCAAGTCCAACCGATCGAAGCGCATCATCCGCTTTTTTCTGCATCTGTTCCTTCGAATATCCGCCCTGAATCTCCATCGGAAGCATCAGATTCTCCCGCACGGTGCGCCATGGAAACAGCAGATCCTGCTGCGGCATATATCCGCAGTAATTTTTCTTCGTTTCGATCGATTCCCCATCCACCCGGATCACACCGGAAGCCGGGGTAAGAAGCTTATTTACCAGCCGGAAGATCGTACTTTTTCCACAGCCGGAAGCGCCGATGATGGACACAAACTCCCCATCCTGGACTTCAAACGACAGATGGTCAATGATCGAAAAATCCTCTACCGCATATTGGAAACGCACGTTGTCAAATGTAAGCATATTTACCGCCTCATTTCCCACGCCATATCCCAGAATGCCGCTTCATAGCGGGAGCAGGCCACAAAAATATCCACCAGATGTTTCTTTTGTTTCTCAGACAGATCCTCTGCCAGACGGTTCATCCACTCTACAAGGACTTCATTTTCCTTGTGGTAAGACTCGGAAGCGTATCCCCGGATCCACTCCCCATAAAATGGATGTTTGTCGGCATCCGGTCTGTCTGCTGCGATTTTCTTCGCAATCCATTCATAACTGAGGGCGCAGGACAATATCGCTGCTGCCGCCTCCGGCGCGCCCCCCTCATAAGCGATGCGAAGCATATAAGAAGTATAAGAAAGGTTATCCAGAGCGACCGGCGTCTGTTCCGCCTCTTCTCTGGTTATCCCCAAACGTTCCATGTAAGCACGGTGAATATCCATCTCCCCATCCAGAATCGAGTGGGTATATCCGGCAAACAGGCGCATAAATGCGAGATCCGTTGATTTTGCCGCCCCGATGGAAAACACCTTTGTGTAATCAATCAGATACAGATAATCCTGTATCATATAATATTTCGGAATTTATCATGATCCAGACTGCCGTCCGCAATGCCTTTTACGAACGGTTTTTCATTGTAACCAGCCCAGATCTCCTTTGTGGCTTCCAAAAGCCTCTCTGTCATTGTCATACGCGTTCCTCCGCAAATCCTTTTCCCCGGAAAATCAAATCCATGATCCATCGGACCGGATCCTTTGCCGAGATCCAGCATCGCTCCCAGTGCGCCGGAAATATATGCCTTGGCACGTTCCACCGCGGTGTCGAGATCATAGCCCTTCGCCAGATTGGATGCAATCGCGCTGGACAGGGTACAGCCCGTCCCATGGGTGTTGGAATTGTGGATGCGCTTTCCGTTGAACCAGCGGTATCCGCCGTCCCGGTATAACAAGGTCGTTGGCATCATTTAACTGATGTCCGCCCTTGCAGAGAACCGCACAATGGTACGTTTCACTGATCCATTTTGCTGCCGTAATCATATCGTCGGCAGACTTAATTTCCATTCCTGATAAGACCTCCGCCTCCGGAATGTTCGGTGTCAGAACCGCCGCTAATGGAAAAAGCGATTCTTTCAAGGTGTCGATGGCGTCGTCGCTGATTAACTTTGCTCCGCTCGTCGCCACCATAACCGGGTCCACAACAATGTTTTCTGCCTGGTACTCACAAAGCTTCTTCGCAATCGACTTGATCAGTCCGGTTGAAGAAACCATACCGATCTTTACCGCATCCGGACGAATATCCGTAAATACGCTGTCAATCTGCTGTTCCAGAAATTCCGGGGTTACCTCAAAAATCCCCTGGACGCCGGTTGTGTTCTGGGCCGTCAGCGCCGTGATCGCACTCATTCCATATACTCCATTGGCGATCATCGTCTTTAAATCGGCCTGGATGCCGGCGCCTCCGCTGGAATCACTTCCAGCGATTGTTAATGCTGTCTTCATAATTAACTCCTTTCAGGCATCAATAACTTTTATAAGGCGACACAAGGTGGTGCCCCCAATGTGCCGCCATAAAAAACTTTTTGCAAAGTTTCTTACCATTTTTTAATGAAGCTTTTTTCACAAGCTTTTTCTCATAAACTTTTTCATGCCATTTTTTTGACAAAATGACAACGTTTTCATCTTTACAGAACCTTTTTTACAGCTTCCTTCAGTTCCTCTGCTGCCTTTTCAATATCATCGGCCGCAAACAAGGCGCTGACCACTGCAATGCCGTCCACACCTGTTCCTTTTAACAGTTCCAGATGTTCTTTATTCAGTCCGCCGATCGCAACAACCGGAATATCGACTGCCTGACAGATCTTGGCAAGCATCCCCGGCGTCACGGCATCGGCGTCCTTTTTGGTTCCCGTCGGATAGATGGCTCCGACTCCCAGATAATCCGCCCCATGCTTTTTCGCAAGAAGCGCCTGTTCTACATTTTTGCAGGAAACGCCGATGATCTTATCTGGTCCCAGCTTTTCCCGGACCTTTCCCGCTTCCATATCGCTCTGTCCCACATGGACGCCGTCCGCATCCACCGCCAGGGCAATCTTCACGTTGTCATTGATCACAAACGGAACCTGATACTTTCTGCAAAGTATTTTAAGCTTCTTTGCCTCCTCCAGAAACTCCGCCTCGTCAAGCTCCTTTTCTCTCAGCTGGACAAACGTCGCCCCGCCCTTCAAAGCTTTCTCAACCTGACTCTCCAGAGTTTCCCCCTTCAGCCATGCGCGGTCTGTCACCGCGTAAAGCAGCATATCTTCCGGTCTGCAGTTCATCTGCATTTCCTCCTTCTCTCGGCTGTTCTTATAAAAACAGACACTAAAGTTCTATTATCTTACTTCAAATTTTGCTCCGGCCTCCAGCGCTTCTCCGTTCATGCGATAAATAGCATCAATGATATAATTCCGGTAGGTTGCATTGCCGTCCAGTTCACTTAAACGGGCGTATGCCGTCTCCCCGGCCAGTCCCATCGCGCAGACTGCCGCAGCAGCTGCCTCAAGCGGCTGTTCCTGGTTGGCTGTCACAAAGGCCGCCGTCAGAGCCGAGAGCTGACAGCCGGTTCCTGTGATGGAAGACATCTCCGGACGACCGTTGTAAATGCAGTATGCCTTCTCCGCATCCGCCACAATGTCGATCGCACCGGTGATCGCAACGACCGCATTCATCTTTCCGGCAAATGCCTTCGCAAAAGCTGCCGCCTCGTCCAGATTTTCCTTCGTCACCCGGTCTGCCAGATCGGCATCCACGCCCTTCGTCGTCCCATTTCCAAGTGCCAGTGTCTTGATCTCCGAAATGTTCCCGCGGATCACGGTAAACCTGACTTCCTTTAAAAGCTGATTGGCGGTCTCTGTTCTGAGTTTCGACGCACCGGCGCCTACCGGGTCTAAAACTACCGGATGACCCAGCTCATTTGCCCGCTTTCCGGCAAGCAGCATGGATTCGATGGTCCGGCTGTTTAATGTGCCGATATTGATATTCAGTCCGCCGCAGATGGTCTGGATATCCGAAACTTCGTCCTTATCATCCGCCATGATCGGGGACGCGCCGCATGCGAGTACCACGTTGGCACAGTCATTGACAGTCACGTAGTTCGTAATGTTGTGGATTAACGGACATTTTTCTCTTACATTATCAAATATTTCTTTAAACATGTGCTGGCTTCTCCTCTCTCAGTGCTTCCTGCATTCCTGCTAAAATATTGGCTTTCTTTAAACTTAAAATCAGAACCGCGCTTATGATCGCTCCTCCCGCGGTCGAGATCAAAAACGGAACCACATAGGCATAGACAGCCAGTCCCGCCGCGCTCTTTCCCATCAGGAAAACCGCCACCGGATATGCCGCAAACCCGCCCAGAATGGACGTTCCAAGCACCTCACCGATCAAAGTTGCGAACACACTCTGCGTTTTCTTGTAAACCAGTCCGCAGATCAGGGCGCCAAACATACTGCCCGGAAATGCCATCAGGCTTCCAAGTCCTAACAGATTTCGGATCAGCGCCGCTGCAAAGGCCGCTCCCAGTCCATAGCCCGGTCCCAGAAGAACGGCACACAGGATATTTACCATATGCTGTACCGGGGAACACTTGCTTCCGAACACCGGAACGGAAAATAAACTTCCTACGACGGCAACGGCACAGAATACAGCCGCAATCGCCAGTTTTTTCGTGTTTGTCTTATTCATTTTTCTTCTCCTTCTTTGAAAATTTGCAACTGTTCTGTTTCTTTGATATTCTTGAACAGTTACGAATAATTTACGTTTTCTGCATGAAATTCGGTCGATACTCTCTGGTATCCTCTCACGCCGGAACACGGCTTCCCATCGCTGCCTACAAAGCCCAGGGCGCTCCCCCTCAGCTCGCCGCACACATGCGGAATACGTTCCCCCTTTCAAAGAATTTAATTTTAAAAGAATGTGCCCTGGCACATTCCCGCGCCGAGCGCGGTCACTTGCGACATGATTCCCTTCTGCCGCAGTGCGATCCCGCCCGGTAAGACTTTTTATATAACAGGAAATTTCAACGGAATTTCCTGTTATATGAAAAAACAGGAGATACCCCTGCGGATATCTCCTGTAAAAATTCATCTCATGACTTCCTACGACGGCATTATCCGCATCAGGTTAAAGGGTCGAAGTTCGATTACTTCCTCTCAGCCCGCTAACGAGCTCCCCTGTTTTTATCAAATTTGCAATGTTTCCATGCTGAACCATCGCCAGATTTATTATAGCGCATCTGGCGAAATTTTCAAGTGCGACTTTCTGGTGCACTTTTATCCCCTATCCTTTCACGATCAAGGTCAGCGTAAGCGCCCGCCAGATTCCGGTGAGTCCCATAATGCCACCCAAAAGAATCGCTAATGGGATCCTGAGACCGGTAAATGTAATGCTGAGCAGACTGCAAAGGCGCGTCTGCAATCAGCTGAGGCGTTCCATTCGTGTTATTACACAAATCCCCCAAAACCTCTACACAACTCACTACACACTTTTTTACACAATTCGCATAAGAAGATATAATAAATTGCAACAAGTTATATAAAAAAGTATCAAAAAACAGTACATAAAAAAGTGCTGAAACCCTACATAAATACTGGGGTTCAGCACTTTCTAATAAGTTATATGAAGTTACAACAAGTAGTTCGCTTACTGTGCCATCTGCTTTGCAACTTCCTCTGCAAAGTTCTCTTCCTTCTTTTCGATACCTTCACCAGTCTCAAAACGAACGAACTTCTTAACAGTGATCTTCGCACCATTCTCTTTAGCAACCTGAGCTACATACTGAGCTACGCTCTGCTTGCCATCCTCAGCCTTAACATATACCTGATCCAGAAGGCAGATCTCTTTGAGCTCTTTCTTGATACGACCCATAACCATGCCGCTGATGATCTTGTCGTTTGCGTCCGGCTTCTCGTTCTTAGCTGCTACAGTCAGGATCTCTTTCTCTTTTGCGATGTAATCTGCATCTACTTCGCTGTCGTTTGTGTACAGCGGTTTCAGAGCTGCAACCTGCATAGCTACGTTCTTAGCCATCTCTTTGATTGCATCGTTTACAACGTCAGTCTCAACGTCTACCAGAACGCCGATCTTGCCGCCTGCATGGATGTAGGAAGCAACGAAACCGTTCTCCTCAGCTAACTGAGCAAAACGACGGATGTTCATGTTCTCGCCGATGATGGAGATCTGGGAAGACAGAGCCTCTGCAACTGTCAGGGACGGATCCTTTGCCCATTTTTCAGCCAAGAATGCGTCAATATCTGCTGCGCTTGTGTTCAGCGTCTGCTCAGCAACATCAGATACATAGTTCTGGAACTTCTCGTTCTTAGCTACGAAGTCTGTCTCTGCGTTTACTTCTACTACAACTGCCTTCTTTTCATCAGCGGTAACCTTAGTCATAACGATACCCTCTGCTGCAATACGGCCAGCTTTCTTAGTAGCGCCTGCAAGTCCTTTTTCTCTCAGGAACTCAACAGCTTTGTCCATGTCGCCGTCTGTAGCTGCAAGAGCTTTCTTACAGTCCATCATACCAGCGCCTGTCATTTCACGTAACTCTTTTACCATTGCGGCTGTAACTGCCATCTTAAATCCCTCCGTGTATATAAATTCAGGTACACGTTCGTATACCCGCGCGGAGCACGCTTTTATGCGGAAAACCGCGGCGTGCTCCTGGTCTTTTGGTTTCAGTTTTTAATTTTGGGGTTAATTAAGCCTCTGTAGCCTCTGCTTCGCCCTCTGCTGCAGCTGCCTCAGCCTCGCCCTGCTTAGCTTCGATAACAGCGTCTGCCATTCTGGAAACGATCAGTTTTACGGCACGGATAGCATCATCGTTACCCGGGATTACATAATCCAGCTCTTCCGGATCACAGTTGGTATCGATGATACCGATCAGCGGAATACCCAGAGTATGAGCCTCCTGTACGCAGATTCTCTCCTTCTTCGGATCTACGATGAAGATAGCATCCGGCAGCTTCTTCATCTCTTTGATACCGCCAAGGTTCTTCTCCAGCTTCTCCCACTCTTTCTTGAACTCGATAACTTCCTTCTTCGGCAGTACGTCGAAAGTTCCGTCCTCAGACATAGCCTCGATCTGTTTTAATCTAGCGATACGGCTCTGGATGGTCTTGAAGTTTGTCAGCATACCGCCTAACCATCTCTCGTTTACATAGAACATACCACATCTCTCAGCCTCAGTCTTGATAGCGTCCTGAGCCTGCTTCTTGGTACCAACGAAAAGGATGGTGCCGCCGTTTGCAGCGATATCAGATACTGCGTTGTAAGCCTCGTCTACCTTGCCTACAGATTTCTGAAGGTCGATGATGTGGATACCATTTCTCTCGGTGTAGATGTACGGAGCCATTTTCGGGTTCCATCTTCTGGTCTGGTGTCCAAAATGTACACCTGCTTCGAGTAACTGCTTCATTGAAATAACGCTCATGTTTCTTTCCTCCAATTTTGGTTTTTCTTCCGCCGTCTTCTCATGCTTTCCGCGGGGACTCATAATGAGCACCGTCCTGCGCAAATCCGACCGGCGTGAATTTTCAGCCTTTATACTATATCACAGGCAAGGTATACATGCAAGTGGAAATTAAAAAAATCACGCATTTTCCTTCATTTTTCTTCGTTTCTTGAATTTCTTCCAGCAAGCATATACGGAATGATAATACAAAGCCTTCAGTAAAAACTTTTAGCAATTCTATGTAAATTAAAAGCGGGCTCCGAAAACCTCGGAACCCGCATAAATCCTAGAAATAAAAAAGAGCGCGAGACGGGACTCGAACCCGCGGCCTCGACCTTGGCAAGGTCGCGCTCCACCAACTGAGCCACTCGCGCATACTTGTAAGAATCGGGGTGACAGGATTCGAACCTGCGACCTCCTGGTCCCAAACCAGGCGCTCTAGCCAAGCTGAGCCACACCCCGTCATCCACGTTATTACTCTATTGTGTTTGAAGATTTATATACCTTCAAAACTGCACACTGAATTTCTTCTACTTCTATCTTTCCATCCTTAAGGAAATAACTTCCTCTTTCCTATCCAATCCTTAACCATATCCTTTTGGTTAAGCCCTCGACCGATTAGTAACAGTCAGCTTCATGCATTACTGCACTTCCACCTCTGCCCTATCTACCTCGTCGTCTTCAAGGGGTCTTACTACTTGCGTATGGGATATCTCATCTTGAGGGGGGCTTCACGCTTAGATGCCTTCAGCGTTTATCCCGTCCCGGCTTGGCTACTCTGCCATGAACTTGATAGTTCAACAGATACACCAGAGGCCAGTCCACCCCGGTCCTCTCGTACTAAGGGCAGCTCCTCTCAAATATCCTACGCCCGCGCCGGATAGGGACCGAACTGTCTCACGACGTTCTGAACCCAGCTCGCGTACCGCTTTAATGGGCGAACAGCCCAACCCGGACCTACTTCAGCCCCAGGATGCGATGAGCCGACATCGAGGTGCCAAACCACTCCGTCGATGTGAACTCTTGGGAGTGATAAGCCTGTTATCCCCAGGGTAGCTTTTATCCGTTGAGCGATGGCAATCCCACTTTCTACCACCGGATCACTAAGTCCTACTTTCGTACCTGCTCGACCCGTCGGTCTCGCAGTCAAGCTCCCTTCTGCCTTTGCACTCTTTGAATGGTTTCCAACCATTCTGAGGGAACCTTTGAGCGCCTCCGATACCCTTTCGGAGGCGACCGCCCCAGTCAAACTCCCCACCTGACATTGTCCCACCTCCGGGTCACGGAGGTTGGTTAGAAATCCAGTACCACAAGGGTGGTATCCCAACAGCGACTCCGACAAGACTGGCGTCCTGTCCTCTTCGTCTCCCACCTATCCTGTACATGCAGTACCGAATCCCAGTATCAAGCTAGAGTAAAGCTCCATGGGGTCTTTCCGTCCTGGCGCAGGTAACCAGCATCTTCACTGGTATTTCAATTTCACCGGGTGCATTGTCGAGACAGCGCTCAAATCATTACGCCTTTCGTGCGGGTCGGAACTTACCCGACAAGGAATTTCGCTACCAGGAGATTATAGTTACGGCCGCCGTTTACTGGGGCTTAGATTCAAAGCTTCGATTGCTCTAACCTCTCCTCGTAACCTTCCAGCACCGGGCAGGCGTCAGCCCATATACCTCACCTTTCGGTTTCGCATAGACCTGTGTTTTTGCTAAACAGTTGCTTGAGCCTATTCTCTGCGGCCACATCTCTGTGGCACCCTTTATCCCGAAGTTACAGGGTCATTTTGCCGAGTTCCTTAACAATGCTTCTCCCGCCGGCCTTAGGATTCTCTCCTCATCCACCTGTGTCGGTTTACGGTACGGGTACCATATACACGATAGCGGCTTTTCTCGACAGCTCGAATCCCGGACTTCACTACTTTAATTCGCTCCGCATCACGTCTTCGGCTTACTAAGCGGTTTTGCCAGCTTAGCACCTACCTCGCTTGCCCTGGTATCTTCACTCCCAGGTTCCGGTATCTCTCTGTGTCCCCACAGTTCTGATGATATGCAGTACAGGAATTTCAACCTGTTATCCATCGACTACGTCTTTCGACCTTGCCTTAGGCCCCGACTTACCCAGAGCAGATCAGCTTTACTCTGGAAACCTTAGATATTCGGCCTGGAGGATTCCCACCTCCATCTCGCTACTCATTCCGGCATTCTCTCTTCTTAAAAATCCACAGCTCCTTATCGGTACTGCTTCGTCTCTTTAAGAATGCTCCTCTACCAATGTATAATTACATTCCTAAGCTTCGGTGTTGTGTTTTAGCCCCGGACATTTTCGGCGCAGAATCACTTGACTAGTGAGCTATTACGCACTCTTTGAATGTGTGGCTGCTTCTGAGCCAACATCCTAGTTGTCTTCGAAATCCCACATCCTTTTCCACTTAACACACACTTTGGGACCTTAGCTGTAGGTCTGGGCTCTTTCCCTTTTGACTACCCAACTTATCTCGTGCAGTCTGACTCCCGTACATCATTTATGCGGCATTCGGAGTTTGATATTCTTCGGTAGACTTTGACGCCCCCTAGGAAATTCAGTGCTCTACCTCCGCTAAACTAATACGAGGCTAGCCCTAAAGCTATTTCGAGGAGAACCAGCTATCTCCGGGTTCGATTGGAATTTCTCCCCTATCCACACCTCATCGCCACCCTTTTCAACGGATGTGCGTTCATTCCTCCATTCCCTTTTACGGGAACTTCAACCTGGACATGGATAGGTCACCCGGTTTCTGCACATGCTGACTTTACACCCTATTAAGACTCGCTCTCGCTTCGGCTCCGGAGCTTTACTCCTTAACCTCGCCAGCATCCGCAACTCGCCGGACCGTTCTACAAAAAGTACGCGGTTGCACCTTAACGTGCTTCCACAGCTTGTAAACACAGGGTTTCAGGTTCTCTTCACTCTCCCGTAACTTTTCACCTTCCTTCACAGTACTATGCGCTATCGGTCACTAAGGAGTATTTAGCCTTGGGGTATTCCCTGAATTCCCGCAAGGTTCCACGTGTCTCGCGGTACTCTGGATCCTGCCGCTGCTTATCGTTTTCATGTACGAGGCTTTCACCCTCTCTCTGGCCGGTCTTTCCATAACGTTCCATTAACGAATCAGCTCACTTATGCAGTCCTTAACCCCAGCATGCACGCACGCTGGTTTGGGCTCTTCCGGGTTCGCTCGCCGCTACTTTGGGAATCGATGTTTCTCTCTTCCTCCGCCTACTTAGATGTTTCAGTTCAGCGGGTTCCCTTCCATACGTTATGTATTGGCGTATGGATGACTGAGGTCTTCTCAGCCGGGTTTCCCCATTCAGATATCTCCGGATCAATGGATATTTGCTCCTCCCCGAAGCTTTTCGCAGCTTATCACGTCTTTCATCGGCTCTTAGTGCCAAGGCATCCACCCTGCGCTCTTATTAGCTTAACCAATTGATTCGCACCGCGGGTACGGTGTTCCTCTCAGATGCATAGCGTTGCATCTTTGGCTTATGGTGTTTACAATTAATAATTGCTTGTTTTTGGTTTGTTTGGTTACATCTTTCGATGTAACACCTCGGATGTCTTGATATTTGTTTCAAACCTCTCGGTTTGAACTTTGTATCAGATTTTCAATATGCAGTTTTCAAGGTACATTGCGAAAACAAAATGTTTTGAATGCGTTGAAAGCTTGCTTTCATAAGCTTTCATAATATTTTGTTTTCATAACGTGCCTGCACGTGAGTGAGGAAACTTTGTTTCCGAACTGCAATGTACAGTCACGAATGGAGATGGAGAGATTCGAACTCTTGACCCCCTGCTTGCAAGGCAGGTGCTCTCCCAACTGAGCTACACCCCCATAATGAATCCGGCATCCACCTGCTTTCCCATGCCGTCTCCAGCATAGTATCATCGGCCGCTTAGGTCTTAACCATCGTGTTCGGGATGGGAACGGGTGTTTCCCCTAAGCGCATCGACACCGGAAATCTTTCATTTCCTGGATTTCAATCTTTAATTGTCATCCTCGAAAACTCAACAGTATATAAAACCCTTACTTCTTCTTCCGTTTTAGTTGGATTGATTCAGCTGCACTCGGCAACTTACTTATAATCCAGTTTCCTTAGAAAGGAGGTGATCCAGCCGCACCTTCCGATACGGCTACCTTGTTACGACTTCACCCCAGTTATCCTGCCTTCGGCAGCTCCTTCTGCGGTTAGGTGACTGAATTCGCGCATTTCTGACTCCCATGGTGTGACGGGCGGTGTGTACAAGACCCGGGAACGTATTCACCGCGACATTCTGATTCGCGATTACTAGCGATTCCAGCTTCGTGCAGGCGAGTTGCAGCCTGCAATCCGAACTGAGACGTTATTTTTGAGATTTGCTCCACCTCGCGGTCTCGCCTCTCTTTGTTTACGCCATTGTAGCACGTGTGTAGCCCAAATCATAAGGGGCATGATGATTTGACGTCATCCCCACCTTCCTCCAGGTTATCCCTGGCAGTCTCCCAAGAGTGCCCAGCCGAACTGCTGGCTACTTAGGATAAGGGTTGCGCTCGTTGCGGGACTTAACCCAACATCTCACGACACGAGCTGACGACAACCATGCACCACCTGTCTCCTCTGTCCCGAAGGAAAGGCGACATTACTCGCCGGTCAGAGGGATGTCAAGATTTGGTAAGGTTCTTCGCGTTGCTTCGAATTAAACCACATGCTCCACCGCTTGTGCGGGTCCCCGTCAATTCCTTTGAGTTTCATTCTTGCGAACGTACTCCCCAGGTGGAATACTTATTGCGTTTGCGACGGCACCGAAGAACTTTGTCCCCCAACACCTAGTATTCATCGTTTACGGCGTGGACTACCAGGGTATCTAATCCTGTTTGCTCCCCACGCTTTCGAGCCTCAACGTCAGTTACTGTCCAGTAAGCCGCCTTCGCCACTGGTGTTCCTCCTAATATCTACGCATTTCACCGCTACACTAGGAATTCCGCTTACCTCTCCAGCACTCTAGTTAAACAGTTTCCAAAGCAGTCCCGGGGTTGAGCCCCGGGCTTTCACTTCAGACTTGCTTTACCGTCTACGCTCCCTTTACACCCAGTAAATCCGGATAACGCTTGCCCCCTACGTATTACCGCGGCTGCTGGCACGTAGTTAGCCGGGGCTTCTTAGTCAGGTACCGTCATTTTCTTCCCTGCTGATAGAGCTTTACATACCGAAATACTTCTTCACTCACGCGGCGTCGCTGCATCAGGGTTTCCCCCATTGTGCAATATTCCCCACTGCTGCCTCCCGTAGGAGTTTGGGCCGTGTCTCAGTCCCAATGTGGCCGGTCACCCTCTCAGGTCGGCTATTGATCGTCGCCTTGGTAGGCCGTTACCCCACCAACCAGCTAATCAAACGCGGGTCCATCTCACACCACCGGAGTTTTCACACCATGCATTCTGTGCGCTTATGCGGTATTAGCAGTCATTTCTAACTGTTGTCCCCCAGTGTGAGGCAGGTTACCCACGCGTTACTCACCCGTCCGCCACTCAGTCAATCTAGTTTCCATCCGAAAACTTCCGCTAAATTGCTTCGTTCGACTTGCATGTGTTAAGCACGCCGCCAGCGTTCATCCTGAGCCAGGATCAAACTCTCATGTTAAAGTTTTGATTCCAGTCAAAATTCGCTTGGCTAATTTTAACCGTTATTACTGTTGTTTTGGTTCTTCGCAAAATTTGCATTTTGCTCATCGCGTTCAACTCACTCATGCCTGCAAGCAGTCATGGACTCGTTTTTATCGCGAATATTCTGAATGTTCTCTTGAACTTCAAGGCTTAACCAAAAGCCTTTGTTCTTAGAATTTTCAGGGTTTTACATACTGTTCAGTTTTCAAGGTTCTTTGTTGTTGCCTCAGCAGCAACTTTTATAGTCTATCAAAAGTTTTTGCTTTTGTCAACACTTTTTTATTTTTTTACAAATCCACGTTTTTTCGAAATTTTTCTGAGTTCGTCAAGAATCTTCAAATCATTTCTTTCGTTTCGTGTTTTGTTTTTGTCCTTGTCTCAAGGACGTATGTTATGATACCAGAGCATTCCCGGAAAGTCAAGCATTTTTCTAAATTTGCTATTTTATATGTTTTTTTGTGATTTTTAAGAATATTCTGGCATCATTTAAACAGAGCTATTTCTATGTTGCTGTTCTTTCTTCTACAATTTTATTTTCTAATCAGCAGCTGGAACAGTTCTGACAGGTTCTGCAATGGCGTGCTGTCTGGTTCTATTGATTTTCATTACCTTCCTGGGTTTTCTACGCAATGTGTTCCTTCTTTCCCATCCGTTCTGCTATCTTTCTGGCGCTCTCGGTCACGGCCAGACCGCCTTCACTCGTCTCGCGTAAAGCAGCCGGAAGCGCATTGCCGATCCGGCGCATGGAATCGACGACCTCGTCTGCCGGGATCGCGCTCTTGATTCCCGCCATTGCCATCTGCGCGCTGACCGCCGCATTGACGGCGCCGGCGGAATTCCGCTTGATACACGGAACTTCAACTAGACCACAGACCGGATCACAGGTTAGTCCCAACATATTTTTGAGGGCAAATGCCGCTGCATTCGCGATACACTCCGCATCGCCGCCCTGCAGATATGCCAGCCCCCCTGCTGCCATCGCACTTGCTGAACCAATCTCCGCCTGGCATCCACCCGATGCACCGGCGATGCTCGCATTTTCTGCAATAACCGCACCGATTCCTGCACTGACAAAGAGCGCCTCGACCATCCGGTTCTCCGTTTCCTTACAATATTCCTCATACGACAAAAATACCGCCGGAATCACCCCGCATGCGCCCGCCGTCGGAGCCGCCACGATTCGTTTCATACAGGCGTTGGACTCTCCCATTTTCACCGCTTTTTCCATCACAAGCCCCATGTATTCGCCCGCCAGGCTGCGACCGGAGGCATTGTATGCGTGCAGTTTTTCTCCGTCGCCGCCCGCCATTCCACTTGCCGAGACGATCGAGCCGTCGTATTCCTGATCTGCCTGGCGCATCGCCTGATACATCTGCCGCATTGTTTCAAACGATTCTTCCACCGTCACCTGGCGTTCCTGCACATCTGCCAGAAGAACCACCTTCCAGAGCGGAATTTGATGTTCGTTCGCTAAGCGGACCAGATCACTCACTGAATGATATAACATTTCCATTTTCCCGTTCCATTCCTTTTCTTATATGAATCTTTCCTATCGAAGACTTAAATATGTTACCTTTCGGATACCCTCCTGACGGCGCAGCCACACAAGCCCTTCTTCCGGAATCTCTTGATCGCACTCAATAACCATCACTGCCATGCCGCCGCGCGCCGCACGGTAGAGCTGCATCGTCGCAATATTGATCGATTTGTGCGCCAGCATCGCCGTCACATCCGCCACATGTCCCGGCTGATCGTCGTTGTGGACAACCAAGGTTGGATAACTGCCGGAAAAATTGGCTTCAATCCCATCGACCTTCGCAATATTGATCCGGGAACCGCCCAGTGATTCACCTACTACCGTCAGACTGCGCCCGGAAATGCCCTCAAGCTCCAGTTCCGCCGAATTTGGATGCGCCTCTTTTAAATTAGCTTCCTCAAAGGAAAACTCAATCCCTTTCTCCTCTGCCAGGTGAAAGCTGTCCGGAATCCGCATGTCGTCCGGCACCATTCCTAAAAGTCCCGCAATCAGCGCTTTCTGAGTTCCGTGTCCGGTTCCCGTTGCCAGAAATGAGCCGTACAGACCAATCCTTGCCCGCTTAACCGGTTCCCCAAGAAGCTTCTGCGCCACAAATCCAATCCGAACCGCGCCCGCTGTGTGGGAACTGGACGGTCCGACCATCACCGGACCTACTATATCAAATAGATTCATATTTCTTTCCTTTTCTCTCGTTTACTTCGCCAGGTAGCCGCCATCCACCGGGATTACCGCTCCCGTTATATATTCTGCCGCGTCACTCGCTAAAAACACGGTAATTCCTGCCAGATCCTCCGCCTTCCCCCAGCGGTGCATCGGGATCCGCGCCGTTACCTCTTCATACTGATCCGGATTTTTGGCTTTCATATCCGATGTGAGCTTTGTCTCCATATAACCAGGTGCGATCGCATTGACGGTCACACCACGCGATGACCATTCATTGGAGCAGGCTTTCGTGAGCTGCGCCACACCGCCCTTACTTGCCGCGTATGCCGGTATCATCACACTTCCGAAGAAGGAGGTCATCGATGCCACATTAATAATTCTGCCGTATCCACGCTGCAGCATATCCCGCGCCGCCAGCTGAGACATCTGGAACATAGCACCTAAATTTACTCGCAGAATCCGATTCCACTCTTCCATCGGAAAATCTTCTGCCACGCACCGGTGCTGAACTCCCGCACAGTTTACCAGTATATCCGCCTGACCATCAAGGCTTTCCACCAGACGCTTATAGATATTCGGAACCTCCTCTTCTCTTACCAGATCTCCCACTATTCCGTGAACCACCACACCGGTTGTCCGTGCAAGCGCATCAGCGCTCTCCCGCACCTTCTCACTTGTTCCCAAAATAGCAACCTCCGCCCCAGCTCTGCACAGTCCCTCTGCCATGCCATAGCCGAGTCCTCTGGTTCCGCCCGTGACGATCGCTTTTTTCCCCTTTAAGCTAAATAAATCCATAAAATCGCGCATCTTTTATTTTCCCTTTCAAAAGCACACATCTGTAAACAGCCCCTCTGCTGCAGATTACGAACTAGCGATATATTTGTTTTTTATTTCTATATATAAAAGCTGCCGTGAAACAAGAATTTCATTCTTTTCACAGCAGCTTTTTTACTTTTATTCAATGCATTTTCTTCCACTGCCTGACTGGCTGCATCGAGCGATCCGCTTATGCCAGCTTTTCGCCGGTCAGCATCTCATAGCTCTGAAGATATTTTTCAATGGTCTTGTCCACAATCTCCTGCGGGAGTGTCCAGTCATTGCCCGGATGAGCGGTCAGCCAATCGCGTGCAAACTGCTTGTCGAAGGACGGCTGGGAATGTCCTGCCTCGTAGCCCTGTGCCGGCCAGAAACGGGAGCTGTCCGGAGTCAGCATCTCATCACCAAGAACGATGTTGCCATTCTCATCCAGACCGAACTCAAACTTGGTATCTGCGATAATGATACCTTTTTCCAGTGCGTACTCCGCACATTTTTTGTAAAGTGCAATCGTGTATTCACGCAGCTTATCTGCATACTCCTTTCCCTTGCCCGGGAAGTATTTCTCCAGGTGGTCAATGCTCTGCTCGTAGGAGATGTTTTCATCATGATCGCCAATCTCTGCCTTAGTGGACGGTGTGTAGATCGGCTCCGGCAGTTTGTCAGACTCTTTTAAGCCTTCCGGCAGTTCAATTCCACAAACCTTTCCGGTCTTCTGGTAGCTTGCCCAGCCGCTTCCTGTGATATAACCGCGGACGATGCACTCAATCGGAAGCATCTCAAGCTTACGGCACATCATGCTCTTTCCTTCGAATTTCTCCTGCTGGAAGAATTCCGGCATGTCTTTTACATCTACGGAAATCATGTGATTCGGGATAATGTCTTTCGTCAGGTCAAACCAGAACTTGGACATCTGTGTCAGTACCTTGCCTTTGTTTGTCACTTCGTTATGTAAGATAACATCAAAGCAACTGATACGATCCGTTGCAACCATAATCAGGCTGTCTCCATTGTCATAGATTTCACGGACTTTTCCTTCTTTAATCGGTTTCATCTCCTGCATTTTTTGCACCTCATTCTTAAATTTTATGGTGGAATCCAGAGCCCCCCTATATCACAAATGTACAGCTCTGTATCCTTCTATCTGATAAATTACCACTTACCCGCCCTTATTGTCAAGACTCGCCTCCCCGTTTCCTCCTTAAATCCCAACAATTCAGCATTTTACCCTGTGGAAGGCGGTTTGGTATGAATTTTTCTACGCCGTTTTCTTCCAAAATGGAATAGTAAAAATGCAGCGTTATCTGCCTTTCTTCCCTGCTTAAAGAAAAGTTGGCAGATGACACCGCATTTTATCAATTTACCATTTATTATGTATATGCCTCGGATTCTCAGCCCGACGCACTCTTGCTTATTTCAGAGCTGCAAATCCACGCTCCAGATCCTCGATGATATCGTCGATATGCTCGGTACCAATGGACAGACGGATGGTGTTCTGCTTAATGCCCTGATCTGCCAGCTCCTCGTCAGTCAGCTGGGAGTGGGTTGTTGTTGCTGGATGGATAACCAGGCTCTTTACATCTGCTACGTTTGCTAACAGGGAGAAGAGCTGCAGGTTGTCGATGAACTTATGAGCTTCTGCCTGTCCGCCCTTGATCTCAAAGGTGAATATAGAAGCGCCGCCGTTCGGGAAATATTTCTCATACAGTGCATGATCCGGATGATTCGGCAGAGACGGATGATTAACGTGCTCTACTAACGGATGTTTTGACAGGTACTCAACAACCTTCTTGGTATTTTCTACATGACGGTCGATACGCAGAGACAGTGTCTCAGTTCCCTGAAGAAGCAGGAATGCGTTGAACGGGGAAATCGTAGCGCCCATATCACGCAGAAGGATCGCACGGATGTAGGTGACGAATGCTGCCGGACCTGCTGCCTCTACGAAAGATACGCCGTGATAGCTCGGATTCGGATCTGCGATTGCCGGATATTTGCCGCTTGCTTTCCAGTCAAATTTACCGGAATCTACGATAATGCCGCCCAGAGTGGTTCCGTGTCCGCCGATGAACTTGGTAGCGGAATGTACGACAATATCTGCGCCATGCTCAATCGGGCGAATCAGGTACGGTGTGCCAAATGTATTGTCAATGACTAACGGAAGTCCGTGTTTGTGTGCAATTTCAGCAATCGCGTCGATGTCCGGAATATCACTATTCGGATTTCCGAGAGTCTCCAGATAGATAGCACGGGTATTTTCCTGAATTGCACCTTCTACCGCTTCCAGATTATGAGCATCTACGAAAGTTGTAGATACACCGAAATGGGAAAGTGTATGCTCTAAAAGGTTATAGCTGCCGCCGTAGATGGTCTTCTGTGCTACGATGTGACCGCCGTCTGCTGCCAGTGCCTCGATTGTATATGTAATAGCAGCTGCGCCGGATGCGGTTGCCAGTGCTGCAACGCCGCCCTCCAGTGCTGCGATTCTCTTCTCAAATACATCCTGTGTGGAGTTGGTCAGACGTCCGTAAATGTTACCGGCATCTGCCAGACCAAAACGTGCTGCCGCATGGGCGGAATTTTTAAATACATAAGAAGTGGTCTGATAAATCGGAACGGCTCTGGAATCGGTTGCCGGATCCGGCTGCTCCTGACCTACGTGTAACTGAAGAGTCTCAAATCTATAATTTCCCATCTCAAAATACCTCTCTTTCTTTTTCTGGAAGTTTATTTCCTAGTATGTAAATTCGTTTTTATTCTATATTCATTTTTTTATTTGAGCAAGCGTTTTTCCATTTATTTTCAAGCTTTCTATAAAATAATTGCTTTTACGCATTATTATATTTGCTTATGCAAATGTATATTTGGCTTTTTGGGTAAATAAAAAGCCGGACCGCTTAATCTTCTTTAAGCTCCCGGGCAAATGGCTTGCATCTTAAATCGTTGTCATTCTCTTGAACGGCAGATATGCAAATTTACCTGACCATATAAAATGCCCGGGAATTACACATTCGACAACAACACATCAGATTTCCGTTCCATACAATATTCTGTCTTGCCATTGTATCTGCCTCCTTTTCATTTTCATGTTCTTTCCGAACTCGATGGCTTAATGATACTCTTATAAACCAACTTTGTCAATAGGTATTAGGAAAAAACTTTTTTTCTTTGTTTTCCACGCTTTTCTCCTTGAAAGTCCTATTACCTTGCGTTATAATTGGTTAATAGTAAGGAGGTTACCGAATGATATCAACAAAAGGAAGATACGCCCTGCGCGTTATGATCGATCTGGCGGAACAAAATTCTGCTGGATATATACCACTGAATGAAATTGCCACCCGTCAGCAGATTTCTGAAAAGTATCTGGAAATCATCTTGAAGGTTCTGGTCAAAAATAAATTACTGGAAGGACAGCGCGGCAAAGGCGGCGGTTACCGTCTGACCCGTCCGATTAATGAATATACCGCCGGAGAGATTCTGGAACTGACCGAAGGCTCTCTCTCTTCCGTTGCTTGCCTTGCACCGGATGCGCCGCCGTGCGAACGTCAGACAAGCTGTGTGACCCTGCCGATGTGGAAACGCTTTGATCAGGTTGTACACAATTTCTTCTATAATATTACTTTAGAAGATCTGGTAAAGGAAAGTCAGTCTTTGCCGAAAAGTACGAATTAGCATTTATAAATGAACGAAGGCATTCCATTTTGACCGAATGCCTTTTTATATATAGATTTTTCTATTTATTTCAGTATTGAAGCATCTCAAATGTTATTTTTTGATGCCTTTCCGTTCTTTTGCCCGCTCGAGCAGTTTCTCCGCCTCTTCCAGCGCTCCCGGAAGATACGCTTCCGTCCACTCTTTTCCGGCTTTCTCCTGCTTCTTGATTGCATCCCAATCCGTGACCGGTTCTCCCTGGTCGGACAGCATCGACTTACCAAACACGTGCGGATGGCGGCGAATCATTTTTTCGCTGGCGCCATCCATGACCTCCCGTATCGTAAACAGTCCTTCTTCCTCCGCGATCTGCGCGTGAAGAAGAATCTGCAGCATTAAATCCCCCAGTTCTTCTTTCAGGTTCTCCGCATCGCCGGTTGCCTCCCAGATATTGATACCGCCAATCACCTCTGCCGCTTCTTCAATGCAGTACGGTTTCAGCGATGTATGCGTCTGCGCCCGATCCCACGGACAGCCGTCCTCGGCACGGAGATGGCGGACTACCTCGCAGAAGCGCATGAACGATGCGGCGCGGTCATTTTCTTTTTTTATCTCATTTGATTCTCGTTTCATTCTCTCTATCCATTTTCTTGTCTGCTTTTATTTCTGAGCTTGTTTATATGCCTATTTTGTAGCTGTTCAGTACCTTCACAGCCACAAGCAAAAATCCATTAAAAATTGCCTACGGCAATGGGATTTTTGCCTGCTGACCCATATTTTCGTACGGTCAGCGCAGTAAATGCGCTGACCTACTGAACAGTTACCCCATTTTTTATTATATTCCAAATTTCACTTTCTGTCAGCCGTAAAATGAATTTGGAATTGACAGTCTGATATTTTTCATTTACAATATAATTATAACAAAACAGATTCTTTTATTTATCGGGACTCCTGCCCGGATGCTCCCTTCGTAAATAAGAGCCATGAATCTTACAGGATACGTGGGTCTTTTTTTATTGCACATGATTCCGATACAGCTACCATACCGGATTGCTGCCAATCTTTTTTGATTTGGAAATTATCCAGTAAATAAGCGCTCGGATCATCCAGATAGAAAATCCCCTGTCAATTTCTGCACAATGCAGTATACCTGGAGGATTGATACCATGACTTTTTATGAAACTTTAGATTCAATTATGAAACAGGATTTTGGCGGTCGCGGACTTTTAGCATCTCTGCCTGCTTCCCCGCTTGCGGCTGTGTCTGCTTCTCTCGCACATGCAAAAAGAGCCGTTCTTCTGACCGGTTTCCCGGTTCGAATGCCAGACGGTTCTATTACCGGCGAGACGGATGGACCTTCCGGAACTGCCAACCTCGCAGCAGCGCTGACGGCAGCTGGCTGCGGCGTGTCAGTCGTAACCGACTGGTCTTCTTATCCGCATTTGGAAGCGGCTCTCCGCTTCCGCGCTCCGCAGGCAACCTTGATCCGTCTGCCGGAACAGAATACGGATAACTTTATCCGCACCTTTATCCGTGATGCAAAACCGACCCATCTGATCAGCCTGGAGCGCCCAGGTAAAGCTGAAAACGGACATTATCACAGCATGCGCGGCGAACAGCTCGACGACATGATCACGGATTCGGCTCTTTTCCTGTCTGCTGCCAAAGAAGCTGGTGCCACGGTCATTTCCATCGGAGATGGCGGCAACGAGATGGGAATGGGGACCTTCCGCCGTGAAATTCTCGCAGGTGTTCCACACGGCGAACTTATCTGCACCGCAGAAGCAGCAGACCTGACGCTGGCAAGCGGCGTTTCCAACTGGTGGGGCTGGGGCATTGCCTCCCTGCTCTCCCTGGAATTAGGACGGAATCTTCTCCCCTCTGACCGCACCGAGACAGAATTGCTCCGCCGGGTTGTGGCAGCAGGCGGTGTGGATGGATGCACGAAAAAAGCGGAACTGACCGTTGATGCACTCCCTCTGGAGACGCATCTGAGGATTTTGCAGTCTGTCCGCAAATTGACCGATGAAACGCTTAAAAAGCAGACAGCAAAGAGAGAGACTCCTTATTTTTACAGAGAGCGGAAGGTAATGGCAGCTGTTTAGGGACTTTTGGTTTTTTATTTGTTTTCATTTTCAAGAATAAAGAATGTGCCTTGGCACATTCGGGCGTCTCGCGCGGTCGCTTGCGACATATTTTTTCTTCGCGCGAGTGCGCATCCCGCGGAGCGTTCTTTGTCATAGAACGAAGTTTCCTATATTTAAAAAAGACCCGCCTATGTATTTCACTACATAAGCAGGTCTTTTTTGAATGGTTGTTTAACGCTCGCTTTTACGCTTACAATTCACTTATTTGCTCTTACTTTTCTTCTGCAGCCCGATATGCCTGTGTCACATTTTTCGTGATCGCTTCCGCTTTCCGGTCAGCCGCCACAACCACATGACTCAATGCAAGTAATGCCAAAACGTTCGGAATAACCATCAGCGCGTTGAAGAAATCTGCCAAAGCCCATACTAAATTTACCTTTAACATAGAACCAATGACAATACAAATCACAACGATGAAGGAATAAACCTTTGCCGCGCCCTCGCCGAACAGATATTTCGCATTCGTCAGGCCAAAGAAATGCCATCCCAGAATCGTCGAAAATGCGAAGAACAGCAGGCAGATCGCAATAAAAATAGAACCAAAGTTTCCAAAACTCTGCATGAATGCCGCCTGTGTCAGCGCTGTACCATCCTTGCCGGAGCTCATCGCATCCGTTGTCAGGACTGCAAATACGGTCAGATTTAAAATAACAAATGTATCAATAAAGACACTGATCATCGCACAAAGCCCCTGATGATGCGGGCTTTCTGCTTTCGCACGTGCGTGAGCATGCGGTGTGGAACCCATACCTGCCTCATTGGAGAAAAGTCCTCTCGCTACACCAAAACGGATTGCTTCGCGGACGGTGATACCAGCACCAGCACCCATTACCGCTTTCGGATCAAACGCGCCCTTGATGATCATCATAAATGCCGTCGGCACGTGATTGATATGAATACCAATCAGAATCAGGCTTCCTACAATGTAAACGCCTGCCATAACTGGCACAACCTTCTCTACCACAGCTGCCAGACGTTTGGTTCCACCAATAAAAATGAATCCTGCCAGTACTGCCAGTACAAGGCCGATCGTGATCGGCGGAATATTGATTCCATATACCTGAAATACCTCTGTAAACGCAGCACCGATCGAGTTGGACTGTACCATATTGCCCATAAACCCAAGTGCTAAAATAATAAAGATAGCAAACAGAGTGGATAATACCTTTCCAAAATTACCTTTAAATGCCGCCTTGATGTAGTAGACAGGTCCGCCTGTCACCTCACCATTTACCTCTGTCTTGTAGTTCTGTGCCAGAACCGCCTCGGAGTAGATGGTCGCCATTCCGAAGAACGCGCTCAGCCACATCCAGAAGATTGCACCCGGACCGCCGCCAAACAGCGCTGTCGCCGCACCTGCCAGGTTACCAGTACCAACCTGTGCTGCGATCGCCGTCATGATCGACTGAAACGGGCTCATTTCCCCTTTTTCATGTTTTTCTCCGTTCAGGCTGAAATGTCCAAACACATGCTTGCAGCCCTCGCCAAATTTTCTTACCTGGATGAATTTGAGACGAATCGTGTAATAGATGCCCGTTCCACACAGCAGAATCAGCAGAAGAAAACTCCACAGAAAATCATTGCCTTTGTTTACCAGTGTCAAAATCGTGTCCATTTTTTATCCTCCTCTATGTTTTCGTTACGATTCCGGCTCTTTTGTAAATCCGGGATCGAGTAATAAAATAAGAGCTGATACAAATCAGCTCTCCAAAGAGTAGAACATATGCATACAATAGAACTCATCCCCTGGTTCCATTGTGATTGGTTGTATGCCCTGTCCTTTTGCCTGAGAGATCAACGAATACCATGGACGTGCATCCGTCTTACACCTTCGGCGCTCCTTCTTGGAGACTCTCCAGAGTGTCCCTGCCTGACTGACCTTCGATCACTCATCAGGACGGTTCAGTAAACAGGAACGAACTTATGTGAGGTATGCTATCACATTTCTTCTGCTTTTTCAACTGATTTTTATAAATTATACGAAAATCCTCAAAATATTACGGTTCGCGACACGTTTTCCCCCTTTTCATTAAACTGCTCATACTTTTCGCCAATCAAAAGAGAATCCATCTGCGGGTATGCACCATCTTTTAAAATATACGATGGAATTTCCCCTTCTGGCTGCCATCCCGGCTTTTTTCCTCCCCATTCTTCCCGGTTTTGAGCTGCCTCTGCCTCCGTCACGTTCCTCCATGCTGATTCTGCTGCCTGACCACGCTTTCCCTGCTTTGTCAGAGGAATCACTTTAAAATGATATACGCCCGCAGTCTGCATCAACGGTACAAAATCGTACTGTTCAGCACTCGTCCGATGCGGATGTCCGACACGCTTCGCATCCCGGTAAAGCATCACCAAATATGCCGAAGCCCCCGGCGCTTTCTTCCACCTGCCAATTCCTCTTTCCGCCCAGACTGCTGCATCCACCGTTCCTATTATCTCTCCGGCATCCTGTAATTCGATCGTCAAAAGCAACGTAGTGCCATTATCTTTCCGAACTGCCTTGCTGCATACCGCGCCAAGCCCTGAAAACTGGATGTCCTCCTGGCGAAGGACGGAAAAAGAATCATCTGCGTCGGATTCCAGTTCTATTTCGTATAGAATTTCCGGAGCAGGTTCTTCTGCATGGATTTCTTCTATCTTTCGTTCTTCTAAAGAAACTTCTTTGGTACCTATATTTTCAGAGTCGGCTTGTATGCTCCCTTTATATTGTTCATTTTCTTTTTTTCCCACCTCTGCCCTATCCATCGCCGGTCCGCTTGCCGGATCACCGGAGATTCGTTCCACACCAGTGACGCTATATGCCCTGTCCCGGCTTTCCGCCTCCAAAACAGGCATTCCCATTTCATCCAGCTCTTCTGCTGCCAGCCGAATCCTGACCCGATCGATGGATGCCGCGGCAGCGGGAAACATCCGCAGCCGCCGGCTGGCTGCCCGAAGAAGCCCTTTCGCCATCTGATCCATAAAATCCCTCCCTTCCCTTTTTCTGCCATCTGATCGATTTTGACTTTTCTCTTATTTTTTTACTCCTCCTTGCCCTTATCATTCCTCTCCATATTCTTTTTTATATTTTCCTCCTTTCTTCGCCGTTCTGCGAGCGCCAGCCCTGCCCCAGCGCTCATACATATCAGTCCAATCACCAGTTTCCACTTCCAAATCAGTGAAATTGCTTCATTCAGACGCTCTTTTTCGTCCTCGACCTGATAAGCACCTTCTACTTCCCAGGTGGCTGATTCTCCATATCCCATCTTCGGAAGCGGCTTCATCTGTCTGCCGTCGAGAACAATTTTCCCATCTCCACAGATCAACTCTGGCACGTGAACTGTTAAATAGCCCTCTTTCAGCTCTTCTATCACTTTCTTTGGATGTTCCGGCTGACCGTGTCCCGGTCGCCCCGGCTTCTCCGGCTTCAAACGGTCATACATCCGCACAACCGTCACCGTTCCGCCCTCTGAAACCGTAAATGAAACTGGTTCGGCTTTTTCGTAGCCCTCCGGCGCTTCCAGCTCTTCCAGAATATAGCGGCAGCCCTCCTTTAAAATACCTTGTATGCATTTCTCCTTTTCTTCAGAAATCCATTCCAATATTACCTTTCCAGTCTCATCAGAAATCCTCAGGTGGGCACCTTTTACAAATTCGCCATCTCCTTTCTGCTCCCTCCATTTCCGCTTCTCCACCTGCACTTCCGTCGGTCTGTCGTACATCTTCACCTGATCGACTCGACCGTCCAGTGATACCGTAAATGTCACTTTTTCTGCTTTCCAGTACCCATCCGGCGCTGTTTTTTCTACCAGCACATAGTTTTTTCCAGCATTTAACTTTCCTTTTATCACATGGGCGCCCCGATCAGATACCCACGAATCAACCAAGGTTCCGCCTTCCTTCTCCTCCCAGAGTTCCATCCGCGCCCCCGGCAGTTCCTTTTCTCCCGTCACACTGTATTTTGTGATTTCCACGTGCGTCGGCTTATCCTGCATGGAAATCCGCTCGACCGTTCCATCCTCGGAAACAGTAAACGGAATCTCTTCCGCATACGCAAATCCATCCGGCGCTCCCGTCTCGCGCATTATATAACTCTTTCCCGGTGTCAACGTTCCAATTATCTCATGAGGATGATCCGCAGAAATCCATGATTCGATTACATTTCCAGACTGATCCAGAATCTCTATCTGAGCACCCGGAAGCTCCGTTCCGCCCAGATCTGTCTTTGAAAAGACCAGCTTTGTCGGGGAATCTATCATTCCAATTCCGTCTATCTGTGCATCATTCCCCAGAGAAAAAATCATCTGATTCGACTCCACCTCTTCCGTTTTTCCACCGTCCAGTTCCAGCAGTTCAACCAGGCGGTATCTATTCCCACGTTTGAGCACTTCACGCACCGACCGATCATTCTGATGAAATTCCCAGAGCACTGTATTTCCCTGCCGGGAGGTCCGTCCCGTGCTTCCTGTACTCTTCCACTCGATCGGCAGTCCATCCGGAGTCTGTGCCGGAACTTGTGCCCGAACCTCATAGTTTGTTCCCCACGGCATTCCTGTCAAAACAACCGATTCGCCACAAGAAAGCGTCAGGCTTCCTCCACTTCGCAGCGTTCCCGATTTAGAACCTGTGTACGAAATCAAGCCTGGAAGCTCTTTTCCCTCCGCATTCTTTAAGTATAACGTATATGTTATATCTATCTGCCTTAACAACGCCGCGGCAGTTCCCGTCACCCGCCCGGCGATAGCAATTGCGCCCGGCGATAGAATTGGATGGAAGGATTCATAGCTTTTGCCCGTTTTTCCCCATATCGTTGCCGTTACCGTCATACCAGAATGATTTTCCTGTCCGTTTTCATTTATATGCTCTCCAACCAGAACAGCCACCCGCAAAATGCCTCCTGATCCGGCTGCCACATTCTCTATATTCCAATACCAGGATTCACCTATTTGTTCCGCTCCGCCCATCGAAGCCGCTGTCATTAGTTCACACCCAGCTGGAATTTCCAGTCCAATCTTCATATTTTCTTTTTTATCTGACTGGTTCCGATATGTAATTTCATATACAATTACACTTCCCGGCAGCACCGCTGCTCCGTTTTTTCCAATCGGGGAAACGGCGCGGATGCCACAAGGGTCGCTGTATTCCGGATTTCGTATTTCATGGATATATCCCAGGCCATCTCTGTTTTCCGGGATCCAGCTTTCCACTTCCCTGCCATCTGTCTCTTTCTGATGATATTCTTCCAGACGATACCTCGTTCCTTTTAATGTTCGAAGCGTCAGCGGATAATGTCCGTTCTCATCCCAATTCAGACGGAATGTATTTTTTTCTATCGTCCGGCGGCTGCCGTCACTGAACTCAATGATCTCCCGCAGTTCGAAACGATGTCCTTCCGCCACCCCCTCTTTTTCACATTTTTCTCGTTCCAGATAAGGCGCAGAAGCTTCCATCAGTGAAGAAAGTACAAATTCTTCCCCACTGTCCAAATCCCACAGAGTTCTCACCAGACGAAGCGCTTTTCTTCCCTGCACCCGCAGAGACGTTATGCTGTCAAATAAACCGTCTGCTGTCTCTGTCTCCAGCGCATTTGCACCATCTCTGGCTGCGTTAATCCCCCTGCCTGTATCTGACACCGTGAAAATCATCGGTTTCTGCACAGTGTATCCATCCGGCGCTTCCAGTTCTTTCAGAAGATACGTGTGCCCGGCAATCAGCTTTCCTTCTATCACGTGTGTTTTCCCATCGCAGATCCAGGTTTCCAATGCCTCACCCGCTTCAGTGTACACACCATCCAAAAATCCCGCTTCATACACTGCCAGCTTTGCTCCTGACACAAAGAGACCCGTATCGAAATCCAGCTTGGAAATTTTGATTTTCGTTGTTTCATTCGGCACCGTCAGATCATACGTTAGCACCTCGCATTCCTTCTGATCTTCTATCATCACCTCGTACACGCGCGGAATAAGTTGATATCCATCCGGCGGCATCGTCTCACGGACTTCGTAATGGTACGGAATCCAGCTTCCATTCTCCCCTATCGTTCCGATTGGCAGAAACGGGCTTTCCGCCTGACCGCTCTCGTCTGTCTCCATCTGAACCTTTTCTCCCGTCTCTCTGTTTTTCACTTCAAACACCGCACCTGCCAGTTTTTCCTCCGGCTTTCTCTCATCCACCTTTTCAACCCGGATCCGTCCCTGTTTCAACGTATTAACCGCTTTGATTGTCTCCCCCGAAGCAGCCGCCACCGTAAATTTCTTAGGTTCCATGAGGCGATAACCTGCCGGTGCCGAAAGTTCCACCAGATAATACACTCCATAGGCAATCGGAGAAATCCGATGCGGCTTCCAGTCCCCTGCCTTCCAGCCTGCCGGAATCTCCTGTTTTTCTGCTTCTTCCTCTGTAAATTTTCCATCCGATCCAGAAATCCAGCGTTCCACTAAATATTCTTTTTCCTGCATCAGGCTTCCATCCTGTGCCGCCCGGAAAACAGCAAGTTCTGCGCCTGCCAGATACATTGCCTCTTCGGATGACTCTCCTGAGCTTCCCAGCTTGGAAATATAGACAGACTTTGCCCTATTTTCCAGCCCGTAAAGCTGAATTTCAGCAGTTTCTTCGACAATCACCGGCTTCGGTGCTGCTTTCTGATAGCCGCTTGGTGTTTTCGTCTCCACCAGAACGTAATAGCCTTTCTTTCTGTTCGAAGCCAAATCATTTTTCGTCGGATTCAGCGGTAAATAATCAATCCGGTGAATCCCATCGGAGGTATCATAACTGACCAGAGTCCCCTCCGTCTGGTAATTCCAACGGAAATCATAGCTGTAGCCTGCTTTTCCATCCGGCTGCAGATTTTTCGTTACCTGAACAAGCACCTGCGAACCATTTCCCAGATTCCAGAGCTGACGCACTGATTCGCCCTGTTCTGTCGCCGTTTCTTCCTGTTTTTCAGCGGTATATCCACACCATGCAACCGTGTTAAACCTTGTGTGATATTCTGCATACAGCTTCTGATAGCGGGCTGCAAAGCTGTCGCTTCCTTGGCTGTAGGCTTTCGCATCTTCGGTCTTCCAGCTCGTCACCCGTTTTTCCCGGTCATAGCGCGGTGTTCCATCCGCTTCCATGACAATTCCCTTTTCATCTGTCACTGCCTCGTACAGGGTCAGCTCCGCCGCATATGCATTCGGCAGACATTCTTTTTTTCCATCCTTCTCCTCATATTTGAAAAAGGCGGTTTTTATATGATCCTCCTGCATCGTGATGAGCTGCAGCTTAGAAGTTTCCTGGATTTCCACCTCTATTTGATTTGTCAGATATCCCGGAGGCGTCTCTATTTCCCCGAGAATATAATCGCCTGCCGGAATCCCCTCCCATGCCATTGGCGTCTTTCCGACGGTCCATTTCGCAGTCACTGTCTTTTTCTGGTTTCTCTCATCTAGTACTGTCCAGTTCGCCGGAAGTTCCCCTTTCTTTTCCAGATAATACCCGGACGGATGTGCTTCCAAATCATCACTCGCAACTCTTTTTGCCGGATAGAGCGCTAACACGGCTCCTTCCACACTTGAAAACGTATACCCCCCTTTTCCTTCCTCCCAGGTCTTAGAATCCGATTCGTTCAAAATGCGATCATAGTCCCGGACTGGCTGCTGATATTGTTCTGGCGCGTCGATCTTTTCGATCTGCACCGTGATCGGGCGGTTAGTAAGGTACAGCTCCTGTACCTCACAGGTTTCCTCTACCGTAAGACCTGCCGGCATCCGTTTCGCATAGCCGGATGGGGCACGCGTCTCCTCTAAAATATACGTTCCCACCGGGACGCGTTTTAAAACGTCCACCTGCCCATCTCTGATCCGTGTATGGAACGGATCGTTTGGCATTTCATCCCCGGTTATCCAGCTGTTTTCCATCAGATACGCCTCACCCTGACGATGGTACAGTGGTCGGTCATCTTCCCGTTTTTCCGGATCATTTCCAATATCATAGAGCGCTGCTTTCAACTGCAGATCCCATGCATTGGCATTGTAAGCTCTGAGAAGATCGCTGTATCGGTAACGCACATAATCGCCATCCCGATCATAAACGGGATATCCTTTGATATAGGTCTGATCGGAACGCTGGTAATAAACCGGCAGCCCATTTTCATTCAAAACCGGATTGACATGGGGCTGCAGCAGACCTCCGTCATATGTCCCGATCGTGTATTCCTGTTCCGTATCAGCATACATCGTTGCCACGCGGCCAGTCTTTATCTTATCCCTGGCAATCACATTTTCATAGCGATCCTTCGATACCCGGACCACCCACACCAATGTTTTGCCGGTTTTCTTCTCCGTCACATATGCCATTCCCGTGTACGGTTCTACCTCGCTGTCCCGGCTTCCGTCTGATGCCAGATGATAGAATTTTGTCCCGGACGGAACGTATTCAAACCGCCTTTCTTTCCGGCTGTACGCCAGTTCTTCATAGCTGGGGCTTACAATTTCCAGAAATGGAACGCCGTCTTTCATCGCATAGATCGGTTCGCCGTCTTTTGGACGCACCAGTTCGCCCTTTTCGTTATAGGCATACCGCACGCCCCGAAGTGTCGTAAACACCTCCAGAGCCCCGAGATCGTAATATAAAATGTCTGTATCTTCGCGTTCAACCCGCTCGAGAATCCATCTGCCTTTCCCCTGGTCGTTGAACCAGTCATCCTGCGTATATCGTGTATAATTGTTATTTTCCCCCTCTTGTTCTTTACCCTTCACATACAGAAGCCGGTTTCCCGCATAACCTTTCTGCACATACATCCGGATCACATTTCCAAACGAATCGCGCACCACATTGACACCGGCATACGCCCGGTCCTCACTGTCCCCGTTCTTCTTTACCTCGATCGCATCATACAGGCACATCGATGCACCTGGAAGATAGCGGTTGAGTGCGTGCGCCGTATCTGGAACCCGATGCCAGATCGCCTTTCCAGTAAAAACCTGATCCTCATAAATCAGATCAATCCACTCCCCGGCTTCCTGTTTTGCCCTCAGACTATCCAGCCAGCCCTTTGACCACCCATAGCCAAGGAACGTTCCCGACGCATTGTACGCCAGTTCCAGATTTTCAAGACCATAACGGTTCGAAAGCTCGGTCAAAGTTCCCTCTCGCCGATCGCTCAACTCAAACAAAATCTCCGTTTCCTCCTGTTTTACTTTCGCGATTTCCAGCCGGATCGGCGTATTTCCTACATAAATCCGCGCCACATCCCCCCGGTCCTGCGGCTTATTGCCATTTGGCTTTGTTCCATCCGAATTCTGGACTGCTTCTCCGTTGCTGCTTATCCGGGTTACCATTTCTCCATACACGGCAGCTGCCACCCGCTGACCGCGCTCTCCGTCCCGATAATACGTCACTTCATCCGAATACACTTCCACCGCTATCGGTTTCGTTCTCACGTATCCTTCTGGTGCAGATAATTCACACAACACATAGGCTCCTGCTCCCAGCGGCTGCGGCGTGATCAGATATCCTGTATTCTGGTTGGACGGCAGAGTTTCCCCCAAACCACCAAAATCCTGCAGCGTCGAATAAACCCGGAATATGCCCGTCCGCGTCCCAAAGGCATCCTGCATCACCACCTGATCGGTTTCACTACAAATCGGAGTTCCTGCCGGGATTATGCCTGTATATTTTCCTGTATAAGGTGCTTTCCAGGGGTATTTTGACGGAATTAGCGTTTTCAAATCAACCGGCGCGATTTTCTTTGCCCCCATTGCCTCCAAAAATTCCCGGCTGGCTGTCACCTGTGTATCTTTTTCATAAAACTGCACCTCCCCCTCACTGTACTTCGACGTGTCCCGGCTGGCGGCATAAATAGCGAACACCGCATCATCATGCAGAATATTCTCTCCCGTCTCCGAATCTAGTTTTTCAATCCGAAGCTTTGCAGCATAAAACGTATTCCGGTATTTTCCATCCGCGTAGCCGGTAAATCCCAACGCATCATAGGCGGACTCCGCCGCCGGTTCTGTCACACTGTAAGGCACCAATCCCTGAAAATACCGCCCGTCAAACCCGGTCAGCGCCCCGGTGATTGTCCTGACATGATCTTTCAAATAAAATCCCGCCGGATTGTTATCATCCGCCTTCTCTCCATACGGATATTCCACTGAATCTGTCCACCCTGCCTGCTCTGAGATCGAACCATAACGGTAATAGCTTTCTACCTTCTCGTTGCTCCGGTACCGGCTGTTTGCATTTTCAGACCGATAAATGTCCTTGTACGGCGCCATTTCCCTCTGAGCGGGCGAAAATCCGCTGTAGTCATAGCTTCCGCCTGGATAGGAGATCGTTCCCTGCCGTTTATCCGCATCCAGACCATACTTATAAATCTCATAATTTCCATCCTGTCCATGTGCGCGGATCACATATTTCCTCAAATCCGCCTGATTTGTATCTCCCCACTCTTCATTCATCCGGATCTGATAGTTCGCCGCCAGCGTTTCCGGCGATGCCGAGGCGTCATATTGATAATCCGCTGACTTTTTTTCCGGAGATACGAGGTTTCCACCTGCCTCATAAACCGACGGGACTTCTATTTCTTTCGGCTGGTCGATCCGATAATGCTGGTTTTGAAATCTTCCAGTGCTCCCGAATACGGCTGCTGCTCGACTGCCACATAGGTTCCGTAAGGAAGGTATTTCGAAACGCCATAATAATAACCTTCCTCGGATTTTTTAATTTTTCTGCTGACAACGTTGTTTTGTCCCGATCGGAACCTCCATTTTCCGCGCTGTCCCACTCAATCGCGTATAAATCGTCCAAATCATAGGAGAAAACGGCTTCAAATATTCCTCTGCTTTTAAAATTGCCTGATGTAATGCTTCATCATAGATATAATCCGGGTAGCCTTCCTGTCCGCCCGATGCTTGAATGTTCTGCTTCTTTACCTCATCCTTCAAATACCAGTCCATCGCAAACTGACGGACAGCATCCGACCGTTTTGCATTTTCTATGGCTGCTTCCGACGTACGGCTCTGGTTCTGTATCGCCGCATTGTTATGATGCGCCGGATCTTTATTTCTCCGCCACCGGTTCCAAAATGCCCGTACGGATCCACGCAAACGGCTTAAAGGATGTATCTGCTGCATCTGCCCGCTGCCATTTATCCCGGTTCGCCACCGCCATCGCATCGAAAATTTCTCATACTGATAGCCGGAAACTTCCGTACCGCTCCCGCTCCATCTTCCTTGGTGCATGACCGTCTCAAGAAGTCTTGTATATCCCTGATTGACCTCTTTCGAATCCGCGATCTGCCCGTCTTTTCCATATTCGTACAGACGTTCCTTGGCCGTCACTGCGCTGCCCCAGACATTGTTATTGACGGAACCAGCCGTCTGGGAATCTTTTTTATGAATTACCTGCGTGAAAATTTTCTGAACCGGAGCAAAGGATTCTCTAAGCAGTGGAAAATTCTTTTTTACCTCCGGCAACGAGACGACTTCCCCATCCCGGTTCATCCACACGATTTCGCCATCCGTATTCCGGTACAGACGTTCCAGATTGGATTTCAAATAGAGCTTAAAGCGGAAATTTGGCAGTGCTGAAGCGACATTTTCGTTTCCTCCCTCTTTTTCCGTAAACGGATCGGTGTGACCACTTTCCGCATAAGTGTTATGTGCATAGGTGCCCTCCGGTGTCGTCGCTATATTTTTGACGATTTTTATCTCCTGGCGGATCACTCGCTCCAGTACACCCAGCGGTTCTTTCCTTGTCCCGGCATCCTGATAGGTGGTCTCCTGCCCCGGGTACGCCAGTGCCACCGGGACCACATAGGAATCATCCCCTGTCAGGCCGGAACGTCCAGAATCAACATATGCCTTTGCCCGCGCCTGTTTTATCCACGTGTAATAGCTGGAACTGTTCATCTGGTGGCCGGCAAAGAAACCATTTCCCAGCATTGCGGCTTCTTCCTCGTTCAGTGTAACCTTCTTCTCTTTCAATACCGCCTTAAATCCCAGCTCTTCCAGCACGCCTGCATTTGTTTTTTTCACGCCAAAACTGTCGGTAAAATTCGCGTTGACCCGCAGTATGTATCTCCCATCTGCATTCCGGTCTGCTGCCTGATGAACCCATTTTGTCTCCGTTACCTCCCGCTGCTGTGTTTCTGTCTTTTCCCGGTAAACAACCACCTGGATCGGCTGCCCATCCGCATCATACGGAATTTCCCCGGTTTTGTAATAGACATTTACCTCATTTTCCTTCGGAACAATCGTACCATCTCCCTCAATCACAGCATCTGTCTGCAAAAGTGCCGATGCCATCACCTGATTTCCAGCGGTAGTTTCCCTATAATCAGTATACGTTCCAAATGCGTCCCGCCCTCGATTATTTGAATATGGTATATACACATAACGCGGACACATTTCCATATTCTCCGGCAGCCACTCTGCCCGGTGAAAAATCAGGCTGTCTTTCTCCGGATCACTTCCCAGTACCATGAAATTCTCCGGTATTCCTAAAATTCCTGCATATACCGTAAATTCAAACGAATCTGAAGACTCTTGCACCGCGTCCAGACCGCCATAGCTGATATATGGATGGGTATGATAAAAATCCAGAATGGAAGTGATCACGTCTCCCACTGTCATTGAGATTCCATCTTTTGTTTTCGGCACCGCAATCGTCTGGATCGGCGAACCATACACCGTTTTTTTTGCCTTTTCTCCCGGTGTCACACCGCTGACGCCGTACACGTCCCGCTCTCCTTCCCGGACGCCCCGGTCAAATACGCCGGTATAGATACTGGAATATGCATTTCCTCCTGCTCCCGGTGTCCTCGGTGTTATTTTCGCATGTCTGCGGAGTACCCGCTCGGCTTTCCCTTTCAAATAACAAAAGTCATCCACATCAAATATCTTTGCCAGCTTGTCCGCATTTTCTTCCTCGGTCATTCCCGTTTCTGCCTGCAAAAGAACTGCTTCCACTGTCTCCGGCACAAGTTCCTGCACCCGGACCTGGCGCATCCACCCCGCCGCATACTCAATCGGAACCTTTTTATTCATCGGCGTGCCATCCGCATTGTACTTTGGATACTGATAGTCGTTCTCTGCCACTGCCAGTTCCCCGGTATAAACTTTTTCATACTCACCTGTCCCAGCTTCCACCGAAACCGTTCCTTTTCCCTCGTCTTTTCGATAAAAGCTCACGCCCTCCGGCAGCCCTGACACCACAATCTCATAAACTCCCTCTTTCGTGTCCTTTGACTCTGCCGAAAAGAAAATTTCATTCGTATCAGCTCCGCCATCGCCTGCCTGCTCTTCCCCATACATCTGCATGGAAATATGGGCATATCCTTCTCCCGGTTCCAGGACCGCCGCCTCCAGATCCTGTCCCAGGTTTGTAACTGCGTGAAGTTTATTTCCAACCGAAAGTTCAAAGCCCTCGGATCGGCTTAATTCCTTGACATAATATTCCCCCATCAGAAGTGGGCGTCCAATCCAGGCATTCCCATTCTTTGACGTATTGTTATAATAAATCCGCTCCCAGGCTTTATCTGCCGTATAATCATCGATCGCCGCATCTTGTGTATACAGATTTCCCGGCGCTTTCTTTCGCCATCCATCTGCTGCATCCGCAATCGACCCTTTCGAATAATCATAGGTTCGCCCCGGCGCCTCTGTACATGCCAGAAACGAGGCATCTCCATTTTTATCTGTCGTCGCCACCGCCACCAGATGATTGGCCCGGTAAACTACCCCTGTTTTCCCGTCCGGATGCAGCAGATCTTCTGCTGCAAACAAGCCATACACTGCACCTTCCAGCGTTGCATCCCCCTGTGAGTCCCCAAGCGCATTGTAAGACTCATTTTCGCCCTGTTTCAGATCCAGATCCTTTTTATTGATATGTACCTCGCCCTCTGTCCGGTGATCGTAGATCCTCCAGGCATCTTTCTCGCCGTCTGCCCCATTGCAATGGCTGAAATTGCCAGCACTTCCCGGCTCTATCGCTGAACCCACACTCGCGGAAACAAGCGCCGATTCATAGGCAGGGAAAAATAGTGACTCTGCTGCCGCACCCGCCAGTGTTTCCGTTCTTTGTGACAACTGCGGATTTTGATACAACAAAGAAGGTGAATGCCAGCTTGTATAAAAACCTGCCTCGGTTGTCAATAAATCTGAGCCGGTTGCCATATATCGCCGAATACTTTCACGTTCCGCTTTTTCTGCTTCTTCTAAATCATCATCCGCTTCATCAATAAACACAAAACCTTTCTGGACGCGATTTACCAGACGCTCCGAAATAGATACTTTCATCTCCGAGGCAGTTGCTTCCTTCTTCTCCTGTGTCAATTTTCTGCCTTTTTCATTTATGTCCTGTTCGTTTTCACTTGTCTTACTCCTATTTCTCCCCGCTTTGCTTCCTGTATCTTGCGGTTTTTCTCCTATCTCCGCCTCCGACGGTGTCCCTTTTCCCAGAAGCGCTGCATCCAATGCCGTAAACAGAACCATCCTCTGCGGCAAAACACGCATTTTTAACGGTCCTGGAAATACAGGACTCTTCCCCGCACTTTCTCCATTCTGATTTCCAGAAGCCTCTCCGATGCCCTGACTCTTTCTCACACTCTTCATTCCCAGCACCACATCACGCGAATATCCGCCTCCAAAGGCTGCATTTGCCCCATGCTCAGATGCATCGGTTGTGATAATCTCAATCGGCAGATCATCTGGATGTTTATCATGCAGAATATATCCATCCCGCGCTTTAAATTCTTTCCAGGTATAACTGTACTTCATGGAAATGAACTTCTCATACGTCTGCCCACAGTCCTCCTGGCATCCAGACTTTGCATACGAAGTTTCCCCATCTGCCCCCGTCGTCGGTCCCGCATCGGGTGTTTCTCCCTCGGAGCCGCCGTCTGACGCGATACCTTCTATCTCCCCTGCATCGACCTCCTCCATTATCCAGTGGAAATGGACGCCCTCAAAGTCTCCGCCCGCCTTTCCTTCACATTCCTCTTCGCACAAAAGCCAGCTATTTGCCAGGCGGATATTTTCTGCCTGCGCCGCCTCAATCTCATCCTCATTGATGACTTCCCCCTCTTCGTCCTCCTCTTCCTCTGGAACAGGTACAAAGGCCGGTGCCGGATGACCGTCACAGAACGTCTTATCATAGTGATAACCGTGTTCCACTGTCTGGGAGGCGTAGCCATCGCCATCTGTTACCGCCGAACCCACTTGTCTGAAACCATCCCAGAGAACCAGCTCATCCTGATAATGACTGGCATATGGTTCTCCGCCCTCATACAATTCGGCAGCTCCGTCCCGCTCAGTATTTACCCTGTTCTTATCGTCAAAGCGCTCAAAGAAGCCAAACCGCGCCCCTTCCAGCGCTTTCCCCGTCTCATGATCGTATTTATACATCTGCAGATTATAGGTGGAAGTAAAATCCTCTTCATGCCTAAATACCTCAAACTGAATGCCTCCCTGCTCCGGTACCGGGGTTGGCTCGCCCGCCAATGCAGCAAAATAATTGACCGGAACCATTCCGAGCTCCATCCATGCCATCCGCTGATGAATCCACGGATCACTTTTGGCAGGCGTTCCGCCTCCGTGTGTCCCCGAACAGGTCACACACTCCCAGATTTGAAGCGACTGGTCAATCACCTCCTCTGCCGAAGCATATCCCCCGCCGCCCGAAGCGTATGGGGTTCCTTCCACCCGGAAACGAATCAGGGCTTTCGACGGTTTTGGATTTGGATTTTTAAATATGATCTGCGAGTCGGTTTTTGTATACGTCCATCCATCGGTCGGAACCGGGCTGAATGAAACACCGTCATTGTTTGAAAATTCAAGCGGTACAGAACGGATAAAATCCCAATCCGAGCCATCCGGCGCAAACGACAGCGTCAGAGTCGCCGCATCTACCTGTTTTGCCGTTCCCAGCGAGGTGCTGGAAGCTATCACATTTGGAATCTTTCCGCCGCCGACACCGGTATTTTCCTTTCCGCTGCCTCCGCCAGACAGCATTCCTCCCATTTGCATGTACGCCTCACTATTTGACGCAGCTGCCTCCAGCCACGGATATTTTGCCCGCACAGCTGGAACATAGAGGATTGTTTTCAGATCTTCCTCGGACACCATCTTGATAATTTCCGGTTTTCCCTGTGCTTTTGCTGCCACATTGATCGCCCGGATAAATGTATTTGCCTTTTCATCCCCCAGCGCTGCTCTGAGCGAGAGCATCGCCCAAAATACATATTTCTGTTCCTGACTGCTCAGCGGAACGGATGCCTGGGAGGGACGGTGTGCTTCATAGAGATCCCCTTTTTCTGCAATTCCCCAGATCGCATAACCGCCCTTATCGATACAATAAAGCTTGTGTCCCAGCAGCGTATCGCCATGGGCTGTCGTCAGTGTTGTCTGCTGACCGCTCGCAGGTGCTGCTTTCACCGGAAAAACCGGGAATCCTGGCAAAAAAGCCATTCCTCCCAATATAATTGCCAGTACAAACGCCATCCCCCGTTTCACATTCTCTCTGTACCGATACTCCCCCATAAATTTCCTCCTCGTTTTTACTGCCCCGCGCCCCTTAACACCGGCAGTCCCTCGTTTTCTTTATTTTTCAGTTCCCCAAACTGATTTCAGCAGCGAGATAATCCCCTTTTCATACTCCTGTCTTGATATTTCCTGTCGTCCCCACTGTTCTTCTATCTGCCCCATCGGTGCCTGTATTTTCTCCCAGGCAGCCTCGGAAATCGTCCCTTCTCCCCGCATACTCAAGGTCAGCGCCAGCACATTGGCAAGACTGTCTGGATCCGCTTCATACTCCTTTCTTCTCTGCTCCCGCTCCTTATTCTCATAGCGGTAAAACTCCGTCTCAAAGTCAACCGGATATGTTTTCGCATTTGAAAATAGCGGCAGGCTGGAGGTCGGATCCGTCGCATACCACTGCGTGCCGATCCGCACCAGGCACGCATCATGGAGATATTCCGGCGTGTAGGTCACACACTCCAGCCCTACGATCTGGCATAGGAACTGAAATTCTTCTGCGAAATCCCGGCAGACGCCAACGCCTCCTTCCAAAACCGGGAAATCCTTTGCCTCTTCCGGCGAACCGTAATGATTCTGGTTAAAACCTCCCTCTCCGTTTGCAATCCGGTTATGCACATACAGTAGACGCGTTTTTTCATCCAAATGAATCCAGTCAAAACTATTGACAAATTTCTGCAGTTCTTCGACCGAAGCCCAGCTATAATTTGCTTTCGGTTCTCCCTTCGTATTCCACCCTGGATTTGCTTCCCCCGGATAACGGACTGCCTCTTTCAGGTAATATTCCGGATCGCTGATCTCTGGGTGCTGCTCTGAAAAAATACTTCCATTTCCATAAAAACTCATCTCTCCATTCTGCCACTCCCATCTCAGACTCTCTGTGTCCTTCCATTCACCGCCATGCGTCCCCTGATTGCCTGCATAAGCGCTGAAACCTCCGGCTGCGATCATGGCTGCTGCCAGTACGGCTGTACATCCCGATTTATTGGTTGTTTTCTTATCCTGTTCCATTTTTTATACCCCCATTTTTTATTCTTTTCGTGTCATTCCACTTCATTTTCCTGTTTGCCTCTGTTTTCTTCTCTCCTCCTCTCTCAGCTTCTCGTCTGTACTATTCCGTACAGCACCCAGGAACCATCCGCATTGACTAAATTCCCATCGGGCGTGTGCGTATTTCGATACAAACGTCCCCTCATTCCATCAGATTTTTCCTGAAAATAGTAGCAATGAAACACTCCATCGCTTCCCGGCAGCCAGTTCCAGCCAGTCAGCATACGCCCCTGTGTTCCATCCATTTCCGTCCAGAGATAATACGTGTTTCCATCCACATCCGTATACCAGCCGTTCACCATCCTGCCATCTGCATCAAATCGGAACCAGTCAAACGTACTCTGCCCCTTTGCCGGATCGGCATATGGATTGTGGACAGCCGCCCACTCAGAAGCATAGCTTCTACCGCCCGCTTCAAACTGCCAGCTTCCATCTGCATTCTTCCGCCAGTTTCCAGCTACTACATATTCCGGTATGGCTGCCGCATCCGCATTCTGCCTGAGTCCTGCCTGTCCTTCTGTCAGATTTCCAATACCCTCTCCTGTCAAATCACTGAACCCCGATGCCGGTCCGGTTGCATTCGCTGCACTGCTTCCTGCCGCTGCCCCCTTTCCAGAAGAAGAGCCTCCACCCAAGCCGCCGCCCGAATGAGAACCTCCGCCCGAATGGGAACCTCCGCTGTATGTCTGATCGACCGCCTCATACTGAATTGTGACTGCCGCCCGGTCCGTGAATCCACCATCCTCGGTTTTCACGGTCACATATGCCGTATGGCTGCCTGATTTTAAGTATTGACGGTCAAGCTCCTGTATCCAGGAAGCCGTCGTATTGACCGTCGCGGTTCCATCCGATGATACATACAGCGAATCATCACTTGCCTGATATGTCACTTTCTGGTTAAACGCCTGCGCCGGAAATACCGACGCTGCCAGCTTTTTCGCACCGGTTCCCGTCCATGCCTCCACCGGACGATAACCTGCCCCCGTCCGGGTGCGTTTGATCTCGTATTGCAGCGTTTTCGGTATAAGGCTGATGCCTTCCACACAAATCTTCGATTCGTCCACTGTCCGGAAATCCACCTGTACTCTGCACGATGCCGTCTGCCGGTTTCCAAGCATATCATCACCGATCACTGTCACCTTCGTCGTGCGGCTGCCGGAAGCTGTCTGTATTTCATACGGTGTATTCACATGTCTGCCCTGATCTGCCGCGATCAGATCCCGGATCCATTTTGCATCCTTTTTCGCCTGCACAGCGGCAGACTTGTCCTCTCCATCCACCGAAATCAGTGCTGCGTCACCGACGGTCCACGATATATCTTTCCGGTCAAAATAATCGGGTGTAAAAGACGCACTCAAGACCTGCGGTGCCGTAACCCGGATCGTTTCATCTGGATGTTTCCGATTTCCGTTTAATGTCCGCACCACCTCAAATTTCAACTGATCCTGATTTAGTGCCGCACCTTCATTGGCTACATAGGTCTGATCCTTGATCTGGAACGTAACCTCAATCCGCGCATTTCCCCGGCACGGCTTCCCATCAAAGCTCGCCGCCGGTTTCGTCTCTGCCGTCAGCACCGCTACGCCGCCATTCTGATACCCTGCTCCGTATATGTCGCTTCCGATCGCATACTGGTATCCGCGGTCTGCCTGCTCTTTTTCCAGTTTCCGGACTATATCAGTGATAAACGAACTATTTAAATTTACCTGGACTGACGCGCTCTTTTTCGTATAACCACTTTCCTCATCGTCATTTGGAAGTAACGTAATCAAATCTGAATCATCGATACTCCAGCGCACCGATGCATCCGCCACATCATTATTCCGATCCACAATCGCCTGCACCGTCACCGGCTGCACCTGTGTTCCCGCCTGCAGATTTCCATGGATGTACGTCGCAATTAATTTTCCATTTCCATCCATCACGCGTGTGACTTTCGTCGGATGTTTCCGGTTTCCGGTCCGCTCCTGCACCACCTGGAATTTCGTCACGCCCGGCGTCAGACCGACCGAAACTGCCACCTTTTTATAAACCGCCGACACCTGCGTATTTTCCTCCGGCATCGTAAAACAATACTCGCCGCCATTTACATAAGTAGTATCTTTCCGGCTCTTCCCACGCGTATACGTCGGAACTCCCTCCATCTGAAAGCGTGCTTTTTCCGCCTGCTTTGCCGAGGTGCTGACCGTCACCGTCTTTCCCGGTGCCACCGCACCGCGGTGTTTTTTATCGAGTGTCCGGTAATACGCGCCATTTCCCCGTGCTTCCAGCACTGCCACATCGTAATAATTCGTTCCATTGGAGACGGTATCGATCTGCGGAATCGTAATCAGATAACCACGGACCGGGCGTCCCGCATCATTTGGTGCAAAATGGTCAAGATCATACCCGACCGACTCCGCATCCATCTCCCCGCCCAGCTCTTCATCCACAATCGAGAGAATCCCCTGTTCCAGCTCTTCATAAAAATATCGATCTTCCATATCCCGCGTGACGCCGCCAGATACCAGCGTGAAGAAATTGTCCTTCGCGTGGGAATATCCGATGTGCGCCGCGTATGTATACTGATTATCATCCGAAATGCCGCTTCCACAGACATTGTTTGCGATTTTCGCCTCCGTATCCGCAAACAGGTACGCGATGTCATCCCCATATTTAAAATAATTAGCTGGTGCGCGGTATCCGATGAAGGTTCCTCTGTGTCCGGCCGCCCCGGTTCCCGACTGACCGATCGTTCCCTCAAACCGCCCCACTTTCAAGTGACCGCTGATTCGTTCTCCGACGAGTCCTCCGACATTCTGGCTGCCAGAACCGCCGATCGTGCCATTTACATAGGTATCGTAGAGATCCGCCCCATTCTGAAGCCCCACGATTCCGCCGACGGTCGCATCCGTTCCCTGAATTCGCGAGGTACTGTTGTCCCCGGTGCGGACCTGGCAGTCGATGATACGAGAATCATCCGCCGCTTCCCCGGCGATTCCGCCCGCAAGCGCCTGCGCTCCGGCTGCACGTCCCGTCGTACGGACGGTTACCTGTGCCGTTCCGTTTTCCACCGTGCTGCCTTCCATGCGCCCGATCATTCCACCGACCGCTCCGGTTCCTTCCACATCACCTTTTACCTGACAATTAAAAATCTTGGAATCCTTCGCATTTCCTGCCAAAATTCCCACCTGACGCACTCCTTTGACCGACTTTCCTGGTTCCAGAGTCAGATTTCGGATCTCCGCCCCATCCAGTACACCAAAAAATCCAACATTTGGCGAACTGCCTCCTGCAAACCGGAAATTTGAAATCTTATAGCCATTTCCATCCAGATTTGCCGTAAACGGATGCGTTACCTCCCCGGAAAATTCCGAATCATCCCGGTAATAACCGATCGGATTCCAGTCCATCCCTCCCAGATCGATGTTCGCCGTCAGCTCAAACCATGCGCCCCGGTAATCCCCCACGATCTCTTCTTCCACCTCGCCGTAATCCGGCTGCATGCCAAACGCCGCCAGGAAGCTAAGTCCCATCAGCTGATGTTTCGTGCGTATCTGATACGGTTTTTGTTTCGTTCCAAGTCCATGTGTTCCATCCAGAAAGCTCAAATCCGCCACATCCCAGTTTTTCCAGAGATTTCCGAGGCTGGCGCTGACGTTAACGCGCGGCATGATTAATTGTGAAGGAGTTGCCTCTATGACTTTGGAAGAACGTAATTCAGAGGGAGTTGCCCTCACATCCGCATTCATAAGCTCACTGGACGATGCAGCCCGTTTCTGCCATTCTTTCCGCCTTTTTATGGCATCGTCTGTATCATCCAACTTTTCCTTCCTTTCCGAAATAATCCCCAAATCCCAATCCTCAAACACAAACCCGCTCGCCGCAAACGCCGGCAGCGTCGCCGACAAAAGCATCGTCGTCATCACCGCAAATGGAATCACTTTTTTCATCTTCTTTTTCCCCATACACGTTCCCCTCTTTCCCCAAACATTAGATTGATATCCCCTTGTCCAGTCTTTTCTCCTAATCAAACTGCCAAACAGCTTCACTCCCGCTTTCCAAGCTCAGCAAGTATTCTTTTTTACATCTGCGGCAGTGCAAATGCCGGACGTATTCCATATGTCTCACTGTCCGTCCTCACCGGACGCAGACAGCCATTTACCAGATCTACGCCATAAATCTGCCAATTATAAATGAATTTCCCGTTTTCATCCTGCAAATAAAAAGGCGTCCGCAGATAATATCCCTGTGAATAGGCACTGATCTGACTTTGTGGGTTATCATCCCCGGAATCAAACCGCCATAGATATTCCCGGTACGCAAGTGCCTCTTCCAATGACAGGCAGAAAAGCTGGTCGTTCATAAGCTGAAAACCAATATCATGACGCGCCAGTTCCCGCCCGGACGTCTGCGAAAATGCACCAGCCGCCGTGCTTCCCGTGTACGCGGTCTGAATTCCCGTATGGATCGGTTCCAGACAGAAGCTGCTGTTCTGACTGTTTTTCTGCAACCATGCGCGCACCTGCGAAGTCTTATAATTATTGTCCTTGCCAAACGAGAAAATCTTCATCTTTTTTCCCGGCACTGTGTCCACATCCGCCCGGATCACGCGGTCACAGAGAAACAACGCTGCTTTCCGGTGTCCATCCTGCCAGTCATGGTAATCGTCGTCGATACAGGTAAATGACAAAATCTCTCCGCCCACCTCGCGCAGCTGGACATCGCCCTCCTTCCAGATCACTTTTTCGGGCATTTCACTTTCACTCCAATCCACGCTTCCACAGCGGTCACAGATTTGATCCCCGTTTTCATCCAGGTGCCCCAGCGCCGGAAGGCGCTCTATCTTTTCTTTCTGACATCGTCCGCAGACATACACTGCCCGCCCATTCTTTAAGCAATCATTTTCCTCCCACTCCCATTGGCTCCACTGATGCGTACAAGTACGGTCATCCCAGTTTCTCCGCACCCGGATGCGCGTGATGATATATTCCTTTCCATCCACCGAAAAGGAATCCTCTTCCACCTCAGAATAAACTGCGTCGTATTCCACCCCGATTGTTTTTGCCGACGGTGTAAAATCCTGACCAATCAGATAAAATTCATGCCACGCTGCATCCCCGATCGCAGATACCAGATTCCGGATCCTGGCATCATTTTCCGTCTGATTTTGAACGGTCAGACCGGAACTGCTGCCCGATACCGCCGCATCCTCGCGCCCAAATATGGCGCACTCCGCCTCCCATGCACTCTGTTTCCATCGTTCCAGGCGTTTCCGAAGCGCCAGCATGGCGGCATCCTCTTCTGCTCCCATTTCTGGAACCTTGCCGCCTCTTTCATATTTGATATAAATTTTTTCAGTTCCTGTTCCATACAGTTCAAATATTTGCGGTGACTGTACCGCTGATTTCCAGATATGCCCGTCGCTCCCTATGATTTGCTCTGGGAAAGATACGTTCAGGGAAGTTCCTTCCAAAACTTTGCCCGTCTGCGTATGAAATATAAGATGATTTGCATTCTCAGCATCTATAAATGAAACGCTGTAGCCGACTATGACAGCTGTTTCTGCCTGTTTCACTGCATTTTCAGCTGCCAGCGCCATTCTACCGGATGAAAATATCAATATCAGTGATATTCCCAAAATGGTACCATTCCGGCAGCGACACCCTTTATGAGCCCCCATGTTTATTTTTAACAACTCAAACCTCCCCCCTCAAACCTTTTTCACATCCCTTTTCTTATCCTCTTTCGCAAGTTATATAAGGTTACTGTTCACGCATACGTGCCCAGTAACGGAATTTGCCGTGGCTTCGCATTTAAATACGGCAAATTCCTGCTGCCACCACGTTTTCTTACGGCACTTTCGGTTCCAAAAGTGCCTACCTGTGAACAGTAACTATATAAGTTCTAATTTGATTCAAAACACACTCTCACTCTGAGTCAGACAGCGGTTCTTTCCGTCTATAAAAAGCTTTCATTTTGCATTGCATATATCATATAATATATTGCACATTTTTTATAACGATACAGTTATCCGATTCTCCCAAATTTTCCTAAATCATCGAATTCTGTGCGAAACGCACCTCACAAATTACCAGAATAAAAAGATAAATTAGAACGAAACCACCTGCGACCGCAGTTCATTTCGATAAGATATATTGAGTCTAACACATCTATTCTCTAAATGCAAGAACTCTTTTGGAATTTCCACAACGAAAAACGCCCGCCCCAGAAAATAAAATTCATATTCCAAATTTCATTTTCCAGAGCAGGCACTTTCCCACTAACTCATATATAAATTCCTATTTATTTTATCTCAGCCACATTCTCCCAAGGGTATCCCACATCAATGCCGATGCATCGAGAACGACGCCATATCATACGCCTTCAGGTTCTCATGTACTTCTCTTGCATCTGCCTCGGCGATGAGTTTGTCTCTCGACTTCTTCGCCTCCATCTCGGCTTTGTGCTTGCTCGGTCCGCCGACACAGCCGCCGACGCACGCCATACCCTCGATGAAGTCCTCCGGCAGACGTCCCACTTTCAGAAGAAGAAGGGCTTTCTTACACTCAGCCGCACCGTTGCAGCGCGCTACCTTGATATCGGTATTCTCACCAGACTCCTTCAGACATTCTAATACCGCCGCTGTTACACCACCGCCGTTGCCGAAGCGTTTTCCAAATACACTGGCTTCCTGCATACTGTTCTCTTCCGGCTCCAGATTTACGTCTTTCGCCCGCATCATCGCACGGATCTCTCCGTAAGTCATCGCATAGTCCGCATTGCCCTGGATATTCAGATCCAGCGTCTCGCTCTTCTTCGCGATACACGGTCCGATAAAGACAGTGACAACCTCCGGATCCTGCGCCTTCAGCATACGGGAGATCGCACACATCGGGGAAACCGTCGTGGACATATTGTCAAGCAGCTGTGGGAAATGCTGTTTGATCATGTTTACGAATGCCGGGCAGCAGGAGGTGGTCATCTTCTTGCCCTCTTTGTAAGCCTCTGCCCACTCTTCTGCCTCGGCTGCCGCGGTCATATCGCCGCCCAGACCAACCTCGATCATATCTGCAAATCCAATCTTCTTTAAAGCTGTTTTCCAGCTTGCAAACGTGATGTCCGGTCCAAACTGGCCTTCGGTCGCCGGTGCCAGCATCGCTACGACCTTTTTGCCTGCGTTGATCAGGCGGATCACATCGACCATGAAGGTCTTGGAACCGATCGCACCGAACGGGCAGGAATGGATGCAGGCGCCACACTGGATACATTTTTTCTCATCGATCACACATACACCATACTCATCGTAGGTAATCGCATCCACTGGGCAGACCTTCTTACACGGGCGCTCCAGATGGGCAATCGCATTGTATGGGCATGCCTGGGAACACTTTCCGCACTCGCGGCATTTATCCGGGTCGATGTGCGCCTTGGTATTTCCCATGCTGATCGCTCCAAACGGACAGGAGTTCTGGCAGGCTTTACCCATACATTTACGGCAGTTATCGGTGACTGTGTAGGACGCAATCGGGCACTCCTCACAGGCTGCATTGATAACCTGTACGACATTGTTTGTATTGCGGTCAGACGGACATTTACCTTCTGCCAGACGGATTCTCTGGCGGACAATCTCTCTCTCCTTGTATACACAGCAGCGGTACTGTGCCTGCGGACCAGGGCTGATTTTGTACGGAATATCGTCTCTTCCGTCCTCTAACTGATCATTCCAGGCAAGCTTTGCTACCTCATAAAGTATCTCATGTTTGATGCGCAGAATTGTCGCGTCATTCGTTACCATGGTTTATCCTCCTTATTAATAATACGTTACCGTAACTTTCTTTCCCATACCTTCGACTGCTTCTTTTAGCTGTTTGACCAGGTTCTGGCGGATTCCCAGATCAAACGCCATCCCTGGATTCTGGTAGGCGCTGTTCGCCGCCGTTCCCACAAACATATGTAATTCCGTGCAGTCTTCTATCAAAATCTTCGCGATCATGGACGCACCATTTTTCTTGTCCAACTCGCTGAAAAACTCAGAACTTAAATCGCATTCGATCAGATAGCGTTTCAGAAGTTCGATCGCTTTCCGCAGCGTCAGGACTCCCTCCGTCACCAGATCGATGCCTTCCATAAAAGCGATCGGCGGAATATCCGGGTCGCTGTAATCCATTGATACCCGCAGCGGTCGTCCCAGCTCCCGCGACAGGATCGTCGCGCTGGTTCCGCCCGATACAATGTGCTTTGCCGACTCATCTTTCATAAAATCCGCCGTGATCGTCTCATCGTCGTTGCGGTCAAGCGGCGGTCCCGTCATCAGGTTGACCGGTTTCCGGTCAATGATCCGAGCTACCACAACCGTCGTATCATCGCCCGGTTTTCCCTCGTAAATCTGGCTGCATTCCGCACAGAGTGCCGCCGCCATACGTGCCGACGAAAGAGAGGTCAGGCATTGTTCCGAAACAAACTCTGCCACCGACTCCCACGGCCAGCCAAATTTATATTTGCCGCTCTTTCCGACTCCCGCGTGCGTCACGCCGTCGCTGACAAGTACCAGCGCATCACCCTTCTGAACCTGAAACCGGCACTCGCTGATCTCCTTGTCCTTGACGAGACGCTTGTATTTCTGCAGCTCCACCACATGACCACAGCGCAAAAAAATGCATCGCGGGTTATCATATTCAACTAAATATACCTCGCCGTTGTTGAAAATCTGTAGAATCGAGAACGTCGCATACGCCACCTGTCTCGTCTGACAGATCGGAAGCGTCTGCACAATCGTCTCCACACATTCCTCCAGCGTGGCTCCATTTAAAAACATCGTACCCAGAATCTTTGCCGTCAGCGTCGAAAGAATATTCGCCTTGACACCGCTTCCCATGCCGTCCGCCAGAATGATAACGTCCGAATCTTCCGTTTTCAGGCACTCTACCGTATCGCCGCACAGGATCTCTGAATACTTATTCAGACTTTTAAACGTGACATCTACGGTTACTCCCATTTATCGGACCTCACTTTCGCTCTCATCGTCAATCAGGGAACAAAGCTTCATCAGGGTTGTCTTCGTCTCCGCCGTCGTCTCACCCAGGAGTCCGGCAATATTCTGTGCAACCATCATCTGTTTGTAAATGACATTCTGTGCCAGATCAATGGTCGCCTTTTTCTTGGCATATTCCTGTTTTGCCTGTTTTTCCTCGCGCGTCACATCAATGATCGTGGCAATGACAAAATTGCCGTCATCGATATACGCAATGTTTTGAAGCGTCACAAGATTCCGATCCGGATAGATCACCTTCCGGCTGTGGACGCTTGTGTGCGTCCGGAATACCTCGCGTACATCCTCGGCGTTGATAAAGTCCTCCAGCGGTTTTCCCTTGATCGCCTCCGGTTTGACGCCGAAATACATTTCTGCCGCCACCGAACACTCCTGGATCCGCATATCATCGTCGATGATCATGATCAGGTTCGGGGACGTATCCATCACCAGATGAGACAGCGACTGCGCCCGGTCATGCAGGTACGGAATACACATATCGACCTCCGCCTTTTTCTGGAAAACAGCGATCGCCTTCTCCCGGCAGGTCGGATAACCGCACGCACCACAGTTTAATTCCTGCTCCGGCGTCATCTTGCCCGTCTTTTTCAAGATCTCCCGGATCTCTTCCTCGGTCGGAATCCGCTCCTTCTGGGAACGATCCACAAACGTCCGGTGAATCTCCACCTGGCGCGCCGCCTCATGCATCAGGGATAGATCTGCCGGTTCCTTCGGAAGCATCGCTTCCAGATCCAGCTTAACTTTAAAACTCGACACTGAGGTCGCCGTGGACGGTCCATTGACACAGCCTCCATGACAAGCGTTCATCTCGATGAAACAGCCAGCCACCTCGCCGGTTTTCATCGCCTCACAGACATCCAGGCAGTCCTTCACGCCGCTGACGTAGAACTTGCGGTACTTGTCCGGTTTCTTCTGGGTCGCCGTCACCGCCGTAAGCAGTCCGCCGCTGACCGGATAACGCAGATTCGCGCCCGGTTCACGATCTTCGAACGGTTCTTCCTCACATGCTTCGATCTCGATCTGTTCCTCTGACAGCCACTGTTTTAAATCCTCAAATGTGAGGACTGCATCGGGCTTCACAACCCTGTTTTTCTCTTTTTCCGCGATACACGGTCCGATCACGACTACCTTCGCCGCCTCGCCGAACTCCGCGTGCAGCATGCGCGTATGGATCCCCGACGGAATCAGCACCGGTGCCAGATATTTGATCAGTTCCGGATAATGAATCTCAATCAGGTTCACGATACTCGGACAGGCAGTTGTGATGATATTTTTCATCTCGCCCTGCTCTAATAAACGGACATACTCTTCCGTCGCCAGCGCGGCGCCCTCCGCCGCATCACAAACATTCGTAAATCCCAGCTTTTTTAATGCTGACTTGACCTGCCCCCGCGTTTTATACGGCAGAACCCCCATATAGGAAGACGACAGCGATGCAATAACCGGTGCGCCGCTCTCAATCAGCTTTTTGACCTTGGAAAGTTCGCTCGGAACACGTTTTGCCGACTGCGGGCAGTTCAAAAGGCACTGCCCACAGAGAATACAGCGATTTGGCATGATATATGCATGACCATCCCGGATCATGATTGATTTCACTTCGCAGCCCCGCACACATTTATAACAATGCTTACACATCGTCGCCTTAAAATCAATAATCGGCATAGACTCTCCCTCTCTTTTTGCCGTTATATGTAAACGATTACGCGTTCAGGCGTCCCAGAATCTCCTTCTGGAAAAATTCTTCCGTTGTCTCCGGTTTTACGGAATACAGTTCTCCATCTACCGTCACACAGACACCTTTACGGCAGTTGCCGCTGCAGAAATCTCCATTTAAATCCACCTCACTGTCCAGATGATTCTCTGAAACCAGCTTCTGCAGCTTCTGGATTACCTCGCGGGATCCTTTCAGATGACAGGCACTTCCGATACAAATCGATACTCTCATATAATGACCTCCTCACTATCCGTTATAAAACAGACGCAGCCTTTCACCGGAGATTCCCGGTCAAAAAACTGTCTGTTCACATGCATCTTCCAGGGGAATTTACTAAAAATGCATCTTTCCCCATTCTTCTTCATTATCTCATATTGTGATATTATTATCAATCAAATTTCTTTCTGATTTTGTATTTTTTTTAGACCATAAGTGCCTGATTCCAAAACCTTTTCACTTTCTTTTCATCAGCTTATGACTCTCCCGGTGTTTTTTAGGAAAATAATCTTTTTATCGGGCACCTTGCACTGCTTTTCTATAATATTTCCATCTCCTCCATGTACGCCCGCAGCCTCTTCACATTCCCGTCCGCAAAACAGTAACCATCCATGCCGCAGCCCTTCGCGCTGTCGATGTTATCCTGACGGTCATCAATGAAAAAGCATTCTTCCGCTTTGAGATGAAATTTTTCAAACAATCTCTCATAGATCGCCGGATTCGGCTTCGCCAGCTTCTCCTCCGCCGAGACAAGCGTGCCATCAAAATATTCAATGCCCGGAATCTCATGCTCGAACACACGCAGGCGCACGGAACAATTCGAGCAGAGGTAGATGCCGAAGCCCTTTTCTTTCAGTTCCTTCACCAGCTCTCCCATCCCCGGCTTCGCCCAGATGTTGTACTCATGCCAGTGTTTCAGACTTTCCTTCGCCAGCCAGCGCAGATGTTCATTTGGCAGGCGTTTCTGCACCCGCTCCAGCGCCTGTGCATCCGTCAGCGTTCCCTCGTCTAAAAGCGACCACTCCTTCGAATCAAACAATTCGCGGCGCATCCACTCCACATCCTCCGGATTATCTGTGTACTCCCAGCACACCTTGACCGGATCATACTCCAGTAAAACCATTCCCATATCAAATACTATATTTCGAATCATACTTCTACCTTTCTCTATTCCCGCAAATCTGCCGCCATTCCTGCGGCAGATGGAATTTTCAGTCCAAAAAATCCTCACCTGCAAGCAATCATAATCATTTATATTTTAACATAAATTTCTCATTTTTTTATTTCCATTTTCATAAATTAATGGTACAATAATAGAAAATTTTTCAGGAGGTACCGCTTATGAAAATGATTATCGCAATCATTGGCAGTGAGGACGCCGATGATTTAGTATATGAATTAAACCAGCACTCCTTCTTTGTCACCAAGCTTTCCACGATGGGCGGCTTTCTGAAAAAGAAAAGTACAACCCTGATGCTCGGTGTCGAAGATGAACGCGTCGAGGACGCCATCTCCATCATCAAAAAAATGTCCGGTGCCCGCGAGCAGCTTGTATACACGCCGCCGACCATGGCCGGAAACTGCTGCCCGACTGTCAATATGACCGTTCCGATGAACATGAAAGTCGGCGGAGCAACCGTATTTGTAATAAATGTAGAAGAATTTCAGAAATTCTAATTTTTTGATTTATATTACAAATCCGAATTACAAAAGGGGCTTTCGCTTGCGCGTCTGCCCCTTTTTGATTCCTTTTATAGAAAAAGAAAAACTCCCGGAGAAATTATCTCTGGGAGTTCCACGCTGCACTCAGGTTCTGCAGCTAATCATGCAGAAGAAGGGACTTGAACCCTCATGATGTTGCCATCACACGGACCTGAACCGTGCGCGTCTGCCAATTCCGCCACTTCTGCGTAATTTCTAGTGCGGGCAACAGGACTTGAACCTGCACACTCTCGTACCAGAACCTAAATCTGGCGCGTCTGCCAATTCCGCCATGCCCGCTTGCTTGTCTTTCTGACTCACAAGTGAGTTCATTATAACATAGGGTAGTTCAAAATGGAAGAGTTTTTTTTATTTTTTTGAATTTTTTCGAAAGTTCTTTTAGAAAAAATGTGCGGCAAATTCATCGATACTGAAAGTCCGTGTGATCTTTCGTGTGATCCTTGTACCGAAAAGTGTTTACCTATAACGGAATATTTTGTTCCGCTTGAAATCTTAAAAACACAAAAAAGGCTTGAAAACAAAGGAAAAACCAATGTTTTCAAGCCTTTCTCTATCATGGAGACAACGGGATTCGAACCCGCGACCTTTGCGTTGCGAACGCAACGCTCTCCCAGCTGAGCTATGTCCCCGTCCAAACTGTTATCATTATAGCACAACTGGAATGAATTGCAAGTAGAGAATAAAAAAAACGGAAACCCTTGTAAATCAAAGGCTTCCGTTCTTTTCTAGCAGAGCTGCTGACGGGAATCGGACCCGTGACCTCCGCACTACCAATGCGACGCACTACCGACTGTGCTACAGCAGCATCTTTTTGTTTTCGGCTCATCTCTAAGCCTCGATTAGTTTATCATGATACAATCGTTTTGTCAACGGTTTTTTTGAATTTTTTTTATTTTTTTAAATTTCCCGTTTTTTTCATCGGATGCCTCCGTTTTCATTCGCAGACATCCGATTCTCATTTCCTATCTTTTCATATTTCTATATGATTCCAACGGGGAGGGGAGTAGCGGAATCGGTTGCCCGATAACTTTCACTTACCCTACATCATTCTCTGACGCACAATCTCATATGCCAGCACGCCAGCTGCCACCGATGCGTTCAGGGAGTCGATATCTCCCTTCATCGGGATCGATGCGATGAAATCACATTTTTCCCGCACCAGACGGCTGACACCTTCGCCCTCATTGCCAATCACCAGACCGATCGGTCCTTTTAAGTCGAGGCGGTACATGCTCTCTCCTCCCATATCGGCACAGACAAACCAGAGTCCTCTCTCTTTCAGCTCCTCGATCGTGGCTGAAATATTGGTTACCTTCGCCACCGGCGTATAATTCAGCGCTCCCGCCGAGGTCTTCGCAACCGTCGATGTCAGTCCCACTGCGCGGCGTTTCGGGATGATCACGCCATGTGCGCCTGCCAGATTGGCAGTACGGATAATCGCACCCAGATTGTGCGGATCCTCAATGCCATCCAGAATAAAGAGAAACGGCGGCTCGCCTTTCTCTTCTGCCAGCTTTAGCATATCTTCCACCTCTGCATAGCGGTATGCCGCTGCCTGTGCAATCACGCCCTGATGCTTGCCGGTCTCAGAAAGCTGGTCGAGTCTCTCCTTCGCCACATAGTGGATGATCGTATTCTGCTTTTTTGCCTCTCTCGTGATCGTCTTGACCGGTCCATCCTGGCAGCCATCCAGCACAAACAGCTTATCCACCGTCTTGCCCGAACGGAATGCCTCTAAAACGGCGTTTCTGCCTTCGATCATCGTCTCTTCAAATCTATTTTCCTGCTTATTTTCCTGTTCCATCTATTTTCCTCATCATGATTTATAACGATATTTATAGCGTTTCCGGCGGTACTTCCGCACTCTCACTGTTATTTTTCGTTCTCTGCTTCCTGTAGCGCATGCGAATCTGTGGATGTTCCCTCTGCCTCCGCCAATTCTCCCATCTGTTCCAGCCCTTTTCCCAGAAGTTCTGCCATCCTGTCAAACTGCTCGGTCAGATAGAGATAGCCCATCAGCGCCTCAAATCCGGTCGCCATCCGGTAATCCTTCATCGTCGCGTGCTTCGGCATCGTAAAAGATTTCGCATTGCGTCCGCGTCGGTATGCCGCCTTCTCCGCATCCGTCAGCTCTTCCTCCAGAAGCAGATAAAAACGTGCCTGTGCGTCCGCCTTGACCAGGTTCGCCGTCTTCTTGTGCATCTTGTTGACCTGCATATTGCCGCGGTTCATGACAAGGGTGCGGATCGCCAGCTCATAGACCGCATCGCCGATATACGCCAGCGCCAGCGGGGAATACTCCCCCGCCTCAACATGTTTTAAATGCAACGCTTCCTTAAACGCATTTAAGCCCGTTTCCATTTGACGCCCTCTCTCGTATCTTCCAGAATAATTCCCATATCGAGAAGCTGTCCACGGATCTCATCTGCCAGTGCGAAATTCTTGTCTTTTCTCGCCTGCTGGCGTTTTGCGATCAAGTCTTCTACTTCGCTGTCCAGAATCTCTTCCTTCTTCTCCGTGATAATACCGAGCACATCGCAGAGTTTGTCCATCGTCTCTTTGACATAGGAAACGTATGCCTTCGTCGATGCTTCCGAAATCGTGGAGTTGCTCAGGCGTACAATCTCAAAAATAGCTGAAATCGCATCTGCGGTGTTGAAATCATCGTCCATCGCCGTCTCGAACTTCTGAACCAACTCCTCGACTGCTGCCTGATTCTGCTTCTCCTCTGCCGTCATCTCGCCCTCTTTCGCTGCTTTCAGGCAGTCTGCCTGATGCTCTGCCGCAGTGCGGATGCGCTCTAAGCTGTTTTTCGAAGCTTCCATCAAATCCGCGCTGAAATTGAGCGGGCTGCGGTACTGGGCGCTCAGCATGAAGAGACGCAGAACCTGCAAATCGTATTTCTCACTGATCTCACGCACGGTAAAGAAGTTTCCAAGAGATTTGGACATCTTGCGGTTATCAATATTTAAGAATGCGTTGTGCATCCAGTAGTTGGCAAAGGTCTTGCCGTTCGCGCACTCGCTCTGCGCGATCTCATTTTCATGGTGCGGGAAGATCAGATCCTCTCCGCCTGCATGGATATCGATGGACTCGCCAAGGTATTTCTTGGACATCTCGGAGCACTCGATATGCCAGCCCGGACGGCCCTGGCACCACGGAGACTCCCAGAACGGCTCTCCTTCTTTTTTCGGTTTCCAGAGAACGAAATCGGTCGGATCTTCCTTGCCTTCCTCGCCGGTTACCTTGATCTCACGGAAGCCGGACTGCAGATCGTCCAGATTTTTATGGGACAGTTTTCCGTACTCTTTAAAGGATTTGGTGCGGAAATAAACCGTGCCGTCAGCTGCCACATACGCATGTCCTTTTTCGATCAGCGTATTGATCATCTCGATCATACCGCCGATCTCCTGAGTTGCCTGCGGATTCTTCGTCGCCGGTTTGACGTTCATCATCTCCATATCTTTTTTGCACTCTGCGATATAGCGCTTGGAGATCGTCTCCGCATCCACGCCCTCCTCGATGGCTTTCCTGATGATCTTGTCATCCACATCAGTAAAGTTAGATACATAGTTTACTTCGTATCCTTTATACTCAAAATACCGGCGGACCGTATCAAATACGATCATCGGTCTTGCATTTCCAATATGAATAAAATTGTAAACGGTCGGTCCGCACACATACATCTTAACCTTGCCCGGTTCGATCGGCACAAACTCCTCTTTTCTGCGGGACAATGTGTTGAAAATTTTCATAACCTCATTACTCCTCTTCTATTTTAAATCTGCTTCCGGTGCTGCCTGACAGCCGCCACAGCCGCCGCATCCACCGCAAGCCGCTGCCTGCGTCATCATTTCACTATCATAACAGTAATTCTCCACTTCCGTCAACAGGGTAATCGCCTGTGAGGAAATGCCCTCGCCGCTGCCTGTAAAACCAAGTCCTTCTTCGGTCGTCGCCTTGACACTCACACGGCTGACCGGAAGCCCCAGCGCATCTGCAATATTTTCTGCCATCTGTGGGCGGTATGCAGCCAGCTTCGGGCGCTGCGCAATGATCGTGGCATCGATATTTTCAATCACATAGCCGCGTTCCTGCAGAAGTTTCCCTACCTTTTTCAGAAGCTCGATGCTCGACGCACCCTCATATGCCGGATCCGTGTCCGGAAAATGCTGTCCGATATCGCCCAGTGCCGCCGCCCCTAAGAGCGCATCCATCACCGCATGCACCAGCACATCCGCATCCGAATGTCCTAACAGCCCCTTCTCATACGGGATCGTCACGCCGCCTAAAATCAGTTCCCGATCCGGAACAAGTTTATGCACATCATATCCCTGTCCTATTCTCATCGTATTCCAGTTCCTTTCTTGGTCATTTTGTAACTGTCCGGACTGCCCGCAGTTACTTTATTTGATAAATTATTTTATACTTTTGAAAAATATACACTTATCCAACAATTTTTAATTTACGCTCAATACAGCGGACTTCCAGATTGCTCTGGTACTGACAGCTCTCGCCGTCCACGTGAACTGCCATCGGGCGTTCCGTGTAGATCTGGACCTCCCGGCAGCTGAAGCACCGCAGCCCCCGGTTGTGGGAGCGCCGGAACAACGCCCGGAACAGGATTCCAAGCACCTGCCGCTTCGAGGCATGGCTGACAATGCAGACCTCCAGGTTGCCGTCGCTGCTGTCCGCCTTCGGCGCAAACCAGAATCCGCCGCCCTCGCAGGGTTGAATCTGTGCACTGATAAAATAAATATAATTAAATTCCACCCGGCGCGTTCCATCGAGCAAAATATACCCCCGGATCGGTTTCGCCTTCAAATACTGTATAAATCCCAGTATCCGGTACGACAATCGCCGCAGATGAATCCGGTTGCAGATATTTTTGATCGCCGAACGCTGCATATGCTGGCATACTTCCGCATCCAGCCCGATCCCCGCGCTGACAATAAAACGCCGATGTCGGAGCACATCATCGCCATATGCAATCACACCATAATCGATCTGCCGGATCCGCCGCGCCCTAAAAATCCGGCGCAGTCCGCGCATTGGTCTTCTCGAAAGCCGGAGCCCGCGCGCCAGATCACTGCCTGTTCCCACCGGAATATAACCCAGCGTCACCATGTCGCAGGAAACGATTCCGTCCACGACCTCATTCATCGTCCCGTCACCGCCCACGACCACAATCACCCGTGCCTCCTTGCAGTGGGACGTCAGCTTCCTTGCATACTCTGTCGCCTGCCCCGCATATTCTGTCAAATATGCCTGATACTCAACCCCGTCCCGCACAAGCCGCTGCTCTATTTTCTTCCATATCTTATAGCCGCGGCCACTCTGTGAAGCGGGATTAATAATGAAATAATACATTACTCCATCCTCATATTTTACCATAACGTCCCCTGCTTTCCGAAAATACAGAAACTCCCCTGCTGGGGCGTTATATTTTATCTTTTACCCTGCCAGAATACCTGTCACAGGATACAGCGCCATTACAATTTTGCATGAGATAAGTATACCATACTTCCTTTTAAATGATAAGAAAATTTCTATAAATTATTTTCTCAAAAGTGTTGACAATCTTGAAAATTTATATTATACTTGCAAAGCAATCGCGATTTGTGCGAGTGTCAGCGGGATCTTAGCTCAGCTGGGAGAGCATCTGCCTTACAAGCAGAGGGTCACAGGTTCGAGCCCTGTAGGTCCCACTTTTCTAAATTTAATATGGCGAGATAGCTCAGTTGGCTAGAGCACGCGGTTCATACCCGCGGTGTCGAGGGTTCGAATCCCCCTCTCGCTATTTTATCTGGGATCTTAGCTCAGCTGGGAGAGCATCTGCCTTACAAGCAGAGGGTCACAGGTTCGAGCCCTGTAGGTCCCACTTTTTAAAATTTAATATGGCGAGATAGCTCAGTTGGCTAGAGCACGCGGTTCATACCCGCGGTGTCGAGGGTTCGAATCCCCCTCTCGCTATTGATGAAACAGCTTGCAATTGAGCAAGCTGTTTTTATTTTACTTAAAGTCCCTGTCCATCCATAAAATTTTTGTTTAACAAATTTCACATTCCATAACCTTTTTCTTAATATTTATAACAATCCCTATTTAGCCTTGAAGTTGGCGGGTGAGTGTGCTATAATCAGACGAACTCGGAGAGATGTTAAAATAATGTTAATTTATTTATGATAAAAAGAAAATCGAGGTTGATTGATATGAAACATTTTCTGAAGGAACTCCTGAAGAAATACGGGCATATATGGATTCTGGGATACGGATTTATCTATCTTCCGTGGTTTATGCATCTGGAAAAAACCGTGACCTCCAATTACCATATCATGCACTCATCGCTGGATGATATGATTCCGTTTAATGAATACTTCGTCATCCCATATTTACTGTGGTTCGCCTATGTGACCGCTGCGATTGCATACCTGTTCTTCAAGAACAAGGAAGAATATTACCGGTTATGTGCATTTTTATTTACCGGTATGACGCTGTCACTCTTAATCTGCACCCTGTTCCCGAATGGAACTGACCTGCGGACCGCCGTAGACCCGGACAAGAACTTCTGTTCCCGTCTGGTCTATATGCTCCACCAGGCTGACACGAACACGAATGTATTTCCAAGCATCCACGTGTACAATTCCATCGGAACCCACATCGCGGTCATGAAGAGTGAGTCTCTGAAAAAGCACAAAGTAATCCGGATTCTTTCCGGTATCCTGATGGTCGCTATCTGCATGGCAACTGTCTCGCTGAAGCAGCACTCGGTTCTGGACGTCGCAGGCGCGATTCTTTTAAGCGCTGCTATCTATCCGTTAGTATATGCGGGAAGCACGCAGGAAGAGACAGAGAACGAACCAGAATATATTCGCTAAAGGATTTCTCAAGACAAGTAAACATAAGCTGGCGCCAAAGTATGACAGGTGCCAGCTTTTTATCTGCGATAAATCCCCCCTGCCGCAGCCATTACGAAAACTAGGTCTCTAACATTCATCACGTGGTAATCCCTTATCGAATCATATCTAATGATTGACATAGAATCAGAAAATCCGACCATCTGGAAACACTCCATTTTCCAGACGATCGGATTTTTAATTTGCATTTTTTGACAGATTTGATTTTCTTTTCTAATCCGCCCTATTTTTAGTTAAACCCATAAAACTTCTGCGAAATCTTATAGCAGGCGATCGACACCTTCCGTCCGCCTTTTCCCGGCAGGTTTACGCCCTGTCCGAGGAAGCCCCAACGCAGGCGCATATACAGCGTGAAATTCTGCTGTTTCAGATACTGCCACAGTTCTTTTTTCTTCTTCAGATTTTCCTCTGTCTCCGAGCGGATCGCCAGAATTGACGTAACTGTCATCATGATCTCCAGATAGCGGACCATGTAGTGGCGCAGCTTTGGATTCTTGATCTTGGTCACATCGTAATATCCCAGCATCAGCTTCGTGACGAGTATCTGCTGATCAATACGGCTGATCATGACTTTTTCATTGACCGACTGATCGTCGCGTCCGATGAAATAGCGATAGAAATTCACATCCAGGTAGTACATGGATTTTACGTGTGGAAGCGGCTGATATACAAAAATATTATCCACGTAGAACGTATGCTTTGGCAGTTCCAAGCCGCAGTTCCGAAGCATTTCCACACGGTAAATGACCGAATGCATCAGGATATACTGTCCCAGGCGGAAGCCTCTTGCACCGTTCCAGTCGATGAGCTGGCGTTTTGGGAGTGCCATGTTGTAGTTCATGACCTTTTTATGTTTTGCGCCCTGTTTTTCATAAACGAAGTTGGTAATCAGCATATCCAGCGTCACATTGTCATGGACAAATTTGCGCAGCGTATCCAGAACCTCCATATACGCCTCTTTGTTGACCCAGTCATCGCTGTCCACGACCTTATAATAGACGCCCGTCGCATTGCGCAGTCCCGCATTGACGGCCTCGCCGTGACCACCGTTTTCCTGATGAATCGCCCGGCAAATCCCCGGATAGTTTCTCTCATACTCATCGGCAATCTCCGCCGTATTATCTTTTGTGGAACCGTCATCCACGATCAGGATCTCCACCTCATCGCCGCCCGGCAGCAGGGATTCGATGCAGTTACGCATATATGCCGCCGAATTGTAGCACGGAATCGCTACCGACAACAGTTTCATTGGTTTATTTTCTCTCAAAACTCCAGTTCCTCCATCTCTTTGTTGACCCGATCCTCACAGGAGCGCATGGCGAGAATCGTCTGTTCCATCAGTTTGTCTAATTCCCAGCCAAGCTGATCAGCCCCGCGTCGGATCACGTCTCTGGAACATCCAGCCGCAAATTTCTTGTCCTTAAATTTCTTCTTAAGACTTGAAAGCTCCATGTCCTTGGTGCTCTTGGACGGGCGCATCTTCGCCGCCGCCCAGATAAGCCCTGTCAGCTCATCGGCTGCAAACAACACCTTTTCCATCTCATGTTCCGGAGCCACATCCACCCGTATGCCGTAGCCGTGGCTGACAACCGCATGGACTAAATCTTCCTCTGCGCCTCCGTCGCGCAGAAGCTCCGGTGCCCGCTCGCAGTGTTCTTCCGGATAAAGTTCAAAATCAATGTCATGCAGCAGTCCTGCCATGCCCCAGAATGCTTTTTCGTCCCCGTATCCCAGCTGCTCGGCATACCACTCCATGACGCCCTCCACGGTCAGTCCATGTAAAATATGAAATGGTTCTTTATTATACTTGCGAAGGAGCGCAAGCCCCTGTTCCCTGCTCAGTGATGTCTGTTTCATCCTCCGTGCCTCTCTTTCTCTTTCCACGTTTCCGTGTCCGGATCCTTGATTCTCAGTAATTCACACTATCTATAGTTATAACAAAATTAACCAGCAAAATAAAGCAGATTTTTGTAAAAGTATTGTGAACAAGTCGTTGCTGTTCACGCATACGTGCCCAGTAATAACAACTCAAACTCCCCACGTCTGCCACATTGACTGAAATTCTCTTTCAAAATAAGTTACGCATCGTCTTAAACACCACCCATAATCAATTTTCTCCACTGTTTCTGCCGCATAGATCGGATAAGCAGCCACCTGCTCGTCATTAATATAGTAGGATGCCTGCCCGACCTCCTGTCCTTCATGAACCGGTGCTTCCAGCTCGGTCGGGTACTCATAACGGATGTCTGGCTTCTCGTCCGCGCGCAGAAGCATCAGAAACGTCTGTTTTTCCGATGGCAGATTCAGTGTGAGCGCCGTCGTTCCTTTCACGCCCCGCCTCACCTCCACCTCCGGAAATGTTTTCTCCCGGTCAAATATATCATACCAGTTATATGTATCAAATGCATACTGATCGAGTTTCCGCATATCCGCCCATTTGTACGTCTTGTGCGGCGGCCACCCGCAGCCGAGAAGCGCCACCGTAAATGCTTTTCCCTCTTTTTTTAACGCCGCCACATAACAGTACCCGGCTTTCCCGGTAAATCCTGTCTTGCCCGACAGCACCTCCGCGCACTGGCTTAAAAGCGCGTTGTGGTTTGCCAGGTAAAATGAACGGTTTCCCGACTCATCCTGAATCGTCCGTGATGCCGTACGGGTAATTTCCAGAAATGTTTCGCGGCACGGCGACTGGAACGCGCAGTAGCGCATGATCCGCGCCATATCCGCCGCCGAAGCGCTGTGTTCGTTTCCATCCGCATCCGCAACGTCCAGACCATTCGGTGTCACGAAACAAACATTCTTACATCCTATCTCCCGCGCTTTCCAGTTCATTTTCTCCGCAAATTCTTCCACACTTCCCCCGATGTGCTCCGCCACCGCCACGGCGCTGTCGTTGTGGGATTCCAGCATCAGGGAATAGAGTAGATCCGATAGGCGGTACCGCTCCCCCGCCCGCATATTGAGCTGGACATCCGGCATGGAGGCCGCTTTCTCTGATACCTCGACCCAGTCATCTGGATTTCCCTGTTCCAGTGCGAGAATGCAGGTCAGAATCTTCGTCGTGCTTGCCATCGGATAAGCGGTATCCGCATCTTTCCCCGCCAGAATACGCCCACTGTCCGCATCCATGAGAACCCAGGCGCGGGCGTGAAGGGGCTGTTGTAGAGAAGTCTCTTTCTCCCCCAGAATCTCTTTATTTTCTATGTTTTCACGAACAAAAACCGCCCCGCCGGCCGGAACCAACTGAATCATCGCCAGTATACTTCCTGCCAGCAGAACGGCTATCCATTTTCTGATTCTATCTCCCATCCGGCTGCTCCGGAATCCCTTTTCAGGAGATTATATGAGAATAAACCTGTTTTCTATGACTTTTTCTTTTTATTTTTTCAGCGGCTCATTCAGCTTCTCCGTCCCCGGCAGCGCAAACCGTCCGCCCGCGATGATCTTTACACTCGTTCCATCTGGATGAATCGCCTCGATCGTATCCAGCTCGGAATACGGGATTGTAATGTCCGTATGGCAGCCAAAATATGCCTCCTGCGGGTTTTCTTTGCGTTTTGCTGAAATCTCATTCTCACGCGCCACCATCTCGCGTCCATCCGGGTTGAAGACCGGGCAGTCCTCCATCCAGCTGTAGCAGGTATCGCCTACCGCAAAGTGCGGTCCCATCTTCTCGGCAATCAGAATCGGGAATTTGTCGAGAATGCCGTAGCGCAGCGCTACCTCATACGCAGTTGTGTTGGTGCCAATCGCAAACTCGCCCATCGGCAGCGTCTCATGGTTTTTGAGGATCATCTGTTTCACTAACGCCTTATTTTCCTCTTCCGTCTCAAAGTTTTTGCAGGTATAGGAGACAGCGATACCATTTTCAAACCGGATTTCCAGATCTTTGAACTGAAATTCCCCGATATAGACGCTGCCGACATGCAGAAGCCCGTTTGTCCCAGCAAGCTGCGGGGAGGTAAAGACTTCTCCAACCGGAATATTTACATCCGCCACGCAGTTTTCGAAATTCGACTGTTTCGTCGGCTCAGCAAGCGTGTGAAGCTGTACGGTCAGATCGGTGCGGTTGCCGCCGCGTCCGCTGATATGGACTTGCGATGCCTGATCCAGTTCGTTGATCATGATCTGCTGGATGTCGCGGTACAGCTCATAGTCCAGCGTATTGATGCGGATCGTCTCCTTAAAAACCGCCTCAAACTCCGCTCCGATCTCCGGAAGCGGGAATGCAATGATTGTGAAGCTCGTCTCCGTTCCCGGAATATACGCGTCCACAATCTGCATCGCCTCATTGCTGTAGGATAACAGCAGTTTCTCCTGTTTTTCACTTAAAGAAAAGGCTGATGCTGCATTGACCGGCTCAAATCCGGCCTCGCCGAAGGTTTCCACAACCGCCGGGCCGGCATATACCGACGCCAGATCCTTGTATGTCTCATATGCCACCTTCAAAATAGACAGTTTCCGCTCACGAAAGGCCTTGTCCAGGTAAACCGCATTGTCGTAGCGGTGATCATACTCGTACTGGCGGTTCGCCGGTGTGCCATAGTAACCGTTCGTGCGCGCCGCCATCCGGTTCACCGTGCCGATGGAGGCGCGGGCAATGATCGGCTCCAGACCGAGTTCGCGGAAATTTTCCACTGCCATCCGGATCATGCGCTCAAATCCGATGTGGTAACGGATCTGCACCGTTTTCTTGCCCTCATAGCTGCGTCCGGTCGCCGCAAATCCCTTACGGTAGCCTTCTGTGTAGGTATCTGCCATCCGGCGTACCGTCTCCTCCGGCAGCTCATTCATAAAACGTGCCGTCGCAAGCTCTGTCTCCGAGATATATTCGCCAAACCGGTACAGATAACGCAGATCGTTTAAATCACTGTCCATGATGATCGATTTTCCAAAATCCAGCGACGGATCCAGCGTCTCACGCACCCGCCACGGAAGCATCCTGTCACAATAATCACTGACAAAATAGTAGAGCGGCTCGCGAAGCTCCGCCACCTCCGGAGTACCGCCCTCAAACAGGTTGTAAACCTCAATAAACAGTTCCTCCAACACCGTCACATCCACCAGACGGCTCTCATAGGCGTAAACGATCGCGCTGCGAATCTCCGTATAGAGAAATGACAGCCACGGACCATAGTTCTCTCCCAGCTCTTTTGCCGCATAGTCCGGGTTCGCAAAGCTCTTCCCATACGCCCCTGGAAGTATATCCGCATAAAGCGTCCGGTTAAATTCTGTTGCCTCTTTCTGGCTCATCGCCGCCAGCGTCCCATCCATCTGTTTCTGGAAGGTTTCTTCTATCAGCTCGATAAACTGGACGGTGCGCTCAAAAAATGCCCGGTATGGCTCACCAACCGTCGCTTCTTCTTTCATATGGCCGATGCGCTCCATCGCGAGCTCATGGCGCTCCGCAACCGCCTCATTTTCTTCTTTCAAAAGTTCCCAATATTTCATGTTCAGATATTTCCCTCCTTCTGCCATCGCCAAATTTCACTTTCAAGCCACGCCCGCCGCAAAGGCTCTTACCGGCGTTCCATTGGTCCGGCATTCCAGGCAAGCCACGCATAAAAACCATTCATTCTTAGCCCCGGATGCCAATCAAAATCGTCACAATCCACCAGATGACCAGAAGCCCCGACAAAATCGTACCAATTTTCGCGAATATATAATTTTTTTCTTCTTCTTTAAAAGATTTCCATCCATACATCAGCGACGCCACGGAAAATAATATGCTCGAAAAGCACATCGACAGCGCGCCGACCGGCGTATTGCCCTGGCTGCGGACACTGAATGCCATCCCTGCCACGCACAGCAGCAGACCGACTCCCGCCAGTCCCAGGCAGAGATAGCCGTGTTCTGCCATCGGCTTGCGGATATAAGAAATCCGATTATCTGTTTGACGTCCCATGCAGACACCTCCCAATTGCACGTGTAATCCACTGGCAGAGGTAGCCAGCAATTCCACCTAACGTATTTAAAAACATATCATCCACATCAAAACTTCCCACCTTGAATACGAGCTGAATCGTCTCGATGCTCAAAGTCAGAAGGAAGCTCAGAATCAACATCAGGTACCATTTTCCAAATCTCGGACTGATGATCGGCAGGAAAAATCCAAACGGCATGAAGCACACCACGTTGCCAGCCGTATTTAACAGGAACGCTTCCGTCCCCACTATATCACGATAAATATAAAACCGTTTGATTTCCTTAAATAAAACGAGATTATAGGCATACTCCACATGCGGCGCGCGCCCGAATCCGTCCGAAAAAAACATAAAATATATAAGAAGCACCAGGTATGCGACAAAGAATATCCAGCACACCTTCTGATGCGTTTTTGTCCGTTTCCACATAATTCCCCACATAAACTGCCAGAAATGAGAAAAACCGTACACCGTCCCCGGTCATACGGTTTTTCTCTTTCGACTGGGCATATCTGCCCTGTTTCAAATCCAATTTTTAGAATGTAATATCTGATTTGCGTTTCAGTAAAAACGCACCGCTGACGATCGCCATCACACCGGCTGCCAGCCCTACCGTGATGATCACGCTTCCAATCACGATATTAATCACACCGGTTCCCTGCATCGTTTTGTAGATCTTTTCCATATCGATCCGCTCCTTCTTACACTCCGTCGCATGGCATTTCCCATTTCAAGCATGCCGCTCCGTGAACCAAATCTCTATTTTGCACCGTACTGCTCATAGTATGCGTCGATCGCTGCTTTCAGTGTATCATCGATCACGACCTTGCCCTGGCACTCCTTGTTGTACAGGCACTCTACGACATCTGACATCGATACGATCGCTGCGGTCGGGAAGCCGTACAGTTCCTTGATCTCATCCAGCGCACACTTTTCTCCCTTGCCGCGCTCCATACGGTTTAAAGATACCATCAGGCCTTTGATCTCCACATCTGCCTGGGATTTGAGGATCGGGAAGGTCTCCTCGATGGATTTACCGGAAGTGGTTACATCCTCGATGATAACGACGCGGTCGCCGTCCTTTAACTTGCTTCCCAGAAGGATGCCGGTATCGCCGTGATCTTTGACCTCTTTCCGGTTGGAGCAGTAACGTACTTCTTTGCCGTACAGCTCACTGATTGCCATCGAGGTGGCAACTGCCAGCGGGATTCCCTTGTAAGCCGGTCCAAACAGGACGTCGAAATCCAGACCATAGTTGTCATGAATCGCCTTGGCGTAATACTCGCCCAGACGGCGCAGCTGCGTACCGGTTACATATGCACCCGCGTTCATGAAGAACGGAGATTTACGTCCGCTCTTTAAGGTAAATTCGCCAAACTTGAGCACTTCGCTCTCTACCATGAAATTGATAAATTCCTGCTTATACTGTTCCATCATACTCTCCTATCTTACCGAACCGCACCAATCAGTTCATGTATATCTTCAATGCCATATTTTTCCATGTAGGCGTCGATGCCCTTCACGATCTCCTCCGTCGCATATGGATTATGGAAATTCGCCGTACCGACTGCCACCGCGCTTGCGCCTGCCAGAATAAATTCGATCGCATCGTCCGCATTCATGATACCGCCCATGCCGATGATCGGAAGCTTGACCGCCTGCGCCACCTGGTAAACCATGCGGACTGCCACTGGTTTCACTGCCGGGCCAGACAGACCGCCAGTACGGTTGGCTACCGCAAAGGTTCTCCGGTTGATATCGATCTTCATGCCAGTCAGTGTGTTGATCAGGGACAGCACATCCGCACCGCCTGCCTCGGCTGCCTTCGCCATCTCCGTGATGTCGGTAACATTCGGGCTGAGCTTCATGATAATCGGCTGTTTCGCATGGCGTTTTACCTCGCGGGTGATCGCCTCCACTGCCTTCGGATCCTGACCGAAAGCGATGCCGCCCTCTTTAACGTTCGGGCAGGAAATGTTGATCTCCAGCATATCGACCGGCTGGCTCGCCAGTTTTTCCACTACATCGACGTAATCTTCCGTCGTTTTTCCACATACATTGACGATAATCTTCGTATCATACTGACGTAAAAACGGGATATCCCTCGATGCAAATAAATCATACCCCGGATTCTGTAAGCCGATCGCGTTGATCATGCCGCCGTACACCTCCGCAATACGCGGAGTCGGATTGCCTGGCCACGGCACATTTGCCACACCCTTGGTCACAACCGCGCCGAGCTTGTTCAGATCAACCATCTCGCCGTACTCTGCCCCTGAACCAAAGGTTCCGGATGCCGTCATGACCGGGTTTTTAAGCTCTACACCCGCAAGATTGACTGCCATCTGTCTCATAATTCTACCTCCTCGGCTAAAAATACGGGACCATCCTTGCAGATCCGCTTGTTGTGTACATTGCTGTGGTGGTCTACATCCTTCGACTGGCAGACACATGCCAGACAGGCGCCGATTCCACATGCCATCTTCTCCTCCAGGGAAATATAGCACTTGATTCCCTTTTCTGCCGCATACTCCTTGATGGCGCGCAGCATCGGGGTCGGTCCGCAGGCGTAGATCACATCCGCCGTCAGGTTCTGCTCCCGGATCGCGTCCAGGACATTGCCCTTCGTGCCGACGCTTCCGTCCTCGGTTGCCACAAAGACTTCTCCATATGCCTCAAATTCATCCCGGAGGAAGAGATTTTCATCCCGGTATCCTAAAATGATCTGTTTTTCGCAGTTTAACTGTTTCGCCATCTCAAGCATCGGTGGAACACCGATACCGCCGCCGATCAGAAATACATTTTCGCCCTCCTGCGGGAAGCCATTTCCCAGAGGTCCCATGATGTCGATCGGGTCTCCGGAAACATATTTGGAAAATTCATCCGTTCCTTTACCGGCAATCCGGTATACGATCCGCAGGCGTCCTTCATCCGGATCTGCCTCGCAGATACTGATCGGGCGCGGAAGAAGTCTGGAACCGTCCTGGCTGTAGACCGAGATAAACTGTCCCGGTCTTGCCTCGTCCGCTATGTCCGTCACGATCCACATACTGAAAATGCCAGGTGCCAGTTCTTCCTGACTATATACAACTGCTGTCTCTTTCTTCTGTGCCATGAGCTCCTCCTTACAGTACACGTCCGATGTCCGCAATCATATCGATGACAGCCTGTCTCGATGCGTCCGCAAAATGCTCCGGACCGAATTTGGCGTATGCGTCTTTCTTGTATGCCGCGATGATACCGCGGGAAGAATTGACGATCGCGCCCAGTCCATCCTCGTTGAAGCAGTATTTTAAGTCTTCTGCCGTACCGCCCTGTGCGCCATAACCCGGAACCAGGAAGTAAGTCTTCGGCATCAGCTTACGCAGAATCTTGCTCATCTCCGGGTAAGTTGCGCCCACAACTGCGCCTACATTACTGTAGTCGCCATCCATGGAAGCCTCCCCCCACTCAACGACCTTCTCCGCTACCAGCTCATAAAGCGGGCGACCGTCCACCAGACGATCCTGTAACTCGCCGCTGGATGGGTTAGAAGTCTTTACCAGTACAAAGATACCGCGGTCGGATGCGTTGCACTCGTCCACAAATGGTTTCACGCCGTCGGTTCCCAGATACGGATTGACCGTCACATACTCGGTATTGAACGCGGAACAGGTCGTATTTCCAACCTTCACGCTGCCGAGATGACCGGTTGCGTAGGCAGCCGATGTGGAACCGATGTCGCCGCGCTTGATGTCTCCAATGACAATTAAGCCCTTCTGCTGGCAGTATTTGACAGTCCGGTCATACGCTTTCAGGCCTTCGATGCCAAACTGCTCATACATCGCAATCTGCGGTTTGACCGCCGGAATCAGATCAGCCGTCGCATCCACGATCGCACAGTTAAACTGCCAGATCGCCTCTGCTGCTCCTTCCAGGGTCTCTCCGAACTCCGCAAATGCTTTTTCCTTCACGTGCTCCGGAATATATCCAAGCATCGGATCCAGTCCTACACAGATCGGTGCCTTTGTCTTCTGAATCTTCTCAATCAATTTACTAACCATCACGTTCTCCTCCAGAGTATCTCTCATAAATAATCAACTTATTTTATCATAAGTGGAGGGCGCTTTCAAGGGCACGGAGCAAGGAAAAAAGGGTTTTTGCTTATGCCCTTTTGATTGCCCTGAAAGAAGCGCGCCAGCTGTCACGGCATCGGACGGCTGGCGCGCTTCTTTCTTGAGTGTATCGTTTCTTTGAATAATTGGTTTTAAAATTGCAAAATTAGTTTTTCTTGCTTAAATATAAACTATTTCAACATTTAATACAATGAATCAATGCATCTAATGCAGCGTCAACGTCGCCACATAATCTCCATTTTTGTAACTTTTAGCCGCAAAATGTTCCTCCGTCTCCGTCTGAAGTTCCATCCAGAGCTCTTCGGCGGCGAGCATAATGTGGGAGAGCATGATGCCGATGCTGAATTCGCGCATCGCATGGAAGCTCTTGCCCGGAAAGCGGGTTTTTAGGGCGAACACATAGATTCGGTCGGAATAGACGATGAAGCGCCACGGCTGGGTGTTCATCGCGGACGGTGCGAGACGCGCCGCACGGAGAATCGTCTTCATCTGCTCTCCGGCTTCTTCCTTGAAAATACAGAGTTCATTGAGCGGGAGGCGCTTTGCCAGCGGGCTTTCACGGTAGAGCTTGCCCTCCGGGTAGCCGAATGCGACCATCATCAGGCAGCGTTTGCCGCCGCGCACCTTCTGCGCCGGCTGCACGCTGCCCAAATAGCAGGTTCCAATTCCTTTTGCCGTCATATAGAGCACCATCTGCTCCATCAGATAACCGGCATTGCGCTCGCAGCCTTCCTCCTGGTCCGAATAGATCGCCAGATAGTAGGGAGCATCCACCTTCCAGAGTCCGTGGACATCGGCTTTTTTCTTTGTATTGTCGAATATCACTGCCTCAACCCGGATCCGGTCATTTAACCGGGAGGTCTTATCAAAATAGGACAGGATCTGCCCACGCAGCTTCTCCGTGACCTCCCGATCGGTGTATTTTCGAACTGAATGGCGACATCCTATCGCCTCATACAAATTCATCATACCTGCTCCCCTCCTATCTTTTTGCTGCCGTTATCATGCGCATGACCCGCAGTATCTTTTTCTCTGCCTCTCTATGTGCATTCCAATTTCTATACAAATTCTGACCGTTCTGACCGTTTCAGCACCACCTTTAAATCAGTCCCGACATCAGTGGTACTACCACTACGGTCAAAAGACCGGCGACCGCAATTGACAAGCTGCTCATCGCACCCTCGATCTCGCCTAATTCCAGCGCCTTTGCCGTTCCAATCGCATGGGCTGCCGTTCCAAGTGCCAGCCCCTTCGCGATCGGCTCTTCAATTTTAAATATCTGAAACAGCCAGTCGGCTATAATATTTCCCAAAATTCCTGTAATTATAATGCTGATAACCGTCAGCGTCACGATACCGCCCGCTTCCTCGCTGACGCCCATGCCAATCGCCGTCGTAATGGACTTTGGAAGCAATGTCACATAGTGCGTATGCTCCAGCTGAAAGAAACGGCACATCACATAGATACTGCCGACACTTCCCGCTACCCCTGCCACGATTGCAGAAACAACCGCAATCAGGTGCTGGCGCAAAAGCTCCAGCTGCTTATACAGCGGAATCGCCAGACAGACCGTCGCCGGTGTCAGAAAATAGCTCAGATACACCGCACCGCGGTTGTACTCCTTATATTCTATATGAAAAACAGATAAAAATGCAATCACAACTATAATTGCAACCAGCAGCGGATTTAAAATCGCCCAGCCGGTCTTCTTTTTCAGCCAGACGCCCAGCATATACGCGCCGACGCTGACCAGCATTCCAAAATAAAGAGAAGAATGAATCAGTCCATTCATGCTTTTGCCCCCCCTTTATTCTTTCTGCGGATAATGCTCTGCGCCACGCACCCGGTCGCAACCATAACAAATACCGTCGAAATCACGGTAATCACTGTCAGCGGCACCAGGATGGACTCCGCCTCCTGCACGCTGTCAAGCAGGCCCACACCTGCCGGTATAAACATAATCGGCATCGTATCCAGGAAGAAATCTCCCACTTCCGCCACATCTTCTGTATGTAATGCTCCTGTGCAAAGCATAAGTAGAAGAATGAACAATCCGTATACGCCGGACGGAACCGGAAACGGAAGCAGATAGTTCAAAAATTCTCCCAGCATTGTGATACCAAAAATAATTGTCACTTCTTTCAAGTACTTCATGATGTCTTCGCCTTTCGTATTAATGCCTCTATTCTATCACTCTCAAATTTATAGGACAATATGAAAATTAGCATAAATTCTGTCAATTTCCTTGAATTTTTTGCGTCTTTTTTATACGATACAGGTAAGCTTTTCCGATTTGAAAAATCCAGACATTTTCGATCCAAAAAACGTGAAGTTTTTATCCGCAAATACGTTTATCTTTATGAAAGACTTATCTTCTCAGCTGCTTTTGTAGCTGGTACACTTTGTATTGCAAGAAAGAAAGGATTAGAAGTTATGAATTTAATTCAGACAAACTCACTCTCTGCCAGACAGGCAGAACAGATCCTGGCACTGTTGAATGAATGCCAGAAGACGCAGCCGATCCACATTTCTTTTCCATTTGAAGACGGAAATTGTTTCCTGCTTCTTCTGGATGAATCAGAGACACTTGCAGCCATCATGGGAATGATCCTTCCACCGGATGGCTCTTCGGACGAGGAACCCGTCGAATGCATCGCCTTCACCCGCCCTTCCCTGCGCCGACGCGGATATTTTGCCGCACTCTTAGAAAAAGCCTGCGACATCTCCGGTGAGCACGATATTCTATTTCCGGTTGACCCAGAATCCGCTGATACGGCTGCCACGATGAAAGCCATTCACGCTGACCGCGTCGATCAGGAATATCAGATGAAATGGGACTTTGACCCGGCGGCCGAACGCTTTGACTCTCCCATGGTTGAAAAACGCCCGCTTACCTTTACCTGCACTTCTGCACCGGAAGGTGACGTCAACGAAAGTGTTGATCCCGACAGTTGCTGGGACTGCTTCCACAGCGCCGATGATCCAGATCCGGCCGTTACAATTCTGACCTATGAATTTTTAGAGACTCCGCCGGATCCGATGTGCTCTCCGGCTGCCGTGTGCATGGCGCGTATGCAGCCCGTCCCGGACGTTCCCGGCACATTTCATGCCTGTTTCTACGGCTTCCGGGTCCATGACCTCTGCCGCGGACTGGGAATCGGTGAAGCTGCTTTCTGTCTGGTCTTAAACGATCTGATCGCGCGCGGCTGCACCCGGATTGTTCTTCACGTCAGCAGTGACAATTATCCGGCACTCTCGATCTATAAAAAAGCAGGGTTCCGAATTACCGAAACCCTGTCCTATTTTATGTATTAAAGATATGGCAGGTGCTTCAGCCGCCAAAAGCCCCCCGATACATGAGCTATTCGTTTACATCACGATATTCTTCCTGCATCGGATGTTTTTCCTCAATCTTCTGACGGATGCTTAACATCTTGCAATCCGTCTCCGCGATGACATCCGCACACTTTTTCAGCTCCGCACCGATCTCTGCGGCTTCCTGGGCATCCAGCTGCTTTTTATACTTGAGCTGGTGATCCAGACTCGCCCAGAAATCCATGGCGATCGTGCGGATCTGGACTTCCACACGGATATTTTTCTTACTGCTTGAAAAGAATACCGGTACTTCCACGATCATGTGGTAGCTGCGGTAGCCGTTTTCCTTCGGCGCCTTGATATAATCCTTGATCGCAATGATGGTCACATCATCCTGGCGTTCCAGCATCCGGCTAATCTCGTAAATATCGTCCACAAACGAACATATCACACGGACACCCGCTATATCATCCAGGTTGGACTCCATCGATTCGATCGAAAGCGGAAGTCCGCGCCGCTGCAGTTTTTCTACAATACTCTTCGGCTTCTTCACTCTCGCCTTGATCATCTCGATCGGGTTTCTTGCATTCCGCATGGAAAGCTCATCGTTGAGCACTTCCAGCTTCGTCTTAAACTCTCGAATCGCGCAGCTGTACTGCATCATCGCTTCCTGAAACTGCCTTGCCGTCTCCCGGAATGTCTCAGGAATCTCAAATACCTGAGGCGTATTGACCGCGAAATGGCTCAGCTCGCTGTTGGGATTCTGAGCAATATTCATTTGTATTCTTCCACCTCTTCTATATAATTCTTTTATGCCTTCTCAACTGCGTCAGCCGCCGCATCCAGCCATGGAGATTCTACATACTCAACCAGCCCCTCGTCCACCTTGGACGCAATCGACGGATCGATCGGAATCTTCGCAAGCACCGGAATCTCATACTCGTCTGCCGTCTCCTCGATATGGCTTTCACCGAACACGGAAATCTTCTTTCCGCAGTCCGGACATTCCAGATAACTCATGTTTTCAACCAGTCCCAGAATCGGAATATCCATCTTCTTCGCCATGTTGACCGCTTTTGCCACGATCATCGAAACCAGCTCCTGCGGGGAAGTCACAATGATAATACCTGCCAGCGGCAGGGACTGAAATACAGTCAGCGGCACATCGCCGGTTCCCGGAGGCATATCGACAAACATATAATCAATGTCCTTCCAGAGTGCCTCGCTCCAGAACTGCTTAATCACGCCGCCCACAACCGGTCCACGCCAAATTACCGGATCCGTCTCATGCTCCAGAATCAGGTTTGAAGAAAGAATCTCTATTCCCGTCGAGGTCGTGCGCGGCAGCATCAGCTGATCCGCTGTCACACCTACCATGCCGTGAATGCCAAATGCCTTCGGGATCGACGGTCCTGTAATATCGGCATCGAGAATGCCAACGCGGTTGTTTCTCGCACGCATCTTACATGCCATCAGGGATGTCACCAGGGATTTTCCGACGCCGCCCTTGCCGCTGACTACACCAATTACTTTTTTAACTGAACTCTGCGGATTTAACGGCACCCGGAAACTCTCCATCGTCCGGCTGGCACACGTTTCGCCGCAGCTTGAACAATTATGACTGCAATTCTCACTCATACATACTTCTCCTTTTTATCAGGTTGGATTCTGACAGTTCGCTGGTTTTCGTTTTTGCATCCTCTCAGACGGTTTCCAAAACCAAAACCTGTAACGCTCAAACCTTCCCCTGTCGTAATCTCCGTACATCTTATCATATTTTCTGCAAAAATGATAGAGGCAAACACAACTGGCAGCGTTACAAAAGAATGTGCCGTTACTGGGCACGTATGCGTGAACAGTAACGTTTTCTATGAGACAAAAACAGACAGCCCGTTTGCTACACCGCATTCAGACTGTCTGTCTTTTTTTATATCCTATTCGTTTCTCTACAGATACGCCTGTACCATCGGGCGCAGCCGTCTTGCCATGATCGCCGCCAGAATGCAGAGAATATAATCCGCTGGCATCTCCGGCAGGCAGTAAACCAGCACAATCGCTTTCCAGCCGATCGGCTGCAGGGTTACGAGATGGGTAATCAGATAGAAATAAACCATTCCCATTCCATAATATACCACATATCCAGCCGTCGCCGCCGTCATCAGCGCTCCCATTTTCCAGGAATTCAAACATTCACAGACCTTTCCCATGACCCACGCCGCAAGGAGAAATCCCAGCAGAAAACCAAAGGTCGGGCGCAGCAGATACGCCGGACCGCCGCCGCGTGCAAAGATCGGGACGCCCGCAAGTCCAATCAGCAAATAGACACCCACACTGGTAAATGCCCGTCTAGAGCCCAGCAGAAATGCTGCCAGCATCACGAAAAACCACTGCAAGGTGAAGTTCATGGTATCTGCGCCGGTCGGAATGACAACCTTGATAAATGCCCCCACGGCGACCAGCGCCGCAAACAAACCGCAAAGCGCCACATCCTTCGAATGTTCCCGGCTCCGCGAAACTGCTTTTTCTCTCATCTGTTTTCCTCCATCATGCATGATGCATTTTTTCATAAACGGTTCCTTTCATGGCATGCAGCCACCGTGCCCGCAGACTTTCGCTGTCCATGTATGTTTCCTTTTGCTCAAAACGAATCCTCCAGCATCACTCCGCCTGGAATTTACGGATCATCCGCACAAGCCCAAGACTCTCCATCCGTTTTGCAATCAGATAAAAGAGTGCTGCATCCACCGGCCACTTGATGAGATTCTTAAGCACACGCATCGGCAGAAGCACCATCATTGCTTTTCCAGACATCATGCTAAGCCAGAGTGTGTTCAAAAATATGTTGCAGATCAGCGCCACCACCAGATCCGCCCAGAGCGCCCGGCGGAAGGTAAGCGGTTTCCGATACAGAATTGTGCCATACAGCACGCCGCCCAGCATCGCATTCAGCGTAAATCCCGGGAAAAATGCCCCCGTCGGCTTTACGACATATTTGACCAGGTCTAGGACTCCGCCATAGACCGCTCCAGCCACCGGACCGAAGAGGTAGTAGACAAACTGGTTGACCACACCGCCGAATCCGATTTTCAAATACGGACCAGCCTCAATCGTGAAGTATCCCAGAACAACGGAGACAGCCATCAGCATGGCGGCAGTCGTGAGTGTTTTCACGTGTTTCAGTTCCTGAAAGGATGCCTGATAACATACTGCAAATTTTTTCATAAAAAAATACCTCCTTTTCTGCAGATCTCTCGAACCACATCAGGAGATAGATTGTATCAACGATGCAGCGGGATGCGGAATACTGACCGCGAAACCCCGGAGGGTCTCTTCGTCCGGCTGACAACTCCCTGTTCAACCGGCACTTAACGCCTGTATTCCTACTCTGCGTTTCTTTTTTTATCTTTTACATCATACCACAATTTTCCCGCTTTTCAAGCACTTTATAAGCGCATCTGTCATTTCCGCACCAGGACGTTACTGTTCACGCATACGTGCCCAGTAACGGAATTTGCCGTGGCTTCGCATTTAAATACGGCAAATTCCTGCTGCCACCACGTTTTCTTACGGCACTTTCGGTTCCAAAAGTGCCTACCCGTGAACAGTTACACCAAGACTCCTCTGGCAGTCCATGTTCGAACCAGTCAGCATTTACTCTTCTTTTTGACTCTGTTCGCTGTATTCCCTAAACGCACGATCCATCTCGATATAGTTGCGTTTCAGGGAAACCGGCTTTCCGTCGCGGGTCAGGAAACAATGGCGGCTCTCGCCCACGCAGCGGATTGCGCCCGTTTCCTTGTCAAGAACCGTGTATTCCAGCGTCATGCGGATGCCGTTGTACTCCTTCATCTGAACCAGCACCTGCACCGTCTCGCCAAACCGCGCCATGCTCTTATAATCGCAGTGAACCGACAGCACCGGGCTTATGATCCCCTGTTTTTCCATGATGTCATATCCCATTCCCATCTGCTCCATCATGTCGATCCGCGCTTCCTCAAACCAGTGTAGGTAATTTGCATGGTGAATGATTCCCATCTGGTCGGTTTCATAATACTGCGCTTTGTGTTCGTAAATTTTCAGTTCCATAAAAACCCCTCTTTTCCATCTAAAAAGGGATACCTGCACAACTGCAATTTCTGCCGTTCTGCGATATCCCCCTCTGGTTCTGATATGTGTGTCACCGTCCGCACACTGTGCAGGCAATGGCTGATACCTTACTGTTCCAGTTCTTCTCCGAGTCCGCTCTCGATTGCCTCGGTAATCGTCTTCAGCGCTTCTTCCTCATCCGGTCCGTCGCAGGCAACCGTGATCTCGGTGCCGCACTTGATACCCGCTGCCATCACGTTCAGCACGCTCTTTGCCACAATATGTTTCTCCCCGCACTCAATCAGAGTCCGGCTCTTAAATTTCATCGCGGTCTGCGAAAGCACGCCAGCCGGCCGCAGGTGAAGTCCCGATGGATTAACCACTTTCACTTTCTTCGATACCATAGCTGTCCCTCCCTCGTCCATTCTTAGTTTTAATTACCCTAATTTTAGTCTAAGTAAGGCGGACTGTCAAGCGTTAGACCAGCACCTGCTGCGCATAATTAACAGACGCCATCGCATCGCGGCAATACGCATCTGCTCCGATCATATCCGCGTATTCCTGGGTCAGAACCGCGCCGCCGACCATGACTTTCGCCCACGGTGCTTCCTTGCGGAGCTGCTTGATCGTCTCCTCCATGCTCGGCACGGTGGTCGTCATCAGGGCGGACAGACCGACCAGTCTTACATGGTTCTTGATCGTCTCTTCCACGATCGCCTCCGGAGCTACGTCCTTACCTAAATCCAGCACATCATAGCTGTAATTCTCCAATAATACTTTTACGATATTTTTTCCAATGTCATGAATATCGCCCTTGACGGTCGCCAGCACGATCTTGTCCTTCTTCTCTCCTGCTTCCCCGGAGGACTCCATCTGGTTTTGATGACCTCAAACGCCGATTTTGCCGCCTCCGCACTCATCAGAAGCTGCGGCAGAAAGACGGTGCCTGCCTCAAAACCCTTTCCGACCTTATCGAGTGCCGGGATCATGCAGGAATTGATGACGGTCAAGGAATCCATGGTCTTTAAGAGTTCCCGGCTGCCGATGCCGCCTGCTCTTTAAACCTCTCCACACTGACCGTAAGCTGATGCTCCGGACGGATGCCTGGCTGCCAGTGTCCGCACTGCCGGAAGCTCCAGCTGCACCTGCCGCCGGGGCACCCGAACCTGCGCTGCCTGCTGCACCTGCGCCGGAAGCTCCGCCCACCTGCCTTTGGAATCGCCAGCCGCGCTGCCTGCTCAATATAATCGCCGCAGTGTTCATCCAGTGCTGCCAGAGCCCGGTAACTATAATAAGAACGCATCATTGCCGCCGAATTTGATTGATGATCGCCGCGGTCAGACCGCTCTGCATCGCCATCGTAAAGAAATTGGAGTTGACAATCTCACGCTGCGGTAATCCGAAGGAAATATTGGAAACACCTAGAATCGTATTGCAGCCAAGTTCCTGGCGGACACGGCGCACCGTCTCCAGTGTACCAGCGCGCCGGTCGGCTCGGAGCTAATCGTCATACAGAGCGCATCGATCACGATGTCTTTTTCTGGATGCCATACTTTTCCGCCTCCGCACAGATTTTCCGCGCGATCGCCATACGTCCGTCCGCCGTCGCCGGAATGCCTTCCTCGTCGATCGTCAGCGCAACCACCGTGCCGCCGTAATGTTTTACCAGCGGAAATACAGCGTCCATGACCTCCTGTTTGCCATTGACAGAGTTAATCAGTGCCTTTCCATTATAAATACGCAGCGCCTGTTCCATCGCCTCTGTGTCAGTCGTATCAATCTGCAGCGGAAGCTCGGTCACCGCCTGCAATTCCTGTACGACCTCGCGCATCATCGCCACTTCATCGATCTCCGGCAGTCCCACGTTGACGTCAAGCACCGCAGCGCCATTTTCCTGCTGGGTGATCGCCTCGCGCAGGATATATTCCAGGTTGTGATCGCGCAGCGCTGTTTGAATTTTGATTTTCCGGTCGGATTGATGCGCTCGCCAATAATGACCGGATCGGTTCCATCTCAACTACCGACGCGTAGGAAGTGATGAGAGTGTCATTTTTCGGCTCGATCGGCTTTCTCGTTCTGCCCTTACACATCTCTGCCAGCAGACGGATGTGCTCCGGGTCGTACCACAGCAGCCCCCGACTGCCGAAACGCCCATCTCCAGCATTCCTTTCATTTCCTCGACAAATTCTGGCGGATCAATATCATATACGGTCTTTCCTCCCTCGCTTCGCGGAAGTCCCGCATTTGGATTGACAACCACCGGGATCGACGCATACCGAAGAAGTTCTTCCACAATCGGCTTCATCTGAACCGGACCTAATCCACAATTGATTCCGAGCGCATCCACGCCCAGACCTTCCAAAGTGCCACAACGGACTTCGGTGTTCCGCCGGTTAAAAGTTTGCCTTTTCCATCGAAAATTGTGGTTGCAAAGATTGGAAGATCGGAATTTTCCTTTGCCGCCAGAACCGCTGCCTTGAGTTCATACGTGTCGCTCATCGTCTCGATCAGAATCAGATCCGCGCCGCCGCGCACGCCTGCCTTTACCACCTCGGTGTAGATGGAGACCGCCTCCTCAAAGTCCAGATCGCCCATTGGCTTTAAAAGGCGTCCGGTCGGTCCCAGATCCAGCGCTACATAACCACGACCGCAGTGTTCTACCGCTGTCCGGGCATTTTCATCGCCGCATCCACGATCTCATCCAGATTAAACTCGGCTGTCTCATTGTATTTCAGGCGGTTCGCGCCGAATGTATTCGATAAAATAATATTCGCACCCGCGTTTAGATAATCCTCATGGATCTTTACCAGGACCTCCGGATGCTTGATATTCCAGGTTTCCGGCAGTTCGCCCGGTTTCAGCCCGGCTCCTGCAAAGACTTCCATTCCTCCGTCAAATACCAGTATTTTATCGTTCCAATCTTCCCGTATACCCATGTCAGCTTCCTCTCTGTTTTGTTTCTTACTTATTTATCTCTCCGGTACAGGCAGTTTTGTTTGAACAGACCTCACAGCCCTCCTTCACACAGCCCGCCGCTATCTTCGATACTCCGATGACCGCCGTCACCGACTTAGACGGCATCATCAAAACTTTCCGTCAATGTAATCCCCACCGTCTTTTCCGCTTCCAGTACCCGGCAGAAATCCGGCTGGCACGAAAGCGGCAGATCTCCATAACCTGGCGAAAGCGGGGACGCAGATAGAGTCCTTCTTCTGCTGCCTCCGCTTTAATTTGTCATTGATTTCATTGCAGTAACTCTCAATCCGTGTGCCGCCGCGCACGCCTGCAGGACAACCGCCCGGCTCATCGAAAGACGGCTGTATCGGCGCAGAAGCAGATCCACACCAGCACCCAACGTCGCCGCAAAAGGATGACCTCCTGGCAGTCCTTTAAATTGCGGCTGAGCGCCCGGCTTTTACTTTAAAACACGTAAAATCAAGTTCTGAATCTGGCAGCAGCGTCAGCGGATATCGTCTGTAAAAGCTCCGGCAGTTGACGGATCGCTCTAATTCTTCCAGACAGTCCTCCACCAGATCTTTCGTCTGCAGATCCGGCTCCTGCTGCCCTTTAATTCCTAAATACCGATATATTTCTCTCCGATTGACTTCCGCCATTACAGAATCTCCGACAGGTTGTTCTTAATCTGCGCCGCTACATCCGGTTTATTCATCGAATATACATGGATTCCATTTACATGGTTCGCAATCAGATCGATGATCTGCTCAGTTGCATAGGCGATACCTGCCTGCTTCATCGCTGCCGGGTTATCACCAAAACGATCTACGATCGCCTTGAAGCGTGCCGGAAGGTAGGTGCCGGACATGCTGCAGATGCGCTTGATCTGACTTATGTTTGTCACCGGCATGATGCCTGCGACAACCGGAACCGTGATTCCTTTTCCCGGATACGGTACAGGTAATTATAAAGGATATTATTGTCAAAGAACATCTGGGTCGTCACAAAATCACAGCCCGCTTCCACTTTTCTTTCAGATGCCCGATATCCACCGTCTTGTTGACAGACTCCACATGGCCCTCCGGATAGCAGGCTGCGCCGATGCACAGATCCGGGCAGGTCTCACGGATCCTCGCGGATCAGCTGGGATGCATACTGATAATCTTTTTCTACCTTGCCGTCTTTCGGAATATCGCCGCGAAGTGCCAGGACATTCTCAATTCCGTGTGCCTGAATCTCGCGCAGGACACTGTGCACCTCTCACGGGTCGAGGAGACGCAGGTCAGATGTGACAGCGCCGGCACCTGGCAGGTGCTCTGGATATCCGATGCGATCTGGACCGTATACTGGCTTGTGCCGCCGCCTGCTCCGTAGGTCACGCTCATAAATGACGGATTTAACTTTGCAATCTCGAGCGCTGCTTTCTCAACGGAAGCGAAGTTGCTCTCCTCCTTCGGCGGGAACACTTCAAACGAAGCGTCGGCTGTCCTTTGGCTAAAATATCCTTAATCTTCATCGTATTTATCTCCTGTTCTCATCATTTCGTCCGGTTCTGCCCCGACCTCTATTGCCTATGTATTCTATATGATTTTGCCCAGTATACCATATTTCCCCAATGAACGCCAGACTTCCGGCAGCTATCTTCTGGATTGATTTTCTATACCTTGTCATAGGTAAAATCTATAGGAACCAAATAAAATACATAAACATACGATACAGATAATTAATTCCAGACAAAGCAAACAAAATCAGTAAAATCACCAGCACAAGGCTCATTTTCCCCTTCTTTTCTGATTTTTCCTTGCTGCACCGCGCTTCGTCTCTGCGTTGTCTGATACGACATACTGTTCTGGTTCTGTGTCCGAACGGATGCCTGTCTGCCTGCGCCTGCTGCTTTCTGCGTCTGGGAATATGCCTTCGCCCGGTCGCAAGCGTGCGGATGGCATCTGTGCCTGTCCTTGCACTCGTTTCCCACGAGGCAGATCCCGCATTGTGATACTCACAGTCCGTCTCATGCGCCGGGGACGCTCATTCAGATAATAAGTTGCATTGACATAGTTAGGATTCCGGATCCACTGTTTACAAAGAACAATAATGACCATACTTGATCGGATGGTCGCAAATCGGACAAATTCGTCTCTGCATGAAATACCTCCCTCGGATTGAACATACTTTTCGAAAACACCTCGTCAATTATTTTTATTGTACCATAACTTTTTACTTTTTCTATATTTTCTCTTGTATTTTCTCCATTTCGTGTTAAAATACAACGTCCATTACACCTGTCAAGACAGGTGTGCCATTTATTTGACTGTCATGGATTTGACCGGAATGGCTGAAACGATTCATTCCGTTCACAATTATTTTACTCTGGGAGGTTCTATCAATATGGAACGTGTGAAAGCTTTTCTGAAACGGAAGCAGGTTGTCATCTCCGTTCAGACGTATCTCATCGATGCGCTGGGCGCGATGGCATTTGGTCTGTTTGCTTCTCTTCTGATCGGTACCATTTTCGGCACGCTGGGGAAAACAGGCGTTGTAATTTTACTACGATCGCAGGCTACGCCAAGAGCGCGACCGGTGCGGCGCTCGGCGTCTCGATTGCCTACGCCTTAAAGGCACCGACGCTCGTCCTTTTCTCCGCCGCTACCGTCGGCATCGCGGGCAATGAACTCGGCGGTCGGTCGGCGCGCTCGTTGCCACCATCATCGCAGCCGAGCTTGGAAAAATCGTCTCCAAAGAGACACCGGTTGATATTCTCGTCACCCCGGGCGTCACCATCATCTCCGGTATCCTGGCCGCACAGTTTGTCGGGGGCGTCTCTGCATTCATGACCGCTTTCGGAAATCTGGTGAAGACAGCGACCGTCATGCAGCCGCTTTCATGGGTATTCTGGTTTCTGCCCTGATCGGCATCGCCCTGACGCTTCCGATCAGCAGTGCGGCAATCTGCATCATGTTAAGCCTCGACGGTCTGGCAGGCGGTGCCGCCACCGCAGGCTGCTGCGCGCAGATGGTCGGATTTGCCGTTTTAAGCTTCTGTGAAAATAAATGGGGTGGTCTTCTGGCACAGGGACTCGGAACCTCGATGCTCCAGATGGGAAATATCGTCCGGAACCCGAAAATCTGGATTCCACCGACACTCGCCTCGATGGTCACCCGCTCTCCACGATGGTCTTCCATCTGGAAAATATTCCAGCCGGTTCCGGCATGGGAACCTGCGGTCTCGTCGGACGATCGGCATCTACACCGCCATGCAGGAAGTGGAAATTCGATGATGTGGCCGGGCATCCTGCTCATCTGCTTCGTGCTTCCGGCTGTTTTGACCCTGTTCTTCGGCGCACTTTGCCGGAAAGCTGGATGGATCAAGGAAGGCGATTTGAAGCTGGATCTATAAGTATAGCTCCATAAAACAGGCATTGAAATGCTCTTCATCCACCACTGTGTGGATAGCAAGCATTCAATGCCTGTTTTGATCCAGTTATCTTTTCCCTATTCCTTATCGTTCTTCTTTCCCCAGCAGCTCCCGCATACTTGCGAGCAGCTTCGCCTCTTTGTCTTCCTTATCTTCTCCGAGCAGGACCTCTTCAAACTCCTTCTCCACCTTCATCCGGCGGAAATACGAGCTCATTTCATCCGCCATGCCGGAGAGCCGGTTTAACAGACGGGAGAAATCGCGCAGCATCACGTCGTCCTTGTGGTACGGATAAACAATGTCGTGGTCAACCTCACTCCATCCCTCCTCGAACAGCGTTCTCGCCTGAATCTCGACGTAGTAACCGCGGTATTTGATGATGTAGTGAAGGGAACGGTAGATACCGCCTGACTTGATTTCGATCACATTTTCATCGTAGATCCGGCTGTCCCCGTTTCGGCGGTATACCTTCGGACGCTCTGCAATGTAGCAATGTGTCTCATCGTTGTCAAAATCGCGCTCACGGTCTTTTACATACTGCTCCGGAGCATTTTCAAACGCCGATGTGATGTATTCATGGAAATGACGCCAATCCTCACGGTACAGGAAGAATACACGGATACCGATAAGGTCCGTCACGTATTTCCAGTAATTATCAACTCCCAGCTGGGCAAATTTCTCCGGCTGCTCTTTTTTCTTGCGGATGATCTTCTCCAGCAGATGCCCCGGTGCCTTGGTACGGTAACGGTAGGAATGGATCCCCGCTTTTTCAATATCATACAGATACTTATCTACAAAATCCTTGCCAATCTCCCGCAGCTTTCCCTCGATCGTCGCATAATGATCCGCGATCGCAGTCAATTCCTCCCAGGAAACGCCCGCCGCGTCAAAGTCTTCCTGTTCGATCCGATATTTTCTTAAAAATAAATCTCTCTCCATTATCTCCTCTTTATCGGAAGCCCACTGAGCGCAGGAACCGGGCAAATGCCTCCCTGCCTTCCGGCGTACACTTATATACACCCGCGTCTTCCAGTACCTGCTCAAAGACAAGACCTACCTCTTTTGCAGGATTTCGTTTATATTTTCACTTGTTATATGCTCATATTTCGGCAGGAACTCATCCACCCAGTCCGCATGCTTTTCAAGCTCCGGATTGGAACGGATACCTCCTCCGGAAAGGATCGCCTCCGCCAGATCGGCAAGCTCCTGTTTCAATCTGGACGGGAGCACCGCCAGACCCATGACCTCGATCAGACCGATATTTTCTTTCTTGATGTGATGCAGCTTCGCGTGCGGATGGTAAACACCAAGCGGATACTCATCCGTCGTGATGTTATTGCGGAGCACCAGATCCAGCTCGTAGAAATCGCCGTTCTTTCTGGCAATCGGCGTGATCGTATTGTGCGGTTCTCCGTCCGTCTCAGCATAAATAAAAGCATCCTCATCCGTATAGCTGCGCCATGCACGCAGCACCTTTTCACCCAGATCAATCAGGCGATCCGGATTCTTGGAACGGGTGCAGAACTGACATCGGCCATTTAACGATTCCGGCTTCCACATCCTCGAAGCCTTCCATCTCAAATTTCTGTTCAATCGGCGCTTTTGCCATCGCAAACGTGTAATGTCCGCCCTGGAAATGGTCGTGACTTAAAATCGAACCGCCGACGATCGGCAGATCCGCATTGGACCCCAGGAAATAGTGCGGGAACAATTTCACAAAATCAAACAATTTGACAAACGTTGCCCGTTCGATCTTCATCGGCGTGTGCACCGTTGAACACGATGCAGTGCTCATTGTAATACACATACGGCGAATACTGGAAGCCCCACTGGCTGTCATTGACCGTGATCGGGATAATGCGGTGGTTATTGCGCGCCGGATGGTTGACACGTCCGGCATAGCCTTCATTTTCCTTGCATAAGAGGCATTTCGGATAACCGCTCTGCTTTGCCAGTTTGGCTGCCGCGATTGCCTTCGGATCTTTCTCCGGCTTGGATAAATTAACCGTGATGTCCAGCTCCCCGTATTTTGTATCCGTTTTCCATTTCATATCCTTGGAAACACGGTAACGGCGGATGTAATTGGAATCCTGGCTCAATTTGTAATAATAATTGGTTGCCGCCTCCGGCGATTCCTCATACAATTTCCAGAAATGTCCAATCACTCGCTCGGGCGCGGCATCAGGCAGTTCATCAGCTTCGTGTCGAACAGATCGCGGTACACCACGCCGTCCTCCTTCAAAACGCCCGTCTCATGTGCATAATCAAGCAGGGCATCCAACGTCTCTTCCAGTGAAATCTCCTGCATGCGCCCTGTGGTTCTTCATATTCATCCAGTCCCAGAACCTCGAGAATCTGATTCGTCGCGTAAATGCGATCCGACTCCTGAAGAAGCCCGTATTGACTCCGTACTGTACTAAATTTCTGATTGCTTCATATACTGCCATACCCCATCCTCCTGACTGAAAACAACCTTGCTGTTTCATTCTTATCCTTTTATCATTATAACTTTAGCTGCCCGTATACCATTGCGCCACCTTATCTCATGGCATTTTCGGTTCCAAAATGCCTGCATATGAACAGTCACGGTACATCCTCTTACTCTTGTGGCTTCCATTTACATAAATTTTGTCAAATCCAGACATTTTAAGCGGTTTACCAGGATTCCTCCGAGAAGCCCAATCAGCGCCCCTGCCGTTCCGGCTGCCAGAAGCACCGGAAGATAGTAGAACAGACTCGCATTTTCCACCACCAGCGCCGCCACGATAAGCTGCCCGATGTTGTGTCCCGCACCACCCAGGATGCTGACACCGGTCACGCCGAACCAGTCCAACCGGCGGAACACCACCATCAGAAGAAGGCTGACCGCAGCACCTGCCAGACTATACAGCATCATCGACAGGTTTCCAAACGTAAATCCTACCAGCACGATACGTACCAATGCAATCGCCGCTGCCGCACCGGCTCCCAGCAGATACAGGCTCACGATCGACGCCAGATTCGCCAGTCCCAGCTTGACTCCCGGAACGCCCAGGTTGATCGGTATCAGGGTCTCGACATAGCTCAGCAGAAATGCCAGCGCTGTCATCATTCCATATAAAGCGATTTTTCCGGCTCTGGATGTGCCTGCTCGTCCTTTTTCTGCATTTCTTCCTCCTCTGTATACCTCTATAATATATTAGTAAAAATTTTAGTTTTGTAAAGCGCGTAACGGTTCACAGATAGGAATTTTCTGAACTGAAAATTCCGTACGATACAGTTCTGGCGTTACTGTTCACGCATACGTGCCCAGTAACGTTCTGGCTGCCGATGCGTTTAGTTTCTGGGCCGTAATCTTGACTTTCCTATCAACCTTTGTTAGAGTAGTTGCAGACATTTTGCAAACATAGTTTCAAACCGAATTTTCGATATTTTTAAGAATGGAGCTCTTTATGAAAAAAGGATTTATCCGCGCTTCTGACACTTCTTGCCGTCGTATTTTTTGGCTGCGGCGCGGCGCTTCTTTTCAGCAAATCCCGCCGGGAGCGATCAGCCGTTCCGCGTTTCTGCTGAATACATTTGTCAATATCACACTCTATGATTCGCAGGATGAAGCGATCCTTGACCACTGTGTGGACATGTGCCAGGAGTACGAAAACCGTTTCAGCAAGACGATCGAGGGCAGCGAGCTTTACAAGTTAAACCACCGCAGCACCGACGAGACGACTTTTACTGTCTCCGACGATATGGCGGCGATGATTTCTGAAGGACTGCATTACAGTGAGGTTTCCCATGGTGCCTACGACCTGACGATCGAACCGCTCAGTTCTCTCTGGAATTTTACCAGCGACGAGCACGTGATCCGGCGGAGGATGACATAACAGCGGCGGCAGAACGCGTCAACTGGAAAAATGAAACTTGACGGAAACACTTTAACCTTCCTCTCCCCGGACACGACGATTGACCTCGGCTCCATCGCCAAGGGCTACATTGCCGACCGCATGAAAGACTATCTGACCGAATCCGGCGTCGAAAGCGCCATCATCAACCTGGGCGGCAACGTACTCTGTGTCGGTGAACGCACAAACCACCAGCCGTTCCGCATCGGGCTGCAGAAACCGTTTGCCGACTATGCAACGGTCTTTGCCGATCTGAATATTGATGACATGTCCGTTGTCTCCTCCGGCGTCTATGAGCGCCATTTTGAGGAAAACGGTGTCAATTACCATCACCTGTTAAACCCGAAAACAGGCTATCCGTACCAGAACGGACTGGTTGCCGTGACGATCGTCTCCCGCGTTCAGTGGACGGCGATGTACTCAGCACGACCTGTTTCTCGATGGGACTGGATAAGGGTCTGGAACTCATCAATTCGATGGATGGCATTTATGCTTATTTTATCACGGATGATTATGAACTGATTTACTCGGATGGAGCGGAGGCATTTATTGATGAAATCAAAGAAAAATAGAAATGATTTTGTTTTGATTCTGGTTCTTCTTGCCGTCATACTCATCGGTTTTCTGGTTGTGCGCTTGCAGCGCCAGAAGGATGCTTTTACCGTCGATGTCAGTGTCGATGGAACAACCGTCGCCACCTACCGGCTGGATGAGGAGATAGACACCTGGATCGATGGGTATCAGGGGACAAAATCATCTGGTGATTCAAGATGGATGTGCCCGGATCGAAGAGGCAGACTGCCCGGACAAGCTCTGTGTGAAGCAGGGAACTGTTTCAAAAGTGGGGAGTCGCTGGTTTGCCTGCCGAATAGGGTGGTTGTGGCGGTTAAATAGATATGGTTTGCCAACACGGACGGAAACGCCCAGCGGGTACGCATAATTGCGCCGCTGGGCGTTTTCTGTTTATTTTATTCCACAAATTTGATCAATTTTAAGCAGCTCTTCCTCGCTCAACGGTGCCCCATCCAACATTTTCAGATTATCTAATATCTGCTCCGGTTTGGACGCACCGATGAGAACGCTGGTTACCACAGGATCCTTCATGACCCATTTGAGCGCCATCTGGGAGAGTTTTTCGCCTCTCTGTCCGGCCATCTCGTTGAGGGCGCGGATCTGGCTGATTTTTCTTCGGTGAGCTGGTCTTTTTGAAATCTACCGTCGGTCATGACGCGGCTGTCGGCTGGGATGCCGTACAGATAACGGTCGGTTAAGGTTCCCTGTGCAAGCGGGCTGAATGCAATCAGACCTTTCTTTTCTTTGACAGCGGCTTCTTTTAAGCCGTTGTTTTCGATCGATGCGGTCAAAGATGCTGTAGCGGTTCTGATTGATGACGAACGGGCATTTCAGATCACGCAGGATCGCAGCGGCCTCCTGCATTTTGTCCATTGTAGTTGGAAAGTCCTGCATAGAGCTTTTCCGCTCTTAACTGCCTGATCGAGTGCTCCCATCGTCTCCTCAAGCGGCGTCTCCGGGTCCATCCGGTGATGGTAGAAAATGTCTACATACGGAAGTCCCAGGCGTGTAAGGCTCTGATCGAGGCTTGCGAGCAGGTATTTGCGGCTGCCCAGTTTCCATAAGGGCCGTTCCACATCTCGTATCCGGCTTTCGTGCTGATGATCAGCTCGTCTCGATATGGCATGAAATTTTCCTTTACAATCCGTCCCAGATTTTCCTCAGCACTTCCGGCTCCGGTCATAATTGTTGGCAAGGTCAAAGTGCGTGACACCATTGTCAAAGGCGGTAAAACACAGCTTCCGCATTGTCTCATAGACGCCGGTGCTGCCAAAATTATGCCAGAATCCCAGCGAAACTGCCGGAGTCTGAGTCCGCTGCTGCCGCAGCGGTTGTAGGTCATTCCATCATATCTTGCGTCTGCTGCCTGATACATATACTCTTTCCTTTCCTACTCCCGTCCAGCCTCTGCCTGAACCTCGCGGATAGCTGCGTCGATCTGTGCCTCTACGGATACCGGCTTCTGGGGTGCTTCCGGCTGCTTCTTTACTTTCTGTACGGTCAGCGGCATATTAACGCCCAGCGGATTGAGAACGATGCCCTTTGCCTCCTCCGGGAGTACCTGAGCCAGCTTGGCGCATCTACGACAACCGGGCGGAATTTCTTCTCACGGTTGAAACGCTGGAACTCGATCACATCCGTAAAGATCGGCTGGAAAATATCTCCGCTCTTTAATTTAACCAGCGGAATGCCATTTCCTTCCTCTGGAAGCGGCACGATATAGCGGCCCTTCGTGAAGTGCGCGCCGATCTCCTCCTGTAAATCGTTTAATTCCGGCGTAATCTCCTGATTTGGCTGACGGCGCAGATCCTGCATATAGTAAAGCATCGTCAGGTGCAGCTCCGGGTTCTCCACCCAGACTTTTCCATTCTTGCTCTCCTCCGGGTCTTTGCGTCTTACAAACTCGGTCAGCTGAATCATCTTCTGCTCCTCGCCCACGTGTACCTGGATAGCATTGACACCCATCGTGTAAAGGCTGGTATAGAAAAGCAGAAGGCTCTTTCTGTCTACCTTCGCGATTCCTACCGGAATCTGCTGCCCTGCCAGCTTCTGTGCGCCTGCCTTTGCGCCCTCTTCGTCCGTAAACAGCAGGATGGCATCATCCATTGTTTCCGGATCACAGTATACATACGGCTCTTTCGTACATCCAGAAAGAATGGCATATAAGGAATCTGCCTCTCTTAACTTCTGTGCGAAGATATCCGGCTCCTGTTCATTCGTATTTGTCTGCTTTGTCTCGTTTTCCATCCGTCTAATCTCCTTTTATTGAATCGTCATCAATGCCTCAAAATCAGCCCGTGCAAATCGGTGGTAAATCGTGTGCCCCATCTCCTCACGGATGCAGTAATCATATGCATCGATGCTGCTGTCTGTAAAATAAATGACATAATCAAAATCCATGCCGTCCGGCATCTGCCGACACTCATACGCGCCGAATTTTTCAAACACAGCGGTAATCTCTTCCTTTGTGCAGGCGTGCTTTTCCCGAAACAACTGGATCAGCTCCTTTAAAACGGCGGTTCCGGAACCTGCTCATGGACATACTCCACAAAATCCGGCGGGATCGTAAAGACGATCCGATCGGCGTGGATCCGAATCTGTATCTCCCATTTTCTCCTTCTTCGCCTCCAGCTCATGCCGTATCTTCTTCGCCAGCTCCCGGATATCCGTCTCCTGCATCTCCAGCATCGCATTCAGGGAAGAAAGGGATAATAAAGGCGCATCGTCTCCTGGCATAACCAAGTTTTAGCTGCGCCTCTTTGATCTGATCCGTCATATTTTGAATTAAAGCTTCCAGTTTCATGTCATACTCCTGCCTCGGAAACGAAACCTCCGTCCCCGGCATCTTTATTGGGTCGATTGAATCATTGATAAGTACCTTTTCACAATCTCTCTCATTATAACAATTTACCGAAAATGCGTCAATATGCGGATATTTGCTTTTCGGTTTCTGTTCACGCATATGTGCCCAGTAACAGACCTCTACAAATAGCAGGTCGTAAAATGCGCCTCGCCCTCGTCATCCAGATCCATGAGCATGTAGCTCGGGCGTCTGCCCTCCTGGCGCGGGAAACGAAAGACTGCCCGGATTCAACACAGTCAGATCCCCGCGCCGCTCCAGATACGGCTTGTGGGTATGTCCAAACATCGCAATCTGCACGCCGCGATCCTGTGCCTCATCGATCAGACGCTCCGTCCCAACCGATACGCTATAAAATGACCGTGGGTCAGAAATGCGCGGTATTTTCCAATCGAAATCTCCTTCTCGCGGTCAGATGGGAGAAAAATCATTATTTCCCAGCACCATATAGACCTCGCAGTCCGGGTTCTGCTCCTTACACCACGACGTAATCATGTCCTCACTTCCCTCGGCGTCACCCAGATGAATGAACATGTCAAACGGTGCTTCATTCTGGATGACTTCCAGCAGATTACCATCCCGACGGTGGGTGTCGCTTGTAATTAATATTTTTCATCACTCGCCAAGCGCCTCCTTCAGCGCATCCTTCATCCGCTCCAGCGCCTTGCCCCGGTGGCTGATACGGTTTTTCTCCTCCATCGTGAGCTCTGCTGACGTTTTGCCGTACTCCGGCAGCCAGAGAATCGGATCATATCCAAATCCGCCATTTCCAGCCGCTTCCTTTGCAATCTCGCCCTCCATCGCCGCTTCTGTGTGAAGCACTCTGCCATCCGGCAGCACTGCCGCGATATTGCACATAAAACGGGCGCTCCGCTCTTTTCCTTTGCATCCTTCACGCGCTCAATCAAAATCCGGTTCTTTTCCTCATACGGTGTGTCCCTAAATACCGTGCTGAATAAACGCCCGGCTCGCCGTTTAAATAATCTATCACCAGTCCAGAATCATCTGCCAGCACAATGCCGCCCGTCTTCTCCAGACTGCCTTCGCCTTGATCTCTGCATTCTCGCGGAAGGTAGTTCCATTTTCCTCGATCTCGCCTTCAAATCCAGCCTCGCGCATCGTAACAATCTCACGGTTTAAATCCTTTAAAATCTCACGGATCTCTTTCAGCTTTCCCGCATTTCCCGTCGCAAATATAATTTTCTCGCTCACTTTTCCTCGCTCCTTTATCCTCAAACAGCATGGCTTTTCATATCCCGCCATTCCGAATCACCGTTCTTCAAAACAGCTTCCGCCATACCTTCACATCCGTACCAGCAATCAATTCTAGGAATCCACATTTCTCGTATACGCTTTCAAACACACATTGCAGTTTTGTCCGTCTCCACGCGCTCCCAGGAGGAACCGCGGTAACTGATATAGCCTTCACCGTCGCTTAAATCGACCGTCAGTCCCTTTATCCGGCGAACTGTACTCGATCGCCACCGGATGAATCGCTCCCGGCGTCGTGATCTCGACAATCACGGCAAACCGTTCGCCTGCCTCCAGCGTCACCGTCTTATCCAGCAAAACCGTATAATATCCGGCGTTCGCAACCTCCCCGGAAGCCACCTTCTGCGCCGCCCGAACTGGGAGCTGCCCTCGGCGTCCGTCACGGTATATACCTGATACGATGTATTTTCCCCGGTTGCATAGAAGCCGACTGCCTCCAGCTCTTCTTTCTCCTCTGCCGTATAAATATTGGCAAAATGCCGATTCTTTCCGTAACCGAGCTGCCCGACCCAGCCACACAGATCTGCCTGGTAAATGTGGTCGTAATTATCTGCCGACTCGATTCCGGAATAGAGAATGTTGTGGATTCCAATATTTGTATCATAGTAGGACACGTAAAATACCCATCGTCCCCAAATTCGCCGCCCCAGCTGTTGGCACAGATAAACGCGCCATCACCTCCGGCGGCTGGTTAAAATTGTCTCTCGAATAGTGGTCATCCCAGCCGATGATCACAACGTCATGATTTGGCTTCTCATCGCCATTATACCAGTACGCCCTGTCTCTTTCCGGTAATAATGCGTGTCGTCGCGGTCACTGACCATCGCCGTATACAGGGAGCTCTGAACGCCTCCGTACAGATAAACCGCCCGTTTAACCGCCTCATAATCCTTCTCCGGCAACACCTGTATCTCCTGCACATGACAAGCAGGTCTTAAACCGTCAGGCGAATAGCCGTCGCCGTATGGATCCTCTTCTTCCAGCACCGGCCCCTGCCACGCCAGCAGATACGCCATCGACATCGTATACTCGCCCCCGGCATTCTGTGAAAATGAAAGCTGTTCCGGAGGGACATATGATCCTCCGAAAAGCTGACATTCCACTCCGGCCGGACACGACTTTCCAGCGCCATCACCGATGCAAACGCCCAGCACGTTCCGAGACTCCCCTGGTTTTAACCGCCGGTGCCCGGCCAGCCTTCCGGTAATCATAGGATTCCGGCAAAACGTGGCTGGATCCTCTGACCCGGTCAGTTCCATTTTCCGGTTCTCTGCATCCCAATTTTCTTCATAGGAAAATACCTCCGTCACCGCCTCAAGCGGCACATACAGGATTCCATTTTCCCACTCTGGGGTGCTGCAATCGTCTGGCTCTCCTCCCCAAGCAAAGTTCCGGGCTTCCGACCGTCATCTCCGCATGAGTATTGCCGCGCTCCATCACAATCCGGTTTCCATCGTAGAGAAGCACCGCACAGGAAAGCGCGTCCGGCAGCATCCCATACGGTATCATAAACTGCCCGTCCTGCGACATTCGAGGCTTCCAAGCTGCGGATCGACCATTGTTCCATCGACTTCCAGCGTGATCGGGCTGTCATTAATCTCCTCGGCCATCTGCTCATACCACTCCGACTGCCACTCGGCGCTCTCCTCCGTCTTTTCCACCTGCTTCGGAATATGAATCAGACGGTTCTCGCGTACCAGAAATCCCAGCAGAAGCACCAGAAGCGCCCCATAGAAAACATTACGCTTCAACCTGATCCCCGTTTTTCTTCTCGGCGGCTTCGGACCCATAAACTGATAATAATACGTCTTCATCATACCATTGTAGATTTTCCGGTTCTTGTCCGCTTTCCTGCCAATATAGCGCTCTGCGTCCTCATACGCGGTAATCAGGTACATCGACCAGGAATCCAGCGCCTTAAACCGTTACCGATCGTCTTATAGAGCGCTGGAAGGTTCTTTTCTCCTCGATACGCTCGCCGTAAGGCGGGTTTGTGATAATAAAGCCATATTTCTTCGGATGGCTCAGCTGCGCCACCGGGCGCTCCTGGAAATGAATCATGTGATCCACTCCGGCTCTCCGCATTTTCCCGCGCCGCCTTGATTACCTCTCCGTCAATATCGTAGCCCTGAATGTCTACCTTTACGGTATCATCCACCATCTCGGTCGCTTCATCGATCGCGTCGTACCAGCATTTCTTCGGAATCAGGTTTGTCCAGCTCTCCGACAGGAAGGAACGGTTCATGCCCGGTGCCATATTTGCCGCGATCATCGCCGCCTCGATTGGGAAAGTACCGCTTCCGCAGAACGGATCGACCAGAATCCGTCCGCTTTCCACGGAGTCAGAAGAATCAGCGCCGCTGCCAGTGTTTCCGTGATCGGTGCCTTACTCGTCATCTGACGGTAACCGCGCTTGTGCAGCGACTCGCCGCTCGTATCGATACCGACTGTGACCTGATCCTTATAGAAAAGACGCGCAGCGGATATTCATTGCCCGTCTCCGGCATCCGGTCCAGATCGTAATATTCCTGCATATGACGGGCAATCGCCTTTTCATAATTTTCTGGATATCTGACGGGCTGAACAGCTTACTCGAAATAGACGACGCCTTTTAACCCAGCATTTACCGTCCTTCGGAAGATATTTCTCCCACGGAATCGCACGGGTCGCCTCAAACAGCTCGTCAAAGGTCACTGCCTTGAAGCTTCCCACTTTTAAAGGACGCGCTCCGCCGTCCGCAGAAAATATTCGCACGGCAGATCGCCTCCGCATCGCCGATAAAGGTTACGCGGCCATTTTCCACCTCGGTAACCTCATAGCCCAGATCCACTACCTCTTTTTAACACTGCTTCCAGTCCAAAATGGCAGGGAGCAATCAGTTCATATCGTTCCAATCTTTTTCCTCTTATCTCTCTGTGGATTCATTGCCAAATCATTTCATGCAAAGAACCCTTTTATTTTCATTACAGTCTTACCATTTTATTCTAGTTGACTGGTCTGCATCTGTCAATGAAAAGCCGCGGCAAAAGTGTCTATCTCAGGCTGCACTGATACTTTCCCTGATAAAAGCGGTAACCGCCGCCCAGATTATAAACCTCATATCCCATCCGGTCATACCAGCCGCACACCAGAAGGCTTTCACTCCCCGCGCACAGTAAAACAGAAGCGGACGTTCACCTGTAAGTGTCTGCCGGTTATCCTGAAGCCATAAAACGGAATATTTTCCGCCTCGCAGAGGGACACATTATATTCTTCCGGCGTCCGAAGGTCAATCAGCCGTCCGTGTACCCTTGCTCCAGCCACGCGTCCAGATACCGCACCGGTATGGTCTGATACATCCGTCATCCCTCCTCATTTTATACAAAACGGTTTCTGACAGAACCCGATTTCTTTTTACCTCTATGTAATATTAATATATGCTTTGTCCGGCGGACAGGTGTCAGAGGAGATGCGGCAGCCTCTTCCATTGGCTAGAAAACGAACAAATGCCGGGAAACGGTGGATATTCCGCATTCCCGGCATTCACTATTTTTCTCTTATCTACCTGTCTAATCAGTCACAATCGCTGTAATCATCCTCTGTCTTGTCCTGATACTGGTTTTAGAGCTATTCCTGGAACGGTTCTGGCTCTGGTTCTGCATGCGGTTCTGGCTCTGGTTGGAACCATAATTAGAGCTGTTCTCGGATGCATTTTGCTGCTGTTTTCTCGGCACTGTTATCATAGTTGCTGTAACTGTTTTGCTTGACATAAGTCATTCCTCCTAAATTCCTGCCCTGTCAGGTTTTCTACGTGTCGGTTCCGGCTTCCTGTGAACAGCCGCTTAACCGTCACTTTCTTGTTACAGGTCTTAGTATGGAATTTTACTGCGAAAGTATGCAGGGTAATTCTTACTTTTATGCCAGAAATATTTTTTGTTTCATAGGACGCAATTTCCTATAAAATCAAAACATCTGCATCCAACCCTTTTCATGAAAAGGTTCCATGCAGATGTTTCGTAAATTCATTCTTAACCCAGCACGTTCACAATCTTAACCGGTGTGCGGTAGTTCCATGGGGAAGTCTTGATGCCGGTATCCTTTCAGTTGAAGCATGTACCACTTTGCCGTCGCCGATATACATCGCTACATGGTTGATACCTCTTCCGCTTCCGTAGAAAATCAGGTCGCCCGGCTGCATCTGGTCAGCGCTGATTGCTGTACCCTGCTTGGACTGGGAAGTTGAAGAACGGTTCAGGCTCACACCGGCACCGTGCTGCATCACATATTTCGTAAAACCAGAACAGTCAACCCTGTGTGCGGGTCGCTGCCGCCAAATTTATAACGTCCACCTACAAACTGCAGTGCATAATTGACTAACTGCTCTCTGGTCGAGAGATTGCTCTGCTCTGCAACAAATGCATCTGCGACTGCAGCTGCTTCCTCTGCCTTGCTGAGCATAACGCTACTCTGAACCTTCAAATAGCCTTCCATCCACCGGCCGCTACCTTGATCCAGCTGTCATCTGCCTTTCCAACTACGTCATAGGACTCGCCCTTTTCAGCCATCGCTACTACTTCTGAGTTTTCATCCTCATCCGCATAGATCGAAAGGTCTGCTGCCACGGTTGCCACCATGTCGCTCTCATAACCTGTAGACGGCCCCGCAAAGCTGCCTGCGCGCTGCCAATGGTCAGCATTGAGCACACGCATACCATACTGAAAAGTTTCTTTGTTCTATTTAAATTCATGCTTCAAAACTCCTTAATTAGATTTTGTGATTCCCGCAGATATTGCTGAAACAAAAGAATCGAGTCCCAATCGCTGTGGTGTTATCTATTGGTCGAAATGTTACATAATTATTAAATCTTATTACATTGTTATTATATTTTCTTTTCTTTTCGTTGTCAAGGAAATGACGGATCTTTATATTTATTTAAGATTTTAATTTCCGACAAAAAAATACAGGGAATTTCAACCATATTGGGACAAAATATTTTTGCCCCAGGCTGCCGAAATTCCCTGTATTTTCAAGTGTTTTATATCATCTCATATATAATGCAAATCACGATTCTGAAACATATTTCATAATTCTAAGATTCTGTCTCTGGCAAAATTTTATTTTCATTTTTCACCAGCCGTGTCCAGCGTAAACCAGAACTCCACACCGTTCTCATGGTTCTTCACACCGCACGCCTTATGGTGCATCTCCATGATCGCCTTGACGATCGAAAGCCCGATGCCGCTGCCGCCATATTCCCGCGTTCTCGCTTTATCTACCTTGTAAAACTTCGTCCAAAGGTTCGGAAGTGCTTCGTCCGGGATCGGATTTCCCGTGTTAAACACTTCCACGCAGACCTCTTTCCATCGCGCCGGTGGTCAATCCGGATCTGAATCTTCTTCTCCCGCCGCCCACATGATGAATCGCGTTCGTCAGATAATGGTGATGACTTCCTCTATTTTAAATTCATCGCCCATGACGTAGACCGGTTCCTTCCCGTCAAAATCCACAGTCAGCTCATTCTGCTTAAGCAGCACACCGGAAGAAGAAATCACACTGGCAATCAGCTCCGTCAGGTCAAACCGCTCCACAGACAGCCGCTCTCCCCAAATTCCAGCGCCGTCAAGGTCAGAAGCTGGCGCACCATCCGATTCATTTTCCCAGCCTCGTCCATGATAACGCCGCAGTAATAATCGCGGTTCTCCTTGTCCTCCGCCATGCCCTCGACGAGTCCTTCCGCATAGCCCTGAATCAGCGCGATCGGCGTCTTTAACTCATGCGACACATTCGCAATGAACTCCTTCCGCATCTCATCGATCTGCACTTTCTCGTCAATATCCTTTTTAAGCTGTGCATTCGCCTCTTTCAGTTCCCCGATCGTTGTCTTGAGGCGCTCCGAAAGCACATTCATGCTGTTTCAAGCGTATCAATTTCCTCCGTCGAGCGGCGGCTTGTCTCATAGCGGGCATCAAAATCCAGGTTCGACATCTTTTCCGACAGCTCCGACAGCCGTTTGATCGGCATCGTAATGTGCCGGGTAATAAAATAAATCAGAATACTTCCCGCCAGAATTACCACGATTCCAACAAACATCAGAAACCGGTTTGAGATAGCCGCGCTCTCATGGATGCTCTCCATCGGCATCGTCATGATGAAAATGGTCGCATTATCCGAGAAAAATCCCAGCTTTCCAGATAAAACGTCTTGCTGAGCGGGTCAAACGTCTTCTGAATCATGTAGTTGTCATATTCCCGCAATACATCCCGCTTCGCCCCGCATGACCGACGATATAGCGCCGCACCCGGTCACGCATGACTTCCACATCCCGCGCCGAGGAGACGAGTGTCTGGTCACTCTCGCTGTCATATAAAAGCAGGGAAATATTCGACCGGTCACGCAGCTCGCGGATCACATTTGCCAGCCGGACACCGCCGCTCGAAGCTTCCTCCCACCCAGTGCATCCGCCGATGCATCCTCCGAGTCATCCTCCAGCACCACCGTGTCACCTTCCTCATATTCACCTCCAACGCATCCTGTGTCTCATCGCCAGCCCTATCACCGGTTCCATTTTTACCAGACTGAGCCGAACCGCCATCCGCACTGTCCATATCAGAACTTCCATCTTTCGACTTCTGGTACTCTTTCCAACCCGAATTCAGCTCCGCCTGTGCGTCCTCCAGCGAACTCTCGCCATTCCGGACCTCATCCTGGATAATCGCGTCAATCGCCCGATATCCCTTTTCCAGCGTATGAATCTTATAATTCTGGTAATATCCGGACAGAAACCAGTTATTGATACACCAGATAAGCGCGATTGCAACCGTCATCAACCCGGCAAATATGATTGTAAATTTCCATCGGACCGAACGTTTCATTCGCTTACCTCAAATTTGTAGCCCATGCCCCAGATCGTCTTGATGTACTCGCCTTTCTCGCCCAGCTTACTCCGAAGCTTCTTCACATGCGTATCGATCGTCCGCGCATCGCCGAAATAATCATAATTCCATACATTATTCAGAATTTTTCTCTCGAAAGCGCAATTCCCTGATTCTCTGCAAAATACGTCATCAGCTCAAATTCCTTGTAGCTTAAATCCACCGGTTTTCCATCCACGCTGACCTGATGTGCCGTCTTATCAATGTGGATGCCGCCCACATCGATCACATCCTGGCTGCCGCCGTTGCTGCGGCGCAGGATCGCCTCCACGTGCGACCAGGATCTTCGGACTGAACGGTTTGGAAATATACTCATCCACGCCCAGATTAAAGCCCTGCAGCTCGTCGCTCTCCCTCTCGCCGTCAGCATGATGATCGGCACCTGCGAATACTTGCGGATCGTCTTCACAACCTCCCAGCCGTCCATCTTCGGCATCATCACATCCAGAAGAATCAGCGCAATGTCCTTCTGCTGGAAAAACAGATCCACCGCCTCCTCGCCGTCCCCGGCTTCCAGCACCTGATACCCTTTAATCGAAAGGAAGTCCTTCACCAGCTTCCGCATCCTCGCCTCATCGTCCACGACCAGTATTTTAATCTTATCCATAAAATCTTACCTCATTTATTTTACTCTGCCGTGTATGACAGAACCTTTTTCCACGCTGTCATATCCTGATTACATTCTCAATCTGTCTGTATTTTAGCAGATTCGGGTGGGAGATTCCATAGGTTCACAAAAGATTCATAGTTTCTGCCACATATAGAAAGAGAGTCCTTTTCCATCCTCCTGGGTTCCCCAATGCAAGCAATTTATATATTCAGTTGCCAAGGACAAATGGAACTTTTTCATCTCACGCAAAACAGGACTGTCCGACAAAATCCAGTATTTCTCTGCATTTCTCATCCAGCCCTGTTTGCTTTCTATTTCACAGTCTTTCCAGGCTGTTCCATATCTTATATTTTATTCTTCGGTCTTCTCCTTCATCGCTCTCGACCACACCAATGGAAAGATCTTCAAGCTGTTTCGGATCAACCTGAGACGGTGCTTCCATCATCAGGCAGGAAGCATCTTTTACCTTCGGGAATGCGATGACGTCGCGGATGCTGTCTGCGCCGACCATCAGCATAACCATACGTCCATACCGTAAGCCAGACCAGCGTGCGGCGGTACTCCGTATTTGAATGCGTCTAACAGGAAGCCGAACTGCTCCTGTGCTTTCTCCTTCGTGAATCCAAGTACCTCAAACATCTTCTCCTGGATGTCTGCCTGATGGATACGGACAGAACCGCCGCCCATCTCGGTACCGTTCAGGACGATATCGTATGCTTTTGCACGTACCTTGCCCGGATCGGTATCGATCAGCGGAAGATCCTCTTCCATCGGCATGGTAAATGGATGGTGCATAGCTACGTAGCGATCCTCTTCCTCTGAATATTCAAGCAGCGGGAACTCGGTTACCCACAGGAATCTGTAATCATCTTTCTTTAAGAGGTCAAGCTGACGCGCGATCTCCAGACGTAAGTTTCCAAGTACATCAAATACAACTTTATCCTTGTCAGCTGCGAACAGAAGCAGATCGCCCGGCTTACCGCCCATAGCAGCCACCAGTGCATCCAGCTCTTCCGGCTTCATGAACTTGGAAGGAGCACTTGTAGGTACCGTCCTCATGGATTGCCAGATATGCAAGACCTTTTGCACCAAAGCCTTTTGCGTACTCAACCAGCGCATCGATCTTCTTTCTCGGCATAGCGCCCTGTCCCTCTGCGTTGATACCGCGGACAGAGCCGCCATTTTCCAGTGCACTCTTAAATACAACGAACTCGCAGTCTTTTACTACATCCGATACGTTTTCAGCTCCATGCCGAAACGCAGATCCGGCTTATCGGAACCAAAACGGTCCATAGCCTCGCGCCAGGTCATACGCTGGATCGGAAGCTGCAGATCGTAATTGCAGATCTCCTTGAAGAGCTTCTTTAACAGACGCTCATTGACATCCAGAACGTCCTCAACGTCAACGAAGGAAAGCTCCATATCGATCTGGGTAAACTCAGGCTGACGATCGGCTCTTAAGTCCTCGTCACGATAGCAGCGTGCCAGCTGGAAGTAGCGGTCATATCCAGAACACATCAGAAGCTGTTTTAACAGCTGCGGAGACTGCGGCAGTGCATAGAAGCTGCCGGATGTACACGGCTCGGTACCAGGTAGTCTCTTGCGCCCTCCGGGGTGCTCTTGATGAGGGTCGGGGTCTCAATCTCCAGGAAGCCTTCCTCTGCTAAGAATGCACGGGTCAGGATAGCCACGCGGCTTCTTGTCATCAGGTTTCTCTGGATATCCGGACGTCTCAGATCCAGGTAACGGTATTTCAGGCGAAGATCCTCTTTGGTCTTGGAGTTCTCCTCGATCGGGAACGGCGGTGTCTCAGACTCTGCCAAAATGCGGAGGTAATCCGCGCGGATCTCAATCGCACCTGTCTTTAAGTTTTCATTCACTGCACCGGAACGTGCCTCCACGCGGCCGGTTACAGCAATAACATACTCGCTTCTTAACTTCTCAGCCTTTGCGAAGCTCTCAGCGCCGCAGTCAGCTTCCTCGAAGATCAGCTGCAGGATACCGGAACGATCCCGCAGATCCACGAAAATAATGCCGCCTTTATTTCTGCTCTTCTGAACCCAGCCCATAACGGTTACTTTCACCGATATTGGCAGTTCCCAGCTCGGTACAGCGATGGGAACGTTTCAGTCCTGCCATAGATTCTGCCATGATAGTATTTCCTCCGTTTATTATAGTTTTATCTGAAAATTCAAAACTGAATCACTTCAAACTGTCTTTGTAAAATTCCACGATCTCCTCATAGCCGTCCTTCGCCAGCTGCTCCTTCTGGAATTTCTTGTTCTTGTTCATCTGTGCGACTGCCACGCGGGTGCCGTTAGCGCGCTCTTCCTGTGCTTTCTTTAAGACGGCACGGAACTGCTCGCCGCTTAAACCTTTCTCATACAGGAATGCTTTCTTGCCGGCTGCCTCCGGTACTTTGAAACCGGAATCCATCAGGATCGTGATGATACGCTCAAAACCGATGGAGAATCCGCACGCTGGTGTATCGACACCGGTAAATTTACCGATCAGCTTGTCGTATCTTCCGCCGCCTGCAACGGAACCGCCAAAGCCTTCCATGGAAACCTCGAAATCGTTCCGGTATAGTAGCCCATGCCGCGCACCAGCGTCGGGTCAAATTCAAGACCGAATTCAATGTCTGCAACCGCTTTAACAGTCTCCATGATCGTTGCCAGATTCTCTGCCTTTGCCGGATCCATCACGCCGGAGAGCTTCTCGCCCAGCGCGCGGACGCCTGCCGCATCGTTCTGAATCTCTGCCAGAAGTCCGGTGTATTTCAACCGCCTCTGGCGCATAACCTTCTGCAAGCAGCTCTTCGCGGACACCGTCCAGACCGATCTTATCCATCTTATCGAGAATGATAAATACCTTATCGGTCTCATTTTCCGGAAATCCGCTGTAATCTGCCATGCCCTTTAAGATCGCACGGTCATTGACGCGGACAGTGTATGCCTTGTCCGGGCAGATGCGCTTCAGCGCCTTGGTAAGCGCCAGAATCTCCTCGATCTCAGCCAGGTTTGTCGCATCACCTAAAATATCGATATCACACTGTACAAACTGACGGAAACGTCCCTTCTGCGGACGATCGGCACGCCATACGCTTCCGACCTGCAGCGCCTTGAACGGCGCTGATAAATTAGCAGAATTGTTTGCATAATAACGGCTGAGCGGCAGAGTTAAGTCATAGCGGAGACCACCGTCTACGACATCTGCCTCTGTCTGTGCTGCCTCGACGTTCAGCTTCTCGCCTCTCTTTAAAATCTTGAAGATCAGCTTCTCATTGTCGCCGCCCTGCTTGCTGGTCAGGTTCTCAATGTGCTCCACGCACGGAGTCTCGATCGCCGAGAAGCCGTATCCGCGGTAGGTATCTTTGATGATATTCAGCACATAATCCCGGATCTCCATCTCGCCCGGAAGAATGTCCTTCATGCCTGTAACTGGTTTTTCTTTAAAGCCATGTGTCAAACTCCTTCTATGTCTTTCTGCAACCATATTTCCCGCGCAAAGAAACTTCACTTTTCCATGCTGGAAACTGGATTTTTATTTTTCTCTGTTACAAAGTGTTTTTCTGCATCTGACACCCTGTATCTGTGAATTTTTCGTTTTACTCTCTTCGTCCAAGCAGCTTCTCTTTCCGCCCGATCATCTCATCGATCCGGTCGATATACTGCTCAACTTCCTTGACGTTCTCCGCCCTCTCAATCCGGTTTTCTGCCGGGAAATAAACCTTGGTGGTCGTTCCCGCACCGCAGGCGGCGATCGTCTGTTTTTCTTCCATAATCAATATATTATAGAGACATTCCTTGCCCGGAACCGCATAACCGACATTTTCAAAATTGCCCGCCATATTTTTCTGGCGGTAGAGATAGTACGGTTTCAGTCCCATCTCCTCGGCATACTGCGCGGTCAGGTCAATCATCTCCTGTGTATTGACAATCTTCAGATTTCCGTAGCGCTCCTTATAGATATTCAGGCGCGCCGCGCTTGATCGCCAGCGAATGCACCGTCACGCTGTCCGGTCTGAGTGCCTTGATCTCCTCCATTGTCTGACGGACATCGTCGATCGTCTCCTCCGGCAGACCCACGATCAGGTCATATTGATATTATCAAATCCCAACTCCCGCGCCAGTAGGAATTTTTCCTTCACATCCTCCACCGTATGACGGCGTCCGATGAGGTCGAGCGTCGCCTGCTTCATCGTCTGCGGATTGATGGAAATACGGAAATGCCGTGATTCCGGAGCACCTGCAGCTTTTCGCGCGTGATGCTGTCCGGACGTCCCGACTCAACGGTAAATTCAACTGCCTGTTCCACCGGGAATAATTCTTCCACCTTTGTCAGGATCTCATCCAGATCCTGCGGATTTAACGAGGTCGGTGTGCCGCCTCCAAAATAGATGGTCGAAGCGGGCGATCCTTCATCCGCTCCGCCACATATTCCATTTCCTTAAAAGCGCCTCTTTGTAGAGGTCCATCCGTTTTCCCATTTCACAATCGGAAACGACGTAAACGAACAGTACAGGCAGGTCGTCGGACAGAACGGGATTCCCACATACAGGCTGTACCCATTCTCATAATCGATCGTGGACAGCAGGCGTCTCGCGCTCTGCCACGTCGATGCTCAGATCGATCTTTTCCTTGCTGGTGAAATACGTCTCGCGCATATAGGTCTCGATCTGCTCGTCCGTCCAGCCATCATACAGCTTCGTGAGCGCAATCTTCGTCGGACGGATGCCGGTAAGCGTCCCCACGGAAGCTCTCTGCCGGTCTGGGCACTCAAAAGACGGTATAACGTCTGTTTGATCTCATTTTCGTCTCAAAACGGTTGGAAAATCCGGATAAATCAAAGCAAAGTGAACAGCTTCTTTCTTACCGGCGTCACATCCAGTGAAAACGAGTTTCCGTCCCGGACTCCCCGCACAATCAGATCCGCATCCCCGGCTTCCTCCTCCTTGTGCGTAAATGTCTCGCCCGGATAAAATGCCATCAGGAGCTCACGGATATCCTGTTCAAAGGACGCGTCATTTAACAAAATCGCTATCATGCTTCGCGCCCCTGTATCCCGCCAGCGGATTGTACTGTTTTTCGTCGGCGATCGTCGTATATCCCATGTGTCCCGGATATACATTCGTATCATCCGGCAGGTTCAGAAGGATATCTGCCACCGATGAATCATCTGACGTCCGCTTCCAGTCGGGAAATCGATGCGTCCGTAAGAACCTTCAAATAAGGTATCTCCCGAAAACAGCACCTTCTCTGATTTTACATAATAACAACAGGAACCTTCCGTGTGCCCCGGTGTATGAAGCATCTGGAACGTGTAGCCCGCTGCCTCGAACGTCTCTCCATCCTTCAAAGCATATCCGCTTTCAGATGCAGACCGCCGCCCTGAAACTGGACGGACAGGTTCTTATCCGGATCCGCCAAGACCGCCTGCTCCTGCTCACAGGCATAGACCGGCACACCCAGATCCGTCTCAGCTCTTCCATCGCCGTCACATGGTCAAAATGTCCATGAGTCAGCAGAATCGCCTTTGCCTTCGCTCCGGTCTGCGCCAGTGCATCCTCGATCCGCGCCGCCTCATCGCCCGGATCGACAATCACAGCTTCCTTCGTCTCCGGATGCACCGCAATATAACAGTTCGTCTGGACGCATTCCCGATCAGCCGTTTTATCTCCATCTTTTCCTCCTAATAATATGTGAAACTTTCACAGGGTGTAAGTACCTGTGAAATATAGAGAACCGCTTATCCGGCAGTTCTCTCTATATCTAATCTCCTTCAATCTGTCTGAGTTTATCAGATGAATTTATTTAATTCCTCAATTCCGTGAATATCGAACGTCATGACGATCGTCGCCTTGCCCTGCTTGCTTGTCCGCACATTCATGGAGGTAATGTCGATCTGACGCTCGGTAAATACCTTGGAAATATCCACAAACATGCCGATGCGGTTGTTCGCATGATCTTGATTTCGGTGGAGTATTTTCCGTGCCCGTCTGTGCTTCCGGCTGCTGCCACTCGGCTTCAATCAGGCGCTCACGCTCTTCCTGCGGCAGATTCATCACATTGATGCAGTCCGTCCGGTGGATCGAGATACCGCGTCCCCTTGTGACAAATCCGACGATCTCATCGCCCGGAACCGGGCTGCAGCACTTCGAAAACGAACCGCCAGATCGTGGATTCCCTTGACAACGATACCACTCTTCGACTTCCGGCTGCGATCACCGGAACCTTGTTTCCATCCGACGCCATGTTATCGAGGATCGTCGTGTCGGTTACTTCCTTCTTTAACTTCTTGTTGCGCTCATCCAGCATCTTGTTGATGACCTGTCCCTCTTTGAGGGCGCCATGTCCGATCGATGCCAGAACGGAATCCCAGTCACGGTACGCATAGCGCTTCATGACCTTTTCCATATATTCCGGTTTATTTAACTCTGAATAATTGATGTCCTTCGCCTTACAATATTTATCCAGAAGCGCACGGCCGCGCAGGATATTGTCCTCTTTCAGCTCGCTCTTGAACCACTGGTTGATCTTATTCTTCGCCTGTGTGCTCTTAACCAGTTTCAGCCAGTCGCGGCTCGGTCCCTGGAATTCTGGGAGGTAATAATCTCGACACGGTCACCATTTTTAATGACATAATCGATGTTGACCAGTTTTCCGTTGACACGGGCACCAACCATCTTGTTGCCGACCGCACTGTGGATCGAATACGCAAAATCGATCGGGGTGGAACCGCTCGGCAGGTTCTTGACATCGCCCGTCGGGGTAAAGCAGTATACATCATCCGTAAAGAGGTCAGATCACTCTTTAAGAGACTTAAGAACTCTTTATTATCGGACATATCCGCTGCCATTCCAGGATCTCACGCAGCCAGGAAAGCTTTGCCTCGGCGCTGTCGATCGCCGCCTTGCTGCTGCCGCTCTCCTTATATTTCCAGTGTGCCGCGATACCATACTCAGCGGTACGGTGCATCTCATAGGTGCGGATCTGAATCTCAAACGGCTGTCCGCTGCTGCCAATCAGAGTCGTATGCAGCGACTGGTACATATTCGGTTTCGGCATGGCAATATAATCTTTAAAACGTCCGGAATCGGTTTGTACATCTCATGGATGACACCGAGCGCCGCATAACAGTCCTTCACACTCTCCACGATAATCCGGACGCAAAATATCATAGATCTGATCCAGCGTCTTGTCCTGGTTTACCATCTTTTATAGATGCTGAAGAAATGTTTCACACGGCCGTCTACCTTGGCTTCGATGCCCGCATCATCCATATGTTTCTTGACTTCATCCATAATCTTATGGATAAACGCCTCCCTGGATTGTCCTTACGGAGCGCCAGTTTTCGGACAATTCTTTGTAAACCTCCGGCTGGAGATATTTGAGAGACAAATCATCCAGCTCGGTCTTGATCTTGGAAATACCGAGACGATCAGCAATAGGCGCGTAGATATCCATCGTTTCACGCGCCTTTTCTTTCTGTTTTCCGGCTTCATATATTGAAGCGTCCGCATATTGTTGCAGACGGTCTGCCAGCTTAATCAGGATAACCCGGATGTCCTTCGCCATCGCTAAGAACATCTTACGCAGGTTTTCCGCCTGAATCTCTACTTTATCGATCGTCCACGGATCTGGGTCAGCTTGGTAACACCGTCTACTAAAGCGCTACCTCCTCGCCAAGATCGCCGTGATCTCCTCCTCTGTCATGACCGTATCTTCCACAACATCGTGCAGGATACCTGCCACCAGAGTCTCTTTATCCAGCTCAGATCCGCCAGAATGATCGCCACACAGAGCGGGTGGATGATATACGGTTCAGCCTGATTTACGCCTCTGATCCTTGTGTGCGTCATACGCGATCTGGTACGCTTTCTCAATCATGCTGATGTCATCCGACGGATGGTACTTGCGAATGGCGGCAATCAACTCATTATACAGTACCTCCGGACTCGTAAAATCCGCCGGCGCTTCAATTTCCTGATCCAGCTTTTATTTTATCCAAATTTCCCATATATGCCTCCTGACCCTTCCGTAGATAACTGAAACGCCTGCCGTTCGGGATCCGGAAAGCGGTTCACGCAAATGAAATAAAATATTATATAGAATACCCTATTATACGAATATTTGACAAAATGCAACGGCAAACTATTTTGTTACTGTTCACGCATACGTGCCCAGTAACGGAATTTGCCGTGGCTTCGCATTTAAATACGGCAAATTCCTGCTGCCACCACGTTTTCTTACGGCACTTTCGGTTCCAAAGTGCCTACCCGTGAACCGTTACCTATTTCCCTCATAGGTAATTAGGGCATCCACCGCATATCCGTTCAGTTTTCGCGTCCCTTTAAGCCTGCCAACTCCATCACGCAGCAGATTTTTACAACCTCTCCGCCCATCTTCTCGATGAGCTTGACAATCGCCTCGGTCGTTCCGCCGGTTGCGATCAGGTCGTCAACGATAACTACCTTCTGTCCGGTTTAATGGCATCCTCATGCATCTCCAGAACCGCGCTGCCATACTCCAGATCGTAGCTTACAGATACCGTCTTGCACGGCAGTTTGCCTTTCTTGCGGATTGGCACGAATCCCTTGTGCATCGCATATGCAACCGGCACGCCGAAAATAAACCCGCGGGACTCGGACAACCACGATATCATAATCCACACCCTCTAAGGATTTCTGGATTCCGTCGATCGCAAGCTGCAGTCCGTCTGCATCCTGTAAAATCGTAGTAATATCGCGGAAAATGATACCCGGCTCCGGGAAGTCCGGAATGCTTCTTACATATTCTTCCAGCTTTTCATGATTTTAACCTCTTTTCTATAAATTTTGTATCTCAATTTCTCAGTTTTAAATCGACATCCGGCTCTTTTTCCACCGTTCTTCTCATTTTTGCAGAAGTTTTCCCCTGCTTCTTCTTCCTTATATACATAGAAGCCACAATCACCGCCAGCACAAACAGCGCACCTCCGCTGATCAGCAGTCCCTCATGCAGTCCCTGCGGATAATACCTGAGTTCCACCGTATGGGTTCCCGCCGTCAGTTCCACGCCGGTAAATGCCTTCCAGACCGGACGCGTGATAGCTTCTTTCCATCCACCGTGACCGTCCAGCCCTCGTCATACGGGATCGTGAGGAACAGCGTTCCGCCCTCGCCCGCGTCGATCGTGCCCTTCATCGCCTCCTCGCCCAATGTTTCCAGTTCAAATGGATGCTGGTTGAGGCGCTCATAGAGCGCACGCAGCCCGCTTCGTCAAAGCGGTACGCGCTCGCGTCCATGCTTCCGGCACTGTCATTGCTCTCCAGCAGAATCAATGTGCCTGCCTTCACATATCCGGTTTCCACCAGATACCCGCGTTTCAACGTATCAATGCTGCGGCTCTCCCGCCGACATCCAGCAACCGAATCAATCTGACGGTTTGCGACACTTATATAATACTCCCCATCCTCCGGTGCTGTAAAGGAAAAACGATTCCCCTGCTCCTCCCCGTCCGTGAAAATCAGGCACTCCGGCACGCCCAGCACATCCGATAAATCGTTCTGGACATCCGCCGGCGAAGAAAGATCGCGCTTCCAGCCCGTTTCCACTATGTCCGGCAGGATAAAGCCGAGCGGCAGCGTCCACGGATTCTCATAGAGGTACGTGTCACCTGAAAATGCATAGAGCGACAGGCGCGGATTGTCCTGCTTACCCTCATAGAGTGCATATTTGATTGAAAATAACGAATCCACCAGCGGCGTACTTCCCACGATGCTGTATGCGTTCGTCGAACCTTCGCAGCCCATCTGTTTGAAGAAATCCGTCACCCCGGCATTTGCCACCGATGAAAACAGTGATACGGATGGAAATGCATCCACGCGCCATCATTTTCGTGCGCGCATTCGTTTTATCAATCCGGTAAAATTCCGTCTTTTGAGCGGCTCTGTCACCGCTGCAACATCCTGATTGTCTGCCACATAATCAGTCCGGCTCGTCGTCGGAATGCTCGTTGCCGCCATATTGGCAAGCGCCTCCACACTTACCAGAGCCATCGCCAGAAGCGCCGCCGTGAACGCGAAATGTTCTTTATTTTGATAGAAATAAAGACGCCCAGATACAGCAGCAGAAGCACCACTGCCACATACCAGACAACTGGCTCAAACGCATCGTCCGTCACCAGCTTTTCTGCCAGAATCACGTAGCCAATCGCGGCGGATGTCACCCCGGCAAACTGCCGTTTGGATATTTCATCCAGATATAGATACGCCCGGAAACACATCGTCAGCACCAGCGCGATATAGATAAACGACTGGCGGCACGGCAGGCTGTTCGGGTAATGGAAGCCATGCCAGATAAAATTCAGCACATTGAACGAAAAGCTGGCATAGAAAGAGCAACAGCACACCGTACACAACCTTTTCCCGGATCGCAATCCGGCGGTTCAGAAAATACAACCCCATGAAATGTAAACTGCCACGCCGCAGTAGAGGTTCGGCCAATGGTCGAGTCCCGTCTCCACCTGTACATTTCCGATGTGCCGCGCGATCATGTCAAAGATCGGGAAGTAGATTTCCAGTGTGGTCGGAAAATTAAAATCGCCAGACGCCGTACTCTGCAGCGCCGCAATCTCCGGAAGAAGCACCGCAGCCGCCAGCGCACCCGCCAGAAGCGAATACACACCAAACAGGAAAAAGCTGTGCAGACAATCTTTCCATCCCGGCCGTTTCTCCAGAAACAGGAGCGCCACATAGTAAATCACCATGAAGAGGCATATCATAATTGATATATAGTAGTTGGACAGGATTGAAAGTCCCAGCATCAGGCAGTAAAGCCCTTTTTCGCGCACCAGCCGCTCCAGGCCGTGCAGGATCAGCGGCAGCAGCACGATGCAGTCCAGCCACATGATGTTCCAGCTATACGCCGCCATATAGCCGGACAGCGCATAGAATACGCCGAAATAGCACGCTCCAAACTTCTGTGAACCCGTGTACTTTTTCAGATACCACGCCATCGAAAGACCCGCCAGACCGCTCTTGAACACGATCATGTAGGTCATAAATTCGATAATCAGGGACGACGGGCATAACAGCAGCAGCCAGTTAAACGGGCTCGCCAGATAGTACGCATAGAGCGCGGCAAAGTTTACGCCCATGCCGACATCCCAGCTGTAAAGCAGGCTCTCGCCACTTAAAAGCTTATGCCGGAATTCCGAGAAAACGGCGCATACTGGTGGTACATATCCGTCCGCAGGAAGCTTTCCTGCCCAAAGGGGAAAATACCGCGGTATGCAAAAATCAGGATCAAAATCACCACCGGCAGGAAAATGCCGCCAGGAGATCATCCGACGGACGGAAAACCGCAGCCAGGCGCCCCATTCCGCGGGGTGATTTCTCTGGTTCATCCCACTCATCTAATTCATCTAATTCTTCCCTGCTCCCAGTCATCGTCATTCAACTCATTAACGACATCTGCTCTGGACTCTGAAAGTTTAGATTTTCTGGCATCTTCTTCCTGTCTCCAGGCAGGCATTCGTTCAGCACGTCTCATATCTGTACAAGCGATCTCCGAATCCACGTCCGCACCTTCCCGCTCGTTCTCATACTCCTCTATTTTCCCCGTTGTTTCCGCCCCGTAAGCTCCCTGAGTGCTTCTTCCAGTTTACTGGAACTTTCGTCTCGTTCTCTTTGCTCCATCTTCCCTCCATCCAGAATCCTGTTCAGGCGGCGTTTTCTCTACTCTTTCCGGCTTTTCCGGTCTGACTTCAGCATCCATTTCCGCTGTCATTTCTCCACACAGCCCTATTTCGAGGATTCTTTCTTTTGAAAATAAATAATTTACTGCAAATATAATTCAGCACCAGCGAGATCGCTGATACCACAATCTTACAGATCATATCCTGTTTGATTCCCATGCCGTCTACCATCACGATCATCGCCGCATACGTGAACACCGATGTGAGAATACGGCAGGAGAAAAACGAAGCCATTTCCTTAAGAAGATATACAGGGCGGAAATTGTAGCTTCGGAATACCCAGATCTTGTTTGTCACATATGCAAACAGGATCGCCGCCGCCTGACAGCAGATCGTCGCCATACGGTAGTTCATGCCGTTGTGGCGGAAAACCGCATAGGAAATCCAGTCCACCAGCGTCGTCAGAACGCCGAATATCAGATACGATATCGTCTCCCTGTTTACAAACTTTCCCCAGATCAGGGATAACTTTTCCTTTATCATCACTTTTCTCCGAAAGAATTGTATGGGCAGCGGTTTCGACATACCCATACAATTCCTGTACTTTTGGTTTAATATTACATTTCCTCTAACAGCTTGTTGACACTGACCAGCTTGACGCAGAGTGCAAACAGCTCGGTTGCAGTGATCGATCCTGCAGCGGCGGATAAGATGGAGCAATACGGATGTTGCGATCCTCCGGATCCTGCCATATGGATAAGTTGCACCGGCTCCGGTCATGACAACGCCTGCTTTCTTGCACTTCGCAACGATCTCCTTCGCACAGCCGTTCAGTGAATCAAAGGAAATGAAGTAGCCGCCGTGCGGTTTTGTCCAGGTACCGATCTCCAGTCCGCCCAGCTCGCGGTCGAGAATGTTCTCAACAGCCTCGAATTTCGGACGCAGGATGTTGGCGTGCTTTCTCATGTGCTCTACCATGCCGTGGATATCCTTGAAGAAACGCACGTGGCGGAGCTGATTCACCTTATCATGACCGATAGTCTGGATCTTTAACTGCTTCTTGATATCGTCCAGGTTGTTGTGGGAAGTTGCGATTGCCGCAATACCAGAACCCGGAAGGTAATCTTGGAAGTTGAAGAGAATTTGTAAACCATATCCGGGTTACCGGCTTTACATTCTGCCAGAATCTCCAGCACATGATCCTGCTCATCGTCATATAAATGATGGATACCGTATGCATTGTCCCAGTAGATACGGAAACCGGAGCAGCCGGATGCATGCGTGCCAGACGGCGTACCGTCTGATCGGAGTAGGAATTGCCGGTCGGGTTAGAGTACTTCGGAACGCACCAGATTCCCTTTACGGTCGGGTCGGTTGTCACATACTGCTCTACCAGATCCATATCCGGACCATCTGCGGTCATCGGAATGTTGATCATCTCGATGCCAAAATATTCAGTAATGGAGAAATGTCTGTCATATCCCGGTACCGGACACAGGAATTTAACCTTGTCAAGCTTGCACCACGGGTATTTCCCATAACGCCATGAGTCACAGAACGGGAGATGGTGTCGTACATTACGTTCAGGCTGGAGTTTCCATAGATAATGATATTGTCAGCCGGAACCTCGATCATATCCGCTAACAGCCCTTCGCCTCGCTGATACCGTCCAGACCGCCGTAATTGCGGCAGTCTGTCCCATCTTCGCAGGTCAGATCACTGTCGCTGCTCAGTACGTCCATCATTCCCATCGATAAATCAAGCTGCTCTGCACTTGGCTTACCGCGTGACATATCCAGCGTCAGATTCTTGCCCTGAAACTCCCGGTACTGATCGCTCAGATCACGCTTAAGTTCCAGAAGTTCTTCTTTCGTCATCTCGCTATAAGGCTTCATCCTTCAACATCCTCCTTGTTTCTCTTATTTATTTCATCATAATTTCATGGTCTGCTTTTCATCCAGCCCCCTTGTTCAAGGGTTCGGAGCATCTCATCTAAGCATCGTTATAATAATAACATAGGTACAAAGGGCATGACAAGCATTAATTTGTTATGTCAGCACATAAAATTTGTTATATGGTACCGCTTGGTTTTCCGATTCGGTGCATTTCACGGACAGCAAATACATGATGTTCCCCTTCTTTCATATATTTATGAAAATATATCTTTCAGGTCACATCATGTTCATTCATTTTCCCATGCATTTTGTTCCATCACGTTTCCGGCACATCATTTCCCCGCTGCTGGTTCCCGCCCTGTTTGCCATCGCTTTCTTCGCCGGGCAGACTGCCGCACATTTCCTGCGCCGTCCATCCGGGCACACGGTTTCAGCGCCTGTTATCGCCTGTGGCTCGCTCCCGCCTGCCTTTGATTCCGGTTCGATTCCGGTTTCCGCAGATGGAAACTGGGGACTTGGATTTCCCAGTCCAGGGCAGACACCGGTCGGCAATGCCTCCGCCGACACTTTAAAAATTTTGATGCTTTCTATGTAGGCGATACCTCCAAGCCCGTCATCTATCTGACCTTCGACGCCGGATATGAAAACGGCTGCACACCTGCCATTCTGGAAGCACTGAAAACACCATGTCCCGGCAACCTTTTTCGTCGTCGGCAACTATCTCGAAACCAGTCCTGAACTGGTAAAACAGATGATCGCAGAGGGTCACACCGTCGCCAACCACACGTATCACCATCCCGATATGTCCCGCATTTCCGACAAAGCAGCATTTGAAAAGGAGCTGACTGCCCTGGAAACACTCTACCAGTCCGTCACCGGGCAGACAATGAAAAATATTACCGTCCGCCGCAGGGCAAATACAGTGAATCGAACCTGCAGATGGCAAAGGAGCTCGGCTACAAGACCTTTTCTGAGTCTCGCCTATGTGGACTGGATGCAGGATCAGCAGCCATCCAAAGAAGAAGCATTTTCCAAGCTTCTGACGCGCATCCACCCGGCGCGATCGTCCTTCTGCACAGCACTTCGCAGACCAACGCTCAGATTCTCGATGAACTTCTGGCAAAATGGGAGGAAATGGGGTATCAGTTCGGGCGATTAGATGAATTATAAAATTATACCAGCAGCATTTTCCGGATAAACGAAAGGATCGCGCCTCCGATGCTGCAGAACAGCAGAAATCCGTGGTTCGCATTGATCGCCTCCAGTGCCGCATAGCCGCCGTCTACAATCGGCTGTAAGCTGCCCGCATTCTTCGGCATCAGGTACGCTGCCGGACCGGCTACTAATACCAGAACAAGGATGATTATAAACGGGATAAATCCGCGCCCCGTATCGTATTTTGCAGCCGTACTTTACCACCCGCGTGCTTGCCTGACAGAATCCACAGGCACCAGATCGCGCCCATCAATACCAGAAATACGCCAATCCCTACATACAGCCCCAGACCATAATTTTCCTCGGTAATCATAGTTCCGATATAGCCCAGATCGTCGCCGCCATACCGAAATGCCTTCGCATTCGCCCAGGGATTCCGCCATCAGAAGAAAACTGGCTGCCTGCATCACGCGCGCCATCAGCACAACCACGCCGGTTACCCGGCTGCCGTCACATCCAGCACGGACGGACCGTCATTTGAGTCACTCTGCGTATGCGCCTCACCTCCGCCGCTCCGTCTGGTGCGCTCTGCCTCCCGGACTGGCGTTCCAGTTCCCGCTGGTGGCTGCGCTCCATCCGATTTTTCTGACGCTCTGAGCGCTCCCGCTCCGACTCCAGAGCATGAAGGCGTTTTTCCATCTGCTTCTGCTGTTTTGCATCCCGCTTATCCTCTTTCGCGCTGGAAGAAGAACGTCTCGCGTCCTGTCGTCTGCGCGATGCCGCTTCACGGTCGCGGCGGGCATCCTCCTGTGCCTGGGATTGGCAGCGTTCATTGTCGCGGCGCTCTTCCTCACGCTTCTGTGCGTCCTGACTCTGGCTGCTCCGCTTTTCCTGACTGTTTCGTTTCGATCCAGAGCCGGATTCCGCCTTTTCTCATCCGATTCCATCCGAGCTGGATTCCGCTGTTCTGAATCACCGTCGTCATAGCTATTTTCCGGCTTTCTTCCCACCGTTTCCTGTTCTCGGCGTACTGTATCATTTACAAGCGGAGTTCCGCAGTTACTGCAAAATTTCCAACTGCTTCCTGTCCGCATTTTGGACACTTCATTCTATTTTCTCCTTCCTCCAAACGATTCTTTCCATCCATTTCCGCACTCATTTCTGGCATTTGAAACGCATTTAACCAATGTACATTTTTACACAGCCAGAACTTTATTTCCTGTTTCCCATGCCCAGCTGCCAGAACGCCACTGCACTCGCTGCTGCCACGTTGAGCGAATCCACACCGTGTGACATCGGGATTTTCACGGTGTAATCGCACGCCGCGATCGTCGATGCCGCCAACCCGTCACCCTCGGTTCCGAGAATGATTGCTAATTTTTCTTCCTGCGAAAGCGCCGGATCCGCGATACTCACGGAACGGTCACTGAGCGCCATCGCCGCCGTGAGAAATCCCAGCTTCTTAAGCGTTTCCATACTGTTCTCCGCCCAGTCGCCCTTCGGAATGTACGTCCACGGCACCTGAAACACTGTTCCCATACTGACACGGCTTGCGCGGCGGTACAGCGGGTCACTGCATCCCGGTGTCAGAAGCACCGCATCCATAAAGAGCGCCGCCGCTGACCGGAAAATCGCCCCACATTCGTAGGATTTTCTACATTCTCAAGAATCGCGATCCGTCTGGCACCTGCACAGATTTCCTCGATCCCCGGCATTTTCTTCCGTTTACCGCACACAGCATCCCGCGCGTCAGTTTAAAGCCGGTCAGGCGCGTCAGCACATCAAATGGTGCCGTAAACACAGGCACTCCCGCACACCGGGCGTTCCAGAATCTCCCGCCCTTCTGTCTCAATATGGCGTTCTTCCATCAGAAAAGAAACCGGCTCATATCCCGCGTCGAGCGCCCGCCCGATGACCTTCGGGCTTTCCGCAATGAAAAGACCTTCCTTTGGTTCATTATAATGAAATAACTGCCCCTCGCTCAGCCGGGCGTAGATATCCAGCTCCGGCGCTTCCAGGGTTGTAATTGAAATATGATTCATTCTGCTTTTCACCTTTTAATATGGTTTTCATGTTCTATCGAGTATACCACATTTCTTACAAAAGGAAGTGCTGATTATGGACGCTGACATGAAATCATTCCTCTATTCTGCCGCATTCTATCATCCTCTTTCCGATTTCGTTCCTATTTCCATATAAATCTATCTTCGGCAAAGATTGCGATTTGTCACATTAAAAATGGCAGCAAATAAAACGGTTTCAACAATAAATTTTCCTCTTTCCCCACATCTTTCTGTGACAGCAAATATAGGTTATGCACATTCCTTGAATATTTTCTGTAAGACTCTCGGATTGACTCATGTTTTCCCATTCCGGAAGACTTTATTTCAAAAGCATTTATTTTGCAACACACTTTTAATGGCATTTTTATGAAATTTAATAAAAATGCACCTTGGCACATTCTTTATGGAATAATAAAAAGAGCAGCAAAACTGGATTTACGCTCGTTTGCTACTCGTTTCGGTATTATTATATTTCCTGTTTTAAAAAGTCAAACCAAAAATCACCTGTCGGAAACAGGAATTCTGGTTATTGGTTCACGGGTAGACACTTTGGGAACCGGCACTCCCACTCTCCGCTTCAACGCCTCAATATACAGTCCCGCAAACCGTCCGGTGTCACGCGATTGTGGGTAATGTAACCGATCTCCATATAATCGTCCACATCAAGCGGAATCGCTACAATATTCGGTCGTTCAGTTCCTCATTGATGACACCGCTGCAGATCGTATACCCATTCAGCCCGATCAGAAGATTAAACAGGGTCGCGCGGTCGGACACCAGGATGTCCTTGCGGCTGTCCAGCGTGCTGAGGATCTCCTCGGAGAAATAAAAGGAATTGTGCTCGCCCTGCTCATAGGACAGACGCGGATAAGATTCCAAATCCGACAGGGTGATGGAACTGCGGCTTGCAAGCGGATTGGCCGCACCGATAAATACATGCGGTTTTGCCATAAAAGCCGCGTAAATTTGAGGTCGTGTTCCCGCAGCGTCTTGCGGATCACCGTCTCGTTAAAACGGTTCAGATACAGCACGCCAACCTCGCTCCTAAGTTTCGCCACATCCTCAATCAGCTCATACGTCTGCGTCTCGCGGATACGGAAATCGTACTCTTCTCCGCCGTACTCGCGGATCAGATCGACAAACGCCTCAACGGCAAAGGAATAGTGCTGGGTGGAGACGCAGAACTGGCGTTTCTGCGGCACAGCGCCAAAATAGCGCTCCTCGATCAGGTTTGCCTGCTCGATCACCTGTCTCGCATACCCAGAAATTCTTCCCCGTCCGGGAAATCACCACGCCCTTGTTCGTGCGGGTAAACAGGGAAAATCAATCTCATGCTCCAGTTCCTTAATCGCCGCCGTGAGGCTCGGCTGTGCAATATAAAGTTTTTGCCGCCCCGCTGATGGTTCCGGCTGCCGCCACCTCCACCACGTATTTTAACTGGAAGTAATGTCATGCCCTGTTCTCCATTCTTACTGATTTTCTGTCATTTCTTTCTGAACCGCATCTGCCACAAAATTACATCAGGCTCAAATCCGCCTCTAACGCACCTAGTCCACAAATTTTTCCGTCTCTTTCAGACGAACCAGCGCTCTCGCCATCGCCGCACGGGTGCTGTAATACTCGGAAATACTCTGTTTCTGGCGCAGCCGCTCTTTCGCACGCTCTAATGCCTCCTGCGCCCGGATCCGGTCGATCTCCTCCGGTTTCGATCGTATCTGCCAGCAGCATAACACGGTTGTTGGCGATCTCACAGAAGCCCTGCCGACGACTGCCGCCTCCCACGGACCATCCTCTGTCGCCTGGAAACGCATTTCTCCCGCTTTGACTGCCACGATCTCGCTCTCATGGTGCGCCATGACAGCCATCACCGTCCACCGCCGGAAGGATCAGACAGTGGCAGACTCCCTCATAGAATGTCCGGTTGCTGGATATGATTTTTACATGAAAATCTGCCATCCGTTCCTACGCCTCCTGTTTCTCTAAAGCCTTCGCCTTTGCCACTACATCCTCGATCGTTCCGACATTGAAGAATGCTGCCTCCGGGTACGCATCCATCTCACCATCCAGAATTGCCTTAAAGCCCTTGACGGTATCCTTTAACGGCACATACTTGCCCGGTACACCGGTAAAGTTCTCCGCCACGTGGAACGGCTGGGATAAGAAACGCTGTATCTTTCTTGCGCGGCCGACGGTCAGCTTATCTTCCTCAGACAGCTCGTCCATACCCAGAATTGCAATGATATCCTGCAATTCCTTGTATTTCTGCAAAATCTCCTGCACCCGTCTGGCCGTCTCATAGTGTTCTTCTCCGACCACATCCGGTTCCAGAATACGGGACGAGGATTCCAGCGGATCGACCGCCGGGTAGATACCCTGTTCTACGATCTTTCTGGAAAGAACCGTAGTCGCATCCAGATGGGTAAAGGTAGTCGCCGGTGCCGGATCGGTTAAATCATCCGCCGGTACATAGACTGCCTGGATTGAAGTGACCGAACCATCTTTCGTCGAGGCAATCCGCTCCTGCAGCTCGCCCATCTCATTCGCTAACGTTGGCTGATAACCAACCGCCGACGGCATACGCCCAAGTAGCGCTGAAACCTCCGAACCTGCCTGTACATAACGGAAAATATTATCGATAAATAGTAACACATTCCGGTGCATTTTGTCACGGAAATATTCTGCCATCGTAAGCCCGGTCTCTGCAACTCTCATACGGGCTCCCGGCGGCTCGTTCATCTGTCCAAACACGAGCGCTGTCTTTTCCAGAACACCGGATGCCTTCATCTCACTCCAGAGGTCATTGCCCTCACGGGAACGCTTCACCGACACCCGTAAAGATAGAATAACCGCCCTGCTCCATCGCAATATTCCGGATCAGCTCCTGAATCAAGACTGTTTTTCCGACGCCCGCGCCGCCAAACAGACCGACTTTTCCGCCCTTGGAATACGGCGCCAGAAGATCAATAACCTTGATGCCCGTCTCCAGAATCTCCGCGACCGGGCTCTGATCCTCAAATGGCGGCGGATCCCGTGAATACACCAGTGCTCCTCACCATCCAGCTTTTGTCCTCCATCTACCGTCTCACCTAAAACATTAAACAAACGTCAAGCGTCTTTTCGCCAACCGGAACGGAAATGCCTTCTCCCGTCGGTGTTACCTTCATGTCACGGCTCAAGCCCTCGCTTGCCGACAGCATGATGCAGCGGACGATATTATTTCCCATGTGCTTGGCAGCTTCCATCACACACGTCTTTCCCTGATTTTCTACTGTGAGCGTCCCGGATCTCCGGAAGGGGGCTCTCAAATTCACATCGACAACCGGACGGAAACCTGGACAATCTTGCCTTCCGGCAGGCTGGTTTCAGTCTTTTGTCTCTGCCGCCTGTTCTCCCATCACACTCTCATCTCCTCTTCTCGTTCTCGTCTCTGTGCAGCCGCGCCGCATACTTCGGTGATCTCCTGTGTGATCGCCGCCTGCCGCGCCCGGTTGTACATCGTATTCAAATCTTTTAAAGTGCATCCGCATTATCCGTCGCCGCATCCATCGCCATCATACGGGCATTCTGCTCGCTGCAGAACGACTCAACCAGCGCGCCGTAGATAAATCCGGCTACATAGTTCGGAACGATCGCATTCATCGCTTCCTCCGGCGTTGGCCGGAGGAAAACTCCTCCAGCCGCACATCGACCGGAATCGCCATTCCATGCATATCCGGCTTGGTAATCGGAAGCACTCTTTATCCTTCGCCACACTCTGCATCACATTTTCCATTCTTGTATACAGGACATGGATCTCATCCAAATCACCCGACAAATATCGTTCCAGAAGCATTCCAGCAATCCACCTTGCCCGGTTAAACGTCGGATCCTGCGCCGTATACTGGAAATTTTCTTCAATCGGGATGTGCTGGGAGGCAAAACTGCCGCCCGTCCACCGATGACAAACAGATGTACCTCGCGGGAAGGATCCTTTAAAATGTATCCGCCATCTTCACTGATATTATGGTTATAAGCACCCGCCAGCCCTTTATCACCGGAAATAACCAGCAGCCCCGTTTTTCGACTGGTGTCCTTCTTTTCAAAATAGGGGCTTTCCATGTTTGGCAGATGCCTCTGGATACGCCGGATGACATTTTGCAATGCATAGAAATACGGCTCCGTCTCTGCCAGTTCTTTTCTGGCTTTCTTTAATTTTGTCGAAGATATCAGGTACATCGCATTCGTGATCTTGCGCGTATCCTGAATACTCCGGATCCGGTTCTGGATCTCTCTGAGTCCTGCCATCTTCCATCACCGCCTTACTGCTTATCCGGTTTTGCATCCGCTGCTGCCTCCGGCGCATTTCCCTGTGCTTTCAGGAATTTTGCCTTGTACTCGCCCACCGCCTTCGCAATCTCTCGCTGGATATCATCGCTGAGTGTCTTCGTCGTGCGGAGTGCATCGCCCACCTGCGGGTAGAAACTTCTCATATATTCGTAGAGCCCGCCCTGGAATTCTTTCAGCTTTTCCTTCGGAATATCTACCAGCAGATGGCTCGTTGCCGCATACAGAATCACAACCTGTTCTTCCATCGAGAGCGGATGCTCAAGCGGCTGTTTTAACAGCTCCATCAGACCGCTGCCGTAGGTAAGCTGTGCCTTAGTTGCCGGATCCAGATCGGAGCTGAACTGTGTAAATACTTCCATCTCGCGGTACTGTGCCAGGTCGATACGTACGCTTCCGGCTGCCTTCTTCATCGCCTTAGTCTGCGCTGCGCCGCCGACACGCGATACCGAAAGCCCTACATTGACCGCCGGGCGCATGCCCTCGAAGAACAGCGAACTTTCCAGGAAAATCTGTCCATCTGTGATGGAAATAACGTTGGTCGGGATATACGCCGACACATCGCCCGCCTGTGTCTCGACAATCGGCAGCGCTGTGATTGAACCACCGCCCAACTCATCCGAAAGCCGCGCCGAGCGCTCCAGCAGACGGGAATGCAGATAGAATACATCGCCCGGATATGCCTCACGTCCCGGAGAACGTTCCATCAGAAGAGACAGTGCACGGTACGCAACCGCGTGTTTCGATAAATCGTCATAGACAATCAGAACATCTTTTCCCTGATGCATGAAATATTCTGCCAGCGCCGTTCCTGCATACGGCGCGATATACTGTAAGGACGCCGGATCACTCGCCGTCGCTGCCAGCACGATGCTGTACTCCATCGCCCCGTGTTTTTCCAGTGTATGAACCAGTCTCGATACCGTTGAAGCCTTCTGACCGATCGCCACATAGATGCAGATCACGTCTTTTCCCTTTTGGTTCAGCATCGTATCCACCGCGATCGAGGTCTTACCGGTCTGGCGGTCGCCAATGATCAGCTCACGCTGTCCGCGTCCGATCGGGAACATCGAATCGATCGAGAGGATACCGGTCTCCATCGGGGTATCAACTGACTGACGCTCGATAATACCCGGCGCCGGTGACTCCACCGGACGGTATCCGGCTGCCTCAATCTCACCTTTATTATCGATCGGATTGCCCAGCGCATCTACAACACGCCCTAAGAATCCCTCGCCAACCGGGATACCTGCCATCTTGCCGGTCCGCATCGCGCGGCTTCCTTCTCCGATGGTGTTCGCATGTCCAAAGAGGATGCAGCCGATCTCCTTCGACCGGATATCCTGTACCATGCCTCTCACATCACCGTCAAACGCCACGATCTCGCCATACATTGCGTGGTCGATTCCATCCACATAGGCGATGCCGTCGCCCACCCGGCTGACCGTACCGATCTCACGGGCTGAAATGTCGATTCCATCCAGATTTCCTTTCAGAATCCCGATGATTCCCTTCTGGGTAAGGAAATCACCCGAATCCGGCTCTTTTACCAGATTCTTTAATTTATCTGCCAGTGCCCGTTTTCTTCCCTCCGTGCTCCAGTCATATTCCTCACTTCCGACCCGGAGGATAAAACCACTTCCAAGCTCCGGCTTTTCTTCCTTCACAATCCGGAGTTCCCGTCCCGGATATTTCTCCGAGAGAAATTTCCGGATTCCAGCTGCCTGTTTTTCATCCGGCTCTTTGACATATTCCAGCACACAGCGCAGATATTTATCCGGCTTTTCAAACGTCTCCGCTTCCTTAATCAGATCCGGCATCATTTTCATTGTCTGATCCTGTGCCAGCACCTCGATGATTCCCCGGACTGCCAGCGGAAACAGGCTACGAACCAGATCTTCCCGCTTCTCACGGGTCAAATCCGGATTTTCAAGCTCTGCCGGAAGCTGCGGTGTCGCAGCCAGTATCTCAGCCGCATGCTGCAGATCATCGACAGAAATCTTCTGCCTCTTTATTTCTTGTAAATAGACATCAAGTTTCTTCATTCTCCGTCGTACCCGCTTTCTTCAAAAACTCATCATAAAGAGCGCTGTCATCCGACTTCTTGTTCATCGAACCAGCCGCCGCGTCCAGAACCAGTGACAAAATTTCATGCTTCGCCTGTTCGAGCATCTTATCCTTCTCCCGGCGTGCATCCTCGCCCGCCTTACGGATGACCTTATCTGCCTCTTTCTGGGCGTTTTCAATCAGCTGGCGTCCTTCCTCACGTGCACTCGCACGCGCCGCATCCAGCACCTTGTTTTTCTCTACTTCTATTTCATCCTGGCAGGCTGCGTATTTCTCTTTCTCCGCCTGCGCTTCTTCCTGCATCTTTTTCGCCTCATCATACTTTTCCTGAATGGCTGCATTCCGTTTATCGATCACTTTGTTGATCGGCTTAAAGAGGAAAATACGGATAATTGCATACCAGATTAAAAGGTTGATGATCGTAAAAACCAGGTTGATGTCCAACCGTAACATAGCCTTGCCCCACCTTTCGTTTTCTATCGTATCAGCTTAAAAGAATAATAATCAAAAGGGCAATAACGAAACCATAAATAGCAGTTGCCTCGGCAAGTGCCGCACCTAACAATAGAATCTTTGTGATTTTTCCCTCTGCCTCCGGCTGTCTTGCGACTGCCTCAGTCGCCTTAGATGTGGCGATTCCGATACCAATTCCGGCTCCTGCGCCTGCAAGAACTGCCAGACCTGCTCCGATTGCAATGATTGTACCCATAATAAAGTCTCCTTTTTGTAATTTTCTATTTCTCTTCTATTACTCGATTGATTCCTTGATAAAAAGCCCTGTCAGAAAGACAAATACATACGCCTGAATCAGACCGTCAAAAATATCAAAGTAAGCGCTGAACAATACCGGAAGCCCTACCGGAAGGATGTATTCAATCAATTTCATGATGACGAACGCGCCCAGCACGTTTCCGAACAGTCGCATACACAGCGACAACGGTTTGATAAATACCTCCATGATATTGATCGGTGTCACGATGGCGATCGGCTCTGTAAAGCTCTTTAACCATCCTTTTAAACCTTTGACCCGAATCCCTGCTGTCTCAATCAGCACAATACTCATCAGCGCCAGTGCTGCCGTGACGTTCAAATCCTTGGTTGGCGGCTTGAATCCCAGTATACCAAGCAGGTTCGCCACGCCCAGATACATCAGCACGGATGTCAGATACGGCGCATAGCCTTTTCCTTCCTCTCCGAGGATTCCCTCGCCAATGCCCTGCAGCCACGTAACAGCGTTCTCCAGAAGGAGCTGTCCGCGTCCGGGATGTTCAACTTTCAGACCGTGCGTCACAATCAGTGAAACCACGAGCACCACTGCCATCATGATCCATGTAACCACAACGGATTCTGATATGCCGATCCCGCCAATTGTAAAGGCTGTCTCACAGTTCAATTCCTTGATCAGGGTCGCACCCAGATCTCCCATACTGTCACTTCCTCTCTCCGGGTTGTTCTCCCGCGGCTGCCCCGGCTATTTTTTTCATTTCCCGATGCCGCCACGTGTTCTAGTTACTGTTCACGCATACGTGCCCAGTAACGTTTTCTCCTGTGTCTCCACATTCTTCCCGTCTGTTCCCGATCTTACTCCCGGAAACACAAATGGTAAAATTATATTTTTTTCCTATATCCATAGATAAAATGAATGGTGATAGTTATTGGTAATCGTTATTGTGGCTGGACATTTCTGGAAAAATACGATAAAGTGTGACTATATTTGGTAAATACACATACAGATATAAAATCAGATAAACACTGTTTCAATCAGGCAGAAACAGTCCGGCATACAGAAAGGATTTCAACTACATACATGGATATCAGTTTCGACTACTACAAGGTTTTCTATGAGGTGGCTCGATGCCAGAATATTACCCAGGCGGCTTTGAATCTCTGCCTCACGCAGCCAACCGTAACAAAATACATTCATAATTTAGAAGATATGCTTCAGTGCAAACTTTTCAACCGCTCCCAAAAAGGCGTGACCCTGACCGATGAAGGGCGGATCCTGTTCCGCCAGATCAACCGTCCCTGCCAGCAGATGGGACGAGCGGAAGAGCTTTTAAAAGAATACACGAACAGTCAGAGCGGCAAGGTTTCGATCGGTGCGAGCGAGCTGACAATGCGCTTCTTTCTGCTTCCTTATATTGAACAATTTCAGCAGCGTTTTCCGAATGTGACCGTGCAGATTCATTCCAACTCTGCGCCGATCACCGCTTCTTCCTTAAAGGCCGGGGAAAATGACTTTGCCGTCATCATTTCTCCGATCCACGAGATCATGAAGGATCTGGATCTGGTTCACGTGATGCCGGTTGCCGAGTTCCAGGACATCGTCATCGCCGGAAACCGTTTTTCCGAGCTGCAAAACCGCACACTCTCCCTTGAAGAGCTTTGTATGCACCCACTTGTCAGCATGGAATCCGGCACAACGACGCGGCTTTTTTGGGACAATCTCTTTGAGGAACAGGGGCTGGATCTGCGCCCGAGCATCGAAGTTTCTTCCAACGACCTGATCGCCCCGACCGTCTCCCACAATCTGGGAATCGGCTTTGTTCCCTCGGAATTTGCCCGGAACTACCTGCTCAACTACCGCGTGTTCCAGCTTCACCTAAATATCCCTATCCCGAAGCGCCAGATCCTCGTCCTGCAAAACCCGATGCGCCCGCTGACGCCGGCGGCACAGGCATTTCTGGATATGCTGAAACAGCCGGTGCAGGAAAGTATAGGGAATGAACAGCCGGTCTTGTTACACCCATAGGGATTTTCGCTAAAAATACCCTGTCGGTCGGATTTTAATGCTCCTGACAGGGTATTTTTGTTTGTAATCTACAAGCTTCTAACCTCTTCATATAAATGAAAGTGATTTTTTCTAAATTCCAGAAGCCCTTCCCGCTGCATTTTCCCCAGCTCTGCCGACAACGCCGACCGGTCCACACCCAGATAGTCGGCGAGCTGCTGGCGGTTGAATGGGATATCAAATCTCTCGCTCTCATTTTTTACCGCCTGATCGGAGAGGTACGACAGAAGCCGTCCCCGGATGGATTTCGACGATGTATTGAAGATCCGGCGGGACAGCTGCAAGTTTTTCTGCGCCGAGATTGCAAGCAGGTTGCGGATAAGCTGCGTGTGATGTCCGCAAGAATTGGGACACTGCGACAGCATTTTTCCAACATTTAAAAACAGCACTTCCGTCACCTCCGCTGCAAACACATCGACCAGCAGCTTTTCCCCCGGCACGCACGCATATGTCTCCGCAAAAATCTGTCCCGGTTCTACCCGGTCCAGAATGCTGCGGTTACCCCACAGATCATCGTTGACAATCATCACACTTCCGTGCATCACCACACCCAGAGATGTGACCGTATTCCCCGCGCGATAAATCATTTCTTCTTTTTCATAACTGCGTTCCTCCGCCCCCAGACAGGACAGCATCTCCCCGATTCCGGATTCGCCCGCGCCTCGAAACAGGGGGCTGCGGCTTAGAAGCTGCATTTCGAAGGGAGTTAAATTCAGGCTGGCGCCCGTTTTATAGTTTGATGCCATATAGATGTTGACCTTTCTGTTTTAACTAAGTGTTCTTATTATATCAAATATTTTTATATTTTTCTGCAATCTGATTTCCCGTTCTTGCACATCCATACAACTTCTGCGATAATAGAAACATTCCTATATCAAATGAAGCTTTAAACCAGGAGATTTATCGGACAGGATATTTACATAAAGAGGAGACTTTCAAATGATCGAGCCAAACCAGCTTCTTCAGACATATATCCGCCAGTATCAGGCGGCAAGCAAGAAAAAAAGAAAGACCAGTTCCCGCCCCCGCGATCTGAACGAGCGGACGAACCGGCTGTTAAAAACATTGAAACGCACCAAACCGACGCAGGTCACCAGCCTCTCGCTGGAGGAATGGCACCGCCAAATCAAAAATCTGGCTTATTTTGCGTACCGTTCGCACAACGATGCTGTCACAAAGCTCATTGAAAGCAGCCTGCTGCCACAGCTCATCCGCCTGGATGAGGCAATGTTTCTGCCTGCCCAGCGCGATGATATTTCCGTGGATTTTCTGAATTATCTGGAAACAGAACTGGATGGTCAGCTCTGTACGCAGACACTTCTGGAGCTTTACCAGATCTATAAGCGCTACGTCATCCAGTATAAAATCATGGATCTCGTCCCATCCCGTCCAGAGCTGGAATTTCCGGAGACTATGGCAATGAACCGCCGTTTCATTCTCCACATCGGACCGACCAACAGCGGCAAGACATTTCACGCGCTGGAACGCTTAAAAACAGCAAAAACGGGCACTTACCTCGGTCCGCTGCGCCTTCTGGCACTTGAGGTATATGAAAAAATGCACGACTGCGGCGTCCCCAGCACCATGCTGACCGGTCAGGAGTGTATCGCCGACGATGACAGCCGGATCACAGCTTCGACGATCGAGATGGCAGATTTCTCAGAGGAATACGATATTGCCGTGATTGATGAGGCGCAGCTGACCGCCGATCCAGACCGCGGGCATTGCTGGACAAAGGCGATTCTGGGGCTGAAAGCCCACGAAATCCATGTCTGCATGAGTCCCGCCGCTGAATCTGCTGTCACACACCTGATCCATCTATGCGGCGACAGCCTTGCCATCTGCCGTTATCAGCGCAAAACTGCACTCATCTGTGAGGACACGCCATTTTCCTTCCCGGAAAGTGTTCTTCCCGGCGATGCACTCGTCGTATTTTCCAAAAAATCCGTGCTGGATGTGGCGGGACGTCTGGAAGAAGAAGGTATCAAGGCAAGTGTTATATACGGAAGCCTGCCGCCGGAGATCCGTCGCCGCCAGATGCAGCTTTTTACCAGCGGCAAAACCAAGGTGGTCGTCGCCACCGACGCGATCGGCATGGGACTCAACCTGCCTGTCCGGCGTATCGTATTTGTCCAGACTCAGAAATTTGACGGCACCACCCGGCGCGGTCTGTCCGTACCGGAGATCAAGCAGATCGCCGGACGCGCCGGACGCTTCGGACTCTTTGACACCGGCTACGTCAATGCGATGGGGCAGGAATCCCTCGATTATATCCGGGAACAGCTTACTCAGGAGGAGGAACCGATCGAAAAAGTCAGCCTCGGTTTCCCGCAGATTCTCCTCGATCTGGACGAGCCGCTGGACGTTATCATCAAAGTCTGGAAATCCGTTGAGCCGACGCCTCCGTTTGAAAAGGTCAGCGTCGATGAGATTTTAAGCCTTTATGCGCAGGCAGAACGCCACAGAGACGATATCTACGGATTCGATGACAAACGGATTCTCTACCGCATGATCAGCTGTCCCATCGATATCAAGGATCATCAGGTTGTCCTGCAATGGCTGCGCTACTGCAAGGATTACCCGGCGGACAAACGCCTGAAACACCCGGACAAAGGCGCCGGTTCCAAGCTGGGGCTGCAGAAATACGAAACGTATTACCGCAAGCTCGACCTCTACTACCAGTTCTCCCACCGTTTTGACAAGATCATCGACGAGGACTGGCTCGAACAGGAACGCAGCCGCACTGAGGGTACGATCATGCGGTATTTGTCCAAGGGCAAAAAAAGCTACATCGCCCGCTGCCAGCGCTGCGGACGGATACTGCCGGTTGGATATCCGTTTAAGATTTGTGAGCCGTGTTTTCATCACAGTTCCATTATCGATTAGCCCCTGATTTTACCGTTTTATTTTCCGGCTGTTCAACACCACCAATGCTGTGAAAATCAAAAGAATGCCCAGCACATTTTCAACCCGCAGCATTTCTCCAAATACCACAATCCCAGCCACAGCTGCCACCATCGGCTCAGCAAACGCCAGAACCGAAGCTTTTCCTGCCTCCATCTGGCGGAGTCCCAGTGTGTAGCTTATAAACGGAAAAAAGGTAGATACAAGCCCCAGCGCCAGCCCTTTGCCAAGAAGCGCCGGAGAGGTCATCAAGCTCGAAAACACCTCCGGTAATTTTACAAAGGGAATCAGGGTGATGGTTACAGCCATAAAAAAGCTTTATTCTGAGGTGATGATATGATAACGGAAGATGCCATGACGACATGGGGGATACTGTTTCGGGGCAGCGCATGACGCGCTGCCTATTTTTTCGAATTTATGCTATAATACAGAAAGAGGGAATCAAATTTTAGGAAAACAAGGAGAATTTCAATATGTATGATGTGTTAATTATCGGCGCCGGTCCCGGCGGTATCTTTTCTGCCTATGAGCTGATGGAACGTAAACCGGATTTAAAGATCGCTGTTTTTGAGGTAGGACATCCGCTGGAGCACCGTAAATGTCCCATTGATGGTGATAAAATCAAGTCCTGTATTCACTGCAAATGCTGCTCCATCATGAGTGGATTCGGCGGAGCCGGTGCATTTTCTGATGGAAAATACAACATTACCAATGATTTCGGCGGCACTCTCTATGAGTATATCGGAAAAAAGACAGCCATTGAACTGATGGAATATGTGGATGGAATCAATCTCCGTTTTGGCGGGGAGGGCACGAAGCTGTATTCCACTGCGGGAACAAAATTCAAGAAAACCTGTATGCAGCACGGTCTGCATCTTCTGGATGCTTCGGTCCGCCATCTGGGTACGGATATTAATTATATTGTTCTGGAGCACCTCTATGATCATCTGAAGAATAAGGTGGATTTCTATTTTGACTGTGCCATCGAAACCGTGGAGAAAACGGAGAAGGGTTACAAGGTTTACAGCGATGATACAACCTTTGAGGGTACGAAATGTATCATTTCCGCCGGCCGAAGCGGCAGTAAGTGGATGCAGAAGGTATGCAAGGACCTGGATATCCATACGAATTCCAACCGTGTGGATCTGGGTGTCCGGGTTGAACTGCCGGCTGAGATCTTTTCGGATCTTACAGATGAACTCTATGAGAGCAAGATCGTGTATCGTACGGAAAAATACGAGGATTACGTGCGCACCTTCTGTATGAATCCCAAGGGAGCTGTGGTAAATGAGAATACCAACGGCATCGTAACGGTAAATGGTCACAGCTACGAGGATCCTGCAAAGCAGACCCATAACACGAACTTTGCCCTTCTGGTAGCGAAACATTTTTCAGAGCCCTTCAAGAATTCCAATGAATATGGAGAGAGTATTGCAAAACTCAGCAACATGCTGGGCGGTGGCGTAATTGTGCAGCGTTTTGGAGACCTGATCCGTGGAAAAAGAAGCACGCAGCAGCGAATCAATGAATCTTTTACGGTTCCAACCCTCAATGCGGCTGCCGGTGATCTGAGCCTGGTTCTCCCAAAACGGATTCTGGACGGTATTATCGAGATGATTTATGCCCTGGATAAGGTGGCACCGGGTACGGCGAATGATGACACGCTTCTCTATGGAGTGGAGGTAAAATTCTACAACATGGAGGTGGAAGTGGATCACAACCTGATGACCTGTCATGATGGACTCTACGTCATCGGTGACGGCAGCGGTATTACCCATTCCCTTTCCCATGCATCTGCCAGCGGTGTCTATGTGGCACGGCAAATCGCGGAGGCAATTTAATAATAAACGGTCAGAAATGTCTATTAAAAATGGATAAGATGCAGCCCCTATCGTCTGCCATCTTATCCATCTCATTTCACTTCTTTAGCTTACCAACATCTCATTCAGATGCATTTTCCTTGATTCCCACTCAGATCCCCAACTTCCGAAACAACGCATACAATTCTTCTGCCTCGTCCATCGAAGGTTTCCATCCATATTGTTTCAAATCGACGCGGTCGCCGTCCTCGGTGGAGTCCACCCGTATTCCATCCTGTTCCAGCAGTTTTTTCTGCTGTCCCGGATAGTCGAATGCCGCCGCGCCGCTTAGAAAGCCCTTGGAATTAATCACCCTGAATGCCGGGACATCGCCCAGGCGGTTGGTGCGGAGTGCATATCCCACCTGGCGGGAATGGCGCGGCGCACCGCACAGGAGCGCGACCTGACCGTAAGTCGTCACGCAGCCGTCCGGAATGCGCCTAAATACTTCTTCCATTCTCCGATAGATGTCCATAATTATTTCCCCAGCACCTCGTCCGCATGATCAAGTGCTGCCTCGATATTCGGGCAGAAATGATCGCGTCCGATCATATCCACAAATCCTGCCTTCTCCATCACGTGCATCGGCTGCTCGTTGACATGGGACAAAATCAATGTAACGCCGTTCTTCTGGCAGCGCTCATAGAGGGCAACCATCGAATTCATCGCTGTACTGTCAACCGCCGGAACGGCACGCATACGAAGAACCAGGCATTTCGTCTCCTCGCGGGTTTCAATCTGGTTGATGCGGTCTGCTGCACCGAAGAACAGCGGTCCCGTAATCTCATAAACAGCCAGTTCTCTCGGAATCTCCCGCAAACGTGCCTGTTCTTTCATGGCTGCTTCTTCATCTTCTGCAGCTGCCGCTAAGAGCTGTGCCTCTTCCACTGAAAGCTCTTTTCCGGCTTTTTTCGCTTTTCTTACTTCCTGCTCTTTGCGCTTCTGCTCCTCTACTTCTTCGACATAGAGCCAGCTTCTGACGCCCGTCTCATCGCTCATCCGCTTCATAAACAGCAGGCAGGATAACAGCATACCGATCTCGATCGCTACAACCAGATCGAAGATAACGGTTAAGAAGAAGGTCATCACCAGAACCGCAATATCACTCTTCGGAGCCGTCTTGGTCAGACGGACGAAGGTTCTCCACTGACACATATTGTAGGCAACCATAAACAAGATTGCCGCGATGGTCGGCATCGGGATCCAGCTTGCACACGGCATCAGAACTACCAGAATCAGAAGCAGGACAACCGCATGAACCATGCCTGCAACCGGGGTACGGCCGCCATTTTTGACATTGGCTGCGGTACGCGCGATCGCGCCCGTCGCCGGAATACCGCCAAACAGGGCGGAAATAATATTACCCGCGCCCTGTGCCACCAGCTCCGTGTTGGAACGGTGTTTTCCGCCGATCATGCCGTCCGCTACCACGCAGGAAAGCAGAGACTCAATCGCCGCCAGAACTGCAATCGTAAACGCATCCGACAGGGAACCCTGAATCACATCGTAGCTGAACACCGGCAGACGGAACGCCGGAAGCTTGTTGCTGACCGTGTAAAGGTCGCCGATCGTATTCACATGCAGCGGCAGGAATTTTACCATTAAAATACCTGCAATAACCGCTACCAGCGATCCCGGAATTTTTTCCGTGATCATCGGCATCACGATCAGAATCGCCAGACACACCACGCCGACGATGATCGCGTGCAGGTTGACACTTCCGAATCCAGCCGCGAACGCTTTCAGCTTCTGCATCGTCTCGATCGTCTCCATGCCTGCCGGATAGGTTACGCCAAAGAAATCCTTCAACTGACCGATGACGATCGTCACCGCGATACCGGAGGTAAAGCCGGTCGTGATTGTAAACGGAATAAACTTAATCAGTGAACCAAAATGGCAGAATCCCATGATAACTAGGATGATACCTGCCATGATCGTTGCGACTGCCAGACCTTCCACGCCGCTTCTCGCCACGATACCTGCCACGATCGTTGCAAATGCCGCCGTTGGACCTGCAATCTGTACCTGGCTGCCCCCTAAAAATGAGATCACAAATCCGGCTGCAATCGCCGTGTAGATACCCCTGTTCCAGATTACGAAAGCCAGCGCCGAAACGGATCGCAGCGCGATGATATACGATGATACCCGCTACCACATCTGACATCAGCTGTGCGCCGGAATACTTCTTCAATGTTGTAAACAACATTGGACGTATTTTTTCCATACCCAAAACTCTCCCTTTTTCTTCCCAATTTAAATAAAAAGTAATTGCCAGCCCTAAAAAGAACCGACAATTACCTATTATACAGCAAAATAAGGGTGTGTCCAGTTTTTTCGAAGTTTTAACACAGGAATGCTTCCGACTTGTTACTGGGCACGTATGCGTAAACAGTAACTCAGACTTCTAGATAAGCAGTTGTTAAATTTCTTAGTTGTGATTTTTTTGTCAAAATGACGGATTTGTAAAATTTCTGTCACAAACTTCCGGCTATTTTTTCGATTGACTTTCCTTCAAAAAAGTCTATAATTCGTACTTGTAAAAAGCATTGAGCAGGACACGATTTCCAATTTTCCACGTTTTCAGAGAGCTGTCGGGCGATGAAAGACAGTAACGCCGATGGAAGTTATCCCCTGTGAGCTGACCGAACAAACGCATGTAGGATACCAGTAGTCCGGTCCGGATTCCTACCGTTAAAGAGGAACATATTCAGAATGATGGATATGGCTGAGAGATCGGCTTTACAGCCGGTAAAAGAAGTGGTACCGCGGATGCTTATGCCTCCGTCTTCTTGAACTTTTAAAAGTTTCAGGAGGACGGAGGCTTTTTTGTTTCCCCGCTCCCGAAACTCCGGCAAACTGCCGGGACACTAAAAACCATTTGACCTATGGGAATGGAGGTATCTTTATGAACACATTAGTTATCGTAGTTATCGCAGCCTGTTGTCTGGCGGCTGGTTATCTGCTCTACGGCAGATGGCTCGCCCATAAATGGGGCATTGATCCAAACGCCAAAACACCGGCCGTCACAAAAGAAGATGGTCAGGACTATGTTCCGACCGATGGCTGGGTTGTATTTGCCCACCAGTTTTCATCCATCGCCGGTGCCGGTCCTGTCACCGGTGCTATTCAGGCGGCTGTCTTTGGATGGGTTCCGGTCTTTCTCTGGATCATCCTCGGCGGCATCTTCTTCGGCGCTGTTACCGATTTTGGTGCCCTGTACGCCAGCGTTAAAAATGAAGGCAAATCGATGGGACTTCTGATTGAACAGTACATCGGCAAAACCGGTAAAAAGCTGTTCCTCCTGTTCTGCTGGCTCTTTACTTTAATTGTAACCGCCGCTTTTGCCGACATGGTTGCTGGTACATTCAATGCATATGAGACGGTAGACGGCGTGACCAGCTTATCCGCCGCCGCAACTGTCAACGGCGCAGCCGGAAGCATTTCCCTTCTGTTCATTGCCTTTGCCGTTGTATTTGGACTGATTCAGAAAAAGGCTCAGTTCCATGGCTGGAAACAGACCTTGCTCGGACTTGTCTGCACGGTAGCTGCTTTCGTCATCGGCATGAACTGCCCGCTCATTACCACCAAGGCGAACTGGTCCTACATGGTATTCGCTTACATTTTCCTCGCAGCCGTTCTTCCGATGTGGCTTTTGATGGAACCGCGTGACCTGATGACAACCTTTATGTTTGCCGGTATGATTATCGGTGCCGTCGTTGGACTGCTTGTCGCACATCCGGCAATGAACCTGGCGCCTTACACTGGTTTCCACAATGAGAAATCCGGTGACCTGTTCCCGATTTTGTTTGTAACCGTTGCCTGCGGCGCCGTATCCGGTTTCCACAGCCTGGTTTCCTCGGGTACTTCCTCCAAGGCAATCACCAATGAAAAGGATATGCCGAAAGTTGGCTTCGGCGCTATGCTTTTGGAAAGTTTACTGGCTGTCCTGGCTCTGTGCGTTGCCGGTGCTGCCGCTTCCGCTGATGGCACGCCTGCAACCGGTACTCCGTTTGCTATCTTCTCCTCCGGTGTTGCCGGATTCCTGGAGATGTTCGGAATCCCGGTTTACGCTGCCCAGTGCTTTATGACGATGTGCGTCTCCGCACTTGCCCTGACAAGCCTGGATTCCGTTGCACGTATCGGACGTATGTCCTTCCAGGAGCTGTTCAGTGTCGATGACATGGAACACGCCGAAGGATGGAGAAAACTTCTCTGCAACAAATATTTTGCAACTGTTACTTGGTATTGCGGCTACATTTTCAGATTGGCTACTCCAACATCTGGCCGCTGTTTGGCAGCGCCAACCAGCTGTTAAGCGCCCTGGTTCTCATCACCCTGTGCGTCTTCTTACGCGTCACCGGCCGCGAAAACCGCACGCTGCTGGTTCCGCTGGTTGTTATGCTGTGCGTTACCTTTACCGCACTCGTTGAGCGCTGCATCGCTCTGGTAAAGGCTTACAATGCCGGAACTGCTGTCTTTATGGTAGAAGGACTGCAGCTTATCATCGCGGTTCTGCTGATGGTTTTAGGTGTGATTATTGTGGTTCATTCCGGTAAAGTACTGTTTTCGAAATCAACTGCTTCGATGGCAGAGAACAATAAAAAATCTGAAATGAATAAACCGGCGCATTGCTAATGATTTCATCAAAATCAAATTATAACCCGACTATAGGTGCCAAAAAGGGAGTCTCTCGCTCACGGAAAGAGACTCCCTTTTTGGTATTTTTTAATTCTCTTGATAACCACTCTGCTACTATATGATGCCAACTCTTCACTTCTGAATCTTTCTCACCGCGAATAATTGGCACTTTTGTTACTGTTCACGCATACGAGCCCAGTAACGCACTTTTTTCTATTCTTTCATCTTTTCTCAAATTTCTCTGGTATTTCCCCTGCATTTCGTCTATAATAGGAAGCAAATTTTTCAACCGAGCACAGCGCTGACAGGCGTTGTATCAGACAGGAGGAGACATGGATATTGTATGTTTAGATCTAGAAGGTGTATTAGTGCCGGAAATCTGGATCGCATTTGCTGAAGAAACCGGAATCCCAGAGTTAAAACGCACCACCCGCGATGAGCCGGATTATAACAAACTGATGAATTACCGTTTAAACATCCTGCGCGAGCACGGACTGGGACTCAAGGAAATTCAGGAAACGATCTCTAAAATTGATCCGCTTCCGGGCGCAAGGGAGTTTTTAGACAAATTAAAAGAAATTACTCAGGTAATCATCATCAGCGATACCTTCTCCCAGTTTGCCGGACCTCTGATGAAGAAACTTGGCTATCCGACCATCTTCTGCAACTCTCTGGTTGTCAGCGAAAATGGTGAGATTACCGATTTTAAGATGCGCTGTGAGAAATCCAAATATACAACCGTCAAAGCACTCCAGTCCTGCGGCTTCGAGACGATCGCCAGCGGCGACAGCCACAACGACCTCGCCATGATTGAGGCAAGCAAGGCGGGCTTCCTCTTCCGCACGACGGAGGAGATCAAGGCAGAATATCCGCAGATTCCGGCCTATGAGACGTATGATGAGCTGTTAGAAGCGATTAAAAAGGTATTAGCGTAAACATTCCGTATTTTCATAATTGCATATGCAATCGTAAAAGCAGCCCCCGGAATCCACACTCCGGGAGCTGCTTTTCAATCGTTTATCCTCTCAAATGTTCACTGATTATTTTTCAATAAATAACTGTTTTACATCAAATGCCTCGTCGATCATGCCGGATTCATACATGAAATCAGCGGTCTTCTGGAAGCCTTCTTTGTCATCATCTGTGATCTCGGTAGAGAAATCATAGAGATCGTACATGCTTTTGACTGCATCGGTGTCCAGATCCAGCTCATCGGCTACGATCTGCATCGTCTCATCCGGTTTTTCTTCCATGAAATCAGCAATCTCGGTCTGTGCTTCTTCCAGCTTCTCGATGATCTCCGGGTGCTCGTCATAGAATTTCTGCGTCACTGCCACTGCAATGATCGCCTTAATCAGGCCTTCGCCGTCGGCTACCAGGTGGTAACCCTGCTTCTCCTGCATTGTAAGCAGTTGCGCCAGCAACCAGAGCCACGTCTACACTGCCGCCGTCCAGACCTGCTTTTGCATCCGGGATCGACATATTGACATAGTTGACATCGTCGATCGTCATGCCAGCCGTTGCCAGATAGGAAACGAGAAGCTCATGCAGGTTGGTTCCGGTCGGTCCTGCGATTGTCTTTCCTCTCAGGCTTTCCGGCGTCGTCAGGGACTCATCCTTAGAATACATACAGAATGCCTTCGGGGAACGGCTGTACATATTTAATACTTTAATATCTGCGCCGTTTGCTGCAGACAGAATCACCGAAGTACCGCCAACCGCATACAAAACCTGCACATCGCCGGAAGCCAGCGCCTGTGTCTGATCTGCCCCGGAGGTCAGCTCCGCATAATCAACCTCAATCCCCATATCGCCAAATGTTTTTTCAAAAATACCCTGATTTTTTTCGATGATCGTCGGCACATTGAGCGGAGAAGTTACATACGTAAAGGTCAGCTTATCCAGATCAGATTCTTTCGCTGTCTCCTCCTCGGCTGCCGCCTCCTCTGCGCTGGTTTCTGCCTCTGCCTGCGTGCTCTCAGCCGCATCTTTTGTACCGGAGCAGCCTGCCAGGGAAGCTGCGGTAAGGCAGAGTGCCATTCCCATTGCCATCCATCGTTTCATCATAATCGTTCCTCCTCTAAATAAAATGTAAATTATTTATAATATCCCTTTTCAGGGTTATCATCTCATCCTCCAAAAGATTCCTCTCTTCCTGCGGTGCCTTGACCTCATAGAGCGCCTTGACCATGCCCTTTTCAATGACCGCAATCTGGCTTCCCAGAATCAGTGCCTCATCGATGCTGTGCGTCACAAACAGAATGCTCGCACTGCGCTCCTGCTGGACGCGCAGAAGCTCTTTCTGCATCTGTTCCCTGGTAAAATAGTCAAGCGCGGCAAAGGGCTCATCCATCATGATAAAGGTCGGCTCATACGCCAGCGCCCGCGCGATCGCCGCCCGCTGCTGCATTCCGCCGGAGAGCTGTGCCGGATATGCTTTTTCAAATCCAGATAATCCGACCGTGCGGATAACCGCCTCTATTTTCCCCGGATCTGTCTCCTTTTTTGAAAGCCCGAACACCACATTTTCCCAGACGGTCAGCCACGGCATGAGGCGCGGTTCCTGAAAGACAAATGCCGTCTTGTGGGCGCTCTCCCAGCGGATCTCTCCGCTGTCCGCCGTCTCCAGTCCTCCGGTCAGCCGCAGAAGCGTCGTTTTCCCGCATCCGCTCTGCCCCAGAATCACGGTGATTCTCCCCGCCGGAAGCGACAGGTTGATCCCGTTTAAAACGGGAATCTCCCGGTTATCCACCCGGTATGTTTTATGAATATCAATCAGTTCAATTCCAGCCATTTTCCCCGGATCCTTTCAGCACAAATCCTATCATCCATCCAAACAGGCGGTCCGTCACATATCCGACTGCCCCGATCACCAGAATCCCCACGATCACCTTGTCGGTCCGCGACATCTGCTGTGCAAATAAAATCATATGTCCAAGCCCGGTGGACGCCGCCACCATCTCCGCACCGATAATGGCGCGCCAGCTATAGCCAAGCCCGATCCGCATTCCGACCAGAATATCTGCCATCGCATAGGGCAGAATGATGCGGAAAAATTTGCGGCGCTTCGAGTAGCCGAACATATCGCCCACTTCCAGAAGTTTCGAATCGCACCCGGTAAATCCCTTCACGATATTTAAGTACATCGGGAAAAAGGACGCCAGCACAATAATCACCGTCTTCGTCGTCTCTCCGATTCCGCACCAGAGAATCAGCAGCGGAATCATGCTGAGCGGCGGTACATTGCGGAAAAACTGCACAATATACTCATAGTAAACGCTGCTGCCCGGAAACATCGCCCGGAACATTCCCAGCACAAAGGCAAACAGGAACGCAATCGCAAATCCCTTCATGACACGCAGGAAACTGATTGAAACATCCCGCCACAGTTCCCCGGTTTTCACCATTTTTAAAAAGCTCGTCCACACCCGCGCCGGGGACGGCAGCACATACGCACTGACCATCTCCATGCGGCAGACCAAATACCAGATCAGAAATACCGCTCCGATTCCCAGCGCCGCACCGAAGTATTTCTGCCAATTATCCTTGAATTTCTTCGTTTCTTTCATTCTTCCCATTCTTTTGCCGCAATTCATGCATTTTCCGCTTCTTCAAGCGTTTTCCATGAAGCGCAACTTTCTCTCACTCTGTCTGCACGCCATCCCCGTGATGGCATCCATCCTTACAATACAAAAGTTCCAGCAGATCCGCCTGCTTCCAGCTTCCGCTCTCCACATATGCCCGGATTTTCTCCGGACTGCTGACACTCTCTACCTTCGCCGCCTGTCCATCTTTCCGGCAGATTCCCGCAAAATACCCCGGCGGAATCGGGCTGTCTTCGATCGCCCGGACGCACACCTCACCGCCCGCCAGACGATTCCATGCGATAAACCGCGTATTCTCAAGTCCCAGCGAATTTCCAAGCACCGCAAGACTCTGGCATGGCGTCGTGATGATCTTCTCCCCATCCGCCAGATCCGGACGCGTGCTTAATTCCCGCGCACAGTGAAGTAAAATCGGCTCGATCGGGGCAACTTTCAGGTTTTCAATTCCAGATTCGTTTTCCGGCTCCTTCTGTATCTCTTCAAGCAGCCGAATCGCCTCCGGACAGCGCGCATCCGCAAGCGTCACGCCCGCCCGCAGACTAGCTTCATATCTTTCCCGGACGATCCGTCCCCAATCGCCCCGGCACTCGACCCGCGTCAGACCATGCCGTTCTAAAAAACGCTTCAGCGAATCTTCCTCACACATCCCGGCAGAAACCGGATTTATCCACAAATACTGCATTGTTTCTCCACTCTATCCAATCAGGCTGCCTAACTTTCACACCTATGCACCTAATTTACTGCGTTTTCACGTTCCCTGCAAGTTAGTTTTTTCTAACTAGCTTATCATAGCAAAAAATCGATATATTGTCCAGTTTTGATTGTAAACTTTTACAATTTTATAAGTTGACACTAGCCGGTAAAAATGATAAAATCGGTTTTAATAGTTCCTATTTTCCTACATCTTTAATAGGTTTTATTCCGAACAGATTCCTGTTTTTATTGAATCCTATAAAAAAAGCAGTCGGACAGGGCATCAAGGATACAATTCAGGCGATCGAAAATGCCGGATATACCTATGAGATCGAGTCGGATGACCGTGAAGAATAATGGGACGCATTTTTCTATAAAAAAGGTTTTAACCAATTCTCGCACTTTCCGTGAAAATCGGCTAAAACCATTTTTCATTACAGCATATTAATAAACCCGGTCGATACCAGGAAAAGAACCAGCATGACAGCTGGCACAATATACCGGATTAAGAAGCTGTACATACCTGCTCTTGAAAAATGTTCCCCATTTTTCTCGACTTCTTCCACGATCCACTTCGGTCCGACCACCCATCCGATCAGGATGCTGGTTAAGAAGGAAATGATCGGCATAAGGAAGCTGTTGCTGATATAATCCATCACATCAAGCAGCTGTCCGGTGGAACCGTTCGGCAGCTTCAACTCAAAATACAGAACATTGTAGCCCAGACAAATGAGAACTGCCGTGATCAGGGAATAGATTCCGACCATCACACACATCTGTTTTCTCGTCTTTCCAAACACTTCCATGCAGTTGGCAACCAGCGTTTCCATGACAGAAACGCAGGATGTCAGCGCCGCAAAGCCAAGCATCAGGAAAAATGCAAGTCCCACGATATGACCGGCGCCGCCCATCGCCTGAAATACCTTTGGAAGCGAAATAAAGGTCAGACTCGGACCGGACGCCATGCCATCGCGTCCTAAAAATACAAAGACCGCCGGAATAATCATCATACCGGACAGAAGCGCCACACCTGTATCAAAAAATTCAATCTGATTGGTCGCCTTGTTCAAATCGATCTCATCTTTGACATAAGAACCATATGTTACCATAATTCCCATCGACACACTCAGTGAGAAAAAGAGCTGGCTCATCGCATCCAGCAGTACTTCCAGAAATCCTCTTACCGTCAGTCCCGTAAAATCCGGGCGCACGTAGACGAGGAATCCCTGTATTCCCGTCCGGACCGTCCCATCCGCGTCCGTGTAGGAAAGCGTCAATGAAAAAATCGCGATTCCGATGACTAACAGGATCAGTCCCGGCATGATAAAACAGGAAAATTTCTCAATTCCCTTCTCTACACCTCTGTATACAACCCAGATTGTGAGCGCCAGAAAGATTCCCGTGAAAATCAGCGGCGCATTCTTTTCCGTGATAAACGATGTAAAATATCCGTCCTCCGCCACATCCCTGCCGGATGTCGTCAAATACTCAAAGAAATATTTCGTGATCCATCCGCCGATGACCGAATAATACGTCATAATTAACATCGGAACCAGAAACGTCAGGTATCCGACAAACTTCCACTTCGGATGCAGCGTTCCAAACGCCTGCAGCGCATTCTCCTTCGTTCTTCTGCCGATCGCCACATCCGTCGTCAGAAGTACAAATCCAAATGTCGCCACCAGCACCAGATACACCAGCAGGAACAGTCCGCCTCCGTCTTTCGCACATAAATACGGAAAACGCCAGATATTTCCTACACCGACGGCACTTCCGGCTGCTGCCAGCACAAACCCCAGCGAACCGCTGAAGCTGTTTTTCTTTTTTGCCATTTACTTATAACCCCCGTGATTGTAACTTTTATGTCCGTCTCCCGAGGACATAGACAGCTTCTATTCTACCTGTTTTTATTAGAATTACAAGTATCTGCCGGCAATTTTCTCCTCAAATTTCTCCCCCTCCCGCTTTTCTTCCCAGCCGCCCCATCGTTACTGTTCACGCATCATGCCCAGTAACGGAATTTGCCGTGGCTTCGCATTTAATTTATTTTTCCCCCCTTCATCTCTACTTGCCTGCCTTATCATCTTCTGCTAAAATTAAAAAGACAAAAACAGGAATTTTCCCATGGAATGAGGCATATACACAATGAACAGCAATCAAACATTCCCGCGTCTTTGCCGGGTTTTAGAAATATACGAAGCCGATTTTGGCTGTGAAGAACGCCCGGACGGACAGGAAACGATGGTCTGTGTCCGTCTGCTGGACACAACTGAAAATGCAAACCTCTCAGAGCATCCAGAATACACGATACGCACCGCGGATCAGGCACTCTATGATGCCGGAATCGATGAGGGCGATCGCGTCTGGTTTGACCCGGAATCCGGGCAGATTGAGAAAGCGGCTGAATCACACTAAAATATAAAGAGGTTACAAAGGAATATCAAAATGGAACCATTTTACTATAATCACATGAACAAGAACCAGCAAGCCGCCTACCGCGCCATGCAGCAGGGGCTTACCAATCTCTCCGACGAATTTCAGATTCCGCGCCTGGAGGGAAAGGATTTAAGCAATGTATTTTTTGAACTGCGGCTCGATCACCCGGAGATTTTCTGGGCTTCCGGCTTTAAATATAAGTATTACCCAGATTCCCCGAATCTGATCCTGATACCGGAATACCTCTTTGACAAGGGCAAGATCCGCGAACATCAGAAAGCGATGGGCGCCCGCGTCGAAAAACTTGCCCGCCCAGCAATGAAGCTGACTGAACTGGAAAAAGAACGCTATATCCACGATTTTATCTGCGAACACGTTCACTATGACAAATTAAAAAAGCCCTACTCCCATGAGATCATCGGACCTCTGGGACAGGGCGTCGGCGTCTGCGAGGGCATCGCCAAATCGGTCAAAATTCTTTGTGATACGCTCGGCATCTGGTGCATGATCGCGCTCTGCGGCAATAACCCTGAAAAGGGCATCAAATACCGCCATACCTGGAACATCGTCAAGATCGGGAAAACGTACTACCATCTGGACGCTACCTTCGACAACAGTCTCGGCAAATGTCTCCAGACCGGCGAGGAAATCCGCTACGATTACTTCAATCTCGACGACAAGGCGATCTTCCGCGACCACGAACCGCTCATCGCCCCGGTGCCTGCCTGCACGGACAGCGATCATTTCTACTACAAAGAAAAGAAGCTTTCCTTTACCAAACAGGAGGACGTTTACAAGCGCTCCTTACAGGCGGCCAAAAAAGGAAAAACACTGACGTTTCACTGGCGCGGCGGCTATCTGACAAAGGAAGTTCTGCGTGAACTGCTCGACCTAATCGAAAAAGCCGGAAAAGAACGGCAGAAAACAGCTCTCATTAAGCTTAACTGGCCGCAGGCAGTTCTGCGCGTCCGCTACACCGATGAGGCCATCCAGCCGATTGTCACCATGGAGGAAGCAAATGAAGGGGAAGAAACCCCGGAAGGCACAGCGTCTTTATAGTTCGCTGTGCTTTTCCGCGGAGCATTTTTGTGTCATAGGACGAAGTTTCCTATGACATGAAGATTCTAACAATCATAGAGATCATCTTCCAAAACCAGATCCTGATGTTTATCAAAGCTGCCTGCCAAAGGAGCTTATCCAGAAAGTTTTACGCTGTTTTTTTGCTATACGTCAATGATTAGGATGAAATTTCTTAGAATTTTTCTCAAAGGAACTATTGCTATAGTCTCTCTTTTACTTCCATAACTGGGCACACACCAACTCCAGTACACTTCCCGCGATACATCTCGCCTTGTCCGAGATCAGAAAACAGTTGGAAAGTTCCTCTTTTCTCGGATCGACATCTGCTACCTTGAAATGTTCCGTCACCCGATAACCATCCCGCAAAAGACCTCGCAGAATGCCCGTGATCTGTGTCTGAACCAGAAGTTTCGTTCCGTCCTCCTGCCAAATCTCCGCGATCGTGTCCCCGGCTTCAACGATATCACCGATCACACGCACATTTTTGAAAATACCCGCTGCCTGCGCGTGAATCACCCGCTCTGCACCGTATCCGCCGATCACGCCCGGAATCCCCGTATTCGGGATTGCCGCACCCTCGCGGATAATTCGCCCCAGCCGGTGACCGCGCTTTGTCTCCACCACAACATCCACATCCTCACCTGCCGTAAAGCCCGGACCAAGTGCAATCGTGAGCGGTGCCATATCCCGGCGGGTTCCAAGATTTCGCTTTGCCAGAATCGCATCGATCACAACAGCCGGTTTCAGCGCTCCAATCGACACGCCTTTCGGATCAATCAAAATCGGCACGCTATTTTCCTGCCAGACCGCTTCTGCCTCCTCATATCGATCAATCCGGACAGCACGAAGCCCCTCGACCTCAGTTGTTTTTGTATAAACCGCCTCACACAGAGCTACCTGTCGCCGGATCGCCGCCGGATTTTCAATCTCCAGCACCAGCACCCGAAGCCCTGCCGCCCAGAGCCGATGAATCGTTCCAGTTGCCAGGTCACCGCCGCCGCGCACAATAATTAAATCATCTCGTTTCATGAGGATGCCTTCTCCTATCTCACTTTTGTTACTATTATTTCCATTACCTGTTTATGCAGCTTCTTCTTCAAATAATTCCTTTGATTGTGTTTTCTACTTTTAGAGTAATTCTTTTTACTGCCACACACACGACACCTTATCATAAACAGAAGTGTCTATCCGTCCGCTCCACTGCTCCCACTCTTCCGGACGCATCCGCCACGCAAGACCACAGCCGGCAGAAATCTCCCTCGGAAGTGGAATTAAACGTCCCGAAATGCCCGTTTCCATACATCGTTTTTCCCATTCCATCGCCGCCACAGTTGTCTGAAAGGACAGTACGATAAATGGATGTTTTTCTCTCATACTACCAATTTCTCCCCTACGCTTCCTCTGCCAGTGCCCGAACTGCTTCTGCTGCCCTCTCAATCTCCTCTTCCGTATTAAAATGCGAAAAACTGAACCGCACCACTCCCTGACCTACCGTTCCAAGCGCCCGGTGCATGAGCGGCGCACAGTGTGCCCCCGCGCGGACACAGATGCCGTATTCTTCCCAGAGTGCATCCGCCACACGTGCCGAATCTTCCCCGGCAAGGTTGAGGGAGACGATCGGCGCATGACATTTTGCCGCCGGATCTCCATACACAATGATGCCCGGAATTTCCTTCACCTGTTCGTAAAAACGGCGTGTTAAATCCCGCTCCCGTTTCTGCAATTTCTCGATCCCCTGATCCATCCGGTAACGGATGCCTGCTGCCAGCCCCGCCAGACCATGGACATTGAGCGTCCCGGCTTCGAGTGCCGTTGGCATTTCCTTCGGATGGTGTTCATCATAACTGTGAATGCCGCTGCCGCCAACCAGAAGCGGTTCCACCGAAAGTCCCGGCTTCACATACAGCCCGCCGGTTCCCTGTGGTCCCAGAAGCGCCTTATGCCCGGTAAAACAGAGCACGTCGATTCCGAGCTTCTGCACGGAAAACAGTTCTTCCCCTGCAGTCTGCGACGCATCCACAATCAGAAGCAGTCCATTCCGTTTAACAAACGAAGAAATATAGGAAAGATCCGTCACATTTCCTGTCACGTTGGACGCGCCGGTAATTACCACCGCACGCGTCTCTGGGCGCAGAAATGCTTCCAACTCTTCATATTTTAGATTTCCACGCGCATCCACACCCACAAAACTAAGCGTCGCTCCCTGATCACGCAGACGGTAAAGAGGGCGCAGCACCGAATTATGCTCACAGACCGTCGTGATCACGTGATCGCCCGGACGGATCAGCCCGGAAATGGCTATGTTCAGCGCCTCCGTTGCGTTTGCCGTAAAGGCAATCCGCGACGCATCTTCCGCATCGAACAATTCTGCCGCTGCCGCACGTGCCCCGTACACCAGTCTTGAAGCATGTAAGGTTGCCTCATGCGCGCCGCGCCCTGGATTTCCTGCGGTGCGAAGCGCCTCAAGGACTGCCTGTTCCACCTGCAGCGGCTTTTGAAGCGAAGTCGCCGCATTGTCCATATAAATCATGGTTTTACCACATTTCCAGCACCCAGCATTTTTTCAGCGATGACATACATGTTGGTTACACCGCCGACTGCCAGCTTCTCGGTCAGACCATAGAAATTCAGGCAGGTGCCGCAGGTCAGGATCTCCACACCTTCTGCCTCCAGTGTCTTCAGATCCTCCAGCATCGGAGATCCTTCACAGGTCAGACTGGCTCCGCCGTTATAGAAAAGAATGGTTTTCGGCAAGTTGTCCTGCTGGGTCAGGGCAAATGTAAATGCCTTCAAAAGCGTCTTTCCAAGTTCCTCACTGCCCTCGCCCATCTTATCATTAGCAATCACAACCACGGTATCGGTACGGCTGTCCGGAATACAGGCTTCGCATCCGGCTCCTGCCTGCGCTTTTTCCTCTTCTGTCTGTTCACCCACCGTAAAGATAACCTGATATTCCTGATCCGCCAGCTTCTTTGCACTGCTCTGATAGCCCTTCTGCTCTGCCATTTTCGTCAGATTCTGAACTGCAATCTCATTATCCACCAGCACTTCCACCTGTCCGGCACCCGAAAGTTCCTCTATCGCGTGTTTTGCCTTTACGACCGGAATCGGGCATGCGTCTCCTCTTGCATCTACTTTCTTCATTTCTGTTTCCTCCTATCCTCGTACAAAAATTTCAACCTCTCCCGGTTCCGTGATCGTTCCCACGATCCGCGCCGGAAGCCCGGCGTTCTGCAGCTCCTGTTCCAGTTTCTCCGCCTCATCCGGGGCAGCTGCCATCAGAAGTCCGCCGGAGGTCTGCGGGTCAAACAAGACCTCTTCCATTGAAAACGGTACATTTTCAAACTGCACCGCCGCCCCGACATGGTTGCGGTTTCTCTGTCCTGCCGCCGTGTATAAAAACGCATCTGCCGACTCACGTGCGCCCGGAAGCACCGGGATATGGTTCACATCAATCTCGCACGACAGCCCGCGCCCCATCATTTCATGCAGATGTCCCAGAAAACCAAACCCAGTCACATCTGTGCACGCGTGAACCGTGTACTTCCGGCTGATTTCCGCCGCTGTTTTATTGAGCGTCGTCATCGACTGTACCGCCCCGTCCATCTGCTCTTTTGTCACTTCTCCGACGCGGTTTGCCGAACAAATCAGCCCAACCCCCAATGCCTTTGTCAAAATCAGGCGGTCGCCCGGCTGTCCGGCATCATTGGCGTACAGCTTTTTCGGATTTACCAGTCCCGTCACGGACAAACCGTATTTCACGCCCGTGTCCGCGATCGAGTGACCGCCCGCGAGAATACCGCCTGCTTCTGCCACCTTCTCCGCGCCGCCCTGTAAAATCTGTCCCAGAACATTCAAATCCATTGATTCCGGAAAACACACCAGATTCAGCGCCGTCTTGACCTCACCGCCCATCGCGTACACGTCGCTCAGCGCATTTGCCGCTGCAACCTGTCCAAAAATATACGGATCGTCCACCATCGGCGGGAAGAAATCAACCGTCTGCACCAGCGCCAGATCCTCCGTGACCTGATACACTGCCGCATCGTCCCGGCTGTCATATCCGACTAAAAGATTCGGATCCTTCTCGCCGCGCGGTAGTTTTTCCAAAATGCGGCTTAAAACACCGGCTCCCAGCTTTGCCGTACAGCCGCCGCCCGTACAAAATACGATATCCTTTTTATTACTCATCTCTCTCACTCCTGATTTCGTTCTGTTCCTGAAAAGGAAGTTAAAATTCCCTGAATTCCGTAGCTATGTTTCAGGATATCCAGTACCTTTCTGCCATCCTCCCGGCGCTCCGACGTGTCCGCCTGGTTCAGAACCACAAAAAACGAACGCCCCGATACATCTTTTCTGGCACCGTTTTCGCTACCAAGAAGCCACGCCAGAAGTTCTGGGGTCAAAGACGTATCTTTTGAAATAGGCACTTCTTTGAGCAGTCTTTTTCCTTCTTTGGGATAAGCTGCGTCCCCATACTCGCACACATCCCTGTTCCACGCCTCAATCGCCAGTTCCGCCCGGAAGCACACCTCCCCCAGCGGACGATACAGGGCACTCAGCCCCGCGACCGCCAGCACGATATCGCTCTGCGGCAGTATCACCGGCTCATGTGCCGCCGGAAATTTACACGGAAGACATTTCGCGCCATCCGCCTCCAGAAATGTGATATCTGCATCCGAAATCCACTCGCTTCGAATCTCTTCTGGCAGAATTGTCAATTTTTCGTGTGGGGCTGGGGTTCCGGCTACGACGTAGGTTCCCTGCTGCCAGAGACGATCGCGCTCTTTTCTGGCATTCTCCCACGCGGTATTTTCTTCCTCATTTACCGCAATCCACGGCACATTTACCGGCTTCCGAATATGCGTCGTCGTCGCCGTCAGCACCCGCCATCCCTTCGCCGTGCAGTACGCCGACAGCGCATACAGAAGCGTCGTCTTTCCGCCTCCGCCAATTAGTGAGACCACGTGTCCTTTTTCACGTAAGAAAGAAAACTTCTGCTCCCAGTCCATCACCGCAGCTTCTCTTCCCATTCCTTCTCCCGAAATCCCGTTAAAACAGTATCTCCATCCACAATGACAGGGCGTTTTACCAACATCCCATTGGTGGCAAGCAGCTTCAACTGTTCGTCCTCGCTCATCTGCGGCAGCTTATCCTTTAACTGCATTTCCTTATATAGCATCCCGCTCGTATTGAAAAATTTCTTGATCGGCAGCCCGCTTCTCGCCTGCCACTTCTTCAATTCCTCATACGTCGGATTTTCCTCCACGATATGGCGCTCTGTATATGAAATTTCCTGTGCATCCAGCCATTTTTTCGCTTTCTGGCAGGTACTGCATTTTGGATAATAAATAAACAGCATCGTATTCCTCCTTTGTGAGCATGCTTGCTATTATACGGCACCTTCTATTTTAAATGCGGCCGTTCTAAACAAAGCATTTTACCTTTTTTAATTACCTACGGAAATTATACCCAGACACCAGAAAGATTGCAAGGGATGCCTGAAAATGATACAATAATAGCATCTGCAACTATATTCAAGTCGAACGTCCGTGAGACTTGGCGCGTGATTCTGGTCAGCGAAGCTGACATATTCCTATCAGAATCACTGTGCAACCTTGCGGAGCGTTTATCTCAGTCGGAGACAAGGCTTCCACTGAGACAAATTTGCTACTACTCACCACCTGAAGAGGTGGGAGTCTTCTCGACTGAGATCCCCCCCTCTTTTATACCAACAGGGAAACACATTCACCCAAAAATTATTATAAAAATATCCACTATGAAAGAAAAAATATTTAACATCATCCAGATCGGCGACAAGAGCAACCGTATCAGCCGTGCATTCGATATTTTCATCACCTTCACGATCATCTGCAATATCATTGTCACGTTTCTGGAAACATTCGATCAATTAACATCCTTCGGTGGTCTGTTTACCATGCTGGAACATGCCAGTGTCCTGATTTTCTGTATTGAATACGCGCTGCGCATCTGGACTGCCGACTATCTCTATCCAGAAAAAACGCCGGGACGCGCCCGGTTCTGCTTTCTCATTTCCTTTGATGGAGTGGTGGATCTGCTGACGATCATCCCGGTCTTTTTTCTGTCGGGCTTCATCATTTTCCGTATGCTGCGCGTGGCGCGGATTTTCCATCTGTTCCGGCTCAATGCGAAATACGACTCGTTCAACATCATTACCACCGTACTCTATGAAAAACGGAACCAGATCATTTCCTCTGTGTTCATCGTCATGGTGCTGATGCTGGCGAGCAGCATGTGCATGTATAGTGTCGAGCACAACGCTCAGCCGGACATTTTCCGCAATGCATTCAGCGGCATCTGGTGGAGTATGTCCACGCTGCTGACCGTCGGTTACGGCGATATTTACCCGGTCACAACGCTTGGGCGCGTGATGGCGATCTGCATCGCCTACCTCGGAGTCGGTGCCGTCGCGATCCCAACCGGTATCATCAGCGCCGGTTTCGTCGAACAGTACCAGCGCAAGAGCAGCCTGTCCAGCATGAAGGACGCAGATATTCAGGAAATTGCCGAGGTTTTCGTCGATAAACGGTATGCCGGAAAAACCATTGAAGAGATGGAAGAAGAGCAGAATATCAGGATATTTCTGGTGCTGCGCGATGATCTGTCGGTGCTTCCGCAGAAAAATATGGTTTTGAAATTAAATGATATTGTGATTATACGAATAGAAAATGAAGCGTAATCAAACTTATCATCAAACATTTTTTGTGAACGTGAAAAAGAATGTGCCTTGGCACATTCTCGCGCCGAGCGCGGTCGCTTGCGACATGTTTCTGCTTCGCGCGAGTGCGCATCATTGGCACGTTAGTGCCTTTTTGTGTAATAGGGAATTCCAAGGAATTTCCTATTACACAAAAAGACTGCCGTCCAGAGTTTCTCTCTCTGGACAGCAGCCTTTTCTTTCCTTCAAAATCAGCTTCTCAGCTCAATTCCATACGTCTTATTCAGCTGTTTCAGCACTTTCTTGACATATCCGTCAACGGTATCTGCCTTGAACGCCTCTTCCTTCGGAGTGAAGAGAACGGTAAATGCCATCGATTTCTTATCGGCTGCGATCTGTCTGCCCTCGTATACGTCGAACAGGCTAACATCCTTGACGTAAGCACAAGCCTCGCGGATACAGCCCTCAACCTGTCCGCAGGTGATGTCTTTGTCCATAACCAGCGCCAGATCACGTTTTTCCTCCGGGAATTTTGGAAGCGGCTCAAATACTTTGGCTTTTCCATACCATTTCTCCAGCGCTTTCATGCTGATCTCCAACACATACGCATCTTCGCGCATTGCCTCGTCCTTCATGATCTCATATTTTACTTTACCGAGGTAACCAATTTCCTCGCCCTCGCAGAAGATTGCCGCGGTCTGGTACGGATGCAGGAACGGTTTCTCTGCTTTTTCATAGTTAAAAGTAATATTTAAAACATCGGCAACTGCCTCTGCCATTCCCTTTAAGGTAAAGAAAGACTCTTCCTTACCAAATGCACCGATGCACAGCGTCTCTCTCTCTTCCGGATATTCCGTCAGAGGCAGGGACTTCGGAATGAACGCATTTCCGATTTCGAAGATGCGTCCCTCGAAGATGCCTCTCTTCTGGTTGCGTCCCATAGCGTGGATCATCTGCGGAGCCAGGGTGGTTCTCATCAGGGACAGATCCTCGTTGATCGGGTTCATGATGCGGATCGCCCTGCGCTCTGGCGCGTCCTCTGCAAATCCCATTTCATCCAGATCCGACGGGGAGAAGAAGGAATAATGGATTCCCTCAAATGCGCCGACGCTGCACAGCGTTCTCTTTACTTTCAGAATTGTTCTCTGACGCAGGTTGCTTCCACCGATCGTCACCTTAGCACTCGGCATGAAGGTCGATGTGATGTGATCGTAGCCGTACATACGGATGACTTCCTCTGCTACATCCGGGTAATCCTCCATATCCTCACGGTATGCCGGGAAGTGCATGGTCAGCTCGTCGCCGTTAATTTCCGGCTGGAAGTTTAAGCCGGTCAGGATGCGTAAGATATCCTCGTCCGGAACGGTAATACCCAGAACACCGTTGACCTTCTTAATACTGGTCTTGAAGGTAACCGGCTCTAAGGAGTTTCCGGTATTTACATTTTTATGGGTCTTGGAAATCTTACCAGCTCCCAGCTCCTCAACCAGGTGCAGGGCACGTTTCATCGCCATCTCGGTTGTGTACTCATCGACGCCCTTAGAATATCGCTGGCTCGCGTCGGAGCCCTGTCCTAATGCACGGGAGCTTCTGCGGATGTTGTCGCGGGCAAATTTTGCAGACTCAAACATCACCTCAGTGGTGGTATCGCGGATCTCAGAATTTAAACCACCCATGATTCCGGCAAGTGCTACCGGCTTTTTGCCGTCGCAGATAACCAGATTGTTCGGATTTAAGGTAAATTCTTTCTCATCCAGCGTCACGATCTTCTCGCCCTCGGCCGCGCGTCTTACGTTGATCGCATTGCCCTCCAGATAATCGCAGTCAAACGCATGAAGCGGCTGACCTAACTCACGCATGATATAGTTTGTAATATCAACAATATTGGAAATGGAATTATTCCCTACCAAAGCCAGACGTCGTCTCATCCATGCCGGGGACTGACCCAGTTTTACGTCATATACATAGTGTGCAATGTAACGCGGGCAAAGATCCTGTGCCTCTACCGTTACGTTGATGCCTTCTTTCTCAACCTCTGTCTCAGTGTAATCCAGAGCCGGTGTTTTGAGCGGCTGGCCCAGTGCTGCGGCAACCTCTCTTGCCAGACCGAAGATGCTCTGGCAGTCCGGACGGTTTGCCGTGATAGAAACATCGAAGATCCAGTCATTTAAGCCGGTCAGCTCTTTGACATCCGAACCAATTTCCGCATCCTCCGGCAGAACCAGCAATCCGTTGTAACCAGCACCCGGATACAGATCCTCGTTTAAGCCAAGCTCGGTACCGGAACACAGCATACCCTGGGACTCATAACCTCTCAATTTACCCTTTTTAATGGTGGCCACGCCCTCGATCGTCACATGATCTTTTGCAGTTGCATATACTTTCGCGCCAATCATGGCAACTGGGAATTTTCCGCCAGCTTTTACATTGTCAGCGCCGCAGCAGATCTGTAAAAGCTCCGGTCCGCCTACGTTGACCTGGCACACATGAAGATGGGTCTCCGGGATCGGCTCGCAAGACTCTACATAACCAACGACGATTCCGCTGATGTCCTTACCCACCTGCCATTTTTCTTCTACTTCAAATCCACAGTCGAAGAAGTTTGGTCTCCAGTTCATCTGCGGAAACATTGATATCTACATAGTCATTTAACCAGCTTAATGGTACAAGCATTTCTAATCCTCCTGTCCTGATCAGTCATCAATCTGATCTAACACGCGCAGATCAGACTCAAAAAGCATCTTGATATTGTTGATGCCATATTTCAGCATTGCGATACGCTCCAGACCAATGCCGAAAGCGAATCCACTGTATTTCTCGGAATCGATGCCGCAGTTCTCCAGCACCTTCTTGTTTACCACGCCTGCGCCCAGAACCTCGATCCATCCGGTTCCCTTGCACAGTCTGCAGCCTTTGCCTCCACACTGGAAGCAGCTGACATCCACCTCAACGGATGGCTCCGTGAACGGGAAGTAGGACGGACGAAGTCTCGTTTTTGTCTGCTCACCGAAAATTCTCTGAACAAACATATCCAGCATGCCCTTTAAGTCGCAGAGAGTGATACCCTCGTCTACAACCAGGCCCTCCATCTGGCTGAACATCGGAGAATGGGTCGCATCGTCATCGGAACGGAATACCTTACCAGGAGAAACAACCTTGATCGGCGGTTTCTTTCGCTTCCATGACATGAACTTGTCCAGCCGATGTCTGGGTACGGAGCAAGAATTCCGGAGACAGATAGAATGTATCCTGCATATCGCGCGCCGGATGATCCTGCGGCGTATTTAAAGCTGTAAAGTTATAATAATCGGTCTCGATCTCGGTTCCCTCATATACCTCAAATCCCATAGAGGTGAAGATATCCGTCAGCTGATTGCGGACCGTCGTAACTGGATGCAGATTGCCGTAGCGGATTTTAACCGGCGGCATGGAAATATCGATCTTCTCGGATTCGTAGCGCTGCTGCTGCTCTTTCTCTTTTAATTTCTGGTCCAGCTCATCGAAGAACTGGTTTGCCCACTCTTTTGCGCCGTTGATGGTCTTACCAAACTCTGCCTTCTGGTCATTTGCAACATTGCGCATTTCCTTCATCAGCAGACCAATTCTGCCCTGCTTGTTATCCAGAAAGGTCTTCTTAACTCATAGACACTTCTGGGAAGTAGTCAGAGCATCTGCGCCCTGACGGATCTCTTCTTTGATCGCAGTGATCACTTCATTCAGCTCTTTTAAATCCTGCATGATTTTTCTCCTTCTATTACTTTTGTTGCTTTTTATCTTGATATTGCTTTAACTTGTGGACACGAATTTGTGCATAAAGGATGTTCTCTGGCACATTCGGGCGTCTCGCGCGGTCGCTTGCGACATGACATAAAAAAATCCCTTCGCACAAAACGTGCAAAGGGACGATCATATCTATACCGCGGTACCACCCAGCTTCCTGTCGGCAGGTCATTTCTTCGTCTGCCACAGACACTTTCCGGTATGTAACGTACACCAGACGGCAATGCCTACTCTAAATTTCAGCAATGCAGCTCCCGTGGGAAATTCGGATATCTGCCTGAACGGAAAGAAGGCTCACAGCCGCCGACCTCTTCTCTCTGACCGGAAACAGTATCTTAAAAACACGATCTTAGCTTTTGGTTTGTTTGGTTTGATTGATTTCATGTATGCAATCCGTTTATTATTTTAGGCATGTTGGTGGGAAATGTCAAGAGATTTCTTTCCTTGATATTTTCATTGATATTTTCATCTTGGTATTTTCAAATTATAAGAAATTTTACTTACTGCAAGCATTTTGCAAGCACAAAGCCCAGAAACCTCTAAAAAAGCAGATGTTTCAGTTTGAAAACTTCCGCGTAAGGAAGCTCACTGCAATCAATGCCCTAAATTTTTATATTCCCCTGTGCATGGCATTTCTGGCACATATGTCCATGAAATCAGAAACGCATGCCCTGAAGGTTGCAATCATACAGAAAGCAGATCCTATAAAAGAAAAAATCCATTTCAGCTATTATCGGCTGGCTAAAGGTATCTCAGGCATACTGTCGTATGTAAAAGAAGGGATCAGGCTATGGTTTCGGACAAAACGTCCGATATACCGTCAACTTTGCCTTAAGCTGGTCGCTTAAATAGATAAAAGAATAACTCTCCCAAGTAGTGAAAGGAATCATCCATTTATTATTTATCTCCTTCTTCTATCATATAGAATAATTATAATTCAAACATTTAGAATTGTTATTATATTTGTGGTGTATGTCAACAACTTTTTTTCTTTTTAATTCTACCAGCAGACAGCATCTCTTTTTATGCAAGGTTATCATTTTATCAACTGTATAAGCACGCAAAAAAGCACCAGCCAACTAAGTGACTGATGCTTCTCACATCTGATATCCTTTATTTTTTATAAACTGTATTCCCTTTTGCAATCACTTCAACAAGCTGAAGTTCCTGATCGAGAATACAAAGATCCGCATCATAGCCTTCTTCAACCTTACCTTTTCCCTTAAGACAAAGAATATCTGCTGGATTCGATGTAATTGTAGAAATTGCTATTTCTAAAGGAATTTCTGTTTTAAATACGCATTCCTTTACTTCCTTCAGAAGGCAGCTGGACTGTCCAACGCCCATTCCAAGAAATTTGCCATCACTACTGTACATCGGAAGGCTTCCCTGCCCGTCAGAAGAAATTGTTATGCGGTCAGGATTTACTCCTGCATCTAACATCCGTTTGATACCGTTACATACACGTACCTCATCACAGATCGTTTCCCAATAGTCAATATCTTCATTTCCAGTAAAGTCTACAGCTCCGCCTTTCAGCGCATACTCAATTGACTTGCCAAAAAGCATCTCATTTCGATTGATATGTGTTGGCAGTATTTGAGTTGCCGGTATCTCTGTCTCATCGACTACTCGTTCAATCAGATCTAAGCATCTCGGACTGTCGCCAAGATGAACATTTACAATACCAGCTTTCCCGGAAAGAACACCGCCAAGTCTTGTATCTGCAATGACACGTACAAATTCCTCGAAAGTCGGCTGTGAAGAACGATGATCAGAGATCGCGATTTCTCCCGTTCCAATGATTTCCTGAATCATCATAATATCTTTCACAATACTGTCAGTCAACGTGCGGACCGGAATCTGATAACTTCCGGTATAACAGTATGCAGACATTCCCTGCTCATTCAATCCTTTTGTCTTTGCAACCAGTGCACACATATCACGACCGATTCCATCTGTTCCAAGGCAGCCAACAACGGTTGTCACTCCAAACTTCGTAAGTCCTTCCATTTGCCATGATTGCTTCGAATCCGCCTTCGCCACCGCCTCCGAGTACATGAACATGACTATCAATGAATCCCGGAGTTAAAAGTAGCCCCTCTCCATTGATCCTTTCTGCCTCAGAAAGAAATCCGTCTGCGGATATAGAACCCGCATCTTTAATCTTAACAATCTTATCATTGATTATAAGTACATCTTTTTTCCCCAGATGCTGTGGAGCATAAACATCAATATTCTGAATTAATTTCATCACAAATCACTCCCACTGAGATAATTTTGCTATTACTCGCCACCAAAAGAGGTGGGAGTCTTCTCGACTGAGATAAAATACATATTTTAGAATCCAATTCCAACTGCAACAAGAACTGTAATGATTGCACCAATCATTAAGACACCAAGGAATTTCCACATGAATTTAATCCAGTTAGACCACTCAATCTTTGCAATTGCAAGAGATCCAATCAAGCATCCGGATGTAGGAACAATCAGGTTTGTAAATGCATCACCAAGCTGGAATGCAACACCTGTCAGCGAAAGGTGGAGCCATGATCGGCATTGTGATGGCAGCCTGTCCTGTTCCGGATACAACGAAGAAGTTAAATACGGACTGGAACAGATACATAAGTACGGCTGCAACTGCTCCGGAAACTCCAGACAATGCATTTGAAATATTATACATAATTGTATTAATAACTGTAGGTGTTGTCGGATCAGAACCACCAAGAACCTGCATGATTCCCTGTGCCATAGCAACGACAAGGGCAGCACCGATCAGATCTTTTGCTCCATCTTTGAAAGATGTTGCAATATCATTCAGTTTCATATCATTCAGTTTAAAGATAACTCCAAACACACCGGAAACAATTCCCATAATAAAGAACTGTGTTGCAATCTCCGGCATGTAGTATCCCTGAGTCATAACTCCCCAAACTACCCATACTACTGTAACAGCCAGTGTCAGAAGGACTAAAATGTGTCCAAGACCAAATGAATGTCCTTCGTCAATTCCTGTTGTTTCATTCTGCTCACGGAAATATGAATCCGTCTTATATGCGATTGAGATTGTCGGATTCTTTTTAATCTTTGATGCATAGAACATAGTCATTCCACAGCCGAGTGCTGTAAATACGACCCACATTACCATACGGAATCCTGCACCGGAGAATACGTCAATACCTGCAATACCCTGTGCAATGCCTACAGAGAACGGATTCATCCAAGATGAACCGAAACCAATCTGTGTGGCAACATAAGTAACAAGAACTGCGATAACTGAATCATATCCAACTGCTACAAATAACGGACAAAGAATCATAGTAAACGGAAGCGCTTCTTCTCCCATTCCGAAAACTGCTCCACCAAGAGAAAACAGTACGAAAAGTATCGGAATCAGTAGTTTTTCTGCTCCCTTGGCCTTACGGATCAATCCGATCAATCCGGATTCAATCGCACCTGTACGGATCATGATACCAAATGCACCACCTACTACCATAAGGAATGCGATAATCTCGATTGCAGAACTATTTACGATTCCGTTATACATATAGTTGAAGAATCCTGTTCCACCATCTCCGCTAAAGAGTGCTACTCCTTCTGTTACTACATTTCCTGCATCATCTGTCAGATACTGGAAACTTCCGTCCTTGATTACTGTACGGGTTTTCTCAACACCATTGATCATATATGAAATATCCTGTGTTTCATAAAATCCCTTTGGTACAAGGAATGTCAGAAGTGCTGCGATAACAACTACTAAAAAGATGATAATGTAAGTATCAGGCACTTGGAATCCCTTGTTAAAGGACTTTAACCCTTTTCCTTCTTTTTTGCTCATTTTTGAGTCTTCCTCCCATTTTTTGATATACCATATTAGTGTACCATAGAATGCTAAAAAGCCAACTAAAAATTTACATGTTTTTTGTCATTTTCCTGTATTTTTATACACCAAAAAATGGAATTGGCTCTGGTAATGCAAATCATGACCACTGGCTTAGCCAGTGATTAGACTGCGCCTTCCGGAACCTGCGGAAAGGCCAGATCCTCAATCGTGCCATACTGAAGAGCCGCATTTCTCTCATCCTCTGCCCAAAGTCTGCTTGGATGATTGGAAAAATTGATAAACATAGTAACATCCCCCTCATTTTTATCTCTATCTTATCTTAAATCCTCTTTCTTCTTCACAGGGAATCTCTGTGATCTCCATATCCGCCACGTTGATCCATCTCTGTTGCTGAATCCGATCTAACATTTCCCGAATGGAAGCTTCGCTTCCCTGCACTTCCATCTCCACTCTTCCGTCCCACAGGTTCTCCACCCAGCCGGCCAGGCCAAGGGACTGGGCGATATAAAAGGAGCGGTAGCGGAAGCCGACGCCCTGGACATCACCTGAAAAAAAGATGTGTTTTCGTACCATAATTTACATCTCCTCCGGATACTGAAATCCCCATTCTTTTCTGAATTCCGTCATCATACCCATCACATCTTTTGTATAATCCAAATGCATGCATTCTGCATCCCCACGGATGGCTTTCTCCATATCCGCCAGCTCATAGGCCAGCGCATCTGCATGCTCACCGGTCTGAATCACTTCCGTTTCTCCGGAATCTGTATAGGTGATTCTCGCTTCCCAGGCTCTCGGATATTCCATGATTTCTATATATCCCTTTTCACAGGATACCATGCCTCTTTTCGGCTGCTTGGAATGCAGCGACAACATGACAGATGCCATCTGGCCTTCCTGATTCATCAGCAGCAATCCTGCCTGTTCATCCACTCCTGTAGGTGCCGGTTTTACCTGGGATAAAAGCTGATCCGGCTTGGAATCCATAAACCAACGGATAAAGGAAAGCGCGTACACCCCGATATCCAGCATGGCACCTCCTGCCAGGTTTTTATTAAAAAAGCGGTTGTTCATATCATATTCTTTGAAGCTTCCAAAATTCATAGTAATCAGATTCACCTTTCCAAGTTTCCCTGACTCAAGAATTTCCTTCAGTTTTTTATAAATCGGCATATGATAAATCGTCATGGCCTCACCTATGACAACACCCTTTTTATCCGCCAGAGCAATTGCCTCATCCAGTTCCCGGCTGTTTAAGGTGATAGATTTTTCGACCAGAATGTGCTTTCCATTCTCAATTGCCCTGCGCATAAAATTAATATGGGTATTATGGGGAGTTGTGATATAGATTACATCAATATCCGGGTCTGTAAACATGTCATTATAATTATCATATACCTTTTTTATCCCATATTTTTCTGCAAATTCAACCGCTTTCTCATGGGTTCTGTTACCCACCGCATCGATGTTTCGCCCGTTTTTCTTTAAGGCCACGGTCATTTCATTTGCAATCACTCCGGTTCCAAGAACTGCCCATCTGATGTTCTGCATGTATCTCTTACCTTTCTTTATCCAACTAGCACTCCACCGCTACCTTAATCACTCCATCTTTCTTGTTCTCAAAAAGCTCGTATGCATCTTCGATCCGGCTAAGCGGATAGGTATGGGTAATAAGCGGTTCCGTATCGATCTTGCCCTCTGCAATGAGGCGAAGCGTCTCCTCACAGTCGCATCCATCTACACCGCCGGTTTTAAAGGTAAGATTCTTGCCATACATATCCGGAAGCGGCAGCGTCTGGGCTTCGTCATAAAGCGCTACCACTGTGACGATTGCATTAGGCCTTGCACATTCCCAGGCTAACCGGAAAGTAGAGGGAGCTCCTGCCACCTCAAGGACTACATCGGCTCCGCCATGATCACTGTTTTTCTGAACATATTCCAGACATTCCTCCGGTGAAACGGTGTATACATCCGGATAATGCTCCTTTATAAAGCGGATACGGTTTTCATCTTTCTCGCAGACAATGATTCGTTTCGGTTTCTTTAACATTACGCATAGAAGGGTACAAATACCCGTCGGACCGGCACCGATGATCAAAACCGTATCTTCCTCCGTGATCTCAGAGATTCTCGCCGCCCAATAGCCGGTCGCCAGCACATCTCCCACAAACAGTGCCTGCCGGTCCGTCACTCCATCCGGAATCTTATTTAATCCCTGATCTGCAAATGGAACCCGCACATATTCGGCCTGTCCGCCATCGATACGGCATCCCAGGGCCCAGCCGCCATTCTCGTCCGTACAGTTATTTACATATCCATTTTTACAGAAAAAGCATTCACCGCAGAAGGTCTCTACGTTTACAGTGACCCTGTCCCCCGGCTTCACATGGGTCACCGCTGCCCCAACTTCTTTCACAATTCCTACCATCTCATGGCCGACTGTAATTCCAGGGACCGCCCGCGGCACACTTCCGTGTTTGATATGCAGATCACTGGAACAGATGCTGGCCAGTGTTACCTTTACAATCGCATCCCGTTCGTGCATAAGCACCGGTTTTGGTTTTTCCACTAATTCAAACTTTCCCTTAGAAATATATGTATATGCCTGCATTGCTTAACCCCCTTCTTTCTATTATTCATATTGAATCCTATTATAGGCGAAACCTGGGGTTATTAGCAAGATTTGCCGTAAAAAACATGCTTCTGCTTCATTGAAACATTCCGCGTACATGATGGCTAGTTCCAACTGCTGGCAGGCTCCGGTATCATATGTCATTTTTTCAGAAGAACGTCCAAAGCGAGTTGCCTGCGCAAGGTTCCATTTTTCAAGGATCACCTGCATCTGCTGGTTTGTCCGTTTCAACTCATCCGTAAGAACAGCCAGCTGGCTATGTAATTCTTTTTCCTGCTCCATGCTTTCAAACAAGAGCTGCAGGATATCTTTTTTATTCAGTTTTGCCAGCTGTTCTTTTGATAACGCAAGTGCCATACGGACGATCAGTCTCCTTCGCTTTTATGGATCCAGTATAACAGAAGAAGCGAAAAAACACAAAAATCAGACCGATATCTTTTCGGTATTTTGACGGTGGAAAACTCCTGCTCCAAAAGCAGTTCTTTCTGTAGAGAATACCTTCCAGGCTGCCTGAAAACAGGTGGATCCGGCTTACTTTTCATGTGGCAGAGAAGACTGTCCACAATTCATGTTAAGCGGATAAAAAACAGAACTTTTTATCCCCATACAGGCTTTCGAATCAAACAGAAAACTTCTCTGTTTTGTACAAAAGTCACACTGGATATTTTGGATCGCTCTTATGGACAGATGGATCTATGGAGTATCCGCTCATGAGCAGATGATACTGCTCCGAAGTGATGTTCCGGGCTTCCGCTTCCGATCGGGGCCATTGAAAAGTTCCCGCCTCCAGCCGCTTATAAATAAGCAGGAAGCCGTCTTCCTCCCAGACCAGCCCTTTGATCTTCCGGTTACTGGAACCACAGAAGAATTTGAGCGTTAACATTTCATTTGGATCAGCTGTTACAGACCTCTGCACAGGGAACTGCTTTGGCTGCGTTACTTCAACAAAGCCGCTTTCTACAAGCAGGGCCTCTTTCACTTTGCGGAGCCAGTAATAATAAGAGTCTCATGAAAGCTGATGCTGTGCACAATAATCTTTGACAGACAGACCAGATTCGTTGCGCTCCTGAATAATAGCAGCTCAGTTTTTTACACGGATCTGTGCTGTGTCAAGTTTGGTGTTCATAATTGACCTCCTAGTGTGAAAAATGGGAAAAGTGTATTGTACAACTTTTCCAACATTATCTCAAACTTGGAGGTGTAGTTCTAGAGATGTGTGGTTTACTATTTACGATCGAAATGTTCCAAGACAAACTCAAACCAGATAAATAAGCACGACAAAAGCCCTTAGCTATGAGTTTTATACCCACAGCTAAGGGCTTTTTAGATAAATATGGATTTATTTGTTGAGAGGAGGGTGCGGACATTTTCTTGGACTATCTAAGTGACCAATCCAAGTCTATGTCTGTACTCTATAGGACTCAAATATCCTAATGATTTTTTTATTCTTTTTTCATTATACCAATAAAGATAATCATTTAAAATACCAATAAATTCTGAGATGTTTACCCCAGACCAATCTGCATTATAGAACATCTCATTTTTAATTCTTCCAAATACGTCCTCACAGGCAGAATTATCAGGTGAACAGCCTTTCTTTGACATTGATCGTATGAAACCATTTTTCTCCATCCTGTCAATCCAGCCTGGCCAGCGGTAGTGTACGCCTCTGTCTGAATGTATGATTGGTTTTTCTCCTAGAGATAATAATTTAGCTGCATCGTCAAGCATAGAATTGACAAGTAATGCATCTGAGAAGTGCTTATATTCCAATTGACAAGTAAGCCATCAAAACAATCTACTATAGGCGATAAATAAACCTTTCCTGCCGGAATTGCAAACTCGGTTATATCTGTTAACCACTTTTCGTTAGGTTTAGATGCAGAAAAATTTCTGTTAATTAGATTATCTACTGCTGGAGATATTTCACCTTGATAGGAATTATATTTACGAGTTCGTTTGATTTTACTACAAGTTGTTCTTCTTTCATAATCCTACGAATAACTTTTTCTGAGACAATTATATTTTCACGCTTAAGTAGGGCGTGAATTCGTCTGTAACCATATCGACCTTTATTCTCTGCAAATAATTCAATGACTCTAACACGTAAAAGTGTATATTTATCTTCTTTTTGTAGGGATTGTTCCTGATAATAATAACTGCTTTTTGATAATTGTAATTTCTGTAATAATAATAGCAGTGAGTATCTATTTTTCAAGACATCGATTATCACCGCCTTCTCTCTGTTGCTGAGAGCACTCTGATCGATGTCTGGGTCTTTTTTTAATACATTTATCGTTTCTTTAAGAATGTCTATTTCTAATTGCATATCTTGCATTTGAGCCTTCAACTGATTTATTTCATCAGAAGAAATATCTGTACTTGAAACAGAACCTTCTACTAATGTTCCCGGAGTAATGTTTTTGTGATTCATAAGACCTAATGTACCTTCTTTTAAATAACGTTTTCGCCATTGATAAATACTAGCTCTACTATACCCAATGTCTTCTGAAACATATTTTATATTTTCTCCGAGCTCATAGCAACGGTGAATTGCATTTAATTTTACTTCTAACGGAGGATTGCGAGGATGATCAGGAGGATTATCAATTACAGGGTATTCTTTCCTTGTTTTGGGTGGGGTATTTTCCTCAGCAATCCATGTGTACAGATTTCTACGTGTTGGATACCCTAGAATCCTAATAGTTTCAGTTACAGACTCTGTTTGATGATATATCCGTAGTGCAATATCCTTTTGTTCTTTTGAATACATAAAAAGGCTCCTTTCGAAGCTCTATAGTAGTCCAGAATTTTGTCCGCACCCTCCCCTCTCAGCAACCTTCTTTTTTATCTTTTAACGATTTAATTTCTTCCAGAATGAGTTCAGTACAAACGACTAAAAGACCTGAAAGAAGAATAATTCCACCGTAAATCGGATAAATAAAAGATTCTTGGACTCCACCGCCAATGATACCAGACAAGAGTTGCCACACACCACTGAACGGCCAAACAACTAATGCGAATACCACAATCATCGTAATAATAGCTTTTTTCATTGCTCTTTACCTCCGTAACTTCCGATTTTTCGTTCTCTGTGACTTCCCAATAAACGGGAAGTTATGGCTTTAACTTCCTACAAATAATCAGCTTTAGGATAATACATACGACCACCACAACAGCCACCAAGGCACCACCCAATAGCAACTCTGTGTACCACGGTGCAGACTGCATGGCATATAAATTTGGATAGGTTTTAAAGTGCCAGAACTTATAAATTCCGAACCCAATGAAAACTCCTATGAATGAACCAATAACGATGTTAAAAAAGGAATTCAACTTTTTCAGCATAGCAGTGCACCCCTTTCCAACTTCCGATTTATCCAGTTAAGAAAACTGGAATTTGACTAATTATTGTGTTTTAATGATTCTATAAACTACCCCCAATTGAGCAGGGTATGTTTCTTGAATCATTCCATTAAACCATATTGTAACGATATCTCCCACCTGAACATCTTCCGCTAAATTTTCTGACGATACATAATACTCTCCATCATTCATCTGACAAAAGCCTTCAGCTGTACTCACATGCGTTACAAGAAGTTCTCCATCATCGGTAATTTCTTTTACTTTTGCATTAAAATTGATAACCTCTATTGGAATAGACGTATCATCTTTTTCAATATCTCTAAATATGATTCGTTCGTCATCAATGACTACTATGAGCTGACCTTCAGAACTCCTTTGATAATGATATCCGCTTCCGAAATTTGATTGATTATTTTCAGATGGTAACTCTGTCCCTGCCACTGTTGACACAATTTCTCCATCCATTGTTCCACAACCAGGCATTGACGCTACATATCCTGTGTCTTTATATATAACACCATCAACCATAACACATGGAGGATATGAGCCAGTATCTGCTGTTTGCTCATTTTGTACTACATCATCATTTTCTTTATTTTCTGTTTCTACGGACACATTTCCAGACACAGGTTCTTTATTTTCTTGATTCGTTCCACATCCAGCCATTCCCAGCACCATACATAATACAAGCAGATAGATTGCTTTTTTCATAATACATGCCTCCTTAACTTATATTTTTTAACTCCATAAACCGGAATTTATGTGGAAGATTTTATTATCCATTCATCAAGAAATTTCATTTGTTCATCCGTATGAAACCAATGCTCTCCATTTTTCATAATAGAAAGAGTTGAATTCGTTCTCTGTGCAAATTCAAATATCGTTCCATAAGCGGTAAGATTATCTTTTTCACCATACAAAATGTGCGTTGGGATTTTCCATATAATAGGATTTTCTCTTACATAGCAAAGATAATCCCATGAAAGGGTCTCTCCAAAGGTTGTCTGAATTTCTTTTTTCTCTTTGAGTTCATCTTCTGTAACATTTGCCCAAATCATCATATCAGCAATAAGTCTTTCCATATCTACAACGGGCGAAATAAAATATGCTTTCTCTATTTGCTGATTTGCTAAAGCATTGATAGCAAAATACGCTCCAATGCTATTGGCGATTATTTCAACAGTCTTGTAGTTTGTATAAATCGAATTAAAAAGTAATGGAAATTCTTCTTTTGCTTCCCATGGAAACTGTGCAGTATAGTCAAGACCAATCACATCACAATCACTAAAGAGCGGTTTGTAATGAATAGCTTCTTCAGCATTTCCACCTTTTCCATGTATATAAATAACTGCTTTATCCACAATAGTTATCCTCCACAAAAATCCCGATTTGTCAATTTTATTTTATCATATTTCATTATCGTATTTCAACTGCACGTTCTATCAGTATAGTGAACTCTCCTTTCAAAATTTCCTCACCGTGAGGAAATTACAAAATTGCTCGTCAGCGATTTCGTTTTTGTTGCACTGTTTGTGAGATAATCGTTTTGCAAAATGTTATGGCTGGGGGGATTAGGGGGCAGTGCCCCAGTGTAGCGGCTAACAAGTGGGAAAATGGCACGAGTGTCTATATTTTCCCTATGCTTGCTATAGCAAGTATAGGGAAAATATTTGACAGCGAGTGTATATAATTTCCCCATGCTTGCTATATGCAAGTATGAGGGAATGTATATATTTTCCCCATGCTTGCTAATAATGTTGACCTACGGATTTTCGGTGTCAAGTAATGTGTCAAGCTGCGATTTCCACGCCATAATATTTTCAACTTCTTTTTCAAAAACATAAGATTCTTTTTGAAGTTTTCGTTCCAAAAATTTATTCCAATAATAATCCTTTTCTTTTTGTAAATCATTGATGTACTCTTGTATTTCGTTCCGTTCCTCAGCGGAATATTCTTCGGCATCAGCGGTCATTTCTTCCATTTCTTTTTTATTGCTTTCAAGTTCATCCATCAAATCAATGTAATCATCCAAATCGCCCCACAGCAGCAAGAATTTCAGAAATGTATCATCCGAAAACATGGCGAATCAACAACGCTGATACCACTGTTCCGCATACATCCGTTCATCACTTCCGTTGGAATACGTTCCGTCTACTAAATCCCCGATGAAGTTCTCCAACAGTTCTGAAATCGTCAGACCGCCCTCACCTGATTTTTCGGCAAGGCGTCTCACATCTGCATCGGAAAGATTCACTGTTATGGTTCTTGGTTTTATAGTTTCAATTTCTTCTCTTTGTATAACCTTGCTCTTTCAGTTCTTCATTCCAACCTGCAATCATGCGATACGCAAAAGGTCTGGAAATCTGTAAATCATGCATCACCGTTTCTACTCTCACAAAAAGCTGTTCACTTTTTAATTTTTTTGATGTACTCATTATTCACAGCCTCTATTTTGTTCTCTTTTTTGTTGTTTGGTGACCATTTTGTTCCCCTTGCATTCATATTATCTCATGTGATACTTTTTGTCAATCTTTATTGTGTCTTGGTTCTCATTTTGTTCTTGACAATGTATGTACAATGTATTAGAATAAAAAAAATATGATTGGAGATATTATTATGAATGTCAGTGAAAAAATCAGATATTATAGAGAACTCCGTGGGTTAACTCAACAACAACTTGCGGATTTTTCTGGTATTCCTCTGGGTACACTAAAAAAATATGAAACAGGTAATAGAAATCCCAAACAAGAACCTTTACAACGCATTGCTGATGCCTTACATATTAGTATCACCTCTTTTCAAGACATTCATTTAGAAACCATCGGAGAAGTTGCACCTTATCTATTTGCCATCTCCAAAGTTGGCAAAGTTCAGTTTCATGGTAACAAAGATGCTGATGGAAAATTTGACCTAAATACTCTGACCATATCCTTTGATTCTCCTGTATTAAAGCATTTTCTAAAGGAATGGGCAGATAGTAAAGTTATCATCGACCATTTAAGAGATGAAGCTCAATTTTCTCCAGATGAAACGACAAAAGCATTTTTACTTAACCGTGCTGATGAAATTGAGCAAGAATTGGAACTCCGAATGGTTGATTCTCAAATGCTCATACAAAGCGCAAAAAAATAAGGAGCCTTATCGGCTCCTCGCTTATTTATTCGTTGCATTTTCCTCAAACTGCAAGCATTTTGCAAGCACAAAGCCCAGAAACCTTTGATTTATAAGGCTTCTGGGCTTTATTATACTATTCAAACTCCCTACAGGTTAAGTTATTTCCTGTGTTTGAGTCGATTTTTGCTTCTGAAAACAACGTCTTTTCGTCTATTTCTCTTTATTATTTTCAGTTTTCAAAATTTCAGGTATCATTCGGATATCACGAATGGATATCAATGTTCCTACTGGTATTATGACTCTGATGAAGTTAATTTACAAGTGGTAAATCCCAAGTATTCATCACCACAACTTACCAACATCTTATATATCATTCAATTACCTTTTATTCTGCTTATTTTCTTTATTCAATTTCCAAAGAAAATATCCAGGTCTCTCTCTCACATCACCAAATAACTTGACTGTGTCTTTTATTCCACCAATTGCAGCTACTGACGCCGCAATTAAGCTTAACATATTATTTCCACTCATCATACTATTTGTAAGCAATGAGCCAGTTGCTATCGTTGTTTCTATCCCAAGGGATCTGATTATCGAACGCGTTTCTCGATTTATTTGATTTATATATGTTTCATTAATCGCATATGTCACTTCTTGCAATTCATTTTCTAATTGTTCATTGTCCTTTATATTTGACAAATGTAATAATTTTTCGCCAAGTTCAGTTCTAAAATTTGCAAAACTCTCTCCATAATCATTTCGAATACTAATAATATCAGTTATTTTACTACTCTCTAATACTGGAACATCAAGTCGAAGAGCCATATTGGCAATCTGGCTATCAACAGATTGTTTCCCCATCTCTTTTGACAGCAATTGTGCCTTCAATGTAGATTGCGTTAGATACATTGTATTTAATCTACTTGCTAAATAAACTTCTTGAAAAGTTTCATCATACATATGTAAACATGCTTTATTTACCGATTGATCTAACCAAATATTAAAAGTATCCTGTGAAATATTGTCAGGTGTAAAAAACCTAAATGTGGCCTTTCTTGTATTTTCATCAAAATCAACTACTTCACTCTCTTGATATTGAACAATTTCTCCATTTCTAAATCCACAATCAGGGAAATGGATGAATAATCCTGTTCCTCTAGTCAATGGTTTGTCTAACTCAACACGTAAACCTCCATCCATCCTAACTGTGTTATGTACTTGAACATTCTTTTTAAGAAAATCCATTATAGGTTGAGGCAGACTCTTGCTATAGTTATTTGCATCATAAGTAATAGGCACATTCATTGGTGCCTCATGTAGATATGAAATGGGAATATATTTTACATAGTTGCATACAACCAGTATTGTGCTTTCCTTCATATATTTTAAAGCAGCTACCAACTGTTCTCTATCAATAGTATTATCACTATTCATTCCATAATATTCAGCCATAACTTTAGTAGAATTGCTTTTTTTCTCGGTTAATTCAAATAATGGATCTGAAATAGTTACTACATCTACATAAAGAGCCAGCTGCTTTAACAATTCTTCTCTTGGTCGTTCCGAAAAAGATTCTATGGTCACTGCAATTTTTCTTGAATCAAATATTATTTCTCTACAAATTTCCCCCATGTTTGAAATAACATATTCTCTGTATCTGTTCAATTCTTTCTCTAATTCATAATCGCTTAACGCACTGAAATTGTCCTCCAACCCATAACCAAACAAAAAGCTTTCCGTCAGAAAATCAAAATTAATATGTGACATAAACCTTCTCTCCTTTATGTGTATTCTTCTAAAATTTCATTGTTACAAAAAATGTGAGTAATATCCATTTCTGCAGTTGATAAAACCAACCTTGAGTATTATATTCTTGTAATGCTTTCTGACTCTATTTTCTTAATTGCATCTTCTTGTCTATGCTCTCCCTCGACATTAATTTCATGTTCCATCTTTACAATACTAATAATCTCCTGAGTGATTGTTATGCCTAAGCAAATACAAGCCGTGATGCTGATGCATCAGATCAATACTGACTACCTGACTGTGTGTTTCATCATAAAATGTAAGATGCTTAAGTTTACCATTTTGCACAATGGCATATGACCTACTCGCTGTATGAGAATATTCAGGTGCTTTTACAGAACCACTATCCTGAATAATCACTTGAATTTCATCCACCTCACCTACAGAATGATAATTCTGTCCACCTTCTTTAAAATGGAAGTTACCTAAATCACGCTTTAGCTGTCCATATATTATTTTTCTACGATACTTTGGTGCAAATACAATGTGATACTTACAATTCCATTTGGTGTGTGCTAAACTATTCATATCCATATGGATACCTCTGCTTGTAATGTGGTTGGCGAACCAACATTATTATAGCACTGGAGATTTTTTCTGTAAGCTAAAGCATTTCCAACCACTCGCATAGCAAGTGGTTTATTTGTTTCCAGCATTCCATTTTTCGGAACACGAAAAATTCCATCCTGGAAACAGGGTCTCGCCCTAACAAAAAAGCTCCAGAAACGGCTTGTTTTCGCTGTTTCTGAAGCTCTGTTTACTACTCAAACTCGCAAATAAAATCTTACTACTATACTTTTTAGTATTGGTATTATGGTTCTATTTGGTTTTATATGTGTTCTACTATCCTACATCCATAGGCTGTACTGAACGGTGTTATCAATTTGTTATCATGAGAATGTTATCAACTTCTAAATTGAATCATTCTTTCTTGACCAATTGTCTATAGAATAAAGTGTATAATTTTTGGTAAGTATTTTATTCACAAATTCCTGCGTATCTATTTTTGCCCACATTTTTTCAATTAATTCATTGCTTACGCGAACAAATCTTTCTTCTAACAGTTGTTTAAACATATTCGATGTATTAACATCCTGCTTATATGCCACTTCTAACACTTTGTTATCAAACACATATGATAAAAATACTTCCAATAAGATTTTATTTTCTTCCGTATCTTCGCTCTGAAAGGCTCCTATTACCTTTATTAAATATTCACATAATTCTGTGTTACTTTGTATATATATTCCTCCAAAATTTTTTACTCCTATTTCTTCTTTTAACCCTGATATGACCATATTCTTTTTAGGAATATATAACGATCTTGCTGCCAATCCTCTATTTCTCAGATCAAATTCATACCATAAATCATTTTTACAAGAATAGGTAACATGAATTCTTCTTTCTTTATGCGCAACTTCAATTTTGCTTACCTCTTTATTCTTAAGTGCATATTGATGCAATAAATTTCCCATATCTATATTACATATAACATTTTTAACTCCTGCCAAAAAATTATCTTTACACACAACACCTATAAGACTACTCAAGGTTGCACTACTTCGTACTTCCTTCAGTAAATATTCTCCCGCTCTTGTCATTTCACATTCGAAAATATTTATCTCTTCCAATTCAGCAACATCTTCGGCCGAAACTATCTGTCTTACACCTTCATTTTCTAATGCTAAACACTTCAAATGCGCCAATCTATGAATTAATACATCTTCATCTATTGGTTCTATACGACTATTGCTATAATCATCATAAATCAAAGGACGCATTAAATATCTTCCTTCAGATACCGCCCAAGATTGTGCATAATCTTGATCCTCTAATCTATCCATCTGTTCCTGCACATAATCTTTGTATACGTCATATATATCAGACAATATTTCATTATTTGCATCTAATTCAATTGCAGATCTTGCAACATTTGTTTGATATTTGCTGTTTTTTATATTTGCTATCGCCAATATTGATGTATTTTTATATCCAGGTGTAGAAAATTCAACTCGTATTCCCTCAACACAAGTCCCAATTGGTAAAATTGCTCTTCTTTGCACACGTCTATTATCCGCACTCATCAAACACCAATCAGACATGTACTTCAAGTGCCTTACCGCATAAGCTACTGTCACATTTCCATGTTTCTTTTCATATACATCATATTTTTCTCCATCAACATCATGGCCTGTTTCATTTAAATATTTTATCAGTATTTCTTTTAGAGAATTATAACCAATTCTTATATTTTCATTGCCGTCAACAGATAAATATACCGGAATTTCTGGAACTACAATCCACTTTCGTAAATCATTTTCTAGTTTTGCCATGTCTACATCACTTCTGACATATAATTTTACCATTGTTCCATGTTGTTTGATTCGTACATCTAACTCATTTTTATCCATCTTACGTAGTAAATAACTTCCATTTACCTTTCGCAGATTAATACTATTTGCTTCCTCTTGCTCATCGGAACTTGTCACTATATCAATATCATTTGCAACCATAAAACAAGTCAAAATTCCAATACCAAAATGACTTATAGATGTAAAATTAGGAAATTGTTTTTTCACCACTTCATCTCTATATTTTGATGCTCCAACTTTCAATAAATAATTTTCAACATCTTGGATAGACATTCCAGTTCCATTATCCCAAAAGCTCAATTGCCGCTTAACGCTATTCCATTCAACCCAAACCTTTCCCTGCGAATAATCCTTTCCATTTCTTTTTTCATATTCTGTCTGTAATCTCACCGCATCTATACCATTTTGCACCAGTTCTCTAACCACAACCGAAGAATCATTGTATAACGTATGACCAACCAACAATTGTAAAATATTGTCCTGAGCAATAGTAAACTGCAATTTTTTCTTTTCAAATCCATTAACCTCTATCTGAGATTCATCAACTTCTCGCCAAGGAAATTCATATCCTACTGCTCCTTCTCGTTTTTGAGCTTTTTCAACTATTTCACAACATTTAGCTAATTCTTTACGCGTATACTGCAAATATGAAGATAAGCCAAAATAAGCCTCTGCAGTTTCAGCTCCATCAAAGTACGCTGTAATTTCTATCGTATCTTTCTGTTTACTATTATCAACAACTCCTTCTTCATTTCGCTGATCTTTTGGGCGAACAGCTCTAACGGCCATTTGCTTTTCCCATTCAAGAACACTTACTGGATTACTTACATTAATAAGCCTTCTAGCAACTGAAGGAGTTCTATCTCTTGTTATGTGCAACAAATCTGCCGTTCGCAAAATAATTGCAATATAATTAAGATTTACTTTTTCATTTTCTGTATTTCCATACATCTTTTTTACTTTATATTTTGAAAAATCTTCTATATCATCTTTATGATGACTTTCACATATCATAGCCAAATCTGCTTTAAACATTTTATCTAGATTTTTCAATATATCCTCAATTTCCTGACACACAGCCTCGGCTTCGCCTAAATTCCTAGCATTCTTTCCTTCAATCCATTGCCGAATACGTGCAGCATGATTTTCACGCACAAATTCCTGATATAGAAAAGAATCTCCCCGTTCTTTAGCACATTCTTCATACTCAAATTCTTCCGTATTTTCTAGAACTTTTTCTTTATATTCTTTAAAACCAGTTTCATCTCTATGTTCAAATTCGTCTTTTGTAACAACCATGCCCAAATCATGAAAATAAATAGCAAGCGTAAGCATAAGCCATTCCGCATATGTCATTTTTTCCTTTGTAATATCTGGGATTAACCATTCAACGATTTTTAACATCTCGTCAATATGCTCAATACTATGCACCGTGTATTCTTCAAATATTCCACCTTTTCCAATAAATCCAAGCATCGTTTCCACTTTGTCTCTAATATGTAATAGCTTTATGCCCCTACAAAATGACAAATTTTCTGCTTTTTCAGCTTGCAGCTCTACATAGTTTGTAAATTGATTCATTCAATTCTTCTCCTTCCGTGCCTCCATAAAGCGGTTATCCTATCTAGTTATTTACATTTAATCTCCCGAATTAAATTCTACCAGCTTTTCCCAATCAATACTTCCATCTTCTCTACAAAAACTATTGGAAAATTCCCTAACAAGTCTATTAGCTGCTCTGTTATAACTTTCTTTATAATCAGCCACATATTTCTCCGGCATAGTTCCCATATATCCGATAATCTTTATGTAAAAGTCTTCGTCTCCTGTTAATTCTGTCCAGAATCGTTTTCCAGCCAATTCCTGATACATTTTAGGCTTTCCTCTACCAGATTCTTTCTTTTTCCCATAACAATAACCGATATATGCTTCATATCTTGCCTTTGCTTGCTGTGCCAACTTAGAAGCAGCTGTAAAATTCTGTTCCTGTCGTTTTTTACTGTCTGCATTAAATACGGACGGCCCACTTTTAACAGCTATTGCAGAGATTGTATTTGTTTCATTGTTCTGAATCATAATATCAATACCTTCTGCCAAGGCTTTATTTCCACCACTTGCAGCAATAGCAATCGGTTCAAAAAAGCAATTTCCAAAAATCGTTTCTTCACTAGAACTTACAAATGCTGTAAGCACCGAATCTACGATTTCAGTTGCACTCTGCATAGCCTTTGCACGGTATAAATACGGGTTTTTACGTTTCATTACCTTCTGTATGTTTAATCCATCTATCTTTTCAATTAACGTTCCATAAAATGTTTCCAAGGCAGAAGCAATCGCCTGAATTACAGCCTGTTCATCATATGAATTATTTAACGGCATATAAATTTCCTCCCAATTCTATTGCATTTCTAATCTTATTATGTACATTTGTGCCTCTAAAGCGTTTTGTCTGAACTAAAGCTGTCTTATTAGCCACAGAAAGCACAGCCTTTCCAATAGCTTCTGCTAATCCTACCGGAACAGCATTCCCTATCTGCCGATATTTTGCTGCTGTCGTTCCAGTAAATACCCAACCATCCGGAAATTGCTGAATTCTTGCATATTCTTTTACGCTTAATGGTCTATCTTGTGTAGGATGACACATCATTGTTGCTTTCTGTACTGGAGAAGTAACTACAGTTGGTGAAGGCTGATCATATGATAACCTTCTATAAAATCCAACTTTTCCACCTCCGGATTTATATGCACCTCCCATAGCAATAGGAATAATATTCTCTGGTAAATCTCTCCAATTCCCACCTTCCGGAACCATTTTCAAGAATTTCAATCTTTCTTCACTTAACGTTGCACATTCTCCATGGTCAGATTCCAAATCTTCAATCACACTTCTAACTGTCTGCCACTGATACTCCTTGCTTTGATGCATCTGAAAATGTGTAGGAATTGGTAAGAAAATATCTTCATTATCCCGACTACCAATTAACACAAACCTCTCTCTGAATTGTGGAACGCCATAATTTACAGCATCAAGTACGCCATATACAGTTTTATATCCCAGTTTATCAAATTCTGCTAAAATCACATCAAGCACTGTTCCTAATTTCTGATCAGGATCGCTTTCATCTCTTTCAGACAAAGGCACATGTTTCAATGGCGACGACATAATTCCTTTTACATTTTCCATCACGAAAAAGCGAGGCCGTATATAATCAATCATACGAATGAAATCCATAAACAAACTGCCTCTCGGATCATTTATACCCAATCTTTTTCCTGCTGTAGAAAAAGGCTGGCACGGCGGTCCTCCGCAAATCAAAAATGGCTCTCCTACAGATAAGCCTGTCATATCTAATAATTGCTGGGGCTGTATTTCCCTAATATCTCCGCCCAATACTCTATGGCCATTGGCCTGCATAGTTTTTACACAGGCTGCATCAAAATCCTGTCCAATTGCTACATTTAAACCTGCTTTTCCCAATCCAATGTCTAATCCCATTGCTCCAGAAAATAAAGAAATAACATCTCTATTGGCAGCATATCTACTATAATTATTTTGTTTTATATTTTTATGCATTAAACTTTCTCTCCGTTTTTTAATACGAATTTTCTTTCAAAAGAACTGTTTACCGCACCTGCTATATCTTCTAATTCAGCTATGGTAAAACTCTCCCTTTTCATTTTTCCATTAAAATTCTGTGGTGTTGTCCCTATTCGCCGTGCAAGCTCAGCTACGCTAATATCTGACCGCACACACAGTACCTTGATTTGTTCAGAAATCGTCATTTCGGGTACCTCGTCATTTAATCAACTCTTGCTTTACAAGTATAAATCATAGCCTTTATACCGTCAATCAAATAATTCATGTCCAACAGCCACTGGTACTTGTATCTTTTCCTTTAACTTGTTAGAATAATTAATATTCCCAAAGGTGGTGACCCGTTTATGTCTCGTGATTCTGAAACTGTCTCTAAAAATATGCGTAGCATTCATAGCAAAGACACATCCATAGAACTTCAACTCAGAAAAGCTCTATGGCACAAAGGATACCGATATCGAAAAAATTATAAAGCCTTGCCCGGCGCTCCTGATATTGTTCTGACCAAATACAAAATTGCTATTTTTTGCGACAGTGAATTTTTTCATGGAAAGGACTGGGAAATCTTAAAACTCCGTCTTGAAAAAGGTAAAAATCCAGATTACTGGATTAAAAAAATTGAACGTAATCGTTCCCGTGATTTTGAAACTGATAAAAAGCTCTTGTTTCTAGGTTATACAGTTATACATTTCTGGGGTCAAGATATCAAAAAACATACCGACGAATGTATTCAAGCTATTGAAGAAGCTATATGGGACAGCACCTTTTCAGATTCTTCTTTCGATTCCTCTGACGAATAGTATAAAATTTATGGCTGCATCTTTTTTGATACAGCCATAATGGTTTTAAACATATATTATCTCTTTTAGTACAATTTCTTCTGCACTAACTTTGATATTATTCATCAATCTAACCCACCTCATCTGATCCTGCCTCTTTAAGTTTTCGTTTACACCCTGTTTTCCCACCATCTGCTTTACCAAGGTTTCCACCTGCTCTCTGGTCTCCTGATCGACTCGGTTCAGATGTGCTGTTAGTTCCCCCGTCATCAATAAATACTGATATCGTGCCGGTCTATGCACTTTCAGAAACTGTTTTCGCAACATTCCGTATTTACCATATGTCGGTTCTTCCTCATTCACTACCAGATCCGGCAGATAATAATCTCCATGCAATGTGTAGCTCAATCCATTACTTTCATCATAAATGTGCTTTTTCATCGTCTTATCTCTCCATTCCTCTATTTTTTGTTTTATTTTTCTTACGCTGTTGATTCTCCATTTCACTTTTACGGGCACCCCAAGCCAGTCTTTCGTGAATACTTCCTTTTGGCATTTGCTCCATTTGCCGTTTTTCTTCTAATGCTTTCTGCTCCTGTATATCCTGTTGTACTGCATTTTCTACAATATTTTCTCCAAGAACACGCACTACCCGATCATATCTGTCGGAAACACCCTGCAATTGTTGCTTTTTCTCAAATAACTGCTGTTTTTCTTCACGTACTGTATCTAGCTGTCTCTGCACTCGGTTATATGCCTGCTTTGTTTCCTGATATTTGTGTTTCCATTTTTCTACTTCTTTGGTAAGTTCTTTGACCTGGGCTGCCATTGCAGCAATTTTATTTTTCATCTGGGTAAACAGTGGTTTTATCTTTTTATCCCGGTAAGTTGTTGCACGTTCTAATGTCCCAGCTTCCGGTAGAATTGCTTTCACTGTCCCATATTCTTTTATTTCCTTACTGACATTATCCATAACAGGCTGCAACCGTTCTCTGCGTTCTTCCAGGCTGTGCAGATCTTTCTCAGCTTTTTCCGCACGCTTCTCAGCCTCCTCTTTATCTTTAACTGCCTGCTCCTCATCATCTTTTAAAAGCTGGATATCAGCTCTTACTTCCGCAATCTGTGCAATCAGTCCTTCATTCTCTGCTGTCAGATTTTCTTTTTCCTGTTCCAGTTCCTGCACTTCCTTCTTACGCTCTTTCTTTTTGAAATTGTAAACATCCAGATGCTCTTCATGTGTACCTTTCTGCTCCCATTCAATTCCATGCTGTCGTGCAACCTCTGCAAGCACTTCTTTTTCATGGTTGATCCACTGATTCAACTCTGTATCGTGTTTGTTCCCGCCTTGAAATCCTAGGCTTTTTAATGCCTGCTTCAGTGAAACCCTGGTATCCATTCCTTTCCCTTTCCAGCCAGTTACATAAGGAACAAAATCAATATGCAGATGCGGTGTAGCTTCATCCTGGTGCAGATAACAGCTAAATACATGAAGTGTTGGATTTCGTTGCTGAAAATTCTTTACATACTCATCCAGTACTTTTACAGCCAGATTTCCTTCTGTTGTTCCCACCGCCATATCCTCACGATTACCAATCTGGAATATCACTTCATGGAACAGCTTCTCCTGTTTGCCCTGACGAATTTTTTCATAGTAATTTGTAATCTGCCGGTCCTTTCTTTTTCCCACATTGTACCGTTCCACAGAATTATCAAACAACTCTTTATATACTTCTTTCAGATTTTCATTCTGGTAACAGATATTCAGTTGTACTCTGTCCGGATCTACATTTTCTGCTACAAAATCCCGTCTGTTATGAGCCAGTGAACCGGCTCCGATCATGCCACTGATCGTTCTTCTCATCATTATGCTCCTCACCTCTCCTTCTAAAAAGCGTGCCAGATATGGCACATAATTTTTATTTACGCCAGACATGGCGATATTTAAGAAACTTTCGCCGGATACGGCGGTTTTGTTACTTTTGTCAAAAGTAACGCAAAAGCACTTTCGACAGCCGTACCGCCTATCAAAAGTACCCTTGCGCCCTGCCGGGGGCAAGACGTCCGGAGGACGTCTGTTCTGCACCGACCGGAGCGGAGACCATTATTTCTCCCGCTAGTCGGATTGCTTCTGCGTTACTCACTTAACTAATCTATTACTGTATTCTCGCCCGTATATATTCCAGATCTCCGCAGTACGGTGTTCCTACCAGATACCATTCCCTTGCCGGATTCATCTCCATTCTGGTCTGCACCCACTGATCATCAATTAGTACTTCCAGGCATTCCCCACAATGAAATCCTGTATCAATCCATAAATCTGATGACAATAAACCATATCTATCGTTACTGCTGTTATATCCTAATCTTCCTTCTCTCATTGCTGTATGCTCCTTTCTATTGTCCTACTGTAAGGACGCCCTGATTCAGGGCTCCCTTTCGCAGCCTATAATTTACCGATAAATAATCGGGTAATCTATAACCTCTCGTCTGTATCTTACCGGCTTTCTCCTTGTCTGATATTTACAGGTGCGTGACACGCTCCTGTTATAAAGTGATCAGCAAGAATCTCTACCAACGAAAGTTTTCCGGTATTCCCTTCCTTTCCAGGTATTCCTGCCTGGACTTTTCTCTCTCTTCCTCTGTTGGGGCTGTTTTGTACTTGCTGTATAACTCCCGATCTACCATTGCATTCAATTTCTTTTCTAACCCTTTCCTTATGATTTCTTCGCCCTTATAATTCTCCATCAGGAAATATTGCAACAGTTGAAAGAATAACTCATATGGTATCTGCACATTTCTATTTTTCATCTGATCTCCTTTCAAGGTGGCAAGATGCCCTATTATTAAGATATGGTCATCTTGCCATCTTCCTTTTTCTACTCTGACAACATCCAATACCACTGATTTCCACGTTTTACGGAATCTATTCCCAGTTCCATTTTGGCATTTCTCAGTGTTTTCTTTTTAATTCCCAGTTTTTCTGCTTCTTCCTCAATTTTCTTTTGTGCCATACCTCCATCAGCCAGTATCTCAAGCAGAAATTCTTTTGCTTTCCGGGTTTTCTGTCCTTTTCCCTCTCCATTGAGCAATTCATCTGCACTAATGTCATATTCACCAATCCATTCAAATCCGTTGTTTTTATCCAGACGGAACGCAATAGCTTTACCTTCCGGTGCCAGGGAACTCTTTGTATGGCACACAACTCTTACTTCCGGTTCGTCCTTAATTCGCCCGACAATCAAAACGCTTCTTGCAGCTGCCTGAAAATCAATAGAACCAAGTCCCCGGTAAGAAGATTTTCCGTTACTGTTCTTGTTCATGTGTCCAATCAGAATAATCGCACAATGATATTTTTCTGCCAAGACTGCTATACGTTTCATCAAAGGACGGATTTCATTAGCCCTGTGCATATCCACCTCTGATCCAAGGAAGCCCTGAATCGGGTCAAGCACAACCATTCTGGCTTTTGTCTGCACAATTGCTTCTTCCAACCGGACATCTGCCATCGTCAGCGGTTGCTCACTGTCATCGATAACCATGACCTTTGTGCAGTCTGCACCTGCAGCAAGTAATCTTGGTTTTATCGTATCTCCAAGACCATCTTCTGCAGTCTGGTAGATTACATTTACTGGTGCCTCCAAATGCTGTGTTGACGCATTGTTTTCAATATTTTCTGCATCTACCATATCGCTTTCACTATCAGTATCTATTCTTTTATCTTTTTTTTAATCAGCTGGAAGAATAGACTCTCCTCTGGTTAGTTTTGCAATAATTTGAAGCACCATTGTCGTTTTTCCTTCTCCCGGATCTCCCTGTATAATTGTTACTTTTCCATAGGGAATAAATGGATAAAGCAGCCATTCAATCTGCTCCACTTCCACCGTATCCATGTTGATGAGTTTCAGTTCCGGTTCCAGCCTTTTCTGTACTGTTTTATTTGTTTCTGTTCTTTTGTTTTCCATCAAATCCTCCTTATTTTCCCGTTGAAAGAAAGAGTGGTTTTTGATAGAATACTCATAGAAGTTTTTTGGAAGAGTATTCTACCAAATCACTGCCTTTAGGTGTTTGCCGACACTTAAAGGCTCTTTTATTCCGCTTTCATTCCAGCCATTGTTATTGTGATAAGCCGAATCACTTCCAATAAATCCTCCGGCACATCTTCTCCCTTTTTCAGACATTTCAGCTCACTCAGTACCTTTTCAAGTTCCTTCTTCAAAGCTTTATACACCCTGGGATTTCCTGTAACCACAACTTCTTTTTCCTGCAGTCGTCGGATAATATATTCTTGTTTGGTTAATCCCGATAGCCGTACTGCCGTCTCCAGAAGTTCATCTTCTTCCGGTGACATCCGAAATGCTACAACTTTATTTCTCCAACGTCCCTGCTGATCCAGACATTTAGCCGACATTTGCAAGTTCTCCTTCTACTTCATTTAATTCTTCTTCCATATTTTCCGCATCCAGCTGCTCTGCCATGTCCTGCTGTACCGACGGGAATAGATGTGCATACCGGTAAGTAATCTTTTCTGCTGAATGTCCAACCCTTTTTCCGATTGCCAATGCGGTATATCCCATATTGATCAGCAGGGATACATGACTATGCCTAAGATCATGAACTCGGATTTTCTTTACACCACTCGCTTTGCAGCCTCTTTCCATCTCATGATTCAGGTAATATTTTGTCACAGGAAAAATGCGGTCGTCAGACTTTAAACTGTAATATAATTTCAGGCAGTCCTGCATTTCATCACACAGAAACTGTGGCATTATGACTGTCCGTACACTGTTCTTTGTCTTTGGCGTACTGATTACATCTTTTCCCTTCAAACGCTGATAGGACTTATTGATCCGAAGCGTTTTCTTTTTGAAATTAAAATCTGCCGGTGTTAAAGCAAGCAGCTCGCCCGAACGAATTCCACACCAGTAAAGCAGTTGAAAAGCATAGTAGGAAAGAGGTTTGTCCATCATTTCTTCTGCAAACCGCTTATATTCTTCTTTTGTCCAGAACAACATTTCCTTGCCTTCTTCTTCTCCCAGTGCCCCTGCTTTTCTCGCCGGATTAGTGCTAAGGTCGTAATATTTCACTGCATGATTGAAAATGGTGCTTAACTGTCCATGTATCGTTTTCAGATACGTTGGCGAAAGCGGTTTTCCTGTCTTCGTTTTCAGTTTTCTCATCTGGTTATGCCAGTCCATCACATCTTTAGCTGTAATTTCCGATACTTTACGTTTTCCAAGATACGGAAGAATCTTTTTTCTGAATAATATTTTCTTTTGTAAGCCAGGTACTCTGCTTCAGAGATGGTCTTACATCCTCTTCATACAAAGCACAGAAACTTTCCATTGTCATATCCACGCTTGCTTTCTTCTGTAATTTGAATTGTAATTCCCAGTCCGCTGCCTCTTTTCTTGTAGCAAATCCTCTTTTACATTTTTGCTTTCTTGCACCTGTCCAGTCCTGATAGCGGATCATTACATACCAGGTGCCATTGTTGTTCTTGTAAATTGCCATTCCTAATTCCTCCCATCATTCGATCTTGTTCCATAGAACTGCTCATAAAAATACTTCCGGTCAACTTTTCCTGCGATTGTCTGACATCCCATTGCCTGCAATTCCCTGTTTAGCCTTTTCATCAGCTTGTATGCATAGGACTCCGATACTTCCAGGACTTCCATGACCTCTTTCACATTCATAAACATTTTACTCATAGAAAATTTCTCCTTTCTTTTTACTATACTATTTTGTATTGGTTGAATTATACTATACTATTCTGTATGGGTCAAGTACTTTCAATACATTTACCCATACTTTTTTGTATGGATTTTCTTGTCTCTACCATTTGGATATGCTATACTCAACCTATCAAGAAAAAGACAGGAGATATAAACATATGGCAATAGGCGAAAGAATCCACCATTTCAGACTTCTGCGTGGTTTCACGCAGAAATATTTGGGTCAACAGCTGGGATTCAGTGATTCACAGGCTGATGTCCGCATTGCACAGTATGAAAAAGGGGCACGCAGTCCAAAAGAAAAATATCTGAACGCATTGGCTGATATTTTTGAAGTATCCCCTCATGCTCTTGCTGTCCCGGATATTGACAGTTACGTTGGACTGATGCATACCTTATTTACCTTAGAAGACCTTTACGGGCTTCACATTGATGAGATTGACGGAGAACTTTGTCTCCGGCTGGACAAGGCCAAGGGAACCACCTACCTTTCCATGTTCGATATGTTCCATGCGTGGCAGGAACAGGCAGAAAAACTCAAATCCGGCGAGATCACTCAGGAAGAATATGATCAGTGGCGTTACAACTATCCAAAAAACGCAAAATAAAAGCCGACAAAAAAAGGCCTTACCAAATTGATTTCACTCAATTCAGTAAGACCTTTTTTGTCGGTTTCACACATATTACTCGATAACCACAGGATACCTGATAAATAATGCCAAAATATCCAGTGTTATCATTTTGTTATCAAATAGAACTTTATCTGCCCGGAAACGCCCTGTTTATAAGGCTTTCCAGAAATTTTTTAATTATTCAAACTCAATCGTAGCCGGCGGTTTCCCCGTGCAATCATACAGTACGCGGTTTACACCTTTCACCTCATTTACAATTCGGCTTGTGACTTTTCCGAGTACTTCCCACGGAAGTTCTGCGGATTCTGCGGTCATGAAGTCGGATGTGAGGACGGCACGAAGTGCGATGGCATAGTCATAGGTTCTGACATCGCCCATGCAGCCTACGGAACGCATATTGGTCAGGGCTGCGAAGTACTGACCGAGTGTGCGGTCGATACCTGCTTTTGCGATCTCCTCGCGGTAGATAGCGTCTGCATCCTGTACGATGCGTACCTTCTCTGCTGTTACCTCACCGATGATACGAACGCCAAGTCCCGGACCCGGGAACGGCTGACGGTATACCAGATTTTCCGGAATACCAAGTTCCAGACCGGCGCGGCGGACCTCATCTTTAAACAGCATACGCAGCGGCTCGATGATCTCCTTGAAATCTACGTGTTCCGGAAGTCCGCCTACGTTGTGGTGGGACTTGATAACAGCGGATTTTCCAAGACCGGACTCAATCACATCCGGGTAAATCGTACCCTGTACGAAGTAATCTACTTTGCCAATCTTCTTTGCTTCTTCCTCAAATACGCGGATGAACTCTTCGCCGATGATCTTACGCTTGCGCTCCGGATCGGTTACACCTGCCAGCTTGTCGTAGAAACGCTGCTGTGCATTGACACGGATGAAGTTCAGCTTGTACGGACCGTTCGGACCAAATACTGCCTCTACCTCGTCACCCTCGTTTTTACGAAGCAGACCGTGATCGACGAATACGCAGGTCAGCTGGTCGCCGATCGCTTTCGCCATCAGGACGCCTGCTACGGAAGAGTCTACACCGCCGGACAGAGCCAGAAGGGCACGACCATTTCCTACTTTTTTACGGATTTCTTCGATGGATTTTTCTACGAACGCATCCATCTTCCAGTCACCTGCACAATGGCAGACACTGTATACGAAGTTATGCAGCATCTTGGAGCCTTCCTGTGTATGAAGTACCTCCGGATGTGCCTGGATGCCGTACCAGCCTTTTTCTTCATTTTCCATACCTGCAATCGGGCAGACCGGAGTATGGGCTGTCACACGGAAACCTTCCGGCATCTTGGAAATATAGTCGGTATGGCTCATCCAGCATATGGTCTTCGGGGATACACCCTCATACAGCTTAGATGTTGTGTCTACCTCTACCTCCGTCTTTCCGTATTCGCTGACCGGTGCTGTGGCAACCTCGCCGCCTAACAGGTAGGACATCAGCTGTGCGCCATAGCAGATACCCAGTACCGGGATTCCCAGATCAAAGATTTCCTTTGAACATCTCGGAGATTCCTCCTTGTATACACTGTTCGGTCCGCCGGTGAAAATGATACCCTTCGGGTTCATCTCTTTGATTTTTTCCAGCGGCAGGGTGTAAGGATGAACCTCACAATATACGTTACACTCTCTTACTCTTCTGGCAATCAACTGATTGTACTGTCCGCCAAAGTCCAGTACAATGATCATCTCTTTCTCCACGAGTATTCCTCCTATAATTTTATGCTGCGATCCGTACTTCATCAACTTGTAGCTTCGAATCAACTTCCAGGATTTATGGTCACACGCTTGCACAACATGTGAACTGTAACAGTCATACTGCTGCCGCAGGTAATCGCTCCGTTTCAGCCCCATCGCCGCCAATCGAAAAATAACCGGTCGCAATCTGTTCAGCAGCTATACCACGTTCTCTTCCTGTCAATTCCTGTAACTTTTATTATAAAATACCCGGCAATTAAAGACAAGCCATTTTTACGGTATTTTCAGGCACTTTTTCCAGAAAAATACTTTTCGATTCAATTCAAGTCGAACATCCGTGAGACTTGGCGCGTGATTCTGGTCAGCGAAGCATCGGCAAAATCCGCTACCAGTATGATATCGTACGGAATTTTCAGTGCAGAAAATTCCTATCCGCAAGTAAAAATGCATATTCTATGCAGAATCACTGCGCTTCCTCGCGGAGCGTTTATCTCAATCGGAGACCTAACTCCCACTGAGACAAATTTGTTATTACTCGCCACCTAAAGAGGTGGGGCTTCTCAACTGAGAGCAAAGGATGAGAATTATTATACTATTTGCATTGTGCAGATATGCACACCCTGCGCTTTCATCTCGGTAATTGAATTGCCGAGGATTCCCGCTTATTGTCCTAAACATTTAAATATTTCTTCACATACTTCCCCGTATACGATCCCGGCGTCGCTGCCACCTCTTCCGGTGTTCCTTTCGCAATCACGGTTCCGCCGCCCTCGCCGCCTTCCGGTCCGATGTCGATCAGGTAGTCAGCAGTTTTGATGACATCCAGGTTATGCTCAATGACAACCACGGTATTTCCACCATCCGACAAACGTCTTAATATCTCAATCAGACGGTGTACATCGGCAAAATGAAGTCCCGTAGTCGGTTCGTCCAGAATATAGATCGTCTTGCCGGTTCCACGCTTGCTCAGCTCCGTCGCCAGCTTGATTCGCTGTGCCTCACCGCCGGACAGCTGGGTAGACGGCTGTCCCAGGCGGATATAGGAAAGTCCTACATCGTAGAGTGTCGCAATCTTCCGGTGTATGGAGGGCACATTTTCGAAGAATTTCATCGCCTCCTCGACCGTCATATTGAGGACATCATAGATGCTTTTCCCTTTATATTTGACCTCCAGCGTTTCCCGGTTATAGCGCTTGCCGCCGCAGACCTCACACGGCACATAGACATCCGGCAGGAAATGCATCTCGATCTTGATGATGCCGTCGCCGGAGCACGCCTCACAGCGCCCGCCTTTTTTATTGAAGCTGAAACGTCCTTTATTGTAGCCTTTTGCCTTGGCATCCGTAGATGCCGCAAACAGATCCCGGATCAGATCAAATGCCCCCGTATAGGTTGCCGGATTGGAACGCGGCGTCCGCCCGATCGGAGACTGGTCGATCGCGATAATCTTATCGAGCTGCTCGACGCCCTCGATGGATTTATGTTTTCCCGGAATCGTGTGTGCTCGGTTCAGCTTCTTTGCCAGCGCTTTATAAAGAATCTCATTGACAAGTGAGCTCTTTCCCGAACCGGAAACGCCGGTGACGCAGGTCATCACGCCCAACGGGAATTTGACGTCGATATTTTTAAGATTATTTTCCGCTGCGCCTTTCACCGTCAGCCAGCCGGCCGGTTTTCTCCGCTCGGACGGCACCGGAATCTGAATGCGCCCGCTCAAATATGCGCCGGTGATCGATTTTTCATTTTTCATGATCTCTTCCGCTGTGCCGATCGCCACGACCTCGCCGCCGTGTTCGCCCGCGCCCGGACCGATGTCCACGATACAGTCTGCCGCGCGCATCGTATCCTCGTCATGCTCAACCACCAGAACTGAATTTCCCAGATCCCGCAGGTGTTTCAGGGTATCCAGAAGCTTGTCGTTGTCCCGCTGGTGAAGTCCGATACTCGGCTCGTCCAGAATATATGCCACACCGACCAGACCGGAGCCGATCTGGGTTGCCAGACGGATTCGCTGCGCCTCGCCGCCGGACAGCGTGCCAGTCGCACGCGACAGGGAAAGGTATTCCAGACCGACATTGATAAGGAAGCTGATCCTCGCCCGAATCTCTTTCAAAATCGGCGCACCAATCGCCTGCTGCATCGGCGTCAGCTCCAGCGCATCGATAAATTCGCGGAATTTGACGATCGACATATCGGTCGCCTCGAAAATATTTTTCCCACCAACCGTGACTGCCAGAGATTCCTTCTTTAATCGCTGCCCCTTGCAGACCGGACACGGCGTGATCCGCATAAATGTCTCATATTCCGCCTTCATTGAATCAGAGAACGTCTCACGGTATTTGCGGTTCATGCTCTGAATCAGCCCCTCAAAGGCAATATCATAAATTCCCTCGCCACGCTGTCCACGGTAATACACCTTCACAACCTTGCCGCCGGTTCCGTAAATTAAAATATCATGGATCTCCTTCGGATAATCTTCAAACGGGGTATCCAGACTGAAATCGTATTCTTTTGCCAATGCATTTAAGATCGCACCGGAAAAGCTCGTTTTGTCCGTGCAGGACTGCCATCCCATCGCCGTGATCGCACCTTGATTGATGCTCAGGCTCTTGTCTGGAATCATCAGATCCTCGTCAAACTCCATCTTATATCCCAGACCGAAGCAGTCCGGGCACGCACCAAATGGGTTGTTGAAAGAGAAGCTGCGCGGCTCAACCTCATCCACGCTGATACCGCAGTCCGGGCAGGAAAATTCTGGCTGAACGTCAGGGTATCGTGCTTTTCTTCGCCGTTTTCATCCCGCACCGCCGTATCGGTCAGCATCAGACCATTGAGAGACCCATGACCGTTTCAATCGAATCCGAAAGGCGTTCTCAATCCCCGGCTTGACCACCAGGCGATCGACCACAATCTCAATATTGTGCTTAATATTTTATCCAGCGTGATCTCCTCGGAAAGCTCGTATAAACTGCCGTCCACCCGCACACGGACATAGCCGCTCTCTTTGCCTGCTCCAGCACTTTCTCGTGGCGTCCTTTCCGCCCGCGCACGACCGGGGCAAGAAGCTGATCTTTGTGCGCTCTGGCAGCGCCATGATCTGGTCAACCATCTGATCGACCGTCTGGCGGCGGATCTCACGACCGCACTTCGGGCAATGCGGAATACCGATCCGTGCGTACAAAAGACGCATATAATCATAGATCTCCGTCACTGTGCCGACCGTCGAACGCGGATTCCGGTTCGTCGATTTCTGGTCGATAGAGATCGCCGGGGACAAGCCCTCGATGCTCTCGACATCCGGCTTTTCCATCTGACCTAAGAACTGACGCGCATAAGACGACAGGGACTCCATATACCGCCGCTGCCCTTCGGCATAGATCGTGTCAAATGCCAGAGATGATTTACCCGAACCAGAAAGTCCGGTCAGGACGACCAGCTCATTCTCGGAATATCAATGGAAATGTTTTTCAGATTGTGCTCATTGGCACCTCGTATCTTTATATATTGCTTCGCCATATCTGTACCTCAATTATCATTGACTCTGCTCTGTTTTATCATGTCGCTGCTGACTTATTTTATAGTCATTATAGTCACAGTCTTCCCTGTAATTATGCTTAGTATAACACATTCCAAAAGTCTTTGCAAACATTTGTTCTGTTTGATAAAATTGAATCAGCTAAACATAGATATTCCTTAGGAATAGAAGTCAAACTTTTCATCCATTCTAATACAAAGGGCACCTCCGCCCGACTCCAAACCTAACATGGAGACCAGACAAAAATACCCTTTCGCCCTATTTCATTTTTTCACGCATTCATTTTATTTCACGATTTTTCGTTCCCCGAAGATACACCAGCCAGTACCCGCCTCCAATCACCAGCATCCCGCCGATCATATTTCCGATCGTAGCCGGAATCAGATTATTGAGAATAAAGGTTCCGATCGTCAGCCCTTCCGCTGCCAGACCGTACTCGCCCATGATCATCAGCCCCGCCGGATGTAAACATATTGGCGATGCAATGCTCGAAGCCGCAGAGAATGAAAATCGCCACCGGCGGATAAAGCGCCAGAATTTTGCCAGATACCTGCTCGGAGCTCATCGCCGCCCAGACTGCAATACAAACCAGCACATTACAGAGGATCGCACGGCACAGCACCTCCGGCAGAGTCAGGGTCACCTTGAAACGGCTGTATTCAGAAGAACCTGCGCCAGATCGCCGCCGTACAGGCTTGGAATATGCCCGTAGACAAATAAAACCGCCACAAAGATCGCGCCAATCAGATTTCCCAGATAGACAAACAGAAGATTTTAAACAGCCCGCCCACGGAAATCCGTTTCTGCAGCGCCGAGATCGTCATCAGGCAGTTCCCAGTGAAAGTTCCGCCCCGGTGCAGACCACCAGCGCCAATCCTGCCGGGAATACGAGTGCCGAAGCAATCCGCGATGCTGAGGCATTTGTCATTGCTGCCGAGGCAACCGAAGCCCCCGCGCCTGCCAGCGCGATGAACATTCCGGCGAAAAGCCGAGTATCAGCATATGAGACACCGGAAGTTCCGCCTTTTTCTGCCACATAATTTTCTGCAATCTGTTTCGATGCAATCATAGATTTTCCTCCCATCAGCCTTTCTATGTCAGAAATTCATTTTCAAATTCTTCCTTTATCTTCTGAATTTCCGAACCTGCCACATCGTTTTATAACCTTTCCTTCCATTTCAAACAGAAAGACGGTTTCGTCCGATCTTTCTGTTCTATCCCTTTAAAATCTTTGACAAACAACCGTCTTTTCTATTATTTCTATATCATTTCTGATGTCGTCCTATCATCTCAAGCCGCCATCTGACATCACCTATCAAGGGCTTCCCTTATTATTTCATGTGACTACTTTTGCAGCCCTCCCACAAATCCTATAAGTTCCCCTTCATTTTCCTACCGTTCCTCCCGGAAATAATTCTCGCCCAGATGCGCCGGGATATGTGCCCTTTATTCTTACGCATCGACGCGATCACCAGCACCAATGCGGTGATAATGAACGGAAGGGCATCGAAAATGCCGTCGGAATCGCATACGTGTTTTCGGCACATAGTATTTCAGCACGCGCAGCGCCCGAAAATAAAGGAACCGTAAATAACATTGATCGGCTTCCACGCCGCGAAGATAACGAGGGCAACGGAAATCCAGCCAAGACCGCCGACGCTGTCGCGCAGCCACACGCCGCCGTTGATGATCATCGAGCAATATGCGCCGCCGATACCGCAGATCGCACCGGATAGCAGTATATTAATGTATCTCCACTTTGTAACTTCGATACCTGCCGCATCTGCTGCGCCCGGATTTTCTCCGATCGCCTGCACATTTAAACCAACCTGTGTTTTATATAAGTAGAAACTCGCCACAATCGCGATGATGATTCCAAGATAAACGAACGGGTTATAGGAAAATAATAATTCTCCGACCACCGGCAGATCACTGAGTCCCGGATGTGGATGTTACGCATCTGTGCCGTCACCGCATCCGGAAGTTTCAGGGTGCCGTTCTCTGATTTTCCAGCATAAAGACGCCGATAAAATTGGCTAATCCGACGCCGAAAATCGTCAGGGTCAATCCCGTTACGTTCTGATTTGCCATAAATGTGACAGTCAAAACACCGTAAATCAATGCCGACAGCATTCCAGCCACCGCCGCAGCTAACAGCGCCGCAACAAAGTTATCCGTCTGATAGCCGACCATGAATCCGGCGCACGCGCCAATCGACATCATGCCCTCGACGCCCAGATTCAGGTGTCCGACCTTCTCACTCAAAATTTCGCCAACCGTGCCAAACAGAAAGGCGTACCCGCCAATACAGCCGCCACCAGAAATTTAATTACGATCTCGCTGCTCATGCGCGTGTACCTCCTTTTCCGCGAAATACAAATTGATACCGTATAAACAGTTCACATCCCAGAATGAAGAACAGGATGATTCCCTGCAGCACATCCGCGCAGTCCGAGGACAATCCGAATGAAGACTGAACTACGCTGCTTCCTTTTCCAGCACGCTGAACAAAAGGTAACCAGAAGAATCACCGGCGGATTTAATTGTGCCAGCCATGCCACGATGATCGCCGTAAATCCGACCCTCCGGCAACTGCCGTCGTCAGCGTGACATCCGAACCGGTCGCCTGCACCATGCCGCCGATGCCGCAGACAGCGCCGGACAGAAACATCGTCCGCAGAACCACTTTTTACATTCATGCCAGCATAGCGGGCTGTCTCCTGGCTCTCCCACGACGCTGATCTCATATCCCTGCTTGGAACGATTTAAGTAAACCGCTATCACTACCACAAGAATCAGCGCAATCACCCAGCCGAACTGGATGCCGAACACCTTATCGAGCGCCGCATTCTTATTGAAACGGGCAATCTTCGCATATCCCTGGGAACCTGGGTCACGCCATGCGCCCTCTCTCAAAAATACGATGACATTCAACGCGATATAGTTTAACATCAGCGTAAACAGCGTCTCGTTCGTATCATACCGGGTCTTAAACCACGCCGGAATGAGTCCCCACAGACCTCCGCCGATCGCGCCTGCCAGAAACATCACGATCACCAGCAGCCAGTGATTCCAGTTCGCATGGAACAGTGCAAAATACGAGGCAAAAATACCGCCCATAATGATCTGTCCCTCGGCTCCAATGTTCCAGAATTTCATTTTAAATGCCAGCGTCACGCCCAGCGACGCAATCAAAGTGGAATCATGATTTTGACCGTCGCCTGTATCGCCATCTCGCTTCGCAGCGCTCCGGTTACAATCGTCTGATAAATGACAAATGGATTCTGCCCAATCAGCAGGATAAAGAATCCGCCTGCCACCAGAGCCAGCACGATCGCCTCCAGACGGAGGATCAATGTTTCTCTTTTCCAAGTTCCGCCTTTTTACAACGCGGATCCACGGTTCTTTCATGCCTGTTCCTCCTTCTTTTCGGATGCCATACTCTTATCCAGCCCCAGCTCGCCCGCTTCGGTACCGGTCATCATCAGTCCCAGCTGTTCTTTCGTGAGCTTCTTCGCATCCACGATACCCGTGATCTTTCCATGGCAGAGTACCATGATCCGGTCTGAAAGCTCCAGAAGCACATCCAGATCCTCACCGATATAGACAACCGCCACGCCCTTTTTCTTCTGCTGGTTCAGGAGGTCATAAATCAGATAGGAAGAATTAATATCAAGCCCTCGCACCGGGTAAGCCGTGATCAGCACCTGCGGGCTCGACTCAATCTCACGTCCCAAAAGTACCTTCTGGACATTGCCCCCGACATCATACGCACCGGCGTATCAACGCCCGGCGTCACGATTCCCAGTTCTCCGATCAGGCGTTCTGCCATCTCCCTCGCCGGTTTCCGGTCTACAAACAATCCTTTCCCTTCCGAATAGGACTTGAGCAGCATATTATCAACCATACCCATTGAAGCAACCAGTCCCATGCCGAGACGATCCTCCGGCACGAAACTCATGCTGATTCCGAGGCGGATGATCTCCGCCGGAGTCTTACCGATGATATTTTCCTTACGGTACAAAATAGCGCCCTTTTCGCGTCCATCAACCCGGTCAGCGTCTCGCAGAGTTCTTTCTGGCCGCTTCCGGCAACACCGGCAACGCCAGAATCTCGCCTGTTTTAATCTCAAAGAAATATCATCCAGCGCCACGCCGCCGTCACTCTTATCGACGGTCAGATCGACAATCTTCAAAATAGTCTCTCTCTTCCATCTCCGGGCGCTCGATATTCAGGCTGATTGGTCGTCCAACCATAAGCTCCGTAAGTTTCTTCTCATCACATCCGGCGGTTTCTACCGTCTCGATGCTCTTTCCTTTTCGCAGAATCGTGACGCGGTCACTGATAGAAAGGCCTCATTTAATTTATGGGTAATAATAATAATCGCACAGCCCTGTTCCCGCATCCGGCGCAGGATTTTAAACAGCCGCTCCGTCTCCTGCGGCGTCAGGACTGCCGTCGGCTCGTCCAGAATCAGGATCTGGGCGCCTCTATATAATACCTTCAGGATCTCGACCGTCTGCTTCTCGCTGACCGACATGTCGTAGACCTTTTTCTCCGGTTCAATTTCAAGTCCAAATGACTGTCCAAGCGCTTCAATTTTTCCCGCAACGCCTTTCTTCCCAGCCGTTTTCCCTTGGTTCCCAGCACGATATTATCCATCGCACTGAACACTTCCACCAGTTTGAAATGCTGATGAATCATACCTATTCCTAAATTTCTCGAATCTACCGGCGAATTTATGGAGACTTCTTTTCCTCCAACCAGAATCGAACCGGCATCTGGGTGGTAGATACCGGAAAGCATGTTCATGAGCGTTGTCTTACCGGAACCATTTTCTCCCAAAAGTGCCATAATCTCGCCGTACCGGACGGTCAGATCAATCTTATCGTTCGCCACGACGCTTCCGAATACTTTCGTGATCTGCCTACACTCAATGGCATACTGTTCTGTCATATCGTCACCTCAAATGAATATTTAACCAATTTTTAATCAATTTCCTAAAAAAAAAAGAGGTGCCGCAAATGAAAGTGGATCCATTTGAAGCTGCCTCCTTTATCTGTTATATACTCTTGAAATCTGCAACACCCGGAAGCGTTTCCGAACCTGTTTCAGCATCGCTTTCAGGTATATAATTCCGTGATTATTTCTCTACGATGTTTTGAAGTACCAGTGGATATTGCCTGTGATATCTGCATCAGACATATGCTCGCCCTCGGTGCCAACGGTGGTTCCGTCGTTGCACTCGATCACGCCGTCAAATACATCCCAATCGCCAGACTCGATCTTCGCACGTGCCTCATCGATCTTCTCCTGCGTACCATCTACGCACAGGTCAGATAACGGGGAAATGTCTACCAGACCTTCCTCCAGGCCGCCGAAGTAGTTCTCGCCTGTCCATGTACCATCAATCAGATCCTGTACAGCTTTGGTATAGTAAGCGCCCCAGTTCCAAACGGTGGAGGTCAGAACTGCCTTCGGAGCATCCTTGCTCATATCAGAGTTGTAACCAACACCAAATACGCCAGCTTCCTCAGCTGCCAGCTGCGGGTTCGGTGTATCGCAGTGCTGTCAATGACATCACAGCCCTCGTTGATCAGGGCTACGGCTGCCTGTTTCACCTTCCGGATCGTACCAGCTGTTGGTGGTCTTGATGTAAACGGTTGCATCCGGGTTTACAGAATATACACCCATTGCAAATGCGTCACATCCGCCGGTAACCTCGGCATTGTCCTTGCCCCAGGCGCCGACATAACCGATCTTATTGCTCTCTGTCTTTAAACCAGCCGCGATACCAGTGAGGTAACGGGACTGATAAATCCGTCCAAAATAATTGTTAAAGTTCACACCGTTGGATTTGTAGCCGGTTGCATGGGAGAAGATAACGTCCGGATATTCTTCTGCCAGTGCCTCGCATGCATCCATGTAGCCCCAGCTTGTCGCGAAGATAATCTGGCATCCTTCCTCGACACACTCGCGCATTGCTGTCTCGATGGCAGTCTGATCATCGTCCGCTACGTTGTTCTTGCGGATAATCTGATCATCCTCCAGACCAACGGCTTTCTGCATCGCTACGATACCCTGATCATGCGTGTAGCTGTAACCGGAACCATCCGCCGGATTTCCAATATGAATCACTCCGACCTTCAGATCCTCTTTAGCAACTGCCGGCATCACGCCCTCTGCTGCCTCGCCTGCTTCTGTGTCTGCCGCGTCAGCTCCCTTTTCCTCCGCTGCCTTCGTATCTGCCGTATCAGAAGACGAAGAAGAACAGCCTGCACACAGGGACAGCGCCATGGCAGCGCTCAGTAACACGCTTACTACTTTTCTCATAACATTTCCTCCTAAGAATGCCTGCGAATGCGGTTCTCTCCCTTTCTCATCGTTTGTCAGAATTCCCTCGCAGAACCTGAAATCCGAAAATAAAAACGCATTCCCGAAAATTTAGATCGATACAGGAAATATTATTGCATATTTACAGACGCTTTTCAAGGAATTTACCTGATTTTTACTGTGATATTTATTAATATGATTCTATTAGAATTTCTTATGTAATGGTCATATATTTTATTTTTACTAATATATAAAATTTCACCCCCATTTTCATGTTCTGGCGTTTGCGGTTGCATTCTGTCAGATTGAGTTCAAAACATATCTTTTATTTCTTCCTTAAATATATAGAAGAAATAAAAACAGATGCCCGGCACCTCACTTTAAATACCTGACATCTGCCTTTTGACTCTGCTAACTATAATCGCTATAAATGACAAACCATTGATTACACCTCTGCGTTCTCATTGCCCTCTTCCTTTTTCTCTTCCAGAATCTTCATAAACTCCACCGGTGATCGTCTCCTTATCCAGAAGATAGTCTGCCAGCTCATGAAGCTTATCCTCATGCCCGGAAGAATAGCTTTCGCTTTCTCATACGCGCTCTTTACCAGCGCAATCACTTCCTCATCGACTCTCGCCGCCGTCTCTGCCGAACAAGCCAGGAAGTATCGCCGCCTAAGTAGGCGTTGTTGACCGTCTCGAGCGCTACCATGCCGAAATGGTCACTCATGCCGTAACGCGTCACCATCGCACGGGCGATCTTGGTTGCCTGTTCGATATCATTCGAAGCCCCTGTCGTGATAGAATGGAAGATCAGCTCCTCCGCCGCACGACCGCCGGTCAGTGTCACGATCTTGTTGAACGCCTCTTCCCTGCTCATCAGGAAGCGCTGATCCGCCTCCACCTGCATCGTATATCCGAGTGCCCCGGAGGTTCGCGGCACAATCGTGATCTTGTACCGGAGCCGAGTGCGTCTGCAGCGCCGCTACCAGCGCATGACCGATCTCATGGTAGGAGACAATCTTCTTCTCATCCCCAGAAACACCGGCATCCTTCTTCTGATATCCGGCAATAACCGTCTCGACACTCTCTTCCAGATCCTGCTGGGACACGGTCTTTCGTCCCATCCGGACTGCCCGCAGCGCCGCCTCATTGACAATGTTTGCCAGCTCCGCGCCGCTCGCACCGTTGGTGGCACGGGCGATCTCATTGTAATCCACACTCTCATCCACTTTAACCTTTTGCCATGGACTTTCAGAATAGCCTCACGGCCTTTCAGATCCGGAAGCTCTACCGGAATCCGGCGATCAAAACGGCCCGGGCGAAGCAGTGCCGTATCCAGGGATTCCGGACGGTTGGTCGCTGCCAGGATGACAACGCCCTTCTGCCGTCAAAACCATCCATCTCAGTCAGAAGCTGGTTCAGCGTCTGCTCGCGCTCGTCATTGCCGCCCATGCCGGCGCCGTCACGCTTCTTACCAATCGTATCGATCTCGTCGATAAATACGATACACGGCGCTTTTCATTGGCCTGTTTAAATAAATCACGCACCTTCGCCGCACCCATGCCGACAAACATCTCAACAAATTCCGAACCGGAGATCGAGAAGAACGGAACGTGTGCTTCCCCGGCAACGGCCTTCGCCAGCATCGTTTTACCGGTTCCTGGAGGTCCGACTAACAGGGCGCCCTTCGGCAGCACCGCACCGATCTCCGAGTATTTTTCTGGCTTATGCAGGAAATCGACAATCTCTTTAATGCATCCTTCGCCTCTTCCTCGCCAGCCACATCTGCAAATGTGATACCGTCTCGGATTCTGCATAAATCTTCGCATTCGACTTGCCAAACGTCATTGCGTTGCCAGGTCGCCACCCATCCGTTTCATCAACGAGCGTCCCATGAGCTGTCCGATTCCCACAAAGAGAACCAGCGGCAGGATCCAGGTCAGCAGGAAATTCAGCAGCGCGTGACGCCTGTGTGTTGATCTCCGTGTATTTCACGTCCTTACCATCCAGCAGGTCACAGGTTGACACCCGGAATCTCGCCGGTTTTGTAGGTGACATTCCACGCTGTGTTTTATTGTCATTTTCAGCGTATAAACGATCTCATTGTTCGTCGTTACATACACTTCATCGACATTATCTTCCTTCAACTGATCGCTGAACTGGTCAAACCGCACCTGCTGCGTCCGATCCATCATAGATGGAAAGAGGAAAATATTTAACAGCATGACAATCAGCATAACCAATCCATAATAATATAAAAATGATTTTCTGGGCGGCTGCTTTCCGCCGCCGTTCGTGTTCTACCATAGATTGTTCTCCTTATTGTGAGTCTGTGACAGATGGTTTCTGTGTTTCTGTCACATCGTTTCGTGATACATTAACATATACAGCATTCTTTGTTATTTGTCAATCCACAATGGTAAATATTTATTTACTTTTATATTTGTTGACCTTTTGTCTGGATGTGCTAGAGTACAAGTAAATTGATGTTTCCTTGTTTGCAATTTATGTTTGTGAAATGGACCTGCATTTTATTACTTTGATATTTAAATTTGGAGGTTTTCCTATGAATCCAGGCAAAAATTCAAATCTTTTAAAAACACCGGTATCCACTTCCTGGAGTTTGCACTCGGCTTTCTTTCCTGGCGAAATGCCACTACCAGCCGCCATGATATGAAAGTCAACTCGCTTCCATTTTTCGCCCTGATCGCGCTCGACAGCTGGGCAGATCAGGACTATACCATGTCTGAGCTGGCGGACAAGCTGAGTATCACAAAGCAGCAGCTCTCCCATATGATCAAGGTTCTTGAGGAACGCGGTCTGGTCGAGCGGATCCATGATACAGCCAACCGCCGCCGCGTCTACATCCGCATCTGCGATTCCGGCCGTGAGATGATGAACCAGATGAAGCAGGAAATGCTGTCTTCCACCCTGTTTGGGCTGCGCGCTTACACCCGGAAGAACTGGCATCGATGGACGAGTGCCTGTGCCGCCTGATGGAATTAATGAAGAAATTCAACTGTGAAACCGATGAACCTGCGAAGAATGTATCCGTATGATAAAGACACTGGAGACACTTTTTCTCCGCTTTCTTTAAATCCTGTATAATTGACTTTGTAACGTCCAGCAGCATTCCGGATTGATTTCTCTGCCATTTCATCCTTTCATCCGTTCCGGTGTGTTCCACGCCTCGGCAGAGTTTTCTTTCTGTGCCAATGGACGTTTCTCAATGATACAGAAAGAAGGTTCCTACATATTATGCCACAAATGATAGAAAATCATATTTTTCCACACGCTACTCATAGCAAGCACCTCTCCCCTCTCATCCAGGCAAACTTCTGCTAGCATTCCACGCCTTTCCGGTCAAACGCGTGCTGCCGCACCTGCAAGAGCCAAAGGCCGCGGACGAATTTGCCCGCTACCTGCTCACGCGCAACCTTGCCGATGAGACACTCCGCGCTTACACTTATGCGGTACGGCAGTATTTTACCTATTACCGTGACATTACCTACCCCAATTTAAAGCTATACAAAATCTTTCTGCTCGAGCACTACAAGCCGCAGACCATCAACCAGCGGATCCGAGCTTTGAATGCCTACCTGGATTTTAAAAGCTCTATCCGGGCATCTTCCCATGGTAAAATCCAGCAGAAAACATATCTGGATCACATGATCAGCGAGGCGGATTATGAATACCTGAAACACTGCCTGCTTCGGGATGAACGGTACACTTACTATTTTCTCATCCGTTTCATGGCGGCAACCGGCGTCCGGGTCAGCGAGGTGATTCAGTTTCAGGCAGAAGATATTTTCTCCGGCTATAAGGACATCTATTCCAAAGGAAATAAAGTCCGGCGCATCTACATCCCACAGTCACTCCGAACCGATACCCTCAAATGGCTTTCCTTTCTCCACAAATCCACGTCCCATCTTCCTCAACCGCTTCGGTTCCCCCTCTCCAGGCGGCATCCGCAGCCAGCTCAAAACCATCGCCCTCTCCTACCACATGACACCGGAAATGGTACATCCGCATGCATTCCGCCACCGGTTTGCCAAGAGTTTTATCGAAAATGCGGCGATATTTCCCTGCTGGCGGATCTTGTTAGGACACGACAGCATCGAAACAACCCGGGGTACCTGATGAAATCGAGTCAGGAACAGCAGACGGTGATTGACCGGGTGGTGACGTGGTAGGCACAGGCGTGTGAAAGGGGAAAGAACTGCCATTTTCCGCAATTCTTTCCCCTATTATAGATTTATTTTTCTCTGCCTCCACAATCACGAGCTCATATGGCAGTGCTTCCTCAGCGCTATCGGTTCTAATGTTTTCAACCGACCGTTCTACCGCATTCTCTTTTTCTCCTGCTTCCACTATCCAGCTTTGTCTCAACATTCTGTTCCGCCTTCTTTCAGAATCTTCCTCCTTTTCTGCTGTTCTACTAATAAGACGATGGAAGATTTCATTTGGTTTTACATATTTGCAATTTTTAACAACTTTTCTTTCCAAATAAACATTTTTCAAAACGGAAGTTAGAAGAACCAGATGGATAATAGAAAACGCATAAAGATATTACAGGCATAAAAAGCCCGGCAGAAAGAAAATGTGCTATGACATTCTCTCCCTACCGGACTTTTCCTAATATTAAATTTCCCTACAGCACCTTACTCAAAATGCCTTCAATCTTTCGCTCTTTGGATGCTCAAAGAACTCCTTCGGTTCGTTTTCTTCGATGAAGTTGCCACCCTCCATGAACATGACGCGGGTTGCCACCTCGCGGGCGAAGCCCATCTCATGGGTAACCACGACCATCGTCATGTGTTCCTCGGCAAGCTGACGCATTACGTTTAATACCTCGCCTACCATCTCCGGGTCAAGCGCAGAGGTTGGCTCGTCAAAGAGCATCACATCCGGATGCATTGCCAGTGCGCGGACGATCGCCACACGCTGTTTCTGACCGCCGGAGAGCTGTCCCGGATAGGCGGATGCCTTTCCTTTAATCCGACACGCTCCAGAAGTTTCAATGCCTCCGTCTCCGCCTCGTTCTTCGGGCGTCCGAGCAGTTTCATCGGTGCCAGCGTCATATTATCAAGAATCGTCATATGCGGGAACAGGTTGAACTGCTGGAATACCATTCCCATTTTCTGACGGAGTTTGTCAATGTTTGTCTTCGGATCCGTGATATCCGTTCCCTCAAAATAGATGTGTCCGCCGGTCGGTGTTTCCAGCAGGTTCATGCAACGCAGAAATGTGGATTTACCAGAACCGGATGGTCCGATCACGCAGACAACATCCCTTGCGTATCTGGGTGGAAATATTGGTCAGGACCTTTAAATCACCGAACGCCTTGGAAGGTCATTGATGTCAATTATCACTTCTCCGTTTTGTACGTTATCGTTCATTCTTTCTCAGGCTCCTTTCCAGATTCTGTGCAAAGTGGTTGAAGATCATCGTCAGCGCCAGATAAACAGCAGCCACGATCAGAAGCGGTGTCCACGCGTCATACGTTCTGGAACGGATGATATCGCCGCCCTTCGTCAGATCCTGCACTGCCACGTAACCGGCTACCGAAGTCTCTTTCAGAAGAACAACAAACTCATTGCAGAGCGCCGGAAGTACGTTTTAAACGCCTGCGGCATAATGATATAACGCATCGTCTGGACATAGTTAAAACCAAGGCTTCGACCTGCCTCCATCTGTCCCCGTCGATCGACATGATACCGGAACGGAAGATCTCCGCTACATATGCCGCCGAGTTAAGACCAAACGCGATCACACCGACAAAGACGCCGGCAAATACACGCGATACAAAAATACAGTAGTAGAAAATCATCAACTGGATGACAACCGGCGTTCCCCGGATGACCGTCAGATATACCTGGCAGACACCATTTAAAATTTCATTTTACCGGTTTTGTCGTGAGTCGCACGGACAATCGCAATCAGCAGACCAAGGGCAATGCCGATCAGGGTCGCAAATAACGTGATGATCAGGGTATTTTTAGGCCCCTGTCAAATACTGCCACCTGTCATCCTTGATCAGGTTTAAATATAAGGCCTGCTTGAGTTTCTCCAATCCGTTTTCCTCCTTGTAAGATGATATAGACCCGAAAGGGCTGCTGCCGAATTTCATCTTTTCATTCTGCAGCAACCTTTTCTTAATCAAACAGATGTAGCTTTTCTGTCAAATTATTCAGCGGTAATGTATTTTGCAACGATCTCGTCCAGTTTTCCAGACTCTTTCAGGTTTGCGATGGATGCGTTGATAGCGTCCAGAAGCTCTGTATTGCCCTTCTTAACTGCGATTGCGTACTCTTCTTCTGCGTACGGTGTTTCCAGAAGCTTTAAGCCTTCATTCTCGTCTACAAATACCTGTGCCGGTTTGTTGTCAATGATAACTGCATCGATCTTGCCAGTAGACAGTGCCTGTACTGCATCTGCGCCCTTGGAAAATCTCTGTACGCTCTCCTCGCCGAAATCATCGGTGGAGTACAGGTCTCCGGTGGTACCCTGCTGAACGCCGATCTGCTTGCCCTTTAAATCATCCAGGGATGCGATGTCGCTGTCCTCTGTTACGATAACAGACTGAACGCCGGTTGCGTAAGTGTCAGAGAAATCCACCTGGGTCTGACGGTACCTCGGTAACAGTCATGCCTGCTGCTGCGAAATCAGCTTTGCCGGACTGAACCTCCGGGATGATAGAATCGAATGCTACGTCGGTGATTTCCAGAGATGCTCCCATATCCTCGCAGATAGCGTTTGCAATATCTACGTCGATACCTACGATATCATTTCCATCGTGGTACTCATACGGTGCGAACTCAGCGTTGGTGGACATAATCAGAGTTTTTCCTGCAAATGCGCTGTCGCCAGCTTCTGCTGCCTCGCTGCCCTCTGCTGCCTCTGCGGTTGTCTCCTCATTCTCCTCTGCGGCTGCGGTTGTCTCTGCCGGTTTGGAAGAGCATGCTGCTAACGATGCTGCCATAGCAGTTGCCATAGCGATTGCTGCTAATTTCTTTTTCATAATAAATTCCTCCTCATTTCTATTCGCTGCTTTTGTATTTTTATGCAGTAAATACGAATATTCTTACTTTTATTATTGTATCTAGGAATACATTATACCGCATTTTTATAAATAATCAAGCCTGAATTCCTGTTTTTTACAGGGTTTTGTATGATTATGCATTCTTTTCCAATTTGTACGGTTCCAGTTACGGACAGATCTGGTTGTTAATTCTTGGCACGGGAGTTTAATAGTTGCATAATCAGGTTAGTGAAATTTTGAAAGTAAATGAAAGCAGGTGAGAGCTCGAAGAATGTTTCCGGTTTCTGAACGGATTATCAATTCATAACGAACAGTAAAATGAGAACAATTCCAAAAATGGATAAGGAAGAAAAAAATACTATAGTCTGCAACAGCAACAAAAATCGCTGCACCCCAGCAAATACAAGGGTTACAGCGATTTTATTTTCACTCAACTGCCAAAGACTGGATATATTTTTTTCAATAATCCAAATTTTTGTTTTTTCTGTGTTTCCTGTTTTCAAACTTCACGTTCTCTCCACAGGCAATATCATTTACTTAGAGAATTTCTTTGAAAAAAATTTCCTTTTTTCTACCAATAACTCAACAAGCACTTGACAACACCTTGATAGTTCAGCGCCTCAGCTAAAAAAACGCATAAAAGCAATCCATTCGTTATAATAGCGTTGACTAGAAACTATAAAACAAGCCCGGCAACCAGGTTGATACGACAGGAACAAACGATACCAGCAGCAAAATAGGTAATGCACCAAAAAGCAAAAATGGAAGAATAGGTTTAATAAGTTTATGAATCGGAACATCACAAACTCTGGAACATGCCATCAGACAAGTAGCCATTGGCGGTGTAATTGAGCCAATACCTATCGAAACAAAAACGATTACTGCTAACTGAATTGTATCTATTCCACATGCAGTAGCAATCGGTGTAAGAAGTGGCACCAGCGTCAAAATAATAACATTTCCATCCAAGAAAAAACCTATAAAAAACAGCAGAAGATCTATTAACAGGATAAGACCAATACGATTATTGGTAATTCCCAACATTAACTCTGCCACCAACTCAGGAATATGGTTAAGTGTCATCAAACGACTGAAAATCAAAGTCATTGGAAACATTATAACCAATGCCGAAACATCCTTGACTCCCTTAGAAAAAACGCCCATCAATTGAACCAGAGAAAGCTTTTTATAAACTACCACTCCCATGATCGCTCCATATAAACAGGTAATTGCACCTGCTTCTGTCGCTGTAAAAATGCCGCCATAGATACCCCCTAACACAATTATCGGCATTAAAACTGCTACAACAAGCTCTAAAAAAAATCTATTCCGGCTTATAGTCTCACGCGCATTTTTTTCTGATTCTTCTTTAGGCTCATTATCTTCAGTACATGCAGAAACGGATGCAACTGTTTTACCCGCATATTCTGGATGATAATATTTTATATAAATAATCCGATTAATGATCAAATAGAGTCCTGCCCATATTAATCCCGGCACAATCGTAGCCATAAATAAAGCACCAACCGATGCCGAGGACACGGATGCAAAAATAATAGCATTTACATTTGGTGGAATCATAAAGCCAAAAGGACTGGAAGCTGCAATTAATGCCGCTAAATATGCTTTATCATATCCTTTCTTTTCCAATTCTGGCACCATAGCTGTTGACAGTGTATTAGCCGTTGCCAATGCTGAACCGCAAAGGGCACCAAAAAAGCAGGAAACTACTGGAATTGTGGCCGTCAATCCTCCCTTTACATTATGTAGCATCTTATCCGCTACCCGAATCAGCACATTTGCAATTCCGCTTCGCTCAATCAAAGAACCGCCTACTATAAAAAGCGGAATCGCCAACATAGAAATAGAGTTCAAAATGTAAAACGCATTCGTTGCAAACGTTCCTGTACTTCCAAGCCCCATATATGCCACAAAAAAGGAGCCGCCCAAAAATGCTAACGGAACTGCAACGCCGGAAAAAATCATGAGTAAAATTAATACTGCAGCTATTCCAAATATCATAATGTGCGTAACCTCCTTATAGATTTACAAACGTTCACCACATAATAAACCATCATCCCCAAAGCTCCTAAAAATACAGAAGCATATACCCACCACATGCTAAATCCAACAGCCGGAGACACCGTTTTACGTTCAATATGTGTCATCATTAAATTAAATGTTAATGGCATAAATAATCCACATATTATAGTAGAAATAATCAAACTAAACAAATGAAGTGCTTCTTTTGACTTTTCCGTCTTACACAGATTCAAGAAGAAATCGACTTTTAGCATATTGTCATCACGCACAACCAGTATTACTCCAAGCCATACAAACACAATAAATAGAATTGTTGGCAATTCCTCATAGCCGTGCATATTAATATTAAATACCCAACGACTGAAGATTGTCAGATTAACCATAATCATCATCACAATCAACAAAATGCCCGCTAAATTTCCAACCACAAATTCAACTATATGATCTAATTTTTTTAAAAATTTCACCACGTTCCTCCTCTCTTTAACGGTAAATAAAAAGCAGGGGATACTACAAACATAGATATCGATCCACTTGCAGCATCCCCCATACCATTAATAATTAAACAGCTCAGATACCTGATTGTATAATTCTTCTCCAATCAGTTCTCTCCACTTATCCGACAGAGAAGCCGCATACTCTTTCCATTGATTCAATTCCTCATCTGTTGGCTGATAATATGTAATTCCTTTTTCATCAAAGAATTTTTCTGCGTCTGCTTTCATATCTTTATAAGATTCATATTCAGCCTCTGAACACGCCCAGGCAGCATCCACAAATATCTTTTGATCCTCTTCGCTATACTGATTAAACTTATCTAAATTCATCATCAAACTATACGAAGTCCACTGAGCTCCAACATATGAATAAAATGGTGCTACTTCATAATAATTTTCAATAATATATGAAGGTATCTGCTGATCCGTAGCCGTAATCAAACCATTCTGCAGCGATGTATATAACTCTCCGTATGGCATAATTGCGATATTTCCCAAACCGCCATAAAATTCGTTAACAATAGCATCTTCATATGTTCGAAACGTTTCATTCGCCAGATCCTTCGGCACTTTAATCAATTTATCTGTCGAAAAGATGTGGCGCTGTAAGCCACTGTTTTGTGCCAAAAGTTTAATTCCATTTTCTTCATAAAGCTTTGTATTAATAGCAAATCCTTCTGCATTCGGATTAGCAAGCTTTTCCCTCACTGTGTCTAAATCAGGTAATAAAAATGGAATTCTTTGCCATGCAAATCTCTTATCTACATTAGACATTCCGGCACCAAAGTTAAAATCCGTCTCCCCATCCTGAATCATCTGAAAGGATTCTGCATCGCTGGCATAACTGGAATACCAATAAATATCTACTACATAACGGCCATTACTATTTTTCTCTACCTCTTCTTTAAATTTCAGTAGTCCATCAGCCCAGGGATTATAATCCGGGGCAACTTCTGGATCTAACGCTGATGTTGTCAAAATAAGATGAGTTGCATCTGAATCTGCTTTCGTAGTTTCTGCCGCTTTATCGCTCTCCAGTGCAACTGTATTATTACCTCCACATCCAACTATAGTTAATGCCATCATTGCTGCCATTGCCGTTGCAATTAATTTTTTCATTGTAGCCCTCCTTTTCAACATCCACCATATTCTTTTTCTGCTCGTTCCTGGCTGATCAAACCATCTTTCACATCACACTGTAATGCTTTTTTATCTCTCTCAAGCGGATTACCCCAGCCTCCGCCTCCACTCGTCTGAATATAGAGTCTATCTTTCTTATAAAAACGCACCCTTGCTTTCGAAGGCAAATGTTCTTCCGTTCCATCCGCTCTCTTTACGGTAAAACGTGCTCCTAATGCTGCTTTTCCACCATTCAATCCCCACGGTGCCGTATTAACACGATCGGAGGCAATAAAGCAATCTACCTCATCCGTCTGGAATTCCAGAACTCGCTCAATTCCAAATCCACCCCTGTGCTTACCAGGTCCTTCAGAATTTGAAGCTAAACCATATCGTATTACCTTAACCGGCATGATCCTTTCAAGGACTTCTACTGGTGTATTTCTTGTATTAGTCATATGCGTATTAACTCCACTGGTTCCATCTTGATCGCACATTCCACCATATCCTCCTCCAACAGTTTCACCATTAGCAAAGAAAGAATGTGTTTCTGGATTATAACCGCCCAGCTGAATTCCATTCATCGATCCACAAGCAGCTGCGCATACTTTTTCGGGAACCACTTGAGCCAGTGCACCAAGCAGTACATCTACCAAACGCTGACACGTAATAGAATTTCCAGAACCTGTAGCTGCCGGGTATACCGCATTTACTAGGGAACCTTCCGGTGTTATAACTTCAAAGCGACGATATGTTCCAGAATTCGGCGGAATCGTAGGATCCGTCACTGCTCGAACAACATAATAAATGCAAGCCAAAGCCATCGGACGAACACAATTCAAAGGTCCTCTTACCTGAGGGCATGTCCCCGTAAAATCAATTTTAATATGTGGTCCTCCTGTAGTAATTGTTGCCTTAATCTTTAATGGCTCTGTTGTAGTAATTCCATCTCCCTCTAAAAAATCCTCAAATTCAAACGTTCCCTTCGGAAGTTTTTCTAACTCTGCTCCCATTCGCCGATCACAATAGCTTTCTAACTCCGCTATTGCTTCAAGAACTACTTCTACGCCCATTTCATCACATAATTCTTCAAATCGCTTTTCACCTACATTGTTGGCAGCAATCTGAGCCATCAAATCTCCGCTACTTTCGTATTTTGTTCGAATATTAGAACGAAACATAGCAAAAATCTCAGGATCTACTTTTCCTTCTTTTTTTATCTTTACTGGTGGGAAACAAATCCCTTCATGAAAAATTTCCGTAGCATCCGGTGTTAACGAACCTGGAACTTTTCCTCCCACATCTACATGATGCGCCAGATTTCCTACAAAGGCTACCAGCTCTCCTTTAAAAAAGATCGGAGAAAAGATAATAATATCTGGCAAATGAGTTCCACCAATAAATGGATCATTGTGCATGATAGCATCTCCAGGCTTCAATTCTTTTTTATTAACATGCTTTAAAGCTCCCTTTACTCCCCAAGGCAACACTCCTGAATGAACAGGTATATGCTCTGCCTGTGCAATTGTCTCTCCATTTACATCAAATAACGCACACGAACAATCTCTTCTATCTTTAATATTTGTGGAATAGGCTGTCCGAATTAATGCTGCTCCCATCTCTTCTGTAATTGCAAAAAAGCGATTTCGCATAACTTCCAACGTGATTGCATCCATCTTTTCATTCCTCCTTTTAGTTCTCTTCTAATGTCTCCATCCGCCCAGTCTCATGATTTGCAATCTTCACAACCAAATTCATTCTCTCGTCTACTGTCACCTTATCGCCAGGCCCTACTACGGACGTAGCTCCTGTTTCTTCTATAATTGCCGGACCGATAAAGCTGTTACCTGCTTTTAAATTATCCCGCTTATATACGGCTGTATCCAGCCACTCTCCCATAAAATAAGCTTTTCGAATTTCTTCTGGTTTTGGAAGTTCCTTACTAATTTCCCCTTTTGAATACAAGTTACTTTTGTCCATTTCCCCAACTACAGAAAGACGTAAACTAACCAACTCCAGGGGATCATTCTTCTTAAATCCATAAGAACGCTCATGTGCATCACTGAAATCATTCACAAGCTTATCCCAAACCAGCTGATTCACCGGGCTATTGGGTACCGAAATTGTCAATTCGTAGGCCTGGCCAAAATAGCGAATATCTATTTTTCTCTCAAAATTTACGCTACTCTCTGATACGCCATCTCGAGCCATCTCTTTTCTTGCTTCAGCCTCTAATTTTTCGAATTTTTCTTCCATATGGTCGAAAGAAACATCTTTTTCATGTTTATGATACGTGCATACTTCATCATATCTAATTGGTGCAACTAATAATCCAAAAGCAGAAAAGTTTCCAGGTGCGATAGGAATAACAACCGTTCCTATATCCAGAGTTCTTGCCAGTTCAACCGCATGAAGTGCTCCCGCTCCTCCATATGGCAGAAGCACAAACTTTCTCGGATCGATTCCTCTTTCTACCGTCATAACCCTAATTGCTCTGACCATATTGGAATTCGCTACACGAAGAATTCCCTCTGCTACTTCCTCCACTGTCATATTTAATTTTACAGCCAATTTTTCTTCTATCGCTTTCCGTGCAGCCGCCACATCCAGGTGCATTTTTCCACCTAGCAATTTTTCACCCACACGACCTAACACAGCATGAGCATCTGTTACTGTTGGTTCTGTTCCTCCTTTGCTATAACAAACCGGTCCCGGTACTGCTCCTGCACTGCGAGGGCCAACCCGAAGCGCTCCGCCAGCATCCAGCCACGCTATAGAGCCTCCTCCTGCTCCAATCGTAGTAATATCTATATGTGGGAATTTTACCGGAAATCCCTCAATCACTCCTTCACCCGTGATACCAATAGAACCATTCTGCACAATTCCCACATCAAATGATGTTCCTCCAAGATCGCCAGTAATAATATTATGATAATCCGTAATCCTGGAAAGAAATTCGGCAGCCAAAACACCTCCAGCCGGACCAGATAATAACGTATTCACACTCTTCTGAGCTGCAATCTGATCGGTCATCATACCTCCAGAAGACTGCATAATAGTCAATGGAGAATTAATCCCATTTTCATCTAATCGTCTACGCAACTGGGATACATATTTCTGCATTCTTGGCTGAACATATGCATTCATAACAGTTGTATTCATTCGTTCAAATTCACGAAACTCCGGCAAAATTTCACTGGATACAGACACTGGAAAATCCGGTGCGATTTCACGAATAACTTCCAACGCTTTTTTCTCATTTTCATCATTCGCATAAGAATGAAGAAAACAGATTGCAATGGATTCCGCTCCCTCTTCCATTAATTCATGAATCGTTTTCTTTAATTCCTCCATATCCAACTGCACCAATACAGTTCCCGTATAATCCATTCTTTCGTCTGCCTCCCGACGAAGATATCGGGGAATTAATGAAGCTGGTTTTCTAGCATGTAAATCATAAAGTTCTGGTCTGCTCTGGCGACCAATATCTAAAACATCTCTAAATCCTTTTGTTGTTATTAATGCTGTTACAGCGCCGTTTCGTTCCAAAAGTGTATTTGTAGCCACTGTCGTTCCATGTGCAACACCCGTCACACAATCTGGTGCTACTCCCAACTCTTCTAAAAGTGCTCTAATTCCGTTCAGAACACCTATACTTTGATCTTCAGGTGTAGAAGGCGTTTTTGCAAAATACACCTTACCATCTTCATTTATTCCGACTACATCGGTAAACGTTCCTCCTACATCTACACCTAATTTCAATTTAGCCATTTTTCATCCTCCTTTATCTCTATCCCTGGTAATAATTTACTTTCGGCATATATTTACTTCCTAGCACCTTATGAAATTCTGGGTATCTTGATTGTTCCGGGTGACGTCCTTTCTTTTCTGTTACATCATTAGCCAGCCATTGTAATGGAATAATGTAAAATAATGGAGTTAAAATTTCATCCATTCCTCCTGGAAGCGAGATAAAACGACCTTTTATTTCAATCTCTTTTTCAAAGCCCTCGTAACCAATAACAGTCACGTGATCCGAATGTTCCTGAGCAAATTGAATCATTCTCTTTATTCGCTCTACTCCAGGTCCCTCGTTTACCAAAAAAATCAAATATGACCACTTTTCAAGACAATGATACGGACCATGCATGTACTCTTCCACATCATATACCTCTACCGGGATTCGCACTCCTTCTAATACCTTAAGAGCCCCTTCTTTAGCTGCAGCTGTTAAAGTACCACCTCCGATAATTGTCACAGATGGAGCAGATTTATACTCCTCCGCAAAATCTTCAATTTCTTCAGATGTACATCTCAAACTTTGCTCCATCCATTTTGGAACTAACGAAATGTCTAATTCCTTACCAGCTAATCCCGCAGCATATAAATACAACATTGCTATAGTCGAAGTAAATCCCTTCGTTTTGGCCCCTACCAGTTCTTCTCCTGTACATGTATCCAAAATTGCCTCAGCACTTTTTCCGCCAGGATTATCAGGCTCGGCTGTTACCATAACGGTTCTAGCCCCATACTCTCTTCCTTTTTCCAAACAATGTATCGTCCCAATACTACGTGCTGTCTGTGAAATTCCTAAAATCAGCGTTTTCTCATCTAGTCGATAATGTGGATAGTAATACAAAAAATCAAATGGGGTAAACACCTGAACCTCTGCATTGAACCATTTTGTAAATGCATATTTAGCCGCAATTGCTGTATGAAGTGAGGTTCCAGAACCAATTAAATAGATTTTATCAAATGGACCTTTTCCCACTATAGAATACACACTATCACACACTTTTTCTGCATTTTGGCAAACTCTTCTAATTGTGTCTGGCTGTTCCAATATACAGCTCTTCATGGTTTGCTTCATTCTATGTATGCCTCCCAACTCTTGTATTTTTCTCTATTTTATTTTTTTACCTGTATGTCCTGCTCTTCGATTTTTTTTGAAGCAAAATTAATTGCTCCTAGAGCTCCTGCTTTTCCTCCCAAGTTTGCCAAACAAATATCCGCCTGAATTGGCGTAAGCCTGCCAACCTCCTCTCGAATCCGCTGAATCACAGATCCCATAGAATCAGAAACTCCACCGCCTATTACAACCTTCTCTGGATTTAAAAGACTAATCGTATTGGCTATCGCAACTGAAAAATCACGAACAAATTTGTCTATTACCGGTATTACTGAGGTATCTCCTCGGCTATATGCTGTAAATAATGCTTCTGCCGAACCAACAATTTGATCCAGTGCCGAGCCAGAACATTTTTTTTCTAAAATTCCCTGTTGTCCTAATTTATTAATTTCCCCTTTTTCCACATCGGAACTTTCTAAATAATATCCTAATTCTCCTGCTCTTCCTTGAGCCCCCAATACCAACTGTCCACCACATACTAATGCTCCGCCAATACCTGTTCCCAATGCAATAAACAACATATCATCCGTCTGTTCACCTGAACCTATCCAACGTTCACCTAATGCTGCCAGATTCACATCATTTCCGACATACACTGGAAATGAAAAATATTCATTCATTAAACTTTGCAAAGGAAATTGATTCCACGATAATGCTTTGGCACGCACCACTGTTCCATCTGAATCCACCGTTCCCGGGACTCCAATTCCCATGCCAAATATCATTTCTCGTTTAATTCCTGCTGCTTCTAATGACTCCTCTACAATCTGGACTAATTCCTCAAACTGATTTTTGGTTGGTAATTTTTTTTCGTACACAATATTACCCACCAAATCTGTTATCAAAAATAAAAGTTTTGTTCCGCCAATATCCATGCCAATACAATACGCAGATTTTGGATTAAATCCCAACATAGTAGATGGGCGTCCAACCCCTGATGGAGACATACAGTCTCCATACTCAACTAGGAGCTTTTTCTTAATTAATTCATCTACAATCGCACTAACTGTTGTTTTACTCAAATTTAATGCCTTTGATATCTGTGCACGGCTAATCGGCTGCTTCTCCTTGACCATATTCAGAATCAATGTCCGATTAATTTTTCGTATTAATTCTAAATGCCCTAAATTTCCATTCTTCTCCATATTACACCCCTTACTCACTTAATTAGTTCAGTGCACTTACTAATTTTTTTTAAAATTACCTCTCGTATTAAGCAAGAGGATTTATATATAAAATACACTTTTATTATTCTGTTTTCAATAGGATTTTTCAACAAAATATCTTTATATTTTCGTAAAAATTACCAAAACGCATTTCACATAATTTGTTTCTTTAGAAAACTAAATGTCATTTTCAAGATACACATCCATATATACTGAACTCTTTTTGCAATGCAATTGATAATTCATAAAAGCACTTATATCTAACAAAAATGCAATTACAAACCAAGGATGACAGTAACTGTCAACCTGTAACGAACCAACAATTTCAAGAATGTTTTTACTAACCTTCTATATGGTTCCACACATACCCATGCAGTAGAACTTTCAACATTTCCTTATCTCGCTCTTCCCAGGCGGCTTGTACATTCTCCATATAGAACATGGGCATTCTTCGTAAATCTGATATGCTGAAATCTCCCAAGAGCAGGCGTGGCAAAGGCAACTGAAAGAAACGATAGCAACAAAAAACAGGTCCGGACGCACGGAGAGTAATCAGTGTATCTGAACCTGGCTTTTCTATGGTCTTTCCGATGAATAACTGGGCTGGCTTTTCATTGAGATTTCTTATGCTTTTTTTCGTTGACATTTAATACTGTTCAACGTATCATATAATCAAGAAATGGGTTTGTTACCGTACAGCTATTGCTCAAGCGGGGTGCTCGTTTCTTTTTTGTGTTCACCATGTCGTCCTGTCATTATTCAAGAATGCCTCGGTGCTCTTGTAGCAAAAAGCAGACGCACCCTTTCTTACGTCCTCGAACATTTTTCCGCATCGATCGCCAGCACAAACATTAATGCATCCAGTGCATATTCCGGCTCATTTACCTGAATCACATACGCGTCCGTCATATGGAACAGCTCTTTGCTGACACTGGCAACCGAATATCCCTTTTGATCGAGGATATTATAATCCCATTCCATAATCGAACCGTCGATATGCCAGCCATTGTAATCAATATTGTAATGCGGCATCAGGAAAGAGAATTCTTTACTCAAGCATCCGATATAGGTGCCTTTTTTATATATCTCAAATTTTGGCAGAAATGTCAGTACACGCTGAACAACCATTCCAATTTCATTGCCGTCTGCATCATATATCACCAACTTATGGCCCCAGGACAACTGGCCTTTTACCACATATACTGTATTGCCAAACTCATCATAAATATCATAACTGTCAAACCACGAAAATAACCGCTGTTTAAATAAAAGCTTCATAAAATCACCTCAAATATCATAATCCGTTCTCTTTTGTCCTCGCCCGGAAACAAATCCGATGTGTCAATCTCATCATAAAACATTAGCTGTTCCTCCGTCATCAGACAACTGATATATTCCTCCGATGGATAATAAAAAAACAGCAGTATCTCTCTCGGATTTTCGTAATAGGACTCATATATCCTGGCAAGAACAGAGTGCAATATCTCTACCGAAAATGGATTGAAAAAATAACACCGGTCCACTTCTGGAGGAAGCTCATAGTTCTCCGCACTGCTTAAGATAAAGGAAGTACGGTTTCCGGACACTGCCGTCTCCTTATTTTCTGCTGCCCCCTGATAAATACGTTCATCGTATTCGATTCCGATTGTTTTACTCCTTGTCTGATAGGACAAGTAAAAACAGACTCTTCCCTTGCCGGTTCCATAGTCCAATAAGGTATTATTCTTCCGAATTAATCCGCTGTTCGCCAACCGTTCCAGAACCACGTATGCCGTCGGTTCGTATGGGTATCGGTATTGATCCGCATGCGAATCATCTCTGCCGCTTGTTCGGATTTTCAGAAATCTATCCCATTGGGTCTCATTTTGGTTCATGGTATATCTCCCGTATCATTTACTCGATTCTTATATCTACAGAATATAGGAAATTGGCGGCGCTTGTCAACTTGCAGCTTTGGAAAGAAAAAAATTGCAAATATGTAAATCTCCCATCGTCTTATTATGGGCAGATCTTGTTGTTAATTCTTGGCAAATCTAATATTTCGTACTATAACTATTCTGTATCGTTTTTTCTGTACTGGTCATCGGCTTCCGTAAAGAAGAATGTGCCATGGCACATTCTCGCGCCGGGTGCGCTCGCTTGTGACATGATTCACAAGATACGGAACCATTCCTTAGGTTTTATTACGAAAGAAGGCTTTTTATGATTTCCCGTCTACTTACCTTAACTGCCTGGTCCATGACACCGCCCGCAGTCTGGTCTCCCTTTCATTTAGTATTTATGCTGATCGGCATCCCGCTCGCCGCCTTTGCCGCATGGAAATTGCGGACGCGCTCCGAAGCGTTCCGTCTGCATCTGCTCTTTGCCTGCGGTGTTTTTCTGGCATTTTCCGAGGTCTACAAACAGCTTTTTCTCTATTACATAGAAAACAACCGGCACTACGACTGGTGGTATTTTCCATTCCAGCTCTGCAGCCTGCCGATGTACCTCTGCCTGCTGCTGCCCTTTGTTCCGCATAAATATCAACGTATTTTTTGCACTTTTATGTATAATTACAACCTGCTCGGTGCCGTCATGGTGTTCGTCGATCCGTCCGGTCTGATGCACCCGTACTGGACGCTGACCCTGCATGGATTTATCTGGCATATCCTTCTGATCTTCATCGGACTGCTCATCGCCTTTTCCCGCATGGTGCTGCCAACCGCCAAAGGATTTTGGCAGTCTACAGCTGTATTTGCGGTCGGATGTGTCATCGCAACCATCATCAATGTTACCTCGCATCCGTATGGAAACGCAGATATGTTTTATATCACGCCGTACTACGCGACCACGCAGATTGTATACTCCCAGATCGCTGCTAAATTTGGAATTTTTGCCGGAAACGCGGTGTATGTGCTTTCAATCATTTTGGGAGCATGGCTGCTGCATCTCGTATTTCAAGTCGAACGTCCGTTAGACTTGGCGCGTGATTCTGGTCAGCGAAGCTGACATATTCGTTGCTGCTCACTCATTCCGTGCACAGCAACGGAATTGTGCCGATGCTTCGCATTTCAAATCGGCAATATCTGCTATCGATACGATATCATACGGAATTTTCAGTTCAGAAAATTCCTATCTGCAACTAAAAGAGCGCCAGCCCCGCATTCACAGCCGGGCAGACGCTCTTTTCTATAACAGCTCAATTAATTCACTGTCACGGTAAAATCCACTGAAACGACTCTGTAACAATGGATTTTACCCTTTTATTTTTATTTACTGAATCTCGCTATGGAACTCCTGCAGGGACTTAACCTCCAGATGTCCGTTCTTCTTGATACTTCTCAGAGCCTGTACGGTAGCCTTTGCTGCTGCCATGTTGGTGAAGTACGGAATCTTCGCCTTTACAGCTGCCTTACGGATGTAGCTGTCATCGCCTCTGCCCTTCTTATCGTTCGGGGTATTGATGATGATTGCCACTTCTCCGTTGGTAATCTTATCTAAAATGTTCGGACGGCCTTCGTTGATCTTGCATACCTTCTCAGCCGGAAGTCCTGCTGCTACCATCACATCACAGGTTCTGCCTGTACCCATCAGGGTAAAGCCACACTCGTAGAAGCCTCTTGCAACCTCGATAAGCTCTATCTTATCCTTGTCATTGACACTCAGGAGGACAGTTCCGGAGGAAGGAAGACGTGTCTGGGTTGCTTCCTGTGCCTTGTAGATAGCCTCACCAACGCTGGTGGACATACCAAGAACCTCACCGGTGGAACGCATCTCCGGTCCAAGTACCGGGTCAACCTCCGGGAACATCTTGAACGGGAATACCGGCATCTTAACACCGTAGTGCGGAATCTTCTTCTCTTTCAGTGCCGGAACCGGTGACGGACGGCCTGTTAAGTAGGAAGTCATGATATCCGTTGCCAGTTTTACCATCTTGATGTTGCATACTTTAGATACCAGCGGCACGGTACGGGATGCTCTCGGGTTTGCCTCCAGCACGTATACTTCGCCGTCCTCGATTGCATACTGCATGTTCATCAGACCTACTACGTGCATCTCTTTTGCGATACGGCTTGTGTAATCGCGGATTGTCTCTACCTGATCCTTGGTCAGATTTCTGGACGGAAGGATACAAGCGGAGTCTCCGGAATGGATACCTGCCAGCTCGATGTGCTCCATAACTGCCGGAACAAATACGTTCTCGCCATCGCTGATCGCATCTGCTTCACACTCGGTTGCATGATGCAGGAAACGGTCAATCAGGATCGGACGGTCCGGAGTTACGCCGACAGCTGCTCTCATATAGAAGGTCATCGCTTCATCGTCATGAACAACCTCCATGCCGCGGCCGCCAAGTACATAGGACGGACGAACCATAACCGGGTAACCGATCTTATTAGCAATCTCCAATGCATCTTCTACAGTAACTGCCATGCCTGACTCCGGCATCGGAATCTGCAGTTTATCCATCATCGCACGGAACAGGTCACGATCCTCTGCCATGTCGATGGTTTCCGGAGTTGTACCCAGAATGTTGACACCATATTTCTTCAGGTCTGCTGCCAGGTTCAGCGGTGTCTGACCACCAAACTGTGCGATAACGCCCAGCGGTTTCTCCTTGTGATAGATGCTTAATACATCTTCCAGAGTCAGCGGCTCGAAATACAGTTTATCGGAGGTATCATAGTCTGTAGATACGGTCTCTGGGTTGCAGTTAACGATAATTGTCTCAAATCCAAGCTCTTTCAGGGCGATAGCTGCATGTACGCAGCAGTAGTCAAACTCAATACCCTGACCGATACGGTTCGGACCGCCGCCCAGAATCATGATCTTCTTGTTGTCGCTGCACGGACTCTGATCCTTGATATGGTAGCTGGAGAAGTAGTATGCGGAATCCGGTGTGCCACTTACGTGTACGCCCTCCCAGCCTTCTACGATACCCTCTTTGGTTCTTGCATCGCGGATCTCTTCCTCAGTAACGCCTAACAGCTCGCTTAAATATTTATCTGCAAAACCGTCCAGCTTCGCCTGGCGGAGAACCTCAACCGGCGGAACCTCGCCCTTATACTGCATCAGGCTTTCTTCCTCTTCTACCAGTTCTTTCATCTGCTGGATGAAGTAATGTTTAATCTTGGTTAATTCGAACAGCTCGTCTACGGTAGCGCCCTTACGAAGTGCCTCATACATAATAAACTGACGTTCGCTGCTCGGAACATGCAGCATCGCAAGCAGTTCTTTTTTTGTCTTCTTATCGAAGTCTTTCGCATGACCAAGACCGTAGCGGCCTCTCTCCAGGCTTCGGATCGCCTTCTGGAATGCCTCTTTGTAGGTCTTTCCGATACTCATAACCTCGCCGACTGCCTTCATCTGGGTTCCCAGCTTGTCCTCTGCGCCTTTGAACTTCTCAAATGCCCAGCGTGCAAACTTGATAACAATATAGTCGCCGGACGGAACATACTGATCCAGAGTGCCGCTCTTGCCGCATGGAATCTCATCCAGAGTCATACCGGTTGCCAGCATCGCTGATACCAGTGCAATCGGGAAACCAGTTGCCTTGGATGCCAGTGCGGACGAACGGGAGGTTCTCGGGTTGATCTCGATAACAATATCACGGTCTGTCTTCGGATCGTGTGCCCACTGTACGTTGGTACCGCCGATTACCTGGATTGCTTCTACGATCTTGTAGGATTTCTCCTGCAGACGTTTCTGCACTTCTTCCGAAATGGTTAACATCGGAGCAGAACAGAAGGAATCTCCAGTGTGTACGCCCAGCGGATCAATATTTTCAATAAAGCAGACAGTGATCATGTTGTTCTTCGCATCGCGGACAACTTCCAGCTCAAGCTCTTCCCATCCAAGGATAGACTCCTCTACCAGAACCTGACCAACCATGCTGGCCTGCAGGCCTCTTGCACACACGGTCTTCAGTTCTTCTACGTTATATACAAGACCGCCGCCTTCGCCGCCCATGGTGTAAGCCGGACGAAGAACAACCGGATAACCCAGTTTATCTGCGATTGCCAGTGCATCCTCAACGCTGTAGGCAACCTCACTTCTAGCCATCTCGATGCCCAGGCTTTCCATTGTATGCTTAAACTCGATACGGTCCTCACCACGCTCGATAGCATCAACCTGAACGCCGATTACTTTAACATCATATTTATCCAGAACACCTGCTGCTGCCAATTCGGAGCAGAGGTTCAGTCCGGACTGTCCACCCAGGTTCGGGAGCAGCGCATCCGGGCGCTCTTTTTCAATGATCTGAGTCAGACGGTCTACGTTCAGCGGCTCAATATAAGTCACATCTGCTGTCTCCGGATCCGTCATAATCGTAGCCGGATTGGAATTGACCAGCACAATCTCATAGCCGAGTTTTCTCAGTGCCTTGCACGCCTGTGTTCCCGAATAATCGAACTCACACGCCTGTCCGATAATGATTGGACCGGAACCGATAATCAATACTTTGTGAATGTCATTTCTCCTCATGTTTTCTCCCTCTCATTGTCTGCTGTTTTTTGGCTTTAAAAAAGCGGCCTCCCGGATCAACTAAAAATCAAGCACCTCCGCGGTGCCTTCACGCGCGTCTGTCTGATCTTCCGTCACCCTGACAGCCTCCGCCAATCGCAGCTCTGCCAGACCCCAGTTAGCCATTATCAGCATTATAATAGAAAGCGCTTTATTTGTAAACAAAAAATTTTACAAAAATCGATCTTTTTCGCTTTTCAAATTTGATCTTCTATGATATTATAGGAAAGATATACTGGGGTGTTTATTTTGTCAAAAAGGCAGATTTAGACCCTCTTATTTTCGTTCCTGCGCGAGAATGTGCCAAGGCACATTCTTTTTTATTATCTTGTCCTACGAAAATCCTACGAAAAGGAAAGGGGTTATCCATTATGAAAAAAGTTGTCATCATCGACGGTCAGGGCGGACGCATGGGGCGCGCCCTCGTAGAAGAAATCCATAAACTTTGTCCCGGACAGCCGCTTCTCGCGCTCGGTGCCAACACCACTGCCACTGCCGCGATGATGAAAGCCGGAGCTGCCATGGGCGCCACCGGAGAAAACCCCGTTCTCGTCGCCTGCCGCGATGCCGACCTAATCATCGGACCAATCGGCATCGTCATTGCAGACTCCCTCTTAGGAGAAATCACCCCCGCCATGGCAGCCGCCATCGGACAAAGCCACGCCCAGAAAATCCTGATTCCTGTCAGTGGAAGCTCCTGTTGCCGCCATATTTTAGTAGGAACACAGAATTTACCAATGAATGAATATATCCATTTGGCGGCAGAGGAAGCAGCTGCCTACCTGAATCATATTTAAAAAATGCACGAAGCTGAACTCTCATCGTTCCGCTCCGTGCATTTTTCTCCCGGTCTCTTTATCCTTCAAAACCTGCATCTTCAACTCATCCACCCCGGAAAATTTCATCTCCGGCCGCATAAAATCTAAAAAATGAACCTCTATCTTTTTCCCATACAGGTTTTCATCCAGATCATAGATATATGTCTCCGCCCCCGCCGGTCGTTCTCCGGCAATCGTCGGTTTTTTTCCAATATTCGTGATACTTCCATAAGAAGCACCATCAATCACCGTCCGGGAGAGATATACCCCGAACGCCGGAAGATGTTTCTGGATTCCCGGCAGGATATTCGCCGTCGGAAACCCTAGGGTGGAACCTAAATGCTCCCCGTGTACCACCTGTCCGCTGATCCGGTACTCGTATCCCAACAGTTCATTCGCCTTGCGGATATTTCCCTTCGCCAGCTCTTCCCGGATATAGGTGCTGCTGATTTCGCGATCGCCGTCCATCGCCTTTTCAACGATCGATACCTCATATCCATATTTCGGTGCCAGTTTCCGAAGCAGTTCAGCATCGCCCTTCCGCTGGTAGCCAAAATGGCAGTCCGGACCGGACACGATCGCCTTTGCGCCCATCTTGCCGACCAGAATCTCGGCAACAAACTGTTCCGGGTCCATATGTGCGACTTCCTGGTTGAACGGATATTCCACCAGATACTCCACCCCCGCCTCGCGCAGGTTCTCCTCGCGTTCCTCGTTGGTCGTGATCATCGTCTGCAGCTTTCCCCGGATCAAGGTTCCCGGTGCCGTCTCAAAGGTAAACACCGCTGGTTTATATCCTTTTTCCCGATACCGCATCACTTCCCGCAGCAGCTTCTGATGTCCTCTGTGAAGGCCGTCAAACTTACCGATCGTGACCGCAGTCGGCTCTTTTATCTGAAATTCTCTGGTCCCGGCAAAATACTGCATCTTACTCTCCTCCCAGAAAGATCTTACGTGGTTTCCATTGTTTCTTCTCCGGCTGATAGACATAGAGACCGATAAACTGGTTTGCGCTGTCATAGACGCGGATGATTCCAGAATCCGGAAGTACCATCTCTGAGTTTCCATCCGCAGAAACCTGGTGTTCAGCCAAACTGCTTCCGATCTGCACCAAGCAGCCGTCTCTCGGTCCCAGCCCCTTCGGGAATGGATTTCCATTCTGCAGAAGCTTATCCAGAACTTCGCTCTCCGACACATACGCCGGGCAGTCCTCAAACATTCCATCCACCGGCACGATCCTATCCTCGATCTGACCGGCTTTCGCCAGCGCTTCCACCTCGGACAGGCGCAGGCTGTCCCCGATCGCAAATCGATCGACGCGGGTGCGGATCAGTTTTTCCATACAGCCGCCGCATCCCAGCTTTTCACCGATGTCATGGCACAGGGTACGGATGTAGGTTCCCTTGGAACAGGTCACGGTCATCGTCACACGCGGCAGTTCCACCGCATCTATCTGAAGATCATAGATTTCCACCGGACGTGCTGCCCGCTCTACCTCTTTTCCGGCTCTCGCCAGCTCGTAGAGCTTCTTTCCGTTGACCTTGAGCGCCGAATACATCGGCGGTACCTGCATATATGGACCAACAAAGCTCTCCGCCGCCCCGCGGACTGCCGGTTCTGTCAGCTGTTCCGTCGGTTTCTCCGAAAGAATCGTTCCTGTCATATCCTGCGTATCGGTTTCGGTTCCCAGCAAAAGAACTGCCTGATACGTCTTCCTCTTATCCGTCAAAAGGTCGCACAGCTTCGTGCCCTTCCCCAGACATACAGGGAGTACGCCCTCCGCTGCCGGATCGAGCGTACCCGTATGACCGATCTTTTTCTGTCTCAAAATGCCCCGGAGCTTCGCCACCACATCGTGGGATGTAAACCCCGGTTCTTTATAAATGTTTATCACACCGTGAAACATAAAATCTCCTAAAAAATCAGAACTATTACCGTCCATGCGCTGTGCACCTGAAAGCAGGCAGCGCAATCAGCAACAGAACCTCCTATTCCTCCCTACGGGCATCCATCTGTTTCTCAATATGTCCCGTCAGGTTGTTGATCACATCCCTCGGATGTCCCTGCATCGTGCAGCCCGCCGCGTGGATGTGTCCGCCGCCGCCGAAATACGCCGCCACCTTGCTCACATCGACATAGTCGTTGGAACGAAGGCTGACCTTGTACTCGTTGAACGCCTTTTCATAGATGAAAATGGCACATTCCACTCCTTCGGTAATCCGGAGCTGATCGATAATGCCATCCAGATCGTTCGTATCGACACCGTAAAACTCCATTTCTTTCTGGGAAACCACACTGAAAATACATCTTCCATCCAGAATCCGTGTACTGCTAAGCAGCGCTTTTCCGAGAATCTGGTTCTGTGCGTAGGTCTTGCGGTAAAAGCTGTCGTCGATGATCTTCGCCGCGTTCACGCCTTTTTCCATCAGCGTGCCCGCGATTTCCATCGTTTTCCGGGTCGTTGAATTGTACTTAAATACACCTGTGTCATGCACAATTCCGGTATAGAGACACTCTGCCGCCGCCCTGCTGATCTTTGCCTCATCAAGAAGCGTGTATAACACTTCGCTGCAGGAGCTTGCGTCCGGAATGATGTAATTTTGTTCTGCAAATCCTGTATTGGTTCTGTGATGATCGATACAGAGTGTCTTGGCGGCGCTGTCAAAATAAACCGCGTAGCCGCCCAGACGCTCTTTGTCGCTGGCATCCAGCGTAATGCACAGATCAAACTGTTTTTCCGGCACAATCTCGGTATGAATTTTCTCAAAATCATTCATATAAGAAAACTTAGCAGCCGGATGGTCGAGAAACAGTTCTGCCTCTATCTGCGGATAATTCTCCCGCAGATAGTTAAGCAGTCCCAGAGTCGTTCCGATACAGTCCCCGTCCGGATGGATGTGACCAAGCAGTACGATGTGCTCCACCCCTTCCAGTGACGCCTCTAAGATATTTTTACTCATTTTCTTCCTCATCTCCCGATTCTGAGTCTCTGAGGTTTTCAGTTACTTCATCGATCAGGCGGGTCATGTGTACACCGTACTCAATCGACTGATCGAGAATAAATGTAATTTCCGGCGTATTCCGTAAATTAATGCGTTTTGCAAGCTGGGTGCGGACAAATCCGACAGCACTTTTCAGTCCCTGGATCGTATCCTTCGCCGCTTCCTCGTTGCCTAACACGCTGATATACGCCTTGCAGTACTTGAGATCCGGAGTTACCTCCACGGAGACAACCGTTGTCATCGGATGAATCCGCGGATCTTTCAGCTCACGGCTGATGATGGAACTCAGCTCTCTCTGTACTTCACTGTTAATTCTTGTATTTTTAATGCTATTTTTACGCATGAATCCCTCTGCCTTTCTAGCGCGGAACCTCTACCATCGCATATGCTTCGATCATATCGTCTTCCTGCAGATCGTTGAACTTCTCAAATACAAGACCACACTCGTATCCGGTAGCAACTTCCTTGACATCGTCCTTGAAACGCTTTAAGGAAGCCAGTGCGCCGTCGAAGATCTGCTCGCCGTCACGGGTAATACGTGCCTTGCAGCCTCTCTGGAATTTACCATCCAGGACGTAGGAACCAGCGATAGTACCAACGCCAGAAGCCTTGAAGGTCTGACGTACAACGGCGTGACCGATTACCTGCTCCTCGTAGATCGGGTCAAGCATACCCTTCATCGCTGCCTCGACATCCTCAATTGCCTGATAGATGACGCGGTAGAGACGAACGTCTACTTTCTCACGCTCTGCGATGGACTTCGCGGTTGCGTCCGGGCGCACATTGAAACCAATAATGATCGCGTTGGATGCGGCTGCCAGACTGACGTCGGACTCGTTGATCGCACCTACGCCGCCGTGGATGACTTTGACCACAACTTCCTCGTTGGACAGCTTCATCAGGCTCTGCTTTACTGCCTCGACAGAACCCTGTACGTCTGCCTTGACGATCAGTGGAAGTTCCTTTACATTTCCTGCCTTGATCTGGGAGAACAGATCGTCCAGGGAAAGCTTCATCTTTGTATCTTCAATTAACTTATTCTTGCTCTCAGAGATGAAGGTCTCTGCGTAGCTTCTTGCCTCTTTCTCGTTCTCCGGCTGTACAAATACCTCGCCGGCGTTCGGCACGTCATTAAGACCCAGAATCTCGACCGGAGTGGACGGACCAGCCTCTTTGACGCGGCGTCCTTTATCGTCCATCATCGCACGGACACGGCCGTAGCAGGCACCTGCCGCGATCGGATCACCGACATGCAGGGTACCTTTCTGTACCAGAACGGTAGCAACCGGGCCTTTGCCCTTATCCAGCTCAGCCTCGATGACAAGGCCTCTTGCGCGGCGGTTCGGGTTTGCCTTTAACTCTTTCACCTCTGCAGTCAGAAGGATCATTTCAAGCAGCTCCTTGATACCTTCCTTGGTGTGTGCGGATACCGGTACGAATACGGTGCTGCCGCCCCAGTCCTCCGGAACCAGTTCGTACTCGATAAGCTCCTGTTTTACCTTCTCGATATTGGCACTCGGCTTATCGATCTTGTTGATGGCAACGATGATCTCAACACCTGCTGCCTTCGCGTGGTTGATCGCCTCGATGGTCTGCGGCATAACACCGTCATCTGCTGCAACAACGAGGATTGCAATATCAGTGGATTTTGCACCACGCATACGCATTGCGGTAAATGCCTCATGTCCCGGCGTATCGAGGAATGTGATCTTCTGTCCGTTGATCTCTACCATGTACGCACCGATGTGCTGGGTGATACCGCCTGCCTCTTTTGCAGTTACATTGGTCTGGCGGATTGCATCCAGAAGGGAGGTTTTACCATGATCGACATGACCCATAACACATACAACCGGCGGACGGGTTACCATGTCCTTCTCATCCTCTTCTTCCTCTTTCAGAAGTTCCTCGATGACGTCAACCTTGACCTCTTTCTCACAGAGTACGTCAAACTCCATCGCGATCTCTTCTGCCTGCTCGTAATCTACTTCCTGATTGATGGTGACAACCTTGCCCTGTAAAAAGAGCTTCTTTACAATCACAGACGGCTGAAGTTTCATCTTGTCTGCGAGATCCTTGATGGTGATTACCTCCGGGATCGTGATTGTCTTGATCTCCTCAACCTTTGCCTCCTTCTTCTGCGGCGGCTGAACAGCGCTCTTTACGTTCTTTCCGCCTCTTCCCTTGGAGTGCATCTCTTCCTCATGGTCGATCTTGCTATATTTATCGTTCTTGTAATTATTCTTATTCTGCTTGTTGTTCTGCGGTTTCTGTACAACCGGGCTGTCGAAGGATGGCTTCGGAATATTTAAACCGCCGCGTCCATCGCGTCCGCCTCTCTGACCATCACGGCCGCCCTGATAGCCGCCGCTTCTCTGTCCGTCACGGTTTCCCTGATAGCCGCCGCTTCTCTGTCCATCGCGGTTTCCCTGATAGCCGCCGCTTCTCTGTCCGTCGCGGTTTCCCTGATAGCCGCCGCTTCTCTGTCCGTCACGGTTTCCCTGATAGCCGCCGCTTCTCTGTCCATCACGGTTTCCCTGATAGCCGCCGCTTCTCTGTCCATCACGGTTTCCCTGATAGCCGCCGCTTCTCTGTCCGTCACGGTTTCCCTGATAGCCGCCGCTTCTCTGTCCGTCACGGTTTCCCTGATAGCCGCTTCTCTGTCCATCACGGTTTCCCTGATAGCCGCCGCTTCTCTGTCCATCGCGGTTTCCCTGATAGCCGCCGCTTCTCTGTCCGTCACGGTTTCCCTGATAGCCGCCGCTTCTCTGTCCATCGCGGTTTCCCTGATAGCCGCCGCTTCTCTGTCCGTCGCGGTTTCCCTGATAGCCGCTTCTCTGTCCATCACGGTTCTCCGCTGGAGCTGCGCTCTTAGCCGGCTCTGCGGTCTGCTCTGCACTTGCTGCTGCCGGACGGCCTGCCGGTGCGCCGGTCTTGGCTGCGTTTCCTGTATTGGCCTTGCCTGCCGGACGGCTTCCTCTCTGTACGCTGTTCTGCGGACGATAAACCGCTGCAATCCGCTTTTTCGGCGGCTCAGTTGTCTTCTCCGCCTCTTTCTTCTCTGCCTCTAACGGCTCTTTCTTTATATCTTCCACTCGATTTGTTTCCGCCTTTCCTGTATCTGTCTTTGACGCTGTCATCTGTCTCTTTGCTCCTGCAAGGAAACATCTGACTGCTTCTGCCTGTTCCTCCGTCACCTTGGAAGAATGGCTTTTTACGTCAAAATGATTTTTCTGCAGTATCTCTAAAACTTCTTTATTTGATTTGCCAATCTGTTTTGACAACTCATTAACCCTCATGTTTTGCTACCTCCGTTCCGGCACTACCTTCCCGTTCTGCATAAGCTCCTAAAAGAGCCCGCCCAGAAAAGCGTTAATCATCTAACTTCTCTCTTAACGCCTTTGCAAAACCGGAATCCAAAACGGCCAGAGACGCTCTCATCTCTTTTCCCATCGCGTGTCCCAGCTCTTCTTTCATGCCGAACTGGTACACGGGAACCTTGTAGTATGCACATGAATTTTCAAACATCTTTTTTGTATTGTCCGACGCTTCTTCTGACACGATCACCAGATACGCTTTTCCGCTCTTGATCGCTTTCTCGGTCATGAACTCGCCGCTTGCCGTCTTACCGGCGCGCGTCGCCAGTCCCAGAAGATTCAGCACCTTTTTACGATTCTCCAAACTGCTCCATCTCCTTTTCCAGCGCCTCATAGACTTCCTTCGGAATCGCCATCTTGAGCGACCGCTCCAGTCCTTTGCTCTTTACCGCCTTTTTCCAGCAGTCCATCGAAGGACAGAGGTAGGCGCCGCGTCCATTCCTGCGGCCTGTCGCGTCAATCTCGATCGTATCGTCGGCTGTCTTTAAAACGCGGATCATTTCTTTTTTGCTCTTCATTTCTCCGCATCCGATGCACTGTCTGAGCGGCACTTTCTTTGCTCCCACTGTCTATCACTTCCATTTCTGTCAAATCCCGGTTCTGCTGCTTTCTTTCTGCCAAATCTGCTCGTTCCGCCCGAAATCAGCATCCCCGCACATTATCTGTCAGGATTATTCCTGCTCCGCTGCCGGCTCTTCTGTGCCCTCAGCTGCCTCATTTTCTGCTGCCTCGGCTGCATCTTCCTCTGCCACGCTGATCAGCGGGTCGTCGGTGTAGCCCTCGAAGCCTTCCTCATAACCGCTCTCAAGCTCATCTAAAAGACCAGACTCTCTTGCCTGTGTCTCGCTCTTGATATCGATCTTGTAGCCGGTCAGGCGGGCTGCCAGACGTGCATTCTGGCCCCTCTTTACCGATTGCCAGGGAAAGCTGGTAATCCGGAACGATCACCTGTGCCTCGCGTGCTTCCTCATCTGCTGCAACCAGGATAACCTTTGCCGGGCTTAACGCGTTCTCAATCAGGAATGCAGGGTTGTCATCCCAGTTGATGATATCGATCTTCTCACCGCGCAGCTCATTGACAACCGCGCTGACACGCGCGCCGTTTAAGCCGACACATGCGCCTACCGGATCAACGTTCGGGTCGTTGGAGCTGACTGCCATCTTCGTACGGGAACCTGCCTCACGTGCGATCGCCTTGATCTCTACGGTACCGTCTCGGACCTCGGCAACCTCAGACTCAAAAAGGCGTTTTACCAGATCTGGATGGCTTCTGGATACGGTGATACGCGGGTCGCGCTGTGTCTCTTTTACTTCGATGACGTACAGTTTGATACGCTCGGTTGGTTTGAATACCTCGCCCTTTACCTGCTCACTCTCGTTCAGGATCGTGTCGATCTTGCCTAAGTTGATGCTGATGTTGCGTCCTACATAGCGCTGTACGATACCCGTTACGATATCTTTCTCTCTGCAGTGCCACTCCTCATACAGGGCGTTGCGCTCTGCCTCACGAAGCTTCTGTAAGATAACATTCTTCGCGTTCTGAACGGCGATGCGTCCAAACTCCTTGGAATTGACAGAGAACTGAACGATGTCGCCCAGCTCATACTTGCTGTTTAAGAGCTTTGCCTCTGCCAGGCTTACCTGGGTCATCGGATCCTCTACGGTCTCCACAACCTCACGCTCTGCCACGATGGAAAAATCTCCTGTTTCACGGTTGATGTTTACCTTGACATTATCTGCCCGGCCATAATTGTTTTTGTATGCTGTCAGCAGAGAATTTTCAATTGCTTCTAAAAGAACATCTTTGCTGATATTGTTTTCTTTTTCCAGCAGATTTATTGCCTCAATCAACTCTTTATTCATTTTATTTTATCTCCTCCTACCGTCTAAAAATCAAAGGCTAAACGAATCAAAGCAATCTCTGATTTTTCAAATGTACGCTCGCTGCCGTCCTCCATCGTGATTGTCACAGAATCTGCGTCATAGGACGTAAGCGTTCCTGTAAATTCCTTCTGTTTGTCGATCGCTTTATACAGGCGGATCTCCACATCTTTACCGATGCTTCTTGCAAAATCTTTCTCTTTCTTCAGAGGACGTCCCAGTCCCGGAGAACTTACCTCCAGTATATAGCTGTCCTCAATGAAATCTTCCTTATCCAACCATTCACCAAGCAGACGGCTGATTACCTCGCAGTCATCAACGGTAATACCGCCCTCTTTGTCAATGTAGCACCGCAGATACCAGACGCCGACCTCGCGGACATACTCCACATCAACCAGCTCAAACTGATGCTGCTCCAGAACCGGCGTGATCCACGCCTCTACCCGTGCTTCGTACTGATCTCCCTTTGCCACACCCCCACCACCTTTCTATGAAATTAGAAAGAGTGGACTTTTTTGTCCACTCTTTCCAGTCAGTCTATTATGTTATCGTGCCTAGTATAACATGCTTTTTTCGGAAGTTCAAGAGGTATTTCCTATTGTTTCTCTTTATTTACCGAATACAGCCTCATAATCTGCTTTGAATTTCTCGATACCAGCATCGGTCAGCGGGTGTTTTACCATCTGCATCAGAACCTTGAACGGAACAGTTGCGATGTCAGCGCCAGCCTTCGCGCACTCGATGATGTGCATCGGATGTCTGGTGGAAGCACAGATAATCTCGGTGGAAATCTCCGGATAATTGTCAAAGATCTCTACGATATCGTAAATCAGGTCTGTACCGTTGGTGGAGATGTCATCCAGACGACCTAAAAACGGAGAAACGTATGTAGCGCCTGCTCTTGCAGCCAGAAGTGCCTGGCTGGCAGTAAAGATCAGGGTTACGTTGGTCTTGATGCCCTCAGCGGACAGAGCCTTCACAGCCTTTAAGCCCTCGGTAGTCATCGGGATTTTAACAACCATGTTCGGATGAATCTTAGCAATCTCACGACCCTCTGCGATCATATCCTCTGCCTTCACAGTCGTAGCCTTAACCTCACCGGAAATCGGTCCATCTACAATGCTGGTGATCTCTTTGATAACCTCATTAAAATCACGGCCTTCTTTTGCAATCAGAGACGGGTTTGTGGTAACGCCACAGATAATACCCATATCATTCGCTTCACGGATCTCATCAACATTCGCGGTATCAATAAAAAATTTCATTTCCCATATCCTCCTAATTTTTATAAGATAGATAGCCAGTATCTCCTATATTTACTATGCATAAGTATACCATACTTGTCCCATCTATTTCCATACTTGTATCTATATTTTACAAATTGTTACTGTTCACGCATACGTGCCCAGTAACTACAAATTCCCTTGTCCGTAATACGCCCCCGGACCATGCTTCCGCAGATAATGTTTATCCTGCAGACACTGCGGCGCTTCCTTCACATCTGGATTGATCATCTCGCAGCGCGCCGCCATCTTGGCAACCTCCTCGAGTACAACCGCGTTGTGAACCGCCTCATGGGCATCCTTGCCCCAAGTAAACGGTCCATGGTTCTTGCAGAGCACGCATGGCACCGCCATCGGGTCGAGCTTCCTCTCCTCAAACAAATCTGCGATCAGCACGCCTGTGTTCCACTCATAATTCTTTAATTCTTCCTCATTTAAGTTTCTCGCGCATGGAACGGAACCGTAGATATAATCTGCATGGGTCGTTCCGTAGCACGGAATGTCGCGTCCCGCCTGCGCCCAGGAAGTCGCCCACGGACTGTGCGTGTGAACCACGCCGCCGATCTTCGGAAAACGGTTATAAAGAATCAGGTGGGTTTTTGTATCAGAGGACGGATTCAGCGTTCCCTCAACACGGTTTCCTTCCAGATCCATGACAACCATATCATCTGGCGTCAGTTTGTCATAGTCCACGCCAGACGGTTTGATGACAAACAGCCCCTTCTCACGGTCAATCCCGGAAACATTGCCCCAGGTAAAGGTAACCAGACCGTATTTCGGAAGCAGCATATTGGCTTCGTATACTTCTTTTTTTAATTCTTCCAGCATCGATTAAAACCTTCCTTCTACGGCGCCTCTCTCGGCAGCCAGACCATTGATATAGCTTGTCATAAACGCATTGAAGCCCTCGACATCCTTTGCATCCGGCTCCATCGTCTCCGCCTTTGCATCTGCAAATACCTGCTCATTTAAGTAATCGGACAAGCTCTGTCCCGGCTTCTTATCCTTGCGGTATGCCGCCAGAACCGCGATACCCCAGGCACCGCCCTCACCGGCTGTCTCCATAACGGATACCGGCACGTCAGCCGCTGCCGCCATGATACGCTGTCCAACACCCTTGGTCTTGAAGAATCCGCCATGACCCATCAGTTTATCCAGTGTCACGTGCTCTTCCTTGAACAGAATGTCCAGACCATATTTCAGGGTTGCCAGGGAACTATACAAGTGGGTACGCATGAAGTTTGCCAGTCCCAGCTTGCTGTCGGGACGGCGCATAAACAGCGGGCGTCCCTCCTCGAAGTCGGTGATCGGCTCGCCGGAGAGGTAGCAGTAGGACATCAGTCCTCCGCAGTCTTCATCGCCCTCAAGCGCCTTGCGGTACAGGGTTCCAAACAGAGTGTTGCGGTCTGTTTTTTGACCCATCAGCTCATAGAACTCTTCAAACAGACCTACCCAGGCATTCAGATCGGAGGTACAGTTGTTGCAGTGAACCATACCGACCAGATGACCGTCCGGCGTAGTTACCATGTCAATCTCCTGGTGAACCGTCTCCAGAGTCTTTTCCAGAACAACCATTGCAAATACGGAGGTTCCGGCAGATACGTTACCGGTGCGGACTGCCACACTATTGGTTGCAGTCATACCGGTTCCTGCATCGCCCTCCGGCGGGCACAGCGGAATGCCAGCTTCCAGATTGCCGCTCTCATCCAGCAGCTTCGCGCCTTCCTCCGTCAGCGTTCCCGCCTCATCGCCAGCGCTCAGAACCTCCGGCAGAAGGTCGCGCAGCTTCCACGGATATCCCTTCGGAACCATCATTTCTTCGAATTTATCCAGCATTTCAGCATCATACTGTCCGGTTGCCGGGTCGATCGGGAACATACCCGAAGCATCGCCGACGCCAAGTACCTGCTTGCCAGTCAGTTTCCAATGTACATATCCGGCTAAGGTGGTCAGAAAATGCACGTGGGATACGTGCTCCTCGCCGTTGATCACTGCCTGATACAGGTGTGCAATACTCCATCTCTGCGGGATATTGTAGTTAAACAGGTCCGTCAGGCGTCTTGCTGCCTCGGCGGTCATCGTATTTCTCCAGGTACGGAACGGAACGAGCAGTTTTCCGTCCGCATCAAATGCCATATAGCCGTGCATCATGGCGCTGACGCCCATCGCACCAACCTTTTTAAGCGTTAAACCGTATTGTTTCTTCACATCGGCAGCCAGATCCGCGTAGCAGTCCTTTAAGCCTTTCCAGATATCTTCCAGGGAATAGGTCCAGATACCATTTTCCAGACGGTTTTCCCACTCATAGCTCCCCTGCGCGATCGGCGCGGTCGTGCCGTCCGTCAAGACTGCCTTGATTCGGGTCGAACCAAATTCAATTCCGAGCGCTGTATTTCCGCTCTCTATGTCTTTCTTGATCTCTTCCGCACTGCGGCCCATATCCATCCTCCTCATTGTAGCAAAAAGCGCACCGCCGCCGGAATTTTCATCCCCTTGGCTGCGGCACGCCCCGTCATTCATAACTATTCTATTTTCACAGTTGTGGCAAAAACTTATGCAGTTACGTCTTTTTCAAAAATTTTTATCTTTCAAACGCCCTATTATTTCATAAAGAATTTCTGTAAATCAGCCTCTGTCGTATCTTCGCCGATTGTAATTAACTCGGTACCGGTCAGACGCGCGAACATAGCGATGTCATCTCTCGTCAGAGCGGTAGATACAACGGAGTGATGAGCGCCGCCTGCATAGCACCATGCTGCGGTACCGATCTGGAAGTTCGGTTTGTGGCGGTACATGATTCTTGCTACCGGAAGGTTCGGCATCGGTTTCGGCTGTTTTACCAGCTCGATGTCTGCGCAGATCAGGCGGAAGTGGTCGCCCATATCAACCATGGTTACCTGAATACCATCGCCGGTCACGCCGTCGAAGATCAGTCTTGCCGGATCTTCCTTACCGCCAATGCCAAGCGGCAGTACATCGATCTCCGGTTTGGTTGCTGCGAATGCCGGCGGAACCTCCAGCATATGGGAAGCTAACTCTAACTCCTGTCCCGGAGTCAGATCGTAGGTGTAATCCTCGATAAAGCCGGTAGCGCCCTCTCTGCCCTCAGACATCTTCATGAGGACTGCAGACAAAGCGGAGATCTTGTAATCACCCTCCGGACCAAAGCCGATGCCCTTTGCCATTAAGTTCTGGGCTGCGATACCCGGAAGCTGTCTTAAGCCGTGCAGATCCTGGAAGGTGTCTGCAAATGCACCGATTCCGTTCGTGGAGAGGAATTTCTCCAGGCCAACCTCATATTTTGCCTGCTCACGAACGGAGTCAATGCGGTCGGTCTTCATGGTGTACTTGTCGGTGTACTCCTTCATCTTTGCATCGATTTCTTCCTCGGTCACTGCATTGATGGTGTCAACCACATCGCCCAGTGCAAAGTAGTTGCACTCCCAGCCGTATTTGATCTGGCTCTCTACGCGGTCGCCGTCGGTTACTGCTACTTCGCGCATGTTGTTACCGAAGGAAGCAACCTTTAAGGACTTGGAGTAGGAAATTGCCTTTGCAACGGATGCAAACTGGCGGATCTTTGCTACCACATCGTCATGTTTGTAATATCCAGCTACAACCTCATGCGGAATACCCATTCTGGCAACGATGAAGCCGTACTCACGGTCGCCGTGAGCAGACTGGTTTAAGTTCATGAAATCCATGTCGATCTCATCATACGGAAGTTTCTCATTTGCCTGTGTATGTAAATGAAGCAGCGGTTTTCTTAATTCCTGCAGACCCTTGATCCACATTTTTGCAGGGGAGAAAGTGTGCATCCATGTGATAACGCCGACACAGTCATCATCATTCGAAGCTTTCCGCATATCCTGAATACAGATTTCAGAAGTCTCTACAGTTGGAAGAAGTTCGATCTCTGCCAGATCGCCCACTTTTTCGTTTAAGAATGCAACCATCTGACGGCTGTCTTCTGCAACCTGTTTCAGGCATTCCTCTCCGTATAAGTCCTGGGAACCCACAATAAAGTATAACTTTTTCATTTTAATCTGCCTCCTTGTCATTTTCAATGTATATCCCGAACCGAATTTCCGTTGTTAAACATCACTGGAAACCGGTACGAATACTTCTTTTCCTGCCAGTCCGGATCCTCTATCATCCGCAGAAGATTGCGTGCTGTCAGCCGCCCAAGATTGTACTTGGGATGAATCACGGACAGGATCGTGAGATCTCCCTCCTGCGCCGGTCCGGCATCATCAAACGATACCAGGGAAATATCTTCCGGCACACGCAGTCCGCGTTCCTTTAAAAAATCCATATAGAAGCCGGCCACCTCGTCGTTGTAGAGGATCATGGCCGTGCAGTCTTTGGTCCGGCGGTACATCCGCTGGAGTCCTTTTTTGCTTAATTTCTCTTCCATATCCCGGGTCGAATACCAGCGGATCCAGTCCTCCTGGAAATCGATCCCGAAATCCGACAGGCACTCAATAAAGCCGCGGTAACGCTCGATCCCCTGCCAGTCATCGTATTTGAAAATACCGCCGATCCGGGTATGTCCGTTCTGTATCAGAATCCGGGTCAGCTCATAGCCCGCCCGGGCATCCGACGTCTCCACACTGTCAAACTGCTCATTCTGATAATGATTGTGAATAAACAGGGTCGGAATATTCCGTTTCCGTATCTCCTTGTAAAGCCGCAGATTCGGATTCGGGAAACTGGAACGCGTCCCCTCGATGATGAGTCCGGACACATTGCGCCCCAGCATCCCCTTGAGATACAGAGCCTCGTCATTTAAGCGGTTGCGCGTGACTGAAACACTGATCTCATAGCCTTCCTCCCGCAGGACGGACTCGATTCCCTCATACACCTGCGGAAACAGGTAATCTGAAAAATAACTGAGAATCAGTCCGATGCGGGGACGTTCTTCCTTATTCTTCTCCGGCGCGTAGGAAACGTAGGTGCCGCTTCCCTTGACCCGGGCAATCAGCCCGTCCTGCTCCAGGCGGTCGAGCGCATTGCGGACCGTCTGGCGGGAGTATCCAAATTTATTCTGGAGCATGTGCTCGGACGGAAACTTGTCCATATTCCGGAGCACCCCACTCATAATCAGCGTCCGACCCCAGTTGTAGAGCTTCTGATATTTAAGTCCATCCTGATTCCGGCTGCTGTTCTCCCTCATACTGTAACCTCCAGATGTCGCTTTTGTCTGTCCTATTTGATAACCTGCAGGGACTGACGGTCTGCGAATACTGCTACGAATACCAGGAATACAACACCCTGGATGAGCTGCATCATCTGTGTGGTAAAGCCCATCATCGTCAGACCACTGTTCAGGACGATGTACAGAAGAGAACCAACGATGATATTCTCAAAACGTACCTTCGCACCACCGGAAATCGGCATGCCGCCAAGTACGAGGGCAATCAGGATCTGGGTCTCTAGCTGGTTACCACCGGAAGAAGTAACCGAACCAACCTTGATAACATTGATAAATGCGGCAAATCCTGTGATCGCACCTGCCAGTGTGTAGATAAGGAACTTCATGCGGTCAGTGCGGATACCGGAGAACATCGCTGCTTTCTCGCCGGCACCAATAGCCTTTAAGTAAGTACCGAACTTGGTAAAGCGGAATAAAACAAATCCGATAATCAGGACCGCCAACGTACAAGCCAGCTTTAATTCAGTGCTGTCGAAGTTGATTAACATCGCAGAGCCGGCTACCGGCGCGTTGGTCGTCAGGTATTTGATAAATCCGCGGAACAGGAACATGGTACAGATCGTAACAATGAAGGATTTGATCTTACGGTATACATAGAAGTAACCGTTGATGGCGCCGATCGCTGCACCAACCGCGATACCTGCCACAATCGCCAGTGGAATGCTGGTCTTGGAAAGCATACATACAACGATGGATGCGATACCCAGGATAGAACCCTGAGAGAAATCCAGACCACCCATGGTCATGATAAAGAATACGCCGGTTGCCGAAATCATGGTGACATACACCTGGGAAAGTACCAGAGGAAGGTTATTCATCATCCGGAAATTCGTCAGGGCATTGAACATAAGAAAGATGATAATCAGTCCCGCAATCGGCAGAAGCGAACGGATCATCGTCATTTTTGATAACTTCTTTGAGCTGCTGCTCTTTATTTTCCGTACTTGTCTTAACTTGATTCTCCATTGCATCCTCCTTATACCATCATCGTGATCAGGCTGTTCTCATCCATCGCCTCATCACGTTCCAGCTCACCGCTGGTCTTGCCATCCTTCATGATGATGATGCGGTCGCACATACCGATAAGCTCCATCAGCTCCTCGGAAATCATGATAATCGATTTTCCGTTCTTTCTCATCTGGTTCATTAACTGGTAAATGTCCTGTTTAACCTTGATATCAATACCACGGGTCGGACTGTCGAGAACGACAATATCGGAATCTTTTCCAATCCATCTTGCCAGAACGACCTTCTGCTTATTACCACCAGAAAGCTCCGAAACGAACTGGTTTACGTTTACCATCTTAACGGACATCTGTTTTGCAAACTGGTTGGAAAATTCTCTTAATTTCTTATCGCTCAACAGGTGAAGCTTGTTTGCCAGCGAATCCAGGGACGGCAGGCAGATGTTGTCGCCGATGCTCTGGTTTAAAACGACCGACTCATTATCACGATCCTTCGATGTATACGCGATGCTGTGCTTGATCGCGCCCGGAATATCGTTGATCTGCGTTCCGTCTGCCAGCTGTACCGTACCGGTTCTGTCATAGGAAGCGCCGAAGATTGCTTTGCCGATCTCATGCATACCGGACTCGGACAGACCACCAAAGCCAAGGATCTCGCCCTTGTGAAGATCAAAGCTGACATCCTCGATGAGTCCCGGAACCGTCACGTTCTTAACAGAAAGAACGACTTCATCTGATACTTTCTCGCCGTAATCTGCACGGTAATAATCACCTGTTACCTCACGGCCTACCATCAGACGTTTCAGATCGTCCTCGGTCACATCCTTGCTCTTGACGGTATCAATGTAAACGCCGTCGCGCAGGATCGTGATGGTATCTGACTTCTCCAGAATCTCCGGAAGGTCATGGGAGATAAAGATAACCGTGTTGCCGCTCTCACGGATGCGGTTCATGTGTTTGTAAAGTTCTTCACGGCCTTCCTGGGAAAGTGCCGTGGTCGTCTCATCGATGACAACGATCTTCGGATTGAAGTAGGTTGCCTTTACGATCTCGACCAGCTTCCGGTCCTCGAAATTGTAGTTGTCGATGATGTCTGCCGCCTTGATGCGCTCGAAGCCGTACTGTTTCAGAAGCTCCGTCGCCTTTTTATTCATGGCATTTGTATTCTTTAATTCCCATATGTACGAACTGATCTTCGTGTCCCAGGAATATATTTTCCGCTACTGTAAGTCCCGACAGGGTTCCTAACTCCTGTACGATAATAGAAACACCCTCGTTGTTGGCTTCTACCTGATTCTTCGGATGAATCTCTTTCCCATCCAGAATGAAGGTACCGCTTCCGATACTGTAGATGCCGGTCAGCATGTTGGTCAGCGTCGATTTACCGGAACCATTCTCTCCGATCAGCGCGTGAACCTCGCCTTTATTGACATTAAAAGACACATTCTGAACTGCCTTCGTGATACCGAAGGACTTGCAAAGATTTTTTACCTGTAATCTTACCTCGCTCATTGCATTTCCTCCCTCTGATTTACTTGACAATCTCGCCTTTTTCTGCTTTTGTGGTCAGCGTGATGATAATTAACAGTGCCAGACCTGTAATAACGTCCTGGATCGCTGTCGGTGCACCCATCGCGATGAAACCAAAAAAAATAATGTTGATAACAAACTCGCCGATGACGATCGCCTGCAGCGGCATGCCATATTTCTTAAACGCCAGACCGAAGAAGCATCCCATCGTCGGAACGAAGTTACGGCTCATCGACGCCATACCGGTTACCGCTACCATGGAGGAACCGTAGCTGATCGTTAAAATCGCCATAACGCCTAAAAACGCGCCGCTTAAGATAAATGCAAGTACTTTGTACTTATTAACATTGATACCCATGTTTTTCGCTACAAATTCATTGCTGCCGATCGCATATGTATACGTACCAATCTTTGTATAATTTAAGAAAATGTAAGCTGCCACACATGCCAGAAGTGCCAGAATAATGTTCCACGGCATCTGTCCGAATGCACGGAGGTTGGACGGAAGCGTCTGCTCCACGCCGCCTGCGATGTAGTTGGCAACCGACTCATAGATAAGAGCCAGACCCGTCGTTACAATCATGGACGGGATACGAAGTTTTACATAAAAAATACCGTTTAAAAGTCCGACAATGGTACCAGTCAGCACGCTGCCGATGATAAGACCGGCATATCCCATGCCGAAACGAGAGGCAAATACACAGCCTACAATCGCTGAAAGCATGATGTTCGCGCCGATGGAGAAGTCGAACATACCCATAACCATAACAAAGTAAAAACCAACAGCGCCAACCGTCGCGATCAGGCTGGCCTGAAAATAACTCAGCATATTGGCCGGAGAACCAAAATTGCCCGGCGTCAGAACTTTAAAAATCGCCCAGGAAAGCACTACCAGACCTACCAGGATGATATAACCCTTGGCAGTTCCCGAAAGTTTTTTCTTTCCGGTTGTTTCAACAACAGAAGAACCCATATTTTATACCTCATTCATAACTGCTCAGTCTCTTTTTTCTTTTAAAGAAAAGACCGGCATCGCGCCGTGCGATACCGGCCTTTTCTATTACATTCAGCCTCTTAAAATTCTATAATTTGAATCCGTTTCTGAATTAATTAGTTGCCTGCTCTCTGTGCAGCATCCTCGATGGAGATACCAGCTGCAGTTGCTTTCAGGTCATCCAGGCTAAGCTCGGACATAGCTACCAGTTCCTCATCGGTGTATGGAAGCTGATCTACGAAATACTGCTCATATGCTTTGTAGTCGTCCGGAGAAGATACATACAGATACGGGAACGGAACATCCTCGAAGCTGCCCTCGATACCTGTGTAGTTACCCTTGATTGCGTTGTAAACCATCATGAAAGCGATAAGCGGATCGCAGTAATGTCCGCCAGACTCACCAGCCATGGAACCATTCTCAAGTCTCTCTCCCAGATCCGGAAGGAAGTCTGTGGAAACGATGTCGATATCCTGAGTCTTGCCTGCACGCTCAACTGCTGCGATAGCACCCTGAAGCGGATCACCGCCGCCGCCTGCCGGAATCAGTGCATCCAGAGTCGGATCTGCGGACATCAGAGCCTCTGCTGCCTTGGAACCACCCTCAGAAGAAGTACCTGCGTACTGCGGCTCAGAAAGCTTCGCCTGATCATCCGGATGCTCTGCGTTCCATTTCTCAACGCCAGCTTTGTAGCCTTCCCATCTGCCTAAGCCAGGTAGCATCACCCTGCTCCCAGCCGATCAGACCGATGTTTCTGTCGCCCTTGTCCAGAAGAATCTGAACTAATTTTTCACCGTTCTCCGGCTCGTTCTCATGAACAGCACCGATGTAGTACGGTGATGCAGTTGCTAAATCATAGATATCTTTGCTGTTCTCCTGGCTGATAACACGGAAGAACTGTGCCAGATATACTTTATTGTCATTACATGTCTTGATAGCGGATGTCATCTCTGTATCAGAAGAGTTGCAGATGATGATACCCTGGCATCCTGCTGCAGCTAACTGCTCTACGGATGCGGTAACCTTCTCAGATACGTGACCCTGGTCAACGTACTGAACCTGAACACCCAGAGCCTTTGCTGCCTCATCGATGATCAGCTTACACTGGGAACCAAGTACATCGGTGGAGGACCAGATGGAAACACCGATCTTGATGTCTTTGTTGTCGATCGTCGAAGCTGCTGCCTCGCTTCCTTCTGCTGCAGAAGCATCTGCTGCCTGTGTCGCATTTGCTGCTCCAGAGCCGCCGCATGCGGTCATGCTCACTGCCATCGCTGCTGCTGTCATGGATGCAGCGGCACGTTTGAACATTTTTTTCATTCTAACTACCTCCCATAAAATTTTCTTTGCAAGCGGCACCCCAGCCGCACTGCGTTGTTGCTTTTCACAACTTTTTGTAATTTTATTATAACAATCTAGGACAAATTGTGCAAGTAAATACAAGAGCATTTTTTCATAAAGTTGTATTTTATTTTGTATATTGTTATAAATTTAACGCCTGATTTTGACATCATTTTAGCAGGAATACAAATGATGCATAAATTAAAGCGGCTGTTTTCGCTAAATATTTATGCATCATGTATAGGTTTGCTGATTTCCTCTCGAATTATGTCGAATCAAGAGAATACAGCTTTATATTGTTTCTAATATGTACTGTACTTTTTTCAGATGTCTTCTCTCTCTTTGCATGGATATTTCCCGTCATTTTGACTGTTCTATCTTGATGCTGTCATACCAGACATTCATGCCGGTTTGTCTGTCTCCGGAAGAGAATTTCTACTTTTTCTTCTTTACCATCGCAAGGATCGACTGAAGCACGATGAAGAAGCATAAAAGCGCCGCGATCGTGATACGGGTCCACCAAGAAGAAAGTGTTCCCTGGAAAGTGATAAATGCCTCGATCGTCGCCTTGATAAGGACGCCAAACAGGGTTCCGAATACATTACCGACGCCGCCGGTCAAGAGCGTGCCGCCGATAACAGAGGAAGCTATCGCATCCATCTCGAAGCCCTTTGCCTGCTCAACGAAGCCGCCCAGCGTATTCAGACAGAAAAGGACACTGCCGACGCCGCAAAGGAAACCGTCCAGGATATAGGCTTTCAGTTTTACCCGGCGCACATTCAAGCCCATCATCAGCGCTGACTGCTCGTTGCCGCCGATCGCATAAATGCTGCGTCCAAATTTCGTATATTTCAGCATGATAAATGCCAGAACCAGAAGAACCAGCGCAATCACAACCGTCGGATAGATATATGGATAAATCATCATGCCTTTTTTGTTGAGATAGCCGCCGAACGGAATATAAAGTTTCATCTTCGCCCATGCCATGAAAGTTTCATTCGTAATACTGATCATGTCCTTGGAAATGATCGCAGTCATGCCGCGGGCAAAGAACATACCCGCCAGGGTAACAATGAATGGCTGGATATCCATGTAGGCAACCAGGAATCCCTGTACCAGACCAAAGACAATCCCGGTCACCAGCACGATGAGAACCGCCGGAACCGCACCGATACCGCCTTTTTCCATCATCCATGCCAACATCATACAGCCCATCGCCACGAAGGAACCGACGCTGATATCGATACCGCCGGTGATCATGACGATCGTCATGCCGATACCGATGACAATCAGACCCGCATTGGAAATAAAGAGGTTTAAGAAGTTCTGTGTCTTGGCAAAGCCCTGTGCATTAAAGAGCACGCAGCCGATCGCGTACATCACGAAGAACAGCAGGATCGTGACAAGAAGCAGGAACGTGTTCTGATTTAATTTCTTCTTTTCTTTCATGATTTATGCCGCCTCCTTTCCTGCCGCGCCCAGTTCTTTTTTCTGTGCCAGAGATTTTCTCCATCTGGCGAATCCCGGTGACTGGAGTGCTACGATGATGACAACCACGATCGCCTTGTAAACCGGAACCTGATCCGAGGATACGTGCATCGCATACAAGGTGGTCGTCAGCGCCTGAATCGTATACGCGCCGATGACGGAACCTGCCAGCGAGAATTTACCGCCGCCGAGGGAGTTTCCGCCGATGGCAACTGCCAGAATCGCATCCAGCTCCATATTAAGACCGATGTTATTCGCATCCGCCGAGTAGATGCGGCTGGAAGCAATCAGACCGGAAAGACCGGAGCAGAGTCCACAGTACGCATAAGTAAGGAAAATAATCATGACCGACTTGATGCCGACGAGCTGGGACGCACGTTTATTGATACCGACCGACTGGATGTACATACCCAGTGCCGTTTTCTTCAAGAGTAATGAAGTCAGCGCCACAACGACGACCGCCACGATAAACGGGGTCGGAACCGGGAATCCCGGAAGGGAAGCGCCCAGGGTACGGTAGCTGTCCACGCGCACGTATGTGATCTGTCCATCCGTGATCAGCTGGGCGATACCGCGCCCGGCGGTAAACATGATAAGAGTCGCTACCATCGGCTGGATGTTTAACTTTGCAACCAGAAAACCGTTGAAGCAGCCAATCGCCGCGCCGACGATGAGCGCTGCCAGGAAGCCGAGAATCAGCGGATTGGCATATGCAGTTGCTGCGCGCTCGCCGCCGGTTAAGAGGTTGCAGCAGACTGCCGCACTGACCGCCATGATCGCGCCGACGGAAATATCCGTTCCAGCGGAGGACGATACGACAAGCGTCATGCCGACTGCCAGAATCACCAGCTCTGACGCACGGTTGATGATATCGATTAAGTATCCGTAGAGAACGCCGTTCCGCACCTCGATCGCGAAGAAGTTCGGCGTCGTGACGATATTTACCAGCAATACCAGCGCAAGGCAGAAAATCGGGAGAAACAGCCTCTGCGAGGTAATTTTTTTGAACGTCATATTTTTCATAGCTACTGTCCTCCTGCAATGGTTGACATGATGTTGGACTGGTTCATCTCATCCTCGGAAAGTTCTCCTACCTTTGCACCATCACGCATAACGACCATGCGATCGCAGGTACGGAGCATCTCCTCGATCTCGGAAGAAATAAACACGACTGCCATGCCCTGTTCTGCCAGTTTTACGACCAGTTTCTGAATCTCTGTCTTGGTTCCGACGTCGATGCCACGGGTCGGCTCGTCCAGAATCAGGAAATCCGGGTTGGTCAGAAGCCAGCGTCCGATGATTACCTTCTGCTGGTTGCCGCCGGAGAGTGATTTGATCGGTGTCTCACGGCTGGCGGTCTTAATCTGCAGCATATCAATGTATTTATCGGTAAATTCTTCCTGCTGCTTGCGGCTGAGCAGGTGGAACATACCGCGTTTTGCCTGAAGTGCCATGATCAGGTTCTCACGCACGGATAGATCCGAGATGATACCCTCGTTTTTCCGATCCTCCGGCAGATATGCCATGCCGGCATTCATCGAAATCAGCGGGTGGCGCGCCGCGATCGGTCTTCCCTTGACGCTCAGCTCGCCCTCATCCGGCTTTTCCGCTCCATAGAGAACACGGACCGTCTCAGAACGTCCCGAACCCAGAAGCCCGGTAAATCCGACGACTTCACCCTTGTGAATCACCAGATCAAACGGCTTTATGTATCCTTTCTTTCCGAGTCCCACCGCCTTGATGACGATGTCCGCTTCGCCGTGTTTCTCCTCACTCTTGGAATCCTTGATCGCTGCCAGATCATCGAAATCCTTTCCCATCATCTTGGCAACCAGCTGGACTCTCGGAAGCTCCGCCGTCGTAAATTGTCCTACCAACTGCCCATTCCGAAGAACGGTGATCTTATCGCAGACTGCATACACCTGCTCCAGGAAATGTGTAACGAATATGATGCCGACGCCTTCGGATTTCAGGCGGCGCATCAGATTAAAGAGCTTTTCTACCTCTCCATCATCGAGGGAGGAGGTCGGCTCATCAAGAATCAATACCTTTGCCGACATATCGACTGCACGGGCGATCGCTATCATCTGCTGAATTGCAATCGAATAATTGTCGATCGTCTGTGTTACATCTGCATGTATGTCAAGGTCCTGCAGCAGTTTGCTGGCCTTTTTATTCATTGTTTTCCAGTCAATCAATCCGCCTTTTCGCGGTTCGCGTCCGATAAACAGATTCTCTGCAACCGTCAGGTTCGGACAGAGATTGACTTCCTGATACACGGTGCTGATGCCCCGGTTCTGTGCCTCCTGCGGGCTGCGGTTGATGATCGCATGATCGCAGCCGTCTATCATGATTTCCCCTGTTTCAAACTCCTCTACACCCGTCAGGACTTTGATCAGCGTGGATTTTCCTGCGCCATTTTCCCCCATCAGGGCATGAATTTCGCCTTTTTTTAAGGTAAAATCCACATTCTGCAGAGCTTTTACACCCGGGAATGTCTTATAAATATGCCTCATCTCAAGAACGGAATCCTTTTCCATAAAAGCTTTGCCTCCTTATTTTTTGAAAAAGAAAGCGCAGGGACGGAAACCTAAGCCTCCAGCCCCGCGCCTCCTGATTGCCAAGTGCCTGCCGTCCGCCGAAACCTCCGGTCTGACACTCATTCACTTACGGTCAAAAGCGATTGCCTGTCCGATTATTAACATTTAAAAATACCATTCAAAAGCGAATTAGTAAGCTCTTGTCTTTAAGATTTCTTCCAGATCCATGCTTGTATCGAAGTATGCTTCGTCTACGTACTGAATCTTCTCAACCTCTTCGCCTTTTTCCAGTTTCTGGATGATTTCAGCTACACGCGGACCATGAAGCGGGTTGCACTCGAAGGTTGCGTTTAAGTCGCCAGCGATCATGGACTCGAAAGCTGCCTTTACAGAGTCAAAACTTACAACGATGATGTCGCCGTCCGGACCACAGGTCTTGCCTGCTGCCTTGATAGCATCGATGGCACCAAATGCCTCGTTATCATTCTCACAGATAACAACGTCGATGTCATCATAGCTCTTTAAGAAGGACTCCATAACTTCCTGTCCTTTTGCCTGGGTGAACTCACCAGACTGTCTGTCAAGCATCTTCCAGTTGGAGTGCTCTTTCAGCTTGTTGTCCATACCTTCCGTACGGCCAACCTGTGCGGATGCACCGATGGTACCCTGAATGGTAACCATGTTGATCTCTTCGTCGCCGCGTCCCTGATCCTCTAAATATTTAGCCAGCCAGTCGCCGCAGGTCTCGCCTTCTTTTACGAAGTTTCCGCCTACCCATGCCTCATACAGGCTGTCATCGGAAAGCTGCATCTGACGGTCAGAAAGGATAACCGGGATACCAGCCTCTTTTGCTTCTTCCAGAACGGTCTCCCAGCCAGTCTCAACAACCGGAGCAACTACGATGTAGTCAACACCCTGCTGGATGAAAGAACGGATTGCCTTAATCTGATTTTCCTGTTTCTGCTGTGCATCGTCGAAAATCAGTTTGTAACCATTTTCCTCAGTAAATGTAGATTTGAAAGATTCGGTGTTGGCTGTTCTCCAGTCAGACTCAGCACCAACCTGTGCATAACCTACGGTAATCAGATCGCCGTCTGCTGCCGCTTCTTTCTCTTCGCCCTCTTCTGCTGCCTCTGTATCAGCCGGAGCTGCTGCCTCCGTCTCTTTCTCAGCCGGATTGCTTGTACAAGCGGTCATGGATAACGCCATTGCTGCTACTAAAGCTGCGGACACTAATCTTTTTCTCATACTGTTTCCTCCTTATAAGACCCAATATATTTGTTTTTGCGTATTTATTATAACAAAGTACCCCGCATCATGGATACGGGGCATCTTTGGAAAAAGGTATATTATTTTTTTGCGATGTTTGTCGTTTTCTGTGTTTTTCTAGGTATATCCTTAAAAAAATACAATTTTTTTTGAAAAAGTTATGATTTTTTTTGATTTCCCAAATAAACCTTAAAGCAGGTGCCGATATTCTTTTCAGATTCAACCAGGATCTCAGCCTGATCGCCATAATACATCTGAATCCGCTGCACCACATTATGTAGCCCAAATCCGCCGCTGCCGATGGGGGCAAGTTCCTCTTCCGGCTCCAGGGTCAGCTTGGCGCGCACGGCGGCAAGTTCCGCCTCATCCATGCCAATCCCATCGTCCTCCACCTCAAAGACAAGCCCATTCCGATCCTCATAGCCGCGGAGCACAATGCATCCGCCGCCGCGCTTATTTTTGATGCCGTGGTAGAGGGCATTTTCCACCAGCGGCTGCAGCAGCATTTTCAGCACAATCCGGTGCCGGATGGACGGCTCGATCTCGATCGAATAGTCGAGAATGTCCTCGTACCGGATCTTCTGAATCTTTAAATAGCTCCGGATGTGTGATTCTTCCTCCTCGATCGTGATGAAATCGCGCCCGCCCGATAAAACCGTGCGAAAAAAGTCGCTTAAATCCGTCGTCATCTCCACGACCTGGCGGTTGTTGCCGCCCTCTGCCATCCATACGATCGAATCAAGTGTATTATAGAGGAAATGGGGACTGATCTGCTCCTGGTGGAGGCGCAGCTCCAGCTCCCGCAGGTTCTTCTGCTCCTGCCTCGTCTTATCAAGCAGCCGCCGGATGCGGTCGCTCATCTGGTTAAACGCCCGTGCCAGCACGTTGATCTCTTCCAGTCCGCCCGTTCTCGCCCTCGCATTCAGGTTCCCGCGACCGAGCTGTTCTGCCGTCCTCTGTAACTGCTGCAGCGGTTCCGTGATGGATTTCGTGATCGTGACTGCCAGAAACATACCGACCACCAGCACCACCAGAAGAAGCGCCAGATAGCTCTGCATCTGATCCGCCATCTGCACCTTCAGCTCTTTCTGAAGCTGCTCCATGTTGATCATCTCATAATAGGTATACTGCGTGATGTAATCCTGAATCATCGAGCACAGACCCTGGATGTCATTCTCCCAGATATTGACATTTTCATCGTAATATCCACCGGCGGCGGCATTTCCAATCATTTTATCCACTGCCCGCTCCAGGGAATCCAGACAGGAGAGGATACCTCTTATCTTGATATCACAGTCCGACCCCGGTTCCCGCTCGATCGTCGTTCCGAACGCCTGTCTTGCCGACGCAATCAGGCTGTGGGGATTCTTGACCACCGTCGCATACTTCGTCTCGCCCTCGACAATATCTCCATTTTCGAACTGTTCCGCGTCAATCAGCCCGATCATAACACGGTACATCGAATACTCCATATCCGATTTAAACTTTATGTTGTACTCATTCGCCGTCTTGAGATTTGCCAGAATCGCGTCGTAGGAAGCAGAATAGGAGGCGATCATCTTCTGGAATCCGAGCGCCATGCCTGTTAATGGAATGGCAATCACGAAGAGGAGAAGGATCAGACGGGCGCGGAGAGAAAGAGGGCGATATGGACGGGCAGCGGATAATGAATCCGCGCCCGGATCCTGATTTTTATTCAAATCTGCCATCTCTTCTGTTTTTCCAATCTGCCCCTGCTCCACTCCCATATCTTTCCTCCCTTTTTGAACACCTATGTACTTTCGGAATCTTTCTGTGCTTGATTTTGTGAGATGATTTTTTGTCAGTTGTGCCCAAATTTCTGAGGCGTACGCGGTGCGTACGTTGATGAAATTCGGGTGCGGCTGGCGGAAAATCAGCCACAAAAGCAAGTGCAGAAAGACTCCGAGAGTACATACCTTCCTTACTCCTGCCGCGTCTGGCTCGCCTTATACTCTTTTGGCGACTGCCCCATCGCTTTTTTGAACGCCGCGCTGAAATAGTGTGAATCGTTGTATCCCACCTGCTCCCCGATCTCAGACGTCCGGTAGGAGGTGCATTTCAAAAGTTCACATGCCCGTTCCATCCGCACCTGCGTCAGATACTCCACAAAAGACTGCCCCGTCTCCTGCTTGAAAATCGAACTGAAATAGCTCGGACTGACGCCAATATGCGCGGCAATCCGGTTCAGCGACAGGTCGCTCTGGCTGAAATTTGCCCGGATATATTCCTTTGCATCCCGAATCACGCTGCCATAACGGTCGTTCGATGCCCGGTCACGCGCCTGCAGGGCAACCGTAAACTCATCGACCAGATAGGCTTTCGTCATCTCCACGCTCTCGATCACCTTCGGAACCCGTTTTATGTCAACCGCACTTTCCGGAACCTCCGGCGGCTCCGCTTTCAATTTCTTCAAAAACTCCTGCACACAGTAAAAAATATCCATCGTCATATACTGACGCAGCAAGAGCGATTTGTAATTATGTTCACCGATCGCTGCAAAATACTCCTCGACAAACGGACTGCACTCTTCGACTGAGCCGAGCTTTAAAAAATCGTTGATGAGCTTCCGGTCAACGCCGCTATAATCCGTTTTGTCCAGAAATTCCGTATATTTTTCGTAGCTGACAAAATACCTCTCCAGAAGCTTTGATTTTTCCCTCTCTTCCCGGATCTCGTCCGCCGCCTTTTTCAACGCATCGATGAGTCCCGCCGAGGATACCGGCTTTAGCAGATAATCGCTGATTCCTATCTTGATCGCCTCTTTTGCATATTCAAATTCATTATAGCCGCTGAGCACGATAATCCGCGTGCGCGGAAGCGCCTTTTTCACCAGACGGCTCAGCTCCAGCCCGTCCATAAACGGCATCTTGATATCCGTTACCAGAATATCCGGCTGTGCCTTCAATATCAGCGGATACGCGTACTCGCCGTCGCCCGCCTCCCCCGCAAATTCAAATCCGTGGCTCGCCCAGTCAATATTATCCCGGATACCGCGCCGGATAATCGCCTCATCCTCTACCAGAAACACCTTTACCATGGTTTTCCCCCCTGGACTCCATTTTTCTCTGTCCTTTTTATCCATTTGCCCGAATACACCCGTTTTTCATTTCCGTCCACACGCCATTTTGCCGACTGAAAATATTCACGCCTTACTTCTTCTCACTCACTTCATACAAATCACTCCGCCGGTTTTCCAGCGACGGAATCTGCTTCCGTATCTTATCCAGATAATCTAAATCAATCTCCGCATAGGTGATCCCCGGTGCATCCTTTGACCGTGCAATCACCGTTCCCCACGGATCTGCCACCAGGCTGTTGCCGTATGCCGCATACGCCGGTTTCTGTCCAATCTGTCCCGGTGCCACGATGTAACAGCCGTTCTCGATCGCCCGCGCCCGCAGAAGAACCTCCCAGTGATCCTTTCCCGTCGGCATCGTAAAGCTCGCTGGAACAAAGATAACCTGCGCCCCGCGAAGCGCCATGAGCCGGTAAATCTCCGGAAAACGCACATCATAGCAGATCGACATTCCAAAAACGCCCAGCTCCGTCTCCATCGTCACAATCGAATCGCCCGGTTTGACCCGGTCCGACTCCCGGTACGGCGTGCCGTCCGCCAGCGTGATGTCAAACATATGCAGTTTGCTGTATGTCGCCAGAATCTTCCCCTCCGGCGAAATCAGCACACTCGTATTTGCCGATCGCTTTTCCCCCGGAAGTGCCTGCGTGATACTGCCCCCTTGAATATAGATGCCGTGTTCCTTCGCTTTCGCGCAGAGGCGCTCGGTCGTGTACCCTGGAATTTCCTCGCGTCCGCCGCCTTCACCGATATTTTTCCCGATCAGATTCATCACCTCCGGGAAACAAATAAGCTTCGCCCCCCTTGCCGCCGCCTCGTCAATCCAGGCGCATGCCGTCTCCAAATTTTTCCCTTTATCATTCTGCGTATCCATCTGCATCAATGCCACTGTATATCTGCGTATCATAAATACCCCCTGTATCCTGTCTATAAGCGCTTTTCTCTCCACAATTACCTATATTTTATTATAGCATCTCTTTTCCACACGGGTCAACCAATGCAAGGCGCTTCTCGCACAACCAGTAACCCGGCTTTGTTACTATACACGCATACGTGTCCAGTAACGGAATTTGCCGTGGCTTCGCATTTCAATACGGCAAATTCCTGCTGCCACCACGTTTTCTTACGGCACTTTCGGTTCCAAAAGTGCCTACCCGTGTACAGTAACCCGGCTTTTCATTTCCGCATATTATAAAGTAAGAATGTTTCAAGGAGCGTAACTGTCCCACTGATACACAGTTACCCAGGTATTTGCTTATGCCGCCCATTCTGGAAGTTTCCGGGCTTTCCTATTCCTATCACACGATGTCTGGGGAGACGAAAGCCCTTTCTGATATATCATTTCAGGTAGAAACCGGCGAATTTATCGCCATTGTCGGACCGTCCGGCTGTGGAAAATCCACGCTGCTTTCCTTAATCAGCGGGCTCCTTCCTCTGGAAGAGGGTTCCATTCTTATAAATGGGGTTCCACTCTCGAAAAGCCAGTGCCGCATCGGTTATATGCTGCAGAGCGACCAGCTTTTTGAATGGAGGACGATCATCCAGAATGCTGCCCTCGGGCTGGAAATCCAGAAAAAAATGGATCATGCCGCGGAAGACCGCCTCCACCGGCTCTTAAAAATCTACGGACTGGAACAATTTGAGCATTCCCGCCCCTCCGAACTATCCGGTGGAATGCGCCAGCGCGCCGCCCTGATCCGGACACTGGCGCTGGAACCGGAGCTTCTGCTTCTCGACGAACCATTTTCGGCGCTCGATTATCAGACACGCTTAACCGTCTGCGACGATATCAGCACCATCATCCGGGAGAGCCGCAAAACAGCGATTCTGATCACCCACGACCTCTCCGAAGCCGTGAGTGCCGCCGACCGCATCCTGGTTCTGACTAAACGCCCCGGAACCATCTGCCGCATCCTGCCGGTTACCTTCCCGCTGTCCGCTAACCGACCGCTGGAACGCCGGAATGATCCGGCTTTTTCTCTTTATTTCAATGAACTATGGAAGACACTGCAAGGGGAGGGCAAAAAGTATGAAATGTAAGAAAGAATCCACCGCCCAGAAAGCCTACCTCCGCCGCCAGCTCCATCGGCGTCGTCTGGTTCTCTTCTGCCGGATTTTCTTATTCGTTTTCTTTTTAATATGCTGGGAAATGAGCGCCCGACTGGGGCTCATCGACGCGTTTATTTTCAGTTCCCCGTCACGCACCGTGCGCTGTTTCCTGCGGATGATGCAGGACAAAAGCATCCTCATCCACACCGGTGTGACGCTCTATGAAACGCTGATCAGCTTTACACTGGTCATCCTCTGCGGGCTGATCGGCGCGATTCTCCTCTGGTCGAGCCGGAATCTTTCAGAGATTCTGGAGCCGTATCTCGTCATGCTCAACAGTCTGCCGAAATCCGCCCTCGCCCCGATTCTCATCGTCTGGCTTGGGAGCAACATCCGCACGATCATCGTTGCCTCCATCTCGGTCGCTGTCTTCGGCTCGATCCTGACACTCCACAACGGATTTTCCTCGATGGATCCCGACCAGATCAAATTAATCCGGTCCCTCGGAGGAAACCGGATTCATATTTTAACCAAAGTCCTGCTGCCAGGCTCAATCCCGCTGATTCTCGCCAACATGAAGGTCAACATCGGTCTCTGCCTGGTTGGCGTCATCATCGGTGAATTTCTCGCTGCCAAACAGGGACTCGGATATCTGATCATCTACGGCTCACAGGTATTCCAGATGGATATGGTTGTGATGAGTATTATTCTTTTATGTATTATGTCTGCGGCGCTATATCAAGTAGTAGGAATACTGGGAAAATTTCTACAGCAGCAATATCACCAGCATTAAAGCAATCTGTCCACTGCTTCACGTTTGCTGTTCTTAAGCGCCTGCATTTTTCCGCATCCTGTTCCCGCCAAAGCCTGTTTCCTGCCGCTTTTCTTTCCTGCATCTTGTAGAAACCTTGCAGGGAACAGACTTTACAGCTTCTGCTCCTTCTCCAGCTTCTCTGCTTCTTCCATCTCCTCTGCCGCCTCGACTGCCGTCTCCTCCGGAGTCTCGCTTTCAAGCGGAGCCGTACCGACCGCGATAAAGGTTCTCGCAACCGCCAATGGCAGAAAGCCTACATAGGCGCTGTAGATGCCGAACTGACCGACCGCCCACGCTCCGAGTACCACACCCAGGAAAAAGCTGATGACCGTATAGGTATAAAGAATTGCTTTTCTCTTAAATTCCTTATCCTTTGTCAGACCGTACTGCAGCCAGCCAAGCACCGACTGTTTGAAGTTGTTCGTCATAAAGATCGTCGCACTGTTAAATCCGTCGGCACCGGAATAGACGCCCCACTGAAATGCGGATGCAAAGAAAATCGGATAAATTCCGACCAGCGCTGGTTCAAGCGGCAGCATCGATGCCAGTGCCAGCGCAGCCGCATCCACCCAGAGGGCAAGTTTCCGCATGTTTATCTTCGTAAAGTTCGTGAGCAGATATGCGGATGCCACGCCCAGTCCAAACAGCACCAGCGCAGCCAGACGCAGAAGGACGTTAAACCATTCCATCGATACCAGTTCCGCTCCCATCTCCATCAGGTTGCCTGTCTGAGCAGAGCCAAAGTTTCCGACATGAAGCAAAATCGCATAGGCTCCGAGAAATCCCCCGACCAGGGATATATTCCAATGAAGGATCGCATCCAGGCGATCCCGAATCACTTTCTGTACCATACCATTACCGCCTTTCGCGGTTGATTGTATCGCGCGGCGGCTGGATCGTCAATGACAATTTACAAAAAATTACCATTTCTATCATAGACATTATCTATATAATGGCAAAAAAACAGCCCCTGCCACACGACAGGGACTGCCTTTTATATTAGACTCTAGGAGTTAAGCTCTATATCTAATAATATGTAACGATTCACATCCGATTATTTATCTTCTGCGATACGTTTTTTGTTGATGTCTTTCCACATCTCAACGTCTACGCCCTTCCAGCAAAGCTTATCCGGGTTGTAGTACGGGTCTTTCTTTGCTTTCATCTGCTCTTCGTAGTCTTTGTACAGTGCAAATGCCTTCGGAGACAGAAGCAGTACAACTAACATGTTGATCCAGGTAGATCCACCAAGTGCAAGGTCAGAAAGGTTCCAAGCCAGACCGGAATCGATGTTGCCCCAGATGAAGATAAGGATAGGCATAACAATCTGCATAATTCTGATAACCACTTTACGGGTAGCTGCTTTATCATCGCCCTGGAACAGGTAAAGAACCGAAGTCTCGCCCTCGTAATAGTAGCTGATTAAGCAGGTAAAGGAGAACAGAGCCAGCATGATAGCAATGAACAGAGGAGCAATACTTCCCATAACGGTGCTGCAGGCATTCTGAACGAAGATAACGCCATATGTTCCATCTGCTGCTAACTGAGCCATCTGATCGTGCATTGCACCGGTACCACCAACGTAGCCAAACTGTGTATTGTAGCATCCGCTTAAGAGCATCATCAGACCAGAAGCGGTACATACGATAACGGTATCCAGCCAAACACCAGCTGCGTTTGCCATACCCTGTTTAACCGGGTGGCTGGTCTCTGCTGCTGCTGCGGTCGGCATGGACTCACCCATACCAGATGCAGATGAGAATGTGCCTCGTTTAACACCCTGCTGGATAGCGATACCAACGCCGCCGCCCAGAAGAGCTTCTTTGGAACCAAATGCACATTTAACAACGTCTACGATAACGCTCGGAATCTGACCTGCGTTTGCGATTAAGATAACAACTGTTGCAATCAGGTAAACGCCTACCATCGGCGGAACCAACATAGATGCTACAGAACTGATTCGTTTAACACCACCCATAACTACAACTGCCATAGCCAGTGCGATAACCAGAGCCGAAACCCACATCGGAATGCCTAAAGCGTTTTTGAAGCCATCGCAGATTGTATAGGTAGCTGCTGCCGGCATGAATAATACAACGCCCAGTCCGAAGAATGCTGCGTAGAATGCACCATATGCTTTCCAGCCAAGACCTCTCTCAGCACAGTAAGCGCCGCCGCTTCGATACTGACCATCGATACGGTTCTTATAAAGTACGGATAATGTACACTCAGTAAAGCAAACTGCAGAGTTTGTCATACCAGCGATGATCATCCAGAAGAGTGCGCCAGGACCGCCCATGTAAAGAGCTACGGCTACACCGGCTACGTTACCGGTACCAACACGCATCGCCATGGTCGTACAGAACGAAGCGAATGAAGAAATACCGGATTCAGACTCCGACTTGTCAATAATTCGGCTCCACATATCTTTGAAATGAACAAACTGGAAAAAGCCGAGACGGATTGTGAAGTATAAACCACTACCAACAATCAGAACTAACATTCCAACGCCCCAAATGGGTCCGTTCAACATACCGACAATGTTGTTAATTGCTTCCATATAAAGTTCCCCCTTTATTTGATGTAGTGCCGCGCGCTGGCTGAGCAAGTTTTTCAATTCGCTCAAAAAACTTCTTGCTTTTGAAAAAATTATATCACTAAAGTGAAATTTGTTCAACAAAATTATTTGAATTTATTATGCGGGATTTTCATGATATGGCGTAAATCCATGAATCCATCTGTGTTTTTCATGAAATAAATTGCACTTTTTCGAGAATCAATTAGTATAAATGCACAAAATATCATGATATTTTGTCTACAACTGCGTCATTTTCCGTTAGACTCTCGTTCAGAATTTTGTCCATTTTCTTTCGGAGTTTCATGAATTTTGTTTACCATTTGTTTATTTTTTAACTTTTTGTGTATTTCATTTAAATGAAATTTTCATGTTGTATTTGAGATCCTGGGCGTATTTCTATCTTTTTCTCCCATTTCTTTCACGAATATGATATACTAGGGACACTTGGCAGAGCCATCGGAATGAATGTCCGCCGCACACGCACCCGTGTAATCCGCCCGGATATTTCGTATGAATCAGATTTGTATTCTACGTAATTCGTACAAATTTTCTCATCCTCCTTTGGTATCTGTCAGCTCTGTACATTTTATGAATCAGACCGAACGCTTATTACGAAAATGGAGGAAGTATTTTTTGGATCTCAAAGATATGCGGCTTTTTTTAGCCATTGCAGAAGAAAACAACCTGACGCGTGCCGCCCAGAAAAACGGTTACACGCAGTCGGCGGCAAGCCATATGCTGCGAAATATTGAAACGGAACTCGGATTTTCCCTGTTTTCACGCTCCCAGAGGGGACTTGCCCTGACACGGAACGGCGAGGCGCTGCTTCCCCCAATCCGGCGGACGCTGGCGGCGGCGGAATATTTTGATCAGACAGCTGCCTCCATCCGTGGTGTCCAGACCGGGCATATCCGGATCGGCGCTTATCTAAGCGCTTCCGTCCAGTGGCTGCCGCCTGCCCTCAAAAAGTTTCTCTCCGATTACCCGGATATGACCGTGGAAGTGCTGGAGGGGTGCTCACAGGAGATTGATGGGTGGCTGGAAAATGGCTCCATCGATTTCGGCATCGTCGGCCCCCACCCGGACGGAAAAATGGACTGGCTTCCCCTGAAAAAAGAACCATACCTGGCTGTCTGCGCGAACGATTCCCCTTATGCAGAATATGAGCGCTTTGACTTAAAAGATCTCCCAAAGGTTTCTTATATAGAAGAAAAAGGCGAAAATGACCTGCTGCGCCAGTTCCAGCAGCTCGGCATCACACCGCCAAAGCCGTCGTTTACCTCACAGAACACTTACTCCATGCTCGCGATGGTCAGCCACAACCTGGGTGTCTGCATCCTGCCGGAGCTGGTTGTCCGCGATATTTCTAAAAATGTTGTCCGACTGCCGCTCAATCCGCCGATGGAGCGCGTGCTCGGCGTCCGGATTCCGTCAGCAAAAAAAGCGTCCCCGGCTGCCAGCCTGCTGATCGCGCAGCTGCAGCGGACGGTGTTTGAGTTGGAAGGACCACTTTTATAGTCAGATGCTTTTTAGAAACTTAAGATGAAAGTTTTGGGAAAAGAGGAGTCATTCGAATATGAATTTTCAATCAATGGAATATTTTGCCGCGGTTGCGAAAAACCGCAGCTTCACTAGGGCCGCCGATGCGCTGCATATTACCCAGCAGACATTAAGCGCCCATATCGCCGGAATCGAGCGGGAGCTTGGATGTCCGCTCCTAATCCGTCACATCCCACTGGAGCTTACCTATGCGGGGGAGGTATTTCTGCGCTATGCAACGGAATTTAATACAAAATATGACTGTATGCTTCACGAATTTGGCGATATTTTAAATAACCAGACAGGAAAACTGCGGATCGGCATCGCATTCACGCGCGGACACGCCATCATGCCGGAGCTGATCGCCGCCTTTCAAAAGGAATATCCCGGCGTGGATGTGGAACTCGTCGAATCTTCCAACGATGTGCTGCAAAAATACCTGCTGAACGGCACAATTGATCTGGCGATCGCCAATTTTTCAGTTCGCATTCCCGGCATCATTCTGCGGGATTTCTATGAGGAAGAGATGGTTCTCATCGTCTCCACTGCCCTGCTGCAGAACATTTACGGCAAACAGACCGAAGCCATTATCCAGGAAGTCAGCCGCCATCACCGCTACTCCCTTCTGGCTCCATGTCCGTTTCTCCTAAACCGTGAACATGATCTAGTCGGACGCATCGGGCGGAATATCCTCGCGACAGACAACTTCGTCCCCTCGGTTCATGCCTGCTCTGACAACATCGCTACCCTGCTTGCCCTCTGCGCGATGGGAAAAGGTGCCTGCATCAGCCCAAAAAACCTCGCATTTTCTATTCTCAGCAAGGAACAGCTGGATACACTCCATGTCTTTACGCTCGGGGAAGAAGCGCGGTACCCGATCAAATTTGCGTGGCTGGAACAGAGCTATGAGTGGAATATGATTTCACGGTTTATTGAATCGTCGCTGAAATGCACTCAGTGACATACTCCCTCCACTTAGCTAATGCTGGAAGTGGGGGCTTCTCGTTCGATTGCCCTATTGGGCAAAGCATAGGCGAGCTATCCCCGTGTGTCCCACGGTTCTGTTATTATGAACGGGACTGTTTCGTATCTACACAGTCCCGAACAAAATCTACGTTTTTTGGGGGAAATCAGGAAATTTTTCTTTCTGTATCAAGTTCAACTCCCGATATCCTCAACCCTTCCCTGCAAATATTGATAGCTGCATTCTCATCACGGTTCATCTGATTTCCGCAGGTACAGCTATACATACGTTCTTCCAGTTTTAGATCTTTTTTGAGTTTTCCGCAGCAGCTGCAGATTTTTGAACTGGGGTACCACTTATCGATACGAACCATTTTCTTACCGGCACGTTCTAATTTGTAGGAAAGAAAATCAGTAAACATTCCCCATCCATTATCATGAACACTCTTTCCAAACCTTGAATCCTGGCTCATTTCTTTCATATTCAAAGATTCTATGCACACAAGATCATAAAAATTGGTTATCTTTCTGGATTCCTTGTGCAGATAATCTTTCCGCTGACGTGCGATATGAGCATGGAGTCTGGCTATTTTCTTTTTCTGTTTCATGTAACGGCTGCTCCCCTTTTCGCAATGACTCAGCCTGCGCTGCTCCCTTGCAAGTTTTTCCTGGGACTTTCGGAAAAAGTGAGGATAGTCTGCATGAGCTCCATTGGAATCTACATACAATTCACTCATGGAAAAATCAAGTCCGATTGCGATTTTTACTGGCCTGATTTCATATTCCGGTTCTTCTGCCGCATATAGTAATGACACATAATACTTGTCATCTGCTTCCTGGCTGACGGTGGCACCCTTCAATATATAACGATCATCGATACTCCGATGCTGTTTTATGCGGATCCAACCCGCTTTCGGAAGTTTCAGTTTACCATTCTGCAAAGTAATATTTCCATTTACGCAGTTTGTCGTATAACTTCTTACCGGATTCTTTTTTGACTTGAACTTCGGAAAACCAACCGAAGAATCTCGAAAGAAGTTCTTGTAGGCTGTCTGCAGATGCAGCTGTGCATTACACAATGCCAGGCTGTCTACCTCCTTCAGCCACGGAAACTCCGCCTTATACTTTGCAGGCGTAACCTTTAATACTTTTCCGGTTTTCTCATAATATTCTTTCTTCTCTGCCAGCATCCGGTTATACACGAAACGCACACAGCCAAATGTCCTTGCAAATAGTTCTTTTTGAGATTTATTCGGGTAAATCCGAAAACGGTACACGATGTTCACTCTTATTTTCTCCCTGCGTTTCTATGTACTGGCAGATGACCTCAATGGGTGCACCACCAGCACTTAACAAGCAAAAACTCTGGCTCCAGAACATTTCTTTCCAAAGCTTCTGCCGAATCTCCGGATACTCTTTTTTTATCAATCGGCTGCTTGCGCTTTTATACGCATTAATAAATTTGCTGAGTTCCGATTTCGGATGGGCCCGGAACATAATATGAACATGATCCCGATCATGATTCCATTCCTCTAATGTAACATGATACTTCGGAGCGATATATTCAAAAATCTCTCGGATCCGATCAGAAACAGGATCCGTCAGTACCTTTTTTCGGTATTTTATAACCAGAATCAAATGATAATAGAGCAAAAACACTGAGTGTGCATTACTATCTAATTTTCTCATAAAATCAGCCTTTCCTTTTGCTTTCGACTGATTATATTATAACACAGGAACACTTGTTTGTCTACGTCTTTTAGAACATTTGTTCTCACATGTTTATTTTCATTTATGTGCACAGATATGTGCAGTTTTAATATGCCAGATATTGCATGATTTTCCCAAAAGGCAATTCATCTCACCACCTAGAGAGGATGGGAGAATTCTTGCAAAGTGTTGTTAAAAACAGGGGAGACAGCCACACACACACCGCTGTCTCCCCTGTTTATTCCCCAAATGGTCCCTGTGCGCCTCGGCGCACGCCTCTTATTCATCTACCAATGTAATCTGTACCCGTTTCCCCATCGCCGCTGCGATCTTTACCATAAAATCCAGCGACGGATTGTAGCTGCCGCTCTCGAAGCGGGTGATATTCGGCTGGGAAATCCCCGCCTTTCTGCCAAGCTCCGTCTGTGTCATGCCGTTTAACTTACGATTCTGCTTAAATCCCTCGATCGTCGCCTCCCGCGCCTCCTGCTGCCAGCGCTCCATCCACTGTCTGTATTCCGCATCCGTCTGAAACGTCTCCGGAATCCTGTTTGCGTTTTTCATTGTGCTACCTTCTCCTTTTCGAATCTGCTCTGCCGCGGCGCCACCCTCCCAAAGCCCGCCGCTGCCGTCCTCTATAGAATACCATCTTTCCACCCTATAAATCAAGGTATTTCCCTGTAACGGTTCACCGGCAGTTACTTTAGATCGCCTTTTCCCCTAAAACATACAATTCGCGCGCTCTGCCACTTGAAAGCAATGCCTCTCTTCTGGTATAATAGATGGACTTATGCAAACATCTGCCTGACCGCTTCCAATCAGCGGACTCCCAGATATTTGCGGCAAATCTTATATAATGTTTGAGGAGTTACAATTTCATGGAAAAAAGAGAATCTTTCAACAGTAAGTGGGGCTTCATCCTCGCCTGTATCGGCTCGGCGGTCGGCATGGGAAATCTCTGGATGTTTCCCACCCGCGTCTCCCTGTACGGCGGCGGCTCGTTCCTGATCCCGTACTTTATCTTCGTCGCCCTGATCGGCTCCACGGGTGTCATCGGGGAAATGTGCCTGGGACGCGGCACCCGCTCCGGTCCAATTGACGCGTTCGGCGCTGCCTGCGAGACACGCGGCAGGCGCAAACTGGGTGACGCGCTCGGTTTCATCCCGGCAGCCGGTTCCCTCGCGATGGCGATCGGCTATACCGTCGTCATGGGCTGGATCCTAAAATATGCCATCGGAGCCTTTACCGGTGCCACGCTTGCCCCGGCCGACACAGACGGTTTTGCCTCTGCTTTCGGCTCGATGGCGTCCGCATTTGGAAACAATGGCTGGCAGCTTGCTGCCCTCTTCTTCTGCATTCTGATTCTGATGTTCGGCGTCGGAAGCGGAATTGAGAACGCCAACAAGCTGATGATGCCGGTATTCTTCATCCTGTTTGTCTTTTTAGGCATCTACGTAGCATTCCAGCCGAGTGCGATGCAGGGCTACCGCTACATTTTCCGCATCGATCCTGAGATCCTCGCAGACCCAAAAACATGGATTTTCGCACTGGGGCAGGCATTTTTCTCCCTGTCCGTCGCCGGAAATGGAACCTTAATCTACGGTTCCTACCTCTCCGATGAGGAAAACATCCCGGCATCTGCCGCGCGGGTTGCCCTGTTTGATACGATCGCCGCGATTCTCGCCGCCCTCGTCATCATCCCGGCAATGGCAACCACCGGTGCAAAACTTGATCAGGGGGGTCCGGGACTCCTCTTCATCTACCTCCCGAACCTCATCCGCTCAATGCCGGGCGGTACGTTGATCGCGATCATTTTCTTCGTAGCCGTTCTCTTCGCCGGGATGACCTCCCTGCTCAACCTCTACGAAGCACCGATCGCCACCGTCCAGGAAAAACTCCACCTTGGCCGCGTCCCTGCCTGCGCGGTTATCGGTATCATCGGAGCTGCCGTCTCCCTGTTAATCCAGGGCATCGTCTCCGACTGGATGGACGTTCTCTCCATCTACATCTGCCCCCTCGGTGCCGGACTCGCCGGAATCATGTTCTTCTGGGTATTTGGAAAAGACTATGCAGAAACGCAGGTCAACAAAGGCCGCGAAAAGAAATTTTCAAAATGGTTTGTACCGGTGTGCCGCTATATTTATATTCCGGTATGTGTGCTGGTATTAATATTAGGCATCGCATTGGGCGGTATTGGATGATATTGGATGATATAAAAAAAATGATTGACAAATCTCATTTCCGCGCTATAATAAGAGCTATCATTTAAAACCCACAAAACAAGTAGGAAATATATTTTTATAATCGTTTATGAATTTTAAGGAAAGGAGGAAACCATCATGAGAACATCTTATTCAGTTATGTCTGCTATGTGTTGTTGTATGGAGTGTATGTGCTGCTGTTACTGTGACACTCTTACTTTTGTTGTGCAGACAGATAACTGGATGATATCTTCATGAGGTTTTTCTCATCTTGCTTTCACTGGAAAGTGATAGATACAATCCAATTTAGGGGGTCTGGACAACCAGACCTCCTTTTTTGTACCCATTTATATTTCAGTATGCAAAATTGAATATTTATATTGCATACTGATATATCATTCGTATAAAAAACGCGACACATACAGAAGTCATTTTTCAGGAATTATCCCTTAAAAATATGCTTCCCCAGATAAACAAAGTTAAAGGAGACCAGAAATGATTCGATTTGAACATTTAAGTAAAACATTCCAGACGAAAGACGGTGCATTTGAAGCACTGAAGGATGTGTCCTTCGAAATCGAAAAGGGCGATATCTACGGCGTCATCGGTTACAGCGGTGCCGGAAAATCCACCCTGATCCGAATGGTAAACGCCCTGGAAAGACCGACTTCCGGAAAGATTTTCGTTGAAGATAAGGACATTGGAAGCCTGAGTGCAAAAGAGCTTCGCAGCCTCCGAAAAGGAATCGGAATGATTTTCCAGCAGTTCAACCTCCTGGAATCCAAGACAATTTACGACAACGTCGCGATTGCCCTGAAACTAAACGGCACCCCCAAAAAAGACATCGAAACGCGTGTGAATGAGCTGCTGGAGTTCGTCGAACTTTCCGATAAGAAGTCCTACTATCCGGGACAGCTCTCCGGCGGACAGAAACAGCGCGTCGGTATCGCAAGGGCACTTGCAAATAATCCGTCGATTCTTCTCTGCGATGAGGCGACCAGCGCCCTCGACCCGAAAACGACCGATTCCATTCTCGATTTGCTAAAGAAGATTAATGAAACTCTTCATATTACAATTGTGATTATCACACATGAGATGAATGTCATCCAGAAAATCTGTAATAAAGTCGCCGTCATGGATTTCGGTAAAGTCGTAGAAACGGGCTCTGTCATTCAGGTTTTCTCAGACCCGCAGTCCGATATCGCCAAACGGTTTGTCGGCAATCTCATCCACGACGTTATTCCGGAACCGCTCGTCGAGAGCATCCGACGTGAAACGCGGAACAGCCGTCTGCTCCGCATCAAGCTGGAAAATACAGACAGCACCGAGCCGCTTCTCTGGGATATCAACCGGCGGTTTGAGGTGGAAACCAACATTCTCTACTCCACCATCAACGTCATTCAGGGCATCGTCGTCGGCATCATGCTCGTCCTCTTCATCGGAAGCGACGAGGAAATCAAAAAAGCCGAGCGCTACATTCTCGAATCAAACGAAGAATATAAGGAGGTTGTATTACCATGATTCAGCAGTATTTAGGCATTTCGCCGGACAAACTCATCAAGGCCGGTTGGGAAACCCTGTATATGGTCGGTTTTTCCCTGATTATCGGTTCCATCGTCGGATTTTTCATCGCCATTGTCTTATGGCTGACCCGCAAAGGCGGGCTCAAGGAAAATCCATTGCTTTACACGATTTTAAACGGTTTCATCAACATCATCCGAAGCACACCGTTTATCATCCTTCTGGTATGTGTAATGCCCTTTACGAAAATCATCGTCGGCACCCGGATCGGTACCAGGGCAGCTATCGTGCCATTAGTTATCTATACCGCTCCATTTTTAGCAAGACTTCTTGAGACATCGCTTCTGGAAGTCGGCGGCGGCATCATCGAGGCAGCCCAGTCGATGGGAGCGACCACGTTCCAGATTATCGTTCATTTTGTACTTCCGGAAGCATTTGCTTCGGTTATCCTGGCTCTGACAACCGGAACCATCGCCCTCATCGGAGCAACTGCGATGGCTGGCTACATCGGAGGCGGCGGCATCGGAAACATCGCCCTGACCTACGGCTATCAGACCTTTAACTTCCCGCTAATGTTTGCGACCGTTTTCATCCTGATCGCATTTGTCTGGATCATCCAGAGTCTGGGAAACCGGCTGTCACAGAAGAGACGGACACATCAGTAACTTATAACTTATTTCTATTGAAGAAACTGCTAATTTAAATACACTTAAAAGAAAAAGGAGAACTCAATTATGAAAAATGTAAAAGCTTATGTAAGAACCACCCTGACCGCCGGTCTGATCCTCGCAGCTGCTGTTCTGGGAGGCTGCTCAAAGAGTGATGCTGGAAGCTCCGCTGCTGATACTGCAGCTGCTTCTTCCAGCGCCGAATCTGCTGCTTCCGCCGATGCTTCCAATTCTAATAAGAAGGAGCTCAAATACGGAAAAGCTGCCGGTCCGTACACTGTCTTATTTGAGGATGCCATCAAACCAATTCTGGAAAAAGAGGGCTATACACTCACCGAGGTTGATTTCTCTGACCTTCTCCAGAATGACCTTGCTTTAAATGACGGCGAGATCGATTTCAATGTAGAGCAGCATACCGCTTATGCCGAAAATTTCAACGAAGCCCAGAAGGGTAACCTGGTCCCGATTTCCCCGATTCCTACCGTTCCGGCTGCCATCTTTTCTGCCACCGAAACCTCTCTGGACGCCATTCATGACGGTGCCAAAGTAGCCGTTCCGGACGATGCCGCCAACACAGCCCGCGCTTATGTACTCTTACAGAAAGCCGGATGGATCACCTTAAACCCGGATGTGGATCTCTCCACTGTCACCCAGGCAGACATCACGGAAAACCCTTACAACATCGAATTTACCGAAATGAACTCCACCAATATTCCAGCTGTTTTAGATGACTTTGATTATGCGGTTATCACCGGAAGTATTGTATACAATGCAGGAATCGATCCATCCACTGCCCTTCTTCAGGAAGACATTCTGCCGCATCTGATTCTGCAGGTCGTTGTAAAAGAGGAAAATAAAGATGCTCAGTGGGCAAAAGATATCGTTGCTGCTTACCACTCCGATGAATTCAAAGAATATTTAGACAAGAATAACAATGGTTTATGGTTTGTTCCGGAGAAACTGTTTAACTAATAGGAAACAGCATCAAAAGGCACCAGCAGGAAACAGGAGGATTTCACATGGCTCTCATTTTAGATAAAACCGAACAGAAAATTGTCGATATCATCGACGCACACCGCAACGAGATCATCGCATTCGCCAAAGATATCTACACCCATGCAGAGCTGGGTTATAAAGAATACAGAACTGCAGAAAAATTTGCTTCTTTCATGAAAAATCTGGGTCTTGAGACAAAGGAAGGATTGGCTGTCACCGGTGTCAAAGCCTACTTAAATGAAGAAGAGAAAAAGAATGTAAGTCTGGCTCTCATCGGGGAACTGGATGCGCTCCGCATCCCGGAACATAAATATGCCAATCCGGAGACTCAGGGAGCTCACTGCTGCGGACATCATGCCCAGCTGGCCGGTGTCATCGGTGCAGCCCTGGCTCTGACTCATGCAGATGTAAAAAAAGAGCTGGACGGACAGGTTGTATTCTTCGCCGTACCGGCAGAGGAATATGGTGAGATTGAATTCAAGAACTCCCTGACCGCCCAGGGAAAAATCAAATATGGCGGCGGAAAATGTGAACTCATCCGCATCGGTGCTTTTGATGATATCGACCTGGATATCGTCCACCACACCGGTGACAAGGATATCAGTGTGGGTTCCCACTCCAACAACGGTTTCGTCTCCAAGGTCATTCGTTATAAAGGACTGGCTGCCCACGCAGCCGGTGCCCCGCATCTGGGAGTCAATGCATTAAATGCAGCCTCCCTCGGACTTTCCGCCCTGGCTTACCAGCGTGAAACCTTCCGGGATGATGACCATGTCCGGATTCATCCCATTATCACAAAAGGCGGTAATCTCGTCAATGTAGTACCGGATGAGGTGGTAATCGAAACTCTGGTACGTGCCGCCAACAAAGATGCCATCGCAGATGCTGCCGCCAAAACCGACCGTGCCTTCAAAGCCGGTGCCATCGCCGTCGGTGCTTCCTGCGAAATCACCACTATGCCCGGATATCTTCCGGCTCTGAGTGAAAAAGCCGATGAATCAGTCCTGGCAGCCGCTGAGATTGCCGCACAAACCAGTGAAAAAGATTACCAGATCGTCCAGGAAGATACCCTCGCCTACAGCGGCGGTTCCACCGATGTGGGGGATGTGCAGCATCTGCAGCCGGTCCTTACCTTCAACACCGGCGGTAAAGTAAACGGTTTCCACTCCGTTGATTTCGATATCGTAGACGATGAGCTTGCCTATGTGGTCACTGCAAAAATCTTCGCACTCTCCGCTTACCGCCTGCTTCGGGACGGGGCTGTGAAAGCAAAAGAAATTGTGGCGAATTATCAGCCCATCTTTACCAAAGAGGAGTATATCAAATATATGGATTCCTTTATCAAGACGGAAACGTATTCATAATGGATTTCATTATTTGCTAAATTTCTAATATTTTATAGAAAAGACAGGAGATATTGTTTATTGCAACACGTCCTGTCTTTTCCTCCCTCACAAAATATCCTTTTCTTCTAGTATTTCTGGATATAAATCCAATATTTTATATGTAAATAGCAACCTTTCTACAATATCTGCCGTATAGTTTGAAATTCCTGATAAGTCATTAAATTTTCTTAATCTATATTCCATTGTATTTCGATGAATTCCCAATTTCTGTGCAGCTGCTGTTACACTAGCAAGTTCTAAAGCAATTCTTTTAGAATATGCGAATGAAGTACCATATTTGTGGTCATATCTAAATACCTCTAGTAATTCAGGCATACAAAAGTATTGGATATGTCCTTCCCTTCCAATCTTCTTTATAGCACAATACATAATATAATCTTGATAATGAATCAGGCTTTTATTAAAATGCAGACTTTTTTCAAGTCCTATAACCATTAATAGTTGATTAAGAATATATGCAAAATCTGTAATTTTATGGAATTGATTGCTGCATACTGCTAGCAAATCATATTTTTCCAGAAATGCTTCCAACACATTCAAGCATATTCCAACCTCTTTTGTATCAAAAAATAAAATCAGTTTTCTATTGACTTCAAGAATAATGGCTTCAGGGAAAATCAGCGACAAATGATTTCTATATGACATCATCATTCGTGACTCTGCCTTTCTGGTTTTATCAGAAATAGCAATTATATAGTAATGATCATGAAGCATCCACGAAAAACCTTCTGCCCGTTTTTTGAACTCTGCTTCTGAGTATTTTGCATCCTGAATTAATTCTTGCAATAGATTTTCACTTCGTGTTGTATTAGGTAAAATATTTTCTTTTTCAAGAAATAGTTGAAGTGCTCCACACAAAAAATTCATAATTTCGATATCACTATCTTTGAACGGATGATTATAAGCCACCGTTAAAAACCAGCCAAAATATCTTCGATTTACAATCAATCGGCAAATTAAACGTTCTCTTTTTTTGGGTGATTTCAAAAGAAACGTCTGCGGTGTATTTTTTATTTGCTCCAGAACGTTAGCGTAATCGTATTTTTGAAATAGTTCACTTGTCACATATCCCATTCGAAATACACTATTTAATATCTCGTCATCTGCAGCCATTACTTCATTTGCCGAATGTACCAATAATCTTGTTGTAAAATCTTGTAATAAAATAGGATTTCCAAGGATACTAGCAGCAACATCCAATAAATCCTTTATAGACGTACAATCAAACAAAGCACGACTGATCGCCAATTCTGCCTCCAAGATACGACTTTCCAAATTTAATTTCGATAAAAGTGCTGTAAACACTTCTCCCGGAGCATCACTCTGATATATTATATAATTCTCTGGTTTCTGCATATCAATAAAATCATTCAAATTTCCTAAAAGAATAAATATAGATGGGGCTTCCAGACAGCCATCTCCTACCTCTAACAATACCGGAGCTGTTACCACATAAATAATATTTTTTGTGAATGCTACAGACGTCAATGAAAGATTACAGACTTGGCAAATGTTCTGAGACATATCTTTTATGTGAATTTCTTCTATATTCTCAGCTGATAATGCCTCTGTCAAAACGGAAAGCTTCATATTTTCTCACCTACTTCTACAATTAGCAAAGAGGCACTACAAGCGCAGCACCTCTCTAGTTCCAGTTTTAATTGTCTTTATATTAAACCATTTCTCCAGATTTGTATACCCCAATCAAGCAATCCGTATATGCTTTCAAATTAGTATATGGATTTTCTCCCAAAAGCACTAAATCAGCAATCTTACCTGGTTCAATCGTCCCAATTTCTTCTGACATCCCTAATACTTCTGCCGATGTTAACGTTGCAGAAGAAATAATCTTTTCTGGAGGCATTCCATAATCCTGCATAACTAGCATTTCCTTAAATGCAGATGGCTGTGAACCAAAACACGGAGAACCCGCATCCGTTCCTAATGCAATCTTCACCCCTTTTTCCATTGCTCTCGCAAAAGTGCTTTTCTGCTGTCTTGTTACAAGAGCAGAACGTTCCACCATAAAATCACTTAACACACCCTTGTTTTCCGATAATATTTTATAAATAGCCAATGTTGGAACCAAAGTTAGTCCTTTTTCTTTCATCATGTCTAAATACTCATCCGGAATGTCCGGTCCATGTTCAATCGTATCAATTCCTGCCTTGATACATTCAATAATTCCTTCCTGCGAAACTGCATGAACAGCAACCTTCATATGAAGACGATGTGCTTCATGAACAATAAATTTAAGCTGATCTAAATCGTACATGCTTGGTCCAACATCTTCCAGTCCAGCTGCACCACCAGTATCCATAATTTTAATCCACTGGCAACGGATTCCTTTTTTTACAAACAAAGTCTTTTTTTCCCGTATTGCATACAAAAGTTCATCTTTCGTATTTGCAATTGTTCCAATTGATGGAACATGTCCATATATACTCTGAATTGCAGAACCGCATGGAATAACTCTCGAACCTTTAATCCATCCCTTTTCAACTGCAAACGCCGTTTCAATTGATAAATCCTTAGGACTTCCTACTTCTCGTATGGTTGTAACTCCCTTTTTTAAAGAATTTTCAACATTATGTACACTTCTCAAAAAAGCTTGATATGGACCGTACATTTCATCCATATCTTCTGAAATAGCGCTTCCGTCCCATGTACTATGTACATGCATATCAATAATTCCTGGTGATAAATATTTTCCTTCACCGTCTACCACCTGATCCGCAGAACTCTTAATATCTCTTCCTATTTTCTCTATTCTTTCATTTTTGATCCAAACATCCACATCAGAAAGTATCTGCTGATTTCGAACATCAACTACATTCACATGTTTAAATAATAAAGTACTCATTAATCCTTCACCTCCATTTTTATTCATTTTTTATAATACCTGTTTTATACATGAATCTGGCAATAATAATTGTAAACGCTATTCCTCCTAACAATACCCACTGAAGATCAATTTTTAATACTAATATTCCAAATAAGCAAAGAACGACTGAAACAACTGAAACCTTGAATTCTTTTAAAAGCCATAGTCCAGCTAAAGCACCAAATATTGCAGGAACGACATTACTAAATGCCGGAGCAAGAACTGCAGAATTTAACACTGGGGTCAATGGCTGCATCAAAACGATTCCCAATGCAATAATTACCGTTGTCGTGATACTGGATACTGCCACTGCCACAACTGATACAGCATTTGCTTTTTCACTTCCAGCTTCTATACCAGCTATACTCATTGCTGACAACGCACAAGGAATTTTCTGATTCTGCAGATTTCCGGTAATATAAGTCAAATAAAGGCTTCCTGGTCCTAAAATAGGTGGAAAAGCAATCATTTCACTTAAAACATACGAAGCCATCAAAATCCACATTGTTAAAACTCCTGGCCATATTATTTTAAAATCCGGCCATATTCCAGAACGTACTGAAGCAAAAAACGGAAATGCGCAGATTGCAATCAACATTGCCCATCCATATAATCTTCCATCATGATGCATTTTCTTTTCAAAATCAGTCATTAGACTTCACTCCTTTCCTAATTATGCTAAGAGCGGTGTTATAATCATTGATAATACTAATCCAAATAAAATTGTTAACGGAAAAGCATAATCTTTCAACCATTTTAGTGCTGGATTTTTCGCTGCCAAATTACATACATATGAAAACAGAAAACATCCAATAATAACCAGACTCGGAACAATTCCTTTCTTTCCACTATTAATTGCAAACGCAGCAATTACTGTAACTAATGCACAAAGACTGAAAATACCAATCCAACGGCTATCCTTTTTTCGGAAAACATCATAGGTTTTACAAACTGGTTTTAAAACCACTAAGACAATTGGCAATGCAACTGAACATCCTAATGTCATCGACCATGCAGCATTAATCCATGCCTCGATCGTCATTGTCGTCGATGTAAACTCAACTCCCATTGCTTCTGCTGCCATTGTTGCTGAAATTAATTCATTATTTGCTGAGCCTATAACAGAAGTCCTAAGCCACGGCAATGCTACACCAAGAACTGGAACCATTACGATTACGCTAAGCACAATCGGGATAGATGGAACCAAACTGATTCCAATGCAATTAATAACAATTTTTTTTAGCTCTTCCTTGCTTACTCCCAACCTTTCTGCTTCTTTCCAACCATTTTTCAAAAAAATGATACAGACAATGGTAACTAAAACCAAAACAACGGCAACAAAGATTGTAAAACTAGCATTGTTTACAAATTTCTGATAATCCATTCCCATTCCTCCTTGCTGTAAATATTTTCTTGTTGCAATTATTTTATAAAACCTTGTCTTATTTTTCATTGTGCTCAGTGTACAAATCTATAATCGCATTTTTGTCTGTATGTTTAATGTATTTGTCGTTTTTAACAAGATTTTCAGTCTTTTCCGGCATCATATGACTAAAATAAGGCGAGAAGTGCTTCTCGTCACTGCACTTCTCGCCTCATTTACAATTGTATATTCAAAAACACCTTAAGCATTTTTCCATTCATTCACCGTTGATTTTTACAGCACCTTCCGTCCATTTACTGTCAGCTTAAAGGTCGTTCCCAGTATCTCCGCCGACTTCCGGCAAAGCATCATTCTTCCCAGGAAAATCTCAAAATAATCATACATGGAACATATCTTTTCATCTACCTGAAGATTCAGGGCAATAACTGAACGATCCTTTTCAATCTTAAGTTTGGACTCTGTTACCGCATAATTCACACGGTCGTGGATATCAAAAGTGGCTCTCTCTTTTTCACGAACACGGCTTCTTCGTACATCCGTCTTATCAGCGATAATCAGAGCTGCGGATATTACATCCTCCGGACTTCCGGTGTGCGGCAGTCTCACCGTAGACACCGGCTCCGTGGAAACAGAAGACCGAGCCGCTTGGGTTTGCCAAATCCGCATCCGGATCATAACCGGCTGCTTCGATGACCTCTTCCTCATTATGGCAGGATCCATATCCATCCAGGGTACAGACAAGCTGTCCTAAGCCGCTGGTATAAACCGTTACTTCTGTCTGATATCCATCCAAGGATGAAGCCGGTGCACGGCCGGTAAGTATCGCCTGTCCATCCTCCAGAACCGGTTCTTCAAAAACCGCAAACCGGCGTTCCAGATCCGTCATTGCACGTCCTACCATCTTGTCCGGTATCGTCAGATGAAATGCATAAAATGGCTCCAAAAGCATCGAATGTGCCTGCATCAGGCCATGACGGATAGCCCGGTAAACCGACTGACGTAAATCACCGCCATTCAAGGTATTCACAGGCAATTTTACTACCTGTTATGATACCATGAATGGCGGGGATTGTAAAATTTTATCATCGGTTGATGAAATTCAGTACCACCACAAGCAGCAGCATATGAACTGGATAAAATGCATAACAGAGATACTGGAATGGTTTACTGTGGTAGCCCTGTCTGCCGCGGTACAGCCAGATGGGGATCAATGCCAGAAGCGCAAGCCCCTGCTGGCACAGTTCAAATTCCATGCCAAAGAGCTGAACCGGATACATCAGACCGCCCAGCAGTTCCACATTCAGCCAGTATAGGGCAGCCAGCTGTCCCAAGAAGCACCACCATTTCCGCCCATGGAGGAAATAGAACACAAATACCGTCAGAACACCGACCCCGTAGTAATCCACCATGCAAAGAGTTCCCAGTACCAGACCTGCCAGCACAACCAAAACGCACACCAGCAGATACATCCAGGTTTTTCCTTTTTTCCGTACCTGTTCCATAAGCCAGACACCTAAAAGGCCCAACAGGAATGTCCAGAGGACATTCTGGTGAACCGGATAAAACCAGGTACCGCCGTACATCAAATCAAAGGGAATTTCTGAAAGCACTGCAAACAGCAGCATCCGAAGGATGTACTTTTTAAAGCTTCTGGTGTGGAAGTACCCCTCCACCGCCATAAAAGCGAAGATAGGAAATGCCACTCTTCCGGCACAGGTAAGCCACTCCCTAGCAGGAAGAAGCGTCGCCCAAAGGTGATCCATCAGCATAAGCGTCATGGCGATAATGTGCAGGACAGCTGCAGTAAGTTCAAAGTTTTTTGAAGCAGATGAATCCATTCAGTTCTTGTTCCTTTCCTATTGCATTTCTATCGTATAATTATAGCTGTATGTGTGAACATAAAGCATATTGTCCTGAGGCACCAGAAGATCCGGCTGTTTTTTCAGCTCCAGGCTTGCAATAACCTCGCCGGTGTGAAGGTTGAGCTGATAAAGATAATCCTTTTCCGAGGTAAAACCATACCCGCAGATAATAACATCCTTTTTTACAATAAAATTCATGGTGTTGCAGGTCTGATCCCCACTTCGCCAAAGAAGCTTGTTATTTTCCAGATCATAGGCAAACATAAAGCAGCTATCCGGCTGTGCGTAACCATTTGTCACACTGATGCCATAAAAGATATCATCCAGGAGGCAGGCATTATTGCCGTTGATATACCATTTATCCGTTGGATACTCCAGCACATACAGACAATTTCCGGAAATATTTTCATAAATATACAGCGCATCCCCGGACCAGATATACTGATATTCGTCATCATAGAAATTATTCCATTCCTTTCCGACCATAGGAAGGGATAACTGTTTGCTTTCATACCATTCGTTCGCAAAATCGATTCCATTTTCCTCTTCCGACACAATTTTTAACGTTAACGGTGAAACTGCATCTCCCTTCGGATGAATCTCCCCAACTCCGGATAAGTCAATGGTGATATACTTAGTTTCAGGAGCCGCATTTTCCCCTTCCCCTGCATCCTCATTTTGAATCAATACGGACTCCTCACCGGTCTCCCGGACACTTTCTGCAACACTTGACTCATTTTGCATCGTATAATCCATGTCCTTCTTGCCACAGCCAGCCAGGGTAAGCAAACAAGTCCACACAATCATAAAAGTTAGAAGTTTTTTCATATATATCCATTCCTCTATGCTCAAAAAGATGTTATCACTTTGGATGAACTTTCTTCTGAGCAATTTCTATTTGAACACGTTGAGAAGTTACCTTAACTTATCTCTATATCAAAACATGCCCGGCAGTTTCGCCGCCAGGAATAATCCAGCACCAAATGAGATCAGATTGGCCACAAAGGAATACAGGATATAATATGCATCCTCCTTTTTCTTTTCTGATAGCCTCTTAAGAATTGTGCAATACAACACTGCCTCCAGCGCAAATACAATCAGCTCAAAAAGTACATAGAAAAATGTAAATGCAAGAGGGCCGGAATTATAATTAATCACATTGAGCAGCACATTTAAGATAATTTGCGTAATAACGTTGACAACAGCCAGAATCAACAGCTGTTTTTTCTGTCTGAAACCAAACAGCAGCGCCACCAGCATTTCAATTAAAATAGTAAGGACGATCCTTGCCCCAAGAGCCAGCATCTCCTGCCGATAATTATACGAACGGTAGGCCTCAATCCGCTCATTGGTACTCAAATCATCATTGTATTCCACCGAACCGATATCCACACCATCCATATCCACTGTATAATACGTATCAAATGCATAACGAGCATAAATTCCACTGGATACAAAGGTTTCCGTTTCCGGATAATACAGAAGAATTTTAAAATCATCCGGCGGATAATAGGTCCATGCAAGCTCTTTGCTTTCACTTACCTTCCAGCTCCGCTGCAGAAAATAGTATCCATCCGGATCCTTGTAATTCACAAAGATCTCCCAGATACCAGGATCCATGTACTCTTTCTGGGCACTCTCCGTTCTTCCATCCCAGGCACTTGCCGGACCAGTAGATTTCTCCTTCGACAGCAAAGTTCCATAACAGAGCTCATCCCCCATATGCTCAAACTGAATCCGAACAGAGGCCTTTGGTCCCATATCGGCATTGACTGTCATCGGAAATGCTGAAACTGCCATTATCATACACAAAAGCATTATAAAAACAAGACTGTATTTTCTATTTTTCATACCAAAAGCCTCCCTTCAGATATTTTTATTCTGGTGAAGAATCTCATCGGCATTCTTGCTGCAAAATACTACATCCGATGGGAATCATCTTCCATCTTGTAAACAAACAGGCGGTTCATCCCCTCCTGCCATGGGTATTCAAATTCCAGACGATTCCCAATTCATCACATATTCTTTTTCTCTTGTGAATTCGTCCATCTCTTCACTCTGAATAGTAAATCCTTCTCGTTGATAAAAAGACATTGCCCTGACATTCTTCTGATATACCTTTAACTGTAATTTGTCTTTTTTATCCTTGATGTAATCCAACAACATTTTACCTATGCCACATGACTGCATTTCGTCAGAAACAAAAATACCTTCTATGTATTCATCACTTACTCCTATAAAGCCTTGAATCATTTTATCATCTTCATACACATAAACTTCCGCCTGTAGCAGCATTTCCTTCACGAATTCATAATTACTTATCCAGTATTGTTCAGGAATAAAAAAATGTGCTTTCAGATTAGTTTTCAACCATATATCAGCGACTCTATTTATATCTACCTTCTGCAACTTTCTAATCATAACGATTATTCTCCATCCAACCTGATTATAACACGATTAACTCATTACGATTTACCTATCTGTACTCAACGATTTCTTCCAATGGTTTCCTTGGTCTTTTAGCCGGAGCTTCATAGGCAAAGCCAACAGCAACAATTCCTGTCAACTGGCTGTCTGTTCCGATAAAATCCATCAGCTCATTATAGGCAAAACAAGTATTGGCAATCCATAAGGTACCTAATCCATATCCCGTTGCCGTGAGAATCATATTTTCAATTGCCGCACCTATGGACAGTGAATCACATATTTCAACAATTCGCTTTTCATTTTCAATGCTTGCAAATGGAGTATGCTGGTTGGTATTAAGCACTGCTATAAGGCATGGAGCCTCCTGCATGATTCTGACTGTATTCTCAGCATCCGGTATGGCAAATGCCCATTCCGGCATAAGTTCATGGGTCATTTTTTCTGAATTTATACCATGACGCATGACATCAACCAGTTTATCTTTTTCTTTCCCCTGATATACAATAAATTTCCAAGGCTGTCTGTTTTTAGCAGATGGTGCAAGGGAAGCACTGTATATGATCTCGTCAATTAACTTCCTTTCGATCTCATCTGGCTTATATTTTCTTATACTTCTTCTATTCTCAATTTCACGTATCATAGATTTCTCTCTCCTTTAGAACCTTGCCCTCAAGACTCATCTTCTCCTATGATTTCCAACCTATCCATCCCAACATGACATTTCAGGAAAAGCACCTCAACACCTGCTGCCTTTGCCTCGTGAAGTGCAGCGCCAAATTCGGGATGCGTTTCCGTATTCGGCCTGACTTCACTAATGCCTTCCATTTGAATCACAAATGCTATCAAACATTTATATCCTTGTCCGCACGCAGCTGCAAGTTCCTTTAAATGCTTAACTCCTCTTTCCGTCGGGGCATCTGGAAAATATCCAACTCCGTCTATCTCAAGGGTGCAGCCTTTGACTTCCATTAGATATTTTTGCTTTCCTTTTTCCATATAGAAATCCAGCCGGCTATTTCCAAAGGTATACTCTGGTTTAATAGAATCATACCCCTGTGTCATCAGCCATTCTTTTACCACTTTATTCGGTGCCTGAGAATCAATGTTAACCCATATCTTATTCTTCTTAACTGCAATCAAATCATAGCGAGTCTTTCGATTTGGATTCTTTTCTATGCAATCTTCCAAAATCACTTCCGCCCCCCGCAGCAGTAATTCACGACAACGTCCCGTATTCTTTACATGAACCGATTCTACCTCTTCCGAGCCATCAATCTTTACCCGCGCAATAAAACGATTGGGACGTTCTATGAAAATTGCTTTCACTATCTTATCATATTTCATGTGACGTTTCCTATTATATGTACTGAAACATTCATTTTACACGATTGGATTCACTGGCAGCGGCCTGTGCTTTGCAGTATAATAATCACAATCAATTCGAATAACAGTGAACTACTCGGTAACTAAGTTACCAGAGCATCTGAAATCTGGCGGGATACCGCCTTTTTTCAGGGTGCGTCCATGACACCACTACTGCTTACCTTTCGGCTATACAGCTACTTTTATTATTTCTGGATTCTTTAGTCCGGTTACGGACAGTTCTTTCTGTTTTCCGGATACGGAAAGATGTTTACGCAGGATATTAAATGCTCCTACTGCATCCGCATTATATCTTACTCCATCCGTTATATACATGCCCCGCTCTTTTCTGTTTGATGCTTCTGCATATCTTTTTGATATTTCTGGTGAAAACGGGCTGCACTGGCTGGTATCGCTTTCCAGTTCTGGTTCTTTGACCTCATAGATAACGATAAGGTCACATTTTCCATCTTCCGGTGGATAGATCCGCAGTTGCTTTATGTGATCCATGTTCCTGAAAATCTTATTTTCAAGATATAGAAATTTTTCATGAATCCCGTAAGTTTCTTCCATGTAGCTTTTCAGATCCTTTGACAGAGACAGCCGTAATTGGCCGGAATCCTTCTCGTGCCGGATTCCCATCTGCATGTAAGTGATCGGTATATTGTCCTGTTTAAATCGCGGAGGATTTGGCGCTTTGATCACGCCGGTCTTTTTAAGGGCATAAAATGATTTCCAGGCTTTATCCAGCTGCTTGCAGGTTTCCTGCGCTGTCTGGGACGGAAGCTGTCTATACCACAGATCTCCTTTATGCGCTTTCTTCTGATAATACCAGTCAGGATACTTCTCCAGCTCCAATTCTTTATATCGACGGCGTTCATAGTTGCAGACATTCCAGAGTTTGGAAGCAGCGTAACACATATGCCCTATAATATTAGAATATTCCGGCCGGATATTGACCGATGTTCTGTGTGACAACAGCATTCCCCTTCCCCCCTTCAGACAGCCATGCATATGAATATTTACAATTCACATTGAATTAATACGACTTGCTCTGATGTTCAATATAACGGCGAATATTTTCCTCAGATACGGATCCGATCGTTTCCACATAATAGGAATGGTTCCACAGTTCTCCCTTCCACAACTGGTTTCTTATTTCCGGAAAACGTTCGAATAATTTCCTGCCTGTGATCCCCTTCAGATACTTGATAATGGCTGTTATTGACAGTTTGGGTGGAGCTGATACAAAACAGTGAACATGATCACCTTCACCACATTCAAATAAATGAACGGTAAAACCTTTATCGTCAGCTATCTGCTGCACGAGTTCCTGTAGGTATTTCTCAACTTCTGGGGTTAATATCTTCCGTCTGTATTTCACCGGCCAAACCATATGGTAGTTAATATTACACACGCAAGTTCTATAATGTATCAGATTTCCTTTCATACATATAGTATATCATATTGAAGTGTAATACGCAATTATTATTCGAACATATTTTCGTTTTTATTGTATGCCGGTTACGGCATTACCATCAAAGGATGAGAATTATTATACTATTTGCATTGTGCAGATATGCACACTCCTGCGCTTTCATCTCGGTAATTGAATTGCCGAGGATTCCCGCTTATTGTCCTAAAAGATGGCCTTTACTGATAGAAAAGAATTTTATAGTAAAACCGATTGGTTCAGATGGGCTGCCGTGCCAATGTACGGCAGCCCATCTGGCATCATTCTATCAGCCCTTTCGCTACCTCTTTCAGTTTCTTAGCCGACTCCACCAGCTTCTCCGCCTCTTCCTCACTCAATGCAATCGGCACATGCGTCTCCACACCCCCGATTCCCACGATCGCCGGCATACTCAGCGTGATGTCTTCGATGCCGTACTCCCCGTGCATCATCGCAGACACCGGCAGAATCGAGCGCTCATTGCGGACGATACACTCGCAGATACGTTTTACCGACATCGCAATTCCGTAATACGTCGCCTGTTTTTTCGAAATAATCTCGTAAGCACTGTTTTTGACCTTCTCCGCGATCGCGTCCATCGCCGCATCGTGGTTAAAATGCCCGCGCATCTCGCAGAAATCGTTCAGCGGAATGCCCGATACATTCGTACTGCTCCATGCCGCGATCTCGCTGTCCCCGTGCTCACCGATGATAAACGAATGTACACTCCGGCTGTCCACGCCCAGGTGTTCGCCCAGCGCATATTTAAGCCGTGCCGTGTCAAGCACCGTACCCGAACCGAGCACCCGGTTCTCCGGCAGCCCGCTCAGTTTCAATGCCACATACGTCAAAATATCTACCGGATTCGATACGATCAGCAGAATCCCGCCAAAATCGCGTTTTACAATCTCCGGGATGATACTCTGATAAATTGCCGTATTCTTCTGCACCAGGTCAAGCCGCGTCTCCCCCGGCTTCTGGTTCGCCCCCGCCGTGATAATGATGATCGCCGCATCCGCCGCATCGTCATAGGTACCTGCATAAATCTTCATCTGCCCCGCAAACGGAATCCCGTGCGCGATATCCTTCGCCTCGCCGTCCGCCTTTTCCATATTAACATCCAAAAGAACCAGCTCCGAAAACAACCGGCTCTGCATCAGTGTAAATGCCGTTGCTGAACCCACAAATCCGCACCCGATGACTGCCGCTTTTCTTGGATTTACCTCTCTGCTCATACGCTCATTTCTCCTTTTTTCTCCGGCTTATACTGCATGTCCATATTTCTAGCATCCACTCTCTGCATATGGACAAGCATGCCTCTAGTCTCTCCTGCCATTCATATGTATTGTGCCGCTTACAAGAAGGAGTATACATGCTTTGGGACATTTTTTCAGTTGTTTTAACAACGAAAATAGAAACTACAACACTTTCTGATCATCCGACGACAATGTGATCTACCAACAAAGAGGCGTTTCCATCATGTATTTTTCCGTACAGTCCCGCTGCTTCGATTCTGCCGAAATCTATTTTCACTTTGCATCACAACAGGCAGAGTTCTTCGTAACTATCTTATTTATGTAAAATTGAATAAAAACATGTAAAATCAACATTTTCATCGATAGACAAAAAAAGTCCCACGAAACTGCTACTTCCGGCAATCCCGTGGGATGTTTTCGTTTTTTTATTTCAAAGCTCTGCCACGCTCACATTCTGGCTACTCCAGCGCCTCCAGAAATTCCTCATGGTTCATGACTTTTCCAATCTTCGGGAAAATCCATTTTTCACAGAAATCCTGCTCTTCCTGCGTATCGGTCGCGGTGCAGTCGTTGATAACGATGACACGGTAGCCCTTATCATACGCCGAACGCGCCGATGACTCTACACACCAGTCGGTATGGAAACCAGTAAATGCTACATACTCGATCTCATTTGCCCGCAGATAATAGTCCAAACCAGTCGAATGGAACGCGTCTAGCGTTTTCTTGCCTTCAACCACCACATCACCCGGCTGCGGAGTCAATTCTTTGATAATCTCCGGTCCCGGTGTGCCGCGCAACCATGCGCCGGTTCCCCAGTCTGCTTCCATATCCATCTCGATTCCACGCAGACCCTCACACGCCGGACCACCCTTTTTCAGCTCTGGAAATCCCGGATCAAACGGATGGAACGGGCAGTAAAAGATTTTTGCCACCTGACCTCGCGCCTTCTCCAGTAAATCCTGAAGATTGGCGATGACATGACGCTCGGCGAGCTGCTCCTTGATGTGGGCGTACATCGTTCCGCCCTCGGACAAGAAGTCATTCTGCGGTTCAATCAAAACAATCGCAACTTTCTCTTTCGGAATCTTAATCTGTGCCATACACTTCTCCTTTCCTATTACATCGCATTCGGCAGGAATAATACAATCTGCGGAATGAAAATACAAATCAAATCGACAATAATGATCGCTGCCAAAAACCACATCGAACCGGCGAAAATCTCGTTGACTGTGATCCCCTCCATGCCATCCATTCCGTACAGGGACGATTTAACGGTAAATACGTTCATGCCAAACGGAGGCGTAATCATACCGGTTTCAATCGCAATGATCATAACCAGACCGAACCATACTAAGTCATAGCCTAAATCTGCCATAATCGGGCACATCAGAGGCGTCGTTAAAAGCAGAATCGAAGTAGAATCCAGGATACATCCCAGTACCATCAGAATCAGGATAAATAATAAAACGATTCCGATCGGCGGGATGCTGAAACCTTCTACCAGATCCCGGAGTACATTGATGACACCGCACATGGACAACGTCTTGGAATATGTGGATGCCGATACCAGAAGAATCAGGACGCTGCCGGAGGTTGAACCTGCCGATAAAAGCGTCTCCCAGAACTCCTTGCGGTTGAATCGCTTCCGGAAAATCACAATCAGGAAAGCGCCGAACGCACCGACTCCGCCTGCTTCCGTCGGAGTGAAGAATCCACACCAGATACCTCCGAGGGAGATGATAATCAGAAGAACAATCGGCCACGGACGCAGCACAATTTTCCAGAAATTTTCTTTTTCATACTCAGTCAGCTCCTCTACCTCCGGAATATAATCCGGTTTGATATGTGCGACCGTCAAAATGACGATGATAAATGCGATCGTCATCAGAATACCCGGCATAACCGCCGCCACAAACAACTTGCCGATCGATACGTCCGCCTGCGAGCCGTAGACAATCATCAGAAGACTCGGAGGAATCAACATACCTAAGATCGCAGAGCCAGAGATCGTTCCCAGCGCGATCTTACGGTTATATTTCAGACGAAGCATCTGCGGAAGTGCAATTTTCGTAAAAACAGCCGCTGACGCAACCGTAACACCTGTGATAGCTGCGAAAATCGCATTGGCGATAACCGTCGCGATTCCGACGCCGCCCCGGACTTTCTTTAATAAAAGGCTGGCTGAATCATACAAATCCTGGCTGGCGCCGGATAAGTTCGCCAGAAGTCCCATCAAGACAAACAGCGGAATAACGCCGAACATATACTGCCGGACCGCGCCCCACGCCGACTGGCTTAGCACGTTCATCGCTGTTGAAAAACGTCCCGTGAAAAGGAATACACTGAGCACACTGGTAAACATCAGGGATGTGCTCAGATGAACACCAAAGAAAATCAGCGCCAGCAAAAGAATCAGTGAAAGTGCTGCTACTGCTCCTGTACTCATTCTGCCTTCCCCCCTTCTGCAAAGCTTTTTCCTGTAACTAATTCATACGTATACTTTATAATCTGGTTGATAAATTCCAGAATCATCAGCGCGGAACCGAATATAATGGAAAAACGCCCCGGAACCGTTGTGATACGGACCGATCCGGCTATCTCCGCTTCATGAATCGAAATTGCATTTAACAGATTTCCCCAGCTTGCCCGGATAATAAATGCATACACCAAAACACCAATCAGCGCTGCTACAATATCGATCACATGTTTTCCCTTTACACCGACCTTATCATACAGCATAGTTGTCCGGACATGGGCTCCCTTAACTGCTACATACGGAATCTCCAGAAAACATACGATAATGATAATGCTGCTGACAATTTCCGCCGTTCCCGCGAACGGTTTATTTAATATCAATCGGCTTAGAACGTCCGCTGTAATCAGAATCATGATTCCAAATACTGAGATCGCTGCAATTCCATCCATAATACTCAAAAAACGTTCCAGACACCGATCTAATTTTCTAAGGACTGACATATCATCCCACCTTTTCTCTCTTCTGTCTGTTCTTTCTCTGTCTTTCTGAACACATCGGGACATACCTTCGCTGTATGTCCCGATGAACTTTTCACACGGCTCACACTCTCCTCTGCGACAAGCCGCTCCCTTCAATTTTCTTACTCGCTGATCTTCCAGTCGCGTACTCTCTCTACACCCTGAGATTCCAGAATCTCATAATAATCTTCCACGATCTCGGAACCATTGTACCCAGCGTCGTCAAGGCTCTTTACCAGACCATTGACAACATCCGGAAGACTTGCTGCCCATTTTTCCTGCTCTTCACGGCTCAGAGTTGTAACGGTACAGCCCTGCTCTTCCAGTGCTTTGATATCTTCTTCGTGAATCGTATTGATATACTCAGACTCATAGTCCAGATAGCCCTCGCCAACCTCGGAAATGATGTTCTGTACATCCTCCGGCAGGTCATTCCAGGTATCCATATTGACAGTAATTGCATTGAACGGAACTACGTTGAAGTTTGCGTCCAGATAATACGGCGCTACCTCATATACCTTTAAGTTGACACAGGAATGGGTCGGCTGAATCGTCGCCTGGCATACATTCGTCTGTAAGTTCTGATAGGTATCATTTAAGGAAGTCTGGACGCCGACTGCACCAGAGCCCTCGATCCAGGAGAGGTTGATGCCTGCCGCGCCGATCTTCATTCCGTTTACATCTTCCAGAGACTTAACTTCTTTCGTGCTGAAGAATCCATACGGATCCGATACACCGATTCCGACGAACTTCTGGTTGTAGCTGTCTTCATAAATTGAAGTGAATTCCGGATATTTCTCATACATCTGTTTGATCGTCTCTGCCACAATCAGCGGATCGGAGCAGGAGAACGGCATACTGTAAACCATATCCTGTAACGGAAGTCTGGATGCCTCAAATACAAGAATCGTACATCCGATATCGACCAGACCATCCTGCACGCCCTGCAGCTCATTTCCCAGGGAGATAACAGAACCGCCGTAGGATTTAACCCAGTCGATCTCATAATTTGTCTCTTCACTGACTCTCTCCGATACATTTTTCACAAAATAATCTTCCAGCGCTGTGATCCATGGGTTGGATTCCGAATGTCCGGATCCAATTCGAAGTGTAATCTTTTCTTTTCCGCTGGTTGCTTCTGCCTGTTTTTTATCGCCGCCTGTTGTACTGTCTGTTTTCGCGGATGACCTTCCACCGCATCCCGTCATTGCCGTCATTGCCATTATCGCTGCTAAACCTAATGCCACAAATCGTCTTCTCCTCATGTTCCTTCTTCCTTTCTTTTTCTCTTTTTCACGTTCTGCGTTTCTTTTTTGTTTCGCCTCTCCGTTGGACACCGGATATTGGATACAATTTGATACTATTACTCTAACACCACCTGTCTGTTTTGTCAATAAACTTTCTTATATAAACATCATTCTGTACAGTTTAAACAATATTTTAGTTTCAGATTGGATACATTATCCAATTTTATTGCTATTCCTTTTCTTTTCGGTTATAATAATCATAAAGAAATTTAAAAGGAGCCATGGTTTATGGATCAGACACAACCAATTATTCAATATACAACCGTTTCCGACTCAGTCTATCTCTGGGTCAAAAATGCAATTATTCAAGGTGAGTTTAAGCCAGGCGAACATATCGCCCAGGAACGCCTCACCAAAACACTTGGAGTCAGCCGCACCCCGGTCCGCGACGCAATCAAACGTCTGGAAGCAGAGGGACTTTTGATCACGAAACCGCACTGTGGGGCAGTCGTATTCCAGCTCTCCAAGGAACGTCTGACGGAAATCTACGACATCCGTATCCTGATGGAGCAGTACTGCGCCGCCAGAACCTGTATCAGGGCAAGTGATGACGATATCCGCCAATTGGAAGAGATTAGTTTAAAAATGCTCGATTTTTCCAATAATTCGAAGGAATTTATGCAGCTGGACCGCCAGTTTCACACCCGGTTCTGTGAGCTCTCCGGCTGCGACGACACCGTTGAGATCCTGCAGGGACTCTGGAATAAATGTGATTCCTTCAAATCCATCTACTACTCTCTGGAGGGACGCATCAACGATACTCTGTCCGAGCATGCAAAGATCATCCAGGGACTGAAAAACCGCGATATCGACGCCACCAAACAGGCGATCTACGGTCATCTGAAAGATGTTGTCGAATGTGTTGGACGCCAAGCCAATTTTTCTTAAAGACAAAACACCTACCAAGCATCGACAGCCGTATAATTACAAAAGGCGATGAGCGCAGTTCCTGTCTCTCTGCGTTCACCGCCTATTACTTTTTTCTGCTTTTCTTATCTACCCGCCAACAGCGAAATCTGCGCCGTCTCCTCGACAAGTTCCGCCAGATAAGCTGCCTCGCGCATCGTCCCTGCCACCGTCACCTGACCGTGACCGCGCAGAAGGAATGCATTCATCTCTTTATTTTTCCGGAACTCTTCCAGAATCATCGGGAAATATTCCTTCGGAACGGCATACGAATGGGTGTCAAACACCGGCACATTTCCGCCCAGCTTCATTTCCGAATGGTGCGTCGAAAAATCAAGCGTCTCATGCTTATCCGCCCATGCAGTCGCATATGGGGAATGGCAGTGCATGATCGCGCACACCTCCGGGAGCTCCCGGTAGATCGCACCGTGCAAAAGAGCTTCTTTGGATGGTTTCCGATTGCCCTCAATCAAGTTTCCGTCAAAATCCGTCACAACAATTGTGTCCGCGCACACCTCGTCAAACGCCACATCCGTCGCCTTCACAAGCATCCAGTCATGCCCTGGCGCACGCATACTCAGATTTCCGCCGTTGCTCATCTGATAGCGGAGCTGATAAAATTTGTGAGCCGCCTGTTCCATCGCATCGCTCAGCTCTTTGTATTCCTGATATTTCATGCGCTCTCCTTTCTGCTGCCCTCCGCTTCATTCAGCAGCGCTTCCATCTCCTGTGCGCAGATATCCGCAAATTCAGGATCACAGAAATTCAGATCATACGCTTTAAACACAATCTCCGGCTTCAGATCCGCCTCGAAAATCTGACGCATCTTCTGAATTGTCTCCGGTTTATAGAAAAATTCCCCCGGATAACTCATTGTCCGCAGTCCTCCCATCGGGAGAATGACCTCCGTTTTTCCCTTGGAACGATTCAGTCGTTCCACGATCGTGTGTGTAATATCCAGAATTTCGCTCTCATACAGGCGCGTATGTGTTAAATCCTGATTATGCCATACGTACCCCCGATCTTCCTCATCTTTTAAAAGTTCCTCTTTCCTCAGACACGCAAAATCAATGCCACCCGGGCAGATCAGCGCCGGGATCCCCATCTCCGCTGCTGCACACAGGCGGTTATCCGCACCCTTGCTGTATCCGTAATCACCCAAATATTCCGCTGTCATCTCATGCAGTGAGAGATCCATAACGGCTGAAATAACGCCCTCGCGGATCATCGACTCCATCACCCGGCCGCCGATTCCGGTCGAATGGAAGCTGATCATCTTCCTGCCGAGCGCCGTCAGCTCGTCGGATGCCCGCATCACGGTATCATTCGTAATCCCCATAAGCGTTGTCGCGATATATTTTTCCCCATGTGTATCGATCCGTTTTCCCCCATATGTTACCATGCCAATCAGGGCGCTGACTGTATTTCCCAACACCGCCTCATTAACGGGGTTCATACCGGCAAAATCAACGATCGACGGAACCACCATGATATCTTTGTCGCCCACAACCGTGTCAAAATACCGGTATCCGCTGGCGATCGTGGAACAGATAATCTTCGGAAATCCGATCGGAAGCAGGCGCAGCGCCGCAGAACACATGACCGTATTCTGCAGTCCGCCCATTCCCATCACGCCGTCAATCTTTTTCTCCCCGACGAGTTTTAACAGCATCTTGGAAATACTCTCCGTCATCGCTGCGATCGCACCGCTCTTGTCCATCGCGTGCACCTGCTCCCAGGTATAACCACCCATTGCCAGAATCTCCTCCCGGCTGACATCTGCGCGCATCGGAATATGCGGTCCCGTGCTGACATCGAGTATCAGCGGACTGTTTCCGCTCATTTTTATTTTTTTCTGTACAAACTGTACTTCATGATATTTCGTGTCACAGCTTGCAATTACCCCAACCACTGCCATTTTCTCGAAGTCTCACGAACTTCTTCTTTCACCTGCCTTTCGTCTTAAAGACCAAGGATCGGTGTTTTCGAAACCCGATCTAACATCTCGCGGTCATGACAGGTCAGAATCTTATCCAGACTCTCTGCCCGGGCTTTGATAAGTTCGATGCTCTTCCAGGCGGAGACAATATCTGAAAACCGGTTCGGAGGCGTAATATCATAATGAATCTCTTCAATCGGTTTCGTATTATCCATAATGAAAATTGCATCACCGCAGCAAATATATCTGCCCGCTGCCGTGTCGATCTCAACCGACTGATGCCCGATGGAATGTCCCGGCGTCTCAAATACGCGCACGCCCGGCATGATCTCTGCCTCGCCTTCTAGCAGTTCCATCTTGATTCCCTCAAATGGGCGGGTAATGCCAAGCTGCGGCGCCTCGTATGATTTGTAATAGAGCGGGATTGGATCCATCGCAAATTCGTATTCCTTCTTGTTTACATAAAATTTCGCATTCGTGAATTTATCCATATAGAAGCAATGATCCCAGTGCAGATGGGTAAACACTACAATATCAATATCCTCCGGTTTATATCCGATCTTTGCAAGCTGATCCGCGATCGCCATGCCCTCCGGCTGATATGATCCATGATGGTGGTATTTATCGGCGCGCTCTGTGTATGCCATGCCTGTATCCACAAGCAGCAGTTTGTCTCCGCCCTCTACCAGATACGTAAAAACTGGGTATTCTTCCTCCCGATCGGAAGCATCGGGATAATATGCCACCGTAGAATGGTGGTAAAGATACTGTTTCGGAATCATCGTCACGAAACCAGTGTTGATTGGTCTGATTGTTAAGTTACTCATATCGGTACCTCCTGTCGCTCGTCTGGCTATCTCAAACATGAGATAAATGCCAAATTTGTTTCTTAAAATGGAGCATCCAATATTGTATCCAGTGTCCAATAGTATTATAATAAAAAGAAGCATAGCTGTCAAGAAAAGTTTCAATTTCCATCTGAAAGTAACAATGAATCGGATCCAAAACACCAAAAAGGAGGAACCTCATATGAAAATTACGGTTGCAATCGATTCCCTGAAAGGAAGTCTGGCCTCGATGGAAGCCGGAAACGCCGCCAAAGGCGGCATTCTCTGCGTCTATCCCGAGGCAGAGGTCTTCGTGCGCCCTCTGGCAGATGGCGGCGAGGGAACCGTGGATGCCCTGACGGAAGGACTGGGCGGCAGGATCCGCACCATCTCCGTCTCCGATCCGCTCGGACGCCCCCTTCAAGCCGACTACGGGATTCTCACCTCACCGGGACAGGGCGAACCGCTTGCGGTGATCGAGATGGCTGCTGCCTCCGGACTTCCGCTCCTGGCTGCTGCGGAACGCAATCCACTCCGCACTACCACCTACGGTGTCGGAGAACTGATCCTTGACGCCATCCGCCAAGGCTGCCGGCGTTTCCTGATTGGCATCGGCGGCAGCGCCACCAACGATGGCGGACTCGGCATGCTCTCCGCGCTGGGATATCAATTTCTCAAAGAAGACGGAACGCCCGTCTCCCCTGGTGCCGCCGGACTGTCAGAGCTTTCTTCCATCCGTACCGGCTCCGTTCTTCCCGAACTGTCCGCGTGCAGCTTCCGGATCGCCTGCGATGTCACCAATCCGCTCTGCGGTCCAAATGGCTGCAGTGCCGTCTATGGTCCGCAAAAGGGCGCTTCCAGGGAAGATATCGTAAATATGGATCGCTGGATGCAGGCATACGCCGTCCTTACTGCCCGGCAATTTCCACACGCCGATCCAACGGTTCCCGGCACGGGTGCCGCCGGAGGTCTCGGATTTGCCTTTTTAAGCTATATGAACGCTGTCCTGGAACCGGGCGCCTCGATCGTGCTGGAAGAAACTTCTCTGGAATCGTTCATCCAGGACAGCGATATCGTCATCACCGGTGAGGGTCGTCTCGACGGACAGACTGCTATGGGAAAAGCCCCCATCGCCGTCGCCAGACTGGCTAAAAAATACGGCAAGCCCGTCTTCGCCTTCTCCGGCTGCGTCACCCCAGATGCCATCCAGTGTAACGATGCCGGAATCGACGCCTTTTTCCCAATTCTCCGCTCCATCTGCTCGCTGGAAGAAGCAATGGAACCGGCATCCGCCCGGAAGAATCTGAGCGATACTGTGGAACAGGTGATGCGGGTGGTTCGGCGGTTTTCGTAAAAATTGGAAACAAAGAATGTGCTGATATAAGAAAATCGGAGAGGAACTTTGATCATTCATTCTCTCCGATTTTTTTCAACTTACCTTGTATATTAGCTATTATACATTCACTTTTTCGAAATCATTGCCATAAATTTTCGAATATACATCCTTCTAATTTTTATTTAGAGAGCGCCTTCTCCGCCGCATCCAGCCCCTCATATCCATATGCCTTCACTTCCGCCTCCATCGTCAGAAGTGCCAGACTCTTTCCTTCCTTTTTCAGTTCATTGATAAACTGCCAGTACGTATGCAGAGTGCTGTCCGAGTAAGTCCGCAGTTCTCCAAGCAGGTACGTCTGGAAGGAAGTATCATACGGCGTATCTTCAGAACTGTAGAGAAGCCGGTTTCCAGACGCCAGCACCGGATATTTCGCCTGGTACTCTTCCATCCAGGCAAGCTGCTGTTTCACGATCGCATCACTCCACTGTTCGCCCGCCAGCGTCGGATCAATCAGAAAATGATGCAGTTTCTTAAACTGATCCGGTGCGGTGCTCGCCATCATCCACGCATATTTCTCCATTACCAGATTGCGCCCTTGCTCATGGGCGCGGTCCATATCCGCCTGCACGCAGTCGATGAGTTCCTCTGTCCACGGTGCAAAATGGCTTCGTCGCATGATAAAAAATGTCTCCGGATCGTCCTGACAAGAAGCACGTCCGCCCTCGTTATTGACTTTCTGAAAATCTTCCCACTCCATCTGAATCAGTTTCTCTATTTTCTCCTGTTTCGTCATACGCTGTCCTCCCTTTTGCTTGCCAGATCCCTTCCAAATCAATTTCCTGCATCTTTTCTTTCAGTTACAGTCCATGCGCGTTCCCATTTTGATGTGTCTATCCGCGGCTTATCCTTCCATCACATGACATTTTTTCAGCTCCGGATCCTGAATCCGTTTCATGATCTCCCACGTATGCGCTTCCAGAAATGCATCCCGGCTATCAGTCAGTCCCTGTTTTCGCAGTTCCCCAACTACCGCCTGACAGATTTCCTCGATCCGACCCACACGCGGATCTAACTGGTTTACATAAGGATTCCATCCCGGGGGAAACGGCGGCTTCCACATCTCGCTTGTATCTCCCATCACCGAAAGCTCCCGGATTTTTTCCGCCACCTCCGGCAGAATCTGAAAGTTTTCCATTCCCCGGAACATCCACTTATAGTAAGGCATATACGTCCGGTTTAGTAAATAGACCATCGAAATCGCCTGCCGCACAAATTCATCGAGCGCCAGCATCGCCGCAACCGTATCGCCCCGCCGCATACAGCGGCCATAATTATACTGTCCCGACTGCGCCATTTTCGCTGCCCGCGCCGCGATCTTCTTGATCCGGACATCCTCCGGATAATACTTCCGGAGCGCCTCGCGGATCGCAGAAAATTCTCCCAGTCCATCCTCAAATACTGCCCCGCCCACGACTGCCGCCAGCTTATCTTCCGGCAGATGCAGCCAGCGCATCAGGCTCTTTGGCGGCTGTTCCATCCCGATAAAACGGCTGTAAAATGCCTCTATCTCAAACACACCGACACGTCCGCCGCCCCGCGCACTTGTGAGGCGTGCCGGAACACCTGCAAACTCCCCTGGCAAACGGTCATAGGCATCCTGAAGCGCATTTCCGTACTGGTTATAATCTTCCGCCGAAAACCACAGACAGAAACCCGCCCCGAAATCGTGATCCTGCGATATCGCATCGTCAAATCCCAGACATTCCGAACCTTCGCCCACCAGTCCCGCCGCCAACCGCGGCAGAAGCTCTGGAAAATCCCGCTCCAGCATCGGACGCCCGACTTCTTCATAGTATCGTTTTGCCAGTTCTAGTCCCTGCATCTGATCCCCCTACCTGATTTTATGGTTTTTTCTATTTCTACGTTTTCTCTATTTTCAGTATCTTTTTTTCATGCGTGTTTCTTGCACGCTTTTTATCAAATCTTCCATCTGAAAACTTTTCAAAAAACGTTTTTTTCTTGTCCTGTCTCAGAATTTCGCATCCTTGAACTGACAGCTCGCACAGTGGCTCAGGTTTCCGCCCTTGTCTTCCTTCTTGTCTGCAGCTCCGGTAATACCTTTTTCTTCCTTTTCTTTTTTGATCATCTCCAGATTCTGGCGGATCACCGCGCACGCATCGCTCTCGCCAAACCGGGACTGCGTTACCATCAGCGCTTTTTCCAACAGCCCGATCGCCTGATCATAATTGCCGCGCCGCCATGCCAGCTCCCCGGCTGCTGCCAGCGCCGAACCAAAGTGTCCCGACTGCACGCCCTCCGGGGACGCATAAAAGGTCAGGCTTTCCTTTAACTCCTCGTCTGCCTCATCCAGCCGTCCCAGCGCCATCAAGGATAGCGCCCGGTTGACATGGGTCGTTGCCACCTCCGCCTCGCTGTTCTCCATCTTTTTAATCAGTTCCAGCGCCTTATCCAGCGATTCCAGCGCCTTTTCATGTTCCTCCTGTTCCTGATAAATCTGGCTGATATTATTGTAGAGACTTGCCATCTCATAGCCATCCGTTTTTCCAAGATTCTTAAAAATCGCTTCCGCCTCCCGGTACTGGGAAAGCGCTTTCTCCACATCTCCTGCCATCCGGCGCGCAGTTGCCGCATTTAAAAGTGTCGTTCCATGGTGGATCGAACCATCCAGTCCCATCCCCGCAATCAGGGACAGCGCCATATCCGCCATATCGACTGCCTGTGCAACCCGTCCGGTATTCCGGTAGAGTCCTTCCATCTCATTACACATCATCAGGCAGAGGCTTTTGTTCCCTGAATCCAGCCCTTCCTTCATCCAGCCCATCATTTTCTCTTCCGCTTCGTCCAGTTTTCCCCGTGCATAAAGGTGATCCAGTTCCTGAAACATCTGCTGTGTATCCATTTTTATCCCTCTTTCTTTCCCTTCTTTATTCTTGTTTCTGTTATTTTTTTCATTAATGTGCCTTGGCACCTTTGACACAAAAAGAGATACCGCAAAACCTTTTTCCCTTCCCTCTGCTCCCCATCTTCTTATTTCTGACAGGTCAGTGCACGGATTCTGTGGTTTTGCGGTATCCACTATCTGTTCTCAAACCTTCTAAATCTATCTCTTTATCAACAATGGTTTCTCTGCTGCCATGCAGCACCCGCATTCGGATCGCATTTCATCTCAACGATTCAGCTTTTACAAATCCTGTATTCATCAAACGAAGCAGTTTCCGATCGCGGCATCACCCCATCGGCGAATATCCAAACGTATTTACCAGCGCATCAATCTTCTTTCCTGCCTTGCAGAGTGGGCAGTCACGGTAATCTGAATACGTATAATCCGGTAAATCCTTCTTGCCAAAGACTGACTTGATCGGCACACCATCCAGCGAATCCATCGCACTGAAAATCGCCGATGCGCCCTGTAAGATACCACCGTAATACTGGATGCTCTCAACTGCCTTATTTAAGGTGCGTCCCGTCGTCACGGATGCCATCAGGATCATCACGTGTTTATCGCGGATCATCGGAATCAGGTTGTCACGGAAAATGATCTGGCTGTTGTTGTTGAACTCCGGGCTGATTACATAGATAGATTTGTGCGCGTTCGTCGAGAGAAAACCGCCCTTTGCCAGCTCCTCCGCCAGAAAAGCACCGATAACTTCCGTGCCCTCCATGCAGACAATCGTGTCGATCACGGTGTCATACAGATACATGCCAACCAGCGCCTGTGCAACTTCCTCCGCCTCTTTCGTTCTCGCTTTCAGGGTCGTCACATCAATGTAATAATTGATATGTGCATGGTTTGTTGCGAAATGTCCTGGACGAATCTTTAACGGTACTGTCGCTCCAGTTGTGTAAATCTTTGTATAACTTTTCTCCATAAAAACGCCCCCTTCTCCATCTAAATAGGTGTTCATAAATGTTTGAAACTGCTTCTAAAAGTTCCATTTTCACAGTCATTTCCATCCATGGATTGATACCCTTATTATACTAGAAAATGCGGCGTTTAACAAGATAAAATCTGTCATCATATGTATATTTTTTTATTTTTCTGTCTTTTCTCCGGGCATTTTTCACTCACAAACAGAACACACACCCGATACTAAGACTCTAAGAACTTCCGCACGCACTCCAGAAACCGTTCTCCATATTTTTCAAACTTATACGCGCCCACGCCGGACACCTCCAGCATCTCCGCTTCCGTGACCGGTTTTAAAATACACATATGCGTCAGCGTCTTATCAGAAAATACGATATACGGCGGCACTTTTTCCTCGGATGCGATCTCGCGGCGCAGCGCACGGAGTGCCTCGAAGAGCGTCTCTTCCTTCTCCGTAAATTCGGCTGCCCCAGCTGGAAGCTTCGCGCCCCGGCGGCTCTTTTTGCTGCTTCCAGCTGCCTGTTTCTCCCGCTCCTTCGCCATCTTCATCTCGATTGGCTCCGGTGTTTCCAGGAAAGCAGCACCTTTTTCCGTCAATTTGACAATCGAATACTCATCCGCCGTGACAAACAGATACTCCTCCACCTGGAGGAAGTTAAACATCTGGCGCAGATGCACGACGCTCTCCTTCGCCAGCTCCCCATAATGCGGATTCTCATCCATCCGGTAATTGCGGATCTTAACCGTATTCGCCCCGTGAACCGTGTCGAGAATCACCGTTGTTCCATAGCGCTGTCCGCACGACTGCACACAGCCTAAGAGACTCTCTGCCGCCGCCTGAATGTCGATCGTGTCAAATTGCGTCATACAATTCGAACAGTTTCCGCAGTAATTACTTCCATATTCGCCGAAATACCGCAGGATATAATCACGCAGGCACTCATTCGTAAAACAATAAAACGTCATCTTTTTCAGGCGTTCCCGGTCACGTTCCAGCACCACCTGCCGCGTATAGTCGTCAAGCTCCTGATTGTCCTGGTTCCGCTCAATAAAGAGCTGGTTCGTCACCACATCCCGCCCGCTATAATACAGGATGCACTCCGCCGGTTCGCCGTCACGCCCGGCACGTCCTGCCTCCTGATAGTAGGCTTCCAGGTTCTTCGGCATCCCGCAGTGCAGGACAAACCGTACATCCGACCGGTCGATTCCCATGCCGAACGCATTGGTCGCCACCATCACCGGAACCCGGTCATAGATAAAATCATCCTGATTCTTCTGCCGCTCCGCATCGGAAAGTCCCGCATGGTAACGCGTCACTGAAAATCCATCCCGGATCAGCTTCTCACAGATCTCCTCAACATTCCTGCGGGTCAGACAGTAAATAATCCCTCCCTGCCCCGGGTGCGCCTCCAGATATGCCCGGATCGCCGCATAACGGTCCTTCGGTGTCTCCACTGCAAAATACAAGTTTTTCCGGTCAAATCCCGTCGTCAGCATCACCGGGTTCTGTAACTGCAAAATGTCGATGATATCGTCCCGGACCTCCTTGGTCGCGGTCGCCGTAAAAGCACTGACCACCGGACGCCTCGGCAGCTTCCCGATAAAATCAACAATCTTCAAATAACTCGGTCTGAAATCCTGTCCCCACTGGGAAATGCAGTGCGCCTCATCGATCGCCAGCATCGCAATATCCACGTGCATCGCAAAATCAAGAAATGCCTCCGTCATCAGACGCTCCGGCGCCACGTAAATGATTGGATAACGCCCTTCGCGCGCATACCCAAGCGCCTTATAATACTGTGCCGTCGTCAGCGAACTGTTCAGATACGCCGCGTGGACGCCCGCCTGATTGAGTGCCGTGACTTGATCCTTCATCAGAGAAATCAGCGGTGACACCACCAGCGTGATTCCCGGAAGAATCAATGCCGGAACCTGATAACACAGTGATTTTCCGCTGCCCGTCGGCATGATTCCCAGCACATCACGCCCATCAAGAATCCCGTCAATCAGTATTTCCTGTCCTTCGCGGAAGCTGTCATATCCGAAATACCGCTTGAGGACTTCATATTTTTCCGATTTCTCATAATTCATATATCTTTATCCAACGCCCTTTCATTCTAGTTCTGTCTCAACTATCCACAATCTTGAGCATTTCCAGTCTCAGACATCCACCAGTTCAATCTTTCCTGAAACCTCTCTCCACAGGATGTTTCTCTGAACTCCACACATCCACACAAATTTCAATTTTTATACATATATATCAAACACCAAACCATTGCTTCCTTACAAAAGCCCCAGCTCTTCCATCGCCCGGTAAATCCCATCTTCCTCCACGGTCTTCGCCGTAAACGTCGCATACGGCTCCAGCCCGGCATCGTGTTTTCCCATGACAACCGCATTCGGCACATACTGGAACATCGACAGATCGTTCATGCTGTCTCCAAAGACCCACGCGTCCTCCAGCGCGATCCCATATTGCTTCAAAATCCACTCGATCGCACTCGCCTTAGAATGCCCCATCGGCACACACTCATAGAAGCCGCCGCCCCGGTCAATCACCTCAAAATCCCGAAGTGTCTCAAAAAATCCCACCGGATCACTGTCTGCTCCGACTGCCACGCAAAATTTACTGATCGAAAAGGACGGATCCGACCAGTCCTTCGCCGAAACAGATCCGCTCTGGTCGAGAATCGAGCGGATCGCCCGCATCGTTTCGGTCTGCACCCCATCTGGCCGGAAAAAGCAGGCGTCCACGCCCTCCATCACTGTATCCATCCGGAACCGCAGAATATCCTCTTTCAGTTTCTCCGCCCGTTCCGGCGAAATTCTCTGGTCATAGAGTGTCTTTCCATCCACGGAAATATAGGTACCACAGCCGCAGAGCAGCCCGTTTACCGGCGCTTCCTCCCGGATTTTGGACGTCTGGCACCAGGTCCGCCCCGTATTAATAAATGTCAAATTTCCCTTTTCCATTGTTTTTTTTAAGGCAAGCACCGCGCTTTGCGGTACCTGCCTTAATTTTTCACTAAACAATGTTCCATCAATATCAAAAAACAATGCTTTTTTATTTATCTTCATTTCTGAATATGATCTCCCCGGTCTCTGCATTCATGCTGTCTACGATCGCCAGTGACTCAACGCGGATGCCCTTATCACGGATGCGTTTGCCGCCGTCCTGAAAACCTTTTTCAATGACAATGCCCGCACCAACTAATTCTGCTCCCGAATCCTGAATCAAAGTGGTCAGACCGTCTAATGCCTTGCCCTTTGCCAGAAAATCATCGATAACCAGAACCTTATCGCCTTTTCCAAGGAACTCCTTGGACACAATAATATCATATACAGTGCCATGGGTAAACGATTCAACCTTCGTTGTATACACTTCTCCGGCAATATTTTTCGTCTTTGTTTTCTTGGCAAATACAACCGGAACATCAAAATATTCGGCTACGATACAGGCAATACCAATACCCGACGCCTCGATCGTCAGGATCTTGTTGATCTCCTCACCCTCAAAACGGCGTTTAAACTCCTTGCCGATCTCCTGGAACAGATGAATATCCATCTGGTGATTCAGGAAACGATCCACTTTCAATACATTTCCTGCTCTTACGATTCCATCTTTACGGATTCTGTCGTATAAAATCTGCATATGTCTATCCCCTTATCTGTATTTTTATGAGACGCTTTCTACTCCGCCTCGTCCTCGGCTGCTTCTGTATTCAGCGCCGCATTGTTCTCCTCAGTGCTGACGGTGATCTTGGCATTTTCTACCAGAAAATCAAGTGTCTTCTGCATCAGTGCCGTATCGTCCACCATCTTCTGATCGATGTTGTCATTCTGAAGCATCGTCTTCAGGCTCTCGTAGCCGTAGCGTTTCGCCAGTGCTTCCTTGTCCGAATCGTCGATCGTGATATTTTCCTGCTTCGCAATCTCATTTAAAACGAGGGACTGTTTCGCCATTTCCTTGGCTTCCTGGCGGATCTCCTGCTTGAAGCTGTCCTCATCGCTTCCAATCATGCCCGCATAGGTCGCCAGATCGACGCCGTAGGAGGATAGCATGTTGGTGTATGCCTTTAACTGTGTATCATATGCCTCGTTGATCGATGCAGTCGAGCATACAACCTCTGAATTGTCCACAACCGCATTCAGAATATCCGTATCTCTCTGATTGTCAATCGAGAGCTGTTTCTGCTCTAAGAGGTTCTCACGGGTGGATTCACGGTATTTCTCCACGGTTCCATCATCCGGTGATACGGAAGCAACAAACTCATCCGTCAGTTCCGGAACGGAGCGCTCCTTGACCGCATTGACCGTTACCTCAAATACAACCTCCTTACCTGCCAGATCCGGGTTGTTCGGATACGAATCCGGGAAGGTCAGGTTTAAGTCTTTCTGATCGCCCTTCACAGCGCCGACCAGCCCATCCTCGAATCCATCGATAAAGCTGCCGGATCCAAGCGTCAAATCATATCCTTCAGCGGTACCACCCTTAAATGCCTCGCCGTCTAAAAGCCCCTTATAGTCAATGTTGACCTGATCGCCCATCTGAGCTGCCCGGTCTACCTCGCGGTACTCGGCCTTTGAATTCAACACCTGCTGAATCTGGTTTTCTACTTCCTCGTCCGTCACGGATGCCTCGGTCACGGTCACAGCGATGCCTTTGTACTCGCCCAGCTTCACGCTGCTCTCTGCGACATACTCCTCTGTCTCTGCTGCCGTGCTCTCTGCTGCGGTCGTCTCAGTCCCTGTCTTTTTTCCGCATCCAGATGCCGCTGCTGCTACCGCAACCGCCAGACAGATGCCTGCTATTTTCCATCTCTTCATTTAGTCGTCCTCTATCTCTCAATTTCCTGCCTGCGCCATCCGGCACCTGGCTTTCAAACGCACATATGATATATCTGCACGTATGTCTTACCAATCATCATACCACAAACCAGCCTGTCGCAAAAGCGATTTTTCAATATTTTATATTTTCAGCAACTCTTTTTTCATAGTTCATCACTTTTCCCAATTTAAGGAAACCGGATATGAATTATTTGATAAAAAATTCCGCCAGAAAAAAACGTTTTGTCTTTCCTGACGGAATTTTCTGGCTATTTTTTAGCTGCAAAATGCTGCAAATGCCAGATATGTATTATAGATATCCAGTTTCGATGCCAGCTCAAATGGGGCATGCATGGATAAAATCGGAACACCCATATCCACAACATCTACATCCATGCCAGCCACAAACAGGGCAACCGTGCCGCCGCCGCCGACGTCTACTGCGCCCAGCTCGCCGATCTGCCAGTATACGCCTGCCTCATCCATGATCTGGATCACTTTCGCCATCGTCTCCGCGCTCGCGTCGTTGCTGCCGGATTTGCCACGCGCACCCGTATATTTCGTCAAAACGACACCCTTATTCAGATAGCAGGAGTTTTTTTCTTCAAATACGCTCGCAAACGTCGGGTCATACGCCGCATTGACATCCGCCGACAGGCACAGAGAATGCTTCAGCACTTTGCGGACATCCACATTTCCTGCCTTGCACAGTCCCTCGATATAATGCAGGGTAAAATCGGAATTTAAGCCGGTATTTCCAACGGAACCGATCTCCTCTTTATCTGCCAGAATCGTAACAGTCGTATATTCCGGGGACTTGACTTTCATCTCTGCGGTCAGTGCCGTGTACGCGCACACCTTGTCATCCTGTCCGTAAGCGCCGACCAGGCTGCGGTCCAGACCGACATCCGTTGCTTTTACTGCCGGCACAAATTCGATCTCTGCACGCAGGAAATCCTTCTCCGTCATGCCGAAGCGCTCATTTAAGATCGACAGCGCCAGCAGCTTGACCGGCTCCTTGATCGAGTCTTCTTCCTCGCACGGGTACGGCAGGGATCCAACAATGATATTTAATTCTTCGCCCTTGATGCCGTCTTTCAGTTTCCGCTCATTCTGCTGTGCGGCAAGATGCGGAAGCAGATCGGTCACGCAGAAGACTGGATCGCCCTCTTTTTCGCCGATGCAAATATCCATCGAGGTGCCGTCCTTTAAAATCACAACGCCGTGCATCGCCAGCGGGATCGTCGCCCACTGGTATTTGCGGATGCCGCCGTAATAATGGGTCTTGAAATATGCCGCCTCTGCCTTCTCATACAGCGGGTTCGGTTTCAGATCCAGGCGCGGGGAATCGATGTGAGCCACGTTAATGCGGACGCCGTCCTCCAGCGGACGTTTTCCGAACGTGCTCATCAGAAGCGCTTTCTTGCGGTTGATCTGGTATACCTTGTCGCCCGGCTGATAGATTTTTCCTTCTTCGAACTCCTCATAACCAGCCTCTTTCAGGCGGAGCACCGCCTCGCGCACAAATTCGCGCTCGGTCTTTGCCGCATTTAAAAACTCCTTATATCCCTCGCAATATGCAAATGCCTTTTCCTCCTGCTCCGGGGCTTTCTTTCCAATATTAGGAAATTCCCAGATCAGTTTTTCTCTCTGTTCTTTCGCTACTGACATATCCTTCCTCCTTTTGCAAATCATTTCTTTTTCACTATCGTATCACTATCCAGCAGAATCGTAAATGGTCCATCGTTTAAAAGCTCGACCTTCATATCTGCCCCGAAAATACCGTGCTCGACCTTCCGCACCTGTCCGGCGCAGCGCGCCAGCGCGTGTTCGTAAAGATGGTTCGCCAGTTCTGGATTTCCCGCACCCGTAAAGCCCGGGCGGTTTCCGTGGCTGCAGTCCGCGTACAAAGTAAACTGGCTGATCAGCAGGATCTCGCCATCCACATCCGCCAGCGAACAGTTCGTCTTGCCGTTCTCATCCTCAAAAATACGCAGCTTGCACATTTTATCCACCATTTTGTCGGTGATTTCCTCCGTGTCGGTGTCGCTGACGCCCATCAGCACCATATATCCACGGCCGATCGAGCCGATCAGCTCGCCGTCTACCTTTACACTCGCGTGTTTGACTCTCTGTAGTACAAATCTCATGTTTTTCTCCTGATTTTTATTTTTCCTGTAATCTTTCTTTACCGCAGCAGCGCCCTCAGCCGCGCCAGCAGATTCTCCGCATTTTCCTCGCCCAGAATGACCTCCCGCGCCAGGATCGGCCGGTCGGTGATGATGTTATCGACGCCGATCATCTTCATTCGCTCCAGTTCACTCTTTTTATTGACCGTCCAGACATGAACCTCCTTACCACAGGCATGGACGCGCTCGATCAGCTTCCGGTTCGCTGAACTGGAGATCAGGCTGATAAAATCGATCGCATCATCCTCGTAATAGTTTCCATATGCTGCCGACAGGATATAGCCCGTATAAATATCCGGATCCGCCGCCTTCACCCGCTTTAAATAAGAAAGACTCGTCGATGTCACGACGCACTGTTCTACGAAATCATTCTCCCGGATACAGTCCACGACCTTTTCCGGCAGATCGCTCGACGCGCCGGCATATTTGATCTCGATGTTCAGCATCATCCGTCCCCTGACATATTCGATAACGTCCTCCAGCTTCGGAATCCGCGTCCCGCTGTACTGCTCCGAATACCAGCCACCGGCATCTACCTGCTGCAGCTCATCCCAGGAAAGCGATCGGATCGTCCGCCGCGTCCCGTCGATCCGCTCCAGAGTGCTGTCATGGAACAATACCAGCACACCATCCCGCGTCTCCTGCACATCCAGCTCTGCAAAATCCGCCATCTGATCGACCGCTGCCTCCATCGCAGGCATCGTGTTCTCCGGTGCGCTCGTCGATGCGCCCCGATGCGCTGTGAGCTGCACTTCCCTCAGCTGATCCGCCGCCAGCACATTGCCCCGGTAAAAAGCGTCGTACATTGCTCCGGCGCTCAATGCCGTCAGAAGTGCCAGCGCCGCCATCCGGTTGCGGCGGCTCATCCACGGAAGACCCGCATGTTCGCCAGCTTCAAACTTCCAGCGCTCTTTGTTCTGACGTTTCCGGTCCAGCTGCACATATAACACCGTCAATGCGCCATAATTGACCGACATCAGCGCGATGCTCATGAGCGGCATCAAAACCATCTCGATCCGGTCGCGCGCCTCTAAAACCAGAATCAATTCCAGACGCCGGTCCGCAAACCAGACAGCAAACACCGCCACAATCACAACCGCAATCAGATAGAGCACCACCGTTACCGCCGTAACTGCCAGATTGCACAAAACAAGCGTCCCAACTACCTGTACCCGATTACCGCGCAGCAGCTCCCTGCTTCGCAGAAATCCGCCCCGAAACGACCGCTGCTCCAGCATACAGCCAAAACAGATAAAAATCGTCGGAAGTGAAATCACAACCGCGCCAACAATCACGCCAACCAGTAAAAGCCGCCCCCAGTTCTCCGCCAGAAGCGCTGGAAGGATAAATTTGACCGCCTTCACATGACATAACATCCGGTAAATCAAAAATGAATGAAGCACCAGGCCGTGAACCGCCAGCACCAGAAACAACCTCAGATTCCGCTTTCGGATCTCTGATACCGTCAGACGGATGCCTGCCGCAAACATCGAAAAAGCGCTCATTTTCCGCGAGAGTGCCGCCGCCTGATATGCCGCCAGAAGTCCCGCCGCCTCGATGGAAACTCCCACCAGTAGGATCGCTGCCATCAAAACCAGAATCGCGATCGTAACCGGCCGCAGCAGGTAGGAAACCAGATTGCTGACCGTCACATAACTGTAGCCAGACGCGCGCACCGACAGCCGGAACAGCGCCGCCACTGCCTGCAAAAGAAGCGGCAGCGTGAGCAAACGGAAAGCCAGCTCAAACAGCAGAATATTCCCCCCATTTACCTGAACAATCTGCTTTGTCTCACCCATCCGCCTGCGTATCTTCATTTTCTTCGTCTCTTACTCTCCGGCTTCTTTCCGGTTCCCGGACGCAGCTTCCCCGCTCCGTTTCCCGTCTTTCGGCTCCTGCTCGTTCCCCGCGGGCACATCCTCCCGCTCTGCTTTCTTCATTTCCTCCGCCACTTTCGCAGCTTCCTTCTCCTTCGCCTGTTCCTCCGCAATCTTCGTGATCGCCTGATTCAGGGAAAACATCTTATTATCCAGCATATCCGCCATATCCGCGCAGGCTTTCAGTTCCTGCTCCAGATAATCCGGCGCATTTCCTTCAAATTTATAATAAATCTTGTGTTCCAGACTTGCCCAGAAATCCATCGCTATCGTCCGTATCTGGATCTCCACCTTCGTATCCACCGGACCATCGCTTAGATAAATCGGGATCGTCACAACCATATGGTAACTCTTGTAGCCGTTCGGCTTCGGATTCTTGATATAATCCTTCACCACCAGCACTGTCACATCCGACTGACGCGCGATCATCTCCGCGATCCGGTAAATATCCGGGCTGAACGAGCAGATAATACGGATGCCCGCAATATCGCTCAGATGCTCAATCATGTTCGGGATCGTCACCTCATGTCCACCGCGTTTAAGCTTCTTGACGATACTCTCCGGTGTTTTCAGGCGCGATTTGATGTGCTCAATCGGATTGTAATTATATAAATGAATAAACTCGTTATTTAGAATTTCAATTTTCGTGTTAATCGCTTTCAGGGCAGAATTGTACAGAAACATGACTGTCGTCCACTGGTCAAGCTGATTATACGTCTCAGGGATATTCAATTTTCCCTCTCCTTTACTGCTATTTAGTCAAATTTAAAGCCCTTTAACAGCTCAGCAAACCCGGTTGTCGCCTCGCCTGACTCATGATAATTAAATACTTCCTCTTCCGGCGCTTCGTCCGGCTCTACCTCTTTCATGCTAAGGCTTAGTTTGCCATTTGCGGTAGACAGGATTTTCACCGTCACTTTCTGTCCCACCTTTACGACTGCACCCGGATTCTCCACGCGCTTTTTACTCATCTGGGAAACGTGTACCAGTCCGCTTAAGCCATTTTCCAGCAGAACAAACGCGCCGTATGGCTTGATTGTCTCGACCGTTCCTTCCATGATCGCGCCGGTCTCACAACGCGCAATCCGGCTCTTCTTCTCCGCATCCTGTTTTTCTCTCGCCAACTCTCTGCCGGACAGGACGAGACGTTTCTTCTCCTCATCCGCCTCAATCACCAGCACCGGAATCTTCTTTCCATTCCAGCTGTCCAGATCCTCGACATACGCTGCATCCAGTCTCGACGCCGGTATAAAGCCGCGCACGCCTTCCACCATCGCAACCGCACCGCCGTTTACGACCTCGGAAATAGTAACCTCAAGCGGTGTGCGCTCATCGAGCAGCTGACGGAAATGTTCCCACGTCATCCTGTCATTCGCCTCCTTGCGGGATAAAACGACATTGCCCTCGCCGTCGTCGGTCTGAATTACCGTTGCCGTGAGCAGGTCGCCCGGCTGAATCTCTTCTTTCATATTAAAATCCGGATCATTGCTCAGATTCTCACGGTCAATCACGCCCTGAGCAAAATATTTCAAATCCACCAGCACCTGGTCGTCCGTCACTGCAACAACCGTGCCAGTCACAATATCGCCCTCATGCAGACGCTTGAAAGACGCCTCCAGCTCCTCGGCATAGTCCTCCATTGTCTCTACCAACTCTTTATTCTCATCCATCCTGGTATTTCTCCTTTCCGTTCCTTCTACACTCTTTTGGGTGGCAAAACTCTATTGACTATTTAACCATATTCCACCCGATATTTCCAGAGTGAATTTGTGAAAATTATCTTAAAATCGATTCGCTACCGCCCGATTCACAGCCTCTGGTTTGCAAACATCCCACCGGAAACAAAAAACATACCTTGCTGAAACCGCACGAAGTTTCCTATGCCACAAAAGACCGCACATGCCTGCGCCTGTGCGGTCTACGTTTACACACACTTCACATCACAGTTTACACGTTATGTAAACTGCAATGCAAATTCATTCATCCAACACCCGTCTCCGCATCTTTCTCCAATCCATGGTTCTTCTGCCAGAATGTCACACCGCCAACCAACACAAGTCCCAGAAGATCCGTCCATGCGCCCGGATCCATCATGCACAGACCGCCCACGATCAAAACCAGCCGCTCTACAACGGACAGCCATCCAAACAGAAAACCGTTAAGCGCCGCCGCAATCCCGAAGATACCGAGCAGCGAGGTGATGCAGATCTGCACAACCTGCAGTGCATTCGTGTCGATGAATACCATCGCCGGGTTAAATGCCAGAATATACGGCACGATAAAAGCGGCAACCGCCAGCCGCGTCGCATTGAGCGCCGTTTTCATCGGAGGCGCTTTCGCGATCGCGGAACCCGCATAAGCTGCCAATGCCACCGGCGGTGTGATATCCGCCACGATTCCGAAATAGAAAACAAAGAAATGCGCGCAGACCAGATTGATCCCGATCTCCGGTGCAATCAGAATCGGCGCACAGGTCGCCGCCATAATACAGTAATTTGCCGTCGTCGGAACGCCCATGCCAAGCACGATACAGCATAACATCGTCAGGAACAGCGCGATCAGCGGTTTTCCCTGGGAAACTGCCACAATTGCCGTGATCAGCTTCGATGCCAGACCGGTCGATGTGATACATCCAGCCACCAGCCCCGCCATCGCACAGGCAACCGCCACCGTGATCGTGCCGCGTCCGCCTGCCTCCAGCGCATCCACAATCTTTTTCAGCGTGATCCGGTTATTCCGGTTCAGAGCACCGACCGCAATCGCGGCAAAGATCGCTACCGACGCAGAAAACTGCATCGTAAATGTATTTGTCGATACCAGCACCACCAGCACAATCAACGGTGCCAGCAGATAGATCTGTTTCATCAGCACCCGCATCTGCGGCAGTTCCTCCCGCGGAATTCCACGAAGTCCCAGTTTCTGTGCCTCCAGATGCACTGCGATATAAATACCCGCAAAATACAGCACTGCCGGAAGAATCGCTTTCAGCGCCACCGTCGCATACGGCACGCCCATATATTCTGCCATCAGGAATGCTGCCGCGCCCATGATTGGCGGCATGATCTGCCCGCCGGTCGAAGCAGCCGCCTCCACTGCTCCGGCAAATTCCGGGCGGTAACCACATTTTTTCATCATCGGGATCGTGACCGAACCCGTTGTGACAGTATTTCCAACCGAAGATCCCGATACCATCCCGCAGAGCGCCGAGGAGATAACTGCCACCTTCGCCGGACCGCCCGCCGAGGAACCGCAGAGACAGTTCGCCAGGTCGATAAAAAAATTCGAGATCCCCGTCCGTTCCAGAAACGCCCCGAAAATGATAAAGACCACAATATATTTTGCACAGACATTGATCGGCGTATTCATAACGCCGCTCGTCGTGTAAAATAAATCATAAATAACCTTTCCAAAACGCACCGTCGCAAATGTATATACAAGCAGTGCACCGACCACACAGAGAATCGGGATTCCCACACAACGCCTGCAAAGTTCCATCAGCGAGAGCACCGCCAGAATCGCCATCAGCACCATAACCGGATTCTTCGTGACCCGCGTCGCCAGCTTAATGATCGCATGCGCGTTCGCCGCAAAATAGAAAAATGGAACCGCCCCCACTGCCATCAGAACCCAGTCGTACCACGGCATATGGTTGATGCGTCCGTCTCCCTTCTGAATCGGATAATGCAGATACCCGAGAATCAGAATCATTCCCAGAAACATCGACAACCGGATTTCCGGCAAGGCGGTACTGAAAAGCGTCACATAAATGCTGTAAACGGAAAATAATACCGACAGCCACCGGATGATCGATGCTGGTTTCCCCTGCCAGACGCGCATGTTGGACTCGCGGTCATATTTTTTCATGACTAACTCAACATCCGCAGCTGTCCCTGTGTCCGAATCGCCCTTTTTCAGGCTTTCACGTTCCAGGTATTTTAGATCTGGTGCCCTGTTTTTCTTTTCCTTCCATTCACCCATTCGTATAACCCCCTTTCATACTTCATTTCTGGGTTTCCCCCTTATTTCACCGGCACCTCCATCCCTTTCTCTGCGAAATAATCCGCTGCTCCCGGATGATACGGAACCGCTGTGACCGAAGTGGCAAATTCAAGGTTCAGCTCCGCTCCCTTCGCATGCGCCGCCTTGATGGAATCCATATTTTCAAAGACGCCATAGCAGAAGTTATAGATATCCTCTGCCGGAACGTCATCGCGCGCCACTACTACCGCACCGACAGCCACCGTCCTGATATCCTCATCCGTTCCATACGCGGACGCTGGGATCGTGTTTTTGCTGTAATATGGCGATTCTTTAATCAGCTGATCCATATGCTCATCGTCCAGGCTGACGAGATACACATCCTTCGTCGCTGCCAGGGAGGTGATTGCGGTCGTCGGTGCACCCGCTACGACAAATGCCGCATCAATCTTGCCATCCTGCAGCGCCTCTGCGCTGTCCCCAAAGGATTGATACGTCGGATTTATATCTTTTTCGATATCCAATCCATATGCTCCCAGCACATCCACCGCATTATAATAGACGCCTGACCCCGCCGCGCCGACCGAAACATTTTTGCCTTCCAGATCGGCTACCGACTGAATCGACGGATCCAGCGTAACAATCTGCACCTGCTCCATATAGAGCGCCGCCACGGTCGAGAAATCAGCAACTTTTCCATATTCTTCAAAGAGATTCGTACCATTGTAGGCATATGCCATGACATCCGACTGCACAAATCCCAAATCCGCATCATGTGCATCCAGCGCCTCGATATTTGCCTGCGAACCGCCCGATGTGATCGCCGTCACCGAAGTGCTGGTCGATTCCCCTATCTTTCCTGCAAGCACGCCGCCAAATCCATAATATGTACCCTGATCGCCTCCCGTCGTGAAAATGAGGCTGGTTCCGCCATCCTTTCCGCCCTTTTTCGTGTCTGTCACCTGCGCAGCGCCAGCCCCACTCTGACTTTCTTCCTGTCCGCCTGCTGTGTTACCGGCAGTATTCCTCCCGGCTTCATTTTTACCTCCCGCAGATGTCTCTGCCGATACTCCTGTCGTTCCGGTACTGCCGCATCCCGTCAGCGCCAGCCCTGCCGCCATCGCCATGGAAATTGCTACTGCCATGTGTCCCTGCATTCTCGTTTTTTTCGTCTTTTTTGTTCTTCTCATTCTCTCATTCTCCTCCCTGCTTGAACATTTACGTCTTAGATAGACTGTCAAAAATTACCATTACTATTTTATGTGTGGGAGGGAAGAATTATTCCTTGGCACGTTAGTGCCTTTTTGCGTAATAGGGAATTCCAAGGAATTTCCTATTACGCAAAAAAGACCGCTGAGCCGGACTTCCTGTCGCCAGGTTGTCCGAATCAGCAGTCTCTTTATGTAACTGCGTTATGCAATTATATTACTTATACATTCACTCCATATGGTATGGGGAACTACTGACTACCAGCAGATACCCTGAGCCATCATAGCGTCAGCAACTTTCTGGAAACCAACGATGTTAGCACCAGCTACCAGGTTGTAGCCTAAGCCGTATTTCTCAGCTGCTGCTGCGGAACCATCATGGATACCAGTCATGATCTGATGCAGTTTGGAATCAACTTCCTCTGCTGTCCAGCTGTATCTCTCGCTGTTCTGGCTCATCTCAAGACCAGATACAAGAACGCCACCTGCGTTAACAGCCTTGGACGGAGCTACTACCATGTTCTTCTGCTCCATTAAGAACTTAAGAGCTTCGTTGGTAGTTGGCATGTTAGCAACCTCGATGTAGTACTTGATGCCGTTAGCAGCGATCTTCTTAGCCTCTTCCATACGAACGTCGTTCTGAGTAGCAGCCGGCATAACGATGTCAGCCTTAACGCCGAACGGTTTCTCACCTGGGAAGAACTGTACGCCGAACTTGTCTGCGTAATCCTGAACTTTGTTACGTCCAGATGCTCTCATCTCCAGCATGTAGTTGATCTTCTCTTCAGTTACAACACCTTCCGGATCATAGATGTATCCGTCCGGACCAGACAGGGTAACAGCCTTAGCACCCAGCTCAGCCAGTTTCTTGCAGATACCCCAAGCAACGTTACCGAAACCAGATACAACAACGCTCTTGCCTTCGATTGTATCGTTCTCATGTTTCATAACTGCTTCTACATAGTAAACAGCGCCGTAACCAGTTGCTTCCGGACGTACCAGAGAACCACCGAAGGACATTCCCTTACCAGTGATAGTACCGTTCTCGAATGCACCACGGATCTTTCTGTACTGGCCATACAGGTAACCGATCTCACGAGCACCTACACCAAGGTCACCAGCCGGGATATCTACGTCCGGTCCGATGTGACGATATAACTCAGTCATGAAGGACTGGCAGAATCTCATAACCTCTGCATCGCTCTTGCCGTTCGGGTCGAAGTCAGAACCACCCTTAGCACCGCCCATCGGCAGGGTTGTTAAGCTGTTTTTGAAAGTCTGCTCGAAGCCTAAGAATTTCATGATAGACAGGTTTACAGAAGGAGCGAAACGTAAGCCTCCTTTGTACGGTCCAATAGCGCCGTTGAACTGTACACGATAGCCACGGTTTACATGGACAGCGCCGTTGTCATCTACCCACGGTACACGGAACTCGATAGTTCTCTCCGGCTCAACCATTCTCTCAAGAAGAGCAACCTTCTCGTACTCCGGATGTGCATCTACAACCGGACCCAGAGTGGATAATACTTCCTCTGCTGTCTGAAGGAATTCGGCTTCATGTGCATTTTTCTCTTTGAGTTCTGCAAGAACTCTGTCAACATACTTGCTCATTGGATAATACCTCCTGATATGTATATAAGTTTGAATCGTTCACTGAACTATGGTTACCACAAATACTTGACGATGGTTTCATCAATCTTGTACATAATTCCCTCTGGTTCCAAATTGTTTTTGTGAACTTTTCTGTTTCTATAATGTATTATATATCATTTCTTCGTCAGAATCAAATAAAAATAGTGTTATAGATGTTATTATTATTTGCTTATGGAGTTATATTGTTCCTGATTATAACTCGGGGATGGACAACGAATGTGCCAAAGCACATTCGGGCGCCTCGTGCGGTCGCTTGCGACATATTTCTGCTTCGTGTGAGTGCGCATCATTAGCACGTTAGCGCCTTTTTGTGTAATAGGGAATTCCAAGGAATTTCCTATTACACAAAAAAAGAGGCCTGCCGAAAAGCAGACCTCTTGAAATTCGCATCTATTAGCCCAGGAAGCTGATAAATCCTGTCAGGATAGTTGCGTTTACAAAGTCGATGAATAAGGAACCTACCAGCGGAACAACCATGAATGCAGTCGGAGCCGGACCATATACGCCGGTGATTGCCTGCATGTTTGCCATAGCGTTCGGGGTAGCACCCATACCGAATCCACAGAAACCACTGGTCATAACAGCAGCATCGTAGGATTTGCCAAGTACGTTGAATACAACGAAGTTTGCATAGAAGAACATAAGTACTGTCTGTGCAAGAAGCATAACTACCATCGGTACAGCCAGCTCAGCTAACTGCCACAGCTTCATATCGATCATAGCCAGACCCAGGAATACGGAAAGGGAAGCACCGCCCAGTGTGCTGATCTCTTCCATCGGGATCTCTTTGTTCTGAACATCCATGATGTTACGGATGATAGCACCAACTAACATTGCGCCGATGTAGAACGGGAATGTCATAAACTTGCCAAGGAACATGGATACGATAGTACCAGCACCGATAGCAACGATTAAGTACAGAAGACCGTCAAGGATTCTAGCAGAATCGATTGCACCAGTCTCATCTGTCTCTACAGTCTCAGTCTTAGTAGCTGCCTCAGTAACTGCGGACAGTTTGTACTTACGGATCTTAGCAGTTGCGATAGGACCACCGATTACGCAGCCTGCAACCAGACCATAAGTAGCGGAAGCGATAGCTACAACGCTCGCATTTGCTACGCCTAATTCCTCAAGTAACGGTCCGAAGGAACCAGCAGTACCGTGACCACCTACCATCGGGATGGAACCGGTTGCCAGACCCAGACGAGGATCCAGACCAAATACGCTTGCCAGACCAGCACCCAGGACGTTCTGAAGAATTACCATAACAGCTGACAGAGCCAGGAATACAACTGTCTGAACGCCGCCCTTCTTCAGCATACGGAAGGATGCTGTGAAACCTACGCTACAGAAGAAAGCTACCATGAATACGTTTTTAAGTGTCATGTCGCAGGAAATTTCCAGAATGCCCATGCCTCTTACGATGGTATGAACGATTGCATAAAGGAAACCACCAACTACAGGTGCCGGAATACAATACCGACGAAGAATAGAAATTTTAGCTACCAGAACACGTCCCAGTAACAGTACAAGTGCCGCAACTGCGGTTGCCTGATACATATCAAGCTCGATTGTCTTCATACAACTACCTCCAACCTATTTTTTTTTCTTGCTCGCAGGTGTATAATACTGTAGCCCCGACAAAAAACTACAAGATCCATCATAAAAACATAAAATTTTTATAACATTTTTTTAACTTATGATAAATAAATTGGAAAGTTTTGTAAATCTACCCGTTATACCTCACGATCTACCGCCAGCATCAGGCTGTCGATGAACTTTTTGATGCTGACTTTGCCGCCGTAACGGCGTTTACCGCGGATGTGATCCATCTCTGCCCGGATTTCCTCGAATGGGAACAGGGTGCTGGAGTATGCAGTAAAGGTTTCATTCATAAAATCCTCAATACCCAAATGTGCCAGGTTCGACATGCCGACCGCGATCGCACGGCGGACACGCTGCTCCATGTTCTTCGGCGCATCGCTCAAAAGCTCGCAGAGCTGACCGATGCTGACCTGGGAGATCGGGCGTCCGTTGTTGTGCAGATACTCGCAGATCCGAAGGATATCGTCGCCGCCCTTCTCGCCGGACATGCCGAGACGGTTTAAAATGTAAAGCACCTTTCTGCCGTAACCGTCATCTTTTTTCTTCTCCTTCGGCATATCCGCGATCTCTGCCATGAACATTTTCTTAATATTCGTCAGAGTTTTCTCATTCTTGATCTGCTCATCCACATTACGGATGACCGATTTTACCTCAATGATATTGATTGGCTTGCTGATGAAGAACTCAATGCCCGCATCGTATGCCTTTCCGATCAATTCTTTTGCCGCCACCTGGGAAATCATGATGCATTTTGCCTTGCAGCCTCTTTCCCGCAGTTCGCGCATGACCTGAACACCGTCCTTTTCCGGCATCAGGAAATCAATCAGAACCATATCCGGATTCTTTGCCAGGATATCATCCACATCCGCCGGCCGTCCCTCTGAAGTTCCGCAGACAATTCCCAGATCATTATCTTCAATAATATCCTGCAGGACGCTGATCACTGACATATCATCTTCAACAATATAAATCTCCATTTACTCTATTTCCTCCAATTTCGCTATCGGTATCTCAATATGGAATTTCGTTCCTCTTCCCTCTTCCGAATCCACTGAAATACTACCTTCAAACTGCTCCTCTACCGCGTTTTTCACACCGCAGAGCCCGACGCCTCTATATATATTGCCGGTTTTTTCATCAAACTTCGTTGAATATCCCATATTGAAAATCCGTGGGAGATGTTTTTCTGAAATTCCCGGTCCGTCGTCCGCTACTTCAAACACATAATTGCCATCTTTTTTGTACTCCCGAATCCAGATCATCCCGCTTTTTTTCGTCGATTCGATCGCTTCCACCGCATTTCCTACCAAATTTTTAAGAATCGTCATAAGCTGGTAGTGTTCCTGCGTCATAAAATTGTCCCGGCAGTCAAACATCAGACGGATATCCAGCTTTTTCTCCGCCATGGTCCGGTAGGTGGATGATTCCAGAATCCGAAGAAGATCCTGCAGGCTCATCGTTTCCTCGTTCGACTCTTCCTCGATCGCCTCCTCAATGCCCTGAATGATGCGGATGTAATCTTTCTTGATCTCATGGACATCCCGCGCTATCTCAAGTCCCATCTGCTGCATTTCCCGTGGAAGATCCTTTTCCAGAATCTGCTCATAGAGCTTGTATGCATTGCTCATGACGCGCTCGATCTCCTCGGTGTTCTTATGCATCAGGTAAATCTCAGTCTTGAGTCCCGTCGTCATAAGAAATAACCGTTGATAACGGCTCTCATGATCCGCTTTCGTAAGAAGTAGCCTGTACTGCTGTTCTCCGATCAGTGCCAGTGCCACAAAAAGCGTGCGGACTGCAGCGATCATAAAAAGCTTTTGAATCATATCCGGTCCCGGCATCGCATTGTTTTTCAGAAGCGCCGCCAGGAAGTTTTCGAATATATTCGAGCATAAGTCACAGAAAAATGCCGCTGCAATCACATTTTCCAGATTCGCGATATGTTTATTCCGGATCTGCAGCTTGAACATCATGCCGTACACAATATAAAAGAACGCTCCGGGCATCGCAAGCTGTACCAGCATCTCGGATGGCATTCCCTGCAGATAATATATCACAATTCGGAATAAAAAAACAATGATCGACGTCACCGTACAGATCGTCATCGTGTGAATCTGGCTTCCGACTGTCATAATCAGCACCGGAAGCAGGATAACCGACGCTGACACACGGAAATTGTTGACAAATACGTTCCAATAAAGCTGCGAAGTTATCGCTATGATAAAGCCTATCGCTAATGTTCGTCTCCAGGATTTCATTTCTGCCTTTCTCCCTCTTTAAATAGTACAATTTCACATAGCTTTTAGCCTGAGTAAAACAGTTTTTGCATATTTATATAGTATACTTAGTTTCATGAAATCTGTAAAGAATTTTATAGCAGATGTGAAACTCTCGTTACTGTTCACACACGTGTGCCCAGCAACGGGATTTTGCCGATGCTACGCATTCCAAATCGGCAAAATCTGCTGCCGGAACTGTATCGTACGGAATTTTCAGTTCAAAAAATTCCTACCTGTGAACAGTTACAAACTCTCCCAGTGACGCTGCCCTGCTTATAACCCCTCTTTACCTATATAATAGCGTCTCCCGGATTCTCTCCGCAAACGCATTCATCCGTTCCTCAATCCCCGGCAGCTGCATCGCTGCCCCGGCATTGTTTGCCGTCTCCATCATCGCAAACTGCCCCGGCAGATAGAAGGTTTTGTTCATATTTAACGCCGCGATAAGCTGTTCCGCCACGATATCGCTTCCGGAATAGCCCGACACAACCACCGCAAACAGCGCTTTGTCATAAAACCGCGTCGTCCGGAACAGCGAAGTCAGGCGGTTGATGAACGCAGTCAGGTTTGCCGACAGCGCATCGTTGTAGTTTGGACAGAGCATCACGATCGCATCCGCCTCGCGGACTGCCGGATAGACGTCCTCGACCATCACTCCGCCGTAGAAGCAGCTTCCCTGCTCGCCAAAATGCAGGCACATCTTGTACGGGCATCCGGCGCAGTCGGAAAGCGTACCGTTTCGAAGCCCTATCTCCCGGATCTCCATCTCCGGGAGCTGTTCTTTCACCCGGTTCCAGATCGCGTAGGTGTTGGAGGTCTTGTGGCTTGACGCGTGCAATACCAATACTTTCGGACATTTTTTTCTGACGCAATCCGTTCCCAGTACTTCTTTGACCAGCCCCGCCGCGCTCTCGCGGTATGCCCCCATCAGATCGGTTCCAAGATTATTGGAAACGATCGTGTAATTGGAAAGTGTCCGCGTGCCCTCGACGAGCGGGCGTCCCACGAACGCGCAGCCCGCACAGTTAGCGGCAAATACCAGATCCTTCGCCGCCGATTTGGAATAGAGGTCATTTTCACTGTCCACCAAAAGTCCGCCAACAAAACCGTTCAGAAAATCCGGATGTTCCCGCAGGAAACGAATCAGGCGGTAAAGCTCCAGGTTGATGCCAGATGTGCCAAGCGGCACGGCAAACAGGATACGTCCCTGGACTGGATTTTTTCGATTCTGTGTCTTCTCCAGGCGCCTCCATCTGTTTACATAATCTTCAAAAGCATTGATTTCCGTCGCTATCTCGTAGGCGTAGCCGTCCAGCGCATAGGATAACACCTCCGAAAGGCGCGCATCCGCGCCTTTTTCCTCCTCGCGCAGATGGACGAGGAGGAGAGGCATTTCTTCTATATAAATATCTCCTTCTGAATTTGAATGAATCATTTATGTTCGCTTCCTTCCTGCGATAAGACTCATCGATCACACAATCTTTTTCAGATTTTCCTCCGCCGTCACAATCCGCTCATACAGCGCATCCGGCAGTGGCAGGATTTCTGTTTCCAGACCGTATTCAGTATAACGGTTTTTCACGCCCATGAAGATGCCGCCCATGAATACGGAACCGCAGTGCCATTCGCCGCGCATCATCAGAATCAGGGAGATCGCGCCGGAGGAATATGCCGGTGCGATAAACGGCTTGAAACCGATCGCACGCATATGCAGGTTTGCCGTTACCGTCAGCTGGGTCAGTTCTTTTGAAAGCTCGTCGTTGTAATTCTCAATGGAATCTGCGATGACGAGATCCTGTCCATGCGGTCCGAAGGAACGCCCCTCAGTCAAAAACTGTGAAAACCGCCCGTCGCGCTTCGCATAATAAGCCGCGCGCGCATTCATAACGCCGAGTCCGAAGCCCTGTACCTGTTCCGGGCGGAGTCCCTTTAAATCAAGGATGCCGTTTTCGTCCTTGTTGCTCTCCAGCCATGCCGTCTTTGCCAGCGGGTCAACCGGATCGGAGACAACGGCAAATAAGCCCTTGAAATGCTCGGCTCTCGCCTGTCTTGCATACTGCGCAACGATCTTGGAGTTATTTTCAAACTGGTACATCCGCACATCCTTGACGCCAGAACCAACCGGCGGGATTCCCTTAGAAGCAACAAATACGAATACATCGCACTTGAAGAGGTCTTCCGGTTTTACCACATCGACCTCCGGCAGCACGTCATACGCCCACGGGTAGGCAATCTGGTTTTCCTCAAATTCCCAGCGTGCGGTCACTTTATCGGAAATATCACAGATGCCGATCGAACTGATGCAGTCGCCGCCCAGAAGATGAAGCCCGGTCAACAGCGTACTTCCGACATCGCCGATCGCCAGAACATGGACTCTTTTCTTCGTTTTCTGCGGTTTTTCTGCCAAAATAGTCTCAAAATCCGGATGCAGGCGGTTGACTGCGCGCATCACGTCCTGAGTGATCGCGGCTTTGACTGCCTCGTCAAGCTCACAATTTTTCTTTGCCGCCTGCGCTTCCAGCTTCCGGCTGCTCAGCCAGGAAACATTCTCTGCCTCCTGGAATAAAAGCAGCGGCGAGTTTACCTTAAAAGAATCTCTTCCGGTTCCCGGCTCGCGCTCGAATAAGAATGTGAGCGGCGTGCCCGGGTGCGGCATTTCTGCCTTTTCGTATGATAAATTTCCATTGAAGGAACAGCAGATTTTATCTCCAATTTTATAATAGTACATATTGCATACCCCCTGCTCTTTTTTTGATATCTTATGTGATATGGTTGGGGTCAAAAGACATTTTGACCCCTCTGATACCAGATTGCTCCGCACTATATGCTCCCGCAATCTTCAAAAACATTCGTAATTCGCTCATTTTTCTTTGAAAAATGGCTACTTACTCATGTTTTGGCATTAAGGTCGTTCTCCTGCAAGCAAGCTTGCGTCGAACTTCTGACCTTTTGACCCTGGTATCATGATATTATTTTGCGTTATTTGACATAATTTCTCACTTCCGCGTCCGATACAGCATCTCCAAATCATTTTCCAGATACACCGACGCTGCCAGATTCGGATCGTAGCTGACACACTCGCCTTTATCCGGGCAGAGCGGCAGGATGACCGCTTCAGACAAGCGGCTTAACGTCAGGTTTCTCGCAAACAGCGCCCGGTACTCGGATTCGAGCACCAGAAGGATGTTGCGCGCGTTGCGGATGCAGCACGCGGAGAACTCAAACGCGGCTTCCGGCGTACTTCCCTGTACCGGCGGTGCGGCATACGGCAGGATCATATTGATCGACGGCGTCAGTCCCGCCACCTTCACGGTATCGCGGCGCACCGTATCGCCTCCGATGAACGGGTACAGTGTGGACTCAACAAACCAGTTCCGCAGATTCGGAATGTAATAAATACTGTCTACTGGCACTCCCTTCGTCGCCATCGTGTCACGCCCGTAGCCTGAAATCATACCTAACACCAATTTTTTGATTTCCACGCCCTCTTCGCGCAGCATCGGTTCCAATGCCTCGAAACGTCCGCCGTGATGCAGCAGATCATCAACCAGAATCACCGGGCGGTCAAAGGACTTGATAGCCTTGATCTGGCTTCGCAGCGGCGAATAGTACGGGAACGCTTCGATCGACTTCTCTTTCAGCTCCGGATCGTACACTTTATCTGTATGCAGCGTCTTCGTCACCGTATTCGGAATAACTTTTCCACGCAGGATCTTGCCGAACGGCACGCACATCGCCCCGCCGAGACGTCTCGGCGTCACCGGGTCACGCGGCACACCATTTAACGCCGTGATCCGTTCCACCAGACGATGGTAAATCACGCTCGCAGACATCGAAAGAACCAGCTGTCCCGGATAGAAGCGCGTCATCGCCATCTGCAATTCCCGATGCGCCTTGTAGATCGCATCCAGAACGCGCGGATTGCTGGAAAATGGTTCTTTTAACGTCGTTTCCAGATTCTGCACTAATACAAGCGGCGCATGCATATCGACCAGATAGAGCGGCGCGTCTTCCGGGGATTCCGGCGCCTTCACAAAGCCCTGGCGGACCACCGCCGACAGCACGCGCTCCGGGCAGTAGCCGTCTGCCGGGAAGAAAAGTGCATAGCCGCATTTATATTCAAAGGACCGTGCGATCGCCTCGGTTAAAAGCAGCTGTTCCGCGTCGTTGATCATCGGGTCGCGCTCGACATAGATACCCGAAATCAGAAGAATCTCACCGTAGGTATGGCGGCGCACCTGATCTGCCAGACTGACCTGTCCCAGAACAGCAAACAGCTCATCCGGCGCCAGATAACGAAGCCGTGCCACTCCGACGAGCCGGTTTTCCTGCACGGTATTCCTAAGAAGCAGCAGCCGGTCGCCCGACTCCTTCATCGAATTCAACAGGTTCTCGCGATCTTCTTCGTCCTGCAGAACAAAATTCGAAATTTCCGCCAGAAGCATTTCATCCGGCGTCTCCACCTCCTCATAGGAGATCGCACGCGCGCGGATATATGGTTTATATTCCGGCTCGCGCAGATACAGACCATTGTAATAGATGTATTCCTGCACAGACGGGTCGATCAGATTCGAAATATCGCGGTTCAAATCGACATTTTCACGGATTCTCGTCGAACTGATGTCCTCCAGATGCTCCGGAAGCTCCAGCTCCACAACCTTGCCGCTGATCTGATCCATCATCTGACGGTTGTATTTATTGTCCGCCTTGACATCACCCACGCGTCGGAACGCGATATGGTTCATCGAATGAATCGAATTTTTAACCGGTTTCTTCTTATAAGAAGAGGCATTGGCAATGACATCGCTGCCGACCACGATATACAGCTCTTTTCCGGAAAACACCTCTCTTAAGCGTTTCAGATCCGCCGGATTGGCAATATTGACCGGAATCTCATCCGGGAACAGGTTCACATGGAACTCATCCGCCACCGACATACTCACGATCTGACGGCGGATCAGATGCGGCTGCGCCTTTTTCGACCAGGAGAATTCATCGACCGCCAGAAACACCTCATAGCCGCGGTCGCGGATCTCGCGGACAATCTCCTTGTGTGACAGCGTAAACGGGTCAAATGTGCCTGGGAAGAATGCCACCTGGTTCCGCTCCTTGATCTCTAAATTGCCCTCGGTCATATGGTACTGCGTGATGAACCGGTAAATATTGGAAAGGGACGCCGCACGATAAAATGCCGTCAGCTCATTTCCCTTATTTTCATTGAATAAGAACAGCATCTTGCGGAAGGACAGGGCGAACAGCTCTTTTTTCTCCCGGCACTCCATCCAGGATGAGCCGAAAACGGTCTGCCCCAGCACCAGCATCGCCTCCTGGCGCACCGACTCGCGGTAATTCGCCAGACCGCTGAGCAGGATGCCAAGCAGACGTCCGCGCCGTTCCTCGCATATCTCTTTTTCCTCCGCAAAGCGCTCTGGGTAGCACGAATACCGTTCCAGCAGCACGCCGACCGTATCAAGCGCAACCGAGACTATCTGGTCGTTTGCATTTGCCATCATGCCATGCAGGTAGGAAACGATCTCCTCCAGCTGTTCCGGCGGCAGCCACAGCGCCGCCTGCCCCAGATACTGCGGAATATATTTGGAAAATTCGTACTCACCGACTTCCAGCCCCTTCATCAGCTCGACCACGATCTCATTTCTCTGATCCGGTGTCAGAAGCCCGATGATGCGAAGCAGGGCGGTTCCGGCATCATGGCGCACGATCACGTGCTCGCTGACTTTTACAAGGTTTGAGAGATGCGCTGCGATATGCAGCATATGTTCCTGTTTACCATGAGCGATCTGATCGACGAGCAGCTTGATATTGGCCGACTTGATGACCCACGGCGTCGCTGTTTTGAGGTTATCCAGGAAAATATCGGAGACAACGTCGCGGTCATACAAAAGTTCCTGTTCTCTCGCCGTGTCCTCTCCGAGGTTACTTAACACGCGGTATTTGAGGAAGGTCATCGTGATATTGTCCTCAACCTGCGCCGCCCTCACGCACACGCCGATCTCGGCACAGCACGGATGATCCGGCTGGTACGCCGTCAGAAGCTTGAAGGCGCGCCATGATGCGATCCGCACATCCGGTTCCCCGCTCTGCGACTCAATCAGGGCAAATTTTGCGATTTTCCCCAGTTCCTCTTCACTCAGCTTATCAAACGGCATGAAATGCACCGTATCCAGCAAAGAAAATGCCTCGCCCGGATCCAGCTCATCCGCCCGGTCATACCAAACCAGAAATGCCCCCAGAAATTCCCGCAGATCGCCCGGCGTCGCATGATCAACCACCGATGCCAGCACATTTTTCAGGTGATAACGGATGCGCCGTTTCTGCTGCAGCATCAGCTTGTGATCCGGCCGGATGATCATTTCCAGATATTGCTTCCAGATCTCCATCACCCGCTCCTCGGCAATATCCGGCATCCCCGCCGGGCGCTCCTTGCGGTAACCGGCGTTGAACTGCGCGATCACGTGTCCGAGCAGCCTCGCCGCCTGCGCGCGGATGTCGCCCTCGCGGTGCATCAAAAGCTCATATAAAAAGCCCAGCGTCTGCTCTTTCTGCTTGTCGTTTGTATATGTAAAATATTCACGGAAAATGTTTAAATACGCGCGGACACTCTTCCAATCCTTCTCGCTGCGCGCCGCCTCGAGGAGATTGCCAAACTGGCGTTCCGCCCCCATCTGATGCATGACACGGATATTATGCTCAATACCCATAAAAATGAGGGACTGCACCGTCTGCTCTGCGTTCCGAAGGGAAATATCCGGCAGCACCTCCGGCTTTTTCGGGTGTCCATTCAAATCCACATCCACACCGAGAGACCGCATATAATCCTCAAAATCATGCAGTTTGGAATAAACAAAGCGGTAACGGTTTAATTTGACCTCGTCCACGTTGTCGAGTTTCGAGAGGATGACGTTGAACGCCTCATCCAGATTGGAAATGTAGGTAATCTCACGCCCATCGTCGCCGCGGCTCTGTTTTACACGGAAATCGGCATAGATCAGCACCAGGGATTCAACCGACAGGTTTTCCGGTTCCAGATCCCAGGTCGAATGGTTCGCCGCGATATGACCGATGTATTCCATCGAATGGTTGTTAAACCACTGGTTTGTATAATAGTAATGAAGATACGGAACCCGCTCATTCGGCTTGCAGCCGAATTTGCCGAGATCATGTCCCGCAGCCGCGCCCGAGGTCAGCGTCAGATCGATCGGAACTCCCGCCGCATAAAGCCCGCGTGCCACCGTCATCGCGACATAATGCACGCCCGCGATGTGTTCCAGCGTCCGAAACGGCGTCACCTCCGCATTGAGGCGCATCATCTCATAGATGTATTCCTGTGCGAAAAACTTCTTGAAACGGCTGTATTCTGCCGCGCACTCAAAGCTTGAAGCTTCCTCATCACCCAAAAATGCAAAGTCCTCCATCGGTTTGTACGGAAGCACCGCCCGCTCGCGGTCAAACACGAACTGAAGCACTGCCAGATAGAACTCCGCACCGGCGGAAAAAGCGGCATTTTCCTTCTTAAACTCCGCATCCGGGTAGAGAATATGGCACACATACTGGTAGGTAAACTTCATCCAGCCCTCTTCCGGCTCATGACCTAAAAGGCTTAACGGTTCCTCACAGATCTCGTAGACCGCCCGGCAGGAAATCCGCTTTTTGATCGGGAAAATACGGGCAAACTGCTCCTCCCAGTGATCCTTGTTCATGAGCATCATGACATTTTTCCGGCTCAGTCCCGACCGGTCTAAAAAGTCTTTTTCACAAAGGCGCTCGGTCAGTTCCGCAGCCGCCTGACGTACCTCTTTTTTACTCATCCACATCCCTCGCATTCTCTGGATCTCTCAGATGGTTCTTTGCTATGCAAAAACCATCTGAGTTATTGCAAATATTCTTTTCATATCAAATTTTATAATACTTGAATTATACCACCAGGTGGGGAAGTGCGCTATACAAAATAACGGATAATTCATCGCCATACGGCGCAATAAAACCACAAAAGACGCCTGCAAAAATGCAGATAGCTCATCTACCTTCCATTTCTGCAAACGTCTTTGTTTTTACAAGTCAATCGTTTTATGGCTGCTCTTTCCGAATCTCCGGAATCTCAACCCCCAGCTGTTTCGCCATCGCATCCGCGATCACCTGATGATCGTCCCAGTGTTCCATGCCGGATACCATCACATAGGCAAAAGGACGGCTTCCATCTCTCATGAAAACCGGGATGCAGCCGCCGCACACGAAGAAGTTCTCCTCGCGCACTTTCCAGGATGCTTCCAGTTCTCTGGCTCTCGATGCCGTCAGTGCCCGCAGCGAGCTCATCCCCGTGAGCCGCGATGCTGCCAGCTTGTTGGTCATCCACCAGTCTGCTTCCAGCGTCGCTCCCTCCATCTTGTAGGCAAAGATGGTCGTCTCGTCCTCCACGATGCGGACAGCGACCGAACCGTGATATTTTTTCCCCGTGACCTCTGCAATCAAAAGCCCCAGCTCAAGCGCCTGTTTCCGGGTAAATGTATTGTAGCAAAGTACGGATTCCTGCTGTTTCAGAATCTCATTCCATTGTTCTTCGGTGTAGAAATTCTTCATGTGTTCCCCCTCCTGTGTCGGTTTGTTTTCCCCTTGTGAATCAGGTTATGATCCCCCGGGGTTCATTATATCATACGTATTCTCACCCGTCCACTCACGAACCCGCGCTATCGCGCTCTACCGCCCTGCTTCGCATGGCTGTTCGTTCGTTAGGCGCAAGATGTTCGCTTCGCAGCCGCATTCTTTTCTCCTGCGCTCATTATATTTTTTCATGAATACAGCTGTAAACACATTGGAATTTCATTTTGACTCGGCTTCATAAGGTATTTAGATAGAAGCCGCAATCAATCAAACTTCGACCTAAATGTTCTTTTTACTGTCTGTCTTTCCCATCCCACACACCATTTTCATCTACATAGTAGCCGTCCGGTGTCAGACGTCCGACATACAGGATGCCTTTTCTTCCGTCTGAGGTCGGGTGGAAATAGTGCCATTTGCCGTCAATCAGGACCCAGCCGGTCTGCATGCCGTGTTCCGGATCGAGGTAGAACCAGCCGCCATAGTCTTCGTCGCGCATCCAGCCGGTCTTGATATAGCCGCTTTCATCGAACGCCCACCAGTTGCCGTTTACCTGCTCCCATGCATATGCAATGCCATTTGTACCGCGTTTTTCTGCCTTCGGGTAGCTGCTGTCTGCGAAGCGGAGCCACCAGCCGTGTTCATCCTGCATCCAGTGACTCTTTCCGTCATTGGCAGTGCTGTTGGCAGTTCCTGTGAGAATACCTATGCTGCTGTTGATTCTTCCCTTCACCGGATCCTGCCTGGTCGCTCCGCTGCCGGAAGATTTGTCACGTCCGGAGGAAGAGCTCTGGCTGCCTGATTGGTCTGGCTTGTCGGAGTTATCTGGCTTATCCTCTGCCGGTGGAGCTGCCTTACTGATTTCAAATGTAAGGGATGCCGGAGCTGGTGTGTTGTATCTGGATTCCCACGTATCAAATTCACCAAAATCAAACTCGGCTTTGATTGTGTGGGTGCCTACAAATGATTCTCCCGGCTTCATCCACTTAAGTACAGCGGTTCCATCTTCCCCTACCGAAACTATATCTGCATCCGGATTTTCATTATCATAGAAATGAACATAACCCTGCAGCTTGTCCTGGTAAACGCCCTGCACTCTGGCAATGATATCAAAATTCTCTTCCTCTGTTCCCAGAATTTCTTTCGAAAGCTGCACTCCGGTCGTCCGGTTCACAGCCGTTAACGTAAGGGTGAGTGTTTCTTTATGAATGTTTATAGTTCTCTTTACAGGTGTAGTTGTACCAAGATAATTTCTTCCCGCTGCCATGGTGATGCTTACATCTGCAGAACCGGTACCTTTAATGGTCACCTGTCCCTGTGCGTCCACGGTGAGAACATTTTCATCCAAGCTTGTATAGTTCAGAGCTCCATCTCCCACTACATTCACACCTGTCAAGGAAAAGCTGTCGTCTCCATAGGTTTTTTCTCCGGTCCATGCTTGCGGATCGATCGAAACCGAACCCTGTATCTGATGGATCGTTCCGGTCTGGGCTGGATATATGATACGGTAATTCTGCAGATTCACTGCACTCTCGCCTGTCTCAACCTTTGCCTCTGAGGAATCAATGGTTACCGTCTTACCGGTTCCGGCATTGGCATCTTCAAAGTTTCCTTTCAGACCGCGGATGGTATAGATTGGGCCCGGAGTTCCTATCGCTACCGTCGCCGCTAATGCGATGTCGGTATTTCCGTCATAAGGCTTTTCAATAGGTGTCGTAACAACTGCGGTCAACTCTTTCGGAGATATCTCCGGAATCACACTTCTTTTCAAACTATTTCCATACTGCCCTTCCGACGCTCCATCCGGTATAAATTCTGCCTGATATGCAGTGGTTCCCGTTACCTCCGGATAAATGGAGGAAGCGGACTTTCCGCTCTGATCCGCACTGAACTTCCATGTTCCTAAAACCGGTGATCTATTATAATTAACAACCTGAAATCCTTCTGCCAGCCGTACCGGAATCTCTGAAAGTGCCTGTCCATAGGTTCCATTCGCTTCAAAGGATACGTCGCCAGCGGGACCTTTGAACTGTAAGATATCCGGCGTTGTCACAGATAAGCGATCAGCCGACTTCGATGCAAAACTGTTGTCTGTTGCTTTCACGCGAAGGGTTATATAATAGGTGTTAGCCGGCTTCGGTGACGTAAACGTCTTCTCCGTCCGCCATTGAAGCTCACCAGACTCAGATTCAGCAATTCCATACTCATACTTGGCATCAGTCGGCTCGACAATTTTGATAGAGTTGCTGGTTTTCGTTACCTTTGTTATCTTATCCGGTTTTGCCGGTCTTACCGGAATCGTTATTGCGGCTGCTTCACCTGCTGTGGAACCTGCGGCTGCCTTTCGCACATACAGGGTAATCTCTCTCGCATTCTCCGGCTGATTGTCCAGAATTTTCGTCAGAGAAGCTTCGCCTCCTGCCCGGATCTTTGTCCAAGATTCAGAATTCTCGGATTCCGCATATTCCAGATCATACAGAGCCGTATTTTTCAGGACTTCCCTTTGATAATCAATGGAGGTCTGTTCACGCTCCAATACATTTTCAGCCGTGTCTGCCTTTACTGTTCCGGTAAATTCCACACCGCCAAAGGAGGCTTTCACTGCCTCCGAAGCCGGAAGGTACATATAGAGCTTTCCGCTGGAATCTGTCCGGACATCCTTAAAGCCGTAGGAGCTTTCTTCAATACTTGCATCTCCAACCAGTGTATTATTATCATAGATACCGGTCAGATCCGCTGTGGTGTAATAAACCGGGGTACCGTTCCCATCTTTTATTGTATTATTCTTCTGCCACGTTTTGCCTACCTGCTCCCAGCCATAAATGATCGGTCGCGGTATATATCCATCCGCCTCCTTCAAACAGATCGTTCCACCCGTAATCGTCACATCAGTTTGTACCTGTGTATTACTACTTTCTCCCATCCCAATATGTGCTACTTTCCTATACCCTGTCGTTTTTTTATCCAGACATATGGTACCACCGTCAATCAGCACCTTCGACGAACTATCCAAACCACTTCCGATGCAGGCTCCCCGTTCAGAATAAGCTGTAATCATTCCGCCATGAATCTCAATCTCTGCAGTTATCGCCGGTTTACTACGGGCATATCCAATACCACTTCCAATTCCGGCACCGTTCTCCGAGCTTGCATTCACCGTTCCGCCTTCTATCACGATTTTACCGGTTCTTTCCTGGCTATCAGCACTTCCTGTTCCGATTCCGGCACCCCAACTACCTTTTGCAGTTACAACTCCTCCGCTAATCCGTATTTCTTCTACACTTTTTCCTGCCGAAGCACCGATGGCAGCTCCCCTAGGATTGTAATCCGTCATTTTTGCAATTACAGTTCCCCCCTTGATGTGAATGATTCCTGTATCCTGTCCTACATTTCCTCCAATTGCTGCACCCGTCTTGCTTACCTTTGTGTTATTGAGCACCTCTATGGAGCCCTGCTGTTCCGGCTCACTGTCAATCGTAAGCTTCGCACCTTTTGCCACGCTGATGCCGGCAGGTGAAGATGAAGATTTCTCCTGATTTATTAATCGAAATCTTGTTTTTCCCCTTCCAGATAGGTAGTCACATGGGACGCTCCGTTTATCTGAATCGGTGCGATAGCCTCTGCCGGTGTAATCGTAAGGTTCTTTAATACGAGCTTTAATTCCTTGGAAGCTGGGGTATCCACAGAGAGATGATAATTCTCTACCTTCTCAGATGAAGTGATCCGATAGCATTTATCATAGGACTGGTCTATTAGCTTTGCTGTAACCACCTGGCCGGAATCATCTGTTTTAGAATATAAAATTGTCAGCTGACCATTTTCCTCGGAAAAAGATATATCTCCAAGGGAAAGATCCAGCTCTCCCTCCAGCGCCTCTGCCGCATTTAATACGATGATATCCGTTCCGGCATCCTCTGCCTTTACCGTTCCGCTGTCTATAGTAAATCTTCCACCGGAGCTGCCTAATTCTCTGATGCCTGTATTTATCACAAAACCGGTAATTTCCGGCCGGAAGATATGCCAGAGCATATGCATGATTGCCTGCTGCTTCATCAATTGTCAGCTTCCCGTCAAAGGCAAACTGGCCTTTGTCCTGCGTTAAATCCACCGGAGCTTCTGAGGCAGCTCCAGCCAGCCGTTCGGCTGTCAGGGATACATTCTCTGCCGCCTGCACCTTTGATGAATAGAAGTGGAACCGGACAGGATACAGGGATTCTCCGATGGTAAGGGAAAGATTCGTTTCCTTCTCTGACTTCATCGAGAGGGATCCGGTTACTGTAAAGCTATTCGTATTTTCTCCTTCTTCCTGTACCTGAACCGATACCGGAATCTCTCCGGACAGAGGCGTATACCAGCTGACTTTACCAGTCTTTATCTGATAACCGGAAGCTTTTTGAGATAAATAGGTTACTACATCCGGTGCAGCGCCGCCTTCACTTGCTTCTTCCCCGATTTGAACCGTCAGTGTATAATTCTTATCGTCCCTCAAACGGCCATCATGGATGGTCAGATCCATTGCCTTCTGGTAAGCGGCTTTTCCCAGCGTGACGGAGATGGTTTCATCCTTTCCTTTGTTTAGAACAACGCTTCCCTCCATCGTCTTAACTGTCCCGCCACCGGAAGGCTCCAGCGCTACAACCATCTGCATATTTCCGGAATAGCCCATCCACTGGGTTATATCCGGTATCGTTCCCCTGAATCCTGAGACGGTCATCTGAGTGCTTTTTTCATAAACCGGATTTTTTCTCTCTGTATCATTTTTCCAATACAGGGCTATGTCAGCCTGATAGGTTTCATTTTGTAGCTGGTTATCATAAGCGGTGATCTGGAATGTTTTTTTCCCGTAGGTACATTCTTCTCCTCGGGGCGCAATCTTGCTTTCAAGCGGCAGCTCCAGCTGCACCTCCTCGGAAATAGTGACACTGCCGCCTTCCATTCCATTTCCATCAAGAGGCCATAACTCTCCATAACCAATATTTCCACCCGTTACCTTCACAGATCCACTTAATATCTGGATATCGCCACAGGATAATTTTAAATCAGTCACTCCATTCCATCCGCTGCCGATGGCAGCTCCCAGATATTCTGATTTTTCATTCTTATAAAAAGATACGGCTATATTGGGAGCTTCGTCTTTCCTCCCGCCGATCACGATCGTGTCTACACTTCCACCCATTCCGCCTCCGATTCCAGCTCCTGTCTGCCTTCCTCCTTTTGCGGTTATCTTTCCACCCAGTATTTTAATGGTTCCGCCGATTCCATAGCAACCGGTTCCGATTCCGGCTCCTCCATGATAATCCCTCGAATAGGAAACCCAATAAGCTCCACCTTCAGCTTCGATAGTTCCGCCCTTGATTATAATCGTTCCTGTCCTACAGTTATTATCTGCACCTTCGTCACTTGCTGTTCCTTTTCCTCCGATTCCTGCCGCACCATATCCGCCTCCGGTCGCGGTCAGACTTCCAGTGCTCTCTTTTGTAATGATCAGGGTCGCTTTTTCCTCAACCCCAATTCCAGCGCCGCCATATGTACCCTTTAATGTATTTTCCCCTTTTACTGTTAGATTTAATTTTGCCTTTCCTTTCAGAAGGATTCCGGCTGCATCATCTATGATATCAGTGCCATAGCCAACATTTACATTATCGATCGTTAAATTTACCGTAACATCATCAATTACAATACCACCTTCGATTTTCCGGCCTTCCGATAATCTCTCCGTCGGATGATAGGTGCCAGTGATCGTCTTTCCATTAAACTTAGACACATTGGTTTTATCAATTACCAGATAATTTCCATCCAGATCATACTCCTCGCCTGCCAGAGTCATCAGCTGCATCTCTCCTACGAGAACGCAGATTTCCGGAAACTCTGCCTCCTCTCCCAGTGAATATTCCTCCGGCAAAACCGGTGTGTAGACATAGGCACAGCCGTTGTAGTCCTGATTTGCCTCCTCATAGCCCGCCCAGGTCTTCGTCGAGGTCTCGACCGGCTCTCCGTCCTCGTCAAATTCCTCGAAATAGTCTTTTTCGGAAATGCCGCCGTGAAACTCCGGGAGGTCACTCTGCTCTTCGTCCAGTTTCCAGGTTATGCCGGAGATCTGCCAGACTGCCGTTTCCGCATCTGTATCTTTCTCTGTGCCCTTATCCACTGCTTCCACCAGATGCACGTTCTGGCTGTCTTGCGCCAGCGTTTCATCCGCCTCTTCCACCTTAACCTCCAGTGTATCCGGAAGGATGATATCGCTTTCTTTGGCACCCAGAGGGAGCTTCTGCACCGCAACTGCCTCATCTAACTCCGAAAATCCGAGGATTGCCGGGCCTTTTTCTTCCGGAAGCACCGTCACCTCGATGCTTGGCAAAAAGCCGGTATCCAGTTCATAGCGGCTGCTTTTCAATTCCGCATCAAACACATAGGTACCCGGTGTTTCTCCGTCGTATGTATCTTTCTCACTGAAGGTCTCATCCAGAACCCAGCGGACCTTTACTTCCTTCCAGTTTTTATCGGTTTTCGTCCCGTCCGCATCGGATGGGGATGCTTTCTGCTCAGTGTCATCCACCCCCCCTATTTCCGATTTTTCTGTAGCATCTGCCTCAGATGGGGATGCTTTCCGAACTGTACCATCTGTTTCAGATGAAGAAAGCGTCTGAGACTTTTTTTCTGTTTCCACTTTACCGTCTCCGCTTTGAAGCTCCGACGGCGTAGCAATCTTTTCTGCACCGTCTTCTTCATCCGATGCTTCTTCTGCCAAAACCCGCACCTTCAGCTTGTCCGGCAGCTCCAGATCCTTATATTTCGTTCCATACGGAACCTCCTGATGCAGGATTTCATCCGAAAGCTCCTTCACTTCCTCGATATACTGCACCGAACTGCCTGCCAGCACCTGCGGGTGCCAGTCACAGGTATTCCATATCATCACCGCCGCCAGCGCCGCTGCCAGGGCACGCTTATATTTCTTTTTCATGCTGTTTTCCTCCATTTATTCTGAGCGAATTTTTCTATTTCAGTCTGTTTCCCACTTGAACAAAATACTTTTTCTTCCGAGCCAGCAGGCTTTCGCTGCACGCCGCCAGAAGTTCTTCTAATTCTTCTTTTTTCGTCGGAAATACCCCGAATGCAGTCACATGGATCCGCCAGGATTCAAGGGCATTGTCCCGGTCGGAAAGCCAGATCAAGGACGCCGCCGGGTTGTTTTCCCGGATTTTTTCTACGATTTCCGCTCCCTGTCTGCCCTGGACGGATGCCAGCATAATGAGGTAGGGATTCCCCTTTACAAAGTGCAGATATGCGTCCAGATCGCTGATATACGTGTGAATCATCGGCCATCTGCGGTTTTCAGTCAATATTTCACGCAGCATTTTTTCCAGTCCTTCAATGTCGGTCGGTTTTTCTCCATATATCACTACCCGTACCATATCCCACCTGCCTTTTTTGATTTATCTGTAACAACATTTCATTTACATTTCGGGTCATAACTTTTATACTATAAGCATACCAAATGAGCGATTTAATGAAAACCACATCGACGCAAACGGTCAAACCTCGACCTAAATGGTCACGGTTTTGAATAAAGGAGAATATATTAAGTAATCGAATTTATTGACCAATGTGATTAAATGTGTTTAAATATACTCAAAGGAGTAAATTATTATGAACACATCAAATATCACAAATTACAAGCCAAAAGATTTCGCTGAACTGTTAGGGGTATCCGTAAAAACATTACAGCGTTGGGATAGAGAAGGAACTCTAAAGGCAAACCGAACTCCAACTGATAGACGTTATTACACTTATGACCAATATCTGCAATTCAAAGGAATAAATACTGAAGATGACCAACGTCAGGTAGTTATTTATGCCAGGGTATCTACAAAAAATCCAAAAAAGATGATTTACAAAACCAAGTTGCATTTTTACGTCAGTTTTGCAATGCTAAAGGTATTATTGTAGACCAGTGTATTGAAGATTATGGAAGTGGTCTTAATTACAATCGTAAAAAGTGGAACGAATTATTAGATGAAGTGATGGAACAAAAAATCAAAACCATAATCGTAACTCACAAAGATAGATTTATCAGATTTGGTTACGACTGGTTTGAAAAATTCTGTACGAAGTTTAATACGACCATCGTGGTAGTGAACAATGAAGAACTATCACCACAAGAAGAACTCGTGCAGGATATTGTTTCAATACTCCATGTGTTCTCTTGTAGGTTGTACGGACTTCGTAAGTATAAAAAACCAAATAGAAAGGGATGTGGAAATTGCTAAAGAGCTTCAAAACGGAAATAAATCCGACAGAGGAGCAGAAAGTTAAGATCCGTAAAACAATAGGAACTTGTAGATATATTTACAACTTCTATCTCGCTCACAACAAAGAGCTTCATGACAATGGAGAAAAGTTTATGAGTGGTAAAAGTTTTAGTGTCTGGCTGAACAATGAGTATCTTCCCAAAAATCCAGATAAGCTATGGATTAAGGAAGTCAGTTCAAAATCTGTAAAGCGTTCAATCGAAAATGGTTGTGTCGCATTTACCAGATTTTTCAAACATCAAAGTGCTTTTCCTAATTTTAAAAAGAAAGGAAAATCTGATGTGAAGATGTATTTCGTAAAGAATAATCCAAAGGATTGCCGATGCGAAAGACACAGAATTAATATTCCATCACTTGGTTGGGTTCGTATCAAAGAAAAAGGATATATTCCTACGACAAAAGATGGGTATGTAATTAAAAGCGGTACGGTATCTATTAAAGCTGGTAGATACTATGTATCCGTTCTTGTAGAGATTCCTGATATGCTTATTGATAGCAGTAATAATGATGGCATTGGGATAGACTTAGGCTTAAAAAATTTTGCTATTGTTTCAAACGGAAAGACGTACAAGAACATTAATAAATCAGCAAGATTAAAGAAACTTGAAAAACAACTACGAAGAGAGCAAAAATGTCTCTCTCGTAAATATGAATATTTAAAGAAAGGAGAGTCCACTCAAAGAGCAAATATACAAAAGCAAAAGCTCAAAGTACAGAAACTTTATCATAGACGGGATAATATCCATACTGATTACATCAATAAGATAATTGCTGAGATAGTGAAAACCAAACCATCTTATATAACGATTGAAGATTTGAATGTGTCAGGTATGATGAAGAACAGGCATCTTTCTAAAGCTGTTGCATCACAGAAATTCTACGAGTTTAGAACTACACTGAAAAGCAAATGTGATGATAACAATATTGAACTTAGGGTTGTAGATAGATTTTATCCATCTTCTAAACTATGTCATTGTTGCGGTTCTATCTGAAAGATTTAAAACTTTCAGATAGAATCTATAGATGTGATTGTAGCTATGTTGCAGATAGGGATCTCAATGCGGCACTTAATTTAAAAGATGCTAAAACTTACAAGATTGCATAATGAAAAGCAAATGTAAGTATGTACCGAAGGCTATTTCGGGAATTAACGACTGTGGAGTATACAAGAACTTGTGAGTAGCATATCTGTTTACAGATTGTAAAAGCATATACGATGAAGCAGTAAGTAATGTTCGTGAGAACTTACAACATCTCGATGTGAGTATATTTACACACATTTTGAGTGGCAGGCGGTTGAGCTTTGATGCATTTTGCGATTGTTGAGGACTTGAAAATAGATCAGAATCATCTGATTCATTTGATACAGGAGAACTTGGAGAAGCACGGGGAAACGGCGCACTTTGACTGCTACGAGAGCGGCGAGGCATTTCTGGAAGCGTTCCGTCCGGGACTTTTTAATGCGGTTTTTATGGATATTATGCTGGACCGGAACGGGCGCAATGGCATTGACACGGCGCTGGAGCTTCGCAAGAGCGCGCAACGTCTCCCGATCGTTTTCACCACATCGGAACGCGATTATTCGCTGCAAGGCTATCGTGCCCATCCCCTTGATTATCTCTTAAAACCGGTTGAGGAAAAGGCGCTTGCCTGGTGTCTCGATGAGATCCGGACATTTCTTGCCGCGCCTGCCTACATCGAAATTCAGGCGGCGCTCGGACGGGGACAGTCATCCACGCAGCGGATTCTGCTTGATGATTTTCTGTATGCGGAGACGCAGAACCACCGGCTGATCATCCACACCAGTTCCGGTGACACCGCCACACGGATTTCTTTTTCGGAGCTAATGTCGCTGCTCCCGAAGGGCAGACGTTTTTACATGAGCGGACGCGGGCTGCTTATCAATTTTTCACAGGTTGCCTCGGTGGACGAGGACGGTTCTGTCCATCTGAAAAACGGCAGCTGCTTTTTCTGCAGCCGCCGGAAGAAAAAAGAGACAAAAGAAGCATTTGCAACCTACTTGTTTGACACATTGCGGAAGGGAGGTACTCTATGAACTGGTCTGTGTTTGGCAAGGCATTTCTCGTTGAAACCGTCTATTCCATTCCTTTTTTTATTTTATCGATTCTGCCATTTAAAAAGCAGCTTCGATTTCCGATTAAAATCCTGATTCTGTTCATTTTTATCGGTCAGCTGCTCCAGTCCTCCCTCTATACCTACCTGATCAGCCACGGTAAACCGACCCGGGTCACCGACACGGTATTTGCCTTCGTTTCCCTGGCGATCTATTTTTTATGTGTGAAGGCTAATTTCTGGAAACTTCTGTTTCTGGGAAACTTCATCCTGAATTATTTTGTCACAGTCCGGGGCATCTGTTTCTTTCTGGAAAGCCGTCTGTTCTACGATCCCAGCATTACCTATTATTCACTCCGCGATCAAAGCCTGCTGCTCATCTCGATTCTTCTGCTTCTGACGCTCCCCCTCGGGCTCAAATTTATGAAAAATGCCACGGAACGCGTTTTTCAGGTAGACAGCTCCGCATTCTGGCAGAAAGTCTGGTTTATTCCATTTTCATGCACCCTGATTATCTGCGCTTATAACTTTGATTTAAACATTGATACCGTCCGCAAGTTCCGTTTTATCCTCACGCGCCTCTGGCTCTTTGCTATGACAATTCTCATCTACTATGTCCTTTTGGAAGCGCTCAATGCAGTCCGCCAGCAGGCGCAGTTGGAAGAACGCGCGGCGCAGCAGGACACCCTCCTGGCGATGCAGTACACACAGTATCAGCAGCTTTCCCGCCACATCGAAGAGGTGCGGGAGGCGCGCCACGACCTGCGCCAGCACTTAAATCTCATCGAGCATTACCTGCAAAGCGGGAAAACGGAGGATCTGAATACCTACATCGAACAATACCGTATGACGCTTCCACCGGACACCGCGCGGACCTGGTGTGAAAATTATGCGGTCAACACGATTATCAGCTATTACGGCGAGGAGGCACGCAAGGCGTCGGTCGATTTTTCGGTCCGCATCCAGCTTCCGCCCTCTCTCCCGCTGGGTGAGCCGGAGCTCTGCTCGATCTTCGGCAATCTTCTGGAAAATGCCCTCGACGCCTGTCGGGAATGTACGGACAGCGCGCCGTTTATCCGCATCTGCGCCCAGGAGGATGCCGGTCACATCGTGATCGCCGTTGACAACACCTGCTGCCATCCGCCGATCGAGGAAAATGGGCGGTTCCGCTCGACCAAACATGACGGCTTCGGCACGGGAACCGCCTCCATCCGTTCGATCGCTGAGCGGTACCAGGGTCTGGTGGATTTCCGGTATGAGGACGGGATCTTTTATGCATCGGTGATGTTGAAATTTGACTCTAAAATTTCTCACGGAAATCTTTGAAAAAAGATTGACTTTCATCGCGTCAGGACGCATAATATAAATAATAATCATTATCAATATTATTTAGAAGGATTGGAGTGTCGCTTATGAAAACCTTAAAATACAGCCGTCAGCGCGAATCGATCAAAGCCTGCCTGATGAGCCGGAAGGATCATCCGACCGCCGACGCCCTTTACACCAGCATCCGGGAACAGTTTCCGAATATCAGCCTTGGAACCGTTTACCGCAATTTAAACCTGTTAGTTGAGCTGGGCGAGATCCGGAAGCTGTCCTGCGGCGACGGCACGGATCATTTCGATTATGATACATCCCCACATTACCACTACGTCTGCCGCCAGTGCGGACGGGTCATGGATATTCCGATGGAAGCAACCAAGGAGCTGGAGACAGCCGCCAAAGAATTTGCGCCGGGAACGATCGATGACCATACCGTGTTTTTCTATGGGATATGCGATGAGTGTCTGAAAGGGGAAAAACACTAATATAGAAGCAGCTGATTTTGTATCGGAACAGACGGGACCAAATGAGCCGCTTCCCGATTTCTGCCATGCGCTGACCGGGTATGAATACATCACCAGCGAAAAAGTTCTGAGAATATCCAGGTTATCGATAAAAATGAAAAAAATAAGAATTATTTCTATTTTTTTATTGACAAACACAGGAATCTATGATATCTTAATATCAGTAATCATTACTGATTTCATTTAAGCCAAATAAACGATTTCGTTTTAAAAGCTCCTATGAAACAGAATGGTTGCAAGCAACTTTACTATCTATTTATTGTTTCTATAAAACACGAAATTAAAAATTTATTTTAGAAAAGGAGAATTGACTATGAAGAAATTTGTCTGTACAGTATGTGGTTACGTATACGAGGGTGAGGCTGCTCCGGAGAAATGTCCAGTATGCGGCGCTCCGGCTTCCAAGTTCAAAGAGCAGTCCGGCGAGATGACATGGGCAGCTGAGCACGTAGTTGGTGTGGCACAGGGTGTCAGCGAGGATATTCTCGAAGATTTAAGAGCTAACTATGAAGGCGAGTGCAGAGAAGTTGGTATGTACCTGGCGATGGCACGTGTAGCTCACAGAGAGGGCTATCCGGAAATCGGTCTGTACTGGGAGAAGGCAGCTTACGAAGAGGCTGAGCACGCTGCTAAGTTTGCAGAGCTTCTGGGTGAGGTTGTAACTGATTCCACCAAGAAGAACCTGGAGATGCGTGTAGAGGCTGAGCACGGCGCAACCGAAGGCAAATTTGACCTTGCAAAACGTGCGAAAGCTGCTAACCTGGATGCAATCCATGACACCGTTCATGAGATGGCTCGTGACGAGGCTAGACATGGCAAGGCATTTGAGGGTCTGTTAAAGAGATACTTCAACTAATCTGAGTGAATGAATGGACAGCGCATTACGGCGCTGGTGAATAAAAGAGAACTGATCAGGGCGTGTGAAAATGGGAAATTCCTTTTTCACACGCCCTGTTTATTTTATGCAGATTTGTTTTATGTCTCTGTTCAAAAAGACGCCAAAATCTTATCTACCGTCTCCTTCTCCATCTTCCCAATCGGAATCATCTCCGCCGGTACGTCCTCATACGGCAGCAGCGCTTTCTCATACCAGGTAACATCGTGCCATTTTCCGCTCTTATAACCGGTATTTTTGCACACGCCCATCGTCCGGAATCCGCATCCGTTATGCATCGCATCGCTCTTCACATTCGGACTTGTCACCAGACTGTAGACTGTGTGGACGCCCTGTGCCTTTAAAAGCTCTAAAAGCACCAGAAGCATCCGTTTGCCGATGCCCTTCGACGTCACCCGACTGTCCAGATATTCAGAAAGTTCCGCATTCCAACGGTACGCCGCGCGCTCAAGCTGCTTATGCCCATATGCATAGCCAATGATTCTGCCCGTTTCATCCTCGCAGACAATCCACGGATATTCTGCCGTGATCGCCCGGATGCGCCCCTCAAATTCCTCCAGGGACGGCAGCTCCGTCTCAAACGTGATCGGCGTGTCCATATATTGTGCATAAATTTCCAATATCGCAGGTGCATCGGCGATAGCAGCCAGACGCAGGCGGCAGGATGTATGGTCCATAAACTGGTTCCTCCCTATCATTTTCGGTCATTTTTTCTTTACAGGCAACTATATATGAATCTTCCCGTTTCGTCAACTATTCGCAACCAGATTCATGCCTGCCCGTGAACCCCCTCAATCCACCAGCTCATTCTGATGCCTCGATAAATGCTCATATGGCAGAATCAGCCGCCCCCGGTACAGCCCGCAGCCGTCATTGATTAGGTCATTGTTGATCGCCGAAAACATATTGACATCCACTTCAGCTAAATTGAGCGATACCAGGCGCTGACAGCGTTCATATGCTTCATCAAAATAAATACATGCACCTTCCGGTATCTCATCCCGCCTGGCCCGCTCGCCCTCCTGGCGCTTTTCATAGCTTAAATGATTGGCCACGCCGATCTCCGCGATATCGTCCATGTGCTTCGTGCGAAGCTGTACCTCCACATAGCTTCTGGAACAATTATCGTAAAACGTAATATGCAGAGACTGGTAATCATCCGAACTATTTCCGCAGACATAATCACGGTAGTACGGCCTTACCTCCTCATCCATCAACGGGGAGGTACTCTCCTTCACCCCGTAAGCCGGTTCCGCCGTAAACCCGCGTTCCTCCAGAAATCCCGGAAGTTCATTCGCAATCTGGTAGAGGTACCGGATATCTGCCTCCTGCTGCGATTCCCCCGGTTTCAGGTAACACTTCGGCAGTGAAATCACGATCCGGTACGCAATCAGGTCGCGGAAACAGCTCAATCTCTGCTTCAAATCGGAGATCGACGGAAATGCCTTATGTTCTGTATAACAGTCATAAATATATTCGACGATATATCCATTAAATTTCGCCTCCGAGCGGATCAGCGACTTGATTCTTCCCTTAAAGTTAAATGCCAGAAGCGGATATTCCTTTGCCATATGAATATAAAATTCCCGGATCTTCTGTGACTGGGTCGTCAGGAAATCATTGTGTTCCAAAAGCTCCCGGATCTGAATCAGGAAATTTGCATGTATCAGGTCTATCTCATTGTTTGTCTGTTTTGCCTCTGCTTTCAAATCCCGGCTGTAATTCTTTAAAATCTTAAACATCGTATCGCCGGAATACAGATAATCGTTTAAGGTCACCATGGTCCTCACCTCCCTGCTTCAGCAAAAAAGGGACGGTGCATAGGATAACAATGCCCCAGATGCACCAGCCCCCTCATTTATAAAATAGAGCTATTTATTTTCCGTAAACCTTCTTGATCCGCTCCATTGCCTCTTTTGTATTCGCAGTCGTACCAAATGCAGTCAGACGGAAGAATCCTTCTCCATTCTTACCAAATCCGCTGCCCGGTGTGCCGACCACATTTGCCTTGGCAAGCAGATCGTCGAAAAACTCCCAGGATTTCATGCCGTTCGGGCACTGCATCCAGATGTACGGTGAATTTTCGCCGCCGATGTGCCAGATGCCAAGCTCTTTTAAGGTCTCGGTCATGATCTTCGCATTGGTGCGGTATACGTCCAGGTGCTCGCGGCACTGTGCCATGCCCTCCGGTGAAAGAGCTGCCTCTGCGGCGCGCTGTACCGGGTAGGAAACGCCATTAAACTTGGTTGTCTGGCGGCGCAGCCACATCTTGCGGATGGAAGAACCACCGCGCTCTAATTCAGACGGAACCACGGTATAGCCACAGCGGGTTCCGGTAAAGCTTGCCAGCTTCGAAAGGGAGCAGAACTCGATCGCGCAGGTCTTTGCGCCCTCAATCTCAAAAATACTTCTCGGAAGCGCCGGATCTGCTACGAAGGACTCATACGCCGCATCAAATAAAAGAATCGCATCCTGCTCGTTCGCATAGTCAACCCACTCTTTTAACTGCTCACGGTTGTACACACCGCCAGTCGGGTTGTTCGGGGAGCAGAGATAAATAATATCCGCTTTCTGTCCCTTCGGAGGCATCGGAAGAAAGCCATTTTCCACATTGGCATCCATAAATACGATCTTTCTGCCTGCCATCACGTTCGTATCCATGTAAACCGGGTATACCGGATCAGGGATCAGGACCGTGTTGTCCGCATCAAAGAGATCGAGGATATTTCCGACATCACTCTTCGCGCCGTCGCTGATGAATATATCCTCCGCCGCCACCTCAACCTGGAAGGACGCATAATACTTCTGAACTGCTACACGCAGAAAATCATATCCCTGCTCCGGACCATATCCATGGAACGTAGCCGCCTTGCCCTGCTCCATAGCTGCTTTTGCAAATGCGTCAGCTGCTTTCTGGCAGATCGGAAGGGTTACGTCACCGATACCCATTTTGATTACTTTTGCCTCTGGATGGGCTTTGGTGTACTCATCTACTTTTTTAGCGATAGTGGAAAACAGATAGCTTTCTTCCAGATTTTTATAGTTTTCGTTGATCTTCATACTTTATTTTCTCCATATTTTAAGAATTTTTTTCCTTTACCTCCAGAGCCGCTTTCACAAACTCCCGGAAGATCGGATGTGCGCGGTTCGGGCGGCTCTTGAACTCCGGATGGTACTGAACTCCCAGATAGAACGGATGTCCCGGAATCTCCATCGCCTCTACCAGCGTACCGTCCGGAGACTGTCCGGAAAAGATAGCGCCATGCTCCATATAAACTTCCCGGAACTTGTTGTTAAATTCATAACGATGGCGATGTCTCTCTTCGATCAGACCTTTTCCATAGGCTTTCATCATCAGCGTATCCGGACTGATGCGGCACGGATATGCACCCAGACGCATCGTTCCGCCCATGTCAGCCAGATCCATCTGCTCTTCCATCAGGGCAATGACCGGATGCTTGCTGTCCGGCGCAAACTCGGTTGAGTTCGCATCCTCATAGCCTAACACGCCTCTGGCAAATGCGATCGCCGCGATCTGCATACCAAGGCAGATGCCAAAGTACGGGATATTGTTTCTTCTCGCATAATCCGCTGCCGCAATCATGCCCTCGATGCCTCGGATGCCGAAGCCGCCCGGCACGATGATACCGGTTGAACCGCCCAGGATTTCCGGTGCCGTCTCCGGAGTGATCGTCTCACTATCCACCCAGTTGATCTCCACCTGCGCGCCATTTTCCCATCCGGCATGGTGCAGGGATTCTACGATCGACAGATAGGAGTCGTGCAGTTTGACGTACTTGCCGACCAGGGAAATCTTGACCGTCTTGCGGCTGTTCTTGATGCGGTCCAGCATATGTTTCCACTCCGTCAGATCGCACTCCTGCGGCGCTTTCTCGATGCCCAGCTCGCGAAGCACGATCTTGGCAAGTCCTGCTTCCTCCAGCATGATCGGCGCCTCGTAGAGAACCGGAAGGGTCAGGTTCTCGATGACGCAGTCCTCTTTGACGTTGCAGAACAGTGCGATCTTGCGGAAAATGGACGGATCGTCCACCGGACGGTCACAGCGCGCTACGATGATATCCGGCATGATACCAAAGGACTGCAGCTGTTTAACCGAATGCTGCGTCGGTTTTGATTTATGCTCGCCTGAAGATTCCAGATATGGAATCAGGGTTACATGGATGAAGAGGCAGTTGCTGCGTCCCGCCTCGCAGGACACCTGGCGGATGGCTTCCAGGAACGGCTGTGACTCAATATCGCCGGTTGTTCCGCCGATCTCTGTGATAACGATGTCCGCATCGGTCTTTTCCTGCACGGAATAGATAAATGATTTTATCTCATTTGTGATATGTGGAATTACCTGTACCGTCTCGCCCAGATATTCGCCGCGGCGCTCTTTATTTAACACATTCCAGTAGACCTTACCGGTCGTCAGGTTGGAATACCGGTTTAAATCTTCATCTATAAAACGCTCATAATGTCCCAGATCCAGATCCGTCTCCGCACCGTCGTTTGTTACGAATACTTCGCCGTGCTGATACGGGCTCATGGTTCCTGGATCGACGTTGATATACGGATCCAGCTTCTGCGCTGCTACCTTAAATCCCCGTGCCTTCAAAAGACGGCCCAGAGACGCTGCTGTAATACCTTTCCCCAATCCCGATACAACACCGCCTGTCACAAAAATAAATTTTGCCATCTGCTTTTCCTCCTCTTCCTTTCTTTAAAATATTAATCCACTTTTTCCGTCATATATGATTCTGTCAAATTTTGCCTTCGCAAAAGATTTCAGCCTGCACGGATTCCGCAACCCTCAAAACGCAGAATCCATGCAGACCATCGTTCTTTTTAGTCGTTCTCATGCTCCTGAAGCACATAACCCGGAATCTGGATTTCTTCCGGTTTTTCCATCTGGCTCAGCTCTTTTCTAGCAGCTGCACCATGTGCAATATGCGCGATGTCCACCAGTTCAACGTTGTCCTCGTTGTACTGGCTTTCCAGTGTCAGCGCCAGGACAGCCGCGGTATCAAGCGATGTCAGGCACGGAATACCAAGCTCGACCGCCTTTCTTCTCAGGCGGACACTGTCGCGTCCCGGCTGGCGTCCCGTCTTGGAAGTGGAAATTACATAGCTGATCTTTCCTTCTTCCAGCAGGGAAATGGTCGTCTCCTCGCCCTCTTTGGCTTCCTTCGGCTTCTTGACTAACGTTGAAGAAATGCCGACGCTGTTTAACCGGCTTGCAGTACCGGAGGTCGCGTAGATGTGGAATCCCATCGCCACGTACTCTTTGACCAGCTCGCGCAGGTCGCTCTTATCGGTATCGCGGACACTGATTAAGACGCCGCCCTCGCGCTTCATCGTATATCCGGCTGCTACCAGGCCTTTGAACAGCGCTTCCTCCATCGTCCGGGCGATACCCAGTACCTCGCCGGTCGATTTCATTTCCGGTCCGAGCTGTGTATCTACGTTGGACAGCTTCTCAAAGGAGAAGACCGGAACCTTGACTGCGTAGTACGGAGAGCACGGATACAGACCTGTCTCGTAGCCCATGTCATCCAGCTTCTCGCCCATCATGATGCGGGTTGCCAGATCGACCATCGGCACGCCGGTTACCTTGCTGATGTACGGCACGGTACGGGACGAACGCGGGTTGACCTCGATGATATAGATCGTATCCTCATGCAGGACATACTGGATATTGATCAGACCTTTCGTATTCATGGACAGCGCCAGACGGATGGAATAGTCCACCAGACGGTCTTTCTGGCTCTCGGTCAGCATAAATGCCGGATATACCGCGATGGAGTCGCCGGAATGGACGCCCGCACGCTCGATGTGCTCCATGATACCCGGAATCAGAACCGTTTCTCCGTCGCAGATCGCGTCGACCTCCAGCTCGGTACCCATCAGGTATTTATCAATCAGGATCGCATTCTCAATCTTGTGTGAGAGAATAATCTTCATATACTCATGAATATCGGCGTCGTTGTACGCGATAATCATGTTTTGTCCGCCTAATACATAGCTCGGACGCATCAGAGCCGGATAGCCCAGATGATTTGCCGCCTGGATTGCCTCATCCTCAGTATAAACGGTCTGACCCGCTGCCTGTTTCATATTTAATTTTTTCAGCAGGGCTGCGAAACGTCCGCGATCCTCCGCCATATCGATGCTGTCTGCCGGAGTGCCGAGAACCGGAATATTGTTCTCTACAAGGCATTTTGTCAGACGGATCGCTGTCTGTCCGCCAAAGGCCACAACTGCGCCGATCGGCTTCTCGATCCGGATAATATCCAGCACATCCTCCGGTGTCAGCGGCTCAAAATACAGACGGTCTGCTACGTTGAAGTCGGTGGAAACGGTCTCCGGGTTGTTATTTACGATGACAACCTCATAACCGGCTCTCTTTAACGACCATACGCAGTGAACAGAGGCGAAATCGAACTCGATACCCTGACCGATACGGATCGGACCGGAACCAAATACCATAACAACCGGTTTTCCGCTTGCATTCTCTTTAATAAATTCTTCTGCCTCATCTTCCTCGCCGAAGGTGCTGTAGAAGTAAGGGGTACTTGCCGTAAACTCAGCGCTGCAGGTATCAACCATGCGGTAGCATGCCGGAACATGCTTGATTTCCGAAAGCCCGGTCATCTCCTTGATGACTGCATCCGGGAATCCGTTCTGTTTGGCTTCCATATAAAGCGCATCGCTCAGAGTCTCAGACTGCATCCGGCGTTCCAGAGACAGGATATGCATCAGTTTATTTAAGAACCACTCGTCGATCTTGGTCAGCTCATGAATCTCGGCAACGGTCACGCCGCGCTTGAAGCTCTCATAGATTGCAAACAGACGCTCGTCATCCTGCGCCAGAATTTTTTCTCTCAGCTCTTCCACACTCATCGGCGCCAGTTTCTTCATGTTCAGGCTGTTCTGGGAGATCTCCGCGCCGCGGACTGCCTTCATGAGCGCCTGCTCAAAGTTGCGGCCGATCGCCATAACCTCGCCGGTTGCCTTCATCTGGGTACCCAGCTTCCGGCGTCCGTAAACGAATTTATCAAATGGCCATTTCGGGAATTTAACCGTTACATAGTCAAGGGCCGGCTCGAAGCATGCCATCGTCTCGCCGGTTACCTCGTTCGGGATCTCGTCCAGATGATAACCGATCGCAATCTTGGTTGCCACGCGGGCAATCGGATATCCGGTTGCTTTCGAAGCAAGGGCGGAAGAACGGGATACACGCGGGTTTACCTCGATAACGGCATATTCAAAGCTCTCCGGATTCAGCGCAAACTGGCAGTTGCAGCCGCCCTCGATGCCCATCGCCTGGATAATATTCAGCGCTGCGGAACGAAGCATCTGGTATTCCTTATCCGCCAGCGTCACAGCCGGTGCGATAACAATGGAGTCGCCGGTGTGGACGCCGACCGGGTCAAAGTTTTCCATCGAGCAGACCGTAATCTCGTTGCCTATGGCATCGCGCATTACCTCAAACTCGATCTCCTTCCATCCGGAAATACATTTCTCAACCAGAATCTGATTGATCGGTGACAGGCGGATACCCGCCTCCGCGATGTTGTAAAGCTCTTCTTTATTTGCCGCAATACCGCCGCCGGTACCGCCCAGGGTAAAGGCCGGACGCACGATAACCGGGTAAGAAATAACCTCGGCAAAATCAAGCGCATCCTCGATGGTGGTGACAACCTTGGACGGAATGACCGGCTCACCGATAGCTTCCATCGTGTCTTTAAAGCACTGGCGGTCCTCCGCCTTATCGATGGTCTCCGGGGACGCGCCGAGAAGCGTTACATTGTGGCTCTTTAAGAAACCTTCTTTGGCAAGCTCCATGGACAGTGTCAGTCCGGTCTGTCCGCCCAGGGTGGACAGGATGCTGTCAGGCTTCTCTTTTTCAATGATTCTCTTGACAAATTCCAGGGTCAGCGGCTCGATGTATACGTGATCCGCGATGGCGCTGTCCGTCATGATGGTTGCCGGGTTGGAGTTTACTAAAACGACCTCCAGACCTTCCTCTTTTAAAGCCCGGCACGCCTGCGTTCCTGCATAATCAAACTCTGCCGCCTGACCGATGACGATAGGACCGGAACCGATTACCATAACTTTTTTCAGGGATTTATTTAACGGCATGACGCGCCCTCCTTTTCCTTATAATCTCTCATCATCTGAATGAAACGCCCAAACAGCTCTTCCGTATCCTTCGGACCTGCACAAGCCTCTGGATGGAACTGGACGGTAAATGCCGGCATATCGTGGTAGGTGATGCCCTCGCAGGTGCCGTCGTTGACATTGATAAATGTCTCCTCCGCGCCCTCCGGCAGCGTATCGCGCAGTACCTCATAGCCGTGGTTCTGGCTGCTGATGTAGACGCGTCCGGTCGTCAGATCCTTGACCGGCTGGTTCGCACCTCTGTGACCGAATTTCATCTTTCCAGTCTTCGCGCCCTTGGCAATCGCCAGCAGCTGGTGTCCCAGGCAGATGCCGAACATCGGTTTTCCAGCCTTCGTAATCTTTCGGATCTCCTCGATGATCTCCGGGTTGTCCTCTGGGTTGCCTGGACCGTTGGAAAGCATGATTCCGTCCGGATTCATCTTAAGAATCTCCTCCGCCGTCGTACCAGCCGGAAGGTCAGCCACGCGGCATCCGCGCCTGGTCAGCTCGCGGATGATATTTTCCTTTGCGCCGAAATCCCAGAGCACAATCTGGAACTCTTCTTTCTCATCCGCCGGTTTGATCTCACATTTCTTTGGTGTAACGGTTTCAACCGCCTTTGTAATGTGGAATTTTTTCACTTCCTCCAGCTTTTTCGCATCATACGGCGGCTTCACCTCGGTCAGCCAGCCGTTCATCGAACCGGATTCACGAATGGTTTTTGCCAGCTTTCTCGTATCGATTCCATAGACGCCCGGGATGTTTCTTTCTTTAAAAAAGGTGTCAAGATCCCCACTGCATCTGAAGTTGGAAGGTTCCTGACACCACTCTTTTACGATATAGGCTGATAAATATACCTCTTCATTCTCGAAGTCCTGCGGAATCACTCCGTAGTTTCCGATTAACGGAAATGTCTGCACTACAATCTGTCCAAAATAGCTGGGATCTGTGATCGTCTCAAGGTATCCTGTCATACCGGTTGTGAATACGACTTCTCCGGTCACTTCACGTAAAGGAGCGCCAAAGCTTTTTCCCTCAAAATAGTCGCCGTTTTCCAACAGAAGATATACCGGTTTCTCCATCTAGTCACCATTCCTTTCTCTCTCGTACCCCGCCTGTGAATAGCTTCATGCAGGCAGTTTACTTTTTCATTCTCAATAGCCTCACATTTGAGCAAATCTGTTTTTCCTCAGATGCGTTTTTTACATCATTAGAGACATATTTTATAAATTGTCTGATTCTGCAACAAAGGCGTCCATGAGCCTAAGCCCATGAACGCCCTTGTTCATATTCTGAAAGATTATAGCATAGGAAAGTTCTATGCGTCAAGAGATTTTTTATACATTTTTTTATGTTTTATACGTCATTTATGCATTTTTATGCATTCCTGCCTATTGTTTTTCATTTTTATTTATTATGCAAACATCAAGTATACATATGTAAGGATTTATTAAGGAATAAGTAACACGGTTGTCTATTCCATCCTGTATACTGTCTCTATTACTTAACAGGAGGTATTGATTTATGAGTCTCTTTCTTTTAGTTTTATTCCCACTAAGCTTTTTACTTGCCATTCTTGCTTTTTTTACAGGTAAAACTATGGCATCCATCCTTACGCTTGGCAGTTATGCCTGCTTTGCACTCTTTCTGCTGCTTTCCCTTCATGACATCAATCTTCGCATGATGACTCAGGATATCAGCGGTATCCAGGATATCTATCCCTCTATTGAGTCTATCTGTATTCCTGCGTTTCTTGCTTTAAATGTAGTAGCTGGCTTCCGCGTTTTTAAGACTGCAAAAAAATAAGTGCTTGTTCTTATGCCTGTTTCTTTATATAATAAGGACAGGCATTTTTGATTTAGGAGGTATTTTTTTATGGATAAAATTACCAGTTTTACTATCGACCATCTGAAACTGCTCCCTGGCGTCTATGTATCCCGCAAGGACCGCGTGGGCGATCAGGTCATCACCACCTTTGATATCCGCATGACACGCCCAAACTATGAGCCGGTCATGAATACTGCCGAGGTTCACACCATTGAGCACCTGGCTGCCACCTGGCTGCGAAATAACGAGGAATGGAAAGACCGCGTCCTCTACTTCGGACCGATGGGCTGCCGCACCGGCTTCTACCTGCTTCTCGCAGGCGACCTGACATCCGAGGAGATCGTGCCGCTGATGAAAGGGCTCTTTACTTTCATGCGCGACTACAAAGACGAGGTTCCGGGTGCTTGTGCAAAAGATTGCGGCAACTACCTCGATATGAACCTGCCGATGGCAAACTGGCTGGCTGACCGCTTTCTGCGCGAAGTCTTAGATGGAATTGGTCCGGAGAGACTGGTTTATCCGGAATAAAAGACAAGAATAGCAGGCGGTATGCTTTGAAACACAAAACCCCCAGATGCTACAGCATCTGAGGGGTTTTATTCTATTATTTTCTATTTTTCCTATTTTCTTGCATCCGCAGCCGCTGCATGTCCAGATAATCCTTCTCCATGCGCCATACGCGATACAAGCGGTGCGATCCGCGCGGATGCCTCCGGGGTCATGCTCTGGTGGGTACAGGTCTTTAAGAATGTACCAACCCAGACGCCGCCGGTATAACGTGCCGCCCGAAGAGTCGGAAGTGTGTGGTTGGTTCCGGAAGCATAATCACCAAATACCTCCGCCGTATTCTGACCGATAAACAGGGAACCGTAATTAACCAGCTTCGGAATCAGTGCATCCGGATCTTCCACGTTGATCTCCAGATGCTCCGGTGCGTACTCATTCGCATACTGAACTGCCTCGTCCAGGCTGTCTACCACGCCAATCTCTCCAAACGTATCCCAAGACTGTCTCGCAATCTTTGCCGTATCCAGAATCTTCAGCTCTTCCTCTACCGCCTCAATCACGCTCTTTCCAAATGCCTCATCCGTTGTCAGAAGAATGCCTTTCGCATTGACATCATGCTCAGACTGTGCCAGCAGATCGGCCGCCACCACCTTCGCACTCGCTTTTCCGTCGGCGATTACCAGGACCTCGCTCGGCCCGGCTACGAAGTCGATGCCGACCTGCCCGTAGCACTGACGTTTCGCCTCGGTTACGAAGCGGTTACCCGGTCCTACAATAATATCCACCGGCTTGATACTCTCCGTTCCATAGGAAAATGCCGCGATCGCCTGTGCACCGCCCAGTGCATAGATCTCATCCACGCCAGCCAGATCCATCGCTACCAGCGTCCTGGCATTGATATGACCCGTTCCACGCACTACCGGAGAGCAGGCGGTGATACGTTTTACTCCCGCTGCCTTCGCCGGAGTCGCTAACATCAGTGCCGTCGAATACAGTGGATAATTGCCACCCGGCACATAACAGCAGCAGGACTCCACCGGAATGATGCGGTGTCCTAAAAAGACTCCCGGCTCCGGGCTGAAATTGTCAAGGGGTTTCACTGTCTGCCTCTGCGCGTTCGCAAATGCGTCAATATTGTGATGCGCCGCTTTCAGATCCGCCAGCTCCTGCTCGCCCAGCTCTTTATAAGCCGCATCAATCTCCTCCCGGCTGACCCGCAGCGATTCACGGGTACATCCGTCAAACTTCTCATTATACTCCCTCAGTGCCGCGTCCCCGCACCCCCGGACCTCACCAATAATCCCCGCCACGTTCTCCCGCAGATTCCGATTATCTTCCTCGCTTCGAACCTGTGCTTCTTTTATAATCTTGATCATACGTTCTGCCTCTCTGTATAAGTTTTATCATTTTTTCCAAGTATACCACAAGTCTTTTTATTTTGCGATACAAAATAAACCTATCCAGCACATCTGAAACCAGAACGTTACTGTACACGGGTAGGCACTTTTGGAACCGAAAGTGCCGTAAGAAAACGTGGTGGCAGCAGGAATTTGCCGTATTTAAATGCGAAGCCACGGCAAATTCCGTTACTGGGCACGTTTGCGTGAACAGTAACACCAGAACAGGATCTCACTTTTCTCTTAGACAACCGTCTCAATATTCTTAACCACAAATCCCTCTTTTTCAACCGCTTCCTGCAGCTTCGCATCGTCCACGCCATTCTCATAGAACACGCGGGCAATGCCTCTGTCTACGTCCGCATCTGCACGGATGACGCCGTTCTGGGCGGTCAGGGCTTTTTCAACGGATTTCTTGCAGTTTGCACAGTGCATACCCTCGATCCGCATGATCTTGGACGGGGTACCCGCTGTAACCGCTTTCTTGGAAAGATCTTCGCCGCGCGCACCAGCATTCCCATCGCTGCCGCAGGAACCGCAGCTTCCACCGGAGCATCCGCAGCATCCGCCGCCTTTTCCCGTGTAATGACGGATCGCCGAACGTAATGCCAGCAAAAGCAAAATCGCTACTACAATTAAAATTCCAATATCAATCGGTCTCATACGTTATCGTCCTCTCTTCTCTGACTTTTCGATGAATGGCTTCGGAGTATCTTTTTTATTTTATCATACACACGGCAGATAAAATATCCTACAAAATAAACTACCAGAAAACCAATCACACCATAAAACATGGATCCGGATGAATCTCCCATCTATGCTTTCTCCTTTTCTTTTTTGAAATCGAATAAAACTGCCTCCAAACAGCAGACTTTCATTCTGCTATCCGAGGCAGCCTTATAAAGGATTGATTTTATCACTTATGATTACAGGCACCTGCCGATGCCCGGTCAGCGGAAACGCAAAACCACCGGCCGGACGGCAGAACCTGTTTTATTTTTCATTTAGAAACTAACTTATGAAGCTGCCTCTACAGAGCTTCTTGTGTAGCTCTTCTGATCCTTGTATGGATCCGGACGGAACAGCATGAAGAGCATGAATACCAAAAGGACTGCTGCCACGATAGTCCATACGTTGAATGCAACTGCGCCAAGTACCAGACCACCTAACTGATATACAATCAGGGATACAGCGTAAGCGAAGAGATTCTGATACAGGATAGCGAACCAGAACCATTTTCTGGACTGGAGCTGCTGTGCCATCGTTGCGATAGCTGCCAGACACGGAGAGTCAAGCAGGTTGAACAGCAGGAATGTAAAGGCTGCGATGGTTGTCGGGAACCATGTCTGGATAGCTGCTGCTACGACATCGGTCTCCTCAGACAGATCCTCGGATACATTCGCCAGAACACCCATGGTGGAAACGATAGCCTCTTTTGCTGTGAAACCAGTGATGGAAGCTGCAACTGGCTGCCACTCGCCGAAACCAAGCGGACGGAACAGGATTGCGATAGCACCACCCAGCATAGCCAGGATAGAATCTGCAGATTCTTCTACCAGACCAAATCCACCGTCTACAAATCCGAAGGAGGACAGGAACCACATAACAACGCAAGCCAGGAACAGGATTGTACCAGCCTTGATGATGAATCCCTTCAGACGCTCCCAAACATGAAGGAGAACGGTCTTAGCGGACGGAATGTGGTACGCCGGAAGCTCCATAACGAACGGAGCTGGTTTGCCGGAGAACGGTTTTGTCTTCTTTAACATGATAGCGGATACAAGAACCGCAGCGATACCTACAAAGTACATGATCGGAGCCATCATAGTAGCCAGATCCATGTCGCCGCTCATATAGCCAGCCATAACGCCGCCCATCAGAGCGATAACCGGCAGCTTCGCACCACACGGAACGAATGTAGCGGTCATGATGGTAAGACGTCTGTCGTTGTCCTGCTCGATGGTCTTGGAAGCCATGATTCCTGGAATACCGCAGCCGGAAGAAATCAGCAACGGAATGAAGCTCTTACCGGACAGTCCGAAGTGACGGAATACACGGTCCATAACGAATGCGATACGTACCATGTAGCCACAATCTTCCAGAATGGAAAGGAACAGGAACAGGATAGCCATCTGCGGAACGAAACCAAGAACGGCGCCAACACCGCCGATGATACCATCCACTACAAGGCTTACAATCAGGTCGGAAGCGCCTGCTGCTGCCAGCGCATCGCCAGCCCAGCCCTGAATTGCACCAACAAATGTATCATTGGTCCAGTCTGTTACGAATGTACCCACGGTAGTAACGGATACATAGTAAACCGCCCACATAACAAGAACAAAGATCGGAATACCAAGTAAACGGTTGGTTACGATGCTATCGATCTTATCAGAAAGACTCATTTTCTGAGCCGGTTTCTTTACGGTCTCCTCGATAACCTTCTGAATGTATACATATCTCTGGTCAGTGATAACGGACTCAGCGTCATCATCAAACTCTTTCTCCAGTTCCTTGGTGTAACGGGAGAAACGGTTGTCTGCACTAAGGCCAAGCTGCTCTGCAACCTTGCTGTCATTCTCGAGAACTTTGATTGCATACCATCTCTTCTCTGCATCCGGAATGCTGGACGGAAGCTCTGCCTCGATTGCGCTTACTTTATCCTCTACGCTGCTCTCGAAAATAGCACTTACAGTGCCTGCTGCATGGCTCTTTGCAACTTTGATTGCCTCTGCAATGACTTCCTTCAGACCGGTTTTCTTCAGCGCGGAAGTCTCGATGATCGGGCAGCCAAGTTTCTTGGACAGTGCCTTTACATCAATGTTAATGCCGTTCTTCTTCAGAAGATCGCACATATTTAAAGCGATAACAACCGGAATACCTGTCTCGATCAGCTGTGTGGTCAGATACAGGTTACGCTCAATGTTGGTTGCATCGACTAAGTCTACGATGACATCCGGATTCTCTTTTAAGATAAAATCACGGGTTACAACTTCCTCCAGTGTATACGGAGAAAGGGAATAAACTCCTGGAAGGTCCGTTACATTTACTTCTTCTCCCGAAGCATCTTTTAATTTACCGGTTTTCTTCTCAACTGTAACACCCGGCCAGTTACCTACGTACTGGTTAGCACCCGTCAGTGCGTTAAACATGGTTGTTTTACCGCAGTTCGGGTTACCCGCCAAAGCAATATGAATTGCCATTTTTCATCCTCCTGCTTTTTTAATCAAACTTATTAAACTGTCTGAACATCTACGCACTCAGCATCGGCTTTACGAAGTGAAAGCTCATATCCACGAATCGTAACCTCTACCGGGTCGCCCAGCGGAGCTACTTTTCGAATAAAAATCTCGCTTCCCTTCGTGATGCCCATATCCATGATGCGGCGTTTGTATGCGCCTTCGCCATGAATCTTGACAACTTTGACGGTAGATCCAACCTGTGCATCTTTAAGCGTCATTCTCTGTTCCTCCTAACCATTCCAATTTTTTACTCGGGATTCCGTCTGCTTTTCTACCATACAACCTGCTCCGGAATATCCCCATTCCCTTGTCTTAGACCAGAATGTGTCTTGCCTGATCCTTATTTATAGCCACTCTGGACTCCTTTACGTGAATAATCACGTCTCCGTCCAGCTGGGTTATCAATTTTACTTCGGTTCCCTCGTTAAAGCCCATGGATTTTAAATGAGACCGAACCTCTGTGTTGCCGCTGATCTTTTTGATCGTATAGGCGGTTCCTACGGTTGCCATCGAAATCGGCATTGCTCCCTGCATACGATTCTCCTTCCTCTGTTTTTCCACCTTCTGCCCGTCATGATGTCTCACTTGGCGGAAACGGCTGTTTTTATCTGCCGGTAATCTAATTGATTCGCGTACATTAATTTTCATTAGTGCCTGCTAACAGTTGTTAGAGAGAGCTAATTTTCATTAGATGAGACTAATTTTCATTAGTTTCTCCTAACCCATACATAAGGTTAGCACATGCTAACTTTATTGTCAAGTTTTTTTGCCTGACCTGGAAATAAAAAAAGGGCGTATTTTACGCCCGAAAATTGTCAAAAATTCCCATAGGATAAAAGTCATCCCAGCCATTTTCCCACAAAATACAGCGTCAAAAGATGCGCCGGATAATAGACATAAAAGAAGGAACGAAATCTGCTCCGACCTCTGGAGCCATCATATAACATGAAGCAGACAGCCGTGAGCGCCAGCACCCAGAGGGGTTCCTGCCACGCGAACGCGCCGATGAGGACGGCGGCAATCATCTTCATAAACACCCCCGCCGTTTTCTCATGAAAAAGAATGTGCCTTGGCACGTTAGTGCCTGAATTTCCTATTACACAAAAATAAAATGCCAGCACCAGTCCCATCCCCCATGCGCCGCCGTCTGCTCCCGCCGCTTCTGTCAGCGTGCAGAACACTGCCGTCAGCACCAGCTTCTCCCAGATACCGTTTCCATACCGCTCTAACAGCTCCATCGCAACCAGCGCCAGAAAAAAGGTCAGGCAGACATTCTGGTGCTGTGCATCCATCCACCGTCCGGAAAATGCCAGATCATACGGAATCTCCGACACAGCCGCCGCCAAAAGCAGCCTCCGTCCATAACATCTGCGATCCCGCGTGTGAAAAAAACCTTCTACTAATAAAAAGGCGAACAATGGAAACGCCAGATCCCCAAATGTCCGGAATCCCGGAACCGGTCTGCAGATCACCGCAATGTGGTCTGCCGTCATCGCCAGGAGTGCTAAATATTTAAGGGCGGAGGCGCTGAGATGGAGGCGGGTTAAAACCGCTCTTTCCATCCCCTCTGATTTCTCATTCTGCTTTTCCTTGATTCGATCTTTTATCGCACTCTCCTCCCTTCGTTTCCTGTCCATTCTATCTCTATTCTATCAAATTATACTGAACATTTCACCCGCTGTCCATCCGCACTTTTCCATTCCCTTTTTCTCCATCTCCCCTATTTTCCCATTCTCATTTTCCCCTCTTTCTCCCCATCTTTTTTCTTTATTTTCTCTAATAAAAAATGTAGTTTTTCCTTATAAATAAAGGCTTTTTGGCACTTTTCCGCGTCTTTTTTACACTAATTTTACATTTTATTTGACAAACGAAAAACCGTGTTATATTCTGTAAATGGTGCTGGTGCGAGATCCTGCTGAAAAAGCAAAAATCCCGCACCGCTCTTCATTTTAAATACTAAAAAATACACGGACAAAAGAGGTAGAATCTCATGGCAGGTTTAGATATTATTTGCATTGGCGCTATCAATTATGACTATATGTTTCACTGCACCGGGCTCGATCTGGTGGAGACATCCGCCGGTGGAGGCGACGAGAACTTAAGCAACCCGATTTCCGATGTGGAAAACGATATTCAGGAGCTGGCGATAAAAGGCAAGGAATACACAACCCAGATCGGCGGTTCTGCTTTCATCACCCTGAAAGTGGCAAAGCATATTCTCCCTAACCTGCAGGTCGCTTACGTCGGCGTGTGCGGCACGCCCAGTCCATTCGATCTGCGCTTCGGCAAGACAAATGACATTGACGCCGAGCTGGCGCACCTGGATAACCGTGACTGGCTGTTTACCACGCGCGAGCGCTTCGACGATCCATATTCCAAAGCGATTGCCAAATCGATTGTCCGCCTTTATAATCACACGCGCAATTGCATCAAGATCGCGCCGTGTGCCAACAACACTCTCTTAGACCGCATCCATGAACAGGAAGCCCGGACGGGAACCACACTGGCGGAGTACCTCGCGCAGGCCCGCTGGATCCACCTGTCATCCCTGTCTGATTTCGACCAATTCGAGGCAATCATGCAATCGGTCATCCAGGCAAAACATTTAAATCCTGCCATGAAAGTCAGCATGGATCCTGGTTTTGAGTATACATCGCTGCGCCGTGAGCGCTTACAGCCACTGATCGCATATGCCGATTATGTTTTCTTAAATAAATCCGAAAAGAAAAACCTCGGCTTCAATGCCCGCAGCGCCCGTCCGCTCTACGCGAACCTCTGTGAGTATTTTTCTGCGATCAACCCGGATCCCACCCGCACCCTCATTGTCAAGCACGATGACCGCCATGAGCTGATCCATTTTAAGGACGGCGTATGTCAGATCCGCACAGTCCGCCACAAAAAGCTCTACCAGTACCAGCTAAACAACGATACCGGCGCCGGTGATTCCTTTGCCGGCGGTTTCATCAGCGGTATGCTCGATGATCGGCTCAATTCGGATATCGCTGAGCCGATCCAGCTCGGTGTTCTGGCTGCCAAGGGACGGATGCGTAGTTTTGATTATGAGAACCCGTATCTGAATATACAGAAATTGACCGATGCTTTTTTCGAAGCTCTATAATATTTTTTTCAAGTGCTGTTAAATAGCGCAGCGTGAATTGCAGCCATCATTTCAGGAGAAAAGTACGTTACTTTTCTCCTGTTTATCCTTATATAATTATATATATAATGTCTGTACACATCAAAAAACTTCTTTCATATATTAATATCAATTTGATATTGATTTTGGAGATCCCATGATCCGCCTCAGCCTATGTATGATCGTCAAAAATGAAGAAGCCGTTTTGACGCGTGTTTTAGCATCTGCCATACAATTTGCGGATGAAATCCTCGTCGCCGACACCGGTTCCACCGATCGAACTGTAGAAATCGCCCGGCAATACACCAAACATATTTATCACTACCCGTGGAACGATGATTTCGCCGCCGCGCGCAATTTCATCTGTGAAAAGGTCACAACCGAATACTGGATGTGGCTCGACGCCGACGATGTCGTTCCCGCAGAATCGATTACAGCGATTTTAAAGTTGAAAGAAACTTTAAGCAAATCCCCGCAGCCCGACATTGTCATGATGAAATACATCGCTGGATTCCAGCCGGACGGCACACCTGCATTTACCTACGATCGCGAACGGATTCTGCGAACGGACCGGCATTTTCGCTGGAAAGGACGCGTCCACGAAGCCATCGCGCCACGCGGCAGAATTCTCTATTCTCCTATTCAGATCGAACACCGGAAGCCTGCTTCCGCTCTCACCCATTCTGACCGGAACCTGAAAATCTATGAAACAATGCTTGCAGACGGCGAACTGCTCGATCCGCGCCATCAATACTACTACGCCCGCGAACTCATCGACCACAAACAATACGAAAAAGCCCGCCCGGTTCTGGAACATTTCCTAAACGAACCGGACGGGTGGTATGAAAATAAGGCGGACGCCTGTCTGCTTCTGGCGCGCTGCCATGAAATGCTCAGAAATACGGCTGCCAGCCAGCTTTCTCTGTTCCAGAGTTTTCTCTACGACCGCCCACGTGCTAAAACCTGCTGTGAGATCGGACGGTTGAAACTTTCCCTCGGAGAAATTTCCCAGGCTGTTTTCTGGTACCAGCTTGCCCTCAAAGACCGACCAGAATATCATCCAAATGCCTTTATCGAAGCCGATTACTATGATTTCATTCCTTTAATCCAGCTATGCGTCTGCTATGATCGGATGGGAAACTATGATAAGGCACTGTATTATCATAAGGAAACAAAAAAAATCCGCCCGGATTCTCCGGCGGTTTTGACAAATGAAGAATACTTTCAAACCATATCCTCAAACCATAAAACAAACGGATTACCTATCTTGTGACATTCTCTCCGACCTCTGCGGTGGTCTGAGCGGCGGACTGGGAGTCGTTCCATCCAGCGGTATCCTCACTTCCTACATTCATTCTTACCGTCTTCCACACTTATAATATTCCACAGTTCCCAGCCCTCAATTTCCCAGCCCTTTTCTGCTAATGCACATCTCTTTCATCGCACACATATACTACATCAGGATGGATGTCCTAAATCTGGAAAGGAGTTTTTTATGTTTCGTCATTCATGTAATTTTCCCTACTATTTTGATGATAATGACTGTGAAAATAACGGCTATGGAGGCTATGGACGCGATCGCGGCTGTCCCGGTTCTTTTGAACCCTACAACTGCTGTCGTCCCATCCCATATGGATCGCGCGGCTGCCAGAATCATCTGTTTCATCCCACTGGTGCTGCCGGACTCGATGGACTGGACGGCGCTGCGGGGCCGACTGGGCCGACCGGGGCTGACGGCGCTACCGGCCCAACTGGCGCTACAGGAGCTACCGGCGCTGCGGGGCCGACTGGCGCTACAGGTCCTACCGGCGCTGCGGGGCCGACTGGCGCTACAGGTCCTACCGGCGCTGCAGGAGCTGTCGGCGCTACAGGAGCTACCGGCGCAACGGGTCCTACCGGCGCTACAGGTCCTACCGGTCCCGCCGCCACCGTCACCGCCGCTGCTCCCGTCGCAGATGCAACAAGTGCTGAAGATGTCGTTGAACGCTTCAATGAACTTCTTGCCAACCTGCGTGCCGCCGGACTTCTGGCAACCGACAATGCGTAAAAGGCTGAAATTCTGTGAAAAAGAATGTACCTTGACACATTCGGGCGTCTCGCGCGGTCGCTTGCGACATGTTTCTGCTTCGCGCGAGTACGCATCCTCGCGGAGCGTTTGTTGTTTCATAGAACGCAATTTCCTATGAAACAACAGAAAAACCCCGGAAACCTTACGGTTCCGGGGTATCTCTTACGTCTGGACACAATGCGCTTCCTGGAAGCGACTTTATAATATATATACGGTACATCTTCTTGCCTGCTACGCATACAAGAAGCACCTTTGTTTAATTCATTGATTACTCGATGATAGTAGCAACTCTACCAGATCCTACTGTACGGCCGCCCTCACGGATAGCGAAACGAAGACCCTGCTCCATAGCTACCGGATGAATCAGCTCTACAGTCATCTCTACGTTGTCGCCCGGCATACACATCTCGGTACCAGCCGGTAACTCACAAACGCCTGTTACGTCAGTGGTTCTGAAGTAGAACTGCGGACGATAGTTGTTGAAGAACGGAGTATGACGACCACCCTCGTCTTTTGTCAGAACGTAAACCTGAGCAGTAAATTTCTTATGGCATTTTACAGAGCCCGGTTTAACCAGACACTGACCACGCTGGATGTCAGTTCTCTGAACACCACGAAGCAGAGCACCGATGTTATCACCAGCCTCAGCCTGATCAAGCAGCTTACGGAACATCTCGATACCAGTTACAACAGTCTTACGAGTCTCCTCGTGAATACCAACGATCTCAACCTCATCGTTCAGTTTCAGAGTACCACGCTCAACACGGCCGGTAGCAACAGTACCACGACCTGTGATGGTGAATACGTCCTCGATTGGCATCAGGAACGGCTTATCAGTAGCACGTACCGGATCCGGAATGTAGGAATCTACAGCGTCCATAAGCTCCATGATCTTGTCGCCCCACTCGCCCTTCGGATCTTCCAGAGCTTTCAGAGCAGAACCCTGAATGATCGGGGTGTCATCGCCCGGGAACTCGTACTCGTTCAGCAGGTCTCTGATCTCCATCTCAACCAGCTCAAGCAGCTCCGGATCGTCTACCATATCGCACTTGTTCATGAATACTACGATGTACGGTACGCCTACCTGACGGGAAAGCAGGATGTGCTCTCTTGTCTGAGCCATAACACCATCGGTAGCAGCTACAACCAGAATAGCGCCATCCATCTGAGCAGCACCGGTGATCATGTTCTTAACGTAGTCAGCATGTCCTGGGCAGTCAACGTGTGCGTAATGTCTCTTCTCTGTCTGATACTCAACGTGTGCAGTAGAGATAGTAATACCACGCTCTCTCTCTTCCGGAGCTTTATCGATATCCTCGAAGTTCTCAGCTGTGTTACCAGCTACTCTTGCAGCCAGAACTTTTGTGATAGCTGCTGTCAGGGTTGTTTTACCATGGTCTACGTGTCCGATAGTACCAATGTTACAATGCGGTTTAGTTCTTTCAAACTTTGCTTTTGCCATTTTAAGACGTCCTCCTTAATTTACACCCAATACGGGTATCTCAATTTATGTTAGGCTGACTCTAATTATATTCGATTAGAGCCGTTTTTTCAAGCCTAATATTGCTTTTCCGGGCAGTTATCTGCCCGGAAAAGGCAATATAGTTACATTTTTAATTATTTCTCAGCTTTTCCAGCAAGAACTTTCTCCTGAACGCTCTTCGGAACCTGCTCATATTTCTCAAAGAACATGGAGTAGTTACCACGTCCCTGAGTTCTGGAACGAAGGTCGGTAGAATAACCGAACATCTCTGCCAGCGGAACATAAGCCTTAACCAGCTTGCCGCCGCCGATGTCTTCCATACCCTCGATACGACCACGACGAGAGTTGATATCACCGATGATATCACCCATATACTCTTCCGGCATGGTTACCTCAACCTTCATGATCGGCTCAAGCAGTACCGGGTTACCTTTACGCATAGCATCCTTGAATGCCATGGAACCTGCGATATGGAAAGCCATCTCAGAAGAGTCGACCTCATGGTAGGAACCATCGTATACGTCAGCGTGAACGCCGAGTACCGGGAATCCGCCGAGGATACCTGCCTTAGCAGCCTCTTCGATACCAGCGCCAACTGCCGGGATGTACTCTTTCGGGATAGCACCACCGACAACGCTGGACTCAAACTTGAAGGTCTCTTCGCCGTTCGGATCCATCGGAGTGAAGTGTACCTTACAGTGACCGTACTGACCACGACCACCAGACTGCTTAGCATATTTGCTGTCTACGTCTACGGCCTTGGTGAAGGTCTCTTTGTAAGCAACCTGTGGAGCACCTACGTTAGCTTCAACGTGGAACTCACGAAGCAGACGGTCTACGATAATCTCCAGATGGAGCTCGCCCATACCAGCGATGATTGTCTGACCAGTCTCTTTGTTTGTATAAGCACGGAAGGTCGGATCCTCCTCTGCCAGTTTTGCAAGAGCCTCGCCCATCTTGTCCTGACCAGCTTTGGTCTTCGGCTCGATAGCGATATCGATAACCGGCTCCGGGAACTCCATGGACTCCAGGATAACCGGATGATTCTCATCACAGATAGTATCACCTGTGGTGGAGAACTTGAATCCGATCGCTGCTGCGATATCACCGGAGTAAACCTTTTCCAGCTCGTGACGCTTGTTGGCATGCATCTGAAGGATACGTCCAACACGCTCTTTTTTGTCCTTTGTTGCATTCAGTACATATGAACCGGAGTTCATAACACCTGAGTACACACGGAAGTAAGCCAGCTTACCTACGAACGGGTCGGTCATGATCTTGAATACAAGAGCGGAGAACGGCTCTTCGTCGGAAGAATGTCTTACAGTCTCGTTGCCATCCAGGTCAACACCCTTGATCGGCGGGATGTCAAGCGGAGACGGCATGAACTCGATGATTGCATCCAGGAGCTTCTGAACACCCTTATTTCTGTATGCAGTACCACAGCATACCGGGATTGCCTGACACTCGCAGGTTGCTTTTCTTAATACTTTCTTTAACTCATCTACAGACGGCTCTTCACCCTCAAGGTAAGCCATCATCAGATCGTCGTCCAGCTCGCAGATCTTCTCTACCAGCTCGGTGTGGTAAAGCTCAGCGTCATCCTTCATATCCTCCGGGATATCAAGGATGCTAATGTCCTCACCCTTATCATCATTGTAGATGTATGCTTTCATCTCGAACAGGTCGATAATTCCCTTGAAATCATCTTCCTTGCCGATCGGAAGCTGTAAACAGATAGCATTCTTACCAAGTCTGGTCTTGATCTGCTCTACACAGCCATAGAAGTTTGCACCCAGGATATCCATCTTGTTGATGAATGCCATACGCGGTACATTGTAGGTATCAGCCTGACGCCATACGTTCTCAGACTGCGGCTCTACACCACCCTTAGCACAGAATACACCTACAGCACCGTCCAGTACACGCAGGGAACGCTCAACCTCAACAGTGAAGTCAACGTGTCCTGGGGTATCGATGATGTTGATACGATGCTCCAGAGCGCCTGGTTTCGGTTTGCAGTTTTCCTGCAGAGTCCAGTGACAGGTTGTCGCTGCAGAAGTGATGGTAATACCTCTCTCCTGCTCCTGAGCCATCCAGTCCATGGTAGCAGTACCTTCATGAGTATCACCGATCTTATAGTTAACACCAGTATAATACAGAATACGCTCAGTAGTAGTAGTCTTACCAGCATCGATATGAGCCATGATACCAATATTTCTGGTTCTCTCCAACGGATATTCTCTTCCAGCCAAAGCTTTTTCCTCCTATTAGAATCTGTAGTGAGCAAATGCCTTGTTAGCCTCTGCCATCTTATGCATATCTTCTTTCTTCTTCACAGATGCACCAGTGTTGTTAGCTGCATCCAGAATCTCTTTTGCCAGTCTCTCTTCCTGAGTCTTCTCGCCTCTCTTACGGGAGTACAGAGTGATCCAGCGAAGTGCAAGAGCCTGTCTTCTTTCCGGCTTAACCTCGATCGGTACCTGATAGGTAGCACCACCGATACGTTTTGCCTTAACTTCCAGAACCGGCATGATGTTGTTCATTGCCTCTTCGAAAACCTCTACAGCTTCCTTACCGGATTCTGCAGCGACACGATCAAACGCGCCGTATACGATCTTCTGAGCAACGCCCTTTTTGCCGTCCAGCATGATGTTGTTGATTAATTTAGTAACAACCTTATTGTTGTACAGCGGATCCGCTAATACGTCTCTTTTCTGAGTATGTCCTTTACGTGGCACGTTACTTCCCTCCTTAATATCTGCTCCGGCGGGGAGCCGCGGGAGCCATTCATTAGATCTTAGGTACTCGCATTATTCGCTTAGTGAGGTCTTTCACGAACTCAGCGAATAAGCACACCTGCGAAACGAGCGCGTCTTTCAGCGCGCCACCACGCATGGTGCCTCTTTCTTGGCGACGAATTCAATTTCTTGAACAGCCGTCTTCTTCGCCTTTTCACGAAATTGCTCACCTAAGTCTTGTTGCGTCTCGTGCGCGGTTCTATGATTCCCTGCAACCTACAGGATCAATATCAAAGTCCGGCACATTCATTCTAAATCTAATAGAACTTCTACCTAATTAAAATTATTTCTTGTCTTTCGGTCTCTTAGCGCCGTATTTGGAACGCGCCTGTTTTCTGTTGGCTACGCCTGCAGTATCAAGAGTACCTCTGATGATGTGGTATCTGGTACCTGGTAAGTCTTTTACACGACCACCACGAATCAATACTACGCTGTGCTCCTGTAAGTTGTGTCCCTCGCCCGGGATGTAGCTGGTTACCTCGATACCGTTAGAAAGACGAACTCTGGCGATTTTTCTAAGAGCAGAGTTAGGCTTTTTAGGTGTTGCAGTCTTAACGGCTGTACACACGCCTCTCTTCTGCGGTGCAGAAACGTTGATAGCTTTCTTCTGTAAAGAGTTGTATCCCTTCTGCAGAGCCGGAGCTGTTGATTTCTTTTCAGATGTCTGTCTTCCCTTTCTTACTAACTGGTTAAATGTAGGCATCCTTTTCACCTCCTGTGATATTGTCTGTGGTTGCTTTTTTAAGCTTGTATTTCCGCGCAGAAATTCCTTGAATTTTGCACGCTTACTTATTATAGCTAGTTTGAGTTGCACTGTCAAGGTATAAAATGCAAATTTTTCCCGTAAAATAAAGGGTTTGTTACTGTTCACGCATACGTGCCCAGTAACGGAATTTGCCGTGGCTTCGCATTTAAATACGGCAAATTCCTGCTGGCACCACGTTTTCTTACGGCACTTTCGGTTCCAAAAGTGCCTACCTGTGAGCAGTAACAAGGGTTTTGCGCTGTAGACAGGTACAGTGCAAAACCCTCTATTGTCTCATCTGACTCTTTTTTTCTGGAAAATATCTTAAATATCCCGGAACTTCATTTCCGCTACTCCTGCGGTCCCATGTACTCCGAATCACCAAAACCAAGAATCAGCATAAAAAGCGGATTCAGGAAAAATAAACCAATAGTAAATCCTATCCCGTGACCATAGGCACACGCCAGCTTATAGAGTGCCACCACATTCATGAGTGCTGTTCCCAGAAGCGCAAGCGAACCGATAACTCCCACGATTCCGCCGAAGGAATTTAAAATACCTCCGCCGACCGCCAGTCCGAGTGCCACCCAGAAATACTGCACATCCCAGGTCAGCCGGTACTGTACATAGCCATTGTAAATCGGAATGATGGATTTCCATCCTTCTTCCCCGGCTTTTGTAAAGATCTTCCAGTATGCAATTACCTGCAGAATATAAAAGATAAACGCAAATAATGCATATGCCATAATAAACGCCACCAATCCCATACGCTTTCCTCCTTTCAGTTTTTACTGTCCGAAGAATGTATTCACGCCAGCCAGCAGTCCGTTCGCCAGAGTCTCAAGCGTCGCACCCGAATGATCGGACGCCTTATCTCCCAGCTCAATATCCACACTCGGAATCGTTGAATAGGAAGTCTGGGTCAAATCCATCTCCATGCTGCCTTTAGAATAAATCTTCACACCCGCGCTCTTTAAGCCGCTGATCAGCGACTCGCCCAGTTGGTTGTGCTGCTTCCAATGAGAGGCAACCGGCTCCATCGCACGGTAGGTTGCATTGCTTGGAACGCTCATGAAAAAGGCACCCTTGTTGCTGCTGGTTGAATCCCAGTGCAAGGCTATATGACAGTCCGCGTTGTTATTCGCAATGACCGTACGAGCTATATTATCCAGCTGTACATCATCTGATTCACGGATCATCAGTACATCATAGCCTGCATTCAGAAGTTTTGTCTTAAGCACCTTTGCCATAGCAAGTGTTACCTTGCTCTCTGCTGTTCCATCTGCAAAGGTCATACCGCTGGAAACTGCCACTGCTGAGGTAGCACCGGCTCCGGTTGTGCCGCCGGTTACTTTCGCACTTCCATCCGGATGACACTGGGTCTTGACGCTTCCGCCACCGTTTGTTCCATGTCCGGCATTGACACAGACCACTTTATTTTTCTTGTTGGAAGCAGTCGAGCGGTACAGGGTCGCAGTTCCGCTGTTGATCTTTGAATAATTTGCGTATTTATAATTAGAAGAAAGTGCGATCGCCGTGCCGCCGGATGTCTGCGCTCCCGCTGCTGTCTGGCTGGTTGTCTGGACAGCACCTGCAGATGCCGGTTTTTTGCTTGTCACATAGGCGGATGAAACGTAATACTTCTTTCCATTCAAAAGAATCATCGTCCACTGCCCGCTGGTTCCCACGCGCTCCAGCTTCTGACCGTAGGACAGATTGCCCGCGATATTATTGTCCTTGATCTGCGCCGATGTCCGGTAGCGCAGGGAAGACGTATTGACATACACCGAGTCACCTGCCAGCGCGATCTGCGACATACCGGCTGTCATCAGCAGAGCCGCCGCCAGTCCCAGTGTGTGTTTTTTGAGCCAATTGTGTCTCTTCATCTATATAATCTCCTTCCAATGTCTCTATTTTTAAAATAATTGTTTCTGTTTTGAAAGTCTAAAATCGTTAAATTTGTTCTTTAAATTTATACAATTTAATCACATTACTTTGGATTTTAAACATTTCCTTTATAAGTATAACGGATTTTTCCCTTCGATTCAACCAATCCCGCGCTTCTATTTCTTACGGTTTTCTGTCTATGATATGGCAGGAACGAATGTGCCTTGGCACATTCGGGCGTCTCGCGCGGTCGCTTGCGACAACCTACAGCTTCGCGCGAGTGCGCATCATTGGCACAAAAAAAGACCGCCGCATCTCTGCGGCGATCTCCAAAAAACGATTCCGTTTTTCATTTTTAATTATTCTTCACTCAGCTCATCCTCGTTGAGTACAATCTTGTCTGCCTCGTCCAGTTCAGCCGGCTCGTTGAAGTCGTCCTCTGCCAGATCGATATCATCCTCTTCCTCAACATCAGTGTTCAGCTTGATAGAGCGGTAACGCTTCATACCGGTACCAGCCGGAATCAGCTTACCAATCAGAACGTTCTCCTTCAGACCAATCAGCTTATCTACCTTTCCGTTGATGGCAGCCTCGGTCAGAACCTTGGTTGTCTCCTGGAAGGATGCAGCGGATAAGAAGGAGTCGGTTGCCAGAGATGCCTTGGTGATACCCAGCATAACCTGACGTCCGATCGCCGGCTCTTTGCCCTCGGCTTCCAGCGCCTCGTTCATCTCGTTGAAATCGAGTACATCCATGGATACGCCCGGCAGTACGTCGGAATCTCCACTTTCCTCAATCTTAATCTTCTTTAACATCTGATGAACGATCATCTCAACGTGCTTATCGTTGATTTCTACACCCTGCAGACGGTATACACGCTGTACTTCCTGGATCATGTAATCCTGTACGGCGCGGACGCCCTTGATCTTTAAGATGTCGTGCGGGTTTACGCTACCTTCGGTCAGCTCGTCACCAGCCTCCAGAACCGCGCCGTCCTGAATCTTGATACGGGAGCCGTAAGGAATCAGGTATGTCTTGGAATTGCCCGTCTCATTATCCGTGATAATGATCTCACGTTTCTTCTTGGTATCTTTCAGGGTTACAACACCGCCGAACTCGGTGATGATCGCAAGACCCTTCGGCTTACGTGCCTCGAAAAGCTCCTCGACACGCGGAAGACCCTGTGTGATATCGCCACCGGCAACGCCGCCCGAGTGGAACGTACGCATGGTCAGCTGTGTACCAGGCTCACCGATGGACTGTGCAGCGATGATGCCGACTGCCTCACCAACCTGTACCGGCTGACCGGTTGCCATGTTGGCACCGTAGCACTTCGCACACACACCGATATGGGATTTACAGGTCAGAACGGTACGGATCTTGATGGAATCTCTGCCCTGTTTCTTCAATGCTGCCATAACAGCCGCTGCACGCTTCGGCGTACACATATGGTTCTTCTCAATCACCACTTCACCTGTATCCGGGTCTGTGATTGTCTCAGCGATGAAACGTCCTGTGATACGCTCCTGCAATGTCTCGATGGTCTCCTGACCATCCATGAATGCCTTGATCTCCATATACGGAATCTCCGGCTTATCCCAGCAGCAGTCCTCCTCGCGGACGATCAGATCCTGGGATACGTCTACCAGACGACGGGTAAGGTAACCGGAGTCGGCGGTACGCAGAGCCGTATCGGACATACCTTTTCGAGCTCCGTGTGCGGAGATGAAGTACTCCAGTACGTCCAGACCCTCACGGAAGTTGGACTTGATAGGAAGTTCAATCGTATGACCGGTCGTATCTGCCATCAGTCCTCGCATACCAGCCAGCTGTTTGATCTGCTTATCAGATCCTCGCGCACCGGAGTCAGCCATCATGAAGATGTTGTTATATTTGTCAAGTCCTGTCAGCAGGTCGTGAGTCAGCTGATCATCGGTGGTCTTCCAGGTATCGATAACCTCTTTATAACGCTCTTCCTCGGTGATCAGGCCACGGCGGAAGTTCTTTGCGATGCGGTCAACGGTTGCCTGAGCGTCAGCAATCAGCTTCGGCTTGCTTGCCGGTACGGTCATATCGGAAATCGATACGGTCATGGCTGCACGTGTAGAGAACTTGTAGCCAATCGCCTTGATATCATCCAGGGTGATCGCTGTCTGGGTTGCACCATGGACATTGATAACCTTCTCCAGAATCTGCTTTAACTGCTTCTTTCCTACGTGGAAATCAACTTCCAGTTTCAGCTCGTTCTCTTTCTGGGAACGGTCTACGAAGCCCAGATCCTGCGGGATGATCTCGTTGAAGATGAAACGTCCAACGGTAGACTCGATGATACCAGTCTTCGTTGTGCCATCCGGCATCGTGCGGGTTACTCTTACTTTGACACGGGAATGCAGGGTAACAACCTTGTTCTCGTATGCAAGAATTGCCTCGTTGATGCTCTTGAATGCCATACCCTCGCCCTTGGCGCCCGGACGTTCCTGGGTCAGATAGTAAATACCAAGTACCATATCCTGGGAAGGAACGGCTACCGGACCACCATCAGACGGCTTTAACAGGTTGTTCGGAGACAGGAGCAGGAAACGGCACTCTGCCTGTGCCTCCACGGAAAGCGGAAGATGTACCGCCATCTGGTCGCCATCGAAATCGGCGTTGAATGCGGTACAAACAAGCGGATGCAGCTTGATTGCCTTACCTTCTACCAGGATCGGCTCGAATGCCTGGATACCCAGACGATGCAGTGTAGGAGCACGGTTTAACATAACCGGATGCTCTTTGATTACATCCTCGAGAACGTCCCAAACCTCCGGCTGAAGGCGCTCTACCATCTTCTTTGCATTTTTAATGTTATGAGCGGTTCCGTTGGAAACCAGCTCTTTCATAACGAACGGTTTAAACAGCTCGATCGCCATCTCTTTCGGCAGACCGCACTGGTAAATCTTTAACTCCGGTCCTACGACGATAACGGAACGTCCGGAATAGTCAACTCGCTTACCCAGAAGGTTCTGACGGAAACGTCCCTGTTTACCCTTTAACATATCAGAAAGGGACTTGAGGGCACGGTTGCCAGGACCGGTAACTGGACGGCCACGGCGGCCATTATCAATTAATGCGTCAACTGCCTCCTGAAGCATACGTTTCTCGTTGCGCACGATGATATCCGGTGCGCCGAGCTCCAGAAGTCTTGCAAGACGGTTGTTACGGTTGATAATACGACGATACAGATCGTTTAAGTCGGAAGTTGCGAAACGTCCGCCATCCAGCTGTACCATCGGACGGATATCCGGCGGGATAACCGGGACAACGGTCATGATCATCCACTCCGGTTTGTTGCCGGAATTTCTGAATGCCTCTACGACTTCCAGACGCTTGATGATGCGGGCACGCTTCTGTCCGGTTGCATCCTGTAACTGGTTTCTCAGATCCTCAGAATCCTTCTCCAGGTCGATCGCCTTTAAAAGCTCCTGAATCGCCTCGGCACCCATGCCGACACGGAAAGAACCGTAACCGTATTTCTCGATCTCGTCACGGTACTCCTTCTCAGACAGAACCTGCTTCATCTGCAGTCCGGTCTGTCCCGGATCCAGCACGATATAGGAAGCGAAGTACAGAACCTTCTCCAGAGTTCTCGGAGAAATGTCCAGAATCAGACCCATGCGGCTCGGAATTCCCTTGAAATACCAGATGTGGGAAACCGGAGCTGCAAGCTCGATATGACCCATGCGCTCACGGCGGACGCTGGCTTTTGTAACCTCAACGCCGCAGCGGTCACAGATAACACCTTTATATCTGATTTTTTTATATTTACCACAGTGGCACTCCCAGTCCTTGCTCGGTCCAAAGATTCTCTCACAGAACAGGCCGTCTTTCTCCGGCTTTAATGTTCTGTAGTTGATGGTCTCCGGCTTTTTAACCTCGCCGTGAGACCACTCCAGAATCTTTTCAGGGGATGCCAAACCGATCTTGATTGCGTCAAATGTCAATGGTTGATATGTTTCATTTGTCTCTGGCATGAGCGGTACTCCCTCCTATCGATTATTCTTCGTCGTCAGATCCATTATCATCGGAAACGTCTGCATAGTCATCGTCTGTATAGCCGTCTGCCTCTGCTGTATACTCATCATGCTCTACATCGGTCAGCTCACCATCTTTAAATTCCTGCTCCTGGTAACCGTAGTTGCCGAAGGACTCATTCTGAGAGTAACGCTTGCTGTCACCCTCGATGACGGAACGAAGATCGGTATCGCCTTCGTCGATGTTCTCCTTGAGCTCGATCTCGGAACCGTCTTCTGCCAGAACTCTGACATCCAGACCCAGGGACTGCAGCTCTTTTAACAGTACCTTGAAGGACTCCGGAATACCCGGCTCAGGAATATTCTCGCCCTTGATGATTGCCTCGTATGTCTTCACACGACCTACCACATCATCGGACTTCACGGTCAGGATCTCCTGCAGCGTGTAGGATGCGCCATACGCCTCCAGAGCCCAAACCTCCATCTCTCCGAAACGCTGGCCACCGAACTGAGCTTTACCACCCAGCGGCTGCTGTGTAACGAGGGAGTAAGGACCTGTGGAACGTGCATGAATCTTATCATCAACCAGATGATGCAGTTTCAGGTAATGCATGTGTCCGATTGTAACCGGGCTGTCGAAGTATTCGCCGGTACGTCCATCTCTCAGGCGGACTTTACCGTCGCGTCCGATCGGAACGCCCTTCCAGAGTTTTCTGTGCTCCAGATGGGTACCCAGATACTCCATAACTTCCGGATCTACAATATCTTTATATTTTGCTTCGAACTCTTCCCAGGAGGTGTTGACATAGTCATTTGCCATCTCCAGAGTGTTCTGAATATCTTTCTCGTCTGCACCGTCGAAAATCGGTGTGGATACATCAAAACCAAGTGCTTTGGCAGCAAGGCTTAAATGAATCTCCAGGACCTGTCCGATATTCATACGGGACGGTACGCCCAGTGGGTTCAGTACGATGTCGAGCGGACGGCCATTCGGAAGGAACGGCATATCCTCAACCGGAAGTACACGGGAAACGACACCCTTGTTACCATGACGACCAGCCATCTTATCGCCGACGGAAATCTTTCTCTTCTGTGCAATGTAGATACGAACGGTCTTATTTACACCCGGAGCCAGCTCGTCGCCGTTCTCTCTTGTAAATACCTTCGCATCAATGATGATACCGTATGCACCATGCGGTACTTTCAAGGAGGTATCACGAACCTCTCTTGCCTTCTCACCGAAGATCGCACGTAACAGGCGCTCTTCTGCGGTCAGCTCGGTCTCTCCCTTCGGAGTAACCTTACCTACCAGGATATCACCGGCACGAACCTCAGCACCGATGCGGATGATACCGCGCTCGTCCAGATCTTTCAGTGCATCCTCGCCGACACCCGGAACATCTCTTGTGATCTCTTCCGGTCCCAGCTTGGTATCACGTGCTTCTGCCTCGTATTCCTCGATATGGACGGAGGTATATACATCCTCCTGAACCAGACGCTCAGACAGAAGAACGGCATCCTCGTAGTTGTAGCCTTCCCAGGTCATGAAGCCGATCAGCGGGTTTTTGCCCAGACCGATCTCACCGTTGCAGGTGGACGGGCCATCTGCGATAACCTCGCCAGCTTCGACATGGTCATTCTTGTATACAATCGGTTTCTGATTGTAGCAGTTGGACTGGTTACTTCTCTTGAATTTTGTCAGATGGTATACATCGCGGTTTCCATCGGAATCTCTCTTGATGATGATCTCGTTGGAAGCGGAGCGCTCAACCACACCGGCATTCTTTGCAACGACACACACACCGGAGTCAACAGCTGCCTTCGCGGAAATACCGGTATCGACAACGGCTCTCTCGGTGGTCAGAAGCGGTACCGCCTGACGCTGCATGTTGGATCCCATCAGAGCACGGTTCGCATCGTCGTTCTGAAGGAACGGGATCATGGAGGTTGCTACGGAGAATACCATCTTAGGAGATACGTCCATCAGGTCGATTTTCTTCTTCTGGAACTCGGAGGTCTCCTCACGGAAACGACCAGATACGTTATTGTGGACGAAGTGTCCTTCTTCGTCTAACTGCTCGTTTGCCTGTGCAACAACGAAGTTATCTTCCTCGTCTGCGGTCAGGTATACAACCTCATCCGTAACAACCGGGTTGGACGGATCGGTTTTATCTACTACACGGTACGGAGCTTCGATGAAACCGTACTCATTGACACGTGCGTAAGATGCCAGGGAGTTGATCAGACCGATGTTCGGTCCCTCAGGTGTCTCGATCGGGCACATACGGCCATAGTGTGTGTAGTGTACATCTCGTACCTCGAATCCGGCACGGTCCCTTGACAGACCGCCAGGACCCAGGGCAGAAAGACGTCTCTTATGGGTCAGCTCGGACAGCGGGTTGTTCTGATCCATGAACTGGGACAGCTGGGAACTTCCGAAGAACTCCTTGACTGCTGCTGTAACCGGCTTGATATTGATCAGGGACTGGGCAGAAACACCTTCCATGTCCTGTGTTGTCATACGCTCACGTACCACACGCTCCATACGGGACAGACCGATACGGTACTGGTTCTGAAGCAGCTCGCCGACCGCACGGATACGACGGTTGCCCAGATGGTCGATATCATCTGGATTGCCGATGCCGCCTTCCAGATGCATGTTGTAGTTGATGGAAGCGATGATATCTTCCTTCGTAATGTGCTTCGGAATCAAGTCATGGATATCTCTGCGGATAATCTCTTTTAACTCCTCATCAGAAGCGCCGGCATTTTCTTCCAGAATACCCTGGAGAACCGGATAGAATACTAACTCTGTGACGCCTACTTCTTCCGGATCGAAATTCACATAAGCGCCCAGATCTACCATCATGTTAGAAAGAACCTTGTGATTCTTCTTCTCACCCTGAATCCATACAAACGGAACGCCTGCGTTCTGGATGTCAGTAGCAAGTTCCTTGGTAACCTTTGTTCCCTGCTCCGCCAGAATCTCTCCGGTAGTTGTATCAACCACATCCTCAGCCAGAACGTGACCTACGATACGGTTCTTAAAGTGAAGCTTTTTATTGAATTTATAACGACCTACCTTTGCCAGATCGTAGCGGCGCGGATCGAAGAACATGCTGTTTAACAGGCTCTCTGCGCTGTCTACGGAAAGCGGCTCACCTGGACGAATCTTCTTATATAATTCCAGAAGGCCATCCTGGTAGTTGTTGGACGGATCCTTCTCGAAGCTCTTCTCCAGTTTCAGCTCATCGCCGAACAGATCGATGATCTCGGCGTTGGTGCCGTAACCAAGAGCACGGATCAGAACAGTAACAGGGACTTTTCTGGTCCGGTCTACACGCACGTAGAAAATGTCGTTGGAATCTGTCTCATACTCCAGCCAGGCACCCCGGTTCGGGATAACGGTGCAGCTGTATAACTCTGTACCGATCTTATCGTGTGCGATTCCATAATAAATACCAGGGGAACGAACAAGCTGGCTGACGATAACTCGCTCCGCTCCGTTGATAACGAAGGAGCCGGTGTCGGTCATAAGTGGAAGATCACCCATGAAAATCTCATGTTCATTGATCTCATCTTTATCTTTATTGCAAAGTCTTACCTTTACCTTCAGAGGAGCTGCATAGGTCGCATCGCGCTCTTTGCACTCTTCGATCGTATATTTGATATCGTTTTTACACAGTGTAAAATCCACAAATTCCAGACTCAAGTGACCTGCGAAATCCGTGATCGGGGAGATATCAGCAAACACTTCTTTCAGTCCCTCATCCAGGAACCACTGATACGAGTTTTTCTGAATCTCAATCAAATTCGGCATTTCCAGAACTTCTTTTTGTCTTGAGAAGGTCATCCTTACACCTTTACCGGTTTTTACCGGACGCATCCTGCTTTTCTCCATTCGATGTTTCACCCCTGTTTTCTTTCTATCTCTATGGTTTGCATTTTCCATCTCCGAAGCAGCCTTATTTCATGCCGTCGGAGCTGCACTGTCATTTGGGCATACGAATACCCGGAAAACACAGTTTTCCATAATAGTGCATTCTCCATCTTAGCATGGGATTTGATGGGTGTCAAGTGGTTTTTTGATGGATATTCAATAGAATTGGAAGAACTATGAAAAAATTTTCTCAAAAAGCGCCAGAATCCGGGCAGACAACAGACGCCGCTCCCAGATGATAGCGGCGTCTGATTTTTTATAGAAATTTTATGCAAATAAATTCGGTAAAAATGTAACTGTCTGTGGAATATAGGTAATCACCAAAAGGACAATCAGGAGGACTGCTAACATAGGGAGCAAATCTCGCATCTGGTCTTTCAGGCTTACCTTGGCAATCGATCCCGATACAAACAGGCACACGCCCAGCGGAGGCGTACACATACCGATTGTCAGGTTGACTGCCATGACCAGACCAAAATGGATCAGATCAATTCCCATTGCCTTGACAAGCGGCAGGAACAGTGGGGTAAAGATAACAAGTGCGCTTGTCGTATCGATGAAAGTACCTGCAATTAACAGAATCACATTGATGATCATCAGCAGTACATATTTGTTGCTGACCGTGCTGGACAGCAGGGCGCTGACAGTCTGCGGAACCTGTGCAACCGTAATAACCCAGGTGAACAGACTTGCACAGGACACAACGATTAAAACCTGTCCCGTTGATTTTGCACAGTCCACAAAGAGGTCAAACATCTTGGACGGCTTTAACTCCCGGTAAACAAAACCGCCGATGATAATCGCATATGCACACGCGATAGCGCCGGACTCGGTTGCCGTAAAAATACCAGATAAGATACCGCCAATGATGATAATCGGCATAATCAGAGCGAGAAGGGCATCTTTTCCGGTACGGATTCTCTCCTCACGGCTCGCCTTTTTTTCCCGTCCTACATAATGTCTCTTTTTTCCTACATAATAACTGTAAATCATCAGTCCGAGTCCCATAATAATACCTGGGATAAATCCACCGATAAACAATTTACCAACGCTCACGCCCGCCATCGTTCCATACAGCAGAAGCGGAATACTCGGAGGAATGATCGGTCCAATTGAACCGCCGCAGGCGATTAACGGAGCCGAAAACGTATCTTCATAGTTTTTCTCACGCATGATCGGAATCATAATGCCGCCGATCGCTGCAGTCGCCGCGATCGCAGAACCTGTGATCGCCGCAAAAAACATACACGCCAGAATACTTACTAACGCCAGACCACTTGGAAAATGGCCAATCAGTGCATCGGCAAAATCAACGATTCTTCTGGAAATACCGCCCTGAACCATCAGACCTCCGGCAAGGATAAACAGCGGAATTGCAATTAACGCCGTGCTGTCAGCACCGGTGAACATTCTCTGGATGACAACAATTAACGGGGTTCCTCCCTGGATAATTCCAGCCACCGATACCATTCCAAGTGAAAAGCAGATCGGAATTCCTATTAAAAATAAGACGAATAATAAGACAATGTAAATCATACCTTTCCCTCCTAATCATTCTTTTTCAGCTGCTCTGCCATATTTTTAAGCATATAGAACAGCATAATTGCTCCAGCACTTGGAATACTTGCATAGTAAACACTCATCGGAATCGGCAGATACGAAGTCGTCTGCGTCCATCCAAACGCACAGAATTTAATTCCAAATACAATCATAAAAATGAAGAAGAGAGACAATACCAGGTCAATTCCCAGCTCTACCACCTTGCGGATTTTGACTGGAAATGACATTAGCAGAACATCTACATTCAGGTGTTCCTTTTCCCGCACGCACCACGCAGCGCCCCAGAATACCAGATAGGTAAATGCCAGACGCAGGATATCCGTACTCCACGGAAGCGGGGATTTCAAAACAAAGCGGCACAAAACCTGTAAAAAGGTAATGACAAATACCACAATCGCGCTGATTCCCATGACAGCTTTTGTAATCTTATCGATCAGACCAGACATTTCCCATCCCCCTATTCTTTCTCATGCGTATTTCTGTACTCTTCGACCGCCGCTTTTACCTTTTCAGTCAGTTCCGGCGGAACCAGTGCTGTTACGGCCGGCTCCTGGTACAGGCTGGCAGTTGCATCCTGGAAGGACTGTAAATCCGGATCCTTGCATACCTTTACGCCATTCGCTTCAATCGACGCAAGCATCTCTTCTTCCATGTCCGTTACTTCCTGGCGCTGTGTATCTTTTGCATATTCAGCCGCCTCATCGATCCATCCGCGCTCTTCATCGGTCAGTTTATTATAGAAGTCAAGATTCATAATCATACTTTCCGGCGCATAGGTGTGACCATCCAGAACCATATATTTCTGCACCTCATCAAACGCAGAACTGGAAATAGACGCAATCGGATTTTCCTGACCGTCTACGGTTCCCTGCTGAAGGGCTGTATAGAGTTCGTTAAATGCGATCGGTGTTGCAATAAATCCAAGGTGATCGGCCAATGAGAACCAGATCGGTGACTCCTGTACACGGATCGATAATCCCTTCATATCGGATGCCTTGGTTACTTCCTTTTTATTATTTGTAAAATGACGGAAGCCTAATTCACAGAAGCCTAGATGTTTAAATCCCTGCGCCTCAAACTTCGGTTCCAGTTCTTTCTGCAGCGTATTATCCAGAACATCATATGCTTCCTGCTTATCCGCAAACAGATACGGAATCGCCAGAACCTGTGTCTCCGGCACAAAGCTTGGAAGCGCACCGTCCGTTGTTACAATTGCAAGCTCAATCGAACCAATCTTGACGCCTTCCGCCATCTCGCGTTCACCGCCCAGCTGTGCACTCGGATAAATCGTCACTTCAAATCGATCTCCCGCCAGCTCTTCCAGCTTTTCCTGGAATGCCGCTGCCGCCATCGTTGACTGGTGCTTTTCATTTCCAACTGTCGCTATTTTCAACTTGATATGTCCGCTGTCCGATGCACTGCCGCAGCCGGTCAACACCGCTGCTCCCAAGACAAGTGCCGCGAACGCCCCTGCCCAACTTTTTTTCATTACCGTTCCTCCTCGCTGATGACATCCACTTCATACTCCGACGATAACTTCCGGTTCAGTTTTTTATCTTCCATCTCATAGCGGAATTTACTGCCGAAACGGAATCCATCCTTGACCGGCACCGTTCCGGAAAAGATGACGCAATTATCAATTTCACCGACCCGCTCGTCCAGTTCTTTTAAGATGGTCTCCACCGGGAGAATATCTGCCAGCGTTCCTTCCTGATATAAAACTTCCGTTCCATCCAATGTCTGCCAGGAATGAAGCTCTATCTCATCCCAGTGATCCTTGACATCCTCGTACTCCCAAACGGTATCGCAAATCGGCTTCGCACAAATCTGTTTCGCTTTTGGAACACTGGCTGCCTCAAGCTCCCGGTCTGTGTGGTCGCTTCCCAATCCGATGTAAATCGTCTTATCTTTAATGACAATCACATACTCGACTTCTCCACAGGTCTTTTCGCCCACAAACGCCAGTTTCTTTTCCTGTGTTAAAACGTAATTTCCACACTGGAAAATGGTCGGTATTTTCTTCGGTGCCGGAACACCTAACTCCCGTTCCAGTTCCTTGATATGCTCCATGGTCTTTTCAATGTTTCTGCCTGCATATCCAATGGCAAACACCCTCTCATAATTCAGCTCCAGCGGCTTTTCTCCATTCTTTCCCTGAACCGTAAAACGCATCGTATCCATCCTGTTTCCTCCTTTTCCATTCCCTCTTTTTATAACTTGTATACTTCCGGCAGCCGATCCCGGTAGACGTTGATCGAATTTCTGACCCCATCGACTGCTCCAATCTCCATATCTGCCATCAGTATCTGTTCCGCTTCTCCGCCCAGCACCAAGCACTCTCCCATCGGTCCGTAAACAGCGGAATGTCCGCCGCACTTTGTATTTCCAGCTGTTCCAACCGAATTGGTACAGCATAGAAAACTCTGGCTCTCAATCGCTCTCGCCCGATTTAAGGTATCCCAGTGAAGAAGTCTCGTATCCGGCCACTGTGCTACCACAAACTGGACTTTTGAGCCTGCAAGCATCTCGGAACGGATCAATTCCGGGAACCGGATATCATAACAAATCACCAGACTGCACGGGATTCCATCCAGTTCAAAACTACAGATATTTCTTCCATGTTCAAAATATTCGTGCTCGCCGGACGGGCTGAACAGATGTACCTTGTCATATTCCGCTACCATTTCTCCGTCCCGGTTAAAGACAGTAGCTGTATTATAAATCTTCTCTCCCCGGCAATTTGCCACGGAACCAGCAATCATATTAACGCGGTATTCCTTCGCCAATCTGGAAAACAGCTTTTGGGTCTGTTCCAGATTCATATCCGACAGCTCTTTCAGATTTTCTCTCGGAAAAAATCCGGTGTTCCATGTCTCCGGAAGTGTAATCACATCCGGTTTCAGTTCTGCAGCCATCCGGACCAGCTTTTCTGCTTTCTCAAAATTCGCCTCCGGTTTTCCCAACTGCATATCCATCTGAATCATCGCAACTCTCATACCTGACCTCCATTTTTACGGTATTCGGTATTTGGTATTTGGTATACCAACAATTAGAATAATAACACTCTCTTTTTTTATCGTCAATCTACTCTTTTCACAAAAACAGAAATCTCTTTTTGGATGATCTTCCAATTTTATCTAGCATTTTGCTCCATTGCATGATTCTGGTTGATATTTTTCTCTGTTTCCTCCATATGGATCTTCATCGCCCGAACAGCCGCTTCCACATTTTTCTGTTTCAGCGCATCTAAAATCCCCTGATGTTCATCAATCGTTGTCTGGCGCCGTTTATCCGTTCCCCTCACCGCCTGCATTCCCATAAAGCGGAACATATCATAATAATTGCTCAGCAGTTTTAAAAGCTCACGGTTCTGGCTCATCTGGTAGATATAGGTATGAAATTCCCGATCCAACTGAATAAATCTCGTAATATCATAATGTTCCAGGACTTCCTTCTGTTTCTCCTGAATCTCTTCCAGACAATTCAGATCCTTCTCTGTGACGTTTTTCACAGCATCCTCAATCGCAGATAATTCCAGCGCACTTCTGACGCGGGTCAGCTCCCACATATAATGCGGGTCAAACTCACGCACCACCGTTCCCTTGTATGTTTCCATCTGCAGCCAGCCATCTCTGGCAAGCATCTGCATCCCCTCACGGATCGGCGTGCGGCTGATTCCGAGTTCTTCGGACATTTTTCTCTCATTCATCACGAACCCCGGGGGATAAACGCCCGTCATGATCCCCTTTTTTATTTCGTTATATACCTGGTATTTATACCCCAGCTGTTTTTCTACCATACTTCCCTCACATCCATCAACTTCAATGCTAATATATGTTATCATCCCTCATATATCAACTATCATATGCATATCACACAGTCACTCTGATTGTCAAGCTATTTGCAGGTTTTCTGGCCCTGCCAGCACTTACAGCCCTGCCTTTTCTGATTTGTGCAAACAAATCTTTTCAATAAATTATGCCCACCTTAACGCACTTATCTTTCTATCAGGCTTCCATCATCCACGTTATCATTACGATGAAATGGCGAGATAACACAATTTTGGTTTTTTCTATTTTTAAGTCCCCATCTCCATAGTTACCCGTCTATTTTTCTTGCCATTTCCTCTCTCCAATGCTATAATATACAGTAATTGCGCGGTTATTTTCGTGTTCCATGCGAAAAGGGATTGGATTTGCGTCCCGCCGCTATCTACAACGGAGGTATATATATGTCATTTTGGAATGTACTGCTAGTTATTATCGTCATTCTGGCTATCCTTCTTGTCGTACTGTATATTCTGGGTTCCCGGATGCAGAAACGTCAGGCAGAACAGCAGACCATGATCGACGCTTCGAAACAGACGGTTTCGATTCTGGCGATTGACAAAAAGAAATTGAAAATCGGAGATTCCGGTCTCCCGAAGATGGTTATCGACCAGACTCCATGGTATATGAAGTGGGCGAAGCTCCCGATCGTAAAGGCTAAGATCGGACCGAAGGTTGTGACCATGATCGCGGATGAGAAGGTATTCCTTCAGTTACCGCTCCGCACCGAGGCAAAGGTTGTCATCAGCGGTCTCTATATCACAGAGATCAAGAGCGTGCGCGGAGGTATCCCGCCGCTGCCAAAGAAGAAAAAATTCTTTGACCGTTTCAAGAAGAATGTAGAAGAAACAGCAAAGAAAGAAACTTCTAAATCCAAAAAAAATAAATAATCGATCTTAAAATCCCGGAAGTGTGGCTGTTGACACGTTTCCGGGATTTTTGATTTACTCTTTCAGATTCAATTTTGCTGTCGCTTTTGATTTCACATCAATCTCGATATGGCTCTGGCTGGTCTGCTCGTAGTTGAGTTCCAGCGTATAATCAATCTGGATTTTCAGATGATCCGGGCCTTCGTTGATCTTGATGCGGTCGGTCGTGACGCCCACAATCATCTGACCGTATGGGGTTACATAACAGCTGACATTCGGACGGTTTTCCTGAAAAATCATATGCGCCCGCGCATCGCCGCCCTTGATCATATCGACGCTGTCCGCATTGGCTTTGATGGTATTGCGGATGCTTCCTTCCTCGCCCTCCAGGATCTCGTCATAGATGATATAATGTTTGCCATTTTTGAAATAATAGCTGCCTGCCGTGATAACCTCCAGGTTATTCGTCTCCCCGTCCGCGATATGGGCTCCGCGCACGGATACAAGCACATCTTTCGTCATATTTTAATACTCCTCAATGTTAATCTGTTTCGTGTCTTTTACCTCTTTTGGCAGAATCGCCTTGGCAAAACGGGTGAAATTCTCTGCCCGGTCACTGACAAAGAACTGATACTGTTCAAGAATCGGCTCCCCTGCGGTAGCGCGGCGGCTGTTTTCCTCCGAAAAATGTTCCAGATCTTCCGAACTGCGTGTCAGATCCATGTCCCGCAGCAGAGTTTTAAGTTCAACCGCCGTCTCATACGCCGGATTTACCAAAGTCACCCCGTCGCCCATCAGCCGCTGCAGCGTCGAACGCAGCAGCGGATAATGCGTACAGCCCATGACAAGCGTATCAATGTATTTTTCTTTCAGCGAAGAAAGATAACGGGAAGCAATCTCGTCTGTCACCGAATCATGGAAGAGTCCTTCCTCCACCAGCGGCACAAAGAGCGGACACGGTTTTCCGATGACCTCAATATCCGGGCGCAGCTTCTGCATTTCTCTGGTATAAATACCGCTCCGGATAGTCGCCTCGGTTCCAATCACACCAATCTTTCCATTATGGGTTGCCTCGGCAGCCGTGCGCGCACCCGCGTAGATAACCCCGATGATCGGGATATCCAATTCCTGTTTGACCGTCTCCAGCGCACACGCCGAGGCCGTGTTGCAGGCGATCACGATCGCCTTGACTCCCTGTGTTTTCAGAAAACGGATGATCTGGCGGGAATAGCGCAGCACCGTCTCCTGCGATTTGCTTCCATATGGAACGCGCGCCGTATCTCCAAAGTATACGATGCGCTCCTGCGGCATCTGGCGCATGATCTCACGGGCTACCGTCAGACCGCCGACGCCTGAATCAAAAACTCCGATCGGGGCATTTCTATCCATGTTTACCTTCCTTTCGGCAAAATCTTTATTATTATGCTTCGTAGCGTTTCAGTCCGTGTTCAATCAGCTTTGTCACCATCTCCGGCTTAGGGATTCCGGCCGCCTCAAAGAGCATCGGGTACATACTGATCGCGGTAAAGCCCGGCATGGTATTGATCTCATTGAAGATAACCTCGCCGTCCTTCGTCACAAAGAAATCGACACGCGACAGACCATAGCCGTCCACCGCCTTGAAAATACGTCTCGCCGCCTGGCGCACACGCTCGGTCGCATCGCCCGGAAGTTCTGGGTTTATCACCGTTTTAGACTCTGCGTTGTAATATTTCGCATCGAAATCATAGAAATCGGCTGCTGCCAGAATCTCGCCAACACCGGAAGCAATGACCGGTTCTGTGCCATTTCCAAAGACCGCACACTCGATCTCTCGACCGACGATCATCTCCTCCACCAGAATCTTGCGGTCATGGTGTGCCGCCTCCTTTAAGCCTGCAATCAGTTCTTCACGGTTCGACGCCTTGCTGACACCTCTGGAAGAACCTGCATTGGACGGCTTGATAAATACCGGATATGCAAACCGCTTCTCGATGCGTGCCACAACCTCATCCATCTTTTCAAGCTCTTTGCGGATGACCAGCTCATATGCCGCCTGGCGCACACCTGTATGGTCAACAATCTGTTTTGTATACACTTTATCCATCGAGACGCTGGACGCCAGCACGCCGCATCCGACATATGGGATTTTAGCCAATTCGAAGATACCCTGAATGGTACCGTCCTCGCCCCAGAGTCCGTGCAGAACCGGGAATACCACATCAATGCGGATCATTTCCGCTTTTCCATCTTTCAGGACAATCACCGATTTCTCTGTTGCATCCGGAGAAAGGATCGCGGTCGTCGTGTTCTTTCTCCAGCTCTCATCCTCGATCTGCTCGACCGAGTCAACCAGCAGCCATTTTCCCTCTTCGGTAATGCCGATCAGGGTTACATCATAGCGCTCTGTATCTATATTTTTAATGACATTGATTGCCGACATACATGAAACAATATGTTCCGAAGACTGTCCGCCAAATACCACAAGTACACTCTTTTTCATAATATCCGCCTTTCTGCCGGGTGTGGAAAGCTTCACCACACGCCGGAATGCTATTCCAAAATATAGTTTAGATTATACCATAACTGTCAATACTTGCGACAAGAAGATTCGATTTCTTTCAGTAAAAGGAGAGCCATTATGTTAAATCAAGTGATTTCGTTCCAGTCTGAAAATTGTCTGTCATCCGCATCCAGGATTCATCCACCTGTTACCAATAAATGCCGCCATTTTTCCACCGGTTCCTGCAAGCTTTCCCATATCTACGATGGAATACTCCCGCTTCTCGCATTATGTTCCATGCTCTTATTTCTGCTTTTCTGCCTGCCTCTTCTGACTTTTACCAGAAACCAGATTCAGCAGAAAGTCCTGGCGTACGCGATCGCCCCGCCGCTCCTGCAGACTCATGTGATCGACAACTGGTGGGGTGTTCTCTATCCGCCGCCCGCCCTGTCCGGAGGTGTCATGCCGGAAGAAAACTCAAAAAATCAGAGCGCCGATTCCGTCTCTGACGCTCTGATTTCTGATAACGATATGAACTGGCTGTCGCAAAAGAAACATATCGTTTTTGATGTAAACAAGAAAGCTGCTGCTCTGATTTCCTCTAAAGCTGACCCGATGACTTGCTCCAATCACTCGGAACGTTCTGGAACAGCTTCAGCTTCCAAAACAACCACCGAACCGACAGAATCCTCTTCGAACTCAAAAATAGCAGCCACGCACACCGTTTCCGCTGACAGCAGTCTGCCGGATAAAGCTCATGCTTCCTCCGACAATTCGATTACTCTTCGGGTAACGTGTCGTTTTTTATCTTTCCTTCCCGGAGGCTCGGAGTGATGAAATTCTCATAAGAATAGTTCCACAGCGTCTCCGAGCCCTTGGCGGTATTCTTATTTCTTCCAAGAATCTGGCTCAGATGCACGCCGCGCGTCGCCCACGCCTTTCCCTTGGAAGCATCATTGAGCATCGTCGGCTGGATGTTGTCCATCGTATGTGCAAACCGCGCTTCCGGCGTCTCCCCGGCTTCAAATTCATCCCAGAGAGCGCGCAGTTTTTCGCCCTGATCCGGCGGCAGTATTCCAAAAATGCGCTCTGCACCCTTTAATTCTCTCTCCCGCTGGGTTTTCTTCGCCTCCTCATCATAGGCATACGTGTCGCCGGCGTCGATCTCGACCAGATCGTGAATCAGAAGCATGGTAACCGTTTTCAACACATCGATCGGCTCATTGGAATACTCCGCCAGAAGCACCGTCATGATCGCCATATGCCATGCGTGCTCCGCGTCATTTTCCTTCCGCTCGCCGTCTGTCAGATACGTCTGACGACCGATAAATTTCTCCTTATCTATCTCCCGGATAAATGCAAACTGCTGCTCCAGACGTTCTTTCTGTTTCTGATTTATATCCATTGTTTCCGCCTCCCTGGTCTATTTCACCACATTTCTAGTTACTGTTCACGCATACGTGCCCAGTAACGGAAAAATGCCTCTTGCATTTATCCTCTCTTTACAGTCTCTTCCCTGCAAGAACCTCTTTATAATCCTTATAATTTTCCTCCAAAAGCTTCGGCGTATCCAGACCATACGGGCACATCGACTTGCAGTGTCCGCAGTGCAGGCAGTCCTCTATCTTCTTCATCTTCGCCTGTCCCTCCGGGGAGAGGTGTTTCGCTGACGGAGAACGGCGCAGAAGCAGGGACATACGCGCACAGTTGTTGATCTCGATTCCTGCCGGACACGGCATACAGTAGCCGCAGCCCCGGCAGAATTCACCTGCCAGCTCTTTCTGGTCTTTTTCAATAACAGCTTTCAGCTCGTCCGTCAGTTCCGGTGGATTGCCGATGTAGCTTAAAAATTCGTCCAGCTCGCTTTCCTTCTGTACCCCCCAGATCGGCAGTACATTCTCAAACTGTGCCATATAGGCATAGATCGCAGCCGAATTGGTCAGCAGACCGCCCGACAGACCCTTCATTGCGATAAATCCCATCTCGTGCTCCGCACAGGCCTTCGCCAACGCGATCTCCCGCTCGGTGGAAAGATAATTAAATGGGAACTGCAGGGTATCGTAAAGCCCCGACTCGATCGCCTCCTCCGCAATGCTCATGCGGTGGTTCGTGATGCCGATGAAACGGATTTTCCCCTGCTCTTTTGCCTCGAGCATCGCCTCATAAAGACCGCTTCCGTCTCCCGGCTTCGGACAGACTGCCGGATTGTGGAACTGGTAAATGTCCACGTAGTCTGTTTTTAAGTTATGTAAACTCGTCTCCAGATCCTTCCAGAAGCCTTCCGCCGTCGTTGCCGCTGTCTTGGTCGCAATATAGATATGCTCGCGCACGTCGCTCAGCGCATAGCCGATCTTCTCCTCACTGTCCGTATAAAAGCGCGCCGTATCAAAGAAACGGACACCCGCGTCATACGCCTTGCGAAGCAGTACCTTCGCATCATCAAAAGAAATACGCTGGATTGGCAGCGCGCCAAATCCATTTTTATTGACGATAATATCCGTCTTTCCAAGGGTAACCGGCGTACCGGCTACCCTTTCTCTTGCGTCCAGCATCTCTTTCAGCGCCTCGTCGCTGTCATCGATCCAGACATCCTCCTCATCGGCGTTGAGACCGAGATATTTTGCCAGTGTCCGCTCATCATCCGACCGGTTCCAACGGGAAATATAGCGATCGATTTCCTCAAATGGAACCTGTCCGGACAGGTACAATTCTTTAAATGTCATACTTCCTTCCGCTCCTTTAAATTCTTAAGTACCGTGATTTCCTGGTTATCTATGTGCCCCCTGGCTACCGCCTTTGCCTCCGCCATATGGCGCAGACGCAGTGCCGCCAATATTTTTTCATGCTCTAACTGCAGAATCTGCCGTTTATCCTCGTCCTTGATGTATTCCAGACGGAACCGGTACATCTGCTCACGCAGGTTGTTCAAAATCTGCACCAGACGCTTGTTGCGGGTCGAATGGTAGATCACATCATGGTATGCCTCGTCCGTCTCCGCGATCTTCATCGCATCGCCCTGATCAATCGCCGCTTTAAATGCTTTCTGTGCTTCTTCCAATGCCTGCATATCTTCTTCCGTCATGCGCTGGCACGCCAGCTCAATCGCCAGTTCCTCCAGCGAACGGCGCACTTCCAGCACATCTTTCAGGCTTTTTTCCGAAATCCGCGCCACCTCCGCGCCGCGCCGCGGAATCATCAGAACGAGTCCTTCCAGCTCCAGCTTGCGGATCGCCTCACGGATCGGGGTGCGGCTGACGCCCAGCTTCTGTGCCAGCTGAATCTCCATCAGGCGCTCGCCCGGTGCCAGCTCTCCCTTTAAGATTGCCTGCCGGAGTGTGTTGAATACCACATCCCTGAGTGGGAGATATTCATTCATTTTAACCTCAAAATTGTTCCCCATCTGCGTGCCCCTTCCTGTTGTAAAAACTAGTCAGGTATACCTGTTTCGCCAGATCCTGGCTGCTGCCATAGCGGAGTTCCTCATACGCCGCCTGCGCCGCCGTCTGGTTCGTAAACAAGCCAAATACGGTTGGACCACTTCCGCTCATCAAAGAGCCGTCCGCGCCCATCTCCATCATCTTATCTTTGAGTGTCTGAATCACCGGATTTTCCGGGATCGTCACCGTTTCCAGCACGTTTCCAAGCTGTGAAACGACGCCGGAGAGGTCTTTTTTCTCGATCGCCGCCCGCATCGCATCAATATCCGGATGCGCCTCTGCGCCCAGAGACGGCAGGTTTAAGCTCTCGTACACATGCTTCGTCGAAACGCTGACCGCCGGTTTGGCAATCAGCACGCGGCACTGAGGCATCGGCGGAAGCGGTGTCAGGATCTCCCCGATTCCCTCCGAAAGAGCCGTTCCCCGCATGATACAGTACGGCACATCCGCCCCCAGACGGACGCCGCGCTCCATCAGCTCCTGTTTCGAAAGCCCCAGTCCGAACATCTTGTTGACACCAAACAGGACTGCGGCCGCATCGCTGCTGCCGCCTGCCATCCCGGCTGCCACCGGGATAAATTTCTTCATCTTGATCTCCACACCGTCGCGGATTCCAAACTCATCCATCAGAAGCTTCGCCGCGCGGTAACCTAAGTTATTTTCATTGTCCGGCAGATAATAAAGGTTTGTTGAAAGACGGATTCCCTCTTCCTCCGTCCGGTTCAGTTCGATCGCGTCGTACACGCGCACCGTCTGCATGATCATCCGCACTTCGTGGTAGCCGTCTTCTCTCCGGCGGACTACATCCAGACCGAGATTGATCTTTCCATATGCTTTCAGCTCCAGATGCCTGATCATCGGTCATTCCTCCCATCGTTCCCTTAGTGTAATCACACTAGATTGTATTTTTTCATTATTTTGTATACAAGCTATTATATCCTTTTTGCATACAAAATACAATAGAATCCTTGCAGGATGAAGGTACCTGAACGAATCCTATTTTTTCCGCCAATATCCGTGAAGCCGTGTTGGAACGCGTCGTGCAAAGCCGGATCTTATCCAGCTCCAGCGTTTCAAACCCATATTTCACAATCGCCCGGCAGGCTTCCAGCGCATAGCCCTGACGGCGGAACGGTTCATAAATATGATATCCCAGCTCTCCGTCCGTCAGCCCCGCCTTTCCAACCAGCTCTCCGTCCGCGCGGCGTTCCAGCGCCCACAAACCGCACTCGGCAAAGCGGTACTGGTGTTTCCGGTATTCCTCGCGCTTGTTCCAATCAGAAAAAGTTCCGTCGGCATCCTCAGCGGATGCCGGTTCCAACGGATCGTCCTGGGAAAATTCACGGATGATGAGGCGGTCAGTTTCAGCGATGAGCCACGGGAGAGCCAGGTGGCGGCGGACGACGCGTTCCAGGAATGTTTCATCGGCGTCTTCAGGGTCTGTAATAAGGTAAAGGCAAGATGAATAGTCGGCTGGCTGTTTTTCCTCATTTTCCCTCCATAAGCCAACAATAGCTCTCCCGGCTGCTTTCGCAGCCTGAAGAGCTTCGTTTTCATCGGAGAGAATCACCGGGTATGTCTGTCCCGCAATGGTTACTTCTCGTTCGATTGTCATAGATTATCTTTCTTTTCCTTTTTCCGGCTCCGGGTACTCCTCGCCGAAGGTGTCAACGGTCATCTTTTTGATCTTCTGCTCTTTCAGCGGACGATCGCCCCAGTCGGTGCGGACGCCGGCAATCTTGTCCACGATATCCAGACCTTCAACTACCTTCCCGAAGGATGCATACTGACCATCCAGATGCGGGGAAGTCTCATGCATGATGAAGAACTGGGAACCTGCGGAGTTCGGGTCCATCGCACGCGCCATGGAGAGAACGCCCTTGGTGTGCTTGAAATTGTTCGTAAAACCATTCTGGCTGAACTCACCCTTGATGGTATACCCTGGACCGCCCATACCATTTCCATTCGGGCATCCGCCCTGAATCATAAAGCCCTTGATGACACGGTGGAAGATCAGACCATCATAAAAGCCCTTCTTGATCAGGCTGATGAAGTTGTTGACTGTGTTCGGCGCAATCTCTGGGTAGAGCTCTGCCTTCATGATATCACCATTTTCCATCTCAATGGTAACAACTGGATTTTTCATGTATGTTTCCTCCTGAATTTTAAAAATCACCTCATTAAGTGGTCACATTATACCATAAGAACGTTCGAAAATCGACTGTTTTTCGTTCCATATTTGTCCATTTTCTTTACATTTCGTAAGTTTCTCCTCACAATTCATTCACATTTATGGCTTAAGATGTATAGCACAATGTCGAAATGGACATTCTATGCGAAAAGATGAATGTTGCGCTCAGGAATCATCATCTGTCCTGCATCATACATCTGTGAGCAAACCAAGTCAAAAGAAAGGTTGGTAATGTACTATGAAAAAAACATATTTTGCAATCCTGGGCGCGGTTGCGATCCTCTCGCTCGCAACCGCCTGCTCTTCCACAAACGTGAATGAATCGACTGCTAATGAATCGTCCCGGTCCGCCTCCTCCGGGTCCAGCTCGAATGGCATGGACGAAAGCAGCCCGATGGATGATTTAAAAGAAGACGCCAAAGACACCCTTCTTCCATCCGAGGAAACTGCCGATACAAAACAGTCCACAATGACTGGTACAATCAGCGACATCAAAGACTTTATGTTTACGATCACCGCCGACGGAACCGATTATGCATTCAACTTCGAGCAGGATCAGAAACCGGACGGGCTTTCTGATGTAAAAGATGGGGATAAAGTTACCGTAACGTATACGGGAACCGTCAGCGAGGTGGATGCATTCAGCGGAACCGTTTTATCAGTTAAAAAAGCGGAATAAGGATTGTTGACGTTACTGTTCACGCATACGTGCCCAGTAACGGAATTTGCCGTGGCTTCGCATTTAAATACGGCAAATTCCTGCTACCACCACGTTTTCTTACGGCACTTTCGGTTCCAAAAGTGCCTACCCGTGTACAGTAACTTGCTGACACACTTTATACCCGTATTTTTTATGGCAGTCTTGACAGACGAAGCACGCAAATTATCTGCGTTTCCTGCCCAGGCTGCCATTTTCGATCCTCTGAACATAAAATATATTTATCGTAATCATGGAATCCATGTTCCGCGTTCATATTTCGTTCACACTTCATTAAAAAACCTTTTACACAATTAACATGGTTTCTTCACGATTTTTCCCTATACTATAACCATAGCAACAAGCAATGCTTACAAATTTTTTTCATAATACCGAGCTGAGTTTATATCAGCTCTCCTCCCTTTTTCAATACCAAAAGACCTCTCACTGCTGGAGAGGTCTTTTGTTGTATCTGAATCCCTCAACTCTCTCACCGTTCCGGTCTTCGTACCTTCCTGCCAAGCAGCACCAGCGCTGCAAGGTTTGGCACCGCCATCAGCCCATTGAAAATATCAGATACCGCCCAGACGGCTTCCATCCGGCTGACGCAGCCGAGAAAGACCGAGGCAAGATAACCTCCGTGATACAAAATACATATTTTGTCGGCACGCTTCTGTGGGACATCCCGCATCAGCCATCCAAGTGCCTGATCGCCGATGTAAAACCAGGCAAGGATCGTGGCAAAGGCAAACAGCACCATACACGCCGCCGTCACTATGCCGCCTGCATTTCCAAAACGGGCTGCCAGAGCCGCCGCCACCGCGCCGCTGCCGCCCAGGGAATCGATCTTCCCGGTCAGATTGTGCGGAAATACACAGAGCAGTAAAAAAGCGGTCAGGCTGCACCCTATGATCGTATCGAAAAACACCTCGAAAATCGCCCACATTCCCTGTTTCTGCGCTTCCTGCCTCTGTCTTAGCCTCCCCTTTCCCTCACTCATCCCATGCAGCACCGCCAGGCTCCCCAGGCCCGCCTCATTGGAAAACACACCGCGCGATACCCCGCTCCGGATCGCCGCTGCCATTCCGTACCCGGTCATCCCGCCCGAAATTCCTGAAAAATTCAAAATACTGCTTCCATCCGTCTGTCCTGCATTATCTGCCAGTCCAAATGCCCCGCCCACAATTTTCCCCAATACTTCCGGTATCTGATCGTAAAAGCTGAACACGGCGATTCCACCTGCCAGCAGATACAGCCCCGCCGATACCGGTACCAGCACCGAAGCCGTCCATCCGATGCGTTTTGCCCCGCCAAAGAGCACCACGGCAGTCAAAACTGCCAGTATGATACCGGTTCCAAGCGGCGGCAGGGACGCTGCATAGCGCAGACTATCCGCCAGAGCCCCCGCCTGTACCATACATCCCATTCCAAGCGACGCCAGCACGCAAAACAGGGCATAGCATTTTCCAGCGAAACAGCTTCCAACCCCATTTTCCAGATAGACATAAGGTCCGCCCCCATACAAAATTCCCAGATAAACCTCCGTATATGCCAGCGCCATCCCCAGAAATGCCGCCGCCCACATCCAGAACACAGCACCCGGACCACCGATCGCCAACGCGGCTGCCACGCCTGTGATATTTCCCGTTCCGACCGTTGCCGCCAGCGCGGTGCAGGTCGTCAAAAGCTGTCCTTTCCCGCCGCTCCCAACCGTCTCTCCCCACCAGACTCTGATATGACGGATCGGAAATCCCCGCAGACGCACCATGCAGAGGACTCCAACCGCCAGAAACAGTCCCAGAAGCCACGGTCCCCACACCATTTTCTGTACGATTCTGAGCGCTTCCATCCGAGCACCTTTCTATATCTATTTTCACTCTATCAAACCAATCTTATGATTTACTATGATATTTCATTCTCCAAGCCGTGATATTGCCTTCCGAGAACTCTCTTTCCATCCACGTTTTGTTACTGTACACGCATACGTGTCCAGTAACCACATTTTCTTACACTTTCTGTAAACATCCGCAAACCCCATGACAAACCAGACCGGCAGTGCTACAATAAGCATATCGGACAGGCGGACAAATTTCCAAATCTCTGTCCTTCTGGAAAGGATGAAAACAATATGCCAGGTTTTACCACGCACTATATATTCGGCATGAAAGCATACAACGATATGCCGTTCACCCCCTTAAAACACACGATCGCCAAATACCGCTGGCTCTACCAGCTCGGTCTGCAGGGACCGGATATGTTTTTCTATAATATCCCGATCCTGCGCCACCGCGATTACCGCAACGTCGGTTCCTATATGCACGAACACAAGGTAAACGCCTTTTTTGAGTGCTGTCTGCGCCGTATTGGAACCATCCGCTCGCGCCAGCAGCAAGAGGAAGCCATCTCCTATCTGGCCGGATTTATAAACCATTACATTGCCGATTCGATCTGTCATCCTTACGTGTACGGGCGCATCGGCTATCCGGTGGATGCCCCGACCTCCATGTATCACGGGATGCACGCACATCTGGAAAATGAGCTCGACGCAATCCTGCTCTGGAAATATAAAAAAAAGAAGCCGTCCGAATTTAACCAGACCGCAACGATCTGTCTAAATGGACAGGAAATCCAGTTTATTTCCCATTTCCTGGCTTCCTGCATCAACGAAACCTATTATCCGATCACCTACCGCAACAACTTCCAGGTTACTCCGGCGATGGTGCACCGCTCCATCTGGGCGCTGCGCTTCGGCTGCCGGACACTCTCGGACAAGAACGGCAAGAAAAAATTCGGCATTGCACAGGTCGAATCCATCTTCGTCAACCACCCAGTTGCTTCCGCGAAAATGGTAACGGACTCCGTAACCGACTACCGGAGCAGCTGTAACCTAAACCACGAAGCATGGAGCAACCCGTGGGATCCGACCCGCGTCTCAACCGCCTCGTTTGTTGATCTCTTCCATGAAACATTGGACAAATGCAGCCGTGTCTATGCGCTTTTAAACAGCGCCGTCACAGACAACATGCCGTTAGATAAACAGGATTTATCGCCGCTTCTGACGGAACTGGGGAATGAGTCTTATCACAGCGGACTACCCGTTGATTAAAAACACGTACTTCGGTTCCTGGTAAATAAAAGCTGTCATATGAGAAACACTCATCTGTTTCTCATATGACAGCTTTTGTGATCACTTTTCTCTTAATTATACACAGAAAATATCCCGTGTCTGTGCAGACAACCTCTTATTCTGCGTTCTCTGTCTCTTCCTCCGCCTCAGTCGTATCGTACTCGCCTGCTGCTTCCTTCTCTTTCACCTTGGAAATCAGCTCTTTGGTATCCGGAAGTTTGAAATCCGCGCCAGCCTCATAGGAACCGCTGATAAACCATGCGTCCTCGTTATCCTGGTCGCTCTCCGGAACGATGCTGTAGGACAGTGCATACTGTTTCCACAGTCCGCCGTAGGAATCTTCACCGGACATCTCAATCGAGAAGTCCTGGGTGTGGACAACGTCGTTGAATCCCTTGATTAAATCTTCCGCATAGGTTCCTATCTGATCATCCGGCAGATCATCCGCAACTACCCATATCAGCATGATCTGTTTCTTGTTTGGCTCCATATAGAAATGGAAATCGCGGCCGTACTCGTAGGTACTTGTATCCTTGAACATGTCTTCCGCGTCCGTGCTGACCTGTGTCCAGTCAATCTCAACATTTTCCTGTGTCTCAAAATTCGGATCTCCGACTACCGTCTCAGAAGTCGGTTTTACAATCGTACTCTCCGTGCATCCGCTGAGCAGCGCCATACACGCAACCATCATTATCAGAAGTTTTTTCATCGTGTTCTTCTATCCCTTCATTCACTCATTCACAGCCAGAACCAGTCCGAACCGCATGGCTATTATATAATATCGCCTTTTGTTTTTGTAGTCATTTTAGAAAAATTCAAAAAATCTTCATACTTTCCAAAATCTCCCGTAAACAATCCATCCGGACCATTTTACCGCCATTTAGCGCATTCAGGTTGTCAATCCAGATCCTCAACCGTAAGCTCTGTGTCATCCTCCTGCACACCCTGCTGTGTTTTGGCATCCTCTGCCTCTTTCTGTGCAAGTTTTTCTTTCAGCGGCTTCTTTTCCGTGGAAGCAGTTCTTGCTTTTCCACTCTCTGCCAGCCGGGACGCGGCTGCATCTGCCGCCGGAACCTGTCCTGAACCAGATCGCACATCCATGTCAGACTCCGCCTGCTCTGTGCTCTCATCTGCCTCCGCTGTGCCAGACGCCCAATAGGACGCGCCCATCCGCTTTTCAAGCAGTTTTTCAAACTCTTCCTGCGAACAGCCGATCTCCTGCAGACGCTGTCTTCTCCGTTTTCTCCGGTCCTCCTGACGTCTCTTTTCTTCCTGGTGACGCCGGTAGAACAGCCATACAAGCGCCGCACACGCCGCTGCCAGAAGCACACTGACGACCACAATCAGCACCGTTCTCACCGATACTTTCGGAAGTTTCGGCAGGGTCAGGTGAAACGAAGATTTCGCCTGCTTCGATTTTCCGGACGCACCTGTATTGGATGCTGCCGAATCCGATGCCGTATTTCCGTCATCCGAAGCCGTCTCCCCGTTTGCTTCCGCTTCTGCCGCCGATGCGCTGATCAGATACACCTGTCCAATCTTGCGGTCATTGTATTTGTAAGAAAGCAGTGCCACCGCACCCTGCGGCGCATCCTCCGGCAGATCTGTTACCACCGTCTTCTCCGCATCCGCAAACGAAGCATCCTTCGGGAGCGTGATGACTGCCAACGTATCCATCGATAAATCGGACGGCTGATAGCTATTATCTCCGATCTGCACCGGCTGATCGCCGCTTGTGTATGCCGTCTCATTTTCCGAAATATTTACATTTTTAAATCGTAGAAAGCCGAAATCCATCAATGCAATCGTATCCTGATAATGGGTCGCCTGCGTACTCTTCATCGTGACCGCGATCTGGCGTCTGTCATCCTTGATCGCATAGGTAACAAGCGTCTGCCCGGCAATCGATGTGTAACCGGTCTTTCCGGCTACCGCATATGGATAATAGTTCGGACTCTCTGTGTCAGTCGTGATAAGAAGCTTGTGCTCCGGCTGGATGGTCACACCGTCCGGATTGTTCTTCGTCGCCGGTAAGCGGTAGCTCTTATCCTTACTGATCGTTAAAAGCGTGTCATTTTTATACGCCGCCGATGCGATCAGCGCCATATCATACACCGAGGTGAGCTGTGTGTCGTCATTCAGACCGGACGGATTCGCAAAATGGCTGTTCTCACAGCCAAGCTCCGCCGTCTTCTCGTTCATCATCTTCACAAAACCGTCGCGGCTTCCGCCCACATGCTCCGCCAGCGCATTCGCCGCCTGGTTGGAAGAACGCATCAGCAGCAGGTAGAGACAATCGCGCACCGAAAGCGTGTCGCCCTCCTCGATGGCGTTCTTGTTTCCGCTGCCATCTTCCACGTTGTAAACAGCATCGTGGGAAAATGTGATCGTATCATCCAGACTGCTGTTCTCTATGACTACGAGCGCCGTCAATATTTTCGTGATACTTGCCGGCGCCTTCTGCACATGGATGTTCTGCCCGAATAAAACCGCCCCGGAGTCCGCATCCATGACAATGCCTGCCTCCGACTCGATCCCCGTATCCGAGGGCCAGTCCGGCTTTGCAAATGCCGTCATCGGCATTCCGGCAGCCATCAGTGCCGTGATCATCAAACTTATCAGTAAACGTCTTAATCTCTTCATACGATTCCTTCCTGTCAGCTTTCCTTTTCCGGAAATCCTTTTGTATCATGAACGATATAAATTGGACGATCCTTCAATTCTGTAAACAGGATCGCGATATACTCCCCGATAATTCCCACAATCACGAACAGCATCGCGAACATAAAGCATAAAAGCACTACGATCGTCGCGTAACCATTGGGCGTTCCTTTGACCGCCCACTCATAAATCGTTTCCAGCATCACGAGCAGCCCCAGAAAGCCCACGATAATTCCCGAGTAAATGCCGAGCTTTAGCGGCAGATCCGAAAAGCAGAGAATCGTATTGATCGAAAATTTAAATAATTTCCGGATGCTGTACTTGCTCTCGCCCGCCACCCTGGCTCTCGCCTCATACTCGATGGTCGTCCGGTTAAATCCGATATTCTGCACATAGCCGCGCAGGAAACGCACTTTTTCCCGGTAATTGGTCTTTAACACCTGCGCCGCAATGGCAGTCAGCGCAAAGAAATCGGATGCGTTATTTTCCAGCTTCACATCTGAAATCTTGTTCAAAAATTTATAAAAAGCAGAAGACGTCAGGTTTTTGATGAATCCAGCCGATTTATTTTTCGTCCGGACCATGTTGATAACCTCATAGCCCTCTTCAAATTTTTCGATTATCTGCGCCACACATTCCGGCGGATGCTGCAGATCGGCATCCATACACACGATGCCCTCCCCGCTGCTGTGGTCCAGCCCCGCAAGCATCGCCGCCTCATGGCCAAAGTTACGGGAAAAGTTGATCACACGTACCCGCGGATCCGCTGCTGCCAGTTCTGCCAGAATCTGACCCGAGGCGTCCGCACTTCCGTCGTTGACAAAAATCAGTTCGTAATTCCATGGCAGCGCCTCAAAAACCGGAGTTGCCTCCCGATAGAACTCATGCAGCGCCTTTTCCTCGTTGTAAACAGAAATCACGATCGAGATCGTCTTTGGTTTCTGTCCGTTCATATTTTCCATCCTGTTCTGCATGGTTGACTGTCTGGTTTCATTTTTCTTCTTATCTTCCATGCTGTCTGTCCGTTTTTTCTTATCTTTCTTACTCATATTTCATCTTTCAATTAAGTATCCGGGTCATCCAAAATTTCGATCGCTATCGAAGAATGTGCCGGAACCCGTTTTTCCACCGGCGGCAGCGTCATATAGTCGCCGTAAATCCACTCCAGCACATGCTCATAGCCCACCGGCACCATCAGCTTTGTGTCCTCAAACGGCAGATCCACCGCGTGCTCGCACCATGCGCCCTCCAGCGTTACATAGAGATAATCCGGCTGGTAATTGCTGTAATACCAGTGTTTCGTCTTCTTTTTGTGATCCTTCGCCGCTGCAAGTCTCTGCAGCTTAAATAAAACCGGCATCGGGACAAGGTGTCCCACACCTGCCAGCACACCAACCCGCAGCTTATCCATCAGGCTGTATTTGCTGAAATCAATCTGATCACGGTGTGCGATCGCCATTCCATAAATAACCTTCTGAAGAAATTTTGCGCTCCACGCGCCCACCTTACTATCCGGCAAGCGGTCAAGGACGAACAGATCTACCCAGAGATGGTTTAATTTTCCCTCATAAAACTGCATCTGCTCATTGTCCTCATGGACGCGGCTGTTGTCATAGATGACGCGCGTTGTAAAATCATAAAACACCTTGCCACCCCGGATCTCCTCCGGGCGCAGCAGGGATATTCCCTCCGGCAGCTCCCGCGGCGCTACCTTCAAAAACATCTCATAATTGGCACGTGTAAATGCCAGATCGACATCATCATCCCACGGGATAAATCCCTCATGACGCACCGCGCCCAAAAGTGTCCCGGAATCCAGCATATAGGAAATCTTGTATTTCCGGCAGATCCGGTCTATCTCCTTCAAAAGGCGCAGATTCGCCCGGTGAACCTTCTCAAGCCCCGGATACGGCGGCAGTTTGACCGCCCTGCGGCTCTCTGATTTTTCCTCATTCATGATGGTTGTCCCCTCATTTTCTCCTGTAACTGTTCATTCTCTGTCACAGCTGCTCATTTTCACAGGCATTTTCTTACAGGCAGAGTATCTCCCCGCCTGTGAATTGCCGCGATCCCCGTCCCTACTGACGGCATGCCTCACGAAGTGTCTTTGCCATATAATCAATCATTTCATCTGTCATGCCCGGATAAACGCCGACCCAGAAGGTATCGCGCATGATACGGTCGGTATTTTCCAGAGTTCCGGCTACGCGGTAGCCGCAGTTTTCTTTCCGCATCTCATCAAAGCACGGATGCTTGATCAGGTTTCCGGCAAAGAGCATACGCGTCTGCACGCCCTTTTCCTCGACATATTTGACTACCTTGTTCCGATCCACACCCTCTTGGCAGGTCAGAAGGAAACCAAACCAGCTCGGATCGGAATGCTCACAGGCAACCGGCAGGATATATGCGTCCTCGGTTCCGGCAAGTCCCGCTTTCAGACGGGCGAAATTGTGTTTTCTGCGCTCCACGAAGGATGGAAACTTTTCAAGCTGCGCGCAGCCGATCGACGCCTGCAGGTCAGTCGCCTTTAAATTATATCCAAAATGGGAGTATACATATTTATGGTCGTAGCCAAGCGGCAGCTCACCATACTGGCGGTCAAATCGGTGACCGCAGAGGTTATCGCAGCCGGACGGGCAGACACAGTCGCGTCCCCAGTCGCGGAAGGAGCGGATGATCTTGTTTAACAGCGGATTGTCCGTGTAAACGGCGCCGCCCTCGCCCATCGTCATGTGGTGCGGCGGATAAAAGCTGGACGTTCCGATATCTCCGATCGTACCGGTAAAATGCCACTCGCCGTTCAGCTCATAGCGGCTTCCGAGGGCATCACAGTTGTCCTCCACCAGCCACAGGTTATGACGGTCACAGAATTCTTTTACCTTCTGTAAATCAAACGGATTTCCCAGTGTGTGGGCGATCATAACCGCTTTCGTCTTCTCTGAAAGCGCCGCCTCCAGCTTATCGGCGTCGATGTTGTATTGTGGAATCGTCACATCCACAAACACTGGAACTGCGCCATACTGGATCGCTGGGGTTACCGTCGTCGGAAAACCTGCCGCAACCGTGATAATCTCATCGCCGCGGCACACCCGGCGCTCTCCCAGCAATGGGGAAGTCAGCGCCATAAATGCGATCAGGTTCGCGGAGGAACCGGAGTTTACAAGGGAACAGTATTTGACGCCCAGGTAGTTCGCAAGCCCCGCCTCAAACTGATCGGTGTAACGTCCGGAGGTCAGCCAGAACTCCAGCGCACTGTCTACCAGATTGACCATCTCATGGTTATCGTAAACACGGGACGCATACGGAATCCGCTGTCCCTCGGTAAATTCTTTTTTCTGATTATGATATTTATCACAATACTCTGCCACCAGATCGAGAATCTGCTGACGCGCAGCCTCTTTTCCGTCCGACAGGGTTACTTTTTCTTCTGCCATGTTTCTCCTCCTGCTTTTGCTACCGTTCTCTGCCGCAGCCGTATCAGGTCTGCCTGCTGCCAGACACACCTTTCGTGCAGCCGCCTGCATCTATCTATTTTTCTTCAAACCGAGCCGCATACGCCCGGATCTGCTCATCCGTCACCTCACGCATATCCGCTCCGGCAAGCCACTTCTTCGACCATTCCACCGTCGCAGCCATCGCCTCTTCCACATGGAAGTGCGGCTTCCAGCCAAATACCTTTTTCACTTTGGAACAATCCAGTTTCAGAAAATTCGCCTCATGCGGACCTCCGTCATAGCGGTTGATCCAATGCATCCCGCCGCCCCATGTTTCACAGAACAGATCCGCCAGACGTCCTGTATTGACGCAGTCACAGTCATCCGGTCCGACGTTGTAGCAGCCCGCCAGCTCCGCATTTTCCCACTGCGCCTTTGCCACCGTCAGATACAAAAACAGCGGCTCTAACACATGCTGGAACGGGCGCGTCGAATGCGGATTCCGCACGATGATCGGCTCTTTCTTTTCCGCTGCACGCACGCAGTCCGGCACGATCCGGTCCGCCGCAAAATCACCGCCGCCGATCACATTGCCAGCACGACAGGTTGAGACGGCGCAGCGACCGTCCGTGAAGAACGACTGCTTATAGCTGTGTGTCACCAGCTCCGAACAGGATTTGCTATTGGAATACGGATCATAGCCGTCCAGCGGGTCATTTTCGCGGTAACCGTACTCCCATTCCTTATTTTCGTAAACCTTGTCCGTCGTCACATTGACGAGAGAGCGGACGGATTCACACTGTCTGGCGCATTCCAGCACATGAACCGTACCCATGACATTCGCCGCATACGTGCCGACCGGATCCCGGTACGACTCGCGCACGATCGGCTGCGCTGCCAGATGGAGTACAATCTCTGGCTTCGTCTCATCAAACACCTGTTTTAAATGGGCAAAATCGCGCACATCCCCATCCACATGGTGAATCGTCTCCCCCAGATGCAGGATCTCAAACATCGACGGCTCGGTCGGCGCTTTCAGCGCATAGCCGGTCACCTCCGCCCCCGCCAGATGGAGGATTCGGATCAGCCAGCTTCCCTTAAAGCCTGTGTCACCGGTCACAAGGACCCGTTTTCCTTTATAAAAATCAAGAAGTTCCATGGTTTTCCTCTTTTTAATTAATTTCGTGATTTCATCACTCCATTATCTTTGCTGAGTGCTCTTATTATATTTCTCAGCCGCATTCTTTCCTTCTGCGCTCATTATATCACGATTCGCCGTTCGCCATAAATCTGCAAGCAGCTTTCTGGCTCACTTGCGCTCATTATATCATACTTTCTTACAGGATTTGTGTATATTCCTTGAATTTTCCCTTACAGTATATTATTTCCACAGCTTCCAGGGTGCATTGCCTTCCTGCCACATCTGTTCCAGCTGCATCTTGTCACGCTGGGTATCCATACATTTCCAGAAACCGTCGTGGCGGTATACCATCAACTGTCCGTCCTTGGCAAGCTGCTCCAACGGCGCTTTCTCAAAGACGGTATCATCGCCCTCGATATAGTCAAAGACGCCCGGTTCGAGTACCATGAAGCCGCCGTTGACGATCTTGCCGTCATCATCGTTCTTCTCACGGAACTCGCGGATGTGTCCGTCGCTGTCAACATCCATGACACCGAAACGCTGTCCGATGTTGACGCCGGTCAGGGTCGCGATCTTGCCGTGCTGCTTGTGGAATGCCACCAGCGCGTCCAGATCCACGTTGGAAACGCCGTCGCCGTAGGTCAGCATGAACGTCTCATCCCCAATGTAATCGCGGATACGTTTGATACGACCGCCCGTCATCGTGTGCAGTCCGGTATCGACCAGCGTCACGCGCCACGGCTCGGAATAGTTGTTATGCACCTGCATCTCGTTCTTCGCCAGATCGAAGGTCACATCCGACGTATGCAGGAAATAATCAGCAAAATACTCTTTTACTACATACTGTTTGTAGCCCAGGCAGATCACAAAATCATTGAATCCATACTGGGAATAGTGCTTCATGATATGCCAGAGAATCGGCTGTTCTCCGATCTCGATCATTGGCTTTGGTTTTAAATGGCTTTCCTCGCTGATTCGTGTGCCGAATCCACCCGCTAATATTACAACTTTCATTGCACTTCTCCTTCTGTCCATCGTTTTTATCGAAATATATTCAAATGGTTTTCTTCCAAAATTCTCATCGCATCCCGCACTGCATCCGGGTCGTTATGCAGGTAGGTTTCCAGATCCTCATCGCTCGCCGTCCGGTAATTCAGTCCCAGCTCCCTTGATACCTGTAAATATGCTTTCCGGTACGGCGCTGTCCGGATTTCTGCCCGGGTTGTCCATGCATTTCCAGAGACCGTCAGCACGGTAAATGCCAGCATACAGACCTTTAAAAGTGTGCGGGCTGCCCGTTTCTCCGGCACGCGTGTTTTCGCCTTATCTGCCTCTGTTTCCTGCGCCTTTTCCCGGCACATATTCCAGACGAGTGCAAACGTAAGCAGAATTCCTACAATTCCCATCTGATACTGTATCTCGTACCGCGAGGACATCCCGTACTCGTCCTTCAGGAAAATCCACCGCGCCGCCAGCACCAGCAGATGGTTACAGCCGCCGCTGAGAACCAGTAGAAGCGGAAAAATAGTCTTTTTATAAAGCTGAAACCGCACATTCAGATACAGTGCCAGCAGATACGAAACAAACACTGCCAGCCCCAGCAGATACACCAGATGCAGCCGGACAAACCAGGGGCTTCCTGCCTCCAGCTCCTGAATCTGCGCCACGCCGATCACCGACGATGCCACCGCTTTCAGCAGAAACCGCAGGAAAAAAAGCGGCTGGGCGGCAAATTCCTGAGCGATTGAAACATCCGTCACTGCTCCACGGTGCACGTAAACTGCCTGTGAATTGCTCCAAAGATATAATACCATCGCAAGAACCGTTGTCAATGCCCCGATGCACCAGGTTCTCCGGCACTTTCGGCTCCAGGAGCGGCTGCTTGTTTCAGCACCCCCGCGCCGATCCGCCAGCCACAGTGCGCCGTATGCCAGCACCAGAATCACCGCATAGCCGCCGCTGTACGGTCCTGCCACCAGCACGACCAGCAGGATCGGCAGAATTGCCAGAAGCACCCGGTCAGAGATATTCCGGCACCGGGTCGCCGCTGCATGGTCGAGGACTGCAAAATGGAATAAAAATCCGGAGATCGACAGAGTGCAGACCCAGCCGGTCCCGTTCGTCATCATTTCCCATTTATTCAGACTGAAATATACAAACTGAATCAACAGGAAGGAAAGATAGCCGACCGAGCGGTTCCGCTCTGCGTAGAGCGCCAGCACCGCCGCGCCCGCACCCAGGCTCAAAACACCCAGAATCATGTCAAAATACGTATTATAGCCAAATAGTTTCACATTGATGATGCGCCCCAGATACGTGATCGGAACGCGCGTCAGGATATCCGGTACAAAGAATTTCGCCGGATTTGTCACATCCGGCAGATACGAATTGACCAGCCGGATATAATCCGAATACGCCACATTGTCCGAGGCGTGAAATATATACCAGATATAAAACAAAATCCCCAAAATAACCGGAAGCCCTAAAAATACACGGCGTTTCATCCGTTTCTCCTCTTTAAAATGCTCAGCTGGTTCAAGTAAAGTTCAAATAACTGACGGTGTTTCTTCGTAATAACCTCCAGAATCACACCACTGATCCACAACAGGAACGAAATCACATAGAGCCCGGAACACGCGATCAGAGTCGGGAACTTCGGCACCATGCCGGTTGCCAGATAGCCGCTGAGCACCGGCGCGAAAAATGCCGTTGCAATCGCAAAACAAATGAGTCCCAGCCATCCAAAGAACGCAAATGGCTTGTAATCCCGGAAGAGTCTCGCGATCGTGCGTAGCACCTTAAATCCATCCGAAAATGTATTTAACTTTGACACACTTCCCTCCGGGCGGTCACGGTATCCAACCGGGATCTCCACCAGCTTAAAGTTCTTGTCCAGCGCATGGATGCTCATCTCCGTCTCAATCTCAAATCCGGTCGAAAGAATCGGGAAGCTCTTGACAAATTCATAGTTAAATGCGCGCGCGCCTGTCATGATATCCTTGATATTGCTCTTGAAAATCAGGTTGATAAGCCCACGCACCAGACGATTTCCCGTATTGTGGAACGGACGCTTATTTTCGGTAAAATACGTCGAAGAAAGGCGGTCGCCGATGACCATATCCGCTTTTCCCTGTAAAATCTGATCTGCCAGCTTTCTCGCGTCCTCCGCCGGGTAGGTGTCATCGCCGTCCGTCATGACATAGCACTCCGCGTCAATGTCGCGGAACATGCTGCGGATGACATTTCCCTTGCCCTGCTGGTATTCATAGCGCACAACCGCGCCTGCCTCCCTGGCAATCTCATCCGTGTGATCCGATGAATTATTGTCATATACATAGATCGTTGCCTCCGGCAATGCCTCGCGGTAATCCTTGACCACCTTGGCAATCGTCTGACCTTCATTATAACACGGAATTAATACCGCTATCTTGTCCATTTTTCTCCTCCCGTTTTCACTCTTCCACCGTTTTGGCGGACCATTCCGGATTGATCACAACAGCCCGTTTTGTCTCAGCTGTACTTACCAATTCCAATTTTATCTCTCTCTGAAGCCCTGTCAGATCAAGCTGTACTTCCATCGGTTCATATTCCTTCTGTCCCGCCTGGATCACAGCAGCCGTCCGGCTGTTTGTCCCATCCGAGGCGATGATTTCCACTTCAAATGGCTGCTTCAGCACCCAGTAGTCCGGATCACACAGAACTGCCCGGATAGTCGGATGATCGTCCCCGCTGGTATTCTCCCAGCGCCATTCTGGTACTTCTTTTTCCGGTTCCTGTGCATCCATGAAAATCTCCTGTGTGCGGTACCAGCAGTTTTCGCGTCCATGCGCCATCTCAAGCCCTGCCAGTGTAAAGGACTGGCTGCCCTGCAGGATTGTTTCCTGATACTCCATATCATGCACGTACCATCCCGCCTCATTCATCCATTCCAGATAGCTTTCCAGCGTCTCAAGTCCCTGCGGGATCATGTCATAGACGCCCTCGCCTGCCTCCATCGCCGCCTCGATTTCATCGATATAGGCGTCTTTCTGCTCCGAAAGCTCATTGACGATCGAATACCGGTTCCAGACCGGCACATCTTCGCCCGCAAGCCGCGCATAACTTCCCACATCCGACCAGGTCAGGAAAATGCGGTCAATCTTGGAACGTTCTTCCGGTGTAAACAGCTGATGATCGTGAAATACGTAAGGCAGATTGCTGCGGATACTCTCACGGCTCACCGCCCGCATCGCCCATTCCCCGCCGTTCCAGACACAGGTGTAAGCATCGTAAGCGCGCCCGGCGTAAACAACTATAAACATAATTGCAAATACAACGCCGCCTGTCAGCCTTGGAGAAATGGAAGCCATTCCCTGCAGCACCAGGCACCCGCAAAGCATTCCGGCAAATAAGATTCCGCCCATAAAATAGCGGCTGTGTCCCGTCGTTGCCGCCCAGAGAATAAAGGATGCGGCATACAGCAGAAATAGGGTTCCCGTCCTGCTGCTGACCCGCTTCCAAATCCAGCAGAGCCCGGCTCCCGCCGCTCCCAGATACATCAGCGCCAGATCCAGGTTGTATTTCGCCGGAATCTCACTCAGACGGTAATCTGGATGCCGTATCATCGAATATGCCCACAAAAGAAACTCTTTTATATTGCTGGGTCCCCATCTCGGGTCCTTAAAGTCCGTTTCCCCAAAATACGGCGAATGAAACAGGCTGTTATAATAAGGATAAACTGGATTTTTCATCGCTATCCCATTGTAAATCAGGTACACGCTGACGGGAATCACCCCCGTCACCAGACACCCCAGAAACAGCTTCGGTGTCAGATACTTCCGGATTTTCCACAGATACAGAAGCACCAGCGGCACCAGATACACGATATTCGTCATCTTGAGGCAGAACAGGATTCCACCAAACAGGCAGAATAAAACCGCCTCGCGCTCCCGCTTTGCCTCATCCAGCCCGCGCAGAAGCAGAAATACCATTTCCAGCAGAAACGGCAGCGCCAGAAGCTCGACCATGTAGCTGCCGCTCTCCTGAATCAACTCCAGGCGGCTGACAATCAGAAATGCCAGTACCGGCGCAAGATGCTTCGACCAGCTGCATTTTCTTTCCAGCCGGTCTGCCTCCATGCTCAGGAACACCGTTACCTGCCGATAAATCACAAGCATCGCCAGTGCGTTTAACAATGTCCCCATCCGAAGCCCCAAAATCGCCCTGAATGGATAAAACATCCGGTCGCCCAGCCGGAAACCGAACATCTGGAACCGTCCCGGTATCACATGATAATGAAGGTTGTCCACAAATCCGGGTATCTGCGACAGCAGGTGATAGTTCTGCGTATCATAGCTCTGATCCGGGGCAAATCCCTTGACCGAAAAGAATGCCAGAATGAACAAGCTTCCCGCTATAAAAAACGGGCTCACTCCCGCATGGTCCCATTCAAATCTTCCGATTGCCGCCATGACAGCGCCGCATAAAACAAGCGCTGCCGCCCGCGACAAAACTGTTCCCTGTGGTACATGTAAAAGCCATGCCAGAAGATCCAGCACTTCCAGCCACCAGATAAAAAGCGTATAGGCAAGCAGCACTGCAAAGCTGCGGGTAGTGACTCTCCATTTCGCCGTTTTGTCTGCCGGCCTGTTTCCAAATAACATACTTTTCCCTTGTAATCATCCAGTTTTCTTCATGAACCTGCTGAATCATTACTTCCTTTCCATGAAACAAAATATATCCTAAAAGAAATACTCCTCCAGCATCAGGCACAGTGCATGGTACACCGGAAGATGCAGCTCCTGAATCTTAAATGTCTCCTGCTCCGGCACGACAATCGCAGTGTCGCTGTACCCACGGATCCGCCCGCCGTCGCGTCCCAGAAGCCCGATAACCTTAAGCCCCTTTGCCTTTGCCGTCACGGCTGCATACAGGACATTTTTTGAATTGCCCGAGGTTGAGATTCCGAGGAACACATCCCCCTCTTTTCCATATCCAAGCACCTGTTCCGCGTAAATCATGCTGCCGTCCACATCATTCATAAATGCGGTGGTCAGCCCCGCATGACCAGTCAGCGCGATCGCCGGAAGTCCCTGCTGCAGCTTTTCGGAAAGTTCCGCTCCCATCTGCGGATCCACCGTTTTCAGTGCCTTTTCTATCTCTTCCGAAACTGGGCGTTTCTTCACAAACCCCTTCATCAGCTCGCCCACGATGTGCTCCGAATCCGCACAGCTTCCGCCATTTCCGGCAATCAGAAGTTTTCCGCCGCGCTCATAGCACTCTTTCAGCGTCTCATACGCAGTGCGAATATCCGCTTTCACCGGTGCAAGAACCGGATAGCGGCTGATCAGCTCGTCTAGGTACTCGTATTCCTTCATGATTTCTATTTCCTCCTGTCAGGTTTTTCGATGTCTATTGAGCTTCTGCATCATAAAATAAATACTCCTGCTCAAACATTTCCAGATTGTTCTGCGCTTCTTCCTCCGGCACCGCTGTGTCGGATACCCGCGCAAGCATATTTCCATTTTCAAAAAACAGATCAGTCAGGCTGCCTCTGCGGATCTGCTCCCGCAGAAGATCCAGACTCCACTCCCAGCTTCCCGGTCCCAGATAGCCTGCTTCCGCGTAGACATAATCTGTCTTCGCATACGCCATATAGGTTTCAAACGCCTCCGGCGAGTTGACGAGTTCGACGTTGCCCCACGGCGATGTAATATCCTTATACGACTCCACATTGCACGGGAACTGCAAACAGTACGGATGCGTTCCAAATGCGATCACCCGGTTTTCCGGATCCTGCGACACTTCCTGCCAGATCAGCGTGTTTCCCTTTTCCTCCATCCGCGCCTGTTCCTGCGCCCGGTGGTTGACACGCCCTTTATTCAGAAGATGAATCTCCGAAAATCCAGCCGTCCACGCCCAGCTGCTGATCGCCGTGACAATCAGATTTAATACCAGCAACGGCGCCAGGCACTTCGACGCGAGCGGATAAAAGCCGATTTTCTTAAAATACACCATCGCCCGGCATGCCCCCAGAATCAGCATAGAATACAGAAGCATGAAATAATTTCCGTCGATCTGGTAAAGCATCGACAGGCTGATCAGGCTGACGATCACAAATGGGAAGAAAATTACCAATGCCGCGTTCCAGATATGGGACTGCTCATCTCCCTTTTTGGAGAAAATCCCATAAAGCACCAGCATCACAATCAGCACCGCCATCAGCGAGGTTCCCCACGCCAGAATTACATGCCCCATATCTTCACCCTGCGGCTGCATCAGCATCTGCCAGATGCGCCGCGCCAGCACATGAAGCGTTGATTCCTCCTGATAATTCTGCGGCAGCTCCGAGGTAGCAAATGGGTATTTCATTTTAAAACCAAACAATGCAAAAATCGAAGTAAACACCGAAGTGACCGGCATTCCCGTGATCTTCATCGTCCGCGCCCAGATACCGGCCAATGCCCCAAACGGCAAGCATAATGAGACAATCAGGCGGACCATACGGTGAAACAGTTCAGCCGCCGCCCCGCGCTCATGAAACCAGAACCACAGAAGGTACACCCCCATCATGCCAAATACGGCAGTGGAAAAGACCAGGGAGGTCGGCTTCATCGTGAGGGACAGGAAATAGGAACCGGCTGCCCCGGAGAGGAATATCCAATGATTTTCATACACATGAATATACTGAAAGAAACATCCCAGCATAATAAGCTGCAGCAGCCACGTAATCAAATCCGCCTTGGCTGTGAGCGCCATATTCATGATGCCCGGCACCGAAACCGTCAAAACAGCTGCCATAATTCCCGGCAAGACGCTGTGATACGTTAGTTTCTTCTCTGTCTCCTGCTTTCGATTGCCCGTCAGCAACACCGCATTCCAGACCATCGCCCCGATTCCCAGAACTGCCAGCCAGAGGTTAAAGAACGTCAGGTAGCTGTGACTCGCCAGATCGCAGAGCGGCAGAGTCAGCACCTCAAAGCCCTTCGAATACACATAGACCATGCCGACCAGCCCCGGATTCTCATACAGCCCGGTTCCGCCTGCCACAATGTACTGGGAACGCACACCATACCAGAGTGTATCAAAGTCGAGTGCGATATTCAGGCGTCCCACCTGAATCAGGAACATCAGGACACACCAGCCAGCCGCCAGCGTCCATGCCCGGCGCACCCGGCGCGGTATTTCCCGCGATGCCCCGCTGCCAGCCGGTTTGTTACGGCACTTTCGGTTCCAAAAGTGCCTACCTGTGAACAGTAACGCCTGTTTCCCTGCCTCAATCACATGAACCGACACCTTGTCCCTGCCATCCAGCATCCAGGAAAGCGTCTGCCATCCCATGATACACTGGCAGGAAATCGAGGAAAAATCAAAGCCCAGCGCCGCCATACCCAGAGCATAGACGCTCAGGCGCATCCAGGTGATTTTTCCAACGCCAAGGGCAGAAAGGAGGCAATACACAACGATTGCAAAGGAGGCGCCAAAAAGGAAGTCCATATAAAAAGAAAAATAAGGCCGCTCCCAGACCGTTCCCCTGAAAAACACCCGTTTTCTCAAAAACCGCCCGATCGCCAACAGGCTAATCAGATACACCGCCGACACCACCATCGGCAGAAATACCACATGAATCCAGGAAAACACCAGCACAACCGCCGTCAGCCAATACATCCGGCTGCGTCCGCGCTTCAAAAGCGCCAGCCCCCCAAAGATCAAGACTGCCAGAATCGCAATCTCCACATACATCCGTTTCGATTCCGTGAAATGAATGTAATCCGCAAAAAAACCATTTCCCGTAAACAGCGTTTTCGCCGGAATCAGAACCGCCGCTACGCAGAACAGCACCAGAAAAAGACCAGCCATGCGCACGGCTGCGTCTGGTCGTCCGTTTTGTCTCTGATTCTGCATGTCGATGGTTCCTCTCTTTCTAGTTTATCTACTCCCGGAATCTTTTTGTGAGCAGCATTCTATATACGCCCGCCTAAAATCCCGCGCACCGCATCCAGCAGCGTCTCCGCATACGCATCATAACCGCCCGCCGGGCAGCTTCCGTCCTCTTTTATAAGTCCAGCCGCCCTATCTTCCGCGTGTTCTTTTGCCCCATAGCCGGTTCCGACAAGGACTCCGGTCACGCCAAAGTTTTTTCCTGCCTGCGCGTCGATGCGCTTGTCCCCGATCATATAGGAATGCACCTTATCAATGCCCTCCGGCAGATCGCGCTCTGCCATCTCAAACATTCCCGTCTCCGGCTTGCGGCAATGGCATTTTTTCTTATAAAGTCCGATCCCATGCTCCGGGTGGTGCGGGCAATAGTAGAACGCATCTACGTGTGCTCCGTCACGCTCCAGCACCTCATTCATATAATCATGAAGGATTTTTACATCCGCCTCGGTATAGTAACCTCTCGCCACGCCCGCCTGGTTGGTAATGACGATCACCTTATATCCGGCCTCGTTCAGGAGACGGACCGCCTCTGCGGTACCGTCAATCAGCTTCAAATCTTCTTTTCGGTGAAGATAATTGACCTCCACGTTCATCGTGCCATCACGGTCGAGGAATACTACTTTACAGCTATTTTTACACATGGAATGTATACTCCTTATTCGGCATCTGCACCTGAATATCGCGGTAGTCCCAGCGGTCCTCATCGCAGATCCAGCTCTGAGCGCCGCGCAGTTCGAAATTCCAATCCATCAGCTGTCCGCCTGCCGCTTCCAGACGGCGCGCCACCTGATGTTTAACGTTGTATGGGCAGTACACAAGAAGGAAGCCGCCGCCGCCAGCACCTAAAAGCTTTCCGCCGAGGGCGCCCGCTTTTTTCGCCTCGTCATAGAGCATATCAATCTGCGGATTTGTGATCTTGCTGCTCATCCGCTTCTTGCTCTCCCAGCCGTAATCCAGGAGGCGGCCGAAATTGTGGAGATTTCCCTTTAAAAGCTCGTCCTTCATCGCATAAGAAAGCGCCTTTACCTCGCACATCGCCTGAAATGCGTCCGGTTTCTTATAGTTGCTTACCTGATCCTTGATAATATTCGCGGATACATGGATATTGCCCGTGTAGCATAACAACAGGTTATACTGCAGCTCATTGATAATATCGCGGCGGATGCGGAGCGGGTTTACCACGACGTTGTTGCGTCCGTGAAATTCGATAAAGTTAAAGCCGCCGAAGGTCGCCGCATACTGATCCTGATAACCGCCTGAAATCCCCAGATCGATCCGCTCCACGCCGTAAGCCAGATCCGCCATCGCATAATTATCCAGCGTAATTCCTTTCCAGCGCGCCATCGCGGTCAGAAGACTTACCATGACGGTCGAGGAGGTTCCAAGTCCCGAACCAGCCGGAGCATCACACTGTAAATAAACCTCGCATCCCTGCTTGATATCCATCGCCCGCAGCGCTGCCGTGACAAGATCCAGCCGTCCATCGCAGACGTAATTTTCCTTCGCATTGTACTTGACTGTCATATCAAAATCCAGGGAATGAACCGTGATCTGGTCATCATCCCTCGGAATGATCGAACAATATGCATATTTATTGATAGTACTTCCGATAATGGCACCGCCCTGTTCTACACAGAATGGTTCTACATCCGTACCGCCGCCGCCAAAGCTCACGCGCAGCGGCGCTCTTCCCCTGATTACCATGTAATGTCTCCTTTTCTTACGTCCTCCTGGAACCGGAAATAATCCTCCGGCACACCGATATCAATAAAATAGCCGCCATTTACGATGCCGCCGAGACGTCTTCCCTCCTGCATCCACCTGGGGATGCACTCATTTTCCAGCGAAACTTTTCCCTCCGGAATCTCATCCAGCAGCGCCCGCTTCATCAGGTACACACCGCCGTTGATCGTGCCCGCCCCAGTATTGCCGTTTTTCTCATTAAAAGCGGTCAGCAGCCCGTCGGTCAGGCGCGCCGCCCCATAACGGGAAATATCCGGCACACCGCGCAGAACCAGCGCCATCTCCAGATTTTTTTCCTGCTGAATCCGGCTCAAATCGCCGAAATCCATCTGATAAAATGTATCGCCATTCAGGACAAAAAACTGCTCATCCGTCACATATTTCCCGGCATTCTTGATTGCGCCCGCCGTGCCGAGCAGCTCTTCCTCATACGCATACCGCGCCCGGATGCCAAACCGCGATCCGTCTCCAAAATATTCTTCCACCATGCCGCCCTTATAACCGACGGCAAAAATAATATCATCAATTCCGCTTTTTTTCAGCCCCTGAAGCACATACTCCAGAAACGGCTTACCTTCAACCAGCGCCATCGGTTTCGGACGATCGCTTACCACACTGCGAAGCCGCGTCCCCAGTCCGCCAGCCAGAATGATTGCCTGCATACTGTACTTCCTTTCTGTCTGTTGTTTCCAACTCAATTTTTACTGTTTTTATACTGAAAGATACAATTTTTACTTTTGTCAATCTGTCAACCGCTATTAAGTCCAGTTTAACTTATATATCTTACCACATTTCCCTAGTGATTTCCACTAGATAGGGCGGTTTTATCTGCTCCAACTCCTGTTACTGTTCACACATATGTGCCCAGTAACGGGAGCTTGTCAATGCTTCGCATTCCAAATCGGCATGATTCGACAGATTTTTTTATTTGGCAGACACTCTGTTCCGTGCTACAATCTTAGTTATAAATTGGGATTTGGAGGAAATGCATATGGCACGTGATATGACAAAAGGAAATATAACCGGACACCTGATTGCCTACGCGGTTCCGCTTGTTTTTGGAAATTTATTTCAGCAGCTCTACCATACGGTCGATTCGGTGGTTGTCGGACAATTTTACGGAAAAGAAGCATTGGCGGCGGTCGGCGCGGCGGGTCCGATCATGAATATCCTGACTTTTCTGATTGTGGGACTGTCACTCGGCGCATCGATTTTGATGGCAAGCTACTTTGGAGCAAAAGATTACCAGCATTTGAAAGATGAATTTGCGACCTCTGTACTCTCCGGACTGCTTTTGACCATCGTGCTCTCCGGAATCTCACTGGCCGGAAGCCGCCTGTTTATCCGCCTGACGCAGACGCCGGAAGAGATATCGGCGCAGGCATCCTTGTATTTGCAGATTATCTCGCTGGGTCTTATTTTTACCTTTTTTTACAATATTTTCTCCGCCGCCCTGCGCGCGATCGGAGATTCCAGAGCGCCGCTCTATGTCCTGATCCTGACGACCATTGTCAATGTATTTCTGGATGTATTCCTGGTTGGCATCTGCCGCCTCGGTGTTCCCGGTGCGGCAATCGCTACAATCATCTCGCAGGCAATCTCTGCGCTCGCCCTCTTTGTCTATATCTGGTCGAAAGTGCCGCTCTTACGGCTCGGCATCCGGGATCTGAAACTGAAAACCTCGATGCTCAAAAAAACGATCGATTTCAGCTCCATTTCCGCCGTCCAGCAGACGATTCTCTACATCGGCCGCCTGCTCGTCCAGTCCGGCGTCAATGCACTCGGTGTCGATGCAGTTGCCGCTTTTAATGCCGTCTCCATCATCGACAGCTACGTGCTCGCCCCGGGCGACAGCCTCGCGGCATCTATCACGACGTTCTCCGCACAGAACCTCGGCGCGAAAGAGTATGACCGGATTCCGAAAGGGCTTCGGAAAATGCTGGTGATTGCAGAAATTTATATTATTTTGACAGCGGTGGTCGTGCTGTTCTGCCGTCACCCGCTGCTCGGCATTTTCTTGAAGCCGAATGAAACGGAGGCGCTGCGTCAGGGCATGTCCTATCTGGTGCCGATGGCTAGTTTTTACTTCATCAGTGGTATCACCAATACCTTTCAGGGATATTACCGGGGAATCGGGCACCTGATGATCACCCTGTTCGCGACTCTGGTGCAGATTCCGATCCGCGTTGTGATCAGTTATGCGCTGTTTGGACGGCTAGGAATTCAGGCTGTAGCGATTGGTACGACGATTGGATGGGCTTGTATGGTGGTATTTGAGCTTTTGATGTATCGGAGGTATGGACGGGTGGAAGCGCTGCGGAAGAACGATTGGTAATATAGAATGCTCTACCCGGTAGTCCAGGAAAGAGCCTGCAGCATGCCGGCGTAGCCGGCTCTTTCCTTCCTTGGATAACTTTAAATTATCCTTACGCAAGAAAACGATCAGAAGCACATCCCCCTGATCGTTTTCTTTATTATATATAATTTTCTATCTTTTACTATTTTTTATTCAAAATCTTCCTTAATCACATCCCAAGCCGCATCGATACTGAAATGCTCGCGGATATAAACCTGCGTTTTCTCTGCCAGGTCTTCCAGGCGTTTTTCGTCTTTGTAGAGCTCTACGACTGTCTCGGCAAATTCGTCCGGCTGATCCTTGACGAGGAGAACTTTTTCTACCTCCGGGATTCCCTCACTGCCGACGGAGGTGGTGACGATGGGGGCACCGTTATAGATGGCTTCTACCACCTTGCCCTTAACACCTGCGCCGTAGCGGAGCGGTACCACTACAATCCGGCAGTTCCGGTACAGGTCTGCCAGTTCTTCTTCACTTACAAAACCTTTGACGATGATGCCGTTTCCAGGCTGTTCCAATGCTTTGATCTCGTCGGTTACTTTGGAACCTACGATGTAGAAGTTGACCTTGATCTGTTCCCGGATCTTCGGGAATACTTCTTTCGCGAACCAGAGCACCGCGTCTGCGTTCGGCGGATGCGCAAAGCCGCCGACAAACAGGAGTCCTTCCCGTTTGGCGAAGTCTTTGTTCAGATTCTGTAAAAACTCCTCATAGACATATGCCGTGATCGCCTTGACCGGAATCGTCTCGTCAACGGCGTGGATCGCCTCTTCTTCGACGTAGGACGGATAATAAGACACCGCCACTTTGTGGAAGAGTGAAAACTCGATCGATTTCCAATATTCGGATTCCTGACGCTTCTTCACATCGCCGGTCAGCTCATACTCGCGGAACTCACGCATAAAATGAAGGTCGTGACCGTAATAAATCATCTTGATATCCGTGTGTTCTTTGATAAAATCCACATATTTCGTCGCGATATGCGGACGGTTCAGATATGCCACGTGGATATCTTTTCCATTTTTCACCAGCCAGTCCCAGATACCGGTCAGGTATTCCTGTCCGTAGAGGACCTCGATTCCCATCTGCTGCAGCGTAGACGTATACGGTTCCTCATGGAGGTAATTATCTCCGATAAATTTAACAACATACCCCTTTTTCAGGAACATTTTCAGGTATTGGAACGTTGTCTTGGAACCAGCGTCTTTGTCAAAGGTCGGCACATAGTGATCGATCACGACAATGATCTTTTTGCCCATGCTGCGCTCGCGTGCGCGGAATGGATTCGGATTGCCGTTGTTGACGCACTGGTTCTTAAACTCTTCTTCCCATTTTTCTTTGAGCTTCTCGCTGTTTTCCACCTGATACCGTTTCAGACCGGTTCCGTTGACATCCGTTCCGTTGGAAATGCCTTCGAAATGGATGACCTTGGATTTTGGCTGGTAAACGACGCGGTAGCCCGCTTTCCGTACCTCAAATGCCAGATCCGAATCTTCGCAGTACGCCGGGGCAAACCGCTCGTCGAAACCGCCGATCTGCTTCCAGAGTGCGGTGGATAAAAGGATCGCTGCGCCGGAAATATAGTCTACATCCTTGACGTAGTTATATTCTGCCTTGTCCGGATCGTCGAGGCGACCGTAATTCCAGCCGGAACCATCGCTCCAGATGATGCCGCCTGCCTCCTGTAAACGTCCATCCGGATATACCAGCTTAGACCCTACCATACCGATGGTGGAGTCAGATTCAATGAGATTTACCAGGGAGCTTAGCCAGCCCTCTGTTACCTGGGTATCGTTGTTTAAAAACATCACGTATTTGCCGCGCGCCGCCTTCGCCGCCTGGTTGCAGTTGCGCAAGAAGCCCTGGTTCGTCTGGTTACGGCAGATTACCAGGTTATCGGCAAACTCTGCCAGATGCTCGGTGGCATCGGTCGAAACGTCATCTGCGATGATAACCTCATAGCTCACATCCTTCGTATGCTCCAGAATCGACTGCAGGCATAGATACGTATAGTGAATCTGGTTGTATACCGGAATTACGATGGAAACCGTCGGATTTTCTTCCTTCGGAAGGTGGATTTTTCCGTAGGTCAGATACTCCTCACCGATCTCAAAATCACCTTTGATAAGGTTCTTTCCTTCCCCGGTCGTGTACATCTTCATCATTTTGCCCGGATGAAGAATTGTGCGTTTCCAGTAGCCGAGCTTCTTGCGGCGTACCGTGCCCTTTGGATAGCACCGGTTAAATGCCTGTCCGAGCTTGCGGCGCACCTTGAAAATGACCGCCTCATGACCATTTAAGTAGGTCAGCGTCTTGCCAAGCTCTGCATTTTCATGGCGCAGATCAGAAATGATAACGTCCAGATTCGCTACGTGGTTATTCGTCAGGCGCTGTACCTCCTGCACTTTGCGGAGTGCCGTATCTTTTTCCGAATTTTCTGCCCGGAGCGCATCCAGACGTTCGTTTGCCCTTGCAAGTTCTCCGTCCACATGGGAAAGATCGGCTAATGTCTTCGTCTTTACCATGTAATCTTCCTGGTAGGTGCGCTGATTTTCCCCGTGCACGTACTCCTGGAAGCCACGTTCCATTGCCTCATAAAGCGAAAGCAGCTTCTCATCCGCCTTCACATACTCCGGGAACTGTCCGATAAATTCCCGCTCGGCCTGACCGCCCAACAGACTCTTATAACGGCGGTAGAAATAAACCAGTGTCCTGTATTTCACAAAGCCAGCCGGAACCGGGAATAAGAAGACCCACTCATAGTCGATCGCATAGGTTCCGTCCGCCGTCACCAGCATATTTTCAAAAAGGGCGTCAATGTTGGAGGCGCTGTAGCTCTCGTCCGCAAGAACTGCCCCTAAAGAAGCCCATCCGCCGCCATTTTCTGTCTCTTTATCCCGATAGGAATCCAGCTCGCCCAGCGCATTAAATACCTTGATAAATTCCGGTGTCACCGCAAATGGTTTGCGTTCCTCCGGGCGGATGTTGTAGATCTCATCCATCGCAGCCCGGATCGCGGAAACCTCCGCATCCGCGCCCTGGGCAGTCAGAATTTCTCCCAGAAGTTCCGCCCGCGTTTTTCCCTCTAAATACGGAAAGACCGCTGTCATTCCCTCGTCCTGAAGCTCCGGTTTTGCCAGTTTCAGGGACGGATTCTGACGGTCAAGCACCTGATATTTTTCTTCGAAGGACTGGATGTGTGCCTTTCCCTCCGGATAGAGCGCCGTCTTCCAGACCTCTCGGGTTCCATTCTTTTCACGGATCTCTGTCCGGATCTGGAAGCGGTCTTCGCGGGTGCGGTTGTATTTCACATAGATAACGTCCTGTGAAGCATTCTCAGCTTCCGGCGCAGCCTGTCTCTGCCAAAAAACTAGAAATGCATTCGCAAATTCCGGGAACCGTCCGTCCTCGCAGGCTGCATCGAGCGCCGCCCCCATATCCATCAGCATATACTGCGGACAGTCATAAACCGGTAACACGCCGGTCAGATCGCCTTTTTTCGGCAGATAGGCATCTGAAAAAATTTCTCCCGCCGTCCGGTAATCCGGCATCGGATAGTAAAATTCCCCGCCCGGAAGCAGCTGCTTCATTTCGTTCCAGGAAAGTGCACCTTTCTCCCGCTCTGCGCCTGCCATGTATTTCACGCCAAACCAGTTGGACGCCGCCGCAATCAAGGTTCCATGAGCAGAAAGAAGCTGTTTTGCGGCTGTCATCTGCGCCGCGCGTCCAGCCCTATCTGCCGCCGTCAAATCCCCGATCAGCACTACATATCCATATGTCCCGCCGCACTTTTCCGCTTCCCTCGCATACGTCTCCACATCCGCACAGACATAGCGGATCTTCGCCGCCAGCTCCGGCTCTGTCTTGAAACGACGGCGTACTACCTCCAGATTTTCTTCGGAAACATCCAGCACCGTTACCGATGATAAACGTCTGGCAAGCAGCCCTGTCAGCGCGCCCGCGTCCGCCCCGATCTGCAGCGCCTGCTGTTCCGGGTCAAATTGGCACCAGTCCAACAGGTTTTCCCGCAGATCTGCCAGTGCGTACAGATAGGAAAGCTTCTTATTTTCCCGCAGCGCCCGACGCCGGTCACTGCCGTATTTATCAAACAGAGCGATCAGCTCCTGATTGATTTTTTTCATCTTAATCTCCTTTTATCATGCCTGCAGATCTTCCTGTGCCACCTCGTCCGCACTAAGCGACTCCGCCTGCTTTGCCGCCTCTCCGGCTGGCGATAACCTGACTGCTACATCCGGCTCCATGTCGTAGACACCGACCGTATTCTTATTGGAAATAACGGTAATATTGGCCACATCGTAGAGACGGTGGTACACCACGTGCTCGCCGCCCTCAAATCCGGTACAGCTCATGGACAGCAGGTATTCGCCGCCCTGCAGGGTCATCTTCTGCGTAAACGCGACATCGTAAATATCGCCCTCCTTGACCGGATGGACATCCGTTCCCTCAAACAGGGTGTTCGTGCCGGTCAGATCGGTTCCCTTCTTATCCTTGATCGTATAAGTAAAGATCGGTGCCTGAATCGGTGCATTGAAACGGATGCGCTCGCGGATGGTAAACTCTTCGCCTTTTAAGAGCAGGTTAGTGATATTGCCGCGCGCGTCCACCAGTCCCAAATCGAAGATCTGCGCCCTGCCGTCGCCGTACTCCTCGCGGTTTGCGTTGATCGTCAGCTTGTCGCGCATCAAGCCCGGCTTTTTCGCCGTTTCTCCGTTCAAACCAGCCGGATTTCCGGTGCCGTCCGATGCTGAACCAACTCCATTTTCTGCGGTGCCATCCACTGCCCCGGAGCCGTTTACATCTCCGGCATCGTTATTTCCAGCCTCATTTCCAGATGCACCCTTCTCCGCACTTCCGGCTCCTGATTCCTCCGCTTTTACTACCTTGTCCCCGGAAAAATCGTTCATCACTTCCAGCTCGGCGCGCAGCGCGTCCATCTGTCCTGCCAGAATCTTTTTGTAGAGATCGACCATCTTGCCCGCCGAACCCTGTGCGATAAATTCTCCCTTATTGAGCAGCACTACCTTATCGCAGTATTTGATGATACTTCCCATATCGTGGGTTACCATGATGATCGTCGTGCCGTTTTTGCGGATCTCCTCCATGCGGCGGTAGCACTTGGACTGGAAAAAGACATCCCCGACCGAGAGCGCCTCATCAACGATCAGGATCTCCGGCTCGACGTTGATCGCAAGCGCAAATGCCAGACGCACGAACATACCGCTCGAGTACGTCTTGACCGGCTGATAGACGAAATCGCCAATCTCGGCAAAATCGAGAATCTCCGGCAGCTTTGCATCCATCTCTTTTTTGGTATATCCCATCATCGTACCGTTCATATAGATATTTTCGATACCGGTGTAGTCCTGGTTAAATCCGGCTCCCAGCTCCAGCAGCGCCGAAATTTTGCCGCGCACCGTCACCTCGCCGGTCGTCGGCGTGAGAACGCCGGTAATGATCTTAAGGATCGTCGATTTCCCCGAACCATTCGTACCGATGATGCCGACCGTCTGACCTTTTTCAACCGTAAAGGAAAGATCGCTCAACGCGTAAAAATCCTTGTGGTATTCTTTATGGCTGACGCTCAGCGATTCTTTCAGCCGGTCGATCGGTTTATCATACAGCCTGTATATCTTGGTCACATTTTTCACTTCGACCGCGTACTTCTCTGCGTTCTCCGCCTCTTGTGCCCCTGTGTTTGTTGTATTTTCAGCAGACATATATCTTTTTCGTTCCTCCTGTTCCACTATTCTCGTAGTATAGCATGTTTTCTATGTTTCTTGCAATTCCTGTACGCAGAAAAACACACCTCTTTCTATGTAGTCACGAAAAACATTCGTATTTTTTTGCGAAATGTTTTGTATTTTCTTGACAATATCCAAATGCTATGCAAAAATCATGGCAAAGGAGGATGATTCTATGGATTTTTTAACAATGACAATTCGAAAACAAAAAAATATTGCACTCATCGCACACGACAATAAAAAACGTGAACTCATCGACTGGTGTGAGGCGAACAAAGAGATCCTCAAAAAACATTTCTTATGCGGAACCGGCACAACCGCCCGCATGATTACGGAATATACCGGGCTTCCGGTCAAGGGCTATAACAGCGGTCCTCTGGGCGGCGACCAGCAGATCGGTGCAAAAGTCGTCGAGGGACAGGTTGATTTTATCATCTTCTTCTCCGATCCCCTGACCGCCCAGCCGCACGATCCGGATGTCAAGGCGCTTCTTCGAATCGCCCAGGTTTACGATATCCCGATCGCCAACAATAAAGCGACTGCCGATTTTATGATTACCTCGCCGCTGATGGATGAAGAGTATGAGCATGACATCATCAACTTCCATCAGAATATTAAAGAGCGGGCCAAGACGCTGTAAAAAACATATTCTCCCTTGTATTTATTCTCATTCTTCGGTACAATGGTCGTTACCGTTTATGAGAATACATACAAGGGAGATTTTTTATGTTACAGAAATTTTTTAAATACATTTTCCAAAGCATGGCGGGCATGCTGGGGATTTCAGTCTACATCCTCGCAGACACCTATTTTATCTCGGTCTACTCCGGTGCAGATGGTCTGGCGGTTTTAAACCTGATTTTACCGGTTTACGGGCTGATCTATGCGATTGGGGCCATGATCGGGATCGGATCGGCAACCCGTTATGCAATCGACCGCGCGCGGGGCAAAAGCGCCAGCTTCTATTTTCTCTCCGCCGTAACCTGGGATATTCTCATCAGCATTCCGCTGGTGCTGGCAGGCATTTTCATCCCGGATAAAATCTTGCAGCTTCTCGGCGCAGACGCGGGGCTGACCGCGCTCGGAAAGCAGTATCTCCGCATTATTCTGGCTGCCTCGCCGTTTTTTATGTCCAACTACGCGTTCACGGCGTTTGCGCGCAATGACAGCGCTCCGGCGATCGCGATGCTCGGCTCCATCGCCGGAAGTATGTTCAACATCGTGTTTGACTACGTCTTCATGTTTCCGGCAGGTCTGGGACTGACCGGCGCGGCGCTGGCGACAGCATTCTGCCCGCTAGTGACGATGATCATCTGCAGCACGCACTACCTGGGAAAACACAATCAGGTCGGATTCCATTTCCGCGCTCCATCCCTGCGCCACCTGATCGCCTGCTGCCAGCTCGGCGTATCCGCCTTTGTCGGCGAAATATCCTCCGCCGTGATCGCGATCGTCTTTAATTTTCTGCTTCTGGGGCTCGCCGGAAATGTCGGTGTCGCCGCTTACGGCGTCACTGCCAATCTCTCCGTCGTTGCCATGTGCCTGTTCAACGGACTCGCGCAGGGCACGCAGCCGCTCATCAGCGAGAGCTACGGAAAGGGCGATCACACGCAGAGCCGCCAGTTCCTGACCTGGGGCGTCATCGCCTGCCTGATCGTGGAAGCGCTCATTCTGGTGCTGACCTGGAGCATGACCGATCCACTGATCCAGATCTTCAACCAGGAGCAGAACGCCGAACTTCTGCATTATGCCCACAGCGGGCTCCGGCTGTATTTCCTGGGCTTTCTCTTTGCTGGCATCAACATCCTGCTGGTTGCCTATTTTTCCGCCGTCGCGCAGCCAAAACCAGCCATCGCCGGTTCTCTGCTGCGCGGGGCCGTCGCTATCATCCCCTGCGCTGTCACACTGGCGCGCCTGTTTGGGCTGAACGGTGTCTGGCTGTCTTTCCTGGCATCGGAAATGATCACTTTCTTCGCTATTTTGCTGCTGGCAAGGCTGGAACATACTTCCAAAGAATTACATAATTTTAAAAAAATTTAATTTTTCCCAAAAAATATTTGATATTTTACATCATGCGTAGTATATTGACAAAAAATCGAACACACCAAAACCGTTGAAACGGAGATCAAAGCAGCATATGCGCGCACAGAGAGTCCGGGAGGCTGAGAACCGGGTCGAGATGCAGGTTGCCAAATGGACCGCTGAGGGCGCAGCCAAAAGCTGGATATATTTTCAGCCTAGTACTCTGCGACGTAGGGCATACGTTAGTTGCCGGAGATATGCAGGTATCTCGCAAAGCGCATGGAATCACTCCATGAATCAAGGTGTCACCGGCGTCCGGAGTGAGATCACGACCGATATCGGCGCGATGGTAAATCTGGTAAAAGAAGAAAGCGATATCCCATGTGCCGTATGTGGCAGAATACGTGAAATCCATGAAAGACGCGATTCGGTAAAAAAAGAAAACCGTCTGTAAAAGAATCTTTCATTCTTTCTCAGACGGTTTTCTTTTTCTGGCTTCAGAAGCCTTGTTCTGTCGTAAATGCTTTAGGTTGGTGGTAACTCATCCAATTCTGCCGGATGGTTATAAGCTTGCGAGCAGATTATCCATTACATTTCGCACAGAAACTCTTTTTCTACTTCTGCCTCAGACTCGGTATAACCTAACTGTGCAGCTAAACGATGTACCAGTACCGGCATTGCTTCCTGCTCTAAGGACTCGGAAACTACATGCTTTTCTGCTGGTGTGTTGTAATATGCCTGATATAAATTCTCCTGATATAAACCGTTATTGAATGTTCTTGTTGCTTTCATCATGATAATTACCTCCATCAAATAAAATTATATTTTTTCATATGATAGGCGGAGATCCATTGCAATATTCTTATGATGCTATTACGATATCCGTCTGTGAAAATCTCTTGTTTCTTTCGATGGCAATAATATAACACTGTCAAACAAAAAGTACCATCCCCGGAAGTGGTATAAACTTATAAGTCATTTGCAATTATATAAACATAAGTTAATATATGTAATAAGTACCAATTTTGACGCCCTGACTATGTACAAAAGTTACAAAAACAGCCATACTTGAAATATAAACAAAAACGTCCGGCGGCGATTTGCGGATTTGTGCATCCCGCCTAAAAAAGAATGTACCTTGGCTCATTCGGGCGTCTCGCGCGGTCGCCTGCGAACGGTTCTGGCAGGGCTACGCGGATGGGCGCTGCCTACACAATGCGTGAACGGTGGCTTAACGGGATTCGCGGATTACCTCCTCAATATTTTTGTACGGAACCCGCGTAAAAAGCCCCCGCAGCTCTTCCGCCAAATCCAGTGCCATCGCGATTTTTGTGAGTGACAAAAGGGAAATCTGCCCCGTCGCCTCAAATCGCTTAATTGAGCCATAACTCACCCCACTCATGTCCGCCAGTCTCTGCTGTGAAATAGCGCGGCGTTTCCGGATGTTACGCAGCCGTGATGCCAGTTTCTGATCCAGTTCATCTGCAGTTTCCCAGATAAGTGCTTCCATATTGCTCTCCTGCCTCTCTAAAGATAATGACCTAACATGTCCTGCACACATGTACGAATCTGTTTTATCAGTTCCATGCATCTCGTTTTTTTCATTCCGGCTGCAAGCCCAACTGCAAGCAGCTCCTTCTCACCCGGATTTCGTCCATTGCCATCTACGCTGGTCGTATGTTCCCCATAATATGTGTTGCTGTACGTCAGATCATACGCTGGTCCCAGGCGCCATTGCTCTTCCTCCTCCCGATATATATAAGTAAAATTCTTTGAATGATCATCCCGGTTGTGGGCAAACACATTAAAACACATACGGCGGAACATGTTTTCTATATCTTCTGCCTTCCCGTTCGTCAATATTTTCGTTAATTTCATCAATTGATGGTAATCCAGACTTGGCTGTTCAAAATCCAATTCTAATAACGCCGCTGCCGTCAGCATATGAACCCGCTTTACCATCCCATTTTCTATTTCCCGATCAAATCGTCTGGTTCCAAAATATCCTTTGCATCGCCTTGAGGGAAACAATCTCGATTCACTCATGACAATTCCGCACTGTTTTGCACAGCACGCATAGTCATACTCCATCTTCCCTGCATCTTTTCCATCTATATGTGCCGGAAATTTAATCAGCCAGTCCTCTCCCTGAATCTGCGTCATAATTTTCGGGCGCGCACCTCCGCTTGTACCGCCCAGCCGGTACAGTTCATCCAATTTGTCCGAGTATTCGGTATTTAATATTTTCTGGCAGGCCTCCGCAAGTTCGTCCAGATTATCATTTTTCTCCTCAACCGAAAGTTCCCGCTGCGGACGATAGGTCAACGCCCCCATCCCAGATCTTCCCACAACCGCCAGCCGGTCTAACACTGTCCAATCGTCTGGCTGCTGCTTATGCGCCAGCAAAAGACGCCGCAAAAGCAGGCGCCCCCACGCATCTGGCAGGCTATCCGCAAACACCCCAAACAAACCTTCAAAATAATCCTTATTTGGAATAAACACCTGCTTTTTCAAAGGCAGTGAAAACGGACTGATCGAAAATCCCTCTTCCAGCCATGCATCATCATACTCAAATGCCACCTTGTGATTCGCTGTTAATGCAAGAGTTCCTACCAGTCTGTCTTCATACATAACCTGAAGTTTCTTTCCTGTCTCCATCCGCCCTATCCTTTCTCCTTTATTATCCCATAAACACAAACTTTGGGGAAATTCTATTTTAATTTTTTCCATTTAAATCATGGATAATATATTATCTATTAATGCTATTTTTTATTTGTTTTGTATAATATATTATCTATTTATTTTAATCTATCCACCCCTGATTTTCAAGCCTTCTACCTTCGCTTTTCAAAATTCCCCTCTTTACATCCTCTTCCATTTTTTTATAATAACCCTCGCGCAACAAAATATGGAATCAAGAGGCATAAAAAAAGAATCACCCGAACTAGCACTTTACGAGTGATTCTTTTTATTTAGTTTTAAAAAAACTTTGCATCCCCCTTCCGCCCGGACATCCGGCACCTTACCCGTCCTTCTCCGGCACCTCATCCCGCCAGACAACCGTCTCCACATCCTCAAACAGCTCCTGGTTGCGCTCGACCGTCAGATAGACAAAATCATCCGGCTGGTATTCATCCAGAAGCGCCTCCGTGTACGTGTCAAAGGTCGCAAACACCGTTTTCCGGTACAGCTTCGGCATAAAATATTTAAGGTTCTGGCTAAAGGAATCGCCTACCACCAGAAGTGTTTTATCATTCGGCGAATCCGACTCAAATACTGCAAAGCTGTTGTCCTCGTTCATATCCACCGTCGTAGCCGTCACCTCCGGCAGATAATTCTGAATCACATATTCGGTATCGTCGCTGTACTCTGCTGCCATGTTAAGCATCCGCGCCAGGTCTCCGGACGCCGGTCCTGCCGCCTCAATCGAGACTGCACCGAGCGGTGTCGAGGTTCCAAGCAAAGTCTGTGCAATCTGCTGGCTTCCGATAAAAGAGCCGATCTGGTTCCAGTGCGTATCATATTTGTAATAAAGCTGATACGTGTCCGCCTCTTTCAGAAGCTCCGGCTTCATGTCATACACCGGAAGTCCCTGCGCCGCAAGCTCCGGGAGCGCCGCATCCAGACGCGACTCACTTCCGTATACCCGGACCGAATCCGGCATATATTCCGCATAGACACTTTCCTTGTTGGGTGCCTCAAACATCACAAACCGGATGCCGCGCTCTTTCATTTTCTCGTTTACCGAGGTAATCGCGTCCGCCAGCGCTGTTTTCTCATCCGCCGTATAGAGATTTGTCCGCTGATAATCCGCCAGCGCATCCTCGCCGTCCTCCGAAACGGTGTAAAACAGCCAGTTTTCTTTTCCGACCGTCACATCCGAAATCGAGCTTTCATTTAAAAGCTCCAGATCCAGCTTTGTCTTCGCCTTGACAAACAGATTTTTAAACGGAACATGGTCGTTGTAATACGCTTCAAATTCCGTCGGAATATTGTCAAAATTGGCAGCCGACAGTTCCGGAAAGGATGCCAATTCCCTGTTTTCATAATTCTGCTGATCCAGATGGCTCCTGACCGCCGGATAGACAAGCGTCGGCAGCACCAGGCTCGCCACAAAGGAACCAATCAGAAGTATTTTTGTCCCTGTCTCTCGATTCATATCTCTCGTTTTCTTCTCCCTGCATGAATCCATCTTTCTGTACTTTCACGCCCTGCCGCCCATGCTTTCATTTTTATGTTCTCATTGCACAGGCAAGCATGCTTTCTACACCGCCTTTAAAAACGGAAATAAATAAATGGATTGTATGTATTGTTGACGAGCAGCAAAATGGAAAACCACAGGATCGCCATGTAGCCGATCCAGCTTGTGACCGTCACCGAGCCATCCTGCGCCAGCACACGCCCTTTCCATTTCATCCAGAACCACTGCACCGGACCGCATGCCAGCAGCGCCGCCGCCAGAAACATCCAGAGTTTCCGGTTCATGTAGCGCTCCATCAAAACGACTGCGCTGTGCGGCACAAACATATACCGAATAAAGGAAAATGCCTGCCCGATCGTGTCCGCGCGGAAGAAAATCCAGCCGATCAGCACGACAAACACCGCATAGATATGCGCCAACGGCCGGAATTTCTCCTGCTTCAGCCATTTTCCCAGAAAACAGCGCTCCAGCACGTTGAAAAAGCCATGGTAAATGCCCCAGAAAATGAACGTCCAGCCCGCTCCGTGCCAGATGCCGGTCAGCAGAAAGACCGTCCAAAGGTTGACATACGTCCGCGCCGTGCCCCTCCTGTTTCCGCCGAGCGGAATGTACACGTACTCTTTAAACCAGCTGGAGAGGGAAATATGCCATTTCCGCCAGAAATCCTGGATCGAAGTCGCTGTGTACGGCAGCCGGAAGTTTTCAATAAATGTAAAGCCAAACATTTTTCCAAGCCCAATCGCCATGTCCGAATAGCCAGAAAAATCGAAATAAATCTGCAGCATATAGAGAAGCGCCGTCAGCCAGAGCATCGCCTGGCTCACATCCGCCGCCTGATACGCGTAGACCGCGTCCACCACCTCGGCAAAGGTATTTGCCAGGATGACCTTCTTTCCCAGACCGAAAATAAAGCGTTTCACGCCGTAAGAAAAGCCCTCCAGCGTGACGGTCCGGTTTTCGATCTGCTCCTCGATGTCATGGTATTTCACGATCGGTCCCGCTATGAGCTGCGGGAAGAAGGAAATATAAAGCATCATGTTGAGCGGATTTTTCTGCGCCTGATTTTCGCCCCGGTACACATCCACCACGTAGGAAAGCGCCTGGAAGGTATAGAAGGAAATTCCGATCGGCAGCGTCACCTGAATCGCCGGAAGCGCTATATCAAACCCGCGAAGCAGCGGATTCAGCACCTCGGCGAGGAAATTATAATATTTAAAATAGCCGAGGATCAGAAGATTGAGCGTCACGCAGAGCGCCAAAAGCCATCTCTTTTTCCCGAATTTCTCCACCAGACGCCCGAAACCGTAGTTGAGCAGAACCGAAAAAATCATGAGCACCACATACCGCGGTTCGCCCCAGGCATAGAAAAAGAGGCTGAATACGGTCAGGATGCCGTTTTTGAACGGTTTGGGGCTCACGTAGTAGAGGAGCAGGATGCAGGGGAGAAGAACCCATAGGAAGATGATTGAACTGAAAACCATTTTATGTAAACTCCTATTGATAAGTTGTCGCAGAAGGGAGCTGCCGGAGGCGGCACTGGCAGCTTCTCAGATTATCGTTGTTCGCATCTCGATAATCCAATAGCTGTCAACACCATCTACAGCAGCTCCCTTCCCATCTACAGTACGTCTGAGAAATGGGGACGAAGTTTTTTGAATACCTTCAGTCCTATTATCATCAAAATAAATGTTACCACCCAGAAATAAATCGTCATCGTCGGCCGCTCGAAGAACCAGCTTCCCGTAAGCATGCTGTCGCGGTAGCCTGCGGCGATGTAGTAGAATGGATTAAGCTTGAATACCCACTCCAGCCAGGATGCGCGGCTGGTGAAGATTGCCTCGTCGTACATGATCGGGGTCAGCCACATGCCGAACTGGAGGCAGATGCCGACGATCTGCGCCATATCTTTAAAGAACACCTGCACGGCGCTGGTAAAATAGGTAAGCGCCAGTCCAAGCATCGACGCCGCAAAGGAATAGTATAACACCTGAATCCAGGTTGCAGACGGCATACGCCCGTCAATCAGGTACAGCCCCGCCATAATGATCAGGAAGCAGGCATGTACCAGGAAACAGGAGATAAGCTTGATAACCGGAAGCATCTCCACCTGGAATACTACCTTTTTAACCAGATAATGGTACTCCTGCAGGCAGTTTGTGCCCGTATTTAAAATCTCGCTGAAATAAAACCACGGGATGATACCCGGCGTCAGCCAGATGACATAGGTCGCCCCCGGAACCGGCGGCGCATTTTTCATGCCATGTTCACCGAAGATGAACGCATAGATCGCGATCGTAACCATCGGCTGGATAAACATCCAGACAATTCCAAAGTACGAGCCGACAAAGCGCTTGCGGAAATCCGCCTTGGCAAGCTCGGTGACCAATTTTCTTTTTCCTATCAGTTCCCGAAACAGGGAAATCAGTTCCCGCATTCTATCCTAACTCCATTCTTAAAATTTGAATGCATCCCGGAAGCCGCCCCATTTCTGGTCTTTCTCCGAAATAATCAACTCCATGCCTTCCTCGATCGGCCACTCAACGCCAATCTCCGGATCGTTCCATGCCATACCGCCCTCATCGCCAGGATGATAAAAATCGGTACATTTGTATGCAAATTCTGCCTCATCGGACAGTACCAGGAAGCCGTGTGCAAATCCTTCCGGAATGTAGAACTGCTTCTTGTTCTCCGCGGAAAGAACCACGCCAAACCATTTTCCGTAGGTCTCAGAACCAGTACGAAGGTCTACCGCCACATCAAATACGGTACCGCGCACTGCACGCACCAGCTTGCCCTGCGGATACTGTTTCTGGAAATGCAGGCCGCGCAGTACGCCCTTGACAGACATAGACTGGTTGTCCTGTACAAATACCATGTCGAGTCCCGCCTCATGGAAATCGTTCTGATTGTATGTCTCCATAAAATAACCGCGCTCGTCCTTGAAAACAGTCGGTTCGATTACATAAAGTCCCTTGATGTCACATGGTGTTACTTTAATCTTTCCCATTTTTCTATCTCCTTCTTATGCAGGTATTTCAATTCATTTTTCAATACGTAACTGGCATCATCCTTTTCGGCTGTGCCATCTTTAACTATATCATTCGTTTTTCTGGCTGACAACCTTTTTTACAGATGTTTGTGCCTCTTTCCCCCGCTCATTTTCATCCAGCGCAATCTTCTGCGCCAGATCCTTGACCTTCGTCTCCAGCTGCGACTGTTTGATCGACATATGGAACATTTTCACAATCAGGAGGAAAATAACCGCCAGATAGATAAAATTGGCAGTCGTGTACGTTCCCGCCAGCTCCGCCAAAAGATCCGGCAGCCCCGGAAAGATACTGAACACAATGAGAATGGACGAGAATCCCAGCCAGAAAATCGAATCCTCGATCTGGAGTTTTGACTGCCGGATCTTCCGCATAATCATAAAGGTTGTCAGGATCGACACGACGATCAGGACAACTCTGAGTGTTGGCGTCATGGCGCTACCTCCTCTTTCTGAAATTCTGGATTAACAGAATCGAAATCAGCATTTTAAGCATATACCGCATCGCATTGACCGGTGTCAGGTAACTGACTCCCAGAATCCGTTCATCCATGATGACCGGCACCTCCGCCACCCGCGCGCCCTGGCGGATCAGGTAGGAAACGGTGTCCGGCTCCGGACCGTAGTTAAGCCCCGATGCAAATTCGCGGATCATGCGCTTGCTGAACATCCGCATTCCCGAGGTCGGATCCTTGATATTGACACCCGTTGTGAAGCGGATCGCCATCTCGATCAGATTACTTCCAAGCATCCGCATCGTAAATGGCTTTTTCTCCCCGACAAACCGGGAACCGATGACGATATCGTAACCTTCTTCCATTTTCTTGATCATGGATTCCAGATACTCCGGACGGTGCTGTCCGTCTCCATCGAGCTGGACCGCATATTGATATCCGTACTTGTCGGCATATTTAAGTCCCGCCTGAAATGCCCCCGCCAGTCCCAGATTGACCGGAAGGTTCAACAGATTATATCCATTTCTCTGGCAGATCGCCGCCGTCTCATCGCGCGATCCGTCATTGACGACCACATAATCATACTGCGGAAAATTGGCAGTCAGATGGTTCACAACCCGCTCTATATTTTCGGCTTCGTTGTACGCCGGTATGACTATCAAAAGTTCGGCTTTTTCCGCCCCAGAAGCTTCTTCTGTGGACAATAACGCCTTATCTTCCATCGCCCACTTCTCCTTCCCAGTATGCCGGATTCATCGTCAGGCTTCGAATCAGCCCCTCCGGCAGCTTTTTATAATGCTTTCCCAGCCAGTACCCGGCATATTTACTTCCGCTCGCCATCACAAGCTGCGGCAGAAGAAGCACATGACCATTTTCCACCAGCCATTTCGCTGTTTTCTTCACCAGACGGATTCCCTCGCCCTCCGAATGAAGGCGCCCAAACACCTCGGGGTGATCCGCCTGCGATACGCCAAGGTCGAAATTCCGGTGCAGCTGCTGCATCGCCGTATAATTGTGGGAATGGATGACCTGCGCGTCCGCCGCGTAGGCAATCTGATACCCGGCTTCCACCGCGTGTCCGGCAAAAATCATATCCTCGTTGAAAATGGTTTTCTTCGTAAATCCGCCAAGCTTCAGGTAAATATCCCGCCGGTATGCCGCGCAGACATTGGAACAGAAATACGTCTTGATTCCCAGCTCGTCCTCGTCCTCTTTCCCTTTCAGACGGCTCACCGCCGGATAATTAAAGTCCCTCGTATACCGTTCAATCACACCGCAGTCCGCCGCCGGAAGCTGTCTCGCATATGCTGCCGCCACACGTTCCGAAGCATCCAGCGCCTCCAGAAGCTCTTTCACCAGATTCCGGTCATACGGCACGCAGTCGTGCGTCATGCAGATGCAGACATCCGCATCTGATTTCAAAATTCCCTCATGGCGCGTCCTTCCATGGTCAAATTCCGACTGGCGGATATGGCACACGGTCAGCTTTGTATCTTCCCCCTCAAATAAGGACTCAAACCGCTCAGCATCCCAGTACTTTTCTTCCGTATTCATGATGATCACACGGCCCACCGGCACACTCTGTTCCAACAGCCGCCGCAGAAGTTTTTCCAGCTTATCCCCCGGTTTGAACGTAGGTATAATCACATCGGCTTTTCTCATTTTTCGTACTCCTTATAGGCTTTTCTGTAAAAATGCATCAGAATCTTTACCATCCAGTCCGGCCACATTTTCCGGAACATCGCCATCTCATCCGCCGGGCGCCGGTTGTCCTCGATGCAGGCTTTCGTCGTCGCCGCCGCATGAACGCGGTAGGCAATCAACGGTTTTTCCGAACAGATAAAACGTCCCTTTTTGCCCGCCAGCTCGTAAAGGTTGTCCCAGTCCAGCGCAAAATCATACTCCGAATGGAACATATCGTCCCCAATCTGTTCTTTATTGTACGTGCAGGACGGACAGCAGATTGAATTGCCAAACCAGACACTGCTCCGCTTGATCCATGTGCGGTTTGCCAGGAAACGAAGCCGCAGCGGCAGGCGCAGTATCTTTTTTACCAGCCAGACCATGTTAAATGGCTCCGGAATGGCTTTCATTTTTCCCTCTTTCTCCGTCATGCGGATCGTGAGATAATCGCTCGCAAACAGCAGCAGATCCGGATATTTCTTCCATGCCTTTAAAAGCTTTTCGGCATAATCGCTGCGGTATCGGTCGTCCTGATGGGCGATCGTGACGAAACGCCCCTGCGCCTTTCCATAGGCAAACATCCAGTCCTCACGGATATTGCTCGCCCCGTCCCGCACATAGAGCGGCACCTGATACCGCGCTGTCAGCTCCCGGACATAGCTGCTCGGCGTCGAGGTACAGCAGATCACCTCCGATTTGACCGTCTGGCTCGTCACCGAACGCAGACATTCTTCCAGATATGGCGAATCCTTGTATGCACAGACCGCAAATGTATGAATGATTTCCTGCTGCATCTCGTTTCCCCTTCTCTCTCGCTCTTTCATGCCGCACTTCTGCCTTCTCGTTTTTCAAGAGCGGTACCTGCTTGAATTTATTTTTACCAGACTTATGATCGATTTTAACGTTTCAAACATCTTTGCCTGTTACTGTTCACGCATACGTGCCCAGTAACGGAATTTGCCGTGGCTTCGCATTTAAATACGGCAAATTCCTGCTACCACCACGTTTTCTTACGGCACTTTCGGTTCCAAAAGTGCCTACCCGTATACAGTAACCTTTGCCTTCTTCTAGCTTGCTTATGCTTATCGGCAGAACTTCATCCAGATATCCAGATAAACCGTTGCCGCCAGAATCAGCGCCGCCGCCCCTAACACCAGCGCATGATAGTTTTTATTCTCCATCCGCACCATCACCCGCTCCGGGTTTAATACCAGCCAGACAAGCGGCAGAAATGGCAGGTAATAGCGCCCCTGTACGCCGTCGATATAGGTATTACCCGGTCTGGTGAATGCAATGTACATCGAAGTCCAAACCAGCACTGCCGTTCCCGCGCAGAGTACGGATATCCACAGTTTCTGTTTTTTTGACAGACGTTTTCCACAGGACGACTGCCCGGCTGTGAGGATAACGGCCGCCGAACCGGCGTACAGCGCCCACGGAAATGACATCGTTCCCGTGTGTCCCAGAAGTCCCAACGAATTTTCGCCCAGCACATAGGAGGGAAGCGTCCGGAACAGGTTGCAGATCAGCACCCACGCGTAGGCAAGCGGCTGTCCCAGAATGTACGCCATCTGCCCTTTCTCGCTGGTGTTGTCACCTCTCGTATCCCCGATATCGCGCGGCGCGATCAGAACCGGCAGGATGAAGGATAGCATCATCAGACCGCAGATCACGATAAATCCGCCCTTCATCAGGTACATTTCCCGTTTAGAACGGAACTTTTCTGCCGGAATCATCAGTCCCAGCAGAATGAGCGGCGCATATACCGCCTTGACGCGGCAGCCCCAGACAAAGGTAAGCACGATGAGCGCATACGCTTTCCAGTCCATTTTCCGCCCGCCAAGCGCCGCTTCCAGAATGCCCGCAAAAGACAGCCACAAAAACGCTGTGACGGTCGGATCATAGGAATATGCCCCCGCCAGCATCATCGGCTCAGGCATCAGCGCCAGAAATGCCAGGATTGCCTTGCCGACCGGTGTTTTTTTGATGGCAAAATACAAAACTGCCACATAGACATAGAGATTTCCCAGCCGCCCCAGCTTATACAGGATTCCAAATGGGATATGAAGCAGCCCGCCCGCTTTCAGCACCAGCGCCGAGCCCACATATCCGGTCATCGTCGTTTTGTTGAGATCCGTACTCCAGAGATGTTCACCGTGCCGGTAACCCGCATTCTGATTCAGATACGAAGTGAGCGCCGCCTGCTCGTCCTGGTTTTCCGGCTGGTTGTATGGCCAGGTATCTACGCCCGCCGTAAACTCCTGTAAAAGCGCCGGATCCGCCTGCACCGGCGTCCGGTAATTTGCCATCCAGAACGCCTGCGCGAAATGCACTTCCTCATCCCAGCTCACCTTATTTGCTGGGAGCGACAGTGAAAATACTGTTCCAAACGTCAGGGAGATCAGCAGAAATCCAACCTCGATGCGCTTTGCCACGAAATCCCGGAAGCAGAGAAGTGCGATCAAAACCGCCGCCGCACACCAGAAAAGTCCCAGCCGGTACCAGTTGATACCTGCCCGCGCCACCGTCGCAAACCCGGTCAGTGCAAGCGGCATCCCGCCAAAATTCATGTAGGAAAGCCCTTCTTCGTCTAGATCCTCCCGCGTAATCAGAAGATCCACGTAGTCCAGCTTCCCATTCACCGGAACCGAAGAAAATTTCAGCACCCGGCAGTTGCGGTCCATGACCATCTTTGCGTCGTGCTCCCGCTGCTCGCCGTAGATGTTGCGGTAACCGAGGCGGACGGTGGCATTTAACAGACCATCGTAATCATAGTGGTAGAGAAACTGGCTGACATAGCTGCCGTCCAGTGGAATGTGAAGATAACCGCTTGCATCCGAAAGCTGCAGCACCTCTGTATTTTCCACCTGCCGCCTATTCTCTCCAATGGTTTGCCCCGGCTCTCCGGTGATTTCACCCAAACCGTTCTTTTCTGTCTCTACCCGCTCAAATCCGCTCACCTGCACCTCGTCCAGAGCGATCGTCCGCGTCGCCTGCCGCGTCCATCCATTTGCCCGGAGCGCCGGGAAATTGCAGACAAACTCGCCCAGAACACCGATCACAAAGACTGCCACAAGCGCCAGAAGCAGCCGCAGCACATCTTTTTTCTCTATTCGATTGATAAAATGCCTGTTAAACTGCATCTGTACTTCTCCCTTATTTTTCCCGTTTACATTCGGTAAATTTCTGCTGCCACCACGTTTTCTTACGGCACTTTCGGTTCCAAAAGCGCCTACCCGTGAACCGTGTTTTGTCTTTCAAATCAAGCGCTCTAGCGCACTATCTTCTCCACGCCCCTGTGTTCCAGGATGCGCTCATAATCCTCAATATAATCAACCTCCGCCCAGAAATGCCCGCTGACGTCCTCGACATAGACCGGCTGCTGCCCGGTCATGCTGTAAACAACATTTTCCCACCAGACGCCGTGCTCCTGGCGGTCGATCATCTCCTCCATCCGGCAGATAAATTCCGGCATAAATGCCGCTGAAAACCGTCCGATTCCGATGTACTCGCCCGTCACATCATCCCCGGTCAGCTCTTTTCCATATTTTTTCAAAATTCCATCTTCATAGAAGAACTTATAATCCGCTGTCTCCCGTCGGCTCTCGTCCGCAAACATCACCGGGCTCCTGCCCTGCGCGAGGATCCGGTCAAGCAATTTTTCCTCCAGGTATACGTCACCGTTCATGATCAGCAGATCGTCCCCCATCAAGAACTCCTTCGCAAACCATGCAGACGCAATGCTGTTTGTCACATCGTAAAACGGGTTGTAAAAAAAGGATACTCCCTTATCTGCCAAAACCTCGCGGATCACCTGCGCCTCATAGCCCAGCACGATACCGATGTCCTGGATACCCCGGGAATGAAGCAGGTCGATCGTGTACTCGATCAGGCACTGTCCGCCGCCGATATCCACCGTACATTTTGGTTTTCCCGACAGATAACGCGAGATCCGGGTTCCCCGTCCCGCTGCCAGAATCAATACTTTCACAGAAGCCCCCTCCTTTGCATATCTTTCCACGCCGCAATCAGGCTGTCATTGTCTTCTGACGTCAATGCGCCGATATGACCGACGCGGAACACCGTGTCGGCAAGCGCGCCGCCGTTCGGACAGATCCAGATGCCGTATTCATCCTTCAAAATCTCAAAAATCCGATGCGCCGAGACCTGTTTTCCATCTTTATCCACCCCCGTCGGGTGAAGCGGCGTCAATGCAGCCGAGAGAGAATTGGAAACAATCTCAAACGGAAGATCTTTTATTTTGCTTCGGAAATCCTCCGCCTGACAGCGGATCCGTGCCTGTTCTGCCGCAAGCCCTTTTTCCTCGATCATCGTCAGCCGTTTATGAAGCTGTAAAAGCACTCCGACCGCTGGTGTAAACGGCGTCTGCCCCCGCTCGCCATTTTTCAGATAGTCGCGCAGATCAAAATACATCGAGCGGACCGCCGTCTCCTGCACTCTCGCGATCGCACGCGCCCCCAGCACCAGAATCGAGAGTCCCGGCGGAAGTGCCAGCGCTTTCTGCGAGCCGGTCAGAACCAGATCAACGCCCCATTTTCCCATCCAAAATGGATCGGCAAGAAACGAGCTGACCGCGTCAACCGCCAGAATCAGCTGGTTTCGTCTGCAAAAGTCAGAAATCAGCTCCATATCATAGAGAACGCCCGTGGAAGTCTCATGGACATTGACTAAAAATCCGGTAAATCCTTTTCCCTCATACGGTGCCAGGTCTTCTGCCCGAAGCGCCCGTCCGCTCTCCAGCTGGATCTCCTCATGAGGGACTTCATGGATCTCACAAATTTTCGCAAACCGCGCGCCAAAACTGCCGCCGTTTACGACCAGCACGCGGTCGCGCTCTGTAAAAAGATTCATGACTGCCGCTTCCATCGCCGCCGTGCCCGAACCTGTCAGAAAAACCGCCCGCGCATCCTCAGGCGCCCCCGTGAACTGCTTCATCAGGCGCTCATTTTCCTTCATAATTGCAGAAAATTCCGGTGTGCGGAAATATGGTACTTCTTCCGCCCCGATCGCCCGGATTTCCTCGTCCATCTGAACCGGTCCTACCGCAAAATTAATCATACGTCTCCTCCAAATCTATCAAACAAGTTCTATATCCCACGTGCCCGTCTCCGGTACATCACAAGCGACGTCAGTCCAAAGCAGGCAGTCAGTGCCGCCATCAAAAGCAGATACGAAAGCGATCCGCCCAGCAGTCCTGCCGCGCGTACGCAGGGCGAAGAAATAAGGAGCGCCGCTGCCGTCACACCGACATAACCCAGAAAAATACGTTTCTGCTCCTGCATAATGATGAGTGCATAATAAAACAGATTCACATACGCATTGAACGCGCCGCCTAGAATGATAAACACCAGCGCCAGACGGCATTCCCGCAGCATGTACGCAATTTTCGGATATAATATTGAGAGAACCGGAATTCCGAGAATCCAGGCACCCCCGACTGCCAGCACCGTAAGCGCCGCGATGATTGCCGCCAGACGGCCTATCGTCCCGGCAAATTCCGGGAGCGCATTCCGCTCCCACTGATCCGAGAGTTTCGTGATATACGGGCGGATGACGAAGCCTGCCACCAGATTGATGACGCTGGTCGGCATGAAGATCGCACCGAATACCGCCTGATACTTGTCCGCCATATTGCCCTCGATCGCATATTTCGCGGCAGAAAAAATATAAAAATCCAGAATAACCGATAAAAACAGAACTACATTTTCTTTAAACAACAGCCCGACACGTCCGGAGCGGACCTCCCAGTCCACCTGCGGCAGATGACCAATTACCGAAAAATCAAACAGACACACGCCCGCCAGCTGCGCCAGTACTGCCGCCAGGCAGGAGCCGACCAGGTTATGGGTTGCATTCAAACAGCCCAAAAAGACACCGACTGATAAAACCGTCCGGAATGCGTTTGATTTGCCCGTCAGATACAGGCGTCCGTCACGCTGAAATTCTGCCTCATAAGCGTCCGCGAAACCGTCGATCACCTTGTACGCTACCATCAAAAATACCGTCGCCGCCTTGACAAAGGCATAGTCCCGGTTGATCACCGTCACATAAAAAAGCCCGGCCACCAGCGCCGCACCACAGGTCATCAGGCGCAGCCGCAGATATTCGCCAAACGTAAACCGCCGCCTCGTATCCGTGATCTGGAACGGGCGGATGCCAAAATAGGCCACCATAAACATATGCTGACCAAATGTAGAATACGCAAAGGAGAAGATACCGCCCTCATCCTCGCCGACAATCTGGATGACCGCGATCGTCAGCACCATGGACGCCAGCGCATAGAGAAAGCTCCCTATCATATTCCAGCTCATATTTCGTTTTTCAATCTGCCCGTCTCCACCAATCAGGGCGTTCGCTAAATATTTTATCACTACAGTATCTCTTCCTTTGAAAATTCCAGCCGGCTCGGTGTGTGTGTTTTGCGCTTCTCAACCGGCGGAAGCTGCATGAAATCGCCGTACATATTTGTCAGCATTTCCTCGATATTTCCCGGAAAATTCATGCGTCTGCCCTCAAATTCCAGCTTCCGGAGCGGATAACAGCGTGTCCGGTCCACGACATTCCAGTATGGGCTTGTGTCCGGCAGAAATGCCATCCGGCGTGTCCGGTATTTATTGTATTTGCGGCAGACCCGCTCACAGCGCATCCGCAGCCACTGAGGCGAGATATGGAGCAGCTTCATCGCCTTGTAGACCATCCCGCAGACCGCCCAGATAAGCTTCGCCTTGATGCCCCGCTGCTGCAGCGTCGGACGCGGAATCGCCCGCAGAATCATCAGCTTACTCCAGAACCATGCCGTCCACGACTGAATCTGGTATAGAACCAGGTTGTCCGCCACATTGTCAAGCACATACAGATCCAGAAAGATACCAAACGGACAGTCCACATCCTTCATAACCTCCTCGACAAACACCGTCCCCTTCTTCACCAGACGGGTTGTCATCAGCGGATAATTGGGATATCGCTCTGCATTGAGAACCAGATACCGGTCGCTCATCTTCTTTTCCACGATCCGGAGCAGGTGCTCAAAATCTCGCCGCGGCATCGCAATATCGATATCATCGTCCCAGGGAATAAATCCCTTGTGCCGCAGCGCACCGATTCCCGTTCCGGCTATCCCGAAATATTCCAGATGATAGTCTTCACAGATCCGGATAAAATCATCCAGAATCGACAAAATCTCTCCCTGCAGCTGTTTCAGAACTTCTGGCTCATAAAATTTACTGTCCATATCGATGTCTGTCCCCTCCACCAAGCCCGCAGAATACCCCACTCCTGCCGCAGCCGATCATATTTTCCTTAATAGTACGAGGGTATTCTACTATATTTTAAAGGAAAAGTAAACCGCGGCTACTTTTTACCTTCTTTCCCAGGTTCCCACACCTCTATCTCCCGCTTCCATCCAAACAGATGTCCCGGAAGCGAATATGCCGCTCCGATCCCCAGCCCGATTGCGATCGCCATCTTGATTGTATCCATGCCATACTGGAGCGCCAGCGCTTCCTGCCCCATGAAGAAGTTGTAGGCGGTATAGTAGATCGCCGCTCCAGGCACAAGCGGGAAGATGCCGCATACCAGAAAGAGGATCGTCGGCGCTTTCCGCTGTATCGCCAGACAGCGCGACAGCATCGTCAAAACCGCGCTCGCCGCGAAGGTCCCGATGATCGGCGTCTGATAAACTGCCATGACCGCCAGATACACGCCCCAGCCGACTGCCCCGCAGATACCACAGTCCAGCCAATACTTCTTCGGAACTCCAAACAGCGCCGAAAAGGCGGCAGTTCCGACACAGGCCGCCAGAAGCTGCCCCAGAATTTCCCCTGCCATTTCCATCAGAGCATACCTCCCATCGCAAACATCCAGAACCGCAGTGCCACACCAACTCCGATCGCAATACAGCCCGCCGTCAAAAAGGCGTCTACAAAACGGATCAGACCGGATAAATAATCATTTTCCAAAAAATTCCGGATCGAATTGGTCAGCGGCACACCCGGCGCCAGCGTGAACACAGCTCCGATCATGACATGATCCAGGCTTTCTCCCAGCCCGATCCAGCACAGCAAACAACAGCACAATGCAAGCACGCTGCTCGTCATGATCGTCTGCATCATCCGGGACGAAGAAAAGCGCGGAGCTGCGTATAAAAGGAACAAATACAGCAGCACTCCCGCCACAAATGCCGCCGCCGTATCGCGCAGGCTGCCCTGGAACAGGTAACAAAATCCAGCGCTTCCAATTCCTGCCGCCAAAACCTTTCCCCGATTTTCGAGCACTTTCATGTGTTCAATCTGCTCAAGGCGCATCCGCATCTCATAAGGACCGCATTTACCCGCCGCAATCTTTCTCGACAGATCATTTAAGGCATCCACCCGGCATAGAATCGTAGGTGCCAGCGGCACATAACAGATACGGCTGGAATAAAACCGCCCGTCAATCACCACATTTGAAAAAATTCCATTCGCAATCACATACGCATTAAATGCTTCAAGACGCAGCGCCCGCGCCGCATACTCCATCGCCTGCTCCGCCCGGAATACCTCCCCGCCGTTGGAAAGAATCGCATTTCCCAGACGGGTCACCAAACGGAAGCGCTCGATCTGGGAACAATCCTCGATCGAAGCGCGTACTATTTCCTTCATTCTGTTTCTCCCCCTGTTTTTTATTTTCTGTCCACCCGTTTTCTCTATCCCATTCTCCTGTCCCTTCTATCCTCTCACTGATTCACTTCTCCAAATCTGCCGCCCATTTCAGCCTTTTCCAAAAAAATCGTTCCATTTTGAATTAAATTTGCCCGCCAAAACTCCCCCTTTGGTTGACGTTCCACTGAAAATCCTGTATAGTGGATATATTATATTAAAGAATGATACCGCAAGGGGGATATATCTATGGATCATAATGTTACCATCGGTGCCAAGGTGAAAGCCTTCCGTACCGCAAAAAAATACACACTGAAACAGCTCAGCGAAGAGTCCGGTCTGTCCATCGGTTTTCTTTCCCAGTTGGAGCGCGGTCTCTCTTCGATCGCAATCGACTCTCTGGCAAAGCTTGCTACGATTCTCGGAGTCAGTCTGTCTTCGTTCTTTGACTCCTCCGCCGATCAGGAGAAATCCCCGGTCAGCCGGAGTTTTGCCATGCACTGTTCCCAGATCAACCCCCAGATCGTACAGTACCTGGTCAATGGAAATGCACAGGGATTCGCCTGTCTTCCGCGTATTTTCCACCTGATGCCGTCTGCCACCACAAGCTCTGAAAACCAGCTTGAGATGAATCAGCACGACGGTGAAGAATTTATCTACGTTCTGGAGGGTATCCTGACCGTATATCTGGACGGCAGCGAATACTGCCTGAATCCGGGCGACAGCATCCAGATCCACTCCCAGACCCCGCATGACTGGGTCAACAACACAAACCGTGTCGTTAAGATTCTGACCGTACACACGCCGAATCCGTTTGTTCATGGGAATGAAGTCGTATTTTAAATAGTCTGCGCGGTATAGAAACATAATAAAAGCTGTCTCTTTTAGAATTTCAAGATGTTTTTATTTTCTTTTTGGTTTTTCCCATCTCAGGAAACAAAAACTCCTGCATTTCTGAAAAAGACAGCTTTTTCATATCTTTTACACCGTATACACTATTTCTCCTGCCAGATACACTTCCTGCACATCATCCAGCGCACGAATATTCTTTGAGACATCACCCTTTACGATCAGCAAATCGCCAGCCAATCCTTCTTTCAGGCTGCCTGTCTCGTTCTCAATACCAAGCACGCTTGCCGCGTTGTAGGTTGCCGTGCGGATCGCCTCCATCGGCGTGATTCCATAGTCTACCATATAGCTGAGTTCCTGATGAATCGGAAGCGGCGGTGCCTTGTAAAGCACCATATCGCTGCCTGCCAGCACCGTAACCCCTGTGTCATAGAGCTTTTTAAAATTATCCCGGTATGCCTCAAACGCCGGTTTGAAAAATGCCTGATCGTGAACGGCTCTGGCGGCGATCGGGTTGTCCATGTCCACACCCGCCTCGATCATCTGCTTCGCTGCTCAAATACAAATACGTGTACGCCGTGATCGTCGGCGTCCACGCGATTCCTTTTTTCGCCATCTGGCGCGCCTGCGCCTCTGTTAAAAAGGTTCCGTGCTCGATCGTGTCAAATCCCGCGTCAATACACATCTGAATCGACGGCTGCGTACCCGAATGAACCGCGATCTTCACCCCCTGGCGGTGCGCCTCATCGACCGCTGCATCCAGCTCTTCCTGCGTAAATTCCGGGATATCGCCACGGTTGCTCGTCAGGATCTTGACCCAGTCAGCTCCCGCACGCAGCTGTCTTCGGATAGCGGCGCGCACGCCCCACGGGCTGTCCGCCTCCTCGACCCCATCCTGATGTCCGTGTCCACCAGTCATGCAGATACCTGCGTCCGCATGGATGATTCGCGGAACCGTCACATACCCCTTCTGCCCTGCCAGACGCAGCTGCTTCATCAGATTGGGCGGACAGGACAGATCGCGCACCGTCGTAATGCCGAGCCGCAGCGACTGTTTCGCCTGTTCCAGCGCATAGTATGCCACCATATAATCGTCATAATTATCCAGATCCGGCTGGCTGTAGTAGTAGCCAAAATGCACATGCATATCAAACAGTCCCGGCAGGATCGTCGCTTCGCCGTAATCCTTTACCATCTCTTCCGGGTAGCGCCCCGCCGCTTCCGCTGCGTCTCCTATCCAGCCGATTTTTCCCTCTTTATCCAGATACACCGCCTGATCCTGCAAGCAGGTTCTGCCATCTCCGGTAATTAAATACTTTGCCCTTAGAATCATTTTCACGGATTTCCTTTCTCTTTTTCATAAGCATGAAATTTTCAGTCGAATATCGTCATTTCATGCAGTTTTTCAGTTTTCTATATCGTAACACCGGGATTTTGTTCTTGTCAATATTGGAATGCGGAGTATCCGGTGAAACCTGTTTTAAAAAAGAATGTGCCTTGGCACATTCTCGCGCCGAGCGCGGTCGCTTGCGACATGTTTCTGCTTCGCGCGAATGCGCATCCTCGCGGAGCGTTTTTTGTTTCATAGGACGCAATTTCCTATGAAACAAGAAGATGGGCCGGCAGAAAAAGAGCGGCACACATTTCTGCATACCGCCCAAACCAGCGACTGTCCACACGTACACAAGCAGTCACCCTGAATTGATTCATTTTAATTTTTAGTAGAACAATCTGTTTACCGCACTGAAGATACCGCGGATCGATGCTCTCGTAATGTTGGAGCTGATGCCGACACCGTAGGTTGCCCGGCCGCTCTTTACATCCATCAGGTGGATGTAGGAAGCTGCCTGTGCGCCGGAACCGGAACGAAGTGCATGCTCGTTGTAGTCCAGAACACGGATCTCAATGCCAAGTGCCTCCTCGATCGCTCTCTGTACCGCATCGATCGGTCCGTTACCTACGCCCTCAACGGTACGCTCGGTGTCATGATCGGTAAAGGTAAGAATTGCAACGGTTGCGAATGCGCCGCCCTCGTACTCCTTGTCTGTGATCTGGCATTTTTTGAAGTGCATCGGCTCTTTTCTGTCCAGATAGTTTGCACGGAACTCGTCCATGATCTGCTCCGGAGCTACCTCACCCTGCTTTTCTGCAATCTTCTGGATAATGTCAGCAAACTCTTTGTGCATTCCCTTCGGAAGACGGAATCCGTAGAAGGTATCCATAACGAAGGCTACGCCGCCCTTCCGGACTGGCTGTTGATGCGGACAACCGGCTCGTACTCGCGTCCAATATCGCTCGGATCGATCGGCAGGTACGGAACCTCCCAGATGCCATCGGTTCTCTTCTGAAGCGCCTGCATACCCTTGCTGATCGCATCCTGATGGGAACCGGAAAATGCGGTAAATACCAGCTTGCCTGCATACGGATGTCTCGGATCAACGGTCATCTTTGTGCAGCGCTCGCAAACCTCGGTGATCTCCTTTACATTTTCCAGATTCAACTCCGGGTTGATACCCTGCGAGAACATATTGTAAGCGATATTTAATATGTCGATATTACCAGTACGCTCGCCGTTTCCAAGCAGTGTACCCTCGACACGGTCTGCACCTGCCAAGAGAGCCAGCTCAGTCGCTGCAATGCCGGTACCACGGTCATTGTGCGGATGTACACTTAAAATTATGCTCTCACGGTTCTTAAAGTGCTTGTGCATCCACTCGATCTGGTCTGCGTATACGTTCGGAGTCGTCATCTCAACCGTTGCCGGAAGGTTGATGATGATCTTATTGTCCGGGGTTGCGCCCCACTCTTCCTGTACAGCGGTGCAGATATCCAGTGCAAAATCAAGCTCGGTTCCGGTAAAGCTCTCCGGAGAGTACTCAAGGATTACTTTTCCGTCGTAATCTTTCATATATTTCTTTACCATGCGGGTACCATCGATCGCGATCTGCTTTACTTCCTCGCGGTCTGCATGGAATACAACCTCACGCTGTAAGGTAGAAGTCGAATTGTAAATATGTACGATCGCCTTCGGAATATCCTGGATGGCATCGAAGGTTCTCTTGATCAGGTGCTCGCGGCACTGGGTCAGAACCTGTACAACTACGTCGTCCGGGATAAGCTTGCGTTCTACTAACTGGCGCAGGAAATCGTACTCGATCTGGGAAGCTGCCGGGAAGCCAATCTCGATCTCTTTAAATCCAAGTTTTACCAGGAGGTTGAACATCTCGATCTTCTCCTCTACGACCATCGGCTCTACCAGTGCCTGGTTGCCGTCGCGCAAGTCAACGCTGCACCAGATCGGCGCTTTCTCAATCTCTTTATTCGGCCACTCACGCTCCGGGTAATCTACCACCGGAACTCTCTTATATTTCTTGTAATTTAACATGTCTTTCTCCTCCATCACTCTATAATGTACTCTCGGAGTCTTGTCTGCACCTGCTTTTGTGGCTGATTTTCCGCCAGCCGCACCCGAATTTCATCAACGTACGCACCGCGTACGCCTCAGAAATTTGGGCACAACTGACAAAAAAATCATCTCACAAAATCAAGCACAGAAAGATTCCGAGAGCACATTACCCCTGGTCTCGTTCCAGGTACCTCATCATCAAAAAACGCAGTTCCTATCATCCTAAGCTTTGGAGTCGATAGATCACGCCGTACCTTTTAACAATGAATAAAATTACTGATTCTGGTCTAACCCCATCATAATCATCCCTTTTCTATCATAAAAGAAATTATTTCGATTATAGATTATACCATCGGAAATAAAGGATATCAAGAGAAAAACGGGGCAATTACAGGTGTTCTGGCATTACTGTACACGCATACGTGCCCAGTAACTTCTGACATCTCTTACATAAAATTATCTATTTTTTCTGTCCTCTGGTTTTTTCATCTTCTGTCTCCAGGACTGTATCAGATGCGCCGCCAGCCGGTTTCCAAAATACCCCGCCGCGCATCCCACAATCATGCCGCCCAAAACATCGGTCGGGTAATGCACATATAAATACATTCTTGAAAACGCCATCAAGATCGCCAGAGGCAGCGTGATTTTCCACCATTTTTTCGCCCCGGCAAAGTACAGAGCCGCGACCGCAGCAAACGAAGCCGCCGTATGTCCCGACGGGAAGGAATAGTCCGCCGGGCGGGCAATGATCAGCTGAACTGTCTGATTCACATCGCACGGACGGATCCGGCAAACCATAGGCTTTAGTAAGATATTGCAGATGATCGCATCCAGACAGAGCGCTGCCGCCAGCGCAGCTCCCCATCTTCTCGTCCGCGGAATCATAAGCAGCAGGCATGTAAACAGAATCCAAATCATTCCTGCATTTCCAAGCCGCGAAATAAACACCATCCAGACATCGCCCACCGGCGTCCGCATCTGCTGAATCCAATCCAGTATTTGTAACTCCATTTTCATTTTGCTCCCTCTGTTTTTTACACAACTTTATGCGCGAGCCATCTCCGGCCCATAAAGTGGAATGTGAATACGATGCCCCGGATCGTCCAGTCTGTAAACATGCCGATCCACACTGCGATCGGTCCGAAGCCGTGGACGCGGCAGAGATAAATGCACAGCGTCACCCGGAACGCCCACATACTGATGCAGGAGAGAATCATCGAAAACCTCACATCCCCGGCAGCCCGCATTCCATATGCCGGAATAAATGCGAGCGTCCAGACGATCGGCTTTACCACCGTGATCCATCCGACCATGTAGAGACACATCTTCGCACTCTCCGGCTCCATGCCGCCCAGAATCGTGACCGGTTTCGTCGCCAGAAATACGAGCGCACAGCTTGCGATGATGACGATCTCCGCCACTGCCGTCAATTTTTTGATATAATAGATCGCCTCATCCTTGCGCCCCGCGCCGAGACACTGTCCGACCACCGTCATCATGCCGATTCCGATACCGATCGCCGCGATGCCGTTTAAGTTTTCCAGAATATTCGTCATCGCCTGGGCTGCGATCGCGATCGTCCCGAGGGTCGAGACGGTTGACTGAATCGCAAGCTTTCCAAACTGGAACATCGCATTTTCGATACCGTTTGGGATTCCCAATGAGAGAATCCGCATAATCCGGCGTCCGTCCGGACGGATATGCAGATAGTCACGCACCGCAATTTCCTGGCTGGGATTGTGCAAAAAGGCGAACACCACCACTGCCGAGATAACACGGGAACCGAGCGTGGCAATCGCCGCACCGGCAACTCCAAGATGGAAGCCCCAGATAAGCACCGCATTTCCGGCGATATTTAACCCGTTAGAGACGACCGCGATCGTCATCGGAAGCCTTGTATTTCCCTGCGCCCGGTAGATCGAGGAACCGGCATCATAGAGGGCGATAAATGGGAACGAAAGCGCCGTGTAGAAGAAATAGATCTGCGCTGCCTCCATGACATCCGCCTCGACGCTGCCGAAAATCAGCCGCAGCAGCGGCCCGCGTGTCAGAAGGCAGACTGCCATGACCGCCGACGAGATGCACGCCACCACAAAAGATAACTGTCTCGCGGATTCCTCCGCATTTTTCTTATCTTTCTGTCCGATGTACTGGGAGCAGACGATCGTGCCGCCTGCCGCCAGCGCATAGAATGCCTGTATCACTAAAATATTGATGGAGTCAACCAACGAAACCGCCGAGATCGCCGCCGATCCCACGTTGCTGACCATAATGCTGTCCGCTGTACCCATCAGGGAGTTTAAAATCTGCTCTACGATCAGCGGAACCAGAAGAATCCGCAGATCGCGGTTGCTGAAAAGATGATTTGTCTGCTCTTGTCTGCCCATATGCTGTCCTGTAACTTTCTATATTTTATTCTCTGTCCAAATGGTCTGTTTTTCTAACGGTCATGCATCACATGCACGGACGCCGACGCATCTGAGACGAAATTACCCCCTTAGCATGATAACGGATAAATATAATAATTCCCATTTCCCTATCCTTCGTTCACCAGCGTCAGAATCCAGTACAGCCATGCCCGCACTGAACTTGACCTCCGCACGATCAGATTCTCCCCGCAGACCTGGTATTCCCGCATTTTCTTTGCGACATACTCCTTGTCCGGAACATCTCCGAGCTGAAGAGCAGCTTCAAATAAATCGTGGAAAATCGGGTGTTCCAGAATCAGGCGGACGTATTCGAGCTGGCGCGCCCTATACGGCAGTTTCAAAAGCCGTCTTCCTATCGCCGTGATATGCACTTTCACGCCGTCCTCATCCGTCTGCTTCTCCGCCAGTCCCAGATAGCGGCACGCGTTGAAATAATAGTCCGACTGTCGCTCCTTAAATCCAAAAAGCTGCGCGATCTCCCCGCCCGTCATTGGATTCTCGTTCAGCCGTTCTACCAGTGAAATAACCTTGTAAAAGCTGTCCGCCTGGATAAAGGTAACCGCCGGTTCCGGCTTGACCTTTGTTCGTGCCCAGACATCGTATAAATCATCCAGCGTAATCTCGATTTCCTCTAAGCTGTAATTTTGCTCCTGCACCAGCCGCAGCGAATTGTAGTAGCGCAGGTCCGTAAATTCATATTCCAGCAGGCGGAAAATATTATTCGAATACACCATAAACACCGGACGGATCGGCTTGTGTATCTTCTCCGCCCAGAGTCTCGCCGGATAATAAAGCTGCCGGATCAGAAAATTGCTGTGGACGACGTTTTTTCCCTCGATCAGCGTAAATACATTCTCATTTTCAAATCCACCGTCGATCTCGACCTGCGAATTCTGTACCTGGATAAGCGGCTTTTTCTCAATCGGCTCTGATTTTTGATAATCGCTGACATAAAACTCAAAATTTCCAGACCCCATCCGCCCCGAAACCGTCTGCACCATGCGATCCTCGCCCAGAAAATCATCCAGAATCCCCGTGATGCTCATAACATTGATCGCGCTGGCTTCCGAGCGGATGTCATGAAGGTCGATCGACTCAAAGTAATCGGGTATCTTCGCGCTCGTCACCCGTTTGATATCGGACGGAATCTCCGGAAAATCCTGATACAAGTCAAACTCGCCCAGCACATAGCCGCCGCGCGACACCGGAAGAATCGAAATCTTCTTTCCAAACACCCGCGGCAGGGATTCCCGCGTGTCAAATTTCGTCATCAGACGCGGTTCCTTGACTTCGCGGATCTGGTCAGCGGTGATGTAAAACCGCCCATGTTTCTCAATTTCCCGCTCAATCCGGTATTTATCAAATAAAATTCTCCATTTATCATCAATCAAGCTCATAATTGCGTACCAGAACTTCCTGAATCTCTCCGCGCTTCTCCGGTTTCACGTTGATCGCGCGCTTGGCATCCACGTGGTCGATGATGTAATCTTTATATAAATCCTCGATAAATTCGCAGGACGAATTGGAAAGCAGGAACTTGATGCCCTTTGCATTCAACATGTCGCACTGCTCTTTTAATGCGATCTGCTCTTCCTCCCCGAAGCCGCCCGCGGTGTAGCCCGTGAACGACGCCGACGAGCTGATCGGCATATAAGGCGGATCAAAATATACGAACGCGCCCTTCCGGATGCCCTTTAACGCCTCGCGGTAATCGCCGCATTTGATCGTAATATTCGCTTTATTTAAATACGCATTCAGCGCATGGATAGTCGCCTCGTTCGTGATATTCGGGTTCTTATATCTGCCCCACGGAGAATTGAACTCGCCGGAGCTGTTGACGCGGAACAGGCCGTTGTAGCAGGTCTTGTTCAGGTAAATGATCCGCGCTGCCCGCTCGACGTTGGTCCGCGTCTGATACGTCTCCTTGTCGCGATCCCACGCCCGCACCGTATAATAATACTCCTCGCAATTCTGTTCCTTATGGGCGCTCAGCGCCGCAATCAGCTCTTCCGGCTCTTCCTTGATCATCCGGTATACATTGATCAGCTCTTCGTTGGAGTCATTGATCACCGCCTTGTTCGGCTGTCTTCCAAAAAGCACCGCACCGCCCCCGATAAACGGCTCATAATAAGTCGAACATTCCGGGATCAGCGGATTGATGCTGTCCAGCAGCTGCCGTTTGCCGCCTACCCATTTGAGGATGGGCATGACGAACGGATTTTTTCTTGACATCGGATAGGGTACCTCCTTCTGTTTGTCTTCCGGATACATTGCAATACAAAAACGGGAAATCAGATGTCCGCTTGTGCTCTGATTACCCGTTTATTATAATCGTACAACTGTTCTAGTTCATTATACTTGACTTTGGGGTGGATGTCCAGCATTAGAACCGGAAATTCCTTATGTATTCTCAAGCTATATCATTGACTCGTATACTTCTCTCCTAAACCTAAGTCACATTTTGCATGACCTTTATTACAATTATATGCAATTGAATATCCTTTATTCTCAGTAAAACCGAATTTATCGAGACGGCTCCCCTTTCTCAGCCGGCCAGGATTTTCTCAGTGCCGCATAGGAAACCAGAAAGTTGGCAAGCCATCCTGCCGGCACGGCAAGCCAAACAAAATTAATGCCAAAACGCGGTGCACCGATCAACGCCACGGACAGGCGGATCGCAAGATTTACCATGTTGGCAACGAGGAATGGCCGCATGATTCCGAGTCCGCGAAGGACTCCATCGGTCGCCATTTTAATTCCCATAAAAATAAAGAAGTAACCAAGCCATCTCATATAATCCCCAGACACCTGATAAGCCAGGGCGGTTCCGTCTTTTCCAAGGAACAGTGATGAAATCTGCGTGTGCAGCGTTTCAATGACAAGGAAAGCAAGCGCCGCAAAACACACATCCAGCACCAATGCTGCGTGGTAGCCTTTTTTGATGCGCTGGGTTTTGTTTGCGCCAAGATTCTGGGAAACAAATGGGGAAACCGCATTGCCGATGGACACAAAAATCAGGGAAAAAACATTCTCCACACGCATCGTTGCCGCGTATCCGGCGAGTGCCTGTGTGCCAAAAGGATTTACCACCGCCTGTACGATCATCATACCGATGGATACGGTAGACTGCTGAAGAACCGACGGAACAGCAATCCGAAGCATCGAGCGCAGCTCCTGTCCCTCAAACCAGGCAAAGATACTCTTATACCGCCGCATCCGGTAAAAGAAAATCAAAAGTGAAAACACAGCCGAAATGCCCTGTGCGATCAAAGTTGCAAGCGCCGCACCGAACACGCCAAGTCCCAGACCGGCTACCATCCAAAGATCCATTACAATATTCAGGATTGATGAAAAGATCAGCAGTCCCAACGGAATTTTTGATTCACCGATGGAAGTGAACATGGTAGAGAGAATATTGTACATGAACAAAAACGGAAAGCCCACAAAATAGACCCGCAGGTACAGCACTGCTTCCTCCAGAATATCGGCAGGAGTCTGTAATCCGCTCATCATCGCATGGGAAAAACAAAAGCCAAAGACACCAAGGATGATGCTCAGTAGCAAAAAGCTGATCAGTGATGTAGACACAATCGTTTTCATTTTTCCATACTCTTTGGCACCGAAATAGCGGCTCACAAGCACACCTGCACCAGCACCGGCCCCCAGTGCCACACAAATGAAAACATTCGTCAGCGCTGCACAGGCGCCAACCGCCGCCAGTGCGGAAGAACCCACAAACTGGCCGACGATAATGGAGTCCGCCATATTGTATACCTGCTGAAAAAAACTGCCGAGAATCATCGGCATTGCAAAAACCGTCAACGCTTTCAGCGGCGCATCGGTAATCAAATACTCATCTTTTGACATGATCCTATTCCTCCACAACTTCCTGCTTTTTACCCGAAAGCACGAACTTAGCAAGTACGATCCGTAATTCGTGTACAAAAATTCCGGTAAAACCAAAACAGGGTCCAGAAATAATTGGCATAACATTGTTAATTCGTTTCATAATTTCACTCATTCACTTTCTGCGCCACAGTTGCAGCTATGGTTATCCGGTGCCTCCATTGCCTTTTACTGTGTTCAGCAGCTGCTGGGAATGTATGTGTACCCAGCATAATATTTATATAAACCGCCAGTTTTTCTGTCTATTTATATTATAATCTATCTTCCATTTAAGATACAATCATTATACACAAAAAAGCTCCGCCTATATTTTAGTATAGGCGAAGCTTCCTAATTCTAACTCCTAATCCTCCATATTTTCTCTTCTCAATAGCTCAAACAATGTCAGCAGTCCCTCACACAAAACAGGATCCAGAACCGGAATTCCTACTGTCTTTTCGATGGAGGGAGCAATACGGATACTGGACATTCCTGTACAGCTAAGGGCAATCACATCGGCACCCATCTCTTTCTGCGCAGCCGCTGCTTTCATGGTGGCTTCATATCCTCTGTCTGTCATCAAATCCAGGACATTTTCTACCCCATCTCCCTTTGCATTGTCTACAATCCGATCACCGAATATCCGCTGATATCCTGACGGTACATCTTCGGTAATCCCCAACACAGCCGGATGACTGCCAAAAAACAGACTCAACGCTGCAGTACTGGATCCCGCTCCTATAACCGGAATCGGTACAGCCTGTCTTGCCTCCGGAACTCCCGGATCACCGGCACAGCTGATAATAATAGCCTGACAGCCTTCCTTCCACAGTTCCACTGCAAGATTCACCACCTTAGGTACACCTACAGCGAATGTTTCATCATCATGAATTCCCTCCGGTTGTTCCGGAATACATCGTGACACCACCTGGAACATAGGGAAATACGATTCTATCAGCTTTCCATGCAGCTGCAGCAATTCCTCGTCCTCTGTGGTCAGCACCCGAATCAGACCAACTTTATAAGTTTTCATATTATATGTTCCTTCTCTCTTGGTTCCCTAAAAATAATTTCATGAGCAAAATACTCAGGCAGCAATTGGAATATCTCCTTAAATCTGGAAAACTCCATCTAACATAACTAGCTTGTCATCCAAATACAATGTGGGATTCTTAATAATTCCGTCCATATGGCAGTCTGCCTGATTATTTCCTCCAAATCCCACGTTAGTACCAAAGGCAATATGAACTGTTTGATAAGCTTTCTCATCCTCCAGAATAACGCCGATCAGTCTGGCCGCATAGTTGGTTCCAATGCCCAGTTCACACAGAGTGGCATTGTTCCTATTTCTCAAGAGAATCTCCAGTTTCTCTGCTTCTTTTCCTTGGATGCTTTGAAGAACCCCGTCCTTCACTTTCACTTCCAAAGGCTGTTCTAATAAACCGATTCCAACCATAGATCCATCAATCACCATCGTACCATTTGCTCCTGTCTCTATCGGAGCTATGTAGGACTCTCCGGAAGGAAGATTTCCCGCCTGCCCCTTTTCCCGATAGACACCAGGGCTAGATACTCCACGCCGTCCCCGAAGATCCAGCGTTAAAACATGTCCATCTTTCTCTATGCGGGCTGTATTGGCATTCGTCAATAAATCAGTCACCTGCTCTGTAAGTGCCATAACACGACTGTAATCTGCAGTCATAGCACCCATGGCAAACATTTCCTCCGTGATTCCCGGCATTGTAGCAATCCTTGCTCCAGCTTCCGCTGCCTCAATTTTGGCTCGTGTATGCGTAATCGATGTTTTCATGGGGCAAATTACCACATCCGCCGCTTTCATGGCAGCTGCCACTACAGCGGGTGGTTCCTGACCAGACACCTCTCGAGCAGGCATAGTCATTAACATAGCTTCTGCTTTCAAAAGTTTAGCCGCCTGATACAAGGCCTGACCAATGGCATACTTCTCATCATCGGTCACTATCAGTACATTCTCCCCCGGTTTGACATTCATGCAGTTTATTAAAATATTTTTTCCAATTTCCGCCAGTTCCATCGTATTTCCCCCCTTATGACAACAGCTCCATCATAACCCGAACTGCAAGTGTCCGGGATAAAATCACCCGTTTTCCAGACAATTTCTGAAATCGCTCTTTCATTCCGATATTATAGCCAATGCAGTCCATTACCACCAGATCCACATCCATTTTCGCTGCAGCTCTAGCCGCCGCATCCAAATCATCCTGGCTGCCATAGGGAGAAGCCGGAATAACAATACTCTCCTTTACATACTGATTCCACTTTTTCTCTGTCTGTTCCACGTGCTGCGGTGTAGGAACCACTACAGCGATCTTTCCTCGATTAGACAAAGCCGACACAAGGCCATTAAGCACCTTGCACGGAAAAATCAATGGCACTTTCGAATGAAACACAGCTGGAAAATCTCCCGTGCACAAAAACAGAATCAAATTTACGCCCTGCTCTTCCAACCGATCGATACACTGCTGCAGCTGGGGCAGAATATGTCGTTCGGCAAACATAACCGAACTTCCGTCTCGAAGTCGCGAGATTAAAGTATAATCCTCTGGTCCTGGTGCAAATGCCTGGATATCCTCCCGAGTGAGCCCATCTAATGCACCTGCCTGAATTAGTTCCACCTGCTCACCCATCAGCGGAAGCAATTCTTGAACCACATCCGCCCTGGGTGACTGCCCAATGGTTATTGCTCCAACTTTCATCTTCACCATCTTAATTTCCTCCATCTTATACTTGCCCTATCGTAACTGTTCAGTACCTTCACAGTCACGCGCAAAAATCCATTAAAAATTGCCTACGGCAATGGGATTTTTGCCTACTGAACCGTTACGTCCTATCTACAAAGGCCCCGCTGCCAGTATTTTGGCGGCGGGGTCTTTCGCATAGATTTCCTTATCTCCTTATCAGAATGACACACAATCCACAATAGGACGGTTGATGATCTTCTCTACGCCCGCCAATAAGTCCTTGTCAAACATGGGAGCCGCCAACTTCAGATGCTGATAACCCACATGAATGAGATAAACTTCCTGGCCCTGCTTCAAGTCAGATGTAGGCGTTGGCCGTCCAGTCTGGCTGTCAAATGTCATAATCAGATCAGGGAATGTGCCTCTGCGCTGTCCATCTGGTCCATCCACCGTCATGTACTCATTCCAGAAAGACATCTCATATCCACCAATCTTAACGACACCTACATCAAAACCGCCTTCACTGCGCAGCTGATACTCCTCTACCGGACCGTGAGCCAATATCTCACCGCCTAAAAATTCACAAACCTCCTGCACACCATTTTCTACCGACTTTTCTAATCCCTGTGAATAACGGCGTCCTGTCTCAATAGCCAGTGACAAGCCCCCCACAGCGCTGTTTTTTTGCAGGAACGAAGCCTTCACCGGGTTCCGGATTACAGCCACAAGACCTCCAGCCTCCACAGCAGCCGCCCGCACCAGTTTAGAACAATGATCAATAGAACCTGTAACTGTACATTCCACGTGTCGGCCCAATTCCTTTCGTCCGCCCACACAGGTCATGGTAGTAATATAATTGGGATCACGATGAAGATTCAGGCTTCCCATCACTCCCGTAGGATGAGCACGGCCGTTGCAGGGAGCGTCTATCAGAGGGATTCCCAGCATGGATGCCTCTAGCCAGCCATTGAACGTAGAACCGCCTCCATTCTCATTCGTAACGATACCTCCTGGACGAATACCCGTGCTTTGAGTAAAGAGCTCCACGCAGCGCATCATATCTGCCGGGGAGACAAACTTCTCCTGTGCGGCAGGAGCTCCTACCATAGAGGCTGTGACAACCACGGTTTCCGGATCAATCTGATCCAACGGGGTTAATTCCAGCTGGCTGAACCGCACAGCCAGATCTCCGAACTCAGCTCCGGTCTTTGCCGAACCGCCTCCACCGCCGCCAAGAATAGAGCCACCAAGAGCCGCCCAACGGACATGTTCTTCTGTCAATTTCATTCCAATATGTTCCATAACTTCCTCCCTTTCTATATTCTACCTCAAGATGCTTCCACCTTAATTCTTCTTATTTGCCACCAGATTAAACACCACATGCAGCACAACCGTAGCTACCATACCATTAATAGCCTGAATGCCCGGAGAGAAAATAGCAACTGCTACACCACATCCCCAAGCCAGAACGGAAGGCCACTTGATAAGTGGAAGGTTTTCGTACGAAATGTCATTATAATTATAATTATGTTTTACTCCAAACAAAGGCAGTACCAAATAATCAGCCACCATAACTGCAGCCATTGGCGGGATTACAATACCAAGCCATGTCATATACGGCACAAAGTAGTCCACCACACCACAGAAACCTAAAGCAATTCCGATCGCGCCCAGAACAATGGTAACAGTGCTCTTTTTCTTCACTTCAATAATGTTGCATGTCGCATTGGATGCAGAGTACAGGTTCTGCTGGTTAGTTGTCCATGCAGCTAAAGTAATAAGCAGAGCACCAATGATTCCTGAACCAGTTGCCAGTACGCCAATGTAATCAGATACTACTCCGAAATCCCATGTTTCCAGATGCAGAGCAGCTGCAATACCAGCAATTGGAAGCAGGAAATGACCAAAGAAAAGACCAGCGATCCAAACGATAGAGATCTTTACGATATCTGTCTTTGCAAATCGACCGCAGTCGGGAACGGTAGCCATTCCGGCTGCCCAGCTGCCAATAACTGTGGTCACGCCAGTAGCCATGGTGCCAATCTGACTTCCCGCAGGGCTATAAGAGAACAAAGAATCTACACCAATCAATCTTACACAGTTAACCAATGCCAAAACAATAAACAGAAGCAACGGAATCGCTGCAAATGTGCTTAACTTCTCCATTCCCTTAAATCCCTTAATCGCTGTAGATGCCATCATAATTCCGCCCAGCACTGCCAGGATCGGTACGCTTATCGGAATATACTGAGACCAAATCTGCCCAAAGAAGCCCAACTGGGTGGCAAACCAACCCACTGAGGTCACACAGATAATCGCCGAGAAAATATAAGTTCCTACCCGACCTACGGTAAACCGAATCAATGACATTGCTGCCAATCCGGTTTTTGAACCGATATACACAGTCATAATCATGACCGCCACTAATATAATATCGCCGATTGACAGGGCAATAAGAGCATCCCGAAACTTCATGCTGGATCCTAACGCCGTACCTGTAGCCAGGTCTCCTACTACTACATTCCAACATAACCAGACGAAAAACATCTTAATCCATCCGTACCGCTTATTTTGAGGAACCGGAGTATAAATATAATCCTGATCTTCCACGTTAGGCTCAGTTGTCACAGCATTCACATCCTGTTTTTTATCGCTCATATGGCTCTCCCTTCTTTTAAAGCACACAATCCGTTTCTTCTATCAACTTGTCATACCATGTAGTATGTCTGGTTCCAAGCATTGGCTTTTCTCGAACCAGGTTTATCGCTGGACATCCACTTTCATCTGACAATATAAATCGAGTATCCATTGTCATATCTGCAAATCCGCTCTCGTTGAGCACCACTTCATTCCGCGGTACTAGGAACATATCTGGACCAAATATGCCGCTCACTCCTTTTTGAGCCGCAAAGACTGCGTATGTACTATTTTCATTAGCCCTTACCCTAGCAAGATGATAATGTTCCACCTCCTGTTGAACCTCTGGAATACCAGGAGGGCACGACGGATTTTCCACCGCTGGAACAGCTAAAATATCGCATCCGCTATTGGCCAGCAATCGAGGTACTTCCGTAATAAAAATTTCGTTGCCTAACAGTACACCGATTCTGCCATAAGGGCGATCAAGGACCAGTCCGGCACGGTCTCCTGCTTCCGCCCACTGTGCTTCCCTCTCAGTCAGATGACTCTTCCGATAGTAATGTCGAGAACCATCCTCGCACAAGCATGCTGCTGCATTCCATAGCTTCCCGTTTTCTTCTAATACAAAGCCCAGAATCACATCCACATGATTCTCCATGACTAGAGAAGATAGTTCTTTCCACACCGGATCATCCTCTCGAATGGCCACGCACTGTGCTTGCTGCAAGTCATCAGGTACACCTCCAAGCACCAGTTCTGGCAGAACCAGCAAGCGCTCTCCTTGCTTCCCAGCTTGACTGATAGCCTGCTTTACAGCCATAAACCCTTCTTCCCGATTCTCCGGTTTCATGCTGCATACCGCCGTTGAAAATTGCTTTCCCTCAAGCAATGGCTCCGTAGCATATGCTTGGTAATACTGGCTCTGATACCATGGATAACGCTGTAACTGAAGTTCACGGTAGAGCTTCGGGCGGCGTAAAGGAATATCGCTTCGATCCGGCTTCATCTCTAAATCAATCTCAGCCATAGCAATTCCATCTCCATAAGGATGACACGCCACTACTCTGCCCTCTGGATCAATAATCCCGCTTCCGCCGCAGAAATCGAATCCTTTTTCATTTCCGTGTCGATTAGAAGCAATCACATACATACCGTTTTCCTTAGCACGTGTCAGCCAGATAGATGAAGGGATAGATGGCTCGTTCCAGTTCATAGGCGAACACAAAACCTGTGCTCCCATAAGCCTGCTTAACCTAGGTCCTTCCGGATAACTTAGATCCATACAAATCTGTATGCCTATATTTCCAATAGGAGTATTAAACACCTTTACCGGTTCATCTCCCGTTTTAGCCCATGTACTATCAGGAACATAATGGTGCATTTTCCGATGTCGGCCAATCAGCCCCTCCGGTCCTATAAGAACCGCTGAATTGTACAACCTCTCTCCATCCGACTCAGGAAGTCCTGCAACCAAATAGCAATCTAACTCCTTTGCTAAATTCTCCAATAATCGTACCGTTTGCCCATTTGCTATGGGCTCTGCCATCTCGGCCGCCTGTTCCATGCTATCAAAATAGTATCCAGTCGCACACATTTCTGGCAGGACAATGAGCTTCGCCCCTTGAGCTGCTGCCTGACGCACCAAGTTCGTCAGAGCAGCCAAGTTTTTCTCTTTATCCATAAAATGGCAGTCATATTGGATTGCAGCACCTTTGTATTTCATGATTCTCACGCTCCTTTCTATCGTTCATTTGTTTGAGGTTCCTATTATAGGAACAGCATTACTTAGATAGGAATTATGTTTTTATATTAGCATCTTGTCAGAGTCTTGTCAATATATTACATCATTTTCTAACAGATTAATTTTATGTCAATATTTTTAGCAATAAAAAAAGAAACCCAGACAAAAGAGTATTTCTTCTGTCCGAATTTCTCATATTATCATTCTTCTTTGCATCTCAACAAATCAATCAGATATTCTACTGTAATAGTTTGAGCCCATTTGATTATTGATCTCAACAGCCAGTTGACGCCCCTGCTGAATATATTTCTCCACAGCGTCTGGTCGTTCCAAATCATATACTCCCCCTACACTCAGACCAGCCACTAGCTGGTTAGCTGAGTTATAGATAGGAAATCCGACGGCAAACAGTCCCTCTGTCAGCCTGTTATGAGTAATATCATATCCACGAGCTCGAGCAGCTTTCAAATCCTCCTTCAGCTGAGTCTTCTCCTCTTCTGCCAACTCTAAGCTATTGAGATAGTTGCTTTGAAATTGAGGCGAAGCAAATGCCAGTAATACTCGATTGCTTGCCCCACGAAACAACGGGTATACTCCCCCCACAAACACTGAACTCAAACGCCCAGTATTATCTGAAACCACACGATCCACACACAAACTCTGATTCCCACACGGAATCGTAAGATATGTGCTGATCTTGGTGCGCTCATGGAAATTCCAAAGAAAATCGTGAGCAATTCGTTTAACATCCAGCCTATGCACCGCACAAAATCCCAATATCAGCACCTGCTCTCCCAAAGAGTACTGTTTCGTAAAAGGATCCTGTATTAAGAATCCCTCTTCGGTCAAAGTATGTACCAATCGATAGGCGATGGTTTTTCCCACCCCCAGCTCCCTGGCAATCGACGGCAGAGACAGTGTATTCTGCTGTCTGAACATTTCTAAAATAGTTAGGGCACGGCCAACCGTCTGCAGGTAGCTCGCATCCTCCTTTTTATTTGGATTCATCTCTCCTCCTTAAGTTTGTGATTTTGTAACTGTTCAGTACCTTCACAGTTACGTGATTTTTACTCTCCCGCTGCTTCCCGGTAAGCTTTACTGCCCACCTCGCTCCAGATCAGAAGTCATACCGCACCACCTGGCAGTTTTTTACGCCAAAGGATGCAAATTCTTCATTAGTCATATCCGTAAAATAAGACTGAATCATCCTTGAAATTCCATTGTGTGCCACCAGAATGTATGTCTTATGGTCAGACTCCTGTTTTATCTCATCCAGCAGATTATAGATACGCTGTGCAAGCTGCAGCATGGATTCTCCCCCTTCATATCGGCAGGCAAATGACGCTTTCGCCATCTTAAACTCTTTGCCGTCTCTCGGCGTAGACTCCCATTTTCCAAAGTTCTGCTCTATGAGTCTTGGTTCTTCCCTACAGGGAATCCCGCTCATTTCAGAAATAATTTTTGCTGTATCTGCTGCACGGCTAAGGGGTGAATAGAGAATTTCATCTGCCTTGATTCCGCTTTCTACAATATTTTTCCCGGTTTCAGCCGCCTGCTGCCGTCCATGCTCCGTCAACGGACTGTCTGTTGCTCCGCAGATTTTATTCTCCACATTCCACACAGTCTGTCCGTGTCTTACAAAATAAAAATGTCCCATGATGTCATCCCTTCTCATTAGCTTCGCAAGCTTTTTTATACCCAGGAAATTCCCTGCTGCCTATCATCGTCATACATCATTTCCGTCATTGATAATCCTGGGAAAGCAGCTGTCATAATTGTATTATAACTATACTCAGGTTAAGATACAACTCTATCCTTTACTGGGCACGTATGCGCAAACAGTTCCAGTGCTGTTCTCAAAATCCGTTTCTTTGTGCCTTCTGCCATAATTATTTTCTTCATTAAAGTAACCATTCGATAACTACGCTATGATTACCGAATGGTTACTTATCAAGAACTAATGAATAATTCAAGTCGAACGTCTTCCATTTGACTTGCCTCCCTCGAAAACCCTTCGTTTTTCCTCGAACGGCAGCCCTAGATCAATGCCGGCTGCTTCCGACTCCCCCAACTTATCAGCAGATACTTTCAGAACCACACCATACCATTTATTATTGTCGTTGCGCCTCAGCACAGCTTTCCAGTCATTCCAGGGATATTCCAGCTCTGCGCCGTAATGGTCATCCATCTCATCGTAAATAATATGCTCGATAATTGCCGTGGTCTTTGTTGAATAGACCACAACTTAAAGGGTGCTTGCTTTCTTCATGAACTCCAGATAAAGGCTGAACAGCACGGCGCAGACGGGAACGCTGAACAGCATCCCTAAGATGCCGAATGCTTCGCCGCCAATCGTAACAGCCATCAGCACAAGCAGTCCAGGAAGTCCGACGGACTTGCCGACCACCTTGGGATAAATCAGATTGCCCTCCACCTGCTGCAAAACGATCAGAAAGAGAATGAACCACAGAGCCTTGCCAGGTTCCGCCAGCAGAATCAAAAACGCACCAAAGCCGCCGCCAATCCATGCGCCAAAAATCGGCATCAGCGCAGTGACGGCCACAAACGCGGAGACAGCACCGGCATACGGAATCCCAAGAATCAGCATTCCAAAGAAGCACAGAACACCGATGATAACCGCTTCGGTAAGCTGGCCGCTGACAAAATTTGTGAAGGTCTGATTGGTCAGCGCGGCAATACTAAGAAGCCGCTGCGCCGTCTTTTGCGGAAGGACTGTCTCAATGAGTTTTTTCAAATGTGCCGCGACGACCTCCTTCTTCGCAAGCAAATAAAGTGCAAAAACAAGCCCCAAGAGAACATCTACAAAAACCGACAGGACAGAGGTTGCCGCGCCCCATGTCACGGTGAGAATCCCGCTTTTCTCGTCACTGATCAAGGCGGTGACCTTCTCAATCAACAGGTCAGAGTCTATGACATATTCGGGCAGGACAATGTTATATTTTGCAGCAAACTGGACAACGTCAGCCCACCACCGCCCGATTTCCTCCACATAGACCGGAATGTTGTGGATAAACTCATCGCCGGATTCCCGCAAGCTGGGGAGCATCATAAATACCACAGCAAATAGAATTCCAAGGATAAGCACGGTGCTTGCTGTCAGGCACACGGGGCGGGTCAGCTTTGCAGGAGCTTTGCGGCACGCCCTGTTCCAGCAGCATTCCATCGGCCGAAGAACTACGTTGATCAAAAAAGCAATCGCGCCGCCGATCAGAAACGGAGTGAACAGTGCAAGCACCTTGCCGAGAAAACACAAAACAGCGTCAAGGTTTACCAGCGCCCATGCGAATACAATAAGCAGCAAAAAAGCACGGATGATATAGCGAATGATCGTCTCGTCCGGCCATTTGCCTCCCTGCGGTGCGGGTGTTTCATTTTTGTTAGAGGTTGGATTTTGCAATTTTTTCTCCATGTTTTTCCTTTCTGTCAGTATCGGAATCCCTTTTTTTAAATCCGAAAGCACTTTTGCAGGGCTTTATACTCACTCCTTGTGAATCGCGCGATAGCTTTATTGTGTATTACAACGGTGTCAGGACCCAAATCCAGAGGCGAATAAACGGAGCACTGAACAACGCAAAGCGTTCAGGGGTATCCTTCGCAACACCCTTTGGGGTGATCGCACCAATATCTCCGTAAAGTTCGACAAACAGAAGCGTGACGATGCTTCGCATCCTTGCGGAGCGTTTATGTTGCGACTCAAAAGCGACACAAAAATAGCGGAGTAAAATCAATTTTGTAAACCTGCCAGCGCCAGGAATTTTTTATCTGACTGGATACTCTGTGTCAGAAACTGACCGTCCCGAAACAGTGCATAAGTCGTGACCGGTGCAGGTACATTCTGTGCTGATTCTTTGTCAGTGATGTGGATGGCCTTGAACGGGATACCATGTTCCTTTGCCGCCTCCTGCACCCTTGGCACCCAATAATAGGTATATGGACACTGATCGGTGTAATAAAGAACAAAACCTGCTTCTTCAATCACCGGATGTTTCGCACATTCCTTGAAATGCGGCGGTTGTGCCCCCGATTCAATGGGAAGATACATGAGATTGATCCCGCAGTCGGATATGTCTGCCACACGGAACCCCTTATAAGTAAGGAATTTCGGGTCAGCGAGGAATTCCCGCTTTCGGCCCTCCGCGCACAAAATGCAAATACCTTTCTTTCCCTGCACCCTGGCATCACAGATACACGCCTCCAGCAGATCATTTGAGTATCCGTGTCCCTTCATGGAGCCGGATACCCATAGACAGTTAATGTAAAGATAACCATCTGCCGCAATCGGCACCCAGGCGTTTTCAGCCGGAATGTATTCAATAAAGCATTTACCGCGTTCCTCACTGCGATAGAAAACAAGTCCATCATCAAAGCGCTGCCGCAGCCATTCCTTTTTTATGCAACACTCTGCTTACCGGACATGGCGCAGCAGATATGTTCCTTGTCAATATTGTCTTTTGTGATCCGAATATAGTTCATCCGTTTCTTTGTACCCCCTGCCATAATTATCTCGTTTATCAAAGTAACCATTCGGTAACTCTATTATAGTTACCGAATGGTTACTTGTCAAGAGACACGCGCAAAAATTTCGTGACTGCTTTCATTAAGAAAAATCCTTGCTTTGAGAGATTCTTTCTGTTTTTGGTCTACTAACCGGAAGTTATAGCCTCTATTGGCTCTACCGGAGAATTTGCCCAAAACCGCTCTGTATCATTGATAACGGCTGAAGAAAGCAGTGTCTCCGCTTCGCCGGTCAACAGTTTTTAATAAGCCTCATCCACCAACGAAAGTTTTTCTGCAAATGGAGCCTGTTCATCTTTTCCCTTATCAGACATCCGGGCAACCCGGCAAACCAATCGTCTGTATCCACTCCCTCATGGGTGTTAGCTCCATCTGGACATAATCGGCGGGATCTGTGACAATTCCTATATCGGTCAGAGTACCACCTGCATACTGCACTGTGATGTCCACACTGTCGTCTGCGCCACTGGAACCGAGATTGGCAAATTTATTCTCTCCGGCGTAGTAATAACGGTCACGGGCAATGCTTTGAAACACTGTGTGCTTCGTGTCTTCTCCATCCCGTGTGTACAGCGCGAGAATCAACTTTCCATAAAATTCGTCTGTAAAGCGTTCCGTTGTACCGATCACCAGTTCCTCAATCCCATCACCGTCCAGGTCGATGACAGCATAGCCGACGTTTTCCAAGGGAGCATCACCATAGCAATCCATCAGTACTCTTTACTGGATGCCATGATTTTTACACCACCTATTTTTCCTGCTCAAAACAGCTGTCCCGGCAGCTTCTGCTTTTCTTTTGCCGGGAAAGTGGCTTCAAACTGTTCAAACCCTTCCGGGTCTTTCTCACAGATAAAATACCCATCGGGATCTTTGTATGTGCCGGAGATGCCGTCTAAAAAGCTGGGCGTCAGCTCCTTGATGAGGAAGTAATCTGCCTCCGGATCGTCGGCATAGCGCACGCCCTTGGTTTTGGCCGGAACAAAGCCAGACTTGCCGTAAAAGTCAATATTGCCGGTAATGGCAAGCGCCCCTGCACCCATTTTCTTCGCTTTTTCCATGGAATAGTCAAGCAGCTGCTTTCCATAGCCTTGCCGCTTGTATGCGGGTGCTATGCTGATGGGACCGAAGGTCATGATCGGTAGGGTTCGCCCATCGTCACAGTCGATCTCCGACCGCACATAGATGACCTGCCCGATCAGCTCGCCGTTCAGCTCCATCACGAAGTCCAGCTCCGGCACAAATGCCGGGTCATCCCGATAACAGTGCAGCACATAGTGCTCCATACAGCCGGGTCGATAAACATTCCAGAATGACTCACGGGTCAGGTTTTCGACAGCTCTATAATCGTCTTTCGTTTCCAAACGAATGATAATATTCTTTTCTGACATAACTTTTCTCCTTCTCTCTTATCAAAAATTTTGTATGATCAGCAGATATTTTTCAAGCTACATTCTCTGATCCAATGATTCAGAAACTGCATCTGTTCCCCAGTATGGAACCAATGCTCGCCACCGGGCATGACGCCAGTTCAGCATGGTGCTGCATTGCAAACGCCGATACTGTATTTTTGCCGTCAAAATACGCCGCCTTTTCCCTTTAGAGAATGATCCGCGTAATCTCCATCGTCACGATTTTCGGCACTTCGCTTGCAAAACTTAACGCACCGTCCTTGCTGCTGAACAGATAGCCTTTTCTCATTTCTTTTCCGCATTTCGGACACATCATTATCATTCCCTCCTCGTATTCTTATTGCTGCGTGCTGTACCAGTCGAGAACAGCACTTAGATTTTCCGCCTTGACCCGCTCGCCACTGTGAAGCATCATATCCAGCATATCGTTCTCCTCCGGCGTGCGGTCTTTCTTTTTTGCAAGACTCTTGCCCGCCGTTTTGACCATAATTTTCATCATTGGGCGGTAAATGCCGTGGAGCTTTTTGATATCAAAATTTCCTTGGAGTGTGAACAGCGGAATGTTGGCTGGAATCGCTGACTTTTTCCGCACGCTTTCTCTCTGTGTTCCGGTTTGTCCCATACCGACGCCGCAGACGGCGCACACCCGATAGTTCTTCGCAGCCTCGGCATAGCCCTTAACCGAACCGGCCATGATCCAGCCAAGATAGATAGCTTCAGCTCCGACAAAGTTCCGTTTCTTCGCTTCTGCAAGGGAATATGTCGGAAGTCCAGTTTTCTGTGCCAGCAGCTTTGCATACTGCTCGGTACTTCCAGTGTTGGTGGTGTAAATAATCGCATCCATAGTAGTCCTCCTTTTGAAAAAGAATGTGCCTTGGCACATTCGGGCGCCTCGCTCAGTCGCTTGCGACATGTTTCTTCTTCGCGCAAGTGCGCATCCCGCGGAGCGTTTTTTGTCATAGAACGAAGTTTTTATGACAAAAAGGACGCAGCGCATGATCGGCTTTGCGATCAGCACTGCGTCTTAGCGTCTGGCTGTTTGGTTTCAATGATAAAATTTTTTGCATTGATAATACTCTCATGCCTGCATTTAGGACAAAATAGAGGAAAAGTTACTAATTCCGTTTCCCGCAATATCTGTAAACGCGTCTTGGAACCGCACCACGGGCATAAAACCCAGCGTTTTTCTTCTTCGACATCTTTCATGTTGTTCATCCCTTCTTTCTGTAATCAGACTCAACCTTGGCAATAAAGCGATCAATATGTGTCGCCAGCAAGGACGAAACCGATTCTTTTTCCTCCGCACCGTCGTAGACACTGTATAAAAGATACATCGGCCCATAGAACTCCAGCGCCAGCTGCATAGCGTCCTCATCTGAATCTGCCAGCTTGCGGAAGATGGCCGCCATGTACTCCAAAGGGCCTCCCGCCAGATAATCGTGGTGAAGCTGTGCAAGCTTAGGATCACGGTATTGCTCCAGCGTCAGCATTTTACGGAAATTGGAGGAGAACGGTTCCTTCGTCCAATGATCAAACTGGGCAAGGCTGTATGTGCGAATTTTTTTAATTGGCGTATGCAGATATGCTTCCGCAAAGCCGTCTGGTTCCGTTTCCGGCATTTCATACGCCTCAGCGCGCTCATAATCCATCCTGTTCATTCGCTCCACGATCTTATCCAGGATTTCCTGTTTGCTGGCATAGTGCTTATATAAGGCAGCTTTCGTAATTCCCAACTGCCCTGCAATATCATTCATAGATGTCCCCAGATAGCCGTTCTGCGCAAACAATTCCAGCGCGATTCTCAAAATCCGTTCCTTTGTACCCTCTGCCATAACTATCTCCTTTATCAAAGTAACCATTCGGTAACTTCATTATAGTTACCGAATGGTTACTTGTCAAGAACGAATGAAAAAATTATGCCCTTTCGTTAAAATGTGCAAACTCCGGCGCAAATTCGCCAAGCGCATTTCTTCCTGCTGTCTGTACCATTTTTTCCATATTCTGTATACTTCCATAACACTGCTGTTTATAAAGAATTTACCCACTCACTGACTTTCTGTTTTGTTCCGCGGTTTAACAGACTGCCTTCTGTGATAACAGCCTCTGGTGCGGATGGCTGCAATTCTTTTACAGTATTACCGAATCCACTTCCACCGGATGTTGCAAAAAGAACGATCTTTTTACCGCTGAAATCATAGGCTTCCAAAAATGTATTGATAATTGTTGGAGCTACATACCACCAGATAGGGAATCCCAGAAGGATTTCATCATAAGAGCTCATATCTATCTCTTTCTTCATAATCTCCGGTCTGTATTTCTTATCACTCATTTCCACACTGCTCCGAGATTTTTTATCCATCCAGTCAAGATCAGCCTTTGTATATGGAACTTTTGGCTCAATCTCAAATAAATCAGCTTTTGCTTCCTCTGCAATCATCTCTGCTACTTTTTTTGTTGTTCCGCTTGCACTGAAAAATGCCACTAATTTTTTACTCATAATAAAAAGCCCCTTTCTTTGCAAATTTCTTGTATAAAAATAGATGTATAAGATTTGAATTTCTCTTATACATCTATTTTATACCCATTATTTTATTATGTCTAATGCTTATATTGAATTCTATCTACAAGTCCTTTTTTCATCATCTCATAAACCGTATCTGCTGTTGCGGTATGAAGTTCAATCTGAATCAGTGGGTATTTTTCTTTATACGTTTTACATATCCTTGCCAAGGTCTCTACTGCCGCAAATTCACCGCATAGCTCAAATTTTATGCTGTAATGCCATTACGATTTCTTACAATACAAATTCCGTCATTTCGGTCATATTCATCCAGCAGTTCCGGATAATGCGTAGTGAAAATAAGCGTTTTAGAACATAGTAAATAGCCTTTCCACTCCTGCGCCAGCGAACCAAACCTTTCATGCGTAAAATACGGATATGGTGAGAAACAGCGGACTCTGACCTATTCAGTTTGTCTGCAACTTCACTGACACATGCTTCTGAGGGACCAATTTAAAATAAAGCCTTCATGCGGGAAGGATCCCCCCTTTTGTTTTTGTTTATTTCTGAACTTTAAAGATTTTTCACAAACAGTGCCCGGATAGCGTTGAGGACGGCTATAATCATCACGCCCACATCCGCAAACACGGCCAGCCACATATTGGCGAAGCCCAGAGCGACCAGCACGAGGCAGACCAGTTTTACGCCGATGGCCACCACGATGTTCTGATAGACGATGCCAAGGCACTTGCGTGAGATTTTGATTGCTTTGGAAATTTGCATTGGATCGTCATCCATCAGTACTACATCCGCAGCTTCAATGGCAGCGTCAGAACCCATAGCGCCCATAGCAATGCCGATGTCTGCCCGGCGAAGCACCGGGGCATCGTTGATGCCATCTCCCACAAAAGCCAGTTTTTCTTTCTCCGGCTTGTTCTGAATCAACTGCTCCACTTTCTCCACCTTGTCGGCAGGAAGCAGTTCACTGTAAACCTCATCCAGCCCCAGTGCGGAGGCTACACTATCAGCCACCTTCTTGGCGTCACCAGTAAGCATCACAGTCTTGCGAACCCCAGCCGACTTTAATGTCTGAATGGCTTCCTTGGAGTGAGGCTTCACGATATCGGAAATAACAATGTGCCCGGCATATTTCCCGTCAATCGCCATGTGAATAATGGTGCCTACGCTGTGGCACGGAATAGCCTGGACCCCCAGACGATTCATGAGCTTGTCGTTTCCAGCCGCGACCTGATGATCATCCACTGTGGCGATGACACCGTTGCCGCTGAGCTCCTGAATATTGGTTACACGGCTGCAGTCAATTTCCATGCCATAGGCTTTCTGTAAGCTCTTGCTGATGGGATGACTGGAAGCGCTCTCTGCCAGGGCCGCGTACTCCACCAGCTTGCGTTCGTCCATCTCGTTGTGGTGGATGGCGTTGACCTCGAACACGCCCTGGGTCAGAGTACCGGTCTTGTCAAAGACCACGATCTTAGCCTGTGACAGGGTCTCCAGATAGTTGGACCCCTTCACCAGAACGCCCGCCTTACTGGCTCCGCCAATTCCTGCAAAGAAGGACAAAGGAATGGAAATGACCAAAGCGCAGGGGCAACTGGCAACGAGGAAGGTCAGCGCACGATAGATCCAGGTCTCCCAGCCTGCATCCAGCCCCATGGCAAACATCCGTACCAGCGGCGGCAATACAGCCAGCGCCAGCGCGGCATAGCACACCGCAGGAGTGTAGATCTTGGCAAAGCGGGAAATGAAGTCCTCCGACTTGGACTTCCGGGAGGAGGCGTTCTCCACCAGATCCAGAATCTTGGAGACAGTGGACTCGCCAAATTCCTTGGTTGTCTGAATATGGAGCAAACCTGTCATGTTGATACAACCGGAGATGATCTCATCGCCAGTCTTGACCTCACGGGGCAAACTTTCACCAGTGAGAGCGGCAGTGTTCAAAGTGGATTCTCCCTGCACTACGGTACCGTCAATAGGAATTTTCTCACCGGGCTGTACCACAATAATGGTGCCGATACCCACTTCGTCCGGGTCTACCTGTTCCAGTTTTCCCTCCCGTTCGATATTGGCATAATCAGGACGGATGTCCATCAGATCACTGATGTTCCGGCGGCTCTTGCCCACAGCGTAGGACTGGAACCATTCGCCCACCTGGTAGAACAGCATCACCGCAATGGCCTCCAGATAGTCGCCGTTTTCATATACAGCCAGTGCCAGAGCCCCCAGCGTAGCCACCGCCATCAGAAAGTGCTCATCGAACACCTGACCGTTACGGATACCTTTTCCGGCTTTTTTCAGAATGTCGTAGCCAATAACCAGATAATCCACCAAGAACACAGCCAGACGTACCCAGCGGCCTGCCGAGCCAAACACTTCAAATGCGCCTGCGCCCAGGATCTGCAAAATTAACAGTAGAACCGTAGCAGTCAGAATCCGCCACAACATCACTTTTTGTTTTTTGGTCATACCGGCGGAGGGCCGCATGCCGATGATCTGAAGGATCACGGCCAGCAGAGCCACCACGATCAGCAGACCGTTGATGATATACTCCTGCATTTCGTTTTACCCCTTTCACAATTGCTTATTCGTTTATTTATCTAAGAGAAAAAATGCCCTGCAAGCTGCCGCTCGACAGGGCATTTCGTTTCGCTGGCTTACAGAAATATCTCGCAGTCGGGTTCCACCTTCTTGCAGGCTTTGCGAACCTCCTGCATAACAGCCTTGGGATCCTGATCTTCCTCGAACTCCACGTTCATCTTGAGGGTCATAAAGTTCACCGTAGCACTCTGTACGCCGCTGGTCTTGCGGGCGGCATCTTCCATCAGGTTGGCGCAGTTAGCGCAATCCACATCGATTTTGTAAGTCTTTTTCATTTTGAAAATCTCCTCTCTTAATTTGTTCCTGTTGTCAGAACAATTAAATCATCGTTTAATTGTATCTTCATCATACGCAGGAAAACCGTCCTCGTCAACGCTTTGAACCCATATCCTGCTATTCGGGAAAAGGGTTCTTCTGTTTGGGCAAAATGCAGCTTTTATCGGCACATTCCAGTACCCGGTAAAAAGCCGGGAGGCATTGACAATTTGAGTCAACTTCCCGGCGTTTTATTTTCTGCATTTTCTACTGCTGCAAAGGATTCAGGAAGCAACCTGATTCATGAGAGTTGATAACTCCCACCGCCTGCAAATAGGCATAGATGATTACGGTCCCCACAAACTTCATGCCTCGCACGCCTCCCGGAGAGCAGGCAGCAGCTCATCCAGCCGCCCGTCCAGACCGAAGGACTTCTCTTTGATATTGTCCGCAATGTAGATCTCACCCAAGATTGAGGGTCACATAAGTGGCGTTTGGCTCGCTGGCCACCAGGCGCATCATCGGGGCCTTGATCAGCTGATTGCGCCAGCCAATGCCCAGCTCCAGAACCACCAGTTTCTTTCCGTGGTAGGTTTTCAGAAAGTTTTGGAACCGTGCCTGGGCAGCGGTATCCGGAATCATTCTCTGACCCGCACTCATGTGAATGTCCATGGGACCGCCGCACTTGGGACAGCGCGGCACCAATTCTGTAGGCACATGGCCGCCCTGTTCGGCAGCCGATAATTTTTCGGCCACCTCTAGACTTGAATAGAGGGTGTCGTGGCAGGGGCGGGCACACTGCATAGTAAACCAGTTGCCCTCAATCTCATAGATTTTCGTCGGATCGAAGCCACACAGTTCAAAGTGACCTTCTCCGTTTGATGTGACGACAAAGTAATCTTTCTCTCCCACAATGGCCTTCAAATCGTTCATCACCGGCGTAGGCTGGTACTGCCCGCAGTAATGATGGATGAGCCGGGCCCAGAAGGCCCATTTTTTCCTCCTCGCTGGGCCATCCGGCCATCATTCCCTGCAAAATACAATGTAAGCCGTATTTTTGTTTGAAATCTCCAAACAATTCATCAAAGGCTGCATTATCTGCAAACAAATGCAGTCCTTCGGTGATGGACAGGCCGTTACTGGCCCCGATCAGGATAGCGTCCGCTTCTCTGAATTTTTCCGCAATAGGGTTCCAATCTATCATATTCGTTCGCCCCTTTCTATTTTATGGTTGCTGCGATGGATCTGCCGGAGGGCAGCTAGAGTTTCCGCCAAATCTCCTTGCAGATACAGGCTGCGTCCCCGCAGATGCTCTGGCCTATGAGATACCTCTCGATTAAGACATGCATAAAAGACGTTTTCGTTTTTGGCAGTAAGTTCCCAGAAGGGTAGTTTGATGATACTGGGCGTCATCTCACCCACGCCAAGTTCCAACAGCAGGACTTTTTTGTCGGACTGATCCATTATCCAGCGTCGCAGGAATCTATGGTAGCGGTGCAGACTATCCTGCCAGAAGGTTCCCTCCAGGAAGGTATCATCTCGTACCCAGGGCACCAGCATCCGCCCGCAATCCGGGCAACGAGGAACAGCTTCCTCCGGCAGGCGAACACCTACCAAGTAACCAGTCAGTTCCTTCACTATTTCGCGGTTTTCCCCAAATATCATCCCGGCAGGGCTGACTGCATTGGCAGTAGCTAAAGTCTCCCTGAAAGGCGCAAATTTGTTTCTGAGGAAATACTCGAAAAAACTGCTGATCCACATTGGTGGTCAGAACAAAAGCAGGTTTGTCCGCAACAAGCGCCTGCAGGTCCAGATAGGGCTGCCCAGTAGGGGCTTCCCACATGAAGCGCATATATTGGCTGTAATATCCCCCACTGCTCCCCATAGCTGGAAAAGCAATGGTAGAATCCAGCCAGCGGGGAGGTAAAGCCATACTGTTCGCGAAAGGGAGCCAATGCTTCCGAAAGTGCCTGGGACCAATGGTAGTGGTCGTATCCAGCCGCGCTTGACAGGCCGGAGCCGCCTCCGATCACAACGGCGTCTGCTTGAGCAATACGCTCGGCAAGTTCCTGAAGCGCCGCTTGGTTTCCAACCCTCATTGATCGTTATCTCCGCTTTCCATGGTGTTCCGTGCATCCCGCAGCACTTGAGCAATGTCGGCCACAATGGTCATGCCCTTATCCTCCAACTGCTTGGGCAGTAAGTCATATTTGTCGTTGATAGCAATATATCGAGCATGGGGAAAGCTGAGGGTCAGGTTCCAGAAAGGCTCCTGGATAAACATGGGAGTCATTCGGCCAACGCCCAACTCCAGGAACAGAATTTTGCTGTCTTTGTGTTCCAGTACATAGCGAGAAATCTTCTTCGTACTGTTCTTCATATTTCTTTCCTTGCAGAAAATTCCCATATCCTCGCACCCAGGGGAAAGCCTCGCCGCCGCAGTGAGGGGCACCGGGGAATGAGATCGGTGGGAATCTTCGTGCCATCCCCCATAGCGGCCACCATATCAGCCACTGGCTTTACCGCATCCCAGGTGTCATCGGTGCAGCAGGCAGCACACTGGAAGAACCGGTGATCCCCCTGGATCTCCGCCACCTTCTCCTCCGGGTAGAGTTTGACAAACTGGGTATCCTGGTTGGTGGTGAGGATGAAGAAGTCCTTGCCTTTCAGCAAAGCGTCTAGATCCAGATAGGGATGACGCACAGGTGCGGTCTGGGTGGTGTGAAGGAAGGCGGCAAGATACCCCCAATACTCTTCCCGGGTCTCCCAGGGGTGCATCATCCCTGCAAAAGCACCTTTGAAGTGGTACTTCTCCGCAAAAGGCCGGAAGTATTTCCGGTAGGAGTCGTTGTCCTCGTAGTAAAAGTCTCCGCCACCGGCAGCGGACAGGCCGGAGGCTCCGCCCACTACCACACAGTCAGCTTCCTTTACCTCCTGTACCAACCGATTGATCTGTTCGCTATACGGCAGCGGATTTTTGTCAGTCAGCTGATAAGGCGTACTGCCGGAAGCATAGATAGGATGGTACTTGGAATAATTCATCTGGGTCTGCATGACCAAATCATCATAGAAGTTCATTGTCGCCATTCCTTTCAGGTTGGTGTTATTTTTATTCTTACTTCAAATCATTTTAGCATCCTCCTTGCGCTGCTGTCAATATGCTGTTATAATAAAAATAACATCAAAGAAAAAAAAGGAGATCAGTCCATGAAATATCCCACCCGCCTTAGCGATGCTGTTCATATTCTGGCTTTTATTGCTCTGTACCCAGACTGCGACCTGACCAGTAACAAGCTGGCAGAGAGCATTCAGACGAATCCTGCCTATGTGCGCCAGCTCATGTCCGCCTTGCGGAAAGGAGGGCTGCTGGTCAGCGTGAAGGGACATCCCCGGCCTGCCCTGGCTCGTGAGCCGGAGAAAATCACTCTGCTGGATGCCTATCGGGCAGTGGAGGGCAACAAGCCCCTGCTCCACCAGGACATCCATACCAATCCAGCCTGTGGCGTGGGTGTAAATATCCAACTGGTGCTGCGGGATTTTTACTTGGACATTCAAAAAAAAGCGGAACAAAGAATGCAAGAAATCACGCTGAAAGATGTACTGGAACAATATCACATGAAGTTAGAAGGGACGCTCTTGCAGCGTTTATGACGGATTGATTTTCAGAAACTCTTCCATTTGGGAGAAAAATTCTTCTGAACGGGAAATACAGAACCTCCTTGCGGAGCTATACTGAGAACCGGAGAGACCTATACCCCGTATTTTGTGAATGATTAAAGAGGATCGCTACTACGAGGACATTTCCATCCAGCTGTTGGAAAATCTGGTTACATAATAATAGACAATGGACCGGCCAAATCTGAATGGCAGGCCCTAAATTAAGGAGGAAACTAATATGAAACTTGGCATTATTCGTTGTATGCAGACAGAGGATTACTGCCCCGGAAGCCGGGATTTTCGGACAATCCGAGAGAGAAAAGGCGCTTTTATGGGAGAGGATGATATTCAGTTAGTGGGCTTCATCAACTGCGGCGGCTGCCCCGGAAAAAAAGCGGTGCTGCGGGTCCGTTCTCTGGTAGAACAGGGCGCTGACACCATTGCTTTTGCTTCTTGCATCAGCAAAGGGACTCCCATTGGTTACCCCTGTCCTTTTGCTAAGCGTATGCGAGAGCTGGTGCAGAAAGAGGTAGGCGATGGTGTCCGTATCTTGGATTACACCCATGACGCTGGCCCTGAACCAGAAACATCTCAAAAGTAAAGTTTCTTTTCTCTCCGGTCTATGATAAGATAGACTTCAAGGAGGAGTGCTAAATGATTCAGAACCACTTACCCCACGACCACGGACAAACTATCGAGCATGAACTGGAATATATGCCCAGCGTAGAAAACTTTCAAACCGTAGCTGATATTTTCAAGCAGCTGGGAGATGGCAGCCGTATTCGCATTTTTTGGTTGCTTTGCCACTGTGAGGAATGTGTTATCAATCTTTCAGCCATGGTAAATATGAGCAGTCCTGCAGTTTCTCACCATCTCAAGCAGTTGAAATCAGCGGGTCTGATCGTTAGCCGCCGGGACGGAAAAGAGGTCTATTATAAAGCGGCTGATACCGAGCAGGCCCGAAATTTCCACCACATGATTGAGTGGCTTGTAAAAATCGCCTGTCCGTCGCAAGTAGAAACAACAAGAAAGGAACGCCATGAAAAAAGAAGAATCCAAAGTTATCGCTCAAAAACTCCAAAAGATCCCAAACGGCACCCTCGCCTTGAAGCATTGCCGGGCTGGTAGAACGGGTAGCGCACTCTTTGGAGAACAGTTTCGAGCGGTTACCGCTGGAAAAGGGTGTATGGAGGCATATGAAACTTTTCCTGGAATAGGGGTATCCTTCAATGTTTTTCTTGCTTCAGAGGTCAAGTTTCGGCACGATGCTTCAGATTCTGTTTTGGAAATTTACTATTGCCGCAGTGGTCGCGTGGGTTGGAATATGCAAGGCGGTACTGCCGTCTATTTAGGTGCAGGTGATGTGACTGCGCACAGTATGGCCTGCTGCGCGGATTCCGCCATGATGTTTCCCCTAGGATATTCAGAGGGGATTTCCATTTCCGTGGATCTGAAACAGCTCTCTTCCATTTGCCCGGAAGTTTTAAAGAATGCCGGTGTAGAGGCAAACCAGTTACGGGATCGATTTTGCTCCGGAAAGCCATCCGCAATCCCGTCTTGTTCCGATTTAGAGCATATTTTTGCCCCACTCTTTTCTGCTCCTGTGTCCGTTCGAATTTCCCTCTTGAAATTGAAGGTTCTGGAAATTTTGATTTATTTGAGCAACATGAAATCGGAGCATAAAGAACTGACTCAATACTTCTCCCAGCAAACCGAATTGATAAAAGAAATTCATCAACAGTTGACAGAGCACTTGGATCAACGATTTACGATTGCAGAACTTTCCAAACAGTATTTGATAAATACCTCTACTCTAAAGGAGATATTCAAGGCAGTCTACGGTCAGCCTATCGCCACCTATATGAAGGAATTTCGAGTGCGTCAGGCTATGAAATTATTACGGGAAACAAATGACACTATCGCGGATATTGCTTCCCAAGTAGGCTACCAAACCCAGGGAAAGTTTTCAAGCGCTTTTCAGTCTATCGTCAAAATGTCACCCAGAGAATACAGAAAAATCCAGGGTATAGCTCCATCTGATTCCTTTAGCAAAACACTGTAATGAAAAATCCCGAATTGTCATTCCCAGTATAACATGCCTTCTCCCCGCAGAAAAGCATGGCGAAAAACAAAAATGTCCCCGGAGAGCTTGTGCGTATGTTTTTTCAGCGTTTCCGATCTGAATTTCTCAGAACAGAATATCCTCCGGCTTGAACTTATCTTTTTCGGTAATGGGGCGGATCACCTTGCAGGGCACCCCTAGCTGCGATGACACCGGCGGGAATGTCATGGGTGACGACGCTTCCCGCCCCGATAACCGAGCCTGCCCCGATGGTAACGCCGCCGCAGACGGTGGAATTTGCACCGATCCAGACGTTTTCCTCCAGCGTAATAGGTGCTGAGGTGCCAATGCCGTGGCTGCGCTGCTCCGGGTCGATGGCATGACCGGAGCAGGCAAGGCATACGCCGGGGGCAATAAAGGCACCTGCTCCGATGTTTACCGGAGAGGTATCCAGAATGACACAGTTATAGTTGATGACCGCCAAGCCGTGGGTATGGATGTTGAAGCCATAGTCACAGTGGAAATCCGGTTGAATGCCGGTCATGGGAGAGCAGGTGCCCAGCAGGGTCTGCAGGATGCTGCGCCGCTTTTCCTGTTCGTTGGGAGCGGTGCGGTTGTACTCCCAGCACAGTTGCTTTGCACGGTTCTGTTCCTCCGTGGGGGTGTTTTCATAGCCGCTTACGTAGGCGGCAGGGCGTTTCATAATATCCAGAGCGTTCATCGTGTTTGTCCTTTCCATACAATGTTTCCTCAAGGATTATACCACATTCTCTGTCGGTGTGTAATAGGCTGCTTTCCCCTCCCTCATTTGTTTCTCCGCTTGATCTTCTCCATCACTTTGCCCTTAGCCAGCTCATCCACCAGCATGGGATATATTTTTGCAAATGGCATGGCATATACTTTTTCAGTTTCCATTTTCGTTCCTCCCTCAGGTGCGTCTATGTGCAGCGTATACCACGCTTCCGGATAATAAAGAATATGTGCCGCCGCCCGCAGCGCCAAACATCAGCCGGGGAATTTCCAGTCTGACAAACCGTAATGTACATTACTCAAAATTTTACAGATTGATAACCTTCGGTTCTTCTGTGAATGAATAAATAGTTGCGATGCCACTTTCAAAAACGAATACCGTCATCAAATTGTCATCAACCGTATACATAGACTGGAGAGCATTTTTATTTGCTTCCATCATGGCTACACGAGCTTCACGGCGAGTATCTTCTTTTACTGCACCTTTCACACGAATCCAAGTACCTTTGTTCATTCCACACATTTCAACTTTTCCATTTACTTTCATCTGGTTGTAAACATCTTTTTTATTATTCGTTACAATATAAAGTTTTCCTTCAAATTCACATACAGCACCAAATGGGCGTACATGTGGCTGGTCTCCTTCTACCGTGGCAAGATAAAAAGTTCCGCATTCCTGCAAATATTTTACTACGTCATTCATTTCAAAATCCTCCTGAAAACAAATTGTATTTTTATTTTTTATGCGTATAATTATATATCATAGGAGAAAACAAACAAGTACGATATTTTACGATACTGGTATCAGAAAGGAACGTATCTATGGAAAAGAAAAATCTATTTGGGCTTTGCCCGTATGTGACTTCGCAAAAAGTTTTAACAGGTAAATGGTCTATGTATATTATGTATTTGTTAACAGATGGCCCCATCCGGTTTAATGAATTACAAAGAAAAATGCCAGAAGAAATGACACATACAACGCTATCAAGACAGCTGAAAAAGTTGGAAGAAGAAGGCTTGATTGAACGCATAGAATATCAGCAGATTCCACCAAAAGTAGAATACAAATTAAGTGATATTGGAGAAAAATTCAGGAAAGTACTGAAGGAGTTGGAAATATGGGGAAACGAGTATATTCAATATTTAAACGATAAAGAATGATGAAATATTCTCCTACGAATATGGGTAGCATATAAGCTATTCAGTTTTCAAGGAACATCCGTTTTCGCGTTGGCCTCGTAGGCGCGCTTTGGTTGTCCTTGCAGGACTACCTACGGTTCGTTTTGACTTTTTTAGTGTCCTATGCAGTCGGATTGAGGCAAAAAAATACCCCGTTGGTTTCCCAACGAGGCATCGAAGACGATTCTATTCTGTTTTCTGTAAACTGGTACCCGTTTATCTCCTGGTGACCATTTGAGTCACGGCCAATGTACCAAAAAAGCTAAGCTCATCTCAGCAAATCAGACAAGCTGTATTCTCCTTTGGGGATATTTGCTGTTCTGCGATACTCTTTTATGGCTTTCACCAAGAGCTGTGGGGTACTGAAATACTGCTTCACAAAATCATACGACTTCACATCATGCATCCGAAGATTTGTTTTACAAAATTCGCTTGTTTTTTTTCCAGAACGCTTAAACTGCTCATATGCTTTACTCAATCGAAATTCCTCTCTGCGAGAATCCAAAATCCGTATCACAGAAATCTGCTCATCGAATCCTTTCCGTAAGTATCGCTCCTCGAATCGTTTAGCACTTCTGCAACGGATAACACGTTCTTCCAACATTTCTTCTCTGTTGAAAATCAGAAGATCATTATCAACCAGTATGTCGATAATAGCTTCTTCGGCAGAGCCTTCACATATACACGCCTTGTATTTTGCTAATTCCATTCTGCTGCCTCCTTAATTGATTGAAGCAGCCAGGCTTTTCTTCAAGCGCATATACGCTTCATATGCTGGCGTTGTTCCCTCAAGGAAACCGCTCTGATAGGCATCACTCTTTTTAATATCATTACGGTTCAATATATGGCTCAAATTTTCTGCTGTAATGCCATTACGGTTTCTTACAATACAAATTCCGTCATTTCGGTCATATTCATCCAGCAGTTCCGGATAATGCGTAGTGAAAATAAGCGTTCCGCCATTTTTGTTCAGTCGGCTGTCCATAAAGAAGCGTAACCGCCATGTTGAATTCCAAAAGAAAAGATGCCATAAAAACAAGCAATCCAACAATCAAACTGTACTTTTTTTTTGTTTAGGAGCACTACTTCTCTTTTCCATTGTACGCAAGGAAAACGTTATCAGTACAATGTAAAAACGTTCTATAACTTTTTGGGCAAAATTTATTCAATTTTTTTACTTCCGTGATATAATGCTTAATTATAAAAACATTAGTCAGAGACCCAACTCCCACTGAGACAAATTTGCTATTACTCACCACCTGAAGAGGTGGGAGTCTTCTCGACTGAGATAAAACGAGGTGAATCAGGTGAAAAAAAAGACACTTGTGCCTCTTCTCGTTTTTTTAATGGGCATATGCCTTGTTAGTTTAGTCGTATACAACACAGATACTCATGAAAAAGAGCAGAGCCGCACAACAGCACAATTAAATGCAACAACCTATGGAGAACGTATAGAGAATGAGATTATAAATGGAATAGAGATTACAGATGTTCTGAAACAGCTTTTGATCAGCGGAACTGGAGAAATCAATCAATTTGACACAATTGCAAAAAATATTATGTCGGATTCTGTTGAAAGCGTACAGCTTGCTCCGGCTGGTATTGTAACGGATATTTATCCGGCCGATGGAAATGAGGCAGGTAAGATTGATCTGATTCATGATAAAGAACGTGGTGAAATTTCCATATATGCAAGAGAGCATCATACAATCGTTACACAGGGACCTTTTGAATTGAAACAGGGTGGATATGGAATTGCTGTCCGCAATCCTATTTATCTGAAAGATGAAAACGGGCAGGAATATTTTTGGGGATTTACCATTGTTATCCTTCGTGTTCCGGATATTTTTTCAGATGCGACAAGTGCACTTTCGAAATTTGGATATGAATATAGTCTTTCAAAAACGGATAATCCATGGAGTGACAATTATAAAGTTGTTTATCAGTCAGATGGTCAATTAACGAATCCGGTTTCCTATGACTTTACGATAGGAACGGAGAACTGGAAGTTTGAAGTAATGCCTGAAAATGGCTGGGGAAACAATACATTAATAGCAGTAATCAGTGTTTTCTTTATTGCGATTACCATGCTTTTGGTAACTCTTACCCGGATGTGGCTGGTATCAAAAGAAAATAAAAACAAATTTCAAATACTGGCACACACAGATTCTCTTACAGGTATTTACAATCGCTATGGATTCGATGAACTGGCAGAAAAGATGATTAATAAAAATCCGAAAGCGAAATTTGTGGCTGTACTTCTTGATATTGATGATTTTAAGTTTATTAATGATATCTATGGACATGTTTACGGAGACAAGGCATTAAAGAGTCTGGCAGACAGTATGAAAGCTTTTTTCCCGTCTGATGCGTTACTAGGAAGAAATGGTGGAGATGAGTTCTGTATTCTTTTAAAAAATTATTCCTACGAGGATGTAAAAGAGACGCTACAGCAATTCACTATGGCTCCAAAGACATTTTCATATAAGGGAAAAGAATATCCATTTTATATTTCTCTTGGATATGCGGAATATCCGGCATTTGCCTCCAACCATTCACAGCTTATGCGCTGTGCAGATGCAGCCCTTTACGAAATAAAACTTCATGGAAAAAATGGCTGCATGGCTTATAGGGAAGGACTTGAATTAAGGGTTCGTAAACAACTGGGATTTGCATTTAGGGATATCTCCGAGCACCTTCCAGGAGCATTTATCATATACAGAGCAGACAAAGAAGATGATGAACTGTTTTATGCAAACCAGGAGTTTCTTCATATGACCGGATATAAAGATATGGATGAACTCTTTCGACTTACAAACAAAAGCTTCCGTAACCTGATTCGGAAGGATGAGCAGAAGAAGATAGAAGCAAGCATTTGGAAACAGATTGATAATGGCAATGGAAATGACTATATCCACTTTCATTTACGAAGAGCGGATGGATCGTATCTGTCTGTGCTTGACCATGGGAGAATTGTTGAGAGCCAGCAATATGGCAAAGTATTTTATGTATTGTTTATGGACTGGGAGGATATGAAAAGTCATTACAGTGAAAAATTTTCCGGATAATCGAAGGAAATATTGTAAAAAATATCGTTGTAAATAGAGAAATCCTGCTCATATTCATATATTGAACAGGATTTTTTTTAAATCGCATGTGGAGCTTCTATTTTATTTGCCAAGGTATGATCTGTTTTCGCCAGTGAATTAAGCAATGCCCGCATCTTTGGATCCAGATTCTTTTTCCCATAAAATGCTTCTTCAAAACCCATGATAACTTAGAGGATGACACCCATCAAGGTATCCACCAAGTTAGCCACCAAGATTCTACGCCGTCAGCAGTTATACTGCGCCTAATAAAATTGTGTTAATAGGGTTATTTAAATACAGCAGGTCAGCATGAGCAAAAAGTGGGATTCCAAGCCCGCGCTGGACAAGCATGGGAAACCGCTGCTGAACGCAAACGGGAAAACTGTGCTCCGAGTATGACGATGTGGAGCGAGGCGAACGCGGCAGCTCCGAGGAATATCTGACGGTGACGCAGTTCAAGGTGCATCAGGAACAGGCGCGGCTGGCAGAATTCACAGAGCAGAACCGTCAGCAGGAAAAACAGGCAGCAACGCTTGGGAGCAAAATTGAAAAAATCCAGAATCAGCGGGTCGATGTGCGGTCTATCGAAAAAATCGTGGCAACGTCCATTCCCTTCTCATCAAAGTTGCCGTGGGCGTGAGGGACTTTGACCGACTTTCCACTCTGGCAAAGAAGTACGTTACAGCAGAGAAAAAGGAATCCAAACTGCAAAAGGCGGTGGATGCGGCAAACAAACTAATTGCAAAGCTCAAGGCTGAGATTGACAGTTTGAAACAGAAAATTTCTGATTATAAGTCTGTCCACAGCAAGCTCCGTGCGGCGGAATTGGAGCGTGAAAATACGGAGAGGGACGCCGCAGGGCGGCAAGCGAAGCAGCGAAAAACGAATAAAAGGGTTTTAGGGCTTCGTTGATTGTTGCGTTGGCAACCCCACCGCAATGGTAGTGCCCTTCTCCGAACTTTTCTCTACCCAAACGGAGCCGCCGTGGAGGTCGGCGATCTCCCATACCAGTGAGAGCCCCAGTCCTGCGCCACCGTATTCCCGGCTGCGAGACTTGTCCACCCGGAAGAAGGGCTGGAAGATACTGCGCTGATACACCTCCGGGATGCCGCAGCCGGTGTCGGAGACGCGGAGCAGGAGCTTTTCCAACTCCTGAGTGACAGAAACCCGTACCGAGCCGCCCGGCCGGTTGTACTTGACAGCATTCTCCGTCAGGTTGAAGATCAGCCGGTAAATCAGTGCATCGCTACCGGTCATAATGCCGTCGCCCTCCGCCGTCAGCGTGACGCCGAGCTTATCTGAGAGCGGCGCAAGATCTGTGAAGATCTCCTCGATCATGGGAGCGAACTGGATCCGCTCGTTCCGCGCCACCTGCTGCAGATTGCTCATCTCCAGCAGTGTCCTGGTCATCTGTATCAGCCGTTCCGTCTGCTCACGCAAAAGCGTGAGGAACTCCGCCGTCTCCGGTCGCACATCAGGATGCTCCGCGGAAAACAGCTCCAACTGCGCCTGCATTAGTGCCAGTGGCGTGCGCAGCTCGTGGGCGGCGTTGCCGGTGAACTGCCGCTGAGCGGAAAAGGCGTTGTTCAGCCGCTCCAGCATCTGGTTGAACGAGCGGCTCAGCTGCCGGAACTCCGAAATAGCGTCTTCATCGATCCTCATATCGGCAAGATTGTTCAGCTGCACCTGCTCCACCTGCGAGGTAAAGCTGCGCAGGGGCTTGAGAGCGCGTCCGCTGACGAAATAGGCGAGGATGCCGCTGAGCAGCGTTATCGCCGCCGTGATGTACCAGTTGGTGGTGCGGAAGCGCCCCTGCACCCCATCGACAATGATCGTCAGATCCTCGTCAGGGGCTATGAGCTGCGGGTCAAAGCTCGCCGCTCCGCCATCATTCAGGATCACCGTGCCGCCGCCTTGTAAGTTGTCCGCAATGGTGTCCATATAATACACACCGGAGGAGCACAGCAGCAGATTCATGGCCACGCAGGTGACACCGATGAGCAGGACGGACATCAACGTGATGCGCCACTGCAGGGAAAGCCGCTTCATTCCTCCTCACCTCCCATCAGATAGCCCTCGCCGATGCGGTTGCGGATGGGGTCATAGCCCAGCACGGAGCGGAGCTTTTTGCGCAGGGCGGAGATGTGGACGCGAATGGAATTGCTGAAGCTGTCCACGCTATTGTCCCAAACGTGATCCATCAGCTCCTCCTGACTTACTGGCCTTCCTTGATGCACCATCAGGTATTCCAGGATTCCCGTTTCCTTCCGGGTGAGCGTCAGCGTCTGCCCGTTGACGGTGGCGGTACGGGAGCGGGTGTCAAAGGTCAGGCCTCCGCAGCTTAGCAGCACATCCTGCTGGGTGAACTGCCGCAATGTCAGGCTGCGGATGCGGGCCTCCAGCTCCGCCAAGTGGAAGGGCTTCGCCAGATAGTCGTTCGCCCCGGCATCTAGCCCCTGCACCTTGTCCTCCACTTCGCTGCGGGCGGAGAGGATCAGCACCCGCGTCTCCCGGTCGGTCTGCCGCAGGGTGCGCAGCACCGTCATGCCGTCCTTTTTCGGCAGATTCAGATCAAGAAGCACCAGATCGTATCGTTCCACGCCCAGAAGCGCCAGCGCCTTTTTCCCCGTCATAGCAGTAGTCCACGCTGTAGGCCAGCCGCCGCAGGCTGCGAACGATCGTCTCGCACAGGGCGCGTTCATCTTCAATTACTAAAAGGTGCATGAGAGCCCTCCTTTTTATTTCTTCGTTTTTGTGTTGCTTTCATTATACCAAAAACAGATAAGGTTTGCGTTAAGTTTTCGTTCTTAACAGAGACTTTAACTCTCCCGCGCTATGATGGGGGCAGAAAATCGGAAAGGGTGATGAAAAATGAGCTGCGAGAAAAAGGCAGCGGCGCAGATCGCGCTGCTGATGGCCGGAGCCGCCATGCTGTGCTTCGGTGTCTGGCGGGGCGAGGCGGCGACAGTGCTGAGCAAAGCAATCAAATTATGTCTGGAGTGTGTGGGCATTGGGTAAAAAGTTTTCAGGCGTTTCACAGACCATGTCCCGCTTCCGGGGCTGGATTCAGGCGGGGGCGACGCTGCTGACCAACCTGCATCTGCCGAACTTTCTCAAGGGCGGACTGTATCAGGGGGCGGGGAAGACCGTCTGCGTGCCGGGGCTGAACTGCTACTCCTGTCCGGCGGCGTCCGGGGCCTGCCCCATTGGGGCGTTTCAGGCGGTGGTGGGGTCTTCCAGGTTCAGCTTCTCCTACTATATCACAGGCTTTCTCATTCTGCTGGGCGTGCTGCTGGGGCGCTTTATCTGCGGATTTCTATGCCCCTTCGGCTGGTTTCAGGAGCTGCTGCACAAAATCCCCACTAAGAAGCTTTCCACAAAGAGGCTGAAGCCGCTGACATACCTGAAATACGCTGTCCTGCTGGTGATGGTTTTCCTGCTGCCGGCGTTCCTTGTGAACGATGTTGGCATGGGAGACCCGTTCTTCTGCAAATACCTCTGCCCCCAAGGCGTGCTGGAGGGAGCCATCCCGCTGTCCCTTGCCAATTCCGGCATCCGGGCGGCGCTGGGCAAGCTGTTTACATGGAAATTCAGTATCCTGCTGTCGGTGATTACGCTGAGCGTACTGTTCTACCGACCGTTCTGCAAGTGGCTCTGCCCACTTGGCGCGTTCTACGCGCTGTTCAACCGGGTGTCCCTCTTCCAGATGAAGGTGGATAAGAATAAGTGCGTCTCCTGTGGGAAATGCGCCAGAGCCTGCAAGATGGATGTGGATGTGACGAAAACGCCCAACCATACCGAGTGCATCCGCTGCGGAATGTGCATCCGCGCCTGTCCGAGGAAAGCCGTGTGCTTCCGCTACGGCTTCGGAGACGGTAAAGATAAGGCAAAAGCAGCGGAAACGCTACAAACAAAAATAACAGGGAGGAATAAAACGAATGGAGATGAATAGGACGAATACTGCCTGCAGAATTCTGGCGTTGCTGCTTACTGCACTGATGGTGCTCTCTCTGGCAGCCTGCGGCACAAAGGGCGGAGACAAAATGGACGGAATGAGCAGCGAACCGAAGAATGCCGAGGAAGCGGTTGCCATGCACAAGGAGCTGATGGCGCAGGAAAATGCCATTCTCTCGGAGGACACAGCGCTTTGGGAAAAAGGTTTTCATGGCGGCCGACAAGGGCATGACCATGCAGGAGGACGGCAAAAACTATGGTGAGTTCTTGTTAGACACCATCGAAGGTTCCAAAGATCAGTTTACGGAGGATGAGCTGAAGCTGCTCAAGGAGGCGGCGGAGAAGATCCGCGAGATTGAAAACAAGCTGACCATGATAGAGAAAAAGTACCCCGAGGCGGCACAGCAATCTACGGATGGCGCTATGAGCGTGCCCGCGGGCAGCGACATGACCACGCCGCCTGATGACGGCAGCATGCAGAAATTCCCCGCCTTTGAGGGCAAGGACCTGGATGGCAACACGGTGAAGAGCGACGAGCTGTTCTCCGCCAACGCCGTCACCGTGGTGAATTTCTGGTTCACCACCTGCAATCCCTGCGTGGGCGAGCTTTCCGAGCTGGATGCGCTGAACAAGGAACTGGCGGAGAAGGGCGGCTCCCTCATCGGCGTCAACACCTTCACGCTGGACGGCGACGAAACGGCAATTTCCGAGGCGAAGGATGTACTTGCCAAGAAGGGCGCCACCTATCAGAATGTGTATTTTGACTCCGACGGTGAGGCGGGAAAGTTTACCACCAACATCTTTGCCTATCCCACCACCTATGTGGTCGACCGCAGCGGCAATATCGTGGGTAACCCCATCGTAGGCGCCATCACGGAAAAGAAGCAGGCGGAGACGCTGCAAAAGCTCATCGACCAGGCTCTTGCCGCCGATATGGGCTGACAAACGAATTTATCTTCTCCGAAAGGAGGGATACACCATGTATTGGAGAGTATTGCCGCTTCTGCTCACCGCGGTACTGCTACTGAGCGGCTTTCACAAAGCCCATTGAAGAGCCTGCCGTGGTGGAACTGGAGGACCTGAGCCACGGCATGCGCCGTACAGAGGTCAGAAGCCGTGCCGGAGATTCTCACCTTGGTCATGTGTTCACTGGCGATCCGGAGTCCCCCAATGGCGTGCGCTACTGTATCAACAGTGCGGCCCTGCGCTTTGTGCCTTACGCAAAGATGAAAGCAGAGGGTTACGGATATCTTCTGTATCTGTTCGAGGAATGAGTTCGCAAAATACTGTTATGTTTCTTAATATTTTTGCTATCAACATGTTCTCCTGCGGCCTTACGATCTGTCAAATCCATCCATGCTTTTGCCTTAAATGGAATCAAATATGCCGCATCCAAGACAGTCACTCCGTGCTTAAACTCTACATCCTCATAGGTAACCTTGACTCCCAGAACTTTATCGAGATATTCCATGTCATCACCTGCATTCTTAACTCTTTTTCTGTATTATAACTTTTTTTGAGTTAAGATACAATATTTGAGTTAAGAGCAGTCAAAGATCAACATTATAAAAAATCATTTTCAAAGAAAAAAGCCCGGTGCAGCATGAGCATTACACCCACACTGCACCGGACATTCCATCATCGACTGCTTTGTCTATTTTCTTCTTCCTGCCGCACTTCCTGCTCATGCAGCTGCTCTTTTTCTGCTCGTCCTCTTTCAGGTTTTCCTGCATAATCTTCTGCGCCACAAGCCAATCCTGCATTTCCGATTTGGTCTTGCGGTACTCTGCATGTGTTCGTCCGTCAACAGCAAAATTGGACTTCATGGATTAAACAAATGTGTGTCTCCCTCTTTTTTATCGCAACATCATTCTATCCCTGTTGTATTTGAAAATGTATATGTACTCTTCTGATATATCCCCTTGTTTCTAAAATAATTTTCAAATGCATTTCAAAATTTTATTCTAAAATTTCTATAATTGCATGTTCAACTTGATGTTCTTTTATTTTGTCAATGATTATATGCATATTTTCTATTTCTAATTCTATTTTTGTATCCCCATCCTTTGGTACCATACCAAATTTTTGAAATACAAATCCAGTAAATGTGTCACAATCTTCTGCTGTAAATGTAACACCTATAGCGTCTTCAATATCACTTAATCGTATATTTCCTTTCACTTCCCACTTGTTATCGTTTATTCTTATAATAACAGTTTCTTCTTCCGACGATATTGGTTCAATATCGTTTAAATCGCCAACAATTTCTTCTAATAAATCAAAAAGAGTTACTATTCCAACCACTCCACCATACTCATCTAATACAATCGCCATAGATTGCTTCGATTGTTTCATATTTTTAAAAAGCACATCTGCTTTTGTAGTTTCCATAACAAAGTATGGTGCAGAAATTGCAGAATCTATAACCATATCCTTACTTTTTTCTTTTAATCTAAAATAGTCTTTTGCATTTAAAATGCCAATAACATGATCTATCGAATCTCCACAGACGGGATAAAGGGTATGTCGTGTATTGTGGATTGTTTCATCCCACTCCTTCACATCATCAGACATCCATAATATTGTCACATCTATTCGATGTGTAGCAATCGTACCAGCCATAATATCATTAAATTCAAAAACATTTTGAATAAATTCTTTTTCTTGATGATCTATTGTTCCTTTTTCACTTCCCGCATCAACAAGCATACGTATTTCTTCTTCACCCACTTGATCTTCCGCTTCATTTGGATCAATACCACAAATCCTCAAGACAATATTTGTTGATATTGAAAGAAATGAAACGATTGGCTTAAATAGGATAGAGATTCCCGTAACCAATCCTGAAATCCCCATTGCCAGTTCTTCAGATTTTTTCATTGCGATTCTCTTTGGAACTAATTCGCCAAAAACCAACGTGAAATATGATAAAATCAATGTAATCAATATAACAGCTATGGTATCTAAAGTAGAACGTGGAATATTCACGCCCATCCCAACAACCCAATCAACTAAAGGTTCTGAGAAATTATCTGCTGCAAAAGCACTTCCTAAAAATCCCGACAATGTGATTGCAACCTGAATTGTCGCAAGAAATCGTGCCGGCTCTTGCGTTAATCGTACTAATCTCTTTGCCCGACCATTACCTTGTTCTGCCATTCGTTCTAGCTTTGTTTCATTCATTGATAAAACAGCGATCTCTGCACTCGCAAAAATCGCGTTTAATATAATTAAAATAATCTGCACTACTAAAAGAATAAAAATTGATGTACTCATAAATAAAACCTTTCTACAATAAAATTATCTAAATATCACACTTACTTAAAAGCAACAAAAGACATGGTCTATGTTCCGAATACATAGTCCATGCCTTGCGATATATAAATAAAAATTCTATTGAATTGGTTCGCTTCAGAATCATTATCACTTTCGTCCATGTTAAATATTCCTCCTCTCAAATAGTATTGTAGTACAGTATAACAAAAAGACCTAACATAATCAATTCGAAAAAAGCAAAAGTGTGTTAAATTTATGTAAAACATAAAATCCGATTATTTTTAATTTCTTTGGGAAATTCAATTTTCTTTATCATCACTTAACATCATTTTAAAGTAAAAAGCAAGCCATTTTCAGACTTGCTTTCCACCATATCATCTTCCTTATTGATAAATCATTTCTTTATTCACAATCTCCCTTGCACATGCTTGTATATCACTCATTCTCGTCTAAAACCTCTTTCTTTGTGCGTCTATGCTTTCCCTGCTCATCATAAAACATATTTCGGGTAGCAACCTTTACTTCGGGTTGTTCCAACATTTTCCGTTCACTAAATACCAGATGAATATGATAATTCGTCTTTACAATTGTATTTTCAATCACACATCGTTGTGTCAATTTTACCAAGGAAGGCTTTTGCCCCAGGTCACGATACCTTTTGAGGAAAAGCCCACAAGTAATCTGCCCGGTGACAATCTGAGGTATTACAGACAGAGAAAGTCTCTGACTACCAGACAGCTTGCAGAGCAAATAGATGTTGTACCCGCAACTATCCTGATGTATGAACGAAATAAGCACCCGATCAAAGATTTTGAACATAACCCTATTTCTGATCAGTTGCTGGAAAGTATGGAAGCCAGCAAAAAAATAGCAGATAGTTTAGCGCCCATTCTGGAGCAAGAGGAAAAACTCAAGCGAATCGCAGAAGGTGCTACTGCACATATCCCCAATTTTGAGATTCCGACGCTTGCGTTGGATGCAATTTCAGAACCTTCGCCAGCTATGAAAGCGATTGCTGAACAGAGTAAAGCTATGAAGTTGGCTACCAGCGTAGGTACTGCAATAGATGCCCTACAACACAGTAGTACCATCCAGACTTTAGGAGAACTTGCAATAGTCGCTAATGTCCCCAACTATACTTTCAAGAATCCGCTGCTTGAACAAGCCAATTTAGGGATGACGGCGATGCTCCAGTCTTTCAATAATAGTGCGGTAAAACTACTTGCGGATTCTGTTCATGGAATTATAAGCTCCTTTGGGTCTGCACTTACAGCGACAATTCATTCGCCTGTGATGGATTGGCTTCAGAGCATTGACATCTCTCCAATGCGCTCTGTGTTGGAGAATCTTGCACTGGAACCGGATATTCTTGGGAGATACAAGAAGTTCAATCAAGCGTACTTGACGGCTATGTATGAATGCAAATGGTTCCCCTACGCTGGCTGGGCAGCGGATATTACCATGACAGCGGAAATATCGGACATCCTGGCAACAAGCCGAGGTGCAAGTAAGCGACGAGAAAAGCGTATCGACAAGGTCATTCTCGACTATTACGACAAGAATGAAATCAAATTCATCAAGCGAATATGGAGAGAATCTGATTTAGAACCACATATCAAACGAATTCTGGGACAGGCTCTTGAAGCACATCTCCGTGGTGAATATGCCCTGTGTATTTCCAGCTTGGCAACTATGTGGGAGGGCTTAATCTACATAAAGGCAAACAATGCTACCATGCAGGATCGTCACCGGCAAAGGATGGCGATCACTAAAAAAGAACTGGAAGATCTGATCGAGGCAAACGACTACGACAAGATCTTCAGCGATTATTTTAATACCTTCATTGTTTCTCAGTGCAATAAGGTTGATGATGTGGTTGATGGTGTGCCGAACCGGCATGGCGTTTCTCACAGCTGGTATCACAGCTATCCGAGCAAAAAAGCTTCTCTGAATGCTATTTTGCTTACCGACTTCATAATTGGTCTGGAGCCACTTGAAGGCACCCAGGCCAGTGCATAAAGAAAATACGAATCGAGGTACACACGATGTCTAACGATAAAATCCAAGCGGTAGGAGTAAATATTGCAGAAAAAGCAACGATGATCTGGAATGTGGCAGATATGCTCCGTGGTCCCTTTAAGCCCCATGAGTACGGACTTGTAATCCTTCCTATGACCGTGGTTAAACGTTTCCACGACTGTCTGCTTCCCACCCACGAAGCAGTCTTGGCACAGTATGAAAAGGTCAAGAAGCTGGCCGTCATTGATGGCTTTCTGACCAAGGCTTCCGGTTATCAGTTCTACAATACCAGCAAGTTCACATTTGAAAAGCTGCTGGCTGACCCGGATAACATCGAAGCCAACTTCCGGGACTATCTGGCTGGGTTCTCTCCCAATGTCCAGGATGTTCTGTCCAAATTCGATTTTGACAACATCATCAAGAGAAACAGTATGAATGTCATAATCGGATCAGTTGGCATATCCCATTATTTCGGATGTGTTAGCCCTGTCTATTATGTTTTCAAGGAAACAGAAGATGCTGATTTAAGGTTTATTAGTTACATCTTTAGCACTGTAGGTTTTCAGAAAGAGCTGCGGAAATATGCCAAGGGTATTATGGAAATTCGTTTAAGAATATCCGTATCAGATACACTTAGACGGGTTGTGCCATTACCAAAACTGGAAGAACAAGCCTGCCAGGTATCATGCTGATACAGCACCCGGCAGTGCTTTCTGAAAATATGGTTTCTCTGTACTTTTTCTTATCACCCCAGAGATGTAGGATTTCTTACAGGCGGCAGTGTGCTTCACTGCTCCATTGGAATTTAACCATCCCGCCTTCCTTATGGCCGGACCGCGAATTACGGAAGTATCATTGTCCCTGTCTAACTTTAACACCGCCGCCGGTTGCAATCCGGCATTTGCTTCTGCGAAACCGCTATCGCCCCGATGGGCTTCATGGCGTGCAGTCAAAGGCTCGACCAAACAGGAATGTACCTGAAGAATGAGTATTCAGTTTTCAAGGGACATCCGGACTTTCGTCCTTACAAGATAAGTTTAACAAGAATCCTCCGGTTTCGCGTTGGCCTCGTAGGCGCCCTTTGGTTGTCCTTGCAGGACTACCTACGGTTCGTTTTGATTTTTTCAGTGTCCTATGCAGTCGGATTGGGGCAAAAAAAAATACCCCGTTGGTTTCCCAACGAGGCATCGAAGATGATTCTATCTCATACGACTTCACATCATGCATCCGAAGATTTGTTTTACAAAATTCGCTTGGTTTTTTTTTCCAGAACGCTTAAACTGATCATATGCTCCTTCCGCATGAATAATCAGCATTTCAATTTCTGGAGCAGTAATGACATTTACCACGTCAATTTTCTGCTCATATGCTTTACTCAATCGAAATTCCTCTCTGCGAAAATCCAAAATCCGTATCACAGAAATCTGCTCATCGAATCCTTTCCGTAAGTACTATGCATAAAAGCACAGCCGCAGAGTACATCTGTGGCTGTGTTTCGTGTTCAGTTGCTCACTGTTGCGTGGACTGGATATGGAGAGACAACATATCTCCCGATCTTACATGGGTGATCTTATCTGCCATCACTCTGGCAGTTTTCCTTGCAGATATGTCGGCATCCCCACTGCGGTCGTATCCGGCCTGACCTTAAACATGGCTTTTTCAATCTACCTTCCTTATCGGTTTTCCGCGATATATTTCTCCGCCATGTGGACTGCCACCGCGCCGTCCGCCACGGCGGTGACCACCTGACGGAGGGGCTTCGTCCGCACGTCGCCCACGGCGTAAACGCCGGGAAATACTGGTTTCCGTGGTCTCTCCGGCCACGATATAGCCGCCGCCGTCCAGCGCCAGTTGACCCACCGCCAGCGCCGTGGCGGGCTGTCGGCCCACGCTGACAAATACGCCGTCGCAGTCCACCACGCTTTCCTCACCGGTGACGGTGTCCCGCAGGCGTACGCCGGTCAGCCTGTCCCCGGAAAGCAGCGCGGAAACGGTGCTGTTCCAGCGGAATTCCACATTTTCGGCCTGTTCCAGTGGCTCGTGATAGATCTTGGTGGCCCGCAGGGTGTCTCTGCGGTGGACGAGGATCACCTTTTTCGCCACGCGGCTGAGAAGGAGGGCATCTGCCGCGGCGGAATTGCCGCCGCCCACCACGACCACCGTTTTGTCCTTGTAAAACATCCCATCGCAGGCGGCACAGTAGGCCACGCCCCGGCCCAACAGCTCCGTCTCTCCGGCAACTCCCAGCGTTCTGGGGTCTGCGCCGGTGGCCAGCACCACGGTTTTTCCCCCCGGAAGATCCCCTCGCTGGTCTCCACGAGCTTGGGAACCGCCGTCAGATCCATGCGGAGAACTTCCGCGTATTCGCTGCGTGCCCCAAAACGCTCCGCCTGCTTTTGCATCTTCTCCGCCAGAGAGAAGCCGTCGATCCCGTTCTCAAAGCCGGGGTAGTTGTCGATCTGCTCGGTCAGGGCCATCTGCCCGCCAGCAGACAGCTTTTCCAGCACGACGGTGTCCAGCCCCGCCCGGGCCGCGTACAGGGCGGCGGTGTAGCCGCCCGGGCCGCCGCCCACCACGAGCATATCATAAACATGATTGTTGTTCATATCTGAATCCTCCGTTATTTCGCCAAGGCTTCCTGAATGAAGCGGTCGATCTCTGCCTTTGAGCCGGGCGCGGTGACGGAATCCACGGCCTTTCCGTTCCGGTACAGCACCAGAGTTGGGATGATCTCGATCCCCTCGGCCCCCGCCAGCCGCGGCTCCTCGTCAATATTGATCTTGCTGACAACGAGGCTGTCCGCGTATTCCTCTCCAATCTTCTCATACGCAGGGCCGATCCTCCGGCAATAGCCGCACCAGGGCGCCCAGAAATCCACCAAAACGGGCTTTTCGCCCCGGGTCGCCTGCTCAAACTGCTCCTGATTCATATTCATAGCTGCCATATCTGTCAGCTCCTTTCTTTTGTTTGGGTATTCTCAAGACTCCGTTCTCGCCCCACACCACATCGTGACCTCAACCTGAGATGACGGTACTCTGCCCTTGGGACATAAAGCCGATGAGTAAGACCATCATCTGTACGAGAATAGCTGCGGTTTGTTGCAGCTTATTCCGCGCAGAGCTCCGCCACAAGAGCGTCCATCTGCGCTTCGCTGGTTTGGTTCAGTGCGCCGCGCAGCGATACCTCCGTTTCACACAGTCGGAGTTCCTTCATCTTTTCCAGCTCGGCGCGCATCAGCCGCGCGGCAGCAGGGGCCCATGAACCGTTTTCCATGAGGCCGATCCGGCGGTTTCGGAATCCCTTTGTCTGTAAATGATCCAAAAAGGCCTTCATGGGCGGGAACAGTCCTCCGTCATAAGTGGAGCAGGCCAACACCAATTTCCCGCAGTAGAACGCACTGGCAACAGCGTAGGAAAGATCTGTCACAGTGAGATCACATATGCTGACCTGCACGCCTTTTTTCTCTAATTTACCCTTGAGGGTCTTCGCCGCATGGGCAGTATTTCCATGGATGGATGCGTGGGCAATCAGTATGCTCTCCGATTCTTCAGGTTCCCATTGTGACCAGAGATCATAGAGCCGCAGACACTCCTCCAGCCCTTCTGTAAGCACGGGACCATGGAGCGGGCAGATCGTTTGGATCTCCAGCGCGGAGGTCTTTTTCAGCAGAGCCTGCACCTGTGTGCCATATTTCCCGATAATATTGTAATAATACCGTCGGGCCTGCGGCACCCAGGGGGCACGGGCAGTCCGTTCCAGTGAGCCAAAGCGTCCGAAGGCATCCGCCGAGAACAGGATTTTTTCCGTTTCCTCATACGCCGTCATCACCTCCGGCCAGTGTACCATCGGTGCCAGCAGGAAGCGCAGCCGGTGTGAGCCCAGAGAGATCGTGCTGCCCTCGCCAACCTCCAGCATACGGTCTTCCGACAATGCACCCGTGCCAAAGAACTGCTTGATCAGGGTAAATGTTTTCGCGTTTCCCACGATCTTCATCTCCGGGTACTCTTGCGCTATCCGCATGAGGCTGCCGGAATGATCCGGCTCCATGTGTGTGACCACAAGATAATCGGGGTTGCGCCCCCCCAACACCTGCGCTACATTGGAAAGCCATTCCACCGCCGCCCGTGCGTCCACGCTGTCCATCACGGCGATTTTCTCGTCCAGAATGACATAGGAGTTGTAGCTCACTCCCATAGGCTGGACGGGGTACTGGTTTTCAAAGAGTGCCAATGTGTTATCATCCACCCCTACATAGCGGATGGCATCTGTTACCGTTCGGATATCCATATAAAAAATACCTCCTATTCTGATGTCTTTGGTTTTCTTATAAATCGTCTATCAGTGCGGTGCTCTTGGCGTAGGCGGTACTGCGTGCCTCAAAGAAATCGGTCTTGACCATATTGGCGTCAGCGTACTGGCTGACCCATTCCATGCTCTCCGGTTCGCTCTCAAAGCCCGGATACAATGCCGGATAGCCAAGGCTCGTCCAGCGAAGATTGCCGAGATAGCGGATGTAATCGCTAATCATCTGCCGGTTCAACCCCGGGATGTCGTCGCCGATCACATAATGCCCCCATGCGATCTCCTGCTCCACGCCCTCACGCATCATCTCGCGCAGCGCTTGTACGCTCTCGGCGGTGAACAACTCCGGCTGCTCCTTTTGCAGCTCCGTGATGATATTGCGGAACAGCCACAAGTGCGTATTCTCGTCGCGGTTTATATAGCGGATCTCCTGCGCCGAGCCGGGCATCTTCCCGTTTCGGGAGAGATTGTAGAAGAACATAAAGCCGCTGTAAAAATAGATGCCCTCCAAAATATAGTTCGCCATCATCACGCGCAGCAGCGTGGGAGCGTCCTTCCGCTCCTGAAACTCGTTGTAGCAGTCCCCAATGAAGGTGTTGCGGCGCAGCAGATGCTCGTCCGTTTTCCATTGGTAGAGGATGTCATTGCGCTCCACGGGGGAACAGATGGTGTCGAGCATATAGCTGTAGCTCTGTGAGTGGACACACTCCTGAAACGCCTGAATGGACAGGCAGAGATTGACCTCGTTGGCTGTAATGTAGGTGCCGATATTAGGCAGGTTCGCTGTCTGAATGGAATCCAAAAAGACAAGAAAACTCAGAATTTTATCGTAGGCGCTGCGCTCGGCTGACAGCAGGCGGGGATAGTCCTTCACATCCTGCGAGAGATTGATCTCCTCAGGGATCCAAAAGTTGTTCATGGCCTGCCGGTACCAGTCGCTGACCCAAGCGTACTTCATATTGTTGAAGTCGTTGAGGTTGGTGGTATTGCCGCCGATCATGCGCCGCAGGCGCACATCAAGGTCGCCCTCCGGGTTAAAGAGGGGCTTTTTCTTCAGTTCCATCATGCTATCCTCCTTATGACGAGCAGCTTTCACAGGCCTCGACCTCAAGGGCCTTGCTGCGGACATAATAAATGGTCTTGACGCCGGCCCTCCACGCCTCCAAATACAGTCTGAGCACCTGACGCATGGAATAGTCGTTGGTGATATAGAGATTCATGCTCTGCGCCTGGTCAATATGTCTCTGGCGAAAGCCCGCGGCGCGTACCGACCAGCTTTGGTCGATCAGATGCGCCGCCTTATAGTACCACCATGTATCCATAGAAAGCTCCGGAGCAACGCGGGGCATGCTGCCCTTTTTTTCCTCTAAAAAGAATTTCTTCATAATTGGATCGATGCCCGCCGACGTGCCGGAGAGGATGGATGTGCTGGAAGTGGGTGCGACAGCCAGCAGATAGGCGTTGCGCATTCCCTGCACCGCCACCGTTTCCGCAAGCGCCCGCCACTTTTCTGAGGTATAACCCCGCTTTTCAAAATACGCGCCCGTCTGCCAGTCGCTGCCCTCAAAGAGCGCGTAGCGGCCCTTTTCCCGTGCCAGTGCTGTGTCCGCCTTGACGGCGGCGTAGTTGATATGCTCGAACACCGCGTCGGTGAAGGCAAGGTGCTCATCGCTCTCCCAACGGATGCCGCGCTTTGCCAGCATGTGGTGGTAGCCGCTGACGCCCAGGCCGATGCTGCGGTACTTCTGATTGGTAAGCCGCGCGTATTCCAACGGGTAGAAGTTGAGGTCGATCACATTATCCAGTGCGCGGATGGCCGTTTCCACCGTGCGTTCCATATAGGCCTCGTCCTCCACCGGCAGATTACCGAGAGACAGACTCGCCAGGTTGCAGACCACAAACTCACCGGGGAGTGTGGCCGTCACCACCACTGTGTCGCCGTTCTCCGTGTACACCTCAGTGCTGATATGCTCGATGGGCGCCATGTTCTGTGCGATCTCCGTGCAGAGATTGGAGCAATAGATCATTCCCGTGTGGCCGTTTGGGTTCATACGATTTACGCTGTCGCGGTTGAAGGCGAAGGGCGTGCCGGTCTCCACTGCCGAGCGAAGCACCAGCCGCACGATGTCCTTGACGGTGACGCTGCGCTTTTCGATGCGCGGGTCATTGACGCAGTCCAGATACCGCTTCTCCCATTCCGTACCCCAGTAATCCTCCAGTGCGTAGCCCTTGACCGTGAGGATCTCATGCGGACACATGAGATGCCACGGCGCGTCTATGTTCTCCTCCGCCAGTCGCCAGAAGAGATCCGGATAGCACACGGCGGGAAACACATCATGCGCCTTCATGCGGTCGTCGCCGTTGTTGGTGCGCAGTTGAAGGAATTCAGGCAGATCCCGGTGCCATGCGTCTAAGTAAACCGCCGCAGCGCCCTGCCGCATCCCCAACTGATCCACCGCCACGGCGGTGTCGTTGACCAACCGGATCCAGCGGATAACACCGCCCGCCGCCCCTTGAAAGCCGCGGATGGTGCTGCCTGCAGCGCGCACCTTACCGAAGTACATCCCCATTCCACCGCCAAATTTAGAGACCTTTGCGAAGTTGTCCAGCGAGCGGTAGATGCCGTCCAGACTGTCCGGCACAGTGTCCACAAAGCAGCTTGAAAGCTGATGGTAGGGCTTTCGTGCGTTGGACATGGTAGGTGTCGCCATCGTGACCTCCATACGGCTGAGCATATCGTAAAAGCGTTTTACCCACCCCATGCGGTCAGAGCCTTCGTTCATAGCAAGATGCAGCGCGATACCCAAAAACATCTCCTGCGGTGTTTCCAGCGGCACGCGGCTGCGTGACTGGATCACATAGCGTTTGAGCAGCAGGTCAAGGCCGGAGTAGGTGAACAGCTCGTCCCGTTCCGGGCAGAGAAAGTCCTCCGCCATAGCGATCTCCTCGTGGGTATAGTGGGCAAGAATATAGTCACCGTAGAGTCCCTTATCCGTCAGATAGCGAAGCCTGCCATAGAGGTCGCCGACGCCGCGCCCCTCCCATTCCTGTGCGTTGCGACAGCGAAAGGAGTGGTTCAGAAGCCGCGCCGCGATGAACTCCCACTTGGGTGCCTCTGCCGTAGTCAGCTCTACCGCTGCCTTGGTCAGTGCCTCAGCCCGCTCATCCTCCGTCATGCCCGGGCGACAGAAGCTCTCAAACTTCATTTGAAGCGCCGCGAGGGAGTAGATTTCCTCGGTAAAATCCATCTGGATACGGCGCAGCACCTCGTCAAGCGAGTTATCCCCCACCGTCTGCGCGATGGTATGCCGAACGCGGCGCAGCGCAGACCGCTTTTCGCGATAAAGGATGTACGCCTTGGCCACCTCATAGTGTCCGCGCTCCATGAGCGTCCGCTCCACCTCGTCCTGCACACGTTCCACGGTGAGCGGTACTGTGACGGAGAGATTGTCGAGAACGGCGGCGAGGATCTCCTCCAGTTCTCCGCCCCCAATCTCCCTTCCCTGTCCATCAAACGCTTTTTTCATGGCGTTGAAAATTTTCTCTTGTTGAAAAGGAACAGACTTCCCGTTTCGTTTTCTGATCTCCATTTCGATCCTCTCATCTTCTCCGGTCACTTTTCATGTCCTTTTTGGGCAAAGAGCGGGCAAGCGCAGTATCACGCTTGCCCGCTCTATTTTTGAAAGCCGGTTTTTCTGCAGCCGACACGGCGGGGCTGTTTGTTGTCTGTTGTCTTGGTTTTGGCTTTCCTGCCAGTTACTTCATAGATTCCAGAATGGCGTCCGCCAGTGCTTCCAGCTCAGTGCGCTTGTCCGTGCCCATGGACGAGGCGAGGCTGAGCCGCTCGTTGAGCACCGTCATGTTCTTAAGCTCATCGTTGACAAATTTCTGCATGAGGTCACCGGACTTCACCGCCCATGAGCCGTTTTCAATGATGGCAAAGGTGCGGTTTTGCAGATTCAGTGCCTTCATATCCATGAGGAAGTCATGCATGGCGGGGTAGATGCCGAGATTGTAGGTCACAGAGGCCAGGACAATGTGACTGTACTTAAACGCCTCGGAAATCAGCTGGGAGACATGAGTGGAGGACACATCGTACATCGCCACCTTGCTCATGCCCTTATCGCAGAGCGACGCCGCCAGCGCCTGCGCCGCGTTCTCCGTGTTGCCGTACATGGAGGCGTAGACGATAAGCACGCCCTGGGTCTCAGGGGCATAGCGGCTCCATGTGTCGTACTTTTCGATGAACCATCCCAGATCCTTGCGCCACACGGGGCCGTGGAGCGGGCAGATGTACTTGGATCTGATCCAAAACGCCGCCGGCCTTTTTCAGCAGGAGCTGGATGTGGGGGCCGTACTTGCCCACGATGTTGGTGAGATAGCGGCGGGCGTCGTCCAGCCAGTCCCGCTCGAAGTCCACCTCGTCGGCGAACAGCTTACCGTCCAGCGCGCCGAAGGTGCCGAAGGCGTCGGCGGAAAAGAGGACGCCGTCGGTGACGTCGAGGGTCACCATGGCCTCCGGCCAGTGAACCATAGGCGCGCCCACAAAGGTGACGGTGTTTGCCAAAGGAGAAGGTGTCGCCCTCCTTCACCTCGATGCACTCATGTCCGTCCACATGGAAGCCGAACTGCCGCATGAGCATGAATGCCTTCTCGTTGGAGATCAGCTTCACCTTAGGATGGCGCAGCAGGATCTCCTCGATGCAGGCGGCGTGATCCGGCTCCAGATGGTTGACCAGCAGGTAGTCCAGCTCGCGGCCATCCAGCACATACGCCAGATTTTCCAAAGCTGGCGGCAGGCAGACCAGTCCACCGTGTCAAAGAGCACCGTCTTTTCATCCAGCAGGCAGTAGGCGTTGTAGCTTACGCCCCGGGGAATGGGAAAGCAGTTTTCAAACAGGGCCAGGCGATGGTCGTTGGCGCCCACCCAGTAGAGGTCGTTTGTTACTTTACGCACGCAATACATCTTATCTTACCTCCTTCACGGCTCAAGCCTTTACAAATTGATCCTTCGTCTCCGCGCACTCCGGGCACACTCGGCGGGAAGCTGCTCAAAGAGCGTACCGGCGCGATCTCGCCGTCCTCGTCGCCCAACTCCGGCACATACTCGTAGCCGCAGCCGCTGCAGACGTAGCGGTCGCCGATGGGGGCGGGCTTCGGCGGTGTGGGCCGCTTCATCTTTACCATAGGCGGCGCGGGCAGCTTTTCTCCGCTATCCAGCGCAGCAGTGAGCAGGGCAGGATCCTCCACATCGCCCACGATGCCGTAGTCGCAGTTCTTGAAGATAGGCGCGTTACCGTTCTTATTGATGGCCACGATGGTGGAGGCGTCCTTGATGCCCTTAAGGTGCTGGGATGCGCCGGAGATGCCACAGGCGATGTACAGATTGCCGGTGAACTTCTGACCAGACATACCCACATAGCGGTTCAGCGGCAGATATTTGAGAGTCTCCGCCACAGGGCGGAAGAACCGATAGCCGCCGGCGGCCTTGGCCAGCGACTCTACCAGTTTCATGTTCTTTTCTCCCCGATGCCCTTGCCCGCGGAGACCACCTCCCGCCTGCGGGATGGGCGTGTCCATGGGGATGCCCACGGAGAAGTCGTGACCATCCTTCTTCAGCGCCGCCACAAGGTCGGCCACCTGCTGGGCAGCATCCCCTTCCCGGAAGATGGTCTTTTTGCGAATGCCGGTGATGGGCGCGGGTTTCTTGGCCGCCGAACGACTCTCGCCGCCGGAGCTCTTGCCCAGCCTGCCCACCAGATGAGAGGCGATGACCACCCGCTGGATCTCGTTAGTGCCCTCGTAGATGGTGGTGATCTTGGCGTCGCGGTAGGCCCGTTCCACCTCCATGCCCTTGAGGAAGCCGCTGCCGCCGTGGATCTGCAAGGCATCGTTGGTGACCTCCAGCGCGATGTCCGAGGCGTACATCTTCGCCATGGCGGACTCCATGCCGTAAGGCGCGTGCTGCTCCTTCAGCTCCGCCGCGGAGTAGATGAGGAACCGGGCGCAGCGCAGCTTGGTGGCCATATCCGCCAGCTTGAAGGCGATGCTCTGCTGGGCCGCGATGGGCTTGCCGAACTGGACGCGCTCCTTGGAATAGCTCAACGCGTGCTCAAACGCGCCTTGGCGATGCCCAGCGCCTGCGCGGCGATGCCGATGCGTCCGCCGTCCAGCGTGGACATGGCAATCTTGAAGCCCTCGCCCTCCTTGCCCAATAGGTTTTCCTTGGGAACCTTCACGTCGTTGAAGATCAACTCCGCCGTGGAGGAGGAGCGAATGCCCATCTTGTCATAGTGGTCGCCGAACTCAAAGCCCTTCCAGCCCTTCTCCACGATGAAAGCGGAGATGCGGGTGCCGATGTCCGGCGTGGTGACGGCGAAAACCACATAGGTGTCCGCCTTAGGGGCGTTGGTAATGAAGATCTTGCCGCCGTTGAGGAGGTAGTAGTCCCCCTTATCCAGCGCCGTGGTCTCCGTGCCGCCGGCGTCGGATCCGGCGTTGGACTCCGTGAGACCGAAGGCGCCGATCTTCTCGCCCTTGGCCAGCGGAACCAGATATTTCTTCTTCTGCTCCTCGGTGCCATAGGCGAAAATGGGCCATGAGCCGAGGGAGACGTGGGCGGAGAGGATCACGCCCGCGCCGCCGTCCACACGGGCCAGCTCCTCCACCGCGATGGCGTAGCTCAAGGCATCAAGACCGGCACCGCCGTACTCCTTGGGGTAGGGAATGCCCATCCAGCCCAGCTTCCCCAGCTTCTTGACAGCCTCCTCGGGAAACTCATTGTTCTGATCCATTAAAAATGCGAGGGGCTTGATCTCCTCCTCCGCAAAACTCCGGATCTTCGCGCGCAGCTCTTCGTGCGCCGCCGTTGTTTGAAACATCATATGGGTACCTCCTCTTAAAATTTTACAGCTTGCTTGTATCTTGGGGATCGGATCCGCCGGTCAGCAGCCTGCGCAGGCTCACGGCACGGAACGCCTCGTCCTGCTTTGCTGCAAGGCCGCCAGCTGACAGTGGATGGCGCACCGCCCATGCTTGTCCTGCCAGCGGCATTCATATCCCGGCTCCATGCAGGCGCACAGGATGCCCCGCTCCCCCACGACCCCCATGAGATCGTAGAGGGAGGTCGCGTCCAGATCGCAGGACAGCGCGCAGCCGCCGAGGGCGCCGCGGCTCACCCGCACCAAATTGCCGGCGGAGAGCTTGCGCAGAATCTGGTAGGCAAACTGATTGGGGATCAATTCCGTTTCCGACATCTCGGCCACCGAATGCTTCTCCCCGTCCAGCAGCACCCGCAAAATGCGCAGTGCGTAGTCCGTCTCTTTGGTGATGATCATGCTCCACATCCTCTTTTCGCTTGCTTGTTAATGCCATTATATCAATCTTGATAAATTTTATCAAGATAATTTCCAAAAAAATATATCGTTTTAACACAGACCGCTCCAGCCCGGGTCAGCTTCGCTTTCCATTCAGCGAAAAGCCATGTTCCTTACAATATAGAAGCCGAAAAAGCTGTGCCGTGGCAGTCCGCCGAAAGCAGAAAAGACTATGCCTTAAAACCAGAAAGCGGAGAAATTGGTTGGCTCGCAGGTCGCCCACCCAAGGCGGATAAGGCGGTCCCTGGCAAGTCCAAGGCAAGCACCAAAGTGCGTGCTTTTCATTTTATATTCGACACATTATGTTATGATATGCAGCAAGTGTTCCATCTTACCATCCCATTCTCTGCTGGAATCGGCGCACTCTTTCAGCTCAGTTTCGACTTCAGCATTTATCGGCAAGTTTTTCTTATAGCGGATGGTATGCTCAAGGCTTGCCCAGAAGTCCATCGCGATTGTACGGAGTTGTATCTCCACCGGCACATGGATCACTTTTTCCGCAAAGAATACCGGCAGCCGGAGCGTCAGGTGCAGACTGCGATAGCCATTTGGCTTAGGGTGTGAAATATAATCTTTCTCTGTGATGATTTCAATGTCAGACTGTTCTTTTTTAGGCACTTTGCCAAAAAGAACACATCCTCCTCGAAAGAGCAGATCACACGCACACCGGCAATATCCATGATATTTGTCTGCATGGTCGGAAAATCCAGAGGAAGTCCGCGTTTCTGCATCTTATTCATAATGCTGGACGGCGACTTCAAGCGGCTTTTTATACTTTCTATCGGATTGCGATCATGCTGCAATGAAAACTCTTCGTTTAGAATTTCCAACCTGCTTTCCAGTGCTTTCAGCGCACATCGGTATTGCAGCATGACTTCCTGATACCTGCGATTTTCGCTTAAAAGGCGCTGGCACTGCAAATCATCTAAGCCTTTATCTGCCGCAACCGTCAAGCCAAATAAATTCTCACTCATAGCTTCTCCATTCCGCAGGGATAGGCGCTCCGCGCTGTCTGCCGCTCTTGTATTACGACCTGATAAAAACTGTATCCGCCGGAGAGATGGGAACAGGTGAAACCGTACTGCGTCAAAAGTCGGCAGGCCAGATAACTGCGAAGCCCTGTCTGGCAATTCACATAAACAGGCTTACCCCGGTCTAACTCGTCCAAATGCTCCCGCAGATCGTCCAGTGGAATATTGCGGAATCCATTCAAGTGCCCACGCCGATATTCGCCTTCTGTACGGACATCCAGCAGTGTCGCATTGCCATCGCAAGGCAAGTCCTCAACCTCATTCCAATGGAACTGCCGTACCTTCCCGCTCTCCAAATCCTCGATCATAAAACCGGCCATATTGACCGGGTCTTTGGCAGAGGAATAGGGCGGCGCATAGGAAAGGTCAAGCTCCGTCAGTTCCAAGGCTGTCATTTTTGCGCGAATGGCCGTTGCCAGTACATCAATGCGCTTGTCCACGCCCTCGCCGCCAACGATCTGCGCGCCCAGCAGCCGAAGGCTTTCTTTTTCATACAGCACCTTCATTGCCATAGCCTGTGCGCCGGGATAATAGGCAGCGTGGGATGCTGGGAATAATACGACTTTGTCGTAAGCAATCCCTGCTGCCTGCGCTGCCTTCTCATTGATCCCCGTAGAGGCCGCGGTCAAGCCAAACAGTTTCAGAACAGACGAGCCCTGAGAGCCGTGAAAGCGGCTGTTTCCGCCGCAGATATTGTCAGCGGCAATGCGTCCCTGCTTGTTGGCAGGCCCCGCCAGCGAGATCAGCGCCTTCTTGGCCGGTCACGAAATGGGTGACCTCTACGGCATCGCCCACAGCGTAGATGTCCGGCACGGAGGTTTCCATCCGCTCGTTGACAGCGATGCTGCCCCGGATGCCCAGCTCAAGTCCGGCCTCTTTTGCCAGATGGGTGTCCGGCGTGACGCCGATGGCCAGCAGCACCATGTCGGAGCGCAGCGGCTCACTTTCCTCCAGCAGCGTCAGCACGGAATCTCCGTCCTGTCGGAATCCGGTGACGGTTTCATCCAACCGCAGAGCCACACCGTGTCTGCGCATTTCCGCATGGACAAAGCTGGCCATATCCGCATCCAGCGGCGCTAATAGCTGCTTCAGACGCTGGACGATGGTAACCGAAACGCCCATCTCCACAAGGTTTTCCGCCATTTCCAGACCGATAAAGCCGCCGCCAGCCAAAACAGCGGTTTTCGGCTTCTGATCCTCTACAAAGCGTCGAATGCGGAGGGTGTCTTCCACGGTGCGCAGGGAAAAGACCCGCTCGCTGTCCACGCCGGAAAGCGCAGGAATCGTCGGCTTTGCGCCGGGGGCAAGAAGCAGTTTGTCATAGGTTTCCGTGTAGACCTTCCCGCTGTCCAGTGCGTGGACGGTGACGATTTTCTCTGCGGGATTGATCGCAGTTACTTCCTGCCGTACTCGCACATCAATGCGAAAGCGATCCCAAAAGCTCTCCGGAGTTTGCAGCGTCAATTCTTCCTGCTCCTTGATCACACCGCCCACATAATACGGCAGACCGCAGTTGGCATAGGACACATAGCCGCTGCGCTCGATCATGATGATCTGCGCGTGTTCATCCAAACGGCGGATGCGGGCGGCGGCAGAAGCACCGCCCGCCACACCGCCTACGATTACAACTTTCATCTTGCGCCCTCCACCATTGCGGCAATCTCCGACTTAGGCCGATAGCCCACGGATTTGGCAACGGCCTTTCCATCCTTGAATACGACAAGCATCGGGATACTGGATACCTGAAAACGCATTGCCAGCTCCATCTGCTCGTCCACATTGACCTTTCCCACCTTGAGCGCGCCGCTTTTTTCTTCGGCAAGCTCATGCAGTATGGGAGAGAGCATTTTGCACGGTCCGCACCAGTCGGCGTAGAAGTCCAGCAAAATGGGCTTGTCGGAACGCAGTACCTCATTTTCAAAATTCGCAGCAGTAATTTTCAGTTCAGCCATGAGTAAGGCTCCTTTCTGTTATCTTTGTTTATTCTTTGTTTTTCAGCTTGCAAATCCCCTGCGTCATGGTTCCCATGGGGCAGAAGGCACACCATGTACGGGGCTTGTAGAGCACCATGACGATGAGGCCGATGAGCAGCGAGGTCAGCATGAGGCTGTAAAAGCCGAAGCTGAATTGGGCTACCCAGTCTGTCACCGTTCCGGCGGTGTAGGCCCAGCCCCACGGCACACGGAAGGTCCAGAACAGCTTAATGGCCTCCCGCAGGGACGAAGTACCCGCAGCGACCAGATATGTCTGAAACACCATGTTGCCGAACATCGTCAGGAAAAAGATCAAAAAGCCATAACGGAACCACTTGGAGGACATCCAGCGGGGCGTGGGCTTGCAGCGGGAGCATTTAAGGTCTGTCCCCAGCTTGCTGAACAGTTGACCCCGTCCGCAGAGGTGGTTGCAAAAGTATTTGTTCCCACCAAAGATGGCTAAGAACAGCGGCAGAAGAAAATCGATCATGCCCAGCCACGCGAACAGGATATTGAAAAAGCCCAGTGCAAAATAGATGATTGCATATACCAACAGGTAATCGTACCAATGCTTTACTTTCATGCGTCAGCCCTCACTTTCACCTCAATGCAGCCGACGGGACAGATCTTTGCGCACTTGCCGCAGCCTACGCATCGTTCCGCCTCCACAGCGGCGTAGCAGCCGCGGCGCACCTTGACGGCCCCCAGTGGACAGGTATTTTCACACACGCCGCAGGCGACGCACCGCGTCTTATCTATGGCGGCCAGTTTCTTTGACAGCATAGCGTTCCTCCCTTAATCCTGCAAGGATTTGTAATAGAGCATACAGTGGCAGAATCCCTCGAAGCCCGGATCTGCAATTTGATCCTTAAACTCCTGGCACATACATTTGGTCGCCTCTGTGCTCTCCCTGCGGCAGGGGCAGTACCCGCCGGTGCGCTTGAGTCCTTCTCTGATGGTGCTGACAATCTCCTGATCGGAATTGAGCTTGATTTTCATGTTCGCCACCTCTTTCTTGTTGATTGATTGTGGCTTTATCATACCGCAGTACAAAGCATTTTTCTGTGACGAGGTTACGTTACGGCAAATTTTTATATAAGTGAGAAAGAGCCGTGAAGCGGTATCTTACATACTGCTTCACGGCTCTTTGTTTATAGGTTTTGTTGTGCTTCCTTACTCAGCCACAGAAAACTGGTCTTTGCCAACAAAACATAAGGGGCATTCAAAATCATCCGGAATATCTTCCCATTTTGTACCCGGTGCAATGCCGCCTTCCGGATAGCCATTTTCTTCGTCGTATTCCCAACCACACACATCGCATACATATTTCATAATGAAATTCTTCTTTCTTGTTTTTTATTTCGCACACAACATTAGCCCGACTTTATCGTCATCAGAAACAATAACGATTCCTATCTTACTCAAAGAATATCCACAGCTTCCGCTTGTTTTACTCTCTTTGTTTTCTTATTCCCTGAAATCATTTTATGACCCGTATATACTGCCATAACCATGCAGATCAAGGAACTAAGCGCAAGGTACTTATGCGTTGTTTTTGAGCCTTTATATCCAGTGCAAAAAGTTCCAAACATGGTAATTACCGCTCCGATTGACCAATATTTATGTGCTTTCATGACTTGTTTGCCTCCTGCCTGCAATACATGACATTCAGTTCTCTATGTTGGTTCTAAGATACCATGCGCGGAACGATCACGCTTTCCACAGACTGTGGAGGTTGCAGTAGGCGTAGACCGCCTCGACTTCGTCGCCCTCGCAGAGCGCAAAGCAGACCTCCGGCTTCTCGCCCGGGTGCAGTTCCTTGCGCTGGTTGCCCTGATTGGTGTGGAGGGACACCCACTCGATGTAGTGCTCCGGCAGCATGGGATGCTCTACGGAGCCGACCTTGACATGAACGATGCCGTTTTCCACAGTCCAGACAGGGACGTGCTTCTCCACGGCGGCGTCGGTGGTACCGGGGATGATCTCGCTCATCGGCTCACCGCAACAGATGACGGGAACGCCCGTGTCCTTGACCTTGGCAATGATGTTGCCGCAATGCTTGCAAATGTAAAACTTCTGCTCCATGATTCGTTCTCCTTTTCTCTTTAATAGTTTTCTGCGTGAATTTCAAAGTAGCTCTGGGGATGGTTGCAGGTCGGGCAGACCTCCGGTGCTTTCTCACCGATCACGATATGCCCGCAGTTGCGGCACTCCCATACCTTGACCTCACTCTTGGCGAAGACCTCCGCCATCTCCACATTGTGCAGCAGGGCACGGTAGCGCTCCTCATGATGCTTTTCAATGGCGGCTACCAGGCGGAAACGCTGGGCCAGCTCATGGAAACCCTCCTCGTCGGCGGTTTTGGCAAAGCCGTCGTACATATCCGTCCACTCGTAGTTCTCGCCCTCAGCGGCGGAGAGAAGGTTTTCGGCGGTGTCGCCAATGCCGTTCAGCTCTTTGAACCACAGCTTGGCGTGTTCCTTCTCATTATCAGCGGTTTTGAGGAACAGCGCCGCGATCTGCTCGTAGCCTTCCTTCTTGGCCTTGGATGCAAAATAGGTGTATTTGTTGCGCGCCTCGGACTCACCGGCAAAGGCAGCCATCAGGTTTTTTTCGGTTTGAGTTCCTGCGTATTTCGTTTCTTTCATGGCGGATACTCCTTCCTGTTTTTCTGCTTTTATTGTAGCAAATCTATGATTTTCTTCTGTAACGAAGTCACATTTCTTTTTATTTTAGACGATTTAGTCTGTTCTTATCCCGCAGCGTGATTGCACCACGCTTCAGCTCCACCAGCCCGTCCTCCGAGAAGCTTTTGAGCATCCGTGCCACTGCCTCCCGTGCCGAGCTGATGTGCTGGGCGATCTGCTCATGGGTCATGCGTATCGTGTCGGAGCCGGTACGTTCCGCTTCGGCAAAGAGAAATTCTGCCAGCCGCTGATCCAATCCCTTGAACATAATCTGCTGCATCGCCCACATCACATCAGAAAACCGTTTCGTTGCCAGTTCATAAAGAAAACAGCGGACATGGAGATTTTTCTCCTTGAGTGCAGCAATGACATTTGCAGAGATAATCAGAATGTCCGTATCCATTCCGGCAGTCATTTGTGTATCAAAGGTGATCTGACTGATCACGCAGGAGGCGGAAAGCACGCATAGTTCGCCCGGATACAGGCGGAACAGCGTTACCTCCCGCCCCTCATCAGAGAGAAGATAGGTGCGGATCTCGCCGGAAAGGACAAACAGCATTCCGAGACATTCATTGTCGCTGCTGTGAACGAACGCACCCTTTTTATAATGACGGACAAAGGCACTTCGGCGTAGTGTGTCCATTTCGCGTTCGGTCAAGGATGACCAGAACGGAAGTTGTGTCAGTGTGCGTTCCATATCAATGGCAGCTATGCTTGCCGCAGCCGTGGTCACCGCAGGAGTGACCAGCCTCGCCGTGTTCATGGTCATGGTGGTCACAGTGAACATTGGGATCGTAGCCCAAACTTCCGTTGAGCAATGCGCTCACCGCCGCGTCAGCGTCCCCGCTGACACCGCCGTAGAGCTTGATGCCCGCTTCGGCGAGTGCTGCCTGCGCACCGCCGCCGATGCCTCCGCAAATCAAAGTGTCCACGCCGTTCTGCATCAGGAATCCTGCCAGTGCGCCGTGACCGCTGCCGTTGGTATCAACGACTTCCGCATGGACGATTTTGCCGTCCACAGATTCATAAAGCTTGAACTGCTCGGTGTGACCGAAATGCTGAAAGATCTGACCGTTGTCATAGGTAACTGCAATTTTCATAATGGAATCTCCTTTGCAAGTTTTGCCTGATTTTTCCATGTTGGCTCTCTGCATCCGGCAGCAACAGCCGCAGTGAGCTGCCTCCTGTCCTCCGCAGATGCGGTAGTTTCCCCCGGTGATGTGCAGCGGTTTCCCGTGGACAAGACACGCTGCGATCTTGCTCCGTGCGCTTTCGTAAATCTCCTGCACGGTAGAGCGGGAAATCTCCATTTGAGCGGCACACTGCTCGTGGGTTTGCTGCTCCAAGTCAACCAGCCGAATGACCTCGTATTCGTCCAGCGTCAGCAGGATCGGCTCGGTATTCTCGCACCCGTTAGGACAGAATGTATCGACCTGTGGTACGCCACAAATTCGACGGCACCGTGGCGGTCTTGGCATGGGAGCTTTCCTCCCTTTGTATTCGGTATATTCCAATTATAGCACTTTGAGCAGAAAAAGCAATTTTTTCAAAAGCTGCTACATTTTCCGTCCTCATATGTGTGCTGGCTGATATTCGGTGTCGAAGACTACGTGTGAGCCATGTTCGTATTGTCAGATTATCTACATTTGACAGAACTTCGCAGGGTATCCTCTTCCGAATAGTTCGCATTGATGTCCATCGGGTTGATATACTGCGCGCTGGAAGGGCTGATTTTAATGACCTGCCCCTCAAATTTCTGCACCAGTGCCGTGTACTCGGCTTCCGGATCGCACACAATTACATCGTCATCCGTCACCAGAAACGCATTGGCGATTTCTCGCTTGGCAGAGAAGGATTTACCGGAACCGGGAGTACCCAGAATCAGCCCGTTGGGGTTTTTGAGCTTTTTCCGGTCAACCATAATCAGGTTGTTGGACAGAGCATTCAGCCCATAGTACAGAGCCTCTTTCCCGGTCTGAAACAGCTCCTGGGTGGTAAACGGCACGAAAATTGCCGTGCTGCTGGTAGTCATGCTGCGCTGAATCTCAATCAGGTTCTGTGCCAGCGGCAGGCAGCTCATCAGCCCCTGCTCCTGCTGAAAGTCCAGACGGCGCAGGTTGCAGTTGTACTTCTGCGCGATACTGGAAGCTTGAAACACATTGGTTTCCAGCTCCTGCTCCGTCTCGCCGGTATTCATCACCAGAAAGGTCAGCAGGAACATACGCTCATTCTGGCTCTGCAATTCCTTCAGCAGTGCCTTTGCGTCCCTGCCGTAAGTTGCCAAATCTGACGGAATGATGTCCATATCGTATCCGGAACGGACAGCTTTCTTCTGTTCCTCAATCTTGGAACGATCCAGCTCCGTAATGGTGTGCTTGATGGATTTGATTGCTTTGTTCTGGTCTACCGACTGAATGTGCATGGTCACAATCTGGCTGGATTCCATATCCAGAAAGTCCTTCAGCAGCTGATCCGACAGGTCGGAAGCCGTAATCTGGAGATAGGACATGGAACCATACATCCCACCCATCTGAAAAACACGGTTCTTCGGAAAGGCAAACCCGGTCGGGGCAATAAAGTCCTTTACCGACAGCCCGCTCTCCGGCAGCCACTTCCAATCGAAATTGAATCGGTCATGGTCACCCATGTGGAACATATCGTGCATCAGATGAAGCCGTTCCTTACCGTTCAGCAATTTTGCCCGGACACCCAAGCGTTTGAAGTTGTTCATCAGGTCGATCTCAATGTGATTGAGCCTCGGCTTTGCCTGTTTCATGGATTCTGCTTCAATGCCAAACGTCAGGTACTTCGTCTTGGTCAGGCCGTTGTTGCCCTGGGCAAGCTGGCGGCGCAGCATGGTGCTGTACTCCGTGCGCACCGGATTGAAATGATCCTTCTGGTACGGGATGCGCACCATCTTCTCAAAATTCGAGGCATCCGTAGCCATATTCATAAAAGAAAGCTCAAAGCGGATACTCAGAGAGCCGTTCCACCCGCATCTGATAATCTCCTGGGAACTCCTGCCGGAGCTTGCCGTATTCCGTGTCAGAGAGAAGGACATTTTCGTATTAGCCATACCGGTGCTGGATTTCCTTCTTCTCTCTTTTATTGATTGTTTCAGTACTTGTTCTATTAGTACTTAATTGCGCGGGATTTTCCGTAACCGGTGTGTCCGTATCCGGATTTACCGTATACGGCTTTTCCGTACACGGCTTTTTCCTTGGCATCTCATAGATCACATACTCCGCTCTGCCCATCCGACCGTTACTCTCACGCTGCTGGTTCCTTTCCAGATATCCAAGACGTTCCAGTTCTTTCAGAGCTGTAAGCACCCCATCTACGCCATCCGGTGTAATCGAAGATAATCCCCGTACCGAATAGTTCCATGTGTCCGGTAAACTAAGCAGCATAGAGAGAAGTCCTTTTCCTTTCAGGCTGAGACCCTGATCCCGCAGGTGGTAATTGCACATCGTTGTGTAATTGCTGTTTTTCTCAACCCTGAATACCGGCATGGTGCTCACCATCCTTTTTCGCAGGCTCCGTTTTTTTCTTCGGACATTTGCGCGGACGATCTTCGCTGTCCTCCCGTCGATGGTATTTGCCGGTATCCTGCATCATGCGTTCAAACGCCTGAAGGCGTCCCTCTGTAAAAAGCGTCATTCGATCACACCCCATTTCTTAAACAACTTGAAGAGATGATTCTTTCCCTTGCAGGTCACTCTCGTCTGCTGCACCAGTTTTCCGCTTCTGCCGTAGCAATCCCGGACAATAAAATAGCCCCTTGCAGATTTGTCTGCAAAAGGCATCAGCCAGCCGCTTGGACTGCGGTACAGATAGCGATGATCCAGTAAGAGAGCCACTGCCGTCTTCTCCGGGATTCCGATTTCCTTACAGAAATTCCGGATGCAGGTACAATCCTCCGAATTCACAAAGGTGTCGAAGTAGTCTGCCTTGGGCTGTGCCGCATCCAGCTGTTTGCGGATACCCTCAAGCTGCTCTTTCTCGGCCACAAGCTCCTTCGCCAGGGTGTAGATGACCTCCGGATGCTGAATCACCTGATCCAAAATAGAATCGCTCATATACACACCATGCTTTCGGATGGACGGGAGAACTTCATCAAACACCCAGTGTTCAAACCGTTCTGCCGATGGCAGCTTGCTGTGAACGATCAGCCGATAAACATCACCTTCCGTGATAAAGGAGATTTCAACGACCTGCTCTCCAGCATCTCCATACTGATTCACCTTCTGAACGACCCCCTCGCGTTTCGTTAGGGGGCCTCTACAATGGCGTTTCACTGCGGCGTAGGGATTCACATATCCCAACGCTTTCGCCACGTCGCTTGCACAGAAGAAGGTCTTGCCTGCCTCCTGTAACAACCGGATCGAACCAAACTCCTGGTTCTCAAACACTTCCATCATCTGCCTCGACTGTCCGCCATGACTGCCCACATCGGTGTCATGGGTCTTCTGATTGAAATCCGTCATACCTGTTACCTCCTACTCAAATTTGTCTCGCCGGATTTCGGGCGAAAAAAATAGAGCCTCGACCCATTCTCGTTTTCAAAGAATGAGCCAAGGCTCTATGTAACAGGATACCTGATATCATTTTTTTGCAGATTTCGTCAGAACTCGCCAAACGAATCCGACACCATTTTTCATTCCGTTTCAGCCGGATTTTTCCCGAAAATCTGTCAAGGATATGGGGCGAATTTCCCCTCCAAAATGGCCTTCTGTAAACCCATTTTCCCACCCATTAGGCTCAAAAATAGACCGTAAACCCATGGTAAACCCATCAAAATGGGCTAATTTGAAGTCAAATTTCCTCAAATTTCACCATCGGAATCAGGTGATTTCAGGCATAGAAAAAGCCCGGAAAATGGCGTATTTCCGGGCTTTTTTAGCATTATTAAGCTGTAGATTATCGCTTGCTGAACTGCGGAGCGCGACGAGCTGCTTTGAGACCGTACTTCTTACGCTCTTTCATTCTCGGGTCACGAGTTAAGAAGCCTGCTTTCTTCAGTACCGGACGGTAATCAGCGTCTGCCTGAAGAAGTGCACGGGAGATGCCGTGTCTTACAGCGCCAGCCTGACCTGTGAAGCCGCCGCCACGTACATTTACAAGTACATCGAACTTATCAACTGTCTCGGTTGCTACTAGCGGCTGACGAACAACCACCTTTAAGGTCTCAAGACCAAAATACTCGTCGATGTCTCTTTTATTGATAGTAATCTTGCCGGTTCCCGGTACAAGATATACTCTAGCGATAGATTTTTTTCTTCTGCCTGTTCCGTAAAATTTGTTAGCCATTATAGTTTCCTCCTTCCAGTGCCTTTAATTAAAACTTGATTTCTAAAACTTCCGGCTTCTGAGCTGCCTGCTCGTGCTCCGGACCCTGCGTATACATGAAGCTTGGTCATCATGCTTCTTCCTAAAGGTCCCTTCGGAAGCATACCCTTAACAGCCAGCTCGATAACGCGCTCCGGCTTCTTAGCCATCATCTCACGCAGAGTGGTCTCTCTCATGCCACCTACGTAATCGGAATGATGGTAGTAGATCTTCTGATCTATCTTCTTACCGGTTACTTTGATCTGATCTGCATTTACAACGATCACATAATCGCCGCAGTCGATGTGCGGGGTGTAGATCGGTTTGTTCTTTCCTCTTAATACCTTTGCTACCTCAGATGCAAGACGACCTAATGTATATCCTGTAGCGTCAACTACATACCATTTTCTCTCAATTGTTGCTGGACTAGCCATAAAACTCTTCATTGGTTGACCTCCTGTTTTACTTCATATAATTGAGATTAACTATATCATGAAATGCCTGCTCCGGGGCTTTGGTGCCGACATCTTCCTGACTCATGTCATACTGACTTATTATATTACACGCTTCCGGACGTGTCAAGCGGTTTTTCCTTGAAAATACAAGGTTTTTTCCCCGGATTTACAAGATAAGTTCGTTTCATTCCATGCATCTGATATACGCATGGGATACACATGAAAAAGGAAGACTTCCTCCTCTCAGATTCCATCTTCCTTTTTCGCCGCTTTTTAGGTTGGTAATGAACTTTTTCTCTTTTCTCAAGAGAATTTATTTGAAGGAGACTGGGAAATCTCCGTCAAACCTTATTTTTCGATAAAACCGTTCCTGCAATGGAAGAACCGATTCTGCCTATTTCTGCTTCTTCGCTTCCAGATAATCATTCAGCTCCGTATTCAGGACATTGGTGATGAACATATGTCCCGGTGCGTGGGTAATAACTAACGGAAGTTTTGCATTTTCAATCGCTGCCTGCGGGGTAACGCCGCAAGCCCAGAATACCGGGATCTCACCCTCGCGGATCTCGACCGGATCGCCATAGTCTGGTTTGGAAATATCCTTGATACCGATCGCTGCCGGATCGCCGATCTGGACCGGACCGCCGTGTACGTTTGGATAACGGTCTGTGATCTCTTTGGCTTTCTGTGCGTTTTCCGGTGTCATCGGACGCATGCTGACAACCATCGGTCCCTTGAACACGCCGGCGCTCTCGCACTGAATGTTGGTCTTGTACATGGAAACATTGCAGCCCTGCGCGATATGGCGCACTTCAATGCCGGCTTTCATAAGCGCCTCCTCAAAGGAGAAGCTGCAGCCAATCAGGAATGCAACCGAATCTTCTTTCCAATAAGAAGAAACATCTGTCACCTCATCGACTTTCACGCCGTCACGATAAATGAAATATTTCGGGATGTCCGTCACGATGCTCGCGCCTTCGCCCATATCGTGGATATCCGGTGTGCCCTCTACGACTTCCAGGATTGGGCACGGTTTCGGGTTCTTTCTTGCAAATTCTTTAAAATCATCGGCGTACTTCTTCGGCAGGATAACCAGATTTGCCTGTGCATATCCGGCACACATGCCAGCCGTCGGGCGGGTAATCTCGCCAGTCCGAATCAGTTTCCATACTTCCGGTGGTGTCATTTTGCTGTAATCTGCCATATACGTTCCCTCCATATCTTTCGATGCATCTGAGTTTTATCTGAATCTCTCAGTCTCTTCCTCTAATTCAACCATATATTCAGTTCCATCGATCACAACCCGGTAGGTTCCAATCGGATTCCAGTATTTCTTCGACTCACATCCAACCGCTACCTGAATCACTGCATCAAGTTCTCCGCACGGTTCCGGTACCTTTGCCAGTTCTTCTTTGAGTGCTTTGAGTTTTTCCACCTGCTCAATGTAAAGCTTCTGCGCTTCCTCAACCGTTACTTTCTGGAAATGTACTTTATAGCCCGGTCTGGACTGTGCAACCAGCGGAAGATCCACAGAGATAACGCCAGCAATCTTCGTATAACCGCCGGTGGTCTGATGATCCGCCATCATGATAATCGGCTGTCCGTGGGACGGCACCTGAATCGCACCAAAGGCGATACCGTCTGTGATAATATCGCCGCCATTTTTATGCTCGATGACCTCGCCCTCGAGACGGCAGCCCATACGGTCGGACTCATTCGTAAATGCATATGTGCTGCTTAAGAACGTCTCTACACCTTTCTCAGTAAAGCAGTCATCCTGCGGTCCCATGACAACGCGGATGGTTTTCTCAGTCTGGGAGAAGTCCTCCGGCGTCACTTTTCTCTTTCTCATATTTGGAAGGGTCGTCTTAGGAGCGGCAAAACCAATCTCGTCTCCGCCGCCGATCTTTCTTCCCTGATAACCACCTACTTTCAGCTTTAGGTTGGTGGATTTGCTGCCCATCTGTACCGGGATATCCAGCCCGCCTGCCACTGCAATGTACGCGCGGCTTCCACTTGTCATACCGGCAAAGTTCATGGAATCGCCCCTATGTACTAAAACTGCCTGATACATCGGAAGATCTTTTCCATTTACCTTCGGAACCAGATTGCCACCGGTTACTGCGATAATATTGTCTTCTGTAAATTCCATCATCGGTCCCATCAGGGTTACTTCCAGAACCGCCTCGTTTTCATCATTTCCCACTAAAATATTCGCGATCGCTGCGGAACGCTGATCCATAACGCCTGATACAGACATACCGGACTCCTGATAGCCGATGCGTCCCATGTCCTGTACGGTTGTGAGGAATCCGCCGCTTGCAAACTTAATGCCCATCTTTATACCTCCTTATCGTACACAACGTATTTGTAGGTTCCGTCTTCGACTTCTTTTTCGATCTTTTTATACTCTTCCTCGGTTACTGCAGCAAACTTGATATACTGTCCCGCTTCCAGAAGCACTGGCTTCTCGCGGTCTGCATCATAGAGTTTTAACGGAGTCCGTCCAATTAACTGCCAGCCGCCCGGAGATGCTACCGGGTAGATACCGGTCTGCTCACCGGCGATACCGACGGAGCCGCCCTCAATCTTCACTCTCGGGCTCTTCAGACGCGGGGTTGCGATCTCTTTGCTCATACCGCCCAGATATGGGAATCCAGCGATAAATCCAATCATGTAGATTAGATATTCTTCAGATGTATGAATCTTGATGACCTCTTCCACAGTCTTGTGATTGTGCTCCGCCACATTTTCAATATCCGGACCCATCTCTCCGCCGTAGAAAACCGGAATTTCGATAACAGTTGGCGGCGGGATCGGAATGCTTGATAAGGAACCCATCAATTTATCAAATTTTTCTGTGAGTGCCTTGAATCCGATCACTTCCGGATGATAATGTACTAATAAGGAACGGTATGTCGGAACCGTCTCCACAATTCCCGGTATATCACTTTTTTCAACCGCAATCTTGAATGCGCGGATTTTCTTGTTGATCTCCGGGCTGATTTCATTGCCAAACTCAACGCACACAGCGCTGTCGCCCGCTACAAGGTATCTTACCTCGCTCATATATACCTCCTCCTGTCAAATAAACGAAGCCCCCGCCTGCCTGTTCTGCTTTTCTTCGAAAAACCTAAAAACTGCTTCCGGCCCAACAAGCCAGTTACAGGGAAACGCCCGGCAGACCTGCTGCCATAAGCCAGCCATCTGCGTGCTCATCCAGCCAGTCCGCCGGGCGCCTGTCCGTTTAATCTTTTTTTATTATTTTACCACATTTTTTGCATTTTTTCATTCATTAACCAAAGATGGTAAGAATCTTCGGCAGAGCCTTGATTCCTGAGTAACCGGTCAGAAGAACAACGCATACACCAAGTACGATGAGTACGGTCGGATGTTTGTAATTTTCACCGACGATATCTTTCCTACGGCTTGCCAGAAGAATGACAAGCAGTGTAATCGGAAGAATCAGTCCGTTTACGGAACCAGCCAGAACCAGAAGAGTTGCCGGCTGTCCAAGTAATGTCATGATAACGGTCGATACAGCGATGAAGCCGATAACGAACCATTTCTCATTCTCCATGATGAACGGATGCAGGGTCTTTAAGAAGGATACAGATGTATACGCTGCACCGATGATGGAGGTGATAGCTGCAAACAGGATAACCAGACCGAAGATCTTATAACCGATGATGCCTGCGCCTGCCTTAAAAGCTGCTGCTGGCGGGCTTGCTACCCATGCTTCGCTTCCAACTACTTCCGGAGTTGCTGTAACAACGCCTAAAACTGCGAGGAACAGTAAAATTCTCATAACTCCCGATACGCTGATGCCCATTAATACGGAGCGGCGAACATGCGGAAGATCCTTGGTTCCGGAGAAACCTGCATCCAGAAGACGATGTGCACCGGAGAATGTGATGTAACCGCCGCAGCTTCCGCCAAGCAGGGTAATAATCGGGAACACCAGATTCGGGAATTCGTTCAGATGTCCAACACTGCCGATTGCCTCAACAACCGGAGGTTTTGAACGGAATGCTACATAAAGTACGGTAACAATCATGATGCTTCCTAAGTATTTAGTCAGCTTATCCATGAAGTTTTTCGCATCCTTGGATAAGAAGATCAGAATACCGATGACACCGGCTACAACGGTTCCGACTTTCAGCGGAAAACCGAATACGATGTTAAAACCGGTTGCGGCGCCGCCGACGTTACCGATATTGAATACCAGACCTCCGAGAGACACAAGGAACGCGATGAAATATCCGAGTCCCGGAACAACTTTATTTGCGATATCCTGTCCACGCATACCGGACACACCGATGATGGACCAGATATTTAACTGGGTTGTAACATCCAGAAGAATGGTACAGATGATTGCCAGTGCGAAAATAGAGCCGTACTGACCGGTAAAGGTTGCGGTCTGCGTCAGAAAACCAGGTCCGATCGCGGACGTTGCCATCAGGAACGCGGCGCCAATCAGGGCCGTCGTGTTCGCATTACTTTTTTTCTTTTCTCCCATATTTCTCTTCTCCTTACATATGTATTAGCGGAACAGATTTTTAATCTCCACTCCCTCGGCTACCAGGGTCTCACGAATGTTCTTTACGAACTCTAATGCTTTTGGGTTGTCTCCGTGTACACAGATGGAATCTGCCTTGATGGAAATGTCGTTTCCGTTGATGCTCTCAACTTTTCCTTCTTTTACCATTCTCACGACACGTTTGATTGCCAGGTCTTTATCTTTGATGACTGCTCCCGGAAGTTTTCTGGAAACCAGGGTTCCGTCATCGTTGTATGCACGGTCTGCGAACACCTCGCTCGCTGCCTGTAAACCAACCTCCTCGGCTGCCTTGATCATCTGGGATCCTGCCAGACCCATGAAGATGATATCTTTATCTACTTCATAGACTGCTTCACACATCGCTCTCGCCAGCTTCTCATCAACAGCTGCCATGTTGTAGAATGCACCGTGCGGTTTTACGTGCTGGATTTTTACGCCCTGGCTCTTAGTAAATGCGCTCAATGCGCCGAGCTGGTATTTCAGATATGCTTTCGCTTCTTCCGGAGTTACCACCATGTTTCTTCGACCGAAGCCCATCAGATCCGGAAATCCCGGATGTGCTCCTACTGCGGTTCCGTATTTCTTTGCCAGTGCGATGGTCTTATCCATAACCATCGGATCACCTGCATGCCATCCACAGGCTACGTTGGCGGAAGACACGTACTGAAGAATTTCTTCATCCATACCAATCGTATAGTTACCGAAGCTCTCACCTAAATCACTGTTTAAATCGACATAAAACATGGTTCATTCCTCCCTTTCTTACTCACACATCTCATTTTTGCGGCTTAGCGTTTCTTCTGTCTGTTTTCAACAGCTGTCGGAAACTATGTTTAAGATGAGACGTTTTTTGTATGTTCCCCTTGTTTTTTTGCTTCTGCTGATATTTTATCTGACTTTTATGTATTTTTCAATCATAATTTTAATATTTTTCAAAATAATTTAATTTATATACAAAAATCGTGCAAAAACGCACGTTTTAGGCGTGCGTTTTTGCACGATGTGATTTTTTGCACTCTTTTACCATTCATTCCTGCACCCGGTTTACCAGACAACCGTTTTCGTCCTTCCTCCTGATACAGTTTTTCTGCTTTTTCTACTTCTCCCCGTCTTCCCGCTCCATCTTCCGTTTCATCGAGAACCGGGTGACGCCGAGCAGTGCCGCCGCCCGCGTCAGGTTATTGCCGGAAAGTTTCAACGCCTCCGACATATATCGTTTCTCCAGCGCCGCGACCTCCTGCTCGAGGTCGATCGGTCCTTTTTTCAAATCTTTCAGATAGATGCAGTCCCCGCTCTCCGGCCTTGCCTCCCGCTCGACCGGCGCCAGCTCCACGTGTTTTTCCAGGATATTTCCCTGGCTGAAGAGAAAACAACGCTCAAAAATATTTTTAAGCTCCCTGACATTGCCTTTCCAGTCGTACAAGAGCAGCTCCCGCATGAAATCCGGATCCACTTTTTCGATATTGCGGGCAAAGGCTTTATTATAATAGTCAAGGTAATAGTCACAGAGCACCGGGATATCCTCGCGCCGGTCACGAAGCGGCGGAATCTCGATCTGCATGACATTCAGCCGGTAGAACAGATCCTCCCGGAATTGCCCCGCCTTGATCGCCTCCTCGAGATTTCTGTTCGTCGCCGCAATGATCCGAACATCGACCGCCGTGTCCTCCAGCGCGCCGATCCGCTTAAATTTCCGGTCATCCAGGAAGGTCAGAAGTTTCGTCTGCATCGCCATCGGCAATTCGCCGATCTCGTCCAAAAAGACCGTACCGCCGTCCGCCAGCTCAATCAAGCCCTTTTTCGTCTTGAGCGCCCCCGCAAACGCGCCGCGCTCGTAGCCAAAGAGCTCGCTCTCCATCAGATTTTCCGGAATCGCACCGCAGTTAATGCGTACCATCAGGTTATCCTTGCGGGCGCTGTTCGCATGAATCTGCCGCGCCACAACTTCCTTGCCCGTTCCCGTCTCCCCGCGCAGGAGTACATTGACCGACAAATTTTCCCCAAGCACCTGAATAAGATGCCGGATCCGGGCAGCTGCCTCACTGACACCTAAAAACTGCGGCACATCGCCTTTCAGGAAGACGAGTGAATCCCGGTTGCGCTTCTGCTCCAGACACCGCTTGATCAGCATATCGATCTCATCCACATCAAACGGCTTTAAAATATAATCATATGCGCCGCGCTTCGTCGCCTCAACCGCCTGGGAGACGGAACCGTACGCCGTCATCATGATGACCTGCAGTTCCTCATCTGCATTTTTGAAATTGACAATCTCATCCATCCCGACACTGTTTTCGAGGAGATTGTCGAGAAGGAGCACCCCCGGATGATATTTCCTGACAAACTCCAGCCCTTCCTCGACGGTTGCGGCTGAATAGGCGTCATATCCCCTGTCTTTCAGTCCTTCCTCCAGTGTATAGCGAATCAGAAATTCATCGTCCACAATCAAAATTCGATCCATGTGCATCCTCCTCCCTGTTTCATAACATTATACTCTAAATACTAAATTCGTGAAATACCTCATTAAATGGTCACACTATACCATTTTCCCCGGAAATTTTAAAACCACGTCTGTCCCTACCCCCGGCTTGCTCACGATCTCCATCGTTCCTCCATTTGACTCCACCAGGCGGCTCACGATTGAGAGCCCAAGCCCGGTTCCGTTGATGCTCTTTGTATAAAATGGTTCCAGCGCCTTGGAGACTTCTTCCTCCGTCATGCCTTTTCCGTTGTCCCGCACCGTCACAATCACTTCTTTCTCCTGCGCGGCTGCCATAAGCTTAATCTGTCCCTCGCGGTCCGGTACCAGCGCCCTCAGGCTGTTGCTGATCAGGTTGTGAATGATCTGGCGAAACTCATTTTCATTGAGACACGCCCTCAGTCCCTCTTCTGCCTCCACAAAAAGCGATGCGCGGCGGCTGTCCGGTCCTTTCGCATAGATCATTCCGATCTCCTTTAAAACACCGGTCACAGAAATCTCCGTTTTCGGTGATTCACGCCGGATTGACAAAGTCAGAAGGTTCATGATCAGCGCCGTGACACGGTCGATCTCATGGATCATGCTGTCACAGAGCATTTTATCGCCGTCCTTGACCGTCCTGCCCTTTAAAAGCTGAATGCCGGAGCGGATGCCCGCGATCGGGTTCTTGATCTCATGCGCCAGCGTCGCTGCCATCCGGCTGGTATATTCCATTTTCGTGTAATTATCCATGTTTTTGAGCAGCCCCTCAAAGGTAACCGCCAGCTGTCCGATCTCGTCGTGGCGGCTGACCGCCTCAAACCGGTATTTCTGATAACTGCCCTTGTTTTCCTCGATTTCCTTACAGGTATGGCTCATCCGGCGGATGGGGCGCGTGATACTGTGGGAAATGAAAATGCTTGCCTGGCAGATGAGAATCAGCGACGCGATGGCGCCGACTACCAAATAGCTCTGCTGCTCTAAGATGCGTTCCCCGAATATTCTCTCATCCATCCGGTACTCCAGCCGCCAGCCAAATGGATTGTCCCCCTTGCTGACTGCCAGTACCGATGTGTTTTCCCAACGGGTTCCAGCCGTGATCTCCTCACCGTCACGATCCAGAATCCGAATCCGCCCGCGCTCAAAATTCCGGTATTTTTCCGCGATCTCCTCCTCCGGCAGACGCTTTTCCAGAAAATGCAGATCGCGGTTTACATCCTCAAACAGCGTATCCGCCAGCTCCAGCTCGCTGTTTTTCTGCATCGTGTAGCCATTATAATAGGAAATCACGCTGAAACTTCCGATGACAAGGATTCCCACCAGAACAAAGGGAATCATGACCTCATTTTCAATCTGGAAAAACCAATTTGAAAGACGTTTCAGCCATTTATTCATCGCTCGTTTTCGCCTCCTTCTCGCTGTTGTCTGACAGCTTCATGTTTCCAAATGCACGCCTTTAGCAAGCACGTTTTTTCCATATACTCTCCAGCACCGGGGCAAGGACAAAAACCAGGGTCGAACACAGCGTCACCGGAAATCCCCAGTAAACCGGCAGCTCGCGTGGCTGAAGCAGCACCGTCCCGGTTACCCCTGTCACAAATGCCGCCCATGCGCCCGTCCTCGTTGCCCGCTTATAATAAAGCGTACCGTAGAGAAGTGGCGTCAGAATTGCTGAAAACAATCCCCAGATATCCGCGCCGAAAAACAGGCTGTTGGACGGTGGATTTAAGGAGAGCAGAAGCGCCAGCGTTCCGCCGAGAAAGATAAAGAGCTGCGTCAGTCCCAGGATACGGTCCTCTGTTTTCTTCCATTTTCCATACTGCGCCGCCACATCGTAGGACATCATCGAGCCAATCAGAAGCAGCTGCGAGTTCGCCGTCGACATGCACGCGCCGATCACGCTGATTAAGAAAAATCCGCTGAACCGTGATCGGAGCAAATAATTAATTGCGTAGACAAAAATATCGTCTGATCCGAAGTAATAGGACAGATAAGGAAACAGGATCCGAAGCCCCAGACCGATCTGGGTCAGGCAGAAATAAAAAAATGTCAAGAACACCAGCGAACAGATCAGGACTTTCCGCGCCGTCTCACGGCTCTTTGCCGCCACAATCCGGATCAGATACTGTGGGTTCGCTGCCAGCCCCATACCCCAGCCAAAAAACATCGTGAGGTACATGGTAAGGCTGTAATCTTTCATCAGATTTCCAAAACTGTCCGTCCCGCTGCCCGCCGCATTTCGGCTAAACACCTCCGCGTTTGTCAGAAATCCGCTTCCCTCTATTCCTCCGACCACGACAAAATAGACAACCACTATGCTGATCGTGAGCATGATAAGGTTTCCGCCATCCGTCTTGGTAACCGAATTGAATCCTCCAAAGGTAGAATACAGAATAAACAGATAAACCAAAAAAATTGCAACTTTATAATCAATATTTAAAAGCGTCGCCGCCGCAATTCCAAATCCCTTGATCTGGATCACCAGATAAAAAACGTAACCGCCCGAGAGCAGCAGCGCACAGCAGGTACGCAGAAAGCGGGAATGGTAGCGCTCCCCGATAAACTGCGGGATCGTGAGCATGTCGCAGTCATAGATACGACCGCTGATGAGATACAGCAGCCCCGCGCCGATGAACCACGGGATAACCGTCACAGCGATCACGGAGGTTCCATTTTCAAAAACATTGCCCGTGTATCCCAGAATGGTCGCAGCGGACACCCATGTTCCGACGAAGGTGCAAAACAGCCGCCAGAACCCGCATTTCCGTTCTCCGATAAAAAATTTCCCAATCGAATCGCTCTCACCGAACGATGATTTTCCTATAATCAGGATAATCAGCGAATAGACGCTGAAACAGACCAGATAATCAAATGTTCTACTCATGCTCACCGATGTTCACCCTCGTAGACGGCTTCCAGCCAGCCTTCTTCCGTCTCCGGCTGCCGTCTCAGTCGGTAATATCCGCAGATGCTCCCCTCTTCTCCAAACGTATCCCGCACAAACACCTGTTTCGCGCCGTTTCGGTATGCCTGATGGATCACGCGGCGCAGCACGCCGTCAAGCTCTTCCGGCTCACAGCGCTGGATCGTGAGGTATGCAGACCCTTTCTCCGGGACATTTCTCTGATCGAGCACATAGTGCCAGTGCTTATTTTCGCCCTCCAGGTACGGTGCCAGCTCTTTTTCATATTCTAGGCTTACGAGCGTCAGCCCGCGTGCTGGGATCGTAGGACCTGCTGCCGCCCGGTTTTTCTCCTCCAGAATCTCCTCCATCTTCTCCGGCGGGTAAACGCCCATGCCGATCTTAACCAGCGTCCCGGCGATGATGCGGACCATGTTGTAGAGAAAGCCGCTGCCGCTGATCCGGATAGTAATAAGGTCATTTACCTTGGTGATATCTAAGCTGTAGATGGTCCGCACCGTCTCCTCCGCCTGGGTCCGCACCGTACAAAAGCTCTTAAAATCGTGCTCACCGATGAGATAGGATGCTGCTTTCTGCATTTTCTCTAAATCCAGATTGAAATAGCAGAAATAGCTGTATAAGCGCTGCAGCGGCATATCGATCTTGCGGTTTAAAATCTTGTATTCATAGGTTTTCACGCAGTTTGCCTTGCGTGGATGGAAGGTAAGGGGTACCTCCTCCGATGCCTGGATCCGCACATCGTCCGGCAGACGCTGGTTCAATGCAAAACAGATCTTATCCCCTGGAATCCGGCTTTCTGTATCAAAAACTGCCACATTTCCCATGGCGTGGACTCCGGAATCCGTCCGGCTCGCCCCGATGACCTGGATATCCTCTTTTAAAAGAGAAGAAAGTGCCTGATTCAGCACCTCCTCAATGGTCACTCCGTTGGGTTGGAGCTGCCACCCGCAGTAGGCAGTTCCGTCATAGGAAACCACTAGCTTAATTCGTCTCATATATATTCCTCTATTTCTGTATTTATCCTCAAAAATCTATTTTCTGCTATTTATCATACCATATAATCCCCTTTCTTTGACAGATATTTTTTCATTGACCGTCTTTTCCTATGAAAAAAGCGTTACTGTTCACGCATACGTGCCCAGTAACGGAATTTGCCGTGGCTTCGCATTTAAATACGGCAAATTCCTGCTGCCACCACGTTTTCTTACGGCACTTTCGGTTCCAAAAGTGCCTACCTGTGAACAGTAACCAAAAAGCATCTTTGGATCCGTTCATCCAAAGATGCTTTTTTCTTAACATTCCCCATATGCTACCAGCGGTTCTCCCTCACTTACCCCCAGTGACAAGGTATAGTAAAAGACCATGCCGTCAAGCTCTGATTCATAACGATACATCAGGCTGCCGTCAAGCCGCCGGATTTCTCCCAGTAAATCTCCTTTTTTCAGGCAGCTTCCTTCCCGGATAGCCGGATACCAGAATCCATTTCCCGGTGCCTCCAGATAGCGCATGATCCGAATCTCCCTTTGCTCTATTTTCCCGGATGGAAGTACCTCTGATTCCGGGGAGCTTTCTGAATCTTTTAAATTCATTCCTTTGACTGATTCCAGAATACTTTCTGGCAAAATATCCAGATGAACCAGCAGTTCATACAGGTTTATCCGATATGCATCCACCTCCCGTTCTGTCCAACGTCCCAGTCCGCCTCGTTCTAGTAGAAGAGCCGGGATTCCTTTCTGCGCTGCCCAGCTGTACAGACCATTTTTCGCCGTTGATGCCACTCTCCACGACAAAGACAGCGCTCTTGCCGCTGCAGCCGCCTTTTTTTCTACCGTCTCGCCTGCTGCCACCGGAAAAAAGGCAAACGGAACTACCATCTCGTGAATATCTCCACTATGGAGATCCACGAGGAAGTCCGCATCTGGATACAGATACGTTTCCACAGCTGCTGCTATCTTCGCTGACCGGCTTCCCATTTCCGTTCCCGGAAATGCCCGATTTAAATTGACACCATCCTCCGGTACCAGCTGCTTGATTTCCTTATAAAATCCACCTTCATTAGCAATCGGAAGAAATACAACCTCTCCCTTCATCTGCCTCGGATCCAGTTCCTGAATCAGACGGGAAACTGCCAGAATTCCTATGTACTCACAGCCATGTACCCCCGCTGTAACAATCAACCGTTTTCCCGGTCTTGAACCACAGAAAGCCGCCGCTTTCAGGCTGCATTCCTCATCCACCGGAATTTTCAGCCACTGCTTCGTGCCTGCCTCCACCTTCGTTTCATATATTTTCATGTTCTATTTCCTGTTCTGAGAACTTTTCTGCTCCTTTTACTCAATTCCATCTAAACGATCGCCTGCAGCAGCCTGCGCGCATATTCATCCGTTGTCTTTCCCAGCTCCCGGACCGGACGGCATTCTGTGATATGTCCGCGGTATAAAAACAGCACCTCATCGCACAGATAGGTAACCGACGTCAAATCATGCGTAATAAATACATACGTCAGATTCAGTTTCTCCTTTAAATCTATAAGCAGATCCATAACCTGCACCTGCGTATGTGCATCCAAAGATGAAATCGCCTCATCGAACAGAATTATCTCCGGTTCGCAGGCTACCGCCCGGGCAATGCAGACTCGCTGGAGCTGACCGCCGGACAATTCATGGGGATATCGATCCAGAAAATCTGAACTTAGTCCCACCATCTCCATCAGCTCTCCGGCACCTTTTTTTATTTTCTCTCTTGAAAGCTTCCGGATTCCCTTTTTACGTGCTGCTGCCCGCTGTTCCTCCGCCAGAATATCCCGTATACGGAAACGCGGGTTCGCCGAGGTTGTATAATCCTGAAAAACAATACTGATTTTCTTCTGCAGATTCTTTCTCCCCTGACGGTTTCGATAAATCTCCTCCCCATCCAGAAGCACCTGCCCGGAATCCGGTTTTAAAAGTCCGCAAAGGACACGTCCAACCGTCGATTTTCCGCTTCCGGTTTCTCCTAAGATCCCCAGGCAGCTTCCCTTTTCCACCTGCAAAGATACGTCAAACAGCACCTGGTCCCTGGAGGTTCCAAACAATTTATCCTGACGCTCACTCCGGAAGCTGACACATATATCTTTTAATTCAAGCATAATTCCTCCTGATTATCCAGGCAAAGCCGGTAGCGCTCCATGACCGAGCGCCGTGTCTCTGCAAGCATCCGTGTATACGGATCCTTTGCATGCCTTAAGATATGTTCAAAATCGCCCTGTTCGACCAGTTTTCCTCCATTCATCACGACGATCTCGTCCGCAATCTTCGAAACCGCCCCCAAATCATGGGAGATAAATATCATCGCCGTATGACTTTCTTCCTTGATCCGCTGAAATTCCTTCAAAATTTCAGCCTGGGTGATGGCATCGATTGCCGTTGTCGGTTCATCTGCCACCAGAAGTGCCGGCTTCATCGCCAGTGCCAGCCCAATCATGATTCTCTGAAGCATTCCTCCGGAAAGCTGGTGTGGATACTGCCCCAGCACTTCCTCCGGATTATGAATTCTCATTTTTTCCAATACTTCCAGGGAAATCTCCCGGATCTTTGCCCGATCCCAATCTGTATGGGCTGCAAAGGTCTCGGCCATCTGGCTTCCAATCCGGTAAAGTGGATCAAAGCAGGTCATCGGATTCTGGAGAACCATGCCTATCTTCTGCCCACGCAGCCGCCGCAGTTCATCCCGTCCTGCCCGGCATAGATCCTTTCCCTCAAACCATGCCTGTCCTTCTATCCGGAACTGGCGGTCCAGAAGTCCCAGAATTGCTTTTACCGTCATGCTTTTTCCGCTTCCGGATTCTCCCAGAATACCCAGGCACTGCCCCGGCTCTACCTCAAAGCTTACATTCTCGACCAATTTTTTCTGTTTATTTCTGATTTTCAGTTCTACATTCAGTCCATCCACCCGCAGAATCGGCTGCACCCGCTCATGATTCAGGCTCATTTCTGCACCTCCTTCGGATCCAGTACATCCCGCAGGGCATCTCCCATCAGATTAAATGCCGCTACAAGAATTACCACCGCAATTCCCGGAACCAGCATCTGTACCGGATTGCTGGTGAGGACATTCTTCGCCTCGCTCAGCATCGCTCCCCATTCCGGTGTCGGTGCCTGTACACCCAGTCCCAGAAATGAGAGGGTTGAAATATTGATAATCGCCCATCCGACATCCAGAGAGGATAAAACTGCCAGATCTGCCGCAATTGACGGTACAAGATGGCGAAATAATATAAAAGATTCTGGTGTTCCTATACATCGTGAAAAGCGCACAAAGTTCCGGTCACGATACTGCATAACACCTGTCCGGATCATCCGCGCATACCAGGCCCATTTAATAAACACATTGGCCAGAATTACATTCTGCACGCTGATTCCCAACAGGGCTACCACTGCAAACACCATGATCTGGCTCGGAAATGAAAGCATTACATCGACTGTGCGCATGATCACCTCTTCCACGATCCCGCGGAAATAACCTGCCAAAAGTCCCATCAACGCTCCCAGGCCAATCGTTCCAAGCATGGTCAGGACTGCCAGCCCCAGCGTCGGACGGATTCCATAAATCATTCTCGACAAAATACACCGTCCCAGATTATCGGTACCAAGTGGATACTGCTGGCTGAATCCGGCAAATTTATTTAAAATATCCGTTGCATACGGATCATTCGGTGCGATAAACGGTGCAAAGATCCCTATGAGCGCCACGATAAGCACCAGACCAATCGTTCCAACGGCCGCCCGGTTTCGAATCAATCGTCCTACCATCAATGACTCTCCTTTCTAAGACGCGGATCTGAAATTGTCTGAAGAATATCAAATAATAAATTAAATCCGACAAATAGTACTCCGATCAATAGCACATACGTCTGGATCACCGGATAATCCCGGTTAAAAATCGAGCTGATACAGAGTGTCCCAAGCCCCGGCCAGGCAAATACATTCTCAACAACGATCGTTCCGGAAATCAGCTGCGGTATGCTCATTCCGATCGCTACAATACAAGTATGCATCGAATTTTTCAAAATGTGTTTAAGAAGAATCTGCCGGTTTGGAATGCCTCTCACATTGGCATAGAGAACATAATCCTGTTTCATGTTTTCCAACATATTATTGCGGATCAGGCGGATATACGTCGATATATAACTCAATGATACCGTAAACGATGGCAGAATCAGGTGTTTAAAGCTCCCGCTTCCGCTCGTTGGAAGCAGATCCAGCTTGATCGAAACCAGCCAGATCAGAAGAAGCCCTACCCAGTATGCAGGCATCGCCGTTGTCATAAAAACAATCGCCCGCATGATGCGGTCAAACACACCATCCTTATAAACGGCACAGAGCACTCCAATCGGAATGCTCAGTACCAGAACCATCACAAACGATACACCCGCAAGCTGCAGAGTCGCCGGAAGACAGCGCATCAGTTCGCCCGCAACTGTACGGCTCGGATTGACGTAACTGATTCCAAAATCTCCCCTCAGACAGTCAGCCAGCCAGGAAATATATCGTATCAGATATGGTTTGTCCAATCCAAGTTCCGCCCTTACCTGTGCCACCGCTTCTTCTGTAATAATCGGTACCTGGCGGATGCGCAGTGCCACCTCCGCCGGATCGGATGGTATCAGGTTAATAAACACAAAACACACAAACGAAATGATAATAAGAAGCGGAATTGCCGACAGGATTCGTTTTATAATATATTGTTTCATTTATTTTTCCTTTATTTCTTCTCTCCAAAATAGAAATCAGCGAACGGAACCTCATACTGAGTCTGCGTAAAATGGAAGCCCTGCAGATCCGAACGGTAGATTGCCTTATTGCACTCATAAGTAAGCGGAATATAGACCGCATCCTCATGCAGACGGGTCAGCACAAATGTATACAGCTCCTGACGGCGCTCTTCATCCGTGGAAACCAGGATCTCTGTAATCGCATCATCGATATCTGCCTTATCTTCCAGTCCCTGCTGTGCCGCAAAATCTCCATAAACCGGAGCGCGCATCGCCGCCAGGGAGGACTGCGGGTCATACGGAGTTCCCCAGCAGATATTAAATACCATGTCAAAGTTTCCAGCCTTCATACTATCACGGTAAGACTGTTCTTCCTCTCCATGAATGTTCAGGGAGACACCCAGCTTCTGGTATTCGCTCTGGAGGTACTCCGCAATCGCTTTTTCCGTCACACTATCGCTGTTATAAAGCAGCTCCAGTTCCATTTTCTGGCCGTCTTTTTCACGTACGCCGTCTCCAGCCAACGTCCAGCCTGCTTCCTCCAGCATCTTCGTTGCTTCTTCCACATCATACTCATATGGGGTCAGATTGATATCGCAGTAAGGAACGGTAGATGCAAACAGTGTATCCGCCGGCTGTTCCAGACCATAAAAAATACCTTCTGAAATCGCTGCTTTGTTTGTCGCATGCTGAAGTGCCTTACGCACTTCCTTCTCATCCAGAATATCACGGGTTGTATTCAGTACAATCTGCCGGGTCGAGGTCGGATCCGATAACGCAACCGTAAAATTGTCATTTCCCGTATACTGGTTAATTGCATCCGCATCAATCATATTTTTACCGAAAATCAGATCAATTTCCCCTTTTTCCAGTGCCATGATACGCGTCTGATTATCCGGTATTACTTTTACCGTAATCTTTTTGATGGACGGCTGCTCCCCCCAATAGTTTTCGTTTGCTTCAAATACTGCATACTCATCTGTCACAAAATCGATCAGGACATATGGACCTGTTCCAATGTATTCGTTTACGCCATCCTTTGTGCTTCCGTCCTTCATCGCCTTCGGAGAAATCATTGCAAACGGACGGGTAACTCCCAACTCTGTCAGCAGAGGATAGTACGGCTCCGACAGTTCGATCACAAAGGTTTTATCATCCGGAGCCGAAACCCCAACCAGAAGATTCATCATTTCCAGCCAGGTGTGACGATCTTTGTTTTCAATGATTGCATCAAAGTTTGCCTTGATCGCGTTGGCGTCACACACCTCTCCGTCCGAAAATTTCACTCCATCACGGATGTGGAACGTGTAGGTCTTTCCATCTTCACTGATATCCCAGCTCTCTGCCAGGCAGCCCTCATACCCATTTTCTGTAATATTGACTAAGGTCTCGTAGAGCATTTCCTGTGCATACATTTCACCTGCATACAGATGTGGATTCAGATCACGGATATCCCGGTAATTAACAAATACCAGTTCATCCTTCGTGCTCTCTGCCGATGCACTCTGCTCTGATTTTGTCCCTTCTGTACTGTTTGAAGCGTTTCCGCCACATCCAGCCAAGACAGCCACGGAAAGAACACCAGCTGCCGCTATGAGTCTTTTACTTTTTTTCATATATGTCCTCCTGTTATGCCTGACGCAGGTTTGAAAGCCTGCATCTCTTTTATCTACTTTGTTAAAACAATTCGTTTTTACCGGCAGATAAAAGGATAACATAGTTACGCACAACTAACCACTATCGTTTTACAGGGGGATTGCTATAACGATTTGTTATATCTAAACAATTAAAGCATTTTTTTGAAATGTTCTAAAAACCACGCTGCCTCCGCACTCAGCTTTTCTTCATTCTGGTAAATATATCCGATTACCAGAAATGGTTCACTATTCCGGATCTTCAGATTACGGATTGGATATTGTTTATAATCCTCATATAAAAAATCAATTCCCAGGCTGCAGATATCGCTCTGCATCAGGAGATTCATTGTCATATGATCGCTATTGGTATGTACAACCGTATTCAGCATATCCGTGCTGATCGCTCCCAGGCTCACATGGTTTAAATGATGCTCCATTGAGAAAAAATCCCGGATTCCGCTGACGAATTTTAACTGCGGAAGCTCGGTAAAATCGATACTCTCATCCTCATAACGCGGATGATTTGGTCCCACATAAACACAGGCAGGTTTGACATCCAGTTCCTGAAAAGACAATTTTTTGTGGGACAAAATATGCCGGAATGCCGGAACCTGTTTCTGTGCTACATACACAATCCCCAACTCCGAAATTCCCTGGGATACCTGATCACTAATCTCCTCCACACTGCCTTCCCGGTGGGAAATCTGGCACTCGCAGCCATATTTCTTATAAAAATCTGTCAGAAGCCTCGCAATCATGTTGCTCGGGTAGGTAGAAACGGTAAATTTCCGTTCCTGCGTATCTTCTGCCAGCGAGTTAATAAGACTCACATGATTTAAAATATTGTGTGCATACTCCCGGACCGTTTCTCCATATGGGGTAACCCTGAGCCCTCTGCTTGTCCGCTCAAATAACGCACGCCCCAGCTCCTGTTCCAGCATCCCGATCACCTTGCTGACATTCGGTTGGGATGTGTATAGGCATTCTGCTGCCTGATTAAAACTACCTTTTTCACAGGCAACCATAAAATATTCAAGCTGTTTTAATTCCATTGAAGTCCTCCTTCTGTTGTTCTCCATTCCACCTTATGTTAGCTGTAACTAACCAAAATACAAAAATCAAGAGGCACACAGCTTGCACAGCCTATGCACCTCTCTTTCGGTTCCAAAAGTGCCTACCCGCGGACAGTAACCCCTTTTTCGCTAAAAAACGATCCGCAGTACAATCACAATTCCCAGATAAGCCAGAAGAATCAAGTAGGTAATCCGGTCTCTCCTCTCATAATGCAGCGGCTTCATCTTCGTGCGCCCACTTCCGCCCCGGTAGCAGCGCGCCTCCATCGCCATCGCCAGATCCGTCGCGCGGCGGAACGCCGATACGAAAAGTGGTACCAGAATCGGGATCATGCTCTTTGCCCGCTGTACGAGATTGCCAGATTCAAAATCAGCGCCTCTCGCCATCTGTGCCTTCATGATCTTATCCGTCTCCTCAATCAGAATCGGGATAAAGCGCAGCGCGATCGACATCATCATCGAGATCTCATGCACCGGCACATGGAGACGGTTCAAGCATCCCAGACTCCGCTCCAAGCCGTCCGTAAGCTGGTTCGGGGTCGTCGTCAGCGTCATGACAGAGGAACCAATCACCAGATACATCAGGCGCAGACCCATGAAAACTGCCAGCCGCAAGCCCTCATGCGTCACTTTTAAGAATCCTATCTGAAAAATCACCCGTCCATTTGTCAGAAACAGATTAAAGCTGATACTGATAAGTAACAGGAACACGATCGCCTTGAGTCCTCGCACGATAAATTTAAATGGTACGCGTGAGGTGCGGACCGCCATCGCCAGAAATACGGTTGCCACTGCATAGCAGAGCAGGTTGTCCGCGAAAAATAATGAAATAATGTAGATCAGCGTTCCAAACAGCTTGGTACGCGGATCCAGCCGGTGAACCACTGATTCGACCGGATAATACTGTCCGATTGTGATATCCCGTATCATTGTTTCTCCCTCCGCTTGTTATACAGCGCCAGAATCGCCTCCCGCGCCTCTTCTACCGTCGTGATCGTGTCGTCGATCGGAATCCCGCGCTCCCGAAGTCCCTGCACCACATAAGTGATCTGCGGCGCGGCAAGACCGATCGCCTCTAACTCCTTGTAATGGCGGAATACCTCCTTCGGCGTATCGTCAAACATCTTCACGCCGTCGTTCATGACCATGATGCGGTCCACGTAGCGCGCCATGTCCTCCATGCTGTGGGAAACCACCAAAATCGTCAGCCCGTGCTCCCGGTTCAGGCGCTCGATCTGACCTAAAATCTCATCGCGCCCCTGCGGATCGAGTCCCGCCGTCGGCTCGTCGAGGATCATCATCTCCGGACGCATCGCCAGTACACCCGCGATCGCGACGCGGCGTTTCTGTCCGCCGGAAAGTTCAAACGGGGACTGCTTATAAAATTTTTCATCCATGCCGACCAGCTTTAAGGCATGGCGGGCACGTTTTTCCACCTCTTCCTGCGGAAGCCCCAGATTTTTCGGTCCGAAACAGACGTCTGTAAAAATATCTGCCTCAAAGAGCTGGTACTCCGGATACTGGAACACCAGCCCCACTTTACTCCGCAGATCCTTTAATTTATAACCCTGGCTGTAAATGCTGACACCCTGATACTTAATGTCGCCGCTGGTCGGCTTGATCAGACCGTTTAAATGCTGGATCAGGGTTGATTTTCCCGATCCAGTGTGACCAATCAGACCGACAAATTCGCCGTCCTGAATCTCAAAACTCACGTGCTTTAATGCCTGGCGCTCTAACGCCGTGCCCTCGCCGTAGGTGTAGCACAAATCTTCTACCTGTATTGCCATCTCTATTCCTCTTTCAAAAGCGGTACCAGTGCGTCCAGAAGCTCCGATTTGCGAAGGATTCCATCTGGAAGCGGAATTCCCTTTTTCTTAAGCTCCCACGCAAGCTCCGTCACCTGCGGCACATCCATCCGGTATTGTTTTAGTTCCTCCACGCGGGAGAAAATCTCCTTCGGCGTGCCGTCCATCACGATATGACCGTCATCCATGACGATCACGCGGTCTGCATCGACCACCTCTTCCATATAATGGGTGATCAGCACCATCGTGATTCCTTCCACCCGGTTTAACTCATGGACGGTGCGGATAACCTCCTTGCGTCCGTTCGGATCGAGCATCGCCGTCGGCTCATCGAGCACGATACATTCTGGTTTCATCGCCATGACGCCCGCGATCGCCACACGCTGCTTCTGTCCGCCGGACAGATGGTTCGGGGACTGCTTGCGGTACATCGTCATCCCGACTGCCTTTAAGCTCTCATCCACTCGCTTCCAGATCTCCTCGGTCGGAACTCCGATATTTTCCGGACCGAATCCGACGTCCTCTTCCACTATATTTCCTATGATCTGGTTATCCGGGTTCTGAAAGACCATGCCCGCATTTTTGCGGATATCCCACAGATGCGCCTCGTCCCTCGTATCCATCTCCGATACAAAAAGCGTACCGTCAGTCGGGCTCAAAATGCCATTGATCTGCTTGGCAAATGTGGACTTGCCGGAACCATTGTGTCCCAGGATTGCCACAAAGCTGCCTTTCTCAATCTCCAGATTCACATGATCCAGGGCGCGCTTTACTTCCTCTACCTGCCCCTCTTCATCGCGTCTTATATAATCAAATACAAGATTGACCGCTTTTATGATATTCATGTATTTTTCCTCCACAGTATGTCCGCCTGACCGGACATTACCGTTCATTGTAGAAGAATTTTCCCCGGTAGTCAAGCGGTTGTTCCGAATTGTTATCCTTTTTTAAAAATAAGTTTACTTTTTATCCACCCGCCCCAGGTACAGACTACCTATTTGATCGCATATTCCGCGTAAATCTCAAAGAAATCCGCGTCATTTTTCTCGAACTCCGAGGTCAGATCCAGACTGTCCCAGAGCCCGCTGCTGTAAGAAACGGAGATCGTATTGCTGAACCGGTCGTAGATCTCCTGAAAGGCGCGTTTTTTCCGCTCCTCGTAGATGCGCTCCTTGCGCGCCGCCGTCTCGTCCTCGTCATAATCGTCCGTACATTTGAGCACATAGTACGCGTCGTCCGCATGGATCACCTGGCTGACTGCGCCCTCGGCAAGGGAAAATGCCTCTTTCTCATAGGCATCCGACTCATCACCGCGCCCCAGCACCCGGTCACTCACCGTCAGCCCCGCCTCCTCGGCACAGGACTGGAAATCGGCATCTTCCTGCGATGCCGCCCGCTGGAAGGCGTCTGCCTCGCTCTCATCCGATGTCTTTATCTGACTGACATGGATCACCTTTGCCTCACTGTCGCTGACCTCCAGCGCCACATTGTCCGTGAGCTGTCCCGCCAGCTTCTCCGCCAGACCATAATCCTCATAGATATGCTGGACATCCGCCTCTGTCACGCCCATCGAGTCGATCGCCGACTGCGGCAGACGCCCAAAATACTCGGCTGCTGCCCGGTCCATCGCCGCCCGCTCCTCTGAAGTCAGGGAAATCCCCCGATCGGCTGCCAGCAGGTTCATGATTTTCAGCTCATCCATAAACGAACGGATCTGTTTTTTTAGATACGTTTCAAAATCATCGCCCTTTTCTCCAACTGAAACGCCCCAGATCTGATCCGTACAGACCTCCTCATAGCGTTTTTTCTCCGTCATGGCAATCACCATCACTTCCGCGCGGGAATAACCCTTTTCATTCTTCTTTCCCACCACGATCGTGCTGCCGTCCGAGCCGCATCCAGTCAAAAGCCCCAGGCTGAGCGCCAGCCCCGCAAGCAGGGCACACGCCGCCCGGTGGATATGGTTTGTCTTCCTTTTCTGTTTCTGCATGGATACTCCTTTTCTCCTGCATATTTTAGCAATTCCTGTCACATATTCTCTCTGAGCGGCTGATTTATCTCAGTCGAGAAGACTCCCACCTCTTCAGGTGGTGAGTAATAGCAAATTTGTCTCAGTGGGAGTTGGGTCTCCGACTGAGATAAACGCTCCGCGAGGATGCGCAGTGATTCTGTAAAGAATATGTCAGCTTACGCTGACCAGAATCACGCGCCAAGTCTCACGGACGTTCGACTTGAATACTGTTCACACATATGACCAGCAGCGCTGCGTTCTGTCAATCCTTCCACTCTGGTTCACGGTCTGCCACCACGTTTTCTTACGGCACTTTCGGTTCCAAAAGTGCCTACCCGTGAACAGTAACTTTCTTTCCATCCGCCATCCACCTCAGACCGTATGCTTGAGCAGATCCTCTATCTTCTCCGGGCAGATCCGCTTCAATTCCTGATAGAGTCTTCCGACCGGCAGCCCCATCACATTCGTGTAAGAACCGTCGATTCCGCGGATATGCGCGGCAAAGCTTCCCTGAATGCCGTATGCGCCCGCCTTGTCCATCGACTCGCCGCAGTCTACATACGCCTCGATCTCCGCATCGCTCATCGGATATACATCCACCCGCGTCTCAACCGCAAAGCAGCTCTCCCGATCCTCAGTCAGGATCGCCACGCCCGTGTATACACGGTGGCTGCGCCCCTGGATCCGTCCGATCATCTCAAGCGCCTCATCCCGATCCGCCGGTTTTCCTAAAATCTCGTCATCCACACTGACAACGGTATCGGAACCAATGATAATCCCGGAAAATGGGATTCCCGTCGTCCGCGCCTCCTCACGCACCTGCGCCATCACATCGCGCGCCTTCTGTCCCGCCAGTTCCATCACAACCTGCGCCGGTTCCGTACAGAGCGGCTTTTCCTCCAAAGTGCTCGGATGAATCTCCGGTTTCAGCCCAATCCGCTCCAAAAGCTCCCTGCGGCGCGGAGACGCACTCGCCAGAATTAACCGGCAGGCAGGTTTGGTATTTTCTATGTCTCTTCTCTGTTCCATTGTTCTGTTCTCATTTCCTCAGTTTCATTTAACGCTTAGATACACGTTATCCCTATATTTATACCATCTATCAGCCAAAATGAAAAGATCCGATGTTCGTTATATGAACATCGGATCGAGAATAAATGCAATCAAAATGCCTAAAATCGCGCCTGCTGCTACCTGTATCGGCGTATGCCCCACGTATTCCTTCAATTTTTCCTGTAACACCACGCCATCCAGCTTGAGGAAATCATCGAACAGCAGACGGTTCAATACCCGCGCCTGCTTTCCTGTCTCCTGCCGGACACCGATCGCGTCATACATAACAACCATCGCCAGAATAAAGCTGATGGAAAATTCAAAGCTTCCCACTCCGTACCGCAGCGCCGCCGCCGTTGCCAGCGAACATACAGTGGATGAGTGGGAACTCGGCATACCGCCGGAGCCAACCAGACGCTCCGGGTTGAACGAATGGTTCAGCCCGATGTCCAGAATCGTCTTGAGCACCTGGGCGACCACCCACCCGGTCACGCCGGTCATCAGCGTCTGGTTTGATGTCAATTCCTGAAAAAAAGTCATGTTTCTCTCCTGTACTATCTTAATTCCTCTGTTTTCTTCCACACATATGCCACTGTCTCTAAATCACTCGGTCCGTCATTAATATCCTATCAGCCAGTCATACAATTCCTGATATTTTCCAGCCGATGTCTGCCAGGAAAAATCAGCCGCCATGCCGCGGTCTACGATCTTGTTCCACTCGCGCTTCTTATTATAATAGATGTATTTTGCATAGCGGATGCAGTCGAGCATCTCATGTGCATTGTAGTTAGCAAATGAAAATCCTGTTCCGGTTCCATCGTATTCATTGTATGGCCATACAGTATCCTTGAGACCACCCGTCTCACGCACGATCGGCACGGTTCCGTAGCGAAGCGCCATGAGCTGGCTCAGCCCACATGGTTCAAACAGCGACGGCATCAGGAATGCGTCACAGGCTGCATATACCTTATGCGACATATCTTCTGAATAATAAATATTAGCGGAAACACGATCATTGTACTTCCAGTCATAGTGGCGGAACATATTTTCATACCGTTCATCTCCGGTTCCCAGCACAACCAGCTGTACATCTTCCGTACAGATCTCATCCATCACACACTGTACCAGGTCAAGTCCCTTCTGGTCGGTCAGACGGGAGACGATACCGATCATGAACTTTTTCTCGTCCTGCGCCAGTCCCAGCTCCGCCTGCAGCGCCTTTTTATTCTTGGATTTCTCCTTGCGGAATGTCTTTGCGTTATAATTTTGTACGATCCGTTTATCTGTCTCCGGATTAAATTCATCGTAATCAATACCATTTAAGATACCGCGCAGACTGTTGCTTCTCGCACGCATCAGACCGTCCAGTCCCTCGCCGTAGAACGGAGTCTTAATCTCCTCCGCGTAGGTGTTGCTGACCGTCGTGATCGCATCCGCGTATACGATGCCGCCTTTTAACATATTGCCGTCTTTGTAAGCTTCCAGCTTATCCGGTGTAAAATAGTAGTCCGGCAGCTCAGAGAAATGCTGGATTGTCTTCACATCCCACACACCCTGGAATTTCAGGTTGTGGATCGTCATGACGGACTTGATATCCCGGAAGAACTCGCCGCCGTGGAATTTGTCCTTGAGATGCACCGGGATAAGTCCCGTCTGCCAGTCGTGGCAGTGGATGACATCCGGCTTGAAGCCGATCACCGGCAGGGATGAGAGAGCCGCCTTGCAGAAGAAAGAAAACTTCTCCAGATCGTAATACCAGTCCCCATACGGGCGATCACCCCAGAAATAACTCTCATTATCAATAAAATAGAAGGTCACGCCCTCATATTCATATTCCAGGATGCCCACATACCGGTTCTGTCCCAGATAATCCATATAAAAATGGTTCACATACTTCATTTCATTGCGGAATGACTCTTTGATGCACAGATACTTCGGGATCATGACACGCACATCAAAATACTGCTTATCAAAACATTTTGGAAGGGATCCGACAACGTCTGCCAAACCTCCTGTTTTGATAAATGGAACCGCCTCCGATGCAATAAACAGAATATTCTTCATAGCTACTACCTCCCAACCGTGCCCGCTCGCGATCTGGCACCCTATTAAAATTATTATACAATAGAATCAGGGAATTAGAAAGTAGGCGACAGAGAAAAAAATCGGGAAATATATGACAAATAGTTCCGATTTGCAGACTGTATTTTCTGAATTGGATATTTTGCATAGTACCGGATGAATTATAAATTTTACCGCATGAAAAAGAATGTGCCTTGGCACATTCTCGCGCCGAGCGCGGTCGCTTGCGACATGTTTCTGCTTCGCGCGAGTGCGCATCCTCGCGGAGCGTTTTTTTGTTTCATAGGACGCAATTTCCTATGAAACAAAAATAAAAGGCGGAGCCGAAAAGAAAATTATGTTTTCTCTTCGATCCCGCCTTTTGTATAATCAGGGATTGATCTCCCTGTATTTCTTCATCGTCCGCGCAAACAGCTCGCCGTTGGACGGCGGCGTGTACGTGATCGCATTGGCTCCTGCCTCGATCGTCTCCAAAATCGATTCGTTAGTCGGTCCTCCGGTCGCGATAATGGCAACGTCCGGATACTCCTTCCGGATCTCGGCTACCATCGATGCGGTGGCGGCAGCGCCTGATACATTTAAAATATCGGCTCCCGCCTTCAGTTTGCGGCGGACATCCGTGTGAACCGAAGCAATCGTCGCAATGACCGGAATATCGACCACCTGCTTGATCTCCGTGATGACCTCATCCGCGATCGGCGCGTTGACCACTACACCGTAAGCTCCCTGATGTTCTGCCTGAAGCGCCAGACGGACGGAACGCTTTCCTCCGGTCAGACCGCCGCCGACCCCGACAAACACCGGCACATCCGAGATGCTGATGATCGACTGTGAGATAGCCGCCTGCGGAGTAAACGGATAAACTGCGATGATCGCATCCGCGTTGATATTTTTGATGATTGCCACATCCGTTGAGAAGGCGATCGATTTGATACGCTTTCCAAAGATGCGGATTCCTGAACATTCACTGATACAATACGGACACATAATCGTGTGATCCCGCAGGGTTCCATTGTACGCCGGTACTTTTTTTTTCATAGGCAATTCTCCGTTCTTTTAGCTGCTTTCCTGACCTCTCTGTCCAGCTGTTTTATACAGGGGCAGTTTTTCAGTCCTGCATCTTTTATTTCCCCTTTATCTTATCATACACACATTTACCCATGCAATCAGTCACTTTCATAAATGTGTTACAATCGTGTTAAAAAGGCTTACAGCACTTTCGGCTCCAAAAAGCACCGCACGATTTTATACATCCCGCTTATAATCCAGGCAAATCTTATCAACAATCAATGCGATAAATTCCGAATTGGTCGGCTTTCCTTTCCCTGTGCTGACGGTATATCCAAATAGATCGTTGATCGTGTCCATCTTGCCGCGGCTCCATGCGACCTCAATCGCGTGGCGGATTGCCCGCTCGACACGGCTTGAAGTGGTCTGGCGCTTCTTGGCGATGGTCGGGTACAGGATTTTCGTCACAGAACCGAGCATTTCTTTATCACTGACTGACAAAATAATCGCATCCCGCAGGTACTGATATCCCTTAATATGAGCCGGAATCCCAATCTCATGCAGAATCTGCGTCACATCGCTCTCCAGATTCTGTCTTTCATATTCCGCCGACACCATATACGGCTCCACCTTCCGGTTGCCCGCCAGGGTCGAAGCGCGGTTCCTGTAATTCTTCAGGCGATGTACCTTGTCTAAAACCGCCTCCTTCGAAAATGGCTTTACTATGTAATAACAGGCGCCCATCCGAAAAGCATCCGCTGTCAGATTCTCGCTGCTCGCAGCTGTAATCATAACAAAGGAAGTGTCAGCTGAACAGTCTTGATTTGTCTTGATGCGCTCCATAACCGAAATTCCATCCATTCCCGGCATCACTACGTCCAGAAATACAATATCCGGCTTTGTCTTTACGATCATATTATAGGCATCGGTTCCGTTTTCCGCTTTTCCGACCACCTGAATCTCCTTATCACTTTCCAGTATATTTCCAAGCATATCCAATGCCTGACGATTATCCTCTGCGATCGCAATCTTCATTTCTGCCATAATATTCTCCTCCTCGGCACCTGTGATGATTAAAATAATTATAAATTCTTTTTTTAACAAGTTTCAACTCGTTTTGATCGCGCAGTTCGACACTCAACGCTCATTTTGTCTATCAATTCTTTTGATGCAAAATAAATTACACAAGATGCAAACTATATATAAGCATGTATTGTAGCTAACCGTATCTGTTAAGATTCCGCTATAAACCTTCTACCGCCCAGCCGCCATACGCCTATCTAACGATCCCTTATCACCACGTTTTACCGATTCCGGTCGAAAGACACACAAAATACACGCAATTAAAAAGCCTCCACGACCGGTTTCTGAACATGAAAATTCCATCTTTGCAGATCAAGTTTCGATAAATTCCTATAAAAAAACAGAGTTACGCCATAGCCATACAACTATAACATACTCTGTTATCGTGTTAATGCAACTGGCTGCCATTTTACAGGCCCTATAGCTTTGCGTCGCAGCTTTTCAACTGTTTTGCCAAATATGTAATTTGCTCTATTATATACGCTTTTTTTATATCCTGTCAATAAAGAGAGCAAAAACTTTGTACTTTGCATGTTACTGTTCACACACGTGTGCCCAGCAACAGGATTTTGCCGATGCTGCGTATTCAAAATCGGCAAAATCTGCTGCCAGAACTGTATCATATGGAATTTTCAGTCCAGAAAATTCCCACTTGTAAACAGTTACTTTGCATCCAGATTCAATGTCCCAGCATATTCTCCACCAGAATCCCATACCCTCGCGTCGAATCCTGAATAAAAACGTGCGTGACTGCTCCGATGAGTTTTCCGTTCTGGATGATGGGGCTGCCGCTCATGCCCTGGACGATCCCGCCGGTCAGGGACAGAAGTTCCGGATCGGTTACGCGGATGACCATGTCCTTGTTGTGGCGGTTGGAAGAGTGGTCTATTTTCTGAATCTCAATCTCGTAGTCTTTCAATTCCCCGGACACGCTGCTGCGGATACAGGCACGGCCTTTTTTGACGTCCTGACGGTAACCGATCGGAATTGCAGGGTTCTTTACCCGGCTTAAAAAGCGCGGATTTGCCGTTCCGAAAATGCCTTGATCCGTATTGGCCTCCACACTTCCCAGCCGCGACTGATTTCCATAGTAAATAACGCCCGACATCACGCCCGGCTTTCCGAAACTTCCCTTCTCCACACCCAGAATCTCCGTATCGTATAGTTCGCCGCCGGAGGTCTGCACCAGAAGTCCCGTGTCGCCGTCGCTGATACCGTGTCCCAGCGCTCCAAACGCGCCGTTAGCACATACATAGGTCATCGTACCGATGCCCTGCGTATCGTCGCGGATCCACAGCCCCAGCTTATAGTCTCCCTCCTGCGTCTGTACCGGCGTCATCTGTACATCCATCGTCTCTCCCTCGCGGCGCACTGAAAGTGTCAGAGCCATATTTCCCGCTTCCTTGACCGCCCGTATCATATCTTTCTTGTCCGTCGCCGGCGTCCCGTTGATTGCCTCGATATAATCTCCAGAACGCAGGATCCCGTCCGCCGGATCTATCACTTCCCCCGTCTGTGCCGTCACCCTTCCGGTTCCAATCACCATCAGTCCATCGGATTTCATGTAAATACCCACCGGCAGCCCACAGGGAACCGCATACTGGACGTCCGACACATCTACCTCGATATCCTTTAATTTCCATATTCCAAAGAGTTTGAGACTTAAACGGTACGTTCCCTCCTGTTCAGAATAGATGGAAAAGGGCTGGTTGAGCTGCAGATGGATCTGGTCGGACGGAATTTTAGAGCTGCCGTTTAGAAGCACCTCCTCGCTCTCACTTTCCAGCAATGCCCGAAACGGCAGCCCAAAGCGAACTTGCTCCTGCCGATCCACCACCACATTGATGCGGTCGGGAACCGCGTTCTTCACATATTGATAAGACACACCGGCAAGCGCAATGACCCCCGCACCAAAGATTATCAGCAGAACACGGCGAAGTTTTTCCTTCCGACTTATTGTTTTCCACATACCAGAGTTTTTTCGCACGGTTTTTCCTCCTTCTACTCTTATGTACCTCCCCCGTTCCGTAGATTCCGCACTGCGGCGAATCTCAACGAAATGCAGATGTACACTCTGTTTGAATCCAAGAACTTGTTCGATAAAATCGTTTAATCCTAGTATGCGGAAAACCGTAAAATTCAGTCTGCTATTTTTGCGCCATTCTTTCTATTTTTTTCATTCAAGTGTTATTAAAACCCTGACTTTTTCTCAAGGTAAATGGAAAACCTGAAAAATTCCATTCTAACGTCAAAAAACCCGGTTCAGAAGACAGATTTCTCTGTCTCCCAAACCGGGGGTATAAAATCATCTTATGATTCAAAACTTGCGTAAAAGAACGAAGATTTGATACAACTTAAACAAACGAATCTATCTAAATTATACCAGCTCTAACAGCACTTCCATAGCGCCGTCGCCCTTACGCTGGCCGATCTTAACGATACGGGTGTAACCACCATTGCGGTTAGCGTACTTCGGTGCAAGCTCATCAAACAGCTTAGCCGGCATATCTACCTTCTTAGTGTTTTTCTTCTTGCCTGCTCTTGCAGTCGGAACGTCTGTTACATCGTAGAGAACCTTCAGCATCTGTCTTCTAGCGTGAAGTCTGGAAGCTTTATCTTTCTTGATCTCTTTCTCTACTTCGTCGTAAACGGTAACTTTCTTGCCGTCAACAACTTCTTTTACTCTCTTGCCGTTCTCGTCTTTGCGAGCTACCTTAGCGGTAACTTTAACGGTCTCGAAGTTATCTTTCTCTTTTACTGCCAGAGCGATCAGACCCTCAGCGATCTTCTTCACTTCTTTTGCTCTTGCCTCAGTGGTAACGATCTTGCCGTTGAATAACAGTGCGGTTACCAGGCTGCGCAGCATTGCTTTTCTCTGACTGGAAGTTCTTCCAAGTTTTCTATATCCTGCCATGATTCTTTCTCCTCCATTTGCGGAAGCCGACACTCATGCCCTTTGGACTTACTGAATGTCTGCTATATAAAATATAATTGTTTGATGGTTATGCAGGGACCTGTGCCATTCGGACTTACCCGTCCCCGTATCTGCATGAAAGGGACGCACTGCAAAGCACGTCCACCCACGCGGTATCTTAAGCCTCTTCGCTCGGGTTGAGCTGCAGACCTAATTCTTTCAGTTTTGCAAGAACCTCTTCCAGGGATTTGCGGCCCAGATTTCTGACTTTCATCATATCTTCCGGTGTGCGGTTGCACAGCTCCTCCACAGTATTGATTCCGGCTCTCTTTAAGCAGTTGTAGGAACGAACAGACAGTTCCAGTTCATCGATGTTCATCTCGAGAACTTTCTCTTTCTCATTGTCTTCCTTCTCTACCATGATCTCAGCGGTCTTGGCATTCTCAGAAAGGTCAATGAAGAGGTTCAGATGCTCGCTCAGAACCTTTGCTGCCAGGCTGACAGCTTCGTCTGGTGCCAGCGTTCCATTTGTGTATACATCTAATGTCAGCTTATCATAATCTGTCACCTGACCCACACGGGTGTTCTCAACGGTCATATTGACACGCTCCACCGGTGTGTAGATAGAATCAACAGCCAGAACTCCGATCGGAAGATCTTCACTCTTGTTCTTATCTGCGCTGACGTAGCCGCGGCCCTTAGTGATCGTCAGCTCCATGTAGAACTTGCTGTCCGCGCCGCCGCTTAATGTAGCGATGACCTGGTCCGGATTCAAAATCTCAATGTCAGAATCAGCGTGAATGTCAGCTGCTGTGATGACGCCTTCGCCCTCGAACTCGATATAAGCCGTCTTCGGCTCATTCGTCTCGCTGCTGTTTTTGATCGCCAGACTCTTGATGTTCATGATAATTTCAGTTACATCCTCTTTTACACCAGGGATAGAACTGAACTCATGCAAAACGCCGTCGATTTTCACCTGACTGACTGCTGCACCCGGCAAAGAGGAAAGCATAATTCTTCTTAAAGAATTGCCTAATGTGGTACCATAGCCTCTTTCCAGCGGTTCAACCACAAATTTGCCATATCTTTTGTCTTCGGAAATCTCAGCAATTTCAATTTTTGGTTTTTCAAAATCGAACACGATAGCCCCTCCTTTTGGGAACATTTTTGAGGGTCTGCCATACTCTTGTAGTCTCGGAATCTCCCAAGCAGCTGCCAAAGCAGATACATGGGAGATTCTGGACTAACATAATAGTAATACTTCTTATTATTTGGAGTACAGCTCGACGATAAGCACTTCGTTTACAGGAACGTCAATTTCGTCTCTGCTCGGTAACTCTTTAACAGTACCTTTCAGGTTCTCAGCGTCAACTTCCAGCCATGCCGGTACCATTCTTCCGCCGGTTACCTCAGCGATATCTTTATATCTCTGTGAAGATTTGTACTTCTCTTTGATCTCGATTACATCGCCAGCCTTAACTAAGTAGGACGGGATGTTTACGCTCTTGCCGTTTACGAGAACGTGCTTATGATCTACGATCTGACGTGTCTCTTTTCTTGTACGGCCAAAGCCCATTCTGAATAATACATTATCCAGTCTGCACTCCAGAAGGATCATCAGGTTAGCACCGACCTGACCATTCATTCTGGATGCTTTTGCATAGTAATTTCTAAACGGTTTCTCTAACACACCGTAGATGAATTTTGCTTTCTGCTTCTCTCTCAGCTGGAGTGCATACTCGCTCATCTTTCTGTTGGCTCTCGTTAATTTTCTCGTTGATTTCTTGTCGATTCCTAAATAAACCGGATCAAGGTCAAGAGATCTGCATCTTTTAAGAACAGGAACTCTATCTACTGCCACTTTTTGTACCTCCTAATTAGACTCTTCTACGTTTTGGCGGGCGACATCCGTTGTGTGGAACCGGTGTTACGTCCTTAATGCTGGTTACTTCCAGACCGCATGCCTGAAGGGCACGGATTGCTGCTTCACGACCTGATCCCGGACCTTTTACCATAACGTCTACAGACTTTAAGCCATGTACAAGAGCTGCCTTAGTTGCAGTTTCTGCAGCCATCTGTGCTGCATATGGAGTAGATTTCCTTGAACCTCTAAATCCCAGACCACCGGCACTTGCCCAAGATAAGGCGTTACCCTGTGCATCTGTTAATGTCACGATTGTGTTGTTAAAAGATGACTGGATATGTGCCTGTCCGCGTTCAACGTTTTTCTTTACACGCTTTTTTGTCACTTTTTTTGCAGTGGACACTTTTTTAGCCATTTTAAACTAACCTACTTTCTCAAATATTGAATCCTGTTGCTAAACCTAACCTGATTCAGTTTCCTTGTTACTTAATTATTTCTTCTTGTTTGCTACTGTCTTTCTCGGACCCTTACGAGTTCTAGCGTTGGTCTTTGTCTTCTGACCACGAACCGGAAGGCTCTTTCTATGACGGATTCCTCTGTAGCATCCAATCTCCTGCAGTCTCTTGATGTTCATAGCGATCTCTCTTCTCAGATCACCCTCAACCACCTGACTGTCAGCGATGATTGCCGCAAGCTTCTTAACTTCGTCGTCAGTTAAGTCCTTAACACGAGTGTCAGGATTAACTTCAGCTTCGGCCAGGATACGGGCTGCACTTGCTCTACCGATACCGTAGATGTAAGTCAAGCCGATCTCTACGCGTTTCTCTCTTGGTAAATCGACACCTGAAATACGAGCCATGTGTGTAGTACACCTCCATTAGTTTTTCTTACTTCTTCGTTGATAATGTATAAATTTGCTTAAACTACTGAACAACTCATCCGAGTGGTTCATAATAGAAAGCCGCGCGAAAAAATAGATGCTAAATCAAATTAGCCCTGTCTTTGTTTGTGCTTCGGATTCTCACAGATTACTCTGATACTGCCTTTTCTCTTGATGATCTTGCACTTTTCGCAAATTGGTTTAACCGATGATCTAACCTTCACAGCAATTCTCCTTTCCGTAATAGTCCGTCCAATCTCGGACATACAATTTTTTATAACCTATTGCAGTCCTGTGTCGGACTTACAGGTACAACAGACTCGTTCCATCCCTCTGCCGTGAGAGGACAAAAGGGCGGATCTTACCTGATGCTTCAACAAAGTTCGCTAAAGCATTATAACATTTAAAATCCTATAATGCAAGCGAAATTTACACTTCTCTCAATATTTTTATTGAGAAAAATGGATTGGTCTTTATTTATCTCTCCAAATGATTCTTCCCTTAGAGAGATCGTATGGCGACATTTCCATTGTAACCTTATCGCCCGGCAGAATACGGATGTAGTTCATACGGAGTTTTCCGCTGATCGTAGCAAGTACGATGTGTCCGTTTTCCAGTTCTACCTTAAACATAGCGTTCGGCAGCTTCTCTGCTACTACGCCCTCAATCTCAATTACATCTGCTTTCGACATTCTATATACCTCCCTGCAATGATTTCTGAATGAAATAGCGGATCGCTTCATCCTGGACTGCCGCGCCGTCCGCAAACTGGGCTGCCAGCGCCTCATCCCATTTGTGGGAGAACTGCACGTGCTTTCTCTTCTTGCGTTTCGGCTTGGCGGCAGTTTTGGTGCGTCCGTCTGCCAGATACACATAGTGTGCATCTTCTCTGACTATAATATAATAAGTGCCTTTGTCGTGGCCCGCAAGTGAGCGAACCAGACAGCCAGTTCCATATTCCGTCATTCTGATCTCCGTTTCTGTAGACAGGTGTTTCCGCTCCCGCCGCAGGCTTCTCAGATTACAGTTTGTTCGCTTGCCTATTTGCTCACTTAGCTTGCAAACAGGGCAAAAATTCATGCAGATTTGTCTTCGACAAAGAATTTTTGCCATTGCCCGCCTTATTGATCGGCTCGGACATCTGCCTCAAGATGCGTACATACTGTAATCGGAAAGCCTGCTTAGGTCTTCGTAAAAACTTCCCCAGCTTACTTCTTCTTTATAAGGAAAGGATCTCAGGTTCGCCCTCTGTAATAAGAATCGTATTTTCATAATGAGCAGCCCAGCCGCCATCTTCCGTCATGACGGTCCAGTCATCATCGAGCCAGACTACTTCGTAGCTGCCCTCGGTAATCATCGGCTCGATCGCGAGCGTCATGCCGGGCTGTAAGAGAATTCCTTTTCTTTTTCTTGCAAAATTCGGAATCTCCGGATCCTCATGCAAATGGGAACCGATTCCATGACCAACCAGATCCCTGACAACACCAAAACCGAAACTTTCGGCATATTTCTGGATCGCTGCAGAGATGTCATTGAGATGATTGCCAGCTTTGGCAAATTTAATTCCCTCAAAGAAGCTCTGTCTGGTAACTTCAATCAGTTTTTTGGCATCATCGTCGATCTCTCCGATGCCGTAAGTCCGGGCTGCGTCTGAGTGGTATCCTTTGTAGATCACTCCTGCATCCAGACTGACGATGTCTCCCTCATCGAGAAAATGTTCCTTGTGCGGGATTCCATGTACAACCTCATCATTGACAGAGACGCAGATCGATGCGGGATAGCCGTTGTAATTTTTGAACGAGGGAATGCAGCCGTAACTCCGGATGATTTCCTCTCCCATATGATCAATATCCCAGGTGGACATACCCGGCCGAAGATTCTTCGCCAGTTCCTCATGCGTTTTGGCGAGAATTCTTCCCGCCTCACGCATCAGTTCAATCTCCCTGGGAGATTTTATCGTCACTGCCATGTTTTAAGCTCCCAAAATATCCGTAATGTTCTTGAATACGTCTTCCATGGTCTGTGTACCGTCTACCGTATGAAGAACGCCCTTCTTCTCATAGTACTCGATCAGCGGGTGTGTCTGGTCATGGTATATTTCCAGACGTTTCTGTACAGTCTCCGGCTTGTCATCATCACGAAGCACCAGCTCAGAACCGCACTTGTCGCAGATTCCTTCTTTTTTCGGTGCTGCGAACTGGATGTGGTAGGTAGCGCCGCACTTTAAGCACGCACGGCGTCCTGCCATGCGGTTTACGATGTTTGCATCCGGCACATCTACGTTGAGCGCGAAATCAATCGCCTCGCCGTTTGCTGCCAGCGCCTCTGTCAGACTCTCAGCCTGCGGGATCGTTCTTGGGAATCCATCCAGAATATAGCCGTTCTTGCAGTCAGCCTCATGGATCCGGTCAAGAAGCATGCCGATCGTTACCTCGTCCGGTACTAAAAGGCCCTGATCGATGAACGATTTTGCTTTTTTACCAAGCTCTGTGCCTGCCTTGATATTGGAACGGAAAATATCTCCGGTAGAAATGTGCGGAATGCCGTATTTTTCTGCAATTCTCTGAGCCTGTGTTCCTTTTCCGGCTCCCGGTGCTCCTAACATAACAATCTTCATAATGGTTACAATCTCCCTATATACAACAGAATCGCCTCCAGGCAGGAGCTGTCTCCGGCCACCTCCAGCCGTAAAGTAAGCAAGCTCCCGCCCAGAAAGCGAGTTGTCTTAGTCGTTTAAGAATCCTTTATAGTTGCGAACCAGCATCTGTGATTCGACTGCTTTGATTGTCTCAAGTACTACACCTACGATAATGATAAGAGAAGTACCTCCGAAGGAGAGACGGCTCACTGAGAACAGTCCAGAGACAATAATCGGAACCAGGCAGACAATGATCAGTCCGCAGGCACCAATCAGTATAATATACTCCAGAATTCCATCCAGGTAATCGGATGTTGGCTTTCCTGGACGAATGCCCGGGATGAAGCCGCCGGATTTCTTCATGTTGTTTGCTACTTCAAGCGGGTTGAATGTAATGGATGTGTAGAAATACGCAAACACAATAATCAACGCGATGTAGACAATTAAACCAACTGAATAAGCCGGACGCTCTGGATTAAACCAGGAGCTGGAATTCAGAGCCAGAAGAATCTTTCCTCCGATGGTGTCATAATTAACCTGGAAAAATCCAGCAATTACCACCGGGAAAGACATCAGGGATGAAGCAAAGATAACAGGAATAACACCTGCTGTATTTACTTTTAACGGGATGCTTGTGGACTGACCGCCAACCATCTTACGTCCCTGCATCTTTTTAGAATACTGAACCGGAATTCTCCGCTCTGCATCCTGTAAAATGATAACAAATACAACCATCGCTACGATAACCGCTACGATAATCACGGCTGTTACAACTGCAACCGCCACGATCTTGCCCTGCAGGAAACGCTCATAGAGCGTAATCATATCGCTTGGCATGGTTGAAATGATATTGAACAGAAGCACGATAGAAATACCGTTTCCGACGCCGTTCTCGGTGATTCGCTCACCGATCCACATCAGCATGGCACTTCCGGCTGTCATTGTCACAATAGCGACAATCACATTCAGGGCAGTAAATTCAACTAAAAGTCCCTTACCGCCGAAACCGATCGCCATAGCGATGGACTGCATCAGCGCCAGTGCAACCGTAAGGTAACGCGTATATTCCGCAATCTTCTTTCTTCCGTCCTCGCCCTCCTGCTGCATTTCCTCTAATTTCGGAATTGCAATTGTCAGAAGCTGCATGATAATGGAAGAAGTGATGTACGGGGTAATACTCAATGCGAATACCGACATGTTCGTGAACGAACCGCCGGTAATCGTATTGAAGAAACCAAACGCATCATTGGACTGTCTTGTAAACAGTTCCTGGAAAAATGTTGTATTAACTCCGGGAATCGGCAGCTGCGATCCGATACGGGTCACAACCAGCATAAAGAACGTATAGAGGAGTTTTTCTCTGACCTCTTTTATCTTAAATGCATTCTGGAGCGTTTTTAACATATTAGATCACCTCGCAGGTTCCGCCAACGGCCTCGATCTTAGCTTTCGCGCCTTCACTTACCGCATCAACCTTTACGTTCAGCTTTTTGGTCAGCTCGCCATTGCCGAGGATCTTAACGCCGTCACGCGGGTTCTTTACGATGCCTGCTTCGATTAATGTTTCAACCGTAACAACTGTGTCGTTCTCGAATCTCTCAAGAGCGCTTACGTTGATACCAACGATGGTTTTAGAATTTCTGTTTGTGAAGCCTCTCTTCGGGAGACGTCTGTATAACGGCATCTGACCGCCTTCAAATCCTGGTCTCGGAGCGCCGGAACGAGCTTTCTGTCCCTTATGTCCCTTACCAGCAGTCTTACCGTTGCCTGATGCGTGACCACGACCTCTTCTGAAGCTGTCGCTGTGCTTAGAGCCTACCGCCGGCTTTAAATTGGATAAATCCATGACTGCACCTCCTTGCAAATATCTTAGATTTCCTCTACTTTAACTAAATGTCTAACATTCTGGATCATGCCTCTGATAGCGGCGTTGTCCGGCTGCTCAACTGTCTTGCCAGTCTTGTTTAAACCAAGAGCTGCAACTGTTGCTTTCTGCTTCGGGATAGCGCCAATAGGAGACTTAACCAATGTGATTTTTAATTTCTCTGCCATTTTTATCTCCTCCTATTAGTTCAGAATTTCTTCTACAGACTTACCGCGAAGTTTTGCAACCTCTTCCGGAGTCTTTAAAGAACCTAAGCCTGCCAGGGTAGCAAGAACTACGTTTGCCTTGTTGTTGGAACCAAGGGATTTTGTACGGATGTTCTTGTAACCAGCCAGATCCAGTACGGCACGAGCCGGACCACCAGCGATAATACCGGTACCTTCCGGAGCCTTCTTCAGAAGTACATTAGCGCTTCCGAATTTGCCGAGGAAATCGTGCGGGATGCTATTGTTCTCATCGAACGGAACCTCCATCAGGTTTCTGGCAGCTGCCTCTTTGCCCTTGCGGATTGCTTCCGGAACCTCAGCAGCTTTTCCCATACCAGCACCAACGTGGCCGTTTTTATCTCCAACTACTACTAAAGCGGAAAAACGCATTGTACGTCCGCCCTTAACGGTCTTGGATACACGTTTGATTGCCACTACAGTATCCTCTAACTCGAACTGGTTGGCATCAATTTTTGTACGTTTCATGTGTATGTTCTCCTTCCTACTAGAATTCCAGACCAGCCTCGCGGGCTGCATCTGCTAATGCCTGAACTTTTCCGTGGTAAATAAATCCGCCTCTATCGAAGACAACTTCTTTAATACCTTTTTCAAGCGCTCTCTTAGCGATTACAGTTCCAACGTGAGCTGCTGCTGCAACATCGTTCGTCTTCTCCAGTTCAGCTTTAACTTCCTTCTCGGCAGTGGAAGCTGCTACTAAAGTTTTTCCAACTGTATCATCAATGATCTGAGCATACATATGATTATTACTTCTAAACACTGCTAAACGCGGTCTCTCTGCTGTGCCAGCAAAAACGGTTGCGTAATCTAACGTGTTTTTTAACGCGAATTTCGCTTCTTGACTGTTTGCTAACCATCTTTACACTCTCCTTAATTATTTCTTACCAGTCTTACCAACTTTACGTCTGATAACCTCATCAGCATACTTAATACCTTTGCCCTTGTACGGCTCAGGTCTTCTCTTATCCCGAATCTCAGCTGCATACTGGCCAACTTTTTCTTTGCTGATACCTTTAACCGTGATCTTATTCTGGCCGTCCAGAACAGTCTCAAGACCTTCCGGATCTTCCATCTCTACCGGATGGGAATAACCAAGGCTGAGAACCAGTTTCTTGCCCTGCTTCGCTGCTCTGTAACCAACACCGTTAACTTCCAGCACTTTCTCATAGCCTTCTGTTACACCATGAATCATGTTGTTAATTAAGGTTCTTGTCAGACCGTGTAAAGATTTCATCTTCTTTAAGTCATTCGGTCTGGTTACAACAATATGTCCATCTTCTTCCTTGATGTCCATCTCAACCGGGAGTTCTCTCTCAAGAGTTCCCTTCGGACCTTTTACAGTCACTAAATTGTTCTCTGCGATTGTTACAGTTACGCCTGCCGGAATCGCGACTGGCATTCTTCCGATACGTGACATGCCATTTACCTCCTACTTAGATTTTCGGAGAAGCCTGAGCGGCTTCTCTGTTTTCAGTTGTATCTATACCTTGTCTAAACCGATGATGATGCTTTCGGCTTACCAAACAAATGCAAGAACTTCTCCGCCTACGCCGAGTTCTCTTGCCTGCTTGTCAGTGATAACGCCCTGGTTGGTGGAGATGATAGCTACACCTAAACCGCCCAGTACCTTCGGCATATCTTCCTTGTTTGCGTATACACGCAGACCCGGTTTGGAAATTCTCTTGATGCCGGAGATGATTTTCTCGTTTTTGTCTTTACCGTACTTTAAGGTAATACGGATAGTCTTGAAATTGCCGTCCTCAACAACGTCATATTTCTTGATGAAACCTTCCTTTACCAGGATGTCAGCGATTGCTAATTTCATCTTGGAAGACGGAACATCTACTGTATCATGTTTTGCAGTGTTTGCGTTACGGATTCTTGTAAGCATATCTGCAATCGGATCGCTCATTGTCATTTTGAGTGTGCCTCCTTATAATTTGACTACCACTTACTGTAAGTGGGTTTCGGTGGGTTTTGAGAACACTAGGATGTGTCCTCTATAATATAGGCATCGTCCACTCGACTAAGCTCGTCTATCGTCTTCGACTCTGACTCACTAAGTCTCGGGACGGGCTTTCGCACTAGATTCGAAACTACCTCATCAAGTGCTCAATGCCTACCAGCTTGCTTTCTTTACGCCCGGAATTTCGCCCTTGTAAGCTAATTCACGGAAGCAAACTCTGCAGATGCCGTATTTTCTTAAATATGCATGCGGACGTCCACAGATTCTGCAACGGTTGTACTCTCTGGTGGAGAACTTCGCCGGACGCTGCTGCTTAATCTTCATTGAAGTTTTAGCCATGATAAATCCTCCTATTATTTAGCAAATGGCATGTTGAACTGAGTTAACAGCTCACGTGCTTCTTCGTCGGTCTTAGCAGTGGTAACGAAGATGATATCCATACCTCTTACCTTGTCAACTTTATCGTACTCAATCTCAGGGAAGATTAACTGCTCTTTGATACCCAGAGCGTAGTTACCTCTGCCATCAAATGCGTTCGGGTTAACACCGCGGAAGTCACGTACACGCGGCAGAGCCAGGTTGATCAGACGATCAACGAACTCATACATCTTCTCACCACGAAGGGTAACTTTACAGCCGATAGCCATACCCTCTCTAAGTTTGAAGTTAGCGACTGATTTTTTCGCTTTTGTAAGAACTGCCTTCTGGCCAGTGATGATTTCCATATCTCTTACAGCAGAATCCAGAACCTTAGCATTGTCTTTTGCCTCACCAACGCCCATGTTGATAACGATCTTATCAAGCTTCGGGACTTCCATGATATTTTTATATCCGAATTTTTTGATCATAGCGTCTACGATTTCGCTCTGATACATTTCTTTTAATCTAGCCAATTTTAACGTTCCTCCTCTCTGTATTAGTCAATTACTTTACCGGTTGCCTTAGCAACGCGGACTTTCTTGCCGTCTTTTACTTCGAAGCCAACTCTCGTAGCCTTGCCATCAACAACCAGCATAACGTTGGAAATGTCAAGCGCGCCTTCCTGATGGATGATGCCGCCCTGCTGATTAGCTGCAGACGGTTTGGTATGCTTTGTTACCATGTTGCATCCCTCAACCAGGACTGTATTCTTCTTTACATTAACGGAAAGAACTTTACCGGTTTTGTCTTTATCTTTACCTGCGATAACCTTTACCAGGTCGTCTTTTTTAATTTTCTGCACAGCCAATACCTCCTTACAGTACTTCCGGAGCCAGGGAAACAATCTTCATAAACTGTTTCTCACGAAGCTCTCTGGCAACCGGCCCAAAAATACGGGTTCCTCTCGGGTTCTTGTCGTCTTTGATGATAACGGCTGCGTTCTCATCAAATTTGATGTAGGAACCGTCTTTACGGCGTGCGCCCTTAACGGAACGAACTACAACGGCCTTAACAACATCGCCTTTCTTTACAACGCCGCCTGGTGTTGCATCTTTAACGGAAGCGACGATTACATCACCAATATTAGCATATCTTCTAGTAGAGCCGCCCATAACGCGGATACAGAGTAATTCTTTCGCACCGGTATTGTCGGCAACCTTTAATCTGGTCTCCTGCTGAATCATGCCCAATACTCCTTTCTGATTTAGAAATTATCTCGCTTTCTCGATAATTTCGACGAGTCTCCATCTCTTATCCTTGGATAACGGTCTTGTTTCCATTACCTTTACAGTATCACCGATACCGCACTCGTTGTTCTCGTCGTGTGCTTTTAATTTATAAGTCTTCTTAACAATCTTACCGATTAAAGGATGTTTTACGTGGTTTTCGATAGCAACTACGATTGTTTTGTCCATCTTGTTGCTTACTACCTTACCGGTACGTGTTTTTCTAAGATTTCTTTCCACGGTAGATATCTCCTTTCCTATTTTAGGAATCTATGATAATTAGTTCGCTTTCTCTGTAATAACAGTCTGAATACGAGCGATGTTTCTGCGAACTTCTTTAATTCTGCTTGTATTATCCAGCTGGTTGGTAGCGTTCTGGAATCTTAAGTTGAAGAGTTCCTTCTTTGCAGCTACTAATTCTTCGTTTAATTCTGCAGATGTCTTAGCTTTTAAATCTTCTACATACTTATTAGTTTTCACTGTTATCACCGCCTTCTAAATCTGCTTTAGAAGCAATCTTACACTTGCACGGGAGTTTGTGCATAGCAAGACGAAGTGCTTCTCTCGCTGTTTCCTCTGGTACACCAGCGATCTCGAACATTACACGGCCTGGTTTTACTACTGCTACCCAGTACTCAAGAGCGCCTTTACCGGAACCCATACGAGTCTCAGCCGGTTTAGCAGTTACCGGTTTGTCCGGGAAAATCTTGATCCAAACTTTACCACCACGTTTGATGTAACGAGTCATAGCAACACGGGCTGCCTCGATCTGATTGGATTTGATCCAGCACGGTTCTGTAGCGACTAAACCGTACTCACCGTAGTTGATTACATTTCCTCTAAGCGCCTTGCCGGCCATGGTACCACGGAACTGTTTACGACGCTTTACTCTTTTCGGCATTAACATTATTTATCGCTCCCTTCCTTATTTCCTTTCGCAGGAAGTACCTCGCCTTTGTAGATCCAAACCTTAACACCGGTCTTGCCGTATGTTGTGTTTGCCTCAGCGAAACCGTAGTCAATATCTGCTCTTAATGTCTGTAACGGAATGGTGCCCTCGCTGTAGAACTCGGTACGAGCGATATCAGCACCGCCAAGACGTCCGGATACGGAAGCCTTGATACCCTTAGCTCCAGCCTTCATGGTTCTGCCCATAGCGGACTTCATAGCACGACGGAAGGAAACACGGTTCTCAAGCTGCTGAGCGATGTTCTCTGCAACAAGCTGAGCGTCTCTGTCTGGTCTCTTAACTTCTTTGATGTCTACAAAAACTTTCTTGTCAGTTAATTTCTGAACCTGAGCTTTTGTCTTCTCGATCTCTGCGCCGCCCTTACCGATAACAACGCCCGGTTTAGCAGTGTAAAGAATGATTTTTACTTTATCAGAAGCGCGCTCGATTTCGATTTTGGAAACACCGGCGCTGTATAATTTCTTCTTAAGGAAGGTTCTGATTTTGTGATCCTCTACCAGGTTATCTGCAAAATCAGCTTCCGCATACCATCTGGAATCCCAGTCTTTAATAACACCGACTCTTAAGCCGTGCGGATTAACTTTCTGTCCCATAATTGCCTCCTCTTATCTCTCATTCAGCACAACAGTGATGTGGCTCATTCTCTTCTCGATTCTGTAAGCTCTGCCCTGTGCTCTCGGTTTTACTCTCTTCATTGTCGGTCCCTTGTTAGCGAAGCATTCTGCAACGTACAGGTTCTCCGGATTCATCTGGTTGTTGTTCTCTGCGTTAGCAATAGCAGACTCCAGTAATTTTTTAATTAAAGAAGAAGCATATCTTGGGTTGTAAGTTACAATACCAAGTGCGGTCTGTACATCTTTGCCTCTGATGGCATCTAATACGAAGCATGCTTTCTGAACGGATACTCTGGCGTAAGACAGCTTAGCCGACGGTCTCGTATCCTTATTAGCATTTCTTTCTCTTTTAATCTGGGATCTATGTCCTTTAGCCATTGGTGAAACCTCCTTTCAAGCGTAACTTACTTACGTCCTGCTTTCTTCTCGTCTTTTCCGTGGCCTCTGTAAGTTCTAGTGGCTACGAACTCACCGAGTTTATGTCCAACCATGTCCTCTGTCACGTATACCGGAACATGCTTTCTGCCATCGTGTACTGCGATTGTATGTCCAACCATCTGCGGGAAGATTGTAGAACGGCGGGACCAGGTTTTGATTACCTGATGCTGTCCTGCTGCGTTCATCTCATCTACTTTCTTTAAAAGATGAGCATCTGCAAATGGTCCTTCCCTTTTTTAATGAACGACCCATTAGTATACCTCCTATTACTGTTTACCGTTTCTTCTTCTTACGATTAACTTATTAGACTGTTTGTTTTTCTTTCTGGTCTTCAGGCCGAGTGCCGGTTTGCCCCAAGGTGTGCAAGGACCTGGACGACCGATACCAGTCTTGCCTTCACCACCACCGTGCGGATGGTCATTCGGGTTCATAACGGAACCGCGAACTGTAGGACGGATACCCATATGACGTTTTCTACCAGCCTTACCGAGGTTGATCAGGTTGTGCTCGCCGTTGCCTACTACACCGATGGTTGCGCGGCATACGATCGGAACCATTCTCATCTCGCCGGACGGTAATCTTAAGGTTGCATATTTGCCTTCTTTTGCCATAAGCTGAGCAGCGTTACCAGCGGAACGAACCAGCTGACCACCCTTGCCCGGAAGAAGCTCGATGTTGTGAATCTGTGCACCAACCGGGATTTCAGAAAGCGGTAAGCAGTTACCAACTTTTGCCTCAGCCTCTGCACCGCTCATAACCTTCTGTCCAACCTGTAAACCAGCCGGAGCCAGGATATAAGCTTTCTCGCCGTCTGCGTAGCAGATCAGTGCGATGTTTGCAGTTCTGTTCGGATCGTACTCGATACCAAGTACGGTTGCTGCGATACCGTCTTTTGCATTTCTCTTGAAGTCGATGATTCTATATTTTCTTCTGGAACCGCCGCCTCTGTGACGAACGGTGATTTTACCCTGGTTGTTACGACCTGCGTTCTTCTTTAAAGAAACTACTAAGGATTTCTCCGGTGTGGATTTTGTAATCTCAGAGAAATCAGATCCGGTCATATGTCTTCTGGAAGGTGTATATGGGTTGTATGTTTTAATTCCCATGACTTTGACTCCTTTCGTTCAACGCCTCCTGGCGTTTCTTCATGTTTTTCACGACATAGTGTTCGTCGTATAATTGTCTATTGAGGATGAATTATAAACCAGCGAAGATCTCGATCTCTTTGCTGTCCTCAGTTAACTGAACGATAGCTTTCTTGGTTGCAGCGGTCTTGCCGAATGTCATGCCTCTTCTCTTTGTCTTGCCGTCCATGTTCATGGTGTTGACACTCTTAACTTTGGTTCCCGGGAACATCTTCTCAACAGCTTCTTTGATCATAGTTTTGTTTGCCTCGGTGTGTACCAGGAAGGTGTATTTCTTGTCTGTCATAGCATTCATACTCTTCTCAGTTACAACCGGTTTGAGGATTACGTCATAGTACTGTACGTTTGCCATTATGCATATACCTCCTCGATAGAAGCTACAGCAGCCTTGGTTGCTACTACTGTGTTGTATTTCAGGATATCGTAAACGTTGATGGTGCTTACAGAAGCAGTCTTAACGTCTGCCACGTTTCTAGCGGATAATACAGCCTTGTCACAAGCCTCATCCAGAACAACTAAAGCTTTGTTTACTTTCAGGTTGTTCATAACCTCAACAAATTTCTTTGTCTTGATCTCGTCGAAGTTCATAGCCTCAACTACGATGAACTTGTTCTCGTTTACACGGCTTGTCAGAGCGGATTTAAGAGCAGCTCTCTTCTCTTTCTTATTTAAACGGATTGTATAATCACGTGGTGTCGGAGCGAATACTACGCCGCCGCCCGTCCACTGCGGAGCTCTTGTTGAACCCTGTCTTGCATGTCCGGTACCTTTCTGTCTCCACGGTTTCTTACCACCGCCGGAAACTTCGGAACGGGTTTTTGCTTTCTGAGTTCCCTGACGTTTGTTAGCAAGCTGTGCTACAACTGCCATGTGAACCAGATGTTCATTTACTTCTACACCGAATACAGCATCATTCAGTTCTAATGTGCCAACTTCGTTGCCTTCTAAATTGAAAACAGATACGTTTGCCATCTGTATGTTCCTCCTTTCCCGTAAAAGCCTTATCTAGCGACCTTTACTGTCTCTTTGATTGTTACTAAGGATTTCTTCGGTCCCGGTACAGAGCCTTTAACAAGGAGTAAGTTGTTCTCAGTATCAACCTTAACAACCTCCAGGTTCTGAACAGTTACTTTTACGCTGCCCATGTGACCCGGCATTCCTTTGCCCTTAAATACGCGTCCCGGTGTGGTTGCAGAACCGTTGGAACCCTGATGACGATGGAACTTGGAACCGTGAGCCATCGGTCCTCTGTGCTGGCCGTGTCTCTTGATCGCGCCCTGGAAACCTTTACCTTTGGAAATAGCGGTTGCATCAATCTTATCGCCTGCTGCGAAGATGTCTGCCTTGATTTCGTCTTTTACAGAATACTCTTCAGCATTCTCTAAGCGGAACTCTCTTACATATCTCTTGTAAGCAACGCCTGCCTTGTCAAAGTGACCCTTAACCGGCTTGGTCACAAGTTTGTCTCTCTTGTCTACAAAACCAACCTGAACTGCTTTGTAGCCATCGTTCTCTTCTGTCTTAACCTGTGTAACAACACACGGTCCAGCCTGAAGAACGGTTACTGGAGTTAAAACTCCCTCTTCGTTGAAGATCTGAGTCATTCCGACTTTGGTAGCTAAAATCGCTTTCTTCATTAATCTGACCTCCTGTTTTTCTACAGCGGAACGCGTTCGTCAAACTCCCGCGTTCATCCTAGAACTGTCCAGATGTCTCTATCTAAACTAGTATAGGATTCTTAATTATTTGTTTTTCATCTTTACGTTGATGGACACGCCAGCCGGCATTTCCAGTCTCTGCAGTGCATCAACTGTCTTCTGGCTCGGAGCGGTGATATCGATAAGTCTTTTGTGAGTTCTCTGCTCGAACTGCTCTCTGGAATCTTTGTACTTGTGAACCGCTCGCAGAATAGTTACTACCTCTTTCTTAGTTGGCAGCGGCACCGGTCCACTCACCTTTGATCCGTTTTTCTTTACAGTCTCAATGATTTTTGCAGCGGATGTATCTACCAGCTGATGATCATAAGCTTTCAGTGTGATTCTCATTACTTGACTTGCCATAAAAAAAGTCGCCTCCTTTTCGTACTATTGTTTGAAGCACGACAAGCGGTGACTGTACACATACCCGTGTGTGTCCTCGCAGTCCACACACCAAATCCGTCATTTGTCTTCAGGATACTCTATTCTTGTACAGTGACTTGTCGCCAGTTTCCTAACTTGACATTCGCTCCGCGGAATAACCTGCTTATCATAAGCAGCAACCTCTCGTTTCATCGCTATCATGCCACAGCTTCGTTATAATAACACAGCTTTCTGGGAAATGCAAGTGTTTTTTTAAGAAAAAATCTATATTTTTCAAGAAAAAACAGGAGTTTCTTCTTCCGGTGGGTAATTACACCTTTTATATAGAAGAAACTCCTGTTTATCCACAAGAATATATTTCCATGCAGAAATTTTATCTCAGTCGAGAAGACTCCCAGCTTTTTTAATTAATCCTCCCAATACGTCGGTTCCACCGGGGTCCTAGCCTCGTCGCTGCCATCGTCGCTTGTGCCGTCCACCTCTGTGACAACACCCGCAGAGCTTGTCTTAAACTTTGTGCCGTTCGCATCCTTCACGGTGCTGGATTTCACTACCTTGCCGCTCGTCGTTACCAGATAGTTTTTGTCATTGACTTCAATGACTTCATACTTGGTACCGCTGTCTGCCTTCTGAAGCTTACCCATGTAGTACAGGAATCCATCCTCCACACCTGAGTAGCCGCGTCCAGCCTTGTTGCCGCTGTCAGTGAAATAGAACTGTCCGGTCGTTCCGTCGCCCTCTACTACATTTCCCTTGCCTTTTACGACTGAGCTGGTCGCCTTGTCCGCGCCGAAGAAATAGCAGGCATACTGACCGCTCGTTCCTACCTCCAGACGTCTCAGACCATAGACCGGGTTGCCCTTCTCATTAAATAAGTAGGTAATATTGTTGATGCGAACCAGGTTGCTCGTCGAAGCGTCAGAAATCTTCGGACCCACCTTCGGCTCGCCGTTGCTTGAAAAATAATACCACTGTACATCGCTGCCGAGATCCAGATTGTAATCATCATCCTCCGGCGGAGTCGTGGAGAGCCAGCCAGTCTGTACCTGACCGTTGCTCTGATAATAACGGTAATTTGCAAATCCAGAGGAATTTCCCATATCGACCCAGCCGGTCTGCATCGCTCCGTTTTCGTCGAAGCAGTAGTAGGTTCCGTCAATCTTATACTGTTTATATTTGGCACCGCCTAAAGAAGGCACATATTTCTTTCCTGAACTCTGAAAGTAGTACCAATGATGATCCTCATCGTCGTCGCCGGGTTTCACTTCATCATCGTCCTTTTTGGTATCATCCGGATCTTCCAGATATGCCCAGCCGATCTGCATGACACCATCTGCATTCGTGTAGTAGGTGTCATCATCCACCCAGCCCGTCTGCATCGCTCCATCACCGTCGAAGTAATAGTACTTGCCGCCGATCTTGGACCAGCCGTCGGATACCATCTTTCCGCTGGTGGAGAAATAGTACCAGACCGTCGTAGCGGAAGTCTCGTTCCATGCCGGATTGCGCTTCGGCAGTTTCAGCCACTTGTCAGTCGCCATGATGCCGGTACTCTCGACAAAGTATTCGTCGTCCACCCAGCAGTTCGACGCGATGTTGCCCTGGGAATCGAGATAGCGCCAGAGATTGTCTGCGCCCTTCTTCCAGGTATTCGTCACCTTATTGCCATTGTTGTCCACATATATCCAGCTGTTTCCAGACTGCTGCCAGCCTTCTGCCGCGTAAGATGTCAGGGTCGCCGCCCCTATCATCAGCGCTGCGGAAAGGACGCAGACTGCCAGTTTCTGTTTCTTCATATACAAGCCCTCCCAGTTCACGATTGATAACGTCTATTCTCCCACCTGCTGCGCATTCGCACACTTCCCGTCGTGTGGAGACCGCATCAGATGCTTATAACGCCTTGTTTTATTCCAGATACGTGCAATCTATCATTTACCTAATATACATTTTAACAGGAGATGTAGGAATCTTCAAGGAGATTTATCTTTCAATTTATTTACTTTTTTGGCAGGAAGCCGTTCAAAAGGTTTGACACGCCAATCAATGACCGATATAATTAGGTATGCATTTCAACTGAACCGTTTTTTCCGGTCAGACAGACTGCGTTTTGGTTAGAAATGGCTTATGGATAACACCGATTATAAAGGCGGCAGATACCCTTTTCCGGGGTTTGCGCCTCATTTTTTTGAAAGGATAAAATTTTATGTGGATTGCAGATGGATGGAACGATTATGAAGTGATTGACTGCTCCGAAGGAGAGAAACTGGAGCGGTGGGGCGACTATCTTCTGGTTCGCCCGGACCCGCAGGTTATCTGGAACACCCCCAAGACACACCGCGGCTGGAAAAAGATGAACGGACACTACCACAGAAGCTCCAAGGGCGGCGGCGAATGGGAATTTTTCGACCTGCCGGAGCAGTGGTCGATCCATTACAAAGAACTGACCTTTAACTTAAAACCGTTCAGCTTCAAGCACACAGGTCTCTTCCCGGAGCAGGCGGCAAACTGGGACTGGTTCGGTGACCGCATCCGCAATGCCGGACGCCCAATCAAGGTTTTAAACCTCTTTGCCTACACAGGCGGCGCTACCCTGGCGGCAGCCGCAGCCGGCGCCAGCGTGACCCATGTGGACGCCTCCAAGGGCATGGTAGCCTGGGCGAAGGAAAACTCCCGTTCCTCCGGGCTGGAAAATGCACCCATCCGCTGGATCGTCGATGACTGTGTGAAATTTGTTGAGCGTGAGATCCGCCGCGGCAACCATTACGACGGAATCATCATGGACCCGCCGTCCTACGGCCGCGGACCGAAAGGCGAGATCTGGAAGATCGAAACTTCGATTTACCCGTTCGTGCAGCTCTGCACGAAACTGTTATCGGACAACCCGCTCTTCTTCCTCATCAACTCCTACACCACCGGGCTGGCGCCGTCCGTCCTGACCTATATGCTCTCAACCGAAGTTGCCTCCACCCACGGCGGCACAGTGAAATCGGACGAGCTGGGACTTCCGGTTACCCGCACTGGACTGGTATTACCATGCGGTGCATCCGGACGCTGGGAATCTGGTAAATAACACTGGTATTCGGATGACATAGACACCCCATTTTTAAGTTTGATTCCTATTCATTCCAATCCCGGATATCTAACAGCCCCGGGACCAGTTCCCGCGCACTCGTCTCTAATATAATTCGCCCCTTCTCGGCGCTTGCACCAGACGGATCTCCTCCAATTCCAATCGGCGATCCGTCTTTTGTTTTCCAGTCCTCCGACACCCAGCCGATCGAAACCGGACCGTATGGCTTCAGAGCGCGGGTCTTCTCAAACGCCGTCGGCTCTCCCGCTTCCGAAAGTTCCAGCTTCACAAGACTCTCATCGACCGCCATTACCATCGATGTCTCCATCTCTCCACCGTGGAAATCCCAGATATTCCCCTTTGAAATCGTTGCTTTTACATCCGGATGACCAAATGCCCCCGATGAAAGGATAAACGGTGCAATCCCCAGCTCACTCCGAAGTTCCCGGCTTAAAACCTGCGCAATCGGTGCATTCCCACCATGGCATACCAAAAAAGCCAGCTTCTTAAAACCGTGATGCGCCAGGCTGACGCATATATCATATAAGAGATGATAGTAAGTGTCCGGCCGGACTGTGACCGAACCGCAGAAATTCTTATGCTCTGTACTTAAGCCCACCGGAATCACCGGAAACAGCAGCATCGGGAAGTCTTCTTCCCCCTCTGCCTCCAGCGCCTTTTTGAGCTCCTGACTCATCGCCTCCGCGATAATATCATCCGTTCCCAGTGGTGCCTGATTGCCGTGCTGTTCCAGAGCCCCGAGCGGAATCAGGACAATCGTGTTCTCACGGTCCACCTGCTCCATTTCCCATCTTGTCAAATCTCTATAGTTACGTATCATAGTATCTCCTCCTCTTATAAAAACAGATATGTCTTTGCACGTTCCATCAAACAAAAAAGGATTGTCCGGGATTCTTCCCCCAGGCAGCTTTCCCAGCGGTTTCCCGACAATCCTTTCTATGAAATGGTTCTGCCGTTTCACAGCAAACAGCCAAATCCGTCAAACCATTCCTCTTATTTCATTTTATACTGCTTTCGGCACAATCTTCGCCGCACGCAGGCGTACAAACAAAAGCTGTCCAACGATATAGTTGAGTCCCACTTTCAATACATTGAATGGGATCGTCGCCAGGATGATAAATCCATTCAGGTCTTTGATCGCCGGGTTGACCGACGCTACCATGCGGATCACTTCATCCAGCGGCAGGCTCATCGCTTTCGCATATAACGGAAGCGTAATGTTCGCATTGATAAAGCATGCACACGCGGTGCGGATCACGATACTGAGCAGAAGTGCTTCTACAGCTGCCTTACGGTTAGCGCCCAGCTTCTGATAGAGGAACCACAGCGGCCATACGAACAGGAACGCCGCAATCAGGTTGGCCAGCTCACCGACGTACATCGTGTTAGTTCCGACAGTAATCAGCTTGATTAACAGCTTGATGACTTCTACACAGATACCGGATATCGGTCCCATCAGAAACACGGCAATCACAGACGGTACATCACTGAAATCCACCTTATAAAACGGCGGCATCATCGGAACCGAAAATTCCAATGACATCAGCACGCCAGCAACCGCTGCCAGCATCGCCGTATAAATCAATTTTTGAATACTCCATTTTCCTGTCTTCATCTTAAATCTCCTTTCGGTTTTAAAACTCATTTCTCCGAAGGAGGAGTATGAATCAAGTGCCGGACTAGCTGCATTTGTAAAACTAAAAAAATCCCGGTCGTTCGGGACCTGGGATGATAAATCACAACTTAGCCGATGTACACCAGCCTGCTTACGCTCAAGCGGTACACTCTCTGACTCCTGCCTCTTCTCTCATCCAGACTATACTGTCGGTTTCGGAATCTCACCGAATCGGCCGCCGTCGCGGTTCGCGGACTATACCGCCGGTAGGGAATTTCGCCCTGCCCCGAAGAAATCATGGTAATTACTCCGTCTTCATACATATAAACATATGAATCTGTGGAGGAATTATCTCACCCGGTCATAGTATCACATACAAACGAGAATTTCAATATTTTTTTAACAATCTTTCTTTTCGTTTTTCCCATCGTTACTGTTCACGCATACGTGCCCAGTAACGGAATTTGCCGTGGCTTCGCATTTAAATACGGCAAATTCCTGCTGCCACCACGTTTTCTTACGGCACTTTCGGTTCCAAAAGTGCCTACCTGCGAACAGTAACTTCCCATCTACGGCATTGCCGCCCCGGCATCCAGCATACCTCCGGTTGCCACCTTGCCGGACAGACTCTCAAGCGGCCGCGCCGACTGCAGAATACGGTTTCTCACATCCATAAGCGACAGGGACGCATCGCAGGAGTACAGCATTGCCGCCGTTCCGGTCACCATCGGTGCCGCCATCGACGTGCCGCTCATGTAGGCATAGTCATTGCCCGTGATCGTGCTCAGGATATAATTGCCCGGCGCTGCCAGATCCACGCTTCTCACTCCGTAGTTGGACGCACGGTCGAGCTGACCGTCAAAGCGCAGGTTTGCCACGGAAATGATATTGTCCAGTTCAAAGCTTGCCGGGTACATCGGCTGCTCATCGATGCTGTAGCCATTGCCGGAGGCGTCGCCGTTTCCAGCCGCCACAATAAACAGCATCCCCGAATCCTTGATCGCCTGATACAGCTCCTCGCTATATTTCATCGTGCCAAAGCTCAGATTGCAGATCGACGCGCCATTCGCCTGCGCATACCGGATCGCCTTAACCACGTTGCTGACGGTTCCGACACCGGACGATGTTCCAAGCGTCTTGATCACCATGATCTTCACATACGCCGGATCGCAAATTCCAACCGTTCCGACTCCATTTCTCGCCGCCGCGATCGTGCCCGCCGAGTGGGTACCATGATTGTCATCCGTCCCGGTAAATACCTGGGCATTATTATCATAGAAATTCCAGCCGTAAACGTCATCGATATAACCATTTCCGTCATTGTCAATGCCATCGCCCGGAATTTCCCCCGTATTCGTCCAGATCGAACCGCTAAGCTCCGGATGAGTTATGTCAACCCCCGTATCAATCAGCGCCACAATCACCTGACGTTTTCCACTTTTCGCGTCATATTTCTTCCATGCCGGGACAATATTCATATCGATCCCTTCCAGAGAACGGACCGTTCCATCTGCTGAGAGCGCCGGGCTGCCGGTAATCGCCGCATCCACCGCCGCCGTATGGCTCGGCACCAGACGCAGTTCACCTGTATTTAAAAAAGCCCACTGATAGGAGGCATAGGAATCCGCATAGGGAACCGACTCCCGTGACGGACCCGCCGCATATGCCGGAAGCGCCGCGCTCCCTGCCATCATGGCAGCACACAGGGCGGCTGCCAGCCCTCTAAAAAGTTTCTTTTTCAACTTGCTTTATCCTCTTTCAATTCCGTTCTTACAGTTCGCGCGCTGCCGCAACCACAGTCTCCGCTTCCTTTGCCGGTTCTTTTCTGACATTCTGCCGTTTTACCGATTTTACCACTTTCCCAACTTTCTTGCCATCCTTTTCGGATGCCGGACCGGAAATTGGCTTAAAGCTGCGAAATACCAGAATACTCCGCGGCGGAACCATATACTGGCGAAGCTCTTCCTGCGGCTCCTGCCCTGCCTCCAGGTTTTCCGGCGGACAGATTCCGTTATTGTCTGCATCGTCTGTGTTGATGCACAGAGTCCACTTCATTCCCTTCGGAAGTTTCGGAAGATCAAATTCATGCGGCTCCCAGTGCATATTGTAGGCGACAAAGAAATAGTCATCGCTGGTGCCGTCCGCTCTTCGCCCGTACTCGCCGCAGTAGAGAATGCCGAGCTGGCGGCGGAAGTTTTCAAACTCCGGGCACCATGTTTTGACGCCGTGGTAGGAAACATCCGGGTGTCCGCAGACGAGGTAATCAATATTTTTCGGCTCCACCGGCAGGTGGAACACTGGATGCGCTTTGCGGAACGCTATCATATATTTTACAAATTCGTAAATATCCCGGTTTGTCTCCAGCTGATGCCAGTTGAGCCAGGAAATCTCATTGTCCTGACAGTAAGCATTATTGTTGCCGTTCTGGGAATTGCCGAACTCATCACCCGCTAAAAACATCGGCGTTCCCTGGCTCAGAAAGAGCAGCAAAAATGCGTTGCGCAGCTGTTTTTTCCGCATCTGCACAATCTTCTTTTTCCGCGTCGTGCCCTCGACGCCGCAGTTCCACGTATAATTATAATCGCTTCCGTCCCGGTTATTCTCCCCGTTCGCTTCGTTGTGCTTCTGCTCACAGGAAACCATATCCATCATCGTAAAGCCATTTGTCGCCGCCATATAGTTGATCACGCCATACGCGTCCGGATTCCGTCGTGTCTGGTAAATGAGACGGCCGACCTGATCCTCATCGCCCTTTAATACCCGGCGCATATCGATCAAAAATCCTTCATTATACTCGCCCAGATGCCAGCGGCGCTCCCGCAGCTTCGGTGCCGTTGCCGTTTTGGGCACGCGCACGCCATCCCAGGAACCAGCTAACAGCTTCGTATCAGCTAACAGCGGATCCGACGCCAGCAGTTCGGCCGGCGCAAACCCGGACAGGTGCACGCCGTCCACATGATACTCGTAAACCCAGAAGCGGACCGCCTCCTGCGCCAGTGCCGCGCTCTCCTCGCCGGTAAAATAAAGCTCAACCAGCACTTCGATATCATTTTTATGAAATTCTTTCACCAGATCCTTAAATTCCCGCTCCGGTTCTTTCTCTTTTCCGGATGTGTACGAAGCTTTCGGCGCGAACAGGTATCCCGCCCCATAGCCCCAGTAATTGAGCCGTCCGGTCGGTGCACCGGTCGCATACGGATTCCCGTCTGCCCCATCCTCCATCATCACTTCCTGAAATTCATTCGGCATCATTAATTCAACTGCTGTGATACCCAATTCCTTTAAATAGGAAATTTTCTCCGTCAGCGCACGGAACGTTCCCCGCTCCCCGGTGCCGGAAGAAGTATGACGGGTAAATCCGCGCACATGCAGCCGGTACAGGATCGTCTCATCATACGGATGTTTCAGCGGCTGATCCATTTCCCAGTCATACGTTTCTTCCGGGAAACGGCAGCGCACCGGACGGAGCGCCGCTTTTAAATCGCCCCAGCGCTCATGTCCTGTATAGATGCGCCCGCACGGATCCGGCAGCTCCCCCTGCTCAGTCTCGATCGTGTATTCCAGTCCCGAAAAATCATCGCCCGCAAGCTCCATCATCCAGAGATCCCCCACCCGGTCTTCCGGTGAAAATGGGATTCGGACACCCTGTTTTTTTCCTGTCTCATAAATTGTCAGATGGCAGAATGTCCCCGGTGCCTCGACGCACAAGTGCATTCCCGTCTCTGTCCGCTTGATTCCCGGTGTAAAATCAGGGGTTCTTATCTTCTGTCTCACGATTTTTTCTGCTTTCACCTGTATCCCCTCCACGTTTTCATACGGCACTTTCGGTTCCAAAAGTGCCTATTTGTGAGCAGTCGCCTGCGCCTGTTACAGTCCACACATATGCAGACTGTAACAGGATTTTGCCGATGCTTCGCATTCCAAATCGGCAAAATCTGCCACCTCCACGTTTTCATACGGCACTTTCGGTTCCAAAAGTGCCTATTTGTGAGCAGCCGCCTGCGCTTCTATTTTCTCCGCCAGATCGTTCAGATACATCCAGCGGTCCATCTTTTCTTCCAAAAGAGCTTCTTTTTCCTCTTTTTCCTTTATGATGCCGTTCAGAGCCGTATAATCGCGGGCAGAGTCCTGCATCTGCTGCTCCAGATCCGCGATTGCCTCTTCCAGCGCCGCGATATCATCCTCGATCGTCTCCCACTCTTTCTGCTCCATATAGCTGAATTTGAGCTTTTTCTCGCGCTGGCGGCCGCGGTTTTTATCCTTTGCCGTCTCCGCTGCATCTGACGTTCCCGCACCAGAAGCGCCTCCGACCTTCTGGCCTCTGCCGCGTTCCTGACCGGATGCCGTCCCAGATGCCTCCATCTCTGCCGCTATGCGTTCCCCGCAGGCTGCCTGATAGTCGGTATAGCCGCCCTCATACTGACGGATCGCGCCGCCGCCCTCAAAGGCGAAGATCCGACGCACTACGCGGTCAAGGAAATACCGGTCATGCGATACCGTAATCACGATCCCCTGGAAATGATCCAGATAATCCTCCAGAATCGTCAGCGTGCCGATATCCAGGTCGTTGGTTGGCTCGTCGAGCAGAAGGACGTTTGGCGCGCCCATCAGGATATGGAGCAGATAGAGTCTGCGCCGCTCGCCGCCCGATAGCTTGCCGATCAGCGTGTACTGCATATGGGACGGGAACAGGAACCGTTCCAACATCTGGGATGCCGATACCAGCCCGTCCGCCGTCCGCACGTACTCTGCCACATTTTTAATGTAGTCGATCACGCGCATCGACTGATCCATATCTTCGTTTTCCTGTGAAAAATAACCCATTTTTACGGTCTGGCCGATGATCGTCTCGCCCGAATCCGGTTTCACCCAGCCGGTAATCATCTTCATCAGCGTCGATTTGCCGCTGCCGTTCGGTCCGATGATACCGATGCGGTCATCCTTCAAGAAGATATAGGAAAAATCATCGATCAGGAGGCGGTCACCATACGCCTTATGAAGATGGTGTGCCTCGACCGTGGTCCGTCCGAGACGGCTGGAAATCGAGCTCATCTCCACATTTCCATCTACTTTCGGCGCTTCCACCGCACTCAACGCCTCGAAGCGCTGAATACGCCCTTTCTGCTTCGTGCTGCGTGCCTGTGCGCCGCGCCGGATCCACGCCAGCTCCGTCCGCAGGATATTCTGGCGTTTCTGCTCCGAGCTCACCGCCATCGCCTCGCGCTCTGCCTTTAATTCCAGATAGCCCTCATAGCCGGACTGATAACTGTACAGCTTTCCCTTGTCCAGTTCGACGATGCGGTTCGTCACGTTATCAAGGAAATACCGGTCGTGCGTGATCATCAGAAGCGCGCCGCGGAATTTTTTCAGGTACTCTTCCAGCCAGTCCGCCATCGCACTGTCCAGATGGTTCGTCGGCTCGTCTAAAATCAACAGATCCGCCGTCGATAACAGCACCGCTGCGAGCGCAACGCGCTTTCTCTGTCCGCCCGAAAGTGTCTCCACCTTGGCACTATAATCGGTGATTCCAAGCTTATTCAGCATGGATTTCGCATCGCCCTCGAGATCCCAGGCGTGCTCATGCGCCATATTTTCCCGGATCACGCAGTCTAAGACGGTCCGTCCCGCTTCAAACTCCGGATTCTGAGGCAGATAACGGATATAGAGATTTCGTCCCTTTACCACCGTACCCTCATCCGGCTCTTCCAGACCGGCTACAATCTTTAGAAGAGTAGATTTTCCGGTTCCGTTGATGCCGATGAGACCAATCTTATCACCTTCACCGATGGAAAATGCCACGTCATCAAAAAGCAGCCGTTCCGTATATGATTTTTTCAGATGTTCTGCTGTCAGTAAATTCATGCCTCATCCCGATCCTTTATCTGTAATTCTACCGGGCAGTGATCCGAACCCAGTATCTCCGTATGAATCTGCGTGCCCGCCAGCCGGTCCTTCAGGCTCTTGGAAACACAGAAATAATCAATCCGCCACCCAGCATTCTTCTCGCGTGCCTTAAACCGGTACGACCACCAGGAATAAACGCCCTCTTTATCCGGGTAAAAATAGCGGTACGTGTCGATATATCCAGAGTCCAGAAGCTCCGTAAACTTGCTTCTCTCCTCATCCGTAAATCCGGCATTTTTCCGGTTCGTCTTTGGATTTTTCAGGTCAATCTCCGTGTGTGCCACATTCAGATCCCCACAGAAAATAACCGGCTTTTTCTCCTCCAGCTTCTTCAAAAACTGGCGGAAATCATCCTCCCACTGCATCCGGTACGGAAGTCTCGCCAACTCATTCTGGGAGTTCGGCGTATAGCAGGTCACCACATAATAATCCGGGTACTCCGCCGTAATGACGCGCCCTTCATGATCGTGCTTCTCAATGCCAAGACCGTAGCTCACGCTAAGCGGCTCCTCCTTCGAAAACAACGCTGTTCCCGAATATCCTTTCTTCTCCGCATAGCTCCAATACTGATAATACCCCGGAAGCTCCAGATCAATCTGCCCTTCCTGCAGCTTGCTCTCCTGAATACAGAAAATATCCGCATCCAGCTCATGAAATACATCCAGAAATCCCTTTCCCACACACGCCCGCAAGCCGTTTACGTTCCAGGAAATCATTTTTTTCATTCTATCTCTCCTTTTTATCAAATAAGGTTTTTCCGATACATAAAAAGACAGCAGGCAGGTGGCAGACGCTCCGAAACTGGTCTGTGGATGCAGAGCAGTTTCGGGGCGGCTGCTGCCTGCCCCACCTCTCTCATTTTTATAAATCTACGTGTAAATCCTGATGTTTAATCCCATGTCTCTCCACATATCCCGTCAGCATCAGGGTCAGCGCACCGTCACCCGTTACGTTGCAGGCAGTACCAAAACTGTCCTGAAGCGCAAAGATCGTCAGCATCAGCGCCGTTCCAGTCGCATCGAAACCGAGGACACCGGTGATCAGTCCCAGGGATGCCATAACCGTACCGCCCGGAACCCCCGGTGCACCTACTGCAAATACACCTAAAAGAACACAGAACAGAACCATCGTCATCATATCCGGGAGGGCGCCGTACAAAATCTTGGATACCGTCATGACAAAGAATACCTCGGTCAGAACCGAACCGCACAGATGGATATTCGCAAACAGCGGAATACCGAAATCAACCATATCGTCACGAAGCGGCTCTGCCTTTTTGGCACAACTGAGCGCCACTGCCAGGGTCGCCGCAGAAGACATCGTACCGACTGCCGTCAGATATGCCGGACCATAATGCTTAATAACGCCTCTCGGGTCACGGCCAGAGTAAATACCAGCCAGTGTATACAGCAGCGCCATCCAGATATAGTGGCCTGCCATAACAATCAGGATAACCGAAATGAAGATCGGAGCCTGTTTTGTGATGGTTCCCTCATATGCCAGGGAACAGAACGTAAATGCGATGTAAACCGGAAGAATCGGAATGACAATCTTCTGTACTATCTCCAGAACGATCTTCTGGAACTCGTCTAAGAGTTTCGTTACCGTCACCGCCTTGGTCCAGGTCGCTGCCAGACCAATCATAACGGAAAATACCAGCGCACTCATGACGCCCATGATCGGAGGAATGTCCAGTTTAAAGACAACCTCCGGCAGACTGCGCAGTCCATCGACTGCCGACTGAATCGACATATGCGGAATCAGCGTATATCCGGCTGCCATCGAAAACAGCGCCGCGCCAAGAGACGATGTATACGCCAGAATCAGCGCTACTCCAAGCAATCTGGAGGCATTCTTTCCAAGCTTCGTGATCGACGGGGCAATAAAGCCGATGACGATCAGCGGTACACAGAACGAAATAATCTGCCCAAAAATATAATTCAGCGTCACAACGAGATTCATAAAACTTTCATTTGCTATAAGACCGGCAATAATACCGATCGCTACACCCAGCGCCAGCCGAAACGGCAGGCTTTTCATCAACTTGCTCATACCCATTTTTCCTTCCTAATACCTATCTCTTCATTCTTACTCTTCCCAAAGTTTTTTCGGGTACAGACCGCCGTCCTTCATCCCCTGGATCGCATCTGTCACCATCTTCTTATCTTCCTTGTAGGTCACGCCGTACCAGCGGTCCACGCTCTTTAACACGGTCACCTCGGCTTTCCCCTCTTTCAGAAGTTCATCCACCACAAACGGGAGGAAATACTCACATTTGAGTGGATTTACCGACAGGTTTTTCTCCAAAAATGGAACAAAGCGCGCCTTTAACTCCTTTAAGATGCTGGAAGTAAAGCCCCAGAGGTTCATCGATACAAGCGTATCCTCCCCCAGCTGCTCCCAGGTTGCGCCGTCATCCTCGGTATATTCCGCCTGATCGCCGTGCTTCTCGATGCGCGTTCTCTCGTGGATATCCGCCAGATGTCCATCCGCATCCACCGTACAGACGCCGCGCGCCACATGCCCGTTTTCCGTCAATGTGTTGTAGAGATGATAGGCAACCATCGCATACTGATATTTGTCATCATCACCGCAGGATGCCAGACGATCATAGATCGCCTTGAACGCCGATTTTCCATAGTAATCATCCGCGTTGATCACCGCAAACGGTCCGTCGATCACCTCGCTGCAGCAGAGAATCGCATGACCGGTTCCCCATGGTTTGACGCGTCCCTCCGGAACCTCAAATCCATCCGGAAGGCGGTCATTTTCCTGATACACATACTCCACCTGCACGTGCTTTTCCATGCGGTTTCCGATATGTTCCTTAAACTCTTTCTCAATCGATTTCTTGATAATAAATACGACCTTTTCGAATCCAGCCTCGACTGCGTCGAAGATCGAAAAATCGATGATCAGATCTCCTTCCCGATCGACCGGATCAATCTGCTTCAAGCCGCCATACCGGCTGCCCATACCAGCCGCCATGATCACCAGAACTGGCTTCTGACTCATGAAAATTGTCCTCGCTTTCTGTTTCTTATCCACAATCCTGCCGTTTTCATTCAAAGCAGAATTGCCTGTTTCCTTTTATTTTAAACTAATTCGGGCAGACTGTAAACAGTAAAACAAAAACCCGGCTGCCGTTTTATTCCATAGAGCGGATATTCTTTTTTGTTTGCATTTTTATAAATGTATTTTTTGCTGTTTCTACACCAGTTAATTGTATCTTTTAGTTCTGCGCATACTTGTATGATAGATTGTTTTCACAAATATTTGATGTATGCGGGAGGTGCTTTAAATGATTGCTGCTGGTGACCGGCTCCGTGATTTACGGGAGGACAAAGGAAAAACGCAGGCGGAAATTTCCAGTCTGCTGGGTACAACTCAGCAAATCTATTCCCGCTATGAAACAAACCGGACAGATCTGCCTCTTCGGCATCTGATAAAACTGGCGGATTATTATCAGGTCAGCGCTGATTATATTCTCGGTCGAACCTCCTACCCGAAGAATCCGCCCGAAATGGCGAAACCATTTCTTAAAAATGTCACCTATGGAGAGGTCAATGGACGTATCTCATCCTTCCAGACTTCCACGAAAAAGCAGTTGATCGAATACATCAATTACCTGGTTTATCTGGAATCACGCCATAAGAAGGATTGATCGCAGTGAACAGGACATTAATACCATAGGTGTGCAAAAGACAGCTCCAGGCATCGCTCACATGCAGCGTCTGGGGCTGTCTTTTATCTTTCAGACTTTTGTCTAAATCACTTTGATTCCAGCTCTTAGTCGTCCTCTTCCTCACTATCCGTAACAGTAAATACCTGACGTTTTCTCGCCATCTCATCGTTTGCCAGATACTCATCGTAAGTAGTAATCTTATCGATCAGCTTGCCGTTTACGATCTCCATGATGCGGTTTGCGGTGGTCTGCACGATCTGGTGGTCACGGGAAGAGAAGATCAGCACGCCCGGGAACTTGATCAGACCGTTGTTCAGAGCGGTAATGGACTCCATATCCAGATGGTCGGTCGGCTCGTCCAGAATCAGGACATTGGAACCGGAGATCATCATCTTAGAAAGCATGCAGCGCACCTTCTCACCACCAGAAAGAACGCGGACCTTCTTCACGCCGTCCTCACCGGCAAACAGCATACGTCCTAAGAATCCGCGGACATAGGTCACATCCTTCTCCGGAGAGTACTGGGTCAGCCAGTCTACGATCGTGTCGTCGTTATCGAACTCTTTCGAATTGTCCTTCGGGAAATATGCCTGACTGGTGGTCAGACCCCATTTATAGGATCCCTCATCCGGCTCCATCTCGCCGGAAAGAATCTTGAAGAGAACGGTCTTTGCCTGCTCGTTCGGTCCTACAAATGCTACCTTGTCCTCGCGTCCGAGAATGAAGGAAATATTATCAAGAACCTTCACACCATCGATAGTCTTAGACAGGTTCTCTACGCTTAATACCTCATTACCGATCTCACGTTCCGGACGGAAGTCGATATACGGGTACTTACGGCTGGACGGTTTGATCTCATCTAACTCAATCTTCTCCAGAGCACGTTTTCTGGAGGTTGCCTGCTTAGACTTGGAAGCATTGGCAGAAAATCGCTGGATGAACTCCTGCAGCTCCTTGATCTTCTCTTCCTTCTTCTTGTTGGCTTCCTTCATCTGCTTGATCATCAGCTGGCTGGACTCGTACCAGAAATCGTAGTTTCCGGCATAGAGCTGAATCTTGCCATAGTCGATATCTGCGATGTTGGTGCAGACCTTATTCAGGAAGTAACGGTCATGGGATACCACGATAACGGTATTCTCAAAGTTAATTAAGAACTCCTCCAGCCATGCGATCGCGTCCAGATCCAGATGGTTGGTCGGCTCGTCGAGAAGCAGGATGTCCGGGTTTCCGAACAGTGCCTGTGCCAGAAGAACTTTGACCTTCTGGGCACCGGTCAGATCTGCCATCTGTTTGTAGTGGAGATCCGTCTCGATTCCCAGACCATTTAAAAGGTTCGCCGCGTCGGACTCTGCCTCCCAGCCGTTCATCGTGGCGAACTCGCCCTCCAGCTCGGCAGCCTTGACGCCGTCCTCCTCGGAGAAGTCTTCCTTCATGTAGATAGCTTCCTTCTCTTTCATGATCTCGTAGAGTCTCGCATTTCCCATAATAACGGTATCAAGTACCGGATATGCGTCATATTTAAAGTGATCCTGCTGTAAGAATGAAAGTCTCTGTCCCGGTGTGATGATAACCTCACCATTGGTCGGTTCCAGCTGTCCGGACAGGATTCGTAAAAAGGTAGACTTTCCGGCACCGTTGGCACCGATGAGTCCGTAGCAGTTTCCCTCAATAAATTTAATGCTTACGTCCTCAAATAACGCCTTCTTTCCTACTCGCAGTGTTACATTGCTTGTACTAATCATGGCAATTTCCTTTCATACTGTTCAAATCGTTCATACTCCCCAGGTGCATCTTTGCCCCGGGCGGGTGCAATCCATGTATATTTTACAGGTTTTTCCCGAATTTGCAAGCATTTTACGGGTTTTTATTCCCATCCGACAAAAACCAAGTTACTGTTCACGCATACGTGCCCAGTAACGGAATTTGCCGTGGCTTCGCATTTAAATACGCCAAAAACTAAAATCTTCCGAATGTATCCACCAGCCAGGACAAATAATCTGCCCGCTCATCCGTAAACTGCCCCGGAACCAGACGCCAGCGCCAGTTTTCCCCGAGAGTTCCCGGCGTATTCATGCGCGCCCAGTTATCGAGTTTCAACACATCCTGCATCTGGAAAATGGCAACGCTCGCGACTGAACCGTATGCCGCGCGGAACACGCGGTCTACCACCTCACTCTGGTGTGCTGCACCGAGGTAATCGGCAATGTACTGAAGTTCCCACCACTGACGTTTTTCCGGTTTGAAATACCCCGCCAGCGTCTCATTGTCGTGCGTTCCACCGTAGACTACGGAGTTCGGGTCATAGCAGTGCGGCAGATGCTCGTTGAAACGGTCGCCACTGAACGCAAACTCAATGATCTTCATGCCCGGATAGCCCGTCTCTGCCAGCAGATCCTTGACCTCCTGACAGAAGACACCAAGATCCTCCGCGATGATCTTCGTCTCGCCTGCCGCCTCGTCAAGTGCGTCGGTCAGCTTTTTGCCCGGACCTTTCTCCCACTCGCCGTCTTTCGCAGTCACAGCGCCATACGGGATTGCATAATACTGCACCACGCCGATGAAATGGTCGATCCGCACCGCATCGTAGAGCTTCGCGGACGCTTTCATCCGGCTTCGCCACCAGGCGAAATCGGTTTGTTCCATTTTCTCCCAGTCGTAAAGCGGGTTGCCCCAGAGCTGTCCATCCTCTGAAAATGCATCCGGCGGCACACCCGATACCTTGAGCGGCGTCAGATTTTCCTCGTCGAGCTGGAACAGCTCCGGGTGGCTCCAGACATCCGCGCTGTCGAGCGCCACGTAAATCGGAATATCGCCGACGATCTGAAGTTCTTTTTCTTTTGCATACTGTTTTAATTTTTTCCACTGTTCAAAAAACTTAAACTGTAAGAACTTCCAGTAATTTATTTCTTCTGCCAGCTCTTCGCGGCATGCCGAAAGCGCCTCTGGACGGCGGAACCGAATGTCCTCGTCCCAGTCCATCCAGCCTTTTCCTTCATATTTACCCTTGACTGCCATGTAGAGCGCATAGTCGTCCAGCCATTCTTCATTTTCTTCCAGAAATGCCTGATATTCCTCACTTTCCTTATGGCTGCTCCGCTCATACGCCTTGCGCAGAAGCGGAAAACGGTAATAATACAGCGCGTCATATTTGACCTGATCCTGCTTGTCGCACCACCAGCAGGCGTCTATCTCATCCTGGGTCAGAAGTTTCTCGTCTTTCAGCGTATCCAGATCAATAAAATACGGATTTCCCGCAAATGCAGAGTAGGACTGGTACGGGCTGTCCCCGTAGCAGGTCGGTCCCATCGGAAGCACCTGCCAGTACGTCTGGCGTCCGCGTTTTAACTGATCAATAAACTCATACGCCGCCCGTCCGAACGTACCGATTCCATACGGCGACGGCAGGCTGAAAATCGGCATCAGTACGCCTGCGCCGCGTTTTAACATTGTCTTCATCGCTTCGTTTCCTCCTATTCTGCCCGATATACTGTCTCACCGCTGCAGATGGTATAGTGAACCTTTCCATAGAGCTTCACTCCCACAAACGGGGAGTTAGACGCCTTGGAATGGAATTTTTCTACGGTATATGGTGTCTGGTCGTCAAAAAGAACCAGATCCGCCGCGCCGCCCTCGCGGATGCGTCCCGCCTCCTTCATCCGGTACAGCTTCGCCGGATTCAGGCACATTTTCTCAAACAGAGTCAGATAATCAATGTGACCAGCTTTTACCAGCCTGGTAACCGCCAATGGCAGGGAGGTTTCCAGCCCGATGATGCCGCTCGGTGCCTCGGTCAGCGGTTTTTCCTTCTCCTCGGCGCTGTGCGGTGCATGATCCGTCGCAATCATATCAATCGTGCCGTCCTTGATTGCTTCAATCAACGCCTCGCGATCCGCAGCACTCCGCAGCGGCGGATTCATTTTCGCCAGTGTTCCGTACTCCAGAACCGCCGTCTCGTCCAGTGTAAAATGATGCGGTGTCACCTCCGCCCAGACATGCGCGCCCAGCTTTTTCGCCAGCCCGACCATCTGCACCGCATTACGGGAACTGATGTGCTGGATATCCACATCTGCGCCCGTGTGAAGCGCGATCATGCAGTCGCGCGCCACCATCGAATCCTCCGCCAGCGCCGGGGAACCACCGATTCCCAGCTGCTCGGACACCGGACCGCGGTTGATGCCGTTGTTGAAAATAAATGCCGGATCCTCCTCATGGAAGCTGAGCGGCACATTGAGACGTTTCGCCGTCTCCATCGCCTCTTTGACCAATTTTTCGCTCATCAGCGGGATTCCGTCATCCGTAAATCCGATCGCACCCGCCTCTTTGAGGGACTCCATATCGGTCAGTTCTTTTCCTTGAAATCCCTTCGAGACTGCCGCGCAGGTTTCCACGTGGATTCCCGTTTTCGCACCCTTTTCCAGAATATACCGGACAATCTCCGGCGTATCGGCAACCGGTTTCGTGTTTGCCATACAGACCACCGTCGTAAAGCCGCCCGCCTTCGCAGCCGCCGCGCCCGTCTCGATGTCCTCCTTGTAGGTCAGACCCGGATCGCGGAAATGCACGTGGACGTCCACCAGTCCCGGCGCGACGATCAGCCCTTCTGCATCCAGCACCTCGGCATCCGCCGGGATGAACGGTGCGTCAGATGCCTCATCTGATTCTGATTTTGTATCTTTTTTCACGATTTTCTGGATTTTTCCATTTTCAATCCACAAATCTGCCCTTCCGTCGAATCTGCTCTCCGGATCGATGACTCTTCCGTTTTTAATTATTTTTACCATTCTAACCCCTTTTTAACTCATATGTTAAAACGTAACTGTTCAGTACCTTCACAATCACGTCAAAACATTTTTTCAGACAAACTCAGCCCTTAACTCCTCTTCGCCGGCACGATCTCCAGCCAGTATCCATCCGGATCGTTAATGAAATAAATACCCATCGCCGGATTTTCAAAACAGATGCATCCCATTTCCTTATGTTTGGCATGTGCCGCCTCCATGTCTTCCGTCTCAAATGCCAGATGGAACTCATTGTCGCCCAGGTTGTAGGAGTCCTTCTCCCAGTCGCGCAGCCAGGTCAGCTCCAGCTGGTAGCTGGTCGTGGCGTCGCCCAGATAAACAAGGATAAAGCTTCCGTCTGCCGCCTCCTTGCGGCGTACCTCCTTAAGTCCCAGTGCTTCCTCATAAAATTTCAGTGACTTGTCCAGATCGATGACATTGAAATTGTTGTGTGCAAATGTAAATTTCATCGAATAAACTCCTCTCCTTCCTTGTGAATCTCTACAATCCGATCCCGCCAGCCTTCACTGGATGGATGTTCGATTAATTTTGGTATAATCGTATAATCTTCCCAGAAATGCATCGGGAAAATCCATTTTGCGTCCGCCTGCTCCATAAAACCGGCAGCGCCCAGATAAAACCACTGCTCCTGCCTCGGATCGACCGGGATAAATGCCAGATCCGCCGTGCGCCCGGAAAGCTTTTTCATCTCCTGTTTATAAGAAGCCGCCATATTCCGGTTCCATGCCATATCTTCGCCTTCCCACCACCAGTTATTTAAGTCACCGGCGTGATAAATCTCCTTTCCTTCGCAGGAGAGCCAGAAGGCGACGCCTTCGTCGGTGGAATGGAACGTCTCGACGATAAGGCTTTCTTCAGAAATATTCAGGCAAAATCTTTCTCCTGCCTTTACCAGCCGTATCCTGTCTTTATATCGTTTACGATATTCCTCTGGTATCTTTTTCCCAATCTCTTTTGAGAGAATATAAAAAACATTTTCCCGTTTCTCTCCCAGCTGAAAGATTACCGGAGCATAATGATCGGCATGGAAATGGCTCGCAAAGATAAAGAGGGGCTTCCCTGCCGGGAACTCCGGGAGAGTTCCCTTAAAATAATCAAACAGAATCACGGCATTTTCAAGCTCAACTGAAAACGAGCTGTGATGAATATATGTGATTTTCAAACGAATTAATTCCCTTCTATAATGAAAAAGAATGTGCCTTGGCACATTCTCGCGCCGAGCGCGGTCGCTTGCGACATGTTTCTGCTTCGCGCGAGTGCGCATCATTGGCACGTTAGTGCCTTTTTGTGTAATAAGAAATTTCAAGGAATTTCCTATTACACGAAACAACAGCCAGCCAAAAGTATCCCGCATACGATACTCGCAGCGCTTTCAGCCGGCTGTGCTCTCTTCGCAACCTTTAGTTTTCTTTCTTGCTCTGTGCTTTTGCTAAGAATTTCTCATTTTTGATGATGAAACGCTCATGTGTGCCGCCGCCGATGGAACCTTTCGCGTCAAATGCCTCTACCTTAAATACGAGACGTCTGCCGTCTACTTCTACCAGCTCACTCTCACACCAAACCTGCATGCCGACCGGGGTCGCTGCATTATGGGCAATTTCCAGCTTTGTACCAACGGTTCCCTCACCGTCGTTTAAGTACGGAGCCACGCTCATCCACGCGGTTTTCTCCATCAGTGCAACCATCGCCGGAGTTGCAAACACCGGTAACAGACCGCTTCCCACTGCTGCTGCGGAATTTTCATCCGTAACCATAACTTCCTGTCTTCCCTTGATACCAGCTTCTAACATATTGTCTGCCTCTCTTTCTTTTTTGCGCCAAAATCTGCGCTGTATCAAATTTTTGTAACCGTCCCGTGCTTCCACAGCCGCCATCACTCTTTTAGCGGTATCCGTCTGTATTTCCCCGCCTTACAGCGGTTTGCCGCACTTTGGACAGTACGAAAAATCCTCATCCGTCTCAAATCCACAGGACGGACAGACCTTATGACGGTGTGATGCATCACTTCCCGTCCACGGATTTCCATTTCCATCCTGCCGAAGTGTCAGATCGCTTTCCGTGATCTCGACCTCCTCGCCCCGAAGCAGCCTCTTTCCTACCTCCGGATCCAGCTCATAGACCGCACCGCAGCACGACATTTCTACGAAAAAGCGCCGGTTCCATTTAAAAATCGGGATAAAAAAGAAACTAAAATACATATAGGTCATGTACACCTGATACCGCCCATAAGCGCCGCAGCGCCCGCAGATCACTGTTTTCAGGTACTCCAGCGGCTTCACGCCGGAACTGATGCCACCGATAAAAAACATCCGTCTCCCCTCCTGCCATAGAACAAAGCATGTGCTCTGGCACATTCTCGCGCCGAGCGCGGTTGCTTGCGACATGATTCCTCTTCGCGCGAGTGCGCACATATATACATCATACCTAAGTAGCGCGTCTTTCGCAAGATTTTTTTACGCTCTGATGCAATTCTGATGCAATTCTCTTTCTGATAAAAGGTAACCGTTTGCAGTCAAAGGTCTTCTATGCTATGATACGTCTCATAAGAATTACATGATTTGATACTTTATGATTCAAGGTTTTATAACTTGATATTCCATTGATATAAGCAAAAAATATTTAAAAAAAAGAGGATGCCCTGCCATGAACACACATACAACAAACCTGCCTGCAATCGAAAAGCACAATTTTCCCAACTCCCACATCATCTCCTGTCTGAACCTGAACCTCGCACAGATCGCCGCCTCCGGTCAATGTTTCCGTATGCTTCCGGTTCCGGAAAAACCGGGGATCTGGTCACTCATCAGCGGGACGCACTATCTGGAAATTTCCGGGACGCCGGACGGTTTCTTCTTCGACTGCCCGGACGAAGCGCTTCCTTTTTGGAAACAATACTTCGATCTCGGCACCGATTACGGCTCTTTCATCGCCTCCATCCGCGCAGACGATGCCTACCTCGCGGCGGCGGCAGACGCCGGTTCCGGCATCCGGATTCTCCGTCAGGATCTCTGGGAAATGATGATCACCTTCCTGATCTCCCAGCAGAAAACCATCCCAAAGATCCGCGAAGCCGTCGAGACCCTGGCAAAAAAATACGGTGCGAAGAGAACCGCCGCCCTGTCCGACGGTTCTATCCGCACCTACTATTCTTTTCCCTCGCCCGAAGAACTGGCATCTGCCAGCCTGGACGACCTATTAGCCTTAAAACTCGGCTACCGCGCCAAATACATCCACCGCCTCATCCAGGATGTCCTCGCCGGAACCGTATCCTTAGAATCCCTCGCAGCCCTGCCGCCGGACGAAGCCATGACCGCACTTACCAGCCTCTATGGCATCGGTCCCAAGGTCGCCAACTGCGTCTGCCTCTTCGGACTCCACCACATCGACGCCTTCCCCGTCGATACCTGGATCGAACAGATCCTGACCAAAGAATACCTTCCCAAACATCCCATCCGCTACCGCCGCCTTCCAAAAAGCCGCCTGTACACTACTATTATCCAGGATTTTTTTGGAAGCTATAAAGGATACGCAGGGGTAATGCAACAGTATATCTTTTATTATGAGCGCAGCATCCGAAACGGAAAATTCTAAAGATTCAGCAGCGCCAATGCCACCAAAATAATCCCGCATCCCCCAATCTGTCTCCGGCTGATTGGATCCCCGAGCACCAGCACGCTCACAAAGCTGACCACCAGGATCGTGCCGACACTAAAGCTCGGATACACGATAAACGCCGGCAGTCTCGACACACTCGCCAGCAGCAGCGAGGTTGAAAAATAGTTTGGAAATCCGACTGCCACACCACTCAAAAAGTCCATCTTTCCAATCTTGCGGCGGGTTCTCTGCTGCTCGAGAAATGCCAGAACCACAGTCAGAACCAGTGCGGTCAGGAACGTATAGAACAGAAACAGCGCATCAAACCGTCTCTCGCCGATCCTCTCCGTTACCTTGGACATCCCGTCTGCCATACCGCTGACGACAAATAAAACGAGCAGAAGTCCCGCCGAACCCATCCTCCGTCTGCGTCCGCAGCCGCGGTCCCCCTCGCTGTTGATGACCCAGATCGCCACAATAACCAGCACAATTCCCACCAGCTGGAACAGCGTCGGGATCTCACCTAAAAACAGGATACTCGCCGTGACCGGAATCACGATACCAAGCTTCGCAAATGCCGACGACAGAACTGCCCCATTTTCACGGATGCATTTCTGCATCAGAACCAGATTTCCTGTAAACAAAAATCCATTCACGATTCCCGTGAGAACCGCCGTCCGGCTGCCTGCCGCAAAGATATTTTTATCTGGAAGCAGAATAAATGCCACCACCAGGCAGGTCACATAATTTCCAACCAAAATCCCATATCGGTTATCGCTGAACGTCTCACTGATCCGCAGCGCCAGCGCCAGGGACGCGCTGAAAAGAATCGCAAAAATCAGATAAATCATACCTACTTATAAGAGATCGCCAGTCTCCCGGAATTTCCGGTAATGATGCGTTCTCTTTGCCTCCTCCAGTTTTTTAAGCATGGCCGGGATATCCCCGTTTAAGGTTCCCGCCAGAATCACGTAGTTCGACGCATGGTTCGTCCGGAATACAGTGCCCGGAGAATCCACATTTTTCAGGAAAATTTCCATTTCATCCACAATTTCATCCGGGGTTATCCGCTGGAACCGCCCTTCCACGACATCTGCATACATCGGCGTGCCCTCGTACAGGCGCAGCGTCAGGAAGGATGCGTACTCCGGGTTCATCGCCGTGATGAGCTTCGCACAGGACAGGGCATGTTCTTCCACCTTGCTGCGTCCGCCAAGCCCCGAAATCAGCGTCACTGAGGTCGCGATGCCGCAGCGTTTCAGTTTTTGTCCTGCCTCAATGGTCTGTTCCGCCGTCACACCTTTATTGATATATTTTAAAATCTCATTATCGCCGGATTCCGCACCCACATAGACGATTCCGAGTCCCGCCTCGCGCAGGCGGATCAGATCTTCTTCCGATTTCCGCAAAATATCCTGTGCCGTTCCGTAGGAAGCCACCCGCTTCACGCCCGGATACAGGCGGTGGATCGCATCCAGAATCACCAGAAGATCCTCTGTTTTCATGACCAGCGCATCGCCGTCCGCCAAAAACACCTTCTCGATATACGGCGCATACGGATTGTGCGAAACCTCCGTCAAATCTGCCAGAATCTCCGCCAGGCTCCGGATCCGAAACTTCTTTTCTTTATACATATTGCAAAAGCCGCAGGTGTTGTGTGCACATCCGATCGTCACCTGAATGATCAGGCTGCGCGCCTCACTCGGCGGTCTGTATACAATTCCCTCGTAGTCCATATGATTCCTCCTTTTTCTGTATCTCCTCTGCCGGACTGCCCGCATCTGCTCCGGCAGTTTCCTCATTTTCTGCATTCTCCGGGTTTTCTATCGTCTCCCCCGGCAGCGGGAAATCCACGCCCGCTTTCAGTTCCAGCACCGTGTTGTCCATCCGGGCATCGTGCAGGATCGCCTGCAGCCTTGCCAGCCAGAAATCATTGCCGCTGTAACGGATCCAGTACTGATATGCCTCGCTTTTTCTGATCTTTGCCACATCAATCTTCGTGCCCGAACAATAATCACGGTTCATATCGGCATAGAGCCTTGCCATCTCTTCTTTGATATCCTTTGATGCCGACTGCAGCGCCTTAAACGCCTGTTCCGAAATCACATCTACCAGAAACTGATCCGCATAAGCATCAAAATTGAGAAGATTCTCGTCTTCTTCCCCGTAGCGCTGCGCCCAGCCTGCTATGTCTACCTTTTTTGTATGGTAGGACAGACTGCCATCCGCCTGCCAGTTTAGGATACTGTACTGGCACGGCGCCATTGGAAGCGGGGAAGTCACTATCTCCCGGATTCCATATCCGCCCGGTGTGTTCAAATTTGACGTATGCTTCTTGATTCTCTGCAAATGCAGATGCCCGCTCAAATACACCGGAACTCCATATGTTTCCAGAAGCGCGGTCACTTCTTTCGTATTTTCAATCGTGCATTCCTCCGGATAGAGTGTACTCTCATCCAACAGATTGTGGTGTGAAACCGGAATGACCGTCACACCCTGTTTTTTCGCCTCCTCCAGCTGCGTTTTCATCCACGCAACCGTCTCTTCGCTTAGCTTTCCGCCCGTCTCATGGACCGGTTCACATATGCAGCTGTCCAGCATCATCAGCCAATATTTTTCATCCAGGCGGTAAACATAACTCAGCGAATCCGAAGCCCGGGACACCGCCTGATCATAGCCAAACTTATGGTAAATCTGGTAAAACTCTTCCGAACTTGTTCCCTCTGCCGGGGATACCTGATCATCAAAATACGTTGCCGCCCACGGGTGGTTGATATCATGGTTGCCCGGAATCACCAGCACCGGAATTCCCGCCGCCTGCACCCGCTCTAGCTTCTCTGCAAGCGCTTCATGGTTTGCTTTCTCACCATTCTGGGAGAGATCTCCGCTCAAAACCAGTGCCGATGGATGCGCCGTCCGCACCTCCTCCAGAAACGCCTCCGTGATCTCATCCAGATACGGCACGATCGTCCCATCATTTCCCATCGTATAGGTATCAAACGCCGACTGGAAATCTGTCATCTGCGGGGACTGATAGTGAAGATCCGTCGCCAGCCAGATGGTCGGCGGCATATAAACTGTCTCTTCCTGTGCCTTCTGGGGCTCTTTTTTTCTTTTATACAGCTGTTTCCGGGAAGTCCGGCGCTTTAAAGCTGTTTCTCCATCCGAAGCGTTCTCATCTGCATCATCCTGTATCACTTCCCCGGCGGATGATTCATCATCCTTCAGATTCCCGGCGGCTCCATTTTTTTCATTCTCCGCCACATCGCCGCCATCTGCCTCAGCCTCCGAAGCTTCCGTCCCGGATGCATGCTTTTTCCCTGCATCCGGCACCAGCCATACAACCAGAAAAAGTGCGAGGACCAGCAGCAGAAGCTGTGCCCCCCGCACCAGAATCGACATCTGTCTTAACTGTTTCATGCCTGCTCAGGTTTTGGCGCATTGCTCTTGCCTGTCAGCGTCTCCACCTGCAGGCAGAGGACGGTGGTTCTCGCCGCCACCTCCGGAGCAAACTCATACGGTCCGCCCTCCGGGTCATACTGCTGCATGATCCGTGTCAGCGCCTCTCCTTTCTCCCCAGGATCAGCCACACGGGATAACCGTCCAGTCCCGCAGACACTCTCATAAATCATCGTGCTTCTGCATGCCGGTTCCAGAATCTTTATCTCTTTTTCATTCTGCACACAGAATGCCACCCGGTTGTCGCGCTCCATATGCTCAATCTTCATTCCCACCGGAGCGCCGTGGAAATACAGCACCGGCGTCTCCTGGTCTTCGTTCCACACAAAACCATAATTTAACGGGATCACATACGGGTATTCATCCCCAGAAAAGGCGAGACTACACACCCGGCAGTGTTCCAAAATGGCTTTCTGCCCGTCTTTCGACTCAATCGCACGTTCTCCTCTTCGCATTATTTATCCCCCTTCTTATCCGAACCTTTCTTCTCCTGATTCTCTTTCTCCCGTTGCTCCCGTACCTTCTGGAACGCCTCGTCGCCGACTGCCACGCGGATAAACTCCTCCATCGCTTTCGTGAGGTACTTATTTCTCTTCTTGTACAAATAAACGTAACGGACCGCCAGCTCTTCATTCATCTTGTAAAAGCACAGCGGCACTTCATATGGAAGATTGACGATCAGGCCATCCGGGATGAAGGTCGCGCCCACGCCCCGTCCTGCCATGTTGAACGCAGAGACAACCTGGTCCGGTTTCATGATAATATTCGGCGAATAATTCTGGCGGCTGCACATCTTCATGCTGCGCTTGTAAATACTGTTTTCCTCTTTAACGAAGATAAACGGAGTACTCTTTAAGAGCGGCAGCGGCAGTACCGGGAACTCCGCCTGACTGTGGCGTCCTGCCCGGATATCTTCCGCGGTAAGCTGATACTGGGTCAGCTCCTCATTGATCGGAAAACTCTTCGGAACAGCCAGAATAATTCTCTCCGTGCTATAATAATACTTTTCATAATTTTTGTCATCCAGTTCCGAGTTATCGATCAGAAGATCCAGTTCCTCGGCAACCAGCTTATCGGTCAGCTGTGTGGTCGTGCCCTCCTGCAGATCAATCTTGATCTGCGGATACCGATGGGAAAACTCGCTCAACACGCCCGGAAGTACAAACGAGGTAAAAAAGATCGTTCCGCCAACCGACAGCTTGCCCGCCAGAAGCCCATTTAAGTTATTCAGTTGATTGAGCGTGTTCTGTTCCAGCGCAAACAGCTTTTCGATCGCGTCGATATAAACTTCACCGCCCGGCGTCAGTCCGATCGGAGAGGTGCTCCGGTCAAAAATCGGAGTTCCTATCTTTTTCTCCACCTTCTTGATCGCCGTGCTTAACGCCGGCTGCGTAATATACAGTTTCTGCGCCGCCTTCGAAAAACTCTTTTCCTCGTAGACCGCGTATACATACTCTTTTCCGTCGAACATGTTTCCTCCTATGTACCCTGCTTTTTCTCATCGCTGCATCCTGCGGGATATTTCATCCCGAAACTTCCCGCCCGTGAACATTCTCATTCTGTTCCATTCTTTCCCCTTTATCTACAGGGTTTCCGGCACTTTTGTCCACTTATGATTCTATAACAAAAAATTTATAATAATTATCTTCTTATTTATATTTGATTATATACGATGAATGATATATAATCAAGTTAAAGATAAGGAACAAGAGAAAATAATTCATCTTCTTATCTTTCTGGCATAGCCAACCACCCCGATTTTCCCCAAAATCGGTTCCCATATATTGATTATTCCTCATGAGCACGCACTGCAGAACCCTCGTTCCCCAACCAACCCGCAGTTGCGTGCTTATTTGTATGTAATTTTTACCCCGTCCAGCTCAGTTTCTATCAGCTCGTCCCCATCATATGACAATTTCAATGAAAAAAACGTATCCCTTTCAATCAGAAGCTTCAAAAAGATCCGATCGCCGTCCCAGAGCCGCAGAGCCGATACATCCTTTTTCGCCACCCAGGCAAGCTCGCCCTCGTCACATTCGCGAAGCGTTCCCTCAAATCCATCCGCCGTGTACAGGCACATATATTCCGTCGGCCAGCCTTTCGCGATAAACGTCACGATTCCGCGGAAGCGCCAGGAAGTCAGAGTCAGCCCTGTCTCCTCCTTCACTTCGCGCAACAGGCAGTTCTCCGGGCTTTCATTCTCCTCAAAATGTCCGCCGACGCCAATCCATTTTCCTTCATTCACATCCTGTTTCTTCTTGATGCGGTGCAGCATCAGATATGAATCGTCTTTTTCAATGTAGCAGAGCGTTGTCAGCGGCGAACGCTGTTTTTTTGTCTCTCCCATGCCTCCTGGTACCTCCATTTTTATTTAATGTACGCTCGGAATCTTCAGATGCCCGTAGTCCTTCGCCTCGTCCTCCAGGATATTCTGCAGAAAATCGCTCAGTTCGCTGACATAGCCGATCTTGTTCCAATCTTCCAGCACCGGATTTTCCTTTGCGGCTTCCTCGATCTGATACATCCGTCCTTCATAATAATTCACGCACAGATCCGCGTAGTACGAAGCCATTTCCTGTTTCTTCTCGTCCGTAAAAAATGCATGGCGATCCTCGATATGGCGATTCAGATCCCGAATTGCATCGCGGATTGCCGCCCGACGCAGGATCGACTCCGAATAAGCCGTAAAATCTGCCAGATCTCGGTTGTGGTACGAGTGGCGTATCGCCCAGCCGTCCACATCGACAGGTTTCGCATCATACTGGTAGGTCCCGTCGTTCCAGATGCGGACAATCCCGTAATGGCACGGAGCCATCACCATGGAACCCGTCACAACCTCATAGATGCCCGTGTCCTCGTCTTCCTTATAATGCTGGATATGCAGATGTCCGCTCAAGTGCAGGCGCACGCCATGATCCGACAGCATCCGCACCAGTTCCTCGTTGTGCTCGATCGTACAGTTGTCATAAAAGGTCCGGCTCACTCCGCTCTCATCCAGCAGGTTATGATGGCTGACGGATATCACGCGGGCGCCTTCCCGCTCCGCCTCTTCCAAAATCGGCTCCATCCACTCATACGTTTCCCGGCGGATCATGCCGCCGACCTCATTTTTCGGTTCATACTGACAGGAATCCAGCATCAGCACCCAGTTTGCACTGTCTATCTTATAAAGATAACTCAGCGATGCCGGATCCCGGCTGTCCGCCGCTACATAGCCAAAATCAGCATAGATATCCCGGAACTCGTCCGCTGTGATGGACTCCACCTTTTCCGCTCCATCCGCCGTATAGCGGCGGGCATCCGGGTTATTGATATCGTGGTTTCCCGGTATAACCGCGACCTCAATTCCCGCCTCGCTGAGTCCTTCCAGAAGTTCTGCCAGTTCCTCATGGCTCGCTTTCTCTCCGTCCAGCGTCAGATCTCCGCTCAGAATCAGGAGGTCTGGATCTTCCTTCTTCATATCATCGAGAAAGGCGTCCATGACCTCCCAGCCGTACTCCAGCACGCGCCCGTCTCCGCCCCTCGCCATTCCGACAAAGGAATCACAGCGGTTTCCTGCCAGTTTCTCGGCAAAATAGTGCATATCCGTTGCCACCACGATCTTCTTTTCCACGAAATGGTCCTCGGTTTCCTCTTCCCCGCTTTCTTCGTCTTCGGCAGCCTCATGGCTCTCCTGTGTCTCCTCTGTCTCAGCTGTCTCAGTCTCCGACTCCTGTGTGGCACCCGGACTTTCCGTTTCCGCCTTGCTGGAAACCTCCGTCGCGTCTGCCTCCTTCGATAGAAACGAACAGCCGCCAAGCAGCGCTGCCAGAAGGACTGTTGCCATCACTATACATCCTTTGTTTCTTCTACTTTTTCTCACTGTACCTATCCGCTCCTGTTTTCTCTCTATCTTTCAATTTCTGTAACTGTTCAGTACCTTCACAGTCACGCGCAAAAATCCATTAAAAATTGCCTACGGCAATGGGATTTTTGCCTGCTGGCCCATGTTTTCGTACGGTCAGCACAGTAAATGTGCAGACCTACTGAACAGTTACCAATTTCTACTGCTGTTTCTTGCCTTTACCGCTATTGTTTGTACCAATTCTTCGTACATAATCTGCCCCGGCGCGATATATCTACGTCTCGTCATCCACCGGAAGCTCCGTCCGTCCCAGCGCTGCCATCGCCTCTTTTTCCTTTTTGGTCAGTTTCTTGATCGCTGCCTCCCGGCGCATCGCCTCGCTGCGCGTCGCATATTCTTCATAGTATGCCAGCACTACCGGACGGCGGGTTTTCGTGTATTTTGCACCTTTCCCGGCATTGTGTGCCGCCACCCGCGCTGCCAGATGGTTCGTCCACCCGCAGTACAAGGTTCCGTCCGCGCAGCGCAAAAGATATGTATAATTCATGCCTCATCCTGCCTTTATGGTTCGCACTCCCGACAAAAATTTCTCAGTACACAGGAAAACGCATCCGGACGCCCTATGTAAACGGCGCCGCGCCTTGCAATGCACGGGCACCGCCCGGTTCGGGAAACTCCTTCCCCGGATCTATCATCAAGCACCGGCCGGATGCGTTTTCCTGGCTTACAAGGCGAAAATCCTTTGTCAAAGTCAAATCTGCATGGATTTTTGCTTGTAACTGTGAAGATATTGAACCGTTACAATAATAGTATATAAAGTTTTCCCCCAAATGCAACCATTCCGGCTGGATTTTTTGTTACTGTACACGCATACGTGTCCAGTAACGGAATTTGCCGTGGCTTCGAATTTCAATACGGCAAATTCCTGCTGCCACCACGTTTTCTTACGGCACTTTCGGTCCCAAAAGTGCCCACCCGTGAACAGAAACGATTTTTTCTCTCTAAAATTCCTACCTATGAACAGTTACCCGCCGTTACCTCTTTGATCAGAAGCAGCCGCGCCCCTGCTCCGGCTTCCTCCCCGTCGATTTCATTCATTTCCCGCACCTGATCCACCGTCGTGTGGAATTTTTTTGCAATTTTCCACAGAGAATCCCCCGGCTGCACAATATAACCCACAATCCCTGGCTGCTGCTCCCAGCGCTTTAAATCGAACGGCTGTGTCTGCACGGATGTAACCACCTCTTCCTGCATCGGCTGGAATACAAGCAGTTCCACCGTGAGCTGCGCCTTGACCTCCGCCTCACCGCCGCCCAGCATCACCGCGCCGAGCTGTTCCAGCCCCAGATTCAACTGCCAGACGCAGTCTTCCCGGATCCCCTCCGCCTCGACCGTGCCGGAAAATGGAAGAACCTCAGAAATTGCCCCGACCGGCGCCGCGTCATCATCCGTCAGATACAGGAGACTGACTTCCAGCACTCCCTCGATCGCCAGACCGTTTTCTGACGGGCGGCTCTCATCCAGCCGGACAATCCCACTGCTGTGGCAAATCTGCAGAATTCGCTCCGGTTTCTGAAAAGAAACGCTTCCCCCCACCCGCATTTTGCAGCTGTTGCGCGTCAAAAGCCGGTCAAAGCACACCTCCCCCTGCTCGCTCACGACCTCGCAGCCGGTCGAATAGAGATCGCTTAAAAGTTCCACTGATTCTTCTTTATAAAGGCGGATGTCCAGCTCCAGCACCGCCTCCACTTCCACTTCGCGCATCTCCCCATCGCTGTCCGGCTTTTTGCCCGCCTCTGCATGAAGAATCCGGACCCCGACCGCCGGGATCATCTCCTCCACCGCCTCCGAGAGTTCCACCTCACCGGAAAACGGAATACTCTCCTCCAACCACTGAACCGGCGTGTGCTCGCCCTCGCCGCTGTAAATCAGGAACACCGACAATTCACCGTCCAGGTGCAGTTTTCCATCCAACGGGCGCACCGAAACATCCCGAAGACGCATCTCCTGCCAGAGAATCGTCTCAATATTCGGCTTATTTGCCGATACGCTTACTTCCTCCCGGACCCGGTAGATATCTTTGCGCCGCACTGCAAGCGTCGCTGCCGGAACGCTTCTCTTCAGGACTTGCAGCCCCACATCATCCGTCTCGACGTCCGCGGCAGCCTGCGCATCGACGCGGCTTTCCGCCCGCACCGTAAGCGTCAGCACCGCTTTGGCGCTCAGCTTGCGCGAATGAATCATGGTAATATTCAAATCTTCGATATTCCATACGATCTGCGTATAGTCGCGCTCCGAAAGCTCCGGCACATTGACCGTTTCCTCAAATGGGATCTCCCCGCCCATCGCCTGCAGCCCGCCCGACTCCCGGCGGTACAGCACCCGGAACACAAGCTTTCCCCGGATCAGCACCTTTTCTCCCTGAATCCGTGAATTTTCTATCTGAACTTCCCCGTCTGACAGCAGTATCTGCACCGCATCATCCAGCGCATCCGGCACAATAAAATCATCATCCAGCGTCAGCTGCGACACCGCCGTCCCCCTCTGCCGATTCATATGTATCTCTTTTTTGATCAGCTCTATCATAAAAAACGCCCCTTTCCAAACCGCACGCATTTCTCTCAAAGAAATTTATGCAGCCGAAAGGGGCGTTATGAATAATTTTGTGTCAGGCTTTCTCCTGTCCTGCCCGCACTGCCTCCAGTTCCTTCCGCAGGTTTGCCGACTCTTCTCTAAGTTCCTGAAGCTCTTTCCGGAGCGCGTCGATCTGCTCTAAAATACGCTGATCGTCCTCGCCGATGATCATCTTCTGCTTCTTCGGCAGCGCCACGCCGTCCTTCTTGACCGGACGCGCCGGAATGCCGACAGCCGTGGTATTTTCCTCGAGCGGGCGGAGCAGAACCGCATTTGCCGCTACGGAACAGTTATCACCGACCTCGAAAGAACCGAGAATCTTTGCGCCGGAACCGACCGTCACATTATTTCCCAGCGTCGGATGACGTTTACCCTTCTGTGTTCCGACACCGCCCAGCGTCACACCCTGGTAAATCGTACAGTTGTCGCCGACCACCGCCGTCTCACCGATGACAACGCCGCAGCCGTGGTCAATCAGAATACCGTGTCCGAGCTGTGCACCCGGATGAATCTCAATCAATGTAAAGAAACGTGCCACCTGTGAAATCAGGCGCGCAATGAAAAACATATGGTGCTCATAAAACCAGTGCGCCACCCGGTGCCAGATCAGGGCATGTACGCCCTGATATAAAAGTAGTACCTCCAATGCATTTCTCGCAGCCGGATCTCGCTCCTGAACCGCTTTTACATCCATCCAAATATCTTTTAAAATCATGTCTCTTCCCCTTTTACTGAACTGAATGACCTTTCCGTTTCCGCAAAATCTCAGAACCTACCATCCTTCTCCGACAGCCATTCTTTCTGACTGGCTGCTGCAGTTTCTCATTGTCATCCTATGTTGTTTTTATGCTGCCGTTCATATATTTTGTAAACTACAACACCCTGCGATCCCGCCAAATACCTTGCCGCAGAGACGCACATATTCCTGATATTCCGGTGTCTCATTCAAGTCCTTTAAAAGGTCTATCATCGACGTGTAATACCACGCCTGTTTCTCTCTGTCCTTCATATTAAACCGCTGCCAGAGCTCCTCCCCGACCAACAGATAGTCACGCGCCATGCTGCGGATATTGCTCAGCTTGTCCGCCATCGTCAGGATCTTCTCCGCCGGACTCGCTGTTTTCAGATGTTCCAGCGTGTGCCCCTTGCGCTCAATCCAGGTTTTGGACTTATCCTCGCTCTCCGCCGCGACCAGATCCGCAACCCGGGTGCCAAACTCCTGTTTCAAATCCTCGTAGGTCACACCCGTGTCCTCGATCGTATCATGCAGAAGTGCCGCTGCCAGTATCTCCTCATCGTTCGTCAGCATCGACGCAATCAGCGCCGTCTCCAGCGGATGAACGATATACGGAATTCTGGTTCCCTTCCGGTGTGCGCCCTTATGCGCCTGTTCTGCGAATTTTGCCGCTCTGTCAATCATGGTTGTTCCTCTGTCTATATTGCTTATACTGTTTAAACGATTGCTACTGTTTCAAATGTATATCCATCTTGTTGTATGGAATTTCGATGCCCGCCTCGTCAAATGACAGCTTGATCTGTTCCAGAATGTCCCATCTCGTCTGCCAGTAATCGGCCGTCTCTACCCAGCCCCGGATGCCAAGCACCACGCTGCTGTCGCCCAAGCTGTCCACAAATACCTTGATGTCCTCATCCTTCTTCACCATCGGATGTTCCCGGTAAACGCGCTCTAACACCGCCTTTGCCGTCCGGATATCCGCCTCATAGGCAATACCGACCTTGAGCTCCAGCATCCGCTTGTCCATCGCCGTCACATTGGTCACGGTTGAGTTTGAAAGGGTGCCATTCGGGATGGTAATTGCTTTATTATCGGTTGTCAGGATAGTCGTGTAAACCAGCCCGACCATCGAAACCCTTCCTTCCCCGGACGGGGAAATGATATAATCACCCACCCGGAACGGTTTCATAATTAAAATCAAGAGTCCGCCCGCAAAGTTTCCAAGACTCTGCTGGAGCGCCAAACTCAGCGCAAGACCTGCCGCGCCAAGAACTGCCACAATCGAGGCGCTGTCCATGCCAAGCTGCCCTGCAATCATAAAAAGCAGGAAGACATTCATCACAAACTGGGTCAGCGCCCGCAGGAAACGAGTCACACCCACATCCATACCGGCATGCTCCATCGAGCGGGACAGCATCTTCTCGATCATCGAAATGACCTTACGTCCAATCAGGAAAATGATGAGCGCCACCAGTACCTTCTGTCCCAATGCCATAAGCCCCGGGCCAATCCGGTGCATGATCGCAGCCATCGTATCCACGTTCAAATTTGCCGGATCCGATAGTGACTCTGCTACCGCCGCGATCTCCTCGCCTGTCAGCTCTGCCGCTGTTGCCATCTATTTCATTCCTTCCTGTACTTACTCTTTTCCCACCTTTTTATCCAGACCTTCTTCCAATCCCGCCTGTCGTCTCGCAATCGAGGACAGACTGATAATCTTGGAGGAAAGCCCCGCCTTCGCCTCTGCCAGCTTATCTGAAATACCCGCCAAGCGTTCTGCTGCCGCAGCAGCTGTCCCCCCGGCTTTTCCATTGAATGCCGCCGCTGCATCCGACATCATGCTCTGGAGATCGGTTTCAGCCTTTTCTTTTACACTCTTAGTGCTGTGGGTCGTCTTTTTCGTCTTCGCCGGTTTTTCTTTCTTCTCCGGCTCCGTCGGCGTGCAGTTGAAGACGCTGATGCCAAGCGGTGCCAGCTGGATCGTGATGGAATTTTCCTTTCCATCACATTCCTCTGCCTTCGAGGACTTCATACGCGGATTGACCTTTCCGCTTCCGCCGAACTTCTCCGCATCGCTGTTGAAAATCTCTTTGTATTTTCCCTTAAACGGTACGCCGACCATCAGCTTCTCATGCAGCTGCGGGGCAAAGTTGCAGACAAAGAGCAGTGTCTCATCCGCGCCGCGCCGGAGAAATGCAATAATATTGTCCGCTGCATCCATGCAGTTGATCCACTCGAAGCCTTCCGTCTGATAATCTTTCTGATAGAGTGCCGGATGGCTGGTATAAAAGTGATTTAACTCCTTCACATACTCCTTCATCTGGCTGTGGATCGGATACTGCAGCAACTCCCACTCGATCGATGCATTCTCATTCCACTCATCCATCTGGGCGAAATCCTGTCCCATGAAGAGGAGTTTCTTGCCCGGATGTCCCATCATAAAACCGTATGCCGCCCGCAGGTTCGCAAACTTGTCCTCAAACGTCTGTCCCGGCATCTTATTGACCAGGGAACCTTTTCCGTGAACCACCTCATCGTGTGAGAAGACGAGGACGAAATTTTCACTGTAGGCGTAAATCATGCTGAAGGTCAGCTCATTGTAGTGGTGGCACCGGAAATATGGATCCTGCTCCATATAGCCCAGAAAATCGTTCATCCAGCCCATGTTCCATTTATAATCAAAGCCAAGACCGCCGTTCTTCACGTCACCGGTAACCTTCGGCCATGCCGTCGATTCCTCGGCAATCAGAATCGCGCCGTCCTTGCGTCCCCTGAAGACAGAGTTCAGATGCTTTAAGAACTCGACCGCCTCCAGATTCTCATGACCGCCGTACATATTGGCAATCCATTCACCCGGATTCTTGCCATAATCCAGATACAGCATCGACGCCACCGCATCAAACCGGATGCCGTCCGCGTGATAGCGGTCCGCCCAGAACATCGCATTCGCAATCAGGAAGTTTGAAACCCCCGGTCTGCCGTAGTTGTAGATCAGCGTACCCCAGTGCGGATGCGCCCCCTGTCTCGGATCCTTGTGCTCATAGAGGCAGCTTCCGTCAAACTGCGCCATGCCCCATGCATCACGCGGGAAATGTGCCGGAACCCAGTCAAGAATAACGCCAATCCCCTGTCCGTGCAGGTAATCCATAAAATACATGAAATCATCCGGTGTGCCGAAGCGGCTGGTCGGTGCGTAATATCCCGTCACCTGATAGCCCCACGAAGCATCCAGCGGATGTTCCATGACCGGCAGAAGTTCCACATGGGTATACCCCATTTCCTTCACATATTCCGCCAGCTTGACCGCGATCTCACGGTAATTGTAAAACTCCGATCCGACAATCTCGCGTCCTCTCTTATCCACCTCGGTCGGTTTTCGCATCCAGGAACCGAGATGTACCTCATAGATCGACATCGGCGCCGTCTTCGTGTCGAGCGCCGCCCGTTTCTTCATCCAGTCCTGATCGTTCCATTTATATTCGTCCAGATCCCAGACGATGGATGCCGTGTTCGGTCTAAGTTCCGCATAGTTCGCATACGGATCCGTCTTCAGCGCCGGGTCGCCGTTCTTGAACTTAATTTCATATTTATAAACAGCGCCCTTTTTTAGCTCCGGGATAAAAATCTCAAACACGCCCGAATCTCCCAACCGCCGCATCTGGCTGCGTCTGCCATCCCACAGGTTGAAATCACCGACGACACTCACGCGCATCGCTTCCGGCGCCCAGACTGCAAAATAGACGCCGCTCACACCTTTGACCGTCATCGGATGCGCGCCCATCTTATTATAAATGCTGTAGTGGACGCCCGCCTCGAATTTCTTCAAATCCGATTCCGTAAACTGCGGTGCAAAGGAATACGGATCGTGTATCTCGCTTAACGTACCATTATCATAAAACACAAGGAGGGTATAATCCGCCAGAGTCTTGCGCGGAATCAGCGCCGCAAAAAAGCCAGTCTCGTCCGCCATCTCCATCTGGTATTGCTTGCCGGTTGCCGAAAGTTTAACCGTAATATCGCGCGCCGTCGGAATAAACGCCTGTACCAGCATTCCCTCCGGCGTCATATGGGCTCCCAGCATCCGGTGCGGGTTTGCCGCTTCCGAATAGACAATTTCTTCAATTCCAGCCCAGTCCATCAGATCGTATAATGTTTTATCCATACATACGCCCCCTTGCGTTCCTTTGTGGTTTTTGGTTTTAGCTTCATTTTAGCATCCCGCGCCCAATAATACAATCATACACTTCAAAACATTTATGAATTTTCCCGAAATTTCGTGAAAAAACTTGATAAATCAAGGCATCTCATATACACTATTATGGCAGAAGGTTACCATATTACAGTAGCCTATTACTGCTCATGCGTTGCACAAACGTTACTGCCGTAGCAGACACCTTTGGAACTGAAAGTGCCATAAGATAACGTCACACAGACAGCAACAGCAGAGAGAGGAGATATATATGGAAGATCAAGATAGAGACCATATTTCGTCCCGAAGCCATTTCTCCGGGCGTTCCGATCAGGAACTGGATGAGATGCTCGATGAACTCCGCGCCGGAAAAATCGGCATCAACCAGCCGGGCCAGAACTCTTCGGAACACGATTCGGAAGATACGCCCGAAGAGAACGACAACGCTTCAGGTACCGGAAATGCCGCAAAATCCAAGAAGGGCAAGAGCCGCAAGGAGGGCTTCAATCTCAAGGACGAGGTCATAAGCTGGATTCAGGTTCTGGTTGCCGCCGCTATTATCGCATTCTGCGTCAACCATTTCATCATCGCCAACAGCGAAGTCCCGACCAGCTCGATGGAAACGACCATCATGGCTGGCGACCGCGTCATCGGCTCACGGTTAAGCTACAAATTCGGAGATCCGCAGCGGGGTGACATCGCCATTTTCATTTATCCGGATGATGAAGCGAAAGGCATCAAAACGTACTATGTCAAACGTATCATCGGTATGCCGGGCGACACGATCGACATCGTGGACGGCAAGGTATACTTAAATGGTTCCGATACACCGCTCGACGAGCCGTATCTGCATGAACCGATGGAACCGGAGGAACCGCAGCACTACGAAGTGCCGGATGGCTGCTATTTCATGCTGGGCGACAACCGGAACTATTCCAACGACGCCCGCCGCTGGACGCACAAATACGTCAAGCGCGACAAACTGGTTGCCAAGGTACTGTTCCAGTATTTTCCGAAGATCCAGAAACTGAATTAACCCAATATTTACTTTAGGAAGGAACAAAGAACATCATGAAGAAAGTAGTAAAGTTTGGCGGAAGTTCCCTCGCCAGCGCAAAACAGTTCAAAAAAGTCGGAGATATTATCCGTGCTGATAAATCCAGACGCTACGTTGTACCGTCTGCTCCGGGCAAACGCAATAAAAATGACACCAAAGTAACCGATATGCTCTATGCCTGCTACGAGGCAGCTTCCACCGGCGCAAGCTACGGCAAGCTTCTCTCCGCCATCAAAGAGCGCTATGAGCAGATCATCGACGGTCTGGAGTTGAATTTAAACCTCGATTATGAGTTCAAGACCATCGAGGAAAACTTTATCGCAAAAAAAGGCAGCGATTACGCAGCTTCCCGCGGTGAGTATTTAAACGGTATCATCATGTCCCATTACCTGGGCTATGAGTTCATCGATGCAGCCGAGGTAATCTTCTTTGACGAGAATGGTACATTCCTGTCCGAAAAAACCAATGAAGAGCTGTCCGAACGCCTCGCGCACACTGAGCGCGCCGTTATCCCAGGCTTCTACGGGTCCAATCCGGACGGCACGATCCACACCTTCTCCCGCGGTGGTTCGGATATCACTGGCTCCATCGTAGCCCGCGCGATTCACGCAGACCTCTACGAAAACTGGACCGATGTATCCGGTTTCCTGGTAACCGACCCGCGCATCGTGGAAAATCCGGTTCCGATCGAGACTATCACCTACAAAGAACTGCGTGAACTGGCTTACATGGGTGCCAGCGTCCTTCATGAGGATGCCATCTTCCCGGTACGCCGCGAGGGCATCCCGATCAACATCCGCAACACCAACAAGCCGGAGGATCCGGGTACACTCATCGTCGAGAATACCTGCCGGAAGCCGAAATACACCATCACCGGTATCGCCGGAAAGACTGGTTTCTGCTCTGTCACCATCGAGAAAGCGATGATGAACTCCGAAATTGGGTTTGGGAGAAAAGTTCTGGGTGTCTTCGAGGACTGCGGTATTTCCTTCGAGCATATGCCGTCCGGAATCGATACGATGACCATCTTCGTACACCAGTCCGAATTCGAACAGCATGAGCAGTTCGTTATCTCCAACATCCACCGCGCAGTACAGCCGGATTCCATCGAGCTTGAGTCCGATTTAGCACTCATCGCCGTCGTAGGCCGCGGCATGAAATCCACCCGCGGAACCGCCGGACGTATCTTCTCCGCCCTGGCTCACACGCCCGCATCAACGTCAAGATGATCGACCAGGGTTCCAGTGAACTCAACATCATCATCGGCGTGAAGAACGCAGATTTCGAGGCGGCTGTGAAAGCGATTTATGATATTTTTATTACAGCGGAGCTGTAAGAGCAAATTTTAAAGTTATTAAGATAAAAAGTCATCTTTGAGACAAACAAAACATCTCAAAGATGACTTTTTATAATTTTATCTTTATGATATACTAATACAGCTACCACCCCTAGACAGGTGCAGAAAGGGGGTGTGCCACTTTGAACACTTTTGTCTTTTCGCCTAATGGCATTATAGCATATGCCAAATATAATTTCAATATGCTCTTTACTTCCGGTTCGCCTTCTCCATATGCACGTTCTTGCCCTTGATCTTCGCACCGCGCATCGCCTGCAGTACAACGTCCGCATGCTCTCTCGGCACCTCGACGAATGTGTAATTATCGAACATATCGATACTTCCGACCATACGTCCCGGCATGCCGGATTCTCCGGCGATCGCACCGAGGATATCGCCCGGACGGATGCCCTGGTTCTTTCCGATGTTGATGAAGAGACGCGCTACGTCCTCATTTCTGCCACGGCTTCCTCTGCCGTTTCTTCCACCACGGCTGCGGCGGCTCTCATCCTCGAGATCCTCCAGCTCACGCAGCGGACGGTTCTCCTCTAAGAGCTCCTCGCCCTCTTCGCCCATCATCATTTTGAGCAGCGCTGCTGCCAGATCGAGCGTCGTGTAGTCCTCTTCCAGCACACGTTTTTCTACAATATCGATCACCTTGCTCAGATCGCTGTCCTGCAGCACCTCGCCCACCTGGTCGAGAATCTTATCTGCCTTGATGGAGGTCACATCGTCCAGAGACGGAATCGCCTGCGGAATGATGCGGGTCTTGCAGTAGCGCTGGATCTCGCGCAGCTTGTAAACCTCTTTGCCGACTACGAGGTTAAACGCCTTGCCCTCGCGTCCGGCACGGCCGGTACGTCCGATGCGATGTACATAATACTCGTCATCCTGCGGTACATCATAGTTGAATACCGCCTCAACATCATCGACGTCGATACCGCGGGCTGCCACATCCGTTGCCACCAGAATGTCCGTCCGTCCGGTACGGAATGCACGCATGACACGGTCACGCTGCTCCTGTTTCAGATCGCCGTGAAGTCCTTCTGCAAAATAACCGCGTCCCTGTAAGCCCTGTACCAGCTCATCGACCTGCTTTTTCGTGTTGCAAAATACCACTGAGAGCTTCGGATCATAGAGATCCAGCAGACGGCACATAACCTCCAGCTTATTCTTCGGCTTTACTTCATAATAATACTGGGTTACCTTCGGTACGGTCAGCTCTTTCTTGACCACGCGCACAATCTGCGGATCTTTCTGGAAGTTCGTCGCGATCCGCTGAATCGCCTGCGGCATCGTCGCTGAGAACATCAGCGTCTGTCTCTCCTCCGGCAGTGCGCTTAAGATGGTTTCCATATCCTCTAAAAAGCCCATGTTCAGCATCTCGTCCGCCTCGTCGAGGACAACCGTGTGGATCTGATCCATCTTGACGGTTTTGCGGCGCATGTGATCCATCACACGCCCCGGCGTACCGATGATAACCTGCACACCATCCTTGAGGGAACGGATCTGACGTCCGATCTCCTGTCCGCCGTAGATCGGCAGAACCTTGACACCGTGCATGTATTTTGCCAGGCGGCGGATCTCCTCAGATACCTGGATGGCAAGTTCACGGGTCGGGCAGAGAATGATCGCCTGCGGCTTCTTATTCTTCGGATCGATCTTCTGTAACAGCGGAATACCAAACGCAGCCGTCTTACCGGTACCGGTCTGTGCCTGTCCGATGATATCCAGTCCCTGCAGTTCCAGCGGAATCGCCTGTCCCTGAATCGGAGAAGCCGCCTCGAACCCCATATCGGTGATCGCACGCATGATCTTTGCATCTAACTCTAAATCTTCAAATCTGATTGTTTCCATTCTATTCCTTTCATTGTCTGATTAACGGTCTGCACATTCCGGAGATACATTTCATATATCATATTAGTTATCTTTTTTGCATTCTTCCGGAATATTTACAAAAAAAGAAAGAGGCAGTTTGCCCCTTTGCAATACGCATAGCTATCACTATACCAGATCATAGTGTGGATGTCAAACAGATGGAGAAAAATTTGACATCCACCCCATTTGGGACTACACTAACAGTTGATTTCATACAGTTGCTGCATGCTCTATGAACCTGCCGGACTGTCACTGCATTTCTTATTTATATACACCCGAAGTTTTGTTGCACCGGATTTTCTCAAAACTTCCAGACATACATCACAGCAGAAAGGAGGACAGCGCCGTTCTTTTTCCAAAAGGTTTTTGATACAGGCGCCTGTTATCATTATGAAAATCATTGATTCACATTTGCACTTTTGTCCCGGTTACCCGCATTTCGATGAGATTGCCATCGAAGCCGGTCATATCAATAATGAAGAGCATCTGCGGGAATGCTTTCAGAAATATAATATCGTCGGCGGCATCGTCATGGGAAACCGCGGCGTTCACCCGGATAATCACACATACCCGGATTTTCTGCGCTATTGCGTCGGCGTCGAAGCACGAAAACTGACGCCGGAAAAGATTCAGAAGACATGCGATCTTGTCGAAGAAAACTTAAAACGGAATACCTGCGTCGGCATCAAACTCTATCCGGGATATGATTCCATCTACGTTACCGACGAGCGCTTCGAACCGATCTACGACCTCGCCAAGGCGTATAAAAAGCCGGTTGCCATCCACACCGGACAGACCGCCGGTTCCAAAGCATTCATCAAATACAGCCATCCGCTGACCCTCGATGAAGCCGCCGTCCGCCATCCGGATGTCCAGTTCGTCATGTGCCACTTCGGCAACCCGTGGCTGATGGATGCCGCCGCCGTTGTCGAGAAAAATGAAAATGTCGCCGCCGACCTCTCTGGGCTTTTAGAGGGCAAATTTGACATTCCGGAGTTTCTGGAAGAGCAGAGCGGGTATATCAGCACCCTGAAAACCTGGCTTGCCTACATCCGCGACTATGATAAGCTCATGTTCGGCACCGACTGGCCGCTCGCCAACTATGAAGATTACATCGAAATTACGAAACGGCTGATTCCGGAAAAATACTGGGAAACTGTGTTCTATCAGGCGGCGGAGCGGATTTATCATTGCAATTTTTAATGGATTTTTAGAAATCATAGCTCTTTTAAACCATAAAAAAGATACTGAAAACGGCTTATTTCAGGCTGTTCCCAGTATCTTTTTTATCTCAAAACATCATTCTTTCCCGGCACCTGTCACATCTAAAAATACATCCGCCACTCTTTCCATCCCCAGATACGCATACGGCAGCAGCAGCATAAAATACACCACCGAATACTGCCCCTTTGCCTCCCAGACCAGATGGAACAGGAATCCCCCAATAAACACGATTCCCGGAATCAGCATCCCCCATCTGTCCGTTTCTCCACGTTCCTGCCTCTCCCAGACCGTTTCCATTCCCTGTTTTTTCACAGCTTTCACAGTTTTTTCTGCCTTTTCTGCTTCTATCCTCTTTTCCCATGTTCGGTTCATCAGGACATGCTTACTTCGGCTTCCTTTGGCACTCATCCCGGCAATCACCCATACACATGCCATCGCATACACAAACGTCTGCACCAGATTCGCCGCAAAAACATAGAGCCGGTTCAGACCCCCTTCTTCCTTGAAAAGCTCCCATGGCGGGCTTCCCTCCGCCCAGGAGGTATTTCCCACCTCCTGGATCCAGAGACTCTGAAAGGTCGGTTCCGCCCAGATTGACTCGATCTTCCGAACAAAGAAATCAGCGGCTTTCGCCGGTTCCCCTGCCATATCTGAAATCGTTCTCCGCAAATCTGCCTGCGCCCATGCGGCCGCCAGATCCGCATCCCCATCTGCCTTCTGAAAGAGTTTTACCTGATAGCCATTGTACCAGCCCGGTCCACGTTTGCTCTCCTCCAGTCCCATCTGCACCCAGGCAATCATCGGCGCACCGTCCGATACCGTGCGTCCGGTCACGGAAGAAATTCCTGTCTGAATCCCCCGGTTTCCAATCACATACACTGTAATCAGAAGCACCGCTGCCACCAGCAGGCGTGCTTTCCTTCGAAAGACTCCCGAGGATGCCAGATACAAAAACAGCGCCACCAGCACAATCTCATAATTCGACTTGAGGATCACCGCCGCCGCTACTGCTGCCGCGCCAATCCAGAAGTCTCTTCCCCGCCCCTCTTCCACATACCGCATCAGACGTTCCATCGCCAGACACGAAAGTCCAAATCCTGGCATCGTGCCGTACACGAAGAGGATATAGAAAGAAAATGGCAGACAGCACGCCATCCACAAAAGCAGGTTGCACCTTTCGTTTCCCCGTACCGTCATCCGCTGCAGGCTCACGATTCCCAGAATAAAAAAACCGATATTTAAAATCTGGAAAACTGCATACGCCACATCCCCAAAGAAAAATACCAGCACTGCCATATAGAGAATCAGCCCGTTCTGAGACGGGTAAGTGTACGCATACCCAAGCGGTCCTTCCGCTGTCCCATACGAATACGCCACCGGCTCCCAGGCGCTGAAATCGCCCTGCAGAAGTCCCTGCGCGGACGCCATACACTGATGAGAGTCAGAACCGCCCCAGGACGGGACAAGGAGAATCCAAAAAAGATAGGCAGCAGCCGCTAAAAGAAGCCATTGGTTTTTCCGGCAGATACGTTTCCGTTCTTCGCCGCCATTTTGCACTTTTTCTTTTCCCACAAGGCGCTTTCGTTCCTTTCTCCGCCTGTAAAACACCGTCAGTCCAATCACACCCGCACCAAAAAACAGGTGCAGAAACAGACTGTCCCTTCCATACTGTACAATCTCAGAACCGCCATAGACCCGGCAGGTCACAAACGCGCTGAGCAGTGTCAGGAAAAAAAGAATTCCTCCCAACAAAATCCGCACCAGCCCGACACAAAATTTTTCCAGCATTTCCTTCCTCTCTTCTGTCATTTCTGTCAAATTCAGGTTTCATCATTACTGTTCAAGCATCGTGCCCAGCAACTTTTTATCCCTTTTTCATTCCCATCTGTCCTAAAACTTCACTCATTTTATCAAGTCATTTGCTAAATGTCCACTCTTTCCGGCACTCTTTTTGTTACTGTGAACAGCTACGGACTTGAACTGTTACCTCTTCACTGCTACCTCTTCCCCAAAATATAGCTTGACATTCCTCTTCGGTTCTGATATATCTTAAACATAGCAGTCATACAACTGACGGATAAGTGGATCAACCACATGAAGTATGACTGGAAATTGCCGACCGTCTGGGCGTCACAGCACAGACCGTGGGTATTTTTTTTACTTTTTTTCACTCTCACTGTCTCTGCTGGGATCGAAATTTTTCAACCAGGAGGGAAACACATGTCTGCTATGTATCAAACATTCCAAAACACACCTATCTTTCAAACGGCCTGGAGAGGTTTTCTGGGCTCCAAATGGACCGACGAAGTGAACGTCCGCGATTTCATCCAGAACAACTATACGCAATATGATGGCGATGAAAGCTTTCTCGCTGCCCCAACCAGTGCCACTCATCTGCTCTGGGAACGCCTTCAAAAGCTTCAGAAGGAAGAGCACGAAAAGGGCGGTGTGCTCGAATGCGAAACTGAAATCGTATCCAGCCTGACTGCCTATGGTCCGGGATATATCGATCCGGAGCTTAAAGATCTGGAACGCATCATCGGACTTCAGACCGACAAACCACTCAAGCGGGCATTTATGCCATTCGGCGGAATCAAGATGGCGGAGGAAGCCGCCAAAACCTACGGCTACCATGTCAATCCAAAATTTCATAAAATCTTTACCGAATACCACAAAACCCACAACCAGGCCGTCTTCGATGCATATACCCCGGAAATGAAAGCCGCCCGCCACTGCCATATTGTCACCGGGCTTCCGGATACCTACGGACGCGGCCGAATCGTAGGCGACTACCGCCGGATCGCCCTGTACGGAATCGATTTCCTAATTCAGGAAAAGAAAAAGGATCTGGAACGCTGCGGAAATGGTGCCATGTTTGATGACATCATCCGCCAGCGGGAAGAGCTCGCCGAGCAGATCCGCGCTCTAAAGGGCATTCAGGAGATGGCTGCCATCTATGGTTTTGATATCTCCCGTCCGGCTTCCAATGCCAAAGAAGCCGTCCAGTGGCTCTACTTCGGTTACCTCGCTGCCGTTAAGACCCAGAACGGTGCCGCCATGAGTGTCGGACGCGTTTCCACCTTCCTTGATATCTACATCAACCGGGATTTAACAGAAAAAACACTGACCGAAGCCGAGGCACAGGAATTAATCGACCATATGACAATGAAATTCCGCATGGTAAAATTTGCCCGGATTCCATCCTACAACCAACTTTTCTCCGGCGATCCGGTCTGGGCAACGCTGGAGGTTGCCGGTCTGGGACAAGACGGGCGTCCGATGGTAACGAAAAACGATTTCCGCTTTTTACATACGCTGGAAAATATGGGACCGTCCCCGGAACCAAACCTGACCGTACTTTACTCTTCCCGCCTGCCAGAGGCATTTAAGAAATATGCTGCCAAAATCTCCATCAACACATCCTCGATCCAGTATGAAAACGACGATGTCATGCGTCCCATCTGGGGGGACGACTACAGTATCTGCTGCTGCGTCTCCGCCACCCAGACAGGCAAGGAAATGCAGTTGTTCGGTGCCCGTGCCAATCTTGCCAAATGCCTTCTCTATGCCATCAACGGAGGCAGAGACGAGAAATACACTACCAAAGACGGACGCCCGATGCAGGTTGGTCCGGCGTATGCGCCGATCACATCCGAATACCTCGATTATCAGGAAGTCATGCATAAATACGATCAGATGCTGGACTGGCTGGCGGGCATTTATGTGAATATCCTCAATTTGATTCACTATATGCACGATAAATATTACTATGAATCCGCTGAGATGGCGTTGATCGACACGGATGTCCGGCGTACCTTTGCCACCGGAATCGCCGGTTTCTCCCACGTGGTCGATTCTCTCTCCGCGATCCGGTATGCAAAAGTGAAGGTCATCCGTGATGAATACGGCATCGCCCGCAAGTTTGAGACAGAGGGCGATTTCCCACGCTACGGAAATGATGACGACCGCGCCGATGAGATTGCCGTATGGCTGTTAAAAACCTTTTTACATAAAGTAAAAAAATACCACACCTACCGGAATTCCGAGGCAACCACCTCCATCCTCACGATTACCTCCAATGTTGTATATGGCAAGGCAACCGGCGCACTTCCGGACGGCCGGTCGGCATTCACCCCGTTTGCCCCAGGCGCAACTCCTTCCTACAGCGCAGAGCAGAACGGTCTGCTCGCTTCTTTAAACTCGGTCGCAAAGCTTCCATATGAATATGCGCTCGACGGCATCTCCAACACAGAAACGATTGCACCGGGGGCGCTCGGTCACTCCGAGACAGAACGGAAAAATAACCTGGTTCACGTCCTGGACGGATATTTTGATCAGGGCGCGCATCATTTAAATGTAAATGTCTTTGGAATCGAAAAACTGAAAGACGCGATGGAACACCCGGAAAAACCGGAATATGCCAACTTCACCATCCGCGTTTCCGGATATGCCGTTAAATTTATCAATCTGACCAGAGAACAGCAGCTCGACGTGATCGCCCGTACCTGCCACGAGGTGCTGTAACGATGCATACCGGTTATATTCATTCCATCGATACCTTCGGCTCCGTAGACGGTCCCGGTGTCCGCTTCGTGGTATTCATGCAGGGCTGTCTCATGCGCTGCCGCTACTGCCACAATCCGGATACATGGGTACTGCCAAAGGGACTTCCCCTCCCGGACGCCTCCACCCGCACTTCCGGCGCATCCGCTCTTTCCGAAGGTGTTTCTTGTCCATCTAAACACACCGGTTCGCAGGAAATCACCCCGGAAGCACTTCTTCGCCAGGCACTCCGCTACCGGAGTTACTGGCGCGGGGGCGGCGGCATCACCGTCAGCGGCGGAGAACCGCTCCTTCAAGCTGACTTTTTATGTGAATTTTTCCAGCTTGCCAAAGAACAGCACATTCACACCACACTGGACACCGCGGGACAGCCATTTACCACCGCCGAACCTTTCTTTTCCCGCCTGACCACACTTTTAGCGCACACCGATCTTGTTATTCTGGATCTGAAACACATCGATCCGGAAAAACATCGTCTTCTGACTGGGCACTCCAACGAATCCATTCTTTCCTTTGCCCGGTTTTTAGACCAGATTCATAAGCCCATGTGGGTCCGGCATGTTTTAGTCCCCGGCATTACCGATGATCCGGCCAACCTGCATGGAATCCGTGCATTTCTGGACACACTTTCAAATGTGGAAAAGGTAGAAATTCTCCCCTACCACACGCTCGGCATCTATAAATGGGAAACGCTTGGCATTCCCTATTCCCTGTCCGACATCCGTATCCCGGACGAGAACGATCTGAAGCGGGCAAACCAAATCCTGTTGGGATGAAAAAGAATGTGCCTTGGCACATTCGGGCGTCTCGCGCGGTCGCTTGCGACATGTTTCTGCTTCGCGCGAGTGCGCATCCTCGCGGAGCATTTTATATTTCATAGGACGCAATTTCCTATGAAATATAAAACGGCCCTTGGAAAGCGCTCCTGTTTGCGTTTCCCAAGGGTCGTTTTTATGTGGCTTATCCAGTCATCAGACTTTAAACCGGTATCCAACGCCCCATATCGTCTCAATATACTGCGGTTTCGCCGTGTTGAACTCGATCTTCTCACGGATCTTCTTAATATGCACGGTAACCGTCGCGATATCTCCCAACGACTCCATATCCCAGATCTCGCGGAAGAGTTCTTCCTTGGTAAATACATGGTTCGGGTTCTGTGCTAAAAAGGTCAGCAGGTCAAATTCCTTCGTCGTGAAGTTCTTCTCCTCGCCGTTGATGTAAACGCGGCGGGCAGTCTTATCAATCTTGAGTCCCCGGATCTCGATGATCTCGTTTTCCGGCATACCGCTGCCGATCAGGCGCTCATAACGCGCCAGATGCGCCTTGACACGCGCCACCATCTCGCTCGGACTGAATGGTTTCGTGATATAATCGTCCGCGCCCAGTCCCAGACCGCGGATCTTGTCAATATCGTCCTTTTTCGCAGATACCATGATGATCGGTGTGTTTTTTACTTCCCGGATCTTCTTGCAGATCTCGAAGCCATCGACCCCTGGCAGCATCAGATCAAGAATCAGAAGGTCAAAATCTTCTTCCATGCCGCGTTTCAGTCCCGTTTCTCCATTATTTTCTATCTCAACCTCAAAACCAGAAAGCTCCAGATAGTCTTTTTCCAGCTCTGCAATACTCTCCTCGTCTTCTACGATTAATATTCTGCTCATCTGTGAATTCCTCCTGCTGTTTTTATTTAAACGACCAAACTTCAAATCACTATGCCCCGACATACTTGCGCAAAACGAAATGGATCTCCGTTCCGATGCCTTCCTTGCTGGTCGCCCAGATGCGTCCGCCGTGATCTTCGATAATCTTCTTTACGATCGAAAGCCCGATGCCGCTACCGCCCTTGGACGAATTTCTCGACGAGTCCGTCCGGTAGAAACGGTCGAAAATATACGGCAGATCTTTCGCCGCGATTCCCTTTCCGTTGTCCTCGATGATGACCTGGATAAAATCGCCGTCATCCTTGATGCGGATATTTAAAATACCCTTTTTCTTGTCCAGATATTTGAGCGAATTTCCGATAATGTTGTTGATCACTCGCTTCATCTGCTCCGCGTCCGCGATCACGACCACATCCTCGTCCACATAGTTGAAATATCCCAGCTCGATGCCGCGCGTCTCCATATCCAGACCAACTTCCTCAACACAATCACCAAAATATTCCGCCACATTGATCTTTGAAAAGTTGTACGGAATCTTGTTCGTATCAATCTTCGAATAGAACGTCAGCTCGTCAATCAGTCGATCCATATCGTTTGCTTTATTATAAATCGTCCGAATATATTTATTCAATTTCTCAGGTGAAGAAGCCACGCCATCCTGAATGCCTTCCACATACCCCTTGATCGCCGTGATCGGAGTCTTCAGATCATGGGAAATATTGCTGATCAGCTCTTTGCTCTCCTTGTCGTACTGGAGTTTTTCTTCCTGCGATTCCTTGAGACGCAGACGCATCTCCTCAAAATCCTGGCAGAGCATTCCGATCTCATCTTCATCATCCACATCGAGCGTAAAGTCCAGATTTCCATCCCGGATCTGCTTGGTCGCCTCCTGCAGCTTGTGCAGCGGACGCAGCAGAGAACGGTAGATCCACATGATCAGAAGACCGCCCATAAAACTGATGATCAGCACGCCGAGAAGCAGCATCTCTCCGAGCAGCGCCTTGATCTCCGGCACATAATCCCCGACGTTCGTCACGATGAACACACTGCCCTGTGAATCATCTGAAAACCGGAAATCGATCTGTTTGACCAGATGCTGTTCCTCGCCATCCATGTAAATACTGCCTGCCATACTTCCCTGATCACCGTACGGCGCCAGCCGTTCGCAGAGCTCGCGTCCATCCTCGCTTCCGCAGAATGTGATGTCCTTGCCCTTGCGGATGACCAGATACGAATATTTATCGCGCAGTTCTTCATTGACCTTGCTCAAATAAGCCGGTTCTTCAAATAAATCTGTATTTTCCCCGACCGCCTCGCGGATCTCCTCCTGGATTCCCTGCGTCAGCCGGTTAAACACCTGTGTCTGATTGCCGGAGAGCAGATCGATCTGCTCCGACAGCCCGTATGTTTTCTGAAACAGATGCTCCTGATAGTTTACGAGTCCGAACGCCGCCACAAATATGAGCACAATCGGAACGACCGTAATCGTCACAAAAGCAATCGCCAGACGTGTGCGTATCTTCATCCTATTTCCTCCAGTCATTGCCCGGTCTGATACCAGATTGCCCCTACAAAAATCCTCCCGCAAAACTGCGTCGGACTTCTGCGCTTTTGCTCCTGATATCTTCCACAAATAGTGTATCATATTTTGCGGATTACGTCTCTAAAAGTATTATAAATAAAAAAGCATGTGCCTTTTTGTGTAATAAAAGAGACTGCCGCAAAAGCGGCAGCCCCCTCGTTCTGATCTTATGATTTTTTACGGGCAGATACCCCTGCAGCGTTTCCTACTCTTACAGATACGCCTTTAATTCATCCACCTTATCCAGCTTCTCCCACGGAAGATCCAGATCGTCGCGACCGAAATGTCCGTATGCAGCCGTCTGTTTGTAGATCGGGCGGCGCAGGTCAAGCATCTTGATGATGCCAGCCGGACGCAGGTCAAAGTGCTTGCGGATCATCTCAACCAGCTGATCCTCACGCAACTTGCTGGTTCCGAATGTATCTACCATGATGGAGGTCGGCTGTGCAACACCGATCGCATAGGAAAGCTGAATCTCACATCTGTCTGCCAGTCCGGCTGCTACGATGTTTTTCGCAACATAGCGGGCTGCGTATGCAGCAGAACGATCCACTTTTGTGCAGTCTTTTCCGGAGAATGCGCCGCCACCGTGACGCGCCATGCCGCCGTAGGTGTCCACAATGATCTTACGTCCGGTCAGGCCGCTGTCTCCATGCGGACCGCCGATAACGAAACGTCCGGTCGGATTGATAAAGAATTTTGTATTCTCATCAACCATCTCTGCCGGCAGAATCTCGTCAAATACATATTTTTTAATATCCTTATGGATCTGCTCCTGGGTTACTTCCTCGTCATGCTGGGTGGAAAGAACCACTGCATCCAGACGGTATGGCTTGCCGTTCTCATCGTACTCTACGGTTACCTGTGTCTTGCCGTCCGGGCGCAGGTAGCGCAGGGTTCCGTCTTTGCGGACCTTGGTCAGCTGGCGTGCCAGTTTGTGTGCCAGATAAATCGGATATGGCATATATTCATCCGTTTCGTTGGTCGCATAACCAAACATCATACCCTGATCGCCGGCACCGATTGCCTCCAGCTCCTCGTCGGTCATCTTGTTCTCTTTTGCTTCCAGCGCTTTATCAACTCCCATCGCGATATCCGGGGACTGCTCGTCCAGTGCTACGATCACGCCGCAGGTATCGCAGTCAAAACCATATTTCGCACGGTCATAACCGATCTCACGGACGGTATTGCGGACTACCTTCTGGATATCCACATAGCCTTTCGTTGTGATCTCGCCCATAACCATAACCAGACCGGTTGTCGTCGCCGTCTCACAAGCCACACGGCTCATCGGATCCTGCTCTAAGAGCGCGTCCAGAATCGCATCGGAAATCTGATCACACATTTTATCCGGATGTCCTTCGGTTACTGATTCAGATGTAAAAAGTAATCTCTCCATATTTCCTCCTTTGATAAGTTTGTCGTAAGACATAAAAAAAGTCCGCAGCAACACGGACTTGATTATCTCGATCAAATCCTCTTATTGCTCGATAAACCGATCTCCCGGTTCCTCGCTCAGGCTGGCACCTTCCGTTCCCTGCTGAGACCAATTTTCAGTCCCATGTAACGGGGTTGCCGTGACTTCATAGATCCTTTGTATCTCCATCACTCTGAATAAGGGATATATACGAACTTTTTAATTGTTAAAAGTTTCAACAGTACGATAACATACTCCGCGGTGTCTGTCAAGCAATATGTGACACCGCATTCTTTTTTATCAGCCCACTTTGAGTCTGAACTTCTGCGCCTCTTTCTCAGAATCGACTTTCTCGATCACCGCGCCAAGTCCCTGCAGCTTCTTCTCAAAATGCTCATAGCCTCTCTGGATATAACCAATCTCATCAACGGTCGTATATCCTTCCGCTGCCAGCCCCGCAATGACCAGGGCAGCGCCTGCGCGCAGATCTGGTGCCTCCACCTGTGCTCCAGTCAGCTTCTTTACGCCGGTAATGATCGCGGTATTGCCCTCAACCTTGATGCGTCCACCCATGCGGGCAAGTTCGTCCACATATTTAAAACGGTTTTCAAAAATACTCTCAGTCACTACACTGGTTCCCTCTGCCAGTGCCAGTGTCACGGTGATCTGCGGCTGCATATCAGTCGGAAATCCCGGATACGGAAGTGTCTTGATATCGGTATGCACATGGCTCGGGCGTCCCACAACACGAACCGCCTCATCAAACTCCGTCACCTCACAGCCCATCTCGATCAGCTTTGCGGAAATTGCTTCCAGATGCTTCGGAATGACATTCTGTACCATCACGTCGCCGCGGGTGATCGCTGCCGCACACATAAATGTACCTGCCTCGATCTGGTCCGGGATGATCGAATATTCGGTTCCATGCAGCTTGTGGACGCCGCGGATGCGGATGACGTCGGTTCCTGCGCCCTTGATGTTGGCTCCCATGCTGTTTAAGAAGTTTGCCACATCGACGACATGCGGTTCTTTCGCCGGATTCTCGATGATCGTCTCGCCCTCTGCCAGCGTCGCTGCCATCATGATATTGATCGTCGCGCCGACCGACACCATATCCAGATAAATATGGGTACCAACTAAATCAATCGCATGTGCGAGCACCGCGCCATTTTCCACCTGCACCTTCGCACCGAGGGCACGGAAGCCCTTTAAATGCTGGTCGATCGGACGGCTGCCGATGTTGCATCCGCCCGGAAGCGGAACCTGTGCGCTTTTATACTTGCCAAGCAGGGCGCCAATAAAATAGTAGGAAGCTCGGATCCGGCGGATGTACTCGTCATCCACATGGATCGCATGAATCCCCTTCGCATTGATGCGGACAGTGTGCCGGTCAATCCGGTCTACCATCGCGCCAATCTCCGAAACAGCCTCCAGAAACACGTTGATATCACGCACGTCCGGCAGATTTTCTATTAAAACATCCTCGTCAGTCAGAATCGATGCCGCCAAGATTCCCAGCGCCGCATTCTTCGCTCCGCTGATAGTCACTTCGCCTACCAGCGGATTTCCGCCCTTCATAATAAATTGTTCCATTCTGCACCTCAAAATCTATTATCTTACGATACTTACACGCGCCAGACGGCGCCTCAAATCTTTAATATTTTCTTAAATTTATATCATGTTATCTACATGATTATATCATAACATCTCAATTTGTAAAGCACTGGCTTTCCGTTTATTACTGTTCACGCATATGTGCCCAGTAATGGAATTTGCCGTGGCTTCACATTTTAATACGGCAAATTCCTGCTGCCACCACGTTTTCTTACGGCACTTTCGGTTCCAAAAGTGCCTACCCGTGAACAGTAATTTCCGTTTTTCTCTTAATTGGCAAGGAAACAGATGAAATCATTGCCTCCGTTTCCCTCGAAAAATGCCGCTGCATCGTTGAGTCCCATCTTATCCGTGTAGGCAAATTCCGTGCCCGGATACCAGAGACAGGAGATGTTGTACGCGTCGTATCCACAGATCAGACCATAGCTTCCGTCTCCCAGATATGCCACCACCGGCATGCCCGCGTAGACAAAGTAGAGAATCTGGTTCAGCGTCAGCCCGCGTGCGTCGATTAACTCTGTGCCATCTGAGGAGGTCGTCTTTCCGTCCGCCATATCCGACAAATAGCGGCTGACGGTTCCCGCCATATTCTGGACGTCGCGGATCGTCTTCGCGTCGCTCCGGTTTGCTCTCACCCAGACAACCCGGTCATTTTCATCCGTTACGAGTCCCATGCCATCGTAAGCTGCCTGCACCGCGCTGGAAAATTCCGCATATGAGCCTTTCAGGCGTCCCTCGCTGTAGGAACTGTAAATCCGCTGTGCAGCCGCGCCATTGTTCTGAAGCACAATCACATCATTTTCTTCTGCCGCCACCTGCTTCGGAACATGCACCTTCGTGCTCCGTGCCGTCTTGCCTGCATCCAGCTTGACGCAGTAGAGACGCCCCTTTGCGCTGTCATTTAACGTAGCGATTCCATCCAGTGGATCTTTCGACACTTCCTCATTACAGACCAGCGTGTCCTCGTCCATCGGCTGATAGCCGCTTCCTATCTGGTGCATCCGTGACAGATGAACCCGGCTGTCCTGAATCCGCACATCCACCAGGCTGACGCCCGGCTTCTCATAGCGGGTCTCCATCTCCATATTGCTGCCGACGATCTCGACCGCATACAGCGGAAGCCCCGTCACGCGTCCGTCCATCGTAAGCTGCTCGTTCGGATGGGCAAGCCCGTAGACTAAGTCGGTTCCGACAAATCCGATCAGCCGGATCACGGTCTGATCCGGGAAGGAAATCTCATCCTTCTTGCCTGTCTCCAGATTCATGACATGCAGCTTGGTCGAACGGTAAATATCCGCCCCATCCTGCCACGCAATCCGGGAGGCATCCGTGCTGACTGCAAAATTTTCCTCCGTCAGGCCATCTGCCACCACCATGTACTCTTTTCCCGTCAGATCGACACTGTAAACCGCATGGTTCATCAGCACATACAGCGTCTGCCCGCCGCTTAAGTAGCACAGCTGGTTGATATCCTGGCGCAGGTTGCCGTAATCGGTCGATGACGGCAGATACAGCCGCTCTGTCAGGGCATTTCCCTCACTCTCATAGCGGTACAGCGCGATTCCCGTCGTTCCCTCGTGGTTACCGCGGCTCATATAGCCGTACACGGCAAAATCAATCTGGCCTGCCTCACTCACATCCAGAATCTTGATTCCGTAGGTATCATAATTGACCCTCGTATCATTCTCGCTCTTGCGGAACGCAAATACCTTTGTGCTCTCTTTTTTTCCTGTATCATAAATCCAGAGCGCCCGGTTTGCTACAAAGGCACGGTATTTCCCCGCTTCATCCTGCATCGACTGCAGATCCTCCGCATCCGAAACCCCCAGCTGAATCCGGTCGCCAGAATAGGCGCTGCTCTCCCCCGTAAAAATCTGGTCCGCGCGGCGGTCATAATTCATCATGTAGATGCGCTGTGCGCCCAGCTTCATCGTGAAGCTCTCGATCACATCGTAATAAGCAGCCGCCTTGCCATCCTTCATCTCACTTACAACATACTTTAAATCGATCGTCCCAATGATGCCCTGCAGCTCCCGCAGATGAATTTCCGGTTCGCTGACCCGCTCCATCGAAAGCCCTTTCCAGGTCAGCTGGCTGAAATCGCTTTTTAACGTCACATGTCCCAACGAACTGTTGTCCGCATTCGGATCCGTCTCCAGATAGGTCGTCAGCTCCCTCGCTGAATCATAATCAAACGTCTTTTCAGAAAAGGACACCGCCAGATCGACCATCTCCTGCACACGGCTCTCCTGCTGCCACATCACGCGCGTGTAAAAATAAATCGCCGGGTGCTTTTCCGTCGCGATCGCAATCGTTAAGCGGTATTCGCTTTCCTCCGTCAGAAGGTTCTGAATCGGAAGCTCCGCAGAAACCTCTTCCCCTGACTGTTCCCAGTGGTCAAGCGTTGTCCGTTCTACCAGACGTTCGCCGTCCAGACTGCGGATCTCATACTGCATCCCCGTAATCTGGGAGTCCAGCTTGTCGATCGTCACCGACAGTTTCCGGTCTGCCGGAAGCAGCGTCAGATCCCCGCGTCCAGCCGCTTTCTGGCTGTCCTCCACGAAACCGTCCAGCTCGTTCATCCGCCGCCCCAGAATATTCACATAAGCGACTGGAAGGTTCGCGTCCTCAATCGAAGTATAGACTGCCCCATCCTCCCGCAGCTGCATCCAGGACCAGGTAAAATAACCGGCTGCTGCCAGCACAAATAAGATCAGTAAAATCAGTATCTTTTTCAGGTTTTTCTTCATATATCAAATCAATTCCTTTTATCGCTCCACCATACCAGTTCCGTATCTTCACAGGTACAGGAAAATCTACCCGCCGAACTGTTTCCGTTTTGTCATGCACGCCAAAAACTGCCGCAGGCACCCATCTGTCCCGGCGGCAGCCTTTGTTTCAGTATAACACAAGCAGGCTTCAAATTCCAGAATTTCTATGATTTGTAAGAACTCCGATTGTGTTACTGTTCACGCATACGTGCCCAGTAACCCGATTGTTCTTTTTCCAAATCGGTAAAATTCGTTGTCACACCTGGATGTTACCGCATTTTAATTTAACCTGTTGTGCTAGATAAAATAATATAAAGAAACTTCAACAAAATGTGCTATCCTATTTGTAGGCAATACAACGAAAGGAGGCATCATTATGTTGAAGTTCCAAAATAATAATACCACTGTTATTGCAACTTTTGAAGACTTTATTTTAACCACTTACGTTATTATTGACGAATTGTATCATCAGTTTGCACTTCCTGAGGTTGCCAAGCGACGGCATGTTTTAGATGCAAAACTATCTGATTCGGAAATCATTACCATTAGTCTTTGTGGTGAGTTGCTTGGCGTTGATTCTGAAAATGCCTGGTTTTCTTTCGTGAAAAAGAATTACAGACATCTTTTTCCGAAGCTTTGCAGCAGAAGTCGTTTTAACAGAACGAGGCGTGCTCTGATGCAGACAACCGAATTATTAAGACAAAAGATGCTCTCTGTTTTCCGGTTCCGGTCAGTTCTTATTGCATTATTGATAGTTTTCCGCTTGCAGTCTGCAAATTTGGACGTGCGATACTGCAAAACATTTCGCAGCCAGGGTGCTGATTACGGAAAGTGCCCTTCTAAAGGAAACTTACTTCGGCTATAAAGTGCATGCCCTGGTCACATTAGAAGGTTACATTACTGCATTTGAGATTACGCCGGCATCCACAGATGACCGTGAAGGATTACGGGATCTGGTGGGTAATTGTTCAAATATTACAATTTTAGCAGATAAAGGATATGTTGGCGAAAAACTCATGCAGGAAATGCAGGAACAAACGATCTGTCTTTTTGCACTCAAGCGTTCCAACAGTAAAGAAAACTGGCCAAAATCGGTGCGTCAGCTGATCTTCAAATTGAGAAGACGGGTAGAAACTGTCTTTTCACAGTTAAGCGGTCAGTTAAATGCAGAAAGAGTACTTGCCAAAAGCTTTCAGGGCTTATGCACCCGTTTGGTTAATAAAGTATTGGCATACAACCTCTGCATTGCATTAAACAGTATTTTCGGTGAAACCTGCGAACTTGGAAAAATCAAAGAACTGATATTCTAAAAAATTTGGTAACTGTTCAGTAGGTCTGCGCACTTGCTGCGCTGACCGTAAGAAAACATAGGCTGGAGGGCAAAAATCCCATCAGCGAAGCTGATCTGGAATGGATTTTTGCGTGTAACTATGAAGGTACTGAATAGTTACAAAATTTGTTTATCAAAAAAACAGGGATTCTTTGCGGTTTTTACAAGTTTTTAAACGTTTTATTTGAAATAGCACAATAGGTTAATTTAAAAAATTTACACCTGAAAACCGCAATTTCAGCACTTCCGACACCGTCTTCGCTCCTGCAGCTCATTCATTAATAAAACCTGAAGAAAATCCTGAAGCGGCACTCCCCACGGATTCCCCGGTCTCCCCGGACGCGGTCCCGGCGGCGGGGGCGGCGGTCCCCACGGATTTCCTGGTCCTCCCGGGCGCGGTCCCGGCGGCGGGGGCGGCGGTCCCCACGGATTTCCCGGTCCTCCCGGGCGCGGTCCGCGGCGGGGCGGCAATTACCACGGATTTCCAATTATCCCGGGCGCGGTGGCGGCGGCGGGGCGGCGGTTACGGATTTCAGTTATCCCGGACGCGGTGGCGGCGGGCGGCGATTTTACGGATTTCCCGGTCCTCCCGGGCGCGGTCCCGGCGGCGGACTCCATGGACGGCGCTCCTGCGCGGTCAGATTCGGCTCATCCGCCTCCCACACCATATATCCAGCGTTTCCGCCCTTCTGTTCGCCCCGAAGTGGTCCATACCATACATCATTTCCAGGAAGATGCGGCTGTATGCTGGTTCCCGCCAGATTCTCTTCTCTTTCTCCACCAGGAGAATCTATTTTCAGGGAATTTTCCACCATCGCCGTTCCTTCTTCTGTGGATACGGTGCCCACGTCCGCCGCCTTTATATAGGTCGTCAGTGTATCCGTCCTTTCCGTTCCAGCCGGATAAACCTTCTGCCATTTTTCCAGTGCCCGTTTTGTCAGTTTTTCCAGAAAGATCCGATCCGGATATTCATCATAGATGGGACTCCCCTCATACTCCAGCTCATCACAGACCGCTTCCACGCAAAGCTGCATCTGCTTACATGCAGCCGGATAAAGACTCTTAAAATATGCAAAATCCTGCATCGGACTGCCATTCCCCCTTAATTCAAGGCTTACATGGTATCCTATGCAGGATTTATGCGTATCATGTTATTCTCACGTACCGTTTTTCACGTTATCTTCTGCACAGCCGAATCAGCTGCACCATTTCGCAGTATCGTTCTCATGATGTTTTATCTTTTTAAATAATTCTGTTTCTTTAAACTGTTCTTCAAATTGTCAAAACAGTTTTTCTGGGTACACGCCCTCACGGATCAGCGCCCGGATCGACTCCGTCACGCTCTCCTTATCCTCACGGTAGGTCACACCAAACCAGCAGTCGTGCGTCTCCAGAAGTTTCACCCTTGCGCGCCCGTCGTGGATCATCTGATCGATGATCGTCGGAAGCAGGTACTCCGACTTCAGGTCGCCCTCTTTCAGTCCCGCAAGAAACTCTGGAAATCCTTTTTCCAGCTCCTCCACAAAGCCCGGTGTGAGTCCCCACATATTCATCGATACATGCTGGTTCTCCTGAACCGAAACCGGATTCCCCTCTTTGTCCGTCGCCGTCATGCCGTCCGCTGTCTTCTGGATATTGTAGGTTTCGGTTACGCGTTTTAAAATCTCTCCCTCGCCCACCTCACAGACGCCGCGTGTCACGCCGCCGTTCTCGCTGAGCGTATTTGCCAGAATAAAGCCGCCCATGCAGATATCATACACCGGTGCGTTCACGTCCATCTGTTCCACCATGTATGTATGAATCTTTCGGAACACTTCTTTTCCATAATAATCATCCGCATTGATTACCAGGAATGGCTCTTCGACCAGTCCGCGGATGCTCAAAATCGCCTGTCCAGTTCCCCACGGTTTTTTCCGGTCTGCCGGGACACTGAATCCCTCCGGTACATCCGAAAGCTCCTGGAATGCGTATGTCACCGGCGCAATCTTCTCAATCCGGTTCCCGATCACTTCTTTGAAGTCCTCCTCCAAATCATGACGGATCACAAAGATAATCCGGTCAAATCCAGCTTCCAGCGCGTCATGGATGGAGTAATCCATAATGATCTCCCCATTCGGACCCACTGGCTCCAGCTGTTTGATCCCTCCGCCAAAACGGCTTCCGATTCCGGCTGCCATAATGACAAGTGCTGTTTTTTTCATCTTCCCTCTCCTCGTCCGTATATTTGCTGCCATCTGAACATTATGTAAACAACAACATTTTTACTGCAATCGTATGTCCAGTATAACACAGAACCCCTGTGGTTGCAATCATCCACAGGGGTTTCCATTTCCCCAACAAGGTATCATGGTTACCGTTCACGGGTAGGCACTTTTGGAACCGAAAGTGCCGTAAGAAAACGTGGTGGCAGCAGGAATTTGCCGTATTTAAATGCGAAGCCACGGCAAATTCCGTTACTGGGCACGTATGCGTGAACAGTAACTATCATGGATCACTTAATGGAACAGCGCCGTCACATTCGCCACTTCCTCCGCTGCCGACGCACGCGTCAGGGACGATAAATCATAGAAGCAGTAACCGCTCACCTGTCCGGTTGCCCGTCCAGCCTGCACCTCGCGCTTCATGATATCATGATACCGCTGCCACTCCGGCACCTCGTTGCCGTCCACTGCATCTGTTCCGGTCTTATAGAGCGCCAGACCGACATACAGCTTCACATTGCCCTTCTTTTTCAGCGTCACCCACTCATTCAGGCAGTTTGCAAACGCATAGCCCGCTGCCTGGCCGTTCTGCTTCGCCTCAAATCCCCAGTAAATCTGCGGCATCAGGTAATCCACATAGCCGCTCTGGGTCATCCACGCATCCACATCTGTAAACTGGCGGGTATCTTTTCGGAGGTTCTGTAAATATCCCTCCGGGCTGATACCAAACAATGCCTGCGGACGGATCGACTTGACCGCACTGTAAACGCCCCTTACCAGCTCATTGACATTATTCCGTCTCCACGCCGCCACACTCAGCGATGCGCCGCTCGCCTGGTACTCCGGATAATCAAACCATGTTTCCGCCTTGCTGTCATCGAGATTCGGATAGAAATAATCATCAAAATGGATGCCATCCACCTCATAATTCGTCACGATCTCTTTCACACCGTCAATAATCAGCTGGCGCACCTGCGGAATCGCCGGATTGTAATAATACTCACCATTCTGGCACAATACCCACCGGTCATTCGAACTGTCCCCGTCCTTCGCCCACGCGATCGCCGGATTTGACGCACACAGATCCGAATAACGGTTCAGATACCCCGTGATCCGGTACGGATTGATCCACGCATGAAGCTGCAAGCCCCGCTGATGCGCCGCCTGCACCGCATATGCCAGCGGATCATACCCCGGATTCTTTCCCTGTTTTCCAGAGGCAAATTTCGACCACGGGAAATACTGTGACGGATACATCGCATCTCCATCCGGGCGAACCTGTAGGAAAACCGCATTTAACCCCTTCTGTACACAGAGGTCCAGTGTCTGATCCATCGCTTTCTTATATCCAGCCTCATCCTTCGCCCATCCATTCCAGTCCAGATACGAAACCCAGACACCTCTCATCTCTCCACTTCCAGGACTGCCGCCCGATACCGGACCCGCATACGCCTTCGAAACCGGCAGGAACAACATCCCCACCGCCAAAAGAAATGCTGCCACCCAGCCGATCGCCCTCTGTACCTGCTTTGCCATGCAAAATTCCTCCCCTCATTTCCTCCTATTCTACCAAATATTTCCAATAAATACTTTACTTTTTTCTGTCTCTTTTATTTTTCCAATACACAGGGACGAGCCCGCGAGGTCCGAACCGCCTTTCATATATCTTTGTACGCATCTTGAACACAGGTGTCCGAACAGGGCGGACGCAGTCCGTCATGGGCGAACATCTGTAGTGAAAGCAAGCGAACAAAGGTATATCGAAAGGGCGGTTCGGACCTCGTGGGCTCGTCCCGTCATTTTCACAACTATGTGCAAAAAAACCTCCCCTGACAGCCCTAAAGCCGCCAGAAGAGGCATTTTCATCATCACGAACAAAGCTCCCGCTTCTCCTTATAATGATGCTTCTCCTCCAGCATCATATCCTTCACCTTCATCAGGCGGATCTGCGTGCTTCTCTCATTTTCATCCAGCTTCATCGTAATATATTTGATATTTTTGCGCGCCTCCGGAATAATTACGTGTTCCAGCGCATTGACTCTCCGGCGCGTTTTCTCGATCTCGGCAGCCATGAGCTGGCAGGCTTTCTCTGTCTCGGACAGCCGCAGCATATCCGGCAGAATGTCCGCCAGCGACTTGACTGCCCCGTCCAGATCGCTCGAAGTAAACGCAAATCCATACGAGTAAATATCGTTCTCATCCGCCGTCCGGGTCTTATAATGGAACACCGGAATATCGACGCTCATTACGTTTTTCTTGTCTGCTTCCAGATAAACCGCCTGTTTCGGCGCGGCAAGCGCGGTATTTAACGCCTGCTCGGACATCCCGGCTTTAGCGATGACGAAATTCACATTCGCACTCCGGATGCCCGCCTCCACTTTCTGGCGCAGCGCCATATTTTCCCGGACCAGATCCAGGAACTGGCGCATCAGCTCATCCCGCTTATCCTTCAGCAGTTTATGTCCCCGCGTGGCTGTCGCCAGCTTCTTTTTCAGCCTCGTAAGCTCCATTCGGGTCGGGTTGACCTGTGTCGATGCCATGCGTACCACCTCTCTCCTGCAATCACTTTGTCACGACAGATCCGCCAGCTCCCGCAGCCGCGTTATGACACGCCGCTTTCGTTTTCAAGCGCATCCGCCATGCACAGGCATTTTTACTCTTTCCCATAATACAGATCCAGATACTTCTCATCGATACGTTTCAGCTCGCTTCTCGGCAGGATGGAAAGCAGTTTCCAGCCAATCCGCAGCGTCTCCTCGATATCGCGGTCCGTATTGTAGCCCTGGGAAACATATTCTTTTTCAAAGGCGTCCGCAAATTTTGCATAGATTAAGTCAACATCGGACAATGCCGCCTCGCCCAGGATCACCATGAGTTCCTTCGCTTCCTTGCCGCGCGCATACGCCGCAAAGAGCTGGTTTAAGGTGTTCGAATGGTCGGCACGCGTCTTGCCCTCGCCGATTCCCTTATCTTTCAGACGGGACAGCGACGGAAGTACGTCAATCGGCGGTGTGATGCCCTTGCGGTACAGATCACGGCTTAAGATAATCTGTCCCTCGGTAATATATCCGGTTAAGTCCGGGATCGGGTGCGTCTTGTCATCCTCCGGCATGGTTAAGATCGGAATCATCGTGATCGAACCATTCTTGCCTCTCTGGCGTCCGGCTCTCTCATAGAGGGATGCAAGATCCGTGTACATATAACCCGGATAACCACGGCGTCCCGGAACTTCCTTGCGGGCAGCCGAAATCTCTCGCAGCGCATCCGCGTAGTTCGTGATATCCGTCAGGATAACGAGAACGTGCATATTTTTCTCAAATGCCAGATACTCGGCAGCCGTCAGCGCCATACGCGGGGTCGCGATACGCTCAACCGCCGGATCGTTTGCCAGGTTGATAAACAGGACGGTACGGTCGATCGCGCCCGTCTCCTTAAAGCTCTCAGTAAAGAAATGCGCTTCCTCAAAGGTGATACCCATCGCCGCAAAGACAACGGCAAACGGTTCGTCCGTGCCGCGCACCTTCGCCTGTCTCGCAATCTGGGCTGCCAGATTCGCATGCGGCAGACCGGACGCCGAGAAAATCGGCAGTTTCTGACCGCGGACCAGTGTATTCAGACCATCGATCGCGGAAACACCCGTCTGGATAAACTCCTGCGGATAGCTTCTCGCCGCCGGGTTCATCGGCAGACCATTGATATCGCGGCGTTCCTCCGGCAGGATCTCCGGACCGCCGTCGATTGGATTGCCCAGACCGTCAAAGACGCGTCCCAGCATATCCTCCGATACGCCAAGCTCCATCGTTCTGCCTAAAAAACGCACCTTACTATTTGAAAGGTTGATACCCGTGGAACTCTCAAAAAGCTGTACCAGCGCATTGCCACCGTCGATCTCCAGCACCTTGCAGCGTCTCTTTTCGCCGCTCGCCAGCTCGATCTCGCCCAACTCGTCATAGGTAACATTTTCCACGCCCTGCACCAGCATCAGAGGACCTGCAACCTCCTGTATGGTTCTATATTCTTTCGGCATTTAGAATGCCCCCTTTCCAGCCGCATCGGCAACCTCTTTCGCAAGTTCATCGAGGACCGCCTGATACTCTTTCTCCACGTCTTCTGCCTTCGTATATTTAAAACGTCCGATCTGCTCGCGCACCGGCATCTTGATGAGATTCTGGATGGAAGCGCCGCCTTCCAGCGCTTTCTTCGACTGCTCATAGAACGCCAGCACCAGCTTCATCATGCGGAACTGTTTCTGCAGTGGTGTATACGTGTCAATCTCATGGAAGGAGTTCTGATGCAGGAAATCCTCACGGATCGAGCGCGCCGCTTCCATTTTCAGGCGGTCGATCGGGGACAGTGCATCCATGCCGACCATCTTTACGATCTCCTCCAGCTCTGCCTCTTCCTGCAGAAGGCTCATAAGACCCTGGCGGCAGCTCATCCACTCATCCGATACATTCTCATCAAACCATTTTCCCAGATTGTCCACATACAGGGAATAGCTGGTCAGCCAGTTGATCGCCGGAAAATGGCGCTTGTATGCCAGCGCTGAATCGAGTCCCCAGAATACCTTGACGATACGCAGCGTCGCCTGGGAAACCGGCTCGGAAATATCGCCGCCTGGCGGGGATACGGCTCCGATTGCGGACAGCGCGCCCTCGCGTCCGTCCCTGCCAAGGCAGATGACATGACCGGCACGCTCATAGAACTGTGCCAGACGGCTTCCTAAGTAGGCCGGATAACCTTCCTCGCCTGGCATCTCTTCCAGACGGCCCGACATCTCTCGCAGCGCCTCCGCCCATCGGGAGGTGGAATCCGCCATCAGTGCCACCGAATAACCCATGTCGCGGAAATACTCTGCGATCGTAATACCCGTGTAAATTGATGCCTCGCGGGCTGCTACCGGCATATCCGAAGTATTGGCAATCAGCACAGTCCGCTGCATCAGGGAGTGCCCGGTCTTTGGATCCTTTAACTCCGGGAACTCATTTAAAACATCCGTCATCTCGTTGCCGCGCTCACCGCAGCCGATGTAAACAACAATGTCCGCCTCTGCCCATTTCGCTAACTGATGCTGGATGACGGTCTTGCCGCTTCCGAACGGTCCCGGCACAGCTGCCACGCCGCCCTTGGCGATCGGGAAAAATGCGTCAACGACACGCTGTCCGGTGATCAGCGGTTTTATCGGCGGCAGCTTCGTCTGGTACGGACGTCCGCGCCGAACCGGCCATTTCTGCATCATCGTAAGCTCTTTTTCGCCGTTTTCCGTCTCAATGAGCGCTACGGTTTCCTCCACCGTAAATTCACCGCTCTTGATCTCTTTGACCGTACCTTTTACACCATACGGCACCATAATTTTATGCTCAATGATCAGCGTCTCCTGCACGGTACCGATGATGTCGCCTGCTTCCACGCTGTCGCCCGCTTTCACGGTCGGCACAAACTGCCATTTCTTATCACGCTTTAAAGACGGAACCTCAACGCCGCGCTTTAAGTTGTTGCTGCCCGTCTCCTTCATGATATCGTCCAGAGGCCGCTGGATTCCATCGTAGATACTCGTCAGGAGTCCCGGTCCCAGTTCAACCGAAAGCGGCACATCCATCGACTCTACCGGCTCGCCAGGTCCTAAACCGGAAGTCTCCTCATATACCTGAATCGACGCTTCATCTCCGTGAATCTCTATGATCTCGCCAATCAGACGTTCGTCGCTGACGCGGACGACGTCAAACATATTGGCATCCCGCATCCCGCTGGCGATAACCAGCGGTCCTGCTACCTTCTTTATCGTTCCTTTGCTCATTGGAAGGTTTCACCCACCTTTCTATCATGCATCTCCAAACAGAATATCCGATCCGACTGCCTGTTCCACCGAATGCTTAACCGACTCCACGCCCTTTCCCGTATTCCCGGAAATCCCCGGAATCAGGATCACGGACGGAAGCGGCTGTTCCCGGTAGCGGTCAATAGCTGTTTCAATCCCGGCAGCCGCCGCCTCGGTGATATAGATCACCGCGTAGGAACCAGAAGCCAGTTCCAGAAATACTTTCTCCGTCTCTTTTACATCGGACACCGGAAATGTCTCCAGTCCCAGCGCCGCAAATCCGTAGATGCTGTCGTAATCTCCGACTACTGCAACCTTATACATACATCTCCCTTATCCTTTCCCGAATCTGTTCCTCCTCAAGACCGTTCAGACGGGCGGTCAGGATGATACGGACCGTTTTAATCTCATTTTCCTTCGCCAGCACATAGGCAACCAGCGGTCCCGCCGTAAACGGGTTGTATTTCTGCGGCTTGATCGTCTCGATCAACTGATTGTCACACCACCGCTCAAACGCCGACGGCGATTCCTTTAATGCCTGCGCGCCGCCCGCATAGCGGGTTCCTTCCAGATACTCGCAGATCGCGCCGGCGCCGCCAAGAGCCGCCTGTGACAGGCGCTCGATATTCAAGCTATCGCACGGTGCCATCGCGCGCCGCATAAAATCCAGATGTTTTCCTGTCTTCTGGGATCGCACCGCTATCTTGATATCCGCCACCGCGACCGTCGTCTCGGCATAATCGCGGATGATCGCGTCGGACGCATTCTTTCCGCACTCATAGATAGCTGCGAGCGCCGCCCGGTCAACGATGATATCGCAGAGCTGCCCGTCGCTCGTATGCAGAAATGTCTCGCTGGCTTCCTTCGCCGCCTCCCGCATATGTGCCGGAAGCGCCTGCCAGTCCTTCTCCGCCACGATCTTCGCCATCCGCACGCCGTCCACCTCACAGTCGTCAAAATAGACATTGCCGTGGCTGCCCGGCGCCGCCGCATCCTTGATCGCCGCCTTTAAATTGTGGTAGAGATCCCCGTAGGAAAGCACTGCCAGGATCGCGTCGTCGCCCTTCAAAAGGTCGCGGACCGTCTCCCAGGTTTTCGTCTTCTCCCGGGTCAGGATCGCCTCCGCGCTGAGCGGTGTATCTGCATCCCCCCAGCCGTGTTCGGTCAGGAAACGCAGTGCCCCCTCGTAGCTTTTTACGGACAGCAGCTGTTCAATCTGTGCGGAGGAAAAAAGCCCATTTTCCAGTGCCCGGATCCGGGCGACCGCGTAGGCATATTTTGTATCAGACATATAAGCCCTCCTTACCTTCTCCCGCCGTTATCCAAACAGCATCGCATGTACCTTGTCCGCCAGCTCATCCCGCTGCGACGCAAACAACGCCCCGGCAGAACAATTTTCCTCGACACCGCCATACACCAGAACAAAGCCCCCGTCGATCTCCCTTGGTTCTTTTTTCAGTACCAGGCTTCCGCCCTTTTCCTGCGCCGTCTTCTCTATCTTTGCCGGAAAATCATCCGGCATCCGCTCTAAATCACGTTTTGAAACATAGATTTCTCCTGCCCGATCCGTCACGAACCGGGAAAGAAGCTGCTCCATCCATGCAAAATACGCCTCATCCGGCTTTGCCAGCAGCTCCTTGTGTGCCGCCGCAAGCATTTCCTCGATGATCGCCTGCTTTGCCGCAAGGATCGCCTGGCGCTTCTTTAGCGCCGCCGAAGAACGAAGCCGTTCCTCATAGCTTTTTTCACGCTGCGCCGCCGATTTCGCCTGCTCTTCCTCCAGCTTTTTTACCTTTTCACCGGCTGCCGCAAGGGTCGTCTCCGCTTCACCGGCTGCTTTTTCCTGAATCGCAAGCGATTCCTGCTTTGCATCGTCAAGGATCTGAGCAATAATCTTATCTAATCCATTCATACGCTTCTCTCCTTAACTGATTTTGATTCTTTCCGCCGTGCCAGATTACAGTGCATTGATTGCCAGAATCGAAACCAGAAGTGCCAGAATCGCATAGGTCTCAACCATCGCCGGGAACAGCATCGCTTTACCAAACTGTTCCGGTTTCTTCGCTACGATACCGATGGAAGCAACCGACGTTCTTCCCTGATGTCTCGCCGATACCAGACCAACCACGCCGATCGGAAGGCATGCTGCCAGATATAAGAGTCCCTGGGAGATCGACATGCTCATGTCAGCGCCGCCGCCAAGAAGACCAATCTTAGAAAGAGCGATGAAACCAACCAGCAGACCGTAGATACCCTGGGTACCCGGAAGCAGCTGGAGCAGAAGCACCTTCGCGAATTTATCCGGATCCTCGGTTACGACTCCGGCTGCTGCCTGACCTGCCACGCCTACGCCGTAGGCTGAACCCATACCTGCAAGAATAACCGCCACTGCAACTCCCAACAATGCAAATACAATTCCGCTCATATTTAATCCTCCTTGATTTCCACGTATTTTGTTATCTGCTTAAACGGACGGAACGCCTTTCCGCCACCCTCATAGAACTTTCCGAAAAACTCGACGTACTGCAGACGGCAGGTATGCACATACGCGCCGAGCAGGTTGATCGCTAGGTTAAACAGGTGTCCGAAGCAGAATACCAGTATAAATACAATCACGCCAAATACATTATTTCCAACCATACTTCCCATCTGGTTGATAACCGATGCGATAACGCCGGTTGCCAGTCCGAGCGCCAGAAGGCGCGAGTAGGAAAGCACATCCGACACCCATCCGGTAATATTGTACAAATCATATGCGCCAAGCGCCAGCCGCAGGAGCGGATTCTTCTTGTCGCGCGCCGACATCACCAGAATTCCCAGCGCGCCCACGATCGCCATTCCCTTTGCCAGCGAATTAAGCACCGGCGGGAATACGATATTCATCTGCGCGATGGAACCAAACAGTTCCGTCGGAAGCAGCATCAGGATCAGCCCCAGAAGCAGGAGGTACCAGAGTACCACGTCGCAGATAAAATCCACAACCTTGCCATCCTTTAAGAGCATATATCCTTTCAGTCCCAGCCCCAGGAATAAGTGAATCACGCCAAATAACATCGAATAAACCAAAAGCTTCATCGGGTCATTTAGCGGGACAAACCAGAGCGCCGGTATCGTCACCGTATGTCCAAAATATGTCCGGCTCACGATGTCCACCGCATCTCCGAAATAACCGCCGAACATGACGCCCCAGAACAGGGTCGAAAGTCCGCAGTACATAAAGAGCCGCAGTGATTTCCGCAGGTTTTCTTCCATCCTTGGGAATTTCTTAAGTGCCAGGAAGCACATCAAAAATACAATAAATCCGTATGCCGCATCTGAAAGCATCAGACCAAACAAAAATACATAGCACGCTGCCATGATGCCGGTCGGGTCCATCTCCCCCTTCGCCGGTAAGCCAAAGGACGCGGTCACGCCCTCCGCCGACGCCGCGAAGGTTCCGTTGGAGAGAAGCACCGGTGCTTCCTCATCCTCCGGCACATCCGAACTTTCCACTGCAAGTTCAAACCGGCTATTCAGCTTCTCCTCCAGTCCTTTCGCATCGCGCTTCGGGATAAATCCCGTGATCATACACGTTTTTTCCGACTGTAAGATCTCGCCGAGCGCCTCATACTTCTGTGCCCGCAGGCGGTAATAGTCGGATAACAGTTTCAAATCTTCCCTCGCCGGAGCGCACTGTTTCAGTTCTTCTTCCGTCGCCGCCGCGCGTCCCTCATGCTCTGCCGCTTGCGCTTTGAATTTCTTAGCGTAAGCTGCCGGAACTTCCTCCACCGGACGCGCCGGACGGGCAAATCCAATCGACCGGAGTGCTGTCTCCAGCTTCTCCTCGTCCTCTTTCAGGCAAATTACCGCAATGCAGGTCTGGTCGGCATCGCTTCCGACAACCTCCAGCTCCCATTTTTCAAGCTGCGGCTCCTGTTTTGCCACCGAAGCGTAAATTTCTTCCTGCGTATAAGCGCCTCCGCCGACCGCGCCAGCTAAGATAGCACACCGTTTCGTCTCCTGATACGCAAGTGGAATCTCCAGCTTCTGCCACGGTTTCAGGCTTTCCGCCTCCGCCAGCAGTCTAAGCGCCGCAGTCTTTTCCTCCGTGATCTGCTTTTGCAGGTTCAAAATGCGTTCCGCCTGACCTAAAAGCGCCTCTGCGTTCGCCTCCGTCTCCCGGTACGCGCCTGCCTTTGCAAGCGGCTTTCCGGCAAGCCCAGCAAGCATCGATGTTTCCTCCGGAACCACCGCGGCAAGCACTTCCAATGCGCGGTCCGCCGTCGCCGCATTCCGCTCAAACTTCTGCCGATCCTCCAGCGTGTCCGTCCGCTTAAATACCTCGTCCGGCTCCGCCTCCGCAGAGAGCTCCAGCACTCCGGCAGCCTGCAGAAACTCCATCAGGGACTTACGGTCCTTCTTCAGGGCACAGATACATAGCTTTTGCATCTGCAATACTGCCATATCTACATCCCTCCATTCACTAGACCAGTTCCGCTATGAGCCGGTCAACCACCTCCGGTTTCCGTCTGTCCGCCGTCTCTCTGAGCGTCTGACACTCCGCCTCGGCTTCTGCCAGTGCCTGTTTTACGTACTCCTCCCCTCTAAGAGTCAGTTCTTCTTCCTGCTTCACAGCTGCTTCTTTCCCCCTTTTCTGTGCATCTGCGAGCATTCGATCCGCTTCTGCCTCCACCTCCGCCTTAACGCGGCGTGCATCCTCCGAAGCCTGCGCGACCAGTTCCGATGCCTTCGCCTCTGCGTCCTCGACCGCCTGGATCGTCTCCTTGATCATTGAACCACCACCTTTTCCCCTAATTTTTTTTCAACAATAATGCAATATCCTTATTATGTTTCACATCCTCCCATTCCATACAATTCGCTGATTCGAAGCATCAAAAGCACATGGAAAATAAATAAGTTTTTCTCGCATTTGTATACTATTATAACTTTTTCAATCAGTTTTGTCTATTAAATGTTTTAATTTTGAAAAGATTATACATACATCTTAATTTATGAAAAAAAATTTCGGTTCTCATGAAAAACAGTGTTTGTTTCCACAAAAAAAGCTGCCAGACAATTGTTGCTCTTCCACAAACCACTGTCTGGCAGTCCCCTATTATATATTTATTTTTATGCGAGCCATCCGATCGAATTAAGGAAATAGACCCACAAAAAGATCGTCACAACCGAGGCGACCGTGCTCAGCACGACAAACTGTCCCGCCAGCTCGCCGTCGCCGCCCATGTTCTGCGCCATCGCATAGGACGCCGTCGCAACCGGAGTCGCGTACATTTCAAAGTAAACAAAACGTTCCACACCGGAAAAGCCGAGCAGCGTCGCAACCGCCAGAATCACTGCCGGCAGGATCACCATCTTGACGGTCATCGACGGAACCACATATTTCAAATTGCCGCCGATCGCATTGAAATGCAGCGTTCCGCCCAGTACGAACAGTGCCAGCGGCGTTGTCAGATTGGCAAACTGCTTGATCGGTCCTTCCACAGAAACCGGAAGTTTAATCCCCAACATATGGAAGATAAAGCCCATGAGCGCACCGCGGATCATCGGATTTTTCAGGATATTCTTAATCAAAACGAAAACCGGGACCTTGCCGCCCCGGAACAATTCCAGAATCACGACCGCCGTTATGTTGTAGACCGGAATCACGATCGCCACCATCATCGTCGCCAGCAATGTTCCCTCCTCACCGAACACGCTGGTTGCCAGCGGAATGCCGAACAGGACGAAATTGCTGCGGTAAATCGCCTGGATGATAACGCCGCGCCGCTCATTTTCCTTTACCAGACGCGGAACCACAGCAAGCAGAACCGCCTGCAAAAGCAGCACGCTGATAATGGCGACTGCCACCAGACGCAGATTTAATGTCATTCCCTCCGGAATGGAATACAGGTTGTTAAACATCAGAATCGGAAAGAATGCCTGAAAGATCACTTTATTCAGGCGCTTCATAAAATCCTCATCCGCCAGCCCCGACATCCTGACTCCATATCCAAATGCGATATAAAGCAGAAACGGAAGGACTGTATTAAGTGCAAATAAAAAATTTTCCATATAATTCCTGCCACTTTCTTCTTAATTGCTTTGTTCTGGACGCGGTTTCTATCCAGTCAGACCGCACCCCTTTAATCACCAGATTTATTATATACCCCATCCAAGAAATCGACAAGAAAAATTCAAGCGCGCCAGCCTCATAAACAGTTCCGAAAAAGTTTCGAATTATGTAATACTCGTTTAGATTTATTTTAGATATTGGTCAAAATATGGACACAATTATCCAGTATTATAATGGCATAACATCAATGAGGCAGATGGCACTAAGAAATGCGCGCAATTGTTATCTGGCTCGACTAACAACAATTTCCTTTATATAGATATTTCTTCACAGTTTTTTATCCCCCTTCGACTGTGAAGAACGCCCACCTTGGGTACAAAAAAGAGACGGTTTGACGCCGTCTCTTTTTATATACTCTGCAAGCTACCAGGAAAGCACCTCATGGCCATCCTCAGTTACCAGCACCTGGATCTCCCACTGGGCGGATGCTTTTCCATCCTTCGTGTATACACTCCAGTCGTCGTCGCCATCCACGAATACCTCCTCGGTTCCCTCGTTGATCATCGGCTCGATCGTGAACATCATGCCCGGTGCAAACATCATACCGGTGCCTCTCTGACCAATATAGCCAACCCACGGATCCTCATGGAACTCGATACCAACGCCGTGACCGCCGATCTCTCGAACCACAGAATAACCATTTTCTTCCGCATGCTTCTGGACCGCTTCCGCCATATCGCCCATGAAGCCCCACGGTTTTACCTGCTCCAGACCTAATTCCACGCACTCTTTGACAACGTCCACCAGTTTTTTATGTTCCGGGCTGACATTTCCGATGCAGAACATACGGGAAGAATCCGCATAATAGCCGTGATAAATGGTCGAAACATCCACGTTGATAATATCGCCATCCTTTAATACGACATCCGCTGACGGAATGCCATGGCAGACCTGGTCATTGATGGATGTGCACACGCTCTTCGGGAATCCTTCATAGCCAAGCGGCGCCGGAATTCCGCCCATGCGGGTCGTCTCATTGTATACCCACTGATCGATCTCCTCAGTTGTGACGCCAGCTTTGATATGCTCAGCCACATAGTCCAGAACTGCCACATTGATCTTGCAGCTCTCGCGGATCCCCTCGATCTGCTCCGGGGTCTTGATCATGTCGTGATCCGGGATCTGATATCCGGCGTCCGCCGCCTCCATCAGCTTCTCGTCAAACGCCTCATGGCAATGTTTGTACTTCTTTCCACTTCCACACCAGCACAGATCATTTCTTCCTAATTTTTTCATCTTACTTTCATTCCTTTCGTCCTGCACTCCGGCAGCCCGTTTGTCACTTTCTAACAGGCGGGTCAGCCTGCTTCCCTCATTCGGGAGACTGTTTGGAGTTTAACACACCGACGCTGAAAATGCAATGAAATCGCCCTTATCCAGCCAGATTCTCAATAATTGTGTTACTGTTTTTATCCCAAATTTTCACGATTTTTTCAACTTTTTAACAGTCTTCCTCTCTATTTTTCAGAAGAAACATTGTATAATAGAAGCATCCATATGAATTTTTTGAAAGGAGACTTTCTTTATTTAAATGAAACATTCAAGTAAACCTTCTGTTTCTGGAACTTCCAATGAAACTTTCCTGAAAACAGAATCAGCCAGCAGCCTTCAAGGTTCAGCCGAACCAAACTCTCCGGATACCAGCATTTCCAATGGCAGCGAAACATATCCACACAAAATTGACGCCTTAAAAAATTGGTTCCGAACCCGCCCGATCGTTGAAAAATTCTGTGCGCTTCCGACATACATACAGAGCTGGGGACTTACCCTGTTTTTCATGGGTACCGCCACGATCATCGCGTTCTGCTTTTTTCATGCGCTCAAAAATCCGACTGCCAACATCGCGCTAACATACATTCTGGCGGTCTTTTTGGTAGCGCGTTTTACGGACGGATACAGCTTCGGCCTGTTCTCCTCCTTTGTCGGCGTTGTCTGCGTCAATTTTCTGTTCACGTATCCGTATTTCGCGCTGGATTTCACGATGGCCGGCTATCCGATTACCTTCGTGGCAATGTTTTCAATTTCCAGCATTACAAGCGCCATCACAAGCAACATGAAAACACAGGCGCGCGTGCTGGCAGAACGTGAAAAGATGCTGATGGAAGCGGAAAAGGAAAAGATGCGGGCGAACCTGCTGCGGGCAATCTCCCATGACCTCCGCACCCCGCTTACCAGCATCATCGGTTCCAGTACCGTATATCTGGAAAATGGAAGCAGCCTCCCGGAGGTTGAGAAAAATGCGCTGGTGCGCCATATTCTTGAGGACTCTAACTGGCTCTTAAACATGGTTGAAAACCTGCTCTCCGTCACGCGTATCAACAATGAGACGGCAAAGGTAACTAAGACCTCAGAACCGGTCGAGGAAGTTCTCTCCGAGGCGATGATCCGCTTAAAAAAGAGACTTCCAGATGCCAATATCCATGTGCGCGTGCCGGAGGAATTCCTGATGGTCCCAATGGACGCCGTCCTCATCGAACAGGTTCTCATCAACCTGCTGGAAAATGCCGTTGTCCATGCTGAAAGCACCGAGCCGATCGAGTGCTATGTGGAATCACTTTCCGACTATGCGATTTTCCACGTGCGCGATTACGGCGTCGGCATCCCGCCGGAGAAGCTGGCAACCATCTTTGACGGCTCTTCTTCCACGACCAGCACTTCGCCGGATGGACGAAAGGGCATGGGAATCGGGCTTTCCATCTGTAAAACGATCATTCTCGCCCACGGCGGCGAAATCAAGGCAATCAACCACACGCGCGGTGCCGAATTTTACTTTACCCTTCCAAAGGAGGACAAATAACATGACACATAAACTTTCTATTTTATTAGTAGAAGATGAAAAAAACATCTGCGACTTCATCTCCACCTCCCTGTCCGCACAGGATTACCGCATTTCCACCGCACACACGGGAAAAGAAGCACTTCCGATCATCACGTCCCAGTGCCCGGATCTGATTCTCCTCGACCTGGGGCTTCCAGACATGGACGGCATAGAGATCATCCGCCAGGTCCGCACCTGGTCCAGCGTCCCGATCATCGTCCTCTCCGCCCGCACGCAGGAACAGGAAAAGGTACGTGCGCTCGACCTTGGCGCGGATGATTATCTGACCAAGCCGATCGGCACCTCCGAGCTTCTCGCGCGCATCCGGACTGCCCTGCGCCACAGCAACCGCTTAAACACAGCTTCTCCGCTTTATAAGCGCCCATTCCATGCAAAGGGACTGACGATCGATTTTGAAAAACATCTGGTATCGGTTGATGGAAGGGATGTCCATCTGACGCAGATCGAGTTTAAGATTATCTCCCTGCTGGCACAGAATTCCGGCAGAGTCATGACGTATGATACGATTATTTCGAATATCTGGGGGCCGTATGCGGACGATGATAACAGTATTCTGCGCGTGAATATGGCACATATTCGAAGGAAACTGGAGCAGAATCCAGCGGAACCGCAGTATGTGTTTACGGAGATCGGGATTGGGTATCGGATGATTGAGGATGAGATGCAGTAATAGATAGATTGATTGATTGTCGTGATGCAAAAAGAGGCGTCCGGGAATCTGCGCCGCCTGCGTCTCCAATTATCATTGTTCGCTTGCTTTCGCTACATCTGTTCGTCTGGATCGGACAAAAATGTCCGCCCCAGCCGGACAGCTGGCGTGGGATGCGTACAATCGATAATTGGAACGCTGGCTCTACAGATTCCCGGACGCCACTTTCCTCTTGTTATGTTATGGATCGCTTTTGCCTGCCAGCCTTTGCTTTGCTCGGCTGGCTTTTGATTGTCTATTTTTGTTTTTGTCTGTTTTTTATTCTACTTCGCTTTCAATGACTCCATCGTATAAACCAATTAAGTCTTCATAGCCATCCGTGGATGGAAGGGTCACTACGACCGGCTCGCCCGGGTTCTGGACTTCGGTTTCCATCAGGGTGATGCAGGTCATCGGCTGATCGAGGACTTCCATGTTGTATACGATATAGTTTGTCATATAGATAATGTAATCGTTGTCATCCAGCACGTAAGCGCCTTTCATTTCCTGGATGTTCATGTCCAGATTGACATCGGTGCCGAGTGTGTTCATCACGGTTCCGAGGGCTTCTTTGACGTTCTTGTTTAGCTTCTTTGGATTTGCCTCATATGCCAGCACACGTTTTCCATTGACCTCGTTTAAGGAAATGCCCTTCATATAGCTGGATTCCATATTGCTGGTGTTGACTCCGGTCTGGACGGAGGATATGATCTGCTCTAATGGCATCGGGTATTTCAGTTTGACACCGTTGGCATCTACGTAATAGTAGCCGTCCGTATAAAAAACCTGTGAATAGCTGTCCTGTCCCAGAATCGAGGAAGCGACCTGTGCCAGGTACTTGAGATCGGTGGTATCCTGCATATCCATCTCTGCATGCATCGCCATATCAACTTTCATCTGACCGTCCGGAATGACATCCTTTGCAAGTATGACTGAATGGACGCCGCTCTGAATCTCCGCGGACTGAATCGTATTGTTCTTCTCCATCACCCGGTCAAATACCTCCGCCGGATTTTCGGCTGCAAATGCGGTTGTTGACATCGTCATAATGGCTGCTGCACTCACAAGTGCGGTTGCTAATTTTTTCATCCCTGTTTCCTCCTGTCTGCTGTCGGGCTTATGTCGTATTTCCCTATATAACTTTCTGCCCTATCTATAACCCATTTTCGAACTGTGTCGGCAACCCAGCTTTTGTTCCTGAAATTCACGTTTCTGGACACGAAAACCACTCCGACTTTATCTTCAGTATATATAATTTGTCATCGCTTGTAAACCATATCGGCGGATACTTTCCCTTACATTTTTATTACATCTGACGGCTCTTTCGATTCCAAAAGTGCCTGCTTTTGAGTATTCTTTCTTTTCCGGTTATTATATACAAACATGAAAATTGCCATCAGGCAGATAATTCCATATCCGAGGAAACTCCAGCCGTCCGGCACCTGCCCGAAGATGAAGAAACCGAGCATCGTCGAGAAGATCAGCTGCGAATAATCGTAGATGGAAATACGGCTCGCCGGGGCATAGCGGTATGCCGCCGTGATCGCAAACTGTCCGCCCGCCGCCGCGCAGCCCGCCAAAAGCAGGATCCCCATCTGCTGCCAGGTCATCGGATGATAGTCAAAAATCAGCCACGGCAGCACAACCACACAGGAAAATACCGAGAAAAACAGCACGATCACCGGTCCCTTTTCTCCTGCCTCTCCCAGTTTCCGCACCATCGTGTACGCCGCGCCCGCGCAGATGCCGCCGAAAAAGCCCAGCAGCGACGGCACAAGTGCCAGATTGGAGAATGTCGGCTTTACCACGAATATACTGCCGAGAAACGCACCGAAGATCAGCGAAAGCTGAATTGGCATAACTTTTTCCTTTAAGATCAGCCAGCTGAACAGCACTGTAAAAAACGGCGACATTTTATTTAGAATCGATGCGTCCGCCAGCACCAGATGATCCACCGCATAAAAGTTACACAGCACTCCCATCGTGCCGAAAATTGACCGCATCAGAAAATACGGCAGATTTCCCCTGCGGATACGAAACGGCTCTCCCGCCCGCAAAAGCAAAACAACCGCTGCCAGCGCCGCCACAAGATTGCGAAAAAAACTCTTCTGCATCGACGGCAGATCGCCCGCCAAATGTACAAACATACTCATCAGCGCAAAACAGAACGCAGACAGCACCAGGCAGGCAATTCCGCGGTATTCCTGCTTCCGGGTGTCCGGATGATTTTCTACCATGTTTTCATTCCCCTTTCCGTCTTCCTATCTTCCAGTATACGCACATCCCACATTTTTGTCTATTCTTGACACAAATTTGTTTCCATACTAAAATAGAGAAACCATTAACAACACTATCATTTGTAAGGAGCCTGTTATTTTGCTGAAATTATTCCATTCCCTCGATTTAAAACTAAAATCCTGCCTGATTGCACTGTTTGGAAGTGCATTTCTGGCATTTGGCCTGTACCATGTCCATTCCTTTTCCGGTGTCACCGAGGGCGGTGTCTTAGGAATGACGCTTCTGCTTGATCACTGGTTCCATATCTCCCCATCCGTGTCCGGCTTCATCATGAACCTCGCCTGCTACGCGATGGGATGGAAACTTCTGGGGCGGCAGTTCATCGCCTACTCCATTCTTTCCAGCGCCAGCTTCTCCCTGTCTTACCGGATCTGTGAGCAGTTTCCGCCCCTGTGGCCGCAGCTTGCCGATATGCCGCTTGCCGCATCCCTGCTCGGCGCGGTCTTCGTCGGCGTCGGTGCCGGGCTCTGCGTGCGGATCGGCGGTGCCCCGGGCGGGGACGATGCGCTTGCGATGAGCCTTTCCCACGTGACGCACATCAAAATCCAGTGGATCTACCTCCTGTCCGATTTTGCTGTACTGGTGCTTTCACTGAGCTACATTCCGTTAAACCGCATGGTATATTCCATCCTCACGGTACTCCTGTCCGGACAGATCATCGGGTTTGTGCAGACCGCGGGAACACATCCAGTGGAAAATATGGAAACTTGATCGTTTTCATACGGTTCTCCCGGTTTCAAACGTGCCTACCCGTGAACAGTAATGAATTTTCTATATTTTTTGATTTTTTTTAAAAAAACGCTTGCCAAATCAACCGACCTATGATATTATATAACTCGTTGAAGCAATGCTTCAGAAATGCGCGAGTGGCTCAGTTGGTGGAGCGCGACCTTGCCAAGGTCGAGGCCGCGGGTTCGAGTCCCGTCTCGCGCTCTTTTTATTTTATAGCGGAAACCTTTTCATTTTCATGAGGGTTTCCGCTATTTTCGTTACTGGTCACAGTTACACTTTTTCTTTTCAAGGGAGTATTTTACCATGATACAAAAAGTAAGTTCTTTTCTCAAAAAGGATACCGTTTTAACCATCGCCCTGGCTCTGGCTGTCCTTTCCATGTTTATCATACCACCGTCCGCCGGATACCTGAAATATCTGGATCTGCACACACTGATCCTGCTCTTTGGCCTGATGACAGCAACCACAGGCCTCCAAAACATCGGTTTCTTTCGACAGCTCGGGGAATTACTGCTGCTTCGAATCCATTCGCTCAGGCAGCTGGAACAGCTTCTGATTCTTCTGTGTTTCTTTCCCAGCATGCTGATCACCAACGATGTGGCCTTAATTACCTTCGTTCCATTTGCTCTGGAACTACTGCGGATGGTAAACCGCAAAGACCGGATCGTTCCGGTTGTCGTCTGCCAGACACTGGCAGCCAATCTCGGCAGCATGACAACTCCGGTGGGGAATCCCCAGAACCTGTATCTGTATTCCCACTTTGAGCTTTCACTTGATACATTTATCCGGAGCATCGGTCCATTTTCGCTGCTTTCATTGGTTTTGCTGCTGCTCGTCACAATGTTTACACCAAGGGAGACTATCTCACTAGATACAGCCGGTAGAGATACAACCTCCGATGAGACCTTTCCTAAACGCTGCCTTTTCTGCTGTCTGGGAATGTTTTTCCTGTGCCTTTGCACCGTAGCCGGTCTTCTGCCGCTTCCAATCCTGTTTATCTGCATTCTGGCGATTGGCTGTCTGGCAGACCCGAAGATCTTCTGTCAGGTGGATTACTCTCTCATCCTGACTTTTATCGGATTCTTCATCTTCATCGGGAATCTGAAACACATTCCTGCGGTAAGCTCCCTGCTTTCCAGTATGATCACGGGACACGAAGTGATAGTCTCCGTTCTGGCCAGCCAGGTAATCAGCAACGTTCCGGCCGCCATCCTGTTGTCCGGATTTACCGAAAAAGGAGTTTCCCTTCTGATCGGAACTAACCTCGGCGGTCTCGGCACCCTGATCGCATCCATGGCGAGTCTTATTTCTTACAAATATATCGTCCGCTCCTGCCCAGAGAAAAAAGGAATCTACTTCCGCTGGTTCACGATTGCAAATGCGGGATTTCTAGCAGTCCTGATGGCGGTATATTTTCTGGTTTTTTATAGCATCTGATAAAAAAGAATGTGCCTTGGCACATCCGGGCGTCTCGCGCGGTCGCTTGCGACATGTTCCTGCTTCGCGCGAGTGCACATCCTCGCGGAGCGTTTTTTGTTTCATAGGACGTAATTTCCTATGAAAGAAGAAAGCCCCCAGAGCGGCAACTCTGGGGGCTTTCTTAATTTTAAACAACAAAAAAGCGGGTGATGGGAATCGAACCCACGTATCCAGCTTGGAAGGCTGGTGTTCTACCATTGAACTACACCCGCATGATAAATTATGAAATTGTAATGCCCAGAACCGGAATCGAACCAGTGACACGAGGATTTTCAGTCCTCTGCTCTACCAACTGAGCTATCTGGGCATCCTGAGGAATCCTGTGATTCTCATGTTCGCTCTTGTTCAGCGACATGAGTTATTATACTAGAGAGTCTTTTAAATGTCAACTATTTTTTTCTACTTTTCTAAATTTTTTCAAAAACTTTTTCAACTTGCTGTTCCTGCCGCACAGCCAGCGTCCACATCTTCATCTCCAAATTTTCCGTAAACAATGGAAAAACCGACTCTTTTTCATTTTCCTGCATCTTTTTGATTTTGATGGTTGACAAATCCTTTTGGGTGTGTTTATAATGCATGTAACGAAGAACACAGATAAACCGATGAGGAAGAGGAGTATCTGACCTATGTATCGCCACAGAGAGTTCCGGATGGTGGAAACGGAACGCCTTACCGTCAGTGAATGGACTTCCGAGGGCAGCCTTGAACGATTGTATCAGTAGGGGCTGACGGGACCCCACCCGTTATCCATCGGGGCACGTATGATGGTACGTGTAAGCGAGTGGACATTTTCACAAATGTCAATTTGGGTGGTATCGCAGAAGTTTACGCTTTTGTCCCATGTATGGGGACAGAGGCGTTTTTTAGTTTCTGGAAACATTCTCAGTAAAATCTTTCATCACGGCGCGCGGCGCCAAACCAAAGAGAATCTTCTTTCCAGACACATTCTTTACTCTGCTCCGGCAAGGCAGACTGATACATCTGCCATCCAAAACAAATATCAAAATAAGAATAAAGAATGGAGAAAATGACTATGAAAAAGAATCTGAAAAAATTATTTGCACTTGGATGCACCGCAGCCCTGACACTGACAACCGCAGGATGCTCTTCCAGCACATCCAGCAACGCTTCCGAAGCAGACACCACCGCCGAAACCTCTCAGGAAGCTTCCGCGGACAAAGAAATTTATAATGTAGCGATTGTCAAACAGCTCGACCACGCTTCCCTCGATGAGATTGCAAATGCAGTCGAGGCAGAGTTAGATAAAATCGCCGAGGATAACAATGTAACCATTCACTACGAACTGTACTCCGGCCAGAATGACCAGACAACCTTAAAGCAGATTGGTGATCAGGCGGTTGCTGACGGTGTTGACGCCATCATCCCGATTGCAACCCTGGCTGCACAGGTAGCAACCGTATCCGCACAGCAGACCCAGACACCGGTTGTCTACGCCGCTGTTTCCGATCCGGAAGCCGCTGAGCTGACCGGCATCGACTATGTAACCGGTACCAGCGATGCGCTGAACACCGAGAAAATCATGGATATGATTTTTGCCGCAAACCCAGATGTTAAAAATGTGGGGCTTTTATATTCCTTATCTGAGGCAAACTCAACCAAACCGATCGCGGATGCAAAGGCATACTTAGATGAAAAAGGCATCTCCTACACCGAGCAGACTGCAAATACCAACGACGAAGTAATTACCGCTGCCTCCTCCCTGGTTGCTGACAAAGTAGACGCTGTCTTCACTCCTACCGACAATGTCATCATGGCAGCTGAGCTGGCTATCTTCAAGGATCTGGCCGATGCAGGCATCCCGCACTATGCCGGCGCTGATTCCTTCGTCCGCAATGGCGCATTTGCCACCTGCGGCGTCAACTACACGGCTCTTGGTACACAGACCGCTGACCTTGCTTATCAGGCAATCACCGAAGGCATGGACGGCATGGAAGACTACTACACCGCAGAAGGCGGCATCGTAACCGTAAATACCGAGACTGCAAAAGCCCTGAATATCGACACAGCTGTATTCAAAGATTTTGGCGATGTTGTAGAGGTTACGACCACCGAGGACTAATACCCCTCATCCGGCGGCACTTTGATTTTCATTTGACTGACTTTCATGTACTCTCAGAACCGTAAGACAGACCAGACGCCAGCCGCATCCCCCGCTTACCACGCGGCTGGCGCATCTGCCTTATGAACGCTCTGGGAGTACAAATCATTCTACGGAGGTAATTTCCCATGCTTCATATTTTACAAACCGCTCTGGAACTGGGATTTCTGTATGCGCTGGTGCCGATGGCGCTGTTCTTGAGTTTCCGCATACTGGACATCGCGGATATGACGACGGACGGCTGTTTCGTCCTCGGCACAGCGGTATCCGTCACAATGGCTGCGGCAGGGCATCCATTCCTCGCGGTTCCGGCTGCCATGCTTGCAGGCATCTGCGCCGGATTTGTTACCGCATTTCAGCAGACCCGTCTCGGCGTGCCGTCCATTCTCGCCGGTATCATCACCAATATGGGACTCTACACCATCAATCTGATGGTAATGGGCTGGAGTGCCAACGTGAGTCTTTTAAAGACAGAGACCATCTTTTCCCTGCTTCAGAAAACCGGTATCGGGGGTGACTGGTATGAAGCACTTCTGGCAATCTGCGTAACTGTGCTTGCGGGCGCACTGCTCGTCTATTTTCTCGGTACCCGTCTGGGACTCTCCATCCGGGCAACCGGCAACAACATTGACATGGTGCGCGCCTCCTCGATCAACCCGACATTTACCATTACGGTCGGCTTATGCATCGCCAATGCGCTGACCGCACTCTCCGGCGCAATGGTCGGTCAGTACCAGAATACCGCCGACATCAACGGCGGCACGGGTATCGTCGTGATCGGTCTTGCCTGCCTGATCATCGGTGAAACCGTCCTCGGACGCCGCGGCGTGGCAAGAGGTGTCATCGCCACCGTCATCGGTTCGATTATTTACCGTTTTATCTACGCTATCGTCCTGTATACAAAAATCATGCCTGTACAGGGGCTGAAACTGGTCACCGCTGTGATCGTAGCGCTGGCAATCGCATTTCCGACGATCCGGAAATGGGCGGCATTCCAGACACGTAAAAATGCAGCGGCACGCCGGAAGGGAGGACACGGAGCATGTTAAATATTCAGTCGATATCAAAAACCTTTAATCCGGGAACTGTCAACGCCAAACAGGCGCTCTCCGGGCTGTCCCTGCATCTGGATCACGGCGATTTCGTGACAATCATCGGTTCCAACGGCGCCGGAAAATCGACCCTGTTCAATGCGATTGCCGGCAGCTTCTACGTCGATGACGGCTTTATCGAGCTGGACGGCGAGGACATCACCTATATGCCGGAGCACAAGCGCAGCCTGATGGTCGGCCGCCTCTTCCAGGACCCGTTAAAGGGAACGGCGCCGGGCATGACGATCGAAGAAAATCTTGCCCTCGCCTATCTGCGGACCGCAAAGGGGAAATCGCCATTTTCCCGCATTTCCAAGAAAGATAAGGATGCGTTCCGCGAACGCCTCTCCCTCTTAAATATGGGGCTTGAAGACCGGATGACCCAGCCGGTCGGACTTCTCTCCGGCGGTCAGCGCCAGGCGCTCACCCTGCTCATGGCAACCCTCATCACGCCGAAGCTTCTGCTGCTCGATGAGCACACTGCCGCCCTCGATCCGGGAACAGCTGAAAAAGTACTGGAGCTGACGAAAAATATCGTTGCTGAGGAGAAAATCACCTGCCTGATGATCACCCACAATATGAACCAGGCTCTGGAGCTCGGAAACCGCACGCTCATGATGGCAAACGGAAATATCGTGCTCGACGTCGGCGGCGCAGAGCGCGCTTCCATGACTGTCGAGGATCTGATCGCCCGCTTCAAGACCGGCGCAGGCCACGCGCTGGATAATGACCGGATTTTATTGTCGGAATAATTTTAAAAAAGCAAAAAATTCAAAAAGTCCCATCCTTTCAGATTTGAATCTGCATAAGGATGGGACTTTTTTATATTTCTCTTATCCAATTTCTATTTCCCAAGCACATCCGAAAGCGCTGCAAACTGCGCCAGCGTCAGCGTCTCGCCGCGCACGGACGGGGAAAGTCCCAGCGACTCGATTGCGGCTGCGATCTCTTCCTTGCTAAAGGAGAGATCCTGCGCGTTGGAAAGCCCGTTCTGCAGGGTTTTCCTGCGCTGGTTGAAGGAAGCGCGGATGAGGCGGAACATTAAATCTTTATCCTTTACCTCCACCGGCGGCTTCGCATGGCGGGTCAGGCGGATGACCGCTGAGCCGACATTCGGACGCGGAATGAAGCAGTTCGGCGGCACATTTGCCACGATGTACGGCTCGGCATAATACTGAACCGCCAGCGACAGCGCGCCGTAATCCTTCGAGCCCGGACCTACCTGCATGCGGTCTGCCACCTCTTTCTGCACCATAACCGTAATGTTGTCGATCGGCGCGCCGCTCTCAAACAGCCCCATGATGATCGGGGTCGTGATATAGTACGGCAGGTTCGCCACGACCTTAACCGGACGTCCGCCGCCTTTTTCTTCCGCCATTTTTTTTATGTCAATCTTTAAAATATCTTCATTGATAACAGTTACATTTTCGCAGTCCTGAAGCGTATCTTTTAAGATCGGAATCAGATTTGTGTCGATCTCCACGGCGATGACCTGTCCTGCCGCCTGTGAAAGGCGCTGTGTCATCGTACCGATGCCAGGACCGACTTCCAGGACGGTGTCCTCCTTGGTCATGCCCGCCGCTGAGATAATCTTGTCCAGCACGTGCGTATCAATCAGAAAATTCTGACCGAATTTTTTCTGGAAAGCAAAATTGTATTTCTGTATTACTTCGATTGTATTCTTCGGGTTTCCAAGATCCATTCCGAAAATCCTTTCCCGGGTGTCCGGGACACCCCTTTTTACGGTAACCGGTACAGCCTCCGCGCATTCTCTTCAGTCGCACGGACGATCTCTTCCGGTGTACATTTCTTGATTTCTGCCAGCTTTTCCGCCACATATGGCAGGTTCAGTGAGGAGTTGCGTTTGCCGCGGTTGGGAACCGGAGCGAGGTAGGGGCAGTCGGTTTCGAGTACCAGACGGTCGAGCGGCGCCATCTCGGCTACTTCCAGAAGCTTTTTCGCGTTCTTGAAGGTCAGTACGCCGCCGATGCCTAAGTAAAAGCCCATCTTTAAATACTCTGCCGCCATCTCTTTTCCATAGGAGAAGCAATGAATCACACCGCCTATCTCCCCGGAGTGCTCTTCCTTCATGATATCGAGCGTATCCTTCGCCGCGTCGCGGCTGTGGATGATGACTGGAAGTTTTAATTCCCGCGCCAGATTTAACTGGCGGTGGAACCATTTCTTCTGGGTCTCATGATCCGGCTCTTCCCAGTAATAGTCGAGACCGATCTCACCGATCGCCACGATCTTCCCGGACTGTGCCAGCACACGGAGTTCGGCAAATTTTTCCTCGTCAAGCTCCGCCGTGCTGCTCGGATGGACACCTGCTGCCCCATAGATAAACGGATATTTTTCCGTCAGGGCAATCGTCGTCTTCGTGCTTTCCATATCCGCGCCGACATTGACGACCGTGCCGATCCCGCCTGCTGCCAGACCGGAAAGCAGTTCTTCCCGGTCCCCGTCAAACGCCTCATCATCGTAATGAGCGTGTGTATCAAATATCATATAAGTTATATCCTTTTTTTCTTAGCAGATCTCCGCACCCGCCGGCATCTCTTTCTCCGTTGTCATCAGGGACAGCTTTCCGTCTGCATCCTCGGCACACAAAATCATGCCCTCGGAGAGCAGACCTGCCAATTTCGCCGGTTTTAAGTTGGTCACAACCATGACTCTCTTGCCGACCATCTCCTCCGGGGAGTAGGAATGCTTGATGCCGCTGATGATCTGGCGCACTTTGCTTCCGACCTGAACCTGGGAGCAGAGAAGCTTCTTGGACTTCGGAACTGCCTCGCAGGAGAGGATCACGCCAACCTGGAACTGCAGTTTTGCAAAATCATCGTAGGTAATCTCTGCTTTCGGCTCGATATCGATGCCCTCGGCTTTCTCGTCCTCTTCCTTCTCCGGCTCTGCCTTTGCAGCAACTGCCTTCTTCTGCTCTTCCTGGATAACTTTGACTTTCTTCATCACATCGTCGAGTTTCAGGCGGGCAAAGAGAACCTCCGGCTCCTCAGTCACCTTATTTCCGGACGGATAACGGCCAAATTCATCCATCTGTGGCAGTTCACGTTTTACGGTATTTAATTCTTTTAAGATCTTCTCCGAGGTCTCCGGCATGAAGGATTCAAGCAGGGACGCACCGATCGTGATAGACTCAACCAGGTTGTAGAGAACAGTCGCAAGACGATCCTGCTTGTCCTCTTCCTTTGCCAGAATCCACGGGGTTGTCTCGTCAATGTATTTGTTGCTACGGCGGAAAATATTGAAGATCTCGGTGATCGCATCGGCAACGCGCAGCTTATCCATCTTCTCATCGACCTTGCGGACTGCTTCCAGCACTACCTTCTTCAGATCCTCGTCCACCGGCTCCGTCACGCCCTTGTCGGCTACCACGCCGCCAAAGTACTGGTTCGTCATCGATACCGTTCTCTTTACGAGGTTGCCAAGGATATTTGCCAGATCCGAGTTCATGCGCTCTCTACCATCAACTCCCAGGAAATCACGCCATCGTTCTCGAACGGCATCTCATGCAGAACGAAGTAGCGGACTGCATCCACGCCAAAGAAATCAACCAGTGTATCGGCGTAAATCACATTTCCCTTGGATTTACTCATCTTGCCGTCGCCCTGTAACAGCCACGGATGACCAAATACCTGCTTTGGAAGCGGCAGGCCGAGTGCCATCAAGAAAGATCGGCCAGTAAATGGTATGGAAACGGATAATGTCCTTACCGATCAGATGAAGGTCTGCCGGCCAGTATTTCTTGAACAGCTCGCCGCTCTCGCCGTCGCAGTCATATCCAAGACCGGTGATATAGTTGGTCAGTGCATCCAGCCATACATATACAACGTGCTTCGGGTCGAAATCAACCGGAATCCCCCATTTAAAGGAAGTACGGGAAACACACAGATCCTGCAGGCCCGGAAGCAGGAAGTTGTTCATCATCTCATTTTTACGGGAAACCGGCTGGATGAACTCCGGGTGCTCATTGATATAATCGATAAGTCTCTGCGCATATTTGCTCATACGGAAGAAATATGCCTCTTCCTTCGCCGGCTGTACCGGGCGTCCGCAGTCCGGGCATTTGCCGTCTACGACCTGAGACTGGGTCCAGAAAGACTCGCACGGGGTACAGTAAAGTCCCTCGTAGCAGCTCTTGTAAATATCGCCCTGATCATAGAGCTTCTTGAAAATCTTCTTTACCTGCGCCTCATGATCCTCGTCGGTGGTGCGGATAAATTTGTCGTAGGATGTATTCATCAGATCCCAGATCGTCTTGATCTCACCCGCCACGTTATCGACAAACTGCTTCGGCGTGATGCCAGCCTCATCTGCCTTTAACTCGATCTTCTGACCATGCTCATCGGTGCCCGTCTGGAAACGCACATCGTAGCCCTGCGCTCTCTTGTAGCGCGCAATGCTGTCCGCCAGCACGATCTCATAGGTATTTCCGATATGCGGTTTGCCCGATGTATAGGCAATCGCAGTTGTTATATAGTAAGGTTTCTTACAGTTCTGACACATTTATCATGCCCTCCTTATTAAAATTGCGCTTTAAATTGTGTTCTTCACAAAAAAAGCCTCTAACCGCCCATGGTTTTCCATCTGCGATTAAAGGCAAGCCACCTTCTTTTCTCTGCCTTTTCTTCATATATAAATATATAGATTAAGTCTATCTGTTTTGCATCCCTTTGTCAAGTATGGTATACTTGCAGACATATATATTTGTTTTGGAGGTATTATATTATGCAGAAACGCTTTTCCTTCCCGCCCCTGCCGCGCACAGCGCTCGCGATCGCTGCAGCTGCTGCCCTGGCGCTCTCCGGATGCGCTGGTTCTTCCGGCTCAGGAACCCCCGCCGAATCCTACGCCGCTTCCGGGCAGACTGGTTCTCCTTCCAATGCATCGTCCGATGCTGCCAGCGAACAGGCGCGTTTTGATGCGTTTCTGGCACACCAGTTTCAAGAAAGCGTGCAGGACGATCCGCTCTCCCTTCATTTTCTTGTCCGGAATCCGGAAAATTACGGTATCACCGAACCGGAGATGAAATTTCCAGAATATTCCCTGGAACAGCTTCAAAAAGATTCCGAGGAAAACGCGGCCGTTCTTGAGGAACTTTCTTCCTTCGATACCTCTCTCTTGACCTCCGACCAGCTCTTCACCTACCGGATGATGAAGGACACACTGGAGACGGAAGCCGGCTCGAAGGGACTGGAACTCTACAATCAGCCGTTAAGCGCCCTGATCGGCACGCAGGCGGAACTTCCGACCTTATTAGCCGAATACACATTTTACAACCGTGCCGACATCGACCATTACCTGGCACTGCTTTCGCAGATCGACACATATTACAAGCAGCTCGCAGCGTATGAACAGGCGCAGGCAGACGCCGGTCTCGCACCGTCCGACGACACCATCGACCGGATTTTAAAATCCTGTAAAAGCTACCTCATCCGCCCGGAAAACAGCCTGCTGACGGAAACATTTGCCTCCCGCTTAAATGCGGTTGAGGGCTTAAGCGATGCAGAAAAGGCGTCCTACAAAGCAAAACATCTGACCATTTTAAAGGAACACTTTATCCCGGCATATACAAACCTCTCTAAAGCACTGGAATCGCTCAAGGGCTCCCATCCGGAGGCAGGAGGACTTAGCACCTACGAACACGGTAGGGAGTATTATGCCTATCTTGCGGCGGCGCTGACCGGCACAGATTCTTCGGTCGATGCGCTCAAAACGCGGATTGAGAAGCAGATGCAGGCAGATTTATCCGAAATCCGCGTCCGCTTAAAGGAACATCCGGAACTCGTCCGGCAGATGACCGACTCTGCCATCACACTCTCCGATCCGGATGAGATCCTTCAGAATTTACAGGTGCAGATTCAGGATGATTTCCCGGCGCTTACAGATACCTCCTACACGCTCAAATACGTCCCGGAAGCGCTGGAATCTTCCCTATCCCCGGCGTTTTTCCTCGTACCGCCGATCGATTCCGACGGTTCCAACACCATTTACATCAACGAAAAAGCAAGCACTGAGCAGAACCTCTACACCATGCTGGCGCACGAGGGCTATCCGGGGCATCTCTACCAATCGGCTTATTTCAATGGCCGGGAGCCGGTTCCGGTACGGCGGCTTCTTGCCTGCGGCGGCTACAACGAAGGCTGGGGACTCTACAGCGAACTGTACGCCTACTCCTTCGACAACGGACTGCCGGAAGCGGTCAAACCGCTGATGCGCTGCAGCGAAGCCAGCAGCTACGGGCTGTACGCGCTTCTCGACATCTGCATCCACTATGATGGCTGGGATCTCGCCACAACCACCAGTTATCTGGAAAATTCCTACGGATTTACGGATCCGGAATCCGCGCGCGAGATATACCTGGCAATCATTGATAATCCGGGCAATTACCTGAAATACTATACCGGCTATCTGGAAATCCTGACCATGCGCCAGGAAGCCGAGGAGGTACTTGGAAACAAATTCAACGCCAAGAGCTTCCACCAGTTCATCCTGAACATGGACGGCGCTTCCTTCCGGGTCATCAAACCGTATTTTCAAACATGGCTGATGACGGAGAAATTACACGTATAAGAGAAAAAGAGCGGTATCTCCCTGTATGCATCCGCAGACTTCAGGGATCCCGCTCTTTTCGCATTTTCATGCTTTAGTTTACTTTCTTGTAATTCTTCTCAAAGCTCATCGGACCGTCGCCGATCTTCTCGCCTGCTACGCTCAACTCCAGCGTCTTTGCCTCGTAGTTCTGGATAAATGTATTGGCAATGGCCATGACAACCAGCTTGTCAGAGGACTCCTTTAAGGAGGAGAGATCCAGCGTCAGGGCGCCGTCCTTCTGCTCAAATTTATCCACGGTGATTCCCTCTTCAATGACGCCCACCTCTGCCATCTTATCAAGCAGTTCCTGTGCATCCAGCTCATCGCCGTCAATGCCATCCATATTCTGTTTTAAGCCGCTCTTATCAGATTTTACAGAATATACGCAAACCGTTACCGTCGGATCTGCATCCGTTACCACCATGCTTTCTTTCTCAGCCACGCCGTCTACAGTCTCCTGCTGCGCCGCACCTGCCGGGGCAGTTCCATGTTCGCTGGTTTCTCCTGTATTCCTTGCCGTCGGCGCACATGCGCCCAGAACAGCTGCCATCATAAGACCAGCTGCCATTACCATAAATTTCTTCATAATGTACCTCCTTGTATTCTCCTCGCAGCAGTTGCTTCACGGTTTTCGCAACCGTTTTTGTCTTTCACACCTGTTTCCATCCAGTGCAGACTACATCCATTCTTTTTACCGCTGCCCATCCTTACTCCTAAACCACTGATTCAGCTTCATCAGCGCCTTTACCAACGTCTGCATCTCATCTTCCGACAGATCGCTTGTCAGGCTCTCGATCATCTCCCGATGGAACCGGGCGTGATGCCCATACGCTTTTCTGCCCCGCTCTGAAAGAGAAATATATACGACCCGCCGATCCTCGAGTCCCCGGCTTCGTTCCACATAGCCCTTTTTGACCAGGCTGTTCATGGCAATCGTGAGCGTTCCCACCGTAACGGACAGTTCTCTGGCAATCGATGACATATTTTTCGGTTCACCAATCCCGATCGCTTCGATCACATGCATATCGTTATTCGTGATGTCTTTAAACTCCGGCGTAATGATTACCTTCTGTTCTATGTCCATCACATCGCGGAACAGCGTCACCAGAAGCTCATTCAGCGTCTCATAATTTCCCACAGTTTTCCCTCTCATCCTTGGTTTCAGCGCGCAAAACGGCAATTTACCCTACCGATTATACAATATTCTGTGCGGCAAGACAACTAGCAAATTTCTTACATCTTCTCTTATAACATGGCACTTGTTACTGTTCACGCACACGTGCCCAGTAACGGAATTTGCCGATGCTTCGCATTCCAAACCGGCAAAATCTGCAGCCAGAACTGTATCGTATGGAATTTTCAGTTCAGAAAATTCCTACCCGTGAACAGTTACCATGGCACTACATAAGATACTCGCCACAAGCCCCGCGAACGTTGCAATCAGCGCCCCCGCAAGCGTCCATCGCGTCTTTGAGATCCGCACGGTCAGATAGTAGACACTCATCGTATAAAAAACCGTCTCCGTGCAGCTCTCAAGAACCGACACCATCATGCCGAGCCGCGAATCGGGTCCATACGTTTTAAAAATATCTAAGAGCAGCCCCGTCGCCGCCGAACTGGACACCAGACGCACCAGAAGCAGCGGAACCACCTGCGCCGGTATATGCAGAAATGCCGCCGGTCCCGCCAGCACCCCGGAGAGGAAATCGAGAAAACCGGAGGTCCGAAGCACGCCGACCGCCGCCATCAGTCCCACCAGCGTCGGCAGGATTCCAGCCACCGTTTTAAGCCCCGCAAGCGCCCCTTCGATAAAATCATCAAAAACCGGGCGTTTCTGAAGCACCGCAAACCCAACGATATAAAACAAAACAACCGGAACCAGGTATTCAGAGAGGTAATTGATGCAGCGCATTTGACGGCTCCCGTGTCTATACTTGTTTTATATGTATGGTTTGAATCCGCGTTCTATGATAACGGATCTGTTTCCAGAGCCCCTTATTTTAACAAGGGCATTATAGGGGATAAATTTGTTTTTTGTGTGAAATTTTTCCCCTACATGACGCCAAATTGCGTTTTCTATTTCCAGCCATCCTTTTTTATTGATTTATATTGCTTTCTCCTGCACATCACGCGGCACACCGCCACTCCCGCCAGCGTGCTGATACAGGTCGCCAGGAACGCCGGACCGGCCACTGCCAGCGGATGCGCCGATCCGTACTGGCTCCGGTAGGCGATCATATTGATAGGAATGAGCTGCAGCGATGAAATATTTACGACCAGAAACGTACACATTTCATCGCTCGCCGTTCCCTGTGTGACCGCCGCCGTATCCCCTGCCGCTCTCCGTTCCTCCTCCAGTTCTTCCAGCTCCTTCATCGCCGTAAGCCCCGCCGGGGTCGCCGCCCAGCCAAGCCCCAGCATATTGGCAATCATATTGGCGGCCATCGAAGAAAGCGCCGGATGACCCGCTGGAATGCGTGGAAAGAGGAAATGAAGCACCGGACGCATCCCCGCCGACAACTGCTCAATCAGCCCCGCCCGCCGTCCGATCTCCAAAATTCCCGTCCAGAACGCCATCACCCCCAGCATCGTGATTCCCAGCGAGACTGCATCCCCCGCCGCTGCAAGCATTCCCTCCGTCACCGTCCCCAGCATCCCATGCACCGCCGCCCAGCCAAGCCCCGTAAGCATCATAAACGCCCAGAGTACATTTAACATGCATCTACCTCCCTGCTGTCATATGGTACGCTCAGAACATTTTATACTCAGACAAGTATAAAAAGACGCCAAACATACACCATAAATAAATACAATTATATCATTTCTTTTCGTCCATTCCGCTTGCATTTCAGAATTTGGATCTTTAAAATAAGAACTATCATCTCCTTCACATGACAGACATTCTTTGAAAAAGGTCATTTTATATGGATTCTCCTGCCAAAAACCGTGAAGACATTGAAATATGATTTAATATTATGAAAACGAGGTATTCAGAATGAAACAATCCGCAGATTTAAAGCGTCTCCTCACCTCCATCGATCACAAAAGCTATCCGGCTTACAAGGACGTGCGCGGCGCTTATGATTTTAATACGTATATTTTATCCATCGACCATGTACAGGGTGACCCGTTTGCGTCCCCTTCCAAGGTCAGTGTCCAGGTCCGCCACGCGAAAGCCGGATTTCCGGCAGAACTCTTTGATACGCCGTGGAAAAAAACAGCGCTTGAAGATTACCTGCTCCGCTGTTTTTCCCGTGAAATCGGTCGTCTTTCTTTCAAGGCAAAAGGTTCTGGAAAAAGTGGTCTGATCGCCACCAGCCGCCCCGGTCAGGAGGTCCTCTCCCGGACCGCCTGCGAGATCGGGAGAAATGAGATTACAGCCCGTTTTGAGGTTGGTTTCCCGGCATTCGGGCGCACCATCAACTCAGGTGAACTGATCCGGATTTTCTTTGATTTTCTTCCAGGCTGTGTCGAAAACGTCTTTTTCTACCGCCGCCAGAACAACGCCGAAATCAAAAAACGCATCACGCTGGCAGACGACCAGCAATTTATCCGCAATGAGCTGAAACGCTTGGACCTCGTCTCCTTCGTCGCAGACGGCTCAATCCTGCCGCGTGAAACCGGCGTCTCCGACCGTCCGATGAAGGGCAGTGTGGCGTTCCATTCTCCAGATTCCTTAAGAATCACTCTGAATCTTCCGGGACACGGTCCGATCTCCGGCATGGCAATCCACCGCGGCATCACCCTGATCGTAGGCGGCGGCTACCACGGCAAATCCACACTGCTAAAAGCGCTGGAATCCGGCGTCTACAACCACATTCCGGGGGATGGACGTGAATATGTCATCACCGATGAAACCGCAGTCAAGCTGCGCGCCGAGGATGGACGCAGCATCAACCACGTTGATATTTCCCTCTTTATCCGGGATCTGCCGAACAAAAAAGACACCACCTACTTTTCCACCGCCGATGCCAGCGGCAGTACCTCCCAGGCGGCAGCCGTGATCGAAAGCATTGAAGCAGGAGCCCGCGCTTTCCTGATCGACGAGGACACCTCCGCTACCAACTTCATGCTGCGGGACGACCTGATGCAGCGCATCGTCAGCCGCGATAAAGAGCCGATCACCCCGTTCATCGAACGCGCCCGCGATCTCTACAAGCAGGCAGGCATCTCCACCGTCCTCGTAGCTGGAAGCTCCGGCGCCTACTTCTTCATCGCAGACACTATTATCCAGATGGATGCATACCGCCCGTTTGATATCACGGAGATGGTAAAAAATGCCTGCGAACAGGAGGCTTCCAAACCCGCCATCCAGGCGCCTGGGTTCAAGCTCCCGACAGCTGGACGGAAGCTGGCGGCTGGCGGAACAGGGCGGGCTGTGGGCGCGATGGCGCTGAATTTTGGCGACAGCCGCGCAGAAGCAGGCGGTGAATCTCAGGAAGAGGGCGAAAACAGCAGTCGTTCTGGACGGTTTGGCAATCGCGGCGGCAGCGCCTCCGATGCAGGACGCTTTGAACGCGGTCGCGGAGGACGCCGCGAAGCTGATCGAAATTCCGACCGGAACACGCGTATCAAAGTCCGTGTCCACGACAAACACTCTTTCCAGGTTGCCAAAGAGCCGATCGATCTGCGCTTCGTCGAACAGCTTGCCGACAGCGAGCAGACCGCCGCACTTGCCCAGATGGTGCGCTACTGCCTGGAAAAAGGGCTTCTGGAGCGCTGCACCGTACAGGAAACGGTTGCCACACTCTTAAAAGCCTATGAAGCAGACGGGCTCTCTGTGTTCAGCGATGCTTCATATGCCGCCATGGGACTGGCAATGCCGCGCGTGCAGGAGATTTATGCTTGTTTAAATCGTTTTAGGGGATGATTGGATACACAAAAGAGGGCTGCATTTTGCAAGCCCTCTCTTTATATTTTTGCATTTTACACTGAACTATTTGCAAATTTCATCTTGGCTCATCCCTGAACCCTGCCAAAATCTATCCTACCCTTCGCACAGCGCCCGCATCACGTCCTCAACCGTCTCTATCTTCTCTGCTCTCCACGCGTTTCCGCCGCAGAAAATCAACGCATGATCCTCATCACCGCGGGCTGCATTGACGAGTGCCTGCGTGATGCAGTATGGGATCTTCGCCGGATCACAGTGTTCCAGACACTGGTAACAGTGTGTCACTGCCTGTCTTCCTTTTTCCAGTTCTTTTAAGAACGCATTCTTGATCGCACGTCCCGGCATGCCGACCGGACTTTTGACAATCACGATGTCCTCTTCCTTCGCATCCAGATATGCCTGCTTATATGCCATCGGTGCATCGCATTCCTCGGTTGTCACAAAACGGGTTGCCACCTGCACGCCGTCCGCGCCAAGCTCCATCTGGTGCATCACATCCGCATGGTCGTAGATGCCGCCAGCCGTCACAACCGGAATCGATTTGCCATATTTCTGCGCGTATTTTTTAACCAGCGCGATAATTCCCCGCACTTCCTCGTCATATTCCGCCTGATGGAATGTCTCGGCTGCGTGCGGCGTGTCTACCTCCAGCTCAGTCAGCTTCTCACGGTCAAATCCCAGATGTCCGCCCGCCAGCGGTCCCTCAACGACCACCAGATCCGGTGCGGTCTGGTACTTGCGGTCCCACATCCGGCAGATGACCGTCGCCGCCTTAACGGAGGAAACGATCGGCGCAATCTTCGTCGCCGTCCCTTTCACATACTCCGGCAGGGAAACTGGAAGTCCCGCGCCCGATATGATCAGGTCAGCGCCCGCCTTGACCGCCGTTTTAACGTACTCCGCATAGTTTTTCGTCGCCACCATGATATTAAAGCCCACGATGCCGCCCTTCGCGATCGCGCGCGCCTTCTGCAACTCTGAACCGATCGCGCGCAGGTTTGCCTCCTGCGGATGCTCAGCAAAATCCGGCTCCCGGAAACCGATCTGGGCAGTGGAAATAATGCCGATGCCGCCAGCCCCCGCCACGGCTCCTGCCAGCGAGGACAGGCTGATGCCAACCCCCATACCGCCCTGGATGATCGGAAGCTTCGCCGTCAGATCACCAATTTTCAGCGGTTTTAACTGTGATAAAATTGTACTCATACGATCTCCTATATTCACAAAGGGGACCGCCGCGCGGCAACCCCCTTTCAATATCTATTTTTTAGATTTTTCTAAAACGTTCATACCGCTGCTCCGCGATCTCATCCGGTGTCTTTTCCGCGCAGGACTGGAAGAACTCACGCATATGGCGGTCGATGATGCGTCCGATCTCCTCGATGTTGTCATCGGTTGCCGGCTCATCCTCGCAGATAATGCGCTCGATCATGCCAAGCTCATACAGATCCTCTGCCGTCATCTTCATGACCTTCGCCGCCTCGCTGGCTCTCTTGGCATCTTTCCACAGAATCGAAGCAAAGCCCTCCGGAGAAAGGATCGAGTAGGTCGCATTCTCCATCATCCATACCTCGTTGGAAACCGCCAGCGCCAGTGCGCCGCCGCTGCCGCCCTGACCGGTGATAATCGCCAGAATCGGCACCTTCATATCCGACATCTCAAAGAGGTTGCGGGCAATCGCCTCGCCCTGGCCTCTCTCCTCTGCCTCCATACCCGGGAATGCACCTGGCGTATCGACAAAACAGATGATCGGACGGTTAAATTTCGCCGCCTGTTTCATCAGACGGAGCGCCTTTCTGTATCCTTCCGGAGACGGCATGCCGAAGTTGTGCTTCATGCTGTCTTTCGGGGATTTACCTCTCTCCTGTCCAATGACCGTGACCGGCATTCCATAGAAAGATGCCACACCGCCGATGACTGCCATATCATCGCCATAATACCGGTCGCCGTGGAACTCGGTAAAATCGTCAAACAGGATCCGGATATAATCGCTGGCGTTCAGACGTCCGGCGCTACGGGACTGGCGTACTGCCTCCCAGGCGTCTCTCTCTCGACCTGCGATCTTATTTAAGGTCTTCTGGCGCATGATACCGGAGAACGGTGCTTTCCGGCTCTTTAACTTGCCTTCCGCCACAGAAGCTGCTTTTTCTGCCTTGGATGCAGATGCCGCTTCTGTGTGGTTCTCCGCCTCGTCGTTCCATTTCTCCCAGCCATGCTCCTGGCTGTGAAGCTTCAAAATCTGTCCCAGAACACGCTTCTGATCTTTTCTTTCCACGATCTGATCCACAAAACCGTGTGTCAGCTGGAACTCGGCTCTCTGGAAGCCCTCCGGGAGCTTCTGGCCGATCGTCTGCTCGATGACACGCGGACCCGCAAATCCAATCAGCGCTCCCGGCTCTGCCAGGATGATATCGCCCAGGGACGCAAAGCTTGCCGTTACGCCGCCGGTGGTCGGATCCGTCATAAAGCTTATGTAGAGAAGTCCCGCCTCGGAATGACGTTTTAAGGCTGCGGAAGTTTTCGCCATCTGCATCAGGGAGATCATGCCCTCCTGCATTCTCGCACCGCCGGAGGCCGCGTAGATGATAACCGGAAGCCGTTCCTCGGTCGCACGCTCTACCGCACGGGCAATCTTCTCGCCCATGTTGTGACCCATGCTGCTCATCAGGAAACGGGAGTCGCAGACCGCGATCACAGTCTCATAACCGTGAATCTTTCCTTTACCAGTGACAACCGCCTCATTTAAATCAGTTTTCTCTCTGGCTGCCTCAACCTTGCCCTCATAGCCCGGAAATGCAAGCGGATTGACCACAGACATCTCCTTATCCCACTCTTCAAAGGTACCTTCATCGATCAGCATCTCAATCCGGCGGTACGCATGCATCCGGAAATATCCGCCACAGCGCGGGCACACATACAGGTTGTCCTTGACATCCTGCACCAGAATTGGTTTCTCACATTTATTACACTTACGCCATAAAGAACGCAGACTTTCCGGCGTCATCGCCGTCGGACGGCTCGGAATCTTCTCCGGTTTTTCCTGTGCTGCCTCTGCCGCCCTTTTATCTGCTTTCGCGCTCTCCGCACGGCTTACGCCGGCAGAACCGTGGTCGTTTGTATTGATCGAAGTATACGATTTCTTAAACAGATTTTTAAACATCTCTTATTCAACCTCACTTATTAGCCAATCATAAACGTCAGCTCTGCGGAAACAGCCAGCTTGCCATCGACGGTTGCCGTCGCACTTCCGATGCCGACCGGTCCTTTTCTCTTGATGATATGGCACTCCAGCTTTAACTTGTCGCCCGGAACTACCTTTTTCTTGAATTTTGCGTTGTTGATTGCCCCGAAATATGCCGTCCTGCCCTTATTTCCTTCTTCACTTAAAATCGCAACCGCGCCGACCTGCGCCAGCGCCTCCACGATCAGGACGCCCGGCATGACCGGCTCCTGCGGAAAATGACCTGCAAACCACGGCTCGTTGTATGTTACATTTTTATATCCAACCGCGCCCTCGCCCGGTGTCACTTCCTCGATACAGTCGATCAAAAGAAACGGATGACGGTGCGGGATGATCTCCTGGATCTCTTTAATTCCCATCATAATTTCAGTTACCTCTTTCGCTTTCCCAGACATCATTTTTGTATGCTGCAAGTCTCTTCCGCCAGCTCCAGTGCGCCGCTTCCAATCATTCAATCATCCACACAAAAACGTCCTCAAATTATATTTAGTCCTCAAATTTCTTGATTACCAGGCTGGCATTGACACCACCAAATCCCAGGGAGTTGGTCAGGGCATAGTGGATATCCATCGGAACACCCTCGCCCATCGTGTAATCCAGATCGCAGCCCTCGCCTGCCTCTTTTAAACCTGCGGTTGCGTGTACAAATCCATCCTCAATGGATTTCACGCAGGCGATAAACTCAACACCGCCCGCTGCACCTAAAAGATGTCCAATCATCGACTTAGTGGAGTTAATTTTTACCTTGTAAGCGTGATCGCCCAGCGCTTTTTTCACTGCCATCGTCTCGAAGAGATCGTTATGGTGTGTACTGGTTCCATGTGCATTGATGTAATCAATCTTCTCCGGTGCGATACCTGCATCCTTGAGCGCCATCTCCATCGCATACGCTGCGCCGCTTCCATCCTCTGCCGGGGAAGTGATGTGGAATGCATCGTTGCTTCCGCCGTAGCCGACTACCTCTGCCAGAATCTTTGCGCCGCGCTTCTGCGCGTGCTCTAAGGACTCCAGAACTACGATACCAGCGCCCTCGCCCATGACGAAACCATCGCGATCCTTATCAAACGGACGGGATGCCGTCTCCGGGTCATCATTGGTAGAAAGAGCCGTCAAAGCCGCGAAACCTGCCATACCGAGCGGTGTGATCGCAGACTCGGTACCACCGGCTACCATCACGTCTGCCTCGCCGTACTGGATCGAGCGGAACGCCTCACCGATAGAGTTCGTACCGGTCGCACAGGCAGTTACCACGTTGATGGATTTGCCCTTTAAACCATACTGCATTGCCACATTGCCGACTGCCATGTTGCTGATCATCATCGGAACGAGCAGCGGGTTCACACGGTTCGGTCCTTTTTCCAGCATTTTTTTGTGCTCACGTTCCATCGCCTGTAAGCTTCCGATACCGGAACCGATGCTGGTTCCCACGCGAAACGGATCCTCTTTTTCCATATCCAGACCCGCCTGTGCGATCGCCTCACCGGCTGCCGCTACCGCATACTGGGAAAACGGCTCCATACGTCTCGCCGCCTTCGGATCCATGTATTTCTTCGGATCAAAATCCTTCACCTCGCCTGCCAGCTTTGCCTTATAATCGGTTGTATCAAAATATGTGATCGGCGCGATACCGACTTTTTTATCCTTTAATCCCTGCCAGAAGCTTGCTACGTCATTTCCAATCGGAGTGATCGCTCCCAGACCGGTTACTACTACACGTGTCTTATTTCCCATCTAAAAACCTGCCTTTCTATCGTCACAGTTCACACGTTGTGCAAACTGCGACACGATTTTGCCGATGCTTCGCATTCCAAATCGGCAAAATCTGCTGCCACTACGTTATCGTACGCCACTTTCGGTTCCAAAAGTGCCTATCTGTAAAGCACCTTTTCCCTACATCGCCATTCCGCCGTCCACGCACAGAACCTGTCCTGTGATGTAAGCTGCGCGGTCAGAAGCCAGAAATACGGCTGCCTGCGCTACATCCTCGGTCGTACCGAAACGTTTTAACGGAATCTGCTCGCCCATCGCCTTCTTCACATCGTCCGGAAGAACGGCGGTCATTTCCGTATCAATAAATCCCGGTGCAATCGCGTTGACCGTGATACCACGGCTTCCAATCTCCCTTGCCACGGATTTGGTCAGTCCGATCACGCCCGCCTTGGACGCACAGTAATTTGCCTGTCCCGCATTTCCCATCACGCCGGAAACAGAGGAAATATTGATGATGCGTCCGCCCTTCTGCTTTAACATCTGGCGGGATACGTGCTTAATGCAGTTAAATGCGCCCTTTAAGTTCGTATCGATGACGGCGTCAAACTCTTCCTCACTCATCTTCATCAGAAGATTGTCACGGGTAATGCCCGCGTTGTTGACTAAAATATCAATTCTCTTATAGCGGCTGATAATGTCCTTTAAGAACACCTCCGCCGCGCTGTAATCCGAAACATTGCACTGAACGGCTTCCGCCTGTCCGCCCGCCTCGGTAATTTCCTTTACGACATCCTCTGCTTTTGCCGCAGAGCCATTATAATTGACGATCACCACAGCGCCCTCTTTCGCCATCGAAATAGCGATCTGACGGCCAATGCCGCGGCTGGCACCTGTCACAACTGCTACTTTTCCATTTAACATCCAAGCGCCTCCTTTACTTTGTCGATATCTTCCAGTTTCTCTATATTGAACGCCTTCGCGTTTTTGTCGATTTTACGCATGAAACCAGTCAGGGTCTTACCCGGTCCGATCTCAATAAATGTATCCACACCGTCTGCTAACATCTTCCGGATCGTCTGCTCCCAGCGGACGGAGGAAGAAACCTGCTTCATCAGAAGCGGCTTTACATCGGCTGCATCGGTCACATAATCTGCCGTCACATTCGCAATATACGGAATCTCCGGTGTATGAATCTCAACGGTATCAAGTACCTTTCCAAGCTTCTCGCCAGCTCCCACTAACATCTTGGAATGGAACGGTCCGCTTACCTTTAACGGAAGAACGCGTTTTGCGCCCGCTTCCTTCAATTTCTCTCCTGCCTCGGCAACCGCCTCTGTCTTACCAGAGATAACAATCTGTCCCGGGCAGTTATAGTTGGCAATCTGCACACCCTCGATCGGCGCGATCACCTCTTCGATCTTCTCTGCATCCATCGCCAGTACGGCAGACATGGCGCCCTGACCAACCGGGACTTCGCCCTGCATCAGGATACCTCTCTGCCGCACGGTACGGATGGCATCTTCGTCAGACATAACGCCTGCAGCCGCCATTGCAGGATACTCTCCCAGGCTCAGGCCCGCAGCCACATCCGGGCGGATTCCGGTACGTTCCATAAATACACGCATCATCGCAAGGCTGGCGGTTACCATCGCCGGCTGCGTATACTCCGTGATATTCAGACGGTCCGTCTGCGCCGGATCAAAGCAAAGATCGGTCATTGAAAACCCAAGGATCTCGCTTGCTTTCTCAAACATCTCGCGTCCCGTTTCCGTTTCCTGATAAAAATCCTGTCCCATGCCAGTGGTCTGTGCGCCCTGACCCGGAAAAATAAATGCAATTTTGCTCATAGCGTTACACTCACTCTCTACTTTCTGCCCAAAAGCGTCTCCGCCTGGACCATCATTTCTTCAATCATTTCCTTACAGGTCTGCTCTTTCTTCACCATACCTGCAATCTGTCCAGCCATCACGGTTCCGTTGTCCACGTCACCTTCCATGACTGCCTTCCGAAGCGTTCCAAGTGTTAAATACTCCAGTTCCTCGAACGGGCGTCCCTCTTTTTCCAGCTTCAGATACTCTCTCGTCATCTTATTTCTAAGACAGCGGATCGGATGTCCGTGACTCATACCGGTTACGGTCGAATCAATGTCTTTCGCCTTGATGACTCTGTCCTTGTAAGCCTGGCTTACGATGGATTCCTTCGATACGACGAAGCGGGTTCCCATCTGAACCGCCTCTGCGCCCAGCATAAATGCTGCCGCAATGCCGCGTCCATCTGCGATACCTCCGGCTGCAATCACCGGAATCGAAACCGCATCAACCACCTGCGGAACGAGTGTCATCGTCGTCGCCTCGCCGATGTGTCCGCCGGACTCCATGCCTTCTGCAACGACTGCATCTGCGCCGCTCTTCTCCATCAGACGTGCCTGTGCAACCGAAGCGACAACCGGAATTACCTTAATGCCGGCTTCCTTCCACATGCCCATGTATTTGCCTGGAATACCGGCGCCGGTCGTTACGACCTTTACGCCTTCCTCCACGACAACCTTTGCCACCTCATCGGCATACGGGCTCATCAGCATGACATTGACACCAAACGGCTTCTTTGTCAGCTCTCTCGCCTTGCGGATCTCCTCGCGGACAACCTCACCTGGTGCATTGGCGCCGCCAATTAAGCCCAGACCGCCAGCTTCAGAAACGGCTGCTGCCAGATGATGTTCTGCCACCCATGCCATGCCGCCCTGAATAATCGGGTATTCAATCCCCAACATTTCTGTGATCTTTGTTTTCATTATGCCTCTACACCTTTTTCTTTTAAGTAGTTCATAACATCGCCTACAGTTGCCAGGTTCTGCAGATCCTCAGCCGGGATCTCTACGGAGTACTCGTCCTCCAGAGCCATAACCAGCTCAAACAGATCCAGAGAATCAGCACCCAGATCATCCTTGAAAGAGGAAGCCTCGGTAATGGAATCTGCGTCTACGCTCAGCTGCTCTGCAATAATTTCTTTCATTTTCTCTAACATCGTTTCAATCTCCTTTTTAAATGAATTTTCTTTTTGTGACCGCAAAAATGCAATCACTGTTCTTATATTTTATCAAAAAATGGAATAATGTACATTAGTTTTGCTATATATTTTTTTGCCTCTCCAGGCACCTGTTACTGTTCACGCATACGTGCCCAGTAACGGAATTTGCCGTGGCTTCGCATTTAAATACGGCAAATTCCTGCTGCCACCACGTTTTCTTACGGCACTTTCGGTTCCAAAAGTGCCTACCCGTGTACAGTAACACCTACCAGGTCATCAATGCCGCGCCCCAGGTAAGACCCGCGCCAAAACCTGCCATCACCAGCGTATCGCCGCGTTTTAAGCGTCCGTCCCGGTGCATTTCATCCAGGAGAATCGGAATCGAAGCCGCCGACGTATTGCCGTAACGCTCGATATTGACCGGAATCTTGTCCATCGGAACCTTCAGACGGCGCGACGCCGCTTCCAGAATCCGGATATTCGCCTGATGCAGCAGATAATGCTGTACCGCCTCGCGGTCCGTTCCGGTCTCCTCCAGAATCGCATTCACAATCTCCGGTACCTTCTTCACCGCAAACTTGAAGACTTCCTGACCGTCCATCTGCATAAAACCAAGCTCCGGCTTGCCTCCCGTCAGGCAGTTTTCAAGACTTCTCGCCTGGCAGTACAGAACGTCGTTCTTCGTTCCGTCGCTGCCGACCAGCGTCTTCACCACACCCGTCTCGTCCGCCCGGACAACCGCTGCGCCCGCGCCATCGCCAAACAGGATGCAGGAACTGCGGTCCGTCCAGTCTAACACCTTGCTCAGCGTCTCCGCACCGATGATCAGCGCCGTCTTATAGATGCCCGCCTGAATAAATCCCTGCACAATATGTAAGGCGTAAATAAATCCGGAACATGCCGCCGTGATGTCAAACGCCACCGCATGTTTCGCCCCGATGGCTCCCTGTACATCCGCCGCCGCACTCGGGAACGCCCGATCCGGGGAAGACGTCGCCACGATCACGATCTCAATCTCCTCCGGAGAAATGCCCGCGTCCGCGATCGCGCGCTTCGCCGCCTCTGTCGCCAACGCCGAGGTTCCCTCGCTCGTCGAGACATGTCTGGCTCCAATACCCGTCCGTTCCCGGATCCAGGCATCATTTGTATCAAGAAATTTCGTCAAATCCTGATTCGTCACAACCTGCTCCGGCGCATACGCGCCAATTCCAATGATTCTAGCTGTCATTTTCTCGTTTAACTCCGCTTCTTCTATAAAAGATAGTTTTAATTTCAAATGGTTTGATATTCAAATTAATTTAGAGTGTAGCGGAGAATGTGGGGTTTGTCAAGGGTAACTTGTAAATGAACGGCAGGATTCTGGTGAGAAGACGCAACCCGGACAGAGAAGAGCCGCCCCCAATCTTCTCCTGAAATACGCAAAAATAAGATTCCATGGTTTTCTTTTTCGTTGTATAATTATAGGACATAGGTATCTTTATTGTATCTATACAGAAATTTGTATACTATATTATCTACATATTACCCTATTAAAAGGAGGAGTTGCTATGCAGAGTATTCTTGTATGTGACGATGATAAACAGATCGTAGAAGCGATTGACATATACTTAACCGGTGAGGGATTTGAGGTTATCAAGGCGTATGACGGCGCAGAGGCGCTGGAGCTTTTAAAAACGCACACCGTGAATTTGATGATTCTGGACGTTATGATGCCGGGGTTAGATGGAATCCGGACGACGCTGAAGGTGCGTGAGACCAGCAGCATCCCGATCATTATTCTTTCCGCGAAGTCTGAGGATGCGGACAAGATTCTGGGCTTAAATATCGGGGCGGATGATTATATCACGAAGCCATTCAACCCGCTGGAACTGGTCGCCCGCGTGAAATCGCAGCTCCGCCGCTACACGCAGCTGGGAAATATGAACAATCAGATGGGCAACCACGTATTCAAATGCGGCGGCCTGCAGATCAACGATGAAAATAAGGAAGTAACCGTGGACGGCGAACTCATCAAGCTGACACCGATCGAGTACAACATCCTGCTTCTGCTCGTTAAAAACGCCGGAAAAGTCTTCTCCATCGACCAGATCTATGAGGCGATCTGGAATGAGGAGGCGATCGGCGCGGACAATACAGTTGCGGTTCATATCCGCCATATCCGCGAAAAGATCGAAATTAACCCGAGAGAGCCGCGCTATCTGAAGGTTGTCTGGGGTGTTGGATATAAAATTGAGAAGCAGTAAAAATGTGAATCATCCATCTAACAGAAGTTAGGAGTTGCAAAATTTATGACAAAACTCTCACATATTCCGATGCAGATCCAGAAATGGATCGCCAGCCTCGCGCATCTGTTTTTCCTGATTCTGGGGCTGACTGGTATCTGCCTCATGTATATTCACGGAAATTTCGGTCTGGGGCTGACCGGCATTGGCTCGGTTCCTTATGAGGACACCGCGGAATTTAACACACAATTTAATAGCGATCTGAACGATATCTTCCTATATATGGACTATCAGGACGTCTTCGGCGCCGACAGCTCGATTGACCTCTCGCGCCGGATGCTCAAAATGACCTTTGGACCAAGCGAGACCGAAAATTTCTCCCTGTCCTCCCTGATTTCCTATCTGGAATCCATGGGGTACCAGCTCGACGACGACTTTAACTGCCAGAAGCTTTCCGAACCGAAAGACGGCGTCAAGAGCCGCGAAGGCTACGTCGAATGGTCGGTTCAGGAGCCGCAGCGGATCTACAGCTACCGTTCTGCCAGCCGGAAGCGCAGCACATTGGAGGACGCAGCGGTCGAGATCATGGACACACTGCATCGTTATTACACAGTGTATAACCGTTTCGTCGCCAATCCGTCCAACCTGCATTTTAAAATCCAGTACACGGAGCCGGATTCGGATCAGAACGAAACAACCCAGTTTACAAACACCGATTCCCTGACGCTGGAAAATGTCAAGGAATACGGGCGCTACGCGTATCTGCCGGGCAATTCCGTTTTCTACGATACCAACATGAAAGCGATCCCGCTCAGCAGCATTTCCGCACTGGCATCCAATAACCCGTACACCGGCAGCGACTATTATCTGCTGGTCGGAATCGATACAAATTATCCAGCCACTGACCTTTACGCACGGGCGCATACCGCATACCTGCACCGGCAGCACCTGTATCTGACCGGATTTGCACTGACGATCTTCGCAACGATCGGACTGCTTTTGAGCTTCCTGTTTCTGTTCCGGGTGTCCGGCTACCAGAGTTACCGCAGCTTCGACGTGACACTGCACGGCTTCGACAAGAGCGGCACCGAGACCGGCATCGTTTTTTTTGCCGCCATGACCGCGATCGCCCTGGTTGTGAGCGACCTGATTCTTGTCCGCATCCTGCATCTGGTCATTCCATCGCAGTATTGGTACTTCTCCGATCACAGCCTGCAGGCGCTGGTCTTGTATCTGGGCGGACTGCTGCTCTTTTTCAGCCTCCTGCGCCGCTACCGCGCCGGTACCCTGTGGACCTCTAGCCTGATCTGCCGGTTCCAGAAAAAAATGGCGATCCTCAAAACACGCCAGAACTTCCGCAGCCGTCTCGGCATCGGATTTGTTCTCTATCTTGCAATCAACACAGCGCTTATCAGCCTTGCCTGGTATTTCTGGGACCGCGTGTATGCAAGTTTATACGTTGTTTACCTGCTGACAGGTCTGACTGTGCTGGTATTTCTGCTGTTTAACCTGTGGATCTTTTACATATTGTTCCGGCAGGCAATCGAACAGGAATCCATCCGCGACGCCGTCCAGCAGCTATCCACCGGAGAAACCAGCTACCAGCTTAACCTCGATGAATTTGACGGACCGGAGCTCACGCTGGCAGAGGGACTCAACAACATCAGTTCCGGTCTTGAAACCGCCCTTCAGGAGAAAATGAAGAGCGAACGCCTCAAAACCAACCTGATCACCAACGTCTCACACGACATCAAAACGCCGCTGACCTCGATTATAAATTATGTAAACCTAATGAAACGGGAACATATTGAAGATGCGCGGATCAACGCCTATCTCGATGTGCTCGACCAGAAATCACAGCGTCTCAAAACACTGATTGAAGACCTCGTCGAGGCATCCAAGGCAAGCTCCGGCAATGTGAAGCTTGAATTTACCGACATTGACCTCGTCCAGATGGCATTTCAGACCAACGGCGAATTTGAAGAAAAACTGGATGACAGACATCTGCAGCTCATCATCAATGCCCCGCGGGAACCGCTGATGATCCGCGCCGATGGACGCCGCCTGTGGCGCGTGCTTGAAAACCTGTACAACAACGTCTGCAAATATGCGATGGAGGGCAGCCGGGTCTACGTAGACCTCGCCCGCGTTCCCGGAAATCCAGAGACCGGTACTGCTGGCCAGGCAGTCTTCACCATCAAAAATATATCTGCCAATCCGCTCAACATCCGTGCTGACGAGCTGACCGAACGTTTCGTGCGCGGCGACGTCGCCCGCACCACCGAGGGAAGCGGACTGGGATTATCGATCGCCAAAGATCTAACGGAACTGCAGAAAGGGCAGTTTAGTTTGTATATCGATGGAGATCTGTTTAAGGCACAGGTGGCGTTTGATTTGGTGGAGAAAACGACAGAGAAGGCGGTTGAGGACGCAGAAATAATAGAAGAAACCGATGCTTCCGAAGCGGCTGAAAAGCCGAAAAAGGACGATGAACTGAAAAAAACAAATATACCGGAAGAAGCTACTATTCAAAAAGAGGTAAACGGCGAATCTTCCGAAAATGCTATCAATGAAACCATAAACACTACGGAAAATTCAAGAAATGAATAAAAATTTATGAATTGAGGACTTTATCCTATGAAACGCACTCATATCATGATCGCAGTCTTCTTCGCCTGCATCCTCTCCCCCAACCTGCTGTTTCCTATCCTGAAAACCACAGCCGATGAGGGCACCGGCGAAAACCGCAGTCTGGCGGCATTTCCAACTCTGTCGCTGGAAACCATCGATACCTTTCCATCCGGTGTTGAGGACTGGATCAACGACCACGCGGCGTTCCGCAACCGCTTCTTAAGCCTGAACGCCCGCTTAAACCTCTCCTTATTCCAGTTCGGAGACTCGCAGGACGTCATCACCGGAAAAGATGGCTGGTACTTTTACACGCTCGGAAGCTCTGTCGAGGACTTCCTCGGCACCAACCGTTTTTCCGCCGGGGAACTCCAGATGCTGGCAGACAAACTCCAGACCGTCCACGACGCCTGGGAAGAAAAAGGCACCGAATTTATCTTCCTGTGTGCTCCCAATAAAGAAGGCGTATACAGCGAATTCCTCCCGGATGGCTTCACCGCACCGGACGGACCTACCCGCCGCAGTGAACTGCTCGATTATCTGGAAATACACACAAATGTCCCAGTTGTCAATCCATACCCGGAGCTCAAAAACCGCCGGGACTATCAGTGGTATTTCAAAACCGACACCCACTGGAACGATGCTGCCGGATTTCTCGTCTCCGGGCAGATCATCGATGCCGCTGGCGGCACCTCCACGCCGATCGAGGACGTCACTGTCACCTATGAGCCGCGCGATCCGGGCGATCTGGCGAACCTGTTCCACATGCCAGAATCCATGTGCGACGATACCAAAGCAGATGTATCCGGTTACCGAAACAATGTAACCATCCACTACGACAGTGCCTCCGACGATGGCAACATCGCCCACATCTCAGCAGACCAGGCGCCCGACCCGCGACGCATCACGATCTACCGCGACTCCTTCGGCACTGCCCTACTGGCAGGACTGCCGAAATACTTCGCGCATACCGATTTCTATCACTGGCAGGCATTCGAGCCGGAATTTTTGGACGAAAATAAGCCGGATGTACTGGTGTATGAGGTGGTGGAACGGGATTTGGGGAGGATGATGGAGGATTTGGAGAAATTGATGCCCACGCAAAAATAATATGTGCATTTTTTTATTTAAACAGTGCAAAAAAACTTTCGAATTTAAAAGAAATGTGATACAATCAATCTATGGATGCCACCATAACACGGTAGGCGGCTTGGTCCTCTTTCAGAGGGCTGCGTACCCTCTGATTACATAGATACCTGCAAGGGAATCTACCTGAGAGGAGGGATGCCATATGGAAATCATTGGAATTGTACTAGCGATTTTGAGTTTCGGCGCAACTTGCTTCAAAGCCGGATATTCACTTGGCAAAGATGTAGAAAAAAGCGCAAAAAAATAGCCGCCCATCCTGACACGATTGCGGCTATTTTCTTGTCTTAATCACTAGGGAACCACACCGTCTATCGGTGGCATCCTTTATATATAATATAACATTATAATCCGTAAGATTCAAGCGAAATTGCAATTTTTTAGCAATTTAAAAATTTGCAATTTTCATTTCACCATTTTATCTAAATCAGCAGATAGCTTCCCATCCATTTCATAATTCCGAAACCATCCGCCGATCCGGATAAAAATCAAAAATTCTCCTACAGCTCTTTCTTCACCAGCTCCAACGCCGAAGCAATCACCGCATCCATATCATAATACTTGTACTCGCCCAGACGGCCGCCAAAGATCACCTTCTCTTCCTTCTTGGCCAGCTCTTTGTACTTCTCATACAGCGCGCCATTCTTCGCATCATTGACCGGATAGTACGGCTCATCGCCTAACTTCCACTCAGAACTGTACTCACGGCTGATGACCGTCTTCGGCAGATCATTGCCATCGGCATCCTTGCCGAACTCAAACCATTTATGCTCGATAATACGCGTCCACGGAGTCTCCGCATCTGTATAGTTCACTGCCGCATTGCCCTGGAAATTCGGGATATCCAGCACTTCGGTATCAAAGCGCACAGAACGATACTCCAGAACGCCCAACGAATACTCAAAATACGCATCGATCGCACCGGTGTAAACTACTTTCTTTGCCATCGCATCCCAATCAGCCTTATTCTCAAAATAATCCTCTTCCAGGCGAACCTCGATGCCCTCCAGCATATTGGCAACCATCTTCGTATAGCCGCCAACCGGGATTCCCTGATACAGGGCGTTAAAATAATTGTTGTCAAAGGTCAGACGAACCGGAAGACGCTTGATGATGAAGGATGGAAGATCCTTGCACTCTCTTCCCCACTGCTTCTGTGTATAGCCCTTGATCAGCTTCTCATAAATATCCGTGCCAACCAGGCTGATCGCCTGCTCTTCCAGGTTCTTCGGCTCGGTGATTCCTGCTGCCTTGCGCTGTTCCTCAATCTTCGCCGCAGCCTCTTCCGGAGTCACGACACCCCACATCTTGTTGAACGTGTACATATTGAACGGCAGAGAATACAGCTCGCCGTGGTAATTCGCCACTGGGGAGTTTGTAAAACGGTTAAACTCCGCGAACTGGTTCACATAACTCCAGACCTCTTTATTATTCGTATGGAAAATATGCGCGCCATACTTGTGAACCTGGATGCCCTCCATCGGCTCTGTATACACATTTCCTGCAATATTCGGGCGGCGGTCAATCACCAGAACCTTCTTGCCCGCTTTCTTCGCCTCATGGGCGAATACGGCACCGTAGAGACCGGCGCCTACTATTAAATAATCGTACATGTTGGTTTTTCTCCTTGTCACGTGTTGTTATTCTTGTGATTTATTTATAACATACAACGACAATTTAAACAAGAATATCCCGTCAGCTTCAAGTATTCCCCAAAACAAACTCTCAATTTGGACACAATACCTTATTAATACTCCATTGCACTCTATGAGGCAAACTTAAAATGAACCAATCATTTGGTTTTAAAAAAGGATCCTTTGTTATTCGGGGTCCTCTTGTATCTGTTGTTATTCCTGCCATCGCCTTTATATATCAAATATACTCACTTCTATCGTCTCCGTTCGGTTCTTTACCAGAAAACTTTCAAGGTTGCACTTACATTACTACCAAAATATGTAAACGTAATATAGAGGGATGACCCCGCAGTCATCCTTCTACTAATTTTCACAGTTTATTCTGCAACAGGAATGGATGTTCGTTCTCCATCCCCATCCATACGCACCACACTCCCATACAACAGTATCATCCAAAACATCGGCTGTCGGTAATTCACAAGGAAAAAGCTCTCCGCCAGAAGCCCCATCACTGCACAAGCCATGGCCGCATCTGCGTACCGCAGTTTCCGCCCAAGCCAGACTAGCAGGCATAGAGTCGGAATCAGACCATAACAAAACATCACGCTGAACAAGCAGCAATGAATCTCATTCACCTGACTAGCCAGTGTAAACCGGTCAAATCCGCCTTCCCCGGCTCCATACAGGAGATACTGCGGATACAGCACAAGCTTCTCCATTCCGCGATCCAGAAAAAGTCCCAGCAGACCGCCATGAGCCACCTTCCATATCTTCTCCTGAATCCGCGTCAACATGTTATAATCCACCGTCTTCACATCAAAATCCGCTGCAGGCCATATCCACCACAAAAACAGGCCAAACAGAACCACTCCGATGACGATTCCCAGAGTCCACACTTTCATAGACACACCTTTTCTGCATCCCACCCGGTACAGGGCATGCAAAACAGCCAGAACCGTAAAAATCAAAACTCCCAGCAAAATTCCCGTAGACTTCGATGCCGCAATCACCGGCAGTGCCAGCACATAAAACACAGGAAAGCTCCGATCCCCAAACCGGCACCGGTACAGATACAAAAGCAATATCATCATAAACAGGAAAAACGCCAGCTGATTCGGATCATTAAAGGTTCCCTGATAGCGAACCGCACCCCAGTATTCCCGGAAGATACGTCCGCGCCCCGTCAGATATATCAGCAGCTGCACTCCGATATTCACCTTAACCACACGATTAATCCCGGTCAAAAAAGCTTTTCCGCCATATTCCGCCAGATAGCAGAAACTCCAGATAGCACAGGCATTGAAGATCCAAAAGCAAGTATACTTAGAAAATTCACCACGACCAAGACGAATCCCATAATATGTATTAATCACCAAAACAAATGCCAGAAACACATAAAACAGTCCTTCTGTCTTCAGCTGAAAAAGACGTTCCGGTCTTCTTCTCATACAGTCACATAACAGCATAAAAAAAGAGGCGAACAGACATACATCCGCCGCCTCCATCCCCCCAGAAGGGAATAAATAAAATTGTTTCAAAAATATAAAAAGCAAAAAAAATAAGACCGCCGCTGCCGTCCCATTTCCATCCGGTATACTTCTATTCCATTTCTGCAAAACGTCCATAGATCTCCCTCATCTTCTTTTCCACTGTATCCAGACTAAATTCCTGGCTTCGCTGGATGCAGGCTTCACCCATCTCTTTCCAGCAATTCTTCCTGGACAGCATATCCTCAAGAGCTTCCGCCCAGACATCCGCATCCTGAAGCTGGCTAAGCATGATCCCGCCCGGGCAAAGCTTTCTTTTCCGATCCGCCGACAGGGTCCAGCTATCTCCCATCAGATCCGTATTGCCCCGAATCTCCGAACAGATCACCGGAAGCCCACTTGCCATCGCCTCCAGCATCGCCCGCGGCAGCCCTTCCTGAAAGGATGGAAAAAGGAAGATATCCGAAGCTCCAAAGATCTCCAGCATATCTTCCCTGTATCCTAAAAACGATATATGATCTGCAATTCCAAGCCTGTCCGCCAACCCATGAAGATGCTCGTTCAATTCTCCATGTCCGCACAAAAGCAGATGCAGCTTTTCATATGCACTACGATCCGGCTCATCCTTCATTCTGGTAAGCATCCGGAACAGAACCTCCTGATTCTTCCTGGGTATCATCTCCCCGGATGTCAGAAGCACCACCTGATCAGGCCGCACCCCCAGCCTTTCTCTCTTCCTCTGCCTTTCTTTATCCCCAAGAAGGCGAAATTGAGAACGATCTATCCCCACTCCCGGCACATAATCTACATACTTCGCATGGAATTTCCGCTTCGCCAGTTCATAATCCTCCCGGTTAATACAGATCTGCTGATCCGTATACCTCGATAAAAACTTTTCCATCGGATAATAAAACAGCCAGTTCTTCCATGACGCCCCTTTAAAAAAATGGAATCCATGGGCCGTATAAATCACCGGGCCTGTCCCCGTCACATGTGCCGCCAGACGCGCCATCACCCCTCCCATCGGCGTGTGGCAGTGCACCAGCGAAAAATCTTCCCTGCGCATCAGCTCAACCATCTGACGATACACCTGAAAATTCCGCTTGTCAAACGGACTCCGCACAAAATCAATCTGATGGCAGATAATCCCCGTTCCATCCAGACGGTGATTATCCGTCCCATAGGACGGCGTATTAAAATTCGAAGCATAATGAACTTCATATCCCATGCTCTGTAAGATACGCACATTATTCATCTCAAACTGCGGGACAAAGCCGCTGACGTGGGTAACCAGAAGGGCCTTACGAAGCGATTTCAATTGTTCCCTCTCATTCAACTGTCTCTTCCGATTCATCTGCTTCTCCATTCAGACACCTCCTGCATCAATAATGAATCTTCTTATCAAACATGTTCCGGTACTGCAATCTCCAATACTCCTCCAAAATCGGCTGACTGGTATCCAGCACTTCCCAATTTCCATCCGCATCACGCCAAGAACTTCCATCCATCGCTGGGATCTCTTCCCGCACGCTCTTCAAAAACTCCTGATATGGAAGAAGTTTCATTCCTGCCTTTTCAAACATCAGTTCCGAGAGAAAATTCGCACTGGTAAATACATTTTCCTCTGCATCGATCTCATAATTCGCCCAGATAAAAAATGGGACAATATAGCGGCTCTGCGCTTCCGCAAGTGTCCACTCCGTCAGCGGCTTTCCTGCTAACGTCTCATAGAAACTTTCTTCCAGCATCGGCTGATGATCCCCAAAGAATACGATCACCGTTGGATCTTCTATCTTGCTAAAATAATCAATCAACATCGGAATCGCCGCATCTGACTCACGAATCAGCGTCAGATACTCTTCTGCATTTGGAAATTCTCCCTCATGCCCCGGAATCCGGACTGCATTCTCTGTAAAATATCCCGTGTCGTATACAAATCTGTGCGGCTGATTCTCTTATCATTAGACCAAACTTCTGCCACACCAGAGCCATCATGCATCTGGAAATCCACCTGAAGCTCTTTCACATTTTCTGCTGTATAAGAAAGCGTAGCCGGGCTGTCCGGATTGACCACCATCCAGACACCATCTGCATGATTCCAGTCCCCCTGTTTTTCTATTGAATCAAAGGGGACTTCCTCTCCATCCAGAAGAATTCGGACAATCCTTATATCTGATCCACCTGATTTGATATTTCGCTCAGCTGTTGCTGTAATGACCAGTCTTGCTTCTTTTACAGGGCTGGCAAATATATCATTAAAAATCGTATACGAAAAGAAGAGTGAGATTACCAGTGCTGCCAGTAAACTCACTCCATATTTAAAATATAAATTCTTTTTTTGTTTCATTGCTATAAATTCTCATTCTGAATTTTATCTTATAATCCGACTTAATATATTCATATGTATATACGAAATCAAGAAAATCACAGCTATAGTTATAACAAATGACAATGAAAACGGAATGCTTATATATAAAAAAAACGACAATAAAAAGCTTCCAAATGTCATATGCATCAAATACACCGACAAACTGATCTTACAGCAAAAATCTATCATCTGACTCTTTTTGAATTGTTCTTTAAAAATTGCAAATATTATAATTAAAAAAAGAGAGTATATAAATGATACAAAATAACAATATGTATCATGATACTCTCTGGCAAATACCCAAAACCATATCACCATAAGCACATAATTTACAATCAGCAATAAAATCCCATTAAAAATTGAAATTCGCCGTTCTTTTCGAAAGATTTCTCCTAAAATCATTCCCATCAGAGGCATGTAAACGAACACTAACGTTGAGGAAACCGAAAGATGAAACCCTTTTAATAAAAACATTATCAATAATACAAATAATTCTAAAAATAAAAAGTTATACTCTGGTTTTATTTTTTCATAAATCCATGCATATCCTATTCTTACTAGATAAAATAAAAACAAAGGAATTAAAAACCACGTGGTGCCATTAATGACATCTCCATGACCTGTAAAATATCCAACCAAAGTCATACTTTCAATCCATTGTTTTGTCGAAAATTGACTCCAATAAGTTGTTTTTATTATCCAAGTCAATCTTTGTAGAATATAAAACAAAAAAAATGCCATTAAACATCCCACATAGGTTTTCATTGTCTTTTTAAAAGTCTTTTTTGCTTCATTTTTATAATTTCCGTTATATGTAAACAAAAAACCACTAAGCAAAAAAAATAATGAAACACCAAAAGCGCCAAAATCTTGAATTATATCTAACGGGACTGCAAAAAAGAAATCTATTATTTTTTTTACAATCCAATTAGGATTATAAAAGCCTCCCAAATGATCATATAAAATCATAACCAGTGCAATTACACGTAAATAATCAAACGCATATATTTTTGAACCGTTTGACTTATCTGAATATACATCTACTTTTTCCACCATACTACTTCCATAACTCCTTCGGGTATGTACCATCTTCTATCATAAGATGAAACTTCTCCTGCGCCGGTTCTATATCTTCCTTATACGTAATTCCAATCCACCGATCCGATGTATTCAGAACTTTTACAGAAGCCAAATTCTTTTCCAACAATTCAGCTACAATATTCGGTAGAAGATATTCTTTTTTCTCCGGATTTTCTCCTAATGTATCCAGAAATCTGGTAAATCCTTCGTCTATGTACTGCAAAAAATCTGGATATCCCGCCCACATATTCATAGATACCATTGTATCTGATGTAATCCATTTGCTGACTTCCGCATTATCGCACTGGATTTTTCCATCCACTATCTGAATTCCCGTTGTCTCAATCACTTTCTCCAGATATCCATTTGCATCTGCCACACAGACACCTCTAGTTACAGTTCCGTTCTCACTCAGCGTGTTCTTCAAAGAAAATCCAGCCATGGCAAGGTTCATCTTCTCTTTATTCTCATTCTCGGAAATCAAGAAATCATGAAGCTTTATAAATGCTTCTTTTCCATAATAATCATCTGCATTAATAATCACAAATGGCTCTTTGACCACACTCTTGCAAGCCAAAATTGCCTGTCCAGTTCCCCATGGTTTCACGCGCCCTGCAGGGACTTCATATCCATCCGGCAAGTTTTCCAATTCCTGATAGACATATTCTACTGGCATAACTTTCGATAAGCGATTTCCAATCACTTCTTTAAATTCTGCTTCGATTGCTTTTCGAATCACAAAAACAACTTTGGTAAATCCAGCTGCTTTCGCATCATAAATCGAAAAATCCATAATAATCTCCCCGTTGGGAGCCATCTTTGCAAGCTGCTTGATGCCGGTTCCGAAGCGCGAACCGATGCCAGCAGCCATGATGATGATGGTTGTATTCATATATTCCTCCGAAAATACTGTCACACTATATTGTTCAAATATTTGTTACTAAGTAATCTTACCTTCTTTTGTCCAAATCTTATGATACATACAAAAATCGCACTTCCAATCACCCCAGTAAAAAAAGCAACTATACTTCCATTAGAACCCATCCATGGACTACTCTCAAAAAGTTTTTGATCAAATGACGAATACGTTATTCCTTGAAATACTTTTTTATACCATGTATAAAAACTAGGGATATTAATAAAAAATAAATGACTCTCCATAATCCAAAATGTATTTTTGGCAAAAAAATTGATTGTTGAAAATCCACCCCAATTTTCAGAGAACTCATGCATTATTTTATACCAGAATAATATACCCGTGAGCGATGTAATAACTGGCAAATAATATGAATTAAAGTTTGCCATCCAACACGATGCACTAAAGTTAATATCATATCCATAAAAATAAATTAGTAACAAATTAATAAAAATGCATATACCGCATAGGAGACAGGTACTCATTTTTTTAATATATATTTCCCAATACTTTTTAAACACAATTCCAAAATGATAAAATTGAAGATAAAACAGCATTCTCAACCATGGTAAATATTTTAAATTGAAACTATAGCCTTCCATACAAAAATATACTGCACTCATCCCAATTCCAACCAGTATAAGTAATTCCAAATAGTCAAACCATTTATTTTTTACATTAATTATTTCTTGTATAATACTATATGATATAGAAACCCATACTAACATTATTGCAAACCATCCAGCACTTGTTGTACTTGGAGGACAAATCGTTATCCATTGTAATAAATTTTTACCATTTATATTTTCATACCAATGTACAATGTTACATTTATCCAACAAATATGCAATCGCATTTCCAATCAAAGCACAAATCATATACGGAACAAACAAATGCATAATCTTGCTTTTTATGTTTTTAACATAAATTGTTTTTTTATAAAAATATCCTGATATAAAAACAAACAGTGGCATATAGAAAGAATTATAGGGAAATACATTAGACAAGATGTCAATATGTCTACCTGTATGATCATCAATTACCATAATAATAGCTATTGCCTCTAAACAAGAAAACGTCACATTTCGATGTCTATCTATATTTTCACTTTTCTTTTTAATAATTATTTTTTGCATTTCAATCTTATGTAATTCCTCATATTATAAAATAGTAGTGTTTATAGTTTCTCTTCAAAGACTGTTTACCGTAATATTCATATAATCAAAACTGTTTTTAATAATTGTTATTTCCACATAGAAAGCGTAGTTGCAGATATCTACTTTGCTTTCTTTTCAACATTATCAAATATCCTAAAACTAACCTTTTCCGATCCATTTTTTTGTCTCTTTCCTTCCGTCACTCTACAGTCACACTCTTCGCCAAATTTCTCGGCTTATCCACATCTAGTCCCTTTGAAACACTTACATAATATCCCAAAAGCTGCAATGGAATCACTACTAAACTTGGAGTAAAACATTCTTCTGTTTCTGGAATATACAAAGCAAAATTTACTGTATCTTCTACTTTATAATTTCCTGCCATTGTCACTGCTGCAAGATAAGCACCGCGACATTTCACTTCGACCATATTACTGATCATCTTTTCATACAGCTCGCTCTGTGTCAGTACACTAACTACTAAAATACCATCTTCAATCAGGCTAATCGTTCCATGCTTTAATTCTCCTGCTGCATATGCCTCTGAGTGGATGTAGCTGATCTCTTTTAATTTTAAACTTCCCTCCATGCTGACAGCATAATCAATGCCGCGGCCGATAAAAAATACATCTTTCGCATTTGCATATTTTGAAGCAAACCACTGAATTCGCTCTTTTTCATCATCCAGCACTTTTTGAATTTGTTCTGGAAGCTTCTGAAGCGCTTCTATTAGTTCCTTATATCTCTTTTCATTCAGTTTTCCTTTTGCATAAGCAAACTGAATCGACAACAAATTCCCGGCAATCAGCTGTGCACTATACGCTTTCGTCGTTGCTACCGCAATCTCCGGTCCAGCTAATGTATAAAATACATGATCTGCCTCACGCGCAATTGTTGAACCGACTACGTTCACAATCGCAAGTGTTGGAATTTTCTGCTCTTTTGACAAACGTAAAGCCGCCAAACTATCCGCTGTTTCTCCCGACTGGCTGATGATAACAACAATACTATTTTCTTCCAAAATCGGATTTCGATATCTAAATTCAGACGCCAGCTCCACACGCACTGGAATTCTTGCTAGTTTCTCCATTACATATTGCATCGCTACTCCTGCATGATACGCAGAACCACATGCTACGATATAAATTCGTTCAATCGAATGAATTGTTTTCTCTTCTAAACCTGCATCTGATAAATCAATTCTCCCATTTTTTAAAACTGCATTGACTGTATCACGAACTGCTCTTGGCTGCTCATAAATTTCTTTCATCATGAAATGCTCATATCCGCCTTTTTCTGCAGCCTCTGCATCCCACTTAATTTCAATCAGTTCTTTTTCAATCACTTCCTGGTCGATATTGTAAAAAGTAATCTCTCCTTTATGCAAACGAGCCATTTCCTGGTTCCCAATATAATAAACCTGGCGCGTATATGGAAGAAGCGCCGGTACATCCGACGCTACAAATGATTCTTCTACGCCCCGCCCCAAAATCATTGGGTTGTCCTGACGAGCCACATATAATTCTTCTGAATAATCTTTAAACATAAATGCTAAAGCGTATGTACCACGAATTCTTGTCATCGCTCTTGCTAATGCATCAATCGGGTTCTGAACATAATTTTTGTAATAATAATGAACTAACTTGACAGCCACTTCCGTATCTGTATCGGAATAAAAAGAATACCCTTTCTTTATCAGTTTTTCTCTCAACTCCTGATAATTCTCAATAATTCCATTATGAACGCCTACAACCTCTCTGTCTTCTGTTGCATGAGGATGGGCATTCAACTCCGACGGTTCACCATGTGTTGCCCATCTGGTATGACCGATACCACAACAGCCACTTACTGCCTTTCCATCATTTGTTTTTTCTTTTAAAGCAATCAGCCTGCCTTTCGCCTTTACAATTTCAGGTAATAATTTCCCATCTCTAACTGCCAAACCAGCCGAATCATATCCCCTGTATTCCAATTTTTCTAATCCAGACAGAAGAATTGGGGCTGCCTGTTTATCTCCTGTGTACCCTACTATTCCACACATATTTTTCCTCTCTATTGATTAAATTCATTACATATAAAATCCAATTTATTTCTTGCTTTTTCTATAATCTTTCCAATTAGCCATAATGTCAAACATCCACTTTCCAACAATATTTAACGCTCCTGAATCATCTCATTCAAACATTCCAACATTATTTTCCATTATAGCCTTATACAGTTTCGCATTTTCTTCTCCCAAATGCTTTAACGCAAGTTTATATGTTCTACTTCCATCCCTCATTACATCTAAATCTAATTGGGCTTTTTTCAAATAAGTTTTCTTATATTCTGATTTTATTTTTTTCAATGCATATAAATGTGTTTGAATTTTACTAAGCTGTAAACAATCATTCAATATCTGATTACGTTTCTCCCCTATTGATTTGTCCAAATATTTAAATATATCAAAGTGGACATACAAGCGTTCATCATTTGCAGAAACATCCTGCCCTGGTCTTTCCAATCTATAATAATATAGATAATCTTGCACTGTAACTATAGATTGCGCTGCTGCAAATATTTCTATTTTAAATGGAAGATCATCGAACCGGCGTAAATCTGTATAAAAATGAATTTGATTTTTTTCCAAAAAAGCTTTTTTATAAATTCCACGCCAAATAGCAACTCTGCAATGTATTATTAAATCCCATATTTTTCTCTGATCCGTTGTTCCATCACAGTATGGCCATCCAAGAACATCTTCAACCCTATTTGTTTTTTTTGTGTTTTCATAATATTCATTATATCCACAGTAACTTACATCATATGATCCTGTCATCGCTGCTCTCAACAGTTTTCTAAACATACTTTCGTCTATAAAATCGTCCGGATCTATAAATCCGATATATTTACCCCTTGCTCTTTCCAATCCATATTGACGGGCAGACGCACATCCTCCATTTTCTTTATCTAATAGCTTAACTCTACTATCTTTCTGAGCCCATTTTAATACGAGCTCTCTTGAATTATCCGGAGAACCATCATTTACAAAAAGGAATTCCACATATGGTGCCTTCCATTTTATAACACTCTCTATACATTGATCTAAGTATGAAGCCACATTATACATTGGGAAAATAACACTTAATTCAACATCATTATCTACCTCTTTTTCCCAATATAATACTTGCGGTTCTTTCTTTTTTCTAATAGTTTTTATTTGAATATATGAAGTACTCTTTCTAAACAATTCCCACAATTTGAAAGCTCCAAGATAAGTTTCAAATATGTCTGCTAAAAAGTATTTTGGATTCCATTTAATTGCTTCAATTAAAAATTCCGGTTCAACTTGTTCCACACATAAAGCCCAATTTTCTTCTGATTCTCCAAAAAAATCATCCACATTTGCGTACTCTAAATTCCAGTTTTCCATTTTATGATGATTTTTATATTCTTGAACAAGCTGTTTAATCTTGTCCCCATCTCTTAAACTAATAATCAATACATTTTTAATGGATGTTTTTTCCAAAATTTCTATTGCTCTCGTAAAATAGTGTTTATCTGGAATCCAAAAAACTGTTTTTGTGATTTCTATATGTTTATTCAAAAAAAAGAGCATTTCATTCATTTTGCTTCTATTCTCCTCATAATAATTTTATTTCAACTATATAAATATTATATGCGTATTAACACATAAATCCTTGTCTTATCTTAATTGGCTTTTTTCAAGCGCCCATGATATTGTGTATTTTAATCCATGTTCTTGAACACATTTCAGACCACCTTTAATAATATTTCTCTTTTCTCCATCTTTATTAAATACTCTTGAATATTTTCTCATTACGTCATATCTTTCATCATACTCTTTTAATTTCAAATAGTTTTCACTCATCAGAGAAGCCACAAATCCTTTTTCCACTTCTTTATTTTGAGATAAATTATCTAAATAAAATTGTAAATCATTTTTATCTATTTTTTTCCAGAAAATATGTAGTTTATTTAACAGTTCAACTACGTATTCTACATTTGTAGCTTCAACACTCCATAAAGAAAAATCCAATATCAGTCTTAAAACATAGGCTCTTTCAATTTCAATAAAATTATTTTCTTCTTGCACTTTTAATAATTGTTCGAAAATCGGAACCATATCTAATCGTGTCTTTCCTCCTCCAGAAGTTATTTGTCCCCCTTGATTAGTGCGGTAGAAAAATCCAACCTCTGGTAATGCCATACAAGTATTTGCTTTATTCAACAAATAAAAATGTCCCGGAACATCTTCCCATTTTAATTTTTCTGGGAAGAAAAATTTATTATCTTCAAGAAACTCTGTTTTATAAATTTTTCTACACGAACTAACTTCCAACTTATATAATTCTGGATTTTTTCTTACATTAGTTTTAACGTATGATTTATTTTCTTTTACTTCAAAAATACTGTCATATATTTCCTTATCTTTCCATGAAAGAATGCGATTTGTAACTGAATCAAATACCCATGGAAGTGTAAAAACCATTTCTGGTTTTTCATCCGTCCATTCCATTAATTTCGAAAACTTCTCCACAAATTTTATGCTCAACCAATCATCACTATCTAAAAAAGTCAAATAAGGTGTATCTACATACTGCATTCCTGTATTTCTCGCTCCACCAAGACCTTTATTGTCTTGATAAACATATGTAATTAATTCCTCATATTCCTCTTTATATTTTAAGCATTTTTCTTCTGTCTTATCTGTTGAACCATCATTCACAATAATTATTTTATGATTTCTTACAGTTTGATTCACCAAACTATTTAAACATTCCTCTATATAGGCTTCCACATTATATGCCGGTACAATAATTGTCAGCAAAGCTTTTTCTTGTTTTTCCATATCTATCTCTATGATTTTCAGTATTAAAAATCATTTTTCCTTTCCCATAGTTTTTATCTTTTCGTGAAATACTTTTTTATCAACTCTCTTCTTCTACTTCCAATCGGAAAAAAATTATTTGCCAATTTACGTAGCTCTACATTATTCATCAATTTTTCCATGTATCCTTGTTTTTTCCCTTGTTTACTTATAGAATACCGTTCTTTAAGTTCAAGAATAATTTGAGGATAATACGGCGACAGCTTCGCATACTCCCAGAAATATTCCGCAAAATCACAGTCCACCACATCCCAAGGTTTCTGGTATCCAGCGAAATGGATCAGATACGGGCGTTTTCTCGCCTGTGTGTATGCTTCATAGATCTGTCTCGGTGCCATCTTGAGAATATCCATACGGCTGCGTCCTATCTCCTGCCAGTCCATCAGGGTGTTCCACTGCTGCGGTAAGTAGGTTACCTTGTTTTTGCACACGATATTCAGGATATCCTGATCGTGACAGCGATAGGAATGTGTCAATGCCATCTGAATCATGTCTTCCGAACTCATCGTCCTGCGAAGTCCGTCCAGATCAAGAATTAGGACGCCCGCCTGGAAATAGTCATACGGACTGTCCAGTCCCAGTGTCTCGGTCGCATAGGTCTGCCAGTTGTTCTGGTTCAGATTCAGCTGTCCTGCCACATCAATATCTTTAGCCGCTCCAATCACGGCTCCCTTCAAGTCAAAATCATACAATTCTGCCACATCATGATCGGCCACCATGTCACAGTCCAAATAGAGGATCTTATGGTAATTTGGCATGATCTCCGGAATAATCAGGCGGTAATATGTCTCTACGGACAAGTGCTGATCGACAAATAATTTGCCCGCATTGAAGTATTCACATACTCGGATGAAACGAATCGATATATTATGTTTGTCCCTGGCTGCCATGGAAATCAGATGCTGATTTTTCTCAGAAATGTCGTTGTACAGAATAATGATGTCATACTCTCTCTCCGGTGAGGCATTCGCGATCACCGAGCGGATCATGATGTCAAGATACGGTGAAAATTTATCATTGGCAGACAATACGATCGGCACGCCTGCTGGATAAACCGGCTCCAGAACCGCTTTCGGCGCTGTCTCTTTGAACAGGGTTTTCGGCAATTCTCCTGCCCGGATTCCCGGCTGTGTTTTCAGCCATTCATAGTAGATGCCGCAAAGGCGTTCTGCCAGATATCCCATCACCCGGTATTCTTCCACACTGTACCAGGTACTGTCTATCCGTTTTTCTGCCTCAAAAAGGATGTCAAAGAGCCATGCACAGTAATTTTTATAGATCTCTTTTTTCATGATGAACATGTTGCACTCATGGGCGGTTTCGGACTGCATATATGAATCTGCTGTCTGTGCAAATGCCGGATATTTTTCCTTTAAGATCTGCAGGGTAATATCCAGATCTTTCCGGTGCTGGAAAGGAACCATGCCATATTCATGGTACACATCCATCGGTTTTCCTTCTGTTTTGATCCGCGGATATCGGCGGCCACGGACGCTGATCACATCATATTTTGTGATCAGATCGCGCATAATCTCCGGCTGAAGTTTCATTTCCTCGATCGCTTCTTCTGAGATGCGGTCATAGGCGATATTTCCCCATCCATCATCTTTATTGAGCGACGGGTCAAATGCCAGATAGCGGCGATAATGGAAAAATCCATAGTAATCCGCCTCTTCGTTTTTCCAGGCCCAATACTGGGCCGTCAGCTCACAGTATGTCTTATTCCGTTCGGAAATATTGTCTCCCTCATCGTCATGCAGCATCCCCGGAAGTTTTTTTCCGGAGAGTGCCGTTCCTACCTGAATCGGGTATAAATATGGGGTTTCCGGCACATAGGCCGGTTTGTGGCAGACCACGTAGATCCGAATATCCGGGTTCTGTCCTGCTTGTTTTTCCATGTATATTACATTCCTTTCATCTACAGCATTTTGCGGGATTTTTATGCGTTTTCCGGCAGATTCAGGCTTTCCATATAAGCATCGCAGACGCTCTCTGCCTCTCCCTGCATGACCACATCGCCTTTATTCAGCCAGATCGCGTGATCGCAGAGCTGCCGCACCGTTGCCATCGTATGGGAGACGAACAAAAGCGTCGTACCATTTTCCAGCATATGATGCATACGTTCCTGACATTTTTCCTGAAATGCCGCATCTCCGACGGCCAGCACTTCATCGACAATCAGGATTTCCGGCTGCACGATCGTCGCGATCGCAAATCCCAGTCTCGCCGCCATACCGGATGAATAGTTCTTGATCGGCATATTCATGAAATCTTTGAGTTCTGCAAATTCGACGATCTCATCATAATGCGCATCCATAAATTCCTTGCTGTAACCGAGAACGGCGCCATTTAAATAAATGTTTTCTGTCGCCGTCAGTTCCCCGTCGAATCCGGCACCCAGCTCGATCAGTGGTGCAATGCTTCCTCTCACTTCTACCGTGCCGCGGTACGGTTTCAGAATACCGCAGATCAGCTTTAAAAGTGTCGATTTACCGGAACCATTCGTTCCGATGAGGCCCCACGCTTCGCCGCGTTTTACCTCAAAATTGATATCTTTCAGAGCCATAAATTCCTGAAACATCAGCTCGCGTTTGATCAGTTTTACAAAATATTCTTTCAAATTATCAATGCGCTCGGAAGCCATATTGAAACGGACCGCCGCATTTGTTACTTTTATGATTGTGTCTTTGTCCGATGCCATTTCTGCCTCCTAGATATATAAGATAAATTTATCCTGCGTCTTTAAGAATGCCCACACTCCAACCAGAAGTGCCACTCCGGCTGCCACAAATCCAGCCAGAATCAGGTACGGATCCGGCATCCGGCATTCCAGCACGATCTGACGGAACTGCGTGATATAGAAATACATCGGATTTAACGTCATAACCAGTTTCCGCAGCGCCTCCGGAAGCAGGGTAATCGGATAAAATAATGGAGTCAGATACATCCATGCGGTCAATACTGCGTTATAAATATGCTGTATATCGCGGAAGAATACACACCCCTGCGCCAAGAGCATTCCCAGTCCCAGGCAGAACAGATATTCCTGCAGAAGAATTACCGGAATAAATAGATAAAAAACATTCGGAACAACCCGGCATACCACAAATACGATCACTAGCGCCCCCAGTGCAAATACCATATTTACAAAGGAACTTGTAATTTTAGATACGGTAAATACATATTTCGGCACGTAGGTTTTTTTCAGCAATGACGCATTTCCGATAATGGAGAAGATCGCCTGTGTGGTTGATTCACTCATAAAGTTATAAAGCGTCTGTCCGATAATCAGGTATACCGGAAAATTGACAATATCAGACCGGAACATATTGGAAAATACGATTACCATGATAACCATAACCATCAGAGGATTCAGGATACTCCACAGGTATCCCAGAAAACTTCTCCGGTATTTCAGCTTAATATCTTTTGTTACAAGCTGCTGCATCAGGAAACGGTACTTATAAAATCCGCCCAGTCGTTTTAAAAACAAATTCATATCTTTTCCTCTTTCTTCGATTTTGCTTTTATTTCAAAAAAAAACCGCGCAGCAATACCCGCCGGAAACTTCCTGCCGGAAACAGACGGTTTAACTTACGCATATCTATTTTAATTTTTAAGTTGGTCGGTTTTAAACGAAACTCCCGTATATTCGATACTTCCTCCTCCTTTCCCGGTTCAGTATGATAGAATTTAAGATAAGGAAGCTCGGCACATTGTAGGCCTTTCTTCCTCTGGTAAAAGTAAAAGATACCAAACAACCGCTCCGCAAGATAGCCATACAGCCTTGGTTCCTGCGGTTTGTTTATCTCTTTTCTCTCCTGCTCGAATGTATCTAAAAGTGTAAAAAGCCATTCCATATAGGTATGGAACAGCTCTTTTTTCATGATATACATATTCATATAATAAATATCTTTGGAACTCATATATGCCTTTGCCGAATCTGTATATTCCGGGTAAACCCGGTTTACAATCTCCAGCATATGATTCAGTTCTTCTGCTTCATGATACTGGCAGTACTGGCGGTATACCGTCGTATTGATCCGCTCTCGGTAAACGGTCAGAAGATCGTATTTCATGATCTGCTGCGCCATCCACTCGGCTTCCATCCAATATGGTGTCAGATCGTCCCAGACGGAATCCAGCTCTATATACGGATGCTGGCGTTTTCCAAGGATTCGTCCACTCGCCATCACGGGGCAGACCCTGTGAAACGTCAGATAGCGGCGGTAATGAAAGAATCCATAATAGTCACAGTCTATATTTTTCCAAGCCCAATACTGTGCCGTCAATTCACAGTAATCCGGATTTTTCCCGGATATATTATCGCCCTCATTATCTCGATATGCCATATGTTCCAGACGTTTTTCCGTCAACGCCGTTCCCACCTGTACCGGATAAAAAATTGGATTTTCCGGTACATAGGTCGGCTTATGGCAGGCAATAAAAATGCGTATATCTGGTTGTTTTTCCATGTCTTATTTCCTGTTTATAGCTTTTTATTCCGTTATTTCTGTTCTTCTTTAACCCCTTCCGTACTCTCCTTCATCAGCATAATCTTCGGCGTCATGATAATCAGCTTCAGATCTTCCAGCACTGAATAGTTGCGTATATACGTCAAGTCCAGTTTCAGCTTGTCATAAGGGGTCGTGTTATATTTTCCATACACCTGCGCGTAGCCGGTCAGACCTGCTTTGACCTGCAGGCGGAATGAAAATTCCGGTATCTCTTTTTCCAGTTCTGCCGCCAGCTCCGGACGTTCCGGGCGCGGACCTACGATGGACATATCGCCTTTTAAGATATTGTAGATCTGCGGCAGCTCATCCAGGCGGGTTGCCCGCAGCACCCGTCCGATCGGCAGGATTCTCGGATCTCCTTCGCTTGCCAGCCGTGCCTTTCCATCTGCTTCCGCGTTCTGCACCATGGTACGAAATTTATATATCTGGAATTTCTTTCCGTTTTTTGTAAGGCGCGTCTGCTGGTAAATCACCGGACCGCCGTCGGTCATCTTAATACAGATTCCTACAATCAAAAAAATCGGAATCGTAATTACGATTCCGATGAGTGATCCGACGATGTCGATGATCCGTTTCATAATTTCCTGCTCTATCTGCAGTCCCTGATTATTCCGCGACAGGAGCAGCGGCGAATCAAACAGATTCAGTTCCACCGAGCTGCGAAGCAGAATGTCCGATATTTTCGGAACGCTGTATGTCCGGATATTCTGACCGAAACAATATTTTATGATATAGTTTCGCTCATGCGCCGGTATATCTCCGACAATCACACTATCGTATTTGGCGATCTCCGCTTTGATGCGTTCCGGTCCTTCGTGGTAGCTGACAATCTGGCTGATTATGTATTTATCTTCCCGCGCATTCATTTTTTCAATCAAATGATAATCCGAGTGATCGCCGGAGATCAGCAGCAACTCTCTCGGCGGGAACATGCCCCGGTACAGCCAGAGAAATGTCATCGTCCACGCGAGGATGATGATGACCGCCCCTATCAAATTGACCACCAGTGGCGCCGGTGCCGTAAATTTCTTATCCTGCACGCTGATCTGGAAATAGGTAATGATATTGGTAAATACCACCGCCAGTATCTGCGAGTAGATCAGATTGCCCCGTTTCAGGAGCGCTATCTTAAATCCCCCGTACAGCTGCATAAAGAAAATAAGCAGGAGTCCGTAGATGAATATCATCATCCAGTTACCCCTGCGGAAGAACGGCGCCCAGATGATCTTATTATACCAGTTGATCCAGATGACGCCGTAGAGTCCTGTCAGAAGCGCGACCAATATCAGGGCAAATCCCAGCTTGATCAGGCGCTTGTATTGCTCAAATTGATTCATGCTTTTGTGTTTTGGTTCCTTTCTTTTACTTATCTTCCGGCAGACGGATCCCCAGTTCTATCCTGCGCTTTTCTCCCAGAAGCCCGACCTCCACCATCACGATCCGCTTGCGGATGCGCTTGCGTACAATCTTTTCCAGAAAGAAGGATAATGGTCCCTGGGCAGTTAGGATGTTGCCGTCTTCGTCGAGGGTGACAAAGGAGCGGCGGACAAGACATTCATCCAACTCCATCATCTGGCAGAGCAGTTTCTTCTCTTCCTCCCGGATCGCCCAGAATTCACAGTCCGTCCGCAGGAGTTTGGAAAGCTTCGGGACCCGCTTTAACGCCAGAAAGAATTCCTCCGGCGTGTCGGTGTCCGCGATGACATAGGATGGAAAGAGCGGTTTCTGGTATGCCAAAAGTTCCCCGGCATTGCGCCAGACGCATTCCTGCTCAATCACAAAACAGGCGCGGTACCCATTTCCTTTCAAAACGCGTTCGATGCATTCTGTCAGCTCCTGTTCCCTGCCTGTCTGTGTCTGGATCACATACCACATATCGCACTCTCCTTTGCATTTTCTCTGCTTTCAGGTGCACAATGGGTATGCTTCGCCATCCCGGAGCCGCCTTCTGGCTGCCCGGATACGATCTCGATCCATCCTATGTTCCATCTTTCATCTGACCATGACATTGATCACAGGCAGCTTACTCCATGTGCTTTTGGTATTGTATTTGACATCCTGGGCGGACAATCCCCGATTTTAAGGGATCTGTGCCCATGAAATATCGAGTTTATTATACTACGGTTTGTGGGAGGATTCAATAGAAGTTTCTGGGCAGGAATGTGGCGATATGAGGTGGTATCATTCGTGAACACTCCGCCCAGTAAAAACTGTCCCGACCGGTATCTCATTTACTTGTATGGATACTTTTGCCGTCACTTTGATGACCTTACGTTCATTATAAAGGAATTCTATCAGTTCATCCTTTTCAAATTCAACCGGCAATCCATTTATAATGGAATAATAGTATTTTCCAGTTTGCTCATTATAATTTACATTCTCTTCCTCTATACTTGGCGAACAAATAGAAACTTTCACCTCATGTAAGCATACCTGTATCGAATCTTCTTTCAACGCAATTCCATTTAACTCGCCAACTGTATATATTGTTTTACATTTGTCCAAAAACTCGTTAAACTCAGCTCTGTTTTTATAGTTACTATTCTTTAAGATAAGCTGCGAGCCAAAAAGCAAATATTGGTTATTAGCAGACAAGTATTCCATGAATTCCTTATCATTTTCAAAGTCCTTGAACCTGTTCTTTGTTTCTAAAGCCTTTTTGTTTAACAAAAACCTTTCAATACCACGCAAAAACGCTCCATCTATATCAAAGTAATATCCAGCAATACTCCTTTTCCCTACCAAATCAGTATAATCAGATATATTCAATAAATCTATTATTATCACATCATCCGTATCATCATTTTCTACCAGAATAGGAGCGAACCTCTCTCTGAGCCTATGAGCAATATCCCTTTGTATTTTTTTACCAATTTCCTCTTCATTAGTCTCATAATTTGCTTGTGATTCCATTGCTGATCTAAGACGTCTTTCTTTATGCTTTTTCTTAACCGCCTTTTCAAAGCTATCATACATCAAATTGACCTCTGCTTCTATCTGTTCATCCACCTTGTTTTCCATATAAATCATTTTAAATAGTTCAGTAAACATTTCCTTCGTCGTTTTTTCATTCGATTTAGAAACATACCAAATCATTCTGCTGTCATCAACATTTCTTTCCAATAATTCCGGCAAGTTAAATTCACAAGACATAAACACCACAAAAAATATATAAAACTCTGATATCACAGATTCAATCATCATCACTTTACTCGTTCCATTTTGGGAAAATAACTCGTACCCGTTCATTACATTTTCCATTTGTCTTAATATATCCAAGTTTATCCATTGTGAATTTTCAGCAAGAATATTCAAATAGTCTAGGAATGCATCTTTTATCTTCGGATCTTCCCAAATATTCCTTGCTGAATGTCTGATTTTTTCCGTAACACAATCATCATTTTCTCGTACTGCCAAGTAATATACATAGCAATGTACCGTCAGATAAAGCAGAAACTGGTATTTATTCGACGTAAGAACTTGTTTCATCCCCTGAAGATATAAACCTTGTTTTACAACCTCCTCCTGTCCATTCACCAGCATTCCATAACAATATCCAAAATATATCGAAAGCTTTGATTTTAAGTAAATCTCCTGTCGTTCTTCTGGAATGTTATATGCAGAAAAAAGATTCCTGTATTTTAAATCCACCGACCACAAACGATAATTCACAGTATTATTTTTGTTTTGCTGCTTCCCCAAATAATATCCCACATATCTGGCAAAGGAATTCAACTCTATAATCTCACTAGAAAACTTATATTCTAACCGCTTGTTCTTGGTTTCATTCTCACAATCCTTATTCTCTTCTTTATTCCCAAGCCATAGTGCAACTCTTTGTACTGTATCTGTAAAATGACCGAACATCATTCTTCTTTCAACACTTTCAATGCTCAGCTCATCCATATTTTGCATTAAATCGGCACCTATTTGTGAAAATAGCGAGAATTCTTTTCTATATTTTCCCGAAAAGCCTTGATTCTTTACGTTACATTTATAAATACATCCCCAAAGTATATCATACACATCTTGTATAAACTCAATTCCTCTTTCTTTAACAAGCACCTTCTCTGACCCCAGAAGACTATATGCCATATTATAAGACTGCTGCTCTATTGCTGACATGCATTTATCCATTCCACAGTCCCACAAAACCAACATGCATCTTTTAAAGATTTCATAATACTTTTCATAACTTTGTTTATCCTGGGAATCTAACTCCCTCTTCCAATCAAGAACAAACTTTTGATATACATCTAATTTACAATCTATCTTTGTATCGCTATCCAACACATAGTTGATATATGCTTCTATATCCTGATTCTGTTTATTTCTTCCCTCAAAGGCAGAGTACATTTCTAGTATAGATAATAATATTACTGCTAACGTAGCCACAAAGACGCCAAATACACAGTTATACAGTTTGAGCACATGAAAAAGTGCTCCTATCAATTCAAATCCAAGCAGCATGAAAATAAGCATTTTTTGCTTCAATTTCCACGGTTTTATGTTTAAATAAAAATCACTTACGGATACTCCCATATACGAATCAGAAATATTTCCTGTTATTAATGCAATTATTGCAATTATCAAGGTTGCCGTAGATGCCTGTATCTGTAATATAGTTAACGAAAATGCATCTATATCATTTATAAAAATCCAGGCTTTTTCTTTTACAAGCGCATTCCAGTCACACCATCCACCCAACAAAAAACAGGCTGCTATGATTATCAATATCATACTCTCAAGGTTCCTATTTTGTTTACGCATTCTATTCCATTCACTCATAAGCCGTTCCTTCTCCATGTCTTTCCATTCTTAATTCAATCTGCATACTATTCAAATTTAGCTGTCAGGCACCTCGTGGATTCCCGTATAATTATTATTTACGGCCGCTAATATTGACTATACTTATTCTCTGTAATACTACAATTCTACAATACAATAAACAGCATATATCAGCAACATAGAAATTCATTTTTCCTCATGAAGAATTCCTTGCCTTTGTCAGTAACTGTAAAAATTTGAAAGAAGGCAAAGCAATCGGTGCTTCATCCAAAGCCAAAACACCGCTCTCTATTATTGATTCAACCATTCCCCTTCCCCTCCCCCTCTCCCTATGCTACAATACCCTTATCACACCACCCAAAGGAGGCTCTCACCCATGATCCCACAAACATCCGTCAACTGGACCGCATTTAACTACAAATACTCCACCAATCCCCAACACGCCTTCGAATCCCTCACCTACTATCTCTTCTGCCATGAATTCCAGCAGCCCTACGGTATTTTCCGCTACTTCAACCAGCCCCATATTGAAACAAATCCCATTCATGTGGGCGATCGCTATATTGGCTTCCAGTCGAAATACTATGCGGACAGTGTTACCATGTCTTCCAAAGAACAGGAACTGATCGGTGCTGTCAACGGAGCCGTACAGAGATATCCAGGTATTACAACGCTTTATTTTTATATCAGCCGTGAGTTTTCTCCCAGTTCTAAAACGGACGATATCATGCCCTCCTATCAGAAAAAGGTGGAAGCAGTCGCTGAAGAGCTTGGCATTGAGCTTGTCTGGCGGGTTCCCAGCAACCTGGAAGCGCAGCTGATGCAGGATAATCAGCTTACCATTTGCCGCAATGTGTTTTTTCAGGTGGACTCTGCCGTACAGACCTGCTGTGAAAATCTTGTAAAACATAAAAGAGAGATATTTGATCACATTCACACCAGCGTAAGATATAGAGAAAACGATATTACTCTGGAACATATCCAACTAGACCTTAACTCGTTTCTAAATTCTGATGCGGTCATTTTGCTCATTGACGGAGCTGCCGGTTCCGGAAAATCGGCTCTGGTAAAACAACTTACGGATGGACTTACAAATGACTGCGCATTCCTCGCTTTTAAAAGTACCGATCTGGATGTGAATGATATCCTAAATTTTTTAACCCCTTATGGCGAATTAAATTTGGATGAAGTGATCGATGTATACAAAATGGCTGACACACGTGTGCTCTATATCGATGCAGCCGAAAAGTTTTTTATTTGTGAATATCAGGAAACGTTTGAGGATATCCTGAACCGCTTTATGGCGGCTGGATGGAAAATCATTCTGACACTCCGAACCGCGTACCGGGATTCTTTTCAAAACTCCCTATTACACGGCAGCAAGGTTCAGACCTATCATATCGAACCGGTTGACTCTGATAAACTGTCCACTTTATCCCATACCTATGGTTTTCAGCTGCCACAGGACAAGCGGCTGCTGGATCTGCTCTGTGCGCCTTTCTATCTGGGCTTATATCTGGCTCTGGGAAACCTCGAGGATGAATCGATGCGTTCTTTGAACCGTGAGGCATTCGAGGAAAAGATCTGGAATGATATCATCCGTAACAACCGGAAGCGGAAAGACAATCTGCCAACCAGAAGGGAAACGGCTCTTATTTCTTTGACCACGAAAATGCTTCAAAATGAGATTTATTATTATGAGATTCTCGCAGAGGATGATTCCGAGGCACTTTCTGAGCTGGAGAAAAGTGGTGTGCTGTTCCAGAGCGACGATGCCAGAAGATATTTGCACAGCCATGATGTATTTGAAGAGTTGGTTGTCGGTCATATTTTTACTGAACGCTACCGGCATGATACCCTGAATGAGCAGTTTTTTGCCGATTTCCACCCTTCTCTCCGCATCCGAAAGCTATTTCGCGGATGGCTGGCTGATTTTGCCGCTGTTCCAACCCATCAGGAGCTTATTTTCCACCTTCTCGACTGCGAACAGGTAGAGCGGATATGGAAAGATGAGATTCTCTTAACGGTTATCAGCACGGAATCTTTAAAAGAAGTTTATCAAAAGCTGACACAAAAGATGGCTGCAAACAACTATGAGCTGTTACGAAAACTTGCCATTTTAATCAACACCTGCTGCCGCGCCGCAGAGAACTGGGAACAATACTGGAGTACTGGAAATCTGATTCCGTTTCGTCTTTCCAAGCCGTCCGGCTATGCCTGGCAGGCTTTGTTTGCTTTTGTTAGAGCAGAAAGAGACAATCCTCTGGGATGAACGTCTGATTTCCACCATCATTGAGGTACTGGATTCCTGGACCAAACACCTAGATCATGCCAAATCAGAAAATACCCGCATGGCGGGAGAAATCGGAGTATTTTTGTTTCAAAAATAGCCAATGACAAGGATCTGCGGTATACCTTTGAAAAGGGCAGGCAGAAAAGCTGCAGGATGTATTGGTAAATTCTGCATGGATGATTCAGGAACCCTTAAAATTCCTTTTCAAATGGTAATAGATGAAAAAAGGCGATGAAAATCATCATCCTCTTCCCCGTATGTATACGGACCTGGCAAAATGTGCTGTATCGGATATTTATCATTATGGAATGGTTCCAGCTGCAATGCCTGAAATCACGCTTCATCTGATGGCAAAATTGTGGGTTCGCTCCAATATGACTCTTCGTACCCATTACGCCCATCCTGATGTTGAAGAAGATTTCGGTTTAAATCCTCATCTGGACTTTTGGTATCAAACCGCAAGCGCTTATGCAACACCAATTATCCCATTGCTGCAAGCCGAACAAAATCTTGTAACTGATTGGTTAATTGATTTTTGCAATCAAGCTGGTAATTCCTACGCACATTCATCTTTAAATGAGGATTATGGGGAATGTACAAACATTACTATTTATGTAAACGATACACCTGTAGAACAAATTGCATCTGACCGACTCTGGAAAATGTACCGCGGAACTTCGGTTAGTCCAAATCTTCTGATTAGTCTCTTGATGGGGTTTGAAAATGGCTTCTTATGGTTATCGAGCATTCAGAAACTCATATTGTTGTTAATTATTGCCGCTATATCCTGCAAAAGTCCCGCAATGTTATGTTGACTTCCGTGATCGTCAGCGCCGCGGAAGCTTATCCAGATAAACTATTCGAGATTGTCTGCGATCTTCTGCGCACAAAAGAGCTGTTTCATCTGGATTCGTACCGCTTTACTGCCGAATCTTCGGCTTCCTTTTGTTGTCGGGAAAAGATCTTCTTGAAAAGAACGGCTGAGAGTAACCGCCTTTCCTTCAGAAAAAGCGGCTGGAAGAGGTTATTTTATCGTATCAAACCAACGCCAGCGGTCTATCAAAGAAGCCTTCGACTTGCGGAAGCAAACGCTGTATCAGGCGATTGACCGGGCGGCTGCCGATATCGATACCTGGTCATCCAATAACAAATTTGCCTATTACCGGATGGATTTAAGACGTTATCAGGAAATTGTTGATGTTCGGGAAAATGAGCACGGGCAGACACTCTGTACGGTTCTCCCTGATTTTACAGAAGACATGAAAGCATTAAGCCAGAAGAGCGCTGCCGCCTATGAACCTCATCTGAAATATATGGATTTACAGTTATGGAGCGATTATAAATTCCACCATGATGTTAAATTCCGAGAATATAAAAGTATGAGAATGTCCGCACCATTTGCTCAGAGCTGAACGAAATCTGGGCATATATGGACGCTGAAGTTCGCAATGAGGAACTCTCTTCCGACGATATATCTGTGATCGTGCACCGCTTTACCGCGATCGCATCTTACACCAGTGCTGTTTTACTTCGGATTTTAAGGAAACATTGTCACATGAAGATCGGACATTATGCGAATGTATCATTTTCTATTGGCGATTTATTTGCACACGCTTCTCACTTTGAAATTGTTCAGGCTGGCAATGGATCGATGCGGTTGCCGTTGGACTGGTTCTTTTAAGCAATGAAGATAATATAAAGCTGCAAATGACGGAAATCCTCTGTACCTGCTTCTTAAACTGGCACTGAATGACTGGAGTTACAACAGCCGTATCGCGAACGGAATCGCGTCAACCATCTGGGCGCACAGCCAGAATGCTGCGTGGCGTTTCCTATATCTGTTTTCACCTCGCCGATTCATATGAAGACGCGCTTTTGAAAAATGAGTCTTTTCCAGCGATGACTTTTCAAACAGAATGAGGTGTAATTGCCCGTGCGCTCACGAAAGACTCAGTTGATATAACCGACCTTGATTTTTCCAAGCTCCAGAATATGACGATTTTCACGCTTCTTTCCTTGGTCTCTCCCAAGCAGCAGAGGCATTTAAATTCGCGGACGCAACGAAAGCTCTTGTCATGGAACTTGTTTTACAGATAACAGGGATTTACGCGCCGAACGCAGGGAACTTTCTGGATATACAATAAACTATGTTTCCTGGCTGGCAGATGTTCTGCTTCATTGTGAACAGGCAGAACAAGCAGGTCTGATCGATGCATTTTTCCAATATGCAGATTTGACTCGAAATGATAACTCAGGATATCTGCTCACCGAGCTCATCCGGATACAGGATATCAACGGGAAAACAGATACTTTCTGGAATGTATGGGAATTACTGAAACCTTACCTTCTTGCATTAAGCAGCAAACCACAGGGTTCTTTTGATGACCGCCATCCTTATGGACTGGATAAAGTGATTATCAGCTATTTATTTGGCAATTCTCCTGGAGATCCGGCGTTCACCGATGCGCCTTCCTTCCAGAAGAAAAGCGGCTTTCTTTGACGATTTTATCGACAAATCGGGAAGTCCCAAAGCCTTGTTCTACGCGATTTCCCGGCTGCTCTATACCGTTGGGCGGGAACCTTATATTGAGAACGGAATTGATTGGATGTATAAATTGGTCACGCGTGATCCTGACTGCCAGTTACCGCTTTATCAGCAAACCTTGTATTATATGGAAGAGTACGTCGGTCTTTTGTATCACGCCATCGCATGGATTTCAGGAACGATGTGGAACTGGCTATGAAGACTCAGACGGTGCTGGAGTATATGGTAAATCGGGGATCGCAGATTGCTTTTTCTTGCGGGAGTTGATTTAGAAGGATGAGGCGAGAAAAACCATGCAATTGTCTTTGTGAGACTAATGCATGGTTTTCTCTTCCATCACCTATTTTTATTTGCAAACCCGGTTTTCCAACTGCCCACTCTGCACATAATGTGTATAGTAAGCCTTCAAATCATCTCCAAACACTGCCACCAGATCCGGGTTATTTGCCTTATACACACTAACATCGAAGTTCTCCGATGCCCTACGTCCTTCTGCCATACCGCACGTATAGAAATGCTCAAATAACTTCTGCGAATCAGAGCCAACGACCGACTGCAAATCTGGATTATTCATATAATAATAATTTGCATCAAACACCGGCTGATACGTGTTCATCTGTTCCGTTACCTGATTCTGATTACCTGCGGACTGTGTCTGAGTCTGAGTCTGCGTCTGCGTCTGACCGGACGTATTTTCATTCGAAACTGCCCCATTCTTATACGGGCAGACTCCATTTGGATGAAGATGTGCCTCATGGTCGCCACAATGATAATGATAACTTCCCAGACCGCTCTTATTCTTGTAGTCATGATGTCCGCCCTGTGCATCCGTCCGTCCCGGATGCGCCTCAACTGTAATCATCGTCATGTTTGAGACAGTCGCGAACGATGCCGTCAGCATCATGCAGGATAAAGCGCGGTTCCAAACTTTTAAAACGTTTCATAATAACTCCCCTTGTAACTGTAAAATGAAATGCTCTCCGTTTTGATTGTAACATTTCCATACAGAAAACACAAGGAAATCACCCATATCGTGTTTATTTCGTCATACAACGCAATGCAATTGCTATCACACAGTCGGCACACAGCTTGTCCCTCACTCCTCCAAATACCCCATCAACTCCTCAACCACCTTATACACCGTCGTCCCCGGATCATACTCTGATGGCACATCTTTCCCCTCACGAAATCCATCCATACGTCTCTTAGCATTTTTGATCGCTATATTGACGCCGTCATATTGATTTACTAAATCGAAAATCTCTTCACAATTTTATGGTAGGTTCCATCCCCAAATTATATTGCTTGAATATCTCATTGAGTTTTCACACCAATCATCCCTATGAAGCGCAGTATCCGCATAATTGAAATGTAAATAAAGCCAATATTCGAATGACTGATTGCTCCAAGCAATTTTATATCCCTTTTCTTTTCCCAGCCGGATTGCCTCATCAAAATCTTTAAAATCGTCTTTATCAAAACCACCCATATATTCTGATAAAACACCTTTGAATCTTTTACTATCTCTTCAGTTGCTTCTATCAACCGACTGGTGCTGCACCCTTGTCCGAATATATCTATAACCGGACTTTCGACGATATCAATTCGACCATTTACTTTTCGTTAATTTTCTTTGCAAGCCTTTAAAATAAAGTGGCTCTGTTTTTCACCTTCTGTAACAATTAAAACGAATTTGTATTAACCGATTTAAATTCATGCTTTCTCTTTTGTCGCTCTGCCCTGCGTTTCTTAAATAAATCATCCGTTCCCACACCTACTCCTTCTTTCAAAGAAAACTCCTTAAGAAATGGAATTCCTCCATATACCCCGCCAGATAATCCTTTTCAAATGACGCATCGGAACGTACCTTAAAATCCGAAAGCGCACACAACCCGAGTGTCCCAGCTCATCTTTTGTACAAACCAAATCTGATCTCTTCGAAAGAATTTCTTATCCATTAATGTCGTATCATGTGTGGTATAAATCAACTGAGCCATTGAGTCGTTATTATAGAATAAGTCGATAAAAATTTCAACAGCAGTGGATGTAATTTTACATTTAATTCATCCATCACCAGTACATAATTGCTGATAATCGCCATATGAGCATGAATATAAAGCATGATACTTTTGATTGTACCTTCTGACTCATCGTATAAATTTAAAGGATATAATTCCCCATCTTCTCCCTTATGAAATGTAAAAATAGCGTTTCTTTTTTCTTATACGTAATATCCTTTATTCCAATATCAATTGCAGCGAGAAACTCCAATAATTTTTCTTTTCGTTATCAATAATTCTAGGCAGGATGGCATCCAGGAAGTTCGTATTTTCACAATCATCCGATGTAAAACTAAAATATCCATAATCCCTGAATATACGGTTTTAAAAATATCTGTTTTAAATTAAGTTTATTAAAGAAGGATAACACAAGTGTCTCCGACGGAATTTGTTCTTTATAAGCCTCACATTTTTTCTGACAGAAGCCCCAAGATTCACTTCCTGCATCGCTCTCTCAAAATCATCGCTTTTCGGTTTGCCTTTAGGTTCTTTCTGTACAGCCATTCCGTCACAATTTTCTCAGAATTATACTCAAAACCATACTGATACTCCTCATCCCCAAAATCAGTACAATTTCAAACTCTGAATTTCCTTATTTTCTTCAAAGAAAATGGTCTGCTGTATTTTTGAGTACCGACTCTGTTTCATCATCAACATTGTTCAACGACTGGGAAACAATTCGCCTAAAAGCTTCAGGGCCCACACGAAATTGACTTTCCGCTGGCATTCGCACCATAAATAGCCGCTACCCGCAGAAATTTTTCTTTTTATCTATATCAATCAGGTTCGATGGATGTTCCTTATAAGCGCTGATTGCTGTCATATCAAAATCGTTTCTTCTTTAAAGGAAAGAACATTTTTCATTTTAAATTGACCAACATATTTTGTACCTCCTTTTATATAATATACGAATTCTTGATTTTTATGTCAATGTTTTACGGATTTTTCGTAATTTTATTGTTCTAACATCATCTTTTGACATAATCTTTCCATCCTTCCATCTTTCGCTCAAAGGTTATTCTTTCTTACTCAAGTAAGAATTTCTGAATATCACATCTTAAGCAAAGTCTGCAACCAGAACTGTATCGTACGGAATTTTCAGTTCAGAAAATTCCTACCTGTGAACAGTTATAAACTCTCATAATAAAAGGAAACCATGCAGCTATCTGTGAACCTCTGCATGGCTTTCCCTCTAACCTTTTCAATTTCAATCGTTCTAATTTCGCCCGCTCTACCGCATATACTCCTGCTTCCCTTATGATCCACCACATGCCGCTTCGCCAGCTCTTTCGTCACATCCTCTACGCTGATGCCCGCGTCTGCCATCAGAACCATGGCATGATAACACAGGTCTGCCAGCTCGTAGATCGTTTCGTCCTTGTCTTTCTTCGCTGCCGCGATGATAACCTCGGTACACTCCTCGCCGACCTTTTTCAGAATCTTGTCCAGACCTTTGTCGAACAGGTAGGTGGTGTAGCTTCCTTCCTTCGTCTTACGTCCCATAATGAGGTCGTAAAGTCCCTCATAGGAAAACGGCGTGATCTCCTCGTTCTGGTAAACCGGATCAAAGAAGCAGCTCTCCGCGCCCGTATGGCACGCCGGACCTTCCTTGACTACCTCGACAATCAAGGTGTCCTTATCGCAGTCCGCATAAATACTGGAAATATGCTGCACATTCCCGCTCGTCCACCTTTCTCCAGAGTTCCTGACGGCTGCGGCTGTAAAACAGGTTTTCTTCTCACGAAGGCTGATCTCCAGACTCTCCTTATTCATCCAAGCCATCATCAGAACCTTTTGCTATAGTGATCCTGCACAATCGCCGGAATCAGACCTTTCTCATTAAACTTTAACTCATCCATCTTAAACGACGGCTCTACGCCTGCAATCTCGTTGATATTCTCACTCATACTCTCATCCTACCTTACCACTAAAATTTTTATATACATTCCCGCGTCCAGCGCAGCGCCGACGCTCTCCTCCGAAATCCTCAGGAAAACAGGCGTCCAAAACTGTAGAAAACATCGCATACGCCGGTGCTTAGTGAGGTCTTTTCGAACTTAGCACCGCTGCGTAGGCGCAAGAGCGCAAGCGTTTTCGGAAGTTTCTGGATGCCTGTTTTCCGTCCCTTTCACGAAAAGCACCGCCCTCTAACTTTTACTCCATGCGATTAGATCAACCGCATCTCCACCCCATTCTCCGCCAGATACTGTTTCAATTCTTTAATATTCACTTCTTTCCGGTGGAAAATACTCGCCGCCAGTCCCGCGTCGATCTGCGGATACTGGAAGAGGTCTAAAAGTCTTCTTTCTTCCCGCGCCTCCCGATGCAATAATCGGCACATCGACACGCTTCGCGATCTCCAAAAGCATCGGAATGTCAAATCCCTGCTTCACACCGTCCGTATCGATACTGTTGACCACCAGCTCGCCTGCGCCGCGTCTGACGCCGGATTCTGCCCATTCCAGCGCATCAATGCCTGTATCGACACGCCCGCCCTGCTTAAATACGTGGTATTCGTCTCCAACACGTTTGACATCCATCGAAAGCACCACGCACTGATCGCCGTAGCGGTGTGCCGCCTCGGTAATAAGCTCCGGATTTTTGATCGCGCCGCTGTTGACACTGACCTTGTCCGCGCCGCATTTTAAAACGCGGTCGAAATCATCCAGCGTGCTGATGCCGCCGCCGACCGTCAGCGGGATGAAAACCCGTTTTGCCGCCTCAGTCAGGATGTCGGTAAAGATTTTTCTTCCTTCTACACTTGCCGTAATATCATAAAATACCAGCTCATCCGCGCCGCTCTGGTTGTAAAATTCTGCCATCTCGACCGGATCCGCCACATCCTGGATTCCCTCGAAGTTGACGCCTTTCACGACACGCCCGTTCTTTACATCCAGACACGGAATAATACGTTTTGAAATCATGCCGTTCCCTCCTGATTTCTTTTTCTGATTATTCATTCGAACGATTCGAATGATTCGAATGATTTTTGCCGCTTTTATACGGCGCTTCTCCTAAACGGAATATTTCAGTGCTTCCTTTAAATCAATCGCACCCAGATACAGTGCTTTTCCTAAAATCGCACCATACACCTCATTTTCAAGATCTCAATCTCCTTGAGGCTGCTGATTCCACCAGACGCCACGATATCCAGCCCTTCAATCTGCGATAATTCTTTATAAAGCTCCAGGTTCGTTCCCTGCATCTTTCCATCGCGGGAAATATCGGTGTAAATGACCGTTTTCACTCCCGTATCGCGCAGGCGGCGGCAGAAGTCAACGCCTCTTACCTCACTCGTTTCAAGCCACCCGTGAGTCGCCACAAAACCGTCCTTCGCGTCCACACCGACTGCAATTTTATCGCCGTATTTGCGGACGCATTTCTTCGACAAATGGATAATTTGTAACCGCCACCGTGCCGAGAATCACGCGTCCGGCTCCGAGCGACAGGTATTTGTCGATGGATGCCTCGTTGCGGATGCCGCCGCCGACTTCTACAAATAATCCCGTTGTCTTAATCAGCTTCTCTATCGTGTCAAATTTGCCAGCGCCGCGTCTTTCGCGCCGTCCAGATCGACCACATGCAGGTTTTCGCGCCCTGCTCCTTGAATCCCAGCGCCACCTCTTCCGGCCGGTCGCTGAATACTGTCATCTGGTTATAATCGCCCTGCACCAGGCGCACCGCCTTGCCGTCCCGCAAATCAATCGCTGGAAATAGCTCCATGTCCGTTTCCTCTCCATAACTGTTTAAATCCAATCTACAAGCCTGAAAAACAGTTACCTTTCTTGTTTTCTATTAATTATATCTCCGAAAACGCCTTCAGAATCCGCAGTCCCACTTCCCGCTCTTCTCCGGATGGAATTGGCAGCCCATGACATTTTCATTTGCCGCGGACGCCGTGACCGGAATGCCGTACTCCGAGGTTGCCAGCAGACTCTCATCACAATCTTTCCATAGAAGCTGTGGACAAAGTAGACGTAATCGCCCTCTTTGCTGTATTTAAACAGTGGATGCTCCTTTCCTTTTCCGTCAGATGCAGGCTGTTCCAGCCCATGTGCGGCACTTTTAGGTTTGCCGGAATGTCTTCTTTAAGTCTGCCATCACGCCCGGAATCAGTCCCAGACCCTGATGCTCGCCGTATTCATAGCTTTTATCAAAGAGAAGCTGCATTCCGAGGCAGATTCCCATGATCGGTTTGCCTGCTTTTGCTTCATCCAGCAGCGGCTCTGCCATTCCGGATCCGCGCAGTTTCGCAATCGCATCGCCATACGCGCCGACGCCCGGTAAAATGATGTGATCCGCTTTTCTTAAATCTTCCGGATCGCGGCTGACTTTATTTTCCAGTCCCAGGTAACTGAGGGAGGAACTGAGGGAAAATAGGTTTCCCACGCCGTAGTCAATAATTGTTATCATTTGCAGCCTCCTATATCAATTCATGTATGTTCCCGCAGTCAACGCACGCTGAATCATTATAAACCTATTAAATAGATTTGTTATACTTACTTTTATCTTAGATCATAATACCCCTTTGTCGATGGAATCTCGTCCCGGTACCTCTCGTCAATCGACACCGCCTCGCCGAGCGCGCGTCCCAGTCCCTTGAACATCGCCTCGATGATATGGTGGCTGTTTTCGCCGTGGAACATTTTAAAATGCAGCGTCATCCGGCTGTTGGAGGACAGTGCAATCATAAATTCCTTTACAAGCTCGGTATCAAAATCGCCCACTTTTCGGTCGGAATCTCCACATCCATGACCAGATAGGAACGTCCGCTTAAATCGAGCGCCGTCATTACCAGTGTTTCATCCATCGGAAGCAGGAAACTGCCATAACGGCGGATGCCCTTTTATCACCCAGCGCCTCTAAAATTGCCTGTCCCATGGCGATTCCGATGTCCTCTGTCGTATGATGGTAATCGACCTGCGTATCTCCGTCACATTTCAATGTGAGGTCAAACCGTCCATGTCTGGCAAAGAGCTCCAGCATATGGTTTAAAATCCGCAGCCCGTATCGACCTGATATTTTCCCGTTCCATCTAAATCAATCGACAGGCTGATTTTCGTCTCTGCCGTGTTTCGTTCTAATGAAATCTTGCGTTCTCTTGACATTTCTGCCAGCCTTCCTTTCTTATTCACAGCTGCCCCATCTACAAAACCATGCTGCCAGCATTTTCATACGGTTCCCACAGTAAATGCGTGAACCTATTGAATTCTAGCCTATCTTACAACTGCACTTCTCGCCGCTTCCACCAGTTTCTTCGTCTCTCAACAAACGTTTCCATCTCTTCCTCGGATCCGATGGAAATGCGGACGTAATCTTTGATCCGCTCGCTGTCCCAGCGTCTTACCAGGATTCCTGCCTCGCGCAGTCCATCAAAATAGACTTTTCCCGGCATATCGCCGCTCTTGGCAAAATGAAGTTGGTCTTCGAATCCAGCACAGTAAATCCAAGTGCCCGGAGCGCCTCGGTCGTTTTTCACGCGTTTTGCAGATGCGCCCGGTACATTCTTTCGTGTAGTCCCAGTCGCGCATCGCCGCCGCGCCAGCCAGAATCGACAGGCGGTTGACGTTGTACGGGTTAAAACTGTATTTGATCCGGTTCATGTCGGCGATAAGTTCCGGGCTTGCGATCGCAAATCCGACGCGCGCGCCGGCTAAGCTGCGGGATTTGGAAAAGGTCTGGATAATCACCAGATTTTCGTATTTCGGAAGCAGTGATACACGATTCGCCGCCGAAATCCACATACGCCTCATCCACCATCACAACGCGATCCGGGTTGACGCCGCTACTTCCTCAATCGCAGAAAGCGGCAGGTTCATGCCTGTCGGAGCGTTTGGATTGGCGATGATCACATTATTTCCGCAATTTTATACGGTTCGATATTTAAGGTAAAATCTTCCTCCAGCGGAACTACCTTGAACGGGATTCCATAGAGCCCGCAGAGTGCCGGATAAAAGCCATACGTCAGATCCGCGAACTGAAGCGGCGCGTTCTGGTCGCAGAATGCCCGGAATGCAAAACCTAAAATCTCGTCGGAACCATTGCCCGCGATGACCTGGTTTGTTCCCACGCCGTAGTGGTCGGCGATCGCCTCGATGAGGACGCGCTCTTCCGGATCCGAATAAAGGCGTAAATTTGCAAGTTCCAGCGGCATAATTTTAGAAGAATTTTCCTCATACCCGCCAGAATCGCCTCCGCAACCTTCGGGCTCGGCGGATACGGGCATTCGTTTGTGTTCAGCTTGATAAATTTCCGCCCCTGTGGCTGCTCACCCGGTGTGTACGGAAGAAGTGATTCGCTTGCTTTGCTCAAAACGGCTCATATCTGCCTACGCCTCCTTTTTATCTTCTGCTGCGGTTTCTTTCTCCGCTTTCTCTTTCCTTCTTTTTCTTTCTTTTCCTGTTCCTTTTCTTCTGGTGTGCTTCCACCGCGCCCTTCAGCTTCTCCGCCATCTCGGTGATCTGCTTGTTTTAAACTCAAAGCTGCTCTTGTTGGCGATGAAACGGGCGCTGATCGGCAGGAACTCTTCCAGCACTTTCAGGTGATTTTCACGGATCGTGCTGCCCGACTCGACAATATCCACGATGACGTCCGAAAGTCCAGAATCGGCGCCAGCTCAATGCTTCCGTTTAATTTGATAATATCAATATCGCGTCCCAGCTTCGCGTAATGCTCTTTCGCAATATTCGTAAATTTCGTTGCCACGCGCACCGGTCGGTCTTTGTCCTCGACGTAATCCTCTTTTCCAGCCACGCACATCCGGCATTTTCCAAGTCCCAGATCGAGAAGCTCGTATACATCCGGGTTGCTCTCCATCAGAATGTCTTTTCCGACGATTCCGACGTCTGCCGCATGGTGCTCGACGTAGATTGCCACATCACTCGGCTTTACGAGCAGGTAGCGGACACCCGTCTGTGGGTTCTCAAACACCAGTTTTCTATTTTCGTCGTAAATACTCTTGCAGTCATATCCGACCGACGCCAGAAGCTCATACACCTGATCGCCCAGTCTTCCCTTCGGCAGTGCTATGTTTAACATCTCACGCCCTCCTTTCCATTCTCCTGAAAGGCAGTTTCCCGTCCTCTTCCAGGGAAAGACGTCCGTCATACCGGTACAGATAGCAGTAACGCAGATCCTCCGGCACAGTTTTCTCTACCCGCACACGCAGTCCCTGACGGCGCAGGCTTTCAACCGCCTGGCACAGGCGCACTATATCGACATCCGGCTCATAGAGCACCAGCGCATCGACATCGTAGCGGATGCTCTTTTCCGGCAGGCGTTCCAGCTCTTTTAAATAGATAGCAAATCCGATCGCATCGGCTTTCTTTCCTAATTTTGCCATCATACCGTCGTACTGGCCGCCGGAAAGCACCTGGCGTGCCAAACCATCTAAGAATCCCTGAAAATAATACCGTTATAATATTCAATGTCATTGATCATCGAAAAGTCCAGCCGCACCTTGTCAAGCTGTCCGCCCAGTCCCATCGCCTCCAGAACCTCATACAGGCGGGATAAAAGTGCAACCGCCTCTTTCATTTTCGGCGTATCCGCGATCGCACCTGCCTCTGCCAGCACCCGCCCAAACTCTCCGTACAACCCGGAAACCTTCATCAATTTCTCTGTATCGCCCTCCGGCAGTGCCAGATCCGCGCACAGCTTTTCCAGCCCGCTGCGGTTTTTCGTCCGGATCAGCCCTAAAATGATATCTTTCTGATCGGCATTGACCGGAAGCTCTTCCATCAGTCCCACCACGAAATCCATGTTGGAAATCTTGAGCACATAGTCCGTCTCAAAATCCGCCAGACTCTTGAGCGCCAGCGCCAGCACCTCCGCGATCACGCAGTCATCCACGCCGCCCATGCACTCCAGTCCCATCTGGCTGATCTTTGTAAGTGTGGCTTTCCTTGCTCTCACGGTACACACTCCAGATAATAGACCTTCTCACGTATTTTTATCTGCCTTGGTGTTCTTCGCGATGCTCAGCGTCACGTCCGGCTTGAGAGCCATCAGGCGTCCGTCCAGATCCGTAAATGTCGGCACATTTTCCCCAGCAGGAAACTTTTATTCGCTGCATACAAACTATATTCCTCAAAACGCCCCATCCGGTACTTGCGGTATCCATAGCTCTCATAAAGACCTCTCAGGCGAAGCGTCGCCGCCTCCGCCCTCCGAAGGCTCTGAATCTCTAAATTCATGCTCTATCTCCTCTCAACTGCCGCCGCAACCGCCCCGCCTCAACAAAATCTGCCGGACAATCACCCGCTCGTCTATATCCTGCCGTTATAGCTCCCATCACTTTTATTTATCTTGCTATCATGGTAGCGTGTTAAAGTGTTTTCTATATACTATCATTCCTTCTTAAAAAGCAACTACTTTTTAGAATACTCACACTTTAATTAAAAAAAACTCGGGCGTGAAATGTGCGCCCCGAGTTTTTTCACCTCGACTCTATTCTTTTATAACCTTCTCCAAAATCGGCCCCAGAATCTCCGTCCAAGGCGTATACGCATCCTTTTCCTCCAGATGCGTCAGCGCCATCCAGTTCAGTCCTCCCGGTGTCATTTCTCTGGCAAGGTCTTCCAGATCCCGTCCCACGTCGCTGCCTTGCGGGACAGCGCCCCAGTAAATTCTGATGTATGCCCGTGCGGACGGCTCATCCAGCCCGTTTCTCTCACCACTGGATAATGACGGTCAGAAGCATATAGTAAGCGCTCATCAGGCCCGTCGTGCTCCTAAGGATCGCGATCTGCTTCGACGTATCGACCGGAACCGGCTTGCCGACGTGACTCATCAGATCGACTACCTCCGGGATATCCGGTAAATCACCACCGGTGAATCGGTTCGCTGCGAAGGTCAGAGGCACAACATCCGCCAGAATCTCTCTCGGTCAAACATTTCCTCGATGCGCTTTAAGCTCAGCGTTGCAACCAGATTGATAAACTTCTTCTCCGGTCGAAGCGGTTTTAAGATATCTTCCGCCGCCTTCGGAAGGAGCGCCACAAAGACCCAGTCCGACCGGTCACAACTTCCTGGTTATCCGCCGCGACCGACGATCTCCGGGTATTTCTCATGCAGCATCTGCGCCCGTTCTTTATTTCTCGGCGATACAACGATCTGCAGATTCTCCATTCCGCTCTCGCAGAATCCAGTCACGACGGACGTCGTAATGATTCCGTCCCAATAAATCCCAGTTTCATAAACTTCTATCCTCTCTTTCTCCTCTCCGTTTACCGAAATTTTTCCAGACGATTCCGAGCGAACTTTTCTGATAGTTACTCCCCGATTTTATTCACATACACAGTATACAACCAAAACACATATTTTCCAGCATCCTCCTCATCTTTATTCAATCTTAATACATCGTTAAATCTCCTTATCCGCTCTTAAAATCTCCAGCTGTATAATATGAACCATCACAGAAATAAGGAGCTGCCTTTATGCCGGAAGAGATTACTCGACGAAAGCGCCGTCTTTCGTCTTTTCAAATTATCACATTGGGTTTTGCCGGGGTCATTCTACTCGGAGCGCTACTGCTGATGCTGCCGATCTCCACGACTGGAGAGAATGTAACTCCATTCAATGAAACGCTGTTTACTGCGACCTCTGCCGTCTGCGTGACAGGGCTTGTAGTACAGGATACAGGCTGCTACTGGTCAACCTTTGGGCAGGCGGTTATTCTGGCACTGATCCAAATTGGTGGTCTTGGTGTCGTAACCGTAGCAGCATCGTTTGCGCTGTTGTCCGGGCGAAAATTTCTCTGATGCAGCGCAGCACCATGCAGGATGCAATTTCAGCACCAAAGGTCGGCGGAATCGTCCGTCTGACGCTTCATCCTGCGAGGGACGTTTCTGATTGAGCTGCTGGGAGCGCTTGCCGTGCTGCCGGTATTCTGCCGGGACTATGGATGGCGCGGCATCTGGATGGCGGTATTTCATTCCATATCCGCTTTTGCAACGCCGGGTTTGACATTCTTGGGACAGAAAGCAACCACTATCCATCTCTTACCGGCTACGCGGACAGCCCGGTAATCAATATCACGATTATGCTGCTGATCGTGATCGGCGGTATTGGATTTCTGACGTGGGATGACATCTTTGAAAACAAGTGGCGGTTTCATCGCTACCGAATGCAGAGCAAAGGTGATTCTGGTCACGACAGGTTGTTTAATTTTTCTGCCTGCTATGTTTTCTTCTTTCAGACTTTTCCGCGCTTCCCGCCGGAAACCGGCTGCTGGCATCCTTTTCAGTCTGTCACGCCGAGGACAGCGGGCTTCAACACGGTAAATCTTTCCACGATGTCCGGTGCATCACAGGGCGTAATAATCCTTTGATGCTGATCGGCGGTTCTCCAGGTTCTACAGCAGGCGGTATGAAAACAACGACACTGGCGGTTCTGCTTGCCAATGCCACTGCAACCTTCCGCCAGCGCGATAGTGCCCGATTTTCGGACGCAGAGTCGATTGCAGCGCCGTCAAGACCGCCGCGACCATTCTGACGATGTACTTGATGCTGTTCTTTGGCGGTGCTGTCTTTATCAGCGCATATGAGAATCTTCCGCTGTCTGTCTGCCTGTATGAAACGGCATCGGCGGTCGGGACGGTGGGATTGACACTTGGTATTACACCGCAGCTGCATTCCATCGCAAATGGTGTTGATCACGCTCATGTATCTGGGCAGAGTCGGCGGTCTTACCCTCATTTATGCGACATTTTCCAGCAAAAGGTGGGGAATGCAAAGCTGCCGCAGGAAAAATCACGATTGGATAAGGAGTCTTTTCACATGAAAACATTCTATTGATTGGCACAGGCCGCTTCGGACGGCATATTGCAATACAGCTTTCTCAGCTGGGACATCAGGTCATGGCGATCGATACAAACGAGGAACGAATCAATGATGTACTGCCATATGTCACCAACGCACAAATTGGCGACAGTACAAACGCGGAGTTTCTTCGCTCTCTTGGCATCGGAAATTTTGATGTCTGCATCGTGACCATCAGCGGGAACTTTCAGAACTCGCTGGAAACCACCTCGCTGCTGAAAGAGCTGGGGGCGAAGTGCGTAGTGTCGCGTGCCGAGCGTGATGTGCAGGCAAAGTTTCTGCTTCGCAACGGTGCCGACCAGGTAGTCTACCCGGAAAACAGGTGGCAAAATGGGCAGCGATCCGATACACTGCCGACCATATTTTCGACTACATAGAGATCGACGAGCAGCACGCCATTTTTGAAGTAGAAGTTCCGGCCGGGTGGATCGGCAAAAGTGTTGGCGAACTGGATATTCGCAGAAAGTATGGCATTAACATTCTCGGCATCAAACATTCCGGAAAAATCGACGCTTCCATTACGCCGGATACGGTGCTGTCCGGGAAATAACGATTTTAGCGTTGGGCGAATACAAAGCTCTGCAAAAGTGCTTCCGAATCTGAATGGACGGTGAGGGGTATATGGAAGATAGCGTTTTGATCGCTGGGACGGCGCTAATGTTCCTGTTCGGCCGGTTTTGATGAAACGGCTGGATCGCTTTCTGGACGAAAATCAGAAGCGCATCAAAGAATCGTCTGAACAACAGCAGGCTGAACCGTGCGTGCATCTGGTCGGAAATATTTCTCCTGACGAACTTGAGGAAACATTTTCTCAGTTTCGCAATAGTCATGCCCATGTAGAAATCGTGATCTATGATTCAGAGCAAATTTCTTTTCCGGACAACAAATCCAATTGGGCGCAGTAGAAACCTCCACATTTTGGTGCTATAATATTGTTTAAGAGGGGTGAAATGTGCAGAATAAAGGAAGCGAAATGCCACAAGAACATATTCTTGTGTGCCTGTCCTCGTCTCCATCCAATGAACGCATTGTACGAATGGCGGGAAAATGGCACAGGCATTTTGCGCCAGTCTTACCACTTTACGTGCAGACCCCCGGAGACGCTGATATGAACGCGGAAGATACCGTCCGTTTGCAGGCGAATATGCGTCTGGGGCAGCAGCTGCGCAGAAATTGTCACAACGCATGGTGAAGATGTGGCGACACAGATCGCGGAATATGTGCGGCTCTCTGATGTGACCAAAATTGTGATTGGGCGAAGCGGCGTACAGCGGCGGCATTTCTGGAGCGAATCGACGCTGACAGAACAGCTCATTACGCTTGCACCGGAGGTAGATATTTATATTATTCCGGATGTGGAAGCCTATAAGAACTGCCGCAGAAATCAGCCGCTTACTACCCGCCCGGCGTTTCCGACCGCCCGGGAACTACTTCTGACCATCGGAATTCTGGCAGTTACGACGGTCATCGGATGGATCTTTCTGCGGCTCAGCTTTGCAAATGACAATATCATCATGGTTTACCTGCTGGGTGTGCTTCTGACTTCCACTTTTACCAGCGGCTATACCTGCGGTGTGCTGTCCGCTTTTTGAGTGTCCTCCTGTTCAATTATTTTCTGACGGAGCCCGGCTGTCTTTGGCAGCCTATGGCGCAAATACCCAATAACCTTTGCCGTCATGTTCGCGGCTGCACTTGACAAGTTACACTTGCGGCCAAGCTCAAAGCCCACGCACAGCTATCCGCACGGGACGCTTATCGCACGAAGCTCCTTTTGATATGAACAGACAGCTCAAAGGCGGAAACGCCGGAGGAGGTCTATCGGATGACCGCGACGCAGATACAAAGCTCATGCAGCGAGACGTTCTGATTTACCCGGCACAGGGCAACGCTCTGCTGGATGGGAACATTTATCCGGCTGACGGAAGTAGCCCATACAGCATCAGATACCGACCGGGAACAGAACGTGGTTCAATGGGTCTGGCAAAACCGCAATGCGCGCCGGAGCAACGACGCAAAACTTTCCAAAGGCAAAACGGCTGTATCTTGCCATCCGTACCGGGCAGCAGATTTACGGTGTTGTCGGGATTCCGATGGAGAAGCAAACGCAGCCTGACGCATTTACATCCAGCGTTCTGTTCTCCATCCTCGGCGAGTGCTCTCTGGCGCTGGATAACCTGCGAAATGCCAGAGAAGGAAGAAGCTGCCGTTCTTGCAAAGAACGAACAGCTTCGCGCCAATCTTGCGTTCGATTTCTCATGATCTCAGAACACCACTGACCTCGATTTCCGGCAACGCAGATACGCTGCTGCACAGCTATGACGTGTTGGATGAGCAAACACGGAAACAGATTTTACGGACATTTATGACGATGCACAATGGCTGACGGGACTGGTTGAGAACTTGCTCTCCATTACAAAATTGTAGACGGCAGCGTAAAGCTGCACCTTTCTGATCAGGTCGTGGATGACATCATATCGGAAGCACTCAGGCATATTGACCGAAGAGCGGCAGAACATCACATCGCAGTAGATTGCGGAGACGTACTGTTGCTGGCACGGATGGACGCAGGACTCATCATGCAGGTGCTCATCAATCTGGTAAATAACGCAGTCAAATATACTCCAGTTGGCTCGAACATCCGGATCACGGCAATCCCGCGAGAAAATATGGCTGAAATATGTGTCAGCGATAACGGTCCCGTATTCGAATGAACTGAAGGAACGTGTTTTGAAATGTTCTTTACTGGGGGCAATCAATTGGCGACAGCCGCCGAAGTCTTGGACTAGGACTTACGCTCTGTCAAACTATTGTTCATGCATCATGGTGAAATGACGTTGAAAGACAATTCGCCGCATGGCTGCATCTTTTCCTTTACATTACCACTTAGTGAGAGTGAACTTAAATGAATAAGCCGCTCATCCTCGTTGTAGAAGATGATACCCCGGTGCGAAATTTAATAACGATGACACTAAAACTCACGAATATAGGTATCTTTCGGCGCAAAACGGCGCAAGTGCCGTGATGGAAGCGCTGTCTCACAACCCGGACATTGTACTGCTTGATCTGGGGCTGCCGGATATGGACGGCGTGGAAGTCATCCAAAATCCGGTCGTGGTCGAATATGCCGATCATTGTGATCAGCGCCAGAACAGAGGATTCCGATAAAATCGGGGCGCTGGATGCTGGGGCGGATGATTATCTAACGAAGCCTTTTCCGTGGACGAACTGTTGGCACGACTGCGGGTGACGCAGCGGAGACTGTCGATGATGAAAACAGACTCCGTGCAGGATTCTCCGATTTTACGAATGGTGCGCTGAAAATCGACTATGCGGCAGGCTGCGCATATCTTGACGGCACAGAGCTGCACCTGACACCCATCGAATACAAGCTGCTGTGCCTGCTCTCCAAAATGTTGGTAAGGTTCTGACACACACCTATATCACGCAGCAGATTTGGGGCAGCAGTTGGGAAAACGATATCGCTTCTCTGCGGGTGTTCATGGCGACCCTGCGCAAAAGCTGGAACGCGGAAAAGACGGGCAGCAATACATACAAACACACATCGGAATCGGCTATCGGATGCTCCGCATCGAGTAAGTAATTCCTGAACTGAACATTCATGACTGAATGGAGTAGATTTCTTGTGGTCATTCCATTCTGCCACAAATGAGCTGATCATCGTTGAAATAGCGAGGACTTGAAAGTCCTCGCTATTAGCATACATCGTCTTATATATTATATCTGTTTTTCCATCTTCGTTTTGCTGCTTTCCCTACTTTCTAGCACACTCCCCATCAAGCCCCAAAGGATTTTTAATCCATGATCCAGCTGCGGCAGAATGTATTCCAGACACTCCTGCACCGCCTTCGGACTGCCCGGCAGGTTGACGATCAGCGTGCGTTTGCGGATCCCGCTTGCCGCTCGGCTTAACATCGTCCGCTTTGTAAATTGTGCTGTATGCCCGCATCGCCTCCGGGATACCGGAACCATCCGTTCCGCGACCGCCAGCGTCGCCTCCGGCATCACGTCGCGCGGAGAAAATCCCGTTCCGCCCGTTGTTAAGAGCAGATCAGCCTTTCCCTCATCGCAGATCTCCTTCATCGCCTCTTCCAACATCGCCTGTTCGTCCGGCAGCACCTTCTGCCAGACCACCTCATAACCAGCCTCTCATTTCTGCGATTACCGGACACTCCACATCCTCCCGTTTTCCCGCGTACCCAGAGTCACTGGATGTAATAATTGCTACTCTCATTGGTTTCCCACCTCTCTTTGATCTCTTTCCTACGCTTCTTCCAGAATCTCCAGATTATCTCCTTCTTTGATCACGCCGCCGTGCAGCACCTTCGTAAATACGCCCTCGCGCGGATGATGCAATCGCCCATTGCCTGGAAGATCGCGCATCCATGGTGGCATTCTTTTCCGATCTGTGTCAATTCCAGCACGACATCGTTGCATTTAAATTTTGTCCCGATCGGGGCGTCTTGAAATCGATTCCTTCCACGACCAGATTTTCACCGAACGCGCCGTCCTCGACCTTCGCGCCGCGCGCGGAATTCCTGAATCCGGTCATATGAAGAAGGCTGACCTGACGGTGCCATTTGCCCGCATGGGCGTCACCCTCGATTCCATAGTCCTCGATAAGACAGACCTGATGGACATTTTTCTTCTGAACACCTTTGATTTCACTGGTACACGTTGCGATTACTTTTCCCATGATTGTTTCTCCTTTTCTTTATCCACAAATTTTCCGATTTCATATTTCATATACGATATTTCACTTGTAACATTCCGCCGGCTCACACTTCACCGCAGAAACCATAATCATAATCCTCACAAACACCCTGCTTATCCGCCTATCTGGGACATTCCCGGTGTTCCCGATCCGTAAATTCCGTCTTTTTCTCAAAACTATGTCCCTTCGGCTTTTCCGCAAGCGCCTGTCCGATCGCCCGGCGCAGGTCTTCATCGGTACCGCCGCCGCGCAGAATGGTCTTTAATTCCACCCCATTGTCATACTGGAGACAGGTCTTTAAGAATCCTTCTGAGGTCAGCCGGATCCGATTGCATTCGGAACAGAATTTATGGCTGACCGCGCTGATAAAACCGATCCGTCCCTGAAAGCCAGGGACTGCGAAATAATGGCACGGGCCATTTCCTGCCACGTCCCCGCACGGGTAAAGGTTCAAATGCCTCTTCCAGCGCATGCTTCAACGCATCTTCTTTCACAAAGGCAAACTGCGTTCCCATGCCGATCGGCATCATTTCGATGAAACGCACGTGCACATTATGGTTTTCGCCAGTTCCGCCACCTCTAAAGCTTTTGCTCCTCGATCCCAAGCACCGGCACACAATTTATCTTGATCTGCATCCTGCCTTTCTGGATCGCCGTCCGAAGGCCGCGTCTGACCGCTTCGATCTCATCCCGGCGTGTGAGCTGCCGGTACACCGACGCATCCAGCGTATCCAGGCTGATCGTGACTGAATCAACCCCGCGTCCGCCAGCGCATCGTACATTTCTTCTAATAAAACACCGTTCGTCGTGATCGTCAGGCTCTTGATTCCCGGAATCCGTTTTAACGCTGCTGCTAACTCCGGCAGTCTTCGGCGCACCAGCGGTTCGCCTCCGGTCAGCTTGATTTTCTGAATGCCGTTCTCTGCCAGAATCTGACAGACCCTCTCGATCTCACCAAACCGCAGGATCTCTTCATGGGAAATGCTGCCGACGCCTTCCTCCGGCATACAGTACACACAGCGCAGGTTGCATCGATCGGTCACGGAGATCCGGACGTAGTCGATCGTTCTGCCGTATCCGTCTATCATCGCACAAATTCCCGCTCTTTCCTCCCGATTTTGCATCGAGATGTATCTCTCCGATCTCCATCCGCTTGTCGATCGCCTTGCACATATCATAAATGGTCAGAAGCGCCACGCTGACGCCGGTCAGCGCCTCCATCTCGACGCCGGTCTTTCCTTCCAGCTTAGCAGTACAAAGTGCCTTGATCGTCAGCTCTTTTCATCCACCTCAAAATCCACGCTGCATTTCGTGATGAGAAGTGTGTGGCACATCGGGATCAGGTGTGCGGTCTGCTTCACCGCCATGATTCCCGCCACGCGCGCCACCCCAACACATCGCCCTTGGCAACCGTTCCCTCCAGAACCGCCTTCATGACAGCTTCATTGACGTGAATCTTGCCGGATGCCGTCGCCGTCCGACTGGTAATCTTCTTTTCCGTTACATCTACCATGATCGCATTTCCCTTTTCATCAAAATGCGTTAATTTCTCTTCCATCTGTATCCTCCTTTTCCTCTTCTTCCGGCTCCAGAAAATTTTCTCAAACGCTGCTTCTGCTGCCGCCTGCACTGCTGCTTCCATCCGGCGGAATTTTTCTAAAACGCCTTTCCCTCCGGCGTCAGCACAGAAAATCCGCCCTTGCTTCCGCCCGTCTGGCGCTCTAAAACTGGATTCCCAGCTGCGCCTCCGCGATCTTGAGCATTTTCCAGCCCTTGCTGTAGGAAATATCCGGATCTGACAGGCACCGAGCATTGAACCGCTCTCAGCAACTGCCTCCAGAAAATCCGCCGTCAGCGCGCTGAAGCATTCTTCCTCGCGGCTCAGCGAAATCGACGCCCGAAATGCCAGCTCCCGCGCTTCTGCCTGTCTTTTCGTAGGCAAGCAGCGATTCGTAGTCCATTTTCGTGTTGGTGTCCAGTAAAACACCCGGATCTTCAACCTCGATCTCCCGGACACCTTCGCCCCACGCATCCATTGCGCCGCGGAGTCCTTTTCCGCCCCGATACGTTAAGATATGTCCAAACACTTCCTTCGACAGCATGACCGGGTGTCCTTTTTCCCCTGACAGACCGGTACTGCCATGCTTCCGGGCGCCTGCGCCATCTTCTCGATTGTGTCCGCCGTGATCATCGGCACGTCGGCGGGAACAACAGCACCGATCGGCTTTTTCTGGATATGGCGCAGTCCCATGCAGATTGAGCCGTACATCTGCGATGTCTCATACCGCTTGTTTCGGATACAGACCGCACCACGGTGTGAAATATGACGTTCCAGCACATCTGCCTGATACCCGGTCACGACAACGATCGGCGGATCCCCGCCTGCCGGATCGTGTCGATCTCCCTCTGTATCATCGTGGTCTGCCCCATCCGGAGCATCGGCTTTAATTCTTCCATGTGCGCCGACCGCCCTGCCGCCAGGATGATCGCGCCTGTTTTCCCATCTGCCATACATATCCCCTTTCTATCATTCTAACCTTCTTTTAAAAGCATGATATCTCCCGGTGCAATTCCCAGCCGGACGCGGTCTCCGCGCTGATACTGGTTTAGTGAATCACTCTGCTTATAGTCTACCTTCCACCAGATCACCTCGCGTTCCAGTGCATTTTCTTTGTCACCCGCTGCCCTGCATTTTCCACCGGACGCAGCAAAACATCCCACTCAAATGGCTGGCAGAGTGTGTCCCCCACTCGCACGTAAATTCATTCGCACTGCCGCGCGCCGGTAAAACTGGTGCGCCCGGATGCCGATATAGGCATGCTCCGCGGCAACCGCTTCTTCGGTCTGAAACGTGAGTCCCCAGTCGAGCGCCTCCACCTCATATTCGCCGATCCGCCGGATCCGGCTGAAGTTTTACAGCCTGTCAGGCGTGCCGCAGTGACATTTTCCGGTTTCTGAAAATCGCCCGCGTCTCTCCTTCATCGCCACCTGTCCGCGGTTTAAGATGATGCTCTTCTCGCAGAACCGATAGACCTCGTCCCGGCTGTGGCTGACCATCAGCACATCGCCCGTGTACCCGCGGAGTACCTCGCGCACCTGGAACTGCAGCTGTTCCTTCAGATAATAATCAAGCGCCGAAAATGGTTCATCCAGCATGATCACATCCGGCTCATAGACGAGAATGCGCGCCAGCGCCACACGCTGCTGCTGTCCGCCGGAAAGCTGGGACGGATACCTTTTCAAGCCCTTCTAATTTAAAGAGACGGATCATGCGGGCAACTGCCTCCTGTTTTTCCTCCTTGCTGCCCGAAAGCCCCGCTGCAATGTTGGTTTCTACGGTCATATTCGGAAACAATGCATAATTTTGGAATAAATAACCGACTTTCCGCTTCTGCGGCGGCAGGTTGATGTGCTTTTCCGAATCAAAGAGCACCCTGCCGTTTAACACGATCCGCCCTTCGTCCGGCGTCTCAATTCCGGCGATACACTTGAGCGTCATGCTCTTGCCGCTTCCGGAGGCGCCGAGAATGCCCATGACGCCGCCATCGGTGTTAAGCGATACGTCCAGCGAAAGCCGGAAAATCTCTTTTGATTGCCGCCTGCAGGCTCATCGCGCGCCTCCCTTCTGTGCATCCGCTTCCCTGTCCGCAAACAGTTCCACCGAAACTTTTGCATCCTGACCGCCCGCTTCCACACTGTTATCTTTCTTTTTATGATTGCTGCGTCCGCGCATATCCCGCCGCGACAGCAGATTCATCAGCACGACGACCAGGAAGGAAATCACCACGATGATCCACACATACTGGTATGCCATCGACATTTTTCCAGCCGCCACCTGTGAATAGATGGCAAGCGGCAGTGTCTGCGTCTTTCCGGCGATATTGCCCGCCAGCATCGCGGTCGCACCGAACTCGCCCAGTCCTCTCGCAAAGGCAAGGATCGCGCCGCTGAGGACGCCCGGCATCGCCGACGGCAGAATCACCTTCCAGAAAATGCGGCTTTGGAAAATCCCAGCGTCCGAGCCGCATAGATAAGCGTCACATCGACCTGTTCAAACGCGCCGCGCGCTGCCCGGTACATAAGCGGAAATGAGATCGCCACCGCCGCGATCACCGTTGCCGCCCATGAAAATACAATCTTGACGCCAAACAATTCCAGAAACAGCTGTCCGAGCGGTCGTTTTACACCGAAAATCATCAGCAGGAAGAAGCCTGCTACCGTCGGCGGCAGGACCATCGGAAGCGTCAGGATGCCGTCCAGCACCATTTTCACTTTCTCAGAGCGTGCCGATACCACCAGCCGCGCCATCCAGACTCCCAGAAAAACGTAATAATGATCGACAGCGTTGCTGTTTTCATCGATATCCATATCGGAGACCAGTCCATCTTTCTTCCCCTTTCCTATGAATCAAGTCGAACGTCCGTGAGACCAAACTCCACTGAGACAAATTTGCTATTACTCGCCACCTAAAGAGGCGGGAGTCTTCTCGACTGAGATAAAACTGCCGCAGAACACCTGGTTTTCAACGGACCTGCATTCTGCGGCGGATTTTATTCCATACATGGTTCACTGTCTGTCCTTCGCTGTCCTGCTTTCTATTCACACAGTCAGCTGCATATCCCAGACAGTCATCGCTCCCGGCTTATTTATTTGCTGTGAAGCCATACTCCGCAAGAAGGAGAGCGCATCATCGGTTTCCAGATAATCTACAAACTTCTGTGCTGCATCTTTCTTTGTGCTTGCGCTTACAACACCAACCGGATAGATAACCTTCGATACGCTTCCTTCCGGTGCATATCCGATAACCTTTACCTGGTCAAACTGATCGCTGGTGGTTGCATCGGTCAGGTATACGATACCTGCATCTGCGCTTCCGGCTGCTACCCAGCTTAAAACCTCGGTTACGTTGGTACCAAAGCTTGTCTTAGCCTCTACATCATCCCACATACCCAGGTTCTCAAAGGCTTCCTTGGAGTACTGTCCAACCGGAACACTCTCCGGATCGCCGAGTGCAATCTTCTCTGCCTTTGTGATATCCTCAAAACCGGTAATTCCCAGTGTAGAATCCTTCGGAACGATCAGGGCGATCTTATTTTCCAGAAGCTCTACGACAGAATCTGCATCGACCAGTCCCTCGTCCTCCAGCGCGTTCATCTGCTTCATCGCTGCGGAGAAGAATACGTCTGCATCCGCGCCCTCTTCGATCTGGGTCTGCAGCTTTCCTGAACTGTCAAAGGTAAAGCTCAGCTTGATGTCCGGATTCTCTCTCAAATGCCGGCTGAATCTTGTCTTCCATAACGTACTGAAGGCTGGCTGCTGCCGCTACCAGAATCTCCTGTTGGTCGCCGGCTGCCTCTGCTTCTGCTTCGGTCTCTTCTGTCTCAGCTGCCTCTGCCTCCGTTTCCGGTGCTGCTGTCTCAGCCGGTTTGCTGGATGAACATGCGGTCAGGGATGCTGCCGCCATCGCTGCTGCCATTACAAGTGCCCACGTTTTCTCATATCTTGGTTCCTCCCTCATTTCACGCACATGTTTCCGGCATCCTCCTCGTTTCGATTCCTCACGCCATAGCAATGTGGTTTTACCCTTCCGTTATTTTGGAAAATTATAATGATATTTGCTAATCAAATAGTAGCACGTGGCACTTTTTGTCAATCTTTACAATGATTCTTATTGAATGCACACGTCGTTATGTGTATTTAAAAATAACGCGTCTTTTTCTGCATTTTCCCTTTATTCTTATGAATTTTCCAGTTTTCTTTCCAAACCCTTCCGTCTATTTCCGTGAAATTGTTATGATGATTTTTCATGTATTTTATTTTTATCTTTTATTTTTCATGTATTTGAAATTTTTTATCCAAATACACCGGTGCTTCGATTTCCTTACCGGTCACACGGTTCCCGATCCGTGGCAAAGTCTTCCACCAGCACATCCATAATGCCGCCGCAAACCATTCCTTCATCTTCCGCTGCCTCGCCGGTCAGATCTACATGAACTACTTTGTACCTGCCGCTTCCGATCAGAGAACGTGCCTCGCCCAGCACGGCCGCCTCGCTGCAGCCGCCGCCGATGCTGCCGAGAATCCGTCCGTCCCGGTAGACAATCATCTTCGCGCCTGCCCGCGCGAGGAACCCTTTGATTCAATCACCGTGACCACTGCTTTCGGCTCATCCGGCTCATCCGCCAGGCGTTTCAGCACATCAAAATCCAGATCGGAACGGTTTTCACACGTTTGTCTTCCCGATCCATGCGCTTTACCTGTATGATCTCCGCCAGAATCGAGATCGCGATCTCTCCGGTGTCACACCGCCGATCTTTAAACCGATCGGGCTCTTTAAACGGCTCATCCGCTCTGGATCGTAACCTTCTTCCAGAAGCTCCTGTTTCACGATACCGACGCGGCGTCTCGAACCAATCATGCCGAGATACGCCGGTTCTTTTCCTTTCCAATCATCCGCAGGCAGTCCGCATCGTGGCGGTGTCCGCGCGTAACGATACAGATATAGTCGCTCTCCTGAATCTTGAGTTCTTTGATCGCATGCCCAAAGTCATCACAGATCACCTTCTCTGCCATCGGGAAACGTCCCGGATTCGCGAAGGAAAGGCGGTCGTCCACCACAGTTACCAGGAATCCGACGCGCGCGCCAAATTCTGCCACCGGAAGAGCCACATGGCCGCCTCCGAGAATAATCAGGCGCTCTTTCGGGAAAATGGTTCCGCCACATTCCAACTGCTTCCGGCACGCCCACAGACCGGCTGCCCCTGTGTCAGGCTTCTTTTCCAATCTCCGACGCCTCTGCGCCTTCTTTCAGTTCGCAGCGCATATCTGCTAGATTTCCCTCTTCTCCCACAAAGCTTCTCTCGAGCGCCAGACACGGCGTCCCTTCCAGTTTTTCAGAATCTCCCCATACAGATTCATATCACGCACTTCCTCTCTTTTATACTGCATGAGCCATCCATTTCTCATTTCGCAGTTGCGCCATCGCGGTTGCTGCCTCATCGCCTCTCTCTGGCTCGATTATTTACCAAAACCGCAGTTCGGGAAAATACAGGTTGGACAATTTAAGCACAGACCACCTGCGCCCATTTTCGCCAGATCCGCTTTTGTCACAGGCACATCTGCCATCACACGCGGCAGCACCAGATCAAAGATGGTCTCTTCGCATACATCACGCAGCCCGGAAGTCCCATGATCGGCTTTCCGTCCTTCGTATATGCCAGCAAGAACATCGCTCCCGGAAGTACCGGCGCGCCGTAGGAGACAACCTCCGCCCCGGTCTGCTTGATCGCACTCGGTGTCGTATCATCCGGATCGACGCTCATGCCGCCGGTACAGACAACAAAATCGGCGCCCTGATCCAGCCATTCCTGGATTGCCTCCGTGATTTTATCCGGATTGTCCCCTATAATCTTCTGTCCCAGAACTTCCACACCAAATTCCTGAAGCTTCTCCCGGATGACCGGGCCAAATTTATCCTCAATCCGTCCATAGAACACTTCATTTCCGGTCGTCACAATGCCCGCTTTCTTATTTTTATACGGAAGCAGCTTTAACAGCGGCTCTGAACCCGCTGCCTTCTTCGCCTCTTCCATTTTTTTTTTCAATTACCAGCGGGATCACACGGGTTCCAGCTAACTTATCACCTTTTTACCGGGAAATTCGTCCGGCGGGTCGCGATCATCATCTCCGGCAGGCTGTTGACCTTTAAGAGGCGTTCTTCATCGACCTGAAACAGACCGTCCGACTCCGCAATCAGCTCAATCTTGCCTTCCTTCGGATCGGTTGCACGCATATACTCATTCTGGCAGATGCCGCGCAGAATGTCCGCCGCCTCGTCCTCATGATATTTTGTATCGTCCTTCTCCCAGACATAAATATGATCTTTTCCAATCGAAAGCAGTACCGGGATGTCCTCCTCACGCACGATATGTCCCTTGCGGAATATGGCGTCCTTCGTCACGTCCGGAATAATCTGCGTCATGTCATGGCAGAGTACCTGTCCGACTGCCTCGGTTGTTTTCATTAATTTCATATGATTTTCCTCTTTTCCTTTTTACAGTAATGCCTCCGCACGCTTTGCCAGCTGATACCGCCGTTCCACGCCCGCCAGCGCCTCCGGGTTATCCTTAAATTTCTCCCGTTTTGCCGCAAACCGTTCTTCGATCGTTACACGCCGTTCTCCTGTATCTGCTTGTCCGCCAGGTACACGATCAGGCTTTCATTCAGATATCCCAGCTTTTCTTCCGGCAGATCCATATGATCCGCAACGATATCCGCGATCCCGGTATGTCCCAGAAGCCGCAGCCATCCCGCCCCTGTCTCTGGATGTTCGGGGTATGCTTTGGCGATGTCATGAAGAAGCGCCGCCGCGTAGATTTTGTGTTTATCGATTGAGGGCTTTTGTATGTCATCTCCACACACCTTTCCGCCCTATGCTTTAGAACTCTATCTGCCAATTCCACGGCCAGCTCCGCAACCGCCCGGCTATGGCGCACCGTCGCCTCCGGCGTGTGAAACCATGCAAGCAGACGTTCACACTCCTCTTTGTCCGGGACAGGACGTTTTCTCCCAATCACGCAATTTCTGAAACTCTTCCTGCGTATCCGCATCAAACGCACAGCCGGATCCGGCACATCCAGGGGAATCCGGCGGATTCCCGGCTGTTCACAGGCACCTTTAAGCCCCATCGTTCCGTCATGCTGCAGCAGTTTTTCGATCACATCTGCTCGGATCAGAAGCGGATGCCCCGGTGTTTTCTCATACCCGGGAGATAGACATCCCATCGCCTTCCGCAAACCGGTATTTTTCATATTCCAGCGTAAATGGCGTAAACAGCGGCACATCCACCGGGAAAAGAAAATGCCATCCAGCGTCTCTTTTCCTGCCGTTTTCCGCTTTTCCTCATAATAGGAAAGCCCCAGACAGACGGAATCAAACATTTTCGTCTCCGCATACGCCGGATTGTGGATGAAATGGATTCCCTCCCGCAGCCGCCGCGCGTATATCTTCCGCCCGGCGTCCGGTAATGATCGTGATTTCATGTACGCCGCACGCCCGCAGCGTCTGTATCTCACGTTCCAGGACCGTCTGGGCGCCGAGCTTCATGAGCGGTTTGAAATCCCCATCCGCGAGGATCGCCCCGCCGCCGAGATCAAGGCGTCAAATACATAATCCTTCCTTTCATACACCTGTCCGTAGCCAAAGGGAATCTGCAGAAGTTCTGTCTTTTCCGCTTCTCCCAACCGCTGATCAGTGTCCGGAACCAACCCGCGTGCCCGATTACCAGAATATCGCCCCGGCTCTTCATCCGGAGTTCATTCCAGGTTGTCCTGGCGCGCCCTGCACAATCCGCAAAGCTCTCCCTGCGGCGGTCGGAAATCGTACATATCTGCCCTCGTGCCACATACCCGCTGGAAACTGTTCCGGATTTCATCGAAGGAATGACCATCCCATTCCCCATGTCAATCTCCGCCAGATCATCTACGACCTCAATCGGAATACTTCTGTCAATCACTTCCTGCAGGATCGCGGCTGACTCCCGGCAGCGCTTTAACGGGCTGGTATAAATCTTTTCAATTCTGCGTCCCGCAAATGTCTCCCCAGCGCCCGAATCTGTGTCCGCCCTTCCTCTGAAAGCGGCAGATCCGTCCGCCCGATGCAGTATTTCCGTTCATCTGGAAATTCCGGCTTCCCATGCCGGATCAAATAAATCGTCCGCATTCTATCCTTTCCTAGTGCTCGTGTTCCTCTTCCCCCACACTCGCAGCTGAAATCATGGCTGTGTCCAAATGTCCCGGTCGCCGATGTAGTCGCGGATCAGCTCCAGTTTATAACGATTCATATAGCTATATGCCTTCTGAACCGTATGCCCGCTTCCCAGATAACGGGTCACGCCCGCTTTTACCAGTATCTCAAACGGTTCTTTCTCGATCGGTCGCAGATGACTGCCTCACAGTCATGTTCTACCACCTTCTTCGCAAATACCAGATTGTCGGATCCTGTTTTCCATAGACATGGAAAATCTGGTTCTTGTCCGCGTCAATAATCATCAAAACGGACTCTCCTTAAAAGTCGCCGGTACCAGTCCGTCGATCTCCTCTGTCTCTGATGCAATCGCTATGTTCATTTTTCTCCTTGTTCTTGTCAAATTTAACTAATTTTTTCAAAATTTCTCGATTATTTTAATTTTATGATACTGCAATTAAAACTTATCGTCAAGTTTTTCATGGTATTGAATTTTACCACTCATTTTCATTTTTCCTCGATGATCAGCCGCCTTTTCCCGAACCGATGTAGGGGAAATTTCTTTTCTATCACTGCGACGGTCAGGCAGTTCCCAAAGTATTCCGTTAATGCTGCTTTGACATTTTTCACTCTGCTTCCTACCGCATCTGCATAACCTGCTTTCTTCATAACAGCCACCGTCAGATGCTTCTGCGCCGCATTGTAAGATGCCTGAAAATCTTCCACCTCATCCAGGGCAAATAAAAGCTCATCTAATATGTGCATGGAAAGTACTTTGCCGCCGGACAGCCGGACGCTGTCATCCAGCCGTCCCTCAACCTTATCAAGTCTAGGCTTTAAACATCCGCAGGCACACGGTTCTGCAATCATCCGCCCCAGATCGCCGGTCCGATAGCGCACAAGCGGCATTCCCCGCCGCCGAAGCGTTGTCAAAACCAGCTCGCCGCATTGCCCTTCCGGAACCGGCTGTCCCGTCTCCGGATCCAGAATCTCAATCAAAAGATCCCGTCCCGCAGATGGTAACCCGCGCGCGCCCACACTGTACGCCGCCGCCGTAACCAGTTTCCGTCATCCCCAGTGTGTAAAGACCCGGCAGTTCCATGTTTTTTCAAAAGCACTGCACGCTGACCGGCACATAATCAGCACTTAAAAGCACTGTTTTCGGCGGAGTCCCGGCGCATGGGCTGCCAGCGCATACATCTGGCTTGGGACACCGATCAGGCAGTCTGCCCCTCGCCGTCCCGCGCTGCCGCTTCCATATCGTGAATCAGCCCGTGAACCTTCGTCTCCACCTGAATGCGCCCCAATCCTTCTTTAAAAGTCCTCCAATCGAAAAATCCCGGTCCTTCCATATAAACCGTGACCCGATCGCCCGGCTTTACCATGTACTGCATCCCTGTTTCAAAGAAATCCGCCGTCTGCATCAGATCGTCTTCGGTAAAAACAGGCGCTTCGGTGCCCCTGTACTGCCGGAGGTTTTCAGCGTGATGATCCGCGCGATCTCCTTGGCTGGAACACATAAAATGTTTCCGGCTCCGCTTTCAGTTCCTCCGGGTTGTGAGGGAAGTGTCCGGAAATCCGCCCATGAAAACGAATCCGGCGCGAGCCGTACATCGGAACCTGCCATTTCCCAAGCTGTCCCCAGACGGATGTAAATTTCTTCTGATAAAATGGACTTTTCTCCTTTACATACGAAAGTGTCCGCCATAACCCGGACGGCTGCGCCGCCGCAATAAAATAACCGCAGGCCGCTTCTTTTAAAATCTTCCGTTCCGCCCCCAGTGCCGCGCAGACGGATTCCAGATTTCCATCGAAGATCTGCTGCCCGATCCACTCCGCCAATGTTCCCGACGCGTCCTGCATCTTTGCAAGCACAAATCCCGACTCCGCCAGCCGGTCACGGATTGTTTTAGCAGACTCCAGCCGTCCCAGCATCCCGTCTAAGAAAGCTCTTTCTTCCGGGCATACATATCGCTCATCAAAGCCATCCTTCCGGTTTTAACACCCGGTACACCTCCGGAGCGCCGCCGCCGGTTCCGCAGCCTTGGAACAACTGCACTCCATCAGAATGATATCTGCCGTCTGATCTGGATATGGCAGTTTCTCCGCACATCCAGTCTCTATCCAGCCAGGTTCATGCACATCCGGATTCTTATCCAAGCCGGAAATCTGCCAGTCTGGGAAATGCTCAGAAAGCCATCGCATCGTGCCGCCGGTTCCGCAGCCGATGTCGATGACGCGAAGCGGCACTGCAGGGTCTGTAGACTCCGTCTCTGCCGCCCCGCCTCCGGTATCTCAATTCCCGCAAACTGGAACATCTGCCTCGTCAGCGCAAATCCGCCCGGTCGGCAGAGACTGCTCTCATTTGTATCCATTTTTGCACCTCTCCTTTCTGCGCTTCTATTATCTGCCTCTTTCCATCGGAGACAAGTAGTATGCACAGAACGGAATCTTCTTCCGTCTTTATACATGCAGGCTGCACTGGCGCAGGCGCTCGATATCGAGATTTCCGGCATCCTGAAACGCCATGGATGTGATCGTGAAGCCGTGGCTTTTGCACGCTTTAAGAAGTCCTCCATATTTGTTATGTCAACTGATTCTTCTTCACAGCAGCAGGATTCTGGTTCGGGCTGAGTTCCGCCACAGCAGCAGCTTCCTGGTTCGGGCTGTGCTTCCTCCAACAGATACGCATCTGCATTGGCATCGCAGCAGCAGCTTTTCCGGCTGACTTTCCCACAACAGCACGCCTCTTCCAAATCGCGCCGTTCCCAGCGGCGTCCGACAAATTCACGGTTCTTCTCCGCCGGATCCGGACCGCAGCAGCAGCCTTCGCCCTCCGGTTCTGTCTCGGTTTTTCCACTATAATTTGTCAGCGGCATCAATTTATCCCCAGGCATCACGATGAAATCCCGTGGAACCCACAATCGGGTGATCGCAGCAGGATGGCGCGATCTGTTCCTCTTTGATAAGCCCGCCGCTCTGGCTGACAACCGCCTCCAGAAGCTCATCCAGCGTATAGCGGTCATCATCCGCCGGAAGCTCCGGATACGTCCAAAATAGCTGACCGGCTGGAAATGCACGCCGCGCACATACGGCGACCGCTGAATGGCAAACCGGATGATGTCCCCGATCTGCTCCGTATTGACGCCCGGAACAATGACCGGAACAAGCGTCACGCCGATTCCATACCGGCCGCACTGCTCGATCGCCCGTTTTTTCACTTCCAGCATCGGGCGGCGGCGCAGTTTTTCATATACGGCATCGTCCACGCCGTCAAACTGCATAAATACAAACGAAAGTCCCGCATCCGCCAGACGCTTTACAAACGCCTCGTCCTCCGCCAGGCGCAGACCGTTGCTGTTTAACTGCACATATTTACAGCCAACCTGCTTCGCATACGCCACGATCTCCGGCAGATCGTCCCGCACTGTCGGTTCCCCGCCGGAAAGCTGCAAAAGTGTCTTTCCCGGCTCCGTCAGATCGTTGATCCACCGTTTTACCGTGTCTAAGGACGGATCCTGCGTCCCGTCCGGCTCCGCAAAACAGAAGGTACAGTTCATATTGCACCGCGCTGTGATCTCCAGCAGGGTACAGCAGGTGGCGCGCCTGTGCTCCGCACACAGACCGCAGCCCGCCGGGCAATTTAGATTTTCATTTTCTCCCACCGCCGGACGTTCCCCGCGCCAGTCGGCAAACTTGCGCTTATTTCTCCAGATTACACTGGAAAATGTCCCGTGCTCCGGGCAGGTTTTTACCAGATATATCTGCCCGTCCCGCTCTTCCCGCTTTGCCGGAATGCGTTTTAAACAGACCGGGCAGACACTGTATGTATGGCGCATTTCTTCTGGCAGGAGGGCTCTGTCCTGTACGTTCATTACCATCGTCTTTCATCCCCTTATCTCAATTCATTACAGTTCTCCCATGATGCAGCCAGCCGCAAATGGGCTGTGTTCTCATGTTCACACATGGCAAATCCCCGCAGCCAGCCTGTCTCACCTATCCTTTTCAGATTCAAAAGCATCTCTCATGAATCATACTTATATCTACTATCTACTTATCTTCCAGCTCTCTCTCCACATCCGCCATACGCCCTTTTACCAGCGCTTCCGGCAGATATACCTCGCCGCACTTCGGACAGCACAGGATCTCGGTGTGGAAATTGTGCCCCAGATAGTCAAAAAATGTGGATTTCGGCACCATCTCCACCTGACACCGGCGGCAGATAACTTTTTTCTCCAACGCCTCTTTGATCCGCTGATCTCTTCCGCCTCCATCGATCGTCGGCATACTCATCACTCTCCTTCCAGATTCATGCGGTGGCTGTAGCCATTCCAGAGCTTATAACCGCCGTCCGGCAGCACCTCGTACTCTGCCCAGTAGGTCATATGCTGGATCTTCAGATGCCCGATCCGATGTCCCGTCTCCGGGTCGATGATGCCGCGGTCTTCCCGCTCACAGTGTTCAATGACCTGTTCCATATCTTCAATCAAAATCTGGCTCGCTGACAATTTGCGTTCCAGCTCCTTCTCAACTTCTAATTTCATGTGTGTTTCCTCTTCGATCGTCTCATTCCAATACGTCTTAAGCAGTTCCCGTTTCGCCGCCAGTCGGTTGTGCCAGCGCTCTGTCACCGTCGCTGCCGGACGTCCCGCACCATTTAACCCAAACAGCAAATCGAGGATATGTACCGCCTCCTTGCCCTGTCCTGCAAAGGACTCCCGACAGTTGACGCAGTAGGTCACATACGGCAGTTCCTCCTCTTTTGCACGGGAAGTTGTCATATAGCTTGTGTGGCTCGGAGAAGCAATCCCGATATGTCCGCCGTATCCGCAGCAGCGCGCCTTTTTCCCGTCATACGGCAGATTTTCCCACGTAATCCCCGCCGCATCCGCCAGATGGCGTACACTCTCCTGCAATTCCGGGTAATAGCGGCTGGCGCAGGGATCAAACAAGGCATACGACTGCGCTTGCTGGGTACTTCCTGCTTCCATTTCACCCTTTTCAGCATTGTCCGGTTCCAAAGCAGCATCTTTCTCCATGCCCCACTCTTCCATCACTTCCTCCAGGAAAACGACCGGCAGCTCCGGCAGGTATTCTTCAAACATCTTCCGGCAGTTCGGGCAGGCTAAAATCACGGTTGGTTCGCCCAGTTCTCTCCACTGCTGCCGCATTTTTTCCAGATGTGCCGCGTGGATGTCCACTTCGCCTGCCCACTCGGCAGGTGCACTGCAGCAGGTCATCCAGATCGCCGCATCCGGCTTTTTGGAATGCAGCCACTCATATGTCCGCGTCACATAGCGCGGATCCGAACCGGCGAGCTGGCATCCCGGAAAGAAGGCGTAGGAACTCTGCTTAACATTCTCCGGTTTCCGCGTAAGCCCCGCTTTTCCGGAGGCATACGCCATGTCGCGCAGCCAGAAATCATGAAATGGCCACGGCATCGCGCCCTTTTTCCGCATTGCCCGCATACTTTCGAGCAAAAACTGGCTAAAATCAATATGCTGCGGGCAGACCTCCTTGCACAGCCCGCAGTGATCGCAGGTGCTGATCAGTCTCGTCGCCCACGTACCATCGCGCGATAACGTACCGGGATGAATTGTTATGTAAACCTCTTCATACAAACGGCGCGGTGTTTTCTCATGCAGGCGCATCAGATCACAAGCACGCATACAGGCATCACACGAACACTTCTGGCAGCGCGCGATCTCCTGCATCGCCTCTTCCTCCGTATACGATTCCCCGTTTGCCGGAACCACCCGCTCGGCACGCTCAATCCCATCCGTTTGAAGCTTTAAAAGTGTCCCTTCCTTTCGAAATGGCTCATTCATGCCGCCCGTTTTCAGATACCGTTCGATCGCAAGCGAAACCGCCAGCCCATCCGCCAGCGCCTTCATGCTGTCGCCGCCCGTCAGAGAACCGCCAATGAAAACGCCCTGGGTCCGGGTCGCAAATGCGCCGTCCGGGTCCATTTCCAGACCAAAGTCCGCGCCGTCTGCCCCAGTTGCCACATACACGGCATCATAGTCCGCCCGGAGTGCCTCCAGATCCGTTACCGTTTCACCGAGATGGCGTGAAAATTCCTCAAACTGGAACTGCGCTTCGATCTCCGCATCAAATTCCGCCGGATCCATATGCTTTCTCGCCTGACCGCCCAGAACCATTTCCCGCTCATAAACCGTTACATCGTACTTTTTATTGCAGAGACGCAGCGCACAGCCAAGCCCCGAAAGACCGCCTCCGACGATCGCGATCCTTTTCCCTTTCGACGGCAGGTTATACGCATTCGGTGCCTTCCGCTTCGCGTACTTGACCGTCGCCCGCTCTAAAAGCCCCATCGCGATTCCCCCGTCCAGCTTCGCGCGCAGACACGCCTTCTCGCACGGATGGCTGCACAGCTTCGACACAATATCCGGAAATCCCACCGTATTCTGATAGGTCCGGTACGCCGCGTTGAAACGTCCCTTTTTCCACTTTTCTTCCAGTCCCTTGATATCCAGCCGGAACGGACAGGCTGCCTGGCAGAACGGCGGCTCGTTCTGATGGCATTTCTCCGCCAGCGTCTTTTCAAAATCTTCCAAATAGCTCACAGGGCGGACCTCCCTTCTTTTCTCCTGCATTTATCGTTACTGTTCACGCATACGTGTCCAGTAACAGAATTTGCCGTGGCTTCGCATTTAAATACGGCAAATTCCTGCTGCCACCACGTTTTCTTACGGCACTTTCGGTTCCAAAAGCGCCTACCCGTGAACAGTAACCATTTATCCTCTCCCAGAATCATTTATCCCGTCCTCCATCGATAAGTAAAAATTCCAGGAGCCAATTTTAATACTTTTTATTATACACCATAACCAAAGAATATGTCTTGGCACATTCTCGCGCCGAGCGCGGTCGCTTGCGACAACCTACATCTTCGCGCGAGTGCGCATCATTGGCACGTTAGTGCCTTTTTGCGTAATAGGGAATTCCAAGGAATTTCCTATTACACAAAAAAGCCGCTGCAAAACCTACCTCTCTAAACATAGATTCTGCAGGTTCGCAGCAGCTTTTATTTAATTCTTATTTACAATCACGCGATACGCCTTGCCGCAGCTGCCCGCTTCATGTGCAGCCACGCATTCCTCTTCCGAATCGGATTAGAACGGACGCTCAGCTGTCGGATCATCCAGGGATACGTAGAAGCTCTGGGTTCCTACCTGTACCGGATTCTCTTTGATGTTCTCCAGTTCCTCATACATATCGGAACCAAGGAAGTATTTCTTCGGCTCGTACGGTTTCTCGCCCTTTGCGATTGCATCCAGACCAGCTTTTACCTTCTCCGGAAGTGCCGGGATCTCATGGATACGTACGCCGCAGGCATTGTAGATACCATTCAGAACTGCACAGTGGCCAGATGCCTGGAATGCCTCAGAAGCGCCTGAAGAACCGAACGGACCATCAGAGATAGCGCCATCGATATGAATCAGGTTGATATCATCCGGAACATCCTTGATGTAGGAAGTACCAGCGCCAAACATGTTCGCATGTTTCTTAACGTCTGCGTAGTCCTCTTTCAGGGCAAAGCCGATACCATGCATGATACCGCTGTATGCCTGACCGTTAACAGCATCGATATTACCGATACGTCCAACGAAGTCAACACAGGTAAATTTCAGAACGGTAGTCTTACCGGTCTTAGTATCAACCTCAACCTCTGCCAGGTTCAGGCAGTATGTGAATGCCGGAGTCGGGTCGCCGATACCGGTATTCGGATCCAGACGGCACAGACCCGGAGTTGTGTTGGTCTCATAACGGCCAAGATACTTGGTCTCGATGCCTTCTGCCTTCATCTCATCATAGGTACGAAGGGTACCATCTTCTTTTCTCATAGCTGCCAGAAGCTTGTTCGCTGCGATGATGGTTGCATTACCATCCATGTACAGGGAACGGCTGGCACCAGCCATACCGGTATCCGGACAGGTCTTGGTATCATTCTGAATCAGCTGGATATCTTCCGGTGTCAGATGCATCTCTTTCAGAGCTTCCAGTGTTACTACCAGAGAACCGGTTGTAGCACCCTGACCCATTGCATGCCATGTGTCGTATTTGCGGATCTTGTTGCCCGGCATAAGCTCAAGAGCAACCTCAGCACTATCGCCGCCGCCCTCAGTAACGTTGAAGCCGCCCCATGCGATACCAACGCCTCTTCTCTTCTCCGGTGTGTCAGCTGCTTTCGCATCAGCCACTGCTTTCTCATAGATTGGACGCATAGTATCCATGATCTTCTCCATCGGATACTGCGGATATACATAGCTGTTGATATTCTTATCGCCTTCACGGCAGATATTCTTATAACGGAACTCGAACGGATCCATGCCCAGCTCTTCTGCCATCATATCCATCAGCGGCTCACTGAGTGTATATGCCTGCGGAGAACCGTAGCTTCTGTAAGCAGTACCAAATGCATGGTTTACGTTGGCTACACGAACCAGACCTGCTACGTTCGGTACATTGTACGGGAAGAAGGTGAAACGTGCCGGTTTGGTCATAACGTCGTCACCGCCCCAGGAGTAAGCGCCGTGATCCATACCGATATCAAACTCAGCAGCCAGGATCTTGCCTTCGTTATCACATGCCAGACGGCCATTGGAGTATGCCGGGCAGCGTTTGCCGCTGAAGTGCTGATGCTCTTCATAGGACATGGACAGGGATACCGGCTCGCCGGTAACTACGGTACAAGCTGCACACAGTGCGATATCGCCTGCGTTGGTAGACCATCCAAAGCTTGCGCCGGTCGGGTTCATGATGATACGGTATTTATCCTTCGGTACACCAAGGCAGTTACCCAGACGTCCGATAGAGGAGTATACACACTGGGATTTACACTGAATGGTCAGCAGACCATCATCGCCCCAGTAAGACTGAAGTACACAACCTTCGATGGAAAGATGCGGCTCACGGGAGGAGGAGAAGCTTCCTTCTACTACGTGCGGTGCTTTGTCGATTAAGTCTCTTACTTCTTCTGCATCTTCCAGACCTGCTCCCTTTAATACCGGCTGCTCGCAGAAGATGTTCGGGGTATCCTCATGGATACGGATAGCATCCGGCATAACTGCATCCAGATATGTCAGATACTCTGGCAGCTGTTCGTATTCCATCGTAACCTTAGCGGCTGCTGCACGAGCCTGACGATGTGTATGAGCTACTACCATAGCGATAACATCACCGTAACGATAGATCTTCTCATCCTGAAGAACTTTACGGGATGGTGTCATAACAGTACTTCTCTCATGGAACTGACCCTCAGCCATGATGTTAGTTCCGCCTGCTGCGATGAGGTCTTTTGCTGTGATAACCTTAACAACGCCCGGCATCTTCTCAGCTTCCTCAGTATGGATAGCCAGAATCTTTGCATGATGGGTAACCTTCGGCTGAACGATAGCTGCATATAAAACGCCCTGCGGCATCTTAAGAGCCTGATCATCGCCGTAGTCGGTCAGACCACAAACCTTACCAAGTGCATCCTGACGAACAACCGGTTTTCCGTAGTAGTTGCCATCTTCCGGATTGTGGAACTTGATATCCTCGATGCTGCACTCGCCACGCATAACCTTAGCTGCAGCCATAACTGCATCTACAATCTGTTTGTATCCGGTACAACGGCATACGTTTCTTGTCTTCTGGAACCAGTCACGAACCTCTTCACGGGTCGGATCCGGGTTCTGCTCTAACAGAGCATATGCGGAAACGATGAAGCCTGGTACACAGAAACCACACTGTACAGCACCGCAGTTCATCCATGCAACCTGTAACGGATGCAGATGCTGCGGAGTACCGATACCCTCGATGGTGGTAATCTTGGAATACTCTTCTACCTGGCTGATTTTCTTGGTACAGGAACGGATTACCTGTCCGTTCAGAATGATGGAACATGAACCGCAGACACCGGTTCCACATCCAACCTTAACACCGGTCAGACCGATCCGGCGCAGAACATCTGACAGTTTATCGTTTTCTGGATCGCACATAAACATACGATCAACACCGTTGATGTTCAACATCATTTTTCTTAATTTCATGCTGTTTCGTCCTCCTTCTTTAAAATAAATAGAGCCCTGATGCTTCCGACTATCCTTCCGCATCATACCCAATACTTACGATTCCTTAGTCATCCGCGTTTTCCAGCATCTCTGCCAGATCCGCCAGATCCACGCCATAGTCCTCCAGAAGTTCTCTGGCCTTGCGGTAGGTATTCTCTACCACCTGGGGACACCGAAGTGCCTTGTTGGCCATGTTATCTCCTAAAATCGAATGACAATCACTTCCTCCATAGATTTCACCATAGTTTTCCTGAAACCAGTCTGCCAGTTCCGGTATCATCTCGCTGTATGCCGCTTCCGGCTCAAAGAGCGCCATCATCATCGCCGCACCGGTCAAAGCTCCGCAGGTCAGCCCGCTTCTGACTCCCAGACAGAGTGCTGCAGATGCCTTCAGAAGGCTCGGGTTCTCCTCGCCCTTAAGGGTAAGTCCCAGCGAAACAAGTGCCTGACTGCAGCAGCTTCCCGATAAAAGCAGCTGGTTCAGTTTTTTAATATCCGGCTCCATCCGCACCTCCTGTTCTTAGAAACACAAAAAGAAAAGCGGCACCGCCTCTGAAAAGACAGTACCGCTTAACGTATCCGAGTTTGTATATACATCTGCACCTATAGATATGGATACACCTATATCTATACCTATCTGTCAGCACATATATACCCTATCTATACAAGAAGCCTGACAGCTTCCCGTATCCATCGATGTAAAGCGAATCTCTCTTTCTTTTCAAATGCGGAAGGCACTTCCATTTCCAGATGTACCCATTGGCCTGACTGCATACGGTTTCCCGCTTAGCAATTTCGGCTCGAAAAACAGATTGTTTCTATTTTGGTTTTGATACCTCTATGGTACTCTGCTTTTCATCGAAAGTCAATCTCATTTTTCATAATTTTGAAATTTTTTACATCGACAGGACACTTGTTCGCCCCTTATTTTACCTCAATACGGGATTTTCAACATGCTATTTTACCCTTGTAATATCTGTTTACTTACAGAATTTCAGCATAACTTCCGTTCAAATGTTGTATTATTTGAAGATTTGTATTCTTCCTTTCTACTATTTGATCGAGTATTTTTTAAAAAAATAACGGTTCACACGCTTTCATAATTTTTCATTTTCATTTGTTTAAACGTGAATTTTGTTCACTTAGTTTTCACTTATATGAAATTTATATCTTTTTGATTCATAATCAAACATGAATATCTGTTATTTATCCGCTATAAATCCTCACATTTTTAAGTATCCTTTTTTCATTTTCTTTTTCTGTTTTAAATTTTATTCTGCAAACCATTATTTTTTATTTCAGATAACGCAAGCATATTTAAGAACAGAATTCTTGCACATACAAATTCCGCATCGAAGATGTGATTTGCATAAATTTTTTCTTATTTATAATCCGTACAAATCCTACTTTCTCCCCGCAAAATACGCCTGCAGGTTCTCCCCTACATGCTCCAGATGCCGCTCCATCTCCCGGCGCGCCAGTGCCCCGTCTCCGGCTTCAATCGCTGCCAGAAGGCTTTCGTGTTCATTTTCCCGGACTTCGTCAGAGCGGACTGCTGCCTGGTTGAAGCGCGCATAAGCGTCCTGGTCGGTCAGGATGAGCTTTAACATCCGCAGGATAGACGGACTGCCTGAGAGATGCGCGATCTTCAGATGGAACGCCAGATCTTCCTCGCTCCCCGCCCTTCCATGGCGGATTGCATAGAGATAGTCTGCCTGCAGATCTTTTAATTTCTGAAGTTCCTTCGGCTCAATCCGCTCTGCACATGCCTCCGCCGCATATCCCTCCAGGAGTTTCCGCACCAAAAGAATATCCTCCAGCCCGCTTTCTGTCTCCATCGACGCCGCCTCGATAAGCTCATTCGCCGCCTTCATCTTCTCCCGGCGTGACCGTTCTTCTTCCAAAAAGCGTTCGCCCTGCGGCGTCAGGATCCGCCCCTTGTTCTGCACCTTGACAAGCAGCCCTGCTTTCTCCAGATCCAGAAGCTCCCGCCCAATGCTGGCGGACGGAAGATGCAGGATCTGCGCCAGCTGGAGTGCTCCCGCCGGGGTGTTTAAGTCCTGCATGGCTGTCAGTATTTCAAAGCTGCTGTTTCGTTTTTTCCCTGCCATCTTTCCACCTCAATACTCTGTACTATTTCTATGATTGTATCATCATTTCCGATTCGTGTAAATCATCCCTTACTGTATCGTACGGAATTTTCAGTTCAGAAAATTCCCACCTGTGAACCGTTACAAGCAGGCTGCAGTTTGACAGCGAAAATGCCATAAAATAACAAAAAAAACGAACCGCAGGGTACATTTTCTCACTCTGCGGTCCGCTTTGAATCTAAAATCATTTCAGATTTTGATCCATCTGTTTTTATTTATTACTTTTTATCTACATTGATGAACAGATAAGGAAGCCCTACGGAGTAGTACTGGATACCGCTTACATCCGGATTGGTCATAACGGCTACAGACTGTCCGTAAATCGGGAACAGAACACACTGATCTGCCAGCGTCTTCTCACAGCCAACTAAAGCTTCCCAACGAGCATCCTGGTCGAGTGCCAGATCGCCCTTCTTTGCGGACTGGATGGTTGCATCGGAGAACTGGGAGTAGTTGGTGGAGCTGCCGGTTATCCACATATCCAGATCAGTCATCGGATCTGCGTAGTCCGGACCCCAGCGGGTAAGACCGATATCATATTCACCTTTCTGCATGTATTCCAGACGGGCTTTCTTCGGAAGTACCTGAAGTTCGATGGTCAGACCCGGCAGATTGTTCTGCCACTCGCTCTGCAGGAACTGTGCAACAGCCTGTGCAGAATCGGTATCTTCACACATTAAGGTAAAAGATAAGGAATCTTTTCCAAGCTCGCCAAGACCTGTCTTCCACAGCTCTTTTGCTGCCTCTACATCGTAGGTCCAGCTGTCGTATGCGCTGCCTGCTGCCTCGCGGAAATCTTCGCCTTTTTCATTGGTAGCAAGACCCTGCGGTACGAAGTAATCCATCGGTGTGGAACCATCTTTCAGAACACGGGTTGTGATCGCTTCTTTGTCATACGATTTTGCCAGTGCCTTACGGATATTTACATTGTCAAGCCCCTCTTTCTTCATGTTCGGGGTCAGATACCAGTTGTAACCGTCACTTCTGGTGGAGAATCTCGGATCATCCTCATACTGCTCTACCAGGTTACCGCTTAAGGTTACAACGTCCAGATCGCCATTTTCAAAAGAAAGGGCTGCTGTCTGGCTGTCGGTAATGATCGAGAACTCAACACCGTCCAGTTTGACATCGGATGCACCGAAGAACTGATCATTCTTTACTAATTCTACCTTCATGGCAGACGGCTCATAGGAAGATACCTTGAACGGACCATCTGCTAACAGGGTATCTGCGGAAGTTGCAAAGTTGCCGCCGCAGCTCTCTACAAATTTCTGATTTAAAGGCAGGAAGCATGCGCCGGATGCCATCAGGTAATCAAAGATAGCACACGGGGAGCTTAAAGTTACGACTAATGTCTTATCGTCCGCTGCCTCTACCCCCAGTTCCTCAACCGGTTTTTCACCTGTTGTTACCTCTTCCGCATTTGCGATGCAGGCGGTTGTGATAAAGAACTGGTAATCACTTGCAGTTGCCGGATCGGCTACTCGTCTCCATGCGTAAACGAAATCGTTTGCCGTTACCGGATCGCCGTTGGACCATTTTGCGTCGTCACGGATCTTGAAGGTCAGGGTCAGACCATCCTCGGACTTCTCCTCACTCTCCGCCACGCCGTAAACCGGAGCACCTGACTCATCCTTGGTCATCAGACCCATCATAAACTGGGAGATAACACCACTGGATGTGTAGTCGTTGGAAAGTGCCGGATCCAGGGAGTCTACCAGAGTGCTTGCCTGATAGCGAAGCACCTTGCCGCCCTCAGCCGAGCTGCCGCCCTCTTCGCTTCCAGATTCAGCCGCTGCTGTCTCTGTTGTCTGGGTCGATCCGCCGCAGCCTGCCAAAAGTCCAGCAAACATGGCAGAAGCCAGCGTCCACGCCATTACTTTTCTTAGCTTCATAATACTTCCTCCTTTTTTGTTTTTTTAATAAAACCAAACCATTCCCGTTTCATGCTGCATTTCCTGGTCCCGGCTGTCTATCCTCAGTTGTCTGCTGGTTCGGCTCATCTATAAAATCACCCGCTAAACAGGTCATTTTATCACATTTATTATGGTTGATTTTGTGCCGGAATGCATCGGCTTTCTTTTAAATCTACACCCATTTTTCCAAATCTGCATCGGTTCCGCGCACAAAATGTGTGCCCTCAATCTGATGCATCGTACCTGCGCCGTAATCCAGGCCGCTCGTCTTATAATCATAGTGCAGTGCAATCCGGCTGCGCTCTACCACCGGGTTCGGGTTCGGGATCGCCGAAATCAGGCTTCGGGTGTACGGATGTACCGGATGGGAGAAAATCTCCTCCGTCGTGCCCGTCTCCAAAAGGTAGCCCAGATGAAGAACGCCGATGCGGTCGGAAATATATTTAACCATCGAGAGGTCGTGGGCGATGAAGAGGTATGCAAGCCCCGTCTCGTCCTGGATGTCCTTCATCAGGTTGACAACCTGCGCCTGAATGGACATATCCAGCGCCGAGATACACTCATCGGCAATGATCAGCTTCGGGTTCATGACAAGCGCCCGGGCGATGCCGACACGCTGCCGCTGACCACCGGAAAACTGATGCGGGTACCGGTTTGCATGTTCCGGCGCCAGACCTACCTTGTGGAGGATGTCTGCCACCATCTCGGTCCGCTCTTTCTGGGAATGGTACCGGTGATGGATATCCAGCCCCTGTGCAATGATATCCGCTACTTTCTGGCGCGGATTTAAACATGCCATCGGATCCTGGAAAATCATCTGCATATCACTTCTGAGTCTCGCCTCTGTCTGGCGGCTCATTTTTCCGGAAATATCCATCCCGTCAAAGGTAATTTGTCCTGCGGTCGGATCGTAGAGGCGGATCAGCGCCCGCCCGATCGTCGTCTTTCCCGATCCGGATTCCCCCACAAGACCATAGGTCTCGCCCGGATTGATATAAAAACTGACATCCTCAACCGCTTTTACGGTAAATTTCCGGCTGACCGGAAAGTATTGCTTGAGTCCTTTTACTTCCAGAAGGGGCTTTTTGTTTGTCTCTGTCACTGTACTCATGCGATTCCCCCCTCTTTCTTCATTCTCTCAATTCGATCCCGAAGCTCCGGCGGCATATCGACCTTCGGCGCCTTCGGATGCAGCAGCCATGTCGCGGCGCTGTGTGTCTCCGATATCTTGAACATCGGCGGCTCCAGACGACTGTCAATGTTTAACGCATATTTATTCCGCGGTGCAAACGCATCACCCGTTACCTTGTGAAGCAGGTTTGGCGGGCTGCCCGGGATTGTGTAAAGACGTTCGTCGTCCGTTCCCAGATCTGGCATCGCGGAGAGAAGTCCCCATGTGTACGGGTGGCGCGGATCGTAGAATACATCCTCGACCGTGCCGCTCTCGACGATCTTGCCTGCATACATGACGTTGACATAATCGGCAACCTTCGCAACGACGCCCAGATCGTGCGTGATATAGATAACCGACAGCTGCCGTTTTTTCTGAATCTCCTGAATCAGCTCCAGAATCTTCGACTGAATCGTAACGTCCAGCGCCGTCGTCGGCTCGTCGCAGATTAAAAGTTCCGGATCGCACGCCAGTGCGATCGCAATGACGATTCTCTGGCGCATACCACCGGAGAGCTGGTGCGGATAGTTTTTGATTCGCTTCTCCGCGTCGGTGATGCCGACCAGCTTCATCAGCTCCAGCGCCTTCTCATATGCCTCTTCCTTCGGTGTATGGTAATGCCAGATCATGCCTTCCATGATCTGTTTCCCAACCGGCATCAGCGGGTTTAAGGAGGTCATCGGATCCTGGAAGACCATCGCGATCCGTTTTCCGTTGATATGGCGGCGGATTTCCTCTTTTTTCATCTGCAGAATTTCTCTGGTGACCCGTTCCTCCGGGTTACGATAATATGAAAATGTGATCTGTCCGCGGTCGATCGTTCCGTTCTTTGCCAGGATTCCCATGATCGCCTTCGCAGAAACCGATTTACCGGAACCGGATTCCCCAACGATTGCAACCGTCTCGCCCCGGTTTACCGTCAGGTTGACGCCCCGGACGGCATTGACCACTCCGGCTGTCGTCTCGAAGGAAATGTCCAGATTCCGCACTCGTAAAATTTCTTCTTTTTTCTCCATGCCATTTCCTCCTACATATCCTTCATCTTCGGATCCAATGCATCACGCAGACCATCCGCCAGCATGTTAAAGCACAGCATCAGAAGTCCCATGACAATTAACGGGAACACGATCATGTACGGATGGCTTGTAAAGTTCTGATATCCACTCGAAATCAGGGAACCCAGCGAAGCCATCGGCTCCGGCACCCCCAGGCCAATAAAGGCTAAGAATGCCTCGGTAAAGATCGCATGCGGGATCGAGAACATCGTCTGTGTGATCAAAGGACCAAAAATATTTGGTAAAATCTCTTTGAAAATAATGCGGAAACTCTTTGCTCCCAGCGTCCGGGAAGCAAGCACATATTCCTGCTCTTTCAGCTTTAAGACCTCCGCGCGGGCGATTCGGCTCATGCCCAGCCACCCGGAAAACATCAGGGCGAACGTGATAGACATAAGCCCCGGTTTCATAACTAACAAAAGCAGGGTAACCGTGATCAGGTACGGAATACTGTTTAGTATCTCGACGATACGCTGCATGATCATATCGACTTTTCCGCCGAAATATCCGGATACAAGTCCATACGTCAGACCAAACGCAAGGTCGATGAATACCGCCAGAACCGCTACATAGAGGCTGATCCGCGTTCCGCTCCAGGTCCTGGTCCAGAGGTCGCGTCCCAGCGAATCGGAACCAAACCAGTAGTAGGTATCGGTCAGATCGTTGCTCTCATAATAGTTGATTTCTTTGCTTCCGGTGGATGTACGGATCGTCTCAGAACCATCTAAGATACCCATATTTTCCAGTCCCGGCACTCTCGGCGCCATGTTCTGGTTGGTAATAATCTGCTGATCGTAGGTAAACTGGTTCATGTGAGGTCCGACAAGCGCCATCACAATCAGAAACAGAATACAGACAAAGCTGAACATTGCGCCCTTATTTTTCTTAAACCGTGCAATTGCCTCTTTCCAGTAGCTCTGGCTTGCAAAGTTTGTATCGACATGTTCAAAGCCATCTTTGTGCTGGAATTCAAAATCATCGTCCAGAAATTCGATCTGGCTTAAATATTCTTCGGGTGATAACACATGCTCCCGAACGGAAGCCGCATCCCCGCCTGTCATTTTCTCATCTGTCTTTTCGTCACTCCGTTTTTTCATGCCATCACCTCTCAATCCGATTTCTTCGCCAGACGGATTCTCGGGTCGATAATTCCGTACAGGACGTCAACCACCAGCATCAGGACAATGTACATGACACTGTAGATAAATGCCAGCGAAATCGTCACGTTGTAATCGTTGGACTGAATCGCTGCAATCATTAAGCTTCCGATGCCCGGAATCGAGAAGATCTTCTCGATAACCAGGGAACCAATCATCAGATCGACAACCAACGGCGCCAGTACCGTAATGATCGGGATCAGCGCGTTTCGAAGTGCATGGCGCACCAGAAGCGGGCGTCCCGTGATTCCCTTGCTCTCCGCAAGCAGCATGTAGTCGCTGTCCAGCACCTCCAGAAGGGAGGTTCTCGTAAATCGAGCCACCGTCGCTACCGTAAACATCGACAGCGCCAGCATCGGCATGATCGACGATGCGAAGAACTTCTTGCCGTCAAACAGAAGCGGCAGCCACTGTGCCTTGTAGCCGATGAAATATGCCATAACCAATGCAAAAACATAGGACGGAAGGCTGACGCCCAGAACTGAAATCACAGTACAGATGGTATCAAGCCAGCTGTTTTTCTTGAGCGCTGCCAGAATACCTAAAATCAGTCCGACTACCGCACCGAAGGAAACTGCCTCCAGTCCGATTCCAAAGCTGACCGGCACACGGTTCTTTAACAGAACCGAGATGGAGGTATCCTTGGAGATAACATACGATACACCAAAATCGCCCTGCAGCAGGTTCTTCACATACGTGAAAAACTGTACGATCAACGGTTTGTCCAGTCCATATTTCTTCGACATCATCGCAATCTGATCCGCGGTCAGCTTTTCATCGTTGAACGGAGATCCCGGCATCAGCTGCAGCAGCATAAAAAGTACCAGGATGATGATCAGAAGCGTGACAAGAGAAATCATGATACGTTTTCCGATATATTTCTTCATGTCCGTACTCCCTTCTTTCTTATATAATACGTCTCTCTCCTTCTCTTATAGCCCGGATATTCTTTCAACTCCGAAGTATAAAATAAGACAAACGGTTTTATCTCTCTATTCCTGCATCCACACGCGCATATGCGTCATGCCGCGGTTGCACCATGCATAGTACGGAATTGCCTGCAGGGTTACCACCTCTTCCGGTGCCGCATCTTCTGCATAAAGCGCCGGATTAACCGCCGCTTTCTTCCGGCAGCCCGTCACACGCAGCGCCACGATACCTTCCAGCAGATCCGCCTGATACGGAAGCGCTTCAATCTTCGCCTCCCGCGGAATCCGCAGTGTCTGAAGATCCTCTCCGTTGTCCACGCCCTCAAAGGTGTAGATGATTGGTCCGCGTCTGAGTGCCACGCATCCGGCATCCGCCCGCACCATCGGGTGTGCATAGACCCGCTCCGGCTCCATCTCCATCTCGCAGGAAACAGTATCACCAGGCTGCCAGCTTCAGTCGGTCATTTTTTGCGGACAGTTCATACATGCTATCCTTTTCTGTTCTCTGCTCCTGCGTTTGCTCTCGTTTGATTTCTCCCTCCGTATCTTCTTGGCACAAGCAGGACAATACCTTGATGCACCAGAGCCCGGGACATATTCAACGCCGCACACCGTACAATTTTTAGCGGGCATTGCTGCCCACCGTTTTGTAGGTATGATATGTAATTCATCGACAAAGCCGATGAATTTATAGTAAATCTTGATTTCCTGCTTCACTGTTCCGTCTGCCATCTTCTCACGCTCCGAAACAAGTATCTTGTCTATGAGTGCGTTTATAACTGTTGCATCCAGTTCTTTTAAGCCTTGATAATTTCGGATAAGGGCGAGGAAGTCACGGATTCCCCGTGATTTCTCGTAGCTTTCATTAAGAGTTTCCGTCACCTCTTTCAGCCTTGCTTCAATTTCAAGCTGCTCTTTCTGGTATTTCCCCGACATCATCTCAAAATTCCGCTCGGTAATACGCTCCATGACCTTATCCTCGTAGAGAGAGGAAAACAGCCTGTCCAGTTCCGCAAGGCGTTTGTTCAGCTTCTTACGTTCTTTCTCTAATGCTTTCGCCCTGCTCTGGTCTGTTTCCGTGAGCCGCTTTTCTATGGCCCTGACCGCCTTTTCATCATTCACTGCCATATCCGCAAAACAGTTGATGTCGGCAAGAACGGCATTGAATAAATCCCTTGCTTCTATATTGTGGGCACTACACTCGCTTCTTCCGTTTCTTGCATAATTATTACATGAATACTGTACACAGTCGATAATCTCTGGGCGTTTCCTCCTGTGTACGTTCATTGCCCACAGAGCATCCGCAGTCCACACACTTGATAACGCCTGCAAAAATATTTACAAATCCTCCCTTGTTCTGTGGAAGCCTACGACTTGTAATAAGCTGTTGGACAATATCAAATTCCTCCTGCGTGACTATTCCCTCATGGGTATTGGGTATCACTTCCCATTCTTCGGGCAGCTTAGAGGGGCGTTTCTTGCTTTTCATATTGGCGGCAATCCGTTTGTAGCCTACAAGATTTCCCGCATATATCGGGCTTCTTAAAATGCTCCTCACGCTGTTCCCACTCCAAATATAGCGTTTGTCCTCGTTCCCCTCAAAATGACGTTCAAAGCCTGTTTCGCCACGCTCCGCCGCATAAGCGGCAGGGCGTAGGATATGCTGTTTATTAAGATGTCTGCAAATTTTGGCAACTCCATTCCCTTTTAATGCAAGGTCGAATATCTCTTTTACAACATGTGCCACTTTATCATCTATCAGCAGATGGTTGTGGTCGGCAGGGTCTTTGATATAGCCATAAGGGGCGGTAGTTCCCATGAATTTCCCCTGTTGAAACCTCGCCCGATATGCCGATTTTATCTTAACAGATATGTCAGCGGCATACATTTCGTTTAAAATGTTGCGGAAAGGCGTGATGTCCATAGCAGATTTATTCAAGGTATCTACGCCGTCATTGACCGCTATATACCTCACGTTATGCTCTGGGAAGAAAACTTCCAGATATAACCCACAATCAAGATAGTTTCTCCCCAGACGGGATAAATCTTTCGTAATCACGCAGTTTATCAGACCGCTTTCAATGTCTTTATCATGTTCTGGAAACTTGGTCTTTGGAAATTTGTACCAGAATAACCATCGTCCACATACGTTTTTGCTATGTGCCATCCCTGCTTTTTCACATAATCCGTGAGGATGGATTTCTGTGTCGCAATGCTCGCACTCTCGTTATCCGTACCATCGTCTTTAGATAAGCGGCAATAAATGCCGACTAAATAGATTTCTTCTTTGATTCCTGCCATACTGTAAAACCTCCGTATCTGTCCTATCTGTTTTCATGTCCCATTGCGTACATTCTAAGCGGACAGCCCCTCATTGTCGAAGGTGTCGCCCTCGGCAATCTTCTTCCGAATATCCTCGGAGATAATCGGGACAAACGCTTCTGTAACGGTCTGTGTGCCGACATATTCACGGCTGATTATCATCTGCACTGGTGCTTTTGGCACGATACGCTTTCTCTTTTTATCTGCTTTCTTATCCTCGCCCATACTTAAATCTTCCTTTCCAGACAGGGCAGGGAAGAGTTTGGAAATGTCCCCGCCCTGCCAATCAGATACCATTAATCCTCGCTGTTTAATTCTTTCTGTAATGCTTTAAGGAGTGCCGCCGCTTCATCAGCGTTCAGCGTGATTCCCTTGCCGCACTTTTCACGGTTCGGGGAAAAGCTGCGGATGTCATACTTCGGCTCTTTCCCATTCCATGAAATGAGATTGATTTCCTTTGTGTAGCCACTGTCGCCCGTAGACAATACTGCGATTTCCTTTACGATTTCATACTGGATTTCTCTCATTCTCCATACCTCAACTCTCTGTATTTACTTCCCGAAAAAAGAAGATTAGCGGCTGTCACGGTTGCGTTTCCTCTGCAACTCACGCTCCAAAAGTTTGATGATGGTTTCCTCCATCTGCTTCGGCGTTGTGTTCTTCGGAAAGTATTTTTTCAGCTTGCTTGTGTTGATTTTCAAGGTTTCTTTCTGGTTGCCCTTTTCCTCCGTCATAATCGCAAATATCGTATCCATGTCAAGCCGCCCGCTCTGGCTTAACTGTTTCATCCGCTGTGCCTGTGAGAGTGAGGGCGTTGCTTCTTCGCTCTCCATCGTGGCAAAGAGGTTTTCCTGCTCGTCTTTCTTCAAGAAGGACAGTTCCACCGCAGGCGTGAGGGCGATTTTCCCCTCGTCCACCATCTGCAAAATCGGCGGTATCAGTTCCGTCAGGCGGATAAAACGCTGCACGGTCATCCTGCCCACGCCGAAGCCCTGTGCCACCTTGTCGTCCGTCCGCAACTTCGTCACAACTTGTGACGAGGTTAAGTCTGTGCGGAAACCCTGCCGCTTCATGGCTTCGGATTTCATCTTGTAAGCAAACGCCCGCTCCGATGGCAGGATATTCTCACGCTGCAAATTGCTGTCTACAAGGGTGATGATGGCTCGGTCACGGTCTAAGGGCAGGACAAACGCAGGCACGGTATTTATCCCTGCAAGTTCAGAAGCACGGACACGCCGCTGTCCTGCAATCACTTCATAACCGTCCCCGTCCTCTTTCGGGCGTGTGATTATCGGCGTGACAATGCCAAATTCCTTGATGCTTTCCGCTAACTCTGACAGTGTTTCATCTTCTGCCACATGAAACGGATTGTCGGGGAACGGGTACAAGTCTTTGGTCTTTAACACCTTAAAATCCTGTTTCTTCATTCACATATCTACCTTTCTTTCGCTCTGCTTCTATGATTTTTCTGCAATTCTTCCAACACTTCGGGCGGGATTTTGACAGCAGCCGCCCCATCTGCTCGTTGGTTCTCTGCAACTCAAATATCTTCTGATTGGCTTTCTGCACCTTTAATTCCTGCTCGTACTTTTCATCACGCATACGCCCTGCATAGTCTGATTCCTGCCCAATTCTCTCTTCAAACTGTCGATATACGCCTGCTGTTTCCCGATTTCTTTTGAGAATTTCTCCGCTTCGGGGAGCCATGCAGAGTAAATCTAACGCTTTATCCCGTTTCTTCCCTGCGTTAAAGGCGTTGATGTCGGACAGGGCAGACACGATTTCCTCATACTGTTTATCAAGCCTGCCGCCTAATTTATAGAGCCATGTGGGACGTGTTTCCGTTTCGTTTCCATTGAGGACTGCCCCCGTTCCAACTCATTCCACCGTGCGGACATACGCTCATGGTAGGCGGTCTGCCACTCGGATAAAGATTTCTGGTTGCCTAAGATAGCTTTCGCTGACAGCTTATTGTCTGGCGTAATCGGCACAAAGCAAAGGTGCATATGGGGTGTTTTCTCGTCCATATGCACCACAGCAGAGAGGATATTCTGCTTTCCAACACGCTCCGAAATGAAGTCAAGAGCCGTCTGGAAATACGCTTTTTGTTCTTCGGGCGGTAACTGGTTCATAAATTCTGGTGAAGCTGTGATGAGGGTTTCCACCATCATCACGCTGTCTTTCCTTGTCCTGCACCCCGCTTCGGCTACCATGCGGTTAATCTCTTTCTTGTAGGTGTACTTTGGTGGTGCTATGAGATGGTAATTGTTTTTAGAGCGTTCCATATCTATATCTGTTGCTTTTGTAGGCTTCTTTCTTCCGCTCGTTGTGGCGTTCACAAGCCGCAACGCCGCCCGCTTTTCGTTTCTGGAAACGCAGGATTGCATAAGGCATAGGCGGATTCCTCCTTTCTTTCGGCGGGTGACCGTCCTTTGGGGTGACAGCGGTGACGGTGGTGACAGCAGTTTTGGGATACCCCCTGCCGACTGCCGCAACTGTCACCCTCACCTGCGCATGACGGTCATGTCGATGATGACGGTGTTTTTGGGATACCCCCCTCGCAAGAGCCGTCACCGTCATGCCGCCATTCTTTTATCCGAAGCCGTAAGGCGTAGGATAGCAGGGCACAGCCCTGCCTTAAGGGAGTCCAGAGGGAACGTCTGGCACACGTTTGCAGGGCAAAGTGTAGTGTGTTACACCCTGTAACGCAGTCGGAAAAATCGGAATGATTTTTCTGACCGCAGGGGTGGTTTTACACGACCGAAAAGGGCGAGTAAATCTCACGCCTGCATTTTGCGTTTACGGGGTGTTCTCCCGTAGGGATGACAGCGGCAGGGTATCCTAAAATCACTGTCACCACCGTCACTGCTGTCACCCGCAGGGCAGAGCCGCCAGCTTTACATGGCTTTAAGCGTCAATGACAGTAACAGGGGGGTATCCTAATATCGCTGTCACCACCATCACCGCTGTCACCCGCCCTCCTTGCAAGGGCAATCCGCCTGCCGTCTTTCCTGCGGCTGTACTGGTAGCAGATACGGTTCTCGCTTAAAAATGTGGTGCGGTATTCATTCAGCCATTTCGTAATCACCGTGGGTATGGTTTCCGTTTCCCCCATAGCGGCTAACAGTTCCGTTGCCGTGCCTATCCATTCTTCCTTATCCCTCATAAAATCCACCAACCGAAAAAGGACATCTGGTATCGTTTCTTTCGCAAGCTGCTCCTGCGTTTTCCGCTCCACAAGCTCCCAACGGCAATCACGGAAACGCAGCGTGTATTCCTGATAAGGCGTGTCCCTGCCCGTCACATACAGCTTGGCGGTGTCAGACGCACGTTTCTCCTTTTCCAGAACAAAGGTAGCGTCCGCACTCCCCGTTAATCCTGTCGTCCCAGACACCTTGTTGAACACGTCGCTGTCATTCTGCTTTCGGATGTGGTGTACGACAATGACCGCCAGAGAGTGCCTGTCGGCAAAGTCTTTGATGAGGGAGATGTCCCCATAGTCGCTTGCATAGGCATTGTCTTTTGAAGCTGTACGGACTTTCTGCAAGGTATCAATGACAATGAGCCTGCTGTCTGGGTAATCTTTCAGATAATCTTCAAGCTGCACGATAAGACCGTCTGACAGCTTGCAGCTTGCCACGGCAAAGTGGAGCCGCCCGCTTGCTTCGTCCGTCAAACGAAATAACCTGTCCTGTATGCGGCAGAACGTGTCCTCAAGGCAGAGGTAAAGCACATCGCCCTCCATTGTCGGCATATCCCATAAAGGGATTCCCTGCGACACGCATAAGCAGAGTTTCAGCATGAGCCAGCTTTTGCCGATTTTCTGTGAGCCGCAGAACGTTATCGGATTCTGGATGGGTTCAAATCTTGTTCCTTAATAGATTTACTCCACGGAAAAGGTGAGAGTATGTAATGCCGCCAATCCACACAAATAAAAACAGATTTCTTTTCGGGCGGTGTCGGTCACGGTTGGAGATATTTCTTCAATTTCCGCCTTTACTCTCTTTGCAATCGCAACAGATTTCTGTATTGCCGAAGCGGTGCAATGCTCCATAGCGGCGATTTGGTAAAAATTGAACTCATACTCGTAGTAGAGCAGGAAACGCCGCCTTTGTATCTCTGGAAGGCTCCCAACCGCCTTATAGAGCGTTTCATTCCGTTCTTCCTCAACCATGCGTTCATCAAGGCTCTTAGGCACACGCAACGCCCGTCTGTAAAGGGTTTCGTCCCATACCTCGTTAAACTCCTGTGCCGCTCGTCCCATTAGAAAAGATTCCTGTTCCTGCGCTCCATCTGCCGAAACTCCATAAAGAACTGTTCCGACACTTCCAACTCGTGGGATTTGCCCTGCCCGTCCTTAAAGCTGATAAAATACCTTGTGCCGCTTTCCGTGGATTCCTCCCGAAGCGTGTATGCCTTAACCCTGTATGCCATCCTGTTGTCCTCCTGCAAAATGAGTGAGGGATTTCCATCCCTCACCCAGTAGCCCGGGATGGCAGGCTGTTTTAGAAGCTATAAAATTTTCCGCAGCTTCTTCCGCAGATGGTCTAACCTCGCATAGATGGCACCAGTCGTCAAATGCACAAGCGGGGCAATCTCCTTTGTGGAATACCCCTGCATTTTCAGCAGGACGATTTTCAAGGTACGCCCGTCCACCGTGACTAATACTTGATAGAGATTTTCGCTCTCAATCTCTTCCAGTAACTCCGCAACCGTACCCACTTCCGCCTGCCGCTCCTGCCTGCCATGTCCTCAAGATATTCCGCAACGTCATTCGTCCATCGGTAAAACCGCCTGTTGGAATTGAAGTCTGCCCTGTCCGCCATGCGTATCTGCTCAATGGTCGCTTCATCAACGCCGCACTCACGCAGCAGCTTTTCCTCCGCTTCTTTCCAGATACGCCATTTCCTGTCCTCCCGTCCGTGGTTGTATGCCATTCTTACTTCCTCCAATCAGAATTGATTGAGAGGGTAGAGAAAACCCTCATCTTCCCAAAGGAAAAACAAGGGGCTGAACGCCTAAATTTTAATTTTCTATTATCTTTCTTAGTTTTATTAGGATTCTGGCTTTGCGTTTGTTTACAACGCTCTGGGTTATGCAACCTCGCCCCGACTTCACGCTCGGAAAGTCCGTCAAAAAAGATTGCCTGTATCAGCTCCTGTTCACTATCCGACAGCAAAGGCAGGGCGGCTTTCAGCCTGTCCACCATGACCGCATTGACAACGGTTTCTGCAATGTCCACCGCTTCATCAGTGATAAAGTCCAGAGGATTCCCTCGCTGTCCGTAAATCCGTCGAGATAGCAGTCTATTCTTTGTATCTAATTTTTGCAGATAACGCCACCGTTCCTTGTCACGGTAGAAGTCTGTGTATTGCTCCCTCACGACTTCAAGCAGACAGCCTTGAATGGGGATAAACAGCTTGTCCATATAGGTCTGGTCGGATTCCCTGCAACGGCAGAACTCCGTGTAGGATAATTCCACATAGCCGCCACTTTCTCTGATATATACCTTTCTTGGTGCATATTTCACCATAAATACCTCCCATCTGAATTTTTGAAATGTAAAAAATCCAGATGGAGAGGCGGAGAACGACACCGCATATCAGAAACAGCCCTACGGCACTTTCCAACAAAAATCGACAAAAGAAAAACCGCAAAGGCTCTGTGACCTTTACGGTTATAGGAAATAGTAATTCTATTGTATGGAGATTGTACTTCTACTTTCAAGGTGAGAAGTACCGTTGCACTGGCAGAAATTTTTTTAACTGGTTTCCTGCCGTTCTCTGATATGCTATGTATTGATAAATTTTGCTTCGTATGAGCAGATAGATAACTGCCCGAAAAAAGGACATAAAAAAATCCCTCCAAATTTAAAAACAAATTCAGAGGGTAATTTAGGGTATAACAAAATAACCCACCCGAATATCGTTTTTTTTATTTGGTGAGTTTGTTCTTTCAAATACGAAACAAATGCTCATGTACGGTAAAGTATCACAAGAAAATTATGTCGAATTGACAGCCGCCTCCGCTATACCAGATAAAATAAAGAGTCCTCAAATTTTGCGCTACTAAATGAAGAGACGAGGCGGAAGTAATCTCCCGCTCGTCAGTAAACAACTATGCCATATCAATCCCGCTTTTTCCCGCCACCGGCACTAAGAACAGCGCGGGCAACAGCAGGAGAAAGCGGTACAGACCAGCCCCAGGGTATGGACACCTGCTGGGCTACCAGCCTACAATAGGCCGCCGATCTGCCGAAAGAGTCCAGCTGTCCGCTGGTGGAAAAGACTGTGGCGCGCATTTTCTCATCCACATGGTCGTTCAGCCAGGCGGCCAGCACAGGCTCCTTGATGGTGCGCATAAGCCCCGCCAGCAGGAACACCAACAACATGACCAAAACTCCGCCCCACCGCGAAGACCAGGCACAGGATATTTGGCGCTGGTGGACGCTGACCACACTAGTTCTGCTGACAGTCCCTTTTTTCTCCATGCGGGCGATGAGCAACTGAGAAGCCAGAATACCTAAGCCTCTGCCGATAAGACTGATAACACCAGACAAGTGACGCTGTTCAGCGGCCGATAACGCAGGTATTACCGTGTCATCCAGAAAAGAAGCGGTGGAGGCCGGTCAAAGCCTCCACGCAAGTCCCCGCATAGTGTGATTGCTAGAGCGCCAGCAACACAGGTGCGCCTTTCACAAAGCCCAGGTTGAGCTTGAACAGGCAGACAAAGTCTTTAAGCAAGCCCTGCCGTTCCTCAATAGCAGGAGAAGTTGGTTTCTGGCATGATGCGACCATCACCAGCCCAACAACAAGCACAAACTGCCCCAAGATGATAGGCATTTTGCAGGTTTATGTTTCCCAGCAGTGTGCTTTAGCACCACGCCAGAGAACGCCGCCATTTGCCCCGTTTGGCTGCTTACCAGAACACCTTGTCATGGGTTTGTCCACTCTTCCTCCGGGCAATCACGCCTCAGGCAATGCGGGCATTCATATCAGACAAATCTGGAGGCTGCAGAGCATCCGGCTGCACCACCTCCATGTGGTACACGATGGAAAGCACTGTGGACATAGAAACCGCCAGGGAACAGACAAATCGGAACAGCAGGTAGACAGAATATGCCTTTGAATTTTTAGCAAACGAAGTTACATTCTCCTTTCAAATCTCATTTTATATGACTTTTGCAAGCTGTTAAGCTAACTTGTGGAATATGCCGAACCTTATCTATACGGCTATTCGGGCGGCGGGGTTGGCAAATAAATTTACCAATAGCTGGCTGGTATCCTTTTAACTCTGTCAAGCAGACTCCTGCCCATTTGTGAAATAAGTTAAATCGTTCCTGTATTCTTGAATACATCTAGCAGGGATTTCTCCTTTCAGAATGACCTCGTCATTCTTTATCTGAGTACTTACAATATCTGCACAATACCTTGGAGCATCATGATACGCCCGGAGATATTCCTGCGGTGCATAAATTTCAAAGTGGAGATATGGCTCTAATAGTTCTGTCCCTGCTTTTTTTAAAGCCTGCTCCAATACGATGGGGAAAGCAGCCGAAAGTCTGCGGGGGTACCCAGGGACTATAATACAATCCATATTCAAAACAGATTTTACAGTCTGTCACTTTCCATCCATACAGCCCCTGCTCGCAGCCATAAAGAACCCCCTCCATAACCGCATTTTGGAACGATTGATTTAAATATCCAAGTGAAACTCTGCTTTCATACTGCACTCCGCTTCCAATAGGGAGCGGCTCTATGGACAACCGACAGAAGCCCAAAAGGATTTGGCGGGACTTCTATGTGGATGGTATATTCTGCTTTTCTAAGCGGTCTTTCCATATATATAACAGTAGGCTCTTTTATTTCTGCCTCCACATGATATTTTTCCTCAAGGATGGCACAAATGACTTCCATCTGCACATTCCCCAAAAAAGAAAGTATAATCTCATGCGTTGTAGTATCCACATAATATTTTAAAAGAGGGTCGCCATCTGAAATTTCTGTAAAGTGCCCCAAACAATATTTCCCGCTGTTCAGGTTTCTTTACTGCAATCGTTGTTTGGAGCATAGGGAGAGGATTTTCAATAAATTTTCTCTGCGGCAACAGCATTTCGTTCCCCAAAATACTGTTTAGCTGCAAAACATCATTTGGTAAAATTACAATATCACCAGAGCAGGCTGTATCGGATGGATATAATTCACCGTTTGTCGGAACACACATCTGTGATTTTTATTTTCTCTTTTCAGATATTCTAATAACATCCCTCAAATGCAATGTTCCGCTATATATACGCACATAAACAAAACGCCGCCTTTTCTCTGAATATTCAATCTTAAAAACCTGCCCGCATAATTCAGATTGACCTTCAGGCGTTGATGAATAAAATTTACTGGCAATCACTTCTATAAGCTGCCGAATCCCAGATTGTTTTTGGCGCTTCCGTGATAAACGGAAATAACGTTCCGTTTTGGAATCTCCTGTTTTCTTCCTGTTCCAGTTCTGACATTTTAAACGGTTTCCCTGACATATATTTCTCTAATAGTTCATCGTTTCCCATATAATTACCGCATCCACTGTTATCGTCATTTGTCCGTTACATTTATATGGGGATGCTG